>Ga0209233_1000021_pt1 | contig 798078 bp, 735 predicted proteins | sample AraplaCL_Cvi_mCL_FD_184269 | JGI IMG/M metagenome (GOLD analysis project Ga0209233, IMG submission 184269) | Arabidopsis root microbial communities from the University of North Carolina, USA - plate scrape CL_Cvi_mCL (SPAdes) (version 2) | ecosystem: Host-associated > Plants > Roots >...
CAAGTGATTTTTTTAAGAAGTTTTCAAAGTTTCCTTTTTAACTTCAACCACTTGCGCTTCCGATCTCTCGTTAGCGGGAGGCGAATTCTACAGCGTTACACGCTGCTGTCAACACCTCTTTTCAACCGCTTTCGACCGAGAGGATCGAATCGTTAATAAGGCGAAAACTCACTGCCTTACCAACTGCTTCTGGCTTCGATGAACTGAAGCGTAACCGCTGTCGAAAACTGCGTAACTCGTTGAATTTCAAGGAGTTTTCCGTTTCGACTGCCCCGGAAGTGGGGCGAATTATAGAGAGATATAATTCGCCGTCAACACCTATTTTCAGTTTTATTCGGATTTAAGCGTAATTCGTGCAAATGCCTTCTTGCCGGCCTGGCACACATGGGTCGAACCCACTGCATATATATAGGTGCGATCGACAACCTCACCATCCACCCGCACACCACCGGAGCCTAGAAGATCCCGAGCCACCGCGGCATTCTTCACCAGCCCTGCCTTATTAAGGACAGCCGCAATAGGCATGTCCTCGGCAGCAACCAGCTCGATTTCCGGCAGATCATCAGGCAGCTCGCCATCTTTCATGCGATTACCTGCGGCACGGTGAGCATTTGCAGCAGCTTCTTCACCATGGAAGCGCGCAACAATTTCTTCAGCCAGCTTGATCTTGATGTCACGCGGGTTAGCGCCAGCATCTACATCCACCTTGAACGCATTGATCTCATCCATGGAGCGGAAGCTGAGCAACTCGAAGTAACGCCACATCAACGCATCCGGAATGGACACCAGCTTGCCGTACATCACACCCGGCGCCTCCTGGATACCGACATAGTTACCCAGAGACTTGGACATCTTCTTGACGCCATCCAACCCTTCGAGCAATGGCATGGTCAGAATGCACTGCGCCTCCTGACCATACCCGCGCTGCAGCTCACGCCCCATCAACAGGTTGAACTTCTGGTCGGTACCGCCCAGCTCGACATCGGCGCGCAACGCCACCGAGTCATAGCCTTGCACCAATGGGTATAGGAACTCATGAATGGCAATAGGCTGATTGGTCGAGTAACGCTTGTCGAAGTCGTCGCGCTCGAGCATTCGCGCAACGGTGTACTGGGAAGTTAGACGAATGAAATCCGCCGGCCCCATCTTGTCCATCCAGGTGGAGTTGAAAGCCACCTCAGTCTTGGCAGGATCAAGAATCTTGAAAACCTGACTTTTATAGGTCTCTGCGTTTTCCAGGACCTGCTCGCGAGTCAAGGGTGGGCGAGTGGCACTCTTGCCACTGGGATCACCGATCATGCCGGTGAAGTCACCAATCAGGAAGATCACCTGGTGACCCAAGTCCTGGAACTGACGCAGCTTATTAATAAGTACGGTATGCCCGAGATGCAGATCCGGCGCCGTCGGATCGAAGCCAGCCTTAATACGCAGCGGTTCGCCACGCTTGAGCTTCTCGATCAACTCGGACTCGACCAACAACTCTTCCGCACCACGTTTGATCAGCGCTAGCTGCTCTTCAACCGACTTCATAACAGACCCGCAAGGCTCAGATTCAAAAGGGAACCAACCATACAAGATCACGGACTAATTACAAGTTTTGCCCGGCGTACGGGACCATTCCGAAAGCAGAGTGCCCGCGCCCTTGCGTCACAGATGATTTGGTTATATTTTATACAGTTATTTCATCTTCATCATGTCATTCATCTTTTCCATTTCATCTTTTCAAAGTCAAATTACCTATGACCACCGAACCGTCTAAAGCGCCACCGCTTTATCCGAAGAGCCACCTGCTCGCCGCAAGTGGCATCGCGGCCCTTCTCAGCTTGGCCCTTCTGGTATTTCCATCCAGTGATGTAGAAGCAAAAAAAACGACATTGAGCCTTGATCTGGAAAGCCCGATCGAGCAACTGACACAAGATCAAGACGCCGCATCCAGCGAACAAGCCACAAGCGAGGCCGTTGCCTCACCTTTCGCACAGATCGAAAACACCGCCGAAGACACCACGCAAACCGCAGAAACCGCACCTGTGCCTGCTGCCGTGGAGGAGCCAAAAGCCCCCGGCCACAGGGAAGTGCTGGTCACCAAGGGCGACACCCTCTCCACACTCTTTGAAAAGGTTGGCCTGCCAGCCACTTCTGTCCATGAAGTACTGGCCAGCGACAAGCAGGCCAAGCAGTTCTCCCAACTCAAGCATGGCCAGAAGCTGGAGTTCGAGCTGACGCCTGATGGCCAACTGAACAACCTGCACAGCAAGGTCAGCGACCTGGAAACCATCAGCCTGACCAAAGGCCCCAAGGGCTTCACGTTCAGCCGAGTGATCACCAAGCCAGTGGTTCGTTCTGCTTATGTCCACGGCGTCATCAACAGCTCGCTTTCGCAGTCTGCCGCCCGCGCCGGGCTATCCCACAGCCTGACCATGGATATGGCCAACGTTTTCGGCTACGACATCGACTTCGCCCAGGATATTCGCCAGGGTGACGAATTCGACGTGATCTATGAGCAAAAAGTCGCCAACGGCAAGGTAGTCGGCACAGGCAATATCCTCTCCGCGCGCTTCACTAACCGCGGCAAGACCTACACCGCAGTGCGCTACACCAACAAACAAGGCTCCAGCAGCTACTACACCGCTGATGGCAACAGCATGCGCAAAGCCTTCATCCGTACACCGGTGGACTTCGCTCGCATCAGCTCGCGCTTTTCCATGGGACGCAAGCACCCGATCCTGAACAAGATCCGTGCCCACAAGGGCGTGGACTATGCCGCGCCGCGGGGCACGCCAATCAAGGCTGCCGGTGATGGCAAGGTGCTGCTGGCCGGCCGTCGCGGCGGTTATGGCAATACCGTGATCATCCAGCACGGCAACACCTACCGCACCCTGTACGGCCATATGCAAGGCTTTGCCAAGGGTGTGAAGACTGGCGGCTCGGTGAAACAGGGCCAGGTCATCGGCTATATCGGCACCACCGGGCTGTCCACCGGACCGCACCTGCACTACGAGTTTCAGGTCAACGGTGTCCACGTGGACCCGCTAGGCCAGAAGCTGCCCATGGCCGACCCGATCGCCAAGGCCGAACGTGCGCGCTTCCTGCAGCAGAGCCAGCCTCTGATGGCCCGGATGGACCAGGAAAAGGCCACGATGCTGGCCTCGAGCAAGCGCTAAGCCATGGCGCTCTATATAGGTGTGATGTCCGGTACCAGCCTTGATGGCCTGGACATCGCCCTGATCGAGCAAAGCCCGGCGCCCAGTTTGGTCGCCACTCGCTACATCCCCATGCCCGATACCCTGCGCGCCGAACTCCTGAGTTTGTGCGCCAGTGGCCCCGACGAGATCGCCCGCTCCGCCATCACCCAACAGCACTGGGTCGAACTGGCCGCCCAGGGCATCAACCAGCTTCTGCAACAACAGCAACTGCACCCTCAAGACATTCGCGCCATCGGCAGCCATGGACAAACCGTGCGCCATGAGCCAAGCCGCGGGTTCACGGTACAGATAGGCAACCCGGCCTTGCTCACTGAGCTGACCGGTATCACCGTCGTCAGCGACTTCCGCAGCCGCGACGTGGCAGCGGGCGGACAAGGCGCGCCGCTGGTTCCGGCCTTTCACGAAGCCCTTTTTAGCCAGCGCCCGGGAAACCGCGCCGTACTGAACGTCGGCGGATTCAGCAACCTGAGCCTGATCGAAACCGCCAAGCCGGTGGCGGGATTCGACTGTGGCCCGGGCAACGTCCTGCTCGATGCCTGGATCCAGACCCAACGCGCAGAGAACTTCGACCGCGATGGCCAGTGGGCTGCCAGCGGTCAGGTTGATCCGCCCCTCCTGCAAGCCCTGCTCAGCGACCCGTACTTCGCCACCCAAGGCCCGAAGAGCACCGGGCGCGAGGTATTCAATCTTGATTGGCTACAGCGGCATCTGACCGCTCGAGGCGCTCTTGCCGCCGAAAACGTGCAGGCGACCCTTCTGGAGCTGACGGCACTGACCATCGTCGAGTCGCTGCAGAGCGCTCAAAGTGACACCCAGGAGTTGCTCGTGTGTGGCGGCGGCGCGCATAACGCAGCGCTCATGGGCCGCCTGGCAGCCCTACTCCCGCAAACCCGGGTCAGCAGCACCGCAGCGTATGGGGTAGATCCGGACTGGGTAGAGGCTATGGCGTTCGCCTGGCTGGCCCACTGCTGCCTGGAAGGCATTGCTGCCAACCGGCCCAGCGTCACCGGTGCCCGTGGCCTGCGTGTACTAGGCGCCATCTACCCGGCTTGAACAGCAGACAGCAAAACGCCGCAGGACCCCAGGCCCCTGCGGCGTTCGGCGAATGGCTGTTGCTGGCAAGTCAGATCGAGAAAGACGACCCGCAACCACAGGTAGTGGTGGCATTGGGGTTCTTGATCACGAACCGCGAACCTTCCAGGCCTTCCTGGTAGTCCACTTCAGCACCGGCCAGGTACTGGAAGCTCATCGGATCGACCACCAGGCTCACGCCCTCGCGCTCGACGATAGTGTCATCGTCGGCCACTTCCTCGTCGAAAGTGAAACCGTACTGAAACCCCGAACAACCGCCGCCCGTAACGAATACGCGCAGCTTCAAGCGATCATTACCCTCTTCATCGACCAGGGTCTTCACCTTGTGCGCCGCACCTTGAGTGAATTGCAAAGCCGTGGGGGTGAAGGATTCAACGCTCATGCTGACTATCTCCCGGCGTTAAGCCGCCATACTGCGTAATGACGCGCATTATCCGCTTCTCCGAGAAAATCGGTCAACTATTGTTACGGTATATCAATAGTCGTACAGCCACCCGTATAAAGCAGAAAGGCCCGTCAGACGGGCCTTTTGGTTCACGCAAAAACGACGTTAAGGCAGCATGCCCGCGTGGGACAGCCCCAGACGCTCATCCAGGCCGAACAGGATATTGAGGTTCTGCACCGCCTGGCCCGAAGCGCCCTTGACCAGGTTGTCGATGACCGACAGTACCACTACCAGATCACCATCCTGCGGCCGGTGCACGGCAATCCGGCACACGTTGGCCCCCCTCACACTGCGGGTCTCCGGATGGCTGCCGGCCGGCATTACATCGACAAACGGCTCATTGGCATAACGCTTCTCGAACAACGCCTGCAGATCCACCGATTTATCCACCACCGTGGAGTAGAGCGTGGAGTGGATACCGCGAATCATCGGCGTCAGGTGCGGTACGAACGTCAGGCCAACCTCCTTGCCTGCTGCCCGGCGCAGGCCCTGACGGATTTCCGGCAAGTGACGGTGTCCCTTGACCGCATAGGCCTTCATGCTCTCGGAGGTTTCCGAGTACAGCGACCCGACGCTGGCGCCACGACCAGCACCGCTGACACCGGACTTGCAGTCGGCGATCAGCCGGGAAGTGTCGGCAAGGCCGGCTTCCAGCAGCGGCAGGAAACCGAGCTGGGTTGCGGTTGGATAGCAGCCAGGAACAGCAATCAAACGGGCCTTCCTGATCTGTTCGCGATTGACTTCTGGCAGGCCATAGACCGCTTCGTCCAGCAATTGAGGGGCGCCGTGAGGCTGACCGTACCACTTGGCCCACTCATCGGCATCCTGCAGGCGGAAGTCTGCCGACAGGTCGATGACCTTGGTCCCCGCAGCCAGCAGCTCGCCAGCCAGCGCATGTGCCACGCCATGGGGGGTGGCAAAGAACACCACGTCACAGGCACCCAGGGTCTTGATATCCGGCACGCTGAACGCCAGGCCGTCGTAATGGCCACGCAGGTTCGGATACATGTCGGCAACGGCCAGGCCAGCCTCGGATCGCGAAGTGATGACTTCCACTCGCGCTTGCGGATGCTGTGCCAACAGACGCAGCAGTTCGACACCGGTGTAACCCGTGCCGCCGACGATACCGACCTTGACCATAAACCTGCCCTCAACGAACCCACTGGAAAGCTGCCGATAATAGGGGCCGCGCGCCCCTGCGACAACCGTCAAGGTGACGTGCGGACGCTCTACCCTCTACTATCTTCGCCACCGTGAACCTGGGAATAACTAAAAATGCTCTATCTATGGCTCAAAGCCTTTCATATCGTCAGTGTGGTCTGCTGGTTTGCCGGCCTGTTCTACCTGCCACGCCTGTTCGTTTACCACGCCCAAAGCGAGGACAGCATCAGCCGCGAGCGCTTCTGCCTCATGGAGCGCAAGCTGTACCGCTTCATCATGGGGCCCGCGATGATCGCGGCACTGATCTTTGGCATCTGGCTGATCAGCCTCAACCCCAGCGCGTATTTCGGCCAGGGCGGCTGGATGCACGCCAAACTGACCCTGGTGGTCATCCTGATCGGCTATCACCACATGTGCGGCGCGCAAGTGAAGCGCTTTGCCCGTGGCGAAAACACCCGCAGCCATGTCTTTTATCGCTGGTTCAATGAAGTACCGGTTCTGATATTGCTGGCTATCGTAATTTTGGTCGTTGTACGGCCGTTCTAACTCTAACTAGTCGCTTCCCTGGGGGTACTCCAATGTCACTGCCCGCTTTGCTCGAACAACGTCTGCGTCTGCCCCTGGTAGCGGCGCCGATGTTTCTGATTTCCAACCCGGAACTGGTCCTGGCTTGCTGCCGCAATGGTGTGGTGGGTAGCTTTCCCGCCCTCAATCAGCGCGAAAGCAGCGGTTTCAAGGCCTGGCTGGAGGAGATCGAAGCGGGCCTGGCCAAGCTGGAGAACCCTGCTCCCTACGCCGTGAACCTGATCGTGCACAACAGCAATCCGCGGCTGCAGGCCGATTTGCAGATCTGCATCGAGCACAAGGTACCGATCGTCATCACCAGCCTCGGCGCGGTCAAGGAAGTAGTGGACGCCGTGCACAGCTACGGCGGCCTGGTATTTCATGACGTGACCACCCGCAGACACGCCGAGAAAGCCGCCGAGGCGGGTGTCGATGGGCTGATCGCCGTCGCAGCCGGAGCGGGTGGCCATGCCGGCACCTGGAGCCCCTTCTCTCTGGTCGCCGAGATCCGCCAGTTCTTCGACAAGACCCTGCTACTGGCCGGTTGCCTGAACCGGGGCCACGAGATTCTCGCCGCACAGCTGCTTGGCGCCGACCTCGCCTACTTGGGCACCCGCTTTATCGGTACCACCGAAAGCCACGCACCGGATGCCTATAAAGAGATGCTGCTCAGCTCTCGAGCCGCCGACATCGTGCATACCGCCGCGGTTTCCGGAGTACCTGCCAGCTTCATGCGCCAAAGCCTGGAGAACGCCGGTTTCGACCTGGCCGCGCTGCAAGGCAAAGGTGAGATCAACTTCGGCTCCAAGCTCAAACCCATCAGCGATGAGGCAAAAGCCTGGAAAACCGTCTGGTCCGCAGGCCAGGGGGTTTGTGAAATCGACGACCTGCCCAGCGTCGACCAATTGATCGCGCGCCTGGACAGCGAATATCAGGCGGCCCAGCAACGCGCCAGCCAACTGAGCAAACGCTGGCCACGTTAACCCGTTCTCATTAGTTTTTTGGCCAGCTGAGGGGCGCTGGCCTTAAACTGTCGGTCTTTTGTGTAAACCTTCTTTTCAAGTGACAGGGATGCCCCCATGAGCGAAACCCGCTACAAGATCGTTTTCGACGGCACATTGCTGCCCGGCGTGGAAAAAGCCACTGCCCAACTGAACCTCGCCGAACTGTTCAAAAGCGATACCGCCGCCGTAGAGCGCCTGTTCAGCGGCCAGCAGGTGGAGCTCAAGCGCGACCTGACCCAGACCGACGCCCAGCGCTATCTGGAGGCACTGAAGAACGCCGGGATCGACGCCCGCATCGAATCCGAACAGGCCCTGAAGCTGGATCTAGACGCAGTAACCCCCACATCCAGGGCCAGCAACCTCAGCGAGTCGCCCTATGCGCCCCCGCAAGCCGCAGTAGGCGATGCAATCCCACAATACGCCGCACTCAACGTATTCAGCTTCGAAGGCCGTATCGGTCGCCTGCGCTACCTGGCCTGGACCCTGGTTCTGACGGTGGCCATGCTGGCCGTGGTCGGGGTCGGCGCCTTCTTCGGTATCCTGTCCGCGGCGGTGTTCAATTCCACCCTGCTCACCGGCCTGGGGATTGTCGGCGGCATCGTGGTCTTCATCGGTTTCCTCGTGGTGAGCATTCAGATCAGCGTGCAGCGCCTGCACGATCTCGGCTGGTCGGGCTGGCTGTGGCTGCTGAACTTCGTGCCCATCGTCGGCAGCATCTTCCCTCTGGTGCTGATGGTCAGCCCAGGCAGCAACGTGGCCAACCGCTACGGCGCCCCACCACCGCCCAACACCACTGCCGTCAAGGTACTGTCCTGGATGTGGGTTGTCCTGATCGTCGTACTGATCGTGGGCATGGTGGCCGGTGGCCTGAGCTCCCTGGAAGATCGCTACAGCGAAACCAGCTACAGCGAAAGCATCGACTCCAGCAGCGCCGATGAAGATGCCGAACCCGCCGATATCGCCGCCCCTGTAGAATCCGAGTCCGAGCAAGAATAAACGCGCCCCGAGCCTGCGACCCTCCCCGTCGCAGGCCGCCGGCCGTTGCGATGGAGAAATGCATGACCCGTTACGCTCTGATCACTGGCGCTTCCAGCGGCATAGGCCTGGCCCTGGCCGAAGCACTGGCCCGGCGCGGCCGCAACTTGATTCTCGTGGCCCGTCAGCGTGATCAGCTGGAATGCATCGCCCTGGAATTGACCCAGCGCTTCGGCGTCGAAGTGCTGTTCCGCGCCTGCGACCTGGGCGAACCGCTGCGCCTGTCCGGTTTCCTGCTGGAACTGGAGGAAGGTGACCGGCAGATCGACCTGCTGGTCAATTGCGCCGGCATCGGCACCAGCGGCCCGTTCCTGGCCCAGGACTGGATGACCGAGCAGGACCTTATCGAGGTCAACATCCTCGCCCTCACCCGCCTGTGTCATGCCCTGGGCAACAGTATGGCGCTGCTGGGCGGCGGGCAGATCCTCAATGTCGCCTCGGTGGCAGCCTTCTACCCTGGCCCCTGGATGAGCAGCTACTACGCCAGCAAAGCCTATGTCCTGCATTTCTCCGAAGGGTTGCGCGAAGAATTGAAGAAGTGCGCGGTGAAGGTCTCGGTGCTCTGCCCGGGGCCGACCCGCACCGCTTTTTTCCGCACTGCACAGATGGACAGCGCGAAACTCAACGACAGCAAGCTGCTCATGAGCCCCGAGGAGGTCGCGCTGTATGCGGTGCGCGCCCTGGAAAAGAACCGCGCCATCATCATTCCCGGCCGCCTGAACCGCTGGATGGCCTTCAGCGCCCGCCTGAGTTCACGCTGGCTGACCCGCAAGATTGTCGGTTACGTCAATCGGGCCTACTGCCCACGTTAAACGTCGGGGCTGGGCGCACCTTGTGCACCTGAGTACACTCGGCCCGGACCAACCCAATGGAGAAACAGCTGTGGATACTCTGTTCACCAAGATCATCAACAGAGAAATACCCGCGAAAATCATCTACGAGGACGACCAGGTTCTGGCCTTCCACGATATTGCCCCGCAAGCGCCGGTGCACTTCCTGGTGATCCCGAAGAAACCCATCCGCACCCTCAACGACCTCACCGAGGACGACAAGGCCCTGGCCGGACATATTCTGTTCACCGCCCAGCGCCTGGCCAAGGAACAAGGCTGCGAAGACGGCTTCCGGGTGGTCATGAACTGCAACGAGCTGGGTGGGCAGACCGTGTACCACATTCACATGCACGTGCTGGGTCAGCGCCAGATGAACTGGCCGCCGGGCTGATTGCCCGCCCCACCCCTTGCGCAGCGCCCTCTCGGACCATCGGGGACGAGGGTGCGCTGATCCAGCGCAGTTTTCGCTCCTTTGATTGGAGTAAACTGGCCGCCGAGATTTCTCCCGGAGATAAGCATGACTACCCAACGTCACTACTCGCCGATCGACCGCCTGCTGTTGCAAGCCGATATGGCGATGCGCACGCTGCTGCCTTTCAGCGGCCAACCTTATCGCCCGTCGCCGGCTATCGTGCAGCCGGAAGCGCAGATGAGTGACGAGGACACCCGGCACGTGGCCGGCCTGATGCGCATCAACCACACCGGGGAAGTCTGTGCCCAGGCGCTGTACCAGGGCCAGGCCCTGACCGCCAAGCTGCCTCAGGTACGCCAGGCCATGGAACACGCCGCCGAAGAAGAAATCGACCACCTGGCCTGGTGCGAACAGCGCATCCGCCAGTTGGGCAGCCACCCGAGCGTGCTCAACCCGCTGTTCTACGGTTTGTCCTTCGGCATCGGCGCCGCGGCAGGCCTGATCAGCGACAAGGTCAGCCTGGGGTTCGTGGCCGCCACCGAAGACCAGGTGTGCAAGCACCTGAACGAGCATCTGGAGCAACTGCCGGCCGAAGACGAAAAGTCCCGAGCGATTCTCGAACAGATGCGCATCGACGAAGAACATCACGCTGAAACCGCGCTTGAAGCCGGCGGGTTCCGCTTTCCAGCGCCGGTGAAATTCGGCATGAGCCTGCTGGCCAAGGTCATGACCAAGAGTACCTACCGGATCTGACTCCACACCACGGGCATCAAAAAAGGGCGCTATCGAAGCGCCCTTTTCTTTTACCGCCAGAACCCGCGCCGGTTCAGCCCAGCTCGACGATTTCGTAATCGTGAGTGATGGCTACACCGGCCGCGCCGAGCATGATCGACGCCGAGCAGTATTTCTCGGCAGACAGCTCGATGGCCCGCTTGACCTGGGCTTCTTTCAGGCCCCGGCCCTTGACCACGAAATGCATGTGGATCTTGGTGAAGACCTTGGGGTCTTCGGTGGCACGCTCGGCGTCCAGGAACGCCTCGCAGCTTTCAACCGCCTGGCGCGACTTCTTGAGAATGCTGACCACATCGAAGTTGCTGCAACCGCCCACGCCGAGCAGGAGCATTTCCATAGGGCGAACACCCAAGTTGCGGCCACCGGCTTCCGGCGGGCCATCCATCACCACTACGTGGCCACTGCCCGACTCGCCGAGGAACATGGCTTCACCAGCCCATTGGATGCGTGCCTTCATCGCCAAGACTCCACTGTTAAAAAAGGGTCGCCAGCTTAGCACAGGGTTTTCCAGCCACAGCGCTTTGACCATTTGTCCCTCATTACCGGCTTTCGATAAGAAAAATCTTAATTAGGCCAAGGATGTGTCTGTTAAGCTGACGCCAAATGACTGGCGCATCGCCAGCGTTCAACACCTTCGTTTACGCCCCATAAAAAAAACACCTCATACCGTGCAGTCTTTTCGGGATACAACCATGGTTGCTATTGCCCCCACCCCCAAGATCAAAAACATCGACAAGTTGCTCATGCACTGTCAACGCCGCCGGTATCAGGCCAAGAGCAACATCATCTGCGCCGGTGATGTGTCCGACAGCCTGTACTTCATCATCAAGGGCGCGGTGACCATCCTCATCGAAGACGATGACGGTCGGGAGATGATCATCGCCTACCTCAATGCCGGAGACTTCTTCGGCGAGCTGGGGCTGTTCGAAGAGGCCGGCCATGAGCAGCAGCGCAGCGCCTGGGTGCGCGCCAAGGTAGAGTGCGAGGTTGCCGAGATCAGCTACGCCAAGTTCCGCGAACTGTCGCAGAACGACCCGGACATCCTCTATGTGCTCAGCGGACAAATCGCCCAGCGCCTGCGCAACACCACGCGCAAGGTCGGCGACCTGGCATTCTTCGACGTGACCGGGCGGGTGGCCCGCTGCCTGCTGGAGCTGTGTAAGCAACCGGACGCCATGACCCACCCGGATGGCATGCAGATCAAGATCACCCGCCAGGAAATCGGCCGGATCGTCGGTTGTTCACGGGAAATGGTCGGTCGCGTCCTCAAGGATCTGGAAGAACGCAACCTGGTTCACGTCAAGGGCAAGACCATGGTGGTGTTCGGCACCCGCTAATCCGCCAGGAAACCCTTGAGCATCTGCCGGTACAGGCTCTCCAACCGCACTAGCGCATCGGGCGCCGCAAAGGCCTCGTGCAGGGCGATATGACTTTCGGCCCGGCAGCGCTGTTCCAGGCCACAGGCCTGATTGAAAGTATTGACCGCGCTCACCATCGAATCGCGTTCGTTATCCAGCAGCAAGGCACCATGTACCAGGCCCACTGGCCGCTGGCCACCCTTGCTCTGACGCCAGCGCTGGGCGGTGCCGACCATCTTGCGGCCGTCCAGGTTGACGTTGAAGCGACCATCGCAGAACGCCCCTTCCACTTCGCCCAATGACGGGTTGCCCCCCAACTCGCTGAGCAGATCGCAGATCGGCTGACACAGGCGCCGGTACGCAGTTTCGATCCGACCCTGATCCCCTTCGCTGCGCGGCGGGGCGTAGACCAGGGCGATGTTCACCGTGGCCGCCGACTGCGGCACCGGCTCGCCGCCGGTTTCGCGCAACAGCACCGGCCAGCCGTTGGCGGCCGACTCCTCGCAGGCCCGTTCAAATCCAGGCAGGCGGCTCAAGCGCCGAGGCATCACCAGCGCCCGGTCACTGGGCTGCCAGAACAGCAGGCCGAACTCTTGTTCACCGGTACACACCAGGGCCAGCAGATCTTGCTCGGCCTGCAGGCCGGCTTCGACAGTCAAGGCAAGGGGTTGAGTCATGGCAGTAGAAATCCTTGGCGATAGGCATGAAAAAGCCGGCATCGCCGGCTTGTTCATTGTCACGGGTTCAGTCCAGGGTCGAGCCGCTGACCGGCAGGCCGCGTTCCGGGAAGAACAGACGCTGCAATTCGCTGCCCGGGCTTTCGGCACGCATGAACGCCTCACCCACCAGGAACGAATAGACATCGCTGATTTCCATCAGCTCGACATCGGCACGGTTGAGGATACCGCTCTCGGTAATCACCAGGCGCTCACGGGGAATGCGTGGCAGCAGGTCGAGGGTGGTCTCCAGATTGACTTCGAAGGTGTGCAGGTTGCGGTTGTTGACCCCCACCAGCGGTGTGTCGAGGGTCTTCAGCGCCCGCTCCAGCTCATCACCATCATGCACTTCCACCAGCACATCCAGGCCAACGCCCTTGGCCACCGCCGCCAGCTCCGCCATCCGCGCGTCATCCAGCGCAGCGACAATCAGCAATACGCAGTCGGCGCCCAGGGCGCGGGCTTCGACGATCTGGTACGGGTCGATCATGAAATCCTTGCGGATCACCGGCAGCTTGCAGGCGGCGCGGGCCTGCTTCAGGTACTCATCGGCCCCCTGGAAGTAGTCGACATCGGTCAGCACGGACAGGCAAGTGGCACCGCCTTTCTCGTAGCTCTTGGCAATGTCCGCTGGAACGAAGTTCTCACGGATCACGCCTTTGCTCGGCGAGGCCTTCTTGATCTCGGCAATCACAGCCGGCTGCTTGAGCTTGACCTGGTCCTGCAAGGCCCGGGCGAACCCCCGTGGTGCATCGGCAGCTCGCGCCAGGGTCTCCAGCTCGGCTAGGCTGACGCGGGCGCTGCGCTCGGCAACCTCCTCGGCTTTGCGGGCGAGGATTTTTTCCAGAACTGTCGGCACACTCATCCTTCATTCTCCTGCTTGAACACCGCGGTAAAGGCACCCAGTTCTTCGAGCTTCTCCCGGGCCAGGCCGGTGTGCAAGGCGTCGTGAGCCAGGGCCACACCCTCTTTCAGGCTGCTGGCATGATCGGCGGCATACAGCGCCGCACCCGCATTGAGCACAATCATCTCGGCAGCCTTCTGGCCATGCTCGGTCTTGCGGCGCCCCAGGGCATCGCGGATCAGCTCCAGGGAGGCCGCCGGGCTTTCCACCACCAGGCCAAACAGACTCTGGCTCTTCATGCCCAGATCCTCGGGCTGTACCCAGTACTCGGTGATCTGGTCATTCTTCAGCTCGGCCACATAGGTGGGCGCAGCCAGGCTGAACTCGTCCAGGCCATCCTGGGAATGCACCACCAGAACGTGCTTGCTGCCCAGGCGCTGCAAGACTTCGGCCAAGGGCCGGCACAACGCCTGAGTGAACACGCCTACCACCTGATGCTTGACTCCGGCCGGATTCGTAAGCGGGCCGAGCATGTTGAACAGAGTACGCAGGCCAAGGTCGCGACGCGGGCCGGCGGCGTATTTCATTGCCCCGTGATGGGACTGGGCAAACATGAAGCCGATGCCGACGTTATCGATGCAGCGCGCCACCTGGACCGGGGTCAGGTTCAAATAGATCCCGGCCGCTTCCAGCAGGTCGGCGCTGCCGCTCTTGCCGGATACCGCACGGTTGCCGTGCTTGGCCACAGTGCAACCGGCTGCGGCGACCACAAAGGAGGAAGCCGTGGAGACGTTGAAGATGTTCGCCCCGTCTCCGCCAGTGCCCACTACATCCACTACGCCATCCAGGGTTTTAAGCTCGACCCGGTCCGCCAGCTCGCGCATTACCGATACCGCACCGACGATCTCGTCGATGCTTTCACTTTTCATGCGCATGGCCATCATGAAGGCACCAATCTGCGCATCGGTACATTGGCCGGTCATGATTTCACGCATTACCGAACGCATTTCTTCGGTGCTCAGGTCCAGATGGCCGACGATACGGCTCAGGGCAGTCTTGATATCCATGAAAAGTCCTTAGCGCGTGCCGCCGCTCTGTTTGAGAAAGTTGGCGAACAGCTCGTGGCCCTGCTCGGTGAGAATAGACTCGGGGTGAAATTGCACCCCCTCGATATTCAGCGTCTTGTGGCGCAACCCCATGATCTCGTCGACAGAGCCGTCTTCCAGCTGGGTCCAGGCCGTGACTTCGAGACACTCGGGCAAAGTCTCGTGCTTGACCACCAGCGAGTGGTAACGGGTTACGGTCAGCGGCATGTTCAGGCCGTTGAACACTCCCAGGTCACGGTGGAACACCGGGCTGGTCTTGCCGTGCATCACTTGCCGGGCACGCACCACCTGGCCGCCAAAGGCCTGGCCGATGGACTGGTGCCCCAGGCATACACCGAGAATCGGTAGCTTGCCGGCGAAATGCTTGATCGCCTCGATGGAAATACCGGCTTCGGTCGGCGTGCAAGGCCCGGGCGATACCACGATGCGCTCGGGCTTGAGCGCCTCGATCTGAGCCACGGTCAGTTCGTCATTGCGCACTACTTTCACCTCAGCTCCCAACTCGCCCAGGTACTGGACGACGTTGTAGGTGAAGGAGTCGTAGTTATCAATCATCAGCAGCATACATGCTCCAACTTATTGATTTTAAAGTAGGTGTGCATGCAACTCAGGGTGTCGATATGCACATTGATATACACAAGCGCAGTGGAGCGTGCCGGGCGAGCTTGCGCACCTGAATGCCGCAAGCTGTCGGCAGGGCAGACAAGGTGATGGATTTGAACCGCCTTATCTATGCAACCTATCTCAGCTCGCCACGCCATCGTCGGCCATCGCCAGCGCAAACCGGCAGAGCGTTGGACATGACGACGCACCCGATGGCATTGCCGCCGGGCGAAGGTGTACTGCGTGGGGAGACTGATTGGCATGCAGCGTTCTCCTGGGGTTTGGAGCCGCCGTGCCGGAGAGCTATTAGATCCTTGATCCCTGCTTGCCGATTACGGCGGCAGGGTTCGGTTTAAAAACCGCAACGACGTGCCGCTTCCTATTGGAAGCGCCACCACTGACTAAAACGAATCGTTGCAATGCAAAGCATAGGACCTAACCGTAATTGAGCACTCGACGGCGTTTCGCAGCCGAGCTTCGAGGCGCGATTGTACCGTTCATCAATGGGCTGCGTCGATTGCAATTTGTCCCTGGGTCTTGCGGCGCTCACTTCGATGGTTGATACCTGCCCCACTCTGCTGGAGCGCAATGCATGGCTGGCCCCGTGCATGCCGTGCGCTCCAGAGGCCGGGCGGCACGACATGCAAACCGCGTTGCGCAACCCGCCTCGACAGCTTGCTGGAAAGCCCCTTAAACGCCACAAGCCCCCTCACCGAAACGGCGCTCTTTAAGGTGGTGGCAGACTGTTTGCGCCTTCTTAGCCGTGCGGCTCAAGGGGCGTTCCGCCTCTTCTGGCCCAGAAGCACGGCCGCTTGATCAAAGGGGCGCTTTTCTTGCCATGGCCAAGTCAGGAAACCAGCGCCCTTTTCTCCAGCAAATGGTCGAGCCAGTCCGGATCCATTTCTGGCTCACTGGAGAACAACAAGCCGGTGTAGTCGCGGTACGGCGGGGTAAAGATCTCCTCACGGCAGCCGTGATCGACCACCTCCCCACGCTGCATCACCAGTACCTCGTCGGCAATGGCGCGCACGGTGGCGACGTCGTGGGTGATGAACAAGTAGGCCACGCCCAGTTGCTGCTGGATGCGGTTGAGCAGCTTCAGAACGCCTTCGGCCACCAGTTGGTCGAGGGCCGAGGTGACTTCGTCGCAGATGATCAGTTGCGGCTCGGCCGCCAGAGCCCGGGCGATACAGATCCGCTGCTTCTGCCCGCCAGACAGTTCGCGGGGCTGGCGATCCATGTACAACGCCGGGTCCAGCTCGATCATCTCCAATAGCTCGGCGACCCGCTGGCGCAGCGCCTGACCCTTGAGGCCGAGGTAGAAACTCAGCGGCCGGCCGATGATGTCGACGATGCGCTGGCGCGGGTTGAGCGCGGTGTCGGGGATCTGGTAAATCATCTGCAATCGGCGCAGTTGCTCCTTGCTGCGCTGGCGATAATCAGCTGGCAGCGCTTTTGCGTCATACAACACCTGGCCGCTGGTCGGCGGCAACAACCCGGTGATCAAGCGTGCCGTAGAGCTCTTGCCGCTGCCCGACTCGCCGATCACCGCCAGGGTCTGGCCACGATAGAGCTTGAGCGAGACATCATGCAGCACCGGCTGATGGCCGTAGCTGGCGCTGGCCTTGCGTACCTCCAGCAGCGGTGTTGCCTGCGGTGGGCACGGCTTGGGCTCGGTGCGCAAGCTACGCACTGCCCACAGCGATCGGGTGTAATCCTGCTGTGGGGCGTCGAGCATGGTCCGGGTGTCGGCCTCCTCCACCAGCTTGCCGTGACGCAGAACCATGATGCGGTCGGCCATTTGTGCCACCACTGCCAGGTCGTGGCTGATATACAAGGCAGCGCTCCCGTAGGTTTTCACCGCATCGCGAATCGCCACCAGCACTTCAATCTGGGTGGTGACATCCAGCGCCGTGGTCGGTTCGTCGAAGATGATCAGGTCCGGATGGCAGGCCATGGCCATTGCGGTCATCACCCGTTGCAACTGACCGCCGGAGACCTGGTGCGGGTAGCGCTGGCCGATCTGCTCGGGGTTGGGCAGACGCAGTATGCGGTAGAGCTCCACCGCTTCGGCTTGCGCCTTGGCACGGTCGATACCAGCGTTCCTTACCGCGGTCTCGACATGCTGGTCGATCAGCCGGTGCGCGGGGTTGAACGAGGCCGCCGCGCTTTGTGCGACATAGGCGATACGCAGGCCGCGCAGCTTGCGCAGGGCCTCGGGCCTGGCGCCCACCAGTTCCTGGCCATCGAAGCGCACCGAGCCACCCGTGATACGGCAACCGTCGCGCACATAACCCATGGAGGCCAGGCCCAGAGTCGACTTGCCCGCCCCCGATTCACCAATCAGGCCCAGCACTTCGCCCCGCTGCAGGCTCAGGTCGATGCCTTTGATCAGCGGGTGCCAAGCGCCCTGATAATGGCCTTCAATACGCAGGTCGTGGATTTCCAGCAGCGGCTTGTCACTTGAATGAACGGTCATGCTCAGCACTCCTTCAGGCCGCTGGAAAGATGCAGCACCCAGTCCACGACAAAGTTGACGCTGACGGTGATCAGCGCCACTGCCAGGGCCGGCAGCAGGGGGCTGATATCGCCGAAGGTGATCAGCACGGCATTGTCGCGGACCATGCTGCCCCAGTCGGCGGTCGGCGGCTGGATGCCCAGGCCCAGGAACGACAACGCACTGATGAACAGAAACACGAAGCAAAAACGCAGACCGAACTCGGCAATCAGCGGCGCGGCGGCATTGGGCAGTACCTCGCGGCTGACCAGCCACCACAGCCCTTCCCCACGCAGCCGGGCGGCCTCGACGAAGTCCTGGACAACCACGGTCATCGCCACCGCCCGTGACAGGCGAAACACCCGGGTGGCATCGAGCAGCGCGATCACCAGCACCAGCGAGGTGGCGTTGGTGCCGACCACGCTGAGGATCAGCAAGGCAAAGATCAGCTGCGGGATGGCCATGAGGATATCCACCAGCCGCGACAGGCCCTGGTCGATCCAGCCGCCCCTGATCGCCGCTACCAGCCCGCAGAAACCGCCGACGGCAAAGGCCAGTAGCGTGGTCAGGAAGGCAATCCCCAGGGTGTTGCGCGCGCCATACACCAGGCGGCTGAACATGTCGCGGCCAAGGTTATCGGTACCCAGCAGGAACTGCCCGCCCCAGGGCGCAAAACCTTCACCGACCACTTCAGTCTCGCCATACGGCGCCAGCATCGGCGCAAACAGCGCCACCAGGATGTAGGCAACAATCACCAGCAGGCCGAACTGGGCGCTCATGGGCGCCCGCAACAACGCTTTGATCAGGCTCATGGCTTACCCCTTCGGATGCATCAGGCGTGGGTTGCTGGCAATCGACAGCACGTCGGCCGCGGTATTGAGCAGGATGTAGGTGGCGGCGAAGATCAGGCTGCAGGCCTGCACCACCGGGATATCGCGCTTGGACACCGAGTCGACCAGTAACTGGCCGAGCCCCGGATAGACGAACACCACCTCGACCACCACCACGCCGACCACCAGGTAGGCCAGGTTCAGTGCCACCACGTTGATGATCGGTGCCAGGGCATTGGGCAAGGCGTGGTGGAAAATGATCCGCGCCTGGCTGATGCCCTTGAGCCGAGCCATCTCGATATAGGGGCTGGCCAGCACGTTGATCAAGGCCGCGCGGGTCATGCGCATCATTTGCGCGATCACCACCAGGCTCAGGGTCAGCACCGGTAGTAGCGAGCGCTCCAGCACCTCGGCGAACGATGCCCCCGGGGCCAGGTTGGAGATACTCGGTAACCAGTTGAGCTTGACTGCGAACACCAGGATCAGGATGTAGGCGACGAAAAACTCCGGGAACGACACCGCGCTCAGGGCGCTGGTGTTGAGCAGGCGGTCGAACCAGCTGTTGCGGTACAACGCCGCGAGCATGCCCAGCAGCAAGGCCACCGGCACCGATACCAGCGCCGCCAGCAAGGCCAGGGTAAAGGTATTGCCCAGGCGCGCGCCGATCAGCTCGGCAATCGGCCGCTGGTTGGCCAGCGACAGGCCCAGGTCACCGTGCAGCAGTTGCCAGGCCCAGTGGCCGAAGCGGGTCAGCGGCGGCAGGTCCAGGCCCAGTTGGGCACGGAAGGCAGCGACGGTCTCGGGAGTTGCCGCCTGGCCGAGCATGGCCTGGGCGACATCGCCCGGGAGCATGCCAACGGCCAGGAAGATGATCACCGACACCGCCAACAGCGACAACAGGCCCAAGGCCAGGCGCTGGAGCAACAGTTTGCAAAGGCTATTCACCGTACAGCTCCTCGAACAGGATCAACGAAGAAAGGTGCAAAAAGTGTCGGGCTTAGGCCTGCCACCAGCGCTCGATCAAGCGCAGGCCGTCGAGCTCGCCATAGGGCGCGGTCAGCCCGCCGTGGGCCACGCGCTTGGAACGTGCGGCCACGGAGCTTGCGAACAGCGGCACGATCGCCCCGCCCTCGTCACGGCACAGGGCCTGCATTTCGTTGTACATCTCCTGGCGCAGCGGCGCGTTCATCTCGCCGCGAGCGGCGTTGAGCAGCTGATTGAAACGGGCATTGTCCCAGTGCGTCTCGTTCCAGGCCGCGCCCTTGGCGTAGCCGATGCTGAACATGCGGTCGGCGGTCAGGCTGCTGTACCAGAACGAAGTGGTGAAGGGCTGCTTCATCCATACATTGGAAAAAAAGCCGTCGGCAGGTTCGCGCACCACGTCGATGTCGATACCGGCCTGGCGTGCCTGCTCCTTGAACAGTACCGAGGCATCCACCGCGCCGGTGTAAGCGGCATCGGAGGCCTGCAGGCGCACCTTGAGCGAGTCGACCCCGGCCTGGCGCAGGTAGAAACGCGCCTTGTCCGGGTCATAGCCACGCTGCTCCAGGGCGCTGTTGATGAAGCGACTACCGGGCTGGATCGGGTGGTCGTTGCCAATCTGGCCATAGCCATAAAGCACCGAGGCCAACAGGGTTTCGCGGTTGATCGCATGCTTGAGCGCCAGACGGATGTTGTTGTCCTGGAACTGCTGGCTGTCGGTCAGCATCGGGAAGGTGTAGTGCTGGGCGCCCTTGGTCTCTTCGATGACCAGATTGGGGTTGCGCTTGAGCAAGGCGACAGTCTTGAGATCGACCTTGTTGATCACATCGACCTGGCCGGTGACCAGGGCGTTGACCCGCGCGGCGCCATCGGCGATGGCCAGCAACTCGGCGCTGGCGAAATGCGCGCGGCCGGCTTTCCAGTAATCCGGGCTGCGCTCAAGGTCCATGCGCACGCCGGGTTCGAAGCCCTTGAGGCGATAACCGCCGGTGCCGATCCCGGCCTGCCAGTCGGCGGCGCCGTCCTTGGCAGGCATGATCACCAGGTGATAATCGGCCACCACGTAGGCGAAGTCGGCATTGCCCGAATGCAGTTCGAATACCACGGTGTCATTACCCTGGGCGCTGACCTTGGCAACATCGCCGAGCACAGTCTTGGCCGCCGAGGTGGACTTGTCGCCCAGGTGATGCCCGATTGAGGCGACCACGTCGCCGGCATCCAGAGTCTTGCCGTTATGGAAGGTCACCCCCTGGCGCAAGGTGAAGGTCCAGATGCGTGCATCGGGGCTGGATTCCCAGCGCTCGGCCAGCTCCGGGATCGCCGTGCCATCGACGCCGATTTCGCTCAGGGTGTTGTACACCGCCGAGAAACCGACAAAGGTAAAGGTGTCGCTCCATGAACCTGGATCACGGGAATCGGTAGTACTGCCACCGGCCAGGCCCATGCGCAGCACGCCGCCCGCTTTCGGCGTGGCCTCCCCGGCCCAGCCGCGTTGCGGCAAGCCCAGTGAAAACGCCCCGGCCACGGCAACCGCCGCTGCACTGTATTTGAGAAAATCCCGACGCGGCAGGCCGCTGTCGTGCATCACTTGAGTTATTTTGTTGTTGTTATCGCTCATGGCATTGCCTCTGTGGAACCGCAGAGAAAAGGATTCAGCCGACCTCGCACGCACTGATGCAAAATATTTGTAATTGTCATCGTGACAAATACATTAAGCTCAAAAACAGGTCGCTGCCAATCCCCCTTTTCTTTACGAGCGAGGCGCTTGCTAGGCGGGGGTTTGTCAGTACTATCGGTTCGAAGGGGCAGATCGGAATGTCGCTACTGCCCTACCACTGAAGAGAGAATTCAAACTAGATGAGTCAGTCGACCCGCCTGATCACCGCCTCATACATCCTCTCGTTCGTAGCGGCCAACGCGCCGCAGAGGTTGCGTACCGAGACCATTGCCAAGTGGGTCAAGACTCATCCCACCCGGGTACGCAGCCTCGTGTCGCTGATGGTCAAAGCCAATATTCTGAAGTCATGGCGTGGCGCCCACGGCGGCCTGACCCTTGCGCGCCCAGCCAGCGATATCACCTTGCGTGAGGTCTATGACGCCGTACAGGAAAGCTCGCTGATCGCCGAGAAGATCGACAACCCGTTCTCAGGCATGGAAGAACACTGCAAGGTATTCGATGTATTCACCCGCCTGTTCGCCATGCTTGAAGCCAACATGCGCCTGGACCTTGGCGCTATCACCGCAGACCAACTGTTCGTTGCCTTCGAGAAACCGCAAGAAAATATCAGGCAGGCCTGAGACCTCAGGGCGCAATGCTCCGGGCTTACATCAGCGCAGCACATGGGCGCTTTTCGCTCCCGCGCTCGATTGGTATACACCACAGCACTGGATTTCATGAGGACCTGATGGAAGTCAGGATCCTCAAGAACCCAATCAGCTACAGCAACGCCTCAAGCCTTGGATGCAGGGGTCTGTTCCGCCAGTGCCACGGCACGAAACATTGCGCGACGCTTGTTCAGTGTCTCTTCCCACTCCAGGGTCGGCACCGAGTCGGCAACAATCCCGCCGCCGGCCTGTACATGCAGCTCGCCGTTCTTGATCACCGCCGTGCGAATGGCGATGGCGGTGTCCATGTTGCCGTTCCAGGCGAAGTAACCCACGGCGCCGCCATAGATCCCACGCTTGACAGGCTCCAGCTCGTCGATGATTTCCATCGCACGGATTTTCGGTGCGCCGGACAGAGTGCCCGCCGGCAGGATGGCCCGCAGCGCATCCATGGCCGTCAGCCCGGCCTTGAGCTGGCCGGTGACGTTGGAAACGATGTGCATCACATTGGAATAGCGTTCGATGACCATCTTTTCAGTGAGCTTCACCGAACCGATTTCCGAAACCCGACCAGTGTCGTTGCGCCCCAGGTCGATCAGCATCAGGTGCTCGGCGATCTCCTTGGCGTCCGACAGCAGGTCCTGCTCCAGGGCCAGGTCGGCTTCCTCGGTAGCACCCCGCGGGCGGGTACCGGCGATCGGCCGCACAGTGATCAGGTTGTCTTCGACCCGCACCAGCACCTCCGGCGAGCTGCCCACTACGTGGAAATCACCGAAGTTGAAGAAGTACATGTAAGGGGTCGGGTTGAAGCAGCGCAGCGCACGGTACAGGTCGATGGGCGCCGCCGAAAAATCGATGGACATGCGCTGGGACGGCACCACCTGCATGCAGTCACCGGCCAGGATGTATTCCTTGATGGTGTCCACGGCCCGTTCATAGTCAGCCTGGGTAAAGCTGGAGCGGAACAGCGGATCGGCGGCCAACTGCTTGCTGAAATCCAGGCCTGGACGCGGAGTGATCGGCTGGCGCAGTTGCGCCAGCAATTCCTGCAAACGTGCCTGGCCGGCTTCGAAGGCGTTGTCCTGGCTAGGGTCGGCCAGCACGATGGCGTGCATCTTGCCCGCCAGGTTGTCGAACACCACTACCGCGTCGGAGACCATCAGCAGGATATCCGGCACACCGATCGGATCCGGGTTAGGGCACGAGCCCAGGCGCGGCTCGACATAACGCACGCAGTCATAGCCGAAATAGCCCACCAGGCCACCGTTGAAACGCGGCAGGCCGGCAATGGTCGGGACGTTGTAGCGGGCTTTGAATTCCTCGACGAAGGCCAGCGGGTCGGCCACTTCGTGACTTTCGATCTCCACGCCATCATGGGTCACGCTGACCTGGAAGCCGTGCACCCGCAGCACAGTGCGGCACGGCAGGCCGATGATCGAGTAACGCCCCCACTTCTCGCCGCCCTGCACCGACTCCAGCAGATAGGAGTTGGGCTGGTCGGCCAGTTTCAGGTAGATCGACAGCGGGGTGTCGAAGTCGGCAAGGGTTTCGCAGGCCAGCGGGATACGGTTGTAACCGGCTGCGGCCAAACGCAGGAATTCTTCGCGAATCATGGGATGCCTCGTGGCTTGAGGGTCTAACAGTCAGGTATGCAAACGTGCCGGCGGGGCCGGCCAGACAAAAATCAGGCGCGCCAACGCCAACGGGCCAAGGCCTTGATGACTTTCATCCAGAGTTTGCGAGTGACCACCACGATGGAGTTTCCAGAATGGGATGGAACAGCGTCGGGCAACGTTATCTCAGCGGCAGGTTCTAAGCAACCGGGGATCAGCGCCCGCAGGTTGTCGATCACCAGCGCTGGCGATTCCTCGGCAATCGGCCGGCCGTGGTTGTAGCCGTAGCTCAGGGCGACGCACTTGACCCCCGCCGCCTTCGCCGCCAGCACATCACTGCGCGAATCGCCGACGAACAGTGATTGCGAGGCCGGCACGCTGGCCATCTTCATCACAAAGAACAGCGCCGCCGGGTCGGGTTTCTTCTGCGGCAGGGTATCGCCGCCGATGATCCAGCGGAAATACCGGCCGATTTTCATCTGGTCCAGCAAGGGGGCCACGAAACGCTCGGGCTTGTTGGTAATCAGGGCCATTTCCACGCCCTGCTTGTGCAGCCACTTGAGAGTCTCGCGCACACCGGGATAGACCACGGTCAACTCGTGGCTGTCCTCGTAGGCGGTATTGAACAGCTCCAGCGCATACTCGGCCTCGACATCGTCGACCCCCTGGGCCTCCAGGCTATTGGCCAGGGCCCGGCGCACCAGCATGGGTGCACCATTGCCAACCCACTCACGCACCGCCTCGATACCGGCAGGCTTGCGTCCCAGCTTGAGCAGCATCTGATCCACGGCGGCCGCAAGGTCCGGTACCGAATCGACCAGGGTGCCATCCAGGTCGAACATCACCAGCCGTGGCAGGCGCCCCTGGAACAGCTGCTCAAAGGCGCTCATGGTCGCGCCAACGCCAGTTCGGCACGCATCTTCTCGATGACTTCCTGATAGTTCGGCGCATTGAAGATCGCCGAGCCTGCCACAAAGGTATCGGCGCCTGCAGCAGCGATTTCGCGGATGTTGCCCACGTTCACCCCACCGTCGATTTCCAGGCGGATGTCCCGCCCGGAGGCATCGATCAAGGCACGAGCCTCACGCAGCTTGTCGAGGGTGCCCGGAATGAACTTCTGCCCGCCAAAGCCCGGGTTGACACTCATCAGCAGCACCATGTCGACCTTGTCCATCACGTACTTGAGCACGTCCAGCGGAGTTGCCGGGTTGAACACCAGGCCGGCCTTGCAACCGCCTTCGCGGATCATCTGCAGGGAGCGGTCCACATGCAGCGTGGCTTCCGGGTGGAAGGTGATGTAGGTGGCGCCCGCTTCGATGAAGTCACCGATGATGCGGTCCACCGGAGTGACCATCAGGTGCGCATCGATGGGCGCGGTGATCCCGTACTTGCGCAGCGCAGCGCAGACCATCGGGCCGATGGTCAGGTTCGGCACATAGTGGTTGTCCATGACGTCGAAGTGGACGATATCGGCACCGGCGGCCAGGACATTGTCCACTTCCTCGCCCAGACGGGCGAAGTCGGCGGAGAGAATCGACGGAGCAATAGCGAAGGGCTGCATGACGCACCTTTTTTGAGCAGAATCACGATGGCGCGCATTGTATACCTCATGCTTTGGAGCGCACACCGTAACCGCGATGATCAGTAGGCCGCGCGATAGATCTTCTCGATATCGGCGGGGCTCAGCCGGCGCGGGTTGTTGCGCATCAAGCGCTCGATACCCGCGGCCTCGACGGCCATGGCCGGGATCGCGTCCTCGGGCACGCCGAAGCTGCGCAAGCCGCTGGGAATTTCCACTGCCGTACACAACGCTGCCATGGCCTCCACTGCCCGGTCGGCCGCCTCGCTGGCGCTCAGGTGCGCGGTCTGTACCCCCATGGCCTCGGCGATATCCTGCATACGCTCGACGCAGGCCATCTTGTTCCAGGTCATGACATAGGGCAGCAGCAAGGCATTGCTGACCCCGTGGGACATATGAAAGCGTCCGCCCAGGGGATAGGCCATCGCATGCACCGCACCGACCCCGGCGTTGCCGAAGGCCATGCCGGCCATCAGGCTGGCGGTGGCCATGTCCTCCCGGGCCTGCAGGTGGGCCGGGTTGGCAAAGGCCTTGGGTAAAGCCTTGACGATCAGCTTGATGGCGCCGATCGCCAGGGAGTCGGTGATCGCGGAAGCATTGAGGGACAGGTAGGCCTCGATGGCATGCGCCAGGGCATCGACGCCGCTGGCCGCGGTGACATGCGGCGGGCAGGTCAGGGTCATCTGCGGGCTGACCAGGGCCACGTCCGGCAACAGGTAGTCGCTGATGATGCCTTTCTTCAATTGCGCGACCCGGTCCGAGAGGATCGCCACATTGGTCACTTCCGAGCCAGTGCCTGCGGTGGTGGGAATGGCGATCAGCGGCGGCCCCTTGCGCGGCACCTGGTCGATGCCGAACAGGTCCTCCAGGGCGCCGTGATAGCCGGCATAGGCTCCGACACTCTTGGCGATATCGATGGCGCTGCCACCGCCCAGGCCGATCAGCCCGTCATGCCCACCCTCGCGGTACACCTGCATGCAGTCCTCGACGATGGCGATTTCCGGATCCGGCTGCACCCGGTCGAAGACTTCGTAACTGCGCTCCCCCAGGTGGGCCAACGCCAGCTCCACCGTGCCGGACCTGAGCAAGGCAGTATCGGTGACGATCAGCGGGTTATCGACATCCAGGCGGGTCAGCTCGGCAGCCAGTTGCTCGATGGCAGTGCTGCCGGTCAGCAATTTATGGGCGATCTTGAAAGAGGAAATACTCATGTGCGCAGCCTCTTCTATAAAGGTGGGAGCCGGCACAAGCGTAGCTGGGGATTGAGAAACCGGGCTGTCGCGATGCCCGATCGGCATCACGACAATGCTCACGTTGCGCCCGGAGGCTCAGGCCACCTCGCTTTCTACCGCCCGGGCGGGCTTGGCCTGGGGCCCTTGGGCACCCGGGGCGGGAGTTGCGTCCGCGCTGCCCAGGTCCTTGCTGAAAGTCCGGTCGTTCTCGCCCTTGAAGAAGTTCTTGCCGTAGATCAGCAGGCACAGCACCACGCCAATGGCAAAGCCCCAACTGGCGCCCTTGATCGCCAGCACTGCACCGATCACCCCTGCGATGCCCAGGTCACGCTGGCTACGGGCCTCGAGAATGCCCAGGCGCACGCTGACATAGCCCTGGATCAGCAAGGTCAGCGCCAGCGCCACCCCGAGAATCGGCTGCACCAGGGTCACTACCGGCAACAGCAGCAGGCCGGTGTTGGTGCCCCAGCGGAACGAGCCCATGCCGCCGTAGATCGACTTCATGGCCTTGGGCCCGCCCTTGAAGCGTTCGATCACCACCACCAGCATCGCCGCCCATTTAGGCCCGCACATGGCAATGTCCGGACCGAAGATGCTCATGAAGGCGTTGCGTCCGCCGAAGATCAGGTGCGAGCGGTCCGGGTCGTAGTCGACCTTTTCGTCGGTGCGGATCTGCTCGGCTTCGTCCAGCAGCACCTTGGCGCTGAGCACATCGCCAAAGACGATGATGTACACCGCGAGCATGGTCGGCAGCGCGCTGATGAACATCGACAGCGGCGGCATGCCCAGGCCGAACACCGTGTAGTTGTTCCACAGGCCGATGAAGTCCGGCTTGCTCAGGCCCCACTGGATGGTCGGCCACGGCGCTTCACCGAACAGCGGCGCCAGCACCACCGCCAGCAGGATGATCGGCAGGATGCCCAGCTTGGCGAAGTTCCACCAGAAGCGGTTGCGCAGCTTGAGCTGGGCAAAGTGCTGGGAAAAGATCAGGTAGAAGGCAATGCCGATGGCGATGGAAATGGTCCAGGGAAAGCTGTCGAACTTGCCACCCACCTGGAACACCGCGGTCACCGCACTGAGCCCGGCGCCGACAATGATTCCCGACTTGATCGCCGAGGGCACGAAGCCCACCACCTTGCGCGCCATGCCGGTGGCCCCCAGGGCGATGGAGAACACCCCGAGCATCAGCTGGAAGGCAATCAGCGCGTGGACACGCTCCGGGCCCACGGGAAACTGCGCGCAATAGGCCATCAGCAGCGGCACCGCCGGGGTGATCCAGCCGGGCACCACGGGGTCGCCCAGCAGATGGTGGGCCAGGTACAACAGGCCGTTGAGCATGACCACGGCCAGGGCCATCTCGAAGGGCATGCCGAGGAACTCGGTCATCAGTGGAATGGCCGCCAGGTCGACGGCGCACATCAGCAAGCCTTGCAGGTAGTCCGGCAGCTCGAATTTGTAGTGGATAAAGGGCAAACGCACCTTGAACGGGCCAAGGGCGATGTACGGCGTTTCGTGCCGAGTGTCGGAAGGCGTTGGCATCAACTGCACCTGTCTTATTGGTATTGGTGGCGGTGTAAAGCGGCCCGCGCCAGTTGGTACGGGCAAGGATCGATCAATAGGCAGCCCGGTAGATCTGCTCGATATCGCCGGGGCTCAGTTGGCGCGGGTTGTTGCGCATCAGCCGCTGGATACCCGCCGCTTCCAGGGCCATGGCCGGGATCGCGTCCTCGGGCACACCGAAGCTGCGCATGCCGGTGGGAATGTCTACGGCAGCGCACAGCGCAGCCATGGCCTGGACCGCCTGCTCCGCGGCCTGGCCATCACTGAGCCCGGCGATCGGCAGGTCCATGGCCTGGGCGATATCGCGAAAGCGCTCAACACAGGCCATCTTGTTCCAGGCCATGACGTAGGGCAGCAGCAGCGCGTTGCTCACCCCGTGGGCGATATTGAAGCGCCCGCCCAGGGGATAGGCCAGGGCATGCACCGCACCGACCCCGGCATTGCCGAAGGCCATGCCAGCCATCAGGCTGGCGGTGGCCATGTCTTCCCGGGCCTGCAGGTTGGCCGGATTGGCGTAGGCCTTGGGCAGCGCCCTGACGATCAGGCGGATCGCGCCCAGGGCCAGGGAGTCGGTGATCGGCGAACCGTTGAGCGACAGGTAGGACTCCACCGCATGCACCAGCGCGTCGACGCCACTGGCGGCGGTCACGCTGCGCGGGCAGGTCAGGGTCATCACCGGGCTCACCAGCGCCACGTCCGGCAGCAGGTAATCGCTGACGATGCCCTTTTTCAACTGGGCCACCTTGTCCGAGAGGATCGCCACGTTGGTCACCTCCGAACCGGTGCCCGCAGTGGTAGGAATGGCAATCAGCGGCGGCCCCTTGCGCTGCACCTGATCCACCCCGAACAGCTCTTCCAGCGCGCCTTCATGGCCGGCGAACGCAGCCACCGCCTTGGCGATATCAATGGCGCTGCCGCCGCCCAGGCCGATCAGGCCATCGTGGCCACCGGCCCGGTAAGCCTGGGTGCAGGCCTGGACTATGGCGATTTCCGGCTCCGGCTGGACCTCGTCGAAGATCCGGTAGGCGCGCCCGCCCAGGTGGGCCAGGGCCAGATCGACGGTGCCGGACTTGACCAGGATCGCATCGGTGACGATCAGCGGGTTGCGGATCTGCAGGCGCGCCAGTTCGGCGTCCAGCTGTTCGATGGCGCCCTGGCCGGTAATCAGTTTGTTGGCAATCTTGAACGCAGAAATACTCATCAGCTCGGCCTTGTTTAATTGTTGTGGCAAGAGCGCCGTCAGGCGGCCACTCTCGAATGGGCTCGCAGGCTGTAGAGCGAAAGCTGTGCCAAGATACGCAAAGCCTTGATCTACAAGGCTCTGGGAGGAAATCCAGGGGAATGACCGGGGCGTCGCGATTGAATTGCTGATCGCTGCAGGCAGCTCTGATCAGAATCCTAATCAGAGTGTTCCCAGCGCTTCATCTTCTGCACCACCGTGGCCTGGCTCACCCCCAGCGCCTTGGCGGCCAGGCGGGTGGTCTTGTGCAGTTGCAGGGCCGCCCGAATTGCCTGGCGCTCGGCGTTCTCCAGCACCTTGCGCAGCGGAAGGCGGCTGTCGTCGGTGTTGCGGGCCTGTTGCTCGATCAGGTCCTCCGGCAGGTCCAGGGCCTCTATCACCTGGCCGGAGCAGGTCACCACCAGGCGCTCCACCACGTTGATCAGCTCGCGGATGTTCCCCGGCCAGGCGTACTCGCCCAGCAGTTCCAGGGCTTCCAGGCTCCACTGCACCTGACGCTGATAGCGCTGGTTGAAATGCTCCAGGTAGTACTCCAGCAAGGGGCCGATTTCCTCGCTGCGCTCGCGCAGGGCCGGGATCGCGATGGGCACCACATTCAGGCGGTAATACAGGTCGGCGCGGAACTTGCCCTCGGCCACCCGCTGCTTGAGGTCGTGATGGGTGGCGCTGATGATGCGCACATCCACCTCCTTGAGCTCCAGGCCGCCCACCGGAATGAAGCGGTTCTCTTCGATGACCTTGAGCAGCTTGACCTGCACCGCCAGGGGCAGATCGCCGATCTCGTCGAGAAACAGCGTACCGTTGTGGGCCAGTTCCAGCAGCCCGCGCTTGCCCTTACTGCCAGCACCAGTGAAGGCACCCGGGGCATAGCCGAACAGCTCGGCCTCGATCAGGTTCTCCGGCAGCGCCCCGCAGTTGAGGGCCAGGAACGGTTCGCGGGCACGAGCACTGGCGTTGTGGATAAATTGCGCCACCAGGGTTTTACCCACACCCGTCTCCCCTTGCAGCAGCACCTTCACATCGCAGTCGGCCACTTGCCGGGCCTGGGCAAAAACCCGCCCGGAAACCTCCTGGTCGGCCATCAGCGGTGATTGCAACAGGTCGTCGCGCTGGCCCGCATGCAGCCGCGCAGTGCTGGTGCGCAGTTGCTTGAGCTGCTGCAACTCGTCGCGCTCGCGCTTGATGCGCAGCAGCTCGGTCATGTCGCGCACGGTGCTGACCACATAGCGAATGCTCTGGTCGGCGGCGAGGATCGGCGTAGCACTGACCAGCAACTTCTTGCCGTGGCTGAGGCTCTGCATCACCGATACCGGCCGACCGTCCTGCAGCACCCGGAGTGAAGCGGACTGGGAAATCACTCCGCTCTTCACCAGCTCCTGCATCGGCCGCCCCAGCAGCTCGGCGCCGCTCAGGCCGGTGAGACGCTCGTAGGCCTGGTTGACCTTGAGGGTCTGACCCTGGCCATCGGTGATGTAGACGCCGTCATGCAGCGCATTGAGCAGCTCTTCGAAACTGGCATCGTTGAAGTTCACCCGCGACTCCACAGTAAGCATGGGAAGCGCGCAGTTTACGGGTGAACGACAAGCAGAGGGGATGGGGCGGCCCCGACCTTAGTACAAGGCCGCCCGAGGGGCTCAGACCTGAGCCGTGCGCAGTTTCTCGCTGCGCCCACGCAGCCATTCCAGGGTCAGCAGCAGGATCACCGAGAAGGCGATCAGCAACGTGGCCGCAGCGGCGATGGTCGGGCTGAGGTTCTCGCGGATGCCGCTGAACATCTGCCGCGGCAGGGTGGCCTGCTCCGGGCCGGCGAGGAACAGGGTCACCACCACTTCATCGAACGAGGTGGCGAAGGCGAACAGCGCGCCACTGATGACCCCGGGGGCGATCAACGGCAAGGTTACCCGGCGGAACGTGGTCAGCGGCGAGGCGCCCAAACTGGCCGCGGCCCGCACCAGGTTGTGGTTGAAGCCCTGCAGGGTTGCCGACACGGTGATGATCACGAAAGGCACGCCGAGCACCGCATGCACGATGATTAGCGAAAAGAAACTGTTGCCCATGCCCAGTGGAGCGAAGAACAGGTAGCTGGCCACACCGATGATCACCACCGGCACCACCATCGGCGAAATCACCAGGGCCATCACCAGCGCCTTGCCGGGGAAATCACCGCGGGTCAGGCCGATGGCCGCCAGGGTGCCAAAGACCATGGCCAGCAAGGTTGCGGCCGGCGCCACGATGACGCTGTTCTTCAGTGCGCGCATCCACTCGGCAGAGGCGAAGAAGTCCTGGTACCAGTGCAGCGAAAAGCCCTGCAGCGGGTACACCAGGAAACTGCCGGAGTTGAACGACAGCGGGATGATCACCAGCACCGGCAACACCAGGAACAACAGGATCAAGCCGCAGAGAATCCGCAAGCTGTAGAACCAGACCCGTTCGACGGGCGACATGTAGGGGCTCAGCATTTCGATTCTCTCCTTAGCTCAGGCGCAGGCGGCTGGCGCCCACCAGCCAGCTGTAAATCAGATAAAGCACGATGGTCGCCAGCAACAGCAGGCCGCCCAGGGCCGTGGCCATGCCCCAGTTGATGCTGGTGTTGGTATAGAAGGCGACGAAGTAGCTGACCATCTGATCGTTCGGGCTGCCCAGCAGCGCCGGGGTGATGTAGTAACCAATCGCCAGGATGAACACCAGCAGGCAACCGGCGCCGACCCCGGCATAGGTCTGCGGGAAGTACACCCGCCAGAAGCTGGCGAACGGATGGCAGCCCAGGGAAATCGCCGCGCGCATGTAGGTGGGCGAGATGCCCTTCATCACGCTGTAGATCGGCAGGATCATGAACGGCAGCAGGATGTGCACCATGGAGATGTAGACCCCGGTACGGTTGAACACCAGTTCCAGGGGCTTGTCGATCACCCCCATGGCCAGCAGCGCGCTGTTGATCAGGCCACCCGATTGCAGCAGCACGATCCAGGCCGCGACCCGCACCAGGATCGAAGTCCAGAACGGCAGCAGCACCAGAATCATCAAGAGGTTGCTCTTGCGCGCCGGCAGATTGGCCAGCAGGTAGGCCAGGGGATAGGCCAGGGCCAGGCAGATGGCGGTGATCACCAGGCCCATCCAGAAGGTGCGGGCGAAGATGTCCAGGTAGATGGCCTGGTCCGGGGTAGCCGGGGCCAGCTCGCCCAGGTCATCGATGCGATGGTCCACCGCCGCCAGCAGGTAGTACGGGGTCAGGCTGCTAGTGTTGCGGCGGATCGCCTGCCAGTAGGCCGGGTCACCCCAGCGCTCATCCAGGCTTTCCATGGCTTCTTTATAGGATTCGGGCTCGGCCTTGAACGGCAAGGCGCGGGCGGTTTTGGTCAGCAGGCTGCGGTAGCCGGCCAACTCCATGTTCAGGCGCTTGGACAGGTCGCCCAGGGTCTGATTCTTGCGGGCGTCCGCCAGGTCTTCGCTCAAGGCCTTGTAGGCCCCTTCAGCGGGCAGGCCACGACCGTCCCAGGCACTCACGGCCGCCACCGTACGCGGCATACCGCCGACCACTTCCGGGTTGCCGACGCTCTTGTACAGCAGCGCCACGATCGGTACCAGGAACACCAGCAACAGAAACAGCACCAGGGGCGCGATCAGCGCCTGGGCCTTCCAGCGGTTGACCCGCTCGGCACGGGCCAGCCGCTGCTTGAGGGTCGGGCCGGTGACCGCGTTCAGGGGAACGGTGATGGTCATGACAAACTCCGCGAATCGATCTTTCGAATACAAACCACCGGGCGGCAGGAGCGGGCTTGGCCGCGCATCGAAGGGTGTGCTTCAACATCAAGGTTGATGCGCATGACGCCTTCGCGGGCAAGCTCGCTCCTACAACGGCTGGGGGTGGTTACTTGGCTGCCCAGGCGTTGAAGCGCTGTTCCAGTTGCTCACCGTTGTCAGCCCAGAAGCTGACGTCGATCTGCACCTGGTTGGCGATGTTTTCCGGAGTGGTCGGCATGTCCTTGAGGATGTCCTTGGCCAGCAGCGGCACGGCCTGGGTGTTGGCCGGACCGTAGGCGATATTCTCCGAATAGGTCTTCTGCTGCTGCGGCTGTACCGAGTAGGCGATGAATTTCTTCGCCGCTTCGGCGCGAGCCTTGTCCAGGCCTCTGGGAATGGCCCAGGCGTCGAAGTCGTAGATGCCGCCGTTCCACACCACTTTCAGGTTGCTTTCCTTCTGCACCGCAGCGATCCGACCGTTGTAGGCCGAGCTCATGACCACGTCGCCGGAAGCCAGGTACTGCGGCGGCTGGGCGCCGGCTTCCCACCACTGGATGTAAGGCTTGAGCTCATCGAGTTTCTTGAAGGCGCGGTCCTGGCCATCCTTGCCGGCCAGGACCTTGTACACGTCCTTGGGCGCGACGCCGTCGGCCATCAAGGCGAATTCCAGGGTGTACTTGGCGCCCTTGCGCAGGCCGCGCTTGCCCGGGAACTGCTTGACGTCCCAGAAATCAGCCCAACTGCTCGGAGCGGTTTTCAGCTTGTCGGCGTTGTAGGCCAGGACCGTGGACCAGACGAAGAAGCCCACGCCGCACGGTTGGATAGCGCCCTTGACGTAGTCTTCGCTCTTGCCGAACAGCGCCGGGTCCAGTTGCTCGAACATGTCCTCGTCGCAACCGCGGGACAGTTCCGGAGACTCCACTTCCACCAGGTCCCAGGACACGCTCTTGGTGTCGACCATGGCTTTGATCTTGGCCATCTCGCCGTTGTATTCACCGGCGATGATCTTGCCCTTGCCGGCCGCTTCCCAAGGGGCATAGAAGGCCTTGACCTGTGCCGCCTTGTTCGCCCCGCCAAAGGACACTACGGTCAGGTCCGGCCCCGCCGCCATGGCGTGCGCCGCACCCAGCATGCCCAATGCCAGGGCGGTGAATTTCAGGGATCTCAACATTTATTGTGTTCTCCACGTGCAGGTTGGTGTTGCAGGGGGGCGATCAATTCGCCTCTAGAAGCGGGTCAAGCGCGCGAACGTGCTCGACTTGCCAGCCAAGCGGCACCACGTCACCCACCGCCAGCGCAGGATCGAGCTCGGCAATCGGCTGTTTCACGAAGAAGTCGCTTTTGCCGCAGACTTCCAGGCGCACCCGGACGTGGTCGCCCAGATAGATGAATTCCGCCACCCGGCCGGAGAAGCGGTTGACGCAGCTTTCGCTGGAACCGTTGAGGCTCACCCGCTCCGGGCGGATGGACAAGGTCACCGGGCCGCCGACCTGGCCGACATTCACTGCCAGCGCCTCGACCTTCTCGCCACGCCCCAGCTCCACCACGCAGCGCTCGCCGTTATGGCTGTGCAGGCGGCCGTTGAGGCGGTTGTTCTCGCCGATGAAGTTGGCGACGAAGGTGTTCTTCGGCTCTTCGTAGAGGGTGCGCGGCGGCGCGATCTGCTGGATCTCGCCCTGGTGGAACACCGCCACACGGTCGGACATGGTCAGTGCTTCGCCCTGGTCGTGGGTCACATAAACCACGGTCACGCCCAGGCGCTGATGCAGGTGCTTGATCTCCATCTGCATGTGTTCGCGCAGCTGCTTGTCGAGGGCGCCGAGGGGTTCGTCCATCAGCACCAGCTGCGGCTCGAACACCAGGGCGCGGGCCAGGGCCACCCGCTGCTGCTGGCCGCCGGACAGTTGCGCCGGGTAGCGCTGGGCGAACGCATCGAGCTGGACCATGCTTAGCACGCGCTTGACCCGCTCACTGATGTCGGTCTTGCTCAGGCCACGCACCGACAGCGGAAAGCCGAGGTTCTCGGCCACGGTCATGTGCGGGAACAAGGCGTAGTTCTGGAACACCATGCCGATATCGCGCTTGTGCGGCGGCACATTGTTAATGGCACGCCCGGCCAGCTGGATCTCACCGGCGGTCGGCGTCTCGAAACCGGCCAGCATCATCAGGCTGGTGGTCTTGCCGGAACCGGACGGCCCCAGCAGGGTGAGGAACTCGCCTTTGCGAATTTCCAGGTTGAGGTCTTTGACGATCAGGTTCTCGCCGTCGTAGCTCTTCTGCACACCACGAAAACTGACCAGAACATCGTTGGCCCCAGCGCTTGAAACGACCTCGCTCATACCCACACCTTTTGTTTTAGACGGCTGTGGAACAAGCCTAGAGGAGCCTGCAGAGCGCGCAAATCGGGGGCCAGGAGAGATTCGCCTCAGCCCTCTGGAAGGTTGCGTGTAGGGATTGCCCTACAAGAATGGCGCGATTGGATAAGGGCGGAGGCAAACGGCAGGCTGCAAGCGGCAAGAAACGGCGAAAGCCTGAAAGCGCGGAATGTCGCAAATGGATAAGTGCCCTCCCCCAAGGGGCGGGAGAGCACCGCAGAGGGTGTCAGAGCAGCTTGTGTTCCATGGCGTATTTCACCAGTTCGGCCAGGGAGGTGATGTTGAGTTTCTGCATCAGCCGCGCCTTGTGGGTACTGATGGTCTTGCTGCTCAGGGCCAGTTGCTGGGCAATGTCGTTGACATTGGCACCCTGGGCCAGGCGCTCGAAAACCGAGAACTCACGCTCGGAAAGCAGCGAATGCAAGGGCCGGGTATCGGTCAGGCCGACCTCGAAGACCATGCGGTCAGCCAGGTCCGGGTCGATATAGCGGCCGCCGGATGCCACCTTGCGAATGGCCGTCAGCAGCAGCGACGGATCACTGTCCTTGGTGGCGTAGCCGGCAGCGCCGATCTTCAGCGCCCGGGCGGCCATCTGCGCCTCGTCGTGCATCGACAGCACCAGGATCGCCGGCGGATTGCTCAGGGCACGGATCCGCGGAATGGCCTCCAGGCCGTTCACCCCGGGCATGGAGATATCCAGCAGCACCACTTCGCAGGGCACCTGACGCAGGGTCTCCAGCAACTGCTCGCCGTTGCTCGCCTCGCCCACCACGACCAGGTCCTTGGCCAGGCCAATCAGTTGCTTGATGCCTTCGCGAACGATGGTGTGGTCTTCGGCTACCAGTACACGGATCACGCGCTTCTCCTCGTTATTCTTCTGGATCCAGGGGCACCCGGACGCTCAAGGTGGTGCCTTCGCCCTGCTCACTGTGCAGCGACAGGCTCCCGCCCATGATCAGCACCCGCTCGCGCATGCCCACTAGGCCAAAGGAGGTCGGGCGCGCCGAAGCGGTGTCGAAGCCCAGGCCGTCATCGCTGATGCTCATGCACAGCTCGTGTGCTTCCAGGGTCAGGGTCAGTTCCACAGTATGCGCCTGGGCATGGCGCATGACATTGGTCAGGGCCTCCTGGAGGATACGGAACAGGCCGACGGCCTTGGCGTCGCTCAAGCGCGGCAGGTTGTCCGGCACCTGCACCAGGCAAGGGATCTGGGTGCGGGCCTCGAACCGGCGGGCCTGCCATTCGATGGCCGAGGCGATGCCCGCATCGAGGATTGGCGGCCGCAGTGCGGTAGCCACATCCCGCACCAGCTGGAACAGCTGGGCGATCAGGCGCTTCATGCTGTTGAGGCGTTCATGCAGGCCCGGGTCGAGCTGGGCATAGGCCAGCTCACACATGGACGTTTCCAGCTTGAGCACAGTCAGCATCTGCCCCAGTTCGTCATGGACTTCCCGGGCAATGCGGGCCTTTTCCTCTTCGCGCACGCTTTCCAGGTGCGCCGACAGCTCCCGCAACTGTTCACGGGAGCTGGCCAGTTCCAGCTCGATGCGCTTGCTTTCGCTGATGTCCCAGACAATGCCGTCCCAGACAAACGCGCCGTCATCCAGGCGCCGGGTGATGGCCTTGATCTCGGCCCAGCGCTGCTGGCCCTGGCGAGTGAGGATGCGGCCCTGCCAGGACCAGTCGCTGTCGGTGTCCAGGGCCTGGTCCTGGGTCTGGTGATAGCTGGCCTTGTCGTCCGGGTGCACCAGGCTGCGCAGGCCCTTGTCCCGGTGGGCCAGGACTGCTGGCGAGTAGCCCACCAGGGTCTCGCTGCCTTCGCTGATATAGGCGAAGTCGATCTGCCCGGTGACCGGCGCCCGCTCCAGGCGGAACACCAGGCCCGGCACGTTGGCTGCAATCCCCTGCAGACGCGCCTCGCTTTCGCGCAGGGCCGCCAGCGCGCGACGGCGCTCGGTCACGTCATTGAGATAGACCACCAGGTATTCGCTGTCGCGAAAGCGCAGGAAGCTCAGGGACACGTCCGCCGGCAGGATGCTGCCATCGGCACGCACACACTGGGTCTCGAAACTTTGCACGCCCTCCTCGCTGGCCCGGGCCCGCTTCCACAGGTTGAGCCAGCGATCCATGTGCAGGTTGGGCTCGAAATCAATCAGCGGCCGGTCGATCACCCCGCCCGCCGGGTAACCGAGCATCTCTTCGGCTGCCCGGTTGGCGTAGCGCACATGGCTGTCCCAATTGACCCAGAGAATGCCCACGGTGCTCTGATCGATGGAGAACTGGGTCAGGCGCAGGGCTTCCTCGCTGGCGGCACGCAAGGCGATGTCCTCCCGCGCTGCCAGCAGGCGCTGCTCCAGGCTGCGCTGCTGGCGGCGCTGCCAGAAGACGATCGCCAGACTCGCCAGCAGCAGGATCACCAACAGCAGGCTGAGGTTCTGCCAGACCCCGGGGGACTCGCCAAGCCGCGGGTACTTGGGCTGCAGCCAGCGGCCATGGAGCTGCTCCAGCTCCTTGGCCGGGATCGCATGCAAGGCCGCTTCGACAATGCTCGCCAGTTCCGGCCAATCGCGGCGAGTGGCTACCCGCAGCAATTGCGGCAGGCCGATATCCCCCACCACGGCCAGCCCGGCGAACTCCGCCTCCCCCGAAAGGCGACTGAGCTGAGCCTCGTCCACCACCGCGTAGCGGGCCTGCTGGCTCAGCAGCAACTGCAGGGCCTGGCGCTCCAGCGGCACCCCTTGCAGGTTGAGGTTGGGGTAAGTCAGGCGCAGGTAATCGGCCACCGCACTGGGCATGCGCACGGCGACCCGGGCCTGGCTGTCGAGTTTTTCCAGCTCCACCGCACCTGCGCCCTTGCGCTCCCCGACCACCAGCTGCGGCACGCGCATATAGGGGTCGCTGAACAACCACAGGCGCAGACCGGCCGGGGTCTGGGTCAGGCCCGGGGCCATGTCCACCTCGCCGTCGCGCAGGGCCCGCTCCAGCTGTGCCTGGTCAGGGAAGTTACGCCAGCTGAGCTCGATGTTCAGCGCCTTGGCCAGGGCTTGCATCAACTCGACATTGGCCCCGGACAGCCGTTGCAGGCGCCGGTCGTACTGGGCGAACGGCGCCTGCAACACCAGCCCCACTCGCAACTCGGGGTGCTGCGCCAGCCACTGGCGCTGTTCCAGGCTCAAGGACGCAGTCGGCACCTGGGGCGCCGGGGCCGCACGGCCTATCAAGGGAAGGCACAGACAGCCGATAAGCAGAAGGCAGCGAAAACGCATCATCTGAAGTCTCACACCCTGACAAATACTGACCAACCCATTAGGCTGCCGGAATTACTTCTGGCCTGGAATATCCGATGCCCCTTGTCCACCGCTCGGCACTGCCCGCATTGTGCCTGTCGCTGATCCTGCCCTGGACCTTTTCTGTGCAAGCTGCCGACCCGGCTCCAGAAACCAAGACTCCCGAGGAACAACCGGCGCAACGCCAACCCTTACCTGAACGTAGCCAGGAAGACGCCGCCGCCTTGGAGCGCCAGTTGCCCGCCCTGGAACAGCAGCAGTTGCAAGCCGGCGGCGATACCTTCCTGGCCCTGTGGAAGCCAGCCAACACCAGCGACCCCAAGGGCGTGGTGATTATCCTCCCGGGAGCGGGTGAAACCGCTGACTGGCCGCAAGCCATTGCACCTTTGCGCAACAGATTGCCGGACACCGAGTGGGCCAGCCTGAGCCTGACCCTGCCCGACATGCTCAGCGAGGCCGCGCAACCACGGGTGGTCGAAGCCGCACCGGCCCCTACGGACAAGGCCAATACCGCCAAGGACGCCAGCACCGAGGCCAAGCCGATCGAGCAGGTCGCTGGCGGCGAAGCCGACGTGGCCGACCGGGTAGTAGCAGAAAGCACGGAAGAGCAGGTCAAGGCAGATGCCGAGCGCATCTTCACCCGTGTCGATGCGGCCCTAGCCTTTGCCGAACAGCAGAACGCCCGCAGCATCGTGCTCCTGGGTCATGGTACGGGTGCCTACTGGGCCGCACGCTACCTCAGCGAGAAACAGCCGGCCCAGGTACAGAAGCTGGTGATGGTAGCAGCCCAGTCCCCGGCCAATGGCAAACCGCAGTTGGCGGAGATCACGCCTACGTTGAAGCTGGCCACTGCTGACTTCTTCTACGTCGACAAGCCCCTGGCGCAAAAAGCCGCCCTGGAGCGACTGCAAGCGAGCAAGCGCCTGAAGCACTCGAACTTCAGCCAGATTCCCCTCAAGGCCCTGCCTGGCAACAACACCGCCCAGCAAGAGCAGCTGTTTCGCCGGGTACGCGGTTGGTTGAACCCTCAGAACACCGATAGCTGAGCCCACAGGCCGCGACTGCCACAGCGGCGATCGCGGCCTGCACCCTCAGCGAAATTCCCGGCGCTGGCGTATCAGGGCATAGGCGCTGTGCAGCTCCCGGGTCTTTTCCGTGGCCTCACGCACCTGTGACTCGCTGGCGCCGTTGCCGGCGATCTTGTCCGGGTGATGGCGGCTGAGCAGGCGCCGATAGGCCCGCTTGATCTGCGACGGCTCGCTGGTAGCTGCAACCCCCAACAGGCGCAGCGCCTCTTGATAAGTCAGGGCACCTTCGGCCAGCGACCTCCTCGCCGGACCGTAGTCCTGCGCCAGTGCCTGCACCTGCTCGCGGGTCCAGCCCAGCCATTTGCCCCAGAGCTGGATCAGTTCGCGCTCCGCCGGCCCGACCCGGCCGTCGGCCCAGACCATGCGCCAACAGGCCCGCAGCACGCCTTCGGCGGCATGGGGCTGGGCCGCAAGGCGACGCAGATAGCCGCGCAGACGGTCATTGCCCGACTTGCCGCGGTTGAATGCGGCAATCGCCCGGCGCTGGGCCGCATCGTTCATTTCCAGCGAGCGCATTTCCTGACGCGCCTGCTGGATATGCCCGTCCATCACCCGGCCATCACTCTTGGCCAGCCGCCCCAGCAGCACGAACAGCAATTCATCATTGCGCAACGCCGGGCGACCGCCCAGGCGTTCACGCACCTGCGCCCAGCTGTGCAGTTGCAGGCGCCGGTCCAGCGCCTGCCCCAGCAACGCACCGAGCATGGCCCCCGGAATACTGGCGATTGCAAATCCAGCTCCGGCTCCGATCAGAGTCCCTGGCCACCACATATCAGCGACTCGCTTGCAGCAGGTGTTCAACCTGGGCCAGACGCTCGACGGTGCCGACATCGACCCAGTGCCCCTGCATATGTTCGCCGCTGACCTGGCCTTGGGCCATGGCCTCGCGCAATAGCGGCGCCAGCTTGAACGGACCGGCAACACAACCCTGGAACAACCGCGGATGCAGCACCGATATGCCGCTGAACGTGAGCGCCGCTGCGCCTGGCTGGCGGTCGTGCAACTGGCCGTTTACCAGGCAGAAGTCGCCACCACTGGGGTGGTGCGGCGGGTTGTCCACCATCACCAGATGAGCCAGCCCGGCCAGGGGCCGGCGCAGCGTGGCAAAATCGTAGTCGGTCCAGATATCGCCATTGACCACCAGGAACGGCGCGTCCCCCAACAAGGGCAGTGCCTGGAAAATCCCGCCGCCGGTTTCCAGCGGCTGGCCTTCGGCCGAATACTGAATGTTCAGGCCCCAGCGCTGGCCATCGCCGAGGGCATCCTCGATCTGCTGGCCGAGCCAGGCATGGTTGATGACGATGTCGCGAAAACCTGCCGCCGCCAGGGCCCGCAGGTGGTACTCGATCAGCGGCATGCCCGCTACAGGCAGCAAGGGTTTGGGAGTGGTCAGGGTCAGGGGGCGCATGCGCTCGCCCTTGCCGGCTGCCAGGATCATCGCCTTCATGCATGGGCTCCCGCCGGCTGGCGCAGGCTGAGCAGCAGTTGCGACAGCTCTGCAAGCTCGGGGCGGCGGGACGTCACCGCCTCTATATAAGCAAAGAAGCGCGGCACGTCGGCCAGGTAGCGTGGTTTGCCATCGCGGTGGCAAATCCGCGAGAAGATACCGATCACCTTGAGGTGACGCTGCACGCCCATCAGGTCGCTGGCCCGCAGAAACTCGTCAAAGTCGTCCTGCACCGGGATGCCCCGCGCCCGTGCCTGGCGCCAGTACTGGCTCAGCCAGCCTTGTACCCGGGACTCCGGCCAGCTGAGGAAGGCATCCTTGAACAGACAGGTCACGTCATAGGTCACCGGGCCGTAGACCGCATCCTGGAAGTCCAGCACGCCGGGGTTCGGGTCGCTGTGCATCAGGTTGCGTGGCATATAGTCGCGGTGCACCAGCACCTTGGGTTGCGCCAGGGCGCTGTCGATCAGCAGGTCGCTGGCGCGCTGCCATTGCTCGCGCTGCTGCGGACTCAGGCTGATGCCCAGCTCACGGCCGATGTACCACTCGGGGAACAGCTCCAGTTCACGGCGCAGCAGGGCCACGTCGTAACTGGGCAGGGGCGCGTCCATCGGCAACTGCTGGAAGGCCAGCAAAGCCTGGAATGCATCCTCGAACAATGCGTCGGCATTATGTTCGTTGATCACGTCCAGGTAGGTCTGATTGCCCAGGTCATTGAGCAACAGGAAGCCGCGAGGCAAATCTTCTGCATAAATTTTCGGCACGTTGATGCCGCAAGTCGCCAGTAAACGGGCGATATCCACGAAGGGTTTGCAGTTTTCCTGGGGAGGCGGAGCGTCCATCACCACGAAGCTGCGACCCGCGCCCTGCCAACGGAAATAACGACGGAAACTCGCGTCGCTGCTGGCTGCGGTCAATGTTGCCGGGGGCACTTCACCCCAGCCCTGTGCTGCATAAACAATCGCCAACTGCTCATCGAGCCAAACTTTCAGGTGTTGCAAGCGTACATCTTGGTCAGGCATTACAAGGGTCTCCGACGGCGCTAGCCGTCAAGCGGGTCATGCTTTATTATCCAGCATCTTTTTCAGACCATCGAGAGGCGTGCGGCCCACACCGCGGGCAGATGGCACGCAGGAAGCCCGGACTAATAAGATGGCATTGAAATCCCCCGCGTTTCGTAAAAAATTTCCGTTGCTGGTTACCGGCAGTTTGCTGGCCCTGCAACCTCTAGCCACTTCCTTCGTGGTCGCCGCGGAACAGTATGACTGCTCAGTCTCTGCTTCGGGTGGCTGGGCCTGTGCGCCGAAAACCAGCGCCGCCCAACTGCCGCCGCGCCCGGTTCACGACGCCAACTCGGTCAGCTCCAGCGTTGCTACGGCAGCCGATGCTGCGGGTGAAGAGGCCAGCGGCGACAAGTCGAAGCTGGTGACCGAGGCCAAGGGCCGTGGCCTGAGGTCCCGCAGTGCGGACTACAGCCACCTCGACTGGGTACCGCGCGAGAAGCTCACCGCAGCTCAATTGGCCGAGACCGGTCCTTACTGCTCTGGTTCCTATATCGAACCGATTCGTCCTGGCATGAATGACAAGACGAATAAAAGTGACGCCCCGACCTTTATCGGCGCCAAGGCTTCCCGCTATCAGCAGGAAGAACAGGTGGCGACCCTGGCCGGTGACGTGGTCATGCGCCAGGGCAGCATGCAGGTCGAAGCCGACGAGGCCAGCCTGTACCAGGCCGAGAACCGTGGCGAACTGAGCGGTAACGTGCGCATACGCGACAATGGCGCGCTGCTGGTGGGCGATCACGCCGACGTCCAGCTGGACACCGGTGAAGCCAAGGTCGACAACGCCGAGTACGTCCTGCACAAATCCCGCGTCCGTGGTAATGCGCTGTATGCCAAGCGTGCGGAAAACGCCATCATCCGCCTCAAGGATGGTACGTACACCACGTGCGAACCGAACAGCAATGCCTGGCAGCTCAAGGGCAACAACATCACCTTGAACCCGGCCACCGGCTTCGGCACTGCGACCAACGTGACCCTTCGGGTCAAAGATATTCCGGTGCTCTACACCCCATATATCTACTTCCCGATCGACGATCGTCGCCAGTCCGGCTTCCTGCCGCCTAGCTTCAGCACCGGCAGCGACACCGGCTTCATGCTGGTGACGCCGTACTACTTCAACTTGGCGCCCAACTACGACGCCACGTTGTACCCACGCTACATGGCCAAGCGCGGCCTGTTGATGGAAGGCGAGTTCCGCTACCTGACCAAGAGCAGCGAAGGTCAGTTCGGCGCCGCGTACCTCAACGACGACGACACCGATCGCAAGAAGCAGACCGACTACGAAAAAACCCGCTACATGCTCAACTGGCAGCACAAGGGTGGGCTTGATTCGCGTCTGATGACCGAAGTCGACTACACCAAGATCAGCGATCCGTACTACTTCCAGGATCTGCAGACCGACCAGATCGGCGTGAAGTCCACCGACTACGTCAACCAGCAAGGTGCCGTGACCTATCGTGGAGACAGCTACACCGCACGCCTGAACGTACAGGCGTACGAGCTGGCCAGCGTGGCCAACATCACGCCGTACAACAAGCTGCCGCAAATCACTTTCAACGGCGCGCTGCCGTACCATCCGCAAGGCCTGGATTTCACTTATGAAACCGAATTGGTGCGCTTTGAGCGAGATCTGCTGAACGGAAACTATACCGACAAAGATGGCGGCCCCATCAACCCTGACGGGACCTTCGGCACTCCCCGCCTGGACACCAACGTCGCGGGCCTGGCCCGTTCGAATGGCGATCGTCTGAATCTCAAGCCTGGTGTCAGCCTGCCGCTGAACTGGAGCTACGGTTACCTGACGCCGTCCTTGAAGTACATGTACACCCAGTACAATCTTGATTTGGACGGCAGAGGTAAATCGGATCTGCTCACCAATCGTAATAACTCGGCAGCTCTGGGCGAATCGTTCAAGAGCTCGCAGAACCGTGGTGTGCCGATCGCCAGCCTCGACGGTGGCCTGTACTTCGACCGCAACACCCAATGGTTTGGCAAGAACTATCGTCAAACCCTGGAGCCTCGCGCGTTCTACCTCTACGTTCCTGAAGAAGATCAGAAAGACATCCCGGTATTCGATACTGGCGAGCCCACGTTCAACTACGCCTCCTTGTTCCGCGACAACCGCTTTTCCGGCTCTGACCGTGTCGGCGACGAGAACAAGCTGTCCTTGGGTGTGACCAGCCGCTGGATCGAAGACAACGGTTTCCAACGCCAGCGCATCAGCGTCGGCCAGGCTCTGTACTTCAAGGACCGTACCGTCCAGCTCCCGGGCATCGACTACCGTACCCGCGCGGACGCCACCTCGAACGTCTCGCCTTACGCACTTGAGTACGAATACCGCTACAACCGCGACTGGCGTGCAACTGCCGACTACAACTGGGATCCGGACAGCCACAGCCCGCGTTCCGGCAGTGCGATGCTCCACTATCAGCCTGAAGACAACCCGAACAAGGTGGTCAACGCCGGCTATCGCTATCGCAACGACCAAGTTCGCTACGACCAGAACAGCGGTACCTGGAAAATGGGCGGCGACTACGGCACTCCAGGCCAGCCTGGCTACGTGAAGGACTACTACAAGATCCAGCAGCATGACTTCTCGGTGATCTGGCCGATCGTGCCGCAATGGAACGCCATCAGCCGTTGGCAGTACGACTACAACCGTAACCGCACGCTCGAGGCCTTCGGTGGTTTCGAATACGACAACTGCTGCTGGAAACTGCGCCTGATCAACCGTTACTGGGTCAAGTATGACGAGTTCAGTCAGAACGCTCCGGAGAACGAAAAAGGCGACCGCGGCATCTTCCTCCAAATTGTTCTGAAGGGTCTCGGTGGCGTCATGGGCACCAAAGTAGAGAGCTTCCTCGACAAAGGCATCCAAGGTTATCGTGAACGTGAAGACCAAGCTTTCTGATTGTCTGCGCCCGCTGATGCTGGGCGCGCTGTTCCTGAGTACTGCGGCCAGCGCCGCAGTACAGTCCATCGACAAGGTCGTGGCCATCGTCGACAACGACGTGGTCATGCAGAGTCAGTTGGACCAACGGGTTCACGAAGTCCAGCAAACCATCGCCAAGCGTGGCGGTGGTGTACCGCCTACCAGCGTCCTGGAGCAACAGGTTCTGGAACGCCTGATCGTTGAAAACCTGCAACTGCAGATTGGCGAACGCTCCGGCATCCGCATCACCGATGAAGAACTGAACCAGGCGATCGGCACCATTGCCCAGCGCAACAGCATGAGCATCGAGCAATTCCGTGCCGCCCTGGCCCACGATGGTCTCTCTTATGAGGACGCGCGTGACCAGGTTCGCCGCGAGATGATCATCAGCCGCGTGCGTCAGCGCCGTGTGGCCGAACGCATCCAGGTATCGGAACAGGAAGTGAAGAACTTCCTGGCCTCGGACCTGGGCAAGATGCAGCTCTCCGAAGAACTGCACCTGGCCAACATCCTGATCCCGACCCCGGAAAGCGCCAACTCCGAAGCCATTCAGAGCGCTGCCCGCCAGGCCATGGAGGTGTACCAGCAGCTCAAGCAGGGTGCAGACTTCGCCCAGCTGGCAATCGCCCGCTCCGGCAGCGACAACGCTCTGGAAGGCGGCGACATGGGCTGGCGCAAAGCGGCTCAACTGCCTCCTCCATTCGATCGTGAACTGAGCGCCATGGCCGTGGGCGACATTACCCAACCGGCCCGTACCCCTGGCGGCTTCATCATCCTCAAGCTGCTGGACAAGCGTGGCGGCGGTAATCAGGTGCGTGACGAAGTGCACGTGCGTCACATCCTGATCAAGCCAAGCGAAATTCGCAGCGAAGAAGAGACCAAGCGCCTGGCGCAGAAACTCTACGATCGCATCGAGGCCGGCGAAGACTTCGCCGAACTGGCGAAAAGCTACTCGGAAGACCCAGGCTCCGCCCTCAATGGCGGCGACCTCAACTGGATCGACCCGAACGCCCTGGTGCCGGAGTTCCGCGAAGTGATGGCCAAGACCCCACAAGGTCAACTGTCCAAGCCCTTCAAGAGCCCTTACGGCTGGCACGTACTGGAAGTCCTTGGCCGTCGCGCCACCGACAGCACCAGCCAGGCCCGCGAACAGCAAGCCATGACCGTCCTGCGTAACCGCAAGTACGACGAAGAGCTGCAGACCTGGTTGCGGCAGATCCGTGACGAGGCCTACGTCGAAATCAAGCTGCCCGGCGCTGAACAGGCCGCACAGTGAAACCCAGACGTTTCGCTCTGACACCCGGCGAACCGGCGGGTATAGGTCCTGACCTGTGCCTGCTGCTCGCTTCGCAACCCCAGCCTCACCCCCTGATTGCCATTACCAGCCGCGACCTGCTCCTAGAGCGGGCCGCGCAGCTGGGCGTGGCCGTCGATCTGCTGCCGGTAACCCTGGAGCAACTGCCGACTGAACCCGCCCCGGCGAACAGCCTGTATGTCTGGGACACGCCCCTGGCCAAACCAGTGATCAGCGGCCAGCTGGACCAGGCCAATGCGGCTTTTGTCCTGCAAACCCTGACCCGCGCCGGCCAAGGCTGCCTGGACGGGCACTTTGCCGGCATGATCACCGCCCCCGTGCACAAAGGCGTGATCAACGATTCCGGGATCGCCTTTTCCGGCCATACCGAATTCCTCGCCGACCTGACCCACACCGAGCAAGTGGTGATGATGCTGGCCACCCACGGCCTGCGCGTGGCATTGGTAACCACCCACCTGCCCTTGCGGGAGATTGCCGACGCCATCACTGTCGAGCGCCTGGAGCGGGTCACGCGGATCCTGCATGCCGATCTGCAGCACAAGTTCGGCATCGCCCGGCCACGCATTCTGGTCTGCGGGCTCAACCCCCACGCCGGTGAAGGCGGTCACCTGGGCCGCGAAGAAATCGACATCATCGAACCTACCCTAGAGCGCCTGCGCACCGAAGGCATGGACCTGCGCGGTCCGTTGCCTGCCGACACTCTGTTTACCCCCAAATATCTGGAGCACTGCGACGCAGTGCTGGCGATGTACCACGACCAAGGCTTGCCTGTGCTGAAGTACAAAGGCTTCGGTGCGGCCGTCAACGTGACGCTCGGCTTGCCGATCATCCGCACCTCCGTCGACCACGGCACCGCCCTGGACCTGGCCGGCAGCGGCAAGATCGACACCGGCAGCCTGCAGGTCGCCCTGGAAACCGCCTACCAGATGGCCGAGAACCGTATATGACCGAGCAATACCAACACCGGGCGCGCAAGCGCTTCGGCCAGAACTTCCTGCATGACGCTGGCGTCATCGACCGCATCCTGCGGTCCATCCATGCCAAGCCCGAGGACCGCATGCTGGAAATCGGCCCGGGCCAGGGCGCCCTGACCGAGGGCCTGCTGGGCAGCGGCGCCCAGCTGGACGTGGTGGAACTGGACAAGGACCTGATCCCGATCCTCAACCAGCAGTTCGCCGGCAAGAGCAACTTCAACCTGCACCAGGGCGACGCCCTGAAGTTCGACTTCAACACCCTGGGCGCAGCGCCAGGCAGCCTTCGGGTGGTTGGCAACCTGCCCTACAACATCTCTACTCCGCTGATCTTCCACCTGCTGCAGAACGCCGGCCTGATCCGCGACATGCACTTCATGCTGCAAAAGGAAGTGGTCGAACGCCTGGCTGCCGGCCCTGGCGGTGGTGACTGGGGCCGTCTTTCGATCATGGTCCAGTATCACTGCCGTGTGGAACACCTGTTCAACGTCGGCCCGGGCGCCTTCAATCCGCCGCCAAAAGTCGACTCGGCCATCGTGCGCCTGGTGCCCCACGCCGTACTGCCCCACCCGGCCAAGGATCATCACCTGCTCGAGCGCATCGTCCGCGAAGCCTTCAACCAGCGCCGCAAGACCCTGCGCAACACCCTCAAGGCACTGCTCAGCAGCGCCGAGATCGAGGCGGCCGGCGTCGACGGCAGCCTGCGTCCCGAGCAACTGGATCTGGCCGCCTTCGTGCGCCTGGCCGATCAGTTGGCAGACCAGCCCAAGCCCGCCGCCGACTGAAACGCCCTCGGCTGATATCGGGTAGGACGCCAGACGGGATGTCTGGTCTACTACCCGATACTTGACCTAGACTGGCTTCCATCAGTCCTGTCCCGCGTCCCGCTTTGCTTTAAAGGCCTCTTGCATGTCCGATCCTCGTTACCAGGTCGACGTCAGCGTCGTCACTCGCTTTCTGGCAGACCAATCGCAACCCGAGCAGAACCGCTTCGCTTTCGCCTACACCATCACCGTGCAGAACAATGGCTCGCTTCCAGCCAAGTTGCTGTCCCGGCACTGGGTGATCACCGATGGCGACGGGCATGTCGAAGAGGTCCGTGGTGCCGGCGTGGTGGGCCAGCAACCGCTGATCGCCGCAGGCAAAAGCCACACCTACAGCAGCGGCACGGTAATGACCACCCGGGTTGGCAACATGCAGGGCAGCTATCAGATGCTCGCCGAGGATGGCAAACAGTTCGATGCCATCATTGCGCCCTTCCGCCTGGCCGTGCCCGGAGCCTTGCACTGATGGCGACCTACGCCGTCGGCGACCTGCAAGGCTGCCTGGAACCTCTGCAATGCCTGCTTGAACAAGTAGCCTTCGACCCTGCCCGGGATCGCCTGTGGCTGGTGGGCGACCTGGTCAACCGTGGCCCGCAGTCGCTGGAAACCCTGCGCTACCTGTATTCGATCCGCCACTCGCTGGTCTGCGTGCTGGGCAATCACGACCTGCACCTGCTGGCCGCCTGGCGCAACGTCGAGCGCCTGAAGAAATCCGACACCCTGCGCGAGATCCTGGAGGCTCCCGATTGCGAGGAGCTCTTGCAGTGGCTGCGCCAGCAGAAGCTGATGCATTACGACGAAGCCCGCAACATCGCCATGGTCCACGCCGGCATAGCCCCCCAGTGGTCGCTGAAGAAAGCCCAGAAATGTGCCGCCGAGGTCGAAGAAGCGTTGCGCGACGACAACCTCCTCGACCCCTTCCTGGACGGCATGTACGGCAATGATCCAGCGAAATGGGACAGCGATCTCAAAGGCGTGACCCGCCTGCGGGTCATCACCAACTACTTCACGCGCATGCGCTTCTGTACCAGCGACGGCAAGCTGGACCTCAAGAGCAAGGAGGGCCTGGACACCGCGCCACCGGGCTATGCCCCCTGGTTCAGCCACAAGGAGCGCAAGACCCGCGACCTGAAGATCATCTTCGGCCACTGGGCAGCCCTGGAAGGCCGCTGCAACGAGCCCGGCATCTTTGCCCTGGACAGCGGCTGCGTCTGGGGCGGGGCCATGACCCTGCTGAATGTCGATAGCGGCACACGCCTGACCTGCGACTGCGATGCCCAAGGCCGCACCGCCGCTGTTTCCCCCGAACCCCTGCCGGCACCGGCAAAGCGCTAGCCGGCGCTGATTATCAAGCTCCAGGAGCCCGCCATGAGCGAATTCAAACGCATCCCCCCAGAACAGGCCCAGGCACTGCGCGAGCAAGGTGCCGTGGTGGTGGACATCCGCGATCCGCAAACCTACGCGCTGAACCACATCAGTGGCTCGCAACACCTGGACAATCACTCCATTTCCGACTTCATTCGCGCGGCTGACCTCGACGCTCCGCTAGTGGTGGTTTGCTATCACGGAAACTCGAGCCAGAGCGCGGCGGCCTACCTGGTCAGCCAGGGCTTTTCCGACGTCTACAGCCTGGACGGCGGCTTCGAACTGTGGCGCAGCACTTATCCAGCGGAAACCGCTCAGGGCAACCCTGAATAATTTTTTTCCGACGCTCTAGCCCGCGTACGACGCGGGCTGACGCAGTACCAGACGAACGGTAGCGGGCAACTAATTCCCCATCTCGCCTTGACCTCCCGGATTCCGAACTATCCTTAGCCTCAGGCCATCCAAATCAGGGGAGAGCCGGTACACCGGCGAGCGGGTCATCGGTACTAGCTTTCAAGGTCGATAGCTTTGAAAGTGTTCTGGGGGGTAAACAGCAGCTGGAAACTCAGCTGCATGCCAGCACTTGACTGACTGATCCGACGCCGGCTCCACGTATCGAGCGAGGTGACGTCATGAGTATTTTTAGCCACTTCCAACAACGCTTCGAATCCACACGCCAGGAAGAGTTTTCGCTGCAGGAATACCTGGAGCTGTGCAAGAAGGATCGAAGCGCCTACGCCTCGGCCGCCGAGCGCCTGCTGCTGGCCATCGGCGAGCCCGAATTGCTGGATACCTCGACCAATTCGAGGCTGTCGCGAATCTTCTCCAACAAAGTGATCCGCCGCTATCCGGCGTTCGAAGACTTCCATGGCATGGAAGAATGCATCGATCAGATCGTCTCCTACTTCCGTCATGCCGCTCAGGGCCTGGAAGAAAAGAAACAGATCCTCTATCTGCTGGGGCCGGTGGGCGGTGGTAAATCATCCCTCGCCGAGAAACTCAAGCAACTGATCGAGAAAGTGCCCTTCTACGCCATCAAGGGCTCTCCGGTCTTCGAATCACCGCTGGGCCTGTTCAACGCCACGGAAGATGGCGCGATTCTCGAAGAAGACTTCGGCATTCCCCGGCGCTATCTCAACACCATCATGTCGCCCTGGGCCACCAAGCGCCTGTCGGAGTTCGGCGGCGACATCAGCCAGTTCCGGGTGGTGAAGCTCTATCCGTCGATCCTCAACCAGATTGCCGTGGCCAAGACCGAGCCTGGGGATGAGAACAACCAGGACATCTCGGCCCTCGTGGGCAAGGTGGATATCCGCAAGCTGGAAGAATTCCCCCAGAACGACGCCGACGCCTACAGCTACTCCGGGGCGCTGTGCCGGGCCAACCAGGGCCTGATGGAATTCGTCGAAATGTTCAAGGCACCGATCAAGGTGCTGCACCCATTGCTGACCGCGACCCAGGAAGGCAACTACAACAGCACCGAAGGCCTGGGGGCGATCCCGTTTACCGGCATTCTGCTGGCCCACTCCAACGAGTCGGAATGGCACACCTTCCGCAACAACAAGAACAACGAAGCTTTCATCGACCGGATCTATATCGTCAAGGTGCCGTACTGCCTGCGGGTCACCGATGAGGTGAAGATCTACGACAAGCTGCTGTTCAACAGCTCCCTGGCCAAGGCCCACTGCGCCCCCGACACCCTGAAGATGCTGGCGCAGTTCACCGTGCTTTCACGCCTCAAGGAGCCGGAGAACTCCAACATCTACTCGAAGATGCGGGTGTATGACGGCGAAAACCTCAAGGACACCGATCCCAAGGCCAAGTCGATCCAGGAATACCGTGACAGCGCCGGCGTCGATGAGGGGATGAACGGGCTGTCGACTCGCTTTGCCTTCAAGATCCTGTCGAAGGTCTTCAACTTCGACCCTCACGAAGTGGCGGCGAACCCGGTACACCTGCTGTACGTGCTGGAACAGCAGATCGAGCAGGAACAGTTCCAGGCCGAAACCCGCGAGCGTTACTTGCGCTTCCTCAAGGAATACCTGGCACCGCGCTACATCGAATTCATCGGCAAGGAGATCCAGACCGCCTACCTCGAGTCCTACAGCGAGTACGGCCAGAACATCTTCGACCGCTACGTGCTCTATGCGGACTTCTGGATCCAGGATCAGGAATACCGCGATCCGGAGACCGGCGAAATCCTCAATCGCGTGGCCCTCAACGAGGAACTGGAAAAGATCGAAAAACCGGCCGGGATCAGCAACCCGAAAGATTTCCGCAACGAAATCGTCAATTTCGTCCTGCGCGCCCGGGCCAACAACAATGGCAAGAACCCCACCTGGCTCAGCTACGAGAAGCTGCGGGTGGTCATCGAGAAGAAAATGTTTTCCAACACCGAGGACCTGTTGCCGGTCATCAGCTTCAACGCCAAGGCGAGCAAGGAGGATCAGCAGAAGCACAACGACTTCGTCACACGAATGGTCGAGCGCGGCTACACCGACAAACAGGTACGGCTGCTATCCGAATGGTATCTGCGGGTCAGAAAGTCGCAGTAAAGCAGCTGCAAGCTTCTAGCCCCAAGCTGCGGGCACCTTGCCGTAGAGCCCTTGCGGGCTCTGCTGCAACGCTGCCTACCGCTTGAAGCTTATGTCTTGAAGCTCCCCGGAGGGGCCCATGAGCTATGTGATCGACCGACGTCTCAATGGCAAGAACAAGAGCACGGTAAACCGCCAGCGGTTTCTGCGGCGCTACCGTGACCACATTAAAAAGGCCGTCGAAGAGGCGGTTAGCCGGCGCTCCATCACCGATATGGAGCATGGCGAGCAAATCAGCATTCCCGGACGGGATATCGACGAGCCGGTGCTGCACCACGGCCGTGGCGGCAAGCAGACCGTGGTTCACCCTGGCAACAAGGAATTCACTGCCGGCGAGCACATTGCCAGGCCTCAAGGCGGCGGTGGGGGCGGTGGCGGCCGGGGCAAGGCCGGCAATTCCGGCGAAGGCATGGACGAGTTCGTGTTCCAGATCACCCAGGAGGAATTCCTCGAATTCATGTTCGAGGACCTGGAACTGCCCAACCTGGTGAAACGCAACCTGACCGGCACCGACACCTTCAAGACCGTACGAGCCGGGATCAGCAACGAAGGCAACCCGGCTCGGATCAATATCATCCGTACCTTGCGTTCGGCCCACGCGCGGCGCATTGCCTTGTCCGGCAGCAGCCGGGCCAAGCTGCGCGAAGCCAAGGAAGAACTGGCACGCCTGAAGCGGGAAGAACCGGACAACTTCGGTGATATCCAGGAGCTTGAGGCGGAAATCGAGCGCCTGAGTGCCCGGATTCACCGCGTGCCCTTCCTCGACACCTTCGACCTCAAGTACAACCTGCTGGTGAAACAGCCCAACCCCAGCTCCAAGGCGGTGATGTTCTGCCTGATGGACGTTTCCGGCTCCATGACCCAGGCCACCAAGGACATCGCCAAACGTTTCTTCATCCTTCTGTACCTGTTCCTCAAGCGCAACTACGACAAGATCGACGTCGTGTTCATCCGCCACCACACCAGTGCCCGGGAAGTGGACGAAGAGGAGTTCTTCTATTCACGGGAAACCGGCGGCACCATCGTCTCCAGCGCCCTGAAGCTGATGCAGGAGATCATGGCCGAGCGCTACCCTAGCAACGAGTGGAACATCTACGCCGCCCAGGCTTCCGATGGCGACAACTGGAACGACGATTCGCCGATCTGCCGCGACATCCTGATCAACCAGATCATGCCCTTCGTGCAGTACTACACCTACGTGGAAATCACCCCGCGCGAGCACCAGGCCCTGTGGTTCGAGTACGAGCGCATCGCCGAGGCCTTTTCCGATACATTCGCCCAGCAGCAACTGGTTTCGGCCGGAGACATCTATCCGGTCTTCCGTGAACTCTTCCAGCGCAGGTTAGTGACATGACCGCCAGAGAGCAGAAGCGCCAACCCATCTCCACCGGCTCGGAATGGACCTTCGAGCTGATCCAGGCCTACGACCGTGAAATCAGCCGTATCGCGGCCCGCTATGCCCTGGACACCTATCCCAACCAGATCGAAGTGATCACCGCCGAGCAGATGATGGACGCCTATGCCTCGGTGGGCATGCCCCTGGGCTATCACCACTGGTCCTACGGGAAGCACTTCCTCAGCACCGAAAAATCCTACAGCCGAGGCCAGATGGGCCTCGCCTACGAAATCGTCATCAACTCCGACCCTTGCATTGCCTATCTGATGGAAGAGAACACCATCTGCATGCAGGCGCTGGTGGTAGCTCACGCCTGCTATGGCCACAACAGTTTCTTCAAGGGCAACTACCTGTTCCGCACTTGGACCGATGCCAGCTCGATCATCGACTACCTGGTGTTCGCCAAGCAGTACATCATGCAATGCGAGGAGCGCCATGGCATCGATGCCGTGGAAGATCTGCTGGACTCCTGCCATGCCTTGATGAACTACGGTGTCGACCGCTACAAGCGGCCCTACCCGATTTCCGCCGAGGAAGAACGGCGCCGGCAGAAAGACCGGGAGGAACACCTGCAGAAACAGATCAACGACCTGTGGCGCACCATTCCCAAGGGCGCGGACAAGTACAGCGACAAGGACAATGCGCGCTTCCCCGCCGAACCTCAGGAAAACATCCTCTACTTCATCGAAAAACACGCGCCACTGCTGGAGCCCTGGCAACGCGAGATCGTGCGCATCGTGCGCAAGATCGCCCAGTACTTCTACCCGCAACGCCAGACCCAGGTGATGAACGAAGGCTGGGCTACCTTCTGGCACTACACCTTGATGAACGACCTGTACGACGAAGGCCTGGTCACCGATGGCTTCATGATGGAATTCCTCACCTCCCATACCAGCGTGGTATTCCAGCCAGGCTTCGACAGCCCCTACTACAACGGCATCAACCCCTATGCCCTGGGCTTTGCCATGTACCGCGACATCCGGCGCATCTGCGAGGAGCCCACCGAAGAGGACCGGCGCTGGTTCCCGGAACTGGCCGGCACCGACTGGCTGTCGAGCATCAAGTTCGCCATGAGCAGCTTCAAGGACGAGAGCTTCATCCTGCAGTACCTGTCGCCCAAGGTCATCCGCGATCTCAAGCTGTTCAGCATCATGGACGACGACCAGAAGGACGACCTGCTGGTACCAGCTATCCATGATGAAAGCGGCTATCGGATCATCCGTGAAACCCTGGCCGCGCAATACAACCTGGGCAACCGCGAACCCAACGTGCAGATCTGGAGCATCGACCGCCGGGGCGACCGCTCCTTGACCCTGCGTCATCAGCAACACGACCGTAAACCCCTGGGGGATTCCACCGACGAAGTGCTCAAGCACCTGCACCGTCTCTGGGGCTTCGACATTCACCTGGAAACCCTGCAGGGCGATCAGGTGATGAAAACCCACCACGTACCGCCAAAGAGCGATCATAACGAAAACGACTACGGTCGCCTGGACCTGGCGGTTATCCACCTTTAAGCCCGATAACAAGCCTCCGGATGCGCGATACAAGGGTTATCCTGTCGCGCTAACGGAGGTTTTTTTATGCAGATTTACAAAGTCGGCGGCGCCGTGCGCGATCGCCTGCTCGGCAGGCCGGTTACCGACATCGACTGGGTGGTAGTGGGGGCCAGCGCAGAGGAGATGCTCGCCCAGGGCTTTCGCCCCGTGGGCGCGGACTTCCCGGTGTTCCTGCACCCCAAGAGCGGCGAGGAATATGCCCTGGCCCGCACCGAACGCAAGAGTGGGCGGGGTTATGGCGGCTTCACCTTCCATGCCAGCCCGGAAGTCACCCTGGAAGAGGACCTGATCCGTCGCGACCTGACCATCAACGCCATGGCCGAAGATGAACAGGGCCGCCTCACCGATCCCTACAACGGTCAGAAGGACCTTGAAGAACGGCTATTGCGCCACGTTTCCCCGGCCTTCGCCGAAGATCCCCTGCGAGTACTGCGGGTTGCCCGCTTCGCCGCCCGCTACGCCGGGCTGGGTTTTCGCGTGGCGCCAGAGACACTCGAGCTGATGCGCCAACTCAGTGAATCCGGTGAGCTTCAGGCCCTGACGGCCGAACGCAGCTGGAAAGAGATATCGCGCGCCCTGATGGAGGACCAGCCCCAGGTCTTTATCCAGGTATTGCGCGACTGCGGCGCGCTGGCGGTGCTGATGCCCGAAATCAACGCACTGTTCGGCGTACCTCAGCCCGCGGCCCACCACCCGGAAATAGACACCGGCACGCACACCCTCAGCGCTTTGCTGCAAGCCGCGCTGCATCAGCAACCCCTCAGCGTGCGCTGGGCCTGCCTGCTCCACGACCTGGGCAAGGGGCTGACACCCAAGGAGGAGTGGCCACGGCACATTGGCCATGAGCGTACCGGCCTGGAACTGATCAAGGCGGTCAATGAACGCTTCAAGGCGCCCCGGGAATGCCAGGAGCTGGCACTGCTGGTGGGCCAGTACCATACCCACGGCCACAAGGCGCTGGAACTCAAGGCCTCGACACTCCTGGAACTCTTGCAAAGTTTCGACGTGTTCCGACGCCCACAGCGTTTCGAAGAGTTCATCGCGGCATGCGAAATGGATGCTCGCGGCCGTCTTGGGCTGGAGTCGCGGCCTTATCCGCAGGCCGATTACCTGCGAGGAGCCGCCGAGGCGGCGCGCAAGGTGGCGGTTCAACCCTTGCTGGAACAGGGGTTCAAGGGGCCGCAACTGGGCGAGGCACTAAGGCTGGGACGACTGAAGGCCATCAAGGCCTACAAGGAACAGCACGCGCCTTGAGCAAGTCGCGGACCGCCCCGCCTGGCCCGCCTGGCCCGCGATTAGCCGAGGGTAGCTACAGGTCTGGAGGGGTCAGTTGCATGCCCCGCCACTCGAAGGCGACCGGGGCCAGCACCTGATCGATCTGCGCCTCGGCCCAGAGCGCCCCGAGGCTCTTGCCCGCCAGCGGATGCACCCGCTCGGGCGCCATCAGCGACAGCGGCCAGAGCACGAAGGCGTTCTTCAGAATCTCTGCCCGGGGCAGGATCAGGCCATCGAAATTGCCGGTCAGTTCACCGTAGAGCAATACATCGATATCCAGCGGCAGGCCTTTACGTTCAGGGGCATAACGGCCGTTATCGGCCTCGATGAACTTCAGGCGCCGGTCCAGCTCGATCAAAGGCAAGTCGGTAAAAGCCGTCACCACCAGGTTGAAGAACGGGCCGCTCTTGATCCCCACCGGCTGGCTTTCGAACACCGGCGAGCAACGCATATCCACCAGAAAACCGGCCAGGGCATCGAGCCCGGCCCGCAGATGAACTTCACGCTCGATATTGCTACCGAGCCCCAGATACACCTGAGTCAGCGACATCCGCGCTCGATCTCCACACCCACACCCGAGGCAGCCGGGACGGCGCCAGGCTTGGTCAGTTTCAAGCGCAACCAAGGGATGTGAAATTCATTCATCAGAACCTCGGCAAGGCGCTCGGCAAAGGTTTCCACCAACTGATACTGGGCATGCTCGGCAAACGCCTGGATCCGGGTGGAGACACTGGCATAGTCCAATGCCAGCGTCAGATCATCTCCAGCCGCTGCCGGGCGATTGTCCCAGGCAAAGCTCAGATCAAGACGCAGGCACTGTCGGATGCCGCGCTCCCAGTCGTAGGCACCAATCACGGTGTCCACTTCCAGTCCTTCGATAAACACTCTGTCCAAGCACTCTTCTCCGCAGCACGACAAGGGCGCAATGCGCCGTTAGAATCAGGGCTTCCTCGCCCGGAATAGTTAGCATGTTTTGGTTACTGGCGATTTTCGCCTACCTGCTCGGCTCTCTGTCCTTCGCCATTTTGCTCAGCCGCCTTACGGGTAATCCCGACCCGCGAATGAGTGGCTCGGGTAATGCCGGCGCCACCAACATGCTGCGCCTGGCCGGCAAGAAACTCGCAGTCCTGACCCTGCTGGGAGACCTGTGCAAAGGCCTGGTGCCTGTGCTGATCGCCCACCTCGCGGGCTTGTCCCTGCAACAACAGGCCTGGGTCGGGCTCTATGCCGTCCTCGGCCATCTGTTCCCACTGTACTTCCGCTTCCGCGGTGGCAAGGGTGTCGCCACCGCCGCCGGCATGCTGCTGGGGCTCTACCCCCCGGCCGCGCTGCTGGCCATCGCCGCCTGGGCGCTGACCTTCTATCTCACTCGCACCAGCTCACTGGCCGCGCTGATCGCCACCCCCCTGACCTTGCCACTGCTGGCCTGGCAGGAACCGGAGGCGCTATTGCCGATGAGCGTGCTGACACTGCTGATTGTCTGGCGCCACCGCGGCAATTTACGCGACCTGTTTGCCGGGCGCGAACGGCATTTTTGAATCCCTCAGATGAAAAGGCTCCAGCCTGAGCCTCCCCGCATGAAGTCAGAGGGCTGACAACTGCTCCATAGGCCAACGCGCCTGCACGCTGATCGCCAGGCTTTCCTGCTGCCCGGCCTGCAAGCGCTGGCAACCGGCAAAGGCGATCATCGCTCCGTTGTCGGTGCAGAACTCGGGACGGGCATAGAACACATTGCCCTTCATTTCAGCCAGCATCTTTTCCAGCGAAGCGCGCAACGCCTTGTTGGCACTTACGCCCCCCGCAATAACCAGGCGTTTGAGACCGGTCTGCTTCAAGGCACGCTTGCATTTGATGGTCAGAGTCTCCACCACCGCCTGTTGGAACGCGAGAGAGATGTCGCAACGGGTTTGCTCGCCGTCGTCTCCAGCGCTGACGCACTGCTGCCACGTGTTCAAGGCGAAGGTTTTCAAGCCGCTGAAGCTGAAATCCAGCCCCGGGCGATCAGTCATCGGCCGCGGAAAGACAAAGCGCCCCGCTACGCCCTGGGTCGCCAGGCGCGCAATCTCGGGGCCACCCGGATAATTCAGGCCGATCATCTTCGCCGTCTTGTCGAACGCCTCGCCTGCGGCGTCATCCAGGGTCTCGCCCAACAACTCGTATTGGCCGATACCATCGACCCGAACCAACTGGGTATGACCACCGGACACCAACAAAGCGACGAACGGGAATTGCGGAGGTTGCTCCTCCAGCATCGGCGCCAACAGGTGGCCCTCCATATGGTGCACGCCCAAGGCTGGAATGCCCCAGGCAAAGGCCAGCGCCTGGGCGCAGGAAGCCCCCACCAGCAAGGCGCCGACAAGGCCGGGGCCAGCGGTGTAGGCGATTGCGTCGATCTCGGTAGGCACGCAGTCGGCCTCGGCCAGCACCTGGCGGATCAAGGGCAGCATGCGCTTGACGTGATCCCGGGAGGCCAGCTCCGGCACCACGCCACCGTAGGCGCGATGCAGGTCGATCTGGCTGAACAGCGCGTCGGCCAGCAGGCCCCGCTCACTGTCGTATAACGCGACGCCGGTTTCGTCGCAGGACGTTTCTAATCCCAGTACTAGCATGGGTTTGCGCCTTGTAGAGGCTGAATTCGAAGGCGCGCATAATAGTCGCCACTCCCGCGCCCGACCAGCGGTTTTCGATCAGAGGCTTTGCATTCCGAGCGTTGAGGGGTTAACATCCGCAACCCTTAAAAACCGACGACCTCAGCCGCGATTTTTGCGACGAGAACGTTGACCCCGGTAATGAATGAAGGTAGCTCTGGATGCCAGCCGTCAAAGTTAAAGAGAACGAACCCTTCGACGTAGCTCTGCGTCGTTTCAAGCGCTCCTGCGAAAAAGCCGGTGTTCTGGCTGAAGTTCGTAGCCGCGAATTTTACGAGAAGCCGACTTCTGAGCGTAAGCGCAAAGCAGCTGCTGCTGTTAAGCGTCACGCCAAGAAAGTTCAGCGCGAACAGCGCCGCGCCGTACGTCTGTACTAATACACAGACGTTCGCTGCAAGCTTCTGCCAAGCCCGGCCCTCAGCCGGGCTAATGGCATTTGCGGAATACGCTTGATGCTTCACCGTCGAAGCCGCCCATGCGACCCAGACGATTCTGCTTCACCACGTCAGACCTGGCTTCTTGCCAGCGGTGCACGTCTTTTCTGACGAGCCTTCCAAGGCTACTGACGAGCACACCCTTATCTGACTCCTACAGACGATCAGCCCAAGGCGCCCTTCTCCAGCGCCCGCTTGATGAGCTATCCGAGGCCAGCCCAAAGCCACTGTCGGACTCAGCGCAACACCTTCAAATAGTCGAATACTGATTGAAACTAACGTCAGTGGACGTTCGGCAGATACACTTCCCGACTGCGATCACGCCGAAAACCAGGGTCGAGCCGCGCAACCTCACGCTTGGCCGCCACCTGAGCTTTCTACAGTGTCGCCAGGGCTATCTTTGCGCGCAGTGATGACGAGAACGCCATGGCCGGGCTTATTCCCCAGAGCTTTATTGACGACCTTCTGAACCGCACCGACATCGTCGATGTCGTCAGCTCGCGCCTGCAAATCAAGAAAGCCGGCAAGAACTACACCGCCTGCTGCCCCTTCCACAAGGAAAAGACCCCTTCCTTCAGCGTCAGCCCCGACAAGCAGTTCTACTACTGCTTCGGCTGCGGCGCAGGCGGGAACGCCCTCGGCTTCATCATGGACCACGACAACCTGGACTTTCCCCAGGCCGTCGAGGAACTGGCGAAGGCGGCCGGCATGGAGATCCCCCGCGAAGAGAGCAGCCGCGGCCAGCGCAAACCCCGGCAACCCACCGACTCGCCGCTGTATCCGCTGCTCAGCGCCGCCGCCGACTACTACCGCCAGGCCCTGAAAAGCCATCCTGCGCGCAAGGCTGCGGTCGACTACCTGAAGGGGCGCGGCCTTACCGGCGAGATCGCTCGGGACTTCGGCCTGGGCTTCGCTCCGCCGGGCTGGGACAACCTCTTCAAGCACCTGAGCAGCGACACCCTGCAGCAGAAAGCCATGATCGATGCCGGCCTGCTGATCGAGAACGCCGAGACCGGCAAGCGCTATGACCGCTTTCGCGACCGGGTGATGTTCCCGATCCGTGACACCCGCGGCCGAATCATCGCCTTCGGTGGCCGGGTTCTGGGGGACGACAAGCCCAAATACCTGAACTCCCCGGAAACTCCGGTCTTCCACAAGGGCCAGGAGCTCTACGGCCTGTTCGAAGCCCGCAAGAACAACCGCAACCTCGACGAAATCATCGTTGTCGAGGGCTACATGGACGTCATCGCCCTGGCCCAGCAAGGCCTACGCAACGCCGTGGCCACCCTGGGTACCGCCACCAGCGAAGAACACCTCAAGCGCCTGTTCCGCATCGTACCCAACGTACTGTTCTGCTTCGACGGTGACCAGGCGGGACGCAAGGCCGCCTGGCGCGCCCTGGAGGCAACCCTGTCCTGCCTGCAGGACGGGCGCCGCGCGCGCTTTCTGTTCCTTCCCGAAGGCGAGGATCCGGACACCCTGGTCCGCTCCGAAGGCACCGATGCCTTCCGCGCCCGAATCAACCAGCATGCACAACCGCTGGCCGATTACTTTTTCCAGCAGCTGATCGATGAAGCCGACCCGCGCTCACTGGAAGGCAAGGCCCATCTGGCGACCCTGGCCGCGCCACTGATCGAGAAAATCCCCGGGGCCAATCTGCGCACCCTGATGCGCCAGCGCCTGAGCGAAATCACCGGCCTGACCAACGAAACGGTCAACCAATTGGCCCACAGCGCACCGCCCGAAGCGCCACCCGCCTACGACGCAGGCATCGATTACGACGCGATGCCGGATTACGCCGACTACCATGAGCCGCATCAGGAGGCGTACACCCCACAACAAGAGTGGACGCCAAAGAAAAATGCCGGCGGCAAGAAGTGGGAAAACAAACCCTGGGACAAGAACGGCAAGGGCAAGCGCCAGGGCGATCGCGACCAGCCACGCGGCCCGCGCATTCCCGCTGCCGTGGAACCGCCGACCCTTTCAGCCTTGCGCACTTTGCTGCATCACCCGCAACTGGCAGAAAAAGTTGAAGATGCCGGGCATTTTGCCGATGACGACAACACCAATACCCAGTTGCTGGTGGCTCTGATCGAAGCCGTGCAGAAAAATCCTAAGCTACGCTCTATTCATCAATTGATGGCGCGCTGGCACGGCACCCAGCAAGGGCATCTGCTCACCGCATTGGCGGAAAAAGAATGGCTGATCGACGGAGATAACCTTGAACAACAGTTTTTCGACACCATTAATAGCTTGTCAGCTCGCCAACGCGAGCGTGTTTTAGAGCAACTTCTCAGGAAATCGCGTCAAAGCGAGCTCAGCAGCGAAGAGAAAAAACAGCTGGTTGAGCTTCTAAAACGCAATGTTCCCGCATCAAACCCGACCTCAACTGGCGCGTGAGGTCATAGCTCGGGTATAATCCTCGGCTTGTTTTTTGCCCGCCAAGACCTTCAGTGGATAGGGTGTTATGTCCGGAAAAGCGCAACAGCAGTCTCGCCTCAAAGAGTTGATCAGCCGTGGACGTGAGCAGGGTTACCTGACTTACGCGGAGGTCAACGACCACCTGCCGGAGGATATTTCAGATCCGGAACAGGTGGAAGACATCATCCGCATGATCAACGACATGGGGATCAACGTATTCGAGAGTGCTCCGGATGCGGATGCCCTTTTGTTGGCCGAAGCCGATACCGACGAAGCAGCAGCTGAAGAAGCCGCCGCAGCGTTGGCGGCTGTGGAAACCGACATTGGTCGCACTACCGACCCAGTGCGCATGTACATGCGCGAAATGGGCACGGTAGAGCTGCTCACACGTGAAGGCGAAATCGAAATCGCCAAGCGTATCGAAGAGGGTATCCGTGAAGTGATGGGCGCAATCGCGCACTTCCCTGGCACGGTTGATCACATCCTCTCCGAGTACACTCGCGTCACCACCGAAGGTGGACGCCTGTCCGACGTTCTCAGCGGGTACATCGACCCGGATGACGGCATTACGCCGCCTGCCGCCGAAGTGCCACCGCCTGTCGACACCAAGACCGCGAAAGCGGATGACGACAGCGAAGACGAAGAAGCGGAAGCGACCGAAGACGAAGAAGAAGCCGAAAGCGGTCCGGATCCGGTCATCGCCGCACAGCGCTTTGGCGCCGTCGCCGACCAGATGGAAGTCACCCGCAAGGCGCTGAAGAAACACGGCCGCGAGAACAAGCAAGCCATCGCCGAAATGCTGGCCCTGGCTGAACTGTTCATGCCGATCAAACTGGTTCCGAAGCAATTCGAAGGCCTGGTTGAACGTGTACGCAGTGCCCTGGATCGCCTGCGCCAGCAGGAACGCGCCATCATGCAGCTCTGCGTGCGTGATGCCCGCATGCCACGTGCCGACTTCCTGCGCCAGTTCCCGGGCAACGAAGTGGATGAAAGCTGGACCGACGCCCTGGCCAAAGGCAAGAGCAAGTACGCCGAAGCCATCGCCCGCCTGCAGCCGGACATCATCCGTTGCCAGCAGAAGCTGACCGCTCTTGAAGTCGAAACCGGCTTGAAGATCGCCGAGATCAAGGACATCAACCGTCGCATGTCGATCGGTGAGGCCAAGGCCCGCCGCGCGAAGAAAGAGATGGTCGAAGCCAACCTGCGTCTGGTGATCTCCATCGCCAAGAAGTACACCAACCGTGGCCTGCAGTTCCTCGACCTGATCCAGGAAGGCAACATCGGCTTGATGAAAGCGGTGGACAAGTTCGAATACCGTCGCGGCTACAAGTTCTCGACTTATGCCACCTGGTGGATCCGTCAGGCGATCACTCGCTCGATCGCCGACCAGGCCCGCACCATCCGTATTCCGGTGCACATGATCGAGACGATCAACAAGCTCAACCGTATTTCCCGGCAGATGCTGCAGGAAATGGGTCGCGAACCGACCCCGGAAGAGCTGGGCGAACGCATGGAAATGCCTGAGGACAAGATCCGCAAGGTATTGAAGATCGCCAAAGAGCCGATCTCCATGGAGACCCCAATCGGTGATGACGAAGACTCCCATCTGGGTGACTTCATCGAAGACTCGACCATGCAGTCGCCAATCGATGTCGCCACGGTTGAGAGCCTGAAGGAAGCAACTCGCGAAGTACTCTCCGGCCTCACTGCCCGTGAAGCCAAGGTACTGCGCATGCGCTTCGGCATCGACATGAATACCGACCATACCCTCGAGGAAGTTGGTAAGCAGTTCGATGTGACCCGTGAGCGGATCCGCCAGATCGAAGCCAAGGCGCTGCGCAAGCTGCGCCACCCGACGCGAAGCGAGCATCTGCGCTCCTTCCTCGACGAGTAAGCCCAAGACCCCCAGCCCAGCTGGGGGTTTTGCTTTTTGCAGCCCATCCTTCTTTCCTTCCCCGCCCCATAGCCCGTCTACACTCGAAACATTCCCCGTGCCATAACGAGACGGTTATGCCCAGACTGTCGGCCATGCTCCTGCTGGCGCTGCTCACCTGGACCGCAACGGCTGGCGCGCTGACTCTCACCGACGAAGAACGTAGCTGGCTCAAGACTCACCCGGAACTGCGCCTGGGTGTGGACGCTTCATGGCCGCCTTTCGAGTATCGGGATGAGGAAGGCCGCTACCAGGGCCTGGCCGCGGACTACATCCACCTGATCCAGGAACGCCTGTCCGTAAACCTCAAGCCCGTCGAGCCCGCCAGCTGGACCGAGGTGCTAGAGGACGCCAAGCAAGGCAAGCTGGACCTGCTGCCCGGTATCATGTCGACCCCCGAACGCCAGAACTACATGGCCTTCACCCGGCCTTACCTGGACTTCCCCATCGTCATCCTCGCCCATGAAGGCGGCGCGCAACCCCACAATCTCAAGGAGCTGTACGGCCTCAAGATAGCGGTGGTGGAAAACTACGCCCCTCACGAACTGTTGCGCACCCACCACCCGGACCTGAACCTGGTGGCCATGTCCAATGTCAGCTCGGCGCTGCAGGCCCTGGCCACCGACGAAGTGGACGCCGTGGTCGGCGACCTCGCCTCCAGTGTCTGGAGCCTGCGTCAGCTCAAGCTCGACGGTCTCTATGTCAGCGGCGAAACCCCGTATCGCTATCAGTTGGCGATGGGCGTTCCGCGGGAAAACAAGGTTCTGGTAAGCATTCTCGACAAGGTGCTCGCCGATCTCAGCCCCGAGGAGATCAGCACTATCCAGCAACACTGGGTGGGCAGCGTGCTCGACCACAGGACCTTCTGGTCGGATGTCCTGATGTATGGCCTGCCCGGTCTACTGCTGCTGGTCACCGTGCTGGCGGTGGTGATCCGCATCAACCGCCGCTTGAGCTCGGAAATCTCCCGGCGGGTCGCCCTGGAACAGGAACTGCGCAGCAGCGAATACCACTACCGCAGCCTGGTGGAAAGCCTGTCCGCGATTGCCTGGGAGGCGCGCATCAGCGACTTCACCTACAGCTATGTGTCGCCCCATGCCGAAGCCCTGCTGGGCTATCCCCTGGCCCATTGGCTGATTCCCGGCTTCTGGCGCAACATCATCCACCCCGCGGACCTGACCCGGGCGCAGGCCTTCTGCGACCACGAAGTGCAGGCCGGGCGGGATCACAGCCTCGATTACCGGGTGATTGCCGCCGATGGTCGCTGCCTCTGGGTACGCGACATCGTCAGCCTGATCGAGCATGGCCACGAACCGGTGATGCGCGGGCTGATGATCGACATCAGCGAGACCAAGCACACCGAAGAGGCCCTGCGCCTGTCCGAACAGAAGTTCGCCTCGGTGTTCCAGCAATGTCCGGACATCCTGGTGATTGCCCGGCTGTCCGACGGCTGTCTGCTGGAAGTCAACAAGGCCTTCGAGGAGCAGATCGGCCTGAGCGCGCAAAGCGTGGTTGGCCAGACCGCCACCGAGCTCAATATATGGGGCATCCCCGGGGTCGGACCGGGGCTGCTGCAACGCTTGCAGGCCGGCAGCATCCGCAATCTGGAAATGCCCTTTCGCCGGCATAACGGCCAGCTGTTCACCGGCCTGATCTCCGCCGAGCCCTTCGACCTCGACACCACGCCGGCGCTGGTGGTGGTGGTGCGCGACATCACCCAGCTCAAGGAAACCCAACAACAACTGCAGACCTCCGAGGAGAAGTTCGCCAAGGCCTTCCATGCCTCCCCCGATGGCCTGCTGCTGACCCGTCAGCGCGACGGGCTGCTGATCGAGGTCAACGAAGGCTTCAGTCGCATCACCGGCTTCAACAGCGCCATGTCGCTGGACCGCTCGACCCTGGACCTGGGCATCTGGGTCAATCTCAATGAACGCAAGCAGATGCTCGACCTGCTGCAGCGCGATGGTTTTGTCCGCGACTTCAACTGCCATATCCGGCGCAACGATGGCCAGATCCGCCTCTGCGAGCTGTCGAGCCGGCCACTGCCCATCGGCGGTGACGACTGCATGCTGACTATCGCCCGGGACGTCACCGACCGCCGCCTGATGCAGGAGAAGCTGCAACAGGCTGCGACCGTATTCGAAAGCACGGCCGAAGGCGTGATGATCACCGATACCCAGCAGCGCATCAGCGCAGTCAATCGCGCCTTCAGCGAAATCACCGGCTACAGCGAACGTGAAGCCTTGGGCCACACTCCACGCCTGCTTGCTTCGGGCCTGCATGACAGCGCCTTCTACGCCGCGATGTGGCACCAGTTGACCCTGGAAGGCCACTGGCAGGGTGAGATCTCCAACAAGCGCAAGAACGGTGAGCTTTATCCCAACTGGCTGACCATCAATGCGGTGCGCAACCGGGAAAACCAGATCACCCATTTCGTCGCGGTGTTCGCCGATATTTCCAGCCTCAAGCACGCCCAGGCGCGGCTCGACTACCAGGCTCACCACGACCCCCTGACGGGCCTGCCGAATCGCACCCTGTTCGAAAGCCGGCTGCTCAGTGCCCTCAATAGCCAACAGGACAACGGCAGCCAGGGTGCGGTGCTGTTCCTCGACCTGGACCGGTTCAAGCATATCAACGACAGCCTCGGCCACCCGGTGGGCGACCTGCTGCTCAAGGGCATCGCCGTGCGTCTTAAAGAACAGTTGAGGGATATCGACACCGTGGCCCGCCTGGGTGGAGACGAGTTCATCATCCTGCTGCCGGGCCTGCATCAGGCCAGCGATGCCGATCACATCGCCACCAAACTGCTGAACTGCTTTACCGCCCCCTTCCAGGCCGGCGAACACGAGTTCTTCATCAGCGCCAGCATCGGCACCAGCCTGTACCCCAAGGACGGCTGCGATGTCGCCACCCTGATCAAGAACGCCGACGCCGCCATGTATCGCTCCAAGGCCAAGGGCCGCAACCGGGTCGAGCGCTACACCCGCGACCTGACCGCCCAGGCCAGCGAACGGGTCGCCCTGGAGCACGAGCTGCGGCGAGCCATAGAACGCAACGAGCTGTCGCTGTATTTCCAACCCAAGGTCAGCCTCAGCAACCATGAGCTGGTGGGCGCCGAAGCCCTGATCCGCTGGCACCACCCCACTTTCGGCGATGTGCCCCCCGAACACTTCATTCCCCTGGCCGAAGAAAACGGCATGATCCTGCTGATCGGCGACTGGGTACTGGAACAGGCCTGCCTGCAACTCAACAACTGGAACCGGCGCTTTGAGGATTTCGGCCCGCTGTCGGTGAACCTCGCCGGCGCCCAGTTGCGCCAGCCCAACCTGCTGGGGCGCATCGAGCAGCTACTGCGCGACTATGACCTGCAGCCCGGAATGCTACAGCTGGAGATCACCGAGAATTTCATCATGAGCCAGGCCGAAGAAGCCCTGGAAGTGTTGCATCAGCTCAAGCGCCTGGGTGTGCAACTGGCCATCGACGACTTCGGCACCGGCTACTCGTCCCTCAGCTACCTCAAGCGCCTGCCCCTGGACTTTCTCAAGATCGACCAGTCCTTTGTCCGCGGGCTGCCGGACGACCCCCACGACGTGGCGATTGTCCGCGCCATCATCGCCCTGGGGCGCAGCATGCAGTTCACGGTGATTGCCGAAGGTGTGGAAAACCAGGAGCAGCAGACCTTCCTCACCCTGGAAGGCTGCGAACAGATCCAGGGTTTTATCGTCAGCCTGCCCCTTGAAGCCGAGGAGTTCTGTACGACCTTCCTGCGAATCCGAGTTTCCGATTTTTCGGATAGCACAGCCGAGAAACCATCGCTATAATCCGGCGCCTACTGAGGGCCTATAGCTCAGTTGGTTAGAGCAGAGGACTCATAATCCTTTGGTCCACGGTTCAAGTCCGTGTGGGCCCACCAAACAAGAAAGCCGCGCAATGCGCGGCTTTTATGTGTCTGTTGCTTGAAAAGCAAACCTCATCAAGTCCTGGTCCGATAGCGCTCTTTCAACATGGGGCGAATCTTCAGGCGATCTTCCGGCGCCCACTCCCACACGGTTTCCAGTTCTTCGGTGACGGTTTGCACACTGATTCCCGGGAGCAGGACGACGAAGGTATTCCTTTGCAGGCAGTGCAACTCTGCACGGCCAGCGCCAGGTGCATCCCCCGCCCTCTCCTGAAGGCTTTCATAGAAGGCCAGCGCCTCGACCACCGTTTGAAAATGCTCGACCGCATCCTGAAAGCCTGAAAGAGACAGCCTGTAGGTCATGCCGACATCCTTATTCATTCCCACTGTTTCGGAGTCTGGAAAAGGCGGCTTTTTAGCAAAATACCCACAAACAGTATCTAAGACAGTTCTTATTTACAGTCCCCTGCAGTCAACCACAAACGCCCTCCCGGAACATGCCCCGCCCCAAATCGCAGGGGGCTGAAGCCCGTTGCCTGCGCCCATGAAAAAGCCGCGCATTGCGCGGCTTTTTCATGATGCTGCCAGGCTGCACTTATTTCTTGGGCAGCGCGTAGGCAATCACGTAGTCGCCACGGTCCGTGGACTGACGCGCACCGCCGGCGGTGAGCAGGATGTACTGGCGGCCGGTCTTGGGCGACACGTAGGTCATGGGGCCCGACTGGCTGCCCACGGGCAGGCGCGCCTTCCAGATCTCATTGCCATTGCCGGTATCGAAGGCCCGCAGGTAGAAATCCTGGGTACCGGCGAAGAACAGCAGGCCGGATTGGGTAGCCAGGGACGCACCCAGGGTCGGCATGCCAATCGGGATCGGCAGGTGCATGCGGATCCCCAGCGGGCCGGTGTCCTGCACGGTACCCACCGGCACTTGCCACACCAGCTTGCGGGTCTTGAGGTCGATGGCCGACATGGTGCCGAACGGCGGCTTCTGGCAGGGAATGCCCGCCGCCGAGAGGAAGCGCTGGCGCATGGCGCCGAATGGCGTGCCTTCCTGGGGCACCACACCCATCTCGATGCCGCTGGCACCGGCGGCGATCTGGTCCCGGGGAATCATGTAGTTGGCCAGGCCCAGGCGCATGTCGTTGACGAACATGTAATTGCTGGTGGGGTCCACCGACACGCTGCCCCAGTTCATGCCGCCCAGGGAGCCCGGAAACTGCAACGCATGATCCAGGCCCGGCGGGGTGTACACACCCTCATGGCGCATGCCCTTGAACTGGATACGGCACATCAGCTGGTCGAAGGGGGTCGCGCCCCACATGTCGGACTCGGTCAGGGTCTGGTTGCCGATCGACGGCATTTCCACCGAGAACGGCTGGGTCGGCGAATACCGCTCGCCCGGCACATTGCCCTGGGGCACGGGGCGCTCTTCCACCCGGGCAATCGGCTTGCCGGTCTCACGGTTGAGCAGGAATATCTCGCCCTGCTTGGTGACCTGGGCCAGCGCCGGTTGCACACCGCCCTTGTCGTCCGGAATGTCGTACAGCAGCGGCTGTGCCGGCAGGTCGAAGTCCCAGAGGTCGTGATGGGTGGTCTGGAAGTGCCAGCGAACCTGGCCGGTCTTCACGTCGATGGCGACGATGGAGGAGTTCCACTTGTCGTCGAACTCGGTGCGCTGGCCGCCGAAGAAATCCGGGGTGGCGTTGCCAGTGGGCAGGTACACCAGGCCCAGCTTGGCGTCATAGGACATTGCCGACCAGACGTTGGGCGTGCCACGGGTGTAGGTTTCACCCGCCGGCGGGCGCTTGGTGGTGGCCGGGTTGCCCGGGTCCCAGGCCCACATCAGCTCGCCGCTGCGCACATCGAAAGCCCGAACCACGCCCGGCGGTTCGCCGGTGGAGAAGTTGTCCGCCACCCGGCCGCCGACGATCACCACGGTGCCCGCCACCAACGGTGTCGAAGTCTGCTGGTAGTAGCCCGGCTTGATCTCGCCCATGTCGGTTTTCAGATCGACCGTGCCCTGGTTGCCAAAGTCTTCACAGGGCTTGCCGGTTTCAGCGTTGATCGCGATCAGGCGCGCATCACCGGTCGGCAGGAACAGGCGCTTGGTGCAGGCTGCCGGAGCAGCAGGCGCCGAAGCATCGGCTACCGGGGCGGCAGAGGCGTCGAAATAACCCAGGCCGCGGCAACGCTGCCAGTTTGGCGCGTAGCCCTGAGGATCGAACTTCCAGCGCTCGGCGCCGGTGTCGGCGTCCAGGGCGAACACCTTGCCGTAGGCGGTGCAGGTGTAGACGGTATCGCCGATCTGCAGGGGGGTGTTCTGGTCTTCGGCACCAGCGCCGTTGCTTTCGGGCAGGTCACCGGTGCGGAAGGTCCAGGCCACCTGCAACTGGTCGATGTTGCCCTTGTTGATCTGGTCCAGTGCGGCGAAGCGGTTGCCCGCAGTGGTATTGCCCCAGTGGGCCCAGTCTTTCTGTTCCGTCCCGGGAGCCACCGGCTGGATCGCTGGCACCTTGTCCGCCTTGACCACATGGGTCGGCACGAACATGTAGGCCAGGGTCGCGAGCACACCAATCCCCAACAGCCCAGCCAGGCCATAGGCACCGCGCCCGGCATGGGCTCCGGAGGCACGTACCAGGGTCGGGTAGATCAGCGCCACCACCAGGCCGATCACGGCGAAGGTCAGTACCCGCGAGACCAGCGGCCAGTATTCCAGGCCCGCATCCCAGACCGCCCAGATCGCCGTCAGCACCAGGGCCACCCCATACAGCCAGGCACCACGCGGATTGCGCCGCGCGATCAGCAGCCCGGACACCAGCATCGCCAGGCCCATCAACAGGAAATAGGCACTGCCGCCCAGGCTCAGGAGGTAACCCCCGCCTGCGGCCAGGCCCAGCCCGATCAGGGCAATCAGAAGACCCAGCCCCCCGAGCAACCATTTGCTGCCGGCGGCAGCCCTCGTGTTTTTCATCTTAAAAACTCTCCCCTCTTCAAAACCTGACGGCGAGAATGTACTAACCAGTTACTTATGACAATCTGTCGCAGGTCATTTGTTTCAAAAAAATTCCCGACTCGCAGAGCGTAGCTGTCGCTTGCGCCACGTTCTCCGGGAGCAGCAGCGGGTGTCCACGGGAGCCTGTAACATGTGCGCTCCCCCGATTGCCGTGCTGGAGCCCACCTTGTCCGATAGCCGCCCTCCCGTTCTTGACGAAGTCGACCGTCAATTGATCGCAGCCTTGCAGATCAACGCCCGCGAAAGCGTGGCGATGCTGGCCCGGCAGTTGGGTATCGCTCGCACCACCGTGACCTCGCGCCTGGCCCGCCTGGAAAAGACCCGGGTCATTACCGGATATGGCGTGCGCCTGGGGCAGCGGGTGGTCGATGGCGGCTTGCAGGCGTATGTCGGCATCAAGGTCCAGCCGCGCTCTGGCAAGGAAGTGCTGCGGCGCCTGAGCGGCATGGCCCAGGTTCAGCAACTGTGTGCGGTCAGCGGTGAATTCGACTATGTGGCCTGGCTGCGCACCGACTCACCGGAACAGCTGGACCAGTTGCTGGACCAGATCGGCAGCGTCGACGGCGTGGAGAAAACCACCACCTCGATCATCCTCAGCAGCAAGATCGATCGCGGGCACGCGCTGTAAGGCGCACCCTGCCAACCAGTCAATCTGACGCACAAATTCGTCATATCGATAAATAACCAAGCATAACGACGACAGTTTGCGTCTTATTTACGTGTTTCACCCTCTCTAGAATGGCTGCCATCTTTTCCTATACTCAGCACTCTGCTGAGCCGCCCGCCAAGGTCAGCCATGAACAAGAACAATCGCCATCCTGCAGACGGTAAAAAGCCGATCACCATTTTCGGCCCGGACTTCCCTTTCGCCTTCGACGACTGGATCGAGCATCCTGCCGGCCTGGGCAGCATTCCCCAGGCACGGCACGGCACCGAAGTGGCGATTGTCGGCGCCGGTATCGCCGGGCTGGTGGCGGCCTACGAGCTGATGAAGCTGGGGCTCAAGCCAGTGGTCTATGAAGCCTCGAAAATGGGCGGCCGCCTGCGCTCCCAGGCCTTTGAGGGAGCCGAAGGGATCATCGCCGAGCTGGGTGGCATGCGCTTTCCGGTGTCGTCCACCGCCTTCTACCATTACGTCGACAAGCTCGGCCTTGAAACCAAGCCCTTTCCCAACCCGCTGACCCCGGCTTCGGGCAGTACCGTCATCGACCTCGAAGGCCAGACTCACTACGCCCAGAAGCTCGCCGACCTGCCGGCTCTGTTCCAGGAAGTCGCCGATGCCTGGGCCGATGCCCTGGAGGACGGTTCGCGCTTCAGCGAAATCCAGCAGGCCATCCGTGACCGCGACGTACCGCGCCTCAAGGAACTGTGGAACACCCTGGTGCCGCTGTGGGACGACCGCACCTTCTACGACTTCGTCGCCACCTCCAAGGCCTTCGCCAAGCTGTCGTTCCATCACCGTGAGGTGTTCGGCCAGGTGGGCTTCGGCACCGGCGGCTGGGATTCGGACTTCCCCAACTCGATGCTGGAAATCTTCCGCGTGGTCATGACCAACTGCGACGACCACCAGCACCTGGTCGTGGGCGGCGTCGAGCAGGTGCCCCTGGGCATCTGGCGCCACGTCCCCGAGCGCTGTGCCCACTGGCCGGCCGGTACCAGCCTCAGCTCGCTGCACCACGGCGCGCCGCGTACCGGGGTCAAGCGCATTGCCCGGGCCGCCGATGGCCGTTTCAGCGTCACCGACAACTGGGGCGACACCCGCGAATACGCCGCGGTACTGACCACCTGCCAGAGCTGGCTGCTGACCACCCAGATCGAATGCGAGGAATCGCTGTTCTCGCAAAAGATGTGGATGGCCCTGGACCGCACTCGCTACATGCAGTCGTCGAAGACCTTCGTCATGGTCGATCGGCCATTCTGGAAGGACAAGGACCCGGAAACCGGTCGCGACCTGATGAGCATGACCCTCACCGACCGCCTGACCCGCGGTACCTACCTGTTCGACAACGGCGACGACAAGCCGGGGGTGATCTGCCTGTCCTACTCGTGGATGAGCGATGCCTTGAAGATGCTCCCGCAGCCGGTGGAAAAGCGCGTGAAGCTGGCCCTGGATGCGCTGAAGAAGATCTACCCCAAGGTGGACATCGCCAGTCGTATCATCGGCGACCCGATCACCGTCTCCTGGGAGGCCGACCCGCATTTCCTCGGCGCCTTCAAGGGCGCGCTGCCGGGCCACTACCGCTACAACCAGCGGATGTACGCGCACTTCATGCAGGACGACATGCCCGCCGAGCAGCGCGGTATCTTCATCGCGGGTGACGATGTCTCCTGGACCCCGGCCTGGGTCGAGGGTGCGGTGCAGACCTCGCTGAACGCGGTGTGGGGGATCATGAAGCACTTCGGTGGCGCTACCCACCCCGAGAACCCGGGCCCGGGGGATGTGTTCCACGAGATCGGGCCGATTGCCCTGGCCGACTGAAACCGGCGGCCGGGCCAGCGCTCGTCCCCGCAGGCTCGCCCTGCGGGGATGTCGTACGAACCTGCGACAGCGGCTACAGTGGCCGGCCTGTCAGTGAGTGGAGTGAAGACCATGCGCGTCGCCCTGTATCAGTGCCCGCCGAGGCCGCTGGATGTGGCCGGCAACCTGCAACGCCTGCATCAGGTGGCCATGGAAGCCACCGACGCCGATCTGTTGGTGCTGCCGGAGATGTTTCTCAGCGGCTACAACATCGGCCTGGAAGCGGTGGGCGCTCTGGCCGAGGCCCAGGACGGCCCTTCGGCCCAACGCATCGCCGCCATCGCCCAGGCCGCCGGCACGGCGATTCTCTATGGCTACCCGGAGCGCAGCGCCGATGGCCAGATCTACAACGCCGTGCAGTTGATCGACGCCCAGGGTCAGCGCCTGTGCAACTACCGCAAGACCCACCTGTTCGGCGACCTCGACCACTCGATGTTCAGCGCCGGCGAAGATGACTTTCCCCTGGTGGAACTGGACGGCTGGAAACTCGGCTTTCTGATCTGCTACGACATCGAGTTCCCGGAGAATGCACGACGCCTGACCCTGGCAGGCGCGGAGCTGATTCTGGTGCCGACTGCCAACATGATCCCCTACGACTTCGTCGCCGATGTGACGATCCGTGCCCGGGCCTTCGAGAACCAGTGCTACGTGGCCTATGCCAACTACTGTGGCCATGAAGAGCAGATCCGCTATTGCGGCCAGAGCAGCATCGCCGCCCCCGACGGCAGCCGGATCGCCCTGGCCGGGCTCGACGAGGCCCTGATCATCGGCACCCTGGACCGCCAACTGATGGGCGAATCCCGGGCACTCAACCGCTACCTGTCCGATCGCCGCCCCGAGCTTTACGACGACCTGAGCAAGCGCTGATCCGGGGATATCCGCTAGCATGAGCGCTTCTCTGTTCTGGAAGTGCTCATGCCCGCGCCGAATCACCCTCTGCCCCCACGGGAGACCCTGGCCAACGGCCTGCGGGTTTCCCTGCGTCATGCTCCCCATTTGAAACGCTGCGCCGCGACATTGCGGGTCGCCGCCGGCAGCCACGATGTGCCGCTGGCCTGGCCGGGCCTGGCGCACTTTCTGGAACACCTGCTGTTTCTCGGGACCGAGCGCTTTCCTGCCGAACAGGGGCTGATGGCCTATGTACGAGCCCAGGGCGGGCAACTGAACGCGCGAACCTGCGAACGTGCCACCGAGTTCTTTTTCGAGCTGCCGCCCAGCGCCTTTGCCGGTGGCCTGGAGCGTCTGTGCGAGATGCTCGCTCAACCGCGCATGAGCCTGGAGGACCAACACCGGGAGCGGGAAGTCCTGCACGCGGAATTCATCGCCTGGTCCCGGGATACGACAGCGCAGCGCCAGTTCGCGCTGTATGACGGCCTTCATGCCGCGCACCCGCTAAGGGCCTTCCATGCCGGCAACCGCTACAGCCTGAACCTGGCCAATAACGCCTTCCAGCAGGCCTTGCGGCAGTTCCATCGCGAGTATTACCAGGCCGGGCAAATGGTCCTGAGCCTCGCCGGCCCGCAGCCACTGGAGGAGCTCCAAGCCCTGGCGGAATGCTACGGCCGTTGCCTGCCACATGGTCAACACTTTGAGCAGGCAGCGCCTCCCGCCCTAATGGCCACGGGCAACCAGACCTACCAACAACTCAGCGGCCAGCGGCTGGACCTGCTGTTTGCTCTAGAGCGGCTGCCCGCGGGCGCCGCTGCCGCTGTGGATTTTCTCTGCACCTGGCTGCAATCGGCCAAGCCCGGCGGGTTGCTGGCGGAACTCCAGCAGCGTCAACTGGCTCACAGCCTCAAGGCGACGCTCTTGTATGAGTTCGCCGGCCAGGCCCTGCTACACCTGGAGTTCGATCTGACCAGCGAGGCAGCATCGGCCCCGGCTCAGGTACGCGAGCTGCTGACAGAGTGGCTGGGGTTCTTCAGTGCCCAGGCCGACTGGGCACCGTTGCGCGAAGAATATGCCTTGCTGCAACAACGCCAGATCGAAGTTGCCAGCGCCCTGGAACTGTCCCGACGCGACAGCCGCCAAGCTGCCAATGGGCTGGATGAGTCGGGGCTGGCCGCCCTCAAGCAGGTGCTCAAGCAGCTGCAACCGCAGGCGGTGGAGCACTTCAGCCACGATTGGCGCCTGCCTCCTGCCAACCCCTTTCTGCGCAGCACGATCGAAGCACCACGGGCCGGGTTGATTCGTGGGCAGACCAGTGCTCATCGCGGGCTGCGCACCTTTGCCCAGGATCGCTCCCGGGGCCGCAAGGAGAGCTCGGCCATGAGCTTCAGCCAGGCGCTGCCAGCAGACCCTGCTGGTAGCGCCCTGACTCTGCGCTGGCAACTGGCCTCGCCTGCACCGATGGGCTTGCATGCCCGGTTGCTGCGCAGCTTGGCGCCCTTGCGCAGCGATGCCCGCCAGGCCGGCGTAGACCTGAACTTCACGTCCTGTGGCACAGACTGGCTGCTGAAACTGCAGGGCTTGCCATCACCCATGCCCGCAGTGCTACTGCAGGCATTGAAAACCCTGGGGCAACCTGCCGAGTCGTTCTGGCAGGAGCAGGCCAGCGTCAAAGCTGAAGCGCCACTGCTGCCGATCCGACAATTGCTCAAGGCATTCAGCGAACAGCCACAGCCCGACAACCCGGCCCGGCCCGACCCAGAGGCCTTGCAAGCACTCTGGGCCAGCGCTCGCTGGGACGGACTGGGCCTGGCGCTGCCAGCCGCCATCCAGCAAGCCCTGAGCCGAACCCTGCAACAGATGCCCGGCACAGCGGACGCCGCCCTCTGCCGGCCGGTGCCAGCAGGCGCCGGCCAGCAGTGGCAGAGCCTGCCCGGGAGTGCCGGTGAGCATGCCCTGCTGCTGTTCTATCCCGCGCCCAGCGCCAGCCTTGCCGATGAAGCCGCATGGCGCCTGCTCGGCCAGCTCTGCCAGACTCCTTTCTATCAGCGCCTGCGGGTGGAGCTGCAACTGGGCTATGGCGTCTTCAGCGCCGTTCGCCAGCGCAACGGCCGGACGGGCCTGTTGTTCGGCGTGCAATCCCCCGGCGCGACAGCCACCGAGATACTCCAGCACATCGCACAATTCCTTGAGCACCTGCCCGAACACCTCCAGGCACTCGACGAGCCCAGCTGGAATGATCAGCGACAGGCCCTGGCTCAACAGTTGCAGCCCGCGACCCTGCCTCAGGAACAGGCCATGGAGCTGTTGTGGCAGGCAAAACTGGCCGGCCATTCGTCGGATTACCTGCCGCAGTTGCAAGACTGCATAGAGGCCCTGACGCCCGCCATCGTGATCCAGGCCGCCCGCCAACTCAGAGAAGCTGCCGGCGGCTGCAGCGCGCTGGCCAACAGGCCGTGCCCGGGTGCGCCCTGGCAAGTGGCAGAATGATCATTACCGGCGCTGCAATGAGCTTTCTTCAGAATTGCGGGCAACCTTCTGCGGGAATTTAGTAAGATAGCCTCCTAAGCATCTGAACATCTCCCGCCGGAGGTGGACTATATGTATAGGCAACACCCGTCCCACCCACCTCAAAGGAGCAATTTTATGACCTGGTCCAAACCTGCTTACACCGACCTGCGTATCGGCTTCGAAGTCACCATGTACTTCGCCAGCCGCTAATTTCTGCCTCTGGCCAGAAACGCAGCGCAACGCCTCGGCCCGTCCGGGGCGTTTTTATTTTCAGTTCTCCGTCCTTTTTTCAGTCTTGAGCCCAGGGAGCGTCCATGTTTGTCCAGATTCTAGGTTCCGCCGCCGGCGGTGGTTTTCCGCAGTGGAACTGCAACTGTGTGAACTGCGCAGGGTTTCGCGACGGCAGCCTGCGGGCCCAGGCGCGCACTCAATCCTCCATCGCGATTTCCGATGACGGGGTGAACTGGGTGCTGTGCAACGCCTCTCCGGATATCCGCGCGCAGTTGCAAAGCTTCGCCCCCATGCAACCGGGCCGCGCACTGCGGGACACCGGCATCGGCGCCATCATCCTCATGGACAGCCAGATCGACCACACCACCGGCCTGCTCAGCCTGCGTGAAGGCTGCCCGCACCAGGTCTGGTGCACCGACATGGTCCATGAAGACCTGAGCACCGGTTTCCCGCTGTTCAAGATGCTCAGCCACTGGAACGGCGGCCTGAGCTGGAACCGCATCGAGCTGGACCAGAGCTTCAGCATCCCCGCCTGCCCCAACCTGCGCTTCACGCCGCTGCCCTTGCGCAGCGCCGCACCGCCCTATTCGCCACACCGTTTCGACCCGCACCCGGGGGACAACATCGGCCTGATCGTCGAAGACCTGCGCAGCGGCGGCAAACTCTTCTACGCGCCGGGCCTGGGCAAGGTCGACGTGCCACTCCTGGAGATCATGGCCGCCAGCGATGTGCTACTGGTGGATGGCACCCTGTGGGAAGACGATGAAATGCAGCGTCGTGGCGTGGGCACCCGTACCGGCCGGGAAATGGGCCACCTGGCGCAGAACGGCCCCGGCGGCATGCTCGAAGTGCTGGAACAGTTGCCCCGCCAGCGCAAGGTGCTGATACATATCAACAACACCAACCCGATCCTCGATGAAGACTCCGCCGAACGTGCCGAACTGGTACGCCGAAAGGTGGAAGTGGCTTACGACGGAATGAGTATTGAGCTGTAGGGCGAATCGCCCACAAGCTCGCCCCACGAGCCTTGGCCCCTTTGCGCAGGAGCGGGCTTGCCCGCGAAAGGGCTGCCCCCCCGGAGAACACACATGACCGACACCCCGCTGTCCGCCGCCGAATTCGAGCAGGCACTGCGCGCCAAAGGCGCCTACTACCACATCCATCACCCTTATCACGTGGCGATGTATGAAGGCCGGGCAACCCGCGAGCAGATCCAGGGCTGGGTCGCCAACCGCTTCTATTACCAGGTGAACATCCCCATGAAGGACGCGGCGATCCTCGCCAACTGTCCGGACCGGGAGATTCGCCGCGAATGGATCCAGCGTCTGCTGGACCATGACGGCGCCCCGGGCGAGGACGGCGGTATCGAGGCCTGGCTGCGCCTGGGCCAGGCCGTGGGCCTGGACCCGGACCAGTTGCGCTCCCAGGAGCTGGTGCTGCCCGGTGTGCGCTTTGCCGTGGATGCCTATGTCAATTTTGCTCGCCGGGCCAGTTGGCAGGAGGCGGCCAGCAGCTCGCTGACCGAACTGTTCGCGCCGCAAATCCACCAGTCGCGCCTGGACAGCTGGCCCCAGCATTACCCATGGATCGACCCCACTGGCTACGAGTACTTCCGCACCCGCCTGGGCCAGGCCCGCCGCGATGTCGAGCACGGTCTGGCGATCACCCTGCAGCACTACACCACCCGTGCCGGCCAGGAACGCATGCTGGAAATTCTCCAGTTCAAACTGGACATCCTTTGGAGCATGCTCGATGCCATGAGCATGGCCTATGAACTGAACCGCCCGCCCTATCACAGCGTCACCGATCAGCGGGTCTGGCATAAGGGGATCACCCTATGAGTTTCGACCGCAGTAAAACCCCACGCTGGCGCCCCGGCTACCGCTTCCAGTATGAGCCGGCGCAAAAGGGTCACGTCCTGCTGTACCCCGAGGGCATGATCAAGCTCAACGACAGTGCCGCCCTGATTGGCGGCCTGATCGATGGCGAACGTGACGTGGCGGCGATCATCAGCGAGCTGGAAATCCAGTTTCCGGGGGTGGCCGAGCTCGGTGAAGATATCGAGCAGTTCATGGAGGTCGCCCGTGCTCAGCACTGGATCGAACTCGGCTGAACCGGCGGTTCTGCCCGGCAAACCGGAAGTTGGCCTGCCGCTGTGGTTGCTGGCCGAGCTGACCTACCGCTGCCCGCTGCAGTGCCCCTACTGCTCAAACCCCCTGGACTTCGCCGAGCAGGGCAAGGAGCTGAGCACCGAGCAGTGGATCAAGGTATTTCGCGAAGCACGGGAAATGGGCGCGGCGCAGCTGGGTTTCTCCGGCGGCGAGCCGCTGGTGCGCCAGGACCTGGCCGAACTGATCGGCGAGGCGCGCAAGCTGGGCTTCTATACCAACCTGATCACCTCCGGCATCGGCCTCACCGAGCAGAAGATCAGCGACTTCAAGAAGGCCGGCCTGGACCATATCCAGATCAGCTTCCAGGCCAGCGACGAACAGGTGAACAACCTGCTGGCCGGTTCGAAAAAAGCCTTCGCGCAGAAGCTGGAAATGGCCCGTGCGGTCAAGGCCCACGGCTATCCGATGGTGCTGAACTTCGTCACCCACCGGCACAACATCGACAAGATCGACCGCATCATCGAGCTGTGCATCGCCCTGGAAGCCGATTTCGTCGAGCTCGCCACCTGCCAGTTCTACGGCTGGGCCCAGCTCAACCGCGTGGGCCTGCTGCCGACCAAGGAGCAACTGGTGCGTGCCGAGCGCATCACCAACGAATACCGCGCCAAGCTGGAAGCCCAAGGGCATCCCTGCAAGCTGATCTTCGTCACTCCGGACTACTACGAGGAGCGCCCCAAGGCCTGCATGAACGGCTGGGGCAGCATCTTCCTCACCGTGACTCCGGACGGCACCGCACTGCCTTGCCACGGCGCACGACAGATGCCGGTGCAGTTCCCCAATGTGCGCGACCACAGCATGCAGCACATCTGGTACGACTCATTCGGTTTCAACCGCTATCGCGGTTACGACTGGATGCCCGAGCCCTGCCGCTCCTGCGACGAGAAGGAAAAGGACTTCGGCGGCTGCCGCTGCCAGGCCTTCATGCTCACCGGGGATGCCAGCAATGCCGATCCGGTGTGCAGCAAATCGCCACACCATGGGATGATCCTCCAGGCCCGTGAAGAATCTGAAACGGCCACCCACACCATCGAGCAACTGGCTTTTCGCAATGAACGAAACTCCCGCCTCATCGCCAAGGGTTGAGCCCTTCAGCGCCAGCCAAGCCACTACGGCCGGGGTCGATTTTGCCGAGCTGCAACTGACGCCCCACGGCCTGTTCTGGAATGAATATCGTCCCGAGGACGGCCGCTGCCAGATCTGGCAATGGCATCAGGGCCAGGCCCACTGCCTGACGCCAACCGGCTTCAGCGTACGCAGCCGGGTCTATGAATACGGTGGTGGCGCCTTCTGCCTCAGCAATGACGCCCTGCTGTTCGTCAACGAGGCGGACCAGCAGCTGTATCGCCAGCCCCTGGCCGGTGGAGCGCCCAGCGCCTTGACTCAAGGCACGTGCCGCTACGGTGACCTGCGATGCCACGCCGACCAGGTACTGGCCGTCGAGGAGTGCGCCAAGCAACACCAACTGGTGAGCATTGACAGCATCACCGGTCAACGTCGGCTGCTGGCTGCCGGGGCCGACTTCTACGCCGCTCCTACCCTCAGCCCCAATGGCCTGCGCCTGGCCTGGATCGAGTGGGACCGACCCCATCAACCTTGGACCAGCACCCGCCTGATGCTCGCTGAGCGCCAGGGCAATGGGGCCTGGGAAGCTCCCCGCTGCGTGGCCGGCGATGGCGGGCCAGAGTCACTGCAACAGCCGCGCTTCGACCAGCACGATCAGCTGTATTGCCTCAGCGATCGCGGCGGTTTCTGGCAACCCTGGGCCGAATCGGGCGATGGTTTGCGGCCGTTGCCCAGCACCGCCGCGGACCATGCCCCGGCGCCTTGGCAGTTGGGAAGTTGCACCTGGCTGCCCCTGGGCGGCGATGCCTGGTTTGGCAGCTGGACCGAGCAGGGTTTTGGCCGCCTCGGGCTGCGTCAGGACGACGGTTTCCAGCAGGACTTTGGCAGCGACTACAGCCGCTTCCGCAGCCTGGCGCTGGACCAGCACTACCTGTACTGCATCGCGGCCTCGCCTGTCAGCCCCTCGGCCGTTATCGCCATAGACCGCCACACCCGGCAGGTCCAAGTCCTGGCGGGAGGGGTTGCCCCTCTGCCGGCGGAACGCATCAGCCGCCCGCAGACCCTGTGCTACCCCAGCGGCGACGGCCAGGCCCATGGTTTCTTCTACCCGGCCATGAACGGTGTCAACCGGCCGCCCCTGGTGGTGTTCATCCACGGCGGCCCGACTTCGGCCTGTTACCCGATACTCGACCCGCGTATCCAGTTCTGGACCCAGCGCGGCTTTGCCGTGGCCGACCTCAACTACCGCGGCAGCACCGGATATGGCCGGGCCTATCGCCAGGCCCTGCACCTGCGCTGGGGCGAGGTGGACGTGGAAGATGCCTGCGCCGTGGTGGCCCACTTGGATGAACAGGGGCTGATCGATCCGCAACAGGCATTCATCCGCGGCGGCAGCTCGGGGGGCTACACCACCCTCTGCGCCCTGGCCTTCGCCAAGGTCTTCTGCGCCGGGGCCAGCCTCTACGGAGTCAGCGATCCGATCAGCCTGGCCCGCGCCACCCACAAGTTCGAAGGCGACTACCTGGACTGGCTGATCGGCGATCCTGAACGCGACAGCGAACGTTATCTGGCCCGTACTCCCCTGGCCCACGCCAGCAGCATCGGCGTGCCGGTGGTGTTTTTCCAGGGCGAGCAGGATGCGGTGGTGGTGCCCAAGCAGACCCGCGACATGCTCAAGGCGCTACAGGATCAGGGCATCGCCGCCGAGGCCCACTACTATCCCGATGAACGCCACGGCTTTCGCAAGGCCAGCAACCAGGCCCACGCCCTGGAGCAGGAGTGGCGGTTTTACCGCCGAGTGCTGCAGGCACAGCCCTGAGCAGGTACTGCCCGCTCCCCTGGAGCGGGTAGCCCATCAGCGTTTGGCGATGATGTACACCGCGTGCACGATCCCTGGAATGTAGCCGCACAGGGTCAGCAGGATGTTCAGCCAGAAAGCGCCGCCAAACCCCACTTGCAGGAAGACCCCCAGGGGCGGCAAGAGAATGGCGAAGATGATGCGGATCAAGTCCATGAGCAGCTCCTGATAACAATCGGCTCGAATGAGCCTTACCTGCAATCGACCTTGCTCGTACGCCAGGGTTCAGAGCGATTCGAGGCCGCGCTGCCGCTCGGGCGCGGATCTGAAAGCCATGTTCCTGCACAACCTTCGACAGCTTGAGGACCATGCCGCCCGTACCACGAGCCGGTACTTGAAGGAGGTTGCAAAGACAAAGAAGGGGTTTGAAAAAGCTGGAGATAAAAAAACGCCCCGTGCGAAAAATCGGACACGGGGCGATGCGTTATACCGCGAGACGGTTCAGGAATTCGGTCAACGTAAGGTCGCATGCGGCCCGGAAAGGTAATCCAGCACCCGGAACAGGGTGGGGGCCAGGCCACTGCAATGCGGGATTCCGGCAAGAATCGCCTGTTGATCCTCGACGCTATCGGGCTCGGCGCTGTGTTCAGCGCTCAGCCAACCGTTGGGGCGCGCCTGCAAAAGTGCCTCGATGCTGTGCAAGTCGCTCTGGAGCAGGCATTGCAAGCCGATGGCCCGCTCCTGCCAGATAAAGCCCTGGTGATCGCAGGCCGCCGAGCGATAGAGCGGCAACGCGCCCTTGGGCAGATCGAAGCTTTCGCCATGCCAATGAAAGGCCATCAGGCGTTCCGGCAAGGCCAACCCCAGAGGCGAGTCCTGGGCATTGGGGTACTTTTCCACAGGCCACCAGCCAATCTCCCGCGCTGCACTGGGGCGTACCTGCGCACCCAGCGCCTGCGCCAGGAGCTGGCCACCCAGGCCGATGCCCAGCACGCGCTTGCCAGCAGACAGGGCCTTGCGCAACAGACGCTTTTCCGCGGCTAGCCAAGGAGTCTGGGCCTCGTCGTGCACACTCATGGGCCCACCCAGAGCGATCAGCAGATCGAAACTGTCGAGCCGCGGCAAACGTGCCTGGGCGTACAGATGGCAGATGTGCACGGCGCTCGCCCGCTCCAGCAGCCACTGGTTGATCCGCCCCGGCCCGGAGGCAGGCGAATGTTGCAGGATCAGTACACGCATCAGACGGCCACTCCCTTGCGACAGTGCAATTGCGCCGTGCGCACCCGGGAAAAAGCCCGAGCCAGGCGCAGGAGCATCTCGTCGATATTGCCTTTGCTGACACTCAATGCCGGGGTGAAACGCAGGCAGTCCGGTTGCGGCGCGCTGAGCAGCAAGCCTTCATGCAAGGCGGCCTTGACCACCGCGTCGGCGGACTCATCCGCCAGGCTCATGCCCCAGAACAAGCCCTGCCCCCGCACTTGACCCTGGGCATACCGGCTCGCCAGGCGGGTCAGTTCCTGCCCCAGGTACTGGCCGTTGCGGCGCGCCTGCTGGAGAAAGCCATGCTCCTGCAGGCTGTCCAGGACCGCGAGGCCAGCCGAGGTCATCAGCGCATTGCCATGGTGGGTGCCATCCAGCTCGCCCGCCTCGAAACAGCAGGCCTTGCCCCGTGCCAGCAACGCCGCCAGTGGCACGCCACCGCCGAGCCCCTTGCCCAGAGCGATGATGTCGGCACGCACGCCATACAGTTGTTCGGCCAAAAGGGTGCCGCAGCGGCCGATGCCCGTCTGGACCTCATCGAGAATCAGCAGGATGCCCAGTTCACGACACAGGCGCTCGACGCCCTTGAGGTAATGCTCGGTCGCCGGAATGACACCCGCCTCACTCTGGATCGGCTCCAGCATGATCGCCACGGTTTGCGCATCCACCGCCGCGTGCAAGGCCGGCAGATCGTTGAACGGCACCTGGCTGAACCCCGGCAGCCCGGGACCGAAACGATTGCCCGGAACGCCGCTGCCAGCCGCCGACAACGCAGCAAAGCCCCGCCCATGGCAGCTCTGGCTGGCAGTGATGATGCCAGCCGCGCCGCCACGATTCAGTTGCCCCCATTTACGCGCCAGCTTGATTGCGGCCTCGCAAGCTTCAGTGCCGCTGCTCAGCAGGTAGGCCTGGTCGCTGCCGGTGCTGCGGCACAGGCGATCGGTCAGCTTGAGCATGCCGCGGTTGTAGAACCCGGAGCCCGGGTTGATCAGCGATTGGGCCTGCTCGGCAAGCGCGGCGACCAGGACCGACGGGCTGTGGCCAAGACTGTTGGCGGCCCCGGCCTGGGTGAAGTCCAGGTAAGTACGGTCTTCACTGTCCCACAGCCAAGAGCCCTGGCCGCGCACGAAGACCGGCTGGGGACGCTGCACACTGGGCATCAGGCAGTTGCTGGAAAGATCTGGGGGCGAAGCGTTTGCATAGGGCTCGGCAACCAGATCTTCCAGGCTCGGCACGGTGCGGCGCAGGTTGAACAGATTCATGCTCGCAGGCCCTCCAGCGGCAGCCCCAGCAAACGCGCGGACCAGTCTTCAACCCGGCCAGTGCGCAGGCGCTTGATGGCGATATCACGCCAGCGCGAGGAAAGTGCCGGGCAATCAATAAGGGTTTTCAAGCCAGCATGCTCCAGAGGCTCCTGGAAAAAACAGCGCAGGGCCCAGGCCACGGTGAGGCCGGGGTAACTGCGCTGAATCAGTTCAAAAGGTTCATCCGCTTGTACGAAACCTGGCTTGAGAACCCGGTAAAACCAGCCGCAACGACCATTGTCCTGGGCCTGTTGCGGCAGATTGGCCAGGCCCCAGCGATGGCTCAGGCGGTAGCAGGGCGAACGCGGCTGGCTGACCTGCAAGAGCGCACCGCCCCAGCGAAACAGATCGCCCAGGCACACCTGTTCTTCGGTGAGGCCATGGGTGGACAGGTTTTCACCGAAGGCCGGCGCGCACCAGGCGAACTGTGGGTAACGTTTACGCCAGTGGTCATAGTGTTCAGCGGGGTAATGATGCAATGCGCGCTCGGGACCGGTGTGAAAGCGCGGATCGCCGTGCTCATCGCTGCCCAGGCCTTGTGGCCACAACCAGAGTCGGTTGGCAACCGGGTGCTTGTCAGTGTCGCTGACCAGTCCCTGGCCGAGATTTTTTGCCTTGCCTATGTAAACACCATCAACGTAAACGGTATTCATCGCCCTTCGTGGCCCTGTAAGCCTTGTGAATAGGCGCTAGACTAGGCCCCTACGGGGCTTCGGGCCATTTCGTTTTTTAAGCTTTTTCGATAAGCATTACTTATGGATTTTAAGCAACTGCGTTATTTCGTCGCGGTGTATGAAGAAGGCCATGTGGGACGTGCCGCCGAACGGCTGTCGATCTCGCAACCGGCACTATCCCAGCAGATCCGCCAGCTGGAACAGAACCTCGACGTCAGCCTGTTCGAGCGCAGCAGTAAACGCCTGTTGCCGACACTGGCGGCGCATACGCTGTACAACCACGCCCTGCCCTTGCTCGATGGCTTGCAACAGGCCCGCGAAGCCTTGCGCAACTTCAAGGGCCAGGCGCTGCGCACCTTGGCGATCGGCGTACTGCAAACCGTGCATACCAGCCTGGTGCCGCAGATGCTTGAGCGGGTACGCAAGGCCCAGCCCCATCTTGTGGTGCAGATCTATGAGTTGACCGGCCTGGAGATCGAACGGCGCCTGCTCAACGGCTCGCTGGATATCGGCATCAGCTACTTGCCGCCACGCCAGCCAGGCCTGCATGGAGTACCGCTGTACGAAGATGAACTGACTCTGGTCATCCCGGAGCAGCATCCGCTGCGCGAATTCAAGAAAGTCTCCATGCGCCAGGCAGCAGAGTTGCCGATGCTGTTGTTGGGAGAGGAGTTTCAGATCCGCCAGATCTGGCAGGCTCAACTGGCCAATCTGGGGCGGCGCCCGCAGGTGCAGGCGGAGTTGAACAACATGGCCGGGATTCTCGACAGCCTGCCCCATACGCGGCTGGCCACCGTGCTTCCAGGACGCTCCCAGCAGCAGCACGGCAACAAGGAACTGCTGTGGAAACCGCTGAGCGAGCCCAGGGTGCCGCTAAAGGTGGGGTTGGTCTGCCGGGATCTGCAGCGTCAGCAGGGGACGCTGGAGCTGCTGCGCAGCTTGTTGGAAGACTCGATGAATGCGCAGGAGCCGCGCCTGGGGGGAACTTCCACCGTGGAGATGCCGGGATAAGCCCGCCAAAATAAAAAACCCGGACAAAAGAAAACCCCGCCGAAGCGGGGCTTTGCAGACTGTTTCCCTGACATCCTTTTCACTCCACCATCCTGGCGGAATCCTACGTGTCCGTGTTGTTGCTTTGCGCTTCCTGCGCTACGTCCATGTGAAGTAGATTAGCTTCAGCTGTCATCTACCGATATGGACGATCAGCATCACGTTATGTAAGAGATGGCTTACAAACGCCCTTGCCAGTTAAAACTGCTCAGCCTGCAACAGAAACAGCGATTCGCTACCGGCCTTGACCGAGGCGCTAAGCGAGTGGATACGCGGCAGCAGGCGGGCGAAGTAGAACCGCGCCGTCCCCAGCTTGCTGGCATAGAAGTCATCTTCCTGCTCCTTGCCCAGCGCAGCCTTGGCCATCAGTGCCCACATGTAGGCGTAGGCGGTGTAGCCAAATACCTGCAGGTATTCCACCGATGCTGCCCCGATTTCATTGGGGTTGCTGGCGGCCCGGTCCAATACCCAGGCGGTCAGCTCATCCAGATTGTCCAGCGCCGCGTTCAGCGGGCGGGTGAACTCCCCCCATTGCTTGTCCGCCGTAGCGGTGAAATGGCGGATCTCGTCGGCAAACAGCTTATAGAACGCACCGCCGCTCCCGACGATCTTGCGCCCCACCAGATCCAGAGCCTGGATACCGTTGGTGCCCTCGTAGATCTGGGTAATCCGCACATCGCGCACCAGTTGTTCCTGGCCCCACTCACGGATATAGCCGTGGCCGCCGAAAATCTGCTGGCCATGAACCGTGGTTTCCAGGCCCAGGTCGGTCAGGAAAGCCTTGGCCACCGGGGTCAGCAATGCCACCAGGCTTTCCGCGCGCTTGCGGGTATCCGGATCTTCGCTGAACTTGGCGGTATCCAATTGCATCGCCACGTAGGTGGAAAATGCCCGGCCGCCTTCGTTTGCAGCCTTCATGGTCAGCAGCATGCGCCGCACATCCGGGTGCACAATGATCGGGTCGGCTACCTTGTCCTTGGCTTGCGGGCCGGTAGGCGAGCGGCTCTGCAGGCGATCACGGGCATATTCAATAGCGTTCTGGTAGGAACGCTCGCCCGTGGCCAGCCCCTGGATACCTACCCCCAAACGCTCGTAGTTCATCATGGTGAACATGGCCGCCAGGCCCTTGTTCGGTTCACCCACCAGGTAACCGATGGCCTGATCGAAGTTCATCACGCACGTGGCCGAAGCCTGGATGCCCATCTTGTGCTCGATCGAACCACAGGTCACCGGGTTGCGCTCGCCCAGGCTGCCATCGGCATTGACCATGAACTTGGGCACCAGGAACAGGGAAATACCCTTGGGACCGGCCGGCGCATCCGGCAGCTTGGCCAGCACCAGGTGAATGATGTTTTCCGTCAGGTCGTGCTCACCACCGGTAATGAATATCTTGGTTCCGCTGATGGCATAGGAACCGTCGGCCCGAGGCTCGGCCTTGGTGCGGATAATCCCCAGATCGGTACCGGCATGGGGCTCGGTCAGGCACATGGAGCCTGCCCAGACACCGGCATACATGTTTGGCAAGTAGGTGGCTTTCAACTCTTCGCTGGCATGGGCGTTGATCGACAGGCAGGCCCCGGCGGTCAACATCGGGTACAGGCCGAAGGCCAGGCTCGCGGAGTTGACCATTTCCTCGACCTGGGCCGATACCGCCTTGGGCATGCCCATGCCGCCGAACTCGGGATCACCACCCACACCAACCCAGCCACCTTCGGCGTAGGTCTGATAGGCCTGTGGAAAACCTTCAGGGGTGGTCACCACGGTGTTGTCCCAGTGGCAACCTTCCTCGTCGGCACCGCGACTCAGCGGAGCAATGCTTCTAGCGGTGACTTTGCCCGCCTCCTCCAGAATCGCCTCGACCGTCTCGACATCCACAGTCTCAGCCAGAGCCGGCAACTGGGCCCAGAGTTTGGCGACCTCGAAAACTTCATTGAGGACGAAGCGCATATCGCGCAAGGGCGCTTTGTAGTCAGCCATGGCAAACCTCGCAAGAACTAAAAAGGCGGGCCGAAACGGACCCATTTAGAAAACCAGAGTGTACCCGAACAACTTTTGAGACACATAGGGTCAACTAGTGACCTTTATGTAATTTTTAGTCACGGAAATTCCCAAGCACGAAAAAACCCGCAGCAGCGGGCTTTGTTCGTGTCGCCCTAGCCGTTACAAGGCGAACAACTGCGCGGGAAGCTTCATCAGGCAATCACTGCCGGCCTCGATAGCCGCCCGATGAGCTCCCGTACGTGGCAGCAGGCGCTTGAAATAGAACTCGCAGGTGATCAGCTTGGCGGTGGCGAAGTCCTGGTCGCCCTGCCCGGCGTCCAGTTGCTGCTGTGCGACCAGAGCCATGCGCAACCAGAAATAGGCCAGGACGATGTAGCCGCTGTACATCAGGTAATCCAAGGCCGCGGCCCCCACTTCGTCGGGGTTGTTCATGGCTGCCATTCCGACCTTGGTGGTCAAGTCGCCCCACTGACGGTTCAAGGCATCGAGTTGCGCGACATAAGCCTTGAGCTGCGGATGCTCGGCATTCGCGCTGCAGAACTTGTGCACAATCCGGGTAAAGCCCAGCAGCAGCTTGCCCTGGCTGCCCAGCACCTTGCGGCCCAGCAGGTCCAGGGCCTGGATGCCATTGGTACCTTCGTAGATCGGAGCAATGCGGCAATCACGTACCAACTGCTCCATGCCCCATTCGCGAATAAACCCATGACCGCCGAACACCTGCATGCCGTGGTTGGTCACTTCCAGCCCGGTCTCGGTCATGAAGGCCTTGCAGATCGGGGTGAGGAACGCCAGGAGGTTCTCGGCGTCCTGGCGCTGGGCTTCATCGCGACTCAGATGCGCCACATCCAGCAACTGAGCCGTGAAGTAGGCCAGGGCCCGGTTGCCCTCGTTGAACGCCTTCATGGTCAGCAGCATGCGCCGCACATCAGGGTGGACGATGATCGGGTCCGCCGCCTTGTCCGGAGACTTGGGGCCGGTCAGCGAACGCATCTGCAAACGATCGTTGGCGTATCTGATCGCCCCCTGGAAGCTGGTTTCACCCAGACACAGGCCCTGCATTCCGGTCCCCAGGCGGGCGTGGTTCATCATGGTGAACATGCAGTTCAGGCCTTTGTTGGCCTGACCAATCAGAAAGCCCCTGGCACCGTCGAAGTTCAGTACACAGGTCGCGGACGCCTTGATCCCCATCTTGTGCTCGATGGAGCCGCAGCTCACGCCATTGCGCTCGCCGGCCTCACCTGCTGCATCCGGCAGGAACTTGGGCACGATGAACAGCGAAATGCCCTTGGTTCCGGCCGGCGCGTCCGGCAGCTTGGCCAACACCAGGTGAACGATGTTCTCGCTCATGTCGTGCTCGCCGGCGGAGATGAAGATCTTGCTCCCCGTCACCGCATAGCTGCCGTCGGCCTGGGGCACTGCACGAGTCTTGATGATGCCAAGATCAGTGCCGCAATGGGCTTCGGTCAGGCACATGGTGCCGGTCCATTGCCCGGCGGTGAGCTTGCCCAGGTACAACTGCTTCTGTTCCGCGCTGCCGTGGGCATGAATAGCCGACATGGCACCGTGGGTCAGGCCCGGGTACATGCCCCAGGAGGTGTTGCTGGAGCCCACCATCTCGCTGATCACCAGCCCCAGGGAGTGGGGCAGCCCCTGGCCACCATAGGCCGGATCGGCGGCCAACCCGTGCCAGCCGCCTTCAACGTACTGGGCGAAGGCCTGCTTGAAGCCCTTGGGCGTGGTGACCACGCCGTTATCAAAGTGGCAACCTTCCTCGTCACCGGAGCGGTTCAACGGGGCCAGGACGTTTTCGCAGAATTTCGCGCCTTCCTCGAGGATGGCACTGACCATGTCCGGGCTGGCGTCAGTGGCCCCCAACGCCGCGTAGCTGGCATGAAAGTCGAAGACGTGATCAATCAGAAAGCGCATGTCGCGCAAGGGGGCTTGATACTCGGGCATGGTGGTTTCTCCGGCAGCAGATCAGACCAACCTACTGCCGCCGCCCTCAGCCTGCCAATGACTGTGCAGGCGCTGAATGCGCCATCATCACTCAACCCACAGCTGTATCCATGCGCACCGCGCCGCGGCGGTTCTGCCCGAATGCAATGACACAGTTACGCCCCGCTCCCTTGGCGCTGTAGAGCGCCTGGTCGGCAGCCTTGAGCACTTCTTCCGGAGTCCGATGCTCTGCCAGCCGCTCGGCGACGCCGATACTGATGGTCACCGAGACACTGGACGCGGCAGCGACACCGCGACGCTGGCGACCCTGCTGGTCGTCCTGAGGGCGGTTGTCCTGGTTACGCAGTTGAATGTTGTAGGTGGCGATGATCTCGCGAATCATCTCCAGATGCGGCATGCATTCATCCATGGTCTTGCCGGCGAACACCACGGCAAACTCCTCGCCTCCGTAACGGTAGGCCCGGCCGCCCCCGGTGACTTTCGAGAGCTTGCTGGCCACCAGGCGCAACACCTGGTCGCCCACATCGTGCCCGTGGGTGTCATTGAATTTCTTGAAGTGATCGACGTCGGTCATCGCCAGCACATAGTTGCGCCCCAGGCGCTGCATGCGCTCGTTAAGCGCGCGGCGCCCCGGCAGGCCGGTCAGCTCGTCGCGGAACGCCATCTGGTACGCCTCGTGGGCGACAGCAGCAGCGATCATCAGCATCACCTGGCTGCACATGATGTTCAGGGTGAACGGCAGGATGAAGGTCTTGGGCAGCATCCAGAACAGCCCCAGGAGCCCCACCAGTTGCGCCGCGTGCAGCGGACGCGGGCTGCGCCAGTACTGGATCGCCAGCAGCAGGAAGGCCGCGAAGAACACGGGATACGACAACTGGATCAAACTCATCCAACTGCCATGCAGGGCCGGCCAGCGGATCTCCGCCAACCAGTTCAGCAGAGCCTGTGGGTAACTCTGCTCAAGCCCCAGAGCCACACTGCCGAAGGCCAGCAGCACGGCAAAACGCGCCACCATGTCCTGGAACAAGTGCGTGCGCTCCTGCCAGGCAGCGAACAGGCCGAACAACAGGGGCAGCAACAGGCAGCAGAGATGGAACACCACCGCCGCGTCTTCCCGGACCCTGCCGTTGTCCCGGTAGTAGTCGGTCTGGGTGTCCAGCAGGAAATAGGCGATGTACACGGTGACCATCAAGAACAGTTCGCGCTGGCGCCGATACACCGCGCAATACGCCCCGCCCAGCAACAGCACCAAGGTTGGCAGCACGTTGAACAGCGAGGTGAAGAAGACATTGAGGTCCTTGACGTAGGCGGCCGCCAGCCCCGCAAGCAGAAGCAGTAAAGACGGTACAAAGTGACTGAAACGTACAGCGAAAGAACGCGGCAAGGGTAAAACTCCGACCCGGCTGATCAATGAATGGCATTGTGCCTTCATTTGTTGAAGTTAAGCACACGCGGTGTGATGGACATCACATTGCCATCTCTTTAACGGCAGGAAATCGCTTCTGCTTAGCGATTTAGTCGGGAATTTTCATGAAGATTCTGCGGGCATAAAAAAACCGCTCGCCCCAAGGGGCGAACGGCTTTTCGAACCACTGCGGTCGGGCTTAGTAAGCCAGGCCGAAGTCTTCTTCCTTCATGTCCATCAGGTTGTTGGCACCCGAAAGCATGGCTGCAACATGAGTGCGGGTACGCGGCAGGATGCGCTGGAAGTAGAAACGCGCGGTCTGCAGCTTGGCGGTGTAGAACGCCTCTTCGGTGGTGCCGGCTGCCAGCTTTTCAGCCGCCAGGCGTGCCATGTCGGCCCAGAAGTAGGCCAGGCAGGCATAACCGGAGTACATCAGGTAGTCCACGGAGGCCGCGCCGACTTCTTCGCGATCTTTCATGGCAGCCATACCGACCTTCATGGTCAGCTCGCCCCATTCTTTGTTCAGTGCAGCCAGGGGTGCGACGAATTCCTTGACGGCTTCGTTGCCTTCGTTGTTCTGGCAGAACTTGTGGACGATCTTGGTAAAGCCTTTCAGAGCCTCGCCTTGAGTCATCAGCACTTTGCGGCCCAGCAGGTCGAGTGCCTGGATACCGGTAGTGCCTTCGTACAGCATCGAGATACGGCTGTCGCGAACGTTCTGCTCCATGCCCCACTCGGCGATGAAGCCGTGGCCGCCATAGATCTGCACACCGTGGTTGGCGGATTCAAAACCAACTTCAGTCATGAACGCCTTGGCGATCGGAGTCATGAACGCCAGCAGTGCGTCGGCTTTCTTCTTCTCTTCTTCATCCACACCGTACTTGACGATATCGACCTGCTTGGCAGTGAAGTAGACCATTGCCCGGTTGCCTTCGGCGAAGGCCTTCATGGTCAGCAGCATGCGGCGCACGTCAGGGTGCACGATGATCGGGTCGGCAGCCTTGTCCGGCGCTTTCGGGCCAGTCAGGGAGCGCATTTGCAGGCGATCGCGAGCGTACTTCAGGCCGCCCTGGAAGCCGATTTCGGCATGGGCCAGGCCTTGCAGAGCGGTCCCCAGGCGCGCGGTGTTCATGAAGGTGAACATGCAGTTCAGGCCTTTGTTCGCCGGGCCGATGAGGAAACCGGTGGCCGCGTCGAAGTTCATCACGCAGGTGGCGTTACCGTGGATCCCCATCTTGTGTTCCAGGGAACCACAGCTCACGGCGTTGCGCTGGCCTACGCTGCCATCAGCGTTAGGCAGGAACTTGGGCACGATGAACAGCGAAATACCCTTGGTACCGGCTGGTGCGTCAGGCAGGCGGGCCAGAACGATGTGGACGATGTTGTCGGCCATATCGTGTTCACCGGCAGAGATGAAGATCTTGGTGCCAGTGACTTTGTAGGAACCATCGGCCTGAGGTTCGGCCTTGGTGCGCAGCATGCCCAGGTCGGTGCCGCAGTGCGGCTCGGTCAGGCACATGGTGCCAGTCCACTCGCCGGACACCAGCTTGGTCAGGTAGGCCTCTTGCTGCTCGGCAGTACCGTGTTCGGAAATGGTGTTCATCGCGCCATGGGACAGGCCAGGGTACATGCCCCACGACCAGTTGGCTTCGCCAACCATTTCGCTGACCGCCAGACCCAGGGATTCAGGCAGGCCCTGACCACCGTGCTCAACGTCGTGAGCCAGGCTTGGCCAGCCGCCTTCGACGAATTGCTTGTAGGCTTCCTTGAAGCCGGTGGGGGTCTTAACGCCGGATTCACTCCAGGTGCAACCTTCCAGGTCGCCCACACGGTTCAGCGGAGCCAGCACTTGCTCACAAAACTTGGCACCTTCCTCGAGAATGGCGTCAACCATGTCCGGAGTGGCGTCCTGGCAAGCCGGGAGGCTCTGATAATGCGCCTCATAGCCGAGCAGCTCGTCACGAACGAAGCGAATATCACGCAAGGGGGCCTTGTAGTCAGGCATAGCGATAAACCTCTGCTGATGTAACCGGGAATGAACAACCGCGTTGAGTTTTTATAGCGGTCAAACAGTTGTTTGAAACATACGTTTACGCCCAAATCTTGTCAAGCGTCGCGCCAGTGCCTTTCGTCATCGAAACAAAATGCATACGCAGGCGAACACCCACGGCACTGCCATGAAGTGTAGGAGCCAGCGCACCGGTAATCAGTCAGGGAAAGGAATCAGCGAGAGCCGCTATAAACAGAAAAGGCATGAAAAAGCCCGGCCTCTGTGGGAGGCCGGGCTTTTTTAGAGGGTAATCAGGCGTAGGTATCGATCAGGGTGCCGAGGACTTGGTCCGAGGCCTTGGCGACATTGACGCCCAGTTCAGCCTGGATCTTGCCCATGGACATCTCCACCATGCTGCTGGCCAGATCCGATTCCTGGCTGCGATCCACAGCGCGCAGGCGGTCAACCTGGACATCCGACGACTGGCTGCCGGCAGAGCGTTCAACTGCAGTGCTGGCAATCTGGCCCGCGGCTTGATCGACGCGATTCTGCCCGGTCTGGATAGCGTTCAGCCCGGCATAGAAAGCGGTGTTCCCGGAGATTTGCATGGGAGAACTCGACCTTGAGAATGAGTGACAGGTGTCATTGAAGCAGACCCGTCAAGAAAACACCCGTCAAAAACACTAATGGCAATATGCCTTGCAATAGGCAAAATCTAGTCCAGCAGATCCAGTTGCAGATGCTCGGCCACCGCCTCGGCGCTGGCCGGCTTGAGTTTCGGCACCCTGCCCAGGCATGGGGCCGGCAAGCGTTCGGCCAGGGTTGCGAGGTTTTCCTCCAGACGAGAGGTCTTTGGATCGATGATATTGGCCACCCACCCCGCCAGTTGCAGGCCGTCCTGAGCGATGGCTTCGGCCGTCAGCAATGCATGATTGATGCAGCCCAGACGCACGCCCACCACCAGGATCACCGGCAGCCCCAACGCCATGGCCAGATCCGACAGATTGTCCTGGTCTGCCAGGGGTACCCGCCAACCACCCGCGCCTTCGATCAGCGTGAAGTCCGCGCCCTTGGCCAGTAGATGGCGCATGGGCGTCAACAGCGACTGCACGGTCAGCGCCACCCCGGCCTCTCGCGCTGCCAGATGAGGGGCGATGGCCGGTTCGAAGGCAACCGGATTCACTTCTGCATAGGCCAACGGCAACGAAGACTGCGCCTGCAATGCCAGGGCATCGGCGTTGCGCAGGCCCTTGGCCGTCAGCTCGCAACCCGAAGCCACCGGCTTGCCCGCCGCAGTACTCAGGCCAGCCAGACGCGCTGCATGCAGCAAGCCGGCAGCAATGGTGGTTTTCCCCACATCGGTATCGGTACCCGTAATGAAGTAGGCAGGGCTCATAACGGTTTCTCCAGCACGGCATAGACCACTTGATAAGTCGCCGGCAGGCCCTTGGCCTGTCGGAAACCCTCGTAGGCATCGATCAACCCGGCGATCCGCGCCCGTCCGGTCAAGCCGCCCGGGCGTCCGGGATTGAGGTTGTGCGCGCCCAGGGCTTTCAACTCATGGGTCAGGCTGCGCACATCCGGGTAATACAGGACATGGGGCGCCTTTTCCAGACTGCGCACTTGCAAGCCACTGGCTTCACACAACTGTCGATAACGTTCGAACTCACGGAAGCGATTGACGTGAACCTGGCCATCGACCTGCGCCCAACTATCGCGCAGCTCCTGCAAAGTACCCACGCACAGGCTGGCAAAAGCCAGCACGCCGCCCGGCTTGAGCACCCGCATCGCTTCACTGAGCACGGCAGAGAAATCGTCGCACCACTGCACCGCCAGGCTGGAGAAGATCAAGTGGCAACTGTTGCCTTGCAATGGCAGGCGTTCAGCGTCCCCGGCGATGAAATGGTCCGCGCCGCCCAAAGGCCGGGCGTGATTGAGCATGCCCTCGGCAATATCCAGGGCCAGCCCCTGGGCGGCACTGAAACGCTGCCCCAGTACCCGGCTGAAATGCCCGGTGCCGCAGCCCAGGTCCAGCCAGCACCGAGGCTCAAGGTCCGGGGGCAGACGGCTGAGCAATTGTTGCCCGACCGCACGCTGCAGCTCCGCGACACTGTCGTAGCTGGCCGCCGCGCGGGAGAACGAAGCCGCGACCTGGCGCTTGTCAGGCAGGCGGCTGGGAAAGGCAGTCAGAGAAAGATCAGTCATCACCGGACTCATGCAAGAAAGCCTGGATCGCTCCCGCCACTCCATGGGGGTCCTCCAGGAGAAATCCGTGGCTGGCGTGTTCAATCAGGCCAACTTCAATATCCGGCAGCAAGGCCAGCAACTCACCGGCCGCCTCGGCGGGCACCAGAGCATCGAGCCCGGCAAACAAGTGCAACTGCGGCCCGCGAAAGCCTTGCAAGGCTTCGCGGGTATCCAACTGCGCCAGCAACTCCAGCCCGGCCATCAGCACCGCTGGCGCCGTGGTCGGCGCGCCGCTCAGAAGCAACCGCGACAGGCCTCGCGTGTCAGCGGCGCCCTGGGCACAGAGCAAGGCAAAACGCTTGAGGGTAGTTCGCGGGTCGGCCGCGCAGCCGGCCAGGAAGCCGTCGAAGGTTTCCCCGGCCATGGCACTGGCCCAGTGTTCATGGGCGACAAAACTGGGATTGCTGGCCAGGGTCAACAGGCCGCAGCAGCGCTCACCACGGCGCGCCGCCAGTTCCGACGCCAGCATGCCGCCGAGGGACCAACCACCCAGCCAGGCATTGTCCGGCACGGCGTCATCGAGTTCGTCCAGCCAGTCCTGCGGGTCGCTGGAGGTCAACTCCGGCAAGGGCTCGATTTCTACCCGCAAGTGTTCATCGAGCCCCTGCAAGGCCGCCGCCAGAGGTTCCAGCGGCGACACGCCCAAGCCCCAGCCCGGCAACAGAATCAGTCGATCACGCATGGCTCGGCTCCGCTTGCAGTTCACTGAAACAATCTGCCAACGCGCTTAACAATAGCTGCACCTGGGCCTCGCTGTGGGCCGCGGACAGAGTCACCCGCAGCCGCGCGCTACCGGCCGGCACGGTAGGTGGGCGAATGGCGCTGACCATGATTCCCCGTTCACGCAGCATCTGCGACAGGCGCACGGCCCGAGCACTGTCGCCCACCAGGATCGGCTGGATCGGGGTGAAACTGTCCATCAGCTGCAGGCCGATCTGCTCGGCGCCCTGGCGGAATTGACGGATCAAGGCCGCCAGATGCTCGCGCCGCCAATGCTCGCTGCGCAGCAGCTCCAGGCTTTTCAAGGTGGCGCAGGCCAGGGCTGGCGGCTGGCTGGTGGTGTAGATATAAGGACGGGCAAACTGGATCAGGCTTTCGATCAGATCCTCGCTGCCGGCGACAAAGGCCCCGGCGGTGCCGAAAGCCTTACCCAGGGTGCCCACCAGTACCGGCACCTCATCCAGCCCCAGGCCGAAATGCTCCACCAGCCCGCCGCCATTGGCCCCCAGCGGCCCGAAACCATGGGCATCATCCACCATCAGCCAGGCGCCACGGGCCTTGGTTTCCCGAGCCAGGGCCGGCAGGTCGGCGACATCGCCGTCCATGCTGAACACCCCATCGGTGACCACCAGGGTATTGCCGGTGGCCTTTTCCAGGCGCTTGGCCAAGCTGTGCGCATCGTTGTGCAGATAGCGGTTGAAGCGCGCGCCGCAAAGCAGCCCGGCATCGAGCAGCGAAGCGTGGTTGAGACGATCCTCCAGCACCGTATCGCCCTGCCCCACCAGCGCCGTGACCGCCCCCAGGTTGGCCATGTAGCCGGTGCTAAACAACAGCGCCCGAGGGCGACCAGTGAGTTCGGCCAACGCCTCTTCCAGGGCGTGATGGGGCGTGCTGTGGCCGATCACCAGATGGGAGGCACCACCGCCCACGCCCCAGCGGCTGGCACCGGAACGCCAGGCTTCAATCACTTGCGGATGGTTGGCCAGGCCCAGGTAGTCGTTGTTACAAAAGGCCAGCAATGGCTGGCCGTCGACCACCACTTGCGGCCCCTGGGGGCTCTGCAGCAGCGGGCGCTGGCGATAGAGGTGTTCGGCACGGCGGGCAGCAAGGCGCGCGGCGAGATCAAAAGACATGCAGGCCTCGATGTTGGCTTACGGACAGTTCATCGGTAGGAGCCGGCTTGCCGGCGAAGCAGGCGACGCGAAATCCATGAGGCTCGCGAGATTCGCCGGCAAACCGGCTCCTACGGCAGAAGGTCAGACGGCGGCGTTGTAGAACTGCTCGCTGCTTTTCTGCTCCATCAGGGCCTGTTCGATGGCGGCCTGGTGCACCTCGTCGGCGTGTTCTTCGCGGGCTTCGGGCTGGATGCCCAGGCGCGCGAACAACTGCATGTCCTTGTCGGCCTGCGGGTTGGCGGTGGTCAGCAACTTGTCGCCGTAGAAAATCGAGTTGGCGCCGGCGAAGAACGCCAGGGCCTGCATCTGCTCGTTCATCGCCTCACGGCCGGCCGATAGCCGCACATGGGATTGCGGCATGAGAATCCGTGCCACCGCGAGCATGCGGATAAAGTCGAAGGGGTCCACTTCCTCGGCATTTTCCAACGGCGTGCCGGCGACTTTCACCAGCATGTTGATCGGCACCGACTCGGGATGCTCCGGCAGGTTGGCCAGCTGGATCAGCAGCCCGGCGCGGTCATCCAGGGATTCGCCCATGCCGAGAATGCCGCCGGAGCAGATCTTCATGCCCGCGTCGCGCACATAGGCCAGGGTCTGCAGGCGCTCGCTGTAGGTGCGGGTGGTGATGATGTTGCCGTAGAACTCCGGCGAGGTATCGAGGTTGTGGTTGTAGTAGTCCAGGCCGGCCTTAGCCAGCGCCTCGGTCTGGTCCTGATCGAGACGGCCCAGGGTCATGCAGGTTTCCAGGCCCATGGCCTTCACGCCTTTGACCATTTCCAGCACATAGGGCATGTCCTTGGCCGAAGGGTGCTTCCAGGCCGCGCCCATGCAGAATCGGGTAGAACCGATGGCCTTGGCCCGGGCGGCCTCTTCCAGGACCTTCTGCACTTCAAGGAGCTTTTCCTTTTCCAGGCCGGTGTTGTAGTGACCGGACTGCGGACAATATTTGCAATCTTCCGGGCAGGCGCCGGTCTTGATCGACAGCAGCGTGGAAACCTGGACCCGATTGGCGTCGAAATGCGCGCGGTGCACCGTCTGCGCCTGGAACAGCAAGTCATTGAAGGGCTGGACGAACAAGGCTTTGACTTCAGCCAAAGTCCAGTCATGACGCAGGGTGGCGGTGGTGCTGGCGCTCATGGGCAATTCCTTGATTATGCTTGGCAAGCGGCGCAGGACAGGAAAGCCCACAGCCGCGACACGGATGTTCGGCATATTTAAGGAAGAGCCATGCACTGTCAACCCAGATACAAAAGACCGGTTTACATCTGGTTAAAAAACAATCAGACATGTTTATTGTGTGACGAACCCAGCGATTCGGCCCTGGCCCTGTGTGCTCCCTGCCTGGACGAGCTGCCCTGGCTCGGCGCCCAGTGCTCAGTCTGCGCCCTGCCCCTGCCTGCGCCCGGCCTCACCTGTGGCCAGTGCCTGCAAGAACCGCCGGCGTTTCAGCGGGTGATCGCACCCTGGCGCTACGATTTCCCGGTGGACAGCCTGATCAGCCGTTTCAAGCACCATGAAAAATGGCCTTTTGGCCGGCTGATGGCCGAACTTCTCGGCCAGTTCCTCCACTATCGCTTCGATGAAGGCCTGCCACGGCCTGATTGCCTGCTGCCGGTGCCACTGTCCCGCAGGCGGCTGCGCCAGCGCGGCTTCAATCAGGCAGGCATGCTGGCCCAGTGGCTGGGCGCTTCGTTGCAATTGATGGTGCAACCCAAGCTCCTCTTGCGCACCCAAGACACCCCCGCCCAACAGGGCCTGGATGCCCGGGCCCGCCAGCGCAACCTGCGCCAGGCCTTCGCCCTTGCAGATCAGGCCCAGGTTGCAGGACGACACCTGGCCCTGGTGGACGATGTCCTGACCACCGGCGCCACCGCCCAGGCCCTGGCCCGTTTGCTGATCAACGCCGGTGCCCGTCGGGTGGATATCTACTGCCTGGCCAGGACCCCAAGCCCCGGCACCGGCGACTGACTTGACTCTTGTCGCCCAAGCCGCAAACTCCCAGCCCACCTCCAGTGTTCAAAGCCCCCCCGCCATGTCCTTGCCCACTCTGTTGACCCAGCACATCGTCCGCCGCCCGCAACGCATTGCCTTGCTGCAACACATCGCCGAACAAGGTTCCATCACCCGCGCGGCAAAAAGCGCCGGCCTGAGCTACAAGGCCGCCTGGGATGCCATCGACGAACTGAACAACCTGGCCCAGAGCCCGCTGGTGGAGCGCAGCGTCGGTGGCAAGGGCGGCGGCGGCGCCAAGCTGTCCGCCGAGGGCGAACGGGTGCTGCGTCTTTACCAGCGCCTGCAAGCTCTGCAGGCCCAGGTACTGGAAGCGGCGGAAGACACCAGCGACCTCGACTTGCTCAGCCGCCTGATGCTGCGCACCAGCGCGCGCAATCAGTTGCATGGCAAGGTCCGGGCTGTCGAAACCCAGGGCTGCAACGACCTGATCGTCCTGGAGCTGCCCGAAGGCCTGCAACTTCAGGCGCAGATCACCCACGACAGCACCCTGCGTCTGGAACTGCTGCCGGGGACCGAAGTGGTGGCACTGATCAAGGCCGGCTGGCTGGAGGTACAAGCGGCGGGCGCCCAAGTAACAACTGGACACAATTGCCTGAGGGGCACCATCGAGCAGATTCTCGACGCCGAGGACGGCCCCTGCGAGGTGCGAATTGCCCTGCCCAATGGTCAGACGTTGTGTGCCCTGGCCGAGCCGTTGCTGCTCAAGACCCTGGAGTTGAAGGAATCCTCGACCGTCCAGGTGCAGTTCTCACCGTCCCACGTGCTGATCGGAACCCCGCTCTGACCAGGGCTCCACCGCCATTTCACTGCAACATATTCGTCATGGGGGCTCATTAAGGTGGCTGCAAAAACCTGCAGGGAGCCTGATATGAGCCTGTTACTAGAAGACGACCAACCCACCGACCTGGAACAGATGGTCGGCCTCAGCCGCCGCGGTTTCATCGGTGCCGGCGCCCTGTGCGGTGCAGCGCTGTTCCTGGGCGGCAACCTGTTGAGCCGCAGCGCCCTGGCCGCCAGCGTCAGCGCCGGCACCAGCCAGTTGCTGGGCTTTACCGGCATCCCTGCCGCCACCAGCGACAGCATCACCTTGCCACCTGGCTACAAGTCCTCGGTACTGATCAGTTGGGGCCAGCCCCTGGCCAAGAACGGCCCGGCCTTCGACCCCAGCGGCAATGGCACCGCCCGGGCCCAGGAAGTGCAGTTTGGCGACAACAACGACGGCATGAGCCTGTTCGCCTTCCCGGACGACCGCCACCGCGCGCTGATGGCCATCAACAACGAATACACCAACTACCGCTACCTCTACCCCCATGGCGGCTTGCCGCAATCTGCCGAAGACGTGCGCAAGGCCCAGGCCAGCGAAGGCGTGTCGGTCATTGAAGTGCAACGCAAGAATGGCCAGTGGCAGTTCGTCCAGGGCTCGCGCTACAACCGGCGGATCCACGGCAACACGCCGATCCGCCTGAGTGGCCCCGCCGCCGGTCACGATCTGCTCAAGACCAGCGCAGACCCCAAGGGCAAGAAAGTCCTGGGCACTTTCCAGAACTGTGCCAACGGCAAGACCCCATGGGGCACCTACCTGACCTGCGAAGAGAACTTCACCGACTGCTTCGGCAGCAGCAACGCCGAGCAGAAATTCGACGCCGCGCAGAAGCGCTACGGCGCCGTGGTGGCCAGCAAGGAGATCAACTGGCACCTGCACGATCCGCGGTTCGACCTGGCGAAGAACCCCAACGAACTCAACCGTCACGGCTGGGTGGTGGAGATCGATCCGTTCGACCCGCAATCGACCCCAGTCAAGCGCACCGCCCTGGGTCGCTTCAAGCACGAGAACGCCGCCCTGGCCGAAACCCGCGACGGCCGCGCCGTGGTCTACATGGGCGACGACGAGCGAGGCGAATTCATCTACAAGTTCATCAGCCGAGACAAGATCAACCACCGCAACCCCAAGGCCAACCGCGACCTGCTGGACCACGGCACCCTGTACGTGGCGCGCTTCGATGCCGGCGATGGCAACCCCGACCACCCCAAGGGCCAGGGCCAGTGGATCGAGCTGACCCACGGCAAGAACGGCATCGACGCCAGCAGCGGCTTCGCCGACCAGGCCCAGGTGCTGATCCAGGCTCGCCTGGCCGCCAGCGTGGTCCAGGCCACGCGCATGGACCGCCCGGAATGGATAGTGGTCAGCCCCAAGGACGGCCAGGTCTATTGCACCCTGACCAACAACTCCAAGCGTGGCGAGGACGGCCAGCCGGTGGGCGGCCCCAACCCACGGGAGAAGAACGTCTACGGGCAGATCCTGCGCTGGCGCACCGGTGGCGACGATCATGGCGCCATGAGTTTTTCCTGGGACCTGTTCGTAGTGGCCGGCAACCCGGGCGTGCACGCCGGCCAACCCAAGGGTGGGTCGTCCAACATCACCCCGCAGAACATGTTCAACAGCCCCGACGGGCTGGGTTTCGACAAGGCCGGGCGCCTGTGGATCCTCACCGACGGCGACTACAGCAACAGCGGCGACTTCGCCGGCATGGGCAACAACCAGATGCTCTGCGCCGACCCGGACAGCGGTGAGATCCGCCGTTTCATGGTCGGGCCGGTGGGTTGTGAAGTCACCGGCATCGCCTTCGCCCCGGACCAGAAGACCCTGTTCGTGGGTATCCAGCACCCTGGGGAAAACGGCGGTTCGACCTTCCCCGAACACCTGCCCAACGGCAAGCCACGCTCCTCGGTCATGGCCATCACCCGGGAAGACGGCGGCGTCATCGGCGCCTGACCCTCGCGCCGTGCCCACCGGCTCCTCCTTGCGTAGGAGCCGGCTCGCCGGCGAGCCCGGCCCGCGGCGAACCACCGGCAAACCCTCCCCCGCTGGCTCCCCGTCTGCGTTACCATGCTTGGCCGGACGCGGCAGCCTGCTGCGCGCAGGAGTAAGCATGTCGCACCCGTTTGAAACACTGACCCCCGATCTGGTCCTGGACGCCGTTGAAAGCATCGGCTTTCTCAGCGACGCCCGCGTGCTGGCGCTCAACAGCTACGAAAATCGCGTCTATCAAGTCGGCATCGACGAAAGTGAGCCACTGATCGCCAAGTTCTACCGGCCCCAGCGCTGGACCAACGAAGCGATCCTGGAAGAACACCGCTTCACCTTCGAACTGGCCGAATGCGACGTGCCGGTGGTGGCGCCGATCATTCACGATGGTGCCAGCCTGTTCGAACACGCGGGCTTTCGATTCGCCCTGTTCCCGCGCCGCGGCGGCCGCGCCCCGGAGCCAGGCAACCTGGACCAGCTCTACCGTCTCGGCCAGTTGCTGGGCCGCCTCCACGCGGTGGGTGCCACCCGCCCGTTCGAACACCGCGAAGCCCTGGGGGTGAAGAACTTCGGTCACGATTCCCTGGCCACCCTGCTGCAGGGCAACTTCATCCCCAAGAGCCTGCTGCCGGCCTACGAGTCGGTGGCCCGGGACCTGCTCAAGCGGGTGGAAGAGGTGTACCAGGCCACGCCACACCAGAACATCCGGATGCACGGCGACTGCCACCCCGGCAACATGATGTGCCGCGACGAGATGTTCCATATCGTCGACCTGGATGACTGTCGCATGGGCCCAGCGGTGCAGGACCTGTGGATGATGCTCGCCGGCGACCGCCAGGAATGCCTGGGCCAGTTGTCCGAGTTGATGGATGGCTACAGCGAGTTCCATGATTTCGACCCGCGGGAGCTGGCCCTGATCGAACCACTGCGAGCCTTGCGCCTGATGCACTACAGCGCCTGGCTGGCACGGCGCTGGGACGACCCGGCGTTCCCCCACAGTTTCCCCTGGTTCGGCAGCGAACGTTATTGGGGCGATCAGGTGCTGGCCTTGCGCGAACAGCTGGCGGCCCTCAACGAAGAACCCCTCAAGCTGTTCTGACCCAACCGTAGGAGCCGGCTTGCCAGCGAAGGGGACCCGAGAAATCGCCTTCGCCGACAAGCCGGTACCCACACAAGGGCGCCAGCCGTAGGAGCTGGCTTGCCAGCGAAAGGGCCCGAGAAACCGCCTTCGCCGGCAGGCCGGTACCCACACAAGGGCGCCAGCCGTAGGAGCTGGCTTGCCAGCGAAAGGGCCCGAGAAACCGCCTTCGCCGGCAGGCCGGTACCCACACAAGGGCGCCAGCCGTAGGAGCTGGCTTGCCAGCGAAAGGGCCCGAGAAACCGCCTTCGCCGGCAGGCCGGTGCCCACAGTGGGCGGCGGGGTAAAAGTCAGGACAGGTCTAGACAATTGTCCTTACAATTGCGGCTTTGTTAGCTGCCTAAGCAAGGATTCTGCATGCAAGCCGCCAACCCGCGCCGCGGGTACATCCTGGGTCTGACCGCCTACATCATCTGGGGTCTGTTCCCGCTCTATTTCAAAGCTATCGCCAGCGTTCCCGCGGTCGAGATCATCATCCACCGGGTGCTCTGGTCGGCGCTGTTCGGCGCCCTGCTGCTGATGGTGTGGAAGCACCCCGGCTGGTGGCGCGAACTGCGGGACAACCCCAGGCGCCTGGCGATCCTGGCCCTGAGCGGCACCCTGATCGCCGCCAACTGGCTGACCTACGTCTGGTCGGTAAACAACGGGCGCATGCTCGAAGCCAGCCTGGGCTACTACATCAACCCTCTGGTCAACGTGCTGCTGGGCATGCTGATTCTTGGCGAACGCCTGCGGCGCATGCAGTGGCTGGCGGTGATCCTGGCGGCGGTGGGCGTGGCCCAGCAAGTGTGGCAGGTAGGCAGCCTGCCCTGGGTCTCGCTGATGCTGGCGCTGAGCTTCGGCTTCTACGGGCTGATCCGCAAGCAGGCGCCGGTCAAGGCCCTGCCCGGCCTGGTGGTGGAAACCTGGATGCTGGTGCCCATCGCTCTGGGTTGGCTGCTGCTGCACCCCGATGCCAGCAGTGCCCATGCCGAGTTCTGGAGCAGTTCCCAGGCCTGGTGGCTGGTGGCCGCCGGCCCGGTGACCCTGGTGCCTCTGGTGTGCTTCAACGCTGCCGCGCGGGACCTGCCCTACACCACCCTGGGTTTCCTCCAGTACCTGGCTCCCACCCTGGTGCTGCTGCAGGCCGTGCTGCTGTTCGACGAGCACCTGTCCTCCAGCACCCTGCTGGCCTTCATGTTTATCTGGGCCGGCCTGGCGGTATACAGCGTGGATGCCTGGCTCAGCCTGCGCGGGCGTCGCTGATCAATAAACGTACAAAGCCCTGCAGGCCACGTTCTTCGTGGCTTGCAGCGGTTCTTCCCAAGGTTATCCACAACCTGATCCCCGCCCTTTGTGCACAAGCCCTTGAAACTGCTGGTTTTTTGATCAACTGGCGCAACGCCACGCTGGCTCTGGGCCAGGGCCGGGTCTCTACAGGTTATCCACAGGCACATGCACGGTTTACTGGGATAACCCTCACAAGGCTCAGGGCTCGCTGCGCAGGACCAACTCCACCATCAAGTCGTCCGCCAGGGTTTCCAGGCGCGCCTGCAGCACTTCCAGGGACAGGGTCAGGGGCACCGCAAGGATCGCCTCGGCGTGGAACAGCGGTTCGCTGCTCATGGGCGCTGGGCGCACCTCGGTCACCAAGCGCTCCAGGTTGACCCCCTGCTCGGCCAGCAGCCGGGTGATGTCGCGCACGATTCCCGGGCGGTCGTTGCCCACCAGTTCCATGGCGATGGGTTTCCAGGTGCAGGACTGCTCTACGCCGCTTTCGGCGATCAACACGCGAATGCCCTGGGCCGACAAGCCTTGCAGGGCATCCACCAGTTCATCGTAGGCTTCGGCGGGCACAGCCACCCGCAGGATCCCGGCGAACTGCCCGGCCATGCGTGACAGGCGGCTTTCCAGCCAGTTGCCGCCATGCTCGGCGATGCACTGGGCAATGCGCTCGACCTGGCCGGCCTTGTCCGGGGCGAATACCGTGAGAACGAGATGGTCCATGGCGCAGCCCTCTTTGAGCAATGAAAGATCCAGTATAGGCAGCCTCATTCCCCGCGCTTTCCAGCCCATGTAGCAGCAGCTTGTGCAGGAGCTGGCTTGCCAGCGAATGCGCCCGCAAGGCCGGCGCAAACCCCGAAGGCCCATTCGCCGGCAAGCCGGCTCCTAGGCGGGTGAGCAAGGCAAAACACAAATCGTGTACAACTTTTTGTATTTATATGGAACAATCCACCGGTTTTTTGAGAACATCGCATTCCCCTGCGTGACCGCACTGCACTTTAAAGTCGCGGAACGACGCTTTTAGTCTAATTTTCACAACCGCAGTTCATCATGTAGTATGCCGCAGCGCGCACTACATAACGTTGGAACGATGTCCGCCAAGGCCTGATCGCAACCCCCGCAACAGCCCGTCAGCAAGGCTCCGCCGTTGATTGGAAGGACCCAGCCGCCAGCGATGGCATGTACTGGAGAACAGGGTTGTGCTTTAAATGGCCGCCGGCTTCATTGTTAATTTGAAGAGCTGAAAAGCGAAATAGCTGAGCAGAGTGAGGCAAGCAATGACTGAGCACGTTCAAGTCGGTGGCCTGCAGGTCGCCAGAGTCCTGTTCGACTTCGTGAACAACGAAGCCATTCCCGGTACCGGCCTCACCGCCGACTCGTTCTGGGCCGGTGCAGACAAGGTCATTCACGACCTGGCGCCGAAGAACAAAGCCCTACTCGCCAAACGCGATGACTTCCAGGCACGTATCGATGCCTGGCACCAGTCCCGTGCCGGCCAGGCGCACGACGCTGTGGCTTATAAAGCCTTCTTGCAAGACATCGGTTACCTGCTGCCAGAAGCGGCGGATTTCCAGGCCACGACGCAAAACGTCGATGAAGAGATCGCCCACATGGCCGGCCCGCAGCTGGTGGTGCCGGTGATGAATGCGCGCTTCGCCCTCAACGCTTCCAACGCTCGCTGGGGCTCGCTGTACGACGCCCTGTACGGCACCGATGCCATCAGCGAAGCCGATGGTGCGGAAAAAGGCAAAGGCTACAACAAGGTCCGCGGCGACAAGGTCATCGCCTTCGCCCGCGCCTTCCTCGATGAGTCCGCGCCACTGACTGCCGGCTCCCACGTGGACTCGGTGAGCTACAAGATCGTCGGCGGCAAGCTGGTGGTCGGCCTCAAGGGCGGCAGCAACAGCGGCCTGCGCGATGACACGCAACTGATCGGCTACCAGGGCGACGCTGCGGCCCCTACCGCGATCCTGCTCAAGCACAACGGCCTGCACTTCGAGATCCAGATCGACGCCGCCAGCCCGGTCGGCCAGACCGACGCCGCCGGGGTCAAGGACCTGCTGATGGAAGCGGCCCTGACCACCATCATGGACTGCGAAGACTCGGTCGCCGCAGTGGATGCCGACGACAAGGTGGTGATCTACCGCAACTGGCTCGGCCTGATGAAGGGCGACCTGGCGGAAGAAGTTTCCAAGGGCGGCAAGTCCTTCACCCGTACCATGAACGCCGACCGCGAATACACCGGCGTCAACGGCGAGCCGGTGAAACTGCACGGCCGTTCGCTGCTGTTCGTGCGCAACGTCGGCCACCTGATGACCATCGATGCGATCCTCGACAAGGATGGCAACGAAGTGCCGGAAGGCATCCTCGACGGCCTGGTCACCAGCCTCGCGGCGATCCACAACCTCAACGGCAACACCTCGCGCAAGAACAGCCGTACCGGCTCGGTGTACATCGTCAAGCCGAAGATGCACGGCCCTGAAGAAGCGGCTTTCACCAACGAACTGTTCGGCCGCATCGAAGAGGTGCTGAACCTGCCGCGCAACACCCTGAAAGTCGGGATCATGGACGAGGAGCGCCGCACCACGGTCAACCTCAAGGCCTGCATCAAGGCGGCCAGCGAGCGCGTGGTGTTCATCAACACCGGCTTCCTCGACCGTACCGGCGACGAGATCCACACCTCCATGGAAGCCGGCGCCATGGTGCGCAAGGCCGACATGAAGGCCGAGAAATGGATCGGCGCCTACGAGAACTGGAACGTCGACATCGGCCTGTCCACCGGCCTGCAAGGCCGCGCGCAGATCGGCAAAGGCATGTGGGCCATGCCGGACCTGATGGCCGCCATGCTCGAACAGAAAATCGCCCACCCGCTGGCCGGTGCCAACACCGCCTGGGTACCGTCGCCGACCGCCGCCGCGCTGCACGTGCTGCACTACCACAAGGTCGACGTGTTCGCCCGTCAGGCCGAGCTGGCCAAGCGTGCCCGCGCTTCGGTGGATGACATCCTGACCATCCCGCTGGCGGTCAACCCGAGCTGGACGCCGGAGCAGATCAAGAACGAACTGGACAACAACGCCCAGGGCATTCTCGGTTACGTGGTACGCTGGATCGACCAGGGCGTGGGCTGCTCGAAAGTGCCGGACATCAATGACGTCGGCCTGATGGAAGATCGCGCCACCCTGCGTATCTCCAGCCAGCACATCGCCAACTGGCTGCGCCACGGCGTGGTCACCCAGGAACAGGTGCTGGAAAGCCTCAAGCGCATGGCGCCAGTGGTGGACCGGCAGAACGCCAGCGACCCGCTGTACCGCCCACTGGCACCGGACTTCGACAGCAACATCGCCTTCCAGGCCGCTCTGGAACTGGTGATCGAAGGCACCAAGCAGCCAAACGGCTACACCGAGCCGGTCCTGCACCGCCGGCGTCGCGAGTTCAAGGCCAAGAACGGTCTGTAAGCCCGCGCAACCCGCAGTAACGAAAAAGCCCCGGTCGCAAGGCCGGGGCTTTTTTTCGCCTGTGTGGCAAGGGAAAGGCTAGAGCACCACGCCCAGCTCATGCTTGACCAGGGCCAGCAGCTGGGTGGTGTCGATGGGCTTGAGCAGGAAATCCACCACGCTCAGGTGCATGGCGGCGATGGCGTCGCGGACATCGGCGTCGCCGGAAATGATGATGATCGGCAGCGCCGCCCGCTCCGACTCACGCACCTGGCGGATCAGGTCCAGGCCATTGCAGGGCGCCATGCGCAGATCGGTGATCAGCAGGCCGATGGACTTATTCGATTCCAGCAACTCAAGTGCAGCCTTGCCACTGGCCGCCGTGATGCAACGGATGCCATCCAGGCCAAGGATCTCCGCAAGCAGCTCCCGTGCATCCTTGTCATCATCGGCGATCAGCACCCGCTGGGGCGGCAGATCCGGTTCCAGCATGACCGCACTCAGGGCCTCGCGCTCGGCGTCACTTAAAATATCGTGGTCGGGCATACATTTCTCTACATGAACAGATCAATCCCCTAGCACAGTGGTCAGACATCGCTAAGCAGGCTTCCAATGTGCACTTCGTCGGAAAAATTGCCAAGAGTCTTGATCAGAGCTTTTTCGCATTGATTGCCGACGCTTCAAAGCCAAATGTCCGGCCCCCAGGGCGCTACCTAGACTTACGTCCAATGGGCACCCCAGACGTTGCAGCCGACCATGCCGTGATCCGACCACAACAAATCCAAAAAGACTGCGGTAATCGTTATGAGTAAAGCGGACGCCTTCACCCAGGCCGGGAAGACCGCGGTGTTGCAGAACATCCAGGGGACCGTGCAGTTCCTGCAGCGGTTCCCGCCGTTCAACCAGATGGAGCAACTGCATCTGGCCTACCTGGTAGAACAATGCCAACTGCGCTTCTACGGCCCCGGCGACAGCATCATCAAGCCGGCCGACGGCCCGGTTGAGCACTTCTATATCGTCAAGCAGGGCCGCGTGGTGGGCGAGCGCACACACGCCGCCAAGGGCAGCACCGAGACCACCTTCGAAATCACTTCCGGCGAGTGTTTTCCCCTGGCCGCGCTGCTGGGCGAGCGCGCGACCCGCACCGAGCATCGCGCCGCCGAAGATACGTTCTGCCTGCAACTGAACAAGGGGGCGTTCATCAAGCTGTTCGCCCTCTCCGCGGAGTTTCGCGACTTCGCCCTGCGTGGCGTCAGCAGCCTGCTGGACCAGGTCAACCAGCAAGTCAAACAGAAAGCCGTGGAAACCCTCGGCACCCAGTATTCCCTGAACACCCGCCTGGGCGAGCTGGCCATGCGTCATCCGGTGGCCTGTTCACCGCAGACGCCGCTGCGCGAAGCCGTGGCGCTGATGCATGAGCAGCAGGTCGGCAGCATCGTGGTGGTGGACGAACGCAAGGCCCCGTTGGGGATCTTCACCCTGCGCGACCTGCGCCAGGTGGTGGCCGACGGCACCCAGGACCTCAACCAGCCCATCGAACAGCACATGACCCAGGCGCCGTTCTTCCTCAGCCCGGACCACAGCGCCTTCGACGCCGCCATCGCCATGACCGAGCGGCATATCGCCCACGTCTGCCTGGTGAAAGAACAGCGTCTGTGCGGCGTGGTTTCCGAGCGGGATCTGTTTTCCCTGCAGCGGGTCGACCTGGTGCACCTGGCACGGACCATCCGCAACGCGCCCCGGGTCGAACACCTGGTGGCGCTGCGGGGCGAGATCGGCCAGTTGGTGGAGCGCATGCTGGCCCACGGCGCCTCCTCGACCCAGATCACCCACATCATCACCCTGCTCAACGATCACACCGTGTGCCGGGTCATCGAACTGACCCTGGCCGACAAGGGCGACCCCGGCGTGCCTTTCAGCTGGCTGTGCTTTGGCAGTGAAGGCCGACGCGAACAGACCCTGCACACCGACCAGGACAACGGCATCCTGTTCGAGGCCCGGGACGCGGCCCACGCGGCAGAAATCCGCGGCAAGCTGCTACCCATCGCCCAGCAGATCAACCAGAGCCTGGCCATGTGCGGTTTCACCCTGTGCAAGGGCAACATCATGGCCGGCAACCCCGAGCTGTGCCTGTCCCGTGCTGAATGGGCCCGGCGCTTCGCAGCCTTCATCCGTGAGGCCACCCCGGAAAACCTGCTGGGTTCGAGCATCTATTTCGATCTGCGGGTGGTCTGGGGCGATGAACAGAGCGCCGAACAACTGCGTCGGGGCATCCTCGACCAGGTGGGGGACAACCGTCTGTTCCAACGCATGATGGCGGAAAACGCCCTGCGCCAGCGCCCGCCCGTGGGGCGTTTTCGCGAGTTCGTCCTGGCCCGCAAGAACGGTGAAAAGGCCACCCTGGACCTCAAGGTCCAGGGCCTCACCCCCTTCGTCGACGGTGCCCGGCTGCTGGCCCTGGCCCACGGCATCGGTGCGATCAATACCCTGGAGCGCCTGCGCCAGCTGGTGTCCAAACAAGTGATCGAGCCCCTGGACGGCGCCGCCTATGAAGAGGCCTATCACTTCATCCAGCAGACCCGCATGCAGCAGCACCAGCGCCAGACCCGGGAGAACCAGCCCTATTCCAACCGGGTCGACCCGGACAGCCTGAACCACCTGGACCGGCGCATCCTGCGTGAATCCCTGCGCCAGGCCCAGCGCCTGCAAAGCAGCCTGGCCTTGCGGTACCAGCTATGAGCCTGTTTGCCTGGTTCCGCCCCGCAGTCAGCGTCCTGACCGCCGAGCAGCAACAACGGCGCGACCGCCTGCCCGCCTTTACCGAACTGGGTGACGGCAGCCTGCGCGAACAGCGCTGGGTAGTGGTGGACGTGGAAACCACCGGCCTCAACCTCAACCGCGACCAGGTGCTGTCCATCGGCGCGGTGGTGATCGAGGACGGTGCCATCGACTTCAGCCAGCAGTTCGAGCGCACCCTGCAACGCGAGGGCCACAAGCTCAGCCCCAGCGTGCTGATCCACGGCCTGGGGCCCAGCGCCATCGCCGCCGGCTGTGATCCGGTGGAGGCCCTGCTGGATTTCATGGAGTTCGTCGGCGACAGCCCGCTGCTGGCCTTTCACGCCCCGTTCGACCAGCACATGCTCGGCCGGGCGCTGAAGGACAGCCTGGGTTACCGCCTGCAACACAGCTTCCTCGATGTGGCGGACATGGCGCCGCTGCTGTGCCCCCAGGCCCAGATCCGCGAAGCCGGGCTGGACGACTGGGTGCGCTGGTTCAACCTGCAAGTGGTGGAGCGCCATAACGCGGCGGCCGATGCCCTGGCCACCGCGGAGCTGGCGCTGATCCTGTTCAACCGCGCCCGCCAGCAGCAGATCCACAGCCCGCTGAACCTGCAACAGCGCCTGGGCCAGTGGAAACGCCGGCAGCAGGCCCCTTCGTTCTGATCCACCACACCATGGCGAGGGAGCTTGCTCGCGCTCGGCCGCGCCGCGGCCGTAGAACCTGAGTCCTGGATCTAACAGATACAACGCCTTGGGCGTGCTGCGCACGCCAACGGGAGCCAGTTTCCTCGACGAAACTGGTTCCTTGTCTTGGACACCCGTCCTCTTCAGCCACAAGGCAGCCGACCAGCGTCAATTGCGCCACTGTTTCGCCTCTGCCACAATCGCGAATAATTCTCGTTAGTTTAAACTTCTCGATTGGTGAGTTCCGTTGTCGTCAGTCCAAAGCCCTCGCAATGAGCTGGTTGGTGCGTTGTATCGCGACCATCGCGGCTGGCTCCTGGCCTGGTTGCGGCGCAACGTGGCCTGCAGCCAGCGGGCCGAGGACCTGAGCCAGGACACCTTCGTGCGCCTGCTGGGCCGCGACGAACTCAAGGCGCCCCGGGAGCCCCGGGCGTTTCTGGTGGCCATCGCCAAGGGCCTGCTGTTCGACTATTTCCGGCGCGCCGCGCTGGAACAGGCTTACCTCAGCGAACTGATGCTGATCCCCGAAGGCGAACAACCGTCGCCCGAAGAGCAGCAGATGATCCTCGAAGACCTCAAGGCCATCGACCGCCTACTGGGCAAGCTCTCCAGCAAGGCGCGCATGGCCTTCCTCTATAACCGCCTCGACGGCCTGAACCACGCCGAGATCGCCGAACGCCTGGGGGTCTCGGTGCCAAGGGTGCGCCAGTACCTGGCCCAGGGCATCCGCCAGTGCTACATCGCCCTGTACGGGGAGCCGCTATGACCCCCATGAGTTCCAAGCCGGTGTCGGCCCGGGTGCTGGATGCCGCCATCGCCTGGCAACTGTCGCTGGATGGCGGCGCCAGCGCGGTGGAGCGCGAAGAGTTTGCCAAGTGGCACGCCGCCCATGAAGAACACGCCCGCGCCTGGCGCCAGCTGGGCATGCTCGACCAGCGTTTTGGCGTCGCCTCGGGGCCAGCGCGCAACGCCTTGCTGCAATCGCGCGAAGGCTTGCGCCGGCGGGTGCGCAAGCTGGGTCGCGGGGTCGCCAGCATCGTGCTGTTCGGCGCCCTGGCGCTGTTTGCCGGGGAGCGTTACCTGCCGGTGGATTACTGGCTGGCCGACCAGCGCACCGCCACCGGCGAGCAGCGCACCCTGCGCCTGGCCGACGGTACGGTGATCAACCTCAATACCCACAGTGCGCTGGATGTGCGCTTCGACGAGAAGCAGCGGCGGATCGTGCTTCAGGAAGGCGAGATCCTGATCGAGACCGGGCACAACGACAGCCGGCCGTTCATCGTCGAAACCCGCGACGGCCGCATGCGCGCCCTGGGCACGCGGTTCCTGGTCAAGCGCGAGGACCAGGGCACCCGCCTCGGGGTGCTGCAATCGGCGGTGGCGGCGCGGCCGCAAGCCGGTCAGGACGAGCAAGTGTTCAAGGAAGGCCAGCAAGTGCTGATGCGCCGCGATGGCCTCGGCCCGCTGCAGGCCCTGAACCTGGGGGCCGACGCCTGGACCCGGGGCATGCTGGTGGTGGACAACGCCCGGCTCGGCGACCTGATCGCCGAACTGGGTCGTTATCGCCGTGGTCACCTGGGTGTCGCACCGGAACTGGCCGACCTGCGCATTACTGGCAGCTTTCCGCTGCAGGACACCGACCTCGCACTCAATGCCCTGCTGCCGACCCTGCCGGTGCAGATCGAACGGCACACCGACTGGTGGGTGACCGTGACGGCCAAGGCCGACGCCAGGCGCTGAGGTCGGTGTAGCAGCCGTCGCCAGCAAGCTGGCTCCTGCACCGATCCCGTAGGAGCTGGCTTGCCGGCGCATTACCCTCAATCAGTCTAAATCTAAATTATTTTCAATCCGCCCTATCACTTTTCCAATCTCGTCCGGCACCTAGGCAATTGCGAAACATTTCCATTCAGGAGCCGCCGTATGTCCCGCCCGCTAGACACCCTGTTGCGCCCCAGTCTCTTGGCCGTTGCCATCGCCCTCTGCGCCCCCTTGGCCAGCCCGGCGCTGATGGCTGCCGAACAGTCCACCAGCGTGCGCGCCTACAACCTGCCGGCCGCACCGCTGGCCAGCACCCTGAACCAGATCGCCAGCCAGGCCGGCCTGGCCCTGAGCCTGAATCCGTCCCTGGCGGCGGGCAAGACCTCGGCCCCGGTCAAGGGCCAGTTCGATGCACCGGGCGCCCTGCGTGAGGCCCTGCGTGGCACCGGCCTGCAACTGGAGCACAGCAGCGCCGGCACCTACAGCCTGGTGGCGACACCGGAAGGCGTGGTGGCCTTGCCGCAAACCAATATCACCGGCCAGCAAGCTGGCGAGAGCGCCTGGGGCCCGGTCGACGGTTACCTCGCCACACGTACCGCCGCCGGCACCAAGACCGATACCTCACTGGTTGAAGCCCCGCGCTCGATTTCCGTCGCTACCCGCCAACAGATGGAAGATCGCAACGTTCAGAATCTGGACGATGCCGTGCGCTACATGCCCGGGATTGTTTCTGCCAGCTATGGCAGCGACACCCGCTATGACTGGATGCGTGTACGCGGCTTTGAACCCACACAATTTCTCGACGGGCTGCCCCTGCCACGCGGCGTATATGCCAACCCGAAAGCGGAAACCTGGAACCTCGACCGCCTGGCCCTGCTACGTGGCCCGGCGTCCTCGGTGTATGGCCAGACCCCGCCGGGCGGCCTGCTGGATATGGTCAGCCGGCGCCCAAGCGCTGACACCAGCCATGCTGTCCAGATTCAGTACGGCAGTGACAACTACCGCCAGATCAACTTCGCCAGCACCGGCAAGATCGACGATGAAGGCCAGTTCCTCTATGGGCTCAGTGGCGTCGTTCGCGATGCCGGCACCCAGGTCGACCACATCGACAACAAGCGTTACAACATCGCCCCCAGCCTGACCTGGAACATCGATACCGATACCAAGCTGACCCTGCTCACGCAGTTCACCCGTGACGATACGGGTGCCACCAGCCAGTTCATGCCGATCCAGGGCACCAAGATCAAGTCGCCACTGGGCGACGTTTCCCATCACAAGAACCTGGGTGACCCGGACTACGAGTTCTACGACCGCACCTACTACGCCCTGGGCTACGCCTTCGAGCACCGTTTCAACGATGTCTGGCAGTTTCGCCAGAACCTGCGCTACACCAAGTCGGAGCTGTCCTTCCAACAATTGACCGTTGGTTCTTACGCCTACTCCCCGGCTGATGCCGCGGGCAACATCAGCCGTACCTCGACCAACGTCGACGAAGACATCGGCCAGTTCGCGGTCGACAACAACTTCCAGGCCAACTTCGCCACCGGTGACATCGACCACACGGTGCTCATCGGCCTGGATCACCAGCGCACCAGCACTTCATACCTGTCGATCTATGGCGATGGGGGCAAAACCAACATCTTCAATCCGGTCTATGGCCAGCCGATCGTACGCCCGGCGCGCGCCGGGGCTTATTACGACTACGACCAGAAAACCATCCAGACCGGCCTCTACGTCCAGGACCAGATGGCCCTGGACAACTGGCGCCTGACCCTGGGTGGCCGTGAGGACTGGGTGCACCAAGGCACCACCTACCTCAACAAGAAAGACGTGACCAACACTGATCGCAGCAAGAACTTCAGTGGCAATGCGGCGCTGAGCTATGTGTTCGACTCGGGTGTTGTGCCGTACATCTCCTACGCCGAATCGTTCCAGCCAGCGAGCAACGCCAGCGTTTCACCGACCGAATCGTATAAACCCACGGAAGGCAAACAATGGGAGCTGGGGGTCAAATATCAGCCACCAGGTTCGAACACGCTGCTGAGTGCGGCGGTCTACGACCTGACACAGAAAAATGTCCTGGTGACCAGCATCGGCGCCGGTGGCGAATCGATCACCAACCAGACCGGCGAAGTGAAGGTCAAAGGCCTGGAACTGGAGGCGGTGTCTGACGTAACCGACAACCTCAAGGTCATCGCCGCGTACACCCTGGCCAAGTCCGAGGTGCAAAAAGGCATCTACAAGGGCAACCGCTTGCAACTGATGCCAAACCAGCAAGCCTCCCTGTGGACCGACTACACCTGGCATTCCGGTGTACTCGATGGTTTCGGCATCGGTGCGGGCGCCCGCTACACCGGCAATACCTATGGCGACCAAGCCAACACCTGGCTGGGCAAGGCCGACGCCTACACGGTGTTCGATGCCGCCGTGCATTACGACCTCGGCCGCCTGGACAACAGCCTCAAAGGGGCGTCGCTGAAACTCAACGCCACCAACCTGTTCGACAAGGATTACCTGTCCACCTGCGATGGCTCCTACTGCTATTTCGGCGATCAACGCAGCGTGGTCGCCAGCGCCACCTATCAATGGTAATCGGTTGAGTTAACCACCCGGCCGTCCGCCAAGGACGGCCGGGCCGTGTCTGAAGGCTAAGCAATGAAAAGCACGACCATCCGCCGCTGGTCCTTTATCCACACCTGGAGCAGCCTGATCTGCACGGTGTTCCTGCTGATGCTGGCGCTCACCGGCCTGCCGCTGATCTTCCACCACGAGATCGACCACCTGCTGGGGGACGCGCCACAGCTGCGGGAAATGCCCGCCGACACCCCGCACCTGGACCTGCAACAGCTGGTCAAGGCCGCCGAGGCGCATCGCCCGGGTGAGGTCATGCAGTACTTCGGCTGGGACGAGGACGAACCCAACGGTGTGATGGCGATCATGGCCAAGACCGCCGGCACCGAACCCAACTCGTCCCACACCTTCATGCTCGACGCCCGCACCGGCGAGGCCGTGGCCATGCCCTCGGCCAATGGCGGGTTGATGATGGTCATGCTGCGCCTGCATGTGGACATGTTCGCCGGGCTGCCGGGCAAGCTGCTGCTGGCCTTCATGGGCATCCTCTTCGTGCTGGCGATCATCTCCGGCACGGTGCTCTACCTGCCGTTCATGCGCCGCCTGAAGTTCGCCACGGTGCGCCAGGACAAGTCCAGCCGCCTGCGCTGGCTCGACCTGCACAACCTGATCGGCGTGGTCACCCTGACCTGGGCCCTGGTGGTGGGCGTTACCGGCGTGATCAGCGCTTGTGCCGACCTGATCATCGCCGCCTGGCGCAACGACAGCCTCAGCGCCATGGTCGCGCCCTACCGCGACGCGCCGCCACTGACCTCACTGGCGCCGGCCAGCCGCCTGCTGGAGATCGCCAGGGAAGCCGCCCCGGGCATGCAACCGGACTTCATCGCCTTCCCCGGCACGCGCTTCTCCAGCGAGCACCACTACGCGGTGTTCCTCAAGGGCGGCAGCCACCTGACCTCGCACCTGCTGACCCCGGTGCTGATCGACGCCAGTAGCCTGCAGGTCACCGCCGTCGGCGAGCGGCCCTGGTACATGGACGCCATGGGCATGTCCCAGCCGCTGCATTTCGGCGACTACGGCGGCCTGCCGATGAAGGTGCTGTGGGCGGCGATGGACGTGCTGACCATCATTGTCCTGGGCAGCGGCCTGTACCTGTGGCTAGCCCGCCGGCGAGCCGGCAAGTCGATGCCGCAGGTGCGCCCATGAAACCCCGGCAATCGAACTTCTGGAAGGTCTTCGCCGCGCCCCTGGGCATTGGCCTGCTCTGCGCCGCCGGGTTGTTCGCGGCGCTGCTGGGGGACGGCGCCTGGGACAGCCTGAGCTGGCTGGGCCTGGGCCTACCGACGCTGATCGCCCTGCGCGGCCTGTTGCGGCGCCAGCCGCCGGCCTGAACCCGGCGCCGGAAAGCCGCGCCACAGGTACATCGAGAGCCCGAGGCCGATCAGCATCACCAGGATAAACAGGCGATTTTCCAGCAGCGCCTCGATGGCCACCAGCACGCTGAACAAGGCCAGCCCCAGCAACGGCACATAGCTGGCCGCCAGGCTCCAGCGCCACAGCTGGGTCACCGGGTCGGGCCCGCGCCAGGCCAGCAGTGCGCAGCCCAGGCCCGGCAGGGCCAGTGCCGGCAGGGCCCAGTACCAGGCCATGTAGGCGAACGCCATGACCAGTTCCGGCTCCCCTTCACCCTTGCGGCGGAACTCGTATTGCAAGGCCAGATACACCGCCAGCGCGCCCAACAGGGTCAGGGCCAGGCTGTACAACCCGTGTAGAAGATAGGACCTGCGCACTCATCACTCCTTGTCTGTACCGCCAACCGCCCCTGTGGCCAATGCCGCAGGCTGCGCTAAGATCCCCGGGTTGCGAGACTTCCACCCGCGAGGAATATTCATGTCCACCCCAAGCATGACGCTGTTCCACAACCCGGCATCACCTTACGTACGCAAAGTCATGGTGCTGCTGCATGAAACCGGGCAGTTGAACCGGGTCGCCCTGCACGGCTGCCAACTGACCCCGGTCAGCCAGGACGCCGCCCTGAACCAGGACAACCCCCTGGGCAAGATCCCCGCCCTGCGCTTGGCCGACGGCCAGGTGCTGTACGACAGCCGGGTGATCCTCGATTACCTGGACCAGCAGCACGTCGGCAACCCGCTGATCCCCCGGGACGGCTCGGCCCGCTGGCGGCGCCTGACCCTCGCGGCCCTGGCCGACGGGATCATGGACGCCTCGGTACTGGTGCGCTACGAGCTGGCCCTGCGTGCCCCGGAAAAACACTGGGAGCAGTGGCTCGACGGCCAGCGCGACAAAATCCGCCGCGCCCTGGCGGTGCTGGAAGCCGAGGCGATTGCCGAACTGGCGAGCCACTTCGATGTGGCCGCCATCAGCGTCGCCTGCGCCCTGGGTTACCTGGACTTCCGCCACCCCGACCTGGAATGGCGCCAGGACCATCCCCAGCTGGCCGCCTGGTACTTGGAGGTCAGCCAGCGGCCATCGATGCTGGCGACCCGGCCACCGGTCTAATCGGTCAGGCGCTCCGGCCTGCTCGCCGGCAAGCCGGCTCCGGCCGCACGGGGAGCAGCTTGCTGGCGCACCCGCCACCACGCCTGCGGTGGAAACAACTGGCCAATCCGCTGCGTCAGGCACTCGCGCTGATGCTGGTCCTCGCGCAACCCCAACGACTTACTCATGGACGGCCTCCAGGTCGAACTGCAGGGGCGCCGGTTGCTTGCGCTGGCCCAGGCCATACCAGTCCAGCTTGCGGGTCAGCACCATGAACACGCCCAACAGCCCGAACAGCAACAGCGAGCCCATCAGCAGCGCGTAGTCCTCGGCGCTGAGCAGGCCATAAAGCAAGCCGTACAAGGCCGCCAGCGAGAGCGCGAACACTGCGCCGTTACGCCAGCTGTGCAGCACATGGCTGACATAGAAACCGATCAAGCCGACACAGGCCGTCGCCGATACGCCATAGGCCAGCTCGAACCCCAGGTGTTCCGACAGCGACAGCAGCAACAGGTAGAAGAACGCCAGCGCCACGCCCACCAGGCCGTACTGGATCGGGTGCACCGACAGGCTCTTGAGCACCTCGAAGAGGAAGAAGCCGGCGAAGGTCAGGCCGATGAATAGCAGGGCGTATTTGATCGCCCGGTCGCTCTTGAGGTACTGGTCCACCGGGTCGATGAAACTCACGCCGAAGCTGCGGCCGTTGAAGTCCTGACATTGCGTGCCGAATGCGCAACGCTCCATGGCCTGTTCCAGGTTGGTGGAGAAGAACGAGGTCTGCCAGATGGCTGAAAAGCCCTGCTCGGTCACTTCACGCTGCACCGGCAGGTAGTTGCCGACAAAGCTCGGATGAGGCCAGTTGGCCGTCAGCAGGATCTTGCTGGTCTTGCCCACCGGCAGCACCTGCAACTGGCCGGTGCCCTGCAGACACAGGTCGAAGGCGAAATCCAGGCGGGTGTTCTTTTTCAGGTCCAGGGGCGGCAGCAGTACATGCACGCCTTCGTCCAGCCAGCTGACGAAGGTGCCCGGGGCGAAGTCCAGGGTCTGGCCGTTGAGTTGCAGTTGCAGGGCGTTCTCGATGCCGCGGATATCGCTGATGCCCACCGCCAGGAAGGGCTGGTCGAACTGGTAGTCGGCAAAATCTTCCTTGATCCCGTATTGCTCGGGCACGGCGAAATGGCCGCTGATGTGGTTGTCGGCGTGGAACAGCCGTGCCTCGTAGATGCCCCGGGCACGGAGCTCGGTCTGGGCCTTGCCGTCCAGCTCGAAATGTTCCGGCAGGAAGAACATGCGCCCTTGCTCCTCGCCGATTTCCTGATAGCGCTTCTTGGTCTTGTCATCGGTCTTCCAGGTGCGCACGGTCTTGCGGTAATCCACCACCAGCACCGGGCCGCGGATCTGCTGCTGAGTACTGGAGCTACGGGCAATATCGTCGAGCACGCCGTCGCGCAGGCTCTGGCGCTCGCTGATCAGGCCGCTGATCATCAGCAGCGGTATCAGCAACAGCAGGATCAACAGGCCAATGGCCCCGAGTTTGAAGGTCAGGTTACGGTTCATGAAGCTCTCCCGGTTGGAATGGGAGAGAGTCTGGAACGCGGCCATGGGGGTTTTATGGAGGCAATGTGGAGAGTCTGTGGAGAATCCCCGCTCAGGGCAGGCGCAAGGTCACCTGCACCCCGCCCGGAACGTTGTCGATACGCATCTGGCCGCCATGCAACTGCACCACTTCCTCGACGAAATTAAGCCCCAGGCCCGTACTCTTGCGCCCGCTGTCCGGGCGCGGCAGCGAGTAGAAACGCTCACACAGGCGCGGCAGGGCATAGTCCGGAATCGGCTCGCCCTGGTTGAACAGCACCAGTTCCACGCCCTCCTCCACAGGTTGCGCGCTGCAACGTAACAGGCCGCCCACCGGGCTGAAGTCCAGGGCGTTGGTCAGCAGGTTGCCCAGGGCCTGGCGCAGCAGGAACGGCTCGCCGGACCAGGCCAGGTCCGCCGGCACCCGCAGTTCCACCCGCAGTTGCTTGCCTTCGATACGCCCGTGCTGGCTGTTCAGCAGTTCCTTGCACAATGGCGCCAAGGGCACATTCACCCGCTCTTCCAGGCCCTGGCGCTGCTCCACCTGCGCCAGGTTCAGCAAGCGCTCGATCAACTGCTGCATGCGCGCGCTTTCGCTGTCGATATTGCCGACGAAGCGCTGGCGCTGTTCCAGGGGCATCTCGCCCTGCAGCAGCTCCGCCGCCCCACGAATGGCCGCCAGGGGGCTTTTCAGTTCGTGGGTCAGGGTATGCACGTAGCGCTCGACGTAGGCCTTGCCTTCGAGCTGGGTGCGCATGTGTTCCACCGCCGTGGCCAACTGCTCCATTTCCCCGCCGCGATAGTGCGGCAACTCGGCCCGACGCCCTTCGCTGACCGCCAGGGCATAGGCGGTCATGCGTCGCAGCGCCGCGCTCAGCCACCAGGAGAGCAAGGCGCCAAACAGCAGGCCCATGGCGATCAACCCAGCGCCGTACCACAGCAGGCGCCGCTCAGTGCGGTCAACATAGGGCTGCAGGGAACTGTTGGGCTTGGCCACGGTGACCACGCCGATGATCTGCCCGTTGTCGCGGATCGGCGCGCCTACGTGCATCACCGAGGAATTGGGATCGTCGGCCAGCGAGCGCGACGAACGCGCGCCATATTGGCCACGCAGGGTCAGGTATACGTCATTCCAGCGCGAATAATCCTGGCCCACCGCCAGGCCGCTGGAGTCCAGGACCACGATGCCCTTGGCGTCGGTCACGTAGATGCGGTGGTTGACCTGATTCTTCGGCAAGCCCCAGATGGTCGCCGCCGGTTGCCGCTCGCCATAGGCGCGCAGCAGTTGCGGCCAACGGTTCTCGCTGAGGGTGCCGGCCTTGAAATCGTCCCGCAGGATCTCCGCCAGCAGGTTGGCGGTGTCCACCAGGGTTTCCTCGGTGGACTGGCGCACGCCAGGGCGGATCTCCTTCATCACCGTGCTCAGCACGAAATAGCCGGTCAGGCTGATGAACAGCAAATAGACCAGGAAGATCCGCAGCCCCAAGGTCATCAGGCGTGGCTCGGGCTGTAGCTGTAGCCCAGGCCGCGATGGGTCTGGATCGGCTCGGCCTCGGCCGCCACCAGGCGCAGCTTGGCCCGCAGGCTTTTGATGTGGCTGTCGATATTGCGCTCGTAGCCCACATCCGCCACTACCCCCAGGGCGTCCAGCAACTGCTCGCGGCTGAACACCCGCTCGGGCTGCTCCAGCAGGCATTGCAACAGGCGGAATTCGTGGCGGGTCAGGCTCAGGGGCTGGGCCCGGTAGCTGATCTGCACCCGCTCCGGGTCAATCACGAACAGCGCCGCGACCGCCTCGGGCGCGCTGCGGGGGGTCATGCGTTTGAGGATCGCCTTGACCCGCGCCGCCACCTCCCGGGGGCTGAAGGGCTTGACCACATAATCGTCGGCGCCGATCTCCAGGCCCACCACTCGATCGATCTCGCCGTCCCGGGCACTGAGGAACATTACCGGCACTTCGCTGAAGCGCCGCAGCTGCTTGCAGGTTTCAAAGCCGCTGATATCCGGCAGGCCGATATCGAGGATGATCAGATCCGCCGGGCTCGCCTGTTGATGCTCCAGGGCCGCACGGCCCAGGCTCAACCAGGTGGTGGTGAAACCTTCGCCTTGCAGGGCGAAGATCAGGGTGTCGGCAATCGCCGCTTCGTCTTCGACAATCAGGATATGGGGCATGGCATCCAAGCGCGCAAATTCAGTGGGCGAACGGTGCCGGATGCCTGGTAAGTCGTCAATCAGCAGTCGGGTTTATCGGCGGTATAGCGCCGCGCCGGGTTCACCGCCGCGCCGAATTCGCGCAGCGCCTTGGCGCCGATCAGCAGCGGATAGTTGAAGCTGCTGCGGTCGGTGAGGTTGACCTCCACGGTGCGCTTGACGTTGCCCAGGCACATTTCCAGCTCCACCACCGGGCGCTTGGCCGACTGCGGTTCTTCAACCTCATCGCCCTCCTCGGAACGGCTTTTGATCTTGCTGATGCGCGCCACCTTGTGTTCATAGACCTTGCCACCAGCATCCTTGGTGGCCAGGCGGAAACGCACCCAGTCTTCGCCATCGCGGGTGAAGGTCTGGATATCCTTGGCCGACAGCGAAGCAGTCAGGGCCCCGGTGTCCATCTTGGCTTGCAGGGTTTCGCCGATTTCCGGCAGGCGGATGTATTCGTAACGGCCATACAGGGTCGGCTCGGCAGCCATCACCGGCAGCGCCAACAGAGACACAAGAGCAAGGACAGATTTCACGACGGTGGATTCCTTGAAAAAAGGGGGCAGCGGGATTTTAGACCGCAGTCAACGAATTGGTTCTACCGCTGACCCGTAGGAACCGGCTTGCCGGCCAAAGGGCCACGATAGACACCCCAGCAAATTGCCACCCACCCTACCCGCCCCCAAGTGAAACATTCGTCAGCACACTAGAATTTGGCCTGCCCGCCGAAGCTGCTTATCATGGCGCGCCCAAAAGATTGCCAAGAGTGCCTTATGCGCCGCCTGCTCACCGGCTGTTTCGTCACCCTGCTCCTGCTGCTCAACACCCTGGTGCTGTTCGGCCCGTTGATGGTGTTCGCCCTGCTCAAGCTGGTCCTGCCCGGGCGCCTGCGCGATTACGCCTCGGCCGCGGTGATGTGGATCGCCGAGACCTGGGCCGAGATCGACAAGCTGATCTTCGCCCTGTGCATCCCCACCCGCTGGGACATACGCGGCGGCGAGGGCCTGCGGGTAGACACCTCCTACCTGGTGGTGAGCAACCACCAGTCCTGGGTCGACATCCCGGCCCTGATCCAGACCCTCAACCGGCGCACGCCGTTCTTCAAGTTCTTCCTCAAGAAGGAACTGATCTGGGTGCCCTTCCTGGGGCTGGCCTGGTGGGCCCTGGACTACCCCTTCATGAAGCGCTACAGCAAGGCCTTCCTGGCCAAGCACCCGGAACTGCAAGGCAAGGACCTGGAAATCACCAAGGCCGCCTGCGAGCTGTTCAAGCGCCAGCCGGTGACCGTGGTCAACTACCTGGAAGGCACCCGCTTCACCCCGGCCAAGCGCCAGCAACAGAACTCCCCCTTCCAACACCTGCTCAAGCCCAAGGCTGGCGGCGTGGCCTTTGTCCTCGCGGCCATGGGCGAGCAGCTGGACGCCATGCTGGATGTCACGGTGGTCTATCCCCAGGAGCGCATTCCCGGCTTCTGGGACCTGATCAGCGGCAATGTGCCCAAGGTGATCATCGACATCCGCACCCGCGAACTGGACCCCGCGCTGTGGCAGGGCGATTACGAAAACGACCCGGCGTTCCGCCAGCAGGTGCAGGAGTGGGTCAACCGACTGTGGACCGACAAGGACCAGCGCATCAGCGAGTTGCTGAGCGAAAGCCGCTGATCAATCGCTGATCACGTGGGGCAGGAAGCGGCTGCTGTCCTTGGTGATCGGCGAGTTGTCCTCACGAATGCCGATGCCCGCCGGCTGATCGCCAATCACCCAACTGCCAATCACCGTGTGGTTGCCGGCAAACACCGGCAAGGGGTGGAACTGCTGGCGAATGCACGGCCCACCGCCGTAGGGCCCGGCCTCGATCAGGCGCTCACCGCCCTCGGTGCAGATTTCCACATTGGCGCCCTCTCGGGAAAAGAACGGCTTGCGCACCCAACCCGGGCCCAGGCTGGCGGAGGGATCGTCGTCGATAAACGCCGGCAGCAGGTTCGGGTGCCCCGCATGCCGTTCCCAGAGCAGGGCCAGCGCGCCCTTGTTGGAGAGAATGGCTTTCCACGGGGGCTCGACAAACTGCGTGCGGCTGCCGGCAATGGCCGGGCCAAAGGTTTCGTTGAACAGGTGCTCCCAGGGGTAAAGCTTGAACAGGCTGTCGATGGGCATCTCCAGCAGGTCGACAAAACGCCCAGCGGCATTGAGGCCGATGTCCTCGATGGCGATCAGGCGCGTGCCCAGGCCGGCCTGACGGGCAATGTCGCGCAGGTATTCGACGGTGCCACGGTCCTCCAGCGAATCCCGCACCGAGGCAAAGTGCATCGGCGACTTGAAGCCGCCCTGGACGAAGGCCTGCAGTAGTTTGTCCTCGATGCTGTTGAACTGGTCGCAGCCGGCCGGCAATTGCCCGCGCTGCATCTGCTGTTCGAGCCAGACGTACTGGAAGAAGCTCGCCTCGTACAGCGAGGTCGGCGTGTCGTAGTTGGTCTCCAGCAGCTTGGCCGGGCCCGTGCCGTCGTAGCACAGGTCCATGCGCCCATAGAGGTGGGGGTCGCCCTGCTTCCATGACTGGCGGATCAACTCATGAAAGGCCGCAGGGATAGCCAGGCGCTCCAGCAGTTCCTCGCTGTCCACCACCTCGGCCACCAGGGCCATGCACAGCTCGTGCAGTTCCTGGGTCGGGTCTTCCAGGTCGTCTTCGATCTGCCGCAGGCTGAAGCGGTAATAGGCCGACTCGTCCCAGTACGGCTCGCCGTCGAAGGTGTGGAAGGCGAAGCCCAACTGCTGCGCCGTGGCTTGCCAGTCCGCACGCGGAGTGCTGGGGATGCGCTTCAAGAACCGAAGCTCCAACTGCTGCGGCTGGAGGAACCGAAGCCGCTGCGGCTGACCACTTCATGGGCGCCGGCCAGCGGGTTGCCGGCGCTGGTGAAGTGTTCCGGGCTGGATATCCCGAAGCGCCCGCCACTGGCGCCGGAGAAGGTCTTGCCGGCCTCCACCTGCTGGCTGAGGGTGCTCAGCTGGGTACCGCCACGACCATCGCGCTGCTTGTACAGAGCCTCGCTGAAATAGCGCGGTTCAGGGGTCGAATCCAGGCCGATCCAGCGCCAGAAGCGCGAGCCCGAGCTGGAGCCACCACCACCACCACCACTGGAGCTGGTCTGTTGTTCTTCTTCGGGCTTGTCCGGCACCGTGCGCTGGGAGGTCAGGGCAAAACCGCTGGAAATCGGTACATAGGCTCGGTTATCGCGCGAGACCATGCAGTTGGCGGTGACGAAATCCTCCTCGCAACGTTGCAGGTCCAGGTAACGGGGGGCCACACGCTCCCCACGCTCGCGGGCGTCATCGCGGGCGGCCTGGCAAATGGCGGACGGAATCTGTGCCCGTTCGCATTCGCTGACGCTGCTGAAATTCTGGGTCTGGCGCACTTCCCGGGTCGCCTGGGGCTGGCCGTCACAGGCGGCCAGGGCAAACGGCACGCTGCCCAGCAACACCAGGCGCACGCTCTTGCTGCGTTTCATGGCCGCGCCCTCAGACCGAAGGGGTCATGCAGGCCGCGTTCAGCAGGCCGACACCGACAGAAACCGATGCCACCAGGATCGCCGCCGCGTACTCCTGGCTGGCAATGCGCTGGGACAGGCCCTTGAGGGTCAGGCTGACCACAAAGAACGCCAGCAGCTGCACCACCGCGGCGATGCCGGCCCAGAGCAGGAAGTCGATGATCGAGATTGAATGGGAAATGGCGCTGGCCACCGGAATGGCAAAGCCCAGCAAGGCACCGGACAGGGCGATGGAAGCCGCGCTGTTGCCCCCGCGGATCAGGGCGAATTCGTTATAGGGGGTCAGGCGCGTATAGATGAACGCATAGAGGGCAAAGACCAGGGCCGCGCCCAGCATGTAGAGCATGAAACCGAGCACCGCATCGGCGGGCAGAGACATCTTCAGTGCATCCATGAACATCGCGTTCAAGCTTCCTTGGAAAACGGGGCGCGAGATATAGCACAGGCCGGATTGGGCGAAAACTCCGGGAAAGGTAAAGGCGAGTGTTTCAACCTTCAGGAAAAGCCCCGACGCGCCCGGCGCCGGGGCTGCAGGGCGTTACTTGGCCACGCCCCAGATGCCGCTCAGGCTTTGCAGCAGGGAGCCGCCAACGCCCTGCTGGCCCAGGTACTGCAGGATCACCGGCGCAAACTGGCCGATCATGCCGCTGTCCATGCCCAGGGCGCTGAAGGCGTTGTTCAGGTCATTGGTGTCCTTGACGTCGCCCAGGGCGCTGTCCAGGCCCTTGGTCTGCCCGGACGACTGGCCCAGCAGGTCGCTCAGGGCACCCAGGCTGCCCAGGGCGTTGCTGCCCGAGAGTTTGTCCAGGCCGGGGACACTTTTGCTCAACTGGGAATAGTCGGTGCTGCTCAACTGGTTCTTCGCCAGGCCCAGCATGGCGCCCGTACCGCCGATGGCTTGCTGGGGAGTGACATTCAGTTGCGAACCCAGGGCTCCGAGCAGGCCGGCGGTCTGGGAAGTGGGGGCCGCGGCGGCAGCCTTGTCGCCTCCCTGCATGCCAGAAATGGCATTGGCCGCGTCGTTCAGGCTGAAACCGCCGGCCAGGGCCGAACCGGCTGCCAGGGTCATCAGGGTAGCCAAGGCGAAACCGCGTGGAATATTCATCGAAACAACCTCATGGGGCAGGAAACCACCCGCGTTCGGATGGCTGGAAAACAGCCTTTTGACTGAAGCATCGGGTGAATGTTCCGAAAGTGGCGCAGCGGCACCCGCACCCTGTGGATTCTAGTCGAGAATCACGCATCCACGGCTCGACGCTCTGCGTATAAGCAGCAACGACGACCGGCGCAGGAACATCGGCACCGGCCATAGCAGGAGGTCGCACCCCGTGAATGGAACAACCGCCCACCCTGGACTACCCTCTGGCTGGATCGACCGTTGCCAGCCGTGGTCCATTCATTTGCCAGCTGCCTGGAGAACCGCCATTTCTGCTCTCGACCCCGATCAACTGCGGCACCTGCTGGCCCAGTGCTCACTGGGCGATCGCCGCGCCTTCGAGACCCTGTACCGCAGCGTTGCCCCGTGCCTGAATGGGGTGGCCCTGCGTTTCATGGGCCGCCGCGACCTGGCCGAGGAGGTGCTGCAGGAAAGCTTCGTGCGCATCTGGAACAACGCCGCGCGCTACCAGCCGCACCTGTCCGCGCCCCTGACCTGGATGGTCAACATCACCCGCAACCAGGCCATCGACCAGTTGCGCAAACACCGCGAACGGCCCCTGGGCGAACTCGAAGAACAACAGCTGGAGGATCAAAGCCCTTCGGCCCACGACCAGCTGGACAGCGCCCGCTCCGCCCGGGCCCTGAACCGCTGCCTGGACAGCCTCGACGGCATGCAGCGCCAATCCATCACCGTGGCCTACTTCCAGGGCCTGTCCTGCTCGGAGCTGGCCGAACACCTGGCCGCGCCCCTGGGCTCGGTCAAATCCTGGATCCGCCGTGGCATGGAACGCCTGCGCAGGTGCCTTGAATCATGAATTATCAAACCCCCGAACGGCGCCGCGCCCTCGCCGCCGACTACGCCATCGGCCTGATGCAGGGCGCCGCGCGCCGGCGCTTCGACATGCTCCTGCTGGACGACCCGGCCCTGCGCGAGGAACTGGCGCAGTGGCAGGAGAGCCTCGCCAGCCTGACCGCAGGCCTGCCCGAGGAGGAAGTGCCAGAGCATGTGTGGCAAGGCATCCAGGCGCGTATCCAGCCCCAGGTCCTGCATCTGCCGCAGAAAAACCCGCTGTGGATGCGCCTGCGCCTGGCGATCGCCGCCTGCGCCGTGTTGGCGACCCTGTACATCGGCTTTATCCGGCAGGACGACCAGGTGCGCTACAGCGCCACCCTGCTCAGCGCCGACCAGCAACCGGCCTTGCAGATCAAGGCCCACGCCCAGTACCTGCAGGTCGAACCCCTGACCCTGGCTGCGATTGGCCTGGACCGCAGCCTGGAACTCTGGGCGATTCCTGCCGATGGCAAGCCTATTTCCCTGGGCGTGGTGCCGGTGGGCGGCAAGGGCCGGATCAACCTGAGCCAGGCCCAGCGCGACCTGCTGGGTACCCCGATCGCCCTGGCGGTGAGCCTGGAACCCCACGGCGGCTCGCCCACCGGCCAGCCCACCGGGCCGGTGTTGTACCAGGGGCAATTGGCCGCGCTCTGACGGCCGCCTTCGCCGGCAAGCCGGCTCCTACAAGGCCCGACTTGTGTAGGAGCTGGCTTGCCAGCGAAGCTGCCAGCGCTAAACTCCTCTGCCCCCACACCTTTCGGTGCCTGCTGTGAAACCATCCCCCCTCAGAGCGGCCCTCTACGGCTGCATCGCCCTGGCCCTGAGCATCCCCCTCATCATCTGGACCCTGGGCCGCCCCATCGACAGCAGCCGCTGCTCGGACACGGCCCCAGGCCCCCTGAGCGAGTTCATCAGCCAGTACTTCCGTGAGACAAACGGCGCCGACTGGCAAGAGGAAATCAACTCACTGATCATTCTCGGAATCCCGGAAGCCCAGGCCCTGGCGCGCCAGTCCCCGGCCCACTACTGCGACGCCCTGAACCTGCTGGAAAACCCGCAACGCGCGCCCACGGAAAAATTTCATACCGCGGTGCTGATGCTCTCGCTGCCCATCGACTACTACCTGGACTTCATGGACCGCAGCCACCAGCTCTATCAGCGCGGGCTCATCGATCGATCCTTCCTGAGCATGGTGCTTTTCCCAAGAGGCACGGCGCTCAACTACTGGTGGCTGCCCCAGTGGCGCTCGCGTTTCCAGCGGGATGCGCCAGGCGTGTTGAGCGAGGCCGCCGCGCAGTACATCCTCAGTGGAGAACACTGGGTCGACTACCCGGGCAAGGGTTTCTGACTCAACACCGACGCAGGATCGCCAAGCAAGGTCCTGCGGACCTTTGCGCAGCCTCGCAAGCTCGGCAGCGGCTACAGGGGAGTGTTTTTAGCCACAGGAGAAGTGCTCGCGGCAGTCTCGGGCTTATGCCAGAACGCAAAAGGGCGCCCCGTGGGTCGCCCTTTTGCTTCTATCACCTCAAGTCTCAGGCAGCGCTAAACAGCTTGTGCGGGTCGATGACGAATTTCTTCGGTACGCCGGCGTCGAACTCGCCGTAGCCGCGCGGGGCATCGTCGAGGCTGATGACTTGCACGCCCACCACTTCGGCGATGTTGATGCGGTCCCACATGATGGCCTGCATCAGTTGGCGGTTGTACTTCATCACCGGGGTCTGGCCGGTGTGGAAGCTGTGGGACTTAGCCCAGCCCAGGCCGAAGCGGATGCTCAGGCTGCCCATCTTCGCCGCAGCGTCCACCGCGCCCGGGTCTTCGGTGACGTAGAGGCCGGGGATGCCGATCTTGCCCGCCACCCGCACCACGCCCATCAGGGAGTTGAGCACCGTGGCCGGGGCTTCGTGCTGGGCACCAGCATGGCCGTGGCCACGGGCTTCGAAGCCCACGGCGTCCACCGCGCAGTCCACTTCCGGCTCGCCCAGCAGGGCGGCGATCTGTTCGTGCAACGGGGTGTCCTTGGACAGGTCGGCAATTTCAAAACCCTGGGCCTTGGCGTGGGCCAGGCGTACCGGGTTGACGTCACCGACGATCACCACCGCGGCCCCCAGCAGGCGCGCGGAAGCGGCGGCCGCCAGGCCCACGGGACCGGCACCGGCGATGTAGACGCTGCTGCCCGGGCCAACGCCGGCGGTGACGGCGCCGTGATAACCGGTGGGCAGGATGTCGGAGAGGCAGGTCAGGTCGCGGATCTTCTCCATGGCCTTGTCGCGATCCGGCAGTTTCAGCAGGTTGAAGTCGGCGTAAGGCACCAGCACGTACTCGGCCTGGCCACCGGTCCAGTCGCCCATGTCGACGTAGCCGTAGGCGCCACCGGCACGGGCCGGGTTGACGGTCAGGCAGACTCCGGTGTGCTGTTCCTTGCACGAGCGGCAGCGCCCGCACGCCACGTTGAAGGGTACCGACACCAGGTCACCGATCTTCAGGTTCTCGACGTCGCTGCCCTTCTCGATGACTTCGCCAGTGATTTCATGGCCCAGGACCAGGCCGACCTGGGCGGTGGTACGACCACGGACCATGTGCTGGTCCGAACCGCAGATGTTGGTGGAGACCACGCGCAGGATGACGCCATGCTCGATCTTCCTGCCGCGCGGGTCCTGCATTTTTGGATAGTCGATTTTCTGTACCTCGACCTTGCCGCTGCCCAGATACACGACACCACGATTACCAGACATGCTTTCACCTCGCTGTTGTTGTTATGGAACCGCGTAACCCAAAGGGGGAAACACGTGGATTGCTCGGGTACGGATGCTGTTTCGTTTTCAAAATCGCTTTCGCGCGAACAGGCGCAACGCCTGTAGGAGCGAGCTTGCTCGCGAAGGGCTGCGCAGCAGCCCCAAGAATCATCAGAGCACCACCGTCCGGTTGCCGTTCAGGAACACCCGCCGTTCGATGTGGTAGCCCACCGCCCGGGCCAGAGTCAGGCCCTCGATGTCCCGGCCCTTGGCGATCAGGTCTTCGGGGTAGTAACTGTGATCCACCACCTCCACGCCCTGGGCGATGATCGGGCCTTCGTCCAGGTCGTTGTTGATGTAGTGCGCCGTGGCGCCCACCAGTTTCACGCCCTTGTTGTAGGCCTGGTGATAAGGCTTGGCACCCTTGAAGCCCGGCAGCAGCGAGTGGTGGATGTTGATGGCCTTGCCATCGAGCTTGCGGCACAGCTCCGGCGACAGTACCTGCATGTAGCGGGCAAGGATCACCAGTTCGGCGCCGGAGTCCTCGATCACCTGCCACACCTGACGCTCCTGGGACGGCTTGTCGTTGGGGTCGAGGGGGAAGTGGTGATAGGGAATCTGGTGCCAGTCGGCCAGGGGCTTGAGGTCCGGGTGGTTGGACACCACCGCCACCACGTCCATGGGCAACTGGCCGATGCGCTGGCGGTAGAGCAGGTCGTTCAGACAGTGATCGGCCTTGGAGACCATGATCACCACCTTCGGCCGGTAGTTGGGCGCGGTCAGCTCGAAGTTCATCGCGAAGGCTTTGGCGCGCTCGGCCAGCCCCTGACGGAAACCCTGTTCGTCGAGGCCGTCGGGCTGGCGGAACTCCACACGGATGAAGAAGCGCCCCGAGAGCCGGTCATCGAAGGAATGGTGCTCGGTGACGTAGCAGCCCTGCTCGAACAGAAAGCGGGTCACCGCGTCCACCGTGCCGAGCACGCTGGGGCAGTCGGCGGTGAGAATCCAGGTATCGGGGGCGCGGCTCATGCGGGATAACTCCTGTTCGTTAGGGCAACCGCAGCGCGGTCGATTCTCTGTAGGAGCGAGCTTGCTCGCGAAAAATCCAAGGGCGCTGTGGTCTTCCGGGAATCCATTCTTCGCGAGTTCGCGAGCAAGCTCGCTCCTACCAGGCCAGGCAGGGTTCAGGCCTGGACGCTAAGGCCGTATTCGGCGGCCGCATCCTGCAGCCACATCCACCAGTAATCGGAGAAGCTGCGACGCACCAGCAACTCCCAGGTGTCTTCGCCGGTACGGCGGATCACCAGTTGCGACTTGGCGAACACCGTGCCCACCGCCTTGCCCACCGGGAAGTTGTTGGGGTGCACGTCGTAGCTGGTGGACTTCATCAGCACCTGGCGCACGTTGGGCCCGGACAGTTCAAGAATCTGCTGGCCGCCACTGACGTTGACGATCTGGATATGCAGGTCGCCCAGGGCGGCGCGCAGGTTCTGCTCGGCGGCAAATTCTTCGCCGCTGGGCACGATCAGCAGCCACTCATCCGGGCCCAGCCATTGCAGGCTGGTTTCACCCTTGACCACCACGCTCAGGGCACCCGGCAACTCGATGCCCAGGGCCTTGTGCACGCCGGCGGCAAAGGCCGGGTCGTGGCCGTCGCCACGGATCGTCAGATGGCCGAGGAGCTTTTTCTCGCGCAGGATCACCCCGGCGTTCTTGCGGCCCTTGCCCACCAGGCTCGGCAGGTCGGCGTGATGCAGGGGCGACTCGGCCTTGGCCCCGGTGGTGGGGCGCTGTTGGTAAACGTTGACTGCGGTCATAGAGCACCTGTCCTGAATTCTGTTGATAACGCCCTGTAGGAGCCGGCTTGCCGGCGAAGAGGCCCTTGGGCCTTGTGGCAGCCTTGAGGCCGCCTTCGCTGGCAAGCCAGCTCCTACATGGACGTGTTGTGCCTTAGATGTTCTGGCGGTCGCCCTTGGGGTCGAAGAACACCGAGGAAACGATTTCCGCCTCGATCACCCGGCCATCGGCCAGCGGCGCGAAGACCCGCTCGCCCAGGCGCTGGAGGCCGCCCTTGACCACGCCCAGGGCAAAGGAATAGCCCAGGGAGTTGTGGGCATAGCTGGAGGTCACGTGACCCACCATGCTCATCGGGATCGCCTGCTTGGGGTTGAACACCAGTTGCGCGCCTTCCGGCAGCCACTGGGTCGGGTCGATCGGCTTGAGGCCCACCAGTTGCTTGCGCTGCTCGCGCACGCAGTCTTCACGGTTCATGCCGCGCCAGCCGATCCACGAGAACGGCTTGGTCCGGCCCACGCACCAGCCCATGTTCAGGTCGTCCGGGGTCATGGAACCGTCGGTGTCCTGGCCGACGATGATGAAGCCCTTCTCGGCCCGCAGCACGTGCATGGTCTCGGTGCCGTAAGGGGTCAGGTTGTACTTCTTGCCGGCCTCGACGATCTGCTCCAGCACGCCCATGGCGTAGTCGGCCTGGACGTTGACCTCGTAGGACAGCTCGCCGGTGAACGAGATGCGGAACACCCGCGCCGGCACGCCGCCCACCAGGCCTTCCTTCCAGGTCATGAACGGGAAGCCGTCCTTGTCCAGGTCGATGTCGGTGACTTCGCTCAGCAGCTTGCGGCTGTTGGGCCCGGACAGGGTCATGGTGGCCCAGTGGTCGGTGACCGAGGTGAAGTACACCTTGAGGTCCGGCCATTCGGTCTGCTGGTAGATCTCCAGCCACTGCAGCACGCGGGCCGCGCCGCCGGTGGTGGTGGTCATCAGGAAGTGGTTGTCGGCCAGACAGGCGGTGACGCCGTCGTCGAAGACCATGCCGTCTTCCTTGCACATCAGGCCGTAGCGGGCCTTGCCCACGTCGAGCTTGGTCCAGGCGTTGGTGTAGATGCGGTTGAGGAACTCCCGGGCATCCGGGCCCTGGATGTCGATCTTGCCCAGGGTCGAGGCGTCCAGCAGGCCGACGCTGTCACGCACCGCCAGGCATTCACGCTTGACCGCGGCATGCAGGTCTTCGCCGTTTTTCGGGAAGTACCAGGGGCGCTTCCACTGGCCGACGTCTTCGAACTCGGCGCCGTTCTTCACATGCCAGGCATGCAGCGCGGTGAAACGCACCGGCTCGAAGATGTGCCCGCAGTGCCGGCCGGCCACGGCGCCGAAGGTGATCGGCGTGTAGTTCGGGCGGAACATGGTGGTGCCCATCTGCGGGATGCTGACGTTCAGCGAACGGGCGGCGATGGCCAGACCGTTGACGTTGCCCAGCTTGCCCTGGTCGGTGCCGAAACCCAGGGCGGTGTAGCGCTTGACGTGCTCCACCGACTCGAAGCCCTCGCGGGTCGCCAGTTCGATGGCGGCCGCAGTGACGTCGTTCTGCAGGTCGACAAATTGTTTGGGCGCCCGCGCGGTGCCTTTTTCGTGGGGCACCTGGAACAGCGCCAAGGTCGGTTCTTCAAGACGGGCCAGGGCCTTGGGCAGAACGCCCTCCACGGCCTGGAAACCAGCTTCGCTGGCGGCGCGCACACCGCCTTCGAAACCGTCGGCCAGGGTGTCGCCGAGGCTGTAGACGCCGTTGATGCCACCGACGCACACGCGTTTCTGCGGCGCTTCACCGGGCACGAAACCGAGAATGTCTTCACGCCACACCGGCTTGCCGCCCAGGTGCGAGGCCAGGTGCACCACCGGGCTGTAGCCACCGGAGCTGGCGATCAGGTCGCAGTCGAGCCATTCGCCGGGGCTGGTGACCTTGTGTGCCTTGACGTCGATGGCCGCTACACGCGCGCCGGTCACGTGCTTGCTGCCACGGGCCTCGATCACCGCGCTGGAGGTGAGGATGCGAATGCCCTTGGCCCGGGCTTCTTCCACCAGGGCGCCGCGCGGGTTGTGCCGCGCATCGGCGATGGCCACCACTTGCAGGCTGGCGTCGAGCCAGTCCAGGGCTACGCGGTAGGCGTGGTCGTTGTTGGTGGACAGCACCAGCTTCTTGCCCGGGGCCACGCCGTAGCGGCGCACGTAGGTGGAGACGGCACCGGCCAGCATGTTGCCCGGCACGTCGTTGTTGCCGTAGACCAGCGGCCGCTCGTGGGCGCCGGTGGCCAGCACCACGCGCTTGGCACGGACCCGGTGGATACGCTGGCGTACCTGGCCGATGGGCGCGCGGTCGCCGAGGTGATCGGTGAGGCGCTCGTGAATGGTCAGGAAGTTATGGTCGTGGTAGCCGTTGACCGTGGCCCGTGGCAGCAGCAACACGTCCGGCAGCGACTTGAGCTCGGCAACCACACTGGCCACCCACTCCACCGCCGGCTTGCCGTCCAGGCTTTCGCGGCTGTCCAGCAGGCTGCCGCCGAACTCTTCCTGCTCATCGGCCAGGATCACCCGGGCGCCACTGCGGGCAGCGGCCAGCGCAGCCGCAAGACCGGCGGGGCCGGCGCCGACGATCAGCACGTCGCAGTGCTGGTTCATGTTGTCGTAGGTGTCCGGATCGTTCTCGGTGGGCGAACGGCCCAGGCCCGCGGCCTTGCGGATGTACTTCTCGTAGGTCATCCAGAACGACTGCGGGTACATGAAGGTCTTGTAGTAGAAACCCGGCGGCATCAGCTTGCCGCCGACCTTGCCGAGAATCCCCATCATGTCGTTGTTGACGCTGGGCCAGCCGTTGGTGCTGGTGGCCACCAGGCCCTGGTACAGCGCCTGTTGGGTGGCGCGCACGTTGGGGATCTGGGTGGCTTCGGTGGCGCCGATCTGCAGCACCGCGTTGGGCTCTTCGCAGCCCGCGGCGAAAATGCCCCGAGGCCGGGAGTACTTGAAGCTGCGGCCGATGATGTCCACGCCGTTGGCCAGCAGCGCCGAGGCCAGGGTGTCGCCCTCAAACCCCTTGTAGCTCTGGCCGTTGAAGGTGAAGGTCAGGACCTTGTTGCGGTCGATGCGTCCGCCGTTGGACAGGCGATTGGTCTGGCTCATACCTTCTCTCCAGCAGCCTTGGCGGTGAATTGCGGCTTGGTGCCGATCTTGTAGGTCTCAAGAATTTCGTAGGTCACGGTGTCGCGGGTGGCGTTGAAGTACTGGCGGCAACCGGCGGCGTGGATCCACAACTCGTGATGCAGGCCGCGAGGGTTATCGCGAAAGAACATGTAGTCGCCCCACTCCTCGTCGGTGCAGGCGTTGGGGTCCAGGGGCCGTGGAATATGGGCCTGGCCGGACGAATGGAATTCCTCTTCGGAGCGCAGCTCGCCGCAGTGAGGACAGAAGATATGCAACATAGGGAGTTGTCCTTTTAGTGGGCGACCGCAGCAGCGCCGTGTTCGTCGATCAGCGCGCCGTTGTGGAAACGGTCGATGGAGAAAGGGGCGGCCAATGGATGCATCTCGCCCTTGGCCAGGCTTGCGGCAAACACGTTGCCCGAGCCCGGGGTGGCCTTGAAGCCGCCTGTGCCCCAACCGCAGTTGAAGAACATGTTCGGCACCGGGGTCTTGGAAATGATCGGGCAGGCGTCCGGGCTGGTGTCGACGATGCCGCCCCACTGGCGGTTCATGCGCACCCGGGAGAGGATCGGGAACATCTCGACGATGGCCTGGATGGTGTGCTCGATCACCGGGTAGGAGCCGCGCTGGCCGTAGCCGACCCAGCCATCGATACCGGCACCAATCACCAGGTCGCCCTTGTCCGACTGGCTGATGTAGCCGTGCACGGCGTTGGACATGATCACGCTGTCGATGATCGGCTTGATCGGTTCCGACACCAGCGCTTGCAGCGGGTGGGATTCGATCGGCAGGCGGAAGCCCGCGAGCTTGGCCATGTGCCCGGAGTTACCGGCGGTGACCACGCCGACGCGCTTGGCGCCGATAAAGCCCTTGTTGGTTTCGACGCCGATGCACACGCCATTTTCCTTGCGAAAACCGATGACTTCGGTCTGCTGGATCAGGTCCACGCCCAGGGCGTCGGCGGCGCGGGCAAAGCCCCAGGCCACGGCGTCGTGACGGGCCACGCCGCCACGGCGCTGGACCGTGGCGCCGAGCACCGGGTAGCGAGTGTTTTTCGAGCAATCCAGGTAGGGAATCTCGTCCGCCACCTGCTGGGTGTTGAGCAATTCGCCGTCGATGCCGTTGAGGCGGTTGGCGCTGACCCGGCGCTCGGAATCACGGATGTCCTGCAGGGTGTGGCACAGGTTGTAGACCCCGCGCTGGGAGAACATCACGTTGTAGTTGAGGTCCTGGGACAGGCCTTCCCACAGCTTCATGGCGTGTTCGTAGAGCTGCGCCGACTCGTCCCACAGGTAGTTGGAACGCACGATGGTGGTGTTGCGCGCGGTGTTGCCGCCGCCCAGCCAGCCCTTTTCCACCACCGCGACATTGGTGATGCCGTGTTCCTTGGCCAGGTAGTAGGCGGTGGCCAGGCCATGCCCGCCACCGCCGACGATGACCACGTCGTAGACCTTCTTCGGGGTCGGCGTGCGCCACATGCGCTGCCAGTTTTCATGGTGGCTGAGAGAGTGCTTGAAGAGGCCGAAGCCCGAATAGCGTTGCATAGTCATTGCTCCAGTTGCGGCTCTCAGCGGTAAACCGGGAAATCAGCGCACAGGGCTGCCACCTGGCGCGCGACATTGGCCTCGACGTCGGCATCGCCGAGGTGGTCGAGGATGTCGCAGATCCAACCGGCCAGTTCAGTGCACTGGGTGACCTTGAATCCGCGAGTGGTGACCGCCGGTGTGCCGATGCGCAGGCCGGAGGTGACAAACGGCGACTGCGGGTCGTTGGGCACGGCGTTCTTGTTCACGGTGATGTGGGCGCGGCCCAGGGCGGCGTCGGCATCCTTGCCGGTCAGGCCCTGGCGAATCAGGCTGACCAGGAACAGGTGGTTGTCGGTGCCGCCGGACACTACATCGTAGCCGCGTTTGATAAATACGCCGGCCATGGCCTGGGCGTTGTCGATCACCTGTTGCTGGTAAGCCTTGAAGCCAGGTTCCAGCGCTTCCTTGAAGCACACCGCCTTGGCCGCGATCACGTGCATCAGCGGACCGCCCTGGGCGCCGGGGAATACCGCGGCGTTGAGTTTCTTCTCGATCTCTTCATTGGCCTTGGCCAGGATCAGGCCGCCACGGGGACCGCGCAGGGTCTTGTGGGTGGTGGTGGTGACCACGTCGGCATAGGGCAGCGGGTTGGGATACAGCCCGGCGGCCACCAGCCCGGCGACGTGGGCCATGTCGACGAACAGCAGCGCCCCGACCTTGTCGGCGATCTGCCGGAAACGCGGGAAGTCCAGGGTCTTGGAGTAGGCCGAGAAGCCGGCGACGATCATCTTCGGCTTGTGCTCAACGGCCAGACGCTCGACTTCGTCGTAGTCGATCAGCCCGGTGCGGGTGTCGATGCCGTATTGCACCGCGTTGTACAGCTTGCCCGAGGACGACACCTTGGCCCCGTGGGTCAAGTGGCCGCCATGGGCCAGGCTCATGCCGAGGATGGTATCGCCAGCCTGCAGCAGGGCCAGGTACACCGCGCTGTTGGCCGAAGAACCGGAGTGCGGCTGGACGTTGGCGTAGTCGGCGCCGAACAGCTGCTTGGCACGCTCGATGGCCAGGGCCTCGACCTTGTCCACGTGCTCGCAGCCACCGTAGTAGCGCTTGCCCGGATAGCCTTCGGCGTACTTGTTGGTCAGCCCGCTGCCTTGCGCCTGCATCACCCGCTTGCTGGTGTAGTTTTCCGACGCGATCAGCTCGATGTGATCTTCCTGGCGTTGTTCCTCGGCATTGATGGCCGCCAGCAGTGCATCGTCGTAACCCTGGATCTGGTCTTGCTTGCTGAACATCACGTCTCTCCCAGCGGCGGCGGTGCGCCTTTCGTCTCGGTGAGGCGAGCCTTACAGCTACGCCCTTTGGATGCGATGGTATGACCGGGAAGGGGAACTCAAATGCCTATGGACGCCACGCAAAGGTGCGTTTACGACATGCCCTGGCGCGCGAAGATAAATGCCTGCCCGCACCACCCGCCAACGGCTCTGGATCGGGCCTGTCCCTCCCCCGCAACGCAAAGCCCTCTACCGTAGGAGCTGGCTTGCCAGCGACGAGGCCCGCAAGCCGGGCGCAAATCCTCACGGGCGCCTTCGCCGGCAAGCCGGCTCCTACAGGGCTGCGCGCAGGGCCAGCAGCAGGAGAAAGTGCGCCGGGTACAGCAGGTAGGCCCAGCGGCGCATGGCCGGCACCGACCTGCCACGCAACCCCCGCAGCAGCATCAGCCCCAGCCACGGCGCCAGCAGACAAGCGGCAATACCGCAGGTCGCCACCTGATTGCCCAGGCGCGCCGCCGGGAACAAGGTTTCCCATTGATTGGCCGCCAGGCACAGCGCCCCAGGCAGCAGGCTGAAATACCAGGGCCGGCGCAGCACCAGTACCAGGGCCAGCGGCAGCAACACCCCGAAGGCGCCGAACATCAGCCGCTCGCTGAAAACCACCGCCAGCAGCAAGGCCAGCAGGCCAAGCCCCAGGTCCAGGCCCCTGCGCCGTTGCCAGCCGCGAGCCACCAGCAGGCCCAGGGCCAGGGTGGGCAGCACATTCAAGGTATCGGGGTCGGGAATGAACAGGCGATAGGGAATCTCGCTCAGCAGGCTGAACAGCAGCAGCCAGCCCAGGTAGCGCCATGGGCCGGGCCGGCGGTCGATTCGATCCCTGGCCCGGGTCAGGTTCACCGCCATGGCCAGGCAGAACCAGGGAAACGCCAGGCGCCCGGGTACGTAAAGCCAGTCCAGGCTCAGGCCCACATAACGCAGGTGATCGAGGACCATGCTCAGCAGCGCCAGCCATTTCAGCGCATCCAGCGCCCCGTCGCGCCGGGCAGTGTCGGGTTTCAGCATCGCGTCACGCATAAATCCTTATGGGCCATGCATTATTCCGGCATAAACAGAGCGTGTGCTGGGCCATTATTCTTGGTTAAAGTGCGCACCATCATCGACCACGGAGCCGGCCATGACCGACAAGAGCCAACAATTCGCCAGCGACAACTACTCCGGCATCTGCCCCGAAGCCTGGGCCGCCATGGAGCAGGCCAACCACGGCCACGAGCGCGCTTACGGCGACGACCAGTGGACCGCTCGCGCCTCGGATCATTTCCGCAAACTGTTCGAAACCGACTGCGAAGTGTTCTTCGCCTTCAACGGCACCGCCGCCAACTCCCTGGCCCTGTCGTCGCTGTGCCAGAGTTACCACAGCGTGATCTGCTCGGAAACCGCCCACGTCGAAACCGACGAGTGCGGCGCCCCGGAATTCTTCTCCAACGGCTCCAAGCTGCTGATCGCCGGCACCCAGAACGGCAAGCTGACCCCGGAATCGATCCGCGAGATCGCCCTCAAGCGCCAGGACATCCACTATCCCAAGCCGCGGGTGGTCACCCTGACCCAGGCCACCGAAGTGGGCAGTGTCTATACCCCGGAAGAAGTGCGCGCCATCAGCGCCACCTGCAAGGAACTGGGGCTGAACCTGCACATGGACGGCGCGCGCTTCTCCAACGCCTGCGCCTTCCTCGGCTGCACCCCGGCGGAGCTGACCTGGAAGGCCGGCGTGGACGTGCTGTGCTTTGGCGGCACGAAAAACGGCATGGCGGTGGGGGAAGCGATCCTGTTCTTCAACCACAAGCTGGCGGAAGACTTCGACTACCGCTGCAAGCAGGCTGGCCAGCTGGCCTCGAAAATGCGCTTTCTCTCCGCGCCCTGGGTCGGCCTCCTGGAAAACGACGCCTGGCTCAAGCACGCCCGCCACGCCAACCACTGCGCGCAGCTGCTGGCCCAACTGGTGGCCGATATCCCTGGCGTGGAATTGATGTTCCCGGTGCAGGCCAACGGCGTGTTCCTGCAACTCTCGGAACCGGCCATTGCCGCGCTGACGGCCAAGGGCTGGCGCTTCTACACCTTCATCGGCAAGGGTGGCGCGCGCTTCATGTGCTCCTGGGACACCGAGGAAGACCGCGTGCGCGAACTGGCGGCGGACATCCGCACCGTGATGAGCGCCTGACCCACCACCCGCCTGCAGGAGCTGGCTTGCCAGCGAAGAGGCCCCCAACCCGGGCGCCACACTCACCGACGCCTTCGCCGGCAAGCCGGCTCCTACAATGGCCAGCGCGCCTCCCGCTCCGTAGGAGCTGGCTTGCCAGCGAAGAGGCCCGTCAAGCACACACCCTCCATCAGTTCACAAATTCCTGAACTGATTATTTGCCCCTGCTGATTCAACATCCGCCGCCTTTATCCGAGACTCCGGGGTCGACCTATAAAAACAAAGGCTCCACCCATGACGACTCAGTCTTGCGTCACCGAAAAGGCCCAGTCTCCTGGCCTGAAGATCGAAACCCGCTCCATCGACTACGTGCCCCGCGATGAACGCCACGGCAAGGTCTGGCACCAGGGCCCCTTCTGGTTCACCGGTAACTTCGTGCTCACCACCATGGTCACCGGTTTCACCGGCGCAGCCCTGGGCCTCGCTCTGCAATACGCCATCCTGGCGATCGTCATCGGCGTCTGCCTGGGCACCTTCTGCATGGCCTTCCACGCCAACCAGGGCCCGCGCATGGGGCTGCCGCAGATGATCCAGTCCCGCGCCCAGTTCGGCCTGCGCGGCGCCATCGTGCCGTTCACCGCCGTGGTGTTCGTCTACATCGGCTTCAACGTGTTCAACGTGATTCTCGCCACCGATGCCATCAACACCGTGATTCCCGGCGCACGGGCGCCCTGGTACACCCTGATGATCGCCGTGGCGGTGCTGATCGCGGTGGTCGGCCATGACCTGCTGCACACCGTGCAGCGCTGGCTGACCTACGTGATGATCAGCGTGTTCGCGGTGCTCACCGTCAGTGCCCTGCTGACCCTGCAGGCCGACTCGGCCCTGGCCGCTCCGCAGTTCTCCTGGTCGGCGTTCTTGATCCAGCTGTCAGCCGCCGCCGGCTACCAGATCAGCTATTCGGTGTACGTCTCCGACTACTCGCGCTACCTGCCGCACAAGACGCCGTCGCGCCAGGTGATCTTCTGGACCTACCTGGGCGCCGCCGGTTCGGCCCTGTGGCTGATGTCCCTGGGGGCATTCCTGGCCTCGGCCCTGCCCTCCCCCGATGCCATCGCCAGCGTGCGCGAAGTGGGCAACCGGGTGATCCCAGGCTTCGGCACCTTCACCGTACTGATCGCAGTGCCGGCGCTGGTGGGCATCATGGCGGTCAACTGCTACGGCGCCATGCTCACCGGCATCAGCGCCATCGACGGCTTCAAGTCGATCCAGCCCACGCTCAAGAGTCGGGTGACCGGCATCCTGCTGGTGGCGGTGGTGATCTTCCTGATCGCCATGAACATCCCCGAGAGCTACCTGGGCAGCTTCAACACCTTTGTCCTGCTGATGCTGTATTTCCTGGTGCCCTGGACCGCGGTCAACCTGGCGGACTTCTACCTGGTGCGCAAAGGCCACTACGCCATCAGCCACATCTTCAATCCCGCCGGGATCTATGGCCGCTGGTCCAGCGCCGGGCTGCTGGCGTATTTCCTCGGCCTGCTGGCGATGGTGCCGTTCATGTCCCTGAGTTTCTTCCAGGGCCCGCTGTCCAAGGCCCTGGGCGGTGCCGACATTGCCTTCGTGGTTGGCCTTGCCGTGGCTGCGCTGGTCTATTGGGCGCTGACCCGCAACCTGGACCTGGACGCGGAGCGCCTGGCCATCCAGGCCAGCGAGCAGCAACTGGAAGGAGGCGCGCAATGATTCCTCAGGCATCCCTCAAGGTGGCCTGCCAGCAAGTGGCCCCGCGCATCGGCGACCTTAGGTACAACCTCGCCCTGGGCGCCGAGGCGATACGCCAGGCCGCCGCCCGCGGCGCCCAGGTGGTGGTGCTGCCGGAACTGGTGCAGAGCGGCTACGTGTTCAGCGACCGCAATGAAGCCCTGGCACTCTCGGAAAGCCTAGACGGGCCGACCCTGAGCCTGTGGAAAACCCTGGCCGAGGAGCTGCAGGTGGTGATCGTCGGCGGCTTCTGCGAGCGCCTGGACCAGAAGCGTGTGGCCAACAGCGCGGCGCTGGTCGAACCCGAAGGCAGGCTGACGCTGTACCGCAAGGCCCATCTGTGGGATCGGGAAAACCTGATCTTCACCCCCGGCGACGAACCGCCGCCGGTGGTAGCGACCCGCTTCGGGCCGATCGCCATGATGATCTGCTACGACCTGGAGTTCCCCGAATGGGTGCGCCTGCCGGCCCTGGCCGGCGCGGCCCTGCTGTGCGCCCCGGTGAACTGGCCGGACGGCCCGCGCCCGCTCGGCGAACGGCCGGCGGAGATGGTCCGGGTACAGGCCAATGCGGCGGTCAATCGGATGTTCATCGCCGCCTGCGACCGCTGCGGCGAGGAACGTGGAGTGAACTGGGTGGGCGGCTCGACCCTTGTCGATGCCGACGGTTATCCACTGGCGGGCAGGGATCGGGAACGCGCCGAGCAGTTGCTGCTGGCGGAGCTGGACCTGACCCAGGCCTGGCACAAGTCCATCAGTGAACATAACCATGTGCACCTGGATCGGCGCCCGGCGTTGTATCAGTAAACGGTGGATCAGGTTGCACCTGTTCGCTGGCAAGCCAGCTCCTACAGCAAACGGATGTAGGAACCGGCTTGCCGGCGATCAGAACTCCACCCGCACGTCGCCCTTGGGCACGCTGCAGCAGGACAGGATGTAGCCTTCGGCTTCGTCTTCCTCGGTGATCCCGCCGTTGTGTTCCATCACCACTTCGCCCCCCAGCTTGAGTACCTTGCAGGTGCCGCAGATGCCCATGCCGCAGGCCTTGGGAATCATCAGGCCAAGCTTGGCCGCCGCCGCGTGCACGGTTTCCCCGGGGGCCACGCGGATGCTCTTGCCCGAAGCGGTGAACTCCACCTGATGCAGATCCGCCAGGTCCGGCTCCGGCGCCTCGGCCGCCTGTTCGGCGTGTTCCACGGCGTCGGCCCGGGCTTCGGCCGGGGTCGCGCCGAAGGATTCCTCGTGGTAGCGCGCCATGTCGAAACCGGCGGCTTCCAGCAGGCGCTTGACCGCGTTCATGTAGGGCGTCGGCCCGCAGCAGAACACTTCCCGTTCGAGAAAGTCCGGGGCCATCAGCTCCAGCATCTTGTGGTTCAGGTAACCGCGATAGCCGGCCCAGGGCTCGCCCAGGCCGTGTTTCTCGCAGATCAGGTGCAGGCTGAAGTTGTCGATCCGCGAGGCCATGTGCTCCAGCTCGCGGTGGTAAATGATGTCCTTGGGGGAACGGGCGCTGTGGATGAACACCATGTCGACGTTGGCGTTGGTGTCGTAGAACCAGCGCGCCATGGACATCACCGGGGTAATGCCGACCCCGCCGCTGAGGTAGAGGATCTTCGGCGCCGGAAAGTCGATGGCGTTGAACAGCCCCACCGGCCCGTGCACTGCCAGTTCCTGGCCTTCGTGCAGGGTGTCGTGCAGCCAGTTGGAGACCTTGCCGCCGGGCACGCGCTTGATGGTCACCGAGAAGCTGTAGGGCACCGAGGGCGAGCTGGAGATGGTGTAGGAACGCATCACCGGCTGGCCCTCGATCTCCAGCTCCAGGGTGACGAACTGCCCCGGTTTGAAGAAGAACATGATCGGCTGGTCGGCCATGAAGCAGAAGGTCCGCACGTCCCAGGTTTCCTGGATGACTTTGACGCAACGGACGATGTGACGGCCATTGGCCCAGGTCTGGGTGGTTACCGGGTTGAGGAAGGTGTTGGACATGCTGTTCTCCACGGCCGACGGTCGGCGTCTTGTCAGCGATTCTGCGTAAGGCTTCTCGCGCCCATTTACCTATCTGCGACATTCACATGCTTATCGCGACCAGCCCCCAGCTGCCGGGGCTGGCGCGTCGGGAACAGATTGGGCCATGTCGCCCATGGATAAGGTTCTTGGCGTCTGCGGACCCACACTCGCCTCAACGACAACAGCCGTTTTTTTCGTGACTTGCGTAGCACCCACCGTAGCCACTAATTAATTCGCCGGCCGCACTGAACGGCCATGAGGACTTGAACGATGGACGTCACCGCAACCCTGAGCTTGGGCGATCCGCTGGAACCTGCACGCAAGGCCACTGCACAGATGCTGCAGGAACGTGAGCGGACCTTTTCCCTGCCGCAGCCGTTCTACTGCGATGAAAGGCTGTTCGATATCGACATGCAGGAGATCTTCCAGAAGGAATGGCTGATCGCCGGCATGACCTGCGAGATCCCCACCAAGGGCAACTACATCACCCTGCAGATCGGCAAGAACCCGATCATCGTCATCCGCGGCGCCGACGGCGTGGTCCACGCCTTCCACAACGTCTGCCGCCACCGCGGCTCGCGGCTGTGCACCAGCGACAAGGGCAAGGTGGCCAAGCTGGTCTGTCATTACCACCAGTGGACCTACGAACTGGACGGGCGCCTGCTGTTCGCCGGCACCGAAATGGGCGCCGACTTCGACATGAAGCAATACGGCCTGAAACCGGTGAACGTGAAGACCGCCGGCGGCTACATCTTCATCTCCCTGGCCGAGAACCCGCCGGCCATCGACGACTTCCTGGCGACCCTGGCCCATTACATGGAGCCCTACGACATGGAGAACACCAAGGTGGCGGTGCAGACCACCTTGCATGAAAAGGCCAACTGGAAGCTGGTGCTGGAGAACAACCGCGAGTGCTACCACTGCGGCGGCTCGCACCCCGAATTGCTGAAAACCCTGCTGGAATGGGACGACGTCACCGACCCGCGGGCCGACCAGGCGTTCAAGGACCACGTGGCCGCTTCCGCCGCCGCCTGGGAAGCCGAGAAGATCCCCTACGCCCATGCCAGCTTCGGCCTGCGCAACCGCATCGTGCGCATGCCGTTGCTCAAGGGCACCGTGTCCATGACCATGGACGGCAAGCAGGGCTGCGCCAAACTCATGGGCCGGATCAAGAACCCGGACCTGGGCTCGATGCGCATCCTGCACCTGCCCCACTCGTGGAACCACTGCATGGGCGACCACATCATCGTGTTCACCGTGTGGCCCATCAGCGCCCAGGAAACCATCGTCACCACCAAATGGATCGTGCACAAGGACGCCGTGGAAGGCGTGGACTACGACGTCGAGCGCATGCGCCAGGTGTGGGACGCCACCAACGCCCAGGACCGGCGCCTGGCGGAAGAGAACCAGCGCGGCATCAACTCCACCGCCTACCAGCCCGGCCCGTACTCCAAGACCTACGAGTTCGGCGTGGTCAACTTCGTCGACTGGTACAGCGAGCGCATGCTGAGCAACCTGGGGGCGGAACCGGCGCCTTACCTCAAGGGTGTTCCGGTCACCGGCTGATAGTGCAAGCACCGCAGCGGCTACAAGGCTTGTGTAGCCGCTGCCCCAGGCTGCCAACGGCTTGGGCGGCATTCCGACGCAGCAGGCGCAGCGATCTTGCGAGCGCCTGAGGTCCGGCGGAAAACCTCAAGCAAGGTCCTGCGGACCTTGTCCCAGCCTCGCGGGCTCGGCAGCGGCTACAAAGGCCAACTGACCGCGCCGTTCTCGCCGATGAAGGTCACGTTGATCGGCGGCTTGTAGAAACGCGCCTCCTGCTTGAGAAAGTCCGCGGACTTCTGGTTGGCTTGGAGCTTGGCCAGGGAAACACAAACTGTGGAAAAAGTGCCCACCGGCGGCAGCCCGGGGGTGCAGCTATAGGCGGGCGCGCGGGTTGGTGGCGCGGCGGCGGTTGCGTCGAGGGAGAGAGGCGCGGGTCGCAGAAGCCTGTGATAAACGACAGTCCATTGCCTGAGCTCCCGGAAACCGGATGTGGATAAGTCACTGCCAGGTCCTTGTGGCATCAGTGAAGACAGGCCACTTGCCAGTGTGAAGGCAGCCATTAGAACTGTATGAAATTTGATCTATTGCCGTGCAAGCCATGGATTACAAGGGGTGCAGCCTTCGACGAACACCTTATCCACACCTTGGCCCACAGCAACTGTGGGCAAGTTCCTCTGGCTTGGGGATATTTCGTCGGGCAATGGCAATAAAATCCGTGACTTATGTAGAACGTGCTGTTTTACAAGACATTGATCATTTTTTGAACATAGCCAGCAAAGCCACGTATTCAGAGGGCTCCAGAGGAAGGCGAACACCTTATCCACAGAACGGCCAACAGACTTTGGGGGCAACTCGGGTGCACGAGTCATGCACTGTGGAAAACCGCCAAAAGCCACGCATTATCAGGGGTACGCCAGGATATTCGGCGGAAAAAACCGCATTTGGTCATTTTTTGAACAAAAGCTCGAAAGCCCCGTTCTACAAGGGATACAGCGCTAAGCGAACATCTTATCCACAGAAGCGCCAACAGACTTTGGGGGCAACTGCTGTGCAAAAGTCTGCCTGAGCGTTTTCCCATCAGGGAAAAAACGCCATAAAAAACGCCGACTTAGCCTGATCAAAAATCGTACAGGCGGCGCCAGGGCCTGCTGCACAAGGGCTGGAGCGAGGCGCGAACACCTTATCCACAGGTCCGCACACAGGGATTGTGAGTAACCCCAGCCCCTGTCGCCAAATATGGCCGGCAATTGTGCAAAACCGTGCTGGCCTCTTCGCCGGCAAGCCGGCTCCTACAAGGCATGGGTGTATTTCCCCTTGGGGGCACTAGCTGACCAGCGCACGGCGATACCCGGGACTTGTGCAAAACCGCGCTGGCCTCTTCGCCGGCAAGCCGGCTCCTACAAGGCATGGGTGCATTTCCCCTTGGGGGCACTGGCTGACCAGCGCAGGGCGATGCCCGGGATTTGTGCAAAACCGCGCTGGCCTCTTCGCCGGCAAGCCGGCTCCTACAAGGCATGGGTGCATTTCCCCGTAGGAGCTGGCTTGCCAGCGAACAGCGATGCCAGGGGTTGTGTATAACCCTCAGGTCAGCGCACTACGCCTTCTTCGATGAGCAATTTGAGGATGGCTTCGGCACCCGCCTCAGGGCTGACGCCCTTGAGTACCTGGCCGGTGCCGCCGCTGGCCTTGGCGGTAGCGGCTTTCATGCGGTCGGCGCCGCTCTTGGCCTTGATCACTTTCAGGCGCTTGGGTCGCGGCTTGGCCGGTTGCAGGCTGGAGCCTGTGAACAACTCGTCCTCCACCACCACGACCTGATCGGCCTGCAGCACACCACGACGCGCCGGGCCGTAGGCGCTCTGGCGCGGCTTGGGTGCGGCGTTATCCACAGTGGCGAGGAAGGGCAGGCGCACCTTGAGCCGGCGCCGCTGGCCGCGGGGCAAGGCTTGCAGGACATGGGCCACGCCATCGGCCAGGGACTCGACCTGGGCCAGCCCCACCACCAGCGGCCAGCCGAGGTTTTCCGCCAGCAAAAACGGCAGCATGCCGGAGCCTTCGCCGGTTTCCGCCTGGCTGCCAGTGAGCACCACTTGGACGCCCGCGTCGCGCAGGTACTGGGTCAGGATCGGCAGGGCATCGGCGCCCGCCGGCTGCTCCAGCACGTGCAGTTGTTCCAGGCCCATGCCCAGGTAAGCGCGCAGCGCCGGTTCGGTGACGTCGCCGGCATGCAGCACCTGCAGTTTGTCCCCCGCCAGTTGCAGGCCCAGTTCCACCGCGCGGGCGTCCTGTTCGGCGCGCCGTGGGCGGCCGGAAGTCGGGTGCGCGCCTATCGATACCAGGCTGATCACATTGCTGTTCATAACGTCCCCTTAAGCCGCATCGCGCTTGGCGTCGTTGCGGTAGGCCGCTACCGCCGCGATCAAGGCCTTGAGAATCTCCGCGCTGTCGCCGATCACCGACAGGTCGGCACGCTTGATCATGTCGCAACCCGGGTCGAGGTTGATCGCCACCACCTTGTCGCAGGCGCCGATACCCTGCAGGTGCTGGATCGCCCCGGAAATGCCCACCGCCACATAGACCCGCGCGGTGACCCAGATACCACTGGCCCCCACTTGCCGGTCGCGGGCCATGAAGCCGTCGTCCACCGCCACCCGCGAGGCGCCTTCGGTGGCGCCCAGGGCGGCGGCGGTCTGGTGAAACAGTGGCCAGTCCTTGACCCCGTTGCCCCCGGAAAAGATGAATTCGGCCTCGGCCATGGGAATCGCCGCCGGGTCCACCGCCACTGCGCCCAGGTCTTCGATCCGCGCCAGGCTGCGGGCCACGCTTGTGGATAACTCCACCGGCAAGGCTTCGTGGCGGGTTTCGCTGACCGGCTCCGCGCATTCGGCGGCGGCCAGGATCAAGCGCGCGACCGGCCGCGCCAGGTCCTGCAGGCCCGCGCCGGCACGGCCGATGCACTGCCCGTCCTTGACCTGCCAGACCCGGGTCGCCGGACGTTCCCCCAGGGCCGCTGCAAAGCGCCGGCCCAGCTCGCCACCGCCGGTGCGGCTATCGGGCAGCAGCCAGTGGCGCGGGCTGAATTGGTTATCCACAGCCCGCAGGCCCTGCACCCGTTGCTCCGGTGCATAACCTTCGAATTCACTGCCTTGCAGCACCAGCAGGCGGTCGACACCCGCGATGGCGAAGGCCGATTCCTTGTGCTCGCCGAACACCACCGCCAGCACCGCGCCGTCCTGGCCCGCCAGCTGCCGGGCCAGGCCCAGCAGGTCGCGGTCGTGGCTGCTCAGGCGGCCGCCGACCATGTCCGGCACCACGCTGATGTAGAACGCCGGCTGCGCCACTTGATGCAGCGGCAACTGCACCTCGGCCGCCGCCGTGCGCTTGGCGCTGCCGCCCTGCTGGGCGCCACTGCGGTCGATGCGCTTGAGGCCGTTGGGGCCGATGAAACCGACGCCGTGGGGGTTCTTGCGGATCAGGCCATTGGGGCCCATCCAGCTGTGTTGCGCCGGCTGCATGGCCGCGTGCAGCGGGTGCAGGCGGTTGCGGGCGATCCACTCGGCGCGGGGATCGCGGCGGATAATGTCGCTCATCAGTGCACCTCCGCAGGTTCAGGTTTCACCGAGGCCGGCGCTTTGCTCGGGGCGGCGTCTTCAAGCAAGGCATCGGCTACCAGTTCGGCGATGTCCTTGATCATCGGCCGCGGCTCCACCACCCCTTCGAGCATCGCCGTGCACTGTGGACAACCCACGGCCACCAGCTCGGCGCCGGTCTCGCGGATGTCCTGCATGCGCATGTCGGGAATCCGTTGCTTGCCCGGAATGTCGGTGATCGGCGCACCGCCGCCACCGCCGCAGCAACGGGAACGGAAGCCCGAGCGCTGCATTTCCTTGATCTCGATACCCAGGGCCCGCAGTACCTCGCGCGGCGCTTCATATTCCCCGTTGTAACGGCCCAGGTAGCAGGGGTCGTGGTAGGTCACGCTATTGCCTTTGTGCTGGCCCAGATTGAGGGCACCGGCACCAATCAACTCGGCCAGGTAGGTGCTGTGGTGCTGCACCAGGTAGTTGCCATCGAAGGCGCCGTACTCATTCTTCAGCACATGGAAACTGTGGGGGTCGCAGGTGACGATGCGCTTGAAGCGGTACTTGGCCAGGGTCTGGATGTTGCGCTTGGCCAGCAGCTGGAAAGTCGCTTCGTCGCCCAGGCGCCGGGCCACGTCACCGCTGTCGCGCTCTTCCAGGCCGAGCACGGCGAAGTCCACCTTGGCCGCCTTGAGCACTTTGACGAAGGCCCGCAGGGTGCGCTGGTTGCGCATGTCGAAGGCGCCGTCGCCGACCCAGAACAGCACGTCGGTGCTTTGCTTTTCACTGAGCAGGGACAGGTTCAGGTCCGCCGCCCAGTTCATCCGCCCGCCCGGGTTGAAGCCGCCGGGGTTGTCGGTGGCAATGAGGTTTTCCAGGACCTCGGCGCCCTTGTTCGGCGTGGCGCCCTTCTCCAGGGTCAGATGGCGACGCATGTCGACGATGGCATCGACGTGTTCGATCATCATCGGGCATTCCTCGACGCAGGCCCGGCAGGTGGTGCAGGACCACAGGGTCTCGGCGTCCACCAGGCCGTTGACGATGGGCTGGTGCGGGTTGCCGCCGTGTTCGCCGATGGCCTTGCCAGGGTACGGGCTGCCAGCGAACTGCGCGTCGGTGCCACCGGCCAGGCCTACCACCATGTCCTGGATCAGCTTCTTCGGGTTCAGCGGCTGGCCAGCGGCGAAGGCCGGGCATGCCGCCTCGCACTTGCCGCACTGCACGCAGGCGTCGAAGCCCAGCAACTGGTTCCAGGTGAAGTCCTTGGGCTTTTCCACCCCTAAAGGCGCGCTTGGGTCTTCCAGGTCCAACGGCTTGAGGCCGGTGGAGCGTCCGCCGCCGAAGCGCTCGGCGCGCCGGTGCCAGGCCAGGTGCAGGGCGCCAGCAAAGGCGTGCTTCATCGGCCCGCCCCAGGTCATGCCGAAGAACAGCTCGGACACGCCCCACAGCACACCGACCGCCAGGATCGCCGCCAGCAGCCAGCCACCGAAGTGTTCCGGCAGGATCCCGGCCACCGGCAAGGTCACCACAAAGAAACTCACGGAAAACGCCAGCAGGCTTTTCGGCAGGCGCATCCACGGCCCCTTGGACAGGCGTGCCGGTGGGTTGCGCCGACGTTTGGCGACAAACAGCGCGCCGACGAACATCAGCGTGGTGGCCAACAGCAAGGCGTAGCCGAGGATGCGGTTATGCAGGCCCAAACCATGGACCAGGATCGCCAGCACGGCAGCCAGGACAAAGCCCCCCGCCGTGGCCACGTGGGTGTTGGCCATGTATTTGTCCCGGGCCACCACATGGTGCAGATCCACCATGTAGCGCTTGGGCATGGCCAGCAGGCCGCCGATCAGATCGACCTTGGAGGCTCGCCCCTGGCGCCACATGGCCACGCGCCGCAGCGCGCCGAGGACCGCAAGGCCGACGGCGGCGAACAACAGAATGGGAAGAAGGGTGTTCAACATGGTGAAGCTCCCAAAGACCTGGGGCCTTGCAGAAGCTGGCTTGCCAGCGATCAGGCAGCTCGCGGTATCTCGCCAGTGCCGATCGCCGGCAAGCCGGCTCCTACAGGAAGTGGCTTAGAAATCCTTGCACAGGCGCAGTGCGTCGTAGATCGCGGCATGGGTGTTGCGCTGGGACACGCAGTCGCCGATGCGGAACAACAGGTAGCCCTCCCCCGTTTCGCTCAGGCACGGCTGCGGCTTGATCGCGAACAGCGCCTCGACGTCGATCTGGCCCTTGTTGCGCGAGCCTTCCTTGAGCCCGTAGTAGAGTTCTTCGTCGGGACGCACGCCGTTCTCCACCACCACCTGGTCTACCACCCGTTCTTCGCGGGCACCGGTGTATTCGTTCTCCAGCACCGCCACCAGCTTGTCGCCCTCGCGGTAGACCTTCTCCAGGGTCAGGTCCCCGGTCATGATCACTTCCTTGGGGTACAGGCTGCGGTAGTAGGTGGGGAACGAGGTACCGCCAATGGCGATGCCCGGCTTGATGTCGTCGGTGACGATCTCCACTTGCGAGCCCTTGTCGGCGATGAAGTCGGTGACCGACATGCCGGTGAACTCGCAGATGGTGTCGTAGACCAGCACGTTCTTGCCCGGCGCCACCTTGCCGTCGAGGATGTCCCAGCTGCTGACCACCAGCCCTTCGGCGGCGCCCCAGTGCTCGTTCTGCTCGATGTACGGATGGCCGCCCACCGCCAGCACCACCACGTCGGGGCGCAGGTCGAGGATGGTCGCGGTGTCCGCCGCGGTGCCCAGGCGCAGGTCGACCTTCAGCCGCGCCAGTTCCAGCTGATACCAACGGGTGATGCCGGCGATCTGATCCCGTTGCGGGGCCTTGGAGGCGGTGGTGATCTGCCCGCCAATGGCGTCTTTTTTCTCGAACAGGGTCACGTCATGGCCACGTTCGGCGGCGACGCGGGCAGCCTCCATGCCAGCAGGGCCGGCGCCGACCACCACCACCTTGCGCTTGACGCCGGTGGTTTTCTCGATGATGTGCGGCACGCCCATGTACTCACGGGAGGTGGCGGCGTTCTGGATGCACAGCACGTCCAGGCCCTGGTACTGGCGGTCGATGCAGTAGTTGGCGCCGACGCACTGCTTGATCTGGTCGATCTGGCCCATCTTGATCTTGGCGATCAGGTGCGGGTCGGCCATGTGGGCGCGGGTCATGCCCACCATGTCGACGTAGCCGCCTTCGAGAATCCGCGTAGCCTGGTTCGGGTCCTTGATGTTCTGTGCGTGCAGCACCGGGACCTTGACCACTTCCTTGATGCCCGCCGCCAGGTGCAGAAACGGCTCCGGCGGGAAGCTCATGTTGGGGATCACGTTGGCCAGGGTGTTGTGGGTGTCGCAGCCCGAGCCGACCACGCCGATGAAGTCCAGCATGCCGGTGTCGTCGTAGTACTTGGCGATCTGCTTCATGTCCTCGTGGGACAGGCCGTCCGGGTGGAATTCGTCGCCGCACAGGCGCATGCCCACGCAGAAATCGTCGCCCACTTCAGCGCGTACCGCCTTGAGCACTTCCAGGCCGAAACGCATGCGCTTCTCGAAGCTGCCGCCCCATTCGTCGGTGCGCTTGTTGACCCGCGGGCTCCAGAACTGGTCGATCATGTGCTGGTGCACCGCCGACAGTTCCACCCCGTCAAGGCCGCCGGCCTTGGCCCGGCGCGCGGCCTGGGCGTAGTTGCCGATCACCCGCCAGATCTCTTCCGGCTCGATGGTCTTGCAGGTGGCGCGGTGCACGGGCTCGCGCACCCCGGACGGCGACATCAGGGTCGGCCAGTTGAAACCGTCCCAGCGCGAGCGCCGGCCCATGTGGGTAATCTGGATCATGATCTTGGCGCCATGCTTGTGCATGGCGTCGGCCAGGTTCTGGAAATGCGGGATGATGCGGTCGGTGGACAGGTTCACCGAGCTCCACCACTCCTGGGGGCTGTCAATGGCCACCACCGAGGAACCGCCACAGATCGCCAGGCCGATGCCGCCCTTGGCCTTTTCCTCGTAGTACTTCACATACCGTTCAGTCGTCATGCCGCCGTCGGTGGCGTAGACCTCGGCGTGCGCGGTGCTCAGCACACGGTTGCGGATGGTCAGTTTGCCGATCTGGATCGGCTGGAACATCGCTTCGAAAGCCATTTTTCTTAACTCCGCTTACAACGGTTTGACGACGAACAGGCCATCGTCGTGGCCTTCTTCGGAACCACCGTAAACCTGCTCTGCCACGGTGCGGATCTTGCTGCCACGGGCGGCCAGGATCTGGTCCATGGCACCGGCGAACCAGCCGGTGAACATGTAGTCCACCTTGCGCCCGACCTTGCCGTACACGTAGACGAACGCCGAGTGTTCGAGCTTGACGCTGGCGGTGCCTTTATCCAGGTCGATGTCCTGGATCTTGAACAGGCCCCAGCCGCGCTGGGACAGGCGCTTCATGTAGTGCTCGAACACCGCCACCCCTTCCAGGCCGTGGCATTCGGCTTCTTTTTCGCACCAGTGCCAGGCGGACTTGTAGCCGGCCTTGTAGAGAATCTCGGCATAGGCCTCGGCCCCCAGGACCTCTTCGATGCCCATGTGGTTGTTGACGAAAAAATGCCGTGGCACATACAGCATCGGCAGGGCATCGGAGGTCCAGACACCGGTTTCGCTGTCGACTTCGATGGGCAGTTGCGGGGCGATCTTGGCCATGTTTCAAAACTCCGGAATTCTGTGGATAAGTACGTCTGTAGCCGCTGCCGCAGGCTGCGAAAAGGCTCGAAGAGCCTTCCGAGGGCCGCAAGAGCGCGTCTCCTTCGGAGCTGTTCGCAGCCTAGGGCAGCGGCTACAGGAATGTGCTGTGGGGGGTGGCCTTATTCGCCCCAGACGTCCTTGAGGACGTTGACCCAGTTCTCGCCCATGATCTTGCGCACCACGCGCTCGCTGTGGCCGCGCTTGAGTAGGGTCTCGGTGAGGTTGGGGAACTCGCCCACGGTGCGGATGCCCAGGGGGTTGATGATCTTGCCGAAGTTGGTCAGGCGCCGGGCGTAGCCCTTGTCGTGGGTCAGGTATTCGAAGAAGTCCTGGCCATGGCCCTGGGTGAAGTCGGTGCCGATGCCGATGGAGTCTTCACCGACGATATTCATGGTGTATTCGATGGCTTCGGCGTAGTCGTCGATGGTCGAATCGATGCCCTTGGCCAAAAACGGCGCGAACATGGTCACGCCGACGAAACCGCCGTGGTCGGCGATGAATTTCAGTTCGGCATCGGACTTGTTGCGCGGGTGTTCCTTGAGCCCGGACGGCAGGCAGTGGGAGTAGCAGACCGGCTTCTTGGATTCGAGGATCACTTCCTCGCTGGTCTTGGAGCCGACGTGGGACAGGTCGCACATGACCCCGACACGGTTCATCTCGGCGACGATTTCGCGGCCGAACCCGGAGAGCCCGCCATCACGCTCGTAGCAGCCGGTGCCCACCAGGTTCTGGGTGTTGTAGCACATCTGCACGATGCCCACGCCCAGCTGCTTGAACACCTCGACGTAGCCGATCTGGTCTTCGAAGGCATGGGCGTTCTGGAAGCCGAAGAGGATGCCGGTCTTGCCCAGCTCCTTGGCCTTGCGAATGTCCGCGGTGGTGCGCACGGGCATCACCAGGTCGCTGTTTTCGCGTATCAGCTTCTGGCTGGCGGCAATGTTGTTGACCGTGGCCTGGAAACCTTCCCAAACCGACACGGTGCAGTTGGCCGCGGTCAGGCCGCCCTTGCGCATGTCCTCGAACAGCTCGCGGTTCCACTTGGCAATGATCAGCCCGTCGATAACGATGCTGTCGGCGTGTAATTCGGCTGGGCTCATCAGGCTGTCCCCTTGTTGGCGATTCATGCGCCGAATCGTCTGCCGGCGCTTTGGGGTCAGCATATGCTTGAGGGCCGGGGCGCCAGGGTGCAAAAACGACAGGGGAATTGCCGAAAGCGTCAAGCGCCGACAAAGGGCCGGACGGAGGGCATGGGTGGCCTCTGTTCTTTGCCCGGGGCTTGCGCCAGAATTCGCCGCTTCAACGAAAGCGTCACTGGATGAGGGCAGCGCTGCAATGAAACCGATCTTCCTGGCCTTGTTACTGATAACGACCGGCGTACAGGCGGCCGAGGAGGCCGACAACACGCCCTGCGACGGCGTGGAAAACGACGTGCAGACCCTGGAGTGCGCGACCTACAACAGGACCACCGCCGAACAGTTGCTGGGCGACAACGTGCAGAGCCTGCTGGAACGCCTGGGCACTCTCTATGGCAGCGACAAAGGGCAACTGGCCGACATCAGCGCCAAGGTCAAAAATGCCCAGCAACTGTGGCAGAAGCAGCGCGACGCCGACTGCGCGATGGAGTCCTTTCCGGCCAAGCCCGGCACCAAGGCCTACACCATCGCCACCAATGACTGCCTGGCGCGCATGAGCGACGAACGCTCGGAGTTCATCGAGTCCATCGCCCAGGAATGACCCGCCACCGCGGGTAGGAGCGGGCTTGCCCGCGAAGCATGTCCGGCCCGAACCGATGTCGCGGCTGGAAGAGCTTCGCGAGCAAGCTCGCTCCTACAGGTCAGCGCCGGGTCAGGCGCCGCCGCGAAAGCATGAGACGCCCCAGGCCGTCAGCTTGAACGGCAGGTGGTAGTGCTGGTGGGGGTCGTCCAGGCCGAAGCGATACACCAGCACATCGAGAAACGGCACGTGCGGCGAGGCGTGGCCCTGGGCTCGATAGAACGCCGCCACGTCCAACTCCACCTCGTAGACGCCCCGTTCGAAGCGGTCCGCCAGCTCGCTCAGCGGGGCCAGCAGGCCGTTGTCGGCAATCTGCCCTGCGCAGAGCAGCTCGCCGCCCAGGCGGCGCACCCGCACCGCCATGCCTTCGGCCACCTTGCCGCTGGCGACATCCACCACATGGATGGACACTCCGCCGTTCATTTCCAGAACCCCACATGGGCCTGGGCTGCTTCGTGTTCCAGCATCGGCCCGAACACCGGGATCTGCCGCTGCCCACGGGCGAACACTTCGCGGCACGGCAGGGAAAAGGTCGGGTTTTCCGGGTGGTCGCCGGTCAACTCCAGCAGCTCATGTTCGGACAAGGCGTAGACCACCCGACCAATGCCGGTCCAGTAGATGGCCCCGGCGCACATGCAGCAGGGCTCGGCGCTGGTGTACAGGGTGCACTCGGCCAGGGCCTGGGGGCTGAGGCGCTTGGCCGCCAGCGCCGCTGCCGCCAGTTCGGCGTGCTGGGTCGGGTCGCCTTCGGGGGGCATCGAGTTGTTGCCGGCGCTGGCGATGACCTTGCCGTCGCGATCGGCCACCAGGGCGGCGAACGGATGACAGCCACGGGCCTTGGCCTCTTCGGCGAGCTGGATGCTCTGGCGCAGCAGGTGCAGGTCCAGTTCGGTAACGCCGGCAGGGATGGAAGAAAGAATCTGGGTCATCTTGACCTCCTTTTCATGGGCAGGAGCCACCACAGCAAGGGCGGCGAGAAAAACGTCAGTCATTGAGCTCGACATGGGCTGCCAGCACCTGGGTGGTGGCCTCCCGGGGGTTGAGCAGCAGGTTGAGAACGATGGCGGTGATGGCGCCAAGGAAGATGCCGCTTTCCAGCACCAGCCTGAGGGGACCGTGCAGATGGGCGAACAGCGCCGGGAAGGACATCGGCAGCACCCCGACGCTGACCGACACCGCCACCACGATGGCGTTGCGCGTACCTTCGAACGGCACCCTCGACAGTTCCTGGATGCCGGCCACTGTAGTCATGCCGAACATCACGATGGCGCAACCGCCAAGCACCGGGGTCGGCACCGCGGCCACCAGGGCGCCCAGCTTGGGAAACAGCCCCATGAGCACCATGATTGCCCCGGCCGCGGCCACCACGAAGCGGCTCTTGACCCTGGACAGCGCGATCAGCCCGGTGTTCTGGGTAAAGGCGTTGTAGGGAAAGCTGTTGAACAGGCCGCCGAGCAGGGTCGACAGGCCATCGGCGCGGAACGCATCGCCCAGGGTGCGCTGGGTGGTCGGCTTGCCGGTGAGCTTGCCGATGGCCAGGCAGTTGCCGGTGGTCTCGGCCATGATCACCAGCATCGCCAGGGTCATGATCAGGATCGGCACCAGGGAAAACTGTGGAGCCCCAAACGCCATGGGTCGGCTCAGTTCGAACCAGGCCGCCTGGCTCACCTGGGCAAAGTCGGTCATGCCGAACGCCGCGGCGATCAGGCTGCCCACCAGCAAGCCGATGAGCACGCTGAGGTTGCCGATAAAGCCCGAGAACTTGCCGTAGATCACCAGGGTCACCGCTACCGTGGCCAGCCCCAGCAGCAGGTTGGCCGGCGCGCCGAAATCGTCCGCCGCGGGGTTGCCGCCGCCAAGCCAGATCGCCGCTGCCGGCATCAGGGAAATACCGATGATGGTGATCAGGCTGCCGATCACTACAGGCGGGAAGAACCGCAGCAGACGGCTGAACAGCGGCGCCAGGGCAATGGTGATGACGCCCGCGGCGATCACCGCGCCGAACACCTCGGTCAGGCCGAACTGCTTGCCGATCATGATCATCGGTGCCAGGGCGATGAACGAACAGCCCTGGATCAATGGCAACCGAGCGCCAAAACGCCAGAACCCCAGGGTCTGGACCAGGGTGGCGATGCCCGAGGTCAGCAGGTTGGCGTTGATCAACAGCACCACCTGCGCCGGGGTCAGGCCCAGGGCATTGCCTAGAATCAACGGCACCGCCACCGCACCGGCATACATCACCAGCACATGCTGCAGGCCGAAGGTGAACAGCTGGCGGACGGGCAGGACCTCGTCCACGGGATGCACGCGGGAAATTGTCATGTCGCAGGTCTCCTGAAGGTGCAGCTTTTGCTTTTGTTTTGGCAGGCATCCGGGGCAAGCGCCGCCGGCAGGAAGTACGGACGTCGAGGGCCATGATCTGTGCTTGAATACGATGAAACAAATGAGCAGCCATCGCTTTTAACGATGGATCAGACAGCCCTCTTCCAGGGTCGGGAGCCGCGATGCGCTTTTCGCTGGATCAACTGCAGATGTTCGTACAGGCCGCGCAAAGCGGCTCGTTCTCGGCCGCCGCACGCAAGCTGGGCAAGACCCAGTCCACGGTCAGCGTGGCCATCGGCAACCTGGAGGCGGACCTGGGGGTCGAGCTGTTCGACCGCAGCGCTCGCAGCCCGGTACTGACGGCCACCGGGCAGAAGATGCTGCTGCAGGCCGAGGCGGTGCTGGAGCGCTGCCTGACCCTGCAGGCCAACGCCGACTGCCTGTCGCAGGTGGTGGAGCCACACCTGTCGATCGTCATCGAAACCCCCTATGGCCCGCTGATGCCGGCCCTGCGGGAATTCGAACAGGCCTTTCCCTATGTCGACCTGCTGATCCGCCACCCGCTGTCCGGGGACGCCAGCGAACTGGTGGCCCGGGGAGAGGCGGTGCTGGGCATCGCCTTCTCGCAACCGGGCTACCCCCAGGAGCTGGAGTTCCAGCAATTGGGCAAGCTGATCATGTTGCACGTCTGCCACCCGGACCACCCGCTGGCGCAGCTCGACAGCGTGACCTTCGACGACCTGCATGTGCACCGGCGCCTGGCCTTCAGCGCCCACGCCAACAAGCTGCCCAGCAGCGAATACCTGCGCTCCACCCAGCTGTGGCAGGCGGAAAACTACCTGGCGCTGCTGGAAATGGTCCGCGCCGGCCTGGGCTGGGCCACCCTGCCGCGACAACTGATCCAGCGTGAACTGGCCAAGGGCGAGCTGGTGGAACTGCAACTGGGGGCCTACCCCCATACCGACTGGCTGATCGGCGTCGACCTGCTCTGGGCCCGGCAGCGAGTGATGGGAAAGGCCGAGCGCTGGCTCAAGGAGCGGCTGCTGCGCCAGAAGGTATACGAGGTGGACCGGCGCGGGCAGTCCACGACCTGGTAACGCTGGCGCGGGCAACAAAGGGACAAGGTTCTGCACTTGGCCGGGCAGGAAATATAAGCAAGGATTCGCATTACTTATAAAAGACTTATATAGTCCGCCATGAACGAGATCCTCTGGAGTAGAAAAGCGGTCAAGCAGTTGATGCGACTGCACCACGAGCATCAGGTCCAGGTTCGCAATGCGATTGCCCTGCAGGCCGACATGCCCGCCAGTGGCAACGTCAAAGCCCTGTCCGGCCACACTTATGCCTATCGTCTTCGGGTCGGGCAGTACCGGGTCCTGTTCGACTGGGACGGAGCCATACACATCGTCAGTGTTCAAGAGGTCAAGAAACGTGATGAACGTACCTACTGATATCCAGATCATCCACGGCCCGGACGGCAGCCCGGCATTCGTGGTGATTCCCTACGCGCAGTACATGGCGCAGTACAAGGAAGCCGATCTGATACCCCATGACGTGGTCAGCCGCATAGTCGACGGCGCCACGCCGATCCGCGCCTGGCGCGAGCACCTGCACCTCACCCAGGACGAAGTCGCCAGGCGCCTGGGGATCTCCCAGCCGGCCTTCGCCCAGCAGGAAAGCGTCGCCCGGCCGCGCCGGGCCACCCGGGAAAAGATCGCCGCCGCCTTCGGCATACGCGCCGACCAGCTGGAGCTGTAAGCTGCGCCTCACTCACTGATTGAAAGGGTTCCCCATGAGCATCTGCGGTATCGAGATCAAAGGCAGCGAAGCCATCTTCGCCCTCGCCACCCTGCAAGACGGCGCGGTGCAACACCAGCCGCTGGCCACCAAGAAAATCGCCCTGGAAGACGATGACGAGGCCGCCAACGTCAAGGCCTTCGCCAGCCAGGTCGGGGCCTTCGTGCGCGAACACGGGATCACCCGCATCGCCATCAAGAAGCGCAGCAAGAAAGGCGAGTTCGCCGGCGGCCCCACCACCTTCAAGATCGAAGGCGTGTTTCAGTTGCTGGAGAATTGCGAGGTGACCCTGCTGTCGCCCCAGACCATCAACGCCCAGTACAAGAAGCACGGCTTCGCTCTGGCCGCGAGCCTCAACAAATACCAGCACGAAGCCTACAAGGCCGCCTGCGCCGCCCTGCTGAAAAAATAACCGCAGGAGCCGGCTGGCCGGCGCTACCGAGCCCGAGTCAAGCCAGCTCGCGGCCACCGCCCGACTGGCGCCGGTCTTCCCGCGGGCACCGCACGAAACGCGCGCGGTAACTGCGGGTGAAGTAGGACGGCGATTCAAACCCGCAGGCAATGCTCACCTCCAGCACGCTCATGTCTGTCTGGCGCAGCAGTTTGCGGGCTTTCTCCAGGCGCAGGCCCAGGTAGAAATTGCTCGGGGTATCGTTGAGGTGCAGGCGGAACAGGCGCTCCAGCTGGCGCCGGGTGACCTTGATCGACTCGGCCAGGGCCAGGGTGCTCAGGGGCGGTTCGCTGTGCTGTTCCATTTCGCCGATCACCTGCACCAGCTTCTTGTTGCTGATGCCGTAGCGGCTGGCGACTTCCATGCGCTGGTGATCCTTGCGCGGGCGGATGCGCCCCAGCACGAACTGCTCGCTGACCTGGACCGCCAGTTGCGGGCCATGGGCCTGGGCGATCAGGTCGAGCATCATGTCGATGGACGCCGTGCCACCGGCACAGGTGATGCGCCGTCGATCGATCTCGAACAGCTCCTGGGTCACGCTCAGTTGCGGGTAGGACTCCTTGAACGCCTCGATGGCCTCCCAGTGCAAGGTCACCCGGTGCCCCTCCAGCAAACCGCTCTCGGCGAGGATCACGCTACCGGTGTCGATCCCGCCCAGGGTCACGCCCTCCACCTCCAGCCGCCGCAACCAGTGCTCCAGGGCCGGAGTGAGGAACTTCAGCGGCTCGAAACCGGCCACCACCCACAAGGTTGCGCCTTTCTTCAGCGGCTCCAGGGCCGCATCCACATTCACCGACATGCCATTGCTGGCCAGCACCGCGCCGCCGTCGGCGCTCAGCACATGCCAGCGGTACAGCTCGCCACGAAAGCGGTTGGCCACCCGTAGCGGCTCGATGGCCGAGATGAAACCGATGGCGGAGAACCCCGGCATCAGCAGGAAATAGAAGTCCTGGGACATGCAACGCACTCCGGTGACGGCCAGCGTGGGCCCTTGTGATACGCCAAATGCCCCCGCGCCACAAGGGGGCAGGTCGCTGCAGTGCAAGAGTCGGTCGCCGCTGTGCGCTTGCCACCGGCGGCGCCTGCGTACCTTGGCAACACCTGCGCACAAAGACGCCGGGACCGACAATAACGACCTGCCGAGGAAAGCATCATGAAACGACTGATCAGCAGCTGTGTGCTTGCGCTTAGTGGTAGCGTTTTTCTGAGCAGCGGGGCCCTGGCCGCCGATGCCGCCAGTTGCCAGAACGTGCGCCTGGGCGTGGTCAACTGGACCGACGTGATCGCCACCAGCGCCCTGACCCAGGTTCTGCTCGACGGCCTCGGCTACAAGACCAAGCAGACCAGTGCCTCCCAGCAAATCATTTTCGCCGGCATCCGTGACCAGCGCCTGGACCTGTTCCTGGGCTACTGGAACCCGCTGATGACCCAGACCATCACCCCCTTCGTCGACGCCAACCAGGTCAAGGTCCTGGCCGAACCGAGCCTCAAGGACGCCCGCGCCACCTTGGCCGTGCCCTCTTACCTGGCGGACAAGGGTCTGAAGACCTTTGCCGACATCGCCAGGTTCCAGAAGGAACTGGGGGGCAAGATCTACGGCATCGAACCGGGTTCGGGAGCCAATACCCAGATCAAGGAAATGATCGCCAAGAACCAGTTCGGCCTGGGCAAGTTCCAGTTGGTGGAGTCCAGTGAGGCGGGCATGTTGTCGGCGGTGGCCCGGGCGGTGAAACGCAACGAAGCCATCGTGTTCTTCGGCTGGGCGCCGCACCCGATGAACGTCAACTTCAAGATGACCTACCTCAGCGGCAGCGAAAACGCCCTGGGGCCCAATGAAGGCCAGGCCACCGTGTGGACCGTTACCGCGCCTGACTACGCCGAGCAGTGCCCGAACGTGCACCGGCTGTTGACCAACCTGACCTTCAGCGCCGAAGACGAGAGCCGCATGATGCAGCCGCTGCTGGATCACAAGGATGCCCTGGAATCCGCGCGGCAATGGCTCAAGGACCACCCGCAGGACCAGCAGCGCTGGCTGGAAGGGGTCACCACCTTCGATGGCAAGCCGGCCGCCGAACACCTGCAACTGACCAGCAAATAAACCACCGCCACTACCGCCCCGCAGCCCGCCCCGGGCTGCGCACGGCCACCTCACGCCCTCAGCAAACACGCCTGTAAGGAACCGCACCATGAACCACGACGTCATCATCACCTGCGCACTCACCGGTGCTGGCGACACGACCGCCAAGAGCCCGCACGTACCGGTCACCCCGAAACAGATCGCTGCGGCCGCCGTCGAAGCCGCCAAGGCCGGCGCCACCGTGGTGCACTGCCATGTGCGCGACCCCGCCACCGGCAAGTTCAGCCGCGATGTGGCGCTGTATCGCGAAGTGATGGAGCGGATCCGCGAGGCCGACATCGACATCATCGTCAACCTCACCGCCGGCATGGGTGGCGACCTGGAGATCGGCGGCGGCGAAAACCCCATGGAGTTCGGCCCCAACACCGACCTGGTCGGCCCCTTGACCCGCCTGGCCCACGTCGAGGAACTGCTGCCGGAGATCTGCACCCTGGACTGCGGCACCCTGAACTTCGGCGACGGCGACACCATCTACGTCTCCACCCCGGCCCAGCTGCGGGCCGGCGCCAAGCGTATCCAGGAGCTGGGAGTGAAGGCCGAACTGGAAATCTTCGACACCGGGCACCTGTGGTTCGCCAAGCAGATGATCAAGGAAGGCCTGCTGGACAACCCGCTGTTCCAGCTGTGCCTGGGCATTCCCTGGGGCGCCCCGGCGGACACCACCACCATGAAGGCCATGGTCGACAACCTGCCGGCGGACGCGGTCTGGGCCGGCTTCGGGATCGGCCGCATGCAGATGCCCATGGCTGCGCAAGCCGTGCTTCTGGGGGGCAACGTGCGGGTCGGCCTGGAAGACAACCTGTGGCTGGATCGCGGTGTGCTCGCCACCAACGGCCAACTGGTGGAACGGGCCACGGAAATCCTCAGCCGCCTCGGCGCCCGGGTCCTGACCCCGGCCGAAGGCCGCCAGAAGATGGGCCTGAAGCAACGCGGCTAACCCCAAACCACCTCTCCCCCCGTAGGAGCGAGCTTGCTCGCGAAGAGGCCGCCAACGACTTCGCTGGCAAGCCAGCTCCTACGGACTCTTTTTTAGGAAGAAGCGATGACTTTTATCACCAACATCAAAACCTTCGCCGCCCTGGGCAGCGGCGTGATCGGCAGCGGCTGGGTGGCCCGTGCCCTGGCCCACGGCCTCGACGTAGTGGCCTGGGACCCGGCGCCCGGCGCCGAAGCGGCCCTGCGCAAGCGCGTCGCCAACGCCTGGGGCGCGCTGGAAAAACAAGGGCTGGCCCCCGGAGCATCACAACAGCGCCTGCGCTTCGTCGACACCATCGAGGAATGCGTGAAGGATGCCGACTTCATCCAGGAAAGCGCCCCCGAACGCCTGGAGCTCAAGCTGGAACTGCACAGCAAAATCAGCGCCGCGGCCAAGCCTGACGCGCTGATCGGCTCCAGCACCTCGGGCCTTTTGCCCAGCGAATTCTACGAGGGCTCGACCCACCCGGAACGCTGCGTGGTGGGCCACCCGTTCAACCCGGTGTACCTGCTGCCGCTGGTGGAGGTGGTGGGCGGCAAGCGCACCGCGCCCGAAGCGGTCCAGGCCGCGATCAAGGTCTATGAATCCCTGGGGATGCGCGCCCTTCACGTGCGCAAGGAGGTGCCCGGGTTCATCGCCGACCGCCTCCTTGAAGCGCTGTGGCGCGAGGCCCTGCACCTGGTCAACGACGGCGTGGCGACCACCGGGGAAATCGACGATGCGATCCGCTTTGGCGCCGGCCTGCGCTGGTCCTTCATGGGTACCTTCCTCACCTACACCCTGGCAGGCGGCGACGCCGGCATGCGCCACTTCATGGCCCAGTTCGGCCCGGCGCTGCAGCTGCCCTGGACCTACCTGCCGGCCCCGGAGCTGACCGACAAGCTGATCGACGACGTGGTCGAAGGCACCGCCGAACAGTTGGGCACCCACAGCATCGCGGCCCTGGAGCGCTATCGTGATGACTGCCTGCTGGCGGTGCTGGAGGCGGTGAAAACCACCAAGGCCAAGCACGGCATGCACTTTCACGACTAACCCAACCCCGTAGGAGCAGGCTTGCCAGCGAACGGGCCGCCAAGCCAGGCGCAAACCCAACGGACGCCTTCGCCGGCAAGCCGGCTCCTACCGTTATCCGGTGACCTTATGCCTGCCCTGACCACCTACAGCACCCGCATCATCAGCGACTGGGTCGATTACAACGGCCATCTGCGCGATGCCTTCTACCTGCTGATCTTCAGCTATGCCACTGACGCCTTGATGGATCGCCTGGGGCTCGACAGCGACAACCGTGAAGCCAGCGGCCACTCGCTGTTCACCCTGGAACTACACCTGAACTACCTGCATGAGGTGAAGCTCGACACCGAGGTCGAAGTACGCACCCAGATCATCGGCCACGATCGCAAGCGCCTGCACCTCTACCACAGCCTGCACAGACTCGATGATCCCCAGGAGCTGGCCGGCAACGAGCAGATGCTGCTCCACGTCGACCTGGCCGGGCCGCGCTCGGCGCCGTTCAGCGAGCCTGTGCTGCAACGCCTGCAAACCCTGGCCGCCGAGCAGGCGGACCTGCCGCGCCCGGCCTGCCTCGGCCGGGTGATCGCCCTGCCCGCGGCAAAATAGCCCTCAGAAGAAAAGGAGATCGCCGTGAACACCGCCGCCCTTGCCGACTACCGCAGTTATCCGTTGATCAGCGCACTGGCCACTGTCCAGGTCCTGCCGGACCGGCTCCAGGTGCACTGGGCCGACGGCCGTCTCAGCCCTTTTCACCATCAATGGCTGCGCGACAACTGCCCTTGCCCGCAATGCGTCTACAGCGTGACCCGCGAACAGGTGCTGGAAATCGTCGATGTTGCCGAAGACCTCGAATGCAACGCCGCACGCATTGATGCCGACGGCTGCCTGAACCTCGACTGGGCGGACGGCCACCGCAGCCGCTTCGACCCCGGCTGGCTGCGGGCCCATGCCTATGATCGACAGTCGCGCGAAGAACGGCAGGCCGCCAAGGCCCGGCACTCGCTGTGGGACGCCAGCCTGCAACTGCCGGTGTTCCAGTACCAGGCGCTGATGGAGGACACCCAGGTGCTGCTGCAATGGCTGCTGGCCCTGCGCGATACCGGCCTGACCCAAGTCCGTGGCGCGCCCACCGAACCCGGCTCCCTGGCCCTGATTGCGCGGCGTATTTCGTTTATCCGCGAAAGCAATTTCGGCGTGCTGTTCAACGTGCAGTCCAAGGCCGATGCCGACAGCAACGCCTACACCGCCTTCAACCTGCCGCTGCACAGCGACCTGCCGACCCGCGAGCTGCAACCGGGGCTGCAATTCCTGCATTGCCTGGTGAATGACGCGGTAGGCGGCGAAAGCATTTTCGTCGACGGCTTCGCCATTGCCGACGCCTTGCGCCGGGAAGACCCCGAAGCGTTCCGCGCCCTGTGCGAAATTCCCGTGGAGTTTCGCAACAAGGACCGCCACAGCGACTACCGCTGCCTGGCGCCAGTCATCGCCCTGGATGCCCGGGGCCAGGTCGCGGAAATCCGCATGGCCAATTTCCTGCGTGGCCCCTTCGACACCACGGAAGAACAGATGCCCCGGCTGTACCGCGCCTACCGGCGCTTTATCGCCCTGACCCGCGAAGCCCGGTTCCGGGTCATCCGCCGCCTGGACCCGGGGCAGCTCTGGTGCTTCGACAACCGCCGCACCCTGCACGCGCGCAACGCCTTCGACCCGGCCAGCGGCGCCCGGCACTTCCAGGGCTGCTACATCGACCGCGACGAACTGCTCTCCAGAATCCTGGTGCTGCAACGCTGATCCTCACCCCTCCCGCCCCCGGCTCCCCTGTAGGAGCCGGCTTGCCGGCGAAACTTGCCGGAGCGCTTTCCACAGGCAAAAAAAAGCCCCGATCAAGCCGTGACAGGATCGAGGCAGGGACTACTTCTGAGGAGCTGCGGTGAGAAGGTGACCAAACCGACACGACGCGAGCTGGTTTCAGTCTGCCCACTCTGCCTTCCCGCGAGTTAGCCGAGAGCGACCTGCTCATAGGTAATAGGGCCACTGCCACGCCTTCAGATGTCCTCGGTATACAGCACCACCGTCACATGGAAATAGCCGATCTTGTGCCAATCCTGGCGCTGGTTGTAGGGCGTCTCTTCAGAGCCCATGCCAATCTGGTAATTACGCCCGGTCTTTTTATCCCTATAGGAAATGAAACCCTTCGTTTCCCAGCCGCAGCAGACAAACCTGAGCCCCTCCTGAACCCCCAACTCCCGCTGCAGATAGCGCTCTACCTCATGGGCATCCTTGCCTTTGACCCGGTAACTGGCAGTCAGCGGGGCGCCCTGATCCTGGGGATTCGACTCACAACGGAAAAACTCCAGGGACTTCGGTGGATCGGTCATGGCCTTCAGAAAATCGCCACACTCGGGAGCGGCCAGAGCGGTGCTGGAAAGCATCAACAACAAACAGGCAAACCCCACTCTGAACATCACTTTCATCCACTCCAGCTCCATGATTTGCCACTTGGCGGCCATCCTACCGAACACCCGGCGCTTGCACAGAGAGTCTTTGCGCGGCAGAAGCCCTCATTACCCCACCCTTCAGGCAAGCCCGAGGCCTCACAAGCAAGCGCCGCAAGACTTGATTGCGCCGCCTTTTCCCAACGCCGTGGCAACCGGCCATGACCATCGACTTAGCCGAAAACGACCTGTTCATAGGTAAACGGGCCATCGCGACAATCTGCCCTTGCCGCCACCCGGATGCCCTACCAGAATCGGCTCACGACCACGCCCCCTGAACAAGGATAAGAGTCATGATGCACGCGGATCTGATTGACCAGGACGACCTGCTGGGACAACTCCGGGCCCTGGGTTTCGAAATGCCCGCGGGCGCCAGCGCCGAGCAGGCCTGCGAATGTGCGGTAAGGGGCTTGAGCGATGCGCGGGCCAAGGCGCTCAAGGGCATGGTCGAGCAGATGCTCACCGGCAATGCGACCATCCTGCCTGCCGTACGCCAGGCCATCGACCGCCAACTACTGCCGGCCCTGGCCGAGTACCAGCAGCAAAAACGCGCGTGAACGCCCCCGGGGCCCGGGCGGGTTGCTAAAGTGGGTTTCCTCCACAAACCACAGGCCCGCTCATGATCCCCATTGAACCAGGCTCATCCGCCAACGCTGGCCGGTGGCTGCAATTGCGCCAGGGCCTGTGGCCCGATTGCCCACAGGATGAACACCAGGCCGAAATCCAGCAGATCCTGGCCGAGCCCCAGCGCTACAGCTGCTGGCTGGCTTGCACCGAGAACGGTGAGGCCGTGGGCCTGGCCGAGGCTGCGTTGCGCCACGACTACGTCAACGGCACCGACAGCTCCCCCGTGGTCTTTCTCGAAGGCATCTATGTGGCCCCCGGGCATCGTCGCCAGGGCATTGCCCAGCGCCTGATCGAGCAGGTCGCCTATTGGGGACAACAACAGGGATGCTTGGAAATGGCCTCGGACACCAGCCTCGACAACCTGGCCAGCCAGGATCTGCACCACGCGCTGGGTTTCGAGGAAACCGAGCGCGTGGTGTATTTCAAGAAACGCCTGTGACTACAGGCGCACGCTGGCGAAGGTCGATTCGTTGCGTGCCTGGCTCAGGGCCGACAATGGCCCGGACAGCGGCGCCAAAACCATGGCTTGCGGCAACGGCATCATCGCCACCTGCTGGGTGGTGTTGGAACCGATGCGCTCGTCACGCGGTGGAATGCCGAAGTACTCGCGGTAGCACTTGGAGAAGTGCGGCGTGGAGACAAAACCACAGACCGACGCCACTTCGATGATCGACATGGGAGTCTGCTTGAGCAGTTGCCGGGCGCGGATCAGCCGCAGCTTGAGGTAGTAGCGCGACGGCGAGCAATGCAGGTACTTCTGGAACAGCCGCTCCAGCTGTCGCCGGGACACGGCGACATACACCGCCAGTTCGTCGAGGTCGATCGGCTCTTCGAGGTTGGCTTCCATCAGGGCGACGATTTCCTGCAGCTTGGGCTGGTTGGTGCCCAGCATGTGCTTGAGGGGTACGCGCTGATGATCCTGCTCGTTGCGGATGCGCTCGTAGACGAACATTTCCGAGATCGCGGCCGACAGCTCGCGGCCATGATCGCGGCTGATCAGGTGCAGCATCATGTCCAGCGGCGCGGTGCCGCCGGAGCTGGTGAAGCGGTTGCGGTCGAGGGTGAACAGGCGGGTGCTCATGGCCACCCGGGGAAAGGCTTCCTGCATCGACGCCAGGCATTCCCAGTGCACGCTGCAATCGAAGCCGTCCAGCAGGCCGGCGCAGGCCAGGGCCCAGCTGCCGGTACACACCGCGCCCAGACGGCGCGACTGGCGGGCCTGGCTCTGCAGCCAGGACACATGTTCGCGGGTGACGGTGCGCTGGATGCCGATACCGCCGCAGACAATCACGGTATCGAGGCTGGGGGCTTTGTGCATCGCGGCATCGGGGGTGATCTGCAGACCGTCACTGGCCCAGACCTGGCCACCATCGACGCTGAGGGTGGTCCAGCGATACAGCTCGCGACCGGACAGTTGGTTGGCCATGCGCAGGGGTTCGACTGCGGAGGCCAGGGAAATCAGCGTGAAATTGTCCAGCAGCAGAAAGCCGATGGATTGAGGCGCACGGTTCTGGGGTTGGGCCCCGGAGTTGAACGACGTCATCGCGATATCTCCTCACACAAAGCGGGTGATGGCCTCAGGCGGAGGCTCTTTTTATGTGCCCTGTTCCTCAAGGGAGACGGGCTTGAGATTCACAGAGCAATTGCCATGCCTAAAGTTGAATGGGCATTCAATAACTCCTGAAAACGACGTCGCGACGTGTCTATATAGCCCTTGTCAATGTGCGGATAAGAAGCGCCGCCGTCGGCGTGCGGCGGCCAGGCCCAGAGAGCGGTGAGCAGTTAGGTAGCACTTGCGCGGCGGGCACTTCGCACAGGGGCGGGCGAGTGTCACTCAAAGCACAACCGGGCCACGGGCACGGGGGCTGCCCGGCCCGGTTGGCGACTTGTCTATTCACGACGCGCTAAAAGGTGGCGCGCCCCCGGCTATGTGAGCGATTTGTGCGCGCCGGCAATCAGCACTCCACGGCGCTGACCGCCAGGCCGCCACGGGAGGTTTCCTTGTATTTGTCGTGCATGTCGGCACCGGTATCACGCATGGTGCGAATCACCCGGTCCAGGGAAATGAAATGCTGGCCATCGCCGCGCAAGGCCATTTGCGCGGCATTGATCGCTTTGACTGCGGCAATCGCGTTGCGCTCGATGCACGGCACCTGCACCAGCCCGCCCACCGGATCACAGGTCAGGCCGAGGTTGTGCTCCAGGCCGATTTCCGCGGCGTTGCACAACTGCTCCGGGGTCGCCCCGAGAATTTCCGCCAGCCCGGCCGCCGCCATGGCGCAGGCCGAACCCACTTCACCCTGGCAGCCGACTTCGGCACCGGAAATCGATGCGTTCTTTTTGCACAGGATGCCGATGGCCGCCGCGCCGAGAAAGAAATCCACCACGTTGGCGTCGGTGACGTCTTCGCTGAACTTCATGAAGTAATGCAGCACCGCTGGAATGATCCCCGCCGCGCCGTTGGTGGGGGCGGTGACCATGCGCCCACCGGCGGCGTTCTCTTCGTTCACCGCCAGGGCAAACAGGTTGACCCACTCCATGGCGCTGAGGGTGGAGCCGATCACATTGGGCTTGTTCAGTTCCTGCAAGCTACGGTGCAACTTGGCCGCGCGGCGACGCACATTGAGCCCGCCAGGCAGGATGCCCTCGTGCTTGAGCCCCTGTTCCACGCAGTCCTGCATGGCACGCCAGAGCGCCATCAGGCCGCTGCGGATTTCCTCTTCCGAACGCCAGACCTTCTCGTTGGCCAGCATCAGTTCGGCGACCCGCAGGTTGTGCTTCTGGCACAGGCCCAGCAGTTCCACCGCACTGGAAAAATCGTAAGGCAGCTCGCTGCGGTCCAGGTCCGCCACACCGCTGTCGGCCTGGGCCTGGTCGACGACAAAACCGCCGCCCACCGAATAGTAGGTATCGCGGTGCAGCTCACCCTCTTCGCCCGCGGCCACCAGGGTCATGGCGTTGGGGTGGAACGGCAGGTTGCGGTCCACCAGTTGCATGTCCCGGGCCCAGATGAAAGGCACTGGCAGCCGCCCGTCCAGCAACAGGGTGTCGGTTTCCCGCAGCAGTTCGATGCGCGTGCCGATCAGCGACGGATCGATCGCATCCGGCCACTCCCCCATCAGGCCCATGATCACCGCGTTGTCGCTGCCATGGCCGATGCCGGTGGCGGACAACGAACCGAAGAGCTGCACCTCGACCCGGCGTACCTGCTCCAGCAGTTGCCTTTCCTTTAATACCTGGACGAACAAAGCCGCTGCACGCATGGGCCCGACCGTGTGAGAACTGGAGGGGCCGATGCCGATCTTGAACAGGTCGAAAACACTGATAGCCATTGCTGCGTAACTCCTGGTTGAGCACTGTCCGGGCGCCGGAAACGCCCTCTGACGGAGCTGCTACGCTCAAGCTGCAATCCGCCGAGAAGGGCGCATCATCAGGCTTTTGCCGAGGCCCGCGACGTCTGACACCGACTCACTCATGCCCACTAACGCCGCCAGGCGCAACGCAGGGGTTTTGGCCGTTTTTTGCGGCTCAGAGGCAGGAAAAATCGCCCGAAAACACTGTAAGCGACCTCACCGACACTGGATGCGACCCTCCCTGTACTGGATACGACGCACCCTGTAGGCGACAGATTTTCACTGGTACATGATCAGTCTCGACTCGATTGCAAGGCACGGTGGTAGAGCTGTTCCCGACACACCAACCGCCACACTTATAAGCGCGGTCCAAACGCCGCCAAAAAAACATCCAGGAGTCCCCCCTATGAAAGGTTCCCCGTCGTTGTTGTTGGCCGCCATGCTGAGTCTGCCGCTTCTGGCACAAGCCGCAGAACCGGCACAATGCAGCACCGTAAACTTCTCCGATGTCGGCTGGACCGATATCACCGTGACCACCGCCACCACCAGCGTCGTGCTCAACGCACTGGGCTACAAGACCAAGACCACCATGATTTCCGTGCCCGTGACCTACAAGTCCCTGGCCGACGGCAAGAACATGGACGTGTTCCTCGGCAACTGGATGCCGACCATGGAAAACGACATCAAGCCCTACCGCGACGCCGGGACCGTGGCCACCGTGCGGGCCAACCTGGAGAACGCCAAGTACACGCTGGCGGTGCCCGAATCGCTGTATGACAAGGGCCTGAAGGACTTCGCCGACATCGTCAAGTTCAAGAAGGAACTGGACGGCAAGATCTATGGCATCGAGCCGGGCAACGACGGCAACCGCACCATCCAGACCATGATCGACAAGAACGCCTTCGGCCTGAAGGACGCCGGCTTCAAGGTGGTGGAATCCAGCGAGGCAGGCATGCTGTCCCAGGTCGAGCGCGCGCAGCGCCGTGACACCGCGGTAGTGTTCCTGGGCTGGGAACCACACCCGATGAACACCCGATTCAAGATGAAGTACCTGACTGGCGGCGATGAGTTCTTCGGCCCCAACTTCGGCCAGGCCACCATCTATACCAACACCCGCAAGGGCTACGCCGAAGAGTGCAGCAACGTCGGCCAGTTGCTGAAGAACCTGTCGTTCACCCTGAACATGGAAAGCACCCTGATGGGCAACGTGCTGGACGACAAGATGAAGCCTGAGGCGGCCGCCAAGGCCTGGCTGAAGCAGAACCCTCAGGTGCTCGATACCTGGCTCGCCGGCGTGACCACCATTGACGGTAAACCTGGCCTGGAGGCCGTGAAAGCCAAGCTTGCACAAGCTTCAAATTAAGTAGTGCGCTTACGCCGGGCGGGCTCGCCCGCCCGGGCTGTTTTTCCCTTGCATGCGGACGTTCAATACCATGCTCACTGATCAGAAAATCCCCCTGGGCCAGTACATCGCGGCTTTCGTCGAATGGTTGACGAAGCACGGCGCCAGCACCTTCGACGCGATCGCTACCACCCTGGAAACCATGATCCACGGCGTGACGTTCGCGCTGACCTGGTTCAACCCCCTGGCCCTGATCGGCCTGATTGCCCTGCTGGCGCACCTGATCCAGCGCAAATGGGGCCTGACCGCCTTTGTCGTGCTGTCCTTCCTGCTGATCCTCAACCTGGGGTACTGGCAGGAAACCATGGAAACCCTGGCCCAGGTGCTGTTCGCCACCCTGGTCTGCGTGCTCATCGGCGTACCGCTGGGTATCGTCGCGGCGCACAAGCCGCTGTTCTACACCATGATGCGCCCGGTGCTGGACCTGATGCAGACCGTGCCCACCTTCGTCTACCTGATCCCGACCCTGACCCTGTTCGGCCTGGGGGTGGTGCCCGGGTTGATTTCCACGGTGGTGTTCGCCATCGCCGCGCCGATCCGCCTGACCTACCTGGGCATTCGCGATGTTCCACAAGAGTTGATGGACGCCGGCAAGGCCTTTGGCTGCTCGCGCCGTCAGTTGTTGTCGCGCATTGAACTGCCCCACGCCATGCCGAGCATCGCCGCCGGCATTACCCAATGCATCATGCTGTCGCTGTCGATGGTGGTGATCGCCGCCCTGGTGGGCGCCGATGGCCTGGGCAAGCCGGTGGTCAACGCCCTCAACACCGCAGACATCGCCCTGGGCTTCGAAGCCGGCCTGGCCATCGTGCTGCTGGCGATCATGCTCGACCGTATCTGCAAACAACCTGAAGCCAAAGTAGGGGGTGACGCATGAGCATAATCCGCTTCGACAACGTAGACGTTATCTTCTCCAAGGACCCGCGCGAGGCGCTCAAGCTGCTGGACCAGGGCATGACCCGCAACGAGATCCTGAAAAAGACCGGGCAGATCGTCGGCGTGGAAAAAGCCAGCCTGGACATCGAGAAAGGCGAGATCTGCGTGCTGATGGGCCTCTCCGGTTCCGGCAAGTCGAGCCTGCTGCGCTGCATCAACGGCCTGAACACCGTGAGCCGCGGCAAGCTGTTCGTCGAGCATGAAGGCAAGCAGATCGACATCGCTTCCTGCAGCCCCGCCGAACTGAAGATGATGCGCACCAAGCGCATCGCCATGGTGTTCCAGAAGTTCGCCCTGATGCCCTGGCTGACCGTGCGCGAAAACATCAGCTTCGGCCTGGAGATGCAAGGCCGCCCGGAAAAGGAACGGCGCAAGCTGGTGGACGATAAGCTTGAGCTGGTGGGGCTGACCCAATGGCGCAACAAGAAGCCCGACGAACTCTCCGGCGGCATGCAACAGCGCGTGGGCCTGGCCCGTGCCCTGGCCATGGACGCCGATATCCTGCTGATGGACGAACCCTTCTCGGCCCTCGACCCGCTGATCCGCCAAGGCCTGCAGGACGAGTTGCTGGAGCTGCAACGCAAGCTGAGCAAGACCATCGTCTTCGTCAGCCACGACCTGGATGAGGCCCTGAAGCTGGGCAGCCGCATCGCCATCATGAAAGACGGACGGATCATCCAGTACAGCAACCCGGAAGAGATCGTGCTCAACCCGGCGGACGACTATGTACGGACTTTCGTTGCCCACACCAACCCGCTTAACGTGCTGTGCGGGCGCAGCCTGATGCGCAGCCTGGACAACTGCAAGCGGGTCAACGGCTCGGTATGCCTGGACCCGGGCGGCGATTCCTGGCTCGACCTGGCCGAAGGCAACACCATCAAGGGCGCACGCCGCAACGGCTCGCAGCTGGACCTGCAGAACTGGGTTCCGGGGCAAGCCGTGGAAGAACTGGGCCGGCGTCCGACTCTGGTGGACTCCAACATCGGCATGCGCGATGCCCTGCAGATCCGCTACCAGACCGGCAACAAACTGGTGCTCCACGACAACCAGAAAGTGGTGGGCATCCTTGGCGACAGCGAGCTCTACCACGCGCTGCTCGGCAAGAACCTGGGTTAAGCAGCAGACACAAAAACGCCGCGAGCAATCGCGGCGTTTTGCTTTGACGACACACCACCTCCTGTAGGAGCTGGCTTGCCAGCGAACAGGCCCTGAAGCCTTGCAGCGCCCTTGAGGACGCCTTCGCCGGCAAGCCGGCTCCTACAAGGATGGGGCCGCTTTCACTCAGCTATAGACACGGCCAAGGAGCTGCCGATGGCTTTCGAACTGATCGAGCACATCCCGGGTGATCTGCTCCTGGGTGAAGCCCATCAAGTCATATTCCTGGCTGCCGTTGTGCAGATACACCTCGGCGCGATAGAAACGGCTGCGCACTTCGCTGTCGGCCCCTTCCGGCTGGGTCGATTCGCTCGGCGTCGCCAGGTAGCCGTCCAGGCTCACTTCATAGACGAAGGGATTGCCTTCATCCATTTCCACGCGCAGGCCCAGCAGGCTCTTGGACTTGCCCAGGTTGGTCTGCACTTCCAGGCTCAGGTTGCGCAACTGCGCCGCCGCTTCCTGCAAGGCCGGGCTGACGTGCTTGTCCATGTAGCGCTGGACCACCGACTGGGTCGGCTGCAGGTCCAGCTGGGTCAGGCGCTCGCTGAAACCGCGGCGGCCACGCTCGGCCAGCTGCGCCTGTTCCTGCTCGATCTGCACGTCCTGGCGCATGGCCTTGTGCAAGCCGAACATGAAGCAGATCAGTACCACCGAGAACGGCAGGCCGGCCAGCACCACCATGGTCTGCATGGCTTCGAAGTTGCCGGCGAACAACAGGCCGATGGTCACCAGGGTGATCACCACCGACCAGAAGATCCGCAGCCAGTGCGGGGCGTCTTCGTCGACGTTGCCGCCCTTGCACGAAAGGTTGGCCATCATCACCGCCCCGGAGTCGGCGGGGGTCAGGAACAGCACGAAGCCAACGAAGATCGACACGCCGATGACAATCTTCGAGGCCGGGTAGTGTTCAAGCAGTTGGTAGATCGCCATGGACGGCTGTTCCAACGCCGTCTTGCCCAGCTCCACGGCTCCCTGGTTGACCACCAGGTCCAGGGCCGAGTTACCGAAGATCGACAGCCAGGCCAGGGTGAAGCCCAGGGGAATCAGCAGCACGCCAGCCACCAGTTCACGCACGGTGCGACCACGGGAAATACGCGCGATGAACATGCCTACAAATGGCGCCCAGGAAATCCACCAGGCCCAGTAGAACAGGGTCCACAGGCCCAGCCAGCGATCGGACTTGGCGCTATCGCCCTCATACACATAGAGGTCGAAGGTCTTGAGCACCACGCCGTTCAGGTAGTCGCCGATGTTCTGCACGAAGCCGTTGAGCAGGTGCAGGGTCGGGCCGAACAGCAGGACGAAGATCAGCAGGCCGCTGAACAGCATGATGTTCAGGTTGGACAGGCGGCGGATGCCGTTTTCCACACCGGACACCGCGGCGATGGTGGCCACCGTGCTCATGACGATGATCACGATCAGCAGGTTGGTGTTGCTGTGCTCCATGCCGAACAGGTTTTCCAGGCCGGAAGACACCTGCATCGAGCCGATGCCCAGGTTGGTCACCAGGCCCAGCAGGGTCACGAACATGCCGAAACCGTCCACCGCATGGCCGGCCGCGCCCTTGACCCAACGCTCGCCCACCAGGGGGTACAGCGCCGAGCGCAACGCCAGCGGCTGGTTATGCCGATAGGCGAAGTACGCCACCGCCAGGCCCACCAGGGCATAGATGGCCCAGCCGTGCAGGCCCCAGTGCAGGAAGGTCAGCTGCAATGCCTGGCGCGCGGCCAGGTTGCTGCCGGGGACGCCTTCGGGCGGGTTGAAGTAGTGGTCCAGGGGCTCGGAAGCACCGAAGTACAACAGCGAGATGCCGATGCCGGAGGAGAACAGCATCCCCGCCCAGGCGCCGTAGCTGAAGTCCGGGGTGTCCTGCTTGGTCCCCAGCTTGAGCTTGCCGTAGGAGGAGAACGCCAGGCCCACCACGAACACCAGGTAAGCGGCGATCACCACCATGTAGTACCAGCCGAAGCTGCGGGACAACCAGGCCTGGGCAATGCCCAGCAATCTGCCGGCCTCTTGCGGGGCGATGATCAGAATGGCGGTCAACAACAGGATCAGCGCGGTGGAGGTGTAGAACACCCAACCGTTGACCCGCACCTTCTCCGGTGGGGTCTTTATAAGAGAGGCAGAACTCATTGCGCAGATGCTCCGGGCAGTGCGAGAGAAGGACACAAGGCAACACGGCACCCGACCAATCGGTTAGTTGGCAGCCGATCGTCGGGTGTTATAAAGACACCCCGAAAACACCCGAAACCGCAAAAGCCGCGTTGCGCAACCGCATCCGGGGCCGGTGACGAACCTGCAGTTCGTCGCCTGGAACCCGGAGCGTCCTGCCCCTTCAACACGTGTGTTCTCTTACCGGTCCACGCTATGCCGCGTGTAAGTTTCGGGCATTTTCGGAGGTCGTTTTTCCGCCATCTGCGAGCAGGAGAAACTCCTCAGGCAGCGACGATTTGTCGCAGATCTTATTCTTTGTTGATTGAACGTTCAATCAAAACAAAATAGACTGGCCCACAAGTCGACGGGCGTCATACGCCAATCGACAGGCCTAAGGAGAGGTATCAGATGCCCAAGGTCGGTATGCAACCCATACGCCGCCAGCAATTGATCGAAGCCACGCTGCAAGCGGTCGATCAGGTCGGAATGGGGGACGCCAGCATTGCGCTGATCGCCCGTTTGGCCGGTGTCTCGAACGGCATCATCAGTCACTACTTTCAGGACAAGAATGGCCTGATCGCCGCCACCATGCGGTACCTGATGAATGCCCTGATAGAGAACGTCACCGAGCGCCGCCAGGCGCTGACAGATGACAGCCCGCGGGCCCATCTGCAGGTGATCATCGAAGGCAACTTCGACGCCAGCCAGGTCAATGGCCCGGCAATGAAAACCTGGCTGGCCTTCTGGGCCACCAGCATGCACCACCCGTCATTGCACAGGTTGCAGCGGATCAACGATCACCGCCTCTACTCCAACCTGTGCTGCCAGTTCCGCCGCGTCCTGCCGCTGGATGAAGCACGCAGCGCCGCCCGTGGCCTGGCAGCCCTGATCGACGGTTTGTGGTTGCGCGGAGCGCTGTCGGGAGACGCTTTCGACACCGAGCAGGCGCAACAGATCGCTTACGAATACATGGATTTCCAACTGGCTAAGCAGGAGCGCTAGAGCACAACCAAGACGCTCGGCCCCTGAACCGCCACTGATCAGCGTGCCCCGAACTTAGGGGCATGCCCGGTGGTCAAGCCAACTACTTAATGCACTTGCGAGGACACTATGGCCCGTTTCGAACTGCAAAAACTCTACATCGATGGCGGCTACACCGACGCCGGCAGCGACGCCACTTTCGATGCCATCAACCCGGCCAACGGTGAAGTTCTCGCACAAGTGCAACGTGCGACCAAGGAAGACGTGGAACGCGCCGTGGTCAGCGCCGAGAAAGGCCAGAAGATCTGGGCCGCCATGACCGCCATGGAGCGTTCGCGCATCCTGCGTCGCGCCGTGGAAATCCTCCGCGAGCGCAACGACGAACTGGCCGCCCTGGAAACCCTGGACACCGGCAAGGCCTTCTCCGAAACCAAGTACGTGGACATCGTCACCGGCGCCGACGTGCTGGAATACTACGCAGGCCTGGTGCCAGCCATCGAAGGCGAGCAGATCCCGCTGCGCACCACCTCCTTCGTCTACACCCGTCGCGAGCCCCTGGGCGTCGTGGCCGGTATCGGCGCGTGGAACTACCCGATCCAGATCGCCCTGTGGAAATCCGCACCGGCCCTGGCGGCCGGTAACGCGATGATCTTCAAGCCGAGCGAAGTGACCTCGCTGACCACCCTGAAACTGGCCGAGATCTACACCGAAGCCGGCCTGCCGGATGGCGTGTTCAACGTCCTGACCGGCAGCGGCCGCGAAGTCGGCACCTGGCTGACCGAGCACCCGCGCATCGAGAAGGTCTCCTTCACCGGCGGCACCGACACTGGCAAGAAGGTCATGGCCAGCGCTTCCAGCTCCTCGCTCAAAGACGTGACCATGGAACTGGGCGGCAAGTCGCCACTGATCATCTTCGACGACGCCGACCTGGATCGCGCCGCCGACACCGCCATGATGGCCAACTTCTACAGCTCCGGTCAGGTCTGCACCAACGGTACTCGCGTATTCGTGCCAAGCCACCTGAAAGCCGCTTTCGAAGCCAAGATCGCCGAGCGCGTTGCACGCATCCGCATCGGCAACCCGGAAGACGAAAACACCAACTTCGGCCCGCTGGTCAGCTTCCCGCACATGGAAAGCGTGCTGGGCTACATCGCCAAGGGTAAAGAGGAAGGTGCCCGCGTACTGTGCGGCGGCGAGCGCCTGACCGATGGCGAATTCGCCAAGGGCGCCTTCGTTGCACCGACCGTGTTCACCGACTGCACCGACGACATGACCATCGTCCGTGAAGAAATCTTCGGCCCGGTCATGGCGATCCTGACCTACGAAACCGAAGAAGAAGTGATCCGCCGCGCCAACGACACCGACTTCGGCCTGGCCGCCGGTATCGTGACCAAGGACCTGAACCGCGCCCACCGCGTGATCCATCAGCTCGAAGCCGGTATCTGCTGGATCAACGCCTGGGGCGAGTCCGACGCCAAGATGCCGGTCGGCGGCTACAAGCAGTCGGGCGTGGGCCGTGAGAACGGCATCAGCTCGCTGAACAACTTCACCCGCATCAAGTCGGTGCAGGTCGAGCTGGGCGACTACGCCTCGGTGTTCTAAGCAGCTGTCAGCTACAAGCGGCAGGCCCAGGCAACAGCCTGGCTTGCCGCCTGCTCCCCATTCAATGCCAAGCCCGCTTCGCTGCCTTCCCTGCAGCTTGAAGCTTGAGGCTTGCAGCTCTCCACGGAGGCTCCAATGGCCCAAGAATACGATTACATCATTGTGGGTGCCGGCTCGGCCGGTAACACCCTGGCGACCCGTCTGACCGAAGACGAAGGCGTCACCGTCCTGCTGCTGGAAGCCGGCGGCCCGGACTACCGTTTCGACTTCCGCACCCAGATGCCGGCGGCACTGGCGTTCCCCCTGCAAGGCCGGCGCTACAACTGGGCCTACGAGACCGATCCTGAGCCTCACATGAACGGTCGTCGCATGGAGTGCGGTCGCGGCAAGGGCCTGGGCGGATCGTCGCTGATCAACGGCATGTGCTACATCCGCGGCAACGCCATGGACTACGATGGCTGGGCCAAGCTGCCAGGCCTGGAAGACTGGACCTACCTGGATTGCCTGCCGTATTTCCGCAAGGCGGAAACCCGTGACATCGGCCCCAACGACTACCACGGCGGCGAAGGCCCGGTCAGCGTGACCACGCCCAAGGCTGGCAACAACCCGTTGTTCCACGCCATGGTCGAAGCCGGTGTACAAGCCGGATACCCGCGCACCGAAGACCTGAACGGCTACCAGCAGGAAGGCTTCGGCCCGATGGACCGTACCGTGACCCCCAAAGGTCGTCGCGCCAGCACCGCCCGCGGTTACCTGGACACCGCGAAAAAGCGTTCGACCCTGACCATCGTCACCCACGCCCTGACCGACAAGATCCTCTTCGAAGGCAAGCGCGCCGTGGGCGTGAGCTACCTGCAAGGCAGCACTGAAGAGCGCGTGGAAGCCCGGGCGCGCAAGGAAGTCATCGTCAGCTCCGGCGCCATCGCGTCGCCGCAATTGCTGCAACGCTCCGGCGTAGGCCCCCGCGCCCTCCTGGAAAGCCTGGACATCCCGGTGGTTCACGACCTGCCCGGCGTGGGCGAGAACCTTCAGGACCACCTGGAACTGTACCTGCAGTACGCCTGCACCCAGCCGGTATCGCTGTATCCATCGCTGCTGTGGTGGAACCAGCCGGCCATCGGTGCCGAGTGGCTGTTCAACGGCACCGGCATCGGCGCCAGCAACCAGTTCGAAGCCGGCGGTTTCATCCGGACCCGCGAAGAGTTCGAATGGCCGAACATCCAGTACCACTTCCTGCCGGTGGCGATTAACTACAACGGCAGCAATGGCGTGAAAGAGCACGGCTTCCAGGCGCACATGGGCTCCATGCGCTCGCCGAGCCGTGGCCGCGTGCAGCTCAAGTCCAAGGACCCGCGCCAGCACCCAAGCATCCTCTTCAACTACATGGCCACCGAGCAGGACTGGCAGGAATTCCGCGACGGCATCCGCCTGACCCGTGAAATCATGCAACAGCCGGCCCTGGACCCTTTCCGCGGCCGCGAGATCAGCCCGGGCATCGAGGTGCAGACCGACGAGCAACTGGACAAGTTCATCCGCGAGCACGCCGAGACTGCGTTCCACCCATCCTGCTCCTGCAAGATGGGCACCGACGACATGGCTGTAGTGGATGGCCAGGGTCGCGTGCATGGCATGCAAGGCCTGCGTGTGGTGGATGCCTCGATCATGCCGATCATCACCACCGGCAACCTCAACGCGCCGACGATCATGATGGCCGAGAAAATCGCCGACAAGATCCGTGGCCGCCAGCCACTGCCACGCAGCACCGCGGCCTACTACGTCGCCGGCGACGCCCCGGTACGCGGCAAGCCGATGCGCGATGTGACTCCCGCCGCGCAGTAAGCCTGATGGGCGCCGACCGCAAGGGTCGGCGCCCTTTCTCTCTGCCCTTCATTCCCTCAGAACTACTGCCTTGATCGCAGCCTTCGGCAGCGGCTACAGTTCTGCAACTTGCACATCCCCTTTCGCCCCCGCGCCCATCAGCACCTATACCTGTAGGAACCGCCGGGCGGTGTTCCGTTTGCTGGCGAAACGCGTCGACCCGCTATCGCGCCTCACAAGGAGGTCCTCCATGTTCGACTTTCACCCCCAGCTCAAGCAGCGCTTCGCTGCCTTGCGCACGGGCGCCGAATTCTTTTCCCTGCGTTATGTCCGCGAGTCGGACCAGTACCTGTCGGTGCGCAAGAACGTCGCCGAGCCGCCGAGCCTGGGCCGAGACGAAGGGGCGATGCTGACCGTGCGAGTGCGCGGCGTGGAAGCCTACGCCGCCACCAACGACCTGTCGCAAAGCGGCCTGCAGGCCGCCCTGGACCGCGCCGAGCAGCAGGCCCGGGTCATCGCCGCCCATGCCCTGCTGGACCTGCGTGAGCAACCGGTCTCCAGCCACCGCGCGGACTATTTCTCGCCCAACCTGGAGCAGCCCTTCCCCTCCCTCAGCGACTGCTATCAGCTGCTGGGCGATGAGTCGGCCTCGGTACCCAAGGATGAACGCCTGGTGAACTGGCAGGTGGGCATCGGCGTGACCCAGGTCGAACAGATCTACCTCAACAGCGCCGGCGCCGAGCTGCGCCAGGCCCAGCGTTTCGTCTACCCGGGCCTGGACGTGACCGCCTACGACGGCAGCGACAGCCAGACCCGCAGCCTCGGCCGGGAGAACTTCGGCCAGCAGGGCGCTGGCGATGTGATCAGCCGCTGCGGCCTGCTGGGCGCCGCGCCCCGGGTCGCCGACCAGGCCCTGCAACTGCTGCTGGCGCCCAATACCCCCCAGGGCCCGCGGGACCTGCTGCTGATGCCGGACCAGATGATGCTGCAGATCCACGAATCCATCGGCCATCCCCTGGAGCTGGACCGCATTCTCGGCGACGAGCGCAATTACGCCGGCACCAGCTTCGTCAAACAGCAGGACTTCGGCCGCCTGCAATACGGCTCTTCACTGCTCAACGTGACTTTCGACCCGCTGATCCCCGAGGAACTGGCCAGCTACAGTCATGACGACGACGGCACCGCGGCCAGCAAGCAGTTCCTGATTCGCGAGGGCCTGCTGGTACGCCCCCTGGGCAGCGCCCTGTCGCAATACCGCAGCGGCCTCGACGGCGTCGCCAACAGCCGCGCCAGCAGTTGGAACCGTGCACCGATCGACCGCATGGCCAACCTCAACATCGAGCCCGGCGACCAGCCCCTGGAGCAACTGATCGGGCACATCGAGCACGGCATCCTGATGTCCACCAACCGCTCCTGGTCCATCGACGATGCGCGCAACAAGTTCCAGTTCGGCTGCGAATGGGGCCAACTGATCGAGAACGGCGAACTCAAGGGCGTGGTCAAGAACCCCAACTACCGGGGGATTTCCGCGCAGTTCTGGCGCAACCTCAGCGCGGTGGGCGATCGCAGCACCTTCCAGGTGCTGGGCACGCCCAACTGCGGCAAGGGCGAGCCCAACCAGGTGATTCGCGTCGGCCATGCGTCGCCGGCCTGCGTGTTCAGCAAGATTGATGTATTTGGAGGAGACGCCTGATGACCAGGACAGCTGATCAGGCCCAGCCATTCAAGGCCTTGGTGCAGTGGCTCAAAGACGCGCTGCGCGAGACCGAGCAGTTCACCCTGAGCTACGCCGCCGAAGCCTCGGAGTTCATTCGCTTCAACCACGCCAAGGTGCGCCAGGCCGGGCAGGTGCAACAGGCCAGCGTGCACTTCAAGCTGATCGACAATGGCCGCCACGCCGACCTCAGCATCACGATGAGCAATGACCCCGAGGTGGATCGCCAGCGCCTGGCCGATGGCCTGCAACAACTGCGCGAGACCCTGCCGCTGCTGCCGGCCGACCCGTACCTGATGCTCAACCACACCCATTGGCAAAGCCATCACGTGCAGGACCAGCCGCTGCCCGGCAGTGAGCAGGTGGTGGAAGAAATCGCTCGCGCCGGCGCCGGCCTGGACCTGGTGGGTATCTACGCTGCCGGTCCCATCAGCCGTGGCTTCGCCAGTTCCGGCGGGGCCTTCGGCTGGCACCAGGCCAACAGCTTCAACTTCGATTTCAGCCTGTTCCACGAAAACGGCGAGGCGGTGAAGGCCAGCTACGCCGGGCACGCCTGGGACAGCCAGGCCTTCGCCCTGCGCTTCCAGCAGGCCCGGGAACAACTGGAACTCCTTGGACGGCCATTGCGCACCCTGGCGCCCGGACAGTACCGGGCCTACCTGGCACCGGCGGCCCTGGAGGAAATCATGGGCATGCTGGCCTGGGGCGGCTTCTCGGCCCAGTCGATCGCCAGCAAGCACAGCCCGCTGCAGAAGCTCTATGCCGGTGATGCCGCGCTGAACCCGCTGGTGTCGCTCGACGAACAGGTCAGCGGTTCCCTGAGCCCGGCGTTTTCCGACGAAGGCTACCCGCGCAGCGACCTGTCACTGATCGCCGCGGGCAGCGCCAATGCCCAACTGATCAACTCCCGCAGCGCCGCCGAATATGGCCTGACCACCAATGGTGCCGGCAGCGGCGAGTACCCCAGCGCGCTGAACATGGCCGCGGGGCAGTTGTCCCAGCAGGAGATCCTCAAGCAACTGGGCACCGGGCTGTACATCAGCAACCTGTGGTACCTGAACTACTCGGACCTGCCGGCGGCACGCCTGACCGGCATGACCCGCTTCGCCACCTTCTGGGTGGAAAACGGCGAGATCCAGGCGCCGGTGAGCACCATGCGCTTCGATGACAGCGTCTACAGCCTGCTGGGCTCGCAGCTGGAAGCCCTGACCGAGCAACGCGAGCTGCTGCTGTCGGCCAGTACCTACGGCCAGCGCCAGACCGCTTCGATGCACTTGCCCGGAGCGCTGGTCAGCCGCCTGACCCTGACCCTGTAGAAACCGCCCTCAAACCTGAACTCACCCAGAGGTCCCATGCCCGAACGCGCGCCACTCGATGCCACCACCGCCCGCTGGCTGCCCTGGGTGGTGGCCATCGCCTTCTTCATGCAGTCCCTGGACGGCACCATCCTCAATACCGCCTTGCCGGCCATGGCCCAGGACCTGGCGGAAAACCCGCTGCGCATGCAGGGGGTGATCATCGCCTACATGCTCACGGTGGCCCTCTTGATCCCGGCCTCGGGCTGGATCGCCGACCGTTTCGGCACCAAGCGGATCTTCTTCGGCGCCATCTTGCTGTTCAGCATCGGCTCCCTGCTCTGCGCCCTGTCCAACACCCTGACCCAGCTGATTGGCGCCCGGGTGATCCAGGGCCTGGGCGGTGCGCTGATGCTGCCGGTGGGACGGCTGGTGGTGCTGCGTGCCTACCCGCGTTCGGAACTGGTGCGGATCATGGGCTTCATCACCATTCCCGGGCTTCTGGGGCCGCTGATCGGCCCGACCATGGGCGGCTGGATGGTGCAGTACCTGACCTGGCACTGGATCTTCCTGATCAACCTGCCGGTAGGCGCCGTTGGCTGCTACGCGGTGTGGCGCTTCATTCCCGACCTGCGCGGCAGCGAGCGCACACGCTTCGACAGCCTGGGCTTTGTGCTGTTCGGCGCGGCGATGGTGCTGATCACCATCGCCATGGAAGGCCTGGGGGAACTGCACCTGCCGCACTTGCGGGTGATGTTGCTGCTGTTCGGCGGGCTGGCCTGCCTGGCGGCCTACTGGCTGCGGGCCGTGCACACCGACAACCCGCTATTCGCCCCGTCACTGTTCAAGGTGCGGACCTTTGCCGTGGGCATTCTGGGCAACCTGTTCGCCCGCCTGGGCAGCGGCGCCCTGCCGTTCCTGGTGCCTCTGCTGCTGCAAGTGGCCCTGGGCTACTCACCGTCCCAGGCGGGGATGAGCATGCTGCCCCTGGCGGCCGCGGCAATGCTGGCCAAGTCCATCGCCCGGCCACTGATCGAGCGCCTAGGCTACCGCATCGTGCTCACCGGCAACACCCTGGCCCTGGGCATCATGCTGGCCAGCATGGGGCTGGTCAGCGAACAGACGCCCTACCCACTGCTGCTGGGCATGCTGGCGGTGCTGGGGGCGATCAACTCGCTGCAGTTCACGGCGATGAACACCGTGACCCTGATCGACCTCGACGATGCCGCCGCCAGCAGCGGCAACAGCCTGCTGTCGGTGGTGGCGCAACTGTCCCTGAGCCTTGGGGTGGCCTGTGCCGGCGCGCTGCTGGGCGGCTTTACCGCTGAGTTGGGCAACGATGGCGTGGACACCGTGCTCGGCGCCTTCCAACTGACCTTCCTCACGGTGGGCATCATGGCGATGCTGGCGGCGGCGATCTTCCTCCAGCTGTCGCCTACCGATGGCCGGCGCGCGCGCAAGCTCCAGGAGCAGCACATCGAACACTGACCCCACACACCTCCCCCGTAGGAGCCGGCTTGCCGGCGAAGGCCCTCCCGAGCCCTGCGCCCACCTCGCGGCCGCTTTCGCCGGCAAGCCAGCGCCTACACAAAACCGCCCCTGCGCGGCTGCTCGTCCAGAATTTGCAGGTTGTGGGAGCGGGACTGATACACTGCGCGACATTTTGTTTTGCAGGCCAGTCCCGTGACCACCATTGCCACCGCTTTTAATACTTTGCCCCTGTCTCCCGCCATGCTGGCTAACCTCGACTCCCTCGGTTATGCCCAGATGACGCCGATCCAGGCGCAGAGCTTGCCGGTGATCCTCAAGGGCATGGACCTGATCGCCCAGGCCAAGACCGGCAGCGGCAAGACCGCGGCCTTCGGCATCGGCCTGCTGAACCCGATCAACCCGCGCTACTTCGGCTGCCAGGCCCTGGTGATCTGCCCGACTCGCGAGCTGGCCGACCAGGTGGCCAAGGAAGTGCGCCGGCTGGCCCGCGCCGAAGACAACATCAAGGTCCTGACCCTGTGCGGCGGCGTGTCCTTCGGGCCACAGATCGCCTCACTGGAGCACGGCGCGCACATCATCGTCGGCACCCCGGGGCGTATCCAGCAGCATCTGCGCAAGGGTTCGCTGGTGCTCGACGGCCTGAACACCCTGGTGCTCGACGAAGCCGACCGCATGCTCGACATGGGCTTCTACGACGCCATCGAAGACATCATCGAAAAGACCCCGTCGCGCCGCCAGACCCTGCTGTTCTCCGCCACGTATCCGGTGGGCATCAAGCAACTGGCGTCGAAATTCATGCGCGATCCGCAAACGGTGAAAGCCGAAGCGTTCCACGACGATACGCAGATCGAGCAGCGCTTCTACGAGATTTCACCGGAAGAGCGCATGAGCGCAGTGACCAAAGTCCTGAACCACTTCCGCCCGGCCTCCTGCGTGGCGTTCTGCTTCACCAAGCAGCAAGTGCAGGAAACCGTCGATCACCTGACCTCCAAAGGCATCTCCGCTGTCGGCCTGCACGGCGACCTGGAGCAGCGTGACCGCGATCAGGTGCTGGCGATGTTCGCCAACCGCAGCACATCGGTACTGGTCGCCACCGACGTCGCCGCCCGTGGTCTGGACATCGATGCGCTGGACATGGTGATCAACGTCGAGCTGGCCCGCGATTCGGAAATCCACATTCACCGCGTTGGCCGTACCGGTCGCGCTGGCGAGAAAGGCATCGCGGTCAGCCTCGTCGCACCGTCCGAAGCCCATCGCGCGCAAGCCATCGAACAACTGCAGAAAGCCCCGTTGAACTGGGATCAGGTCGATAACCTCAAGTCCCAGGGCGGCGCCCCGCTGCAGCCACCGATGAGCACGCTGTGCATCGCCGGCGGGCGCAAGGACAAGGTACGTCCAGGGGATATTCTCGGCGCACTGACCGGCGACGCCGGCATCCCCGGCGCCCAGGTCGGCAAGATCGCGATCTTCGACTTCCAGTCGTATGTGGCGGTTGAACGCACCGTGGTCATGCAGGCGCTGCAGCGTTTGAACAACGGCAAGATCAAGGGCCGTTCGCTGCGCGTGCGCGTCCTCTAACCCCACCGCCCCTACACAAATTTGTGCGAGGACACCGTTTTGCGTTCTACCCAAGTCGTGATCATTGGCGCCGGCGCCGCCGGCCTGATGTGCGCCCTGACCGCGGCCGGCCGGGGCCGCCAGGTATTGCTGCTGGACCACGCCAACAAGGCCGGCAAGAAGATCCTGATGTCCGGCGGCGGCCGCTGCAACTTCACCAATATGTACACCGAGCCGGCCAATTTCCTGTCGCAGAACCCGCATTTCTGCAAATCGGCCCTGGCGCGCTACACCCAGTGGGATTTCATCGGCCTGGTGGCCAAGCACGGCGTGCCCTACCACGAGAAGAAACTCGGCCAGCTGTTCTGCGATAACAAGTCCAGCGACATCCTGGGCATGCTGCTCGACGAGTGCGATCAGGTCGGCGTGGAGCTGCGCCTGGACACCTCGATCCAGACCATCGAAAAGGTCGAAAGCGGCTACCTGCTCGACACCACCCTCGGCCAGGTTCAGTGCCAATCGCTGGTGATCGCCACCGGCGGGCTGTCGATCCCGACACTGGGCGCCACCGGCTTCGGTTATCAGGTGGCCAAACAGTTCGGCCATGAACTGCTGCCGACCCGCGCCGGCCTGGTGCCGTTCACCATCACCGACCAGCTCAAGGAACTGTGCGGCGAGTTGTCGGGCACCTCGGTGGACTGCCTGGTGAGCTGCAACGGGCAGAGTTTTCGCGAGAACATCCTGTTCACCCACCGCGGCCTCAGCGGCCCGGCGATCCTGCAGATTTCCTCCTACTGGCAGCCCGGCGACAGCGTCGAGATCAACCTGCTGCCAGACCACGACGCCCTGGGCTGGCTGCAACAGCAGCAGGGCGAGCGCCCCAACAGCGAGCTCAAGACCCTCTTGGGGGAGATTTTCACCAAGAAGATGGCCGGCCTGCTGGCCGACCACTGGTTCGCTTCCAAGCCGATGAAGCAGTACACCCCGGCGGAGCTGGCGGACGTGGCGCAGAAACTCGGCAGTTGGCAACTGGTGCCGGCGGGCACCGAAGGCTACCGCACCGCCGAAGTGACCCTGGGTGGCGTCGACACCCGGGAAGTCTCGTCCAAGACCATGGAATCGCTGAAGAGCCCGGGGCTGTATTTCATCGGTGAAGTGCTGGACGTCACCGGCCACCTGGGCGGCTTCAACTTCCAGTGGGCCTGGGCCTCGGGCTACGCGGCGGCGCAGTACGTCTGAGCCTGTGGCCAGGGCGCCGTAGGAAAGAGGAACAGATTTTGCTCAAGGATGTGACGACGGCATTGCGCCGTCGTCAATACTGGCTCAATTTAGCTGCATCGCCCCGGAAGGCCTGCCCTACTCCATGTCCTCGACCTCTTTTCGCCAATCCCTGCGCCGTCTCTGGGCGCTGGATAAATTCAGCTACAGCGTGCGGGTATTCATCGCCCTGACCGGCAGCATGGCGCTGTGCTGGTATCAGGATGAAATGGCCCTGCTGATCCCGCTGTTCCTCGGCATCATCGCCAGCGCCCTGGCGGAAACCGACGACAGCTGGCAAGGCCGGCTCAATGCCCTGGCCGTGACCCTGGTGTGCTTCAGCATCGCCGCGCTGTCGGTGGAGCTGCTGTTCCCCTACCCCTGGATCTTCGCCATCGCCCTGGCCCTGGCCAGCTTCGGCCTGACCATGCTGGGGGCGCTGGGCGAACGCTATGGCGCCATCGCCTCGGCGACCCTGATTCTCTCGGTCTACACCATGATCGGCGTCGATCAGCGCGGCGGCGCGGTGATCGATTTCTGGCATGAGCCGGTGCTGCTGGTGGCCGGCGCCGCCTGGTACGGCCTGCTGTCGGTGCTGTGGCAGGCGCTGTTTTCCAACCAGCCGGTGCAGCAGAGCCTGGCCCGGTTGTTTCGCGAGCTGGGTTTCTATCTCAAGCTCAAGTCCTCGCTGTTCGAGCCCATCCGCCAGCTGGATGTGGAGGCCCGGCGCCTGGAGCTGGCCCAGCAGAACGGCAAGGTAGTGGCGGCCCTCAACGCGGCCAAGGAGATCATCCTGCACCGGGTCGGCAATGGCCGGCCGGGGTCGAAGGTCAGCCGCTATTTGAAGCTGTACTTCCTGGCCCAGGACATCCACGAACGCGCCAGCTCTTCCCACTACCCGTACAACGCCCTGGCCGAAGCCTTCTTCCACAGCGACGTGCTGTTTCGCTGCCAGCGCCTGCTGCGCCAGCAGGGCAAGGCCTGCCGCGCCCTGGCCGAATCCATCCAGCTGCGCCAGCCCTTCGTCTATGACGCCAGCTTCGCCGAAGCGCTGGGCGATCTGCATGCCTCCCTGGAACACTTGCGCATCCAGAGCAACCCGGCCTGGCGCGGACTGTTGCGTTCGCTGCGGGCCCTGGCGGCCAACCTCGGCACCCTCGACCGTCTGCTCAGCGACGCCAGCAACCCCGATGCCCTGGCCGACGCCACCGACAGCAGCCTGCTGGACCGCTCGCCACGCAACCTCAAGGATGTCTGGACCCGCCTGCGCACCCAGCTGACGCCGACGTCGCTGCTATTTCGCCATGCCCTGCGCCTGCCCCTGGCGCTGAGCATCGGCTACGGCATGGTGCATTTGATCCACCCGTCCCAGGGCTACTGGATCATCCTCACCACCCTGTTCGTCTGCCAGCCCAACTACGGTGCCACCCGGCGCAAGCTGGGGCAGAGGATCGTCGGCACCGCCATTGGCCTGACCATCGCCTGGGCGCTGTTCGACCTGTTCCCCAGCCCCTTGGTGCAATCGTGTTTCGCCATTGCCGCCGGGGTGGTGTTCTTTACCAACCGCACCACCCGCTACACCCTGGCCACGGCCGCCATCACCCTGATGGTGCTGTTCTGCTTCAACCAGGTGGGCGACGGCTACGGGCTGTTCCTGCCGCGGCTGTTCGATACCCTGCTGGGCAGCCTGATCGCCGGCCTGGCGGTGTTCCTGTTCCTGCCGGACTGGCAGGGCCGGCGCCTGAACAAGGTGCTGGCCAATACCCTGACCTGCAACAGCATCTACCTGCGCCAGATCATGCAGCAGTACGCCGCCGGCAAGAGCGACGACCTGGCCTACCGCCTGGCCCGGCGCAACGCCCACAACGCCGACGCCGCGCTGTCCACCACCCTGGCCAACATGCTCATGGAGCCCGGGCATTTCCGTAAGGAGGCCGACGTCGGCTTCCGCTTCCTGGTGCTGTCCCACACCCTGCTCAGCTACCTGTCGGGCTTGGGCGCGCACCGGGAAACCCGGCTGCCGGACGAGGTTCGCGAACAGCTGATCAATGGCGCGGGCGTCAGCCTGGCGACGAGCATCGACGAAATCGCCCAGGGGCTGGCCAACAAGACCCCGATCGCCATCCAGAGCGATGCCGAGGAAGCGCTGGCCAATGAGCTGGAGCAGATGCCGGATGAGATCGACGAAGGCCAGCGCCTGGTGCAGACCCAACTGGCGCTGATCTGCCGCCAGTTGGGCCCGTTGCGGACCCTGGCGGCGCATCTGATCAAGGACACCAGCGACAACGCAAAACCGTAGGAGCCGGCTTGCCGGCGAAAGGGGCCGCAAGACTGATGCAAGGTCCGGGGCGCTTTCGCTGGCAAGCCAGCGCCTGCGTCTTCGGTTACATGCCGTGCTGGCGTAGCAGGCGGTCGTAGCTGCCGTCAGCTTTCATGGCAGCGATTTCCTTGTCGAACCTGGCCACAATCTGCGCATGCTCGGGGTTCTTCAGGCTGACCAGGATATGCAGGCTGTTCTCGCTCAGGGGCTTGGGCAGGAACTCCACCGCATTGCGTACCCGCGGCGACTCCCGGGCCAGGTAGTAGCGGGCCACGTATTCGTCTTCCAGGGTCAGCTTGACCCGATCCGCCGCCAGCATGCGCACCGCCATGGCGAAACTGTGCACCGGCACCTTCTGCATGTCGGGGTCGTTGTCGAATTCGGGGGAATAGGCGTAGCCACGCACCACCGCCACCGGGTACTCATGCAGTTGCTTGAGATTGCTGTATTCCAGGGGCGCATCCTTGCGCTTGATGAAACGCACGCGGTTGACCATGTATTCCGCAGAAAACTGCCCCAACTGGGTGCGCTCTTCGTTGTACCAGGCATTGACCAGCACGTCGTAGCGTCCCTCGCCGATGCCCAACAGGGCCCGGGCCCAGGGTACCTGCTCGAATTCGCTGGAGTAGCCGGCGCGGGACAGAGCGGTGCTGACAATGTCGGTGGCCACGCCGCCATTGACCAGGGTCGCGTCGGTAAAGGGTGGCCAGGCATCGGCGACCAGCCGCAGCCTTTCGGCAAAAGCGCTCTGGCCCAGCAACAGCAATCCGATCAAAGCCAAAGCTCGATGCAGTCGCAGCATGCTAATTGATCCTTAGCGGGCCCTGGGCCCAGCGCGTTCCAGCCCATACTCCAGGGTCACGGCCTGTGCGGCACAGGTCGGCCCAGCTCCTAACATTAGCTCATCAGAACCCATGCACAGGTCTTGAAAACAGATTACACAAAGAAGACAAATACCAGTGGCCTCAGTAGTGGCATTTTGACCCATCTCACAGAAACAACCTCTGCATGACAAGCGGCAAGACATCCCGCGGCGATGTGCTTACTATTTCGCGCAGCACTCAATACAGGATATGAAGATGACCATCGAATGGGTCTGCAAACATCACACCGACCTGGGCAAGGAACAGTTGTACGCGATTCTGCAATTGCGTACCGAAGTCTTCGTGGTGGAACAGAAATGCCCCTATCAGGAAGTCGACGGCCGCGACCTTGAAGGCGATACCTGCCACCTGATGGCCTGGGACGGCGACCGGTTGCTGGCCTACCTGCGCCTGCTGGACCCGACTTCCCAGGGCGGCGACGTGGTCATCGGCCGCGTGGTCATCGCTGAACAGGCCCGTGGCCAGGGCCTGGGCCACACCCTGATGGAGCAGGCGCTGAAGCAGGCCGAGCGGCATTGGCCGCAAACGCCGATCTACCTCTCGGCCCAGGCTCATCTGCAGGCCTATTACGGCCGCTACGGTTTCGTGGTGGTGGGCGAAGCATACCTGGAGGACGATATTCCTCACATCGGCATGCGTCGTTCCTGAGCCTCAGGGATAGCCCAGCACGGCCTTGATCTGCCGCAGGTTGGGCTCGATCCAGCCCTTGTCGATGGCACCCCAGTTGTGGATCCGGTAACGCCCGGCATGGTTGCGCGCGCCGTCCTGCTGCTCGAACTCGCAGAGGATGTCCAGGTCCGCCAGGGCCGCGATGGTGTCCTGGGCAGTGCGCCGCGGCATGCCAGTGACCTCGGTCAGCGCCGGCACGCTGCTGGCCAGGCCGCTGTCGATCAGGTACGCCACATACAGGCGGCGGTAGAAACTGCTCTTGGTCTTGCTCACATCCATCGCCCACTCCTTGCCTTCAGGGGTTAATCCGACGCTCCCGCCTTGCCTTGCAGGTCGCGCCAGGTCAGGTAGACCCGCAGGTCGAACTCCAGTTGGTGATAGCCCGGCAGCATATGCTCGCAGAGCTTGTAGAACGCCTTGTTGTGATCCGACTCCTTGAAGTGGGCCAGTTCGTGCACCACGATCATCCGCAAGAATTCCGGCGCCGCCTCCTTGAACAGCGAAGCGATGCGGATCTCTTTCTTGGCCTTGAGCTTGCCGCCCTGCACCCGGGAGACCGTGGTATGCAGGCCCAGGGCACGGTGGGTCAGGTCCAGACGGTTGTCGAACAGCACCTTGTCGATGGCCGGCGCGTTGCGCAGGTATTCCTGCTTGAGTTCCAGCGCGTAGCTATACAGCGCCTTGTCGCTCTGTATGGCGTGCCGAGCCGGGTAACGCTGGCTCAGGTAGTCGCCCAGGCGCTGCTCATCGATCAACTGGCGCACTTGCTGCTGCAAGGCGATGGGATAGGCCTGGAGGTACTTGAGTGCGGTCATGAAGGGGCAACGCAGGGCATGAAGGGCGCCAGTGTAGCGAATTCAGGCCTGTAGCGCGCTCCAGTCAAAGGGCTGGGCGAACTGGCTGGCGGTACTGGCGGTCAGCGGCCGAGCCACCAGGAAACCTTGCACATACTCGCAGCCATTGGTCTTGAGCCACTCGTATTGCTCAAGGGTTTCCACGCCCTCGGCGATCACCAGCAGGTCGAACTGCTTGCACAGGTCGATCACGCAGCGGGCGATGGCGGCATCCCTTGGCGAGGTCAGCAGGCGGGCGATCAGGTGACGATCGAGCTTGAGGGTGTCCAGTTGCAGGTCACGCAGGTAGGCCAGGCAACAACTGCCCGAACCGAAGTCATCCAGGGCCACCCGCACTCCCAGCTGGCGCAGCAACTGCAACTGTTTGCGGGTGTCATCCAGGTTCTGGGTCAAGGCTGCCTCGGTAACCTCCACCTCCAGTTGGCGCGGTTGCAGGCCGTGGCGCGACAGCACCTGGCGCAGCTCGGCCACCAGGTTGGGCATGCTGAACTGAGTGGCGCTGAGGCTGACGCCCAGCACCAGGTCGGGGCTGAACACCTGCTCCCAATCCTTGCGCTGGGCCGCGCCCTGTTGATAGATCCAACTGCCCAGGCGGCTGATCAGCCGCGCCTCCTCAAGCAGGGGCAAGAACAACCCCGGAGGCACGTCGCCCACGCTCGGATGACGCCAGCGCAGCAAGGCTTCGAAACCGCGCAGGCGCCCGTCGGCAACGGCTACCTGGGGCTGATACACCAGGGTGAATTCCTTGCGCTCCACGGCGCTGCGCACGCTTTCTTCAAGCATCAGCCGCGAACGGGCGCGGCCATTCATCTCGTGATCGTAGTAGCGGTACTGCTGGCGGCCAGCGCGCTTGGCTTCGTACATGGCGATGTCCGCCGCCCGCAACAGGCCGTCCAGGTTGGAGCCGCAGTCGGGGTAGATGGCGATACCGATACTGGCCCCCAGCACCACCTCCAGGCCATCGATCTGCTGATTGATGGACAGGCGCTCGATCAGCTTCTCGGCGATTTTCGCCGCTTGCTCGGGGAAGCTCAGTTCCAGCAGCGCGGTAAATTCATCGCCGCCCATGCGCCCGAGGATGTCGAAGGAGTGCAGGCAGTCCTTCAGTTGTTCGGAAACCCAGCGCAGCACCCGGTCGCCGGCGTCGTGCCCCAGGGAGTCGTTGACCCGCTTGAAGCCGTCGAGGTCCAGGTAGAGCAGGACCAGGGTCTTTCCCGAACGGTCGCTGCGCAGCAGGATGTTTTCCACGGTCTGATAGAAGCCGCGGCGGTTGAGCAGGCCGGTCAGCGGGTCGGTCACGGCCTGGTATTCGAGTTGCTGGTGCAAGTGGCGCACTTCGGACATGTCCAGCAGGGTGACCACCATTGCCTTCTGGTCACTGGGCAAGGGCGCACAGGACAAGGCCACGCTGATCAACTGGCCGGGCACGGTGCGCATCTGGGCGTCGTGCAGGCGGTAGGTTTCGCCCCGGCGATAACAGGCGTAGAGCTCGGAGCCGCCCCAGTCGGGAACGTGGGGCTTTTGCAGGTAGTCGAGAAAGGCCGACCCTACCAGTTCATTGACCTGGGCGTTGAGCAGGCGCGAAACCGCCGGATTGGCGAAACGCACGCACCCGCCCTCGTCCACCACCAGAATGCCCTCGGCAGCGTTGTCCAGCACCGAGGCGTTGAAGGCCCGCGCCACTTCCAGGTCGTGGCTGAGATGCTGCAGGGCCCGGCGGTTGCGCTGGTGCTCCAGCAGGGCCTGTACCTTGGGCTTGAGGATCTGGGGGTCGAACGGTTTGAACAGGTAGTCCACGGCGCCGCTGGCATAGCCCTTGATCACGGCATCCTGAGACTGTTCGTTGGCGGTGAGAAAAATGATCGGGGTCAGCCGGGTGCGCTGGCTGCCGCGCATCAGGCGGGCAACTTCGAAGCCGTCCATGCCGGGCATCTGAACATCCAGCAACACCAGGTCCACTTCATGCTCAAGCAACAGGCCCAGGGCCTCGACGCCCGAGGCGGCGGTCATCACCTGCCAGTCCTGGCGCTGCAACAGAGCACGCATGCTGAGGAGATTTTCAGGATAGTCATCGACGATCAGAAGAGTGGAGTGGCCTTCGGCTGGCTCTGGTTGCACGCATTCCATGCTGCTTCTCTTGTCTGTAAAAAGACTGAACGGGTGTAAAAACCCGGTAAAACCTAAGGTTTCACTCTAGACCCGGATCCTCAAAAGCAGAAGCTGCCAACACGCCATCACTTCGCCAATGGCCACGACTCCCGACTAACGGTCACAGAGTTGCCGCATAAAAACCGGGACAGATGGCATTTAGACATTTTGCTGACGCCAGATATCCGCCATACGGGCCTCGCCAAGCGCCGCTTCTGCGCTATAAAGACCCCCTAAGAAGCGCAGGCTAAAGCCTTCGGCCACCTGCATCAGCCATGCCCTTGCGGAAACAGCGAACATGATCGACCTGGCAACCTGGAACCTCAGCGTTCCCGTCGGCAGCCCCCCGGCGACCATCGACACCCCGACACTGGTCAAGGGTTTCAAGGACCAGTACTTCCACTCCGACACCGGCACCCTGTTCTTCTGGTCGCCGGTGACCGGCTCGAAAACCGAGAACGCCATCTACCCGCGTACCGAGCTACGCGAGACCTACTCCAACGGCACCTTGCGCAACTGGACCTACCCCGAAGCGGACAACCTGCTGTACGCGACCCTGGCGGTGAACCAGGTGCCCTCCTCGGGCAAGATCGTCATCGGCCAGATCCACGCCTACAACAGCACCAAGCCCCTGGTGAAGGTCGAGTACCAGTACAAGACCAGCAAGGGCAGCGGCAACATCGTGGCCAAGGTGCGCCTGCACCCGGAGGACGAGGAAGGCCGTGTCATCACCATTGCCGAGAACGTGCCCATGGACCGGGAATTTTCCTACCTGATCCACCTGAGCCCGGGGGGCGCCCTGGGCATCAGCGCTGCCGGCTATCAATGGGACAGCCAGCTGAGCGCGGCCTGGCGCGACAAGCCGCTGTACTTCAAGGCCGGGGTTTATGTGCAGGACAACACCGGCTACACCAGCGAAGGCGGCAAGGTGACCTTTTCCAAGCTGGACATTGACCACAACAAGACCTGAAACCCCTTCCTGTGGCGGAGCCGGCTTGCCCGCGAAGGCAAGAATCCCGGATACAAAAAAGCCCGCATCGCTGCGGGCTTCTTCGTTCGACGCTAAGGCTCAGTTGACCTTGGCGTTCAGCTCACCCTTGAGGTAGCGCTGGAACATGGCTTCCAGGGAGATCGGCTTGATCTTCGAGGCGTTGCCGGCGGTGCCGAAGGCTTCGTAACGGGCGATGCACACATCGCGCATGGCGGTCACGGTGGCGCCGAAGAACTTGCGCGGGTCGAATTCGCTCGGGTTGGTAGCCATCAGGCGACGCATGGCGCCGGTGGACGCCAGGCGCAGGTCGGTGTCGATGTTGACCTTGCGCACGCCGTACTTGATGCCTTCGACGATTTCTTCAACCGGCACGCCGTAGGTTTCTTTGATGTCGCCGCCGTACTGGTTGATGATCGCCAGCCACTCTTGCGGGACCGAGGAAGAACCGTGCATCACCAGGTGAGTGTTGGGGATACGCTTGTGGATTTCCTTGATACGGTCGATGGCCAGCACGTCGCCGGTAGGCGGCTTGGTGAACTTGTAGGCGCCGTGGCTGGTGCCGATGGCGATGGCCAGGGCATCCACCTGGGTCTTCTTGACGAAGTCCGCGGCTTCTTCCGGGTCGGTCAGCATCTGGCTGTGGTCCAGCACGCCTTCGGCGCCGATGCCGTCTTCTTCACCGGCCATGCCGGTTTCCAACGAACCCAGGCAGCCCAGTTCGCCCTCTACCGACACGCCGCAGGCGTGAGCCATGGCTACGGTTTGCTGGGTAACACGGACGTTGTATTCGTAGTCGGTCGGGGTCTTGCCGTCTTCACCGAGGGAGCCGTCCATCATCACCGAGGAAAAGCCCAGTTGAATGGAACGCTGGCAGACGTCAGGGCTGGTGCCGTGGTCCTGGTGCATGCACACCGGGATATGCGGAAACTCTTCGATGGCAGCCAGAATCAGGTGACGCAGGAAAGGCGCGCCGGCGTATTTGCGGGCGCCGGCCGAAGCCTGGACGATCACCGGGGAGTCAGTCTTGTCAGCGGCTTCCATGATGGCGCGCATCTGCTCAAGGTTGTTGACGTTGAAGGCTGGAACGCCGTAGCCGAACTCGGCTGCGTGGTCCAGCATCTGGCGCATGCTGATGAGTGCCATTGTGTGTCTCTCTCCCGGTCGAGGGTCGTTAATCGTGCAAGCCTGCCGTAGCGGCGACTGCTATTCAAGTGATTGCAGATCGGGGGTCAACCCGCTCTGTTCCATTCGTTAAAACCAAATCTCTACAGCCACGCAGGAGCCGGCTCGCCGGTGAAAGGGGCCTTGAACCTTGCACAGGTCTGAAGGCCGCCTCCGCTGGCAAGCCAGCCCCTACATGGCCTTGCAGCCGCGGCCGATCAGGTCATTGGTGGCGACCCAGTAGACCAGGCCTTCCTCACCCTTGACGTGAAACGCCAGCATGTCGTCGCTGTACAGCGAGCCGGAACCGCTGGGCTCAAGCTTCAGGCGGCGTACCTGGTCGTCGCCCCCCAGGCGCACATCGACGGCCTTGCGGCTGTCGTCGGTGTAGCGCCAGAGCACCTGGGCCTGGCTGTCGCAGGTCCAGGTGGTCCAGTTGTCAGTGGTCGGGGACTTGAGCAGGTTCAGGTTGGCACAACCTGCCAACAAGCCCAGCATCGCCACGGCGATCAAACCTTTCATCAATGTTCCTCGGCTGGCGGCCAACAGGCCCCGGCGCGTTGCGTTAACCCATCTGACCCGTCAAGGGCAACCCTGTTCCCTGGCCTTTGACGGCGTCTCGTACTTCTCCAGGCCCTCAGGGCCCAGGCGCTTGTTGATCACCGGAGCCGTCTCGGCCTGCCAGTCAGCCTGGTAGCAGCCTTTGTGCACCTCGCCGGCCTCCTCCGCAGGCGTTGCCTTGGGGGCACTGGAGCAGCCCGCCAGCAACGCCACGGCGATCAACAGTGGCAACGTCTTGACCATCAGAACACTCCTTTGCCCGGCCAATCGAGGCCTCAGGCCTTGGCTCGGGCTTCCAGGACTTCAACCGCCGGCAGCACCTTGCCCTCGACGAACTCGAGGAAGGCGCCACCACCGGTAGAAATGTAGGAGATCTGCTGGGCTACGCCATATTTGTCGATGGCTGCCAGGGTGTCGCCGCCGCCGGCAATGGAGAACGCGGAGCTGTCAGCGATGGCCTGGGCCAGGACCTTGGTGCCATTGCCGAACTGGTCGAATTCGAACACACCCACCGGACCGTTCCAGAGGATGGTCTTGGAGGATTTCAGCAGCTCGGCAAACTGCGCGGCAGTCTGCGGGCCGATGTCGAGAATCATGTCGTCATCGGCCACATCGGCGATCAGCTTGACGGTGGCCGCAGCGCTCTCGGCAAATTCCTTGGCCACCACCACGTCCACCGGCAGCGGTACGCTGACCTTGGCGGCGATGGCGCGAGCGGTGTCCAGCAGGTCAGGCTCGTACAGCGACTTGCCCACCGGATGCCCGGCAGCAGCGAGGAAGGTGTTGGCGATGCCACCACCGACGATCAACTGGTCGCAGATCTGGCTCAGGCTGTTGAGCACGTCCAGCTTGGTGGAAACCTTGGAGCCGGCAACGATGGCCGCCATCGGCTTGGCCGGGCTGCCCAGGGCCTTGCCCAGTGCATCCAGTTCAGCGGCCAGCAAAGGACCGGCAGCAGCCACTTTGGCGAACTTGGCCACGCCATGGGTCGAACCCTCGGCGCGGTGCGCGGTGCCGAAGGCGTCCATCACGAACACGTCGCACAGGGCAGCGTATTGCTGGGCCAGCTCGTCAGCGTTCTTTTTCTCGCCCTTGTTGAAGCGCACGTTCTCGAACAGCACGATGTCGCCGGCCTTGACCTCGACACCACCCAGGTAATCGGCCACCAGCGGCACTTCACGACCCAGGGCGCGGCTCAGGTAGTCGGCCACCGGCTTGAGGCTGTTCTCGGCGGAAAACTCGCCTTCGGTCGGGCGGCCCAGGTGCGAGCAGACCATCACTGCCGCGCCTTTTTCCAGGGCCAGCTTGATGGTCGGCAGCGAAGCCAGGATCCGCGCATCGCTGGTGACAACACCGTCCTTGACTGGGACGTTGAGGTCTTCACGGATCAGCACGCGCTTACCTTGCAGATCGAGGTCGGTCATCTTCAACACGGTCATGGGTCGCAATTCCTGGGTTACTGTTCTTCAGAAACAGAGAGTTGAGTGTCAGTGCGTGGAGCGGCTGTGTGCAGGTAGTGCCCAGCTACGTCCAGCATTCGGTTGGCAAAGCCCCATTCGTTGTCGAACCAGGCCAGGATGTTCACCAGCTTCGGGCCGGAAACACGGGTCTGGCTGGCATCGACGATCGCCGAATGGGGATCATGATTGAAATCACAGCTGGCATGCGGCAGCTCGGTATAGGCCAAAAGACCCTTGAGCGGACCGCTGGTGGCGGCCTCGCGCAGGATCCGGTTGACCTCGGTGGCGTCGGTATCGCTCACGGTCTGCATGGTGATGTCCAGGCAGGACACGTTCACCGTCGGCACCCGCACTGCTTTGGCCTGAATTCGCCCGGCAAGTTCCGGCAACAGGCGCTCGATACCCCGCGCCAGTCCGGTTGACACCGGGATCACCGACTGGAAGGCCGAACGGGTACGCCGCAGGTCTTCATGGTGATAGGCGTCGATCACCGGCTGGTCGTTCATCGCCGAGTGAATGGTGGTGATCGAGACGTACTCCAGGCCAATGGCCTGATCCAGCAGGCGCAACAGCGGCACGCCGCAGTTGGTGGTGCAGGAGGCGTTGGACACCAGCCGTTCGTCGCCGCTCAGGCAATCCTGGTTCACCCCATAGACGATGGTGGCGTCGACATCCGCCTCGCTGGCCATCGGCTGGGAGAACAGCACTCGCGGCGCGCCGGCGTCGAGGAAACGCTGGCCGTCTTCGCGGGTGTGGTAGGCACCGGAGCATTCCAGCACCAGATCGACGCCCAGGGACGCCCAATCGATGCCTTCGGGGGTGGCACTGCGCAACACTTTCACGCAGTTGCCATTGATATGCAGACAATCGCCATCGACCTTCACCTCACCGGGAAAACGCCCGTGGGTGGAATCGAAGCGTGTCAGGTATTCAACGCTGGCCATGTCGGCCAGATCGTTGATGGCAACGATCTCGAACCCGGCCGCGGCCCCTCGCTCGAACAGAGCACGCAAGACGCAACGACCAATCCGGCCGTAGCCGTTGAGTGCAACTTTGTAGGGACGCGGTTGAGGCATGGGGTTCTCAATGACCGGTGATGAAACCATCCGCTTCGTGCTGCCTGCGCCATCGTCATCGCGAGCAAGCTCGCTCCCACAAGGACGGTATACATCCCTGCAGGAGCGAGCTTGCTCGCGATTGCGTCAGTGCAGGCAACCCGGCTTCCGGGTTTAGTCTTCCAGCAGCTCTTCGGCCTGGCCCAGGATGTTGTCCAGGGTGAAGCCGAACTCTTCGAACAGGGCCGGCGCAGGCGCCGACTCGCCGTAGGTGGTCATGCCGATCACGCGGCCTTCCAAGCCCACGTACTTGAACCAGAAGTCGGCATGAGCCGCTTCGATCGCGATACGTGCGCTGACCTGCAGCGGCAGAACCGATTGCTTGTAGCCCGCGTCCTGAGCATCGAACACGCTGGTGCAAGGCATGGAAACCACCCGCACCTTGCGGCCTTGCTCGGTCAGTTTGTCGTAGGCCTGAACGGCCAGGCCGACTTCCGAACCGGTGGCGATCAGGATCAGTTCAGGCTCGCCTGCGCAGTCCTTCAACACATAGCCGCCGCGGCTGATGTCGGCGATCTGGCCGGCGTCGCGGGTTTGGTGCTGCAGGTTCTGGCGCGAGAAGATCAGCGCCGAAGGGCCGTCCTTGCGCTCCAGCGCGTTTTTCCAGGCCACCGCCGATTCAACGGCATCGGCCGGGCGCCAGGTGTCGAGGTTCGGCGTGGTACGCAGGCTGGTCAGTTGCTCGATCGGCTGGTGAGTCGGGCCGTCTTCGCCCAGGCCGATGGAGTCGTGGGTGTAGACATGGATCACACGCTTCTTCATCAGCGCCGACATGCGCACCGCATTGCGGGCGTATTCCATGAACATCAGGAAGGTCGCGCCGTAAGGCACCAGGCCGCCGTGCAGGGCAACGCCGTTCATGATGGCGGTCATGCCGAACTCGCGCACGCCGTAGTACATGTAGTTGCCACTGGCATCTTCAGCGCTGACACCCTTGCAACCTTTCCACAGGGTCAGATTGGAACCGGCCAGGTCGGCCGACCCACCGAGCACTTCCGGCAGCAGGGGGCCGAACGCATTCAGGGTGTTCTGGCTGGCCTTGCGGCTGGCGATGGTTTCGCCCTTGGCGGCCACTTCGGCGATGTAGGCGTCGGCCTTCTCGGCGAAGTCGGCAGGCAGGTCACCGCTCAGGCGACGTACCAGTTCGTTGGCTTCGCTTGGGAAGGCTGCGGAATAGGCGGCGAAACGCTGGTCCCACTCGGCTTCGACAGCGCGACCTTTTTCCTTGGCATCCCACTCGGCATAAATGTCGGCTGGGATTTCGAACGGACCGTAGTTCCAGTTCAGCGCCTGGCGGGTCAGGGCGATTTCCGCGTCGCCCAGTGGCGCGCCGTGGCAATCTTCCTTGCCCTGCTTGTTCGGCGAACCGAAACCGATGGTGGTCTTGCAGCAGATCAGGGTCGGCAGCGGGCTCTTGCGCGCGGTGTCGATGGCGGTCTTGATCTCTTCCGGATCGTGGCCGTCGACGTTGCGGATCACTTGCCAGTTATAGGCTTCGAAACGCTTAGGCGTGTCGTCGGTGAACCAGCCTTCGACTTCGCCGTCGATGGAGATGCCGTTGTCATCGTAGAAGGCGATCAGCTTGCCCAGGCCCAGGGTGCCGGCCAGGGAAGCAACTTCGTGGGAAATGCCTTCCATCATGCAGCCATCACCCAGGAACACGTAGGTGTGATGGTCGACGATGTTGTGGCCTGGGCGGTTGAACTGCGCCGCCAGGACTTTCTCCGCCAGGGCAAAGCCCACAGCGTTGGCCAGGCCCTGGCCCAGCGGGCCGGTGGTGGTTTCCACGCCTGGGGTGTAACCGAACTCCGGGTGGCCCGGGGTGCGGCTGTGCAGTTGGCGGAAGCTCTTCAGGTCATCGATCGACAGGTCGTAGCCGGTCAGGTGCAGCAGCGAGTAGATCAACATCGAGCCGTGGCCATTGGACAGCACGAAGCGGTCGCGGTCGGCGAAGGATGGGTTGCTCGGGTTGTGCTTGAGGTAGTCACGCCAAAGTACTTCGGCGATATCCGCCATACCCATAGGGGCACCTGGATGGCCGCTGTTGGCTTTTTGCACGGCATCCATGCTGAGGGCACGAATGGCGTTGGCACGCTCACGACGGCTTGGCATCGCTGATCTCCTGGGGATTGAATAAAACGAAACGGAAAAAAGGCCTGCATTTTCCCTCAGGCGCCAGGCGGGGGCAATGACAGATAGTCACTCAGGCATGTTTTTCCCCTGTTGAAGACGCAATCCATTGATGAAACCCCTTCGCCGCTCGTTGACTGTAGAAGCAGAGGCTCTGGAAAAGCCCCTGCAGACTCCAATATCAAAACTTTTTGATATTGGCCTTGCGAGCATTTGCGGGCCCCTCTAGACTGCTGCCCCATGAACCTGCCCGCGCCTGCCATCAGCCATGACGATTGCGACGAACTGGCGGCCCTGTGCAAGGCCGGCGGCGACCCCCTGCGGCTGAATGTATTGCGCGCGCTGAGCAACGATTCGTTTGGCGTGCTGGAGCTGGCGCAGATCTTCGCCATCGGCCAGTCGGGCATGAGCCACCACCTGAAGGTCCTGGCCCAGGCCAGCCTGGTGGCGACCCGTCGTGAAGGCAATGCGATTTTCTATCGCCGCGCCCTGCCCCATACCGGGCTCCTGGGCGGCAAACTGCACGCAGCCTTGCTGGAAGAGGTCGACCAACTGAACCTGCCGAGCGAGGTGCAGGCCCGGATCAGCCTGGTGCACCGGCAGCGGGCTGCAGCCAGCCAGGACTTCTTTTCCCGGGTGGCGGAAAAATTCCGCGCCCAGCAGGACCTGATCGCAGGACTGCCCCAGTACCGCGACAGTGTTCTGGCGCTGCTGGACAAACTGAGTTTCGACCCAATGGCCACGGCCATTGAAGTCGGCCCCGGCGACGGTGGATTTCTCCCCGAGCTGGCCCGACGCTTTGCCCGGGTCACCGCGCTGGACAACAGCCCGGCGATGCTGGAGCTGGCACGCCAGCTGTGCGAACGCGAAACATTGGCTAACGTCAGCCTGCAATTGGCCGATGCACTGAACGGTGTACAGCTGCAGGCCGATTGCGTGGTGCTGAACATGGTCCTGCATCATTTCGCCGCGCCGGCCGAGGCCCTCAAGCAGATGGCCCAATTGCTGCAACCAGGCGGCAGCCTGTTAGTGACAGACTTGTGCAGCCACAACCAGAGTTGGGCCAAAGAGGCTTGCGGCGATCTCTGGCTAGGGTTCGAACAAGATGATTTGGCCCGTTGGGCCACCGCTGCGGGACTGACTCCCGGGGAAAGCCTGTATGTAGGCTTACGTAATGGTTTCCAGATCCAGGTCCGCCATTTTCAGCGACCGGCTGGCGACACTCACCATCGGTAAATTTTAGGAAACCGTCGAGATGAGCGAATACTCCCTTTTCACCTCCGAGTCCGTGTCTGAAGGGCATCCGGATAAAATCGCTGACCAGATTTCCGATGCGGTGCTGGACGCCATCATTACCCAGGACAAGCACGCCCGCGTAGCGGTCGAGACCCTGGTCAAGACTGGCGTGGCCATTGTTGCCGGCGAAGTCACCACCAGCGCCTGGGTCGATCTGGAACAGATCGTTCGCGATGTGATCTGCGATATCGGCTACACCAGCTCCGACGTCGGCTTCGACGGTGCTACCTGCGGCGTGATGAACATCATTGGCAAGCAGTCCCCCGACATCAACCAGGGCGTCGACCGCGCCAAGCCGGAAGATCAGGGCGCTGGCGACCAGGGCCTGATGTTCGGCTACGCCAGCAACGAAACCGAGGTGCTGATGCCGGCGCCGATCACCTTCTCGCACCAACTGGTCCAGCGCCAGGCCGAAGCCCGCAAATCGGGCCTGCTGCCCTGGCTGCGCCCGGACGCCAAATCCCAGGTCACCTGCCGCTACGAAGGCGGCAAGGTAGTCGGTATCGATGCCGTGGTGCTGTCGACCCAGCACAACCCCGAGGTGTCCTACAACGACCTGCGCGAAGGCGTGATGGAGCTGATCGTCAAGCACGTACTGCCTGCCGAGTTGTTGAGCAAGGACACCCAGTTCCACATCAACCCGACCGGCCAGTTCATCATCGGTGGCCCGGTGGGCGACTGCGGCCTGACCGGCCGCAAGATCATCGTCGACAGCTACGGCGGCATGGCCCGCCATGGCGGTGGCGCGTTCTCCGGCAAGGACCCATCCAAGGTCGACCGTTCCGCCGCTTACGCCGGTCGCTACGTGGCCAAGAACATCGTTGCCGCCGGCCTGGCCGAGCGCTGCGAGATCCAGGTGTCCTACGCCATCGGCGTGGCCCAACCGACCTCGATCTCCCTGAACACCTTCGGCACCGGCAAGATCAGCGACGACAAGATCATCAAGCTGGTACGCGAAGTGTTCGACCTGCGCCCCTACGCAATCACCACCATGCTCGACCTGCTGCACCCGATGTACCAGGAAACCGCTGCCTACGGTCACTTCGGCCGGGCTCCGCAAACCAAGACCGTGGGTGACGACACCTTCACCACCTTCACTTGGGAAAAGACCGACCGCGCCGACACCCTGCGCGCCGCTGCCGGCCTGTAAGCTTCACCTGGCAACATCCAAAGCCCCGCCCGGCTCGCCCGGCGGGGCTTTTTTGTCGCCTGAGGTTTCTTGCACATCCCGCAAACCGCTGCTGATACGGGGCCAAGCGAGCAAGGACACCGGTGTTCCTTGACGGGGAAACACCTCGCAACCACCTTCGCCCCGGCCCTCAGCCAATCCCCTCTAGCCTTTAGCACATGACCCACAGAGCAAGGATGCTCCCCATGCTGCCAAGAGCCGTTGTGCTGCTGAGCCTCACGCCATTCTTCGCCCAGGCCGCCTGCCCCGACTGGCCGGTTCCCCGTGCCGCCGATGAAATCACCGCCCTGCAGCAGCAACTGCAGCGCTGGGATAGCAGCTATTACCGTGACGGCCGATCACTGGTGGCGGATGAGCTCTACGATCAGGCCCGCCAGCGCCTGCTCACCTGGCGCCAGTGCTTCCCCCAGGCTCCCCAGGCAACGGACCAGCCCCTGCTCGGCGCCGGGGGCAGCATCCGCCACCCCATCCCCCACACGGGGGTGGAAAAACTCGCCGATGCCAATGCCGTGACGGGGTGGCTCAAAGGCCGCGACGACATCTGGGTGCAACCCAAGGTCGACGGCGTCGCGGTGACCCTGATCTACCACAAGGGGCAGTTCCAGCAAGCACTCAGCCGTGGCGACGGCGTGCATGGCCATGACTGGACCCGTGCAGCCCGGCAAATCGAGGCCATACCCAAACGGCTGCCACGGCCCGTGGACCTGTTGCTGCAGGGAGAGCTGTATCTGCGCCTGGAGCAGCATGTCCAGGCTCGCTCCGGCAGCCTCAAGGCGCGCAACCGCGTGGCAGGCTGGATGGCGCGCAAACAGCTGACGGCGGCGGAGGCGGCGCAGATCGGGCTGTTTGTCTGGGACTGGCCCCAGGGCCCGGCTACGTTGAGCGAACGCCTGGAGCAACTGGCAGACCTGGGCTTTGCCGAACCCCGCGAGTACAGCCGGCCCGTAAGCGGCTTTGCCGATGCACAACAGTGGCGGGAGCGCTGGTATCGCTCGCCACTGCCCTTTGCCAGTGACGGCATCATCCTGCGACAAAGCCGGCGTCCCGCCGCCGAGCGCTGGCAGGCCAGGGCCCCATACTGGATTGCCGCCTGGAAGTACCCCTACGCCCAGGTGCTGGCCAGCGTTCGTCAAATCGAATTTCGTATCGGCCGCACGGGGCGCATCACTCCCCTGCTGGAGATCGAGCCGGTGGCCCTGGACGACCGGCAGATCCGCCGTGTCAGTCTCGGCTCGCTGCAACACTGGCGATCCCTGGAAATCCTTCCCGGCGATCAGGTAGCCATCAGTCTCGCCGGGTTGAGCATCCCGCGCCTGGATGAAGTGGTACTCAGAAGCACTCTGCGCCAAAGCATCCAGCCCCCGCGAGAAGCCGACTTTCACTTCCTGAGTTGCTGGCAGCCATCACCTGGCTGCAAGGAGCAATTCCTGGCCCGACTGACCTGGCTCAGCAGCAAACAAGGCCTGAACCTGCAGAATATCGGCAGCCGGACCTGGGCCCGGCTGGTTGAAACAGGCCGTATCAAAGGCCTGCTGGATTGGCTGACCCTGGACCAGGCAGAGCTTGCTAACATTGCCGGCTTTGGTGATCGCAGCAGCAAGCGTTTGCTCGAGAGCCTGCGCAGCGCCAGGCAACAGCCCTTCCCACGCTGGCTCAAAGCCCTCGGCATCCCGCCCAGTGGCTCGGCCGACCTGAGCGGGCCATGGCAGACCCTGGCCCTGAAAAGCAGCCTGGACTGGCAGAATGAAGCCGGTATCGGAGCGGAGCGGGCCGCACAACTGGTGGCGTTTTTCCGCGCCCCAGAGGTCCAGGCCTTGCAAGCGGCCCTGAACAGCGCCGGCATCGAAGGTTTTTAGCCCGATGGCACCTGGAACCACCCAAGCCGGAATACGCTCCAACAGCCCATTCCCGGTACAACAGTCAGTATTTTTATTGGTTATTTCTTGATCTTTTTCACCTGGAGCCTTCAATGAAACTTTTTCCATCGCTCGCCACCCTGACCCTCTGCAGCCTGATGAGCGCACCACTGCTGGCCGCCGAGCAGGCCCCCGAACTGACCGGCTGCGCCGCCAAGCGCCAGGCCATCATGAACCAGATCGAACAGGCCAAGGCCCACGGCAACAGCAATCAGCAGGCCGGCCTGGAGCGCGCCCTGAGCGAAGTGACCGCCCACTGCACCGACGCCTCGCTGAAGAAAGAGCGGGAAAACAAGGTACTTGAGGCCAAGCATGAGGTCAGCCGGCGCCAGGCCGACCTGGAAAAAGCCATGAAGAAAGGTGACTCGGAGAAGATCAACAAGCGCAAGGACAAGCTTGCCGAGTCCCGCAAGGAACTGCAGCAAGCCCTGGACGAACTGGACAAGTAAACAACCTGATACCGCGGCCCTGCTCAGCAGAGCCGCCAATCAGTGATTGCGGAACTCTTTGTGGCAGGCGCTGCAGGCGTCCTCGACCTTCTGCACCGCCGGCCCCAGATTGCTGGCCTTGTAGGGCTGGACCTGGCTGATCGTCACCAGCTCACCGGTGGCGGCTTCCAGGGTGCGGGCCAACTCCTGGAAACGCGCCTGCTTGCGCCAGACGTCATCGGTGGCGCTGCTGTGATCCTCCTCCTTGACCTCGGGGAAGTGCTTCCACGGCTCATGGGACAGGCTGTCGAGTTTCACCGCGCCTTCGGCAAAGCGCGCGCCGTCGAAAGGAATCCGCCCCCGCAGCATGCCCCCCAGGTCCTCGCCGGTCTTGAGCATCTGCTTGAAGATCGCCTTGCGCTGGCCCAGGGGAGAATTGGGATCGACACCGCCACAGGCGGAAAGCGTCAGGCAGGCCAGCAATACAACAGAAAGTCTTTTTAGCGTCATGGTGGCTTCAGGTCTGGTCACGGAAACGGCGGCCAGTATCCTCGCCTCCCCGGCAAACACCAATACCCCTATTAATAATATGGGTTGTCCCCCGCCACCAATGCGGCGGGCAGCCTCTCGAGGAAATACAGCATGAATCCGAGCCCGCTCCGCTGGCCTCGCCATCTGCTCTGGGCCCTGCCGGCCCTGGCGCTGCTCGCTGGCTGCAACGGCGGCGACAATACCAAGCCAGCCCCCACCCACGCCCTGGCCACCTATAACAGCGCCACCTGGGACGCCCTGCCCAGCGTCGCCGACAACGACCTGCTGGCCGGTTTCGGCTCCTGGCGCAGCGCCTGCACCCGCCTCAAGGCCGACCCGGTGTGGGGCGCCACCTGCGCCGCGGCCGCGACGGTGCCGCAAACCCCCGAGGCCATCCGCGGCTTTCTCAAGGAGCACCTGCAGGTCTACGGCCTGCGCTCGGGCAGCGGCAGCAGTACCGGCCTGATCACCGGCTACTACGAGCCGGTCTATCCCGGCAGCCTGACCCAGACCCAGGTGGCCAATGTGCCGGTATACGGCGTGCCGGAGGACATGATCATCGTCGCCCTGGACAGCCTCTACCCGGAGCTCAAGGGCAAGCGCCTGCGTGGCCGGCTCGAAGGTCGGGTACTCAAGCCCTATGACGATGCGGCGACCATCGAAAGCAAGGGCACCAAGGCCCCGGTGATTGCCTGGCTGACCGACCCCATGGACCTGCAGTTCCTGCAGATCCAGGGTTCCGGGCGAATCCAGCTGGATGACGGGCGCCAATTGCGGATCGGCTATGCCGACCAGAACGGCCACCCCTACCGCCCCATCGGCCGCTGGCTGGTGGAACAGGGCGAGCTGAAGAAAGAGGACGTGACCATGGGCACCATTGCCGCCTGGGCCAAGGCCCACCCGGCACGGATTCCCGAGCTGCTGGGCAGCAACCCCAGCTACGTGTTCTTCAACCGCAACCCGGATAGCAATGAAGGCCCGCGGGGCTCGTTGAACGTACCGCTGACGTCCGGCTATAGCGTGGCCGTGGACCGCAAGGTGATACCCCTGGGCAGCCTGCTGTGGTTGTCCACCACCCGCCCGGATGGCAGCAGCCTGGTGCGTCCCGTGGCCGCTCAGGACACCGGCGGCGCCATCACCGGTGAAGTGCGCGCCGATCTGTTCTGGGGCACAGGCGATGCCGCGGGGCAGCTGGCCGGAGACATGAAGCAGCAGGGCCAGATCTGGATGCTCTGGCCCAAGGGCGTGGCGCTGCCCAAGGTGCCGGAAGTGCCCGATACCCCATGACCCGTTGTAGGAGCCGGCTTGCCGGTGAAAGCGTCTTCACAGTCGCCATCGCCGGCAAGCCGGCTCCTGCAAAAGGGCGTCTCAGACTGAAACGAAGAAGAAACTGGCGATCAGGCCCATGCCCACGAACCACACCAGGGAGCGCAGGACCGCCCAGTCCGCCAGGTAGCAGATCATGTACAGCAGGCGGCTGGTGATAAACAGTACCGCCAGCACGTTGATCGTCACCAGCTCGGCGTTACCTGCTACATGGGCGATGATCACCGCCGCAGCAAATGCCGGGGTCACCTCGAAACCGTTGAGCTGCGCGTTGTGGGCACGCTTGGGCAACCCCTCCAGAGTACTCAGGAACGCCCGTGGGTCATGGTTGTAGCGAAGCCCGTATTTGCCGGCGCCCTTGGCGATGGCAGTACAGAGATAGGGCAGGATGATTGCAATCAACACACACCAGAAAGCGACAGTCATGGAGCAAATCCTTTTTTTTAAGTTTTTAGGGAGCCTTCAGAACTTCATCACCAACATGCCAATCAGCACCAGTCCACAGGCTAAGAGCCGTGGCCGGCCGAAAGGTTCTTTCAGGTAGCGCATGCCGAACAGCACCACCAGGATCACACTGATTTCACGCAACGCAGCCGCTTCGGCGATCGATCCCAGTTGCATGGCCCAAAGCACCAGAGAGTAGCTGAACAACACGCAAAACCCGACGCTCAGCCCCAGGCGCCACTGCTCGCGCCAGAACAGGGCAAAGGCCGGGCGCTTCCAGACCACCGCCACCAGCGGAAAGGGCCAGGCGCTGAGCAGCGTGACCCAGGTCAGATAATCCAGAGGGTGCGACCAGCGGCGCAGCGCCTGGCCGTCAATATAGGTGTAGCAACCGATGCACAGGCCGATCAGCGCCACCACCGGCAGCATCGACCAGGGCAACCGCCCCCCACCGCCGCCCTGCCAAAGCAGGCAGAGCATGCCGAAGGGAATCAGCAGAATGCCCAGGACCTGCTGAGTGCTCAGCGCCTCGCCGGCGAAGACCAGGGTCAACGCCAGCACCACCAATGGCGAAAGCCCGCGCATCAACGGGTACACCAGCCCTAGATCTCCCACGCGATAGGCCTGGATCAGCAGATAGCGATACAAGAGCTCGAAAGCCGCCGAGGCGATGATCCAGGGCCAGATCTCCAGTGGTGGGGATTCGAGGAAAAACAGCATGATGGCCACGAACAGCAGGGCCACGGTGTCCATGCAGGCCACCACCAGCAGGCGCTCGCCACTGAACTTGATCAGGGTGTTCCAGGCTGCGTGCAACAACGCTGCCACCAGAACCAGACTTGTCGCCAGCACCTTGCACTCCCGGGTTGCCTGAAAAGCCGGATGCCTTACACCCGGGCAGAAGCCGGGAATCCTCGCATGCCCGCGGCCCTGCTTGCACCAGCTAGCGGTGCATTTGGCAGTGCCAGCAGCCAATTCGGCACCATGGGCACGTGCGAGGTACTTTTCCCCAAGTGCCTGCAACGTCGGGCCGCGGCTGTGGTCAATGGCTGCGGTCGGGCGACGCTGGCGAAACTGTGTCCCTCGCCGACGCCGGTACATCAAACCCCTAGCCTGAAAGCATTCAGGTCGCTTTTTCTGTAATCATCCAAAGGAGTCCGGATGCTTGAACTTGTCGCTGCCTTTATCTGCCTGACGACGCTGCTCACCTACGTCAACTTCCGCTTTATCGGCTTGCCACCGACCATCGGCGTGATGGTCACCGCCCTGCTGTTCTCGCTGCTGCTGCAAGGCCTGAGCTACCTGGGCTACCCCGGCCTGGAAGAGCACGTGGAAGAATTGATCGGCAAGATCGACTTCGGCGATCTGCTGATGAACTGGATGCTGTCGTTCCTGCTGTTCGCCGGCGCCCTGCACGTCAACCTCAATGACCTGCGCAGCTACCGCTGGCCCATCGGCCTGCTGGCCACGGTTGGCGTGCTGATCGCCACCTTCGTCATCGGCAGCCTGGCCTACTGGATCTTCGGCCTGTTCGGCTGGCACGTGAGCTTCCTCTACTGCCTGCTGTTCGGCGCGCTGATTTCCCCCACCGACCCGATTGCGGTGCTGGGTGTGCTGCGTACCGCCAACGCTTCCAAACCGCTGAAGACCACCATCGTCGGCGAATCGCTGTTCAACGACGGCACCGCGGTAGTGGTGTTCACCGTGCTGCTGGGTATCGCTCAACTGGGGGAAACCCCGACCGTGACCGCCACGGCCTGGCTGTTCGTGCACGAGGCCATCGGCGGCGTGCTGTTCGGCGGGCTGATCGGCTACCTGGTGTATCTGATGATCAAGAGCATCGAGCAGCACCAGATCGAAGTGATGCTGACCCTGGCCCTGGTCATCGGCGGTTCGGCGATGGCCAGCGAGCTTCACGTCTCGGCGCCGATTGCCATGGTGGTGGCCGGCCTGATCATCGGCAACCTGGGACGCAACCTGGCGATGAACGACATGACCCGGCGCTACCTGGACGGTTTCTGGGAGTTGCTCGACGACATGCTCAATGCCCTGCTGTTCGCCCTGATCGGCCTGGAGCTGTTGCTGTTGCCGTTCAACTGGCTGCACCTGGCGGCCGCCAGCCTGCTGGCCGTGGCCATCGTGCTCTCGCGCGTGCTCACCGTGGCCCCGGCAATCCTCTTGTTGCGGCGCTGGCGCAGCGTGCCCCGGGGCACTATCCGCGTGCTGACCTGGGGCGGCCTGCGCGGTGGCGTCTCGGTGGCCCTGGCGCTGGCCCTGCCCCTGGGGCCGGAGCGTGACCTGGTGCTGAGCATCACCTACATCGTGGTGTTGTCGTCGATCCTGCTGCAGGGTCTGACCATCGGCAAGCTGGTGCGCCATGTCACCCAGGATGCCCCGGCGGTCAAGGCCGAGGCCCACTGATCATTTCTTGATCTGCCGCGGATCGGGCGCCGGTGCCCGGTCCGCGTTCCTGTTCGGCTTGCCACTTTCACTGCGCACCTGGGCATGGCTGATCAGGGCGAAGATGAAACTGCCTCCAATGATGTTCCCGGCCAGGGTCGGCCCGGCGAACACCCCCCAGAAATCCCGCCACGGCAACTCGCCGGCAAATACCAGGTAGGACACTTCCGCCGAGCCCACCACGATGTGAGTGAAATCCCCCAGCGCCATCAGATAGGTGATCAGGATGATGATCCACAGCTTGGCGCTCTCCATGGAAGGGATCATCCACACCATGGTGGCGATCATCCAGCCGGAGATGATGCCCTTGGCAAACATCTGCGAACTGTCGTTCTCCATGACCTTGCGGCCGATTTCCAGAAAGGCCTGATCGGTCTTGCCGTCGAAAATCGGCAAGTGCAGCATCACATAGGCCACCAGCAGCGTGCCGCACAGGTTGCCCACCAGCACCACGCCCCACAAGCGCAGCAAGCGCCCGACGTTGTTCAGGCTCGGCTTGCTCATCACCGGCAGCACGGCAGTCAGTGTGTTTTCCGTGAACAGTTGCTGGCGCGCCAGAATCACCGCCAGAAAGCCTGCGCAGTAGCCAAAGCTGGCAATGACCTTGAAGGCCTCGCCGTCGGGCAGGCGGGAGTTGAGCAGGCCCATGCCCATCAGCGACAGGCCCATGGTCAGGCCGGCCGCCAGGGCCGACCACCACAGGGCCGCGACACTGCGCTCCAGCTCCTGGTCGCCCTGGGTACGGATGATTTCATGCAGGACCGCCGCGCGGGGCGGTTGGTTATGCTCGACCTCATGTTGCTCTTGAGCAGAGAGACCGGGGGTCTTGCCGTCTTTTTGCGCGTCCATAAGGCTCCTGAACCAGGCGGGTCGTTTAGCTACGACACGCTGGGCTCAGGGCTGTTCCTTTCTGCGCAGGGCATCAGGCGTCGGAAGCGTCATCCTTGAACTGGTCTTTGACGTATTTGATTTCGGTGCGGCCGTGAGGCGCCGGCAGGCCGTCTTCCCCCAGGTTGACGAAGACCATCTTCTCCACCGTGAGAATGGATTTGCGAGTGATCTTGTTGCGCACTTCGCACGTCAGGGTGATCGAGGTGCGACCGAATTCGGTGGCGGTGATACCCAGCTCGATGATGTCGCCCTGGCGCGAGGCACTGACGAAGTTGATTTCCGAGATGTACTTGGTCACGACTCGCTGGTTGCCCAGTTGGACAATGGCGTAGATCGCCGCTTCTTCGTCGATCCAGCGCAACAGGCTGCCGCCGAACAGCGTGCCGTTGGGGTTGAGGTCTTCGGGTTTTACCCACTTGCGGGTGTGGAAATTCATATGCACTCCTGACCGTCCTGCCAATTGATGCCCGGCATAATGGCAGACCGGGCAGTCATGCTCTATGCAACATCGACTATGGTCGCGATTAACGATCTTCATCCAGGTGACATAAACACTTTTGGAAGTCTGGCCCAGGCGGCTATAATCGCCACCGTTTCAAAACGGTCATCTGCACTTGGTACCGTTTTCCCGCCACCTGTCCGAGGGGCGCTGCAGCAGGCATGACCTGTCAGGCTCGGATGGGGCGTTGTTGGTACAGGGCTCCCTGTACGGACACTAAACGCACAACGGCGCCCATTCGCACACTACGAATGGAGGCTCTTGATGAGCGCTGTAAACACGCCTGCAGGTTTTACCGACTACAAAGTCGCCGACATCTCCCTGGCAGCCTGGGGTCGTCGCGAAACCATCATCGCCGAATCGGAAATGCCGGCCCTGATGGGTCTGCGCCGCAAGTACCTGGCTGAACAGCCACTCAAGGGCGCCAAGATCCTCGGCTGCATCCACATGACCATCCAGACCGCCGTGCTGATCGAAACCCTGGTTGCCCTGGGTGCCGAAGTACGCTGGTCGTCCTGCAACATTTTCTCGACTCAAGACCAGGCCGCAGCCTCCATCGCCGCTGCCGGCATTCCTGTGTTCGCCTGGAAAGGCGAGACCGAAGAAGAGTACGAGTGGTGCCTGGAGCAGACCATCCTCAAGGATGGCAAGCCTTGGGACGCCAACATGATCCTCGACGACGGCGGCGACCTGACCCAGCTGCTGCACGACAAGTACCCACAGGTACTGGACCGCGTTCACGGCGTGACCGAAGAAACCACCACCGGCGTGCACCGCCTGCTGGACATGCTGGCCAAGGGCGAGCTGAAGGTGCCTGCGATCAACGTCAACGACTCGGTGACCAAGAGCAAGAACGACAACAAGTACGGCTGCCGTCACAGCCTGAACGACGCCATCAAGCGCGGCACCGACCACCTGCTGTCCGGCAAGCAAGCGCTGGTCATCGGCTATGGTGACGTGGGCAAGGGTTCGGCCCAGTCCCTGCGTCAGGAAGGCATGATCGTCAAGGTTTCGGAAGTGGACCCGATCTGCGCCATGCAAGCCTGCATGGACGGTTTCGAACTGGTTTCGCCGTTCATCGACGGCATCAACCACGGCACCGAAGCCAGCATCGACAAGGCCCTGCTGGGCAAGATCGACCTGATCGTGACCACCACCGGTAACGTCAATGTTTGCGACGCAAACATGCTCAAGGCCCTGAAAAAGCGTGCCGTGGTCTGCAACATCGGCCACTTCGACAACGAAATCGACACCGCTTTCATGCGCAAGAACTGGGCATGGGAAGAAGTGAAGCCACAGGTGCACAAGATCCACCGCACCGGCCCTGGCGATTTCGATGCACAGAACGACGACTACCTGATCCTGCTGGCCGAAGGCCGCCTGGTGAACCTGGGCAACGCCACCGGTCACCCAAGCCGCATCATGGACGGCTCGTTCGCCAACCAGGTCCTGGCGCAGATCTTCCTGTTCGGCCAGAAGTACGCTGACCTGTCGCCCGCCCAGAAAGCCGAGCGCCTGACCGTTGAAGTACTGCCGAAGAAACTCGACGAAGAAGTGGCCCTGGAAATGGTTCGCGGCTTCGGCGGCGTGGTCACTCAACTGACCAAGCAACAGGCTGAATACATCGGCGTAACCGTCGAAGGCCCGTTCAAGCCAGACGCCTACCGCTACTAAGAGCAGCTGCAGGCGGCCAGTCATCAGCGGCAAGCAAAGAGCCAAAAGCTCTGCTTGCTGCAACTGACCTGGTGCTTGTCCTAATCGCTATAGCAGTTTCAAGCAGCAGGCTGCAGGCACAAGAAACCAGCGCACCTCCGCTTTTTCTTGGCGCTTGCCGCCTGCGACTTGCAACTGGAGGTCCCCTCCATGTCCCAAGATCGTCGCTACAGCTTCGAGTTCTTCCCCACCAAGACCGATGCTGGGCATGAAAAACTGCTCGCCACTGCCCGTCAGCTGGCCAGCTACAACCCCGATTTCTTCTCCTGCACCTACGGTGCCGGCGGCTCGACCCGTGATCGCACGGTCAACACCGTGCTGCAACTGGAGAGCGAAGTTAAAATCCCAGCGGCGCCGCACCTGTCCTGCGTCGGCGACAGCAAGGACGACCTGCGCGGCCTGCTGCAGCAGTACCGGGCAGCCGGTATCAAGCGCATCGTCGCCCTGCGCGGCGACCTGCCTTCGGGCATGGGCATGGCCAGCGGTGAACTGCGCTACGCCAATGACCTGGTGAGTTTCATCCGCGAGGAAACCGGCAGCCACTTCCACATCGAAGTCGCCGCCTACCCGGAAATGCACCCGCAGGCACGCAACTTCGAGGAAGACCTGGTCAACTTCGTGCGCAAGGCCAATGCCGGTGCCGACAGTGCGATCACCCAGTACTTCTTCAACGCCGACAGCTACTTCTACTTCGTCGAGCGCGTGCGCAAGATGGGCGTGAACATCCCGATCGTGCCGGGCATCATGCCGATCACCAACTACAGCAAGCTGGCGCGCTTCTCCGACGCCTGCGGCGCAGAGATTCCACGCTGGATCCGCAAGCAGCTGGAAGCCTATGGCGATGACAGCGCCAGCATCCAGGCCTTCGGTGAACAGGTCATCAGCGACATGTGCGAACGCCTGCTCCAGGGCGGCGCACCCGGGCTGCACTTCTATACCTTGAACCAGGCCGACCCGAGCCTGGCGATCTGGAACAACCTCCAGCTGCCACGCTGACAGGCTGCAACCCAGGCTCCGGGCCCCGGTGAAAACCGGGGCCTTTTTATTTGCAACAGCCTTGAGCTAGAGCGCCCGGAACTGCCTCTAGCAATTGCATGATCTCTCGTCGTAATCTCCAGCAATGTCCGTCATAGCCCGGTTGCTGACCGCCCTTCTCTGCACTTGCCTGAGCCTTGCCGCCCATGGCGAGAAGCTGCGCATTGTCACCGAGCCCTGGGCGCCCTACGTCTATGAGGAAAATGGCACGGCCAAGGGCCTGGACTACGAAACCACGGCCATTGTCTTCCAGCGCCTGGGCATAGACGTGCAGTGGCAGTTCCTGCCCTGGAAACGCTGCCTGGCGATGCTGGAAACCGGCCAGGCCGATGGCGCCCTGGACATCTTCCATAGCGACCAGCGCGACAGCACCCTGCTCTACCCCAACGAACCGCTCTCGGACGTGGAGTTCGTGATGTTCTATGCCAACCAGCGCCCACACCCGTTCAAGCATCTGGCCGAGCTCAAGGGCCTGACCATCGGCACCTCCCCCGGTTATCTGTACAGCGACGACTTCAGCAACTCGACCCTGTTCAACCGCGAACCGGCCCCCACCCACGAAGCCAATTTCGGCAAGCTGCTGCTGGGGCGGATCGACCTGCTGATTACCGACAAACGGGTCGGCCAGCACCTGCTGGACAGCCTGGGGCTGCGTGACCAGGTCAGCCAGAACCCCACTGTCATCAGCCGCCAGAGCCAATACCTGGCCGTGCGCCGCAACGCTGGCATGGACCTGCTGGTACAGCGCTTCGGCGCCGAACTCAAGCGTTTCAAGCGCGAGCCGGCCTACGCCCAACTGAGTGCCAAGTACGGTGCTGAACCTTCTCTGCCGCCGGTCAGGTCTTCATCAACCCGCGAGTCAGAAAAAACCGTTGAGCAGCAGGAAAGCAGCGCACACTGATTGCTCTGTTATACTCCGGCCTCCCGCTAGGCTCACGCCCGGACGCTGGACCCTGTTCAAGGCCTCTCCACCCCGCTACGGCGCAGCCAACCGGCCCGCGCGAGCCGCCGGTGAATGACCCTTCAGGCCAGCAGGACCGGACGGGATTGCGTCCTCTTAAACGCCATTCACGCCCGGCAAGATTATCCCTTTGGGCCAAGCCCTCACTAAAACAGGATTACTCATGTCCTTTGCTTCCCTCGGTCTCTCCGAGGCTTTAGTCGGCGCCATCGAAGCCGCCGGCTACACCCAGCCTACTCCGGTGCAACAGCGGGCCATTCCCGCCGTGTTGCAAGGTCGCGATCTGATGGTCGCGGCACAGACAGGTACTGGTAAAACCGGCGGTTTCGCCCTTCCGATCCTGGAACGGTTGTTTCCCAACGGTCATCCGGACAAATCCCAGCGTCATGGCCCGCGCCAACCCCGCGTACTGGTCCTGACCCCCACTCGCGAACTGGCCGCACAAGTGCATGACAGCTTCAAGCTGTACGCCCGCGACCTGAAGTTCGTCAGCGCCTGCATCTTCGGCGGCGTCGGCATGAACCCGCAGGTTCAGGCCATGGCCCGTGGCGTCGATGTGCTGGTGGCGTGCCCCGGTCGTCTGCTGGACCTGGCTGGCCAGGGCAGCGTCGACCTGTCCCACGTGGAAATCCTGGTTCTCGACGAAGCCGACCGCATGCTCGACATGGGCTTCGTCCATGACGTCAAGAAAGTCCTCGCCCGCCTGCCGGCCAAGCGCCAGAACCTGCTGTTCTCCGCGACCTTCTCCAAGGACATCACGGACCTGGCCGGCAAGCTGCTGCACAATCCCGAGCGCATCGAAGTGACCCCGCCGAACACCACGGTGGAGCGTATCGAGCAGCGGGTCTTCCGCCTGCCGGCCAGCCACAAGCGTGCCCTGCTGGCGCACCTGATCACCGCCGGCGCCTGGGAACAGGTCCTGGTGTTCACCCGGACCAAGCACGGCGCCAACCGCCTGGCCGAGTACCTGGACAAACACGGCCTGAGCGCCGTGGCGATCCACGGCAACAAGAGCCAGAACGCCCGTACCAAAGCGCTGGCCGACTTCAAGGCCGGCGAAGTGCGGATCCTGGTCGCCACCGATATCGCCGCCCGCGGCCTGGATATCGACCAACTGCCTCATGTGGTCAACTTCGAACTGCCTAACGTCGACGAAGACTACGTGCACCGTATTGGCCGTACCGGCCGTGCCGGTCGCTCCGGCGAAGCCATCTCCCTGGTGGCTCCGGACGAAGAGAAACTCCTGAAAAGCATCGAGCGCATGACCAAGCAGAAGATCGCCGACGGTGACCTGATGGGCTTCGATGCCAGTGCCGTGGAAGCCGAGAAGCCGGAAGTGCGCGAGCGTCCGGACGTGCGCAACCCGCGCAATCCCCGTGGCCCACGTGGCGACGGCCCGAACGGCGGTGGCGGCGGTGGTGGTCGCAAGGACAAGGGCAAGGACAAGGGCGGCAAGGACAAGCCAGCCCGTGGCGAGCGCCCGGCCCGCGAGCAGAAGCCTCGTGAAGGCACCCCGGCCCGCGAACAGCGTCAACCGACGCCCCGTGCCGATCGCGCACCGGACGAGTTCCTCGACGACGACGTGGACAACTTCGGTAACCGCGCTGACTACGTCAGCCCGTACCAGAACAAGAACAACCAGGGCCGTGGCCGCCGCCCAGGGGCTCCGGCCCAGGGTGCAGGCGCCGGTGCCGGCAATCCGCCTCGCGGCGGCGGCCAGGGTCGTTCCGGCAACCCGCGCAACAGCAACGGCAGCACCACCGGCACCGCACCGGCCAAGCGCAGTGGCGGCCCGCGCAACGGCGCCCCTCGTGACAGCCAGGGCCGTCGCGACGAGTCGCGCAATCGTCGCCCGAACCGTGACGATCAGCCACGCCAGGAGCCGGCCGTGCAGAATCCTCGGGGCAACCAGCCGAAGATCATGCACAAGGAATCCAAGGCCGATCGTTTCCCGACGCCCGAGCAGCTGGATCAGTTGCCAAGCCGTCCACGGGGCGAAAAGCCGGCGCTGCTGACCCGCAACCGCTGAGCCTCGCGCTGAAATGAAAAACGCCCCTGGCCGCAAGGCCCGGGGCGTTTTTTGTGGGGGCTGGTCGAGGGCGTTTCTGTAGCCGCTGCCGCAGGCTGCGAACGACGGGGAACGCGGCGCCAGGACCTGACTGGTTTACCGCATTTCATGACGGGCAATAAAAAACGCCCCCGGTTTGTGGTCGGGGGCGTTTTTTTGCTTTCGCAGGTTGCGATCAGTCCTGTAAGGGCTGTGCGGGTGAGATCGCGAAGGCCCTGCGGGCCTTATCGCAGCCTGCGGCAGCGGCTACAGACGAAGCATTACTTCGCTTTCACGCCTTCAAAGCTGATGTACAGGTCAACATTGTTGGAGGCCGGGCCCAGGTCCATCATCTTGCCGAAATCCTGGCGATTGATGCTGGTGGTACCTTCGAAGCCAGCACGGTAGCCGCCCCACGGGTCCTTGCCTTCACCCAGGAAGGTCGCCTTGACCACCACCGGCTTGGTCACGCCGTGCAGGGTCAGGTCGCCGGCCACGTCAGCGGTCAGCTTGCCGTCGGCGTTCTTGCCGGTGGGCTTGACGCTGGTGGAGACGAACTTGGCGTCGGCAAACTTGCCAGCGTCCAGGAAGTCCTTGCTGGTGATGTGCTTGTCACGTTCGGCGTGGTTGGTGAACACGCTGGCGGTGCGCACGTTGACTTCGATCTTGGCGTCTTCCGGCTTGGCCGCGTCAAAGCTGAACTTGCCGTCCAGGTCCTTGAAGGTACCGGTGATGAAGCTGTAGCCCAGGTGGCTGATCTTGAAGTCGACGAAGGCGTGCTGGCCTTCCTTGTCGATCACGTAGTCCGCTGCCATCACTTGACCGGCCGCCAATACAGCAGATCCGATTGCCAGAGCGGCGAGAGTCTTTTTCAACATGCTTTCTATTCCTTTTGAGTCAAGGTTGAACATCAGGCTTTGCGGCCCAGCATACGGGTAAGGGTCGCATCACGATCGATAAAGTGGTGCTTCAGCGCAGCCAGGCCATGGATACCGGCAAAGATCACCAGTGCCCAGGCCAGGTACAGATGCACCACACCTGCTACATCTGCCTGGTCCGGTAGTCCGGAAACCAGGGCAGGAACTTCAAACAAGCCGAACACCGGGATACCCACGCCGTCGGCGGTGGAGATCAGGTAGCCGGCAATCATGACCGCGAACAGGCCGAGGTAGAGGAACGCATGCCCCAGCTTGGCCCCCAGGCGGGTCATTGGCCCATGGCTGGCCGGAGCCGGCGGCGGTGGGCTGACCCACCGCCACAACACCCGCAGCAGCATGATTGCAAACAGTGTCAGGCCGATACTCTTGTGCAGGTCCGGCGCGTCTTTGCGCCAGGTGCTGTAGTAGTCGAGGCCGACCATCCACAGGCCCAGGGCGAACAGACCGAACACCGCCAGGGCCACGCCCCAGTGCAGAACAATGCTGACCCAACCATAGCGAGAAGAAGAATTACGTAACTGCATCAGTTGCATCCTGTAAGAAACGCAGATCAAGACTAGCGATTTACCTATCGAATTAAAGCGGAATTTTTTGCTTTGAAATATCGAGAAATACGATCAATAGTCTGAACCGAGCGCGTTAAGAAAAGATTAAGCCTCCCGCCAAGCCTACCCCCCTGCTCCCTCGTGCAGTGCCCTGGGTCTTGCAAGCGGCGTCTTTGCACCTGACCCGTCGCGCCGTGGCGCGTCTTGCACAATAGGTTGTCCCGCGGCCATGCATTGCATAGGCTTGCCCGATTGTTCGCCCGCGCCGTTGGCGCGCCGCTTCCAGGAGACTGTACATGGGCCTGAATAACCAGTGGATGCAACGCGATCTTGCGGTGCTGTGGCATCCCTGCACCCAGATGAAAGACCACGAACAGCTGCCGTTGATCCCCATCAAGCGAGGCGAAGGCGTCTGGCTGGAAGACTTCGAAGGCAAACGCTACCTGGATGCGGTCAGCTCCTGGTGGGTCAATGTGTTCGGCCACGCCAACCCGCGCATCAACCAGCGCATCAAGGACCAGGTGGACCAGCTGGAACACGTGATCCTCGCCGGCTTCAGCCACCAGCCGGTGATCGAGTTGTCCGAGCGCCTGGTCAAGATCACCCCCGAAGGCCTGACCCGCTGCTTCTACGCCGACAACGGTTCGTCATGCATCGAAGTGGCGATGAAGATGAGCTTCCACTACTGGATCAACCGCGGCCAGCCGGCCAAGAAGCGCTTCGTCACCCTGAGCAACAGCTACCATGGCGAAACCATTGCCGCCATGTCCGTGGGCGATGTACCGCTGTTCACCGAGACCTACAAGGCCCTGCTGCTGGACACCCTCAAGGTGCCGAGCCCGGACTGCTACCTGCGGCCCGAAGGCATGAGCTGGGAAGAACACTCGCGGAACATGTTCGCCGCCATGGAGCAGACCCTGGCCGAGCACCACCAAACCGTGGCCGCGGTCATAGTCGAGCCGCTGATCCAGGGCGCCGGCGGCATGCGCATGTACCACCCGGTGTACCTCAAGCTGCTGCGCGAAGCCTGCGACCGCTATGGCGTGCACCTGATCCATGACGAGATCGCCGTGGGTTTCGGCCGCACCGGCACGATGTTCGCCTGCGAACAGGCCGGCATCCGCCCGGACTTCCTGTGCCTGTCCAAGGCCCTGACCGGTGGCTACCTGCCCCTGGCCGCGTGCATGACCACCGACGATGTCTACAGCGCCTTCTACGACGACTACCCGACCCTGCGCGCCTTCCTCCACTCCCACAGCTACACCGGCAACCCGCTGGCCTGTGCCGCGGCCCTGGCGACCCTGGATATCTTCGAGCAGGACAAGGTGGTGGAGAACAACCACGCGCTTGCCCGGCGCATGGCCAGTGCCACCGAGCACCTGGTGGACCACCCCCACGTTGCCGAAGTGCGCCAGACCGGCATGGTCCTGGCCATCGAGATGGTCCAGGACAAGGCCAGCAAGACCGCCTACCCCTGGCAGGAACGCCGCGGCCTGAAAGTCTTCCAGCACGCCCTGGAACGCGGCGCCCTGTTGCGTCCCCTGGGCAGCGTGGTGTATTTCCTGCCACCGTACGTGATCACCCCGGAGCAGATCGACTTCCTTGCCGAAGTCGCCAGTGAAGGTATCGACATCGCCACCCGCGACACCGTCAGCGTGGCCGTGCCCAAGGACTTCCACCCCGGCTTTCGCGATCCAGGCTAGAGCAGGTCGTTAGTGGTGGCGAGGGAGCTTGCTCCCTCGCCACAGAACGCTTCCCACCGATTCACATTCAACAGAGACCCCAGATGAGATTGTCCCGCTTCTTTATCGACGCCCCCCTGAGCCTAGGCGAACACGAGTTGCCGGAAGCCCAGGCCCACTACATCGGGCGCGTGCTGCGCATGGCTGAGGGCGCCGCGCTGCAAGTGTTCGACGGTTCGGGAACGGAGTTTCGCGGGACCCTGGTGGAAGTGGGCAAGAAGCGGGTTCGGGTCCAGCTGAATGAAAGCTTCGCCGGCCAGCAAGAATCACCCCTGCGGATTCACCTGGGCCAGGGCCTGTCCCGGGGCGAGCGCATGGACTGGGCGATCCAGAAAGCCACGGAGCTTGGGGTCAGCGAAATCACCCCGATCTTCAGTGAGCGCTGCGAAGTGCGGCTCAAGGACGAACGCGCCGACAAGCGCCTGCTGCACTGGCGCCAGGTGGCCATCAGCGCCTGCGAACAGTGCGGCCGCTCGCAGGTCCCGGTGATCCACCCGCCCGTGCTGCTGGCGGACTGGATCAAGCAGGCCCGGGCCGACCTGAAGCTGGTGCTGCACCCCGTGGCCCAGCCCCTGGAAAGCCACGCCAAGCCTGCCAGCCTGGCGTTCCTCATTGGCCCTGAAGGCGGCCTGACAGACGCCGAAGTTGAACTGTCCCACAGCGCCGGTTTCCTCCCCGCGCGCCTGGGGCCGCGGGTGCTGCGTACCGAAACCGCTCCCGTGGTGGCCCTGGCCGTGGCCCAGCAACTGTGGGGCGACTTCTAACCCCTCCTGGTGGTGGCTATTGCACCGGATCGCTGGTGGGCTGGGCGATGATCGCTTTGAGTTCACTGGTCATGGGGAATTCCAGGTTCAGGCCCTTGGGCGGAATCGGCTGCTGGAACCAGCGCTGGTAAATGCCGTTGATCTCCCCGGAGCGGTACAGGTCCGCCAGGGCACCGTTGACCAGGGCCAGGAACTGCGGGTCATCCTTGCGCACCATGCAGCTGTAGATCTCCCGCGACTGTTCTTCCCCCACTACCACCCAGTTGTGCGGGTCCCGGGCCTTGGCCCGCTCGCCGTACAGCAACGCATCGTCCATGTAGAACGCCGCCGCACGCCCCGACTGGAGCATCTGGAAGGCCTCGCCGTGGTCCTTGGCGCTGATCACGAACATGTCGATCTTGTGCTCGACGTTGTAGCTCTTGAGAAAGCGCTCGTTGGTGGTCCCCGCCGTGGTCACCACGTTCTTGCCCCGCAGGTCGGCGAAGCTCTTGATCCCGCTGTCCTTGGCAGTCAGCAACTGGCCTTTGACGTAGATGAAGCCGTAGGAGAACGCCACCTGCTTCTGCCGCTCGGCCGTCACCCCGGTGGAACCGCACTCCAGGTCCACGGTGCCGTTCTGCACCAGGGGAATGCGGGTCTGCGAGGTCACCAAGTTGTATTTCACCTTCAGGTTGGGCAGGTGCAACTGCTGCTGGATGCGCTCCACCACCTTGCTCGCCAGCTCCACGGAATAGCCCATGGGCTTGCCGCTGTTATCCCCCACGTAGGAAAAGGGCACCGAGGCATCGCGATAACCCAAGGTAATACTGGCGCTGTTGGCGATCTTCGCCAGGGTGCCCTCCAGAGGTGCTTCATTGGCCTGGGACATGGCGCTGAACAGCAGCCCCAAGGTGCAGCCGAGCAACGTGATCTTATGCATTGTTATTCTCCGTTGTGGGTAAGGGCAGTTAGCGGCGGGCCGCGATGACGCTGATTTCGACAAGGATCTGCGGGCGCGCCAGGGCCGCCTGCAAGGTGGTGCGCGCCGGCGCCTGGCCGGGGGACAGCCAGGCCGACCAGACTTCGTTCATCACCGCGAAATCGGCCTGGATGTCCTTGAGGTAGATCGTCGCGCTGAGCAGGTGCTCCTTGTCGCTGCCAGCCTCGGCCAGCAAGGCCTCGATCTTCTCCAGCACCTCGCGGGTCTGGCCGCCGATATCGCTGCTGGCCCCCGGCACCTGCCCGGAAAGAAACACCAGTGCGGCAAAGGTCACCGCGCCACTGAGGCGCTCGTTGCTGTGGATACGCTGGATACTCATCTGAAGACTCCTTTTAACGTTCAGGCAACGCGGGGCGCCAGGCCCTGCATGTCGATACTGGTGGAGCGCTGGCCGATCAGTTCGCCCAGCAACTGGCCGCTGCCACAGGCCAGGGTGAAACCCAGTGCGCCGTGGCCGAGGTTGAGCCACAGGTTGCGGTAGGCGGTGGCCCCGATCAGCGGCACGCCGCTGGGGGTAGCCGGACGCATGCCGGCCCATTCCACGGCAGCCTGATAGTCACCGGCCTCGGCGAAGGTCTGGGCCGCCTGACGGCGCATCAGGGCCAGGCGGCCGGGGTCTGGCGCCGGGTCGAAACCGACGATGTCGACCATGGCCGCCACCCGCAGTTGCTGGCCAATGCGCGCATAGACGATCTTGCGGTTGTAGTCGGTGATGCTGATATCCGGCGCTCGGTGCTGCGGGCCGATGGGCACGCTGAGGCTGTAGCCCTTGAGCGGATACAGCGGCAGCTGGAGCCCGGGCAGGCGCAGTTCGGCGCTGCGGTGCCCGGCAGCCAGCACCAGTTGGTCCACCGGCAACACGCGCTGCCCCAGGTCGATGGCCTGGACCTTATCCCCCCCATGGCGAATGCCCCGCACCCGCTGGCCCAGAAGGATTTCGCAACGCCCGGAAGCGCGCAGCCGCGTGGCCAGTTGCTGGCAGAAGGCATGGCAGTCGGCCACTTCTTCATCCGGGGTATAGATACCGCCGACGAAGGGCGCATCCCCCAGGGCCGGTTCCAGGGCCGTGCATTCGGCAGCGGAAAGCACCTGTTGCTGACGGCTGTCCGCCAGGTTGTGGCGGGCGTGCTCGAAGCTTTTTTGCTCGCGGAAAGTCACCAGCTTGCCGTTGCGCCGCCAGTCGAAGCCCTGTAGGCCATCCTCTTCGCGCCAGCGTTGCAGGGTGCTCTGGCTGAGCAGCGCCAGGCGCAGCAGGTGCGCGCCATTGCGCCGGTTCACCGAGTGCCGGCAAGCACCGAGGAACCCCGCCAGCCAGCGCCACTGCGCCGGGTCCAGGCGTGGCCGCAGCTTGAGCGGAGAGTCGCCCTTGAGCATCCAGCCCAGGGCCTGCCAGGGCACCCCGGCATCGGCCAGAGGCGTCACATAGCGATAGGACAGCTGCCCGCCGTTGGCGAAGCTGGTCTGGCTGCCCAGGGACTCCTGGGCCTCCACCAGGGTCACCTCAAAGCCCTGGCGGACCAGGGCGTAGGCACTGGCCAAACCGATGACGCCCCCTCCAATGATGCAAACCCGCTGACTCATGACTGCCCCTGGCCTGTTGGTCGATGGCCCAAGGTTAGGGGCAGGTGACAGGCGCCGGACAATGAATAAAGATGGACCTCCCATAAACAAAGGTTATGGACTGTCCCATGCGCCTTCGTCATATCGAGATTTTCCAGGCCATTCGCCAGACCGGCTCCATCAGCGGCGCAGCGCAGTTGCTGCATGTCTCCCAGCCGGCAGTGACCAAGGTTCTGCAGCACGCCGAACTGCAGTTGGGTTTCCCGTTGTTCCTGCGGGTGCGGGGCAAGTTGCAGCCAACCCCGGAAGCCCTGGAGCTGGAGCGGGAAGTGGACAAGGTCAGCGAGAGCCTGCAAGGGGTACGGCGCCTGGCCCAGAACCTGCGCCGGGCGCCGGGCCACAGCCTGCGCATCGGCGCCACCCCGGCCCTGGCCCTGGCCTTGCTGCCGCCCGCCATCAGTGAATGGACCCGCCTTTACCCGGACAGCCTGTGCGAACTGTCCAGCGCCCATAGCCGCGAGCTGGTACAGAACCTGCTGATGCGCGAAATCGACCTGGCGCTGACCCTGCAACCCCCGGATCACCCGGGCCTGAGCGCCCAACCCCTGGCCCAGGGCGTGCTGGTGGCCCTGGCGCCGCTGGGCTTCTGGCCCGAGCACAGCCGCGGCCAGCCCCTGGCGCTGCAGGAGCTGGCGGACGCGCCACTGATTGGCCTGAGCAGCGCCGACCCGTTGTCCGCCCGGCTCGACAGCTACCTCAAGTCGGTGGAGCCGCCGCCGCGGGTGAGCATTGCCGTGCAGACCTATTCCCTGGCCCGGGCCATGGTCGAGTCCGGCGCCGGGCTGGCCTTGATCGACCCCTTCACCGCCCTGGGCGCCTCAACGGCCAACACCGCTATCCGCCCCCTGAGCCCGCCGCTGCCGATCACCCTGTACGCCGTGACCCGCGCCGCCGAGCCGCCGCCCCACACCCTGGCCAGCCTGCTGGAAATCTTCGCCCGCCAGGCCCAGGCCCAGCTCGACCGCCCCTTGTAGGAGCTGGCTTGCCAGCGAAAACACCCGCCAGCACGGCGCAAATCCAAAGGGCCCCTTCGCCGGCAAGCCGGCTCCTACACCGATCCACAACGCCCCGCCCCGTAGGAGCTGGCTTGCCAGCGAAAGCGTTCGCCAGCACGGTGCAAATCCAGAGGGCCCGCTACGCCGGCCAGCCGGTTCCTACAGGACGTAGAACAGGATCGCGACGAAATGCAGCAGGCTGCCGGCGATCACGAACAGGTGCCAGATACCGTGGGCATGGCGCAGGCGGCTGTCGAGGGCAAAGAAGATGATGCCCACGGTGTACAGCACCCCACCCGTGGCCAGCCAGGCGAACCCGGCTGGCCCCAGGGCCGCCAGCAGCGGCTTGACCGCCACCAAGACGATCCAGCCCATCACCGCGTAGATCACGATGGAGAGAATCCGCGCCTCGGAGCGCGGCTTGATCTCCTGGAGGATACCGATCAGCGCCAGCCCCCAGACGATGCCAAACAGGGTCCAGCCCCAGGGCCCGCGCAGGGTCACCAGGCAGAACGGCGTGTAACTGCCGGCAATCAGCAGGTAGATCGAAAAATGATCAACCTTCTGCATGATGTTCTTCGCCCGTCCGCGCACGCTGTGGTAGACCGTGGACACGCTGTAGAGCACCAGCAAGGTGAAGGAATAGATCGCCACGCTGACGATCTTCCACGGGCTGCCATCCAGGCTGGCCAGCACCACCAGCCAGATGCCGCCGATAAACGCCGCGATTGCCCCCAGCAGATGGGTCCAGGCGTTGAATCTTTCTCCGTGATACATCAGTCGCTCACCCTTGGAACATTGAAAAAACACGCAAGGCTCAGGCCTGCAGCTTGAAAGCGCAATATGTCTATTGGGGCGCGGCCGAGAAAAAACCAGCGGCCACGTCCTGACCGATCGGGCATCATCAGCCCCTCATCAGCCGAGGCCAGTCCATGCTCATCGACGAAGAGTTGACCCTGAAAAAGCTCGAAGTGTTTCTGGCCTTCATGCGCACCGGCAACCTGACCCGCGCCGCCGCCGAGTTGCAGACCAGCAATGTCAGCGTGCACCGGGCCATCCACTCCCTGGAAAATGCCCTGCGCTGCCCATTGTTCAAGCATGAAGGGCGCAACCTGACGCCTCTGGAAAGCGCCTTCGTCCTGGAGGAACGGGCACAGAAGCTGGTGCAGGACGTGGTCGAGAGCGTGCGCCTGACCCGCGAAGCCGCGGGCTTTTCTGCAGAACGCTTCAAGCTCGGCGCACTTTACTCGCTGACGGTGAAAACCGTGCCGCAGCTGATCATGGGCCTCAAGCTGCGCCGCAGCGAGCTGAACATCGACCTCATCCTGGGCTCCAACATCGACCTGCTGTACAAGCTCAAGAACATGGAAGTGGACGCCATCCTGATTTCCCTGGACGACAGCGCCCACGACCCGGACTGCGAGCAACTGCCGTTGTTTTCCGATGACATTTTTCTCGCCACCCCCGCCGACTCGCCCTTTGCCCAGCAGAGCGAAGTGGACCTGGCCGACGTGCGCGACGCCACCTTCATCACCCTGACCCAGGGCTTTGCCACCCATCAGGACGGGGTGCGGGTGTTCAAGCAAGCGGGGTTCGAACCCAAGGTGGCGATGCAGGTCAACGACATCTTCACCCTGCTGAGCATGGTCAGCTCCGGGGTCGGTTATGCGTTGCTGCCGGGGAGGATCGCTGCGGTGTATGAAAACCGCGTGAAGCTGATACCGCTGCAGGCGCGCTACCGCCTGCAGCAACATATCGGCGTGGTGTTTCTCAAGGCCAAGGAGCGCGACCCGAACCTGTTGGCGCTGCTGGCTGAATGCCGGATGTACGCCAACCGGCAAATCACGTAGGAAGCCGGCTCCTGCCAAAACGCGTCATTCACAACACCGCAACCCGCCGTAGGAGCTGGCTTGCCAGCGAAGGCGTCCATAAGCCCTGTGCACGTCTCAAAGGCCCCTTCGCCGGCAAGCCGGCGCCTACGCGCCCAGCAGGCCACGCATCAGCAGGAACAGCAACGACGGCCCCAGCAGGCAACCCAGGGCGGTGTAGAACGCCGCCGTCAGGCAACCGTAGGGCACCAGCTTCGGATCGGTGGCCGCCAGCCCCCCGGCAACACCGCTGGAGGTGCCCATCAAACCGCCGAAGATCACCGCGCTGCGCGGGTTGTTGAGGCCGATCAACGGCGCCACGAAGGGCGTCATCACCATCACCAGGATCGCCTTGATCAAGCCCGCGGCAATCGACAGCGCCATGACTTCGGAACTGGCGCCAATCGCCGCGCCGGTCACCGGGCCGACGATATAGGTCACAGCCCCGGCGCCAATGGTGGTCAGGCTCACCGCATCGGTATAACCAAAGGCCATGGCCACGCCGACTCCAGCCACAAAGGACGAGCCAACCCCGACGAACAGCGCCAGTACGCCGACGAACCCGGCGCGCTTGAGTTCCTCGACACTGACGCCGAAGGCCGTGGCAACAATGGCGAAGTCCCGCAGCATGGCCCCGCCCAGCAGGCCGATGCCCGAGAGCAGCGGAATGTCCACCACGCCCTTCTGCCCACCGGTGAAAGCGCCGCCCACGTAGGACAGCACCAGCCCCAGCAGAATGGCGATGGCCGAGCCGTGCAGGCGGCCCTTGGTAAAGGTGTTGGAGATCCAGTAGGACACCCACATGGTGATCCCGATCACCGCGAAGCCGCTGATCAGCCCGTAGCCGGTAATGACCTTCATCATCGATTCGTACATGGCCCTTACCCCACTGTTTTCTGAGCAACGGCCGCATCCGGCGCCTTGTTGCCGATGCGCACCAGCACCGGTACCAGGGCGAAGGCGACCACCACCGCCAGGGTGCCGGCGAGAATCGCCATCGGCCCGCCCTTGAGCGCGCCGTAGACGTTCTGCTGGGCGGCCATGGCCACCACGATGGGGATGTACACCGCGCCCCAGAACTCCACGCCCTGTTCGGACTTGCCGGCGAACAGCCCGCGCTTGTGCAGGTAGCTGCCCAGGCCGATCAACAGCAGCATGGCGATACCGACCCCGCCGACATTGGCTGGCACGCCGATCAATTTGCCCAGCAGCTCACCGATGAAAATACCCACCAGGGTACAAAAGGCCAGGAAGGCCACACCGTAGATAATCATTGTTGTTGTCCTCAAAGTGCATCGTCGAAGTTGTTGTTCTTGTGCTTCGTCAGCCTGAGTCGGTGCTCTATCGGTCGCGGCGTCCCTCCTCACTCAACAGGGCCTGCAGGGTGTCCAGGCGCGCGCCGTCGAAGGCGATCACCGTCCCTTGGGCAAACACCCGGCGGGCCAGCCCGGTCAGTACCGCACCGGGAGGCAATTCGATCTGCAGGCGCACCCCGCGCTCGTAGGCGCTTTGCACGGTGCCACGCCAGTCGACGACGCGGCACATGTTGAAGGCCAGGTCGTCGCGCAACGCTTCCACGGAGCGCATGGGCCGCGCCCGGCTGCCACTCAGGTAGCCCAGCTTCGGCAGTTGCAGGGGGACCTCGGCAAAGGCGGCAGCCAGGGCCTGGGCCGGTTGCTCCAGCAGTGGGCAATGGGACGGCACACTGACCGCCAGGCGCTTGGCCACGCCGACCCCGCAACCCCGGGCCAACTCGGCCACGGCATGCATCGCGGCATCGCTGCCGGCGATCACCACCTGGCTGTCGGCGTTGATATTGGCCAGGTACACCGGGGTTTGCGGGCTGTGGACCTGGGCCAACAGCCCTTCCACCGCCGCCAGTTCCAGGCCGATCAATGCGGTCATGCCATAGCCCTGTGGATAAGCCTGCTGCATCAACGCTCCCCGCATGTTCACCAGGCGCAAGGCATCGGCAAACTCCAGGGCCCCGGCCACCACCGCCGCCGGATAGGCGCCGATGGACAGGCCCGCCACGTAGTTCACCCGAACATCGGACTGCAACAAAGTGCGCGCCGCCGCCACGCCGGCGATCAGCAGGCACAACTGCACCGCCCGGGTGCTGGCCAGGGCCTGGGGTGAATCCAGGGTCAGCACGTCTTCACCCAGGACGTCACTGGCTTCCTGCAGGCAGGCGCGGGTGTCCGGGCTTGGCGGCAGGCGCTGGAGCATCCCCGGCTGCTGCGCGCCCTGGCCCGGAAACACCAGCAGGCTGCTCATGCCGCCTGCTCCTGAAGGTTCCAGGGGTCGCTGACCAGGCGCGCGCCCTCGGCACTTTTGAGCAGCACCCGGGGCGCGGTTCCCGCCCACTCACGCAGGGCCAGAGCCCCGGCGGGAACCTGCAGTTGCAGGTCTACCGGGCACTCGGCGCACTCCAGCAGGGCCAGCAGCTCGCGGGCCTGAGCCCGGAAAAAAGGCTCCGGAGTGCGCAGGATCAGGTCCAGGTCGCTGTGCTGATGCAGCGCAGCCACCCCGGAGGCCAGCTCGAAACCGGCACTGCCGCTGACCCCCCAGACCAGGCCCAGGGCATCCAGCTCGCCGCGCAGTTGCTGCAACGCCTGAAACGCCGGCAACAAGCGCGTGCCGGGCCGATGACACAACGCTTCGGGACGCACCCCACGCTGCACCGACTCCAGCGCCAGCAACGCCGGATAGCGTTGCTCGCGCCTGCTGCCGCGCAGGCCGACCGCGATCTGCCCCGGTGCAGTCAGGGCCCGGCGCACCACCACCGGCTGCCCCGCCTCCAGCACGGCAAAGGCCCAATCCGGCGCATCGGCGGCCAATTGCGCCGGGGTCATGCCCCACAGCAAGTCGTGGGGCAGCCAGGGGCCGAGGCCGTTCACCATTGTTCCCGCAGCAATTGGCGGACCCGGCTCGACGCCGCCCGGTTCGACGCCCCCAGGCGGCCGCTCAGGTCGACGCCCTTGGCCCGCACATCGGCGATGGCCGTCAGCAGGCACTCCTTGACCGCGAGCAGATCCTCGGTCGTGGGCTGTTCAATCTGCCGCACCGACAGGCTTTCCCAGAGCAGCCCCAGGCCGGCGTAGCTGTCGATGTCATAGGCCATGGGCGGCACGCTGGCGGCCAGGGCTTCCAGTTCCTCGACGCTGCGCAGGGTCACCCGCGCCGCCGAGGCCTTGCCCATGGCGTGCACCATCACCCCCGGGTCACGCAGGGCGATCAAGCGGTTGGCCTGATACCCATGGGCCAGAAAGGCCCCGGACATGGCCTTGCCCACCAGCAGGGCAATCACCGGGTGCCCGGCCAGGCGGGCCCGGGCATAGCTGTCGGCGGCGCCCGCCAGGGCCTGATGAATGCCCAGGGCCTCTTCGCGCCGGCCATAGGCCTGGCTCGGCACATCGACAATGGCGATCAGCGCCCGCTTGTGGGGCTGGGCCTGATCGGCGCGGATCACCTCATCCACCGCCTTGGCCAGCCCCCAGCCTTCCAGCAGGCCGACCTCACCCTGGCGGGCGCGGGGAAAACGGTTGTCGGGGTCAGGCACTACCGCAATGAAGCGCGCCGGCTGCCCGTCCAACTGGCCGTCGGCCACTTTCAAGGAAGGTGGCAGGCCGCGCACAGGGGGCGCATCGCCACTCAAGGCGTCGAACCAATTCAGGCCCCGCAGGGAACTGGCAGTCATGGGCGGTCTCCTTGGTACAGATCGCGAACCGTCGCCGCATCGATTTGCGGCGTCGTGTCCAGGCGGGACAGACGTTGCAGGTACAGCTCGGCCTCGCGGCTGCGTTGCCGCGACGGCAAGCCCAGGGCCAGCAGCTCACGGACCTGGGCCTGGATCTGTGCCACATCATCGGCTACATAACGGTCCACCAGACCACTGGCGAAACGTTGCTCGCCACCGGTCAGGCTCCAGATGAAAGGCCGGTCCCGGGAATCGTATTCCTCAAGGCCCGCTTCCTGCTCGATCACCTGGGGGCCGTTGAGCCCCAGGCGCGCTTCCTGGGTGACCACCAGATAACTGCACAGCCCGGCGGCAATCGACATGCCGCCAAAGCAGCCGACGCTGCCGGCTACCACGCCGACCACCGGCTGGTACTGACGCAGGTCGACAATCGCCGCGTGGATATCGGCAATCGCCGCCAGCCCCAGGTTGGCTTCCTGCAAGCGCACGCCGCCGGTTTCCAGCAGCAGCACGGCGCGGGTCGGGATGCCGTTGCGATTGTCCTCGGCGGCCAGTTCCAGGGCGCCGGCAATCTTCGCACCGCCCACTTCACCGAGGCTGCCGCCCTGGAAAGCGCCTTCGATGGCAGCAATCACCACCGGCGAACCCGCGATGCTGCCCTTGGCGATCACCACCCCGTCATCGGCCTGGGGCACCACGCCCTGGCGCTCCAGCCAGGGCGACATGACCCGCTGGAACGGGTCCAGCAACTCACGAAAGCTGCCGGCATCCAGCAACGCCCGGGCACGCTGCCGGGCGCCCAGTTCGACGAAGCTGTGCTTGTTCAACAAGCGTGCGCTGTCAGTCATGGCCGATCTCCTCGAAGCCCTGTTCCAGGCGCAGGCGCACCACCCCGGGGGTGGCGCCGAAATCATGGATGTCGATCAACAGCGCCGGCGGCGTCTGGCCGTCGAACATGCGCTCGAACAGGTGCTGCCAGCGCGAGGCGCTGCCGTTTACCGAGGTCTGTACCTGGATGCTCAATTTGCCGGGTTGGCCCGGCTCCAGCAGCACTTCCAGGTCGCCGGAGCCGACACAGCCCACCAGGGCACGGCCACGGCCGGGTTGGCCGGCGGGGAATTCAAAGGACAAGGTTTCCATCAGTTCGCTCCCTGGTGAAAGGCGTCGGCGGATTCGATCCGGTCCAACAGCAGGCTGGCCGCCAGCAAGTCGGCGGCACCGCCGGGCGAGGCATTCAAGGTCAACAGTTGCAGATCCAGCTCATGCAGGCGGCGACGCCCGGCCAGGGTGGCGCTGCCACCGGCATCGAGCACCGCCTGGGCGCCCTGCTGCATGGCCTGCAAGCCTTGTTCACCGGCGCGGTAGAGCACGCAGGTGTCCGCCAGTTGGCTCATGATCGCCAGCAAGGCATCGAGCCGGGCGTTCTGTTCGCCATGGCCCTGGGCGCGGCTGCGCTTGAGCTGGGGCAGCCCCCGTTGCAGCACGGCGGGAAAGCCTTGTTGGGCTTCTTCGCGAGCGCCGCGCACGCCATAGCGGATCGCCACCTGGGCGCCATGGCTCAAGGGCCGTGGCGCGTAACGATCCTCCAGCAGGGCCAGGCGCGCGGCCCGCAGCGCGACACTGCCGGCCCGGGTGGATCGCGGTTCCAGCGCGGCGGCGGCCACCAGCAGGCCCAGGGCCCAGATCGCCCCGCGATGGGTGTTCACCCCCCCGGTGGTGGCGAGCATGGCCTGCTCGCCTTCTCGGCCAATGCGCCCCAAGGCTTCACGCAGGGGCAGGCCCACTTCCCCCAGCAACAGGGCAGCATCGGCCATTTCCTTGAAGGCCGGCCACAGCGACAGCGCCGAGGCATGCATCAGGCCCAGGTGCAGGTCGGTGTGGGCGCCATTGCCACGGCGGTCCACCAAGGCCGGCTTGGGCGACAGGTCGGCCTCGTCGATCAGCGCGTCCACCGCCAGGTCCGCCAGGCGCTCGGCCAGGCTCGGGGTGGGTGATTGCAGGTTGAATGCGTGCATTACCAGCTCCTGAACTTGGCAGGCGGGTTGTACAGGCCACCGGACCACTCCACCAGGTCGGCCACGCTTTTGGCCGCCAGCAGCTCGCGGCTGGCGTCGGTGCGGCGTATGCCCAGGTCTTCCGGCAGGGCAATCAGGCCTTCACGGCGCATGCGCGCAGTGTCCTTGGGGTTGTGGCGCAAGCCGATGGCGGTAACCCCGGCCACGGCGGCGATCATCGCCTGGCGCTCTTCCAGGGAACGGGCCTTGTACAGGTAGGCAATGCCTTCCTCGGTCAGCAGGTGGGTGACGTCGTCGCCGTAGATCATGATCGGCGCCAGGGGCATGCCGCTCTTGCGCGCCACGTCCACCGCGTCGAGGGTTTCGACAAAGGTCGGTTTGCCGCCTTCCTGGAAGGTTTCCACCATCTGCACCACCAGCTTCTTGCCGCGTTCGAGCATGGCCTGGGGCGCATCGCTCTGATCCTGGCGCATATCCAGCCAGGCCGGAGTGCCGTGGCGCCGCCCGCGGGGGTCGTGACCCATGTTCGGCGCCCCGCCGAAACCGGCCAGGCGGCCACGGGTCACGGTGGAGGAATGACCGTCGCCATCCACCTGCAAGGTGGCGCCGATAAACAGGTCCACCGCGTACTGCCCAGCCAGCTGGCAGAACATCCGGTTGGAACGCAGCGAGCCGTCGCGGCCGGTGAAGAACACGTCCGGGCGCGCGGCGATGTAGTTTTCCATGCCCAGTTCGGTGCCGAAGCAATGCACGCTGTCCACCCAGCCACTTTCAATGGCCGGAATCAGGGTCGGGTGAGGATTGAGGGTCCAATTGCGGCAGATCTTGCCCTTGAGCCCCAGGGATTGGCCGTAGGTGGGCAGGATCAGCTCGATGGCCGCGGTGTTGAAACCGATGCCATGGTTGAGCGACTGCACGTTGTGTTTTTCGTAGATGCCGCGGATCGCCATCATCGCCATCAGCACGTGCACCGGCTTGATATGGCGCGGGTCGCGGGTGAACAGCGGCTCGATGTAGAAAGGCTTGTCGGCCACCACCACGAAATCCACCCAGGATGCGGGAATGTCGACCCGGGGCAGTTCGCTGACGTCGTCCACCAACTGGTTGACCTGGACGATGACAATGCCGTCGCTGAAGGCCGCCGGCTCGATCAGCGCGGGCGTGTCCTCGGTACTGGGGCCGGTGTAGATGTTGCCGGCGCGGTCGGCCATGAACCCGGCAGAGAGCACCACATTGGGGATCAGGTCCACCACCAGCCGCGCATAGAGTTCGATGTAGGTATGGATGGCGCCGATTTCCAGCAGCCCGTCTTCCAGCAACTGGCTGATGCGCAGGCTCTGGGTGCCGGCGAAGGAAAAGTCCAGCTTGCGGGCGATGCCGCGTTCGAACAGGTCCAGGTGCTCGGAGCGGCCGACGCTGGGCATGATCATGTGCAGGTCATGCAGCCTGGCCGGGTCGGCCTTGGCCAGGGAGCGGGAGAGAAAGTCCGCCTGTTTCTGGTTGTTGCCTTCCAGCACCACCCGGTCGCCGGGCAGGATCAGCGCTTCCAGGGCCGCGACGATCTTGTCGGTCGGCAACACCACGCCATCGGCGATGGCCCGCACCTGTTCGAGGCGCCGCTGCTTTTCGCTGCGCCGCCGCGACCAGCGCGCGTCGGGGGAAATTATTGTTGTCATGCTCACTCCACGGGTTCGCTGTCGTGGCGGTCACCTTAGGAGTGAAAACGGGGGGCATCAATCAAGCACGGCGTCGGATCGTTACGCTCAGCGTAATGATTTGCGGAGCAATGGCACTCTCATGCTCTCTCAGTACACAATGCCCGCCTTACCGGCCCATGAGCGGCCTGGGCAGACCAAGATGAGAGTCAGCATGGACACACCGATTCGCTCGAACCAGGCGCTGCTGGAGCAGCTCAAGCATGGCCTGAAGCCCGACTACCTGATGTTCTGGGGACACCAGCCCACCCGGGACGGACGCATCTCTCAGAGCTGTTTCAGCCAGTGGTTCGACGCAGGTCTGGAACTCGATGGCATTCAATACCCCAGCGCCGAGCATTTCATGATGGCCGGCAAGGCCCTGCTGTTCGGCGACCAGGAAACCCACGAGCGGATCCTCAAGGCCGTGACGCCCGCCGACGTGAAGCAACTGGGTCGCGAGGTGCGCGGCTTCGATGACGCCCGCTGGACCGAAGCACGCCTGGATATCGTGGTGCAGGGCAACCTGGCCAAGTTCAGCCAACATCCGGCCCTGGGTGAATACCTGCTGTCCACAGGCGACCAGGTACTGGTGGAAGCCAGCCCCGTGGACCGGATCTGGGGCATCGGCCTGGCCGCCGACGACGCCAGGGCCAGCCGGCCGGAACAGTGGCGCGGCCTGAATCTGCTGGGCTATGCGCTGATGGAGGTGCGGGACAGGTTGCGCATTGGCTGAGGGGCTGCCTTCGCTGGCAAGCCAGCTCCTACCGGCGGTTTTGGGTAGCGAGGCCCTAAAGCCCCGCCACCAGCAATTCTTCCAGGGCCAGCAGGTCCGGCACCTTCGCCACTTGCTCGGCCACCTGCACCGCGGCCTTTTCCAGCGCAGCCAGGGGCACGTCGACGTAGCTCAACTGGCTGTCGAGCTTGCAGGAGCGGGGAATGCCCTGCACCAGCAGGGCCATGAACTTCAGCTCCGGGCGCCCGCCCAGGGCATTGAGCACGACAATCCGCGCCCGCTCGCCAATCACGGTCCTGCCACCGCAGGCCGACTCGAAGCTGATCAGCGGAATCCGCCGCTCGCGCCACAGCACCCGGCCCAGGTACCAGGGCGGTGAATCCAGGTCGAAGGTGCCCTGCTGATAGTCGATCAGCTCGGCCACGGCCACGTTGGGCAGGATCAGGGTGCGGTCGGCCAGGGGCAGCAGCAGCCCGGTGAGGGTGCTGGCGCGGTGATCAAGCATGGGTCTTGCTCCACTGGGCGATGCTTTCCAGCAGCACCGACTCTTGATAGGGCTTGCCGAGATAGTCGTTGACGCCGATGGCCATGGCCCGGTCGCGGTGTTTCTGCCCGGTGCGGGAGGTGATCATGATGATCGGCAGGTGTTGCAGGCGCGGGTCGTTGCGTACCTGGATCGCCACCTCGAAGCCGTCCATGCGCGGCATCTCGATGTCCAGCAGCATCAGGTCCGGGGTGTGCTCGGCCAGCAACGCCATGGCGTCGACCCCGTCCTTGGCGGTGAGCACGTTCATGCCGTGGCGCTCCAGCAGGCGGCTGGTGACCTTGCGCACCGTGACCGAGTCGTCCACCACCAGCACCAGCATCGGCCGCGGCGGTTGCACCTCGCTGGCCGGCTCGTCGCCCGCCAGGCGCGGCAGCGGCGCCTGGGCCTGCAAGGCGCGGATATGCGCCAGCAAGTCGAGAATCAGCACCACCCGGCCATCGCCGAGAATCGTCGCCCCGGACAGCCCCTGGACCGCGGCGAACTGCGGCCCCAGGCTCTTGACCACGATTTCCCGGGTGCCGGCGGTGGCATCCACCTGCACCGCGATGCGCTGCTCGTTGCAGTGCACCAGCAGCACCGGCAGCGGCTGCACCTGGCCCAGCAACTTCGGCCGGGGCACGGTGTGCAGCAACTCCCCCAGGTAGCACAGCTGATAAGACTGGCCGGCGTACTCATAGCGCGGCGGGTCGAGCTGGTAGTAGCCGTCCAGCTCTGCGGGCAGCACCCGGACAATGCCCTCCACGGTATTCAGCGGAATCGCGTACTGCTCGTCGGCGCACTGCACCATCAGCGCGCGGTTGACCGACACGGTGAACGGCAGGCGAATGCGAAAATGCACGCCCTGGCCGGCAACCGAGTCGATGCTCATGCTGCCGCCCAACTGGCGCACCTCTTCATGGACCACGTCCATGCCCACCCCGCGCCCGGAAATCTGGGTGATCTTCTCGGCGGTGGAAAACCCCGGCTGCATGATGAATTGCAACACTTCGCGGTCGCTGAGCTGCGCCTCGGGGTCCAGCAGGCCGCGCTTGATGGCTTTTTTGCGCACGGCTTCCAGGGGCACCCCGGCGCCGTCGTCGCGCATGTCGAAAATCATGTCGCCGCCCTCGCGGGACAGGTCCAGGCTGATACGCCCCTGTGCCGGCTTGCCCGCCGCAAGGCGCGCCTCGGCCGATTCCAGGCCGTGGTCCACGGCGTTGCGCAGCATGTGTTCCAGGGGCGCGACCATGCGTTCGAGGACGTTGCGGTCCATTTCCCCTTCGGCGTTGCCGACCACGAACTCCACGTCCTTGCCCAGCTCTTCGGCCACCTGGCGGACGATGCGCTTGAGCCTGGGCACCATGCGCTCGAACGGCACCATGCGCGTGCGCATCAGGCCTTCCTGCAATTCGGTGTTGATCCGGCCCTGTTGCTGCAACAGGTTCTCGGCGTCGTGGTTGCGCCGGTCCAGGGTTTCCTTGAGGTCCAGCAGGTCCGAAGCCGATTCGAACAGGGCCCGGGACAGCTGCTGCAACTGCGAGTGGCGGTCCATTTCCAGGGGGTCGAACTCTTCGTAGCCCAGGCGCTCGGCCTCCACCTGCTGGCGGCTGAGAATCCGCCCCTGGGTTTCGGTGTCCAGGCGGCGCAACTGGTCGCGCATGCGCTCGATGGTGGTTTCCATCTCGCCCAGTGCCGTGCGTGCATCGTTGACCTGTTGTTCGATACGGCCACGGAAGATCGAGGTTTCCCCGGCCAGGTTCACCAGGTCGTCCAGCAGCTCTGCCGAGACCTTGACCATGTCCCCTGCCACCGTTGCTTCCGTCGCGGGCGCGGCGGGCTCGGGCTTGGTGCTGGGCAGTGCAGCTTCTGCGGCAACGCCGGTCGCTACCCGCGGATGGCTCAGGTCGTGGATCGCATCGATGAGCTTCTGGGCCGGCTCGATGGGCTGGCCGGCACGGGCCGCATCGAGCATCTGGGCCAGGCGGTCGTGGCTCTTCTGCAACAGGGTGAACAGCACCGGGCTGGGTTGCAGCAGGCCGGCGGACAGGCCTTCGAAGAGAAACTCCAGTTCATGGGCCAGATCGCCGATGGGGGCGATTTCCACCATGCGCGCACCGCCCTTGAGGGTGTGTAGGTCGCGCAGCAGGGTTTCCACTTCCTGGCGGCCCTGGGGTTCGGCCTGCCAGCGGGCCAGGGCCGCGGCAGAGCTGTCGATGATGTCGAAACCTTCTTCGAGGAAGATTTCCAGCAGCTCCGGGTCCTGGGCCGCGCGGTCGTCCTCCACCGTGCCCTGGGCCACTTCGGCGGTGCTGGCGGCCTGCTGCCGGTACGAGCGCACGGCCTCGATCTGCGCCCGGGATTCGTCCAGGGGATGCTGCCCCTGCAACTGTTCCAGCAGCAGTGCCAGTTGCTCGTGGCTGCTGCGCAACAGCAGGCCCAGGTGCTGGCTGTGGCTGTAGCGCCGGTCCACCAGCCCCTCGTACAGGGACTCCAGCTCCTGGGCCAGTTCCGCCACCGGTGCCACTTCGGCCATCCGTGCGCCGCCCTTGAGGGTGTGCAGGTCTCGCTGCAGGGAAGACAGCGGCGCGCCATTGTCCGGGTCGGCCAGCCAGCGCTGCAGGGCCTGGTCGGCGCTTTCGAGGATATCCACCGCTTCTTCGAGGAAGATCTCGACAATTTCGTCGTCCGCCTGCATCGGGGCCTCGGCCTGCTCCAGCCGGGCCGTGGCCGCGCCCAGTTCGCTGATGCTCAGGGCGCGGCTGCCATCGCTCTTGATCAGGCCCGTGGCAGAAGGGTCCAGACCTTCATCCAGCAGCTCGCGCAAGGCCTGCACCCGTTCCGGGCGCGGGCTGACTTCCTGGCCTGCCGCCAGCTCGTCGAGCATGTTGATCAAGGCATCATGGGCGCTTTCGGCTTCGTGGAAGAAACGCTCGCTGACGGCCAGGCTGCTCTCTTCCACCGCGCCATAGAGATCGAGCAAGGCTTCGCACAGCTCGTCCACCGGGTGCAGGTCGGCCAGGTGCGCGCCCTCGCCCAGGGTGGTCAACTCATCCAGCAGGGCGCTGAGTTCCTGACGCTCGCCCGGGTGCTGCTGCCAGCGGCGCAGCAGGCTTTCGGCATCCAGCAGGATGTCCATGCCCTGGGCCAGGAAATTGTTGATCAACTGCGGGTCGCGCTTGGCCCGGGGAGCGCTGTCCGGGGCGCTGAGCAGGGTTTCCAGGCGCTCCCCCAGCAGGGCCAGGGCGCGGCCCACCAGGGAGCGGGCGCCATCGATGGGCGCCAGCGGGTCGCTGTCCAGCTGCCGCAGGCCACGGCGCAGCAGGCCTTCGGCCTCCAGCAGCAGCTCCACCTCGTCCAGGTCCAGGGGGATCAAGTGCGCCCGGTATTCCCGGGCCAATTGGTCCAGAGGGCCGGCCAGCTCGGCAATCGGCAGCACCCCGGCCATGGAGGCGCTGCCCTTGAGGGTGTGCAGGGCCCGTTGCAGTTCGTCGCTGGCCTGCAGTGGTACGTGTTCGGCCGCCTGCTCAAGAAAGCGGTTGATGCTGTCCAGGTGGGTCTGGGCCTCGGTGCGGAAGATCTCCAGCAACTGCGGGTCCAAGCCCTCGTCCGGCACTGGCGCCGAGCCTTGCGCGCCATTGGCCAGGGCATGGGCCCGGGCGGCCAGGCGGTCGACATCGTCGCGCTGGCGCTGGGCCTGCTGGGCGAACTCGGCGATCAGTTCCGGCAATAGTTGCAGGGTGTCGGCCACCAGTTGCCGGGCTTCGACTCCGGGCTCCACGCTGCGCTCCAGCACCCGGTTGAGGAGGTTTTCCACCGCCCAGGCCAGTTCCCCCAGCACCAGCGCGCGCACCATGCGCCCGCTGCCCTTGAGGGTGTGGAAGGCCCGGCGCAGTTCGCTCAGGGCAGAGGTGCCATGGGGGTCCGCGGCCCAGCGCGGCAGGTACTCGCGCAGCATCTCCAGCACTTCCTCGGTTTCTTCGAGGAAGACTTCCCGCAGTTCATCGTCCACCGGCTCCTCGTCCCCTGGCGGCGGCAACAGGCTGCCCGGGGTGATCAGGGCCGGCGGGTTGAGGGCCGAGACCGGCACCGCCAGGACATCCGCCAGGGACTGCGCCACGCGGGGATCGTCCAGCTCTTGCAGGTCCTGCATCACCAGGGCTTCGCCGGGGCTCAGGGGCTGATCGAGCAACGGCACCTGTTCCACCGGCACATAACCCAGGGCGAGCAGGCCCTGCTGGGCCACATCGAGGATCTTCTCCCCCGGCGCCTCATGGTCTTCGCCCAGGCGCTCCAGGTAGTACTCCAGGCTGGTGAGCACATCCGCCAGGTGGTCCAGTTGCTGCCAGTCGGGCCGGGAAGGGGCCGCCAGCAGGTGTTCGACGACAAACTGCTGGCAGGCCTGCATCAGCCCCGCCGCGCGGGGCAGCGGGATCATCGCCAGGGCGCCGCGCACCTGGGTCAGCAGCTCGGGCAGCGCCTGCAGGTGTTCGGCGTCCCAGTCGGCCTCGATGCACTCGGCGATCAGGTCCTTGGCCTGGTGCAGGCAGACCTGCGCCTCCTGGATCACCAACTGGTGGATCTGAGTCAGGTCGGTGGTGGGCAGGCGGCTTTCCTCGCGGCTTTCGGGCTCCACGGTGCCGGCCATGCCGGCCAGGGTCGCTTCCACGTACAACAGGGCCCCCGCCACATCCATCAGCACCGCGTCATCCGGCGCGCGCTGGCCCTGGGCCAGGCTCTGGACCACCGCCAGCTGGTCGATAATGACCTTGCGCGGCTGGCCGAAGCCCAGCACCGCCAGGGTGTCGGCGATCTGCCGCAGGGGCGACAGCAGCCCTTCGAGGTCGTCGGTGTGCTGGCGGTCGCTGCGCACGAACAGGTCCAGGCGCTCCTTGACCCGCACCAGGCCATCGCACACCGCGGTCAGCACCGAGCGCATGGCATCCCGGTCGGGGCCGGCCAGGCGGGCCCGCTCCTCGTCCACCACCGCGCTGTCGGGCAAGGCGTCATCCAGTCCGTAACGTTCTTTGAGGGTCAGCATCAATGGGGTGGGATGGCGCGCCTTGGCAATATAGAACAGCAGGCTCTTGAGCAATTCGTCGGGGGCCGGCTGGTTGATCCCGTGCATGCCCTGCTCCAGCAGGCGCTTGAGCTCCTTGTCGGCATCCTTGAGCAGGCTGCGCACCGCCGGGCTGTTGGCGATCTCGTCGTGGCGCATGCCTTCCACCAGGGCCGAGGCGATATGCCACAAGGGCGCCAGCGGGGCGTCCTGGCACAAGGCTTCCAGGCGTTCGAAGACCTTGGCCATGTAGCCCAGGCTCTGCTCGTCATCCTGCTCGCGCAGCAGGTCCACCAGGGCGGTCTGCAACATGTGTCGCAGCTTGCGCAACTGGTTGGGCAATTCCAGGGGTTCCAAAGCCGCCAGGGCCTTGTCGCTCAGGGGCGGCAGGCTGGGCAGTTGCGGGCTGAACAGGCTGGTTTCCGAGAGCAGGCTCTCGCCCCGGGCACTGCGCAGGTCGTTGAGCAGCGGCAGCACCACCAGCGGCAGGTCGCGCCGCGCACTCTGCACCCGGTCCAGGTACTGGGGCAACTGGCCGATGGCCTGGCGCAGCAGGCGCAGAGCTTCGTCGCGCTGGGCCACGCGCCCCTGCTGCAGGGCCAGGGCGAGCTTTTCCATTTCTTCAGCCAGCAGCGCGGCGCCGTAGAACTCCACCATCTGCAGGCTGCCGTGGACCAGGTGGATGCCTTCCAGGCACTGGTCGATGGCCTCCAGGGCCTGGGGATCGTCCGCCAGATGCTCCAGCGCCTGATGCGCCTGCTTCAGGGTCTCGGCAATTTCGCCCTTGACCCACTCCAGGGCTACATAGTCGTGCCGATCAACCATAACCACTCCAGTCAAAGCCTTGTGTCAGCGGTTGTCATTCGGGGCCGGGCCCCGGGTGGCCGGCAAGGTGAAGCCGGACACCGAGCGGCGCAGCTGGCTGGCCATCTTCGCCAGGTTGCCGATGCTCTCGGCGGTGGCGGTGGAACCGGACGACGTCTGCGAGGTGATCTGCTGGATCACGTTCATGGTCAGGGAAATCTGCCCGGCCGAAGAGGTCTGCTGCTGGGCCGCGTTGGAGATGCTCTGGATCAGCGCCGCCAGGGTCTTGGACACGCCTTCGATCTCTTCCAGGGCCACCCCGGCGTCCTGGGCCAGGCGCGCGCCGCGCACCACTTCGGTGGTGGTCTGCTCCATGGAGATCACCGCTTCGTTGGTGTCGGTCTGGATCGCCCGCACCAGGGTCTCGATCTGCCGCGTGGCCGCCGAGGAACGCTCCGCCAGCCGCTGCACCTCGTCGGCCACCACGGCAAAGCCGCGCCCGGCATCACCGGCCATGGAGGCCTGGATCGCGGCGTTGAGGGCGAGGATATTGGTCTGGTCGGCAATGTCGTCGATCAGGCTGACGATATCGCCGATTTCCTGGGAAGACTCGCCAAGACGCTTGATCCGCTTGGCGGTGTCCTGGATCTGCTCACGGATGTTGTCCATGCCGTGAATGGTGTTGTGCACCACCTCGTTGCCCTTGTTGGCGATTTCCACCGAGCGCTCGGCCACCGCCGAGGATTCCGCGGCGTTGGCCGATACCTGGTCGATGGATTGGGCCATTTCGTTGATCGCCGTGGAGGCTTCGGAAATCTGCTGGGCCTGATGCTCCGAGGCTTCGGCCAGCTGCATGGCGGTGGCCTGGGTTTCCTGCACTGCGCCGGCCACCTGGCCGGCGGTGAGGTTGATGGTGGCCACCAGGTCACGCAACTGGTCGACGGAATAATTGATGGAGTCGGCAATGGTGCCGGTGAAGTCCTCGGTCACCGAGGCGGTGACCGTGAGGTCGCCGTCGGCCAGGTCCTCGATCTCGTCCAGCAAACGCATGATCGCGTTCTGGTTGCGCTCGTTCTTCTCTGCGGTCTCGCGCAACTGGCGGTTGGTCTCGCGCACCATCACCAGGCCGATGAGGATGATCGAGGCCAGGGCCAGCAGGCCCAGGACGTAGCCGCCGATGGTGTCCAGCTTGCGGCTGCCGGCCAGGTTCTCGAAGCCGCTGGCCAGTAGCGAGGCTTCGTCCAGCAAGGTCTGGGACAGGCTGAAGATGTTGCTCGCCGACTCGCGGACCTGGAACAGCTCGGGGGAGGTTTCGAGGATCTCGTCCACGGAGCCGGAGACGAACTCGAACAACTCGGAAATCTCCGCCAGCCGCCCCCGGGCATCCGGGTCTTCCACCTGGCTGATCTTCAGCCCCGGGTTGCCCTGCAGCATGCCGTTGAGCACCTGGCCGAAGCGTGCGGCATCGCGACCGAAAGCATCGGCGGCCTGGACCGCGTTTTCGTCGCCGGCCAGCACCGTGTTGACCGCGCCGAGAATCCGCTCGGCCAGCAGCGACTGGCGCTGGGCCATGGCCACCTGGGCCGCCGGGGCGCCACGCTGGAGCAGGATCTCGACGACCTTTTCATACTCCACCTGCAATTGCGGCACGGTTTCCGCCAGGGTTGCCGCCACCTGGTGCAGGGACAGCACGGTCTGCTCGCTGGCGAGGATCGCGTCGGTGTTTTTCAGCAGTTTTTCCCAGTCCAGTTGCACCGCGCGCATTTCCTGGCGCAAGGCCACCGGGGCCCCGGGCAGCCCGGTGTCCGGGTCCCCCTTTTTCAGGTAGCCCCAGCGCCGGGCGAAATCGTTGCGCGCATCCCCCAGCAGTTTGAACGCTGCAGCCTTGCCCGCCGCCGCTTCGGTGGCGTTCTTGGCAATGCGCTGGGACAGCACCCGCAGCTCGCCGGCATGGCCGATGTACTGTTTGTCGTAGGTGGCCTGGGTATTGAGGTAGGCGAAGTTGGCGAACAACAGCATGATGAACACGATCAGTGCGATGAACAGCACGATGATCTGCGAGCGACTGCGGGAGCCTTCCAGGGGCTTGCCGGTTTTGGCTTTGGTCATCGATCAGGCCTGTGGCGAGCGGGCGGTCCCGCATTCGGCTGCCCGGAGCGCGCGCAACGCCAGGGCAGCATGGGTTGATCCAGGGAAACACGCGCTCCCCGTGGCACGGCCAGCGGGTTGCCCAGGCGTCGGGGCGCCCTTCATGCCGCCACCTCCAGGAACCCCGGCGAACGGGCCAGGGCGAAGGGGCTGAAGACCTGCCAGACCTGTTCGCGGCGGAACTGGCCCTGCAGGTAGGGGTTGACCGCGGCGTCGGCAAAGTCGGTGATGCCGGGCTCCAGGCTGTCCTGGGCAAAGTGCTGCAGCCCGGCCACCTCGTCCACCAGCAGGCCGGCGAACAGCTCCTTGTACTCCACCACCAGCACCCGCCGCTGCTTGCGCAGGGGCGACAGCTCATGGCCGAAGAAACCGCACAGGTCCATGATCGGCAGCAGCCGCCCGCGCAGGTTGGCGACGCCCTTGACCCAGGGCTTGACCCCGGGCAGCAGGGTGTAGCGCGGCTCGTGCAGGACTTCGCTGATCTCGCCCATGGCGGCCACGTACCAATGCTCGCCCAGGCGAAAGCCGATGCCGCTCCAGCTGTGCTGGCGGGTTTCCTGGGACGGCAGGTCGGCGGCCAGCAAGCGGCAGCGCTGGTCGATCTCCAGCAGCAGCTCGAAGGCGGTCTGGGATTGGCTCATGGCGCGGCTGTCAGCCGGCCAGGACGTTGTTCAGGGTCTTGATCAGGGTCTCTTCGTCCACCGGTTTGGTCAGGTAATCCTTGGCGCCCTGGCGGGTGCCCCAGACCTTGTCGGTTTCCTGATCCTTGGTGGTGATGATGATCACCGGGATATGGCTGGTCTCGGCATCCTTGGTCAACTGGCGGGTCGCCTGGAAACCGTTGAGGCCGGGCATGACGATGTCCATCAGCACCGCGTCGGGCTTTTCTTCCCGGGCCAGGGCCACGCCGTCGGCACCGTTCTCGGCCTTGAGCACTTCATGGCCGTGCTTTTCCAGCATGCCGGTGAGTTTGTACATTTCAGTCGGCGAGTCATCGACGATCAGAATACGAGCCATGGTCTTCCCCATACGGTATAGGCGCGCGGCCTGCTGGCCGGGCGTCGCTGTGCGTGTCTACTGTGGCGCAAGCGCGACAAAGTCCGGGACATGGGCCTTGATCGCGCTCAGCAGTTCTTCCTTGCTGAAGGGTTTGGTCAAAAACTGGTCGGAGCCGACGATGCGCCCCTTGGCCTTGTCGAACAGGCCATCCTTGGAAGACAGCATGATCACCGGGATGGACTTGAACGCGCTGTTGTTCTTCACCAGCGCACAGGTCTGATAGCCGTCGAGCCGCGGCATCATGATGTCGACGAAGATGATGCCGGGGTGATGGTCGACGATCTTGGACAGGGCTTCGAAGCCGTCCACTGCGGTGATGACCTCGCAACCGACGTTTTTCAGCAGCATTTCGGCCGTGCGGCGAATCGTCTTCGAATCGTCGATCACCATCACCTTCAAGGCGTTGGAATGCTGTTCCATATCTGCTCTGCCATCGCCCCAGCGAATGATTTGGTCCGGTACCGCCGGGCAATGGGTGAAACCCTTGAACTTCAAGGCTTGGGCCCGGCCTGCGAGCCTTTTTAGCACACTCTCCCCCCTGCAATCTATGGACCACGCCAGGCAGTGGTTTTTCCTTGACCCAGGCCCCTGTCAGCGCCACTCTGACGCCACTTTTTTGCCTCGCTCCCACTCATTTTCTTAAAGGAATCCACCCATGAGCGTTCGCGTCGGGATTGTCATGGACCCTATCGCCAGCATCTCCTACAAGAAGGACAGCTCGCTGGCGATGCTGCTGGCCGCCCAGGAGCGCGGCTGGACCCTCTTCTATATGGAACAGCGCGACCTGTACCAGGGCGCCGGCGTGGCCCGGGCCCGCATGCGCCCGCTGCAGGTGTTCGCCAACCCGCAGAAGTGGTTCGAGCTGGACGCCGAGATCGACTGCCCGCTGAGCGATCTGGATGTGATCCTGATGCGCAAGGACCCGCCCTTCGACATGGAGTTCGTCTACTCCACCTACCTGCTGGAACAGGCCGAAAGCGCTGGCGTGCTGGTGGTCAACAAGCCCCAGAGCCTGCGCGACTGCAACGAAAAGCTGTTTGCCACGCTGTTCCCCCAGTGCACCCCGCCCACCGTGGTCAGCCGCCGCGCCGACGTGCTGCGCGAGTTCGCGGCCCAGCATGGCGATGTGATCCTCAAGCCCCTGGATGGCATGGGCGGCACCTCGATCTTCCGTCACCGCGCTGGCGATCCGAACCTGTCGGTGATCCTGGAAACCCTGACCGTGCTCGGCAGCCAGCAGATCATGGCCCAGGCCTACCTGCCGGCGATCAAGGACGGTGACAAGCGCATCCTGATGATCGATGGCGAACCGGTGGACTACTGCCTGGCGCGCATCCCCGCCGCCGGTGAAACCCGCGGCAACCTGGCGGCCGGCGGTCGTGGCGAAGCCCGCCCGCTGAGCGACAAGGACCGCTGGATCGCCGCCCAGGTCGGCCCGACCCTGCGGGCCAAGGGCTTGCTGTTCGTCGGCCTCGACGTGATCGGCGAACACCTGACGGAAATCAACGTCACCAGCCCGACCTGCATCCGTGAAATCGACAACGCCTTCGGCACCAACATCGGCGCGATGCTGATGGATGCCATCGATCAGAAGCTCAAGGCCAAGTGATGTAGAACAACCAAGCACAAACCAACATTGCGTTATCATGCGCCGCCTGTGAAACCGTGATGTTGGTTGTGTGATGCCTCCTGTGATGTCGAACCGCCGATGAGCCTCCCGTCCGATCTGCCCCCCGAGCTAGCCCATGGCGGCGTGCGCGCGGCCGATCGCCTGGGTTTTACCCTGTTCCTGGCGGCGCTCCTGCACCTGGCACTGATTCTCGGCCTGGGCTTTTCCTTCGCCGAGCCCAAGGCCATCAGCAAGACCCTGGAAATCACCCTGGCCACCTTCAAGAGCGAGACCAAGCCGAAGAAGGCCGACTTCCTCGCCCAGGACAACCAGCAAGGCAGCGGTACCCTGGACAAGAAGGCCATTCCGAAAACCACCGAAGTCGCACCGTTCCAGGACAACTCGGTGAAGAAGGTCACGCCGCCGCCCTCGGTCAAGCCCGAGGTCAAGGACACCGCCCCCAAGGCCGCCGTGGCCACCACCGCGCCCAAGCCGAAAAAGACCGTGACCCAGCGTGAAGAGGTCAAGAAAGACCCGACGCCCAAGGCCCCCACCCCGACGTTCGACAGCTCGCAGCTGTCCAGCGAGATTTCCAGCCTGGAAGCCGAACTGGCCAATGAACAGCAGTTGTATGCCAAACGCCCGCGCATCCACCGCCTCAGCGCCGCCTCCACCATGCGCGACAAGGGCGCCTGGTATAAGGACGAATGGCGCAAGAAGGTCGAACGCATCGGCAACCTCAACTACCCCGAGGAAGCCCGGCGCAAACAGATCTACGGCAATTTGCGGTTGATGGTCTCGATCAACCGTGACGGCTCGCTATATGAAGTGCTGGTGCTGGAGTCCTCCGGGCAACCGCTGCTGGACCAGGCGGCCCAGCGCATCGTGCGCCTGGCGGCGCCGTTCGCCCCCTTTACCGGTGACCTGTCGGACATCGACCGCCTGGAAATCATCCGCACCTGGCGCTTCGCCCGGGGCGACAAGCTTTCCAGCAACTGATCGGCCGGCAACCGTCCGCGCGACAGCGCCATGGCCGTACATCGCCAGCTTGTCAGCCGGGCCCGCCACCGCCACACTAGCGCTCATGAAAAACGTCAGCCCAAGCTATCTCAAGCATCATTTCCTGATCGCCATGCCCCATATGGCCGACCCGAACTTTGCGCAGACCTTGACCTACATCGTCGAGCACAACGCCAGTGGCGCCATGGGCCTGGTGATCAACCGTCCTCAGGACCTGAACCTGGCCGATATCCTCGAACAATTGCGACCTGACCAAGAGCCGTCCCTGCTGTGCCAGCACGTGCCCATTTTCAGCGGCGGCCCGGTGCAGACCGATCGCGGCTTCGTCCTGCACCCCAACGGCCCGGTCTACCAGGCCACGGTGGAACTTGAGGGGTTGTCCCTGTCCACCTCCCAGGACGTGCTGTTCGCCATCGCCGACGGCGTGGGCCCGGCCAAGAGCCTGATCGCCCTGGGCTATGCCGGCTGGGAAGCCGGGCAGCTGGAAGCCGAACTGGCGGACAACGCCTGGCTGACCTGCCCCTTCGACGCCGACATCCTGTTCAACACCAGCAGCGAACTGCGCCTGGAAGCCGCCGCCCGGCACCTGGGGGTCAACCTCAGCCTGCTCACCAGCCAGGCGGGCCACGCCTGATGGCCCTGCGACTGATCCTCGGCTTCGACTACGGCACCAAGCAGATCGGCGTTGCCGTGGGCCAGGCCATCACCGGCCAGGCCCGGGAGCTTTGCACCCTCAAGGCGCAGAACGGGGTGCCGGACTGGAACCAGGTGGAAGCCCTGATCAAGGAATGGAAACCCGATGCCGTGGTGGTGGGCCTGCCGCTGAACATGGACGGCAGCCCCAGCGACATGTGCGTGCGCGCCGAAAAGTTCGCCAGGCGCCTGAACGGCCGCTTCAATGTGCCCTTCTATACCCACGACGAACGCCTGACCACCTTCGAGGCCAAGGGCGAACGCCTGGCCCGGGGCGGTCAGAAAGGCAGCTACCGCGACAACCCGGTGGACGCCATCGCCGCGGCCCTGCTGCTGCAGGGCTGGCTCGATGAAAACGCCAGCCTGTTGAACACCTGAGACCACATCCTGAAGATGCGCGGCCCCGGGGCTGCGCGCCTCCTGGCCCAACACCAGCCGTAAGTTCCCGCGCCCAGCTGCCCGGCAGCAGGCGCGAGCCCACGAAGGAGCCACCATGAGCCTGCCCAATCCCGCCGCCCTGATCAGCCAGATGGCCGCTGATCTCAACGCCCACCTGGCCCAGCGCGCCATCAGCGAGCCGCGCTTCATCGGTATCCGTACCGGTGGCGTCTGGGTGGCCCAGGCCCTGCTGGAAGCCCTGGGCAGCGATTCGCCCCTGGGTACCCTCGACGTGTCCTTCTACCGCGACGACTTCAGCCAGAACGGCCTGCACCCGCAGGTGCGCCCTTCGGAGCTACCGTTCGAGATCGAAGGCCAGCACCTGGTGCTGATCGACGACGTGCTGATGAGCGGCCGGACCATTCGCGCCGCCCTCAACGAACTGTTCGACTACGGCCGGCCGGCCAGCGTGACCCTGGTCTGCCTGCTGGACCTGAACGCCGCCGAACTGCCGATCCGTCCGAATGTGGTGGGCGCAACCCTGTCGCTGGCCGCCCACGAGCGGGTAAAATTGTCCGGTCCTGCGCCGCTTCAACTCGAGCTCCAAGACCTCGCCCTCTAACTCGCCCTTTTAAGAGTCCATTGCGATGACGCCTCTAGACGCCAAGCGCCCGCTGCAGCTCAACGATCAGGGCCAGCTGCGCCATTTCCTGTCCCTCGACGGCCTGAACCGCGAGCTGCTGACAGAAATCCTCGACACCGCCGACTCGTTTCTCGAAGTCGGCGCCCGGGCGGTGAAAAAAGTCCCGCTGCTGCGCGGCAAGACCGTGTGCAACGTGTTCTTCGAAAACTCCACCCGTACCCGCACCACCTTCGAATTGGCGGCCCAGCGGCTGTCCGCGGACGTGATCACCCTGAATGTCTCGACCTCTTCGGCGAGCAAGGGTGAAACCCTGCTGGACACCCTGCGCAACCTGGAAGCCATGGCCGCCGACATGTTCGTGGTGCGCCACGGCGACTCCGGCGCCGCGCACTTCATCGCCGAACACGTGTGCCCGCAAGTGGCGATCATCAACGGCGGCGACGGCCGTCACGCCCACCCGACCCAGGGCATGCTCGACATGCTGACCATTCGCCGGCACAAGGGCGGCTTCGAGAACCTCTCGGTGGCCATCGTCGGCGACATCCTGCACTCGCGGGTGGCGCGTTCGAACATGCTGGCGCTCAAAACCCTCGGCTGCCCGGACATCCGCGTGATCGCGCCGAAAACCCTGCTGCCCATCGGCATCGAGCAGTACGGGGTCAAGGTCTACACCGACATGACCGAAGGCCTGAAGGACGTGGACGTGGTGATCATGCTGCGCCTGCAGCGTGAACGCATGCAGGGCGGCCTGCTGCCCAGCGAAGGCGAGTTCTACCGCCTGTTCGGCCTGACCACCGCGCGCCTGGCCGGGGCCAAGCCCGACGCCATCGTCATGCACCCGGGCCCGATCAACCGTGGCGTGGAGATCGAATCGGCGGTGGCCGACGGTCCGCACTCGGTGATCCTCAATCAGGTGACCTACGGCATTGCAGTGCGCATGGCGGTACTGTCCATGGCCATGAGCGGGCAGACCGCCCAGCGACAATTCGAGCAGGAGAACGCCCAGTGAAGCTCAGCATTCTCGGCGCCCGCGTCATCGATCCAAGCAGCGGCCTGGATCAAACCACCGATCTGCACCTGGAAGCCGGCAAGATCGTCGCCATCGGCGCCGCCCCCCATGGTTTCAATGCCGTCACCACCATCGACGCCAAGGGCCTGGTGGCCGCACCCGGCCTGGTGGACCTGAGCGTCGCCCTGCGCGAGCCGGGCTACAGCCGCAAGGGCAGCATTGCCAGCGAAACCCGTGCCGCCGCCGCCGGTGGCGTCACCAGCCTGTGCTGCCCGCCGCGCACCAAGCCGGTACTGGATACCTCGGCGGTGGCCGAGCTGATCCTCGACCGCGCCCGCGAGGCCGGCAACAGCAAGGTGTTCCCCATTGGCGCCTTGAGCAAGGGCCTGGAAGGCGAGCAGCTTGCGGAGCTGATCGCGTTGCGTGACGCCGGTTGCGTGGCCTTCGGCAACGGCCTGGAAGGTTTCCGCAGCACCCGTACCCTGTGCCGCGCCCTGGAATATGCCGCGACCTTCGACCTGACGGTGATCTTCCATTCCCAGGACCGTGACCTGGCCGAAGGCGGCCTGGCCCACGAAGGCGCCACCGCCAGCTTCCTCGGCCTGCCGGGTATCCCGGAAAGCGCGGAGACCGTGGCCCTGGCCCGGGACCTGCTGCTGGTGGAACAGAGCGGCGTGCGCGCCCACTTCAGCCAACTGACCAGCGCCCGCGGCGTGGAACTGATCGCCCAGGCCCAGGCCCGTGGCCTGCCGGTCACCGCCGATGTGGCGCTGTACCAGCTGATCCTGACCGACGAGGCGCTGATCGACTTCTCCAGCCTGTACCACGTGCAGCCGCCGCTGCGCTCGCGGGCCGACCGCGATGCCCTGCGCGAAGCGGTGAAGTCCGGGGTGGTGCAAGCCATTTCCAGCCATCACCAGCCCCATGAGCGGGACGCCAAGCTGGCGCCGTTCGGCGCCACCGAGCCGGGCATCAGCAGCGTCGAGCTGTTGCTGCCCCTGGCCCTGACCCTGGTGCAGGACGGCCTGCTGGACCTGCCGACCCTGCTGGCACGCCTGAGTGCCGGCCCCGCCGCGGCCTTGCGCCTGCCGGCAGGCAAGCTGGCAGCCGGCGGCGCGGCGGATCTGGTGCTGTTCGACCCGGCCAGTTCCACCGTGGCCGGCGAGCGCTGGCTGTCCAAGGGCGAAAACTGCCCGTTCCTCGGCCATAGCCTGCCGGGCGCGGTGCGCTACACCCTGGTGGACGGGCATATCAGCTATCAGGGCTGACCGCCTGGCAAATACCCTGTAGCCGCTGCCGCAGGCTGCGAACGGCTCCGAAAGAGCCGCCGCTCCTGGCGGCGCCCTGCGGCAGTGGCTACAGGCTGCGCCATCACCGCCTGCGCCGATGACGGGATCAACGGCGCTTGGCGTTTTCCAGCGATACCTGATCGTTCAGGGTCCAGAAGTCGTACAGCACCCCGATAAAGAACAGGCCGCCGGTGAACAGGTAGATCACCCCGCTCAGCCATTTGCCCTGGTACATGCGGTGCACGCCGAAGACCCCGAGGAAAGTGAGCAGAATCCAGGCCACGCTGTATTCCACCGGACCTGCGGTAAAGCGAAGGTCCGCTTCCCGGTCCATGGACGGGATGAGGAACAAGTCGATCAGCCAACCGATACCCAGCAGACCGAAGGTGAAGAACCAGATAATCCCGGTCACCGGCTTGCCGTAATAGAAGCGATGGGCCCCGGTAAAACCGAAAATCCACAACAGGTAACCGATCACCTTGCTGTGGGTGTCATGGGTGGATGCATCCTGACGATAGGTGTTCATTAAGTGCCTCTTTGCAGGTGATAGATAAATATTCTTAAAAACTTTGTGACTTTTTTACAGGCATTCGACGTGTAGGCAATGTTACCTTCTACTCCGTCAAAGCCTTGTACTGCCTGACTTCTGGCGGTTTTCTGCGTCAAGTTGCCACCTCTTTGCCGAAGTTGACCCCAAGGTTGAATCGACAAACGGACTCGGAAGTGACCTGAAAGCTGTTATAAAGTTGCGCGCTAACCAAATAAGAGCCTTGCCTAATGCGTCCATTTTTCAAGACATGGCTAACCATTTGCCTATTAATGCCACTGGCCGCCCACGCCACCAACCGTGAGCAACGACTTCCCAACGTTAATGGCTACACCCCGAAACCTCACGTTTCGACGGTCACCGCCAAGAACAAGACCTCGATCAAGCACCCCACTCGCCTGAGCAAGGCCGACAGCAAACTGGTGGCCAACAACGCCGGCCGGCCGAGCACCACGGTTCTGAGCCGTGCGGTCAATGTCCTCGGTACGCCCTATCGCTGGGGCGGCAGCAGCCCAAGCAAAGGCTTCGACTGCAGCGGCCTGGTGCGCTACGCCTTCAACGACGTCGCCGCCGTGGACCTGCCACGCACCTCCAACGCCATGGCCAGCGGCCACGGGCAGAAGGTCGAACGCAAGGACCTGAAGCCGGGCGACCTATTGTTCTTCAACATCAAGAGCCGCAAGGTCAACCACGTTGCCATCTACCTGGGCGAAGACCGCTTCATCCACGCCCCGCGGCGCGGCAAGGCAGTGACCATCGACACCCTGAAGAAGCCCTATTGGCAGAGCCATTACGTGGTTGCCAAGCGGGTCCTGCCCAAGGAGCACGCGCCCCTGCGGGTCGTGCAACGCTGATACCCCGCTTCGCCGGCAAGCCGGCTCCTACACCCACCTGTAGGAGCCGGCTTGCCGGCGAGTGCATTTCCAGCCCCGTCAAAAACTCTCCGGCATCCGCGCCTGCTCCCGGGCCTGATCGCGGCTGATCAGCCCCTGCCCGAGCAATGCCTTGAGGCTCATGTCCAGGGTGCGCATGCCCTGGGCCCCGCCCGTCTGGATCGCCGAATACATCTGCGCCACCTTGTCCTCGCGAATCAGGTTACGGATCGCCGGGCTGCCCAGCATGATCTCATGCGCCGCTACCCGGCCACCGCCCATCTTCTTCACCAGCACTTGCGCAATCACTGCCTGCAACGACTCGGCCAGCATCGAGCGCACCAGGGCCTTTTCCTCCCCCGGAAACACGTCCACCAGCCGGTCGATGGTCTTGGCAGCCGACGAGGTGTGCAAGGTGGCCAGTACCAGGTGCCCGGTTTCCGCGGCGGTCAGGGCCAGGCGGATGGTTTCCAGGTCCCGTAGTTCGCCCAGCAGGATCACGTCGGGATCTTCCCGCAGCGCGGCGCGCAAGGCAGTGGCGAAGCCCTGGGTATCACGCTGCACTTCGCGCTGGTGCACCAGGCAGTTCTTCTGCGGATGCACGAATTCGATAGGGTCTTCGATGGTCAGGATGTGCTGCTGGCGGTGCTGGTTCAGGTGGTCGATCATCGCCGCCAGTGTGGTGGACTTGCCGCTGCCGGTGGGCCCGGTCACCAGCACCAGCCCCCGGGGCGTCTCGGTAATCTGCCGAAACACTTCCCCCAGCCCCAGCTCTTCCAGGCTCTGTACCCGCGCAGGAATCAGGCGCAGCACCGCACCGGCGCCCCGGGCGTGCCGGAAGGCATTGACCCGAAACCGCGCCACGCCCGGCAGTTCATGGGCGAAATCCAGGTCATTGCAGGCGGCGAACGCCTGGCGCTGCGCTTCGCTCATCAGTTCATGGATCAGCGCCAGCACCTGAGGCCCTTCCAGGGCCGGGCCCGGCAGCGGACGAATATCGCCATCGATGCGCAACATCGGCGCCAGCCCGGCGGACAGATGCAGGTCCGAAGCGCCCCGGGAAGCGCTCAAGCGCAAGAGTTCGGTGATGTCCATAGTGCCCCCCAATTCCAGTAGAATGCCGCGAGCTTCAGACCCGCCCGCGCCCGGCAGATTCAATGGCCAGGCCAAGGACGATGCCCGACGCGACCCTTGAGCGTGGCTCGGGCCGGAGGAGAATCGAGGTCTGGTGGATTCACGCGGCAGCCGGTGGCCAGGGCCGCCGGTACTTTTGAGACGAAATCGAATGTCCACGATAGCAGACAACATTGCCCAGGTAGCCGAGCGCATCCGCAGCGCCTGCCAGGCCGTACAGCGCGACCCGGCCAGCGTCCAGCTGCTGGCCGTGAGCAAGACCAAACCCGCTGCTGCCCTGCGCGAAGCCCATGCCGCCGGCCTGCGGGACTTCGGCGAGAACTACCTGCAAGAAGCCCTGGGCAAACAGCAGGAACTGGCCGACCTGCCCTTGAGTTGGCACTTCATCGGCCCCATTCAGTCGAACAAGACTCGTGCCATTGCCGAGCATTTTGACTGGGTGCACTCCGTGGATCGCTTGAAAATCGCCCAACGCCTGTCCGAACAACGCCCGGCCGAGTTGCCGCCACTGAACATCTGCATCCAGGTAAACGTCAGTGGCGAAGCCAGCAAGTCCGGCTGCGCCCCGGCCGACCTGCCGGCCCTGGCCAGCGCCATCGGCGCCTTGCCACGCCTGCAACTGCGGGGTTTGATGGCGATTCCCGAGCCCACCGAGGACCGCGCTGCCCAGAATGCCGCCTTCGCCTCGGTACAACGCCTGAACAACGACCTGCGGGCCAGCCTCAAGCTGCCCCTGGATACCCTTTCCATGGGCATGAGCCACGACCTCGAAGCGGCCATTGCCCAAGGCGCCACCTGGGTGCGGATCGGTACCGCGCTGTTTGGTGCCCGCGACTACAGTCAGTCCTGATGCGACTGACCCCGACCTCTTGTAAGGACCTGTCATGAACACGACTCGTATCGCTTTTATCGGTGCCGGCAACATGGCGGCCAGTCTCATCGGCGGCCTGCGGGCCAAGGGCCTGGAGGCCTCGCAGATCCGCGCCAGCGACCCGGGGGAGCAGACCCGCGCGAAAGTAGCAGCCGAACATGGCATTCAGGTGTTTGCCGATAACGCCGAGGCCATCGAAGGCGTCGACGTGATCGTCCTGGCGGTCAAGCCCCAAGCCATGAAAGCCGTGTGCCAAGCCCTGCGCCCGAGCCTGAAGCCGCAGCAGCTGGTGGTGTCCATCGCCGCTGGTATCACCTGTTCGAGCATGAACAACTGGCTCGGCGCCCAGCCCATCGTACGCTGCATGCCCAACACTCCGGCACTGCTGCGCCAAGGTGTCAGCGGCCTGTACGCCACCGCCGAAGTCAGTGCCCAGCAACGCCAGCAGGCCGAAGAACTGCTGTGCGCCGTGGGCATCGCCCTGTGGCTGGACCAGGAGCAGCAACTGGACGCAGTGACTGCCGTCTCCGGCAGTGGCCCGGCGTATTTCTTCCTGCTGATCGAAGCCATGACCGCCGCTGGCGAGAAGCTCGGCCTGCCCCGGGAAACCGCCGCCCAGCTGACTCTGCAGACCGCACTGGGCGCTGCCCACATGGCGGTCTCCAGCGACGTTGACGCCGCCGAGCTGCGCCGCCGCGTGACTTCACCGGCAGGCACCACGGAAGCGGCCATCAAGTCGTTCCAGGCCGGTAGCTTTGAAGCCCTGGTGGAAAAAGCATTGGGTGCCGCTGCGCACCGCTCGGCCGAAATGGCCGAACAACTGGGCCAATAAGGAGCCAATGATGATTGGATTGAACACCGCTGCGGTGTATGTGCTGCAAACCCTGGGCAGCCTGTACCTGCTGATCGTGCTGATGCGTTTCGTCCTGCAACTGGTGCGCGCCAACTTCTACAACCCGCTGTGCCAGTTCATCGTGCGGGCCACCCAGCCGCTGCTCAAGCCGATGCGCCGGGTCATCCCGAGCATCGGCGGCCTGGACATGTCCTCGCTGCTGCTGGCGATCCTGGTGCAACTGGCACTGATGGCCCTGACCCTGCTGCTGACCTACGGCACCACCGGCAACCCGCTGCAACTGCTGATCTGGTCGATCATCGGCGTGACCGCGCTGTTCCTGAAGATCTTCTTCTTCGCCCTGATCATCAGCGTGATCCTGTCCTGGGTCGCCCCTGGCAGCCACAACCCCGGCGCCGAACTGGTGAACCAGATCTGCGAACCCGCCCTGGCTCCGTTCCGTCGCATCCTGCCGAGCATGGGCGGCCTGGATATCTCGCCGATCCTGGCATTCATGGTGCTCAAGCTGCTGGACATGCTGGTGATCAACAACCTGGCGGCCATGACCATGATGCCGGACATCCTGCGCCTGCTGATCTGACCCGGGCGGCCTGCATGAGTTATTTCCGCTGGGACGGTGACGATCTGATCCTCGATTGCCACCTGCAACCCAAGGCCAGCAGCGACGAGTTCGCTGGCCTGCACGGCGAGCGGTTGAAGATCCGCCTCACCGCGCCACCGGTGGAAGGCAAGGCCAATGCGCACCTGATGGCGTTCCTGGCCAAGGCCTTTGGCATTCCCAAGAGCAACGTCAGCCTGGTCAGCGGCGAGCTCAACCGGCAGAAACGGGTGCGCCTGCAAGCGCCGAAGAAGCTGCCGGACCTGCCGGGGCTGGCTCGCCCCGCCTGATTCGCCGGCAAGCCGGCTCCTACATCCGGAGCTGGCTTGCCAGCGAACCTCCCACGTCATTTCCCGCAACGAAACACAGCCCCGGGCTTTGCTTGCCGCTGGGGGCAGCGGTCTTTAGACTTACGCCTCATTTAAATGAGAGCAGGGTCGATGCCAACTGCCTTTCCCCCCGATTCTGTTGGTCTGGTCACGCCACAAATAGCGCACTTCAGCGAACCCCTGGCCCTGGCCTGCGGGCGCGCGCTGCCGGCCTACGACCTGATCTACGAAACCTACGGTCAGCTCAACGCCAGCGCCAGCAACGCGGTGCTGATCTGCCACGCCCTGTCCGGCCATCACCACGCCGCCGGCTACCACAGCGTCGACGACCGCAAGCCCGGTTGGTGGGACAGCTGCATCGGCCCGGGCAAGCCGATCGACACCAACAAGTTCTTCGTGGTCAGCCTCAACAACCTCGGCGGCTGCAACGGCTCCACCGGCCCCAGCAGCCTCAACCCGGACACCGGCAAGCCGTTCGGCGCCGATTTCCCGGTGCTTACCGTGGAAGACTGGGTACACAGCCAGGCGCGCCTGGCAGACCGCCTGGGCATCGGCCAGTGGGCAGCGGTGATCGGCGGCAGCCTCGGCGGCATGCAGGCCCTGCAATGGACCATCACCTACCCGGACCGTGTACGGCACTGCCTGGCCATCGCCTCGGCGCCCAAGCTCTCGGCGCAGAACATCGCCTTCAACGAAGTGGCGCGCCAGGCGATCCTCACCGACCCGGAATTCCACGGCGGCTCGTTCCAGGAACAGGGGGTGATCCCCAAGCGCGGGCTGATGCTGGCGCGCATGGTGGGGCACATCACCTACCTGTCCGACGACTCCATGGGCGAGAAATTCGGCCGCGGCCTCAAGAGCGAGAAGCTCAACTACGACTTCCACAGCGTCGAGTTCCAGGTGGAAAGCTACCTGCGCTACCAGGGCGAGGAGTTCTCCGGGCGGTTCGACGCCAACACCTACCTGCTGATGACCAAGGCCCTGGACTACTTCGACCCGGCGGCCAACTGCGACGACGACCTGGCCAAGACCTTCGCCCATGCCACCGCCAAGTTCTGCGTGATGTCCTTCACCACGGACTGGCGCTTCTCCCCGGCCCGCTCCCGGGAACTGGTGGATGCATTGATGGCAGCGCGCAAAGACGTCTGCTACCTGGAGATCGACGCACCGCAGGGGCATGACGCCTTCCTGATCCCGATCCCGCGCTACCTGCAGGCGTTCAGCCACTACATGAACCGCATTACCTTGTGAGGACACGATGAGAGCCGATCTGGAAATCATCCAGGAATGGATCCCCGCCGGCAGCCGCGTCCTCGACCTGGGCTGCGGTAACGGCGAGCTGCTGAGCTGGCTGCAGGAGCACAAGCAGGTCACCGGCTATGGCCTGGAAAACGACCCGGACAACATCGCCGAGTGCGTGGCCAAGGGCATCAACGTGATCGAGCAGGACCTGGACAAGGGCCTGGGCAACTTTGCCAGCAACAGCTTCGATATCGTGGTCATGACCCAGGCCCTGCAAGCCGTGCACTACCCGGACAAGATCCTCGACGAAATGCTCCGGGTCGGCCGCCAGTGCATCATCACCTTCCCCAACTTCGGTCACTGGCGCTGCCGCTGGTACCTGGCCAGCAAGGGGCGGATGCCGGTCTCGGAGTTCCTCCCGTACACCTGGTACAACACGCCGAACATCCACTTCTGCACCTTCGAGGACTTCGAAGAACTGTGCCGCGAACGACAAGCCCGGGTAATCAACCGCCTTGCCGTCGATCAACAACACCGCCACGGGTGGGCCAGTAAGCTATGGCCTAATCTCTTAGGAGAGATCGGCATCTACCGCGTCAGCAGTCCCGGCCTGCAAGATCACAAGGTCGCGGTATAAACCACGTTGCATCGAGGAGAACCATCATGGGACGTCTGGTGACATTTCTACTGGCTGCCTGCCTGAGCATCAGCGCCCTGGCGGCGGACCCGATCAAGGGCGAACGCCAGGAAGTGTTCGGTGACATCACCGTGCACTACAACACCTTCAACTCCACCTACCTGCAGCCTGATATCGCCAGGGCAGCGGAACTGGTCCGCAGCAAGAACCAGGGCGTGATCAACGTTTCCCTGATCAAGGACGGCAAGCCGCTGGTCGGCCAGGTCAGCGGCACGGTCAAGGACCTGACCAGCAAGAGCATCCCGCTGCAATTCCGCCAGATCAGCGAACAGGGCGCGATCTACTACATCGCCCAGTTCCCGGTGGAACAGCAGGAAACCCGCACCTTCAGCATCACCGTGCAAACGGGCGGTGACACCAACAGCTTCAGCTTCAACCAAGAGCTATTCCCGGGCGAATAATGAACCTTACGCAACTCGTACTGGCCAGCCATAACGCCGGCAAACTCAAAGAACTCCAGGCCATGCTCGGCGCTTCGGTGCAATTGCGCTCGATCGGCGAATTCAGCAGCGTCGAGCCGGAAGAAACCGGCCTGTCGTTCGTCGAAAACGCCATCCTCAAGGCGCGTAATGCCGCACGCATTTCCGGCTTGCCGGCACTGGCCGACGACTCCGGCCTGGCAGTGGACTTCCTCGGTGGCGCGCCGGGCATCTACTCGGCCCGCTACGCCGACGGCCAGGGCGACGCGGCGAACAACGCCAAGCTGCTCGAAGCCCTCAAGGATGTCCCGCAAGCCGAGCGTGGTGCGCAGTTCGTCTGCGTCCTGGCACTGGTACGGCACGCCGACGATCCGCTGCCGATCCTCTGCGAAGGCCTGTGGCACGGGCGCATCCTTACCGCCGCCAGCGGCGAGCACGGCTTCGGCTACGACCCGTTGTTCTGGGTGCCGGAACGCAACTGCTCCAGCGCCGAACTGGGCCCCGAGGAGAAAAACCAGCTCAGCCACCGCGCCCGCGCCATGGCCATTCTGCGGCAACGCCTGGGCCTGAAATGAGCCACGAGCCCTCCGCGTCGCCGCTGATTCTCGGCGGCGCGCCAACGCCCCGGGCGGCGCTGCCCCAGTTGCCGCCCCTGGCGCTGTACATCCACATCCCGTGGTGTGTACGCAAATGCCCCTACTGCGACTTCAACTCCCACGCGGCCAGCCCGACGCTGCCGGAAGAGGAGTACGTCGACGCGCTGCTGGCCGACCTCGACCAGGACATGCACGCCGTGCACGGTCGCGAGCTGAGCTCGATCTTCTTCGGCGGCGGCACCCCCAGCCTGTTCAGCGCCCAGGCCCTGGGCCGCCTGCTCAAGGGCGTGGAACAGCGCATTCCCTTCGCTGGCGACATCGAAATCACCCTGGAAGCCAATCCCGGGACCTTCGAGCAGGAAAAATTCACCGCCTACCGCGCCCTGGGGATCAACCGCCTGTCCATCGGCATCCAGAGCTTCCAGGAGCAGAAGCTCAAGGCCCTGGGCCGCATCCACAACGGTGATGAAGCGGTGCGTGCCGCAGGCATGGCGCGCCAGGCCGGGTTCGACAATTTCAACCTGGACCTGATGCACGGCCTGCCGGACCAGTCCCTGGACGATGCCCTGGGCGACCTGCGCCAGGCCATTGCAATGAAGCCGACCCACCTGTCCTGGTACCAGCTGACCCTGGAGCCCAACACGGTGTTCTGGAACCAGCCACCGGTACTGCCGGAAGACGACACCCTGTGGGACATCCAGGAAGCCGGACAGGCCCTGCTGGCCGAACACGGCTATGCCCAGTACGAAGTCTCGGCCTACGCCCAGCCCGGGCGCGCGGCGCGGCACAACCTGAACTACTGGAGCTTTGGCGACTTCATCGGGATCGGCGCCGGTGCCCACGGCAAACTCAGCCACCCCGACGGGCGCATCCTGCGCACCTGGAAGACCCGCCTGCCCAAGGACTACCTGAACCCGGCCAAGCAGTTCAAGGCGGGCGAGAAGGCCCTGGGCAACGAAGAGCTGCCGTTCGAGTTCCTGATGAACGCCCTGCGCCTCACCGATGGCGTGGACGCTGCGCTGTTCGCCGAGCGTACCGGCCTGGACCTGGGCAGCCTGGCCGAAGGTCGGCGCCAGGCCGAACAAAGCGGCTTGTTGCAGGTCGAACCGTCACGCCTGGCGGCCACGGCCCGCGGGCAACTCTTCCTCAATGACCTGCTGCAATACTTTCTGATCTAAGGAAATCACATGGATCTGGTACTCGACCTGCTCGCCACCGTATCCCGCTGGAGTCGCAGCAACCTCTCGGAGATCGCCCTGGCACTGGTGGGCTGCCTGCTGGTGCTGTTCGGCGCGGACATCAAGGGCTGGGTCGAACAGCGCCTGGGCGGCATCGCCGGCGCCCTGCGGGTGCCGCTGATGGCCCTGCTGTGCATGGTCGGCAGCGGCCTGGCGCTGATCTATGCCACGCCGTGGATCGTCCGCGGCCTGAGCCAATTCAACAACTACAGCCTGGCGCCAGTGCTGCTGGTGGTGCTGGTGCTGATTGGCGTGGTCGCTGATCGTCGCTAATTCGCAGGGCCCCTTCGCCGGCAAGCCGGCTCCTACACCAAGCCGTAGGCGCCGGCTTGCCAGCGAACACAATCCAACGGCCGCCCCCCGTGATCAAGGAAGAACATGAGCAAAAAAATCATCGAGGACACCAGCAAGTTCCTCAGCTACGTGCTGCGCCACGAGCCCCAGGCCATCGGCCTGGAACTGGACAGCGAAGGCTGGGGCGATATCGACGCACTGATCAGCGGCGCGGCCAAGGAGGGCCGGCAACTGAGCCGGGAACTGATCGAGCAGGTGGTCGAAGGCAACGACAAGAAACGCTTCGCCCTCTCGGCTGACAGCCAGCGGATTCGTGCCGTTCAGGGGCATTCCAGCAAGGCCGTGCAATTGCAGCTTGAGGCAAAGCAACCGCCCGCCGTGCTCTTCCACGGCACCGCCACGCGCTTCATGGATTCGATCAACGAAAAGGGGCTGATCCCGGGTTCACGGCACCACGTGCACCTGTCCCAGGAGATCAACACCGCCCGGGCCGTGGGCCAGCGTTACGGCAAGGTGGTGATCCTGCAGATCGACGCCCAGGCCATGCAGGCCCAGGGCTTCAGGTTCTATCAGGCGGAGAATGGGGTGTGGCTGACCGACCTGGTGCCGGTCGATTTCATCCAAGCCTTGTAGGAGCCAGCTTGCTGGCGAAGGCGTCCTTATAGGCACCTTCGCTAGCAAACCAGCGCCTACAACAGCGGCTGCGCGGGGCTCAGTCGATTTTTTCGAACTTCAAATCCCACACGCCGTGGCCCAGGCGCTCGCCGCGACGCTCGAACTTGGTGATCGGGCGCTCGGCCGGGCGCGGCACGCACTTGCCGTCTTCGGCCAGGTTGCGATAACCCGGGGCAACGTTCATCACTTCCAGCATGTATTCGGCATAGGGCTCCCAGTCGGTGGCCATGTGCAGAATGCCGCCAACCTTGAGCTTGCTGCGCACCAGCTCGGCGAAGGAGGCCTGGACGATACGGCGCTTGTGGTGCCGGCTCTTGTGCCACGGATCGGGGAAGAACAGCATCAGCCGGTCCAGGCTGTTGTCGGCGATGCAGCGGTTGAGCACCTCGATGGCGTCGCAATCGTAGACCCGCAGGTTGGTCAGGCCCTGGGTCAGCACGCCATTGAGCAGCGCGCCCACACCCGGACGGTGAACTTCCACACCGATGAAGTCCTGCTCCGGGGCCGCTGCGGCCATTTCCAGCAGCGAGTGGCCCATGCCGAAGCCGATTTCCAGGGAGCGTGGCGCCGAACGGCCGAACACCTGGTCGTAATCCACCGGGGCGTCGGCCAGGGGCAGCACGTACAGCGGCGCGCCCTGGTCCAGGCCGCGCTGCTGGCCCTCGGTCATGCGCCCGGCGCGCATCACGAAACTCTTGATGCGGCGGTGTTGGCGCTCGTCGCCGGCTTCCGGCTGGATTGGCGTGTCGTTTGATTCAGTCATCAATGGCTCTTACTTGATCAGACCATCCAGCGGCGAAGAGGCGCTGGCATAGAGTTTCTTCGGCATGCGACCGGCGAGGTACGCCAGGCGGCCCGCGACAATTGCGTGTTTCATGGCTTCGGCCATCATCACCGGCTGCTGCGCGTGGGCGATGGCCGAGTTCATCAGCACCGCCTCACACCCCAGCTCCATGGCGATGGTGGCGTCGGAAGCGGTACCGACACCGGCATCCACCAGCACCGGGACCTTGGCTTCTTCAAGGATGATCTGCAGGTTGTAGGGGTTGCAGATGCCCAGGCCGGTGCCGATCAGGCCAGCCAGCGGCATGACCGCGATACAGCCCATTTCCGCCAGCTGGCGGGCGATGATCGGGTCGTCGCTGGTGTAGACCATCACGTCGAAACCTTCCTTGACCAGCACTTCGGCGGCCTTGAGGGTTTCCAGCACGTTGGGGAACAGGGTCTTCTGGTCGGCCAGGACTTCCAGCTTCACCAGGTTGTGGCCATCGAGCAGCTCACGGGCCAGGCGGCAGGTGCGCACGGCCTCGACCGCGTCGTAACAGCCGGCGGTGTTGGGCAGGATGGTGTAGCGATCCGGCGGCAGGATATCCAGCAGGTTCGGTTCGCCCGGGTTCTGGCCGATATTGGTCCGGCGCACGGCAACGGTCACGATCTCGGCACCCGAGGCCTCGATGGCCAGGCGGGTTTCTTCCATGTCGCGGTACTTGCCGGTGCCTACCAGCAAACGCGACTGGTACGTCCGACCGGCCAGGACGAAAGGCTTGTCACTACGAACGTTGCTCATCGGAAATCCTCTGTTGGGGTGAGGTTCTTGCAGAATTCTTTATCAGGCCCGGGGCGCTGGTGACCCTCGATCCGGGGCCGGTGAAAGCATGTCGTCCATGAGAGGGCCCGGAGCCGGGCCAGGGCGCTGCGCAGATGGACAGCAGCGCTGTTGAAGCCGGTGACTAGCCGCCGCCGATGGCGTGGACCACTTCCACCTGGTCGCCCTCGTTGAGGGCCGTCTCGGCGTGCTGGCTGCGCGGAACGATATCCAGGTTGAGCTCCACCGCGATCCGCCGCCCGGTCAGTTCCAGATGGCTCAGCAGGGCCGCAACGGTCGAGCCGTCGGGCAGTTCAAAGGATTCACCGTTCAACTGAATGCGCATGCCAAGGCCGCCATCATTTTTAGGGGCCAGCATTCTAGCCCGATCATGACCTAAAGGTCAGCTACAAGCGTCAGCCGGCAACTTGCAGGCGCCAGGCGGCAAGCCCCAGCAGGAACCAGCCGACCAGGAAGGCCACGCCGCCGAAGGGGGTGATGATCCCCAGCTTGCTGGTGCCCGTCAGGGTCAGCAGGTACAGGCTACCGGAGAACAGCAGGATGCCCAGGGTGAAGGCCGCGCCGGCCCAGGTCACCAGCCTTCCGGGAATATGGGCCGCCAGCAAGGCGACGCCGAACAAAGCCAGGGCATGCACCAGTTGATAGGTCACACCTGTATGAAAAATAGCCAGGTAGTCCGTGCTCAGGCGGTTTTTAAGACCGTGGGCGGCAAAAGCGCCAAGGGCAACCCCGGTGAAACCGAAGAAGGCGGCCAGCATCAGGAAGCCACGCAACATGAGGAACTCCAGTCAGATTCAGCACAAAGGGTCTGTATAATGGCGCGCTCAACGGGTTCGGCCAAGCCATCTCTATGCTGCGTTATCTGTTTCGTCGTCTTGTAAAAGCCTTGATGTGGTTCGTGGTCGGCAGCGTCCTGCTGGTGCTGCTGTTGCGCTTCATACCGCCGCCGGGCACCGCCCTGATGGTAGAGCGCAAGATCGAATCCTGGGTCGACAACGACCCCATCGACCTGCAACGCACCTGGAAACCCTGGGATGAAATTTCCGACAACCTCAAGGTGGCGGTGATTGCCAGCGAAGACCAGAAATTCCCCGAGCACTGGGGGTTCGATATCGAAGCGATCCAGGCGGCACTGGTCCACAACGAGCGCGGCGGCTCCATCCGAGGCGCCAGTACCCTGAGCCAGCAAGTATCGAAGAACCTGTTCCTGTGGTCCGGTCGAAGCTATCTGCGCAAGGGCCTGGAAGCCTGGTTCACCGCCTTGATCGAAGTGTTCTGGTCCAAGCAGCGGATTCTGGAGGTCTACCTCAACAGCGCCGAGTGGGATGAAGGCGTGTTCGGCGCCGAGGCAGCTGCCCGTCATCACTTCGGCGTCAGCGCGGCCAACCTGTCGCGCCAGCAGGCCAGCCTGCTGGCCGCCGTACTGCCCAACCCGCGGGTATGGAGCGCGGCGCGGCCCAGCACTTATGTATTGCAGCGGGCCGGCTGGGTTCGGCGGCAGATGAGCCAGCTGGGTGGGGCCGACTACCTGAGGCGCTTGGACGAAACCCGGCCTGCGCCCTGGGCGCAATAAAAAGCCGGCTCCGGCAGCAGCTGCACAAACAAAAACGCCCCGATCAACTCGGGGCGTTTTGCATGAGGCTCTAGCGCTTAGGCGGCGATGGACAGTTTCAGCTTGTTCATCGCGCTTTTTTCCAGCTGGCGAATCCGCTCGGCCGAAACGTTGTACTTCTGCGCCAGGTCGTGCAGCGTGGCTTTCTCTTCGGCCAGCCAGCGCTGGTAGAGGATGTCACGGCTGCGTTCGTCCAGCACTTCCAGGGCTTCGTGCAGGTTGCTGGTGGAGTTGTCGCTCCAGTCGGCATCCTCAAGTTGCAGCGCCGGGTCGTAGCGGTGGTCTTCCAGGTAGTTGGCTGGCGACTGGAAGGCGCTGTCGTCGTCCGCTTCCGCAGCCGGATCGAACGCCATGTCCTGACCGGTCAGCCGGCTTTCCATTTCCCGCACTTCACGAGGCTCCACGCCCAGGCTTTCCGCCACGCGGTGAACTTCTTCGTTGTTCAGCCAGGCCAGACGCTTCTTCTGGCTGCGCAGGTTGAAGAACAGCTTGCGCTGCGCCTTGGTGGTAGCAACCTTCACAATCCGCCAGTTACGCAGGATGAACTCGTGAATTTCCGCCTTGATCCAGTGCACGGCAAAGGACACCAGGCGCACACCCATTTCAGGGTTGAAGCGCTTCACGGCTTTCATCAGGCCAACGTTGCCTTCCTGGATCAGGTCGGCCTGGGCCAGCCCGTAGCCGGAATAGCTGCGGGCGATATGTACGACAAAACGCAGGTGGGCGAGCACCATCTGCCGAGCCGCCTCAAGATCCTGCTCATAGTAGAGACTCTCGGCCAGTTCACGCTCCTGCTCGGGTGTCAGCAATGGAATGCTGTTCACCGTGTGCACATAAGCCTCCAGGTTTGCGCCTGGAACCAATGCGTAAGCAGGTTGCAAAGAAGTGGTCATACGAAAAAACCTCCGACTCACATAACTCGTGCCGTTCAGCACTGCGAAAATTGACCGGAAACCGCGAAACAAGTTCCCAAAAATGCTGAAAGGTCAATACAAGCAAAAAGATATTACTTCGGTGCCAGTTCCCTCAGGTGACGGGCCACTGCAATCCACGCACCGATATAACCCAACAGCACCGCCCCTAGCAAGAGCGACAGACCATCGGCAACCGGCACCCCCGCAAGGGCAAAATCGCTGCCGTACAAGCCGGCCAGACCGATTACCGCATCGTTCAGCCAGTTCAGGCCAAACGCCAATACACCCCAGGACAGGATCCCCGCGCCGAAACCATACAGCGCCCCCATATAGAGGAAGGGCCGACGAACATAACTGTCCGTGCCGCCAACGAGTTTAATCACTTCTATCTCGGTGCGGCGGTTTTCAATATGAAGACGAATGGTATTGCCTATCACCAAAAGTAATGCAGAAACCAGCAGCACCGTCAGGCCGAAGACAAAGCGGTCTCCCAGCTTGAGGATCGCCGCCAGCCGCTCCACCCAGACCAGGTCCAGTTGCGCCAGTTGCACCTTGGGCATTTCCGACAACCGCTGGCGCAAGGCTTCCAGGGTCGCCTTGTCCACTTCGTTGGGTGTCACCAGCACGACACCAGGCAGCGGGTTATGGGGCAGTTCGCGCAAGGCCTCGCCCAGCCCGGACTGCTGCTGGAACTCTTCCAGGGCCTTTTCCTTGCTGATGAACTCGGCATCCGCTACACCGGGCAGGCCCTTGATCTCTTCACCGAGCTTCTCGCCCTCGGTGGCAGAGGCCCCCAGCTCCAGGTACAGCGAGATCTGCGCCGCGCGCTGCCAGGATCCGCCCAGGCGCTCGACATTATTGAGCAACAGTGACAAGCCCATGGGCAGGCTCAAGGCCACGGCCATCACCAGGCAGGTAAAGAAGCTGCCGATAGGCTGTTTGCCCAGCCGCCGCAGGCTGTCCAGCAGGCTGGCGCGATGGCTTTCGATCCAGGCGTGCAGCAGGGTGCCGAAATCCGGGCCGTCGTCCTCGTCACGCTTTTTCTTCGGCGGTGGCGCTTCGGAAGCCTTGGGCGCTACGCGCTCCGCCACTTTAGGGGTACGTGTAGCACTCATACGCCGGCCTCCCCGTCGCCGATCAAACGTCCGCGTTGCAGGGTCAGCATGCGGTGGCGCATGCGGGCGATCAGTGCCAGGTCGTGGCTGGCGATCAGCACGCTGGTGCCCAGGCGGTTGATATCTTCGAACACGCCCATGATTTCCGCCGCAAGACGCGGGTCGAGGTTACCGGTGGGTTCGTCCGCCAGCAGCAGAGCCGGCCGATGGACGATGGCCCGGGCGATGCCCACACGCTGCTGCTGGCCGGTGGACAGGTCGCCGGGGTACAGATCGGTCTTGTCCGACAGCGCGACGCGCTCCAGGGCCGAGTCCACCCGCTTGGCGATTTCCGCCTTGGACAGGCCGAGGATCTGCAGCGGCAGGGCGACGTTGTTGAATACGGTGCGGTCGAACAGCAACTGGTGGTTCTGGAACACCACCCCGATCTGCCGCCGCAGGAACGGGATCTGCGCGTTGCTGATCTGCCCCAGGTCCTGCCCGGCCAGCAGCAGCTTGCCGGTGGTGGGACGCTCCATGGCCAGCAGCAGGCGCAGCAAGGTGCTCTTACCGGCGCCGGAATGGCCGGTGACAAACAGGAATTCGCCGCGACGCACGCGAAAGCTCAGCTCATGCAGGCCAACGTGACCGTTGGGGTAGCGCTTACCGACCTGTTCGAAACGAATCATGAACGCTCCCGCTCGGCAAACAGTGCCTGGACAAAGGGTTCGGCTTCAAAGGTACGCAAGTCGTCGATGCCTTCACCGACGCCGATATAACGGATCGGCAGGCCGAACTGCTTGGCCAGGGCGAAGATCACGCCCCCCTTGGCGGTACCGTCGAGCTTGGTCAGGGCCAGGCCGGACAACTGCACGGTCTGGTTGAACTGCTTGGCCTGGTTGATGGCGTTCTGGCCGGTGCCGGCGTCCAGCACCAGCAGCACCTCGTGGGGCGCCTCGGCATCGAGCTTGCCGATGACCCGACGGACTTTCTTGAGCTCTTCCATCAGGTTGTCTTTGGTGTGCAGGCGCCCCGCCGTGTCGGCGATCAGCACGTCAATGCCACGGGCCTTGGCCGCTTGCACCGCATCGAAGATCACCGAGGCCGAATCGGCGCCGGTGTGCTGGGCGATGACCGGGATCTTGTTGCGCTCGCCCCAGACTTGCAGCTGCTCCACCGCCGCGGCGCGGAAGGTGTCGCCGGCGGCCAGCATGACTTTCTTGCCTTCCAGCTGCAGCTTTTTCGCCAGCTTGCCGATGGTGGTGGTCTTGCCGGCGCCGTTGACGCCCACTACCAGGATCACGAACGGCTTGTTCTGGGCGACGATCTGCAATGGTTGTTCCACCGGCTTGAGCATGGTGGTGAGTTCGGCCTGCAGCGAGGCATACAGTGCATCGGAGTCGGTGAGCTGCTTGCGCGCCACCTTCTGGGTCAGGTTCTGGATGATCACCGAAGTCGCCTCGACCCCGACGTCTGCGGTCAGCAGGCGGGTTTCCAGGTCTTCCAGCAATTCGTCATCGATGGCCTTCTTGCCCAGGAACAGGCTGGCCATGCCTTCGCCAATGCTGGCGCTGGTCTTGGACAGGCCCTGCTTGAGGCGGGCGAAGAAGCCGATCTTGCTCTCTTGCGCCGGGCGCGCCGCCTCGACCACTGGCTCGGGCTCGACAGCCAGAGCAACCGGCTCGGCTACAGGTGCAGGTGCAGGTGCAGGTGCAGGTGCAGGTGCAGGTGCAGGTGCAGGTGCAGGTGCAGGTGCAGGTGCAGGTGCAGGTGCAGGTGCAGGTGCAGGTGCAACAGGTTCAGGGGCGACGAATACCGGGGCAACCGGGGCTTGCGCCTCGACCACGGGGGCCGGGGCGACCACTGGCTCAGGGTGCACGGCAACCGCCGGAATCGGCGGAGCCACATGCTCGGCCTGGGCGTCTTCCACCAGGGCCACGGGTTCTTCCGCCACCGGCAGGGTCAACCAGGGCTTGTGCTCGGCGCTTGGCGCCAGCGGCAGGTCGGGCGCCGCGGGGGGCGCCGGTTCAGGCGCGATGTGCGGCTGCAGCACCGGCTCGGCCATTGGCAGCACCACCGGCTCGGCCGGGGCTACGCTGGCGGCAGGTTCGATGACCGGGGTCGGTGCCGGCTCGGCAGGCACTTGCGGCTGTTCGACGACGGGTTCCTGCGGCTTTTTGCGCAGCCATCCGAACAGGCCTTTCTTCTCGCCAGCCGCGGCTGGGGTCTTTTTGTCGTCGTTGGAACCAAACATGGAGACGGCTATCTCAAGGTAGCGATGCGCCACTGGGCGCCTCGGTAAATAAATATTCGATGCAGAACAGACTGTGTTTCATCCAGCTTGTTCACGCGCAACATGTTGTCGAAATGCCCAAAAGCACTTCAAGGAGCGATTTTACTAAAGGACTGGAACGGCAAAATCGGCGAAAAGTCGAAGTCTAGCTGGTAAATCAGGGCTTCTTGCCGGTAACTCATACAACCTGCTCAAGTACATGCTGATCCGCGAAGACCTGATAGGCGTGGCCGCCAGTAAAACGGATCAGTATCCTAGCACCTCCTCGCCCGCACAGGCTAAGACCAAGCGGGCAGCCCAACAGGTTTAAAAACGAATGAATGCTCTAGCCCGCCGCGCCGCAGGCCTGCTGCTCAGCACAGTTTGTCTGCCCCTTGCAGCCCTGGCTGCCGACCCTCAACCCACCCACGAATTCACCCTCGACAACGGCCTCAAGGTCGTGGTCCGCGAAGATCATCGCGCGCCGGTGGTGGTGTCCCAGGTCTGGTACAAGGTTGGCTCCAGCTACGAAACCCCGGGCCAGACCGGTTTGTCCCACGCCCTGGAACACATGATGTTCAAGGGCAGCGAGAAAGTCGGCCCCGGCGAGGCCTCCCTGATCCTGCGGGACCTGGGCGCCGAAGAGAACGCCTTCACCAGCGACGACTTCACGGCCTATTACCAGGTCCTGGCTCGCGACCGCCTGGGCGTGGCCCTGGAGCTGGAAGCCGACCGCATGGCCAGCCTGCGCCTGCCGGCCGACGAGTTCAGCCGCGAAATCGAGGTCATCAAGGAAGAGCGCCGCCTGCGCACCGACGACAAGCCGATGTCCAAGGCCTACGAGCGCTTCAAGGCCATGGCCTACCCGGCCAGCGGCTACCACACGCCGACCATCGGCTGGATGGCCGACCTGAACCGGATGAAGGTCGAGGAACTGCGCCACTGGTACCAGGCCTGGTACGTGCCGAACAATGCCACCCTGGTGGTGGTCGGCGACGTCACCCCGGACGAAGTGAAAACCCTGGCCCAACGCTATTTCGGCGCGATCCCCAAGCGTGACGTGCCACCGGCGAAGATCCCCATGGAGCTGGCCGAGCCCGGCGAGCGCCTGATCACCTTGCACGTCAAGACCCAACTGCCGAGCCTGATGCTGGCCTTCAACGTGCCGAGCATCGCCACCGCCGAGGACAAACGCGCGGTGAACGCCCTGCGCCTGGCCGCGGCCCTGCTGGACGGCGGCTACAGCGCCCGCATCCCGACCCAACTGGAGCGCGGCGAAGAGCTGCTGTCCGGTGGCTCCACCAGCTACGACGCCTACACCCGGGGCGACAGCCTGTTCATGCTCTCGGCCACCCCCAACAGCCAGAAGAAGAAAACCATCGCCCAGGCCGAAGCCGGGCTATGGCGCCTGCTGGAGCAGTTGAAGACCACCCCGCCATCCGCCGAGGAACTGGAGCGAGTGCGGGCCCAGGTGATCGCCGGGCTGGTCTACGAGCGTGACTCCATCACCAGTCAGGCCACCGCCATCGGCCAGCTGGAAACCGTCGGCCTGTCCTGGAAGCTGATGGACACCGAGCTTGCGGAACTGCAAAGCGTGACCCCGGAAGACATCCAGAAGGCCGCCCGCACCTATTTCACCCGGGAACGTATGAGCGTGGCCCATGTACTGCCTGAGGAGTCCGCTCATGAGTAAGCGCAAGAATGCTTCACCGGTCCTGCTGGGGCTGGCCCTGGTCGCCCTGCTCACCGCCGGGGGCCTGTACCTGTCGAGCTCCGGCCAGAGCAATGCCAGCCAGGCCCTGGACAACGCCAAGAGCAGCCAGAAGCTGCAATCTTTGGCCGAGCTGGATGGCAAGGCGCCCAGCCATCGCACCCTCAATGTGCAGACCTGGAACACCGCCGAAGGCGCCAAGGTGCTGTTCGTCGAAGCCCGCGAGCTGCCGATGTTCGACATGCGCCTGATCTTCGCCGCCGGCAGCAGCCAGGACGGCAACGCGCCGGGCGTGGCCCTGCTGACCAACGCCATGCTCAACGAAGGCGTGGCCGGCAAGGATGTAGGCGCCATCGCCCAGGGCTTCGAAGGCCTGGGTGCGGATTTCGGCAACGGCGCCTACAAGGACATGGCCGTGGCCTCGCTGCGCAGCCTGAGCGCGGTGGATAAGCGCGAACCGGCGCTGAAGCTGTTCGCCGAAGTGGTGGGCAAACCGACCTTCCCCGCCGACTCCCTGGCGCGGATCAAGAACCAGATGCTCGCCGGCTTCGAATACCAGAAGCAGAACCCCGGCAAGCTGGCCAGCCTGGAGCTGATGAAGCGCCTGTATGGCACCCACCCTTACGCCCATGCCAGCGACGGCGATGCCAAGAGCATCCCGTCGATCACCCTGGCCCAGCTCAAGGCTTTCCACGCCAAGGCCTATGCCGCAGGCAACGTGGTGATCGCCCTGGTCGGCGACCTGTCCCGCAGCGATGCCGAGGCGATTGCCGCACAGGTCTCCGCCGCCCTGCCAAAAGGCCCGGCGCTGGCGAAGATCGAGCAACCTGCCGAACCCAAGGCCAGCATCGGCCATATCGAGTTCCCGTCAAGCCAGACCAGCCTGATGCTGGCGCAACTGGGCATCGACCGTGACGACCCGGACTACGCCGCTGTCTCCCTGGGCAACCAGATTCTCGGCGGTGGCGGTTTCGGCACCCGGCTGATGAGCGAAGTGCGCGAGAAGCGCGGCCTTACCTACGGCGTCTACTCGGGCTTCACCCCGATGCAGGCCCGCGGCCCGTTCATGATCAACCTGCAGACCCGCGCGGAAATGAGCGAAGGCACCCTGAAACTGGTGCAGGACGTATTCGCCGACTACCTGAAGAACGGCCCGACCCAGAAGGAACTGGACGACGCCAAGCGTGAACTGGCCGGCAGCTTCCCGCTGTCCACCGCCAGCAACGCCGATATCGTCGGCCAACTGGGCGCCATGGGTTTCTACAACCTGCCGCTGAGCTACCTGGAAGACTTCATGCGGCAATCCCAGGAGCTGACGGTGGAGCAGGTCAAGGCCGCCATGAACAAGCACCTGAGTGTCGACAAGATGGTCATCGTCAGCGCCGGCCCCACCGTCGCGCAAAAGCCGTTGCCGCCCCCCACTGACAAACCCGCCGAGCAGCCGCTCGGGGTTCCGGAGCATTAATGGCCCGTCCAGCCCGTCCCAGCAAGAAACCCGTCCACAACCAGCACAATGGCGTGGGCCAGTTGCGCATCATTGGTGGCGAATGGCGCAGCCGCAAGCTGAGCTTCCCCGACCTGCCGGGGCTGCGGCCGACCCCGGACCGGGTGCGTGAAACCCTGTTCAACTGGCTGGCGCCCTATGTGGCTGGGGCCAAGGTCATCGACCTGTTCGCCGGCAGCGGCGCGGTGTTTCTCGAAGCCCTGTCCCGTGGCGCCGCCACGGGCCTGGCCCTGGACAGCAGCAGCGTGGCCATCTCCAGCCTGCGCGAGCACCTGGGCACTCTGCGCTGCACCGTCGGCCAGGCCCAGACCGCCGACGCCCTGCGCTACCTGGAAACCCAGCCGGCCACGCCGTTCGACCTGGCCTTCCTCGACCCGCCGTTCAACCAGAACCTGCTGCCCGCCGCCTGCGCCTTGCTGGAGGAGCGCGGCTGGCTGGCCGACGACGCCTGGATCTACACCGAAAGCGAAACCGCGCCATCGACCCTGGGGCTACCCGGAAGCTGGCGCCTGCACCGTGAACAAAAATCCGGGCAGGTGTATTACTCGTTGTGGCAACGTATGGCAGACAACGTCGTCTAGAACCTGATCACGACCTCGCAAGCAACGCTCAGGCCCGAGCCGCGCCGCAGATCGTAGACAGGCTCTCAAGCCGACCGGAACAAGGTACGCAGCCCGCCCGGGCTGCGCGCCGCTGCATCGAGACCCTCCCCGTGCCCGACTCGCCTGATCGCTTCACCCCCGCCTTCGGCCTTGGCAACCCGCACCTGCAGACCCTGTGGGGCCCACTGTGGCGCCCGACCACTCATCTTGAGCGCCAGCGCGAACGCTTGTGGCTGGACGACGGCGACTTTCTCGACCTGGACTGGCACGGCCCCCATAGCGCCGACGCGCCCCTGGTGCTGGTGCTGCATGGTTTGACCGGTTCCTCCAACTCGCCTTACGTGGCCGGCCTGCAGCAAGCCCTGGCAACCCGGGGCTGGGCCAGCGCGGCGCTGAACTGGCGCGGCTGTTCCGGCGAGCCCAACCTGCTGCCCCGCAGCTACCACTCCGGGGCCAGCGAAGACCTGGCTGCAGCCATCGCTCACCTGCGGGCCAAGCGCCCCCAGGCGCCGCTCTATGCCGTGGGCTACTCCCTGGGGGGCAATGTGCTGCTCAAGTACCTAGGGGAAAGCGGCAGCGACAGCCCGTTGCAAGGCGCCACAGCGGTGTCGGTGCCGTTTCGCCTGGACCAGTGCGCCGATCGCATCGGCCAGGGCTTTTCCAAGGTCTACCAGGCGCACTTCATGCGCGAGATGCTGGCCTACATCAAGGACAAGCAGCGCCAGTTCCAGCACGACGGCCGCCACGAAGGCCTGGCCACCCTGGCGCAACTGGGGCCGCTGACCAAGATGCGCACCTTCTGGGACTTCGACGGCCGGGTCACCGCACCGCTGCACGGCTTTGCCGATGCCCAGGACTATTACCGCCGCGCCTCCAGCCGCTACTTCCTGGGGCAAATCCGTACCCCGACCCTGATCATCCAGGCCGCGGACGACCCCTTCGTATTCCGCCACAGCCTGCCCGAAGCCAGCGAGCTATCCGCCAGCACCCAGTTCGAGCTGCAGGCCAAAGGTGGCCATGTGGGTTTTGTCGACGGCAGCCTGAAACGCCCCGGCTATTACCTGGAGCGGCGGATCCCGCAGTGGTTGGCAGGCCTGGATCGCCATGGATAAGCCAGCCCGGGAATCGATCCGCTTCTGGCAGAGTGCCCCCCTGGCCGGGGTCGAGTTGCTGGCCGCGCGTTACATCGAACAGCGTTTCGTGCCCCATGTGCACGAGGGTTATGTGATCGGCATGATCATGGCCGGCGCCCAGCGCTACCGCTATCGCGGAGCCGAGCATTTGGCGGGCAGCGGCACCCTGGTGCTGATCAACCCGGACGAGCTGCACACCGGCGCCAAGGGCGTGGAAGACGGCTGGCTGTACCGGGCCTTCTACCCGGAGAACCAGCAGATATTCGGCCTGCTGGATGAACTGGAACTGCCCAGCGGCAGCCTGCCGGCCTTCGGCGCCACCTTGTACCGCGACCCGGACCTGGTACAGGGTTTTGCCCGCCTGCACCACCTGCTGGAAAGCCCGGCCACGGCCCTGCAGCAACAGACCCAATGGCGAGAAATGCTGCTGTTGCTGTTGCAACGGCACGCCGGGGTCCGGGCGCCAGGTGAACCCGGGCAGGAGCACCGGGCCATCGTCCAGGCCAAGGAATTGCTGCGCTCGCAACTGGCGGCGCCGCCCTCACTGGAGGAACTGGCAGCAGCGGTGAACCTGTCACCGTTCCATTTCGCCCGGGTGTTTCGCCGGGCTACCGGGATTCCGCCTCACACCTGGCTGATGCAACAGCGCATCGCCAAGGCCCGGGCCTTGCTGCGTAATGGCTGCCTGCCGCTGGAAGTGGCCACGCAATTGGGATTTGCCGACCAGAGTCACCTCAGCCGGCAATTCAAGCAGGTGTATGGGGTAGCGCCGGCGGCTTATCGCAGTGCCGTTCTGCAGTAGGGCGGTGCGGCTTTCGCGAGCAAGCTCGCTCCTACAGGTTCGCGGGGGCCTGCGGGCCGTAGGAGCTGGCTTGCCAGCGAAAGGGCGACGGGTAAAGGCCGTCAATCACCGGTGGCGACAGGCCGCTGGGCGTCGGTGATCCACTCGCTCCATGAACCGGCATACAGCCGCCCCAGGGGGTAGCCGGCCAGGCTCAGGGCAAACAGGTTGTGGCAGGCGGTGACGCCAGAACCGCAATAGGCCACCAGTTGCTGCGGGTCACGCCCGGCCAGTTTCTGCGCGAAACGCTGCTTGAGCTGATCGGCCGGTAGAAAGCGCCCATCCTCCCCCAAGTTGTCGGTGAACGCCGCGCATTGCGCCCCGGGAATATGCCCGGCCACCGGATCGATGGGTTCCACTTCGCCACGAAAACGCGGCAGGCCACGGGCATCCAGCAGGGTCAGGTCCGCCTGGCCCAGGCGCTTGCCCAGGTGCTCGGCATCCAGCAGCAGGCTGTGATCAGGGTGCCCGACGAACTGCCCCGGCGCGTTTTCCGGGGCATCCAGGCTCAGCGGCAAGCCAGCGGCGTGCCAGGCTTTCAGGCCACCATCAAGAATGAACACCCCGTCACGCTTGCCCAGCCAGGCCAGCAGCCACCAGGCGCGGGCGGCGAAAGCCCCCGGGCCGTCGTCGTACAGCACGATGTCGCTGTCATTGTTGATGCCCCAGGCCTGCAGGCGCGCCAGCAGTTGCGCTGGCTCCGGCAAGGGGTGGCGACCGGTCACGCCCTTGATCACCGGCCCGCTCAGGTCCCGGTTCAGGTCCGCGAAATGCGCCCCGGCGATATGCCCTTCGGCATAGCTGCGCTGCCCGTAGTCCGGGTCTTCCAGAGCAAAGCGACAATCCAGAATCACCAGGCCGGGCTGCTGTTTCTTCTGGTCCAGGGCTAGCGGGCTGATCAACTGCGCGAGGGGCATGGCGGGCTCCTGTGAATAAGTTGGAGGTTGATCCTACTGCACTTCTTCCAGGGCTTGGGCCAGGGGCACATAAAACTCTTCGAACAGGTCGTTGACCGCTTCCCGGGCCTGGTCGGTGACAAAGCCGGCTTCCAGTACCAGCACCTGGTACACCCCGCGCTTGATGGCTTCTTCGCTCAGGTGCGTGGAGTTTTCCCGGGTCGTGCACAGAAAGCGCACCCAGGAGGTGAGGATGATCCAGGCATTGAGGGTCAGGGATTCGATCTGCACCTTGTCCATGGCGACGATCCCGGCGTCGACGAAACGCCCGTAGATGGCCATGCCCTGGATCAGGCAGCGTTGGGAAAAACGCCGGTAGCGCGCGGCCAGCTCGGGGTCGCTGTCCAGCAGGTGTTCCAGGTCGCGGTGCAGGAAGCGATAGCGCCACATGGCCGCCAGCAGCGCCTGCAGGTAGTAGCGCTTGTCTTGCACGGTGACCGCGCGCCCGGGTGGCGGGCGCAGGAAACTGTCCACCAGGCTTTCGTACTCGGCAAACAGCACGGCGATGATCGCCTGCTTGTTGGGGAAGTGGTAGTACAGGTTGCCCGGGGAAATCTCCATGTGCGCCGCAATATGGTTGGTGCTGACGTTACGCTCGCCCTGCTGGTTGAATAGTTCGAGGCTGAACTGGACGATGCGTTCGCGGGTTTTTATGCGTGGGGCCATGGGTGTGGGCTTTAATCAGAAGGCTGGGGTGCATCTTACGTTCTATCCCGCCGGGGATAAATCGCCACCGGCGCAGGAGGGTAATTGACATTTTAGAGCATAAGCTCTAAAAAACTAGCCACCCTACAAAGACGGAGCCCGTCCATGTCTGCCGAAATCGCCTACCTGCAGGATTCCCTTCAGCAACAGGACGAGCTGCTTGAGCTGTTCGAAGCCCAGCGCCGGGCCTTTGCCGCCAACCCGATGCCCCCCGCAGCGCAGCGCCAGCAATGGCTGAAGGCACTGCAGGAGCTGCTTAACAACGAGCGCCAGGCCCTGATCGATGCCATCAGCCAGGACTTCAGCAACCGCAGCGCCGACGAAACCCTGCTGGCCGAGCTGATGCCCAGCCTGCACGGCATCCACTACGCCAGCAAACACCTGAAGAAATGGATGAAGCCGTCCCGCCGCGCCGTGGGCCTGGCCTTCCAGCCGGCCTCGGCCAAGGTGGTCTACCAGCCCCTGGGGGTGGTCGGGATCATAGTGCCGTGGAACTACCCGCTGTACCTGTGCATGGGCCCGCTGGTGGGGGCGCTGGCCGCCGGCAACCGAGTGATGCTCAAGCTCAGTGAGTCCACCCCCGCCACCGGGCAACTGCTCAAGCAACTGCTGGCCCGGGTCTTCCCCGAGGACCTGGTGTGCGTGGTGCTGGGCGAGGCCGAGGTGGGCATGGCGTTTTCCAAGCTGCGCTTCGACCACCTGCTGTTCACTGGCGCCACCAGCATCGGCAAGCACGTGATGCGCGCCGCCGCGGAAAACCTGACCCCGGTGACCCTGGAACTGGGCGGCAAATCCCCGGCCATCGTTTCCAGCACCGTGCCCCTCAAGGACGCGGCCGAACGCATCGCCTTCGGCAAGACCCTCAACGCCGGGCAGACCTGCGTCGCCCCGGACTACGTACTGGTGCCGGAAGAGCGCGTCGGCGCCTTTGTCGAAGCCTATCGCCAGGTGGTGCGCGGTTTCTTCCCGACCCTGGCGGACAACCCCGACTACACCGCCATCATCAACCAGCGCCAACTGACACGGCTCAACGGTTACCTGAGCGACGCCACTAGCAAGGGCGCGCTGTTGGTGCCACTGTTCGAGCAGAGCCAGGAACGACGCCTGGGCCACAGCCTGCTGCTCAATGTCAGCGATGACATGACCGTGATGCAGGACGAGATCTTCGGCCCGATCCTGCCCATCGTGCCCTACCGGACCCTGGACCAGGCCTTCGCCTATATCACCCAGCGTCCGCGCCCGCTGGCGCTGTACTACTTCGGCTACGACAAGGCAGAGCAGCAACGGGTACTCAACGAAACCCACTCCGGCGGCGTGTGCCTCAACGACACCCTGCTGCATGTGGCCCAGGACGACCTGCCGTTCGGCGGCATCGGCCCTTCCGGCATGGGCCACTACCACGGGCATGAAGGCTTCCTGACCTTCAGCAAGGCCAAGGGGGTGTTCATCAAGCAGCGCTTCAACGCCGCCCGCCTGATCTACCCGCCGTATGGCAAATCGATCCAGAAACTCATCCAGAAGCTGTTCATTCGTTAACCAGTACAACGCCGGGTAATAACAACAATGACCCCTAGCCTGTCTGAAACACCCGCGCTGTCACGGCGCGGCCTGCTGAAAATCGGCCTCTGCGCCAGCGCGTTCCTGGCCACTGCCGGGCTCGGCGCCAGCCTCAGCGGTTGCTCCGCCAGCACGCCCGCCAGCGGTTTCACCATGCTGCGCAGCAATGACCTGCCGTTTTTGCGGGCGCTGATCCCGGTGATGCTCGAAGGCGCCGTGCCGGCGGACAAGATGCCCGCCGCCATCGAGGGCACCCTGGCCAACCTGGACAACGCCCTCAATCACCTGTCGACCGAGATGTTCAAGCTCACCCAGCAGCTGTTCGATGTGCTGGGCATGGCAGTCACCCGAGGCCCGCTGACGGGGATCTGGGGCAGTTGGGAAAACGCCAGCGCGGATGACATCCGCAATTTCCTCAGCCGCTGGGAAAACAGCTTCCTGGCCCTGCTGCGCATGGGCCATGCCTCGTTGCTGCAACTGGTGATGATGGCCTGGTACACCCGGCCCGAATCCTGGGCCCATTGCGGTTATCCCGGGCCACCGAAGGTCTGACCGGCCTTTGTAGCCGCTGCCACAGGCTGCGAACGAGCGGGACGCTCGCGGGGCACTGGGGGTTCGGCTGCAGATCGTCAAGCAAGGCCCTGGGGGCCTTTTCGCAGCTTCGCAGGCTCAGCAGCGGCTACAGTGGATGCGCGCCGAGCCATCAATAATAAGAGAGCACCCGATATGCCTGTACCTGATCTGTTCCGCGAAGGCCTGAATCGTGGCTGGAAAACCTACAACGGCTCGCAGCTGGAGCAGGACCTGACCCTGGAAGCCGATGTTGCCATCATCGGCAGCGGCGCCGGGGGCGGCACCACTGCCGAGATCCTCAGCGCCGCCGGCTACAAGGTGCTGCTGATCGAAGAGGGCCCGCTCAAGACCAGCGACGACTTCAAGATGCTCGAAGACCAGGCCTACACCAGCCTCTATCAGGAGGGCATCGGGCGCATGAGCAAGGATGGCGCCATCACCATCCTCCAGGGCCGTGCAGTGGGCGGCACTACCTTGATCAACTGGACGTCGAGCTTCCGCACACCCGACCCGACCCTGGAGCACTGGGCCCGGGAACACGGGGTGGTGGGCCACAGCTCGGCCGAGATGGCGCCCTGGTTCGAGAAAATGGAACAGCGCCTGGGCGTCGCGCCCTGGGCCATGCCGCCCAACGCCAACAACGACGTGATCCGCAAGGGCTGCGAAGCCCTGGGCTACAGCTGGCACGTAATTCCGCGCAACGTGCGCGGCTGCTGGAACCTGGGCTACTGCGGCCTGGGCTGCCCGACCAACGCCAAGCAGTCGATGCTGGTGACCACCATTCCGGCGACCCTGGAGAAAGGTGGCGAGCTGCTGTACCTGGCCCGGGCGGAGCGCCTGCAGATCAAGGACGACAAGGTCACCGGCCTGCAATGCCAGGCCATGGACGCCCGTTGCGTGGCCCCCACCGGGCGCACCATCACGGTCAAGGCCAAACATTACGTGCTGGCCGGTGGCGGCATCAACAGCCCGGCCCTGCTGTTGCGTTCCGATGCGCCGGACCCGCATTCGCGGCTGGGCAAACGCACCTTCCTGCACCTGGTCAACTTCTCCGCCGGGCAGTTCGACGAGGTGATCAACCCGTTCTACGGCGCGCCGCAGTCGATCTATTCCGACCACTTCCAGTGGCAGGACGGCACCACCGGCAAGATGTCCTACAAACTTGAAGTGCCGCCCCTGCAGCCGGCCCTGGCCAGCACCCTGCTGGGCGGGTTCGGGCCGCAGAGCGGGCTGTCCATGGAGCAACTGCCCCACACCCACGCGATGCTTGCCCTGCTGCGGGACGGCTTTCACCCCGACAGCACCGGCGGCAACGTCGAACTGAGGGGGGACGGTACCCCGGTCCTCGACTATCAGGTTTCACCCTACGCCTGGGACGGCCTGCGCCGGGCCTTCCACAGCATGGCGGAGATCCAGTTCGCCGGCGGCGCCAAGGCGGTCAAGCCGCTGCACAGCGATGCCCGCTTCGCCAAGAGCCTCGACGAAGTGCGGGCGCAGATCGACGGCCTGGACCTGGCCCTGTACCGCACCCGCCTGGGCAGTGCCCACGTGATGGGCGGTTGCGCCATGGGCGAAGATCCGAAAACCGCGGTCACCGACAGCCTCGGGCGCCATCATCAACTGCACAACCTGTCGATCCATGACGGCTCGCTGTTTCCCACCAGCATCGGCGCCAACCCGCAGCTGTCGGTCTATGGGCTCACGGCGCAATTGGCCAGCGCCTTGGCGGAGCGCCTGAAATCAGTGTGAAAAAGCGGGATATTCTCGTCGTCTATAGTGCTTTCTTCCCTAAAAGGCGACTTGGCCGACCGGGAAGGCTGCGATACCATCCGACTCCCCAACGGATTCCCGCCAGGACGACGCGATGAACCGAGTGTTGTACCCAGGTACCTTCGACCCTATTACCAAGGGCCACGGCGATCTGGTCGAACGCGCCTCGCGCCTGTTCGACCATGTGATCATCGCCGTTGCCGCCAGCCCCAAGAAAAACCCGCTGTTCCCCCTGGAGCAGCGCGTGGAACTGGCGCGCGAGGTGACCAAGCATCTGCCCAACGTTGAAGTCGTCGGCTTCTCCACCCTGCTGGCGCATTTTGCCAAGGAGCAGAACGCCAATGTCTTCCTGCGCGGCCTGCGGGCGGTTTCGGACTTCGAATACGAATTCCAGCTGGCCAACATGAACCGCCAGTTGGCCCCGGACGTGGAGAGCCTGTTTCTCACCCCGTCGGAGCGCTACTCGTTCATTTCCTCGACCCTGGTCCGTGAAATCGCTGCCCTGGGCGGTGATATCACCAAGTTCGTGCACCCGGCGGTCGCCGATGCGCTGACCCTGCGCTTCAAGAAATAAGCCGCGCGGCCCCGCTCCGGGGCCCTCGCCTGACGTCAGCCATCGCGCCCGCGTGCACTGTGGGCGTCAATACGGCACAATTGCGCGCATTCGTTTTTACATGCCCGGGCCTGCCGCCCAGGCCGGAGTACCCCATGTCCCTGATCATCACCGACGATTGCATCAACTGCGACGTCTGCGAACCCGAGTGCCCTAACGCGGCGATTTCCCAAGGCGAAGAGATCTACGTCATCGATCCGAACCTGTGCACCCAGTGCGTCGGCCACTACGACGAGCCGCAGTGCCAGCAGGTGTGCCCGGTGGATTGCATTCCGCTGGACGAAACCCGCCCGGAAACCGAAGAAGAGTTGATGGCCAAGTACCGGAAGATCACCGGCAAGGCTTGAGTGATATGGCGCCCTTTCGGCTCCCACAAACACCTGTAGGAGCCGGCTTGCCGGCGAAGCTTCTCAGCTCTGGCAACGCGGGCAATAGACACTGGCCCGCTGGCCCAGCTTGATTTCCCGCAGCCCCGTGCCGCAGACCTTGCAGTTCTCGCCGCCACGCCCGTAGACGAACAGTTCCTGCTGGAAGTAGCCCGGCTGGCCATCGCCGCCGATAAAGTCGCGCAAGGTGGTGCCGCCACGCTCGATGGCAGCCGCCAGGATGCGTTTGATCTCGATCGCCAGCTTCAGGTAGCGCGCCCGGGAAATCCCCTTGGCTTCGCGGCGCGGGTCGATGCCCGCGGCGAACAGCGCCTCGGTCGCATAGATGTTGCCCACCCCCACCACCACCGCGTTGTCCATGATGAACGGCTTGACCGCCATGGAACGTCCGCGGGACAGCTGATACAGGCGCTCGCCGTCGAACAGGTCGGTCAGCGGCTCGGGCCCCAGGCGCACCAGCAACTCGTGATTCAGCGGGTCGTGGCTCCAGAGCATCGCGCCAAAGCGCCGCGGATCGGTGTAGCGCAGGGCCAGGCCGGACTCCAGCTCGATGTCCACATGTTCGTGCTTGGCCGCCGGCAGCCCGACCTCCACCAGACGCAGGTTGCCGGACATTCCCAGGTGGCTGATCAGGGTGCCGACCTCGGCATTGATCAAAAGGTATTTGGCGCGCCGCTCCACCAGCACGATGCGCTGCCCGGACAGGCGCACGTCCAGATCTTCGGGGATCGGCCAGCGCAAGCGCCGGTCACGGACGATGACCCGGCTGACCTTCTGGCCTTCCAGATGCGGTGCGATTCCGCGCCGGGTGGTTTCGACTTCCGGTAATTCAGGCATATGCGCCCCTGGTACTCATCGCGAAATGAACGATCAGTGTGCGCCCAGCTCGCGCACGGTTTCCTTGAGGTTCTCGAAGTCGTAGTCCGACAGGCCGACGTAATCGAGAATCAGGTGGCCGATGCTGTTCCACTCGTGGTCTTCCACCTGATTGCCCAGCACCCGGTAGGACGCGCAGATGTGCTCGGCCATCTTGAGGATTGCCAGCAGGTTCTTCAGTTGGCTGTTGCGTGAAGATTCGTCGCTGAAGATCGCCAGGGCGTTGTGGTGGTTGGCGATGGCGTTGGTCACGTGCTCCGGCAGGCGCCAGGACTTGGCGGTGTAGTAGCCGACCACCGCGTGGTTGGTATTGAAGGCACGGTTTTCCGTGTCCACCACCCGCTGCTCCGGGCCGGCGCTGCCGTAGGCCTCTTCCAGCACAGTCATGTAGTCGGGGAAGCGCTTGAGCATCAGCGGCACGCCGCAGTCATGGAACAGGCCCAGGGCATAGGCCTCGTCCACGGCCTGGGAGCCGGTGCGCTTGGCCAGGGTCAGGCAGGTCATGGCCACGTCCTGGGCGGTGTCCCAGAAGCGGTTGAGGGTGACGATGGTTTCGTCGCTCATCTCGCCCTTGATCGACTGCGCATTGATCAGGTTGATGATCGAACGGCTGCCCAGGAGATTCACCGCCCGCTGGATCGAAGCAATCTTGTTGCTCAGCCCGTAATACGGCGAATTGACGATCTTCAGCAGCGCGCCGGACAGGCCCGGGTCCTGGGAGATCAGCTTGGCGATCACCTCCAGATCGGGATCGGGCATGTACTGCTCCATCTGCAAATCCACCATGATTTGCGGTTGGGGCGGCACGCTGATGCCTTGCAGGGCCTGTTGAATCTGTTCGGCTGATAGCTCTTGGGACATAAGTACACGCTCTGGGTGAGCCGGGGATTCTAACCTCTAACACGGGAATGTTGGGCGACCGGACAGGAACTTTACCCAATGGTTGCGGCAAAGGGCTCGCGCCGCAGGTCCATTGGCCATCGCTTGCGCCCCGCGACGGGGTATAATCGCGCCCTTTTTTCCGGAGCGACGTCATGTCCCTGCCAAGCCTGCGCCTCAAAGCCAACGCCGATCGCCGCCTGCGCGCCGGCCACCTGTGGGTCTACAGCAACGAAATCGATGTAGCCGCCACCCCTCTGCACGGCTTCAAGGCAGGCGACCAGGCAGTGCTGGAAGCCGCCGGCGGCAAGCCCCTGGGCGTGGTCGCCATGAGCCCGAACAACCTGATCTGCGCCCGCCTGCTGTCGCGCGATGCCAAGCTGGCCCTGGACAAGTCGCTCTTGGTGCACCGCCTGAATGTGGCCCTGTCCCTGCGCGAGCGCCTGTTCGACAAGCCGTTCTACCGCCTGGTGTACGGCGACTCCGACCTGCTGCCGGGCCTGGTAGTCGATCGTTTCGGCGACATCCTGGTGGTACAGATCGCCTCCGCGACCATGGAAACCCACAAGGACGACATCATTGCCGCCCTGACCCAGGTGCTCAAGCCCAGCGGCATCCTGTTCAAGAACGACTCCGCCGCCCGTGACGCCGAAGGCCTGGGCCGCTACGTCGAAACCGTGTTCGGCCTGGTGCCGGAGTGGGTCGCCCTGGAAGAGAACGGCGTGAAGTTCGAAGCCCCGGTGATCCAGGGCCAGAAAACCGGCTGGTTCTACGACCACCGCATGAACCGTGCCCGCCTGGCGCCTTATGCCAAGGGCAAGCGCGTGCTGGACCTGTACAGCTACATCGGCGGCTGGGGCGTGCAGGCCGCGGCTTTCGGCGCCAGCGAAGTGTTCTGCGTCGACGCCTCGGCCTTCGCCCTCGACGGCGTGGAGCGCAACGCCGCGCTGAACGGCTTTGCCGAGAAAATGACCTGCATCGAAGGCGACGTCTTCGAAGCCCTGAAGGAACTCAAGGCCAGCGAAGAGCGCTTCGACGTGATCGTTGCCGACCCGCCCGCCTTCATCAAGCGCAAGAAAGACCTGAAGAACGGCGAAGGCGCCTACCGCCGCCTGAACGAGCAAGCCATGCGCCTGCTCAACAAGGACGGCATCCTGGTCAGCGCTTCGTGCTCGATGCACCTGCCCGAGGACGACCTGCAAAACATCCTCCTGACCAGCGCCCGCCACCTGGACCGCAACATCCAGCTGCTGGAGCGTGGCGGCCAGGGCCCGGACCACCCGGTACACCCGGCCATCCCGGAAACCCGCTACATCAAGAGCATCACCTGCCGCCTGCTGCCCAACAGCTGAGCCCGGGCCGCTGGCCATTCCCGCCCAGCGCGGGATGGCCAGCGCCTCCGATTGACTTTGCAAGGCCACGGCTGGATTCTCGTCCCCCTCTCAAGGATCGAGACTCCGCACCATGGGCCGCTCCCCCGCCGCCGCGAAAAAGACATCGGCAATCATCCTGCTGATGACCATGACCCTGCTCGGGGTCTTTCCGCTGGATGTCATCCTCCCCTCGTTTCCAGCCCTGGCAGAACGCTTTCAGACCTCCAGCGCTGATATCGCGCTGTCTATCAGCCTGTTCGCCATTGGCTTGTCGTTTTCCCTGATGGTGGTGGGACCGCTGTCAGACTCCCTGGGACGAAAGAAGCTGCTGCTGTCCGGCATGGCCGTGGCCATCGCCGGGGCGCTCGGCTGCATCGCTGCCACGCAATATGGCTGGTTCCTGCTGTTTCGTGTGCTGCAGGCCATCGGCTGCGGCTGCTTCGTGCTGTCCCAGGCACTGGTGCAGGACATGTTCACGGGCAAGGAGCAGGAGCGCCTGCGCATCGCCCTGGTCACCGCCAGCGGCCTCTTCATTTCCCTGTCACCGCTGCTGGGCACCTGGCTGCAGGCTCGACTGGGCTGGCAAGGCAGCTTCGAGGTGTTCGTCGGCCTCGGCCTGCTGGTCATCCTCAAGGCCTGTTTCCTGCTGGAAAACACACCGGGTACGGCCTCGGCACGTCAGCGCAATATCCTCGCGGCCTACCGGCTGGTGTTTGCCGACCTTTCGTTCGTGGGCTACTGGCTGATCTCGGCTCTGGCCTTCGCCTGCCATTTTTCGTTCATTGTCACTTCACCGATCATTTTCATGGAGCAGTTGCAGCTCTCGCCCTACCACTACTCCCTGGCGCTGCTGCTGTACGGCGCCGCCTACATATTGGGCGGTGTGGGTGCCGGGGTGATGAACCGCTATCTGCAGGCCAGCACCCAGATCGTCACCGGGCTGGGGCTGATCGCCCTGTCCGGCCTGCTGATGCTGCTGTTGCAGCAGTTAGAGCCGTCCGTGGCCACGGTTCTGGTGCCGATGATCGTCTGCACCGCCGGCACCACCATCACCCGCCCGGTGGCGACCTCGCGGGCCATGGGGATTTTCCCGCACAACGCCGGAACCTCGGCCTCGGCGGGCAACATGCTGATCTTTATCAGCGGAGGCCTGATCAGCGGCTTCATCAACTTGAGCACCAACAACCTGGTGACGGCCCTGGGCCTGTGCTTCCTGGTGCTGAGTGCCATTGCCCTGGGCCTGAACAGCCTGGCCAACCGCCGTTATCGGGGCGCTTGCGTCTGAAGGTCGCGCAGACGGCACAAATCCCTGAGGTACAGGACGAAGGAGAATGCCAGGGGGGGGCCGGTGAAGTAGCGCAGGGACATGAACCCGCTCTTGAAGGGGTCCAGGTGCTGCTCGCGGGTCCAGAAATCGAACAACGCCTGCACCAGCCACGCCGCGCCAAGAGCCACCAGCATCCAGGCTCCGTCCCCCAACAGCCGTCGTTTAAAACCGTCACGTCCCGGCAGCCAGCTGGCGCTGAGCAGCGTCATCAGCAGCAGGAACGCCACCACGCTATAGATCACCCCGCGGGTGAAGGGCAACTCACTGCAGGCCTGCACCACCACCGCCGCCGCAAAGGCCAGCAACAGCGCGGCCTTCCAGGTGCGCCTCTGGCGCCGCTGCCCGGACAGCAGTTGCACGAACCCGCCGCCCGTCAGCAGCGCAGCTCCCACCACGGCGATGGCAGTGCCGGGCCAGGCGCTATAGAGCACCAGCCACATCAGCAACAACCCTTGCAGCAGGCCAATGCCCAGGTAGAACCTCAGGGATCGCATGTTCGCGGACATTCCAGCTCCATTGGAAGGTAATCGAAGGGCGGCGAGTCTAAACCAGGATGGCAGCGTCCGGTGATATCCAGGCAATCAACGCCACAGAGCGGCACCGGCATTCCTTCCTGACGCCAGCGGTGTAGAATCGGCGAATTCATCGCCAGTCATCCCCCGGCGGGTTTATGAGCTCAGGCTGAGGCGCGCGGCGATCCCGCGGCGTCATCGGCAGCTTTCGGACACACGGCCATTTCTGAGTGTTCCCGAGGTCAATAGAAGCTCACTCCCCATTTGTTACCTGATTAGCCGCCCGGAGTGCTCCATGCCTGATTACCGCTCGAAAACATCCACCCACGGCCGCAACATGGCCGGCGCCCGCGCCCTGTGGCGCGCCACGGGGATGAAAGATGCCGACTTCAAGAAGCCGATCATCGCCATTGCCAACTCCTTCACCCAGTTCGTCCCGGGGCACGTGCACCTGAAGGACCTGGGCCAACTGGTGGCCCGCGAGATCGAACGCGCCGGTGGCGTGGCCAAGGAATTCAACACCATCGCCGTGGACGACGGCATCGCCATGGGCCATGACGGCATGCTGTATTCCCTGCCGAGCCGCGAGATCATCGCCGACTCCGTGGAGTACATGGTCAACGCCCACTGCGCCGACGCCATCGTCTGCATCTCCAACTGCGACAAGATCACCCCCGGCATGCTGATGGCCGCCCTGCGCCTGAACATCCCGGTGATCTTCGTCTCCGGCGGCCCGATGGAAGCCGGCAAGACCAAGCTCGCCTCCCACGGCCTGGACCTGGTAGACGCCATGGTCATCGCCGCCGACTCCAGCGCTTCTGACGAGAAGGTTGCCGAGTACGAGCGCAGCGCCTGCCCGACCTGCGGTTCGTGCTCCGGCATGTTCACCGCCAACTCCATGAACTGCCTGACCGAAGCCCTGGGGCTCGCCCTGCCGGGCAACGGCTCGACCCTGGCCACCCACAGCGACCGCGAAGAGCTGTTCCTGCGGGCCGGGCGCACCATCGTCGAACTGTGCCAGCGCTACTACGGCGACAACGACGAGTCGGTCCTGCCGCGCAACATCGCCAACTTCAAGGCGTTCGAGAACGCCATGACCCTGGACATCGCCATGGGCGGTTCCACCAACACCATCCTGCACCTGCTGGCCGCCGCCCAGGAAGCCGAGATCGACTTCGACCTGCGCGACATCGATCGCCTGTCGCGCCACGTGCCGCAGCTGTGCAAAGTGGCGCCGAACATCCAGAAGTACCACATGGAAGACGTGCACCGCGCCGGGGGCATCTTCAGCATCCTCGGCGAGCTGGCCCGTGGCGGCCTGCTGCACACCGACCTGCCCACCGTGCACAGCAAGACCCTGGCCGAGGGCATCGCCCAGTGGGACATCACCCAGACCACGGATGAGGCCGTGCATCACTTCTTCAAGGCCGGCCCGGCGGGCATCCCGACCCAGACCGCGTTCAGCCAGTCGACCCGTTGGGACAGCCTGGACGACGACCGTGAAAACGGCTGCATCCGCAGCGTCGAACACGCCTATTCCAAGGAGGGCGGCCTGGCCGTGCTCTACGGCAACATCGCCCTGGACGGCTGCGTGGTGAAGACCGCCGGCGTCGACGAGTCGATCCACGTGTTCGAAGGCAACGCCAAGATCTTCGAGAGCCAGGACAGCGCGGTGCGCGGCATCCTCGCCGACGAGGTGAAGGAAGGCGACATCGTGATCATCCGTTACGAAGGTCCGAAAGGCGGCCCGGGCATGCAGGAAATGCTCTATCCGACCTCCTACCTGAAGTCCAAGGGCCTGGGCAAAGCCTGCGCCCTGCTCACCGACGGCCGCTTCTCCGGCGGTACTTCGGGCCTGTCCATCGGCCACGCCTCGCCAGAAGCGGCAGCCGGCGGCGCTATCGGCCTGGTGCAGGATGGCGACAAGGTACTGATCGACATCCCCAACCGCTCGATCAACCTGTTGGTCAGCGATGAGGAACTGGCGGCCCGCCGTGTCGAGCAGGACAAGAAAGGCTGGAAACCGGTGGAAGCACGCCCACGCAAGGTGACCACCGCGCTGAAGGCCTACGCCCTGCTGGCCACCAGCGCCGACAAGGGTGCGGTGCGCAACAAGGCCATGCTCGACGGCCTGTGATCATCGCCTGCCAATGAAAATGCCCCGCCAAGTGCGGGGCATTTTTTTTGACCTTGCATCGCCCTGGCGGACGCCTTCGCTGGCAAGCCAGCTCCTACAGCAGCATTCGGGGAGCCGGCTCCGAGTTCTCAGGGCATGCGTTCGCCCAATTGCCCGCGCAGGAAGCGATACAAGCCATCGGCGCTCTTGCGGTAACCATCGGCGGTCAGGTGGATCAGGTCGTTGCGGGCCAGGTCACTGCTCTGCCATTTGCTGATGGAGCAATCCCCCCCCATAAACGCCTGCCAGTCCCAGAACAGGGTGCGACTGTTCTTCGCCACGTCCTTCTGGATCTGGATGATCTGCCGCAACGGCTGGGGTTGGGAGGCCGCGCAGCTGCCAGCATTGCGGCGCTTGATGGAATCCGGCGGCCCCACCAGCAAAATCACGGTCTTGGGCAGGTTCTTGCGCAACAGCGCGACCTTCTCCTGCAACTGGCTGCGGTAGAGCTGCAGATCCAGGTCGTCGTCGAAGGCTTCGTTGGTGCCGTAGGCCAGCACCACCATGTCCGGGCGCAGGGCCTTGAGGGCTTCCAGCCAGCCGGGCTGCCACTTGTCCAGCACGTCCAGGCGTGCACCGTTGATCCCCAAGGCGGAATAGATCACCCCAGCACTCTTCTGCCCGAGGATGTTCCAGCCGCCCAGGGCCAGGCCCTGGTTATTGGCCACGTTCAGGTCCAGGGGCAGGGTCAGGTTGTTGAACGGCGGGCTGAAGCGCCATTGCCCCCCCGTAGCGGCCAGCATGCGGCTGCTTTTGTTGAGGTTGTCCCGGGCGGTCAGGGTGCTGTTGCTGGACGCCTGGTACAGCGCGGAAATCCGGTACTGCTGGTTGCTCGGCTGGCGTTCGGCGATATGCACCCGCGCGCCTGGGGTCAGGGGCAGCGACAGGTAGCCGCCCAGGGGAAACTGGTTGCTCTGCTGGTTGCGTGCCGATACCAGGGACCATTGGCGCTTGGCGGCACCGAGAATCACCCGCTCATAGCGGGTGCCGGGCACCGGCGTGGCCGCCACGAAACCGATGCCGCCATCGCCGTATTGCGCCTGCAGCAGGCGCCGCACCTCACCGCTGAACAGGTCGGCGGCGGTGTGGGAGTCGCCCAGTTGCACAATGGTGATAGGGGTGCGGTTGGAGGTGCTGAATTTGCGTGCCAGCAGCGCCAGGTTCGGGTCGGTCCCGGTGGTCAGGACTTTTTTCGCCTTCATCCCGGACTTGGCCAGCGCCGAAGCGGGAGTGGCCTGGACCTCGGTGGTCGGGCTGCAACTGCTCAGCAAGGTGATGCCCAGCAACAGCGCAATGCCTTGCAGTCGCCCCATGGTCAGTGCTCCGTCAATTGTTGGCTGGGAAAGTTGATCAGCGAGATCACACGCTCAGCGATCAGCTTCTGCCCAGTGGTGGTGAAATGGATACCGTCGTCGACCCGGGTCTTGACCTTCTTGCCATCGCCGGTGATGCGGTAATAGGAAAATTCGTCGCTCTGGTAACCGAGAATCTCGTTGGCCGAGACGTAATGCTGGTGGTACTGCTCGATCTGGCCCTTGTATAGCTGGCTCAGGTAGGCCATGGCCGTAGACAGCTTGGGCTTCTCCATGTTCGGCGGCCCGACCCAGATCACCTGCACATTATGCGCCTGGGCGGTGTCGAGGATCGAATCGATGCGCTGGCGATAGGCTTCTTCCCAGTCCGGGGTCTTGAAGCGCAGGAACGGCTTGCCCTTGACCACCGGCATGTCCCAGGGGTCGTTGGGGCCGAGGAAAATCACCATCAAGCGAATGTTGGGGTTGCTGGCCAGGGTGCTTTCAACCGTCTTGGGCCAGTTGAAGAAGCTCGGGTAGGCAAGGCCGGTGCTCTGCTTGCTGAGGTTCAGGCTTTTGACGTTGTAGCGCTTGCGCAAGGTGTTGGCCATGTGTGGCGCCACGCCCTGCATCAGGGAATCACCGACGAAGAACACTTCATCCCCGGTGGCCAGGCTGGCCATCAGCGGCGTGGTTGCCCCCGGCTCGACCTTGGGCGGGTGGCTGACCACCGGGGCCACGGCCACCGGCTGCGGATGCACCGCAGCGGGCGCCTGCGGAGCGGGATGCACCGGCGCAGCATGGGCGCTCGCGATCGGCGCAGGTACGGGCGCAGGCTCCTCGGCCAGCGTCGGCAAAGCAGGCAGCTCTTGCTCCGCGGCGGCCTCGGCCACCATCACCTGGCCAGTAAAGCTGCCGACAAAGGCCACCCGGGCATTTTCCAGGGCCTGGTTGAGTTGCGCGCCAAAGCGCCACTGCGGGTTCTGCGACAACCCCGGGATCTCGCAGTCGTCGTGGTACTTCTGCTGGCAGTAGAGGCGGATCGACTGCTGGTTGAACCACACCAGCAGCAGGCTGGTCACCACCAGGGCGTAGAAGACCTTGGCCGCGCTACCGAGGCTGATCGACAAGGGCGAACGGTTAGAAACTGGCATAGATGAACCCCGGCACGCCCGACGGAGAGGCGAAGATGACCACGCAGATAAACAGCCCCAGCGGCACTGGATAGAACAGCCACGGCAAACCGGTGGCGGCATCGAACAGGCGGCGCAGCAGCGCCACGATCCGTGGGTAGAAGGCCACGAACAGCAGGCAGCCCAGCAGGCTGGCGCCGCCGCCAAGCAGGCCGCCCAAGGACAGCTCGCCCAGGCCCTTGAGCATGTCCATGGCATCGGACAGGGTCGCGCAGCGGAAGAAGATCCAGGCGAACGCCACATAGTGGAAGGTCAGCAGCCGCGCCATGAGGTCGGCGCCGATCCAGCTCGGCCCCCGAGCCAGCAGCGGGCTGCACAGCTTGTACAGGGCCAGGCCGATACCGTGCAGCGCGCCCCAGATGATGAAGTTGGCGCTGGCGCCGTGCCACAGGCCGGAAATCAGCATCGCCAGCAGCATGTTCAGGTTGCCGCGCCACACCGGCCCACGGTTGCCCCCCAGGGGGATGTACACATAGTCACGGATGAAGGTCGACAGGCTGATGTGCCAGCGGCCCCAGAATTCCTTGAGGTTGCGCGCTGCGTAGGGGTAGTTGAAGTTCTGCGGCAGGCGGAAGCCCAGCAGCAGGGCGATGCCCGTCACCAGGTCGGTGTAGCCGCTGAAGTTGAAGTAGATCAGGAACGAATAGCCGTAGACCGCACGCAGGATCTGCTCGGCAGAATAGGCCACCGGGCTGTCGAATATCGGGTCGACCCATTCGTTGGCCAGCCAGGAACTGAGGAAGAACAGCTTGACCACCGCCACTGCGATCAGGCCCAGGGCGCGCTGCGGCTCCAGTACCTGGCGCAACTGCGGCGGGTTGATCTGCGCCAGCATGGGAATCGCCCGGTTCACCGGACCGGCGATCAGGCTGGGGAAGAAGGCCAGGTACAGCGCCAGGTCGAAGGGCGACCCCGGGGTCAGCTCGCGGCGGTTGATCGATACCAGGTAGCTGACCGAATGGAAGGCATAGAACGACAGCCCCACCGGCAGCAGCACCTCCAGCAGCGGCAGCGACACCTCGACACCGAACTGGGCGAAGGCGTTCTGCACCGTACTGGTGAAGAAATCCTGGTACTTGAACAGGTAGAACGCCCCCAGCACCAGCAGCAGCATCAGTCCATTGACCCAGCCGCGCCCGGGGTAACGCTGGCTCAACAGGCCGAGCAGGTACACCAGGGCCGTGTAGCCCAGCAGGATGTAGAGGAAGTTCAGGCTGAAGCTGGCGAGGATCGCATAGCTGGCCACCAGCAGCAGGATGTTCTGCAAGCGCAGGCTGAAGCCCAGGCCCCAGTACAGAACGAAGAACAGGATGAAACAGAGGCCGAATTCGATCGAGAGATAGCTCACAACGTAGTCCATTACGTGCAGTCGGGGACAAACCCGGCACAAGGGAGAGCAGGCGGGGGATGGGAAACGGACGCGATTATGGCAGAGGGGGTTTGGCAGTCACAAGTTGAAACATTCTCCGCCAGGTAAGAGCTGGCTTGCCAGCGAAGACGTCCGCAAGAGCGACGCCAGACCCAAAGGCCTCTTCGCCGGCAAGCCGGCTCCTACAGATGACAGCGGCTTGGCGGACCGGTTAACCGTAGGAGCTGGCTTGCCAGCGAAGGCGTCCGCGAGGGCGACGCCGGACCCAATGGCCTCTTCGCCGGCAAGCCGGCTCCTACAGAGGGACGGCGTAGCAGGCAGGCTTACTGGATGTCTTCGGGCTTGACGATCACCCAGTTCTTGTCGGCGGTCACCGGCAACCCTTCCTTGGCCTGGGCCGCGGCGTGCTTGGCGATCATGCCGTTGAGCTGAGTCATGTATTTGTCCTTGCGGTTGACCCACAAGTGAATGCCGCCCTTGGCCACGTCAACATCGTGGAACAGCATGTAGCCGTCACTGGTGGGGGTGTCGCCGCCCACCAGCACCGGTTTCTTCCACTCGTCGATGTAGGTCAGGATCGCCGCATGCTTGCCCGCCATCCAGGTGGCCGGGGTCCACAGGTAGGGGGTCAGTTCAAGGCCGAGGTTGGCCTTCTCGTCATATTTGCCTTCGCTGATCTGCTTGCGCGCGGTGGTCAGGGCGCCAGTCTTGCGATCCTTGAGCAGGGTGGTCACGCCGATGACGTTCTGCGGCTTGACGTTGTAGCCGTACTTGGGATCGGCGGCGACCATGCGCACCAGCTCTTCGGAGGCGGCGGTCATCACATAGACCTCGATACCGTTCTCCATCAGCTTGTTGTACAGCTCGGCCTGGCCGGTGAAGACCTTGGGCGGGTTGACCTCGATGGTCTTGACCACATCACCGTCGTAATAGGTGCTCGGCACCGGCTTGCCGGAAGCCATCAGCTCATCGACATAGCCCTTGAGCTCCTTGAGGGTAAAGCCGGAGAACACCTGCGCCACCCAGGGGTAGCAGACCATGTCGTCGATTTCACAGAGGCGGTAGTAGTAGCTGAACAGGCTTTCCTTGTGCTCGGCGGTGTCCTTGAACGGGATCAGCTTGAGCGACGGGTCAAGCGTGTCGCGGGTAATCAGGCCCTTGTTTTCCATGAAGGGCAGCAGGGATTCTTCCAGGTCGTAGCGGTAACTGGTGTTGTCCATGTCGAACACCGCGTAGTTACCCTTGTTGGCATTGGCCGCGATCATCGCGTCCAGCTGCTTGGCCTGTTCCGCGGGCCAGTGCTTCAACTCGGTGGCCAGGGCCTGGCCGGCGAGGCCCAGGCAGAGTGCGACTGCGAGCAATTTCGGAGCGAGTTTCATCGGCGGTTTTCTCCCTGAGTGAAAGCCTTCGACGCTAACAAATCCCTGTGACAGTTCTCGTCTCCACGCGACCGCTTGCATCCCGTAAGCGCCAGCCACATGCGCCTGAACGTCAATCGCTTATTCCAAAAACGACAGTAGCCATGCGATATCGTTATTAATTCAATAGATTTCAAGCTGTTAGGCTTGCCGGTTCGCAATCGCCCTGAGCCGCGATTGGCACAAGCCTTATCGGAGCCCCAATGAATCTGCCGCTGTTCCTCAACCTGCTGGTGTTCCTGGCCTTGCTGCTGGGCCTGGCACAAACCCGCCATACCAGCTGGAGCCTGGCCAAGAAAGTCCTGCTGGCCCTGGTGCTGGGCGTGGTCTTCGGCATCGCCCTGCACAGCCTCTACGGCGCCGGCAACCCGGTCCTCAAGGCCTCCATCGCCTGGTTCGACCTGGTGGGCAACGGCTACGTGCAATTGCTGCAGATGATCGTCATCCCCCTGGTGTTCGCCTCGATCCTCAGCGCCGTGGCCCGCCTGCACAATGCGTCGTCCCTGGGCAAGATCAGCTTCCTGACCATCGGCACCCTGCTGTTCACCACTGCCATCGCCGCGCTGGTGGGCATCGGCCTGACCAACCTGTTTGGCCTGACCGCCGAAGGGCTGGTGGCCGGCACCCAGGAAATGGCCCGCCTGCAAGTGATCCAGAGCGATTACGCAGGCAAGGTGGCCGACCTCAACGTGCCGCAGCTGCTGCTGTCGTTCATCCCGCAGAACCCTTTCGCCGACCTGGCCCGGGCCAAGCCGACCTCAATCATCAGCGTGGTGATCTTCGCTGCCTTCCTGGGCGTGGCGGCGCTGCAACTGCTCAAGGACGATGCCGACAAGGGCCAGAAAGTGCTCAACGCCATCGACACCCTGCAAGCCTGGGTGATGCGCCTGGTGCGCCTGGTGATGAAGCTCACGCCCTACGGTGTGCTGGCGCTGATGACCAAGGTGGTGGCTGGCTCCAACCTGCAGGACATCATCAAGCTGGGCAGTTTCGTGGTGGTGTCCTACCTCGGCCTGGGGCTGATGTTCGTGGTCCACGGCCTGCTGGTGGCTCTGGCCGGGATCAACCCGCTGCGCTTCTTCCGCAAGGTCTGGCCAGTGCTGACCTTCGCGTTCACCAGCCGCTCCAGCGCCGCCAGCATTCCCCTGAGCATCGAGGCCCAGACCCGGCGCCTGGGCATTCCCCAATCCATCGCCAGCTTTGCCGCTTCGTTCGGCGCCACCATCGGCCAGAACGGCTGCGCCGGCCTGTACCCGGCCATGCTGGCGGTGATGGTTGCCCCGACCGTGGGCATCAATCCGCTGGACCCGCTGTGGATCGCCACCCTGGTGGCCATCGTCACCCTGAGTTCTGCCGGCGTTGCAGGCGTGGGCGGCGGCGCGACCTTCGCCGCGCTGATCGTGCTGCCGGCCATGGGCCTGCCGGTGTCGCTGGTGGCGCTGCTGATTTCCGTGGAGCCGCTGATCGACATGGGCCGCACCGCGCTCAACGTCAGCGGGTCGATGACCGCAGGCGCCATCACCAGCCAGGTGATGCAGCAAACCGACAAGGCGTTGCTGGACGCCGATGAGCACGAAGAACTGGCTCAGGCCTGATCGATCTCTTCACCGGCCCGCCGGTTCCTTCGGGAGCCCGGCGGGCTGGCGGAGCGCTCAGCGCTTCTCCCACACCTCGAAGCTGTACGCCGGCTTGTCCCCTTGCGCCGGGTTCGGCACCTCTGACACCCGCTTCCACTGTTGCTCATCGAACTCCGGAAACCAGGCATCGCCTTCCGGGCTCAAGGCTACCCGCGTCAGATACAGGCGATCCGCCTGCTCCAGGCCCTGGCTATAAAGCTGCGCGCCGCCAATCAGCATCAGCTCGCTGGCGCCCTGCTCCAGGGCCCATTCCTCGGCCCGTTCCACCGCGGCCTCCAAAGACGGGTAGACCTCGGCACCTTCGAGCACCAGGCCGGTCTGACGACTGACCACGATATTCAACCGCCCCGGCAACGGCCGGCCGAGAGAATCCCAGGTCTTGCGCCCCATGATGATGGGCTTGCCCAGGGTGGTGGCCTTGAAGAATTTGAAATCCCCCGGCAAATGCCAGGGCATGCTGTTGTCGACGCCGATCACGCGGTTTTGTGCGAGGGCCGCGATCAGGCTGAGAGGGAGAGATTTTTTCATGCCGGCGAGGATACCAGAGGACCAGGACCTGGCAACGTACCCCGATCCGCGCTGCAGCAGTTATGCTCAGCGCACTTTTGAGCGATGGAATGACGCGTGACTGCACTGACTCCCCTGCAACGCCTGTGGCTGACCGAGACCGTGCGCCTGCGCGAGGAACACGCCGGCCCGCTGGAAGATCAGGAAGCCAATCGCCTGGCCCGCAACCAGGGCGGCGACCTGGCGACCCGCATCCAGAACCGCGCCCTGTGGCTGGCCCAGCGTGACGGCCTGCACAGCGCCCTGCTGCACTGGCACCAGGGCGCAAGGCTGGCCCTGCTGGCGCTCTCGGTTCTGGCGGTGATCAGCGGCGCCGGCCTGGCCTTCAGCGCCCTGGGCAGCACCCAGCAACCGGTGAACGTGTTCTGGGCCCTGGGCAGCCTGCTGGGAATCAACCTGATCCTGCTGCTGAGCTGGCTGGCTGGCCTGCTGTTCGCCGGCGAGCACGGCGCCAGCCTGGGCCGCCTGTGGCTGTGGCTCAGCGAGAAATTCTCCCGCGATGCCAAGGCCGCGCAGTTGCCACCGGCCCTGGTGCTGTTGCTGCAACGGCGCAAGCTCAACCGCTGGGCCCTGGGCAGCCTGATCAACGGCCTGTGGTGCCTGGCCCTGTTCAGCGCCGTGGTCATGCTGCTGGTGCTGCTGACCACCCACCGCTACAGCTTTGTCTGGGAAAGCACCCTGCTGGGCAGCGATGCCTTCGTGGCCATTACCAACGCCCTCAGCGCCCTGCCCCGCAGCCTGGGCTTCGGCGCGCCGAGCGTGGCGACCATCCAGGCCAGCACCCGGGATGTCTACAACACCGAACTGATCCGCCAGTCCTGGGCCATCTGGCTGGTGGTGCTGGTGACGATCTACGGCGTGCTGCCGCGCCTGCTGCTGATGCTGTTCTGCCGCTGGCGCTGGAAACACGGGCAGGCGCGCCTGCAACTGGACCTCAACCTGCCAGGCTACGCCCAATTGCGTGAGCGCCTGATGCCCAGCAGCGAGCGCCTGGGGGTCAACGATGCGGCCCCCGAGCAGTTGCACCGGGTCGAAGGCGGCGTCAATGCCCAGGACAGCAGCGGCGCGCTGCTGGTGGCCATCGAACTGGACAACCAGCGCCCCTGGCCGCCGCAACTGCCGGAGAGCGTCAAGGACGCCGGCATCCTCGACAGCCGCGAGTCGCGCAACCGTCTGCTGGAGCAGATGAGCCGCTTTCCCCCGGCGCGCCTGGTAATCGCCTGCGACCCGCGGCGCTCGCCGGACCGCGGCAGCCTGGGGCTGATCGCCGAACTGGCGCGCAACGCCAGCGCCACCCGGGTCTGGCTGCTGCAAGCCCCGCCCGGCCAGGCCCTGGACGCCGATCGCCTGGGGGACTGGCACAGCGCCCTGCAACAGCTGCAGCTGCCCTTCGCCGATTGCGCCCCTCTCGACTGGCTGGAGAACGGTCATGACTGATACGCGCCACAAGCCGTTGAAACTCGCAGTGGTCGGCCACACCAACGTCGGCAAGACCTCGCTGCTGCGCACCCTGACCCGGGACGTGGGTTTTGGCGAAGTCTCCCACCGCCCCAGCACCACCCGGCACGTGGAAGGCGCCCGCCTCTCGGTGGATGGCCAGCCCCTGCTGGAGCTCTACGACACTCCCGGCCTGGAAGACGCCATCGCCCTGCTGGACTACCTGGAGCGCCTTGAGCGCCCGGGCGAACGCCTGGACGGCCCGGCGCGGATGGCGCGGTTTCTCGACGGTAGCGAGGCCCGCCAGCGCTTCGAACAGGAAGCCAAGGTCCTGCGCCAACTGCTGGCCTCGGACGCCGGCCTGTATGTGATCGACGCCCGCGAGCCGGTGCTGGCCAAGTACCGCGATGAACTTGAAGTGCTCACCGGTTGCGGCAAGCCGCTGCTGCCTGTGCTGAATTTCGTCAGCAGCGCCGAACAGCGCGAAGGCGACTGGCGCGATGCCCTGGCCCGCCTGGGGCTGCACGCCCTGGTGCGCTTCGACAGCGTGGCGCCACCGGAGGACGGCGAACGGCGCCTGTATGAAAGCCTGGCTCTGCTGCTGGAGCACGCGCGCCCGGCCCTGCAACGCTTGATCGATGACCAGGAGGCCCAGCGCCTGGCCCGCCAGCACAGCGCAGCGCGGCTGATTGCCGAGCTGCTGGTGGACTGCGCCGCCTGCCGCCGCAGCGTGGCCAGCGACGCCCAGCAGGAACAACAGGCCATTGGCGAACTGCGCCAGGCCATCCGCCAGCGCGAGCAGCGCTGCGTCGAAGCCCTGCTCAAGCTCTACGCCTTCCGCCCCGAGGATGCGTCGGCCAGCGATCTGCCGCTACTGGACGGGCGCTGGGGCGACGACCTGTTCAACCCGGAAACCCTCAAGCAACTGGGGGTGCGGGTGGGCAGCGGCATCGCCGCCGGAGCCGCGGCCGGCGCAGGGGTGGATTTGCTGGTGGGTGGTTTGACCCTGGGGGCCGCGGCGCTGGCCGGGGCTATTGCCGGCGGCGCCCTGCAAACCGCCCGCAGCTACGGCAGCCGCCTGCTGGGCAAACTCAAGGGCCAACGCGAGCTGACCGTGGACGACAGCGTGCTGCGGCTGCTGGCATTGCGCCAACGGCAGCTGGTGCAAGCCTTGAACCGGCGCGGGCATGCGGCCATGGACAGCATTCGCCTGGCCACGCCGGAGGACAAGAGCTGGCGCGAAGGCAAGTTGCCAGAGGCCCTGAACAAGGCCCGGGCGCACCCGCAGTGGTCATCGCTCAATCCGCAAAAACGCCTGAGCCAGGCCGAGCGCCAGGAGCAGATCGAGGCGCTGGCTGAGACGTTGCTGGTGTCTTAGACCGCCTTCGCCGGCAAGCCGGCTCCTACCCTGCCCTGTAGGAGCGGGCTTGCCCGCGAAAGGGCCCTCAGGCCAACACCGCCAGCGCCTTGTCCTTGAGCACCTGCAAATCCATCACCGGCACCCACATTTCCTTGGCCTGCTCGTCCCAGTGGCGCATGCGCAAACTCACCGCCCACAAAGGGTCGAGTTCGAAGGCTGCCGCCTCTGCTGCGCTCATCCCCCCACCCTGGTACTCCAGGGTGCGCCGGCTGGCTTCGCTCAGCCGCTGGTAATAACCGGGGTCCTTGAAGGTCAGGTAGCGCTTGGCCTGGACGTGGTATTCCACCAGCCGCGCCAGGCGTTCGCTGAAACCCGCTCGGCGCAGGTAGTCCGCACCCAGGCGTTCATGGCTGACCACGCCGAAGCCGCCCATGTTCTCGGCATCCTGCTGGCAGATATGCCCGATATCGTGGAAGAACGCCGCCAGCACCACCTCGTCGTCATAACCTTCCGCCAGGGCCAACTGCGCGGCCTGGGACATGTGCTCGATCTGCGACACCGGCTCGCCGATGTAGTCGCAGTCGCCGAAACGCTCGTACAGGCCGAAGACCTCGTCGATCACCTGCTGTCGCCGCTCCATCACGCCTCCTCCAGCAGCCGGGCGATATTGCCCTCGGCCATGGCCGGGCCAACGCTCATGCCGACCCCGGTGTGCATCAGGGCCACATGGACCCCGGGGGCCGCCTCCAGGAAGGAGAACGGTGCCGGGCCGCGAGCGCCGTAGACACCCTGCCAGCGCTCCACCACCCGGACCCTGCAACCCAGGGTCTGCTCGGCCAGTTCGAGCAGCCAGTTATCCACCTGTTCAGCATTGAACGGTGAAGGATCGCTGCCGTAATCGTGGGAATCGCCGATGATCAGCTCGCCATAGGGAGTCGGGCTGATCAACAGGTGGATGCCATGCTCGTGCAGATGGGGCGCCTCGCGCAGAATCTGCGCTTGCACCGCGGCGGCTTCCGGCAGGTCGGCGAAGGCACCGTAGTGCACGCAACTCAGACCGGTCAGCAAGGCATGTTGCAGATTGAGATTGGCCTCGGGCCGCGCCCGGAGCATCTGCAAGCGGCAGATCTGCGGTTGCAAGGCAGCGATCTGCTCCGCCAGCAGGGTCTGATAATCGTGCCCCGAACACAGCACGATCCGCGGCGCGTGGAAGTTGCCGGCGGTGCTGCGCAACTGGCCCGGCTGGATATCCCGCACCAGGGTCGAGAAGTGAAACTGCACCCCCAGGTCCCGGCGCAGGTAGTCGATCAGTTGCGGGATCGCTTCACGGGAATACAGCTGCTGGTCGTCCAGGCCGTGCAAGGCCGCCCGGTGATGGCGGAACTGGCCGCCGTACAGATCATTCAGCGCCGCGCCCTGGAGCAGCTCGACGCGGTAGCCGTGCTCCCGCGCACGCCCGGCGCAGAAGGCTTCGAGCAACTGCTCCTCGGCTTCGTTGCGGGCGAACAGGAAAGAGCCATTGCGTTTGAGTTGCAGACCCGCCAGTTGCTGCCAGTCGGCCCAGATCTCGCGGCTGGCCCTGGCCAGCTCCAGCATGGTGCCCGGCGGCTGGCCGGTGACCAGGGCCTGGCCGAAGTTGCGCACCGAAGCGCCCAGGGGGGTGGCGCTGCGCTCGAAAACGTGCACCCGCAGACCGCGTTTGGCGGCGGCATAGGCATGGGACAGGCCGAGGATGCCGGCGCCGACGATCAGCAGATCGCTGTGATGGGTCATGAGTCGTGTCCTGGATGGGGAGCGCCTTCGCCGGCAAGCCGGCTCCTACCAACCCGGAAGGAGCCGGCTTGCCGGCGAAAGCGATTGATCGGTTACTGCTTGGCAACCTTTTCCGACTTGCCGTCATAGCGCTTGCGCCATTCGGCGAGGATCTCGTCGCGGTTCTTCGAGGCCCAGGCAAAGTCGTTCTTGATCAGGCGCTGCTCGTAGTCGGCCGGCAGTTCGGTCTGCGGCTTGGCGATGCCCGGCTGGGCCAGCACGGCGAAGTTTTCCTTGTACAGCTCCATGGCCTCGGGGCTGGCGGAGAAGTCGGCGAGTTTCTTCGCCGCTTCTTCATGCGGCGTGCCCTTGATCACCGCCGTGGCTTCGATTTCCCAGCCCAGGCCTTCCTTCGGCAGGACGATGTCCAGCGGCGCGCCCTGGCGCTTGAGCTGCACGGCCGGGTATTCGAAGGAGATGCCAATCGGGAATTCACCGGCGGCGGCCAGCTTGCAGGGCTTGGAACCGGAGTGGACGTACTGGCCGATGTTCTGGTGCAGCTCATCCATGTACTGCCAGCCCTGCTTCTCGCCGAAGGTCTGCAGCCAGGCGCTGACGTCGAGGAAGCCGGTGCCCGAGGAGGCCGGGTTGGGCATGACGATCTTGCCCTTGTATTCGGGCTTGGTCAGGTCCTGCCAGCTCACCGGCTTGGTCAGGCCCTGTTTTTCGGCCTCCACGGTGTTGAAGCAGATGGTGGCGGCCCAGACGTCCATGCCGACCCAGGCCGGTGGGTTGGCGGCGTCGCGGTAGTTCGGGCCGATCTTGCCCAGATCCTTGGGCGCGTAGCTTTGCAGCATGCCCTGCTGGTCGAGGATCGCCAGGCTGGACGCGGCCAGGCCCCAGACCGCATCGGCCTGCGGGCGGGCTTTTTCCGCCAGCAGTTTGGCGGTGATGATCCCGGTGGAGTCACGCACCCACTTGATCTCCACGTCCGGGTTGGCCTTTTCAAAGGCTTGCTTGTAGGACTTCAGTTGCTCGGCTTCAAGGGCCGTGTAGACCGTCAGCTCGGTTTTCGCAGCAAAGGCGTTCAGGCTGACAGCAGAGAGGACGGCAGCGGCAAGAGCCAGGGGCTTGAACATGGTGCGGTTCCTTAGTGAGTGCAGATCAGAGTGGGGGTGGGTGAAGCGCATCAGTGGCCCGGCGTGCCCTGGCGCCAGGCCTGGGAGCGGCGCAGCAGGCCGCGCGAAGCCCAGGCCAGGAGCAGCGAGACGCCGGCCGAAGTGAACAGGATCAGGGTCGACATGGCCGCGGCGCCGCCGACGTTGCCGGCGTCGTCCATGTTCAGCACGGCCACGGCGGCGAGGATGGTGTCCGGGCTGTAGAGGAAGATCGCCGCCGACACCGTGGTCATGGCCGAAACGAACAGGTAGCGCACGATGTCCAGCAACGCCGGCAGGCAGATCGGCACGGTAACCCGCAGGTAATGCCGGTACAGCGGCGCCTTGAGCGACAGCGCCGCCGCCTCGAACTCGGCATCCAGCTGGCGCAGGGCGGTGGTGGCGGTCATCTGCGCGGTGGTCAGGTAGTGGGCGATGGTGCACACCACCAGCAGGGTCATGGTGCCGTAGAACACATGCAGCGGGTTGCCATTGAGGTTGAAGAAGAAGACGTAGCCCAGGCCCAGCACCAGCCCGGGCACCGCCATGGGCACGAAACTGAGCATGCGCAGCGCCAGGTTCAAGCCGCGCTGGCCGCGGGTCTTCTCCATCAGGTAGGCGCCGGTGAAGATCACCACGCTACCGATCAGCGCCGTGCTCAGGGCCATGGTCAGGCTGTTGCGGTAGGCCAGCCAGCCACCGCCGGCGGTGTCGTTGAACTGGTAGTGGTTCAGCGACAGCGACAGGTTGTAGGGCCAGAATTTCACCAGCGACGAAAACACCGCCATGCCGAACACCAGCAACAGGGCCGCGCAGATCAGCAGCACAATGGCCAGGTAGCAGCCATCGCGCAGCCGCGACGGCGCTGGCTTGAATACCTGGGCACGGCCGCTCATGGAGTCGCCATGGCGCCGGCGCAGCCAGGCGTCGACACCGAAGCTGAACAGGGCCGGCAACAGCAGGACCATGCCGATCAAGGCGCCGCGGCCGAACTGCTGCTGCCCCACCACCGCCTTGTAGGCTTCCAGGGCCAGCACCTGATAGTCGCCACCCACTACCACTGGCACGCCGAAGTCGGTGATGGTCAGGGTGAACACCAGGCAGAAGGCGGCGAACACCGCCTGCCGAGTGGCCGGCCAGGTGATGCTGCGAAAGGCCTTGGCGGGGCTGGCGCCCATGCTCGACGCGGCGTCGAACAGCCGCGCGTCCGCCAGGGACAGCGCCGAGAGCAGGATCATCAGGGCATGGGGAAAGGTGTAGATCACTTCACCCAGGACAATGCCCCAGAAGCCGTAGATGTTGTCGGCGAACAGGCCGCGAAGCATGCCCTGGTTGCCGAACAGATAGACCAGGGCAATGCCCGGGAGCATCGACGGCGCCATCAGCGGCAACAGCGACAGGCCGCGCCAGATGCCCTTGCCGGGAATCAGCGTGCGTTGCAGGGCGTAGGCGAACAGGTAGGCCAGGGGCACGACGATGGCGGCCACGCTGAGGGAGACTTTCAGGCTGTTGCCCAGCAACCAGTGGAAGTTTTCGCTGGCCACCAGCTCGCGAGCCGCCAGCCAGCCTCCGCCCTGCCCGGCCTCGGCGCTGAAGCCGCGCCAGAAGATCGCCAACAGGGGCAACAGCACCGCTACACCCAGCAGGAGCAGAAGCAGGACCTTGCCGCCGACGACAAAAATACGGTCGCCGATCTCGGCACGGGAAGCCTGGCGCGCCCGCTTGGCGGGTAGCGGCAGGGACATGTGCGCAGTCATCTTAGGCAAACACCTGGAGGCTGCGCGGCGGCAAGGCGACCCAGATATCCTGGGCCCCCAGGCGCGGCATGGCTTCCGGTGCCAGTTCAGCCAGCAGCGCATGCCCCGGCAGTTGATTGAGTTCGAAGCTCATGCGGCAGCGATTGCCGAGGAAGGTGATCTCGCGGACCTTGGCCGGGAACAGGTTTTCCTCGTGCACCGGCGGATTCACGCTGATGGCTTCCGGGCGGCAGAACAGCCGGCCCGAGGCGGTCTTGGCCGAGCCGTCGGCCAGGCGCACATTCATGCCGCCAACCTGGGCATGGCTGTCGCTGTTGCGGCTGAAGGGTAGCCAGTTGCCCTGGCCGACGAATTCGGCGACGAACGGCGTGGCCGGACGGTCATAGATTTCCTGGGGTGTGGCGTACTGCTCGACCTTGCCGTTATTCATCACGGCAATGCGGTCGGCCATCAGCATGGCTTCGTCCTGGTTGTGGGTAACCATCAGGGTGGTGATCCCCAGGCGCCGCTGCAGCTGGCGCAGCTCGGTGCACAGGTGCTCGCGCACCCGTGCATCCAGGGCCGACATCGGCTCGTCCAGCAGCAGCAACGACGGCGCCGGCGCCAGGGCACGGGCCAGGGCCACGCGCTGCTGCTGGCCGCCGGACAGCTGGCCGGGGTACTTCTTCTCGCTGCCGGTCAGCCCCACCAGTTCCAGCATCTGCGCCACGCGCTTGCGCGCTTCTTCGCGGCCACTGCCGGACAGGCCGTAGGCGATGTTGGCTTCTACCGTGAGGTTGGGGAACAGCGCGTAGGACTGGAACAGGATCCCGTAGTCCCGGGCCTGGGGCGCCAGCAGCGACACGTCCCGGTCCCCGAGGTACAACTCACCCTGGTCCTGGCGTTCCAGGCCGGCGATGCAGCGCAGCAAGGTGGTCTTGCCGCAGCCGGACGGCCCCAGCAGGCACACCAGCTCACCGGCGGCGACGTCCAGGGACACGTTATCCAGCGCGGTGAAGGCACCGAAGCGCTTGTGGATACCGCGCACCTTCATCGGCGCACCGGGGTTGCTCAGGGCAGTTGCAGCGGAGTTGTTCATGGACGCACCTCATCTAGCAGATGAGGCAAATCCTAGAGTTGCAATGCGTCGGTCATATGGCAGTAAGGCAAAAACGACCGATAGTGGTATTCAGGGATTTAGGTTCACTTGTCAGTCACGTGCTGGCTGATCTGACGCCTTCGCGAGCAAGCTCGCTCCCACAGGGGCAATGCATTTCAACGCAGGAGCGAGCTTGCTCGCGAAGGCATCGGCATGGCCGATGCAGATCTTTCAGGCGGGAGCCATTTCCTGGGCCAGGCCCAAAAAAGCGGCGGGAAGGCGGGCGTTCTTGCGCTCCTTGAGGCAATACAGGTACTCGGCGATCTGCGGCGCGTTTTCGATGGTCAGTACCCGCAGTTGCGGATCGTGGGGCACTTCCTGGCGGGCAATGATGCTGATGCCGATATTGCGCAGCACCGCCTCGCGGATCGATTCACGGCTGCCGATCTCCAGCAGCGGGCCAAAGCTGACGTTGGCGTTCTTCAGCAGACCTTCGGTGAGGCTGCGGGTGGTGGAGCCGGGTTCGCGCATCAGCAGCGTATGCCCGGCCAGGGCGTTGAGGGGCACGTGATCCAGCGCCGCCAGGGGGTGATTGCGATGCACCGCCAGCACCAGCGGGTCGCTGCCCAGCACCCGGCGGACCAAGCGCGAATCCTCCAGCAATTGCGAGGAAGCGGCCACATCCACCCGATAGTCTTCCAGCGCCTCCAGGACCTGCTGGGAGTTGCCGATTTCCACCGAAACCTCCACCTGGGGCAGGCGCTGGCGGAAAGTCTTCACCAGATCGAGGATGTAGTAAGGCGCCGTGGCGGCGATACGCAGCGTGCCCTGCACCTGCCCGCAGTTGCGCAGGAAGAATTCGATATCCGACTCTTTCTGCAGCAGTTCCTTGACCATCGGCAGCAAGCGCGCGCCCTCATCGCTCAGGCTCAGGCGGCGCCCGCCTCGGTAGAACAGCTCCACCGCGTACTGGCTCTCCAGGTTGCGGACCTGGGTAGTCACCGTGGGCTGGCTGAGGCCGAGCTTCTTCGCCGCCTGGGTAATGCTGCCCAGGCGGGCGACCATGTAAAAAGCCTTCAGCTCGGCACTCAGCACAGGGTTCTCTCGTTGCTTATTTGCGCAGCAGGCGCAGACCGTTGAACACCACCAACAGGCTCACGCCCATGTCGGCGAACACTGCCATCCACATGGTGGCCAGCCCGGCAAAGGTTACCCCAAGAAAGATCGCCTTGATGACCAGGGCCAGGACGATATTTTGCTTGAGCACCACTGAGGTCTGGCGCGACAGGCGGATAAACGCCGGGATCTTGCGCAGATCATCGTCCATCAGGGCCACATCCGCGGTCTCGATGGCGGTGTCGGTGCCCGCCGCAGCCATGGCGAAACCGATTTCGGCGCGGGCCAGGGCCGGGGCGTCGTTGATGCCGTCGCCCACCATGCCCACCCGGTGGCCCTGGGCGTACAGGTCTTCGATGGCCTGCAGCTTGTCGGTGGGCAGCAGGTCGCCCCGGGCCTGGTCGATACCCACCTGGGCCGCGATGGCCTGGGCGGTATGCGGGTTGTCGCCGGTGAGCATCAGGGTCTTGATCCCCAGCTCATGCAATTGCTGGATGGCTTCGCGGCTGGATTCCTTCACCGTATCGGCCACGGCGAACAGCGCCAGCGGGCCATTGCGGTCCAGCAGCAGGACCACCGTCTTGCCCTGCTTCTCCAGGGCGAAGAGTTTTTCTTCCAGGGCCGGGGAACACAGGCCCAGCTCTTCCACCAGACGATGGTTGCCCAGGTGGTACAGCTCGCCGTTGATCTCGCCGCGCACGCCTCGGCCGGTCAGGGCCTCGAAGTTATCCACAGGGTGCATGGCCAACTGCTTATCCACAGCCGCCTGGGCAATGGCCAGGGACACCGGGTGGTCGGAACGCCCTGCCAGGCTTGCGGCCAGGGCCGGGGCGGTGTCCTGGGCCAGCGGGTCCAGGGACAGGAAGTCGGTCTGCACCGGCTTGCCATGGGTGATGGTGCCGGTCTTGTCCAAGGCCAGGTAGTCGAGCTTGTAGCCGCCTTCCAGGTAGACCCCGCCCTTGACCAGGATGCCCTTGCGCGCGGCAGCCGCCAGGCCGCTGACAATGCTCACCGGGGTAGAGATCACCAGGGCGCAGGGGCAAGCCACTACCAGCAGCACCAGGGCGCGGTAGATCCAGTCGAACCAGACGCCGCCCATGAACAGCGGCGGAATCAGCGCCACCGCCAGGGCGAAGGCGAATACCGCCGGGGTGTAGATTTTCGAGAAACTGTCAACGAAGCGCTGGGTCGGAGCCCGGGCCCCCTGGGCCTGTTCCACAGCGTGGATGATCCGCGCCAGGGTCGAATTGTTGGCGGCGGCGGTTACCCGGTATTCCAGGGAGCCGGCCTGGTTGATGGTGCCGGCGAAAACCTTGTCGCCCACAGTCTTTTCCACCGGCAGGCTTTCACCGGTGATCGGCGCCTGGTCGATGGTGGAGTTGCCGGACACGACCTCGCCGTCGAGGCCGATGCGCTCGCCGGGACGCACCCGTACCAGTGCGCCCAGTTCGACGCTTTTTGCTTCCTGTTCGCTCCAGTTGCCGTCTGCCTGCTGCACCGTGACCCGTTCCGGGGTCATCTGCATCAGGCCGCTGATGGCGTTGCGCGCCCGATCCAGGGAACGGGCCTCGATCAATTCCGCCACGGTGAACAGGAACATCACCATCGCCGCTTCCGGCCATTGGCCGATCAGCACGGCGCCGGTCACGGCGATGCTCATCAGGGCATTGATGTTGAGGTTGCGGTTCTTCAGGGCGATCCAGCCCTTTTTGTAGGTGGTCAGGCCACCACTGAGGATCGACACCAGGGCCACCAGGGCAATCACCCAGTCGGGCGCGGCATTGGTGAAATGGATGACCTCGGCAGCCAGCGCGCCGATACCGGACAGGGCCAGCGGCCACCAGGGCTTCTTCACGGGCGCGGCGGCAGGCGCGGCTTGGTCGCCCTCCTGCTCCAGGGGTTCGGCGTGCATGCCCAGGGACTTGACTGCCTCGATGATAGGCGCGGTGCTCGGCAGGTCGTGAGTCACCCCCAGCACGCGGTTCATCAGGTTGAACTCCAGCGCCTGGACTCCGGCCAGCTTGCCCAGCTTGTTCTGGATCAGGGTCTGTTCGGTGGGGCAGTCCATGGCTTCGATGCGAAAGCTGCTCAAGCGCGCGCCGGCGGTCGGGGTCTCGCTCAGGGTGACCCTGGACGGCGCCAGGTCGGCGGAACCGCAGCAGGATGCGCCGTGGGCGGCATGATCGTGTGCCTTGACCGGCTGCAACTTGCCCGCGGGCGCATGGGAATGGCTGTGGCCATGGCTGTGGTCGTGATCAGCCTTGGGCTGCTGATCCGCGGCTTTGCGCGGGCGGTGGAGAGAATCGCTCATTAGGGTCCCTTCCGAATTAAGGTGCTTGTTGCCAAGTGAACACCCTGTAGCCACTATAGGGTCAAGCACCCATTCGGAGACGACGGCAATGAAGATTGGCGAACTGGCGAAACTCACCGACTGTCAGGTCGAGACCATCCGTTACTACGAGCGCGAAGGGCTGCTGCCGGAACCGGCCCGCAGTGAAGGCAACTATCGCCTCTACACCCAGGCCCACACCGAGCGCCTGACCTTTATCCGCAATTGCCGCAGCCTGGACATGACCCTCGAGGAGATCCGCAGCCTGCTCAACCTGCGCGACAGCCCCCAGGGCCAGTGCGCTAGCGTCAACGCCCTGATCGACGAGCATATCCATCACGTCAAGGCGCGCATCGACGGCTTGCTGGCCCTGCAGGAACAACTGCTGGACCTGCGCCAGCGCTGCAGCGAGGGCCCGGACCTTGAGCACTGCGGAATTCTCCAGCGCCTGGAAGTCAGCGGCTCGGTGGCCCCCAATGAGAGCGAGCCCTCCCATGTCGGGCGCAGCCACGGGCACTGAACCCCCGGTACGGTTTCAGGCGCCGCGCCGAACGCTGGCCGTCAGCCGCAGATAAGCCCCTTCCAGGATTGCCAGCAGCCGCTGGTCCAGTTGCTGCCAGGCCAGCCCCTGGCGAACCAGCCAGGCGCTGAGCCCCCCCACCAGGCAGCCACCCAGAATGTCGAAAGGAAAATGCACCCCCAGGTAGACCCGTGCCCAACTCACCAGGATCGCCAGGCCCAGCATCACCAGCCCGGTCTTGCGCAGGCTGGCCAGGATCAGCGCGAAAGCCATGGCGAACATGCCACTGGCGTGATCGCTGGGGAAGGATGCCCCGGGCGCGTGGGCGAGGAAGTTCTGCCCCAGGCCGATCATGAACGGCCGCGGATGGAACCACAGCTCACGGATCAGCAGGTTGCAGACCAGGGCCAGGACAATGCTCAGGCCCGCGAGCAACACGATCATGCGCTGGCGGCGCTCGCCGAAAACCCAGAACACCACCAGCAGCAGCGGCACGCTGAGTACCACCCATTGCGCGAGGAAAACCGCCAGTGCACGCATCGGCATGGACGCCCCGGCACTGGCGTTGATGGCCAGGAACAGGCTGTGATTGAGTTCTTCCATTCGGGGCTCACGTTGAATGTCACAAGGACCACACCCCGCACCTGGCAGGGCCGCTACTCAGAGCGTAGCTGGTCGCCGGGCACAGCCATGCCCGGAACGGCTCCGGGCACAGGTTGATAAGGGCAACAGGATCAATCGACAAGGGCCATGCGGCCCTTGCTACAGCAGCTGGATGCTCAGACCGCCATCGGCGCCGTCATCGGCGCGTGGTGCTCATAGCCTTCCAGGGAGAAGTCGCTCGGTTCGATCAGCTCCAGCCACTCCGGCTGGTAGACGCCGGTCTTGGCGAACTCCGGCACACGCTCGGAAATCACCAGCTTGGGCATCGGGAACGGCTCGCGCTTGAGCTGTTCGTTGAGCATGTCCAGGTGGTTTTCATAGACGTGGGCATCACCGATGAAATAGGTGAACCAGCGCGGGGTGTAGCCGGTCAGGCGGCCGATCAGGCTCAGCAGCGCCGCGCCCTCGGTGAGGTTGAACGGCGTGCCCAGACCCAGGTCGTTGGAACGGATGTAGAGGGTCAGGGAGATTTCCCGAGTCTCGACATTGGGGTGGAACTGGTACAGCAAGTGGCACGGCGGCAAGGCCATTTCATCCAGCTGGGCGCAGTTCCAGCCGTGGAACAGGATCCGCCGGCTGCCCGGGTCGTTGATGATGGTGTCGACGCACTGGCGCACCTGATCGATGGCCTTGTACAGCACCACGTAGCCCTGGCCGTCTTCCTCGCCCGCGGCGATCTGCCGGTAGCCCTGGCTCAGCGCCAGGTCGATGGCCGCCTGGTTGCTGGTCTTGATCTGTTTGTAGGCCGGCCACTTGCGCCACTGCACGCCGTAGATCTCGCCCAGGTCGTCGTCGCCCTGGCGGAACGGGTTGGCCAGCCACTGGGCGTTTTCGTTGGCGTTCTGGTCCCAGACCTTACAGCCCAGCGCGCGAAACTCGGCGGCGTTGTTCACCCCGCGCAGGAAGCCGACCATCTCGCCGATGGCCGACTTGAAGGCCATCTTGCGGGTGGTGATGGCCGGGAAACCTTCCTTGAGGTCGTAGCGCAGCATGGCCCCGGGGAAGCTGATGGTGTTCACACCGGTGCGGTTGGCCTGCTTGGTGCCGTTGTTGATGACGTGGGCCACCAGATCAAGATATTGCTTCATGAATTACCTGCATCCTTGAACCCGGGGCACGCCCCGGGGTTCGAATTTATTGCGCCGCGCTCTTGGCCGGAGCGCGATGATAAGCCAGCCAGATCAACCCCAGGCCACCGAGAATCATCGGCACGCACAGAACCTGACCCATGGTCAGCCAGTTCCAGGCCAGGTAGCCCAGCTGGGCGTCCGGCACCCGGACGAACTCGACGATGAAACGGAAGATCCCGTAGAACAGGGCGAACATACCGGAAACCGCCATGGTCGGGCGGGGTTTGCGCGAGAACAGCCAGAGGATCAAAAACAGCGCCACGCCTTCCAGGGCGAACTGATACAGCTGCGAGGGATGGCGCGGCAATTGCGCCGGATCGCTGAACGGCGGGAACACCATGGCCCAGGGCAGATCGGTGGGCTTGCCCCACAATTCAGCGTTGATGAAGTTGCCGATGCGCCCGGCGCCCAGGCCGATCGGCACCATCGGCGCGACGAAATCCATCAGCTCGAAGAAGGTCTTGTTGTTGCGCTTGCCGAACCACCAGGCCGCCAGCATCACCCCGATGAAACCACCGTGGAACGACATGCCGCCCTTCCACACTTCGAAGATCAGGGTCGGGTTGGCCAGGTAGGCGCTCAGGTCGTAGAACAGCACATAACCCAGGCGGCCGCCGACTATCACCCCCATGGACATCCAGAACACCATGTCCGAGAGCTTCTCCTTGCTCCAGGTCGGATCGAAACGGTTCAGGCGGCGCGACGCCAGCAACCAGGCACCGCCAATGCCGATCAGGTACATCAGGCCGTACCAGTGGATTTTCAGCGGGCCGATGGCCAGGGCCACCGGATCAATCTGCGGGTAAGGCAGCATTGCGACTCCTCGTAAGGGTTAGAACTTCAGATTCCCGGGGCAAACTGCCAGCCCAGGATTAAGCCAGGATTGCGTCACCACTCAGAACAGGAAGCTGAGCCCCACGCAGAACAGTAGCGCGGCGAACAGGCGTTTCAACAGGCGTGGCGACAGTTTGTGGGCCAGGCGCGCGCCGATGCGGGCGAACACCATGCTGGTCAGGGCAATGCCCAACAGGGCCGGCAAATAAACGAAACCGAGACTATGGGCCGGGAGCAGCGGATCATGCCAGCCCAGAATCATGAAACTTAAGGCACTGGCCAGGGCAATGGGCAAACCGCAGGCCGATGAGGTGGCCACCGCCTGCTGCATGGGCACGCTGCGCCAGGTGAGAAAAGGCACGGTGAGGGAGCCCCCGCCGATGCCGAAGATCGCCGAGGCCCAGCCAATCACACCGCCGGCGGCCGTCAGACCCAGCTTGCCGGGCACCTGGCGGCTGGCCTTGGGCTTGAGCTCCAGGGTCATCTGCAGGGCCACCACGAGGGCAAACACACCAATGATTTTCTGCAGGTGCGGGCCGGAGATCGCTTCGGCGGTCAGTGCGCCGAAACCGGCCCCCAAGAGGATACCCACGGTCATCCAGGCGAAGATCGGCCAGCGCACAGCGCCACGCCGATGGTGCTCGCGCACCGCATTGACCGAGGTAAAGATGATGCTGGCCAGGGAGGTGCCGACCGCCAGATGGGTCAGCACCGAGACATCGAAGCCTTGCAGGGTGAAGCTGAACACCAGCACCGGGACTATGATGATCCCGCCGCCCACGCCGAACAGCCCGGCCAGCACGCCTGCACAGGCGCCCAGCAGCAGATAGAGCAGAAATTCCATGGGAGCATCCGAAAAATAGATCGGCATGGTAACGGAAGCGCCGCCCCGGACTCCACTGGATGGCGATGGATACCCGCCGGATCTGTGCGTAAAGTGGGCAAAAACACACAGGGGGCCACCTTAATGTGCTTGATCGTTTTCGCCTGGCGGCCGGGTCATGCTCAGCCACTGATCGTCGCGGCCAACCGTGATGAATTCTACGCGCGGCCGAGCCTGCCCCTGGGGCAGTGGCCGGAATTGCCGCAGATCCACGCCGGTCGCGACCTGGAAGCCGGCGGCACCTGGCTCGGGGTCGGCGCCGAGGGCCGCTTTGCCGCCCTGACCAATATCCGCAACCCGCATCAGCCTCCGGCGCGGCGCTCCCGGGGTGAGCTGGTGGCCCGCTTTCTCGCCGGCGACGTGCCCCTGGATGATTATTTGCGCGATGTAGTCGGGCGCTCGGTGGAGTACGCCGGGTTCAACCTGCTGCTGGGCAATGCCGAGCAGCTGTGGCACTACAACGCCCGGGACCCGCAGCCGCAGCGCCTGGAACCTGGGGTCTACGGCCTCTCCAATGCCGGGCTCGACACGCCCTGGCCCAAGCTGCTCAAGGCCAAGGCGGCGTTGCAAGAGGTGTTGCATGATCCCCAGCCCCAGGCACTGCTGGCGCTCTTGAGCGACCCGCAGACAGCGCCCTTCGCCGACCTGCCGGACACCGGCGTGGGCTTGGCCACCGAAAGCCTGCTGTCCAGCGTGTTCATCGCCAGCCCCAGCTACGGCACACGAGCCAGCACGGCGCTGATCGTCCACGCCGATGGCTCGCGGCATCTGCTGGAGCGCAGCTTCGGCCCTTATGGCGGGCATCTGGGAGAGGTCGAACTGAAGGTCTGAAGCGGCCCCTGGCACGCCGACTCCCACGAACGTTTCTGTAGGAGCCGGCTTGCCGGCGAAGAAAACAACCCGGTTACAGGGTCTTGCTCGAAGCCGGATTGATCATCCGCGCCAGCCCGAGTTTCTTCAGCGCCAGTTGCAGCGAACTGTGGATAACTTGCGGGTTGTCGATGGTCATCATTTCCGCCAGCAGTTCCTTGGCCTTGGTCATGCTGACCTGACGCAGCATCCACTTCACTTTCGGCAGGTTGGTGGCGTTCATCGACAGGCTGTCAAAACCCATCGCCATCAACAGCACCGCCGCCGCCGGATCACCGGCCATCTCGCCGCAGATGCTTACTGGCTTGCCTTCGGCATGGGCATCACGCACCACGTTCTGCAGCGCTTGCAGCACCGCCGGGTGCAGGTAGTCGTAGAGATCGGCCACCCGTGGGTTGTTGCGGTCCACCGCCAGCAGGTACTGGGTCAGGTCGTTGGAGCCCACCGAGAGGAAGTCCACCTGGCGCGCCAGTTCCCTGGTCTGGTACACCGCGGCGGGGATTTCGATCATCACCCCCACTGGCGGCATGGGTACGTCAGTGCCTTCATCGCGCACTTCGCCCCAGGCCCGGTGGATCAGGTGCAAGGCTTCTTCCAGCTCGTGGATGCCGGAAATCATCGGCAGCAGGATGCGCAAATTGTTCAGGCCTTCGCTGGCCTTGAGCATCGCCCGGGCCTGCACCAGGAAGATCTCCGGGTGGTCGAGGGTCACGCGGATCCCGCGCCAGCCAAGGAAGGGGTTGTCTTCCTTGATCGGGAAGTACGACAGCGACTTGTCGCCGCCGATGTCCAGGCTGCGCATGGTCACCGGTTGCGGGTGGAAGGCCGCCAGCTGTTCGCGATAGATCGCCAGCTGTTCCTTCTCGCTGGGGAAGCGCTGGTTGATCATGAACGGCACTTCGGTGCGATACAGGCCCACGCCTTCGGCCCCGCGCTTCTGCGCCCGGGCTACATCGGCCAGCAGGCCGGTGTTGACCCACAGCGGCATGCGGTGGCCATCGGGGGTGATGCAGGGAAGGTCGCGCAGCGCATCCAGGCCCTGGGCCAGTTGCCGTTCTTCTTCCACCACATCGGCGAACTGCTTGCGCAGCACGTCGCTGGGGTTGGTGTAGACCTCGCCGTGGTAGCCGTCGACGATCATCTGGATGCCGTCGACCTTGGAGTACGGCAGGTCCACCAGGCCCATCACCGTCGGGATGCCCATGGCCCGGGCCAGGATCGCCACGTGGGAGTTGCCCGAACCCAGCACCGAGACCAGGCCCACCAGCTTGCCTTCCGGCACTTCGCCGAGCATGGCCGGGGTCAGTTCTTCACTGACCAGGATGGTGTTGTCGGGATAGACCAGGGTCTGCTGGCGCTCTTCCTGCAGGTAGGCCAGGAGCCGGCGGCCCAGGTCCTTGACGTCCGAGGCCCGCTCGCGCAGGTAGGCATCGTCCATCAGTTCGAAACGGTTGACGTGATCGGTGACCACCTGGCGCAACGCGCCCTGGGCCCATTGCCCGGTCTTGATCACGGCCTTCACTTCACTGCCCAGGGAGGCGTCGTCGAGCATCATCAGGTAGACGTCGAACAACGCACGCTCTTCAGGGCGCAATTGGGTGGCGAGCTTTTCCGACAGCGCGCGCATATCGGCCCGCACCCCTTCCAGGGCGCTCTTGAACAGGGCCAGTTCGGCGTCGATGTCGGTGACGTGCTTGTCCGGCACCACATCCAGGTCGGCTGGCGGCAGCATCACCACCGCGCTGCCCACCGCCGCCCCAGGGGAGCCGGGTACGCCGACGAACTTGGCTTCCTGGATGCCCTTGCCCTGGCGTCCCAGGCCACGGATCGACCCGGTGGCCTCGGCATGGGCAATCACCCCGGCCAGTTGGGCGCTCATGGTCACCAGGAAGGCTTCTTCGCCCTCGTCGAACTGACGGCGCTCTTTCTGCTGGATGACCAGTACGCCCACCACCCGACGGTGGTGAATGATCGGGGCACCGAGGAACGAGGCATAACGCTCCTCACCGGTTTCGGCGAAGTAGCGATAACGCGGGTGATCGGCGGCATTTTCCAGGTTAAGGGGTTCTTCGCGAGTGCCCACCAGGCCGACCAGGCCTTCGTTGGGGGCCATGCTGACCTTGCCGATGGAGCGCTTGTTCAAGCCCTCGGTGGCCATCAGGACGAAACGGTTGGTTTCCGGGTCCAGCAGGTAGACCGAGCAGACCTGGCTGCCCATGGCCTCTTTGACGCGCAATACAATAATCCCCAACGCCGCCTTGAGATCCTTGGCGGAGTTAACTTCCTGGACGATCTTGCGCAGCGTATTGAGCATGGCTCGGGGTCGAACTCCGTCGTCAGTCGCGCACTAAAAGGCGCGGGGCAAGCTCTTTGAGAGCGCGGCGATACACTTCGCGCTTGAATGTCACCACCTGGCCCAACGGATACCAATAACTGACCCAGCGCCAGCCATCGAATTCCGGTTTACCGGTCAAATCCATCCGCACCCGCTGCTCGTTGGAGATCAGGCGCAGGAGAAACCATTTCTGCTTCTGGCCGATGCACAGCGGTTGGCTGTGGGTCCGGACCAGACGCTGCGGCAAACGATAGCGCAACCAGCCCCGGGTGCAGGCGAGAATTTGCACATCTTCGCGCTCCAGCCCCACTTCTTCGTTCAACTCGCGATACAAGGCGTCTTCTGGCGTCTCATCGGGGTTGATTCCCCCCTGAGGAAACTGCCAGGCATCTTGATTGATACGGCGAGCCCATAGCACCTGTCCGGCATCATTGGTCAGAATGATCCCGACATTGGGGCGGAAACCATCGGGGTCGATCACGGCTACAACCTCGCAAACGCATGTCGCCGCATTGTTCCACAAAGCTTGGGAATGCAGCAACGAGGCTGCTTAGCTTATGTGCACTCTTGTGAAAAGACCGTATTCTGGGCACCTTTTTCCGCGACTTTTCAGCGAGTAACTGCAATGCGCCTGGCTTTATTCGACTTGGACAACACGCTTTTGGGCGGCGACAGCGACCACGCCTGGGGCGACTACCTGTGCGAGCGGGGCTTCCTCGACGCCGTCGCCTACAAGACCCGCAACGACGAGTTCTATCAGGATTACCTGGCCGGCAAGCTCGACAATGCCGCCTACCTGAACTTCTGCCTGGAAATCCTCGGCCGCACCGACATGGCCGTGCTCGAAGAGTGGCACCGCGACTTCATGCGCGACTGCATCGAGCCGATCCTCCTGCCCAAGGCCCAGGCCCTGCTGGACGAGCACCGCGCTGCCGGCGACAAGCTGGTGATCATCACCGCGACCAACCGCTTCGTGACCGCGCCGATCGCCGAACGCCTGGGCGTGGAAACCCTGATCGCCACCGAATGCGAAATGCAGGATGGCCGCTACACCGGGCGCAGTACCGATGTGCCATGCTTCCGTGAAGGCAAGGTCACCCGCCTCAACCGCTGGCTGGAAGAGACCGGCCACAGCCTGGAAGACAGCTACTTCTACAGCGATTCGATGAACGACCTGCCCCTGCTGGAGCAAGTGACCACCGCCGTGGCCGTCGACCCGGACCCGAACCTGCGGGCCGAGGCCGAGAAACGTGGCTGGCCGGTCATCAGCCTGCGCGACTAGACAGCTCGCCGGCGAGCCGGCTGTAGGCGCTGGCTTGCCGGCGAAAAAAACCTACGCCGGCTTGGCCACCATCAGATAGAAAATCGCCATGAAGGCCAGGAACGCCGGCCAGCCCAGGGCAAACCACCAGCGCATATAAAGGGTTGCCCGCAGCGGCATCGGCGCCCCATCCTGCAGGGCCTGCTCGGCCATCTTGTGCACTCGGATCTGCAACCAGACCACCGGCAGCCAGCACAGCCCCGCCACCACATACAGCCCCAGGCTCCACATCAGCCACGCCTGCTGCAGCGACCAGCCTGCCAGGTGTACCAGCCCCAGCCCGCTCAACGGCTGGAACACCGCTGTGGTGGCGGTAAAGGCCCAGTCGGCGAACACCAGGTGCTTGAAGGTCACGGCGATCACTTCCACCCGGCCACTGCGCCAGGCCCGCAGGGCGTAATAGGCCGACCCCGCGCCGAGGCCGAACAGCACGGTGGAGGACAGGATATGCAGGGTTTTCAACAGCAGGTAAGCGCTCATTGGCGGGGTTCGGTCCACAGCAGCCATAGGGTCGCCACCATCAGCACCAGATTCTTGGCGACGGCGGCATAAGGGTCAAACCAGAAGTGCGGCAGGATCAGGCTGATGATCAGGGTGTAGCCGAACATCAGCCCCAACTGCGCCTGCAAGGCTCGCCGGCGCCAGCGCCGCAGCAGCAGGCCGACACCCAGTAGCGCATCGCAGAGTGAACCGCCGATCACCGCCAGGGCCGCCCATACACCCTGCACGCCAGCCTCGGCCATGATCCGCAGGCCCCAGTCGTAACCCGGGCCGATGCACACCAGCGCGGTACCCAGCCAGATCAGCACCATCACTGCCAGCAACAGCGGGCGCAGGGCCAGTTGGGTGCTTTGCGCCGCCTGCGGCCAATCTTGCAAGCGGGCCGCCAGCGGCGCCGCGTGATACCCGCAGACCGAGGCCAGCACCTCTGGATCCGCCAGGTTGTCGTGGCGGGCCATGGCCAGGCTCTGCCGGTTCAAGGCTCGCCAGCCCAGGCGATCGCCAGCCGCAGCCACCAGCCGCAGCAAGACTGATGGCAGCTTGAAGTAACGCGCCGGGGCCCAGCCCTGGGCCGACCGCAGGCGATCGAGCAGTTGCGCCATGGTCATGCGTTCCGGGCCGACCAGGGGCAGGACCATGGCTTCCTGCGGCCACTGCCTGAGCAACGCCAGCACCGCGGCACTCAAGTCCTCTATATGCAAGGGCTGCATCTGCGCCTTGGCGGACAGCAGGGGAATCAGCGGCCAGGGTGACAGCCTCGTCAGCCAGCCGCTGCTGGCACCGCCAGCGCCGAGCACCAGCGATGGCCGCAGCACCACCGCTGGCACCCCCAGCTGCAGCAGGTAATCATCCGCCGCCGCCTTGCTGGCAAGGAACGGCACCTGGGGCAGGATCCCGGCCCCCAATGCGGAAATCTGCAGTACCCGCACGCCCCGGGCCGCCGCCAGATCGAACAGCGCGCGGGTACCCAGGTCCTGGGTCAGGCTCAACGCCCGCGCATCAGTGCTCAACAGCCCTGCGGCGTTGATCAGCAGGTCGGTGTCGGCAGGCAGGACAAAGGGCTGGGGCTCGTGGCCCAGCCGATCGAGATCCAGCTGGCGCCACTCCACCCCGGGCAACCCCTGGGGCTGCGGGTGACGGCTGGTGGCAATCAACTGATGGCCGGCAGCGTGCAATGCCGCCAGCAGATGACGGCCGACAAACCCTGTGGCCCCCACCAGAACGACCTTCATGGCAATCCTTGAGAGTTAGACCGGCTTGGCGCCCATAAGACCGGCAACGGTCACGAAACAGGCGGCGCTGAACACCGCCAGCACCAGGGTGAACGCCAGGCCGCTGGCAACCTTGGCCACCCGCAGGCGGTTGAGGCGCACCATCAGCCACAGCCAGGCCAGAGCCCCCAGGGTGTAGAGCACACTGGAACCCAGGACCCAGGTCTGCCCCAGCGGCCAGCCCACCAGATGCACCAGCCACCAGCCGCTGAACGGCAAGGTCAGCATGCCCAGCGCCAGCAACAGCCAGCCGAACAGGCCCGGACGGTGCAACACCCGGCTATAAACCGTGGCATCTCCTTGACGGCGCAGGCGCCAGACCCAGATCGCCAGCCCCAGCGCACTGCCCAATAGCAGCACGGTGGCCAGTACATGAAGCATCTTCAGCGTGGTCAGTGTTTCCATGTTTTCGCTTCCTTAAGGCTCCGATCCTCAGCGTAGTCGTTCAGCCCAGGAACAGCTGGTAGGCCGGGTTGTCGCTTTCATCCCAGTACGGATAGCCGATCTGCTCCAGCGCCGCGGGCACCAGGTGACGCTCATCGGCCGGCACTTGCAGGCCGGCGACTACCCGGCCATCCGCCGCACCATGGTTGCGGTAGTGGAACATCGAGATGTTCCAGCGCCCGCCCAGCTTGTTGAGGAAGTTGAACAGCGCCCCGGGGCGCTCCGGGAACTCGAAGCGCAGCACCACTTCGTCGCTGACCTTCTCGGCATGGCCGCCGACCATGTAGCGGATGTGCAGCTTGGCCAGTTCGTTGTCGGTCAGATCGATCACCGGAAAGCCCTGTTCGGTCAGGCTGGCGATCAGAGCGCTGCGCGGATCGTTTTCCGGGTGGGTCTGCACGCCGACGAAGATGTGCGCCTCGCTGCCGGTGTTGTAGCGGTAGTTGAACTCGGTGATCTGGCGCTTGCCCACCGCCTCGCAGAAGGCCTTGAAGCTGCCGGGTTTCTCGGGAATGGTCACGGCGATGATGGCTTCGCGACCTTCGCCCAGTTCGGCGCGCTCGGCCACGTGGCGCAGGCGGTCGAAGTTGACGTTGGCCCCGGAGTCGATGGCCACCAGGGTCTGCCCGGTGATACCGCGCTGCTCGACGTACTTCTTGATCCCGGCCACGCCCAGGGCGCCGGCAGGTTCGGTGATCGAGCGGGTATCGTCGTAGATATCCTTGATTGCCGCACAGATCTCGTCGGTACTGACGGTAATCACTTCGTCCACATAATCCTTGCAGATGTCGAAGGTGTGCTGGCCAATCTGCGCCACCGCCACGCCGTCGGCGAAGATCCCCACGGTCGGCAGCACCACGCGCTCGCCGGCGGCCATGGCCGCCTGCAGGCAGTTGGAGTCGTCCGGCTCGACGCCGATGACCTTGATCTCCGGGCGCAAGTACTTCACATAGGCCGCGATGCCGGCGATCAGGCCGCCGCCGCCGACCGGAACGAAGATCGCATCCAGCGGGCCGGGGTGCTGGCGCAGAATCTCCATGGCCACCGTGCCCTGCCCGGCAATGGTGTGCGGATCATCGTAGGGATGGATGTAGACATAACCCTTCTCGTCCACCAGCTTCAGGGAATAGGCCAGCGCTTCAGGGAAGGTGTCGCCGTGCAGCACCACCTTGCCGCCACGGGAGCGCACGCCCTCGACCTTGATCTCGGGGGTGGTCTTGGGCATCACGATAGTGGCCTTGACCCCCAGCACCTTGGCCGCCAGGGCCAGGCCCTGGGCGTGGTTGCCCGCCGACGCAGTGACCACGCCGCGGGCGCGCTCGGCATCGCTGAGTTGGGTCAGCTTGTTGTAGGCGCCACGGATCTTGAACGAGAACACCGGCTGCAAGTCTTCACGCTTGAGCCAGACCTGATTGCCCAGCCGCTCGGAGAGCTGGCGGGCAGTCTGCAATGGGGTTTCTACGGCAACGTCATAAACGCGCGAGGTGAGGATCTTCTTGACGTACTGTTCGAGCATCGGAAAGCATCACTGAGCGGGTTGGGCAGGGCCAAGGAGTCTAACCCAGCGTTTGCCCGGGCGACCACACGCATACAGAGGTTTTAGCCTGCCCCCTCGCCTTCTCTGAAGCCCGGCCGATTAGCCAAACGGGCAATGACCTGATCTGCCGCGGCGCCTATAATGCCGGCCTTTGTGCCCCCTTGCCCGCTTCGGAGCCCGCATGACCCAGGATCAACTCAAACAGGCCGTCGCCCAGGCCGCCGTCGACCTTATCCTCCCGAAACTCGATGACAAGAGCATCGTCGGGGTCGGCACCGGCTCCACCGCCAACTGCTTCATCGACGCCCTGGCCCTGCACAAGGGCGCCTTCGACGGCGCCGTGGCCAGCTCCGAAGCCACCGCCGCGCGCCTCAAGGGCCACGGGATTCCAGTCTACGAGCTCAACACCGTAAGCGACCTGGAGTTCTACATCGACGGCGCCGACGAAAGCGACGAGCACCTGAACCTGATCAAGGGCGGCGGCGCCGCCCTGACTCGGGAAAAGATCGTCGCTGCCGTGGCCAAGACGTTCATCTGCATCGCCGATGCCAGCAAGCTGGTGCCGGTGCTGGGCAACTTCCCGCTGCCGGTGGAAGTGATCCCCATGGCCCGCAGCCACGTGGCCCGTGAACTGGTGAAACTGGGCGGCGACCCGGTGTATCGCGAAGGCGTGATTACCGACAACGGCAACATCATCCTCGACGTGCACAACATGCAGATCACCAACCCGGTGGAACTGGAAAGCCAGATCAATGCCATTGTCGGCGTGGTCACCAATGGCCTGTTCGCTGCACGTCCCGCCGATGTACTGCTGCTGGGTACTGCCCAAGGGGTGAAAACTCTCAAGGCCTGAGCCGCCGGTTTGCCAGCGTGGATGGCGCAAGGCCTCTTCACTGGCAAGCCAGCGCCTACATGGGTTTCTTGAAGACGTAGAACAGGTTAGGTTCGCTCACCAGGTAGAGGGTACCGGCGTCATCCATGGCCATTCCCTCGGCCTGGGGCACCGCCTTGCTCAGGCCCTGGCGCCACTTGCCCAGGGCCAGGGTACTCAGCGGCCGCCCCTCGACATCCAGCTCCACCACCAGCCGCGACTCGTCCGACAGCGCCAGCAGGTGGCCACTGCGCTCGTCGTATTGCAAGCTGGAGAGGTCACGCACGAATAGACCGGCATCGCGCTCGGGGTTGTTCACCACATGCATCCTGTAGGACTGCTGCGGATCTTGATGGGGGAAGCCCTGCACTTCATAGATCAGCATCGGGTCGCGCTCCTTGGCGACGAACAGGCGCTTGCCCTGGGAGTCGTAGGCCAGCCCCTCGAAGCCCTTGTTGCCGGCAAGGTGCACGCCCAGGGTGATCTGCTCGGCCTCTGCCGCATCCACCGCCGTGGTTTCATCGTCCAGCTGGATCTTGATCAGCCGCTGCTGGCGTTCGTCACTGATCACATAGGTATTGGCACTGATGAATTCCACCGCCTCCGGATCGCCAAAGCCCACCAGAGCGATACGGCGCAGGATCTGCCCGTCCAGGGACAGCTCGATCAGCTCGGCATTCTTGTTGGTCACGGTGAACAGACTGTTGCGCAGCGGATCGAAGGTCAGCGCCGAGACCTCATCCAGCCCCTCGATGGGCTGCGCCTCCAGCACGACCCGGTAATCACCCAGCCCCAGGGATTGGGGGGCCGTCACCTGCCAGTAGGATTGCCAGTCGAACCAGGCACGCTGCCACAGCCTGTGGTTATGGACAAACACCGCCAGCAGCACGGCCATCAGGCAGAGAATCAGATAAAGGGGTTGCAGGCGGGTGAGGCGATACATGGCGGGCAGGCTCGAATCAGGACAGGCTGATGAAATATCACAGCCGCCTGAATTCAAGCTTAATGCTCCGAGCGGCCCGGCTCAGGGCCAGGCCGGGGCTCACTGTTTCTCGAAGCGATAGAACAGGTTGGGCTCGCTGACCATATACAGGTTGCCAGCCTCATCCATGGCCACGCCTTCGGCCCGGGGAATGGTTTTTTCCAGGCCATTGAAGCCACCGAGCAGGGCCATGAAGCTGACCTGTTCGCCCTGCTCGTCCAGCTCCAGCAGCAGGTGGGAGTCAGCCGACAGCACCAGGGTATGACCGGTGCGCGGGTCGATCCCCAGGGCCGAAAGGTTGCGCAAGTCGAGCTCGTCGCTGGCCAGCTTCTGCTTGTCGCCCTTGAGTACCTGGCTACCGTCGCTGCTCCAGGTAAACAGCGCCGGCGGGCGCTCCTCCCCCAGCAGCAACTGTTGCTTGCGCGGGTTCCAGGCAATGGCTTCGAACGCCTTGTTCTGGTCTTTCGAAGGGCCCAGGTCGTATTTGGGGAAGTCCGCGACATTCAGCGACTGGGTATTGGCATCGACCTTGACGATCACCAGCGAGTGCTCACGCTCATCGACAATTGCCAGCAGGCCATTCTCCAGGACGGCCACCCCTTCCGGGTTGCTCCAGCCCACCAGAGGCATCTTGCGCAGAACGTCGCCTTGCAGCGACAACTCCACCAGGAAGGGGTGCTTGCCCATCACCGCAAACAGGGTCTTGGTCTGGGGGCTATAGGAAAGATCGGAGGCTTCGTCCCGCTCCATGCCTGGCAGGACCTTGGCATCGATCACCGCCCGGTAGCTGGGTAGCCAGATACTGGAGCTGCGTTCGGCGGTAGTGGCAAAGCCTTCCTGGACCCAGAGCGCTCCACGGTCATCCCAATGCATGAGGCTGGCTACGCCATAGCAGATCACGCCTGCCAACAGCAGCCAGGAATACCAGCGCATGCGCAATCGCAAGCGGCGGATGAGGTGAGGTTTAGGTAGAGGGTGGGCGTCCATCACACAGATTCCAGAAGCACGGCCAAAGGTAATAGCACATGGATTTCAGATCCGCGAACCATAAGCTTTGGAATTATCCGGGAACGATGTGAAAAAACGGTTAAAGCCGCTGATCTCTCTGCACCGTGCCCTGGATTACCGGGCCCAGCGCAGAAAGATTCGCCTCAACGAACGCTGCTGGTGAAACGGCTGGCGCCGGGAAGCTCCAGCACCAGCTCATCGCCGACATTCAACGGCCCAACCCCGACCGGCGTGCCCGTGAGGATCACATCGCCGGCCTGCAGGGAGAAACAACCGGCCATGTACTGGATCATCGGCACTATGGGGTTGAGCATGATGGCGCTGTTGCCGTCCTGGCGTACTTCACCGTTGATGGTCAGGCGGATGCCGATGTCGGTCAGGTCGGCGAAGGTACTGCCCACCACAAAGGGCGCGATCACCGCCGCGCCGTCGAACGACTTGGCGATTTCCCAGGGCAGGCCCTTGGCTTTGAGCTCGGCCTGTTTGTCCCGCAGGGTCAGGTCCAATGCCGGGGCAAAGCCGGAAATGGCATCCAGCACTTCCTCGCGGCTGGGCTTGGTGGAAAGCGGCTTGCCGATCAACACCGCGATTTCCGCTTCGTAGTGCACCGAACCACGCTCGGTGGGAATGGCGAAACCGCCTTCCAGGGGTACCACACAACTGCCCGGCTTGATAAACAGCAGGGGTTCGGTAGGTACCGGGTTGTCCAGCTCCTTGGCGTGCTCGGCGTAGTTGCGACCGATGCACACCACCTTGCCCACCGGAAAATGGATCCGGGTACCGTCGACATACTGGTGCTGATAGCTCATTACCGACTCCTGCTTGTGTGCTTTATCTGGACACGGCCCGGCTTCAGACCGCGAAGATCTTGCCCGGATTCATGATGCCGTTCGGGTCGAACGCAGCCTTGACCGCTTTCATGTACTCGATCTCCACCGGCGAGCGGCTGTAGGTCAGGTAATCACGCTTGGTCATGCCCACGCCGTGTTCCGCGGAAATCGAGCCGTTGTACTTCTCGACTGTCTCGAACACCCACTTGTTGACCGTTGCGCACTTGGCAAAGAATTCGTCCTTGCTCAGGTTGTCCGGCTTGAGGATGTTCAGGTGCAGGTTGCCGTCGCCGATGTGGCCGAACCAGACGATTTCGAAGTCCGGGTAATGCTTGCCGACAATGGCGTCGATTTCCTGGAGGAAGGCCGGGACTTTCGAGACCGTGACCGAAATGTCGTTCTTGTACGGCGTCCAGTGGGAAATGGTCTCGGAGATGTATTCGCGCAGCTTCCACAGGTTGTGCAGCTGGGTTTCACTCTGGCTCATCACGCCGTCCAGCACCCAGCCCTGCTCGACACAGTGCTCGAAGGTTTCCAGGGCGTGGTTGGCCACTTCCTCGGTGGTGGCTTCGAATTCCAGCAGCGCATAGAACGGGCAGTCGGACTCGAACGGCGCCGGTACGTCGCCACGGGCCAGGACCTTGGCCAGGGCCTTGTCGGAGAAGAACTCGAAGGCCGTCAGATCCAGCTTGCCCTGGAAGGCGTGCAGCACGGGCATGATCGAGTCGAAGTCTGGGGTGCCCAGGACCATTGCCGTGAGATTCTTCGGTGCCCGGTCCAGGCGCATGGTGGCCTCGACCACGAAGCCCAAGGTGCCCTCGGCGCCGATGAACAACTGGCGCAGGTCATAGCCGGTGGCGTTCTTGATCAGGTCCTTGTTCAGTTCCAGCAGGTCGCCCTTGCCGGTGACCACCTTCATGCCGGCCACCCAATTGCGGGTCATGCCGTAGCGAATGACCTTGATCCCACCGGCATTGGTACCGATATTGCCGCCAATCTGGCTGGAACCTGCAGAAGCGAAATCCACCGGATAGTACAGGCCGTTTTCTTGCGCCAGGTTCTGCAACTGCTCGGTGACCACGCCCGGCTGGCACACTGCGGTGCGGTCGGTCAGGTTCAGGTCGAGGATCTGGTTCATATAGTCGAAGGACACCACCACCTCGCCGTTGGCTGCCACCGCAGCCGCCGAAAGCCCGGTACGACCGCCCGAAGGCACCAGCGCAACCTTGTGCTGATTGGCCCAGCGCACAATGGCCTGGACCTGCTCGATGGTTTTCGGAAACACGATGGCCGTCGGGGCCGGGGCGAAATGCTTGGTCCAATCCTTGCCGTAAGCATTCAGGGAGTCAGCGTCGGTCAGCACCTTGCCAGGCTCAACCAGGGTCTTCAGCTCATCAATCAGGGCAGGATTGGTCATCGACAGAACTCTCGAACAATTCATGGTCATCCTGAGAACGCTTCACGTCGCAGGAATGAGTGTTTAGCGGGGCGCGTATGCTAGCATACCGCCCCCGCAGGAGAGTGCCCAAGGGCCTTTCTGCGGTGTCGGCCCAGTGCCGCCCAGGTCAGCTCAAGCTGTCCACTTCCCTGCCATTTTTCTCCGGGACACAGGTTTACGCAGATGAGCAAGACTTCTCTCGATAAGAGCAAGATCAAGTTCCTTCTCCTCGAAGGCGTCCACCAATCCGCTGTCGACGTCCTCAAGGCCGCCGGCTACACCAGCATCGAGTACCTCACCGGTTCTCTGCCGGAAGCCCAGCTCAAGGAAAAGATCGCCGATGCACACTTCATCGGCATTCGCTCCCGCACTCAACTGACCGAAGAGATCTTCGACCACGCGAAGAAACTGGTCGCAGTGGGCTGCTTCTGCATCGGCACCAACCAGGTTGACCTGTCCGCCGCTCGCGAGCGCGGCATCGCGGTGTTCAACGCGCCTTACTCCAACACCCGTTCGGTTGCCGAGCTGGTGCTGGCCGAGGCCATCCTGCTGCTGCGCGGCATCCCTGAGAAAAACGCTTCCTGCCACCGTGGCGGCTGGATCAAGAGCGCGGCCAACTCCTTCGAAATCCGTGGCAAGAAACTGGGTATCGTCGGCTACGGCTCCATTGGTACACAGTTGTCGGTCCTGGCTGAAGGCTTAGGGATGCAGGTGTTCTTCTACGACACCGTGACCAAGCTGCCACTGGGCAACGCCACCCAGGTGGGCAACCTGCACGAACTGCTGGGCATGTCCGACATCGTCACCCTGCACGTACCGGAAACCCCGGCCACCCAGTGGATGATCGGCGAGAAGGAAATCCGCGCCATCAAGAAGGGCGGCATCCTGATCAACGCCGCCCGCGGCACCGTGGTCGAGCTGGACGCCCTGGCGGACGCGATCAAGGACAAGCACCTGATCGGCGCGGCCATCGACGTGTTCCCGGTGGAGCCGCGCTCCAACGACGAAGAGTTCGAAAGCCCGCTGCGCGGCCTGGACAACGTGATCCTGACCCCGCACATCGGCGGTTCCACCGCTGAAGCCCAGGCCAACATCGGCCTGGAAGTGGCAGAAAAACTGGTCAAGTACAGCGACAACGGCACCTCGGTGTCCTCGGTCAACTTCCCTGAAGTGGCGCTGCCAGCCCACCCGGGCAAGCACCGTCTGCTGCACATCCACGAGAACATTCCGGGCGTGATGAGCGAGATCAACAAGGTCTTCGCCGAAAACGGCATCAACATCTCCGGTCAGTTCCTGCAGACCAACGAGAAAGTCGGCTACGTGGTGATCGACGTCGACGCCGAGTACTCGGACCTGGCGCAAGAGAAGCTGCAGCACATCAACGGCACCATCCGTTGCCGCGTGCTGTTCTAAGCCTCGACTGCGGCACAAAAAAGGGAGCCCTCTGGGCTCCCTTTTTTTATCGTGTTTACGATTATTTCACTGTTACTGTGATTTTCTTGGAAACGATCACCGGGTCGAACGGTACGTGGTTCTTGTCCCCCAGCTCCAGTTGCAGGGTGTGCTTGCCGGGTGCCAGGGTCACTTCGGTTTCGGTCTGGGCCTTGCCGAAGTGCAGGTGGTTGGCATCCATCGGGATCGGCAGGTTCTCGGCAGGCAACTGATCGACATCGATCAGCAAGTGATGGTGGCCGGTGTTGGCGGTCTGATCGCCTGCCGGCGCCAGGGCGATGCCCTCAACGCCGAACTTGACCTTGAAGGTCTTGTCCACGGTGGCCCCATCGGCTGGGGAAACAATAAACACCTTGGCGCCGGCAGGTGCCTCTGTACGAGGAATTTCCGCTGCGCCAGCCAGCATCGAGGCTCCCAGCAACAGACCGGCCAAAGCAGCACGCGACATAAAAATTTTCATTATCTTCTCCAGTTTTTCCGCAAATCTTTTACGGTTATGACAACTTCGTGGCAATTCGTTGTCGAAGGCACTCAACACCTTAGCAAAGCGAGCCTGAACGGCGCATCGCTCATATAAATTCAAGGAGTGACCATGCGTTTCCTGCCTGGCCTGTTACTTTTGCTGCCCCTTGCGAGCACTTGCGCTCAAGCCGAACTGATGGACGATATCAATGACCGCGGCGAGCTGCGCATCGCCCTGGAAGCCGATACGCCGCCCTTCAATTTCAAGGACGACGGCAAACTCACCGGCTTCGAGGTGGAGTTGGGGCAACTGCTGGCCAGTGAGCTGGACGTACGCGCGGACTTCGTGGTGACCGAGGCCGCCGAACTGCTCCCGGGCGTGGAAAGCGGCAAGTTCGACGTGGCGATCAACCACATAGCAATGACCCCGGAACTCAAGGATCGTTTCGATTTCAGCGAACCCTACAGCTATTCCAGTGCGCAGTTGATTGTGCGCAAGGAAGAGCAGCGTCCGCTGTTTTCCCTGCAGGCCCTGCGCGGCCAGGCGCTGGGCGTGGCCCAGGGCAGCCAGTTCGTCGATCAGGCGCGCACCGTGGAAGGGATCAACCTGCGCAGCTACGCCGACGCCCAGCAGCCGATCAAGGACGTGGCGGACAAACAGATCGATGCAGCCATCAGCGATCGTCTGCTGATCCCCTACGCCATTCGCGACAGCCGCCTGCCGGTGAAAGAAGGCGCCAAGGTCGGCCCGACCCTGAGCCTGGCGATCCCTTTCCAGAAAGGTAACCCGGCGTTTCGCGCGAGCCTGGACAGCGCCTTGCAGCGGATCAAGGCCGACGGGCGCCTGATGGCCCTGTCGGAGAAATGGTTCGGCATGGACGCGAGCAAACCGCCGAAGGCCGAAGCCGGGCAGTAAAGGACATAAGATCGCTGGATTGACCTCTAGCCGCAGCCTGCGAAGGGCCCGAAGGGACTTCATGGCCGCCAGAGGTCGGCCGGAAACCGTCAAGCAAGGCCCTTAGGGCCTTTTCGCAGCCTCGCTAAAGCTTGGCAGCGGCTACGAGGACAATGCGGCCAGGGCGCTGGCGGCCTCGGGCAGTTGCAGCTCGCTGAAGACTTGCACCCCGTGCTGCTTGAGCAACGCGGCGGTGACGCCCTCCCCCGAAACCTTGACCCCACTGAAGCTGCCGTCATAGGTCAGCAGATTGCCGCAGGATGGGCTGTGGGCCTTGAGCACGGCAACGCGGATTCGATGCTTTTCCACCAGTGCCAGGGCCTGGCGGGCGCCAGCCAGGAACTGGGCGCTGACATCCTCACCTTCGGTGGTCATCACCGGTGCCCGCCCCTCAAGCACATCGACACCCTGCCCACCCGGGATCTCCGCCGCCGCCCTTGGCGTAGGCAAACCACCAGCAACCTCTGGACACAAGGCAACCACACGCCCCTCTTGCTGCCAGGCGGCAAGTTGATCGAACGGGCCGCTGGCCCCCCCGTCGTAGCGTACGCGGTGGCCCAACAGGCAGCGGCTGACCAGGATCTTGTGCATATTCAGAACGGCTCGTTACCACGACGCCGGAACCAGCCGGTCAGAGACAGGCGTTCCCGGGTCGCGGGCATGACTTCATGGGGGACTTCGCCGGAAAGAAACACCACCAGCCGCCCCCCGACAGGGACTACATCGTATTGCCCCCGGTCATTGAGGTACATGCGCAATTGCCCGCCCTGCTCGGGCAGCCACTCCTCATTGAGGTAGACCACCGCCGAGACCATGCGTCGGTCGTCATCGCGAAAGCGATCCACGTGGCGCTTGTAGAAGGCTCCCGGCGGGTACATCGCAAAATGGCATTCGAAGTCTTCAAGCCCGAGGAACAGGCCTCGGTTCAGAGCCTCGCGCAGGCTGTCCATCAGTTCCAGGTAGCTATCGCAGGCTTCGGCCTGACCAGGTTCGAGCCACTGGATATGGTCGCCGCGAATACCCTCGCGGATCTCCTGGGCCGGCCCGCGCCCTACCGCCGCCGGCGCCAGTTCACCTTCAACCGCACGTTTGCGGCACTCAGCCGCCAGTTCGAGGGTCAGAGCCTCGGACAGGAAGACATTTTGCTGCGACCAGCCACGGGCGGCCAGGTCGTCGACAATGTTCAACAACAGCGGATGATCAGAGGGTATTTGCATGGCGCGCATAGTATCCAGCCTCAGAAAAATCTGACAGAGCCGCAGAGCGGAGGATGAAGCATTTTTTCAATGGGCTTACACATCATCGGTTTGCCGAGGGATGCTGATACGAATTCTCGACAACCACCCTCTTGCCCCGGAGAATAGTCGCCTGCTGACAGGAGTCCTTATGCGCCGTTTGCTTTTCTCACTGTTGATCTTCTGCGCCTTGCCTGCCTGGGCAGACAGCCACGACCAGTTGTACCAGGTCGCCGGTTGGGCGCAACAGCGCGCGCATTTCAACGATGCCCTCAGCGCCGCCCAGCAGCGCTACCAGAGCAGCCTGCCGCCGGCGGTCTATCAAGCCCTGGTGGACAACAGCAACCAACGCTTCGCCCCCCAGGCCGTGGACCGTCGCGCCGAGGCTCAATTGCGGCAGAACCTGGCGGACCCCGCACCGGCCCTGGCCTTCTTCCAATCGCCCCTGGGCCGCAAGATCGTCGCCGCCGAACTGCTGGCGACCCGCCGCGACCAGTTGGCCAAGAACGCCCAGGGCCTGCCGAAGATGCAGGCCAGCGACAACCGCCAGTTGATCATCGGCCACCTGGCCCAGGCCCTGCCAGCCCGGGAAGCGGGCGCAGAGGTGAGCCTGGCGATTGCCGGAGTCGCCGCCGACAGCCTGAGCCAGATGATTCCCGGCCTGCTGGGCGGCGGCCAGGCCCAGGGCATGCTCAACAGCCAGCGCCAGCGCTTGATGCAGCAGATCGGCAACGACCTGAACAACACCTTGCTGTACGTCTATCGGGATCTGTCCGACACGGAACTGGAAGAATTCGCCACCTTCGCCGAGTCCAGCGAAGGCAAGGCCTACTACCAGGCCGCCCTGGCGGCGATTCGCGCCGGCCTGGCGGTCGGCCAGAGCACTTCAAGCCTCGCCCCCTGAACCAGCAAACCCACCTGTAGCCGCTGCCGAATCCGCGAGGCTGCGCAAAGGTCCGCAGGACCTTGCCTGGCGTTCTAGCGCCGAACCTCCAGCGGCTCTTCGGGCCGTTCGCAGTCTACGGCAGCGGCTACACCCATCTCCCGCGGCTCAGACGTGCTGGGTCAGAAAGGCGAAGTACTGATCGCGGTACAGAGGGATTTCATTGGCCAGGTGGTGCCGCGCATCGGGCAGCATCAATACCTCGGGCGCGGCGAACTTGCCGCGAATCACCTGCAGATTGTGCTGCCAGTCCACGGTCATGTCCGCATCCCCCTGTACGATCAACGGCTGCCTGGAACTGCGGGGCGCCGCCTCCAGGCGCTTGATCCAGCGCGACAGCGCTCCCACCCAGGCCGTCGGCAAACGTTGCGGCTGCAACGGGTCGACCTGCAGGAACGCGAGGAAATCCGGATCGTTGGAGTTTTCGCTGAAGCGCCGGGCAATGCCGGTGACGAAAGGCCGCAGCGCGTAATAACTGAGCATCGACCAGCCCCAGGCCCGCGGCCGCACCAGCGGCGAGAGCAGCATCACCTGGCCCTGGGCCGGGCTCTCGGCGCCCTGGTTGAGCAGGTGGTCCATGATGATCGCACCGCCGGTGCTTTGCCCGAACAGGTGCCAGGGCTCGGGGAGTTCCAGGGACCGGGCCTCGGCGAACAGGCCTTGCAGCACCCGTTGGTACACCGCGAAATCATCAATGCTGGCCCGCTCGCCGCTGGAAAGGCCGTGCCCGGGCAGGTCGCAGGAAATCACCACGAAACGCCGTTGCAGCGCCCACTCGATCACATGCCGGTACAAGCCCATGTGGTCGTAGAAACCGTGGAACAGAAACAGCGTGGCCCGTGGCTGCTCGGGCCACCAGACCTGGCTCACCACGTCGTAGCCGTCCACCTGGAAACGCCCCAGGCGGCTGCGCGGCACCAGCGTCCGCCCAGCGAAATCCAGCCCATAGAAGCGCTGGTAGGCCTGCCCCTGCACCGACAAAGGCTGCCCGGCGACCAGCGGTTGCAGGCTGGCACGCAGGTGGTCGGGGTCGAAAGTGGCGGGCATAGAGAATTCCAAAGCGGGGGTACCGGCGACAAAACGGGCTTTCTGGGCCTGCGATATTCATCTGTCGCGGCAAGCATGGCAAGCTACGCGACCTTCGAGGACCGATCTTAATGCGCCAGTCTTACCGCACGCCCCTGCTTGCCAGCCTGCTCGTCCTGATCTGCGCCGTGGTGCTGTGGAACGCCTACGAATGGTTCCAGGGCCGCTATCTGCGGGCGTTCAGCGAGCACACCGCGATGTTCTCCGGCGATCCGTTGCAACTGCCCGCCGAACTGGCCGGCCCCGGGGCGATCCGCCTGGTGCATTTCTGGGACCCGGCCTGCCCCTGCAATGTCGGTAACCAGCAGCACCTGGCCGAGCTGATCGAAACCTATGGCCCGCGCGGCGTAGAGTTCTATGCCGTGCATAGGCCCGGCAGCCATGGCCAGCTACCCGCCACCCTGAGCCGCCTGAAGCACCTCGACAGCCTGCCCGGAGCGGAACAGATCCCCGCCAGCCCGGCAGTGGCAATCTGGGACCGCAACGGCAAGCTGGCCTACTTCGGCCCCTACAGCGAAGGCCTGACCTGCAATTCCAGCAACAGCTTCATCGAGCCCATCCTCCAGGCCCTTGAGGACAATCGCCCGGTCAGCGCCACCCACACCCTGGCCATCGGCTGCTACTGCCCCTGGCCGGCCGAACAAGGCATTCGCGACTAATCAAGGACTGCCTCCTGCGCGGGGCCCCTGACTTGTGCTAAATCTCTGCAGCTCTCCCAAGGCGGCATTGAATACAACAACAGCAAGGAGCCCGCATGAAACGCAGCCTGACCGTCGTCGCCGTACTGATCCTCGCCCTGCTGGCAGGGCTTGCCGGCTACCTGTACAGCAAGCAGCCGACGCGCCAGGGCCAGGTCGAGCTCAACGGCCTGCAAGGCTCGGTCACCGTGCGCTACGACGAACGCGGGGTGCCGCACATTCGCGCCGAAAACGAAGCCGACCTGTACCGCGCCCTGGGCTACGTGCACGCCCAGGACCGGCTGTTCCAGATGGAAGTGCTGCGGCGCCTGTCCCGGGGCGAGCTGGCAGAGGTCCTGGGGCCCAAGCTGGTGGACACCGACAAACTGTTCCGCAGCCTGCGGATTCGCGAACGGGCCGACAGCTATATCGCCGGGCTCGATCATCAGTCACCCGCCTGGAAGGCCCTGGAAGCCTATCTGGACGGCATCAACCAGTATCAGGACAGCCACGCCAGCCCCATCGAGTTCGACGTCCTGGGCATCCACAAGCGGCCTTTCACCGCAGAAGACACCGTCAGCGTCGCCGGTTTCATGGCCTACAGCTTTGCCATGGCCTTTCGCACCGAGCCGCTGCTGACCTACATCCGCGACGAGCTGGGCAATGACTACCTGAAGGTGTTCGACCTCGACTGGCAGCCCAAGGGCGTGCTGGCCAAGGGCAAGACCCAACCTTCAATGCCACTGGCCGCCGTCGACTGGCAGGGCCTGGGCCGGATCGCCCGCCTGAGCCAGCAAGCCCTGGAAGAAGCCGGGCTGCCGCAATTCGAGGGCAGCAATGCCTGGGTGGTTTCCGGCTCGCGGACCAAGAGCGGCCGCGCGCTGCTGGCAGGCGACCCGCATATCCGCTACTCGCTGCCGTCGGTGTGGTACGAGGCCCAGCTCTCGGCCCCGGGCTTTGAACTCTACGGTCATCACCAGGCCCTGGTGCCCTTCGCCTTTCTCGGCCACAACCTGGACTTCGGCTGGAGCCTGACCATGTTCCAGAACGATGACCTCGACCTGATCGCCGAAAAGGTCAACCCGGAGAACCCCAATCAGGTCTGGTTCCACGACAAGTGGGTGGACCTGATCACCAGCGAGCAGCAGATCGCCGTCAAGGGCCAGGCCCCGGTGACCCTGACCCTGCGCCAGTCGCCCCACGGCCCGATCATCAACGACATGCTCGGCACCACCGTGGGCAAGGCGCCGATCGCCATGTGGTGGGGTTTCCTGGAAACCCCGAACCCGATCCTCGACGGTTTCTACCAGCTCAACCGCGCAGACACCCTGGCCAAGGTCCGCGCTGCGGCCGCCAAGGTCCATGCACCGGGCCTGAACATCGTCTGGGCCAACGCCAAGGGCGACATCGGCTGGTGGGCGGCGGCGCTCCTGCCCAAGCGCCCGGCGGGGGCCAAGCCAGCCTTCATCCTCGATGGCAGCACCAGCCTGGCGGACAAGGAAGGCTTCTACCCCTTCAGCGCCAACCCCCAGGAAGAGAACCCGGCCCGAGGCTATATCGTCTCGGCCAACTTCCAGCCGGTATCCCCCACCGGCATGGAGATCCCCGGCTACTACAACCTGGCCGACCGTGGCCAGCAACTGGATCGGCAGCTCAGCGACAAGAGCCAGAAATGGGACCTGGAGAACACCCAGAAACTGCAGCTGGGCACCACCACCGCCTACGGGCCGCGCCTGCTGGCGCCGCTGTTGCCGGTGTTGCGTGAAGTGGTCAGCGACCCCGAGGAGCTGAAGCTGGCGGAGCAACTGGCGAAATGGCAGGGCGACTATCCGCTGGAGTCCACCAGCGCAACGCTGTTCAACCAGTTCCTGTTCAACCTGGCCGATGCCACTTTCCATGAAAAACTCGGCGATGCCTATTTCGACGCCCTGATCCAGGCCCGGGTGGTGGACGCCGCCCTGCCCCGGCTGGCGGCGGACCCCGACTCGCCCTGGTGGGACAACCGCACCACGCCCCAGCGCGAAAGCCGCGCCGACACGGTCAAGCTGGCCTGGCGCGCCAGTATCGACCACCTGCGCCTGACCCTGGGCGCCAACCCGGCGCAATGGCGCTGGGGCCAGGCCCACACGCTGACCCACGGCCACCCGCTGGGCATGCAGAAGCCCCTGGACCGGCTGTTCAACGTCGGCCCCCTGGACGCCCCCGGCAGCCACGAAGTGCCAAACAACCTCACCGCCAAGATCGGCCCGGCGCCCTGGTCGGTGGTCTACGGGCCCTCGACCCGACGCATCATCGACTTCGCCGACCCGGCCCACAGCCTGACCATCAACCCGGTGGGCCAGAGTGGCGTGCTGTTCGACAAGCACTACGACGATCAGGCCGAAGCCTATATCGAAGGGGTCTACCAGCAGGCGCACTTCAGCGACGAGGAAGTCACCGCCAACACCCGCAGCACCCTGAAGCTGCTGCCGGCACGCCCCCGGGTCCCGGCGCCTTGACCAGCGGCGGATGCAGGCGCTGGCTGGCCAGCGAAAAGCCCCGCGAGCCCTGCTCCCTCTCAAGGACGCCTTAGCCTGCAAGGGCCAATAAAAAACCTCGCTCCCGGAAACCGGGGCGAGGTTTTTTATGGCACAACTGCAAGTCAGGCGGTTTCCGGCACCTGGGCCCGACGTACGTCTGGCTGTTTCCAGGAGTCGGCAGCGCTTTCCTCGATGGCCTGCTGGATCGCCCGCTTGCGGGCTTCTTCGGCACGCCGGCTGAAGAACCAGACCAGGAAGGTCACCAAAGACACCGCCAGCAGAATCAGGCTGGCCACGGCGTTGATCTCCGGCTTGACTCCCAGGCGAACCGCCGAGAACACTTCCATCGGCAAGGTGGTGGAGCCCGGGCCGGAAACGAAGCTGGCCAGTACCAGGTCATCCAGGGACAGGGCGAAGGACATCATGCCGCCGGCCGCCAGCGAAGGCGCGATCATCGGGATGGTGATCAGGAAGAACACCTTCCACGGCCGCGCGCCCAGGTCCATGGCCGCCTCTTCGATGGACAGGTCCAGCTCACGCAGGCGGGCCGACACCACCACGGCCACATAGGCGGCGCAGAACGTGGTGTGGGCGATCCAGATGGTGACGATGCCGCGTTCCTGAGGCCAGCCGACCGCCTGGGCCATGGCCACGAACAGCAGCAGCAAGGACAGACCGGTAATCACTTCCGGCATCACCAGCGGCGCGGTGACCAGGCCACCGAACAGGGTACGGCCCTTGAAGCGGGTGATCCGGGTCAGCACGAACGCCGCCAGGGTGCCCAGGGCCACCGCCGCTACAGCGGTGTAGCAGGCGATTTCCAGGGAACGCATCACCGAGCCCATCAACTGCTGGTTATCCAGCAGGCCGATGTACCACTTGATCGACCAGCCCCCCCACACCGTCACCAGCTTGGAGGCGTTGAACGAGTAGATCACCAGGATCAGCATCGGCATGTAGATGAACAACAGGCCGAGCACCAGCATCAGGCTGGAGAAACTGAAACGCTTCATTCCTTGCCCTCCATTTCCTTGGCCTGACTGCGGTTGAACAGGATGATCGGCACAATCAGGATCGCCAGCATCACCACCGCCAGGGCGGATGCCACCGGCCAGTCACGGTTGTTGAAGAACTCTTGCCACAGCACCTTGCCGATCATCAGGGTTTCCGGGCCGCCCAGCAGTTCCGGAATCACGAACTCGCCCACCACCGGGATGAACACCAGCATGCAGCCGGCGATGATGCCGTTCTTGGACAGCGGCACGGTGATTTTCCAGAAGCTGTTGAAGGTGCTCGAACCCAGGTCGGCCGCGGCCTCCAGCAGGCTGGTGTCGTGTTTCACCAGGTTGGCGTATAGCGGCAGGATCATGAACGGCAGGTAGGAATAGACCACACCGATGTACACCGCGATGTTGGTGTTGAGGATCTGCAGCGGTTCGTTGATCCAGCCCATCGACAGCAGGAAGCCGTTGAGCAGGCCGTTGTTGCTGAGGATGCCCATCCAGGCGTAGACGCGGATCAGGATCGCGGTCCAGGTCGGCATCATGATCAGCAGCACCAGCACCGTCTGCAATTCCTTGCGGGCACTGGCGATGGCGTAGGCCATCGGGTAGCCGATCAGCAGGCAGAGGATGGTGCTGAAGAACGCCATCTTCAGCGAGCCGAGGTAGGCAGCAATATAGAGCTCGTCGTCGCCGAGCATCGCGTAGTTGCCCAGGTTCAGCAGCAACTGCAGCTTCTGGTCGACGTAGCTGTAGATCTCGGTGTACGGCGGAATGGCCACGTCCGCTTCGGCGAAGCTGATCTTCAGGACGATGAAGAACGGCAGCATGAAGAACAGGAACAGCCAGATGAACGGAACCCCGATGACCAGCTGACGGCCACCGGGAATTATTCGATTGAGTCGACGCTTGAGCTTTCGCATGTTCATGAGCGCAGTACCACGCCGCTGTCGTCTTCCCACCAGACGTAGACCTGGTCACCCCAGGTCGGCCGCGCACCACGGCGCTCGGCGTTGGCGACGAAGGATTGCACCAGCTTGCCGCTCGGCAGTTCGACGTAGAACACCGAGTGGCCGCCCAGGTAGGCAATGTCGTGGACCTTGCCGCTGGACCAGTTGTACTCGCAGGTCGGCATCTCGGCGGTCACCAGGAGCTTTTCCGGGCGGATCGCGTAGGTCACCGATTTGTCCTGCACCGAAGTGCTGATGCCGTGGCCGACATAGATGCTGCGGTCCAGGTCCTTGCAGGTGATCAGGGCGTGGCCCTCGGCATCGTCCACCACTTCACCCTCGAAGATATTGACGTTGCCGATGAATTCGCAGACCAGGCGGCTGACCGGGGTCTCGTAGATGTCGATCGGGCTGCCGATCTGGGCGATCCAGCCCAGGTGCATGATGGCGATGCGTTCGGCCATGGTCATGGCCTCTTCCTGGTCGTGGGTCACCATTACGCAAGTCACGCCCACGCGCTCGATGATCTCCACCAGCTCCAGCTGCATCTGCGAGCGCAGCTTCTTGTCCAGGGCGCCCATGGGCTCGTCCAGCAAGAGCAGCTTGGGGCGCTTGGCCAGGGAACGGGCCAGGGCCACGCGCTGGCGCTGGCCGCCGGAGAGCTGGTGCGGCTTGCGCTTGGCGTACTGGCTCATCTGCACCAGCTTGAGCATCTCAGCCACCCGGGCGTCGATCTCGGCGGCAGGGATCTTGTCCTGCTTGAGGCCGAAGGCGATGTTCTGGGCCACGGTCATGTGGGGGAACAAGGCGTAGGACTGGAACATCATGTTGATCGGCCGCTCGTAGGGCGGCATGTCCGTGATGTCTACACCATCGAGGAAGATTCGCCCCTCCGTTGGCCGTTCGAAACCGGCCAGCATCCGCAGCAAGGTGGACTTGCCTGAACCCGAACCGCCGAGCAGGGCGAAGATCTCGCCCTTCTTGATTTCCAGGGACACATCGTCCACGGCAACCGTCTCGTCGAACTTCTTGGTGACCCGGTCGATTTTGACCAGCACCTGCTTAGGTGTCTGGTCGCCCTCGAGGGCTTTCTTATAGGCGCCGGAGGCAACTGCCATTTGCGAAACTCCCAACAAAATTTGCAGCCCGCCCCATGCGGGCGGACCTTGGATAGTTTGAGCCTGTGGAACTATTTACCCGTCTTGACCTTGGTCCAGCTGCGGGTCATCAAGCGTTGGATATTGGGTGGCAACTCGGTGGACACGTAGGTCTTGTCGAGCACTTGCTGCGGTGGGTAGACCGCTTCGTCGGTGCGGATGGACTGCTCCATCAGCTTGTCCGACCCGGGGTTGGGGTTGGCATAACCGACATAGTCGCTGACCTGAGCGATCACTTCAGGTTGCAGCAAATAGTTGATGAAGGCGTGGGCCTGCTTGACGTTGGTCGAATCCTTGGGGATCGCCAGCATGTCGAACCACAGGGCACCGCCCTCCTTCGGAATCGCATAGGCGATGTTCACACCCTTGCCGGCATCGGCGGCCCGGGCCTTGGCCTGGAACACATCGCCGGAAAACCCGATGGCCACGCAGATATTGCCGTTGGCCAGGTCCGAGATGTACTTGGACGAGTGGAAGTAGGTTACGTAGGGGCGTACCGCCAGCAGCTTGGCCTCGGCCTTCTTGTAGTCCTGGGGGTTGGTGCTGTTGGCGTTCAGGCCCAGGTAGTTAAGGACCGTGGGCATCATCTCGTCGGCGGAGTCGAGGAAGGCCACGCCGCAGCTGTTGAGCTTCTTGATGTTCTCCGGCTCGAACAGCACGCTCCAGGAATCGATCTTGTCCACGCCCAGGGCGGCCTTGACCTTGTCGACGTTGTAGCCGATGCCGTTGGTACCCCACAGGTACGGCACCGCGTACTGGTTGCCCGGATCGTTCATTTCCAGACGCTTGAGCAGGACCGGATCAAGGTTCGAATAGTGGGTCAGCAGGCTCTTGTCGAGCTTCTGGAAAGCCCCGGCCTTGATCTGCTTGCCCAGGAAGTGGTTGGACGGCACGACCACGTCATAACCGGTACGGCCGGCCAGCAGCTTGCCTTCCAGGGTTTCATTGGAATCGAATACGTCATACACCGGCTTGATACCGGTGGCCTTTTCAAACTCGGCCAGGGTGTTCTGACCGATGTAATCGGACCAGTTATAAATATGCACGGTCGGTGCAGCCTGGACGCCAGCCATCAGCGTCAGGCCGGCAGCGGCCAGCATGGCTTTGCGAAATAAAGAAATAGGCAAGTGGAGGTCCTCTTAAATAGTTGGGCCCAAGTTGCCCCGCGCTACCTGACAGCCTCCAAGCTGCCCAGCAACAAAACCGGCGCGCAACTTACCCTCGATAAACCAATCCAGCAAAACTTTCTGTCATTTAATTGTTTCCTGTTGCCGCCCTCGCCACGACGACGGCAACAGGGAGTGCTGCAAATCGGCTTATTTGCCGGATTTGATCTTGGTCCAGCTGCGGGTCAGGATGCGCTGGGTCGCGGCCGGCAGGTCGGCGATCGCGTACAGCTTGGCCTGCACCTCAGCTGGCGGGTAGACGCCCGGGTCGCTGGTGATGTCTTTATCGACCAATGGGGTTGCAGCCGCGTTACCGTTGGGGAAACGCACGGCGTTGGTGATTTCGGCCATGACTTCAGGCTTTTGCAGGAAGGTCATGAACTTGTAGGCGCCTTCGACGTTTTCCGCGTCTTTAGGGATGGCCACCATGTCATAGAAGCTGCCAGCACCCTCTTTGGGGATGTTGTAGCTGACCTTGACCTTGTCACCGGCTTCGGCGGCACGGGCCTTGGCCTGGTAGATGTCGCCCGAGTAACCCACGGCGACGCAGATGTTGCCGTTGGCCAGGTCGGAGATGTACTTGGAGGAGTGGAAGTAGGCGATCGAAGGACGGATCTTGAGGAACAGCGCTTCGGCTTCAGCCAGTTGCTTCTTGTCCTGGCTGTCGGTCGGGTAGCCCAGGTAGTGCAGCGCCACCGGAATCATCTCGGTTGGCGAATCGAGGAAGCTGACGCCGCAGGCCTTCAGCTTCTCAGCGTTCTCAGGCTTGAACAGCAGGTCCCAGGAGTTGGTCGGTGCATCGGCACCCAGCGCGGCCTTGACCTTCTCGGCGTTGAAGCCGATACCGATCGAGCCCCACATGTAAGGGAAGGCATGCTTGTTGCCCGGGTCGCTCACCGAAACCGCCTTGAGCAGCGACTCGTTGAGGTTCTTCCAGTTCGGCAACTTGGAGCGGTCCAGTTCCTGGTAGACACCGGCCTTGATCTGCTTGGCCAGGAAGTTGTTGGAAGGCACCACAACGTCATAACCGGACTTGCCGGCGAGCAACTTGGCTTCCAGGGTTTCGTTGCTGTCGAACACGTCGTAGACAACCTTGATGCCCGACTCGGCTTCAAACTTCTTGATGGTGTCCGGCGCGATGTAATCGGACCAGTTGTAAACGTGCAGCACTTTATCGTCCGCTTGTGCCGCCGCCATCACGCCCATCAGGGACATGGCGAGGAGGGTCTTGCCAGCTAACTTCATACCTAATGCCTTCATGCGTAATGCTCCAATTATTCTTTTTAACCACTCGCTCAGCGGCCAATATCCGGGCAACCAAAACGGCGGGTAGTCTGGCAAGATCCAAGGCCGGCTTTCAAGAAAAGACCAGGCTTTTACATCTGCTTTGAACGCAGTGCCCGCAAGCACCGCGCTCAAAGCCTAGCACTCAGCCCTCGAGCACACTCAAGGTCAGGTCCAGACACTTGCGCGCCTTGGCCACCAGCTCGTCGATCTCCGCCTCGCTGATCACCAGGGGCGGCGCGATGATCATGGTGTCACCCACTGCGCGCATGATCAGGCCGTTGTCGAAGCAGAACTGCCGGCAGATCATGCCCACGCCTCGGCCTTCGTAACGCGCCCGGGTGGCCTTGTCCTTGACCAGTTCGATGGCCCCCAGCAGCCCTACCCCGCGAACCTCGCCCACCAGCGGGTGGTCGCTCAGCTCGCGCAGACGTTTCTGCAAATACGGTGCCGCTTTTTCATGGGCGCGCTGGATAATTTTCTCTTCGCGCATGATGCGGATGTTTTCCAGGGCCACGGCAGCGGCCACCGGGTGCCCGGAATAGGTGAAACCGTGGTTGAAGTCGCCGCCCTCGTTGAGCACCGCCACCACTTCGTCGCGCACGATCAGCCCACCCATGGGGATGTAGCCGGAGGTCAGGCCCTTGGCGATGGTCATCATGTCCGGCTTGAGGTCGTAGAAATCGCTACCGAACCACTCACCGGTGCGCCCGAAGCCACAGATCACTTCATCGGCAACGAACAGGATGTCGTACTTGGCAAGGATTTCCTTGATCCGCGGCCAGTAGCTGTCCGGCGGCACGATCACGCCACCGGCGCCCTGGATCGGTTCGGCGATAAAGGCCCCGACATTGTCCACGCCCAGCTCGAGGATCTTCTCTTCGAGCTGGTTGGCGGCCCAGATACCGAACTCTTCGGGGCTCATGTCGCCGCCTTCGGCGAACCAGTAAGGCTGCGGGATGTGGACGATACCCGGGATCGGCAAGTCGCCCTGCTCGTGCATGTAGGTCATGCCGCCGAGGCTGGCACCGGCCACCGTGGAACCGTGGTAGCCATTGACCCGGCTGATGATGGTTTTCTTGTTCGGCTGGCCCTTGATCGCCCAGTAGTGGCGGACCATGCGCAGCATGGTGTCGTTGCCTTCGGAGCCGGAACCGGTGAAGAACACGTGGTTCATGCCTTCTGGCGCGATATCGGCGATCGCCTTGGACAGCTCCAGCACCGGTGGGTGGGCAGTCTGGAAGAACAGGTTGTAATAGGGCAGTTCGCGCATTTGCTTGCTGGCGGCTTCCGCCAGTTCGTCACGGCCATAGCCGATGGCTACGCACCACAGGCCGGCCATGCCGTCGAGAATCTGATTGCCTTCACTGTCCCAGAGGTACACACCCTTGGCATGGGTGATGATCCGCGGGCCCTTTTCCTTCAGTTGCTTGAAGTCACTGAACGGTGCCAGGTGGTGATCACTGCTGAGGGTTTGCCACTCGCGGGTTTGCGGGTTTTTATGAGTCATCAATCTCTCCTTAGTGTCAGTGAAGGCGCCACTGGCGGGCAGTGGCGCCCGGCGGATCAGACGGCGAACAACAGGAACTCCCGCTCCCACGAACTGATCACGCGCTTGAAGTTTTCGTGCTCGGCCCGCTTCACCGCGACATAGCCGGTGATGAACTTCTGGCCCAGGTACTTCTCGATGGTCTTGCTGTTTTCCATGCGCTCCAGCGCGTCCTCGATGGTCAGGGGCAGGCGCAGGTTGCGGCGCTCGTAGCCACGGCCCACCACGGGCGCGCTCGGGTTGTGGCCTTCGACCATGCCGATGTAGCCACACAGCAGGCTGGCGGCGATGGCCAGGTACGGGTTGGCGTCGGCGCCCGGCAGGCGGTTTTCCACGCGACGGTTCTGTGGCCCGGCATCCGGCACCCGCAGGCCCACGGTGCGGTTCTCTTCGCCCCACTCGACGTTCACCGGCGCCGAGGTATCGGGCAGGAAACGACGGAACGAGTTGACGTTGGGGGCGAACAGCGGCAGCAGCTCGGGAATGAACTTCTGCAAACCACCGATGTGGTTGAGGAACAGCTGGCTCATGGTCCCGTCTTCATTGGAGAAGACGTTCTTGCCGGTGTTGATGTCGATGATGCTCTGGTGCAGGTGCATGGCGCTGCCGGGCTCGCCGGTCATGGGCTTGGCCATGAAGGTGGCGGCCACGTCGTGCTTGAGCGCGGCTTCGCGCATGGTGCGCTTGAACACCAGGATCTGGTCGGCCAGGGACAGGGCATCGCCGTGACGGAAGTTGATCTCCATCTGCGCCGTGCCGTCCTCGTGGATCAGCGTGTCCAGGTCCAGCTCCTGCAGTTCGCACCAGTCGTAGACGTCCTCGAACAGCGGGTCGAATTCGTTCGCCGCTTCAATGGAGAACGACTGGCGCCCGGTTTCCGGGCGACCGGAGCGGCCGATCGGCGGCTGCAGCGGGTAGTCCGGGTCGTCGCTGCGCTTGGTCAGGTAGAACTCCATCTCCGGCGCCACGATGGGCTGCCAGCCGTGGTCGGCGTAGAGTTTCAGGACCTTCTTCAAAACGTTGCGCGGCGACAGCTCGATGGGGTTGCCCTGCTTGTCGTAGGTGTCATGGATCACCTGGGCCGTGGGCTCGATGGCCCAGGGCACCAGGTACACCGCGTTCTGGTCCGGGCGGCAGACCATGTCGATGTCGGCCGGGTCCAGCAGTTCGTAATAGATGTCGTCTTCGACATAGTCGCCGGTCACGGTCTGCAGCAGCACGCTCTCGGGCAGGCGCATGCCTTTTTCGGCAATGAACTTGTTGGTCGGCGAGATCTTGCCCCGGGTGATCCCGGTCAAATCGCCGATCATGCATTCGACTTCTGTGATCTTGTGGTCTTTCAACCAATCGGTGAGCTGGTCGAGGTTGTTACTCATAAATGCCTCTAGGCTGAGTTTCCTGACTCTCTATTAAGTCAGGCCTTGTGTGACGCTTCGGCGTCGCGTTGTCTTGCCCGCTTGCGGCAGGCATCACCAAAAGCCTGGAAGATGGCCAGGTAGTGAGGGTTGCAGCTTACCTGCCATTCGGGGTGCCATTGCACCCCTAGTGCAAAAGCCTGGCTGGCTTCTACCGAGACCGCCTCCACCAGCCCGTCGGGAGCCCGCGCCTCGACCCGCAGCCCCGGGGCCAGACGTTCGACGCCTTGAGCATGAATCGAGTTGACCTGAATCGTCTGCGGCAAGCCCAGGCCCGCCAGGATACCGCCGGCCTGGACGTGCACGTCATGGGCCGGTGCATACCAGGCATCCAGGGGCTGGCCGGCCTTTTCATCATGACGGTGGTCCATGAACGGCTGCACTTCATGCACGTTCTGGTGGAGGCCGCCGCCCAGGGCCACGTTCATTTCCTGGAAGCCGCGGCAGATGCCCAGCACTGGAACGCCACTCGCGACGGCGGCGCTCAGCAGCGGCAGGGTCGCGGCATCCCGTGCAGAATCATGAGCAGTGCCCGGCGCACTGGCAGGACCCTGGTAATGGAAAGGTTCGATATTGGAGGGAGAGCCGGTAAAGAGAATGCCGTCCAGACCGTCCAGAATATCGGACGGGGAAAGCAGTTGCGCCATGGACGGGATAATCACCGGCACGCCCTGGGCTGCGCTGGCTACTGCGTGGACATACTCGTCGCCACTGATGTGATAAGCATGCAAACCGATCTGCCTGGAGCAGGCGGTGATGCCGATTAACGGCAGGCGAGACATGAAACACCCCGGTATTATTGCTGTTATGGGTTTGATTCGAGCTTAGCCTTGTTCATTTTTTTACACAACACCCCCGTAAAAAATACAACACGGCCCGCTCAAGCCTGCGGTACCCACGGCGGCTGAGCCCCAAAAAATGCCCTGTTTTGCCCCAAAAGAGCCTTGGCAGCCCTTTATTAGGGCGTAAAGAGCCTTACTTGACTTCGGCATGCCGTTCGGGTTGACTGAAACCAGAAAAGATCAATGATTGATATTTTTAACAACAAAGGTGTTGCATCATGTCGGTACCCCCGCGTGCCGTTCAGCTCAACGAAGCGAACGCGTTCCTTAAGGAACATCCTGAGGTTCTGTACGTTGACCTTCTGATTGCGGATATGAATGGTGTGGTGCGCGGCAAGCGCATCGAACGCACCAGCCTCCACAAGGTTTACGAGAAAGGCATCAACCTGCCGGCCTCCCTGTTTGCCCTGGATATCAATGGCTCTACGGTGGAAAGCACCGGCCTGGGCCTGGACATCGGCGACGCCGACCGGATCTGCTATCCAATCCCCGATACCCTGTGCAACGAGCCCTGGCAAAAGCGCCCTACCGCGCAACTGCTGATGACCATGCACGAACTCGAAGGCGACCCCTTCTTTGCCGATCCACGGGAAGTCCTGCGCCAGGTGGTGACCAAGTTCGACGAACTGGGCCTGACCATCTGCGCCGCTTTCGAGCTGGAGTTCTACCTGATCGACCAGGAGAACGTGAACGGCCGGCCACAGCCGCCACGCTCGCCGATCTCCGGCAAGCGCCCGCATTCCACCCAGGTCTACCTGATCGACGACCTCGACGAATACGTCGACTGCCTCCAGGACATCCTGGAAGGTGCCAAGGAACAAGGCATCCCGGCCGACGCCATCGTCAAGGAAAGTGCCCCGGCACAATTCGAAGTCAACCTGCACCACGTGGCCGACCCGATCAAGGCCTGCGACTACGCGGTTCTGCTCAAGCGCCTGATCAAGAACATCGCCTACGACCATGAGATGGACACCACCTTCATGGCCAAGCCTTACCCGGGCCAGGCGGGCAATGGTCTGCACGTTCACATTTCGGTTCTGGACAAAGATGGCAAGAACATCTTCGCCAGCGAGGATCCCGAGCAGAACGCCGCACTGCGTCACGCGATCGGCGGTGTGCTCGAGACCCTACCGGCGCAGATGGCCTTCCTCTGCCCGAACGTCAACTCCTACCGCCGTTTCGGCGCGCAGTTCTATGTGCCGAACTCGCCGAGCTGGGGCCTGGACAACCGTACCGTGGCCATTCGCGTCCCCACCGGCTCGGCCGATGCAGTGCGCATCGAACACCGGGTCGCCGGCGCCGACGCCAACCCCTATCTGCTGATGGCTTCGGTCCTGGCGGGCGTGCACCACGGCCTGACCAACAAGATCGAGCCGGGGGCGCCTACCGAAGGCAACTCCTACGAGCAGAACGAGCAGAGCCTGCCGAACAACCTGCGTGATGCCCTGCGCGAGTTGGACGACAGCGAAGTCATGGCCAAGTACATCGACCCGAAATACATCGATATCTTCGTCGCTTGTAAGGAAAGTGAGCTGGAGGAGTTCGAACACTCCATCTCCGACCTGGAATACAACTGGTACCTGCACACTGTGTAAACGCCAGCTGCATTGAAGAACGCCGCAGGGTTCATCCCGGCGGCGTTTTTTTATGCCCGTGATTCGGATGCGCCCAGGCTGCGGCTACAGGGACAACGACCCACTCGCGTACAATGCCCGCTGCCCTGTAGGAGAGACTGATGACGCGCACCGCCCCGCTTCGCAAACCCCGTGCACGCAGCCAGGCCCGGATCGACTCGATACTCGACGCCGCACGGACCCTGCTGGCGGCCGAGGGCGTGGCCAGCCTGTCGATCTACAGCGTGGCCGACAAGGCGCAGATCCCGCCATCCTCGGTCTATCACTTCTTCGCCAGCGTCCCGGCCCTGCTGGAAGCCCTTACCGCCGATGTCCACGCGGCGTTCCGCGCCTGCCTGCTGGAACCTATCGACCATGAGCGGCTCAGCAGCTGGCGCGACCTGTCACGCCTGGTGGAGCAACGCATGCTCGACATCTACGGCGAGGACGCGGCGGCCCGCCAACTGATCCTCGCCCAGCACGGCCTGACCGAAGTCACCCAGGCCGACCGCCAGCACGACATCGAGCTGGGGGACCTGATGCACAAGCTGTTCGATCATCATTTCGAGTTGCCGACGCTACCCGTCGATGTGGACGTGTTCGCCCTGGCCATGGAACTGGGAGATCGGGTGTATGCCCGCTCCGTGCAGCAGCACGGGCAGATCACCCCGCGCATGGCCGAGGAAGGCATGCGCGTCTTCGATGCCTACCTGGGCCTGTACCTGCCGCCCTACCTGGCCAAGCGCCCCGCCCCGCTTTGAACGCCGGCTCAGGCCTGGCGCAGCAGCAACCGGTCGATGCTGTGGTCAGCAGACTTGTGGATGATCAGGTTGGCCCGCTCCCGAGTCGGCAGGATATTTTCAACCAGGTTCTTCAGGTTGACCCGGTCCCAGGTATCGGAGGCCACTGACAGCGCCTCGGAATCGGACAGGCCCTTGTACTTGTTGAAATAGGAATCCCCCGACTGGAAGGCAGTGTTCTTCAGGTAGACGAACCGCTCCAGGTACCAGGTCTTGATAGTCGCTTCGGGGGCATCGACATAGATCGAGAAGTCGATGAAATCCAGGGCATTCAGGCCCTGGCCCTGCTCCCCCTGCAACACATTCAAGCCTTCCAGGATGATGATGTCCGGCGCCTCCACCGACTGCGCCTCATCGGCCAGGATGTCGTAGCGCACATGGGAATAGATGGGAATCCGCGCCGCTTCGCCCCGGCGGCACACAGCCTGGAGAAAATCCACGAACAGCGGCTCGTCATAGGACTCGGGAAAACCCTTGCGGTGCAGGATGTTTTTTTCCTGCAGGGTGGCCAGCGGGAACAGAAACGAATCCGTGGTCACCAGGTGCACATTGGGCTTACCCGGCCAATAGGCCAGCAGCGCCGCCAGGACCCGGGCGAAGCTGCTCTTGCCCACCGCCACGCTGCCGGAAACACCGATTACGTAGGGGGCCTTGAAACCGGTCTGCGGCACCTTCAGCGATTGCACCTGCGCCGCATGCAAATGCAGCAGGCGCGACAGCGGCAGGAGAATCTGCCGCACTTCTTCGGACGCCATGGGCTGGGTCGGACTGGTCAGCGTCTCCATCTCGGATGGCGCAAGACTCATCGGCTCACCGGCCCGCAGAGCGGCCCAATGGTCGCGATCGAACTCCAGATACCCCACATTTGGACCCTGCTCTGTTGTCATGTTTACTGTTCAGGTCTTGCCGAAAGCAGGGAAAGTATCAAATCTGACCGGTATTTACAGCGCCCATGAAAAAGCCCCGAAGGGCTCGCACCGTTCGGGGCCGTGATCGGGCGCCGTTCACAACTTGGCGATCGAGACCTCGGTGGACTTCACAAAGGCGATCACTTCACTGCCAATCGACAGCTCCAGCTCTTTCACCGAGCGGGTGGTGATCACCGAAGTGACAATGCCGGAAGCGGTCTGCACGTCGATTTCCGACAGCACGTCGCCTTCGACGATTTCCTTGATGGTGCCCTTGAACTGGTTGCGTACGTTGATGGCCTTGATGGTCATGGTGTTTCTCCTGGGGTCGAAATGAGCGGCTGTTTTTAAAGTGCCCAGCGCAGTTGCGTGGGCAAGGGTGAAACGGGTTCCGGTTCCGGCGGCGAGCCGGGCAAAGACAGCACGCGGTTGAGGACTTCGGTTTCCAGCGCCGCCAGGCGATGGGAACCCCGTACCCGCGGGCGTGGCAGCTCGACGTGCAGGTCGAGACCGACCTCGCCGTCTTCGATCAGGATCACCCGATCGGCGATCGCCACCGCTTCGCTGACATCGTGGGTGACCAGCAGCACGGTGAAGCCATGCTGCTGCCACAAGCGTTCGATCAACTGCTGCATCTCGATCCGCGTCAGGGCATCCAGCGCCCCCAGCGGCTCGTCCAGCAGCAACAGCCGCGGCTGGTGGATCAGGGCACGGGCCAGGGCCACGCGCTGCTTCTGCCCACCGGACAGGGCCGCCGGCCATTCCTGGGCGCGGTCCGCCAGGCCCACGGCTTCCAGAGCTTGCAGGGCTTGGGGGCGCCAGTTGCCCTTGAGCCCGAGCCCGACGTTATCGATGACCTTTTTCCAGGGCAGCAGGCGCGCCTCCTGGAACATCAGCCGGGTGTCTTCAATGGCAGCGCTCAAGGGCGCGGAACCGGCCAGCAGTTCGCCGGCGCTGGGCTGGTCGAGACCGGCCAGCAGGCGCAGCAAGGTACTTTTGCCGCAGCCGCTGCGCCCCACCACCGCCACGAACTGGCCGGCGGGAATGTGCAGGTCGATTTCCCGCAGCACCTGCCGCGAGCCGAAGGTCTTTTGCAGTTTGCGTACCGCCAGGGGAATGCCCTGCAGCAGCCGCGGAGGTTGTTGAGCCGTCATTGGGCACCGCCTTTGGCGACCTGGTAGGCCGGATGCCAGCGCAGCCAGACCCGCTCCAGGCCACGCGCGGCCAGGTCCGCCAGCTTGCCGAGCACCGCGTACAGAACAATCGCCAGCACCACCACGTCGGTCTGCAGGAACTCCCGGGCGTTCATTGCCAGGTAGCCGATGCCGGAGCTGGCGGAAATGGTTTCGGCGACGATCAGGGTCAGCCACATGAAGCCCAGGGCAAAGCGCACCCCCACCAGGATCGAAGGCAGGGCGCCGGGCAGGATCACCTGGCGGAACAGGGCGAAGCCGGACAGGCCGTAGCTGCGCGCCATCTCCACCAGTGCCGGGTCGACGTTGCGGATGCCGTGGTAGGTGTTGAGGTAGATCGGGAACAGCGTGCCCAGGGCCACCAGGAAAATCTTCGCCGACTCATCGATGCCGAACCACAGGATCACCAGGGGAATCAGCGCCAGGTGCGGCACATTGCGGATCATCTGTACCGAGCTGTCCAGCAGCCGCTCGCCCCATTTCGACAGGCCGGTAACAAAGCCCAGCGCCAGGCCGATGCCGCCACCGATGACAAAACCCAGGCCGGCGCGCCAGCCGCTGATGGCCAGGTGGGTCCAGATATCGCCACTGCGTACCAGGCTGACCCCGGCCTCGATCACCGCGCTGGGGGCTGGCAGGATGCGGGTCGACAGCCAGCCCGCCGACACCGACAGTTGCCACACCGCCAACAACAGCAGCGGCAGGCCCCAGGGCGCCAGACGCTGCACTATGCGTTGTCCGTTCATGGCCGCACCTCAGCTCTGGGACACGGCTTTGGGAATGATGTCGTTGGCGACCATCTCCCCGAACGGGCTGACGTAACCCGCCGCCTCAGGCAGCTTGGGACGTTCGATGTCCAGGTGCGGGAACAGCAGTTCGGCCACCCGGTAGGCCTCTTCCAGGTGCGGATAGCCGGAGAAGATGAAGGTGTCGATGCCCAGGTCCGCATACTCCTGCATGCGGGCCGCCACGGTCGGGCCGTCGCCCACCAGGGCCGTACCGGCACCACCGCGCACCAGGCCGACCCCGGCCCAGAGGTTGGGGCTGACTTCCAACTGGTCGCGGCGGCCGCCATGCAAGGCGGCCATGCGCTGCTGGCCTACGGAATCGAAGCGCGCCAGGGACGCCTGGGCCCGGGCGATGGTGTCGTCGTCCAGATGGGAAATCAGCCGCTCGGCGGCCTGCCAGGCCTCGGCGTTGGTTTCCCGCACAATCACGTGCAGGCGGATGCCGAAGCGTACGGTACGCCCGAGCTTGGCGGCCTTGTCCCGCACCTGCTGGATCTTCTCGGCCACCGCGGCCGGCGGCTCGCCCCAGGTCAGGACCATCTCCACCTGCTCGGCAGCCAGGTCCTGGGCCGCTTCCGAAGAGCCGCCAAAGTACAGCGGCGGACGGGGTTGCTGCAGCGGCGGATAGAGCAGCTTGGCGCCCTTCACGCTGATGTGCTGGCCGTCGTAGTCCACGGTTTCACCTTCCAGTACGCGACGCCAGATACGGGTGAACTCCACCGAGGCCTGGTAGCGCTCCTCGTGGTCGAGGAACAGGCCATCGCCGGCCAGCTCGTCCGGATCCCCCCCGGTCACCAGGTTGAACAGCGCCCGGCCGCCGGACAACCGGTCCAGGGTCGCTGCCTGGCGCGCCGCTACCGTCGGGGAGATGATCCCCGGGCGCAGGGCCACGAGGAACTTCAGACGCTGGGTCACCGGGATCAGCGATGCCGCCACCAGCCAGGAGTCCTCGCAGGAGCGTCCGGTGGGGATCAGCACGCCGCCGAACCCCAGGCGGTCGGCAGCCTGGGCGATCTGCTGCAGGTAAGCATGATCGACGGCGCGAGCGCCTTCGGCGGTGCCAAGGTAATGGCCGTCGCCGTGGGTAGGCAGGAACCAGAAGATATTGAGGCTCATGGAGTTGTCTCCTAAGGGGTCGAATTACGGCGCCTTGGCCACGGCGGCGGTGGGCGTCCAGATCACGTCTTTGATGCTCAGCGGCTTGGGAATCAGCTTGAGCTGGTAGAAGCTGTCGGCGATTTTCTGCTGCGCGGCGATCACTTCCGGGGTCAGGAAGCCCGCGCCATAGCCCTGGCGCTTAACCGAAGTGAGGGTGATGTCGGCCGGCAGGCCCAAAAGCGGGGCCACCTGTTGGGTGACCTCCTGCGGATTGCCCTTGGACCACTCGCCCACCGCCCGCACTTCTTCCACCAGGGCGGTAATCACCTCGGGATGCTGTTGCGCGTAGGGTTTGGTGGCCAGGTAGAACTGGTGGTTGTCGACGATGCCCGAGCCGTCACGCAGGGTGCGAGCCTGTAGCTGCTGCTCGGCGGCTGCCTGGTAGGGGTCCCAGATCGCCCAGGCATCGACACTGCCCCGCTCGAATGCAGCGCGGGCATCAGCCGGCGGCAGGAACACGGTCTGGATATCACTGTATTTCAGGCCGGCGTCTTCCAGAGCGCGGACCAGCAGGTAATGGACGTTGGAGCCCTTGTTCAGCACCACCTTCTTGCCCTTGAGGTCCTGCACCGACTGGATCGGCGAGCCCTTGGGCACCAGGATCGCTTCGCTGTGGGGGGCCGGCGGCTCGTAGGCCACATACAGCAGGTCGGCACCGGCGGCCTGGGCAAAGACTGGCGGGGTCTCGCCGGTCACGCCGAAGTCGATGGACCCGACATTGAGGCCCTCCAGCAACTGTGGGCCTCCGGGAAATTCAGTCCACTGCACCTCGACGCCCTGCTGCGCCAGGCGCTTCTCCAGGGACCCCTTGGCCTTGAGCAGCACCAGGGTGCCGTACTTCTGATAACCGATCCGCAAGGTTTCGGCCTGAGCTTGAACAATGGCGCCGAAGGACACAGCCGCAGCAAACAGAGCGACCAGACCGCGACGCAAAATGACAGGGCGCATGGCGCTCTCCTTTTTGCTGTGGGGTTGTGGCTGCACCTGCTTGCCCGTTGGCGGGCGAGTAAGGCGAGTATTTCAATCGGGGATGAGGCTCAAATGCTCCAACGAGCACTCAACAGGCGTTCATTGAGCAGATGCGGGTCCAGCGGTTTGGGGCGACGGGCCATGGCGCTGTGGAACTGCTCGAGCGCTTCTTTCAAGCGTTGCTCCAGGGCTTCGGCCAATTGCGGTTGGGCGCTGCCCTCGCCGTAGGCGATCTGGCTGTCCTCGGCAAAGATGCCCTGGAGCATCTCCTGGGCCTTGAGGGCCGAAAGCACCGGCTTCAATGCGTAATCCACCGCCAGCATGTGGGCAATGCTGCCGCCGGTCGCCATGGGCAATACCACCTTGTGACTCAGGGCCCGCTCGGGCAGCAGATCGAGCAGGGTTTTCAGGGCCCCGGAAAACGACGCTTTGTACACCGGCGTCGCAATCAGCAGGCCGTCGGCCTGTTCGATCTGTTGCAACAGGTCGATGACCTTGGGGCTGTCGAAGCGCGCGTGGAGCAGATCCTCGGCCGGGAAGTCCCGTACCTGGTAGCTGACCACTTCCACGCCTTGCTGCTGTAACCAGCGCTTGGCCAACTCCAGCAGCACCCCGGAACGGGAGCGTTGGCTGGGACTGCCACCGAGAGAGACCACCAGCATTCGGAGGATTCCTTGAACAAGATAAGCGATTCGCGGGATGCGATCTCGCCGGACTGCACAGACCTTAACAGCCTATTTATATATCCATAAATCTTATTTTTTCATTTGTTTATTCTTTAAATGAATATAAGAAATGATGATTTCCAGGCAAAAAAATAGGCCGTCGAAACGGCCTTAAAACCCCTGCTTTGTGGTTCTGTGACTCCTGCATTCTGCGTAGGAGCGGGCTTGCCCGCGAAAGGGTCCGCGAAACTTGCACCGGCCTCACCGCCGCCTTCGCCGGCAAGCCGGCTCCTACAGCGGTGAGTGGGTCAGCGATTGGGCTGCGGGGTCAGGCGCAGATAGGGCTTCACTGCGCGATAGCCCTTGGGAAAGCGACGCTTGATCTCTTCCTCGTCCTTGAGCGAAGGCACGATCACTACTTCGTCACCGTCCTGCCAGTTGGCCGGGGTGGCCACCTTGTAGTTGTCGGTGAGTTGCAGCGAATCGATTACCCGCAGGATTTCATGGAAGTTGCGCCCGGTACTGGCCGGGTAGGTGATGGTCAGGCGAATCTTCTTGTTCGGGTCGATGACGAACAGCGAGCGTACGGTCAGGGTGTCGTTGGCATTGGGGTGGATCAGGTCATAGAGGTCCGAGACCTTGCGATCGGCATCCGCCAGGATCGGGAAGTTGACCCGGGTGTTCTGGGTCTCGTTGATGTCTTCGATCCACTTGTGATGGGAGTCCACCGGGTCCACCGACAGGGCAATGGCCTTCACCCCGCGTTGAGCGAATTCGTCCTTGAGCTTGGCGGTAAAGCCCAACTCGGTGGTGCACACCGGCGTGAAGTCCGCCGGGTGGGAAAACAGCACGCCCCAGCTATCGCCCAGCCACTCGTGGAAACGAATCTTGCCGGCACTGGAATCCTGTTCGAAGTCGGGGGCGATGTCGCCCAGTCTGAGGCTCATGGGTGCTGCTCCTGTGAGTGCGTGATGAAGCTACTCTGCCTGCACGGGAGACTATTTAAAAAGAATATATATCGATTTATTAATAACTGAATTGAATATTAAAAATCTCTTCACTGGACTCGCACGCAGGCGAAGACCACCCTTCTCAACAAGGTTCGAGAAGGCCTTGAGTCGCTGTAAAAAGAGGGGGATTCAGGAAGGGCTCACGGGGGTGGGCCTGACTTGAAACAACACCTCGCCCGGCATTGCGCCGGGCGAGGCTTCAACCGCAATTACTTCAGCGGGATCGAGTAGCTGACGATCAGGCGGTTTTCGTCCTGGTCGCGCTGGCCCGGAATGTCGTTACGCCACATGGCGTTTTTCCAGGTCAGACCCAGGTTCTTCAGTGGGCCTTGCGGAACCACGTAGGACAGGGTCAGGTCGCGTTCCCACTCGGTGCCACCAGTGCCCAGAGTGGTTTTCTGTGCGGCGCCAACCTTACCGGCTGTGTCGATGTTGTTGCCACGCAGGTAGATGATGCCGGCCGTCAGGCCTGGCACGCCAACCTTGGCGAAGTCATAGGCGTAGCGAGCCTGCCAGGTACGCTCGCCCGCGCGGGCGAACTTCTGGATCTGCATGTCGGTGATGGTGCTGTTGGACGAGCCGTCACCCTGGTTCAACCAAGGGAAATCGCTGTCACCGTTGCTGTACTGGTAGCCGCCACCGAAGGTGTGGCCTTCAACCGAGTACAGGGCGAGGTAGCTGTACAGGTTGTTGTCAACCTTGCCTTTGGTGATCGCCGACAGGCCTTTGTCCGGGTAGTAGCCGGTGGTGTAGTAGGCCGCGGTGTCGCCGTTGGAGCCGTTGTCACGGCTACGGTAGTAGCGCAGGTCACTTTTCAGTACGCCAGGACCGATGGACCAGTTGTGCACCAGGCCCAGGAAGTTCTGCGAGTAGAAGTCTTTCAGCTCGCCGTAGTAGTACGAAGCGGTCAGATCCTTGGTGATCTTGTAGTCAGCACCACCGTAGTAGAACTTGTTGCTGAACTTGCCAGCATCATAGTTGGAGCCGGCGTTGGCGCCAGCAATGGACAGACCTTCGTTGTTGCTCGAGTTACGGCCTTTGGCGTGCTCGATTTGACCTGCAGTCAGGGTCAGGTCCTTGATCTCGTTCGAAGTGATCTGGCCACCCTGGAAGGTTTGTGGCAGCAGACGACCGTCGTTGTACTTGATCACCGGGTTGTTAGGCATCAGGGTGCCGATTTTCAGCTCGGTCTGGGAAACCTTGACCTTGCCGGTCAGGCCCAGGCTGGAATAATCGTTCACCGCTTGAGCGTTTTTACCGCTGGAGGAGTGAGTCGGGAAGATGGTGCCACCGGAAGACGTGGTGGTCGCGCCGTTGGTGCCGCCGCCGGAATCCAGGCGCACGCCCAGCAGGCCGATTGCGTCCAGGCCAAAACCTACGGTGCCTTCGGTGTAGCCAGAGGTGAAGTTGAAGATGAAGCCTTGGCCCCACTCTTCCTGCTTGCTCTGGGCCTTCGCGGCTTTGGTATCGCCGTCGCGGTTGTCGGTATTGATGTAGAAGTTACGCAGCCCCAAGGTAGCTTTGCTGTCTTCGACAAAACCGGCGGCGCCTGCCTGCTGCGCCAAAACCCCTACGGCCACAGCCAGGGCCAAGGTGGACTTGTTCATGTTTCGCTCCTCTCGTTTCTAATTCTTGTGGTTCCTGGCCCCGGATCGAACGCCCGGGTGCCACAGATGCGCGATTAGCGCCAGACCGTGACTGATAAGTCAATCGTAACGACCTGTGTCTACGACCATGGTCTAATCGCAGTGATTTGGTCCATGCAGGGTAATGAATTACTCATAAACCCAAAAAGAATTGTTTAATTCTTTTTCATACCTTTCAGGAATAAAGCTCGCTATTACCAAACGGCGAATCGCAGCGTAGACGCTCGCAAGCTTATTTCTGAAAATTTTCCCCTGACTAAGCCCCCAAGATCCCCTGCGTGCACAAGCACAAAACGTCATCCGGGATCAAAAAAGCGACGCAATCATGGCTAAGAGCCTATCCTCCCGTCAATTTGTTACAGTTTTTGTATCGAAATGAAATTTTTCTGACATGTGCAACTGTCCGCGACGATTCGATCAATTGATCGGACCGTAGCGGCCAGTTGTGCAAAGAGGCGGGTTCAGAGGGCTTTTTCGAAGATCTTCGAATTGCGCTGGTAGTTGTACAGCGAGGCCCGGGCCGATGGCAGGCGCTCGACACTGCTGGGCACGAAACCCCGCTCGCGGAACCAGTGAGCGGTACGAGTGGTGAGGACGAACAGCGTCTTCAGGCCCTGGGCCCGAGCGCGGGTCTCAATCCTTTCGAGCAGCTCGTCGCCACGCTTGCCATGGCGGTACTCGGGGTTCACCGCCAGGCACGCCAGCTCACCGGCATCGGAATCGGCAATCTGGTACAGGGCGGCGCAGGCGATGATCATGCCCTCGCGCTCCACCACACTGAACTGCTCGATCTCGCGCTCCAGCACCTCGCGGGAACGCCGCACCAGGATGCCCTGCTCTTCCAGCGGGCTGATCAGCTCCAGCAAGCCGCCCACATCCTCGATCGCCGCCTCGCGCACCCGCTCGAACTGTTCCTGGGCCACCAGGGTGCCGCCGCCGTCGCGGGTGAAGAGTTCGGTCAGCAAGGCGCCGTCCTCGGCATAGCTGACGATATGGCTGCGTCCAACCCCGCCGCGGCACGCCTCGGCGGCGGCATCCAGCAGCTCGGCCTGATAGTTGCCCCCCAGGCGTTGCAAATGCGCCGGCACCTGCTGCGGACGCAACTCGCGCACCAGCTTGCCGTTTTCATCCAGCAGGCCCGGGTCGGCGCCGAACAGCAGTAGTTTGTCGGCCCCCAGGTCGATGGCGGCGCGGGTGGCCACATCTTCGCAGGCCAGGTTGAAGGTTTCCCCGGTGGGGGAATACCCCAGGGGCGAGAGCAGGACGATGGAACGCTCGTCCAGCAGGCGATTGATGCCTTTGCGATCGACCCGGCGCACTTCGCCGGTGTGGTGATAGTCGACGCCTTCCAGCACGCCGATCGGACGGGCAGTCACCAGGTTGCCGCTGGCCACCCGCAACCGCGAGCCCTGCATCGGCGAAGAGGCCATGTCCATGGACAGGCGCGCCTCGATAGCGATGCGCAACTGGCCCACGGCATCGATCACGCACTCCAGGGTTGCCGCGTCGGTGATCCGCAGGCCGTGATGGTAATGGGGCGTCAGGCCACGGGCCGCCAGGCGGGCTTCGATCTGTGGGCGCGAGCCGTGCACCAGCACCAGGCGCACCCCCAGGCTGTGGAGCAGCACCAGGTCGTGGACGATATTGCCGAAGTTGGGGTGTTCAACGCCGTCGCCGGGCAGCATGACCACGAAGGTGCAGTCGCGGTGGGCGTTGATATAGGGAGATGCGTGGCGAAGCCAATTGACGTATTCGGGCATGAACCTGAGCCTGTAAATAAAAAGCAGCCTATGAAAGGACGAAACGGAAAACTCACAGCGGGCTGATGGTTATCGTCGGAACAGGCTTGGCAACACGCTTACTCTCCTCATGGGTACGGACAAGGCCACCGGCAATTTACTGAAATTGGGCCGGCGTCAGGCAGTAATGTTCAATCAATTCACGCAATAGATGCACGGTAGGCTGCAAGCGTGACATTTCGAGGTATTCCCCCGGCTGGTGGGCACAGGCGATATCACCCGGGCCGAGCACCAGGGTCTCGCAGCCAAGGCGCTGAAGATAAGGTGCTTCGGTGCCAAACGCTACTGCTTCGGCACGATGCCCGGTCAACCGCTCGGCCACTCGCACCAACTCGGCATCCTCGGGCTGCTCGAAAGGCGGGACCGCGGGGAACAGCGGCGCATAGTCGATCTTCACTTCATGGCGTTCGGCAATCGGCTTGAGCTTCTGCCGGATGGCCTCGCGCAGCACGTCCGGGTCCATGCCCGGCAGGGGCCGCAGGTCGAACTCCAGGGAACACTGGCCACAGATGCGGTTGGGGTTGTCGCCGCCATGGATGCAGCCGAAGTTCAGGGTTGGTTGCGGGACGCTGAACTGCGCATTGCGGTACTCGCGCTGCCACAGCAACCGCAGGCCCCGCAGCTCGCCAATGGCATCGTGCATGGCCTCCAGGGCACTGCGACCCAGGCTTGGGTCCGACGAATGGCCGCTGCGGCCGAGGATATCGATACGCTCCATCATCACCCCCTTGTGCAGGCGGATCGGCTTGAGCCCCGTGGGTTCGCCGATCACCGCCGCGCGCCCCAGGGGCCGGCCGGCTTGCGCCAGGGCCCGCGCCCCGGCCATGGAGCTTTCTTCGTCGCAGGTGGCGAGGACCAGCAGCGGTTGCTTGAAAGGCTGATCCAGCAGGGGCCGCACCGCCTCGATGATCAGGGCGAAGAAACCCTTCATGTCGCAACTGCCCAGGCCGACCCAGCGGCCGTCGACTTCGGTCAGCTTCAAGGGGTCGGTCTGCCACAGCGCGCTGTCATAGGGCACGGTGTCGCTGTGCCCGGCCAGTACCAGGCCGCCAGGGCCACTGCCGAAACTGGCCAGCAGGTTGAACTTGCCGGGGCTGACCTGCTGGATGTCGCAGGCAAACCCCAGGTCGCCGAGCCAGCCGGCCAACAGGTCGATCACCGCACGGTTGGATTGATCCAGCGCTGCTTGAGTGCAGCTCACTGACGGCGCGGCGATCAGCGCGGCAAACTGATCCTTCATGGACGGCAGGGGCATGGGCTGTCTCCGGGAATCCCAATGTGAGGCCCATCATAGAGGCATCCCGCAAGCGGAAGGAACCGCCGCGGCACCTGCGGGCGCCTTGTCCTGTACACTGCACGGCCTTGGCAGCCAACTCTTCCCCGGCTGCGCTCCCGATCCTGGATTTTCCGGCCATGCAGAAAGAAACCGAAATCAAACTCCGCGTCAGCCGCGAAACCCTCGCTGCCCTGCGCGAGCACCCGCTGCTGAAAAAACGCAACAAAAGTGGCTGGGAACGCCGTGAACTGATGAATCAGTACTTCGACACCCCAGAACGCGACCTGGCCCGGGCCAAAGTCGCGCTGCGCCTGCGTCGCGACGGTGACGCGGTGATCCAGACCCTGAAGACCAGCGGCCAGAGCGTCGCCGGCCTGTCCGAACGCAACGAGTACGACTGGCAACTGGCCAAGGCCAAGCTGGACGTGAAAAAACTCGAAGGCCAATGCTGGCCCGAAGCCCTGGCCGAGCTGGACAAGAAGACCCTCAAGCCATTGTTCACCACGGATTTCGTCCGCGAGCGCGCGGAAATCGCCTGGGGCCGCGGCAAGGCCAAGGTGGTGATCGAAGCCGCCCTGGACTTGGGCCAAGTCATCGCCGGCAAGCAAAAGGAAGAAATCTGCGAGCTGGAACTGGAGCTGCGTGAAGGCGAACCGGCTGCCCTGCTGGAGTTGGCAGCGGAGCTGGCCCTGACCCTGCCGCTGATGCCCTGCGATATCAGCAAGGCCGAGCGCGGCTATCGCCTGTTCGACGCCGGCAGCTACTCCCTGAGCCTGCCCGCGCCGCAATTGAGCGCCGAGACGCCCCTGGACGAAGCTTTCGCCGCTCTGGCCTGGCACCTGCTGGGCAGCAGCCAGCGCCTGGCCGAGCAGTACCGCTTCAATGGCCACTGGCGCCTGCTGCAGGACTGGGTGGACAACCTTGCCGAGCTGCGAGCCCTGGCCAGCAGCCTGGGCCAGGCCGCACCGCGCCAGTCCACCGCTGAATTGCGCAGTGCCCTGGACGCCCTGCTGGAAGACTGGCGTCCGCTGGTACAGGCCGGCCTTGATGACGAAGACGTGCGCAAGGCCGCGCCGGAGCAGTTCATCGAAGAGTTGCAGGACGTGCGCTGGGGCCTGTTCTCGCTGAATACCTCGCGCTGGCTGCTGGCCCGGGCCTGGACCGCTGACCGCAACACCCGGGGCAACCGCCAGGGCGCCGCACAGCTGGGCAGCTGGTTGCCACGCCTGCTGGCCGAGGAAGCCACCTCCCTGCAACTGCCGCGCTATCAGCAGCAACCGGAAGACCTGGCCGAGCAGTTGCCGCGCATTGAACGCATCCAGGCCTGGTTGCACCACGCCCGCTCCGCGCTGGAGATCCCGGAGCTGGACCGTCTCTATGGCGAGTTGAACAAACTGGCCCAACTGGCCAACGAGCCGATCACCGATGAAGCCCTCGACGCTCGCAAGCAGCAGGCCATCGCGGTGTTCCAGAACCGTGCCTGGAAAACCCTCCTGCGCCTGTAACCCCGCCCCTCAGCGCATGACCGGCAGGCTGGTGGTGGACTTGATCTCCGACAAGGCAACGATCGAGTTCACCTCCTGGATACCCGGCACCATGGACAGCTTCTCGAAGAAGAAACGTTCATAGGCTTCGATATCCGCGGTCACGATCCGCAGCAGAAAGTCCACAGCCCCCATCAGCACATAGCATTCCAGCACTTCCGGAAAACCGCGGATCGCCTCGGTGAACTCGGTGAAGTTGGAGCGCCCGTGAGCGTTGAGCTTGATCTCGGCGAAGATCTGCGTGTTGAGGCCGATCTTCTTGCGGTCCAGCAGGGTCACCTGGCCGCGGATCACCCCCTCCTCCTTCATCCGCTGGATCCGTCGCCAGCATGGCGACTGGGACAACCCCACCTGCTCGGCGATCTGCGCACTGGACAGCGAGGCGTCCTCTTGCAGCAGCGCGAGGATGCGGCGGTCATAGGCGTCCAGGTCGCTATGCATAATAAATACCCATAAACATTAGAAATCGAATTGAACAATTCATATTCAAGCAAAAAAAACCAATCTTAGATAAGAAATACCCGAAACCGAATGTAAAAATTTCTCCACTGACCTGGAGACCGCCATGCCCCCTTTCGAGCCAGCCCCCCGCGCCGATGCCTGGAACCTCAACAATGCTCACTGTCGCGTGCACTACCGAATAGTGGCCGACGCCGAGGCCGATGTGCTGTGCCGCATCCTCAACCACTTCGCCCTGCAGTTCCTGGTGCCGCAGCGGGTGTCGATGCAGCAGCAGGACGCCACGCTGTATATGGAGGTGGAACTCGACGACCTGAGCTGGCATCGGGCCCAGGTGATCGGCGCAAAGCTGCGCAACCTGATCAGTGTCTGTGACGTGGAACTGGAGCTGGCGGAACCTTCGCGCCTGCAGGCCGCGGGTTGATCCCGGCAAAACCCTGCAACCCTTGGCAAGCATTCCCTTGAGGCCCCGGGGACTATTCTTGGCTGTTCGTGGTCAGAGACCCACATCTGGACAACAGCCCCAAGGAATCGCCCATGAGCGCCGCGCACCTTCCCCAGGACCGCTGGCTGGACCTCAGCGAACTGCTGCGTGAATTGCTGGCCCAGGGCCGTATCAGCCAGGATGCCGCCGAGCAGGCCATGAGCGTCCGGCATCAGGCAGCCGGTAACCTGCTGCATCCCCTGGAGGTGATCGCCGGCCAGCAATTGCCCGACCTGCAGCACCCCGGCGCACATCTGGACCTGGACAGCCTCACGGCCTGGCTGGCCCGGCAAGCCGGCCAGCCTTACCTGCGTATCGACCCCCTGCGCATCGACGTGGCCAGCATCACGCCGCTGATGTCCTTCGCCTTCGCCCAACGGCACAAGATCCTTGCCGTGGCCGTGGATGGGCAGAGCGTTACCGTGGCCAGCGCCCAACCTTACGTCAGTGCCTGGGAAGCGGACCTGGCCCATGTTCTCAAGCGCACGGTGCGACGGGTGGTGGCCAGCCCGCTGGACATCCAGCGCCTGACCCTGGAGTTCTATCGCCTGGCCAAGTCGGTCAGCGACGCCAGCAGCGAACAGAAAGCCAGTGGCCTGGGCAATTTCGAGCAACTGCTGAAACTGGGGGCCAGCGACCAGGAGCCGGATGCCGACGATGCGCACATCGTCAATATCGTCGACTGGCTGTTCCAGTACGCCTTTCAGCAAAGGGCCAGCGACATCCATATCGAACCGCGCCGCGAGCACGGCACCCTGCGTTTTCGCATCGATGGCGTATTGCACAACGTCTACCAGTTCCCGCCCCAGGTCACCCTGGCTATCGTCAGCCGCCTCAAGAGCCTGGGGCGCATGAACGTCGCGGAAAAGCGCAAGCCCCAGGATGGCCGCGTCAAGACCCGCACCCCTGAAGGCAGCGAAATCGAGCTGCGGCTCTCGACCCTGCCCACGGCGTTCGGTGAAAAGCTGGTGATGCGCATCTTCGATCCCCAGGTCCTGCTCAAGGACTTCGACCAGTTGGGCTTTGGCACCGACGACCTGAGCCGCTGGCAAGCCATGACTGCCCAGGCCCACGGCATCATCCTGGTTACCGGGCCCACCGGCTCGGGCAAGACCAGCACCCTCTACACCACCCTGAAGAAGCTTGCGACTCCCGAGGTCAACCTGTGCACCATCGAGGACCCGATCGAGATGATCGAACCGGCGTTCAACCAGATGCAGGTCCAGCACAATATCGACCTGAGTTTTTCCAGCGGCGTGCGCGCGCTGATGCGCCAGGACCCCGACATCATCATGATCGGCGAGATCCGTGACCTGGAGACCGCGGAAATGGCCATCCAGGCCGCACTTACCGGGCACCTGGTGCTGTCTACCCTGCACACCAACGACGCACCCGGCGCCATCAGCCGACTGCTGGAGCTGGGTGTGCCCCATTACCTGATCAAGGCCACTCTGGTTGGAGTCATGGCCCAGCGCCTGCTGCGCACCCTCTGCCCGTACTGCAAGGTTCCCGCCGAGCTGACGGCGGATGACTGGGAAAGCCTGACCGGAACCCGGCACCTGCCACCCGCTGCCGGCGGCCAGCGCGCGGTGGGCTGCGCCGAGTGCCGGGGTACCGGTTACCACGGGCGCACCGGGGTCTACGAAATCATGCCGCTGAGCGCCTCGCTCAAGGCCTTGATCCATAGCGAACTGGACCTCGCCGACCTGCACCGCCAGGCAGCCGCCGATGGCATGCGCAGCCTGCGACTGGCCGCCGCGCAAAAGATCACGCAGGGCCTGACCAGCCTGGAAGAGGTGCTCCGCGTGACACCACGGAGCGAGCTGCACTAACCGGTTAATGCGCAGCGCGCCCGCAGGCATGCCGTGATGCTTTTTATGTCACCTGATGATACCGGTGGCACGTTAAACCTGCGGAGCCAGCCCCGGCCCCGCTAGACTCAAGGTATCGGCCCTTGGGTCACCTCCCACTCCAAACAAAGGAAATATCATGCAGATCGGCAGCGTGCTCCTACTTTTCGTCGGCCTTGCCGTGGCCATCGTCTTCATGGGTTTCAAGGTCGTGCCCCAAGGCTACCAATGGACCGTGGAACGCTTCGGCCGCTATACCAACACGCTGAAGCCGGGGTTGAACATCATCATTCCGGTGATGGATCGCATCGGGCGCAAGATCAACGTGATGGAAAGCGTGCTGGATATCCCGCCCCAGGAAGTCATCACCGCCGACAACGCCACGGTGCAGATCGATGCCGTGTGTTTCTTCCAGGTGGTCAACACCGCCCAGGCCGCCTATGAGGTCAACAACCTCGAGCACGCCATCCGCAACCTGCTGCAAACCAATATCCGTACAGTGCTCGGCTCCATGGAACTGGACGCCATGCTCAGCCAACGTGACGGCATCAACGAGAAACTCCTGCGAACCGTCGATGAGGCCACCGCCCCCTGGGGGATCAAGATCACCCGGATCGAAATCAAGGACATCAGCCCTCCCGCCGACCTGATGGCGGCCATGTCCGGGCAGATGAAGGCCGAGCGGGTCAAGCGTGCGCAGATCCTCGAAGCCGAAGGCCTGCGGGCCGCCGCCATCCTTACCGCAGAAGGCAAGAAACAGGCACAGATTCTTGAAGCCGAGGGCGAACGCCAGGCGGCATTCCTCGAATCCGAAGCCCGGGAGCGCCAGGCCGAAGCCGAGGCCCGGGCGACCCAGGTGGTGTCCGAGGCGATTGCCACCGGCAACGTCCAGGCGATCAACTACTTCGTCGCGCAGAAATACATCGATGCCCTGGGCAAACTGGCGTCGGCCAACAACAGCAAGGTGATCCTGATGCCGCTGGAAGCCAGCCAGGTCATCGGCGCCGTGGGCGGCATCGGCGAGATCGTCAAGGCCACGTTCGACAGCAAGAAGGTCTGAGGCAGGCTTCATGTTGGCATTTCTACAAGCACTATCGTTCTGGGACTGGCTGGCCCTCGGCACCCTCCTGCTGATCTTCGAAGTATTCGGAGCCGGCGGCTACCTGCTGTGGATCGGCCTAGCGGCCGCCACAGTCGGGGTCCTGACCTTTCTCATTCCCGGCCTGTCATGGGAGGTGCAGTTCCTCCTGTTCGGCCTGCTGTCGGTACTCACCGCACTGTATTGGTGGCGCCGCCAGCGAAGCGTGGTACGCCCCAGCGATCAACCGAACCTGAACCTGCGGGGCCAGGAGCTGATCGGCAAGACCTTTGTGGTGCACCAGGCGATTGTCGATGGCCGCGGGCGGATCAAGGTGGCCGACGGCGTGTGGATCGCCAAGGGGGCCGACGCCCCCGTGGGCGCCCGGGTACGGGTGGTGGGCCAGGAGGGCGCAATCCTGTTGGTCGAAAACCTTGACTGATGAGTCACGGAACTCCGCGCGGTTATCTAGAATCAAACGATGCAGATACCCCCTTCGGAGTCACCCATCATGCGTCTGAAAATTGCTGTCGCCACCCTTGCCCTACTGTCTCTTCCCGTTGGTTCGGCAATGGCCGACACCTTCTGGCGTAACGTCATTTCCTCCGGGGCCACCACCGGCTCCACTTACCTGACCTTCAAGGACCACAAGCTGATCGTCGCCGCCCAGGACGACGCCGGCAGTTTCGTTGCCAGCGATGGCAGCATTCGCGGCCCGTACCTGGAAGCCGCCATGCAGAAGGTCCGCGCCGACAACCCCGGCCTCAAGGCCACCGACATGGAACTGGCCAACGCCATCCTGGCGAAGAACGCTGTCGCTCAGGAGTAACCGTCGCCCCAGGGATGGCCGACAGCAAACGCCGACCCCAGGGTCGGCGTTTTTTTGTGCCCGATCAGCCGGCTAGGCCCTGGGTGCGCGGGACACGGCAGCCAGGCCGGCCAGGGCATAACTCATCATGTGTTCGATCAACGCCGGCGGATCCAGCTCCAGGCCGGGCAACACATTGCGCGCCAGCGGCCGATGGGCGATCAGCAGGAACAGGCAGGGCGCAAAAACACTGACGGCGCTGCGCAGGGTAGTCGGGTCTTCAGGCGATAGGTCCATGATCTGGCCGAGGATGGTGCGCACGATCTGCGCCTTGGGGAACGCCTGTTCCTCCAGGATCGCCGGCAGCACCGAGGAGGGTGACAACAGTTCGCGGGTCAGGACTTTCAGCGCCCAGCCCTCACGCTGGTTGCCCAACCCCTCGATGAGCACGGTGATGATCGCCCGCAGCTTGTCCTCGGGGCTGCCCTGGCTTTCGCTCAGGCTGATCATGGTCTCGATCCGCACCAGGCGGTCATGAGCCTCGCGCAGCACCGCTCGATACAGACCGTCCTTGTTTTCGAAGTGATAGTTGACCGAGGCGTTGTTGGCCCTGGAGTTCTCGCAGATCTGCTTGCTGGTGGTGTTGGCATACCCCAGCTCAGCAAAAAGCTGGCCGGCCGTTTCCAGGATCTGCTGGCGGGTGGCCTGGCCATCCTGACGCGGCGCACGGGCCGCAGTTGGCGGCGGGGAAGCGGAAACGGCCATAGGCGCTCTCACTAAGTTAAATTCAAATTTGACTTTTGTTTATGGACTGCTTAGCTACAAAGCGCCAGTTTCTCGCTCAATTCCGTTACGGGTTGCAGCGAAAGGGCGGCTATCTGTCAATTCACGCCAAAGGATATCAGCATGGAAGCGCGCAACATGACTCCCTTCACCTACTTCTCACTGCCCATGCAGAAGCTGTTCCTACGCAACCAGGCGGCGGTCAGGAACAAGCCCTATGCCAAGTATTTCCGGTCGGAGATGCGCGTGCCGCTGTCCGCCGTCCGCAAGATTCAGCAAGGCCCCATGGCCCTGGAAGACACCCTGACCCCCAGCATCGAGGACATCAATCGCCTGCTCGAACCGGACTTCGTCAGCGAAGAGTCCGGTTATGCCCTGCTACCGGGCCCGATGGCCTACGTGCAAAGCCGCAAGTTCTTCCCCGGCTGCACCGCGCAGATGTTCAAGTGGTGGTTCATCTGGCACCCCGCGGAATCGGAGCGCTACACCCTGTGGTTCCCCTATGCCCATGTCAGCAACCCATGCGTGCACCACCAGCGTCTGTGCGATGAGTCCCTGAGTTTTGAGGAGCGGCTGTATGGCAACACGTTCTGCGCGTCGGAATATGTCGGCGATCGCCTGATGCACCTGCATATCGACTTCCAGGAGCCAGCCAGCCTGGGCTTGAACACTGATCTGTACCGCGAAGCGAAGATCGACGGCAGCGTCAGCGCCCTGATGAGCCTGGCGGATCATCCTGAGGTGCCGGTGTCGTTGATGGTGCATCTGTTCAAGGAAGTACCAGGCGGCATGTACCTGACCAGCCGTTACTGGGTCGGGGCGCACCCATCGATGGCCCGCTTTCCCGGGGCAGAAAAGGCAGCATCGCTACTGAAGGAAAGTGGCTTTGGCGAGGCCGAACTGGAAACCCTGGCCTACGAGTTCGCGGTGCACGACATGTGCGAGTTCAATCATCTGGCCAGCTTCCTGCCGGACCTGTACAGAGAGTTCGGCACTTCAGCGGCCTGAAACAACAGCCATTAAGCCCGAGAAACTCCAGGGCTTAATGGCTCGAAGGGATCAACGTTGCGGACCAGGACAAACACCGTTGATCAGCAAAGAAGTGAACTCCTCGATGTCCTGCTCCACCGTCAGTTGCTCAGTCAACAGCCGATACCAGCAAAAGCCGAAGATCATATCCAGCAGCAATTCACGGTTGGTGTCCTTGGGCAGCTCGCCATTGCTGATGGCATTTTCCACCAGTTTTTTCGGCATTTCCCTTCTGCGCTCCATGAACTGATCCTTGAGCTGGGTCAAGGTTGCGGGATCCAGTTGCGCTTCGGCGATCACGCAGCGAAAGGCCTCGCCGCAAATCGTCTCCCTCCAGACTTTCCAGAGATTTCGCAGCAAAAAGTCGAGATCCGCCTTGAACGAGCCGAGATCAGGAAACTTCCTGACTTGCTCGCTCTCATTTTCATAAACCTCGGCGATCAACGCCGCCTTGTTCGTCCACCAGCGATAGATAGTTGGCTTGCTGGCCCCCGCCCGACGGGCGACGGACTCGATACTGAGCCCGGAATAGCCGCATTCCTTAAGGATTTCGATGGTGGAAGTGAGAATGGCTTTATGAGTATGAGGACTTCGCAAAGAGCCGATGGAGCTGCGAGAGGGGGTACGGGCCACAATAAAAAATCTCCAGGCAGGGCGCTTGACAAACGCAACGCAGGGTATAGGATTCCCTCGAATCGAAATGAAACGGTCCGTTTCGTTTCATTCTTGAAAGAATCATGAATTTCTTACACCGATCTATCTAGTTCTTAAAATATCGCGTAAGGGTTGATCAGCTCAGGCCTTGTAACTTGGAGTCCCTCGAATTCGAGGCTTCGGCCCTTTTCCCTTAAGAGATTAGATCGTCTGAAATTATTATTAAACGAAACGTTCCGTATCATAGCACAGCGAGGTGAATAAAAACAGCTTTCGAGTGGGTTTTCCCCCTATTTGGAGTCTGCTGTTACACCGCTCTGGCCTGCAGGTTTCATGAGGTGTGGCCAGGATGAAGGCAGCAAAACTGTTTTCCGTATGTTTCAAGGGTGCTTCTGAGCAGGCACGACCCAGTTTTCTGAAAAGAATGGAATCAAGAGGAAAATGAACGTGAAAAAGATAGGTATTGTCAGCTACGGCGCGGGTATTCCGGTATGCCGCCTGAAAGTCCAGGAAGTGATCAACGTCTGGAAAAACACCGACCTCAAGCTGGTGGAGGAAAACCTCGGCGTCACGGAAAGAGCCGTGCTGCAACCGGATGAAGATGTCATCACCCTCGGGGTGCTGGCGGCGCAGCGGGCCCTGGACAAAGTCCCCGGCCACCAGCTCGAAGCCCTGTACCTGGGCACTTGCACCAACCCCTATGACTCACGGGCCTCGGCTTCGATCATCCTGGAAATGCTCGGCAGCGGTTACGACGCCTACTGCGCCGACGTGCAGTTCGCCGGCAAGTCCGGCACCTCTGCCCTGCAGATCTGCCAGGCCCTGGTGGCTTCCGGCATGACGGGCAGCGCCCTGGCCATCGGCGCCGACACCATCAACCGCAACACCGCGCCGGGCGACCTGACCGAATCCTATGCCGGGGCCGGCGCCGCCGCGCTGCTGATCGGCAGCCAGAATGTCATCGCCGAATTCGACGCCAGCTTCTCCTGCGCCGCCGATATCGCCGACAACATCCGCCCCCAGGGCGATCGCTACATCCGTTCCGGGATGGGCCTGGGCTCGGACAAGAACAGCATCGGCCTGGAAGACCAGACCCGCCGCGCCGCCGAAGGCCTGATGGCCAAGCTGCACACCAGCCCCGCCGACTATGACTATGTGGTGTTCCAGCAAAACCTGGTGTCCACCCCCTACTCCCTGGGCAAACACCTGGGCTTCAACCCCAAGCAGGTGGAACCGGGCATCTACGCCGGCAGCGTTGGCGATGCCGGATCGGCCAGCCCGCTGCTCGGCCTGATCAACGTGCTGGACCAGGCACGCCCGGGGCAGAAAATTCTTTTGGTGTCCTACGGTTTCGGCGCCGGCAGTGACGCCATCGCCCTGACCGTCACCGACGCCATCGAGCAGTACCAGAAGCACAACAAGCCTCTGCGCGAACTGCTGGAATCCAAGATCTACGTCGACTACGGCACGTCCATCAAGTACGAGTTCAAGTACCTGCGGGCTGACTACGCCCTGACCGCCTATCTCTGATTACGCCTGTCTACGCAAGGAGCATGCACATGTGCGCACGTCGTGTTGCAATCGTTTCGGCCGCCTATACGCCGAAACCCGGAAGTTCACGAGTTCGGCAGACGTTCAAGGAAATGATCGTCGAGTCCGCCTACAAGGCTCTCAAGGACGCCAAGATGCACCCCCGGGAAATCCAGGCCGTGGCCTATGGTTATCACGGTGAAGGCATTTCCGAATATGGCGGCCTGGGCCCGACCATTTCCGACGCCCTGGGCATCAGCCCGGCGCCGACTTTCATGAGCACCGCCAACTGCACCAGCAGCTCGGTGTCGTTCCAGATGGGCCACCAGATGGTGGCCTCCGGGGAGTACGACATCGTCCTGTGCGGCGGCTTCGAGAAGATGACCGATCACTTCAACTACGCCGAATACATCGGCTCCAGCACTGAATGTGAATACGATTACTTCCTCGGCATCTCCCACACCGATGCCTTCGCCCTGGCCACCGCAGAGTACTTCCAGAAGTTCGGCTATGCCGGTCGCGAGGCCGACGTACTGGCCACCTTCGGCCGGCAGATGCGCATCTACGCACAGAACACCCCCACCGCCACCCGTTATGGCCAGCCGATTCCATCCCTGGAAGCGTTGAAGAACAGCGAAGCCTGCGGCTCGATGCTGGCCTGGGGCGAAGCCAGTGGCTGCGCGATCCTGGTGGCCGAGCACCTGGCCCACAAATACACCGACAAACCGGTGTTCGTCCGCGGTTGCGCCTACACCGGGGTTTCGCACTACTTCGGCACGCGCTTCCACAACCCGACCCTGCACCACCCGGGCCTGCCCAAGGACGTGGGCATGGCCGTCTCGGCCAACTCCATCGCCTGCGCGGAAATTGCCTACAAGAAAGCCGGGATCACCGCCAAGGACATCGACGTGGCCCAGGTCTACGACCTGCTCGGCGCCGGGCTGATCCAGATGGAATCCATGGGCATCTGCGGCAAGGGCCAGGCTGGCGACTTCGTGCTCGAAGGCGGCATCGCCCTGGATGGCCAACTGCCGCTGAACACCGACGGCGGCAACATCGGCCGCGGCCACGCCTCCGGCTGCGACGGCATCCTGCACATCACCGAGCTGTTCCGGCAGCTGAGGGGTGAATCCGACAACCAGGTCAAGGGCGCGCGCATCGGCGTGTCGCAGAACCTTGGCGGTTACGCGGCGCACAACTCAGTGATTGTCCTCTCGAACGACTAAGGAGCCCGGACCATGTCCATGTACCCAGAACAGATCCACAGAATGACCACCGCCAGCATGCTTCGCGAATGGCGCGAGCATGGCGGCAAGTACCGCCTCGAAGGCAGCCAGTGCGAAGAATGCAACGAAATCTTCTTCCCCCGGCGCACCGTCTGCGGCGCCTGCAACTCCTTGAGCGTGAAGCCGTACCGCTGCGCGCGCAGTGGCAAGATCGAGGTCATGACCCCGGCCGAGAACCCGATCCTGGCCGCCATGGGCTATGGCGAAACCGTGCCGCGCATCATGGCCATGGTGCGCCTGGACGACGGCCTGGTGATCGCTTCGGAAATCGTCGATGTGTGCGATCAGCAACAGCTGAAAGTCGGTGCGCCGGTGCGCATGGTGATTCGCAAGCATGTACGCGAAAGCAACCTGGCCTGGCAATACGCTTATAAGTTCGTACTGGATATATAAGTTGTTGTTCAAGGTGCCTTTATATAAGGCACCTTGAAGTTAGCCATTAAAATAAAATCCAACTTAAAAGTTACATCAACGGCTACTTCACGCCTCGAAGTTGCCTTAAGGCCCTGATTTCCTTTAGGGCCTACAGATTCCTGTGCCTATGAACGGGGACTATCCCCACCCTTTAACTTATTGGCTTACTTAAAGCCAAGGACCCATCATGTCTACACTTTGCCTTCCACACGTCATGTTTCCGCAACACAAGATCACCCAGCAACAGATGGTCGATCACCTGGAAAGCCTGCACGCCGACCATCCTCGCATGGCCCTGGCCAAGCGCATGATCGCCAACACCGAAGTCAACGAGCGCCACCTGGTGTTGCCGATCGACGAACTGGCGGTGCACACCGGTTTCACCCACCGCAGCATCGTCTACGAGCGTGAAGCCCGGCAGATGTCGTCGGCCGCGGCGCGCCAGGCCATCGAGAATGCCGGGCTGCAGATCAGCGACATTCGCATGGTGATCGTCACTTCCTGCACCGGCTTCATGATGCCGTCGCTGACCGCGCACCTGATCAACGACCTGGCCCTGCCGACCTCCACCGTGCAGTTGCCGATCGCCCAGCTGGGCTGCGTGGCCGGTGCCGCGGCCATCAACCGCGCCAACGACTTCGCCCGGCTCGATGCCCGCAACCATGTACTGATCGTGTCCCTGGAGTTCTCCTCGCTGTGCTACCAGCCGGACGACACCAAGCTGCACGCCTTCATCTCCGCGGCGCTGTTCGGCGATGCGGTATCCGCCTGCGTGCTGCGCGCCGATGACCAGGCCGGCGGCTTCAAGATCAAGAAGACCGAGTCGTACTTCCTGCCCAAGAGCGAGCACTACATCAAGTACGACGTGAAGGACACCGGCTTTCACTTCACCCTCGACAAGGCGGTGATGAACTCCATCAAGGACGTGGCACCGGTGATGGAGAAGCTCAACTACGAGAGCTTCGAACAAAACTGCGCGCACAACGACTTCTTCATCTTCCACACCGGTGGTCGCAAGATCCTCGACGAGCTGGTGATGCACCTGGACCTGGCATCCAACCGGGTCTCGCAATCGCGTAGCAGCCTGTCGGAAGCCGGCAACATTGCCAGCGTGGTGGTGTTCGACGTGCTCAAGCGGCAGTTCGACTCCAACCTCAATCGCGGCGACATCGGCCTGCTGGCGGCCTTCGGCCCCGGCTTCACCGCGGAAATGGCGGTGGGCGAGTGGACCGCCTGATGTGACTGCCTGTGCCTGTCCCACCTGACGTTGCCGGGCTGCAGGGCAACGTCAGGTGGCCTCCCACGGCGCTTGCGCCGGGTTCATGGTTTCACAAGGAAGCTGAGCGATGAACACTGGAATGCCAACCACGGCTGCCAATAGCCGTTACGAAAGATCCATGGTGCTGTTGCTGTCACTGAGTTTCGGGCTGGTGGGGCTGGATCGCTTCATCATCCTGCCGCTGTTTCCGGTGATCATGCACGACCTGCAACTGGACTATCAGGACCTGGGCTACCTGTCCGCCGCGCTGGCCTTCACCTGGGGGCTCTCCGCCCTGGGCATGGGCAGCGTGATCGAGCGCCTGGGCACCCGCCGCGTGCTGGTGACCTCGATTGCCGTGCTTTCGCTGCTGTCCGGTTTTTCCGCGCTGGCCACCGGCGTGCTGGGGCTGGTGATTCTGCGCGGGCTGATGGGCATCTGCGAGGGTGCCTTCACCCCCACCAGCATCATTGTCACCAACGAAGTCTCGCGCCCCGACCGGCGCGGGCTGAACCTGGGTATCCAGCAGGCGCTGTTTCCTATTCTCGGCCTGTGCCTGGGGCCGTTGATCGCCGCTTACCTCCTGCAAATCACTGGCTCGTGGCGTGCGGTGTTCGCCATCATTTCCCTGCCGGGCCTGCTGCTGGCCGCCTACCTGTGGAAAACCTACCGACCGCTGCCGGTGCCCCAGGCCGACCGCACCGCAGGCACCTGGCTGGCGGCCTTCAAGAGCGGCAACGTGAGCCTGAACATCCTGATCATGTTCTGCATACTCACCTGCCAGTTCGTACTCTGCGCCATGCTGCCCAGCTACCTGACCGACCATATGCACCTGGAAAGCCTGTCCATGGCCTTCGTCATCTCGGCCATCGGCCTGGGCGGCTTCATCGGCCAATTGATCATCCCCGGCATGTCCGACCGTCTCGGGCGCAAGCCGGTGGTGTCGGTATGCTTCATGACCAGCAGCACACTGGTGGGCCTGCTGATCGTCAGCCCGCCTCTTCCCTGGCTGCTGTTCCTGCTGCTGTTCCTGCTGTCGTTCTTCAACTTCAGCCTGATCTGCATGACGGTCGGCCCGCTGACCAGCGAGTCGGTCGCCCCGGCCCTGTTGCCGACGGCGACCGGAATCGTGGTGGGGTTCGGCGAGATCCTGGGTGGCGGGTTGTCACCGGCCGTGGCCGGGTTCGCCGCCAGCCATTTCGGCCTGCCATCGATCCTGTACGTGGCCCTGAGCGGCAGCCTGGCCGGCTTGCTGCTGTCATTCCTGCTCAAGGAACAAGCCCTCGAACCGCGCCGCTCACGCGCGCGCGAAGCTCTGCCCATCCTCCCCGCCCCCTTGCCCCTGAAGGACTAGAGAATCATGGACGATTACCTGCTGTTGCTGGATGTCTGCCACAAGGACCAGCGCGCCATCGGGCTGTTCGACTTTCACAATGGCCGCAGCGTGCGGGCCTATTCCGAACACGGCGGGCTGTACGAGACCCTCCTGTTCTGCAGCCGTCGCCATCTGGGCTGGAGCGAACACCTGCGCAGCCTTGCGCCCCATCCGCAACTGCCGGCGGACGGCCCCCAGCAAGGCCCGTTGCGCCCACCGCTCAAGCCTCGGGACAACCTGCTGGTGCAGGTCAGCGAAGTCACCCTGAACACCCCGCACACCCGCCAGGGCTGGTTCTACAAGGGCAATGGCAGCCTGCTGAAGACCGACGGTGAGCCGCTGATGATTCCGTACCACGCCCAGAGCATTTCCAGCCAGCCCGGAGTGGTGTGCGTGTACCTGGTGGACCCCTTCGGCCAGTTGCGCTTTGTCGGCTTCAGCCTCGGCCACGACATTCACGACCCGCTGCTGAGCCATCAGGACGCCAGCTCCTGCGCGCAGTCGCGGTTGCGCCAGTACGCCATCGCCCCGGCGCTGATCCTCGGCGAACTGCAGAACGGCCTGTCACTCAATGTCCGGGTCGAACGCCAGGGCACGCCGTTGCCGCAGCGCAGCTATCGCCTCGACCTGCAGAACTGGTGGGCTATTCGCAAATACTCCCAGGCCTTCCTCGAACAGCACGAACAGTTCCTGCAACCGGGCATGGTCCACTATGTGTTCCACAGCGCCAGCCGGCGCGAGAGCGACCTGCAGTTGCAGCACGGTGACTGGCTGGACCTGGACTGCCCGGAGCTGGAACTGGGCCTGGGCAACCAGGTGATCGAGGAAGAGTTGCTGCACCTCTATCCCCTGGAAACCCAACCAGCCCGTGCCAGCGCCCATGGCAGCCAGCCGGTGCGGACGCGCCACCACTACTGAGGCCCGTTCAGCGGTAGTCCGCCAGCGGCACGCAGGCGCAGAACAGGTTGCGGTCGCCATAGACGTTGTCCACCCGGTTCACCGCCGGCCAGTACTTGTGGGCCCGGGTATGGGCGGTGGGCAGCACCGCCTGTTCGATACTGTAGGAGCGCTCCCAGACTCCGGTGATATCCGCCAGGGTATGGGGAGCGCCCTTGAGCGGGTTGTCCTCGGCCGGCCAGTTGCCCTCCTGCACCTGGGCGATCTCGGCGCGGATGCTCAGCATGGCTTCGACAAAACGGTCGAGCTCGGCCTTGGATTCGCTTTCCGTGGGTTCCACCATCAGCGTGCCCGGCACCGGGAAGGACATGGTCGGGGCGTGGAAGCCGTAGTCCATCAAGCGCTTGGCCACGTCTTCCTCGCTGATCCCGGTCTGGGCCTTGAGCGGGCGCAGATCGAGGATGCATTCGTGAGCCACCCGACCGTTGCGCCCGCTGTAGAGCACCGGGAAGGCACCGCTCAATTGCTCGGCCAGATAGTTGGCCGCAAGGATCGCCACCTCGCTGGCATCCGCCAGTTGCGGCCCCATCAGGGCGATGTACATCCAACTGATGGGCAGGATGCTCGCACTGCCCCAGGGCGCGGCGCTGACGGCGCCGTTCTCCGGCAACGGCCCGTCGATGGGCACCACCGGGTGGTTGGCGACAAACGGCGCCAGGTGCGCGCGCACGCCAATCGGCCCCATGCCCGGGCCACCGCCGCCATGGGGAATGCAGAAGGTCTTGTGCAGGTTCATGTGCGAGACATCCGCGCCAATGTCCGCCGGCCGGGCCAGGCCCACCTGGGCATTGAGGTTGGCGCCGTCCATGTACACCTGGCCGCCGTGGCTGTGGATAACTTCACAGATCTGGCTGATGCCCTCTTCGTACACGCCGTGGGTCGAGGGGTAGGTAGCCATCAGGCACGACAGGCGCTCGCCGGCCGCCTGGGCCTTGGCCTTCAGGTCCTCCAGGTCGACGTTGCCGGCCTCGTCGCACTCGACGATCACCACCTGCATCCCGGCCATCTGCGCCGAGGCCGGGTTGGTGCCGTGGGCCGACGCCGGGATCAGGCAGACATGCCTACCGCCTTGCCGGCGGCTCTCGTGGAAACGACGAATCGCCAGCAGCCCGGCGTACTCACCCTGGGCCCCGGAGTTGGGCTGCATGCAGATGGCATCGAAACCGGTGATGGCGCACAGCCAACGCTCCAGCTCCGCGATCATCAGGCCATAGCCGGCAGCCTGCTCCCGGGGTGCGAAGGGATGCAGGTTGGCGAACTCCGGCCAGGTAATGGGGATCATCTCGCTGCTGGCATTGAGCTTCATGGTGCAGGAGCCCAGGGGAATCATCGACTGGTTGAGCGCCAGGTCCTTGTTCTCCAGTTGCTTGAGGTAGCGCAACATTTCGGTTTCGCTGTGATGGGCACTGAACACCGGGTGGGTCAGGTAGCGCGTGCGTCGCAGCAGCGGGTCGGGAATCCCCGACTCCAGTGCCTCGGCGTCCAGGCTGCTGACATCCAGGCCGTGGTCGGCCCCCAGGAACACGTCGAACAAACGGGCCACGGTGCTTTCGTCACAGGTTTCATCCAGGCTCAACCCCAGCCGGCCACGGCCGAGAATCCGCAGGTTGATCTGCTGCGCCCTGGCGCTTTCGATGATCGCCGTCTGGCTGCCGCCGACCTCCAGGGTCAGGGTATCGAAGAAGTGTCGGTTGACCCTGGCAATGCCGTGGCGCTCCAGGCCGACCGCGAGGATGCAAGTCAGCCGGTGTACCCGCTGGGCAATGCGCTTGAGTCCGGTCGGACCGTGATAGACGGCGTAGAAGCCCGCGATATTGGCCAGTAGCACCTGGGCGGTGCAGATGTTCGAGTTGGCCTTCTCGCGGCGGATATGCTGCTCGCGAGTCTGCAAGGCCATGCGCAGGGCCACCTGGCCGCGGGCATCCTTGGACACACCGATGATGCGCCCCGGCATCGCCCGCTTGTACTCGTCGCGGCAGGCGAAAAACGCCGCATGGGGGCCGCCGTAGCCCATGGGCACGCCGAAGCGCTGGGACGAACCGAGCACCACGTCGGCCCCCAGTTCGCCCGGCGGGGTCAGCAGCAACAGGCTGAGCAGGTCGGCCGCGACACAGGCCAGGGCCTGCTGGGCGTGCAACTGATCGATCAGCGGCCGCAGGTCGCGGATCTCGCCATGGGTGTCCGGGTACTGTAACAACGCGCCGAACACCTGGTGCCCGGACAATTCGTCGACCCCGCCGACCACCAGTTCGAAACCGAAGCCTTCGGCCCGGGTGCGGACCACGGAAATGGTTTGCGGGTGGCAGTGTTCATCGACAAAGAACAGGTTGCTCGAAGACTTGCTCACGCGCTTGGCCAGGGCCATGGCTTCGGCGGCGGCGGTGGCTTCGTCCAGCAACGAGGCGTTGGCCAGGTCCAGGCCGGTGAGGTCGATGGTCATCTGCTGGAAATTCAGCAAGGCTTCGAGCCTGCCCTGGGCGATTTCCGGCTGGTAGGGGGTATAGGCGGTGTACCAGCCAGGGTTCTCCAGCACGTTGCGCAGGATCACCGTCGGCGTCAGCGTGGCGTGGTAACCCATGCCGATCAGGCTGGTCCAGACCTGGTTCTGCCCGGCATAACCCTTGAGCCTGGCCAGGGCGGCCGCTTCGTCCAGGGCCGGCGGCAGATCCAGGGCGCGGTTGAAGCGGATTCCCGGCGGCACCGTCTGTTCGATCAGTTCGGCCCGGCTGCCCAGCCCGAGGCTGGCGAGCATCGCTTGCTGCTCCTCGGCGTCGGGCCCCAGGTGCCGGTTGAGAAAAGCGTTGGGCTCACGTAACTGGCTCAAAGATAGCAACTGGGACATGGCAGGCTCTCTCCGATAAACGGCGCTCAGCGTCGCTGCAACAGGGTGCCAAGCAGCATAGCAGTCGATTTCCCGCGTCGACGCTCTGGCGTCCCGGGGCAAACGGTACCATCATGCTCGACGTCAACGCGCCAGCCACGGCGCATCGCAACCTGTGCCCTTATCGTCCGCTTATCGGGTGTCCCATTGTCATGAGCCAACTGCCTTTCCTGCCGTTCTCCAAACCCACCATCGATGAACCCACCATCGCCGCTGTCGGCGAAGTCCTGCGTTCGGGCTGGATCACCAGCGGCCCCAAGGTCCAGGCCTTCGAAGCCCAGCTCTCGGAGTTCTTCGGCGGGCGCACGGTACGCACCTTCAACTCCGGCACCTGCACCATGGAGATCGCCTTGCGCATTGCCGGCATCGGTGCCGGAGATGAGGTCATCACCACGCCGATTTCCTGGGTGGCCACCGCCAACGTGATCCTCGAAGTCGGGGCCACGCCGGTGTTCGCCGATATCGACCCGGTCACCCGCAATATCGACCTGGCCCAGGTCGAAGCCGCCATCACCCCGCGCACCAAGGCCATCATCCCGGTGTACCTGGCCGGGCTGCCGGTGGACATGAGCCGCCTCTACGCCCTGGCCAACAAGCACGGCCTGCGGGTAGTGGAAGATGCCGCCCAGGCCCTGGGCTCCAGCTGGAACGGTCAGCGCATTGGTGCCGGTGGCGACTTCGTATCCTTCAGCTTCCAGGCCAACAAGAACGTCACCTCGTCCGAGGGCGGCTGCCTGGTGCTCAACACACCAGAGGAAGTGCGCCTGGCCGAGAAGTACCGCCTGCAGGGCGTGACCCGCAACGGCTTTGACGGCCTGGATGTGGATGTGCTTGGCGGCAAGTTCAACATGACCGACGTGGCGGCCGCCATTGGCCTGGGCCAGTTTGCCCATATCGAGGCGATCACCGCCCATCGCCGTGAGCTGGCCCGGCACTATTTCGAATGCTTCGGCAGCGACTTCGAAGCCCGCTACGGCGCCCAGCTACCGCCGGCGGATTTCAGCAACAGCAACTGGCACCTGTTCCAGTTGGTGCTGCCAGAGCGCAAGGATGGCAAGCCGGCGCGGGCCACGTTCATGGAGCAGATGCAGGAACGCGGGATTGGCATCGGCTATCACTACCCGCCGATTCACTTGCTGAGCCTGTACCGCGAGCGCGGTTTCAAGGAGGGGATGTTCCCGGTGGCGGAACGGGTCGGTCGGCTGATCGTCTCGTTGCCCATGTTCACCGCCATGAGCAAGGCCGACGTGGAACGTGCGGTGGCGGCGGTGAAAGAAGTGTTGCAAGCCTGAGGGGCTTCGCCAGCCAGCTTGCTCCTGCAACGGGAGCGGGCGGGCTGGCGAGAACGGCTTACTCGCCGATGGCGGCCTTGTAGCCGGCGGCGTCCAGCAGCTTGTCCAGATCGCCCGGGTTGCTTGGCTTGAGCTTGAAGATCCAGGCACCGTACGGATCGCTGTTGAGCAGCTCGGGGCTGGCGCTCAGCTCTTCGTTGACCGCAATCACTTCACCGGCCACCGGCGCATAGATGTCGGAAGCGGCTTTCACCGACTCCACCACACCGGCCTGGTCCCCTGCGCCAAACACGTTGCCGACTTCAGTCAGCTCGACGAAAACCACGTCGCCCAGGGCTTCCTGAGCGTGGTCGCTAATACCTACGGTCACGCTGCCGTCGGCCTCCAGACGGGCCCATTCGTGACTGTCGGCAAAACGCAGGTGGGCAGGGATATCGCTCATGTTCTGTGTCCTCAAGAAGAAGTGTCAGCGGCGCAATGCCTGCTGGAAATAGTTAAATCAGGGTTTTGCCGTGGCGCACGAAGGTCGGCTTGACCACCCGGACCGGGTACCACTTGCCGCGGATCTCCACTTCGGCACGGTCGGCGGTGGCCATCGGCACCCGCGCCAGTGCGATCGATTTGCTCAGCGTAGGAGAGAAACTACCACTGGTGATCTCCCCTTCGCCAACATCGGCGATGCGAACCACCTGATGAGCGCGCAAAACCCCGCGCTCTTCGAGCACCAGCCCCACCAGTTTCTGCTTCACCCCGGCCGCTCGCTCGGCTTCCAGGGCACTGCGACCGATGAACTGGCGTGACGCCGGCTCCCAGGCAATGCTCCAGGCCATGTTGGCCGCCAGGGGAGAAACATCCAGATGGATGTCCTGGCCATAGAGGTTCATGCCGGCCTCCAGGCGCAGGGTGTCCCGAGCGCCCAGGCCGATGGGCGAGATCCCCGCCCCCACCAGGTCGTTGAAGAAGGCCGGGGCCTGGTCGGCCGGCAGGACGATCTCCAGCCCGTCCTCGCCGGTGTAACCGGTACGGGCAATGAACCAGTCGCCGTCGAAGCCGGCTTCGAATGGCTTGAGCTGCTGGATCAGGGTGCCGCGGGACTGGGTCACCAGCTCGGCAATCTTGTGCCGCGCCTGAGGACCCTGGATCGCCAGCATTGCCAGCTCCGGGCGCTCGTGCAACTGCACCTGGAAATCCCCCAGCTGCGCCTGCATCCAGGCCAGGTCCTGATCCCGGGTGGCGGCATTGAGCGCCAGGCGATAAGCGTCTTCGAGGCGATAGACGATCATGTCGTCAACGATGCCGCCCCGTTCATTGAGCATGGTGCTGTACAGAGCCTGGCCGGGGTTGTGCAGGCGTTCGACATCATTGGCCAGCAACCGCTGGAGCCAGGCCTTGGCCTGGGTACCGCTGACATCGATCACGGTCATGTGGGATACATCGAACACACCGCAATCACGTCGCACCTGATGGTGCTCCTCGACCTGCGAGCCGTAATGCAAGGGCATATCCCAACCGCCAAAATCGACCATTTTCGCGCCGAGGGCGAGATGCAGGTCATACAGAGGCGTACGCTGTCCCATGGGTCTCTCCTTCCGGGCGTGGCGAGGGTGCGGACTGGCGCTGTGCTGTGAAAGCCTTGAAATAGATGGCTTTCAGCCGATTTCAGCGTCCCGGCCAAACAACAGGCCGCACCGAATGCCGCGCATTGTAGCTGCAAGGTGCAAGGCTGGCACCTAACCGATTCGATGGGCCGAGCGGCGGATCAGGCCAATCACCGGCAGCAGGCCCACCAGCACCAGGGTCAGTGCCGGCAGCGAGGCCCGGGCCCACTCCCCTTCACTGGTCATCTCGAAGATCCGCACCGCCAGCGTGTCCCAGCCAAACGGGCGCATCAGCAAGGTAGCGGGCATTTCCTTGAGCACATCGACGAATACCAGCAAGGCGGCGCTCAAGGTCCCGGGCAGCAACAACGGCAGATACACTTTGAAAAACAGTCGCGGGCCAGCGACCCCCAGGCTGCGCGCCGCTTCAGGGAGCGACGGACGGATCCGCTCCAGGCTGTTTTCCAGCGGCCCGTAGGCCACGGCGATAAAACGCACCAGATAGGCCAGCAGCAAGGCGGACAGGCTGCCCAGCAGCAGCGGCTTGCCGGCCCCGCCCAACCAGCCGGACAGCGGGATCACCAGCTCGCGATCCAGGTAACTGAAGGCCAGCATGATCGATACCGCCAGTACCGAGCCGGGCAAGGCGTAGCCCAGGTTGGCCAGGCTGACCCCGGCGCGGATGCCCCGGGTCGGCGCCAGGCGTCGGGCGAAGGCCAGGAGCAAAGCCACACTGACAGTGATCAACGCCGCCATGCCGCCCAGGTACAGGGTGTGGATGATCAAGCCGGCATACCGCTCATCCAGGTCGAAGCGCCCGCGCTGCCAGAACCAAGCCAGCAACTGCAGCAGCGGAATCACGAAGGCACAGGCGAACACCAGCAGGCACCAGCCCGTGGCCGCCAACGCCTTGAGCCCGCGCAACTGGTACAGCGCCTTGCCCCGGGGCCGCTCGTTGCCGGTACGGCTGGCGCCACGGGCGCGTCGTTCGCCGTACAGCACCAGCATCACCGCCAGCAGCAGCAGGCTGGCCAGCTGGGCGGCGCTGGAAAGGCTGAAGAAACCGTACCAGGTCTTGTAGATGGCGGTGGTGAAGGTATCGAAGTTGAACACCGACACCGCACCGAAATCCGCCAGGGTTTCCATCAGCGCCAGGGCCACCCCGGCACCGATGGCCGGTCGAGCCATGGGCAGCGCCACCCGCCAGAACGCCTGCCAGGGCGATTGGCCGAGGACCCGTGCGGCTTCCATCAGCCCCTTGCCCTGGGCCAGGAAGGCGTTGCGCGCCAGCAGGTAGACATAGGGATAGAACACCAGCACCAGCACCAGGATCACCCCACCGGTGGAACGTACCCGCGGCAGCCGCAGGCCGCTGCCAAACCATTCCCGCAGCAGGCTTTGCACCGGCCCGGAAAAATCCAGCAGGCCGACAAAGACGAAAGCCAGCACATAGGCCGGGATCGCAAAGGGCAGCATCAAGGCCCAGTCCAGCCAGCGCCGTCCGGGAAATTCACAGAGACTGGTGAGCCAGGCCAGGCTCACGCCCAGCAGCGTGACACCAACGCCCACCCCGAGCACCAGGGTCAGGGTATTGCCCAACAACCGCGGCATTTGCGTGTCCCACAGGTGGGACCAGATCTGCTGGTCGACGGCCTGCCAGGACAACAACAGCACACTCAGCGGCAAAAGGACCAGGGCCGCTACGGCAAAGACCAGGGGATACCAGCGACGTTGAGCGGGATGGGCCACAAAAAACTCTCGGGCAGGTGGAACAGACAAAAATACTTGCGCAAAACACGTGGTGCGAGGGAGCGGCACCCGCTGGGCGCCAGGGCAGCCCCAACGGCTGCGACCCCGTTACGCCAGTTGAATCACCTAATCAGGGCTTGCCACCGCTACGCGGTTGAACAGGAGCCAGCTCCCTCACCACAAAAACCCAGCCGCTAAAGAAAACGCCCCGCAAAAGCGGGGCGCAGTATAACGGCAGGCTCAGTTCCAGCCAGCGCGGTCCATCAGGCGAATGGCTTCGGCCTGGCGCTTGCCGGCGATCTCGACCGGCAGGGTGTCGGCCACGAACTTGCCCCAGCTGGCCACTTCCGCGGAAGGCGCTACCGCCGGGTTGGCCGGGAACTCCTGGTTGACGTCGGCGAAGATCTTCTGCGCCTCAGGCGTGGTCATCCACTCCACCAGGGCCTTGGCCGCTTCCGGGTGCGGCGCGTGTTGGGTCAGGCCGATGCCCGACAGGTTGACGTGCACTCCACGATCGCCCTGGTTCGGCCAGAACAGCTTCACCGCCAGGTTCGGTTTCTGCTTGTGCAGGCGGCCGTAGTAGTAGGTGTTGACGATGCCGACGTCGCATTGCCCGGCATTGATCGCGTCCAGCACCGCGATGTCGTCGGAGAACACATCGGTAGACAGGTTGTTGACCCAACCCTTGATGATCTCTTCGGTCTTCTCGGCACCGTGGGTCTCGATCAGCGTGGCGGTCAGGGACTGGTTGTAGACCTTCTTCGCCGTGCGCAGGCACAGGCGGCCTTCCCACTGCTTGTCCGCCAGGGCTTCATAGGTGGTCAGTTCTGAAGGTTTGACCCGGTCGGTGGAGTAGGCCAGGGTCCGCGCCCGCAGGCTCAGGCCGGTCCAGGCGTGGTTGGAAGAGCGATACTGCAGGGGAATGTTGCTGTCGATGACCTTGGAAGTGAACGGCTGGAGGATGCCCATCTGCTCGGCCTGCCAGAGGTTGCCGGCATCCACGGTGAGCAGCAGGTCGGCGGTGGCGTTCTCGCCCTCGGCCTTGATCCGCTGCATCAGGGGCGCTTCCTTGTCGGTGATGAACTTGATCTTCACCCCGGTCTTCTGGGTGTAGGCATCGAACACCGGCTTGATCAGCTCATCGATACGCGAGGAGTAGACCACGACTTCATCGGCGGCCTGGGCGGCGCTGCCGATGAGTGTGAGGGCCAGGGCGGTCAGTAGACGCTTCGGTGCCAACATGGGAGCGGTCTCTCGATTTCAAAGTGAGGCGAAATGATAAGGACTCCCATTTGCCATCTCAACCGAACCCGGCGCCGAGGCGTTACCAGATGTTGCGTAAGCTCGTCCTCGCGAAGCTTCGCCGGCAAGCCGGCGCCTAGGCTCTGGCCAGTTCCGGCAAGTCGCCGCTCAGGCCCAGGGCCTGGCGCACGAACAGGGCCTTGGCCTCGGGCATCTGGTCGATCACCTTGAGGCCCGTGTTGCGCAGCCAGCGCATGGGCAGCGGGTCGGCCTGGAACAGCCGCTCGAAGCCTTCCATGGCCGCCATCAGCGCCAAGTTGTGGGGCATGCGCCGGCGCTCGAAGCGGCTCAGCACCTTGACCTCGGCCAGGCGCTCGCCACGGCTGGCCGCCTGCAGCAGCACTTCGGCCAGCACCGCAGCGTCGAGGAAGCCCAGGTTGACCCCCTGCCCCGCCAACGGGTGGATGGTGTGGGCGGCGTCGCCGATCAGCGCCAGGCCTTCGGCCACATAGCGCTTGGCATGGCGTTGGCGCAACGGCACGCAGAGCCGCGGGTCGGCGCTGATCACCGAACCCAGGCGGCCTTCGAAGGCGCGCTCCAGTTCGGCGCAGAAGCTCTCGTCATCCAGCGCCATCAGGCGCTCGGCCTCACTCGGGGTGGTCGACCAGACGATCGAACACCAATCATGCTGCCCGTCCCGCACCAACGGCAGAAACGCCAGCGGGCCGGTGTCGGTGAAGCGTTGCCAGGCGGTCAATTGATGAGGCTGGCTGCTGCGCACGCTGGTGACGATGGCGTGATGCAGGTAATCCCACTCACGGGTGGCGCAGCCCGTCAGACGACGCACCGCCGAATTGGCACCGTCGGCGGCGACCACCAATGGCGCGCGCAGTTGCCGGCCATCCGCCAGGGTCAGCAGCCAGTCGTCGCCGGAGCGGCGCATCTGCTCCAGACGGGCATTGGCCAGCAGGCCGATATCGCATTCGTGCAAGCGTTCGAGCAAGGCATCCTGAACCACTCGGTTCTCGACGATATGCCCCAGCACCTCGGCATGCACGCTGGACGCCGAAAAGTGGATCTGCCCGGTGCCGCTGCCGTCCCAGACCTGCATGTCGCAATAGGGGCTGCTACGGCGCCGAGCGATGCCGTCCCAGGCGCCCAGGCGCTCCAGGATACGCTGGCTGGCCGCCGACAAGGCACTGACCCGAGGCTCGAACGGCGCCTGGTCATCGAAGGGTTTGACACTCAGGGAACCGCCATCGAGCAGCAGCACTTCCAGGCCGCTGCCCTGCAACGCCAACGCCAAGGCACTGCCGACCATTCCGGCTCCGACAATCAGCACATCTGCGCGCATTTCCATGCTTTAGGCCTGTCTCACTGGCGGCTTGAGCCGCACATAAAGGGTTTTATCGACCCGCGCCACCAGGGTGCCGGAGCCGTCATGAATCTCGACCTGCCACTGCGGCAGGTACTTCTCGCCCGTTGCGGTCTGCTGGCGCACATCGTCGAGCAGCGCCTGGTCGATACTGAGCCGGGCAAACACCGGCCCTCTGCCCGGGGCGATGAAATCGATGGTCGCGGCCTTGTCCCAGACGATGTAGCCGGGGCCCAGGTTCTCCATCAGCATCAGCATGAAGAACGGGTCCACCATGGAATACAGGCTGCCGCCGAACTGGGTGCCGACATAGTTGCGGTTGTACCAGCCCAGGCCCATGCAGACCTGGACATCACAGAAATCCGCGCTGATGTGCCGAACCCGCACGCCAGCCCCGAGGTAGGGCGGGTACAGGTTCAACACCCAGCGCAACAGGCGGGCCTTGCCGAACCGCCGGGTCAGCCAGTCACGCATCCGGGCGAGTGCCCAGGCCCATGGCCTGGCGAGCGAACCAGCGTTTGGCCGGGGGCAGCAGGTCCAGGCCGAGCAGGCCCAGGTTGCGCCCCACGGATAGCAACGGCAGTTTGCTCCCGAACAGCCGGGTGACCTGATCGGAGAAGCCCACAGTCAGGTTCTGGTCCAGGCGCTGACGTTCGCGGTAGGTCTGCAGCACGGCAAAATCCCCCGGCAGCGCTTCGCTGGCCAACAAGGCATCCGCCAGGGCCTGGGCATCGCGCAGCGACAGGTTGAAGCCCTGGCCGGCGATCGGATGCAGGCTGTGAGCCGCATTGCCCAGCACCACCAGATGGGGGCGCACCTGTTCCTCGGCTTCCACCAGGGACAGCGGGTAGAGGTGGCGGGCGCCGACTTGCTTCAGGGTGCCCAGGCGGTAACCGAACACGCCCTGCAACTCACTGAGGAAGCTGCGCTCGTCCAGGTCGGCCAGACGTTGTGCATCCATGCCCTGGCGGGTCCAGATCAGTGCACAGCGATTGTCCGGCAGCGGCAGCAAGGCCATCGGGCCATCGTCGGTGAAGCGCTCGAAGGCCATGCCGTTGTGGGCTTCGCTGGGGGTGATGTTGGCAATCAGCGCACTCTGGTTGTAGGGGCGGTTCTTGACCCCGATGCCCAGTTGTTCGCGCAGGCCGGAGCGGCCGCCGTCAGCCAGCACGGCGAGATCGCATTCCAGGGTGGTTTCGTCGTTCAGGGTCAGGCGATAGCCGCCTGCCAGGGGCTCCAGACGGGTGACTTCGGCCGGGCAGCGCCAGCTGATCACATCCTTGTCCAGCCCTTGCCACAGGCATTGGCCGAGCCAGGCGTTTTCCACCACATAGCCCAGGGCCGGCACCCCCTCTTCCATGGCCGACAGGCGCGCGGTGGAGAACCGCCCACGGTCGGACACGTGAATCTGCTTGATCGGCTCGGCACGCCGGGAGATTGCCTGCCACAGCCCCAGGCGCTGGTAGATCTGCCGAGCGCCAAAGGACAGGGCCGAGGAGCGGGCGTCGTAGCTGGGCTGGAAACTGTCGCCGGGAGCGAAGGGCTCGATCAGCACGATCTTCCAGCCCCGGGCCTTGGCGCCGGCCTGCAGGGCCAGGGCCAGGCTCGCGCCTACCAGGCCGCCACCGATGATGGCCAGATTGACCCGGCTCATGAGGCCTGGACCCGGGCAGCGGCCATCAACGCCTCGATTTCGGCGACGCTTTTCGGTACGCCGCCTGTCAGAATTTCACAGCCCTGCTTGGTCACTACCACGTCGTCCTCGATGCGCACGCCGATGCCGCGCCACTTCTTCGCTACCTGCTGGTTGTCCGGGGAGATGTAGATGCCCGGCTCCACGGTCAGCGCCATGCCGACCTCCAACACCCGCCACTCGCCGCCGACCCGATACTCGCCGACGTCGTGTACATCCATGCCCAGCCAGTGTCCGGCACGGTGCATGTAGAACGTCTTGTAGGCCTCGCTGGCAATCAGCTGGTCCACATCGCCTTCCAGCAGGCCCAGTCGCACCAGGCCGGCGGTGATCACCTGGACCGTCGCCTCGTGAGCCTGGTTCCAGTGCTTGTTCGGGGCGATCTGGGCAAAGGCCGCTTCCTGGGAAGCCAGCACCAGTTCGTAGATCGCCTTCTGCTCCGGCGAAAACTTGCCGTTGACCGGCCAGGTGCGGGTGATATCGCTGGCATAGCAGTCGATCTCGCAACCGGCGTCGATCAGCACCAGGTCACCATCCTTGAGCACGGCGTCATTCTGTTGGTAATGCAGGATGCAGCTGTTGCGGCCCGCCGCGACGATCGAGCCGTAGGCCGGCATCTTCGCCCCACCCTTGCGGAATTCGTAATCCAGCTCGGCTTCCAGGCTGAACTCATGCAACCCGGGACGGCTGGCCTGCATTGCGCGGATATGGGCCTGGGCGGAAATCCGTGCGGCCTCGCGCATCACCTTCACTTCTGCCGCCGATTTATACAGGCGCATGTCGTGCAGCAGATGATCCAGGGCAACGAATTCGTTCGGGGGCTGGGCGCCGAGGTGCGCTTTAGAGCGGATCACGTTGATCCAGTCCATCAGGTGACGATCGAATTCGGGGTTGCTGCCCATGGCCGAGTAAACCCGGTCGCGACCTTCGATCAGGCCCGGCAGGATGTCGTCGATATCGGTGATGGGAAAGGCGTCGTCGGCACCGTAGTCGCGAATCGCACCCTCCTGGCCAGCCCGCAAGCCGTCCCAGAGTTCGCGCTCCGGGTTGCGCTCGCGACAGAACAGCACGTACTCGCCGTGCTCCCGGCCGGGGATCAGCACGATTACCGCCTGGGGCTCGGGAAACCCGCTGAGGTACTGGAAATCGCTGTCCTGGCGGTAGACGTGCTCCACATCGCGATTGCGAATGGCCACGGCCGCCGCCGGCAGGATCGCGATGCTGTTGGGCTCCATCTGCGCCATGAGCGCCTTGCGGCGACGGCTGTATTCCGCTTTCGGGATATGAATCATGGGCGGACGCAGTTCCCTGTCAGTCAGTGCAGAGAAGGCTTGGCAGCCGGCGCAACGGTCTTGTTGGTCTCGGTGAACAGCAGCAGAGGCGCAACCCGCAGGTACTCCATCACTTCCATGTAGTCGCTTTCACCGTCATCGGATTCCTCCAGCGCGTCCTGGACCTGAGCGATGGCTGCAAGGTCCTGCAACACTTCCGTGGCCTCGACGCTCAGGGCACTGCTGTCGCGGGAATTGAGGCCGAAACCGGCGAGGAACCCCTGGCACCACTGGCCCAGGGCAGCGGCACGCTCGGTCAGGGGTGCGTCGTCGCTGGGCAGCAGCAGGACCACGGTCATGTCATCGCTGGTGAGCTCGCCCTTGACCATCTCCTGCAGGCCGATCAAGGCGCTGCGCACGTTGTCTTGCGGCTCGCCTTCGAGCAGTTCGGCGGCGTCCACCAGCCAGCCGTCGACTTCGAAGCCGGCGCCGGCGCAGCTGCGGCCCAGCAACAGGCCGTGCAGCTCGGCAGGAGAAACAGGATGACCGCTGCTGCTGAGCAGGGTGGCGAAGGCGTTGTACGGGGAATTCTGAATGGGCATGGGCAGCTAGGCGCCAAGCGGCGCAATGTCTAGAATGAAGGCCTTGTATCGTAGGGCGTGTCATCATTCATTGCCAGCGCCGCGTTGTGCTTTGCGCCCCGTTACAGTGGCCCGCAGGGCCTGGGGCGACAGACAGATTGCCGACCGGCCAACGCCAGATGCGCCACGACTGCTCAGGCCATTGAGGCGCTGCCCAGCCAGTTGCCACTCATCAGACCAACTTCAGTGGGACACAATGGAAGACACCGACCTGCACGCACTGATGGCCAGACTCGAACTGCTAATTACCCGGGTCGAGCAACTAAAGAGTCAAAACGCACTCTTATTAGCTCAGGAAAAGACCTGGCGCGAGGAACGCGCGCACCTCATTGAAAAAAACGAAATCGCCCGGCGTAAGGTCGAATCGATGATTTCGCGCCTCAAGGCCCTGGAGCAAGACTCATGAGTTCAAGCAATAGCGTTACCGTGCAGATCCTCGACAAAGAGTATTCGATCATCTGCCCCCAGGAAGAGCGTAGCAATCTGGTGAGCGCCGCCCGTTACCTGGACGGCAAGATGCGCGAGATCCGCAGCAGCGGCAAAGTCATCGGCGCCGATCGCATCGCGGTCATGGCCGCCCTGAACATTACCCACGACCTGCTGCACCGCCAGGAGCGCCCGGATGTGCAGGCCAGCGCCACCACCCGGGAACAGGTAAGGGATCTGCTGGAGCGTGTTGACCTGGTTCTGGCCACCGATTCGGACACAAGCAAAGCTGATTCCTGACAGCGGTTGCGGTATACTCCCGCCACTCCCTGGGGTGCTTGCCAGTTGGCGATGTCCCTGAGCCGATTCGCACTACCCTGGAAGTTGCACGTTGGGCTGGTGTGCATGTCCGCTAGACGGAAAGCCTTAAAGCCTGCTGCATCTTCCGCCTTGAACTTTCGGGTTCAAGGGCTAAGTCGACAGCGGTTCGCCTGGGGAGCCTGAATTGCCAACCAATGCCAGTTATCCATGCTGGCATTGGTTTTTCCGGGTAGGCTGTTCTGCCACATCCGCTCTTCTCGTAGCCTCTTTCATGACCGAACCTGCGCCGCTTTCCCGCCCGCAACTTCGCCGCATGCTGCGCAAGGCCCGTCGCGCCCTGAGCCCTGCCGAGCAACGCCAGGCAGCCCTTGGTCTGTACCGCCAACTGGCACAGGACCCGGTGTTTCGTCGGGCACGGCACCTGTCCCTGTATCTGCCCACCGACGGTGAAATCGACCCGCGCCTGCTGCTGCGTGCCGCCCAGCGCCGGGGCAAGGCCACCTACCTGCCGGTGCTCAGCGCCTGGCCCCGGACCAAGATGGTTTTCCAGCGCGTCCTCCCGGGAGAAACGCTGCGGCCCAATCGTTTTCGCATTCTCGAGCCCCGGGTCAATTGCGCGCGGCAACGCAAGGTCTGGGCCCTGGACCTGGTGCTGCTGCCCCTGGTTGGCTTTGATGAAGAAGGCGGACGCCTGGGGATGGGTGGCGGCTTTTATGACCGCAGCCTGGCCTACCTTGCGCGGCGCCAGAACTGGCGCAAGCCGAAGCTGCTGGGCCTGGCCCATGAATGTCAGAAAGTCGGAAAGCTGGACCAGGCCAGTTGGGATGTACCCCTGCACGGCACGGTGACGGATCGGGGGTGGTACTTCGCTCGATAGGTGCCGCGTTCGATCAGCGGCACCCGAGCGGGTTCAGCGCTTGAAAGGCTGGGGCTGCTGTTGTGCGATTTCGATGGGCGCATCGGTCTTGCTGGCCCATAAGCTCTGCGCATAACCGGTGGTCACAACGCCCAAACCGAACAAAATAACCAAAATCCATAGTAAATCCGGTTGGCGTTTCATCGATTGCCCCCCCTCAGGCAAATCACACACGCTACAGGCATGGTTTCCATAACAGGCCATGCAGCAGCGTCAAGCTTAAAATCCCGGCATTTTGCGATAACGTGAACCGACACGCAAACGCTGACGTCAACCGACCGTCGGTTTGTCATAAAATTGCCCGACAACCTGCCCAATCACCTTTTGAGGGTAAGAAAGATGGCCTATTGGCTGATGAAATCCGAGCCCGACGAGCTCTCGATCCAGGGTTTGCAGCAACTCGGCCAAGCCCGTTGGGACGGAGTGCGCAATTACCAGGCGCGCAACTTCCTGCGCGCCATGGCGGTAGGCGACGAATTCTTCTTCTACCACTCCAGCTGCCCGGAACCGGGTATCGCCGGCATCGGCCGGATCATCAAGGCCGCCTACCCGGACCCCACCGCCCTGGAACCGGACAGCGTCTACTTCGACCCCAAATCCAGCGCCGAGAAGAACGCCTGGAGCGCCATCGACGTGGCCCATGTGGAAACCTTCACCAAGGTGCTGCGCCTGGACTACCTCAAGCAGCAGGCAACGCTCGCCGAAATGCCTCTGGTGCACAAAGGCAGCCGCCTGTCGGTCATGCCGGTCACCGCCGAACAATGGGCTGCCGTACTCGCCCTGCGCTGACCTCCCCGCCCCCTGGCGCCGGGACTCGGATCTGTCCACGGCGCCAGCCCGCACGTTTTTTTGCCTCGATCATCATGCAGCCTGCAAACAATAGGTTTAGGCTTGGCCCTTTCATTTGACGGGCATCAAGCCGTAGAAAGCCTTGAGCCGTCAGACTTGGACGCTATTGCCGCAGGACGCAGAACACATGTCGACGAACCACCGTTCCTCCCGCCTTTTTGCTGTTTCCCTGTTGATTCTGTTACTCGCCGCCGGTGCTTTCGGCTACTGGAAATCCCTCCAGGATCGCCTGCCCGAAGGCCTGAGCATGGGCAACGGCCGGCTCGAAGCCACTGAAGTGCAGATCGCCAGCAAGATCCCCGGGCGCCTGGCGGAAGTGCGGGTCAACGAAGGCGACAAGGTGCTTCAAGGCCAGTTGCTGGCACGCATGGACACCCGCACCCTGGAAGCCCAGCGCAATCAGGCCGAGGCCGAAGTGCTGCGCGCCCGAGAGAACCTATCCGCGGCCGAAGCCAATGTGCAGTTGCGCCAGAGCGAACTGCTGCTGGCCAATCAGGAACTCAAGCGCTCTCAGGAGCTGTTCAAGCGCGGCTTCGCCAGCCAGCAGATCATCGACCAGCAGCAGGCTCGCCTGAACACCGGCAACGCCGCAGTCCTGGCGGCCCAGGCTCAGGTCGCAGCGGTGAAGGCCGCCATCGGCGCCGCCCAGGCCCAGGTTGCCCAGCTCACCAGCGAAATCGACGACAGCAGCCTGCGGGCGCCCATCGACGGCATCATCCAACTGCGCCTGGCCGAGCCCGGCGAAGTCCTGGGCGCCGGCGGCCGTGTGCTGCTGCTGATCGACCCCAACGACCAGTACATGAACCTCTACCTGCCGGCTTCGGTCACCGGCCGCCTGACCGTTGGCGACGAGTCGCGGATCCTCCTCGACGCCCTGCCCAACCAACCCCTGCCGGCGAAGATCAGCTTCGTCGCGGCCAAGTCCCAGTTCACCCCCAAAGAGGTGGAAACCCGGGACGAACGCCAGAAGCTGGTGTTCCGGGTCAAGGTGCGCCTGACTCAACCCGCCGCCGTGCCCCAGGCCAAACCGGGCATGCCCGGCGCCGGCTATGTGCGCACCGCCCCCGTGGACTGGCCGGCCAACCTGCAATGAGCGCCCTGGCGCTGCAAGCGAACGGCATCAGCCATCGCTACGGTTCACAGCAGGCCCTGAGCGACATCAGCTTCAACCTGCCAGCGGGCACCCGCTGCGGCTTGATCGGCCCGGACGGTGCCGGCAAGTCGAGCCTTCTGGGGCTGATCGCCGGGGTCAAGAAGCTCCAGCAGGGCGAGCTCGACGTGCTCGGCGGGCCGATCTCGCAACGGCGCCACCGCAACAGTCTCTATCCGCGCATCGCCTTCATGCCCCAGGGCCTGGGGGGCAACCTGTATCCCGAGCTGTCCATCAGCGAGAACATCCGCTTCTTCGCCACCCTGTTCGGCCTGCCCAAGGATGAATGCGAACAGCGCATGCACAGCCTGTTGCTGGCCACCGACCTGCTGCGCTTCGCCGAACGCCCGGCGGGCAAGCTGTCCGGCGGGATGAAACAGAAGCTGGGCCTGTGCTGTGCGCTGATCCACGAACCGGACCTGCTGATCCTCGACGAGCCCACCACCGGGGTCGATCCCCTGTCGCGCCGGCGTTTCTGGGAATTGGTCGAAGACGTACGCCGGCAACGCCCGCAACTGACCCTGCTGGTGGCAACCGCCTACATGGAGGAAGCCGAACAGTTCGAACACTGCCTGATGCTCGACCAGGGCAAGTTGATCGCCCAGGGCCTGAGCCAGGAGCTGGCGCAGATCACCGCCAGCGGCAAGCTGGACGACGCCTTCACCCATTTCCAGGGCGACAGCGCTCATGACAACCAGCCCCTGGTGATTCCGCCGCGCTCCGGCGACAACCAGGACATCGCCATCGAGGCCCATGAGCTGACCCTGCGCTTCGGCGACTTCACTGCGGTCAACAAGGTCAGCTTCGCCATCGGCCGCGGGGAGATCTTCGGTTTCCTCGGCTCCAACGGCTGCGGCAAGACCACCACCATGAAGGTCCTCACCGGGCTGATGCCCGCCAGCGAGGGCAGCGCCAAGCTACTGGGCAACGCAGTGGACGCCAAGGACCTGGCCACCCGCAAGCGGGTCGGTTTCATGTCCCAGAGCTTTTCCCTGTATGGCGAACTCAGCGTGCGCCAGAACCTGGAACTGCACGCCCGCCTGTTCGACCTGCCGAAAGCCGAAAGCGGCCCGCGCATCGAGGAACTGATCCAGCGCTTCGACCTCGGGGCGATTGCCGAGCAGCAGTCCGGCGCCTTGCCTCTGGGCCTGCGCCAGCGCCTGTCGCTGGCAGTGGCAGTGCTGCACCGACCGGAAGTGCTGATCCTCGACGAGCCCACTTCCGGGGTCGACCCGGCGGCCCGAGACGACTTCTGGCGCCTGCTGATCGAGCTGTCCCGGGAACAGGGAGTGACCATCTTCCTGTCCACCCACTTCATGAACGAGGCCCAGCGCTGCGACCGCATTTCGCTGATGCACGCCGGCAAGGTGCTGGCCTGCGACACCCCGGCGGCGCTGCAGCAACAGTTTGCCGGCGACACCCTGGAGGCCGCCTTCGTCCGCTGCCTGGAAGAGGCCCAGGGCACCCCGGACACACCTGCGCCATCACCGGAGGCGGCTACACCCACCGCTGCCGGCACCCTCGCCGCCCCGCGTTCGGGCCTGAGCCTGGCGCGCCTGCTGGCGGTGGCCAGCCGCGAGGGCAAGGAGCTACTGCGGGACAAAGTACGCCTGGGCTTCGCCCTGCTGGGGGCGATCTTCATGATGGTGATCTTCGGCTATGGCATTTCCCTGGACGTGGAGAAACTGGCCTTCGCCGTCTACGACCAGGATCAGACGCCACAGAGCCGTACCTACCTGGAAGCCTTCCGCAGCTCACGCTACTTCGAGGAGAAACCGACCATCCGCAGCTCCGCCGAACTGCATCGGCGCCTGCAACGCTCGGAGATCAAGCTGGCCCTGGAGATTCCTCCCGGCTTTGGCCGCGACCTCTATGCCGGGCGCCAGCCCGCGGTGGCGGCCTGGCTGGATGGCGGCATGCCGTTTCGTGCGGAAACCAGCCGCAACTATGTCGAGGCCGTGCACCAGGCCAACCTCGAGCTGCTGGCGGAACACAGCAGCCCGGCGCTGAACTCAAGACCCGCCGCCAAGCTGGAAACGCGCTTTCGCTACAACCAGGACGTGGTCAGCGTAAATGCCATCGGCCCCGGGGTCATGGCACTGATCCTGGCGTTCATTCCAGCGATGCTCACGGCCCTGGGCATCGTCCGCGAAAAGGAGCTGGGCTCGATCACCAACTTCTACGCCACGCCCCTGACCCGCCTGGAGTTCCTCCTTGGCAAGCAGGCGCCCTACCTGGCCGTCAGCCTGATCAACCTGGCTCTGCTGGTGGCCATGAACCGCTGGCTGTTCGGCGTGCCCTTCAAGGGCAGCGGCCTGACCCTGGCCCTGGGCGGCGTGCTCTATGTGCTGGCCACCACCAGCATGGGGCTGCTGATCTCGGCGTTCACCCGCACTCAGATCGCGGCGATTCTGGGCACCATGATCATCACCAGCCTGCCCACCATCCAGTTTTCCGGGCTGATCGTGCCGCGCTCGTCCCTGGAAGGCTCGGCGGCGGTCATGGGCCAGCTGTTTCCCGCCGGTTACTTCCTCGACATCGCCGTCGGCACCTTCACCAAGGCCCTGGACCTGCGCGAACTCTGGCCCCAGTGCCTGGCCCTGGTGGGCTTTTTCCTGGGTTTCACCGGGCTCAGCCTGGTCATGCTGAAAAAGCAGGAGGTCTGATGAATCGTCTCGCCCATATCCTGCGCCTGGGCTTGAAGGAGCTCACCAGCCTGCGCCACGACAGCGTGCTGCTGCTGTTCTTGATGTATGCCTTCACCGTGGCCATCTACCTGCCCGCCGCCGGCTCGGTGATCGGCGTGCACAACGCCAGCGTGGCTCTGGTGGACGAAGATCACAGCGCCCTGTCCCGGCAACTGGCCGAAGCACTGCAACCCCCCGAGTTCCAGGCCCCGGTGCCGCTGCCTTATGACCAGCTGGACTCGGTGATGGACAGCGGCCAGTACACCTTTGTGATCAATGTCCCGGCCAACTTCCAGAGCGACTTGCTGGCCGGGCGCCAGCCTGCGGTGCAGGTCAACGTCGATGCCACCGCCATGAGCCAGGCCTTCATGGGCGCCGGCTACATCGGCCGGATCTTCCAGCGCGAGCTGCTCACCTACGCCAACCAGTCGGACGCCGCCAGCAAGGCCCCGGCACTGCTGACCACCCGCGCCCTGTTCAACACCAACCTGGAGGGGGGCTGGTTCCTGGCGGTGATCCAGATCGTCAACAACATCACCATCCTGGCCATCGTGCTCACCGGCACCGCGCTGCTGCGCGAACGCGAGCACGGCACTCTGGACCACCTGCTGGTACTGCCGCTGACAGCGCTGGAGATCATGCTGGCCAAGGTCTGGAGCAACATGCTGGTGGTGGTGCTGTGCACCTGGGTATCGCTGGAGGTGATAGTCAAGGGAGTGCTGGGGGTGCCGCTGGCGGGGTCCATGGCGCTGTTCCTGATGGTTACCGCGCTCTATCTGTTCGCCAGTACCGCCCTGGGGATCTTCCTCGCCACCCTGGCCCGCTCGACCCCGCAGTTCGGCCTGCTGGCGATTCCGGTGATCATCCCGATGCTGCTGCTGTCCGGCGGCAGTACGCCGCTGGACAGCATGCCGCAGTGGCTGCAGTGGGTGATGCAGGGTTCGCCGTCGACGCACTTCGTCAGCCTCAGCGCGGCGATCCTGTTCCGCGATGCGGGAGTCAGTGTGGTCTGGCCCGACCTGCTGGCCCTGGCGACCATCGGCCTGGTGTTCTTCGCCATCGCCCTGGCGCGCTTTCGCAAGAGCCTGGCTTCATGACCCACACCGCGTAGGAGCCGGTTTGCCGGCGAAGGGCCGCAGGAACACCTTCGCTGGCAAGCCAGCCCCTACGCCTGTAGCGGGGGGCAGGCTTACTGAATGATCAGGTTGTTGAACAACAGGTCTTCCACCACCGGCTTGCCGGTTTCGTCGTTCATGACTTGCTGCACCTGCTTGAGGGCTTCCTGGCGCAGCTTTTCCTTGGCTTCGACGTTATTCATGGTGTCGCTGGTCTGCTGGGCGAACAGCGCCACCAACTGGTTGCGGATCAGCGGTTCGTTGGCCTTGACCGCCTGGGCCGAGGCGTCGCCGGTTACCCGCAGGGCCACGTCGGCCTTGTAGACCTTGAGTTTAGGGCCGCCGTCCAGGCCGTAGTTGCCCACGAAGGGTGGGTTCAGGCTGATGTAGCTGACTTTCGGTGCTTCACCTTCTTTGGCCTCTTCGGCCATCGCTGCCATGGGCAGGGAGAGGGCCAGCAGCAACATGATCCACGCTTTCACAATTCGCTCCTTAATCCGGTTTGCGGCCTAGCATAAAGGCCCGCCCGCCTGAGCCCAAGCACAAGCTTATGGCTGGTCATCAGGACCGGGCATGCTCGTTGACCGCCTGATTCACACTCCTACACTTATCGGCCACCACTCCCAAAGGAATAGCCCTGATGAAAGCCGTGCTGTGCAAAGCCTTCGGCCCTGCCGAAACGCTGGTGCTGGAAGAGGTCGCAAGCCCTGTGCCGAAGAAGAACGAGATCCTGCTGGAGGTGCATGCCGCGGGCGTCAACTTCCCGGACACCCTGATCATCGAGGGCAAGTACCAGTTCAAGCCGCCGTTCCCCTTCTCCCCAGGAGGCGAAGCGGCCGGCGTGGTCAGCGCAGTGGGCGAGAAGGTCGGCCACCTCAAGGCCGGTGACCGGGTCATGGCCCTGACCGGCTGGGGCAGCTTCGCCGAGCAGGTGGCCGTCCCGGGTTACAACGTGCTGCCGATTCCCGCCGCCATGGACTTCAATACAGCCGCCGCCTTCAGCATGACCTACGGCACCTCGATGCACGCCATGAAGCAGCGCGGCAACCTGCAGCCCGGTGAAACCTTGCTGGTGCTGGGTGCCTCGGGCGGGGTCGGGCTGGCCGCCGTGGAAATCGGCAAGGCCATGGGTGCCCGGGTGATTGCCGCTGCCAGCAGCGCGGAAAAGCTCGCCGTGGCCAAGGCCGCCGGTGCCGATGAGCTGATCAACTACAGCGAAAGCAGCCTGAAGGACGAGGTCAAGCGCCTGACCGGCGGCAATGGCGCGGACGTGATCTACGACCCGGTGGGCGGCGACCTGTTCGACCAGGCCATCCGCTCCATCGCCTGGAACGGCCGCCTGCTGGTGGTGGGATTCGCCAGCGGGCGCATCCCCGAGCTACCGGTGAACCTGGCCCTGCTCAAGGGTGCAGCGGTGGTGGGTGTGTTTTGGGGCTCCTTCGCCCAGCGCCAGCCCCAAGACAACGCGGCGAACTTCCAGCAGCTGTTCGGCTGGTTCGCCGAGGGCAAGCTCAAGCCGCTGGTCTCCCAGGTCTATCCGCTGGCGGAGGCTGCGCGAGCAATCGATGATCTCGGCCAGCGCAGAGCGGTGGGCAAGGTCGTGGTGCAGGTGCGCTAAGACCGGCTACAGGGCCTCAATGGGCGTCCGCTCCCTTGCAGCGCTTGAGCCGCGCCTCCAGGTTGCGATCCGGCATGGCGTGGCTGCGCAGGGCCTGGACCGTCTGTTCGACATAATCGCGGGTGGTGCCATACCGCCCGCAAGCGCTTTCGAACACCTGGTTCAGCACATCGTCCGGCAGATTGCCGGCATAGCTGGGCAGGTGCCGCTCCAGCACAAAGCCCAGGGCCTGAACCTGGCTGCCATCCTCAAGGCGGCAATTGAGCCAGTGTGGGCGATAGGAGGGATAAGGCATTTCACGCTGCCACAGGGCGTACAACGAGGCGTCCAGTTGCTCTTCCGGCAGCCGGTAGGCAAAGCCGCTGCAGGAGCCGCCACGATCCAGGCCGAACACCAGCCCCGGCAGCTCCGGCGTGCCGCGATGCTCGTGGGACCACAGGTACAGGCCACGATGATAACCATGCACCCTGCCCCGCTTGCGTTCGACCGCCGAGCATTCCGGGCGCCAGATCAGTGAACCGTAGGCGAACAGCCACACCGGCCCACCCTTGTGCCGGGCCATGGTCGATTGCATGGAACTGCGAAGTTGGTCGTGCGTCAGCTGCGGGCCCAGATCGAGCCGCGGAGGGTAAGCCAGATTCAGATAACTGGATTCAAGGGCTGTCATGGCGAATAGCGTTCGGCTCCCCGCGTAAAAGAAGTTACTTAATAGAACGCTTGGCAGTAACTGCAAGACACATAAGTTTCAAGGCAAGTTAAGTGCCACTAAGCAGCGGCACTTAAGTTGGAGGCTTATATATAACCTACCGGCATTTATTTAATTAGATAAATACCGATAGGCTATATACAGAGTTATAACGCGCCGCGCAGGCCCGATGCAGTCAGGGCCGCGGGGCGTAGGCAAACACGTCGGCGCGCATTTGATGGGCATCCATCCCGGCACTCACCAGCGCATCCAGGGTGGCGTAGATCATCGCCGGCGAGCCACTGGCGTAAACGTGTACCGCCGACAGGTCGGTAATGTCCTCGCACACCGCTTCATGCAGCATGCCGCAGCGCCCCTCCCAGCCACACAGGTCGCTGACCACCTTGTGCAGGTAGAGGTTGGGCAGTTGCTGCCACTCATCCCAGTGTTCCAACTGGTAGAAATCTTCCGGCCGGCGCACGCCCCAATACAGGTGCACCGGATGCTTGAAGCCGGCGGCCCGACAGTGCTCGATCAGGCTGTGCATCTGCGCCATGCCGGTACCGGCGGCGATCAGCACCAGCGGCCCATCCGGCAACTCGGCCAGGTGGGTGTCGCCGAAAGGCAGTTGCACCCGAGCCATGCGGTTGCGCTGCAGTTGCTCCATCAGGCTTTGCGCACTGTTTTCGCGCACCAGCACATGCAGCTCCAGATCTCGCCCGCTGTGGGGCGCCGATGCCAGGGAAAAGGCCGACTTCTCACCGTTGTCCCGCTCCAGCATCAGGTACTGCCCGGCGTGATAGCGCGGCGGCTTGCCCGCCGGTGCCCGCAGCCTGACCCGCCAGACATCGCCGCCGACCTCCAGGCATTCAGTGAGCTGACACGACAGGCTGCGCACCGGCAATTCTCCCAGCGCAAGGACGCCATCCCACAGCACGATGCAGTCTTCCAGCGGCTCTGCAATGCAAGTGTAGAACTCGCCGTGATCACGCACGTCGCCAGCTTGCTGCACGCTGCCCTCCACCAGCAGCGCCGCACAGACATGACAATTGCCATTGCGGCAGCTCTGCGGGCATTCATAGCCCAGGCGCCGCGCCGCATCGAGAATCCGCTCGCCGGGCAGCGTCTCAAGCACCGCTCCGGAGGGCTGCAAGGTTACACGCATCAATCTATTCCTAACTGATTCCAGATGGCATCGATCCGGCGGGTGACCGCCTCATCCTTGACGATGACCCGGCCCCACTCTCGGGTGGTTTCTCCAGGCCATTTGTGAGTCGCATCGAGCCCCATCTTCGAACCCAGGCCGGACACCGGCGAGGCGAAGTCGAGGTAGTCGATCGGGGTGTTGTCGATCATCACCGTGTCGCGCTTGGGGTCCATGCGCGTGGTGATGGCCCAGATCACATCGTTCCAGTCCCGGGCATTGATATCGTCGTCGGTGACGATAACGAACTTGGTGTACATGAACTGTCGCAAAAACGACCAGACCCCCAGCATGACCCGCTTGGCGTGGCCCGGGTACTGCTTCTTCATGGTCACCACCGCCATGCGGTAGGAACAGCCTTCGGGCGGCAGGTAGAAGTCGGTGATCTCCGGGAACTGCTTCTGCAGGATCGGCACGAAGACTTCGTTCAGTGCCACGCCGAGGATCGCCGGCTCATCGGGCGGGCGGCCGGTGTAGGTGCTGTGGTAGATCGGCTTGATGCGGTGGGTGATGCGCTCCACGGTGAACACCGGGAAGCTGTCGACCTCGTTGTAGTAGCCGGTGTGATCGCCGTACGGGCCTTCATCGGCCATCTCGCCGGGATGGATCACCCCTTCAAGGATGATTTCAGCCGTGGCCGGAACCTGCAGGTCGTTGCCGCGGCACTTCACCAGCTCAGTGCGGTTGCCCCGCAGCAGGCCGGCAAAGGCGTATTCGGAAAGGCTGTCCGGCACCGGCGTCACGGCGCCGAGAATGGTTGCCGGGTCCGCGCCCAGCGCCACGGACACCGGGAACGGCTGGCCCGGGTGCTTCTCGCACCACTCGCGGTAATCCAGCGCGCCGCCGCGGTGGCTCAGCCAGCGCATGATCACCTTGTTGCGGCCGATCACCTGCTGACGATAGATACCCAGGTTCTGCCGGTCCTTGTTCGGGCCCTTGGTCACGGTCAGGCCCCAAGTGATCAGCGGGCCGACATCGCCCGGCCAGCAGGTCTGCACCGGCAGCATGCCTAGATCGACGTCGTCGCCTTCGATCACCACTTCCTGGCACACCGCATCCTTGACCACCTTGGGCGCCATGGAAATGATCTTGCGAAAGATCGGCAGCTTGGACCAGGCGTCCTTGAGCCCCTTGGGCGGCTCCGGCTCCTTGAGGAACGCCAGCAGCTTGCCGATCTCGCGCAGTTCGCTGACCGCTTCGGCGCCCATACCCAGGGCCACGCGCTCGGGGGTGCCGAACAGGTTGCCGAGCACGGGGATGTCATAACCGGTGGGGTTTTCAAACAGCAGGGCCGGGCCTTTGGCACGCAAGGTGCGATCGCAGACCTCGGTCATTTCCAGCACTGGGGACACCGGAACCTGGATGCGCTTGAGTTCCGAGCGCTGTTCCAGGCCGCTGATAAAGTCGCGCAAGTCGCGATACTGCATGCGTGAGCCTCGTTTTCGCCGTGGCATTCGGGGCAGGCAGTTTAGCGCCGAACCCACAGGTTCAGAATAGAGAATGTCAGATAGCAAAAAGCCGGGTTTCCCCGGCTCTTGCTGGCCTGATCGATTTACTTGCGTTTCATCGACAGGAAGAACTCATCGTTGGTCTTGGTCTGTTTCAACTTGTCGACCAGGAATTCGATGGCAGCGACTTCATCCATGGGATGCAGCAGCTTGCGCAGGATCCACATGCGCTGCAGCTCGTCGTCGGCGGTCAGCAACTCTTCGCGGCGGGTGCCGGAACGGTTGATGTTGATGGCCGGGAAGACACGCTTTTCAGCGATCTTGCGGTCCAGGGGCAGCTCCATGTTGCCGGTACCCTTGAACTCTTCGTAGATCACTTCATCCATCTTCGAGCCGGTTTCAACCAGCGCGGTGGCGATGATGGTCAGCGAGCCGCCTTCCTCGATGTTCCGCGCGGCGCCGAAGAAACGCTTGGGTTTCTCCAGGGCATGGGCATCGACACCACCGGTCAGGACCTTGCCGGAGCTCGGGATCACGGTGTTGTAGGCACGGGCCAGACGGGTGATGGAGTCCAGCAGGATCACCACGTCCTTCTTGTGTTCGACCAGGCGCTTGGCCTTCTCGATCACCATCTCGGCCACTTGTACGTGACGGGTTGGCGGCTCGTCGAAGGTGGAGGCGACCACTTCGCCGCGCACGGTGCGCTGCATTTCGGTCACTTCTTCCGGACGCTCGTCGATCAGCAGCACGATCAGATGAACTTCAGGGTTGTTGCGCGTGATGTTCGACGCGATGTTCTGCAGCATGATGGTCTTGCCCGCCTTTGGCGGAGCAACGATCAGACCACGCTGGCCTTTGCCGATCGGGGCGCACAGATCGATCACACGACCGGTCAGGTCTTCGGTGGAACCGTTGCCGGCTTCCATCTTCATGCGCACGGTCGGGAACAGCGGCGTCAGGTTTTCGAACAGAATCTTGTTCTTGGCGTTCTCTGGGCGGTCGTAGTTGATGGTATCGACCTTGAGCAGCGCGAAGTAACGCTCGCCTTCCTTGGGAGGGCGGATCTTGCCAACGATGGTGTCACCGGTGCGCAAGTTGAAGCGACGGATCTGGCTTGGCGAGACGTAGATATCGTCCGGGCCAGCGAGATAGGAGGCGTCAGCAGAGCGAAGGAAGCCGAAGCCGTCCTGGAGGATCTCCAGCACGCCATCACCGGAGATTTCCTCACCGCTTTTCGCGTGCTTTTTCAGCAGGGAGAAAATCACGTCCTGCTTGCGCGAACGGGCCATATTTTCTATGCCCATCTGTTCGGCCAATTCGAGCAGTTCGGTAATCGGCTTTTGCTTGAGTTCAGTCAGATTCATATAGGAATGACGTAATCATTTATAGAGGGGGGAAATTAAGCTTTTGGCTTAATGAGGCCGCGCCGCAGAGAAGGCGACAGGATCGCGTACTAATTCGAAAAGGAGAGCGTCGGCGACGGCTTGCAGGGGGCAATGGAGAAACCAGTGCGGGGCCGAATGTAACACCTGAGTTTCGGAGCGTCTAGCCCTCAATTACGAAAAAGCCCCGCATTTTGCGGGGCTTTTTCAAGGGTACCGAATCGACACTTAGATGTTGGCGTCGAGGAAGGCAGCCAGTTGCGACTTCGACAGTGCGCCAACCTTGGTGGCTTCGACATTGCCGTTCTTGAACAGCATCAGGGTCGGGATACCACGCACGCCATGCTTGGCCGGGGTTTCCGAGTTCTCGTCGATGTTCAGCTTGGCAACGGTCAGCTTGCCCTTGTAGGTTTCAGCAATTTCGTCCAGAACCGGAGCGATCATTTTGCATGGGCCACACCACTCGGCCCAGTAATCGACCAGTACAGCGCCTTCGGCTTTGAGTACGTCGGCCTCGAAGCTGGCGTCGCTGACGTGTTTGATAAGATCGCTGCTCATGGAATTCTCCAGGTTGTAAGCAAAAAAACGTGGCCCATCATATCTGCCCTTCCCGCGTTCAGGAAGCCGCAGATGATTGACTCTAACTATGGTGCCCCACGAGTTTGGGTATAGCTCAGCCGGGGACGTTGCGGGGGTTGCGCAGGCCATTTGGTGAACCCGCCGAGCACCGTGCACCTGTCGCAGCAGGGTCTTCGCTTGGCTGCCAAGGAGCGGCTCGCCCGATTGAACGGGATCTTTCCTGGCCACGGAACAGCCGGCCCGCCGCCCCGGCGCAGGCTTTTATGCGTTGAATCAACGCATTGGACACTGCGCGTTGGCGCGAGCCGTTGATCGTGGCACGATGGCGAGGTTATCGACCGAGACCCCCAAACATGCCCCAATCCCAAGCCAAGAATCTGTCCCTGATCGCCGCGATCGATCTGGGCTCCAACAGCTTTCACATGGTCGTGGCCAAGGCCCGGAATGGTGAAATCCGCATTCTCGAGCGGCTCGGAGAAAAGGTTCAACTGGCCGCCGGCATCGACGAAGAACGCCAGCTCAACGAAGAATCCATGCAGCGCGGTCTCGACTGCCTCAAGCGCTTCGCCCAACTGATCAACGGCATGCCCCAGGGCACGGTGCGCATCGTCGGCACCAACGCCCTGCGCGAAGCCCGCAACCGCGGCGAATTCATTCGCCGCGCCGAGGAAATCCTCGGCCACCCGGTGGAAGTCATCTCCGGCCGTGAAGAAGCCCGCCTGATCTACCTCGGGGTGTCCCACACCCTCGCCGACACTCCGGGCAAGCGCCTGGTGGCCGACATCGGCGGCGGCAGTACCGAATTCATCATCGGCCAGCGCTTCGAACCCCTGCTGCGCGAGAGCCTGCAGATGGGCTGCGTAAGCTTCACCCAGCGCTATTTCCGCGACGGCAAGATCACCCCTGCCCGCTATGCCCAGGCCTACACCGCCGCACGCCTGGAGATCATGAGCATCGAGCATGCCCTGCATCGCCTGACCTGGGACGAAGCCATCGGCTCCTCCGGGACCATTCGCGCCATTGGCCTGGCCCTCAAGGCTGGTGGCCAGGGCAGCGGCGAGGTCAACGCCGAAGGGCTGGCCTGGCTCAAGCGCAAGCTGTTCAAGCTCGGCGACGCCGAGAAGATCGACTTCGAAGGTATCAAGCCCGACCGCCGGGCGATCTTTCCCGCCGGCCTGGCAATTCTCGAAGCGATCTTCGACGCCCTGGAACTGCAACGCATGGATCACTGCGAAGGCGCCCTGCGTGAAGGCGTGCTCTACGATCTGCTGGGCCGCCATCATCACGAAGACGTACGCGAACGCACCCTCAGCTCGCTCATGGAGCGCTACCACGTCGACCTGGAACAAGCCTCGCGCGTTGAAGGCAAGGCCCTGCGCGCCTTCGACCAGGTTGCCGCGGACTGGGACCTGGAGGACGGCATCTGGCGCGAACTGCTGGGCTGGGCGGCCAAGGTCCATGAAGTGGGGCTGGACATCGCCCACTATCACTACCACAAGCACGGCGCCTACCTGATCGAGCACTCGGACCTGGCGGGTTTCTCCCGGGAAGACCAGCAGATGCTGGCTCTCCTGGTGCGCGGCCACCGCCGCAACATTCCCAGGGAGAAATTCGCCGAGTTCGGCGACGACGGCATCAAGCTGATCCGGCTGTGCGTACTGCTGCGCTTTGCCATCCTGTTCCACCACATCCGCGGCACCCAACAGATGCCCCAGGTGAGCCTGCGCGCCAGCGGCGATCAGCTGGACGTGGAATTCCCGGAGCACTGGCTGGATGAAAACCAGCTGACCCAGGCCGACTTCGCCCTGGAGGCCGAATGGCTGACGCGGGTGGGCATCGTGCTCAACGTCAACTGACCCTGCCACCGGCTTGCCGGCGGCAAGGCCGCAAACCCTTGCCTCGCCCTCAGGGGCGCCTTCGCTGGCAAGCCCGCTCCTACGGCTCTTGCAAGCCGCACAAAAAAGGCCAGCCCGGTGATCGGGCTGGCCTTTTTATTATCGGCGACGCCTGACGCGCTTAGCGCACCGGCAGCACCGGGCTGCCAAGGCGCTCCAGCAGGGTTGCCTGGGCACTGCGCGGGTTCTGGTTGCCGGTCGGCGTGTTGCGGATATAGCGGCCGTCGGACTGCAGGCTCCAACTGTGGGTGTTGTCGGTGAGATAGCTCTCCAACTCTTTCTTGACCCGCAGTATCAGCTTCTTGCCCTCCACCGGGAAGCAGGTCTCGACCCGCTTGTCGAGGTTGCGCTCCATCCAGTCGGCGCTGGAAAGGAACATCTGCTCCTCGCCGCCATTGAGGAAGTAGAACACCCGGGTGTGCTCCAGGAAGCGGCCGATGATCGAGCGTACGTGGATGTTGTGCGAAACCCCGGCAATGCCTGGACGCAGGCAGCACATGCCACGCACCACCAGGTCGATGCGCACGCCCGACTGGCTGGCCTTGTACAACGCGCGGATAATCTTCGGATCGGTCAACGAGTTGAACTTGGCAATGATGTGCGCCGGTTTGCCGTCCAGGGCGAACTGTGTCTCCCGGGCGATCATGTCGAGCATGCCCTTTTTCAGGGTGAACGGCGCATGCAGCAACTTCTTCATGCGCAAGGTCTTGCCCATGCCGATCAGCTGGCTGAACAGCTTGCCCACGTCCTCGCACAAGGCATCGTCGGAGGTCAGAAGACTGTAGTCGGTGTACAGACGAGCGTTGGCCGCGTGGTAGTTACCGGTGCCCAGGTGCGCATAACGCACGATCTCGCCGGCCTCGCGACGCAGGATCAGCATCATCTTGGCGTGGGTCTTGAACCCCACCACGCCGTAGATCACCACCGCGCCGGCCGCTTGCAGGCGGCTGGCCATCTGCAGGTTGGACTCTTCGTCAAACCGCGCACGCAGTTCGATCACCGCGGTGACTTCCTTGCCGTTGCGCGCCGCATCTACCAGGGCATCGACGATCTCCGAGTTGGCACCGCTGCGGTACAGGGTCTGGCGCACCGCCAGCACGTGCGGGTCCTTGGCGGCCTGGCGCAGCAGGTCGACCACCGGGGTGAAGGATTCGAACGGGTGCAGCAGCAGGATGTCCTGCTTGCTGATGACGCTGAAGATGTTCTCGCTGTTCTGCAGCAGCTTGGGGATCTGCGGGGTGAACGGGGTGTATTGCAGCTCCGGGTGGCTGTCCAGGCCGGTGATGCTGAACAGCCGCGTCAGGTTCACCGGGCCGTTGACCTGGTACAGCTCGGTCTCGTGCAGGTTGAACTGCTTGAGCAGGTAGTCCGACAGGTGTTTGGGGCAGGTGTCGGCCACTTCCAGGCGCACCGCGTCACCGTAGCGACGGGAGAACAGTTCGCCGCGCAAGGCGCGGGCCAGGTCTTCGACGTCCTCGGTGTCCACCGCCAGGTCGGCGTTACGGGTCAGGCGGAACTGATAGCAGCCTTTTACCTTCATGCCCTGGAACAGGTCATCGGCGTGGGCGTGGATCATCGACGAGAGGAATACATAATTGTCGCCAGGGCCGCCGACTTCTTCCGGCACCTTGATGATCCGTGGCAGCAGGCGCGGCGCCGGGATGATCGCCAGGCCGGAATCGCGCCCGAAGGCATCGATGCCTTCCAGCTCGACGATGAAGTTCAGGCTCTTGTTCACCAGCAACGGGAACGGGTGCGTCGGGTCCAGGCCGATGGGGGTGATGATCGGCGCGATCTCGTCGCGGAAGTACCGGCGAACCCAGGTCTTGAGCTTGGTGGTCCAGTAGCGGCGACGGATGAAGCGGATCTGGTGCTTCTCCAGTTCCGGCAACAGGATGTCATTGAGGATCGCGTACTGGCGGTCGACATGCCCGTGTACCAGTTCGCTGATGCGCGCCAGCGCCTGGTGCGGCTGCAGGCCGTCGGCACCGGCCTGTTCGCGAGCGAAGGTGATCTGCTTCTTCAGGCCCGCCACGCGGATCTCGAAGAACTCGTCCAGGTTGCTGGAGAAGATCAGCAGGAACTTCAGACGCTCCAGCAACGGATAGGACTCATCCAGTGCCTGCTCCAGCACGCGGATGTTGAACTGCAGCTGCGACAGCTCGCGGTGGATATACAGGCTGCTGTCATCCAGGTTGGGAATGACGATGGCCGGTGCCGGTTGCGTCTCGGCCACCGTGGCCGAGGCCACTGGCTCCAGTTCCGGCGGGGTCTCCACCACTTGCTCGACCACCGGCTGAGCTTCTTTTACGGCAACTTCTGAGAGTCCTTCAGTATTCATCGCGTGTTCCTGGGAGGGCTATTTTTGCTCTCGTAACAATTGAGCAGCACGAACGGCAAAGTAAGTCAGGATGCCATCGGCACCTGCACGTTTAAAAGCGGTCAGGGATTCAAGAATAACCCCCTCACCCAACCAACCATTCTGGATTGCTGCCATGTGCATGGCGTATTCGCCGCTGACCTGATAGACAAAGGTCGGCACCTTGAATTCATCTTTGACCCGCCAGAGGATGTCCAGGTACGGCATGCCTGGCTTGACCATGACCATGTCCGCGCCTTCGGCGAGGTCCGCCGCCACTTCATGCAGGGCTTCCTGGCCGTTGGCCGGGTCCATCTGGTACGAGGCCTTGTCGGCCTTGCCCAGGTTCAGCGCCGAGCCCACCGCATCGCGGAAGGGGCCGTAGTAGGCGCTGGCGTACTTGGCCGAGTAAGCCATGATGCGCACATTGACATGCCCGGCCAGCTCCAGGGCTTCGCGGATCGCCTGGACCCGCCCATCCATCATGTCCGAAGGCGCCACCACCTGGGCGCCGGCCTCGGCATGGGACAGGGCCTGACGCACCAGGGCATCGACGGTGATGTCGTTCTGCACGTAGCCGTGTTCGTCGAGAATGCCGTCCTGGCCATGGGTAGTGAACGGATCAAGGGCAACGTCGGTGATCACCCCCAGGGCTGGAAAGCGTTCGCGCAGGGCGCGGGTGGCACGCTGGGCGATGCCATCCGGGTTCCAGGCCTCGGCCGCATCCAGGGACTTGAGCCCGGCCGGGGTCACCGGAAACAGCGCCAGGGCCGGAATCCCCAACTCGACCCAGTTCGCCGCCTCTTCCAGCAGCAGGTCGATGGTCAGGCGCTCGACCCCGGGCATCGAAGCCACCGCCTCGCGGCGATTCTCACCCTCGAGCACGAACACCGGCAGAATCAGGTCATCCACACTCAGACGGTTTTCTCGCACCAGGCGGCGGGAAAAGTCATCGCGACGGTTGCGCCGCAGACGAGTGGCTGGAAACAGACGATTGGCGGGGGTAAAGCTCACGGCGGACTCCAGGGCTCGCGCTGGCGGACGAGCGGGACAGTTATAAGCGGGCATTATGACGAACAGATGACAGTTGTGCTCAAGCTGTTGACCGGCAGCAACACTCATTGTCATTGGCCGGATTGTTCACGTCGAGACACATTTCGATACTTTCCCGAACGTCGTCGAAGGGGTAGGCTGCGCGTTCATTTCGCCAGCATCCAGACAATGCTCCAACAATTTCTTCAGGATTTCGGCTACTTCGCCCTCTTTCTCGGCACGTTTTTCGAAGGCGAAACCATTCTGGTTCTTGCCGGATTTCTCGCGTTCCGCGGATACATGGATATCAACCTGGTGATGGTGGTTGCCTTCTTCGGCAGCTACGCCGGTGACCAGCTGTGGTACTTCCTGGGGCGCAAGCATGGCCGCAAGCTGCTGGCACGCAAACCGCGCTGGCAAATGATGGGTGACCGGGCGCTGGAGCATATCCGCAAACACCCGGATATCTGGGTACTGAGCTTCCGCTTCGTCTACGGGCTGCGCACCGTGATGCCGGTGGCCATCGGCCTGTCCGGCTATCCGCCGGGCCGCTACCTGCTGCTCAACGGTATCGGTGCAGCGATCTGGGCCATAGCCCTGGCCCAGGCGGCCTACCATTTCGGCGCAGTCATGGAAGGCATGCTCGGCAGTATCAAGAAGTACGAGCTGTGGGTGCTGGGCGCCCTGCTGGTCCTGGGCTTCGGCCTGTGGCTGCGCCGGCGCTTCAAGAACGCGCGCCTGGCCAAGCAGATCTACGAGGCCGAACAAGCCGCCGCGCAAGACAAGACCAAGGCTTCGACCACACCGGTGGAGTGACACGCCCGTCATTTGGCATGCTGTCGGCACCCTAAAGCTGGAGAAACAACCATGAGCAAAAAAGTTGCAGTGATCCTTTCCGGTTGCGGCGTGTTCGACGGTGCCGAGATCCACGAGAGCGTGATCACCCTCCTGCGCCTCGACCAGCGCGGCGCCCAGGTGCAGTGCTTCGCCCCGAACATCCCACAGATGCATGTGCTCAACCACCTGACCGGCGAAGCCATGGCCGAGACCCGCAACGTGCTGGTGGAATCGGCGCGCATCGCCCGAGGCGAGGTCAAGGACCTGCGTGAAGCCAGCGTCGACGATTTCGACGCGCTGATCATTCCCGGCGGCTTCGGCGCCGCCAAGAATCTGTCCAGCTTCGCCACCGAAGGCGCTGCCTGCACGGTCCAGGCCGACGTCCTGGCCCTGGCCGAAGCCTTTGCCGAAGCCGGCAAGCCGGTGGGCCTGATGTGCATCGCCCCGGCCATGGCCGCGAAGATCTACGGCCCCGGCGTGACCTGCACCATCGGCAACGATGCCGACACCGCCGCTGCCCTGGGCAAGATGGGCGCCACCCACGCCGAATGCGCGGTGGGCGAGATCATCGAAGACAAGGCGCGCAAACTGGTGAGCACCCCCGCCTACATGCTGGCGAAATCCATCAGCGAAGCGGCCTCGGGCATCAACAAACTGGTGGACCGGGTGCTGGAACTGACCCACGAAGGCGATAAGTGAGCCTCTAGCAAGCGCCCCTCAGGCCTGGCGCGCCAAGCGCGTCAGGATGCGGTCCAGGGCGTTGGCAAAGGCCTGTTTTTCCCGGTCGCCATAGGGCGCTTGCCCACCACTGACCTGCCCCTGTTCACGCAGGTCGGTAAACAGGTTGCGCACCGCCAGGCGCTCGCCCATGTTCTGTGCGTCGAACTCCTTGCCCCGCGGGTCCAGGGCCGCCACACCTTTTTTCACCAGGCGATCGGCCAGCGGCACATCACTGCAGATCACCAGTTCACCGGGCACTGCGTGCTCCACCAGGTAATCGTCGGCGGCATCTGGGCCGCTGGGCACCACGATCAGTCTGACGCAGGCGAAGGCCGGCTTGATCTGCGCCTGTCCGGCCACCAGCACCACTTCGAACTGACGCTTCAGGGCAAAGCGCACTACTTGATCCTTGGCCGCCTTGGGGCAGGCATCGGCATCGATCCAGACACGCATTGAATGTTCTCCCTCCAGAATGCACAACGGGCAAGCCGCCCCTTCAGGAGCAGGCTTGCCCGCGATCAACTACGCCGGCTCAGGAAACCTGCACCCGGCGCTTCTCACTCATGCGGCTGCGGCTGTAAAGCACCACGATCGCCAGGATCGCCACCGCCTGGGCACCCAGCGAGTAAGCGTCGGCATGAATACCCAGCCAGTCGAAATCGAAGAACGGCACTGGCCGCGTACCGAAGATACCCGCTTCCTGCAACGCCTTGACCCCGTGCCCGGCGAACACCACCGACAAGGCGCAGAGCAGCGCCGCGTTGATGCCGAAGAACAGGGCCAGCGGCAGCTTGGCCGAACCCCGCAGGATCACCCAGGCCAGCCCTACCAGTAGCACCAGGGCGGTGGCGCCACCGGCCAGTACCGCGTTGTGCCCGGCAGGGCCGGCCTGCAGCCACAGGGTTTCGTAGAACAGGATCACTTCGAACAGCTCGCGATAGACCGAGAAGAACGCCAGCACCGCAAAGCCGAAACGCCCGCCGCCGCCCACCAGGCTGCTCTTGATGTAGTCCTGCCAGGCCGCCGCATGCCGGCGGTCATGCATCCACACCCCGAGCCACAGCACCATGACACTGGCGAACAGCGCGGTGGCGCCTTCGAGCAGTTCACGCTGGGAACCGCTGACATCGATCACGTAGGCCGCCAAGGCCCAGGTGCCCAGGCCGGCCAGCAAGGCCAGGCCCCAGCCGACGTTGACACTGCGCACCGCCGATTGCTGGCCGGTGTTGCGCAAGAAGGCAAGGATGGCCGCCAGCACCAGGATCGCTTCCAGGCCTTCGCGCAGCAGGATCAGCAGGCCGGAAACAAAGCTCAGAGACCAGCTCAGGCTGTCGCCGCCCAGAAGCTCGGCGGACTCCTTGAGCTTGCCCTTGGCCGCGTCCAGGCGCTGTTCGGCCTGGGCCACCGGCAAACCGTCCTGCAACGACTGCCGGTAAGCCATCAGGGCCTTTTCGGTGTCTTTGCGGACGTTGGCATCGACGTTGTCCAGGGAGCTTTCCACCAGCTCGAAACCTTCCAGGTACGCCGCTACCGACAGGTCGTAGGCCTGTTCGTGATCACCGCTGCGGTAGGCCGCCAGGCTCTTGTCCAGGGTCGATGCAGTGTAGTCCAGCAACTGCGCCGGGCCCCGCTTGACCTGAGGCGGCTGGGCCCGCTGGGCACGGAAAGTCGCGGCTGCCTGCGGGCCCTGGGCGGCCAGTACTTCACCCGGTGTCTGCCGGGCCAAGTCGGCCAGGTTGAAGCTCTGCTCGCCCTTGGCGGCCGCAGGGTCGGCGCTGAAACTGGCGATGTAGGTGGCCAGGTCCCAACGCTGGCGATCATCCAGTTGATCGGCGAAGGACGGCATGTCTGTGCCTTCCACGCCCAACCCCAGGGTGTTGTAGATGGCATACAGGCTCAGGCGATCGAGACGTTCGGCATCCCGCAGGTTGGCCGGTGGTGGGGTCATGCCCACGCCCGCCGGACCATCGCCGGCGCCCTGCTCGCCATGGCACACCGAGCAGTGCTGGGCGTACAACGGCGCGCCACGGGTCGGATCCGGGGTGATGATCGGCGCCTGGCTGACCTCATAGGCCACCGCCAGCCGGGCCCCCATCTGCCGCGCCTGGCGAGCTACCTGATTGCCATCGACGCGGTCATCCACCGCTTTGCGCAGGCTGACAACGCCCTGCTCCAGTTCAGCCTTTTCCGGTTTGGCCGGCAGATCGGCGATCAACCCCTGCAGGACGCCGAGAAACTCCACCTGCTCACGGTACTCGGACTCGTCAATGACCTTGCCCCCCTCAACCGTGGCGGGATAGTCCGCGCCAATGTAATCCAGCAGATGCAGGGCCTTGGGCGCGCCGTCGACGGTATCGGCCAGCAGGTTGAAGCTGAAAAGCGCCAGCACCGGCAACACTAGCAACGCCAGTAAACGGGAAGGGGCAATCATGAATAAATCTCAAAGGGAAATAAGAAGTAACATATTGTTCCCTCCCAACGAGTTTCACTCAAGGCTTATCAGCCCAGCTGAAACATCTTCGCTCACAGGCCACCAGCCCCACGCCCAGCTAGCACCCGCTCCCCTGCGTGCGCAAAGTGTCCAAGCCCCTGGGCGAAGACGTCACCCGGCAGTTGGGTCGTGACAGCTGCGAGCAACCGGGCCAAGCGCCGATGCGCAACAACCAGCCGCCGGACACGGCGCCAGTGATCCTGCGCTAAACCGCACGCAAACGAAAAAGGCGACCCGCTGGGTCGCCTTTTCTTGTTCCTGCAAACCTAGGCCGCCGCTTTGCGGATGGTTGCCAGAAAACCCGCGGCGCCAAGGAACAGGCCGGCGAAGGTGCGGTTCATCCGCCGCTGCTGGACAGGGGTACGCAACAGGCGCAGGACCTTGGACGCCAGCCCCGTATAGCCGGCCATGACGATCAGATCGACCACGATCATGGTGGCGCCGAGAATCAGGTACTGCTTGAGCAGGGGCGCATGGGGGTCGATGAACTGCGGCAACACCGCCAGCATGAACACCAGCGCCTTGGGGTTGCTGATGTTTACCAGGAAACCGCGAAACACCAGGGCCAGAGGCTTGCCGATGGGGCGAATGGCGGCGTCATCACTGAGGTCGCTGGGCAGCGCGCGCCACTGCTTGACCGCCAGGTACACCAGGTAGGCCACACCGAACCACTTGATGGCGTAGAAGGCCGTGGCAGAGGCCGCGAGAATGGCCCCGACACCGGCCGCGACAATGGCAATCTGCATGGCCAGGCCCAATTGCAGCCCCAGGGCGTTCCAGTAGCCGCGCCAGAAACCGTATTGCAGGCCGCAGGACATCGACGCAATGGCGCCGGCGCCCGGGGAAAGACTGATTACCCAACTGGCGGCAAAGAACGCCAGCCATGTCTCAAGCACCATCGCACACCTCGGATCGAATTGGTCGTGACTGCCTAAGCTAATCCTCCGCTTGGCGGCTGACCATGTTTTTTTCGCCCAAAGGTGATGCACGGCCCTGTAGCCGCTGGCGCAGGCTGCGATGAGCTCCGCAGGAACTCAGGGGCAATATGAGCGGCGCCTGCTGCGCAGCCGTTCGCAGCCTGCAGCAGCGGCTACAGAGGAAGGAATTACTTCTCGCCGCCGCCCACCGGCAGCGCATCGGTGCCACGCCAGCGGCGCACCGAGCGCTGGAAGAACAGGCTGTTGGGCACCTGGACCATAGCGCTACCGGTGCCGGCCTCTTCGGCTTCGATGAGGGTGGTGTACAGCAGGTTGATCGCCACGACCCGGCCCTTGACCCCAGGCTTGTCGACGGTGTCCACCAGCTCCACCACGTCACCCAGGCGGAACGGGCCAACCGTGAAGATCAGGATCGCGCAGAGCAGGTTGGAGAGCACGCTCCACATGGCGAAGAAGGCCACCGCCGCTACGGCAACGAAGCCTGAAAGGGCGGTCCACAGCACCGTGGCGGAAACCCCCAGGCGCTCCAGCACGAAGATCACCGCGCTGCCCATGATCAGCCAGCGCAGGCCGCCCCGCAGGGGCATCAGCAACTGCGGCGGGAACGGGTAGCGCTCGCCCAGGCGGGTCAGGCCACGGGCCACGAAGCGCTGGGCCAGGTAGCCCGCCAGGAGGATCAGCAGGATCTGCACGCCAATCCACAACGGGCCGATCCACTGAGCCGGCAACGGTAGTTGCAGCGCCTCCATCAGGACAGCGCCTCCAGTTCGGCCTGCATGCTTTCCAGCAGTTCCAGGGCCTCCATCCAGGCTTCTTCCAGCTCGGACTCACGGGTCTTGAGCTTGGCCTGTTCGGCCAGCAGATCCCGCAACTCATCCTTGCGCGCAGCCTCGTACAAACCGCTGTCGCCCAGGCTGGCCTCGATCTTGGCCAGGCGTTCATGCACCTTGCCCAACTCGGCCTCCAGCTTGTCGGCCTCGCGCTTGTGCGGTGCCAGTTGCTGACGCAACGCCGCGGCGGCCTGGCGCTGGGCCTTCTTGTCGGTCTTGTCCGGGTTCACCGGCGTGTTGCTGACCGGGGCATTGCGCTGGCGGTAATCCACCAGCCAACGGGTGTAGTCGTCCAGGTCGCCGTCGAACTCTTCGACCTTGCCGTCGGCCACCAGGAAGAAGTTGTCGGTGGTGCTCTTGAGCAGATGGCGATCGTGGGAGACCACCAGCACCGCACCACTGAACTCTTGCAGGGCCATGGTCAGGGCCAGGCGCATCTCCAGGTCCAGGTGGTTGGTGGGTTCGTCGAGCAGCAGCAGGTTGGGCCGCTCCCAGGCGATCAGCGCCAGGGCCAAACGGGCTTTTTCACCGCCGGAGAAGTTCAGCACCGGCTCGTCGATCCGTGCGCCGCGGAAGTCGAAGCCGCCGAGGAAGTCGCGCAGGGTCTGTTCGCGCTCGGTGGGCGCCAGGCGCTGCAGATGCAGCAAGGGGCTGGCCTTGGAGTCCAGGGAATCGAGCTGATGCTGGGCGAAGTAACCGACAACGGTGTTCTCGCCCCGGGTCAGGCGCCCGGACAGCGGCTGGAGTTCGCCGGAGAGGTTCTTGATCAGGGTCGACTTGCCGGCGCCGTTGGGGCCTAGCAGGCCGATCCGCGCGCCCGGGGTCAGTTGCAGCTTGACCTTCTCCAGGACCGCACGTTCGCCATAACCCAGGCGGGCATCGGAGAGGTCGATCAGCGGGCTGGAGATCTTCGTCGACTCACGGAAGGTGAAATCGAAGGGCGAATCGACGTGGGCCGCCGACAGCTCCTCCATGCGCTCCAGGGCCTTGATCCGGCTCTGTGCCTGCCGGGCCTTTGTAGCCTGGGCCTTGAAGCGGGCGATGTAGCTTTCCATGTGCGCGCGCTGCGCCTGCTGCTTCTCGTAGGCTTGCTGCTGCTGGGCCAGACGCTCGGCACGAGCGCGCTCAAAGGCGCTGTAGCCACCGCGATAGAGGGTGATCTTGCGCTGGTCGACGTGGGCCACGTGATCGACCACGGCATCGAGGAAGTCCCGGTCGTGGGAGATCAGGAGCAAGGTGCCGGGGTAGCCCTTGAGCCACTCTTCGAGCCAGATGATGGCGTCGAGATCCAAGTGGTTGGTAGGTTCGTCGAGCAGCAGCAGGTCCGAGGGACACATCAGCGCCTGCGCCAGGTTCAGGCGCATCCGCCAACCCCCGGAGAAGTCGCCGACCTGACGGTCCATCTGCTCGTTGGTGAACCCCAGGCCAGCTAGCAGCTTGCGCGCCCGCGCGTCGGCGGTGTAACCGTCGGCGCTGTCCAGCTCGGCGTGCAAGCGCGCTTGCGCGGCGCCGTCCTGGGCCGCTTCCGCAGCGGCCAGGTCACGCTGCACCTGGCGCAGGCGCAGGTCGCCATCGAGCACATAGTCCACCGCCAGGCGCTCGAGGGTATCGACCTCCTGGCGCATGTGGGCGATGCGCCAGTCGGCCGGCAGGAAGCAGTCACCCGAGTCCGGGTGCAGCTCACCGCGCAGCAAGGCAAAGAGGCTGGATTTGCCGGCGCCGTTGGCACCGATCAGGCCGGCTTTCTGGCCGGCGTGCAGGGTTAGCTCGGCGTCTTCTAGCAGACGTTGCGGGCCACGCTGTAAAGTCAGGTTCTGAAGTCGAATCATAATGGCGGCGGAGTCTACCAGCTTCGTTAGCAACTGGCGCGAGTAGCAATATGTCCCCTGACCTGTGGAGCTTTGCCCTGAAGACCTACGCCCTGCCCGGTGTGCAGGAGGCCTGCCTGCAACTGCAGGATGGCGGGGCCAATGTCTGTCTGTTGCTCTGTGGCGCCTGGCTTGGCCAAAGGGGGGTCGACTGCGATAAGCAGCGCCTGCAAGCGCTCGAAGAGTTGGCTGCGCCCTGGTACCAGGAGGTGGTCGAACCCCTGCGCAAACTGCGGATTGAGTGGCGAGCCGCCGCGGCCAGCGACGTGCAACTGAGCACCTTGCGCGAACAACTCAAGGCCCTGGAGCTGGATGCCGAACGACAGTTGCTGCTGCGTCTGCAGGAAGGGGCACGAAAGTGGCCCGAAGCTCAGGCCCGGAGCCTGAATGACTGGCTGGAAGGACTGGCGGCCGAAGCCGCCGTCCGGAACCGCAATGCGCTGCAGGTACTGCGCATCGCGGTGGCCGGCGCTTAGGAAGCGCTGGAAGGGGTGCTGGCTGGAGCCGACGCAGGAACAGCAGGTGCACTTGCAGCGGGTGCCGGCGAGGCAGCCGGAGCGGGAGTGGCAGGCTTGGCGGCTGCGGGCGCGGGAGCTGCTGGTTTGGCAACTGGAGCAGTTGGCTTGGCTACAGCAGGCTTGGCGGCTGCGGGCTTGGCAGCAGGCTTTTTCGCGGCCGGCTTGGCAGCAGGTTTTGCTGCGGGTTTTGCCGCAGCTGGCTTGGCGGCAGGCTTGGCCGCCGATGCCGCAGCTGGCTTGGCCGCTGCAGGTTTGCTAGCAGGTTTGGCCGGGGCTTTTGCAGCGGCGGGTTTCGCTGCTGGTTTAGCGGCCGGTTTGGCGGCAGCAGGTTTAGCCGCAGCGGTCTTGGTAGCGGCAGGTTTCGCGGCTGGCTTGGCGGCTGCGGGCTTGGCGGCAGGTTTAGCAGCTGGCTTGGCCGCGGCGGCTTTGGTCGTAGGCTTGGCGGCTGGCTTAGCAGCAACCGGTTTGGCAGCCGCTGCTTTGCCGGCAACAGGCTTGGCCGCTGGTTTGGCAACAGGCTTGGCGGCTGCGGTTTTGGCCGCGGCGGGCTTGGCAGCACTGGCAGCAACAGGTTTTTTCGCAGCAGGCTTGGCTACAGGTTTGGCCGGAGCCTTGGCAGCAGGCTTGGCCGCTGGTTTTTTCGCTGCTACCGCTGCCGGCTTGGCATCACGAGAGCTCAATGCCTTGCCTACCGCTTCCTTCACACGACCCACGCCTTGAGCCAGTTTCAGGCTCTCCTGGGCATCGCGCTTGAGTTGCAGAATGTAGCTGCGGGTTTGTGCCTGACGCTCTTTCAGGGCGTCCAGCAAGTCTTCGAGTTCCTTGACCGCGGTCTTCGCCTTGGCTTGTGCCTTGGCCTTGCCGGCCGCCGCAGCGTCCTGCAGTTTGGTGCGCGATTTGTGCAGTTTTTCCTGCGCCTTGCCCCGTTGTTTTTCCAGCTTGGCGAGCAGTTTTTCAGCATCAGCCAAGGCTTGGGAACAAGCGTTTTCCAAATGTTCGAGCAGGCTGCCCGACAGCTGTTGGAGCAAATGCAACGGAGTATTTACAGGCTTCTTATTGGCCGACATGGTTTACCTCCTGGCTGACGTGAGTTGCGGCTCATACTAGACCTCTGCTGCTACCGCCGCTAGGGCATGTTGACAGTATCGAAAGCCTGGCGTTGCAGCCGAACGAAAATGTTCTTCGCACCCATCGAAGTTGCTCACCAACGAGTGCTTTGTCGCTGGCATAATCCACCGCAACTCAGGCCGGAGAGTGCCCATGTCGCGTTACCTGTTTTTATCCTTGAGCCTGTTCTTGCCACTGGCTCAGGCGGCTGCCGAAGCACCATCCAACAACGCTCACGATCTTGCCTACAGCCTGGGGGCGAGCCTCGGCGAACGCCTGCGCGATGAGGTGCCTGACCTGCAGATCCAGGCCCTGGTCGAAGGCTTGAGAGCCGCTTATCAAGGCAAGCCACTGGCGCTCAAAAGCGAACGCATCGAACAGATCCTTGCCGAGCACGACGCACAGATCAGCGAACAATCGGCCAAGTCCCAGATAGAAATCGCGCTGAAAAACGAGCAGCGCTTTCTCGATGAAGAAAAGGCCAAGCCCGGAGTCCGCCAACTGGCAGACGGCATCTTGCTGACCGAGTTGAGCCCTGGCAGCGGCAACAAGGCCAGCCCCAACGGCTCGGTCCAGGTGCGCTACACCGGGAGCCTGCCAGACGGCACTGTGTTCGATCAGACCCAGCAGCCGCAATGGTTCCGCCTCGACAGCGTGATCGCCGGTTGGCGCAGCGCACTGTCACAGATGCCCACCGGAGCCCGGTGGCGCCTGGTAATCCCGTCGAACCAGGCCTATGGCACCGAAGGCGCCGGGGACCTGATCGCGCCCTACACCCCACTGGTGTTCGACATCGAATTGCTCGGTGTCGCTGGCTGAAGCGCCACAACGCAAAACGGCACGCCGAGGCGTGCCGTTTTTCTTGGTAGGTTCCTGTTCTCAGGCCTGAGCTACAGCTTCCTGCTTGTGCGCGTTGTGCAGCACTTCGATCAGGCAGTCTTCCAGCTCGAAGCGTTCGTGCAGCAGGCCACCGAGTTCCTTGAACTTCTGCGCCACGCACTGGCCGGCGTCGCACAGGTCATTGAACGCCAGGAGCTTTTCGGTAATCACGTCGATGCGTGGATAGAGGGTGTCGGCCAGCTCCAGCCCGCGCTTGTCGCCAAACGCCTTGGCTTCGCTGGTCAGCTGTTCGTAGATTTCAAAATGACCGGCGGAGACGTAGTCCACCAGGATCCCGCAGAATTCCTGCAGCGGCTTCTTGCTCTCACTCAGTGCCTCGGGCTCGGCGCCCAGCGCATCATAGGCTCGAACCAGTTCGTGACGCTCCTGCAACCAGCGGTCGATCAGCAGATGCACTCCACCCCAGCGTTCCTGAGCATTCTGACAACTTTCGAGCATGGTGATCTCTCTTCCCTTATGGGTCATGCCGCTTGCCCGCCGCTCTTTTCTGGAGACTCTGGATCCGGTCAGGCACAACAGCATCGAGCAACATAATTCCAGTGACAGGTGCGGGCCAGATTATGCCCGCTCGACTACAGCATCAAGGTACGCAGGAGATAAAGTTCATACAAGCGTTTAATCCCCGCCCTCCTGCCAAACACTGACTCAGGGCAACGCCACGGCCTTGCGCGCGCCCCGCAGCTGACGCCAAAGGCGGTAGCCGCTAAAGATCAGCATGATCACGAAAAACAGCAGGCTCCACTCCGGCAGGCTCATGTCCAGCAGGGTCCAGGTGACCTCGGCGCAATCGGAGGTGCCCATGAACGTCAGTTTCAACGCCTGCCACCAGGACAGCTGGCGGAGCATGAAGGACATGTCCGGCAGGCAGGCCAGCAGCTGTTCGGAGGGAATGTTCTGCAACAGCACATGGCGCCCGGCGGTCACCACCCCCAGCAGGCCCAACAGCAGGTTGAGCCCCCAGTAGACCGCCCGCCCCACACGCCCTGGCCCCTGGACCACGGCCAACAGGTTGACCCCACCCAATGCCAGCAACAGCAGGCGCTGCACGCCCCACAGCGAACAGGACTCGAGGCCGCCACCCGTTTGCAGGTTGAACGCCGCCCACGAGGCCAAGGCCCCCACCAGGAACACCAGGGAGAACAGCACGCGGGAGCCGGCCAGCGACATGAGATATCCGTAACGGGAGAAACAGGCAGCCACGGTAGAGAAAGCGCTCGCTGCTTTCAAGAAGCGCTATGTCGCAACCGATCGACAACAGCGCCGCAGGTACAGCAGCAAAAGGGCCGGTTGCCTGAAACAGGCAACCGGCCCCGGGACACCTCAGGCCCGCACCGGGACCGGCAGCGGTGAGGCCAGCAGGCGCTCGTCGAGCATGCCCAGGCCTTCCTGGAACAGTTGGTTACTGCGTTCGGTATCCCCCAGCTGTGCCAGCAGGCGCGCCAGCTCCGCGCAGGCTTCGGGGTTGCGTTGCAAGCGCAGGCTGCTTTCCAGATAGTCCCGGGCCTTGCCCCACAGACTGTTCTGCAGGCACAGGCGGCCCAGGGTCAGCAGCAGGCTCGGATCGTCCGCATGCTCTTTGAGCCAGTGCTCGGCGGTCTGCAACTGACGCGACGGATCGCTGCCACGCACCAGGCCATAGAGCCGTGCCAGGTGGCTTTCGTACTTGCGCTTGATTGCCGTGCGCAGGGCCTCTTCCGCCTCGGCTCCGGCCCCCAGTTGACGCAGTTGTTCGGCATAGGCCAGCACCAACTGCGGCTCTTGGCGCTGCGCCGAGGTCAACTGTTGCCAGGCACGATTGAGAGATTGCAGGCCGGCAACCTCATCCTCTTCACGACGCGCGGCCAGGGACAGGTTTTCACCCCAGGCCCGACGCTCCAGTTCCTGCAGTTCGCTGGCCGGCAGCGCCTTGTCCTTGCGCAACTCGGGCAACAGACGGATCAGGGCCGACCAGTCGCCACGCTGCTGATGCAGGCGCTGCAACTGGCGCAGCACCTGGACGCTGTGGGGATGGCGCTCATGCATGGCCTGCAGGGTGCTCAGGGCCCCCTCGGTATCGCCGCGATCCGTCTGCAGTTGGGCGTGGCTCAGGGCCACGGCCAGCTCTGCCTGGGGCTGGCGGGTCAGCGCCCGCTCCAGCAACCGGTCGCATTCTTCATAGTGGCCCTGCTCGTTGGCCGCCCGGGCAGCGCCGAGGTAGTAGAGCAAAGGCTGGCGCTCGGCCTCGGCGGCACGCTGCAGGTGCTTCTGCGCGCTGGCCCAGCGACCTTCGGCAAGGTCCATCTGCCCCTGCTCGATGGCGATCTGCACACGACGGCTGCGATTGCGCCGTGACCAGGGATTGACCACACCACCGGACACCATCACCAGCTCGATCAGCAGCTTGATGCCCCAGACCACCAGCCAGACCAGCGCCACCAGGGCCAGGGTTGCCCACAGGCTCGATTCGTAACGGAAGTTGCTGTAGGCGATCAGTACGTACCCGGGATGCTCGGCAATGGCCAGACCCAGCAGGCCGATGGCCGCAATGACCAGCAGGACGATCACATAGGTACGTTTCATGGGCTCGTCTCCTGGGCGTTGTTCGCCGCAGGTTTGGCCAGAGGCTTGACCGACTCTTCGACATTCAGGTTACGCCGCTCCAGGTAGGCCTGGACCGTACTCAGGGTCTTGGCCAGGTCCGGGGTGACGACCGTCACCGGCTGCTTGCTCAGCTCGGCCAGGCGCTCGAGCATGATCTTGCTTTGCGGGTTGTCCTGATTGAAGTTACCGGTGAGCACGTCGCGGGCTTCGGTCAACGCCTGGGTATAGACCGCGGCCTGGCCGTTCAGGGCAGCCCACTGCGCCTGCTCCAGCGCCAGGCTCAGGGCCAGGCGCACCTGGGTCAGGCCCTGACCGGCCAGCAAGGGACGGATGTTCTTGTCGGCGTTGAAATCGATGCGGAAATAGCGCGAGATCTGATCCCACCACTGAGCCCAGCGGCTGGCGCCGTCTCCATCGGCTGTCAGGCCGAGCAGCGACTCACCGCGGTCCTTGAACTCCGGAGCCACGGCGCTCAGCTCCAGCACCTGGTCACGCAAGGCCCCCAGTTGCAGGAACAGCCCGGTGCGGTCCGGCTGCTCGGTGCTGCGCAGGGCCGCCAGGCTCTTGGCCAACTGCTCGCGGGCGGCGAAGGCTCCCGGATCGTTTTGTTCGCGCAGGATATCGTCGGCGCCCTGGACCAGGGCCCTAGCGCTGCTGATGTCCTGCAGCGCCGAAAGACGCAGGCTGGCCAGGCGCAACAAGTGCTCGGCTTCCGCCAGACGCCAGTCCTTGCGGCTGGCGCCCAGTACGGTTTCCAGGCGCTGGTTCAGGCGCTGCTGGTCACCCTGCAACTGGGCCACCAGACGCCGCCGGTCTTCCAGCTCATCGGCAGCGGGCAGTTGCTCCAGGCGTTCGCTCAAGCGCTGTTCGCTGAGCTTGAGACTCTGGGCCTGATCCCCCAGGGCCTGCAACTGACTGAACTGCTGCTGGTTGTTGGCTTGCAGGTGGCGCACCTGCCAGATCCCCCAGCCACCAACGGCGACGCCCGCCGCCCCCAGCAGCAGGGCCAGAATTGCCAACCCGTTGCCACGACGCTCAACGGTTGGTTTCGTGGGTTCAGCGGGTGTCTCGGGCACCGGCTGGGCTTCATCTTTAGGCAAGGCTGTTTCGCTCACGTATCCATCCTTTGCGTTTAGAGAACGGGCACGGGTTGCTCCCGTAACGCCGTTAGCAAAGCCGCGGCACTGGCGCCGCGACAATCCACAACTTTTTCCGCCCCGGCGGCGCGCGCCATGTCGGCGACCCGGGGGCTTGGAACAAACAACGGCATCTTCGCCAGTTGCGGCCAGGCGGGCCCCGCCAGCTGCCACAAGTGGCTGAAACCTTGTCCACTGCTGACCACCAGCCCGTTCAAGCGTTCCACTTCAATCCGCTGGAGCAACGCGCCTTCGGCGTAGTGCGGCAGGCAACGACGGTAGAGTTCCAGATAATCGACACTAGCACCTAGGGCGCGCAGGCGCTCAGAGAGCAGTTCGCGCCCCCCCTCCCCACGCACGATCAACACCCGTGGATCAGGCCGGCCGATAGCCTCGCGCAATTGGGGAAGTTCAAGCAAGGCTTCACTGTCATCGCCCTGCTGGGGATAAGACACTGGCAGGCCGGCATCCGCAAGGATCTGCCCGGTAGCGGCGCCTACGGTGAACCAGGCCTGGTCTGGTGGCTGCGGCCAATACTGGCGCAACAGCGCCAGGCCAAGATGCGCCGCCGGCTTGCTGACCACGATCACCGCACAATACTGGTCGAATGCCTGCAGGGTCGCCCGCTGCGAGTCACTGACCGGCAACGCCTGGATTTCCAGTAATGGCAGGCTGCTGCTCAAGATCTCGGACTGCGCCAGGATCGCCGCCAGCGCAGCGCAGTCCTCGGCCGGCCGGGTCAGCAGCAGGCGCCAGCCAGTCACTCCTCGCCCGCCTCGCCGTAGACCGCGCGCAGAATGTCATCGGCGCCCTGAGCCAGCAGGGCATCCGCCACCTGCACACCCAGCTCGCCGGCCGATGCGCGAGGGCCACGAGCTTCGGCGCTGAGCAGCAGGCCGCCGCTAGGCTCGCCCACCAAGCCGCGCAGCCAGATCTGCTCGCCTTCCAGCACCGCATAGCAGGCAATCGGCACCTGGCAACCACCGTTGAGGTGCTTGTTCAGTGCGCGCTCGGCGGTTACCCGGCTGGCTGTGTCAGCGTGATGCAGGGGGGCCAGCAAGGCGTGGATTTCAGTATCGGCACTGCGGCACTCGATGCCGACGGCGCCCTGGCCACCGGCGGGCAGGCTGTCGTCGACACTGATGGAGGAGCTGATGCGATCCTCGAATCCGAGGCGGATCAGGCCGGCGGCCGCAAGGATGATGGCGTCGTATTCGCCGGCGTCCAGCTTGGCCAGACGGGTATTGACGTTGCCCCGCAGAAAACGGATCTGCAGGTCGGGGCGACGGGTCAGTAACTGAGCCTGACGGCGCAGGCTGGAAGTGCCCACCACGCTGCCTTCAGGCAACTCGTCGAGGCTGGCGTAGGTGTTGGAAACAAAGGCATCACGCGGGTCTTCGCGCTCGCAGATGCAGAACAAACCCAGGCCTTCCGGGAAGTCCATGGGCACGTCTTTCATCGAGTGCACGGCGATATCGGCCTGGTTTTCCAGCAGCGCGGTTTCCAGTTCCTTGACGAACAGGCCCTTGCCACCGATTTTCGACAAGGGCGAGTCCAATAGTTTGTCGCCGCGGCTGACCATGGGCACCAGGGTCACGACAAGACCCGGATGGGCCTCTTGCAGACGGGCTTTGACGTATTCGGCCTGCCACAAGGCCAAAGCACTTTTGCGGGTAGCGATGCGGATTTCGCGAGAGGACATGGATCAATCCGTACTGAATAGATACGGCAGATAATAACAGCTCAACCAAATCAGCTTTGACTTGTATCAGAAACCTAGCCTCCTCCCGACGCCAGGCTTCACCCACTACAGGGGGCAAACCCTGGTCTAGAGCTGTTGCATCATCTTGCGCACGCCCGCCACATGCCGCCGGCTGACAATCAGCGCATCACCATTGAGGCCCTTGAGGTACAACTGGAAATGCCCCAACGGTGTGCGCTGCAAACGCTCGATACGCTCGCGGGCCACCAGCGCATTGCGGTGGATACGCACAAAGCGGTCGCCGAATTCATCTTCCAGAGCCTTCAGGGGCTCATCCAGAAGCACCTCGCCGCCCTCGTGGCGCAAGGTCACGTATTTGTGGTCGGCTATGAAATACACCACCTGGGCCAGGGGGATCAGCTCGATGCCTTTGCGCGTGCGCGCGCTGATATGGCTGCGCGGACCGTTACCACTCTCGGCCGCGGGCCGGGTCAGCGCCGCCAATTGCACACGGTTGGGGTTTTCGGCCTTCTTCAGCGCTTCCAGCAGCAGCTCGGAACGCACTGGCTTGACCAGGTGGACGACGCCGCTGGCGTCGAAGGCCTCTAGGGCGAATTCGTCCGGCGCAGCGCAGAACACCAGCGCCGGAGGCGTCTCGCGCTCACACAGCTTGCCGGCGACCTGCAGACCGTCCAGCCCTGGCATGCGGACGTCGAGCAAGACGATATCCGGCTTCAGGCTGTCGATCAGGCTCAATGCCTCTTCGCCATTGGTGGCGCTGGGCTCCAGGACACTGTATCCCTCGAGCTCACTGACCATCCGGCTCAGGCGCTCGCGGGCTAGGGGTTCGTCATCAACGATCAGGACATTCATATTGCGCTGGATTCCTGCGTGAGTCTCGCACAAGGATAGCGTAGACAGGTGGAGTGACGTCCGTCACCGCGATCCACGCTAAGACTAGTGCGAAGGCCAAAAAGTGCCGCAAGTCGGGCACCAATATTTGCCCGTGCCTGCCCGATACCGCTCAAGCTTGGCTGATGCGCGACGACGTCGCAGGGAATGCTGGTATTCAACACAAAGCCCCCCTCGTGATTGTGGTCGCCGCCCACCCTGCCCGCACCCGTCTCGTTTGGTGGACGGATTGCCTGGCCCTGCGCGGTGTGAACTTGCTGGACGGGCCCACTGCGAACACGCGAGGGGTGTTACGCAATTGTGCCGATCCTCCTGTCCAACTGTAGACGGTTGCCAAGACGATATTGCTCAATCGATAAATATCGTTTGACCGATATCAGCTTCCGCACTCAAGGCGCTCACCTCGCAGGAAGCGCCTTCGACCGCACCGACCTCAGTCTCTGCGCCCGCAACGCTGGCGACAAGCCACCCAGGCGTGCGACGGAGAAAAAAGCTGCCGACCAGCGCCAGCGACAGCCCGGGCAACCCTGTTATTATCGGCGCCTGTTTTTCACGCCATCTTCCTTCAGCAGATCACGAGCGAATTCATGAGCACTGACAAGACCAATCAGTCCTGGGGCGGCCGCTTCAGTGAACCCGTCGACGCCTTCGTCGCCCGCTTCACCGCCTCTGTCACTTTCGACCAGCGCCTGTATCGCCATGACATCATGGGCTCCATCGCCCACGCCACCATGCTGGCCAAGGTCGGCGTGCTCACCGATGCCGAGCGCGACAGCATCATCGACGGCCTGAAGACCATCCAGGGCGAGATCGAGGCCGGCCGTTTCGACTGGCGCGTGGACCTCGAAGACGTGCACATGAACATCGAAGCGCGCCTGACCGACCGCATCGGCATCACCGGCAAGAAACTGCACACCGGCCGCAGCCGCAACGACCAGGTGGCCACCGACATCCGCCTGTGGCTGCGTGACGAGATCGACCTGATCCTCGGTGAAATCACCCGCCTGCAAAAAGGCCTGCTGGAGCTGGCCGAGCGCGAAGCCGAGAGCATCATGCCGGGCTTCACCCACTTGCAGACCGCCCAACCGGTGACCTTCGGCCACCACATGCTGGCCTGGTTCGAAATGCTCAGCCGTGACTACGAGCGCCTGGTGGACTGCCGCAAGCGCACCAACCGCATGCCCCTGGGCAGCGCCGCGCTGGCCGGCACCACCTACCCGATCGACCGCGAGCTGACCTGCCAGTTGCTGGGCTTCGAAGCCGTGGGCGGCAACTCCCTGGACAGCGTTTCGGACCGCGATTTCGCCATTGAATTCTGCGCCGCCGCCAGCGTGGCGATGATGCACCTGTCGCGGTTTTCCGAAGAGCTGGTGCTGTGGACCAGCGCGCAATTCCAGTTCATCGACCTGCCGGACCGCTTCTGCACCGGCAGCTCGATCATGCCGCAAAAGAAAAACCCCGACGTGCCGGAACTGGTACGGGGCAAGAGCGGCCGGGTATTCGGCGCGCTGATGGGCCTGTTGACCCTGATGAAAGGCCAGCCCCTGGCCTACAACAAGGACAACCAGGAAGACAAGGAACCACTGTTCGACGCCGCCGATACCCTGCGCGATTCGTTGCGGGCCTTCGCCGACATGATCCCGGCCATCAAGCCCAAGCACGCCATCATGCGCGAGGCGGCCCTGCGCGGTTTTTCCACCGCCACCGACCTGGCGGACTACCTGGTACGCCGAGGCCTGCCGTTCCGCGACTGCCACGAAATCGTCGGCCATGCAGTGAAGTACGGCGTGGAAACCGGTAAGGACCTGGCGGAAATGAGCCTGGAAGAGCTGCGCAAGTTCAGCGACCAGATCGAACAGGACGTGTTCGCCGTGCTGACCCTGGAAGGCTCGGTGAATGCCCGTAACCACATCGGCGGCACCGCACCGGCCCAGGTCCGGGCGGCAGTGGCCCGCGGCCAGGCCCTGCTGGCCAGCCGCTAAGCCCTTGCGAACCTCCCCGCGCCGGCATCCTCTGCCGGTGCGGTCAGGTTCCTAGCGCCCTGACCTTCTGGCGGCCATCAGTGCCGCCTTGTCAGCGGCGATGCGTCGGGCGTTGGGGGTCTGCTCCAAGCGTTCGAGCAAGGCCCGGGCCTCGGGCATCTCGGCCAAAAAATCGATTCCGAACAACTTGTCCCCGACTATCAGGGCAAGGTTCACGCTGTACTGAAAATACAGGTCCGCCACACTCAGGCTGGCGCCCGCTACATAGGGGGCGAACCGGGCATGCCGGCGCAATGCGGCAAAGCCTTGTAGCAATTCGATCCCGGCCTTCTCCTTGATTGCCTCGGGCAGGGTCGCACCGAAGAACGCTTCGGGGAAACAGGCCCGGGCCGGCAGCTCGATGTACAGTTCTATCTCCTTGGCCAGTGCCAGCACCTGGGCACGTTCGAAAGCGTCCTCAGGCAGCAGCGCCGGCACCGGCCGCACCTGCTCCAGGTAATCGAGAATCGCGCTGGTTTCGCTGATGAAGCCCTGCTCCACCTCCAGCACCGGAACCTTGCCCCGAGGGCTGATAGCCAGCGCCTCAGGGCTCTGGCCGGCGTAGAACAGCACCTCTTCGAAAGGCAGCCCCTTCTCCAGCAAGGCCAGCTTGACCATGTTGTAGTAGTTGCTGATGGCGAACCCATAGAGCTTTAACATCCCGTAGCCTCCAGGCCGTGCAGGGGTTGGCAGGGCTTTTTTATAGAAGGTCAATCCCACTCTGGCCAGCAGCATCGAGCCGCTGAATACGAGTAAACTGGCGACCTTTCCTTGAGGAGCCTGCCATGAGCGAGCCAACCGATATCGACACCGACGAAGAAGAGTTCGCCGAAAATACCCTGATCGAAGCGATCGAGAACCAGATCGAAAGCGACAACCCACCAGCGGCCAAGGCCACGTTCAACAAACTGACCCTGGTGGGCTACGAGCGCGAGGAAATCCTCAATCTGATGGCCCATGTACTGGCAATCGAGATCGACGCCATCCTCGAACAGGACCGCGCCTTCGACACCCAATGGTACGAAGCCGCCCTTCGCGCCCTGCCGGAACTGCCTCCCGAAAAGCAGTGACCCCGCGCTGCCGGAGCCCAGGCTCCGGCACTCTTTCCCGCCCGCGCCTCGCGCCCCGACTACACTGCCACCACCCTGCGGCCAAATACCGCTGCACCCGGGGATAAAACTCCTCAGCGAACGCTGGACACGCCGCCTTTCTGCGTTCACCTTAAGAACGCTGACCTCTAATTCCTAGAAAGTCTGGAGTCCTTATGTCGTATACCCCTGAGTTGGTTGCCGAACTGGAAATCCTTGCACTCTTCAACCTGGACAACTCCCAGGAAGGCCTGAAAATCCATCAGACCGCCGCCCCTTCTGCCATCGCCGCCGCCCAACGCCTGTTTGACAAGGAACTGATCACCCAACCCGATGGAGGCTATCTGACCAGCCTCGGACGGGACGCCGCTGAACATGCCCAGGGCCTGCTGACCATCCTGAACGTCAAAGAAGTCGCCTGAACAACCTGCATCGGCCTGCGGGGTTCCCGTCTGTCGGATTCCGTAGGCGCCTCCCTCCGAATGCGCTAGAAATCTGGCGTCAAAAAATAAAATCAGTTTAAGGCTGAGCCCTGTCTGACGGTAAACTGCTCGCCATCTTCAATACCGCCACGTTCGAGCTCCGCTTGAAATGCCCCATACCCATGAAATCCGTCCCGATCTGGATGAAGGAATCGATCGCAAGGTTCTCAGCCAACTGCGCGCGCGTTTCCTGAAGCTCAATGAAGGGCGCATGGCCCGGGCAATGGAAGGGCTGTCGACACGCCAGCAGTTGGTCCTCAACCTGTTGCCGCTGTTCTTTCACGTCAATCACCCGTTGTTGCCCGGCTATGTATCCGGAGCCACCCCGGCGGGGCTTTCCTGCTACGAACCCGACCCCCAGGCCCTGGCCGAAGCCCAGCGCCTGACCCGATCGTTTTCCTACAAGCCGCGCCACGGCAACCCGCCACGGCCGATTCATGGCCTGTTTCTCATGGGCAGCCTGGGGACCCTGGCCCAGGCGGACCAGAGCGACATGGACGTGTGGGTATGCCATGCGCCGGATCTGGGCGAAAACGAGCTGACCGAGTTGCAGAAGAAGTGCCAATTGCTGGAGACCTGGGCGGCCGGCCAGGGTGCTGAAGCTCATTTCTTCCTGATCGACCCCAACCGCTTTGTCCGCGGGGAACGGGACACTCAGCTGAGTTCGGACGACTGCGGCACCACCCAGCACTACTTGCTGCTGGACGAGTTCTACCGCACCGCGATCTGGCTGGCCGGGCGCACACCGTTGTGGTGGCTGGTACCGGTGTACGAAGAACGCCGTTACGAACAGTACATCGACACCCTGTTGTCCAAGCGCTTCGTCCCCGCCGAGGAAAACCTCGACCTGGGCCACATGGCACGCATTCCGCCCGGCGAGTTCATCGGCGCCGGGCTGTGGCAACTGTTCAAGGGCATCGAGTCGCCCTACAAGTCCGTACTCAAGCTGCTGCTGATCGAGGTCTATGCCAGCGAGCATCCCAGGGTCCAGTGCCTGAGCCTGCGCTTCAAGCAGGCGGTGTTTGCCAACCGCCTGGACCTGGATGAGCTGGACCCCTACATCGTGGTCTACCGGCGCATCGAGGAATACCTCAAGGCTCGCGGCGAGCCGGAGCGCCTGGAGCTGGTACGGCGCAGCCTGTACCTCAAGGTCAACCGCAAGCTTACCGTCGGCAACGCCGCCCGCAGCCCGAACTGGCAACGCGCTCTGCTGGAGCGCCTGGCCAGTGAGTGGGGCTGGGACCAACGCCAACTGGCCCTGCTGGACAGCCGCAGCCAGTGGAAGGTGCGCCAGGTCAGCAGCGAGCGCCGGGCCCTGGTCAACGAGCTCAACTACAGCTATCGCTTCCTGACCCAGTTCGCCCGCACCGAACAGGCCGCCAGCCTGATCAACAAGCGTGACCTGAATGTCCTGGGCCGGCGCCTGTATGCGGCCTTCGAGCGCAAGGCCGGGAAGATCGAGTTCATCAACCCCGGCATTGCCCCGGACCTGGCTGAAGACACCCTCACCTTGGTGCAGTCGCCGAACAAGAAGGAACCCGGGCAGAACCATTGGGGGCTGTACAACGGCAGCCTGACCGCCCTGGAGTGGGAGCATTTCGCCCCGATCAAGCGCAGTCGCGAGCTGCTGGAGCTGCTTACCTGGTGCCATCGCAACGGCGTGATCGACAGCAGCACCCGCCTGGCCCTGCACCCGGGCAGCAGCGACCTGAGCGAATTCGAACTGTTCAACCTGCTGGGCAGCCTGCAGCAGACCGTGCCACTGCCCTTGACGACGGTCAGCGAGGAACAGTTGCTGCACGCCGCCGTGCCCGGCGAAGTGCTGATCCTGGTGAACGTCGGGGTCGACCCCCTCAAGCACCACCGCGACCTGAATATTCTGATGACCACCGAACGCACCGACTCCCTGAGCTATGCCGGGGTACGCGAGAATCTGGTGCTGACCCTGGATCAGGTCACCCTCAATAGCTGGAACGAGGTCATGGTCGGCCGCTACGACGCCGAGCATGCGCTGCTCGACTGCCTGCGGGACTACCTGAACAATCTGCCGGCCGGCCCGCAACCGCGGCTGCGGGTTCGCTGCTTCTGTCACAACCGCGCGCAATTCATTGCCCGCCGGGTGGAAGAGCTGTTCGAAACCGCGCACAACCTGTTGCTCAGCCAGCTCAACTACCGCTACCTGATCCAGGTGCAGCAGCACTACCACGTGCTTGAACTGGTGCCAGGGCAGGTTCGGCACCGGGCCATGGCAACCCCTGCCGCACTGCTGGAGTACCTGGGCCAGGAGCAGAACCGCTACAGCCCACTGCACCTTGACCCGATGGCGCTGGAAGACCATGACCTGGCGCTGATCCTGCCCATGGGCCAGCCGGACTGCATCCAGGTGTTCTATCGGATCATCGACGAGCACGCGGAGCTTTACGTGCTCGATGAGTACAACGCGCTGTGGCAACAGACCCTGCCCTATCACGACGAGCACAGCCTGCTGGTGCCCCTGCAGCGCTTCCTGCAGTCGATTCTCTACCGCCGCGAGGCGCTGCTGCCGATGGACAGCAACCAGCCCGAGAAACCTTTGGACACACTCTACTTGCAGATTCTGCCCTCAGGCACGGGCCGCGCACGTCGGGTAGAGCCTCGGCCAGCCCCACCGACGCCGGTGGACAAAGCTTTCTATGACGTGCAGGCGATCATCGGCAAGGCCGCACCAGGCCAGGTGCAGGTCTCGCTGTACTGCAATCAAAGGGAGTTTTCCGATCTGGAATATGGCGATCAACTGTTCGCCGCGGTGGCCCAGGAAATCGTCGGGCAGCGCCATGAAACAGAACGCTATCGCTGCTACATCACGGACCTGGATCTTTCAGGGCTGCTCGGTGACATACAAAGCCCGAGCATCCTGTATCTGCGCTACAAGGCCAGCCTGGAGCGCGCACTGAACGACGCGCTCGAGCAGGTCTAGCCGAGGATCAGAGGTGGTAGTCGCCTGCGGCTTCCGGCTGGTATTCAACTTCCAGCAGGGTCAGCTTCAAGGTCTTGCCACCCGGAGCCGGCCAGTCGATGTACTGGCCTACCTGCAGGCCCAGCAGAGCGCTGCCCACCGGTGCCAGGATGGAAATCTTGCCTTCGTCGGCGTTGGCGTCCTGTGGATACACCAGGGTCAGGTGGTAGTCCTTGCCGCTGCTTTCTTCACGGCAGTGCACACGCGAATTCATGGTTACGACACCGGCCGGTACTTCATCGTGACCCACCAGCGTTTCGGCACGATCCAACTCGGTTTGCAGTGCAATGACACCTGGCAGCGAGTCGTCCAGACTGTCGATCAGGCGCTCCAGACGTTGCACGTCAAGGCGGGTAAGGATGATGGATGGTGCAGTACTCATGATCCTGGCTGACTCCTATTTTTTCTGCACAAAAAAGCAAAACCCCGCCAAATAAGACGGGGTTCTCACCGGCCTCGATGTAGCGAGGCGAAGCTGGACACTATCACAGCACACTGAATAAACAAACCGTACGAGTACGAAGCTAAATCCCGCCCGCCGCCGCACTCTGTTTGCGCTGCAGCGCCTGGGCGCAGATCACTCGCCGGCGCTGATCATCGGCCGAACGCCATTCACGGATGTCCTCCACATGGCGGAAACAGCCGCGACAGACCTTCTCCTCATCGAGGCGACAAAGGCTGATGCACGGTGAGCTCACCGCCGGGCTGACGTTGCTGTAGAGCGGCTTGGGCGCACGGGCCGGGGCGGGCTGGGTCACGGTATCAGAGCCCTTCGAACTCGAGCTTGATGTCGGCCTGCTCCAGGACAATGCGTTCCAGCATTTCCCCCAACTGCTCTTCGCTCTTGTCGCACATCCAGCGCTCGCTTTCCTCGTCGTAGTCGAAGTGGAACCCCCCAGAACGCGCAGCCAGCCAGAGTTGGCGCAAAGGCTCCTGGCGACTGAAGATCACCTGGCTGCCGTTGTCGAACTTGACGGTGAGCACCCCGGCCGAGCTTTCCAAGTCGATGTCCAGGTCGCTCTCATCGAAAATATCCTCCAGCGTCTGCTGGGTGGCATCCACCAGGTCGTGAAAACGGGCTTCGGTCAAACTCATTGCGGGAACCTCGAAAAGTGTCTACTCACGCTCAAGCGCCGCAAGATACGGGCGCTCCCCGGCGAATGCAAAGGATACCGAACGAGGAAATAAATGCGACGCCCATTGCACGAGCGCCCGACCAAAGCCACCGGCCGGGCCTTGGCAAAGGCCCGCTGGACGGGAGTTACGCTGCATAGGCAAGCTGCCGGGTGGCCGGTATACTCGGGCGCAATTTACGCATTCTCAAGGATTTCGCCATGAAGCGCCTGATCTCTTCCCTTGCTGCGCTCGTCGCGGTTGCTTGCCTCGTTACCGCCTGCGGCCAGAAAGGCCCGCTGTACCTGCCTGATGACAGCAAATCCCCTGAAGAGCAGGCGAAGTCGCAGTCGCACAAGCACGATACCTACTAAGGGCAAACCATGGACGCTTTTAACTACCGCGACGGGGAGCTGTTCGCGGAAGGCGTAGCCCTGTCCGCCATTGCCGAACGTTTCGGTACGCCCACCTACGTCTATTCCCGTGCGCACATCGAAGCCCAGTACCAGGCCTATGCCCAGGCTCTGGCCGGCATGCCGCACCTGGTCTGCTTCGCGGTAAAAGCCAACTCCAACCTGGGCGTACTGAATGTCCTGGCGCGCCTGGGCGCCGGTTTCGACATCGTCTCCCGGGGCGAGCTGGAGCGGGTCCTGGCCGCGGGCGGGCAGGCCGACAAGATTGTCTTCTCCGGTGTCGGCAAGACCCGTGACGACATGCGTCGTGCCCTGGAAGTCGGCGTCCACTGCTTCAACGTCGAGTCCGCCGAAGAGCTGGAGCGCCTGCAGCTGGTAGCGGCCGAGCTAGGCGTTCGTGCACCGGTCTCGCTGCGGGTCAATCCGGACGTGGATGCCGGTACCCACCCGTATATCTCCACCGGGCTCAAGGAAAACAAGTTCGGCATCGACATTGCCACCGCCGAGGATGTGTACATCCGCGCCGCGCAGCTGCCGAACCTGGAAATCGTCGGTGTCGACTGCCATATCGGCTCGCAACTGACCACCCTGGAACCCTTCATCGACGCCCTCGACCGCCTGCTGGACCTGGTGGACCGCCTCGGTGAATGCGGCATCTACCTGCGCCACATCGATCTGGGTGGCGGCCTGGGCGTGCGCTATCGCGACGAAGAGCCACCGCTGGCCGCCGACTACGTCAAGGCCGTGCGCCAGCGCCTGGACGGTCGCGACCTGGCCCTGGTGTTCGAACCGGGCCGCTTCATCGTGGCCAACGCCGGCGTCCTGCTGACCCGGGTCGAATACCTCAAGCACACCGAACACAAGGATTTCGCCATCGTCGACGGCGCCATGAACGACCTGATCCGCCCGGCCCTGTACCAGGCCTGGATGGATGTCAGCGCCGTGCGCCCGCGAGAGGCCGAACCCCGTACCTACGACATCGTCGGCCCGATCTGTGAAACCGGCGACTTCCTCGCCAAGGAACGCACCCTGGCCCTGGCCGAGGGTGACCTGCTGGCGGTGCATTCCGCTGGTGCCTATGGTTTCGTCATGAGCTCGAACTACAACACCCGCGGTCGTGCCGCAGAAGTACTGGTCGATGGTGGCCAGGCTGTTGAAGTACGTCGCCGCGAGACGGTAGCCGAGTTATTCGCTGGCGAAAGCCTGCTGCCGGAGTAAGACCATGCTGCTGCGTTTTACCAAGATGCACGGCCTGGGCAATGACTTCATGGTTCTCGACCTGGTCAGCCAGCACGCGCATATTCTGCCCAAGCACGCCAAACAATGGGGTGATCGCAATACCGGGATCGGCTTCGATCAGTTGCTGATCGTCGAGGCCCCGAGCAACCCGGATGTGGATTTCCGCTACCGGATCTTCAACTCCGACGGCTCCGAAGTGGAGCAGTGCGGCAATGGTGCGCGCTGCTTTGCCCGCTTCGTGCTGGACAAGCGCCTGACCACCAAGCGCCAGATCCGCGTCGAGACCAAGAGCGGCGTGATCGAGCTGGACATCCGCAACGACGGCCAGATCAGCGTCAACATGGGCGCGCCGCGCCTGGTACCGGCGGACATTCCGTTCCAGGCGCCGGCCCAGGCCGACAGCTACACGCTGGATGTCGATGGCCGCCAGGTGCAGTTGGCCGCGGTGTCCATGGGCAACCCCCACGCCGTGTTGCGGGTGGATGACATCAACAGCGCGCCGGTGCACGAGCTGGGGCCGAAGATCGAACACCACCCGCGCTTCCCGGCGCGGGTCAACGTCGGTTTTCTCCAGGTCCTGGACCGCCAGCGCGCGCAACTGCGGGTCTGGGAACGCGGCGCCGGGGAAACCCAGGCCTGCGGCACCGGCGCCTGCGCTGCTGCTGTGGCCGCGATCAGCCAGGGGTGGATGGATTCGCCCCTATTGATCGACCTGCCGGGCGGGCGCCTGTCCATTGAATGGGCAGGCCCTGGCCAACCGGTGATGATGACCGGCCCGGCAGTGCGCGTATACGAAGGACAGGTGCGTCTTTAAGTGAGCGAAATCCATGACTGATCAGCCGCAGGTTCCTGCCGAAACGCCCGACCAATCACCGTCCGAAAACCTGGAGGCGGCAGCCGTCGCCGCCTACCTGGAGGCCCACCCGGACTTCTTCGTCGACCACGATGAACTGCTCCCGGCCTTGCGCATTCCCCATCAGCGCGGCGACACCGTATCGCTGGTGGAGCGGCAGATGAAGATCCTGCGCGAGCGCAACATCGAGATGCGCCATCGCCTGTCGCAGCTGATGGACGTGGCCCGGGACAACGACCGGCTGTTCGACAAGACCCGCCGCCTGATCCTCGCGCTGATGGACGCCACCAGCCTGGAAGAAGTGGTGATGAGCGTCGAAGACAGCCTGCGCCAGGATTTCCAGGTGCCCTTCGTCAGCCTGATCCTGTTCAGCGACAGCGCCATGCCGGTGGGTCGCTGGGTCTCCGCCGCCGAAGCCCAGGGCGCCATCGGCGGCCTGTTGTCCGAAGGCAAGAGCGTCAGCGGCAGCCTGCGCGAACACGAGCTGGATTTCCTTTTCGGCGAAGAGCAGCGCAAGCAGATCGGCTCTACCGCGGTGGTGGCCCTGGCGCATCAGGGCATGCATGGCGTGCTGGCGATCGCCAGCCGTGATCCGCAGCACTACAAGAGCTCGGTGGGCACCCTGTTTCTCAACTACATCGCCGAAGTCACCGGCCGCGTTCTGCCGCGCTTCACCCACTCGCTGCGCTCGGTACGCTGACCATGCAACAACAGCTGGACGCCTACTGCGCGCACCTGCGCAGTGAGCGCCAGGTGTCGCCCCACACCCTGCAAGCCTACCGGCGCGACCTCGAAAAGGTGCTGGGCTTCTGCGAGAAAATGCAGGTGCGCAGCTGGACCGACCTGGACATCCAAAGCCTGCGCAGCCTGATTGCCCGCCTGCACCAGCAGGGCCAGTCGTCCCGCAGCCTGGCGCGCCTGCTGTCAGCGGTACGCGGGCTCTACCACTACCTGAACCGCGAAGGCTTGTGCACTCACGACCCGGCCAACGGCCTGGCGCCACCCAAGGGCGAACGACGCCTGCCCAAGACCCTGGACACCGACCGCACCCTGCAGTTGCTCGATGGCGCCGTGGAAGACGACTTCCTGGCCCACCGCGACCAGGCGATTCTCGAACTTTTCTACTCCTGCGGCCTGCGCCTTTCCGAACTGACCAGCCTCAACCTCGATCAGCTGGACCTGGCGGACGGCCTGGTGCAGGTTCATGGCAAGGGCAGCAAGACCCGGGTCCTGCCGGTGGGCAAGAAGGCTCGGGCAGCCCTGGAGCAATGGCTCCCCCTGCGCGCCCTGAGCAACCCGCCCGATGGTGCCCTGTTCGTCAGCCAGAAGGGCCGGCGCCTGGGGCCGCGGGCCATCCAGCTGCGGGTCAAGGCCGCCGGCGAGCGCGAACTGGGGCAGAACCTGCACCCGCACATGCTGCGCCATTCCTTTGCCAGCCATTTGCTGGAATCCTCCCAGGACCTGCGCGCCGTGCAGGAGCTGCTGGGGCATTCGGACATCAAGACCACGCAGATCTACACCCACCTGGACTTCCAGCACCTGGCAGCGGTCTACGACAGCGCCCACCCACGGGCCAAACGCAACAAAGGCGGTGAGTAATGACCATCAAGCTGATCACCTTCGACCTCGACGACACCCTGTGGGATACCGCCCCGGTCATCGTCAGTGCCGAAGCCACCCTGCGCCAGTGGCTGACCGAACACGCACCCCATCTCGGAGGCGTGCCGGTGGAGCATCTGTGGGCCATTCGCGAACGGGTGCTGCTCGCCCAGCCGAGCCTCAAGCACAGGATCAGCGCCCTGCGCCGCCAGGTGCTGTTTCATGCCCTGGAAGAAGCCGGGTATGACCCTGCCCAGGCCAACCAGTTGGCCGACCAGAGTTTTGAGGTTTTCCTGCATGCCCGGCATCAGCTGGAGATCTTTCCAGAGGTCCAGCCGACCCTGGAAGCCCTGGCCAATCACTTCGCCCTTGGCGTGGTCACCAACGGCAACGCCGACGTGCGCCGCCTGGGCCTGGCGGACTACTTCAAGTTCGCGCTGTGCGCCGAAGACATCGGCATCGCCAAGCCCGACGCCCAGCTGTTCCACGAAGCCTTGCAGCGTGGCGAAGCGACTGCCGACACCGCCGTGCATATCGGCGACCACCCGGGGGATGACATTGCCGGCGCACAGCAGGCGGGCCTGCGTGCGATCTGGTTCAATCCCAACGGCAAGGCCTGGGAAGCCGAACGCGCGCCAGACGCCGAGATCCGCAGCCTGCTTGAACTACCCGGGCTGCTTGCCCGCTGGCATCGCGGCGCCTAAACCGGCGCTTTCGCGAGCAAGCTCGCTCCTACAGCAAGCGCCGGCGCTCGGGGGCCGCTTCCGAAAAGGGTGCCCATGAAAAAGCCCGCAGCGACGGCGGGCTTTTTCAGCAAGCAAGGTGCAAGGCTCAGATAGGCCGGCTGCCGTACTTGTTATCAGGCTTTTTGGGCGGATCGGCGACCACGTTGGCCTCGACTTCCTGCACTTTGCCGCCACGGGCCAGGAACTCTTCCATGGCACGCGCCAGTGCATCACGCTCCTTGTTCTTGGCTTCGACACTCGGCAGCTCGTCTACCGAGACGGCAGCCTTGGCCTTGCCTTTGGCGGTTGGAGCAGGAACATCACTGCCATCGTCTTCCGCCACATCGTCGGCGGCCGCTTCAAGACCTTCTTCGGTTTCGTCTTCGTCACCTACTTCGAGGTCGTCGTTTTCCAGATCATCGTCGCTCATGTTCTACCTCATGACTTGCGAAAAGCAGATTAGTTATAGCCCAGCTGTGCCGACTGTCGAAGGCCGCCGGAAAAAAATCAACGTCCACTGATACTCAGCGGCTTATGCCTTATCACCGTGCAAGGTGGCAAGGACTTTGCGAGCACCGCCATGATCGCGATGCTCGCCCAGATAAACGCCTTGCCAGATGCCCAACGCCAGACGCCCCGCCGCTACCGGCAAAGTCAGCTGACAGCCTAGCAAACTGGCCTTGAAGTGCGCCGGCAGGTCATCCGCGCCTTCGTCGTTATGTTCGTACCCGGCCATGCCTTGAGGCACCAGGGTGTTGAAGTAACGCTCGAAGTCACGCCGTACCGCCGGATCGGCGTTCTCGTTGATGGTCAACGAGGCCGAGGTATGTTGCAGCCACAGATGCAACAGGCCAACCCGACATGCCTTCAACTCAGGCAGGCCGGCGAGCAACTCGTCCGTCACCAGATGAAAGCCCCGGGGCCTGGCCCGCAGGGTAATCAGGGTCTGTTGCCACATACCGATCTCCACGCTTCGGCGCGCATTCTAGCGCGCTCAGGGAAAAAACAAAGCGCCGAATAATCCTGCTTTAGTGTAAGCATTTGCCCTGCCGGAAATCGTCACGACAAACACGCCAATGCTTGTCAGAAAATCCTTTCAGCCTTTCTCAATGACAAACTTCAGGCAAAAAAATGCCCGGCCGGAGCCGGGCTTTTTTTCTTGCGCGATTACAGGTTGTAACCACGCTCGTTGTGTTGTGCCAGATCGAGGCCGACCGCCTCTTCTTCCTCGCTCACCCGCAGCCCCATGACCGCGTCCAGAACCTTGAGGATGATGAAGGTGACGATCGCGGTGTAGATCACCGTGAAACCCACGCCCTTGGCCTGGATCCAGACCTGAGTCGCAACATCGGTGACGGTGCCGAAACCACCCAGGGACGGAGCGGCGAACACACCGGTGAGGATCGCACCGAGAATACCCCCGATGCCGTGCACGCCAAAGGCATCCAGGGAGTCGTCATATCCCAGCTTGCGCTTGAGGCTGGTGGCGCAGAAGAAGCACACCACACCGGCCGCCAGACCGATGATCAGGGCGCCCATCGGGCCAACGGTACCGGCAGCCGGAGTGATTGCCACCAGGCCTGCGACCACACCCGAAGCGATGCCCAGCGCGCTAGGCTTGCCGTGGGTGATCCACTCGGCAAACATCCAGCCCAGGGCGGCGGCGGCCGTCGCGATCTGCGTGACCAGCATGGCCATGCCGGCGGTACCGTTGGCGGCAGCGGCGGAACCGGCGTTGAAGCCGAACCAGCCGATCCACAGCATGGCTGCGCCCATCAGGGTGTAACCCAGGTTGTGTGGCGCCATCGGCGTGGTCGGGAAACCCTTGCGCTTGCCCAGCACCAGGCAAGCCACCAGGCCCGCGATACCGGCGTTGATGTGCACCACGGTGCCGCCGGCAAAGTCCAGCACGCCCCAGTCGCCCAGCAGCGAGCCCGGACCGCTCCAGACCATATGGGCGATCGGCGCATACACCAGGGTGAACCACACGCCCATGAAGATCAGCATGGCGGAGAACTTCATCCGCTCGGCGAAGGCACCGACGATCAACGCTGGAGTGATGATGGCGAAGGTCATCTGGAAGGTGACGAACACCGCTTCAGGGAACAGCGCAGCCGGGCCGGTCAGGCTGGCCGGGGTGATGCCCGCCAGGAAGGCCTTGGAGAAGCCGCCCACGAAGGAATTGAGGTTGACCACGCCGGCTTCCATCCCGGTGGTGTCGAACGCCATGCTGTAGCCGTAGATGAACCACAGGACAGTGATCAGGCCGGTAATGGCGAAGCACTGCATCATTACCGAAAGAATGTTTTTAGACCGCACCATGCCGCCGTAGAACAGCGCCAGGCCAGGAATGGTCATGAACAGCACCAGGGCTGTGGAGGTCAGCATCCAGGCGGTATCGCCGGAGTTGAGGACTGGAGCCGCCGCTTCGTCTGCCGCCATGGCCAGGCCTGGCATTACGAGGGACAAAAGGGCTCCTAGCCCTGCGAATTTACGCAGAGTCATATTGTTTTCTCCTGGGGCGTTGGGTTTGGCGGCTTAGATTGCGTCGGTATCGGTTTCGCCGGTACGGATGCGAATAGCCTGTTCCAGATTGACCACGAAGATCTTGCCGTCACCGATCTTGCCGGTGTTGGCGGCCTTGGTTATCGCCTCGATAACCCGGTCAAGATCCTTGTCGTCAATGGCGACATCGATCTTCACCTTGGGCAGGAAATCCACCACGTACTCCGCACCGCGATACAGCTCGGTGTGACCCTTCTGCCGACCGAAGCCTTTGACTTCAGTGACGGTAATGCCCTGCACGCCGATCTCGGACAGCGACTCGCGCACGTCGTCCAACTTGAACGGCTTGATGATGGCAGTGACTAGCTTCATGAAACTCTCTCCCGAATTGGTGGACTTGCCCCAGGAAAACAAACCCGACTCAAGTCTAAGCGCAGTGCCTGGCTTTGTAACGCACCGTCGGCCTTCCTCAGCCCGACCGACGCCAGCTAACCGCTGTCTGACGAAACACTCCCCGCTCCGCCTGCCGCACTGCATTCGTCATAGCGACTGCATCAGTGCATGGGTCACCAGGGTCTAAGCAGAAAGCTTGCCAGCTCGGGAAAAATCAGTGATTTCAGTCCTTTGCCCGGAGCCGGCAGGCAATGCGGGAAAACGGCGCCCGGGATACGCACAAAAACGGTGCGCTGGCGCCCGGCCAGATGCGCGAAAAACGTGCAACCCGGGGCCACCTGGAGCGTCGTTGCTGCGTGATACACTGCGGGCCGACTGCAATTCAGGACTCTCCCATGCTCGCGCCCAAAGACCTTCTCGACGCCCTGAGCGGCCACGCCTCGCGGTTGCTCAGCGGTGAAACACCCCTGCCCCGCAATGAAATCGAAAGCCAGCTCAAGGCCCTGCTACAAAGCGGCTTCAGCAAGCTGGACCTGGTCAGCCGGGAAGAATTCGACAGCCAGATGGTGGTCCTGGCCCGCACGCGCGCGCGCCTGGAAAGCCTCGAAGCCAAGGTGGCGGAGCTGGAAGCCCGGCTGAACCCGGCAGCGCAATGATCTGAATCCGGGTTCGCCGGCAGGCCGGCTCCTACAGACCTGTCCTGTAGGAACTGGCTTGCCGGCGAAGGCTCGCGCACCGACGACATATCCTGTGCCCATTCGGGCGCGCCTCTGGCCAGCCCCCTCATCTATCCTTGCAGCACCGCAGGACGCGGTTCCCGCTGTCGCAAGGAAGCTTTCCCCATGTCCCTGGCAATCATCCACAGCCGTGCCCAGGTCGGCGTCCAGGCTCCGGCTGTCAGTGTTGAAGTGCACCTGGCCAACGGCTTGCCAAGCCTGACCCTGGTGGGCCTGCCGGAAGCCGCGGTCAAGGAAAGCAAGGACCGGGTGCGCAGTGCAATCCTCAATGCCGGGTTCAACTTTCCAGCCCGGCGCATCACCCTCAACCTGGCGCCGGCGGACCTGCCCAAGGACGGCGGGCGCTTCGATCTGGCCATCGCCCTGGGCATCCTTGCCGCCAGCGTGCAGGTGCCGGCCCTGGCCCTGGACAACATCGAATGCCTGGGGGAGCTGGCACTGTCCGGCGCGGTGCGCCCGGTACGCGGCGTACTGCCCGCCGCACTGGCGGCACGCGACGCCGGGCATAGCCTGCTGGTGCCCCGGGCCAATGCCGAAGAAGCCTGCCTGGCCAGCGGTCTAAAGGTGATCGCGGTTGACCATCTGCTGGAGGCCGTTGCCCACTTCAACGGCCACGCGCCGATTGCGCCCTATCTCAGCGACGGCCTGGTGCAGAGCCACTTCCCCTACCCCGACCTCAGCGAAGTGCAAGGCCAGCTCGCCGCCAAGCGTGCCCTGCTGATCGCCGCGGCGGGCGCCCACAACCTGTTGTTCAGCGGCCCGCCAGGCACCGGCAAGACCCTGTTGGCCAGCCGGCTGCCCGGCCTGCTGCCACCGCTGCAGGAAGATGAAGCCCTGGAAGTCGCGGCGATCCAGTCGGTGGCCAGCCACAAACCCCTGCGCTACTGGCCACAGCGGCCGTTTCGCCAGCCCCACCATTCGGCTTCGGGTGCGGCACTGGTCGGAGGCGGCTCGAAACCCCAGCCCGGGGAAATCACCCTGGCCCATCACGGCGTGCTGTTTCTCGATGAACTGCCGGAGTTCGACCGCAAGGTCCTGGAAGTGCTGCGCGAGCCCATGGAGTCCGGGCAGATCGTCATTGCCCGAGCCCGGGACCGGGTGCAGTTCCCGGCACGCTTCCAACTGGTGGCAGCGATGAACCCCTGCCCCTGTGGATATCTTGGCGAGCCCAGTGGACGCTGCCGTTGCACACCGGAGCAGATCCAGCGCTATCGCAACAAGTTATCCGGGCCGCTGCTGGATCGCATCGATCTGCACCTGACCGTGGCCCGCGAAGCCACTGCCCTCAACCCCGAGCCGCAACCGGGCAATGACAGCGCCGCAGCCGCCACCAGGGTCGCCGGGGCCCGCGAGCTGCAACGCGAGCGCCAGGGCTGCGCCAACGCCTTTCTCGACCTGCCCGGCCTGCGTCGCCACTGCAAATTATCCACAGCCGACGAGCGCTGGCTGGAAGCGGCCTGCGAACGCCTGGGCCTGTCGTTGCGGGCCGCTCATCGTTTGCTCAAGGTGGCGCGTACCCTGGCGGACCTGGAACAGGCTGCGCGCATCAGCCGCGAGCACCTGGCCGAAGCCCTGCACTATCGGCCCAGCGCCGATTGAAGGTTCATTCCCGGGACAGGTCCACCAAGGGTGTTGGCCGCACTTCGGTCTGACGCCCATCCTGGATCTGGCTGACGCGGCTCAGGGCTTTATCCACCGCGGCTTTATCGGCCAACAGGCTGTAGCGAATCTGGAATTGCCGCTGCTCCTTGGCGCCAATACTCGGCACCAGATTCAACGGCCGCTGGTAACGGCGGTTGTAGGAAAAGCTGGTGCCCGGTTCCAGACCCGTCACATAACCCTGGCCCTGGGTGTCGGTGTTTTTCCACAGGGAAAACACCGGCAGTTGCCCAGTGTTGAAGCCCAGGGAAACACCCAGGCTCCCGGCCTTGTTATGCAACACCGCCAGGGTCTCGCCCCGGGCGTCGGCGTAGGGCACGAGGTTGTACACGGTTTCGTCGTAATCGCGGGTCGGGCCGCGATAGGTCTGCCAATCCCCCAGATCGGCCTTGGCCTTGTCGTTGAACGGCGACACCTGCTTCACTGGCGCGGCAAATTTTGCCCCCTGCTCAAGGAATGGCGTGCTGAAGTTGCTGTGGTACAGCGCCTGGTATTCCTTCGCATAGTCGCCGTTGTTGGTCAGGCGATCGTTGAGGATAAAGCTGGTGCTGCCCGGCTCGGTGACCAGCTCGGTGGCGACGCTGAAATCCACCTTCTTGAACGCCTGCTCCTTGAGCTCGCCCCGCAGGTGAATGGCATAGGGCGGTTGCTCATCGATATGTAGCGTGACCTTGCTCGCCGGGATGTTGGCCGCACGACCGTGCAGGGTCAGCAGTTCGCCATTGTCCAGGCCCGGGTGCCCGACCCACTCATAGCCACAGCGGGCCACCAGTTCGTTGAAGCCCTCCAGCCAGCCCAGGCCGCCGCGGCCGTTAAGCTCGATGAAAGCCGGGTTGACCACCTCCTTGACCGGCGAATCCCAGCCCAGGCGCACCTCGCCCACCGAGGCCTGCAGCACATTCATGCCCCGGGTCGGCACCACCGAGAGCTGCATCACGCCGTTGTCGATGTCGACAATGCTCACCCCCTCCTGGCGTCCGCCATGCAGGGTGCGCAGGGTCACGGAAAACGGCCGCTCGGTCTTGACCCCCAACTGTTCGCTGGTCAGGTGCAGGTTGCGGGGAGCCTTGTCGGTATCGAGCAATACATAGTCCCAGGCCATGGCGTGGGAGGTGGCGGCCAGCGCGCCAAGGGTGACCAGCAGTTTCAGCGGAGTCATGCAGGAGTGCCTTTTTTGGAGTTGTACGGTTTTTATAGCCTTGAAGAATCGTTTCAGCAAGGCAAAAAAACCCAATTAACCGGACAAACTCCACTCCACTGGCCGTTTCCTGTCAGCCCTCGAACCCCAGCAGCAAGCCAGCCACTTCCATCACTTCCTGCAACGCCGCCTGGGCAGCTTCGGGGGAAGCCCGCAGCAACAGGTCATCGGCGTAACCCATGGTCTGGGCGAACAGTTGCCTTGCCGCACGTTCGGGGCTGGCGCAGCGGAATACCCCCGTGCGAACCCCATCGGCAATGATCGCCGCCAGCATGTCCCGCCACTGACCGTTGATCCTCAGGTAGGCCTGCGCCAGCTCGGCGTCATGCATGGCTTCGTCCCAGGCATCGAGCCACAGCGCCCAGCCGGCTTCGGCGGAATCGGGCAGGCAGTCACGGAGAAACCCCACCAAGGCGTCCATGGGCGCGGCACCGCGCAGGGGCTGGCCCACCGCCTCCAGCTGGTCATCGGCAAACCGCACGAAGGCTTCGCGGCGCAGCCCGTTCCAGTCACTGAAGTAGTGATAGACGTGGCTGCGAGACAGCCCCGCATGCTCGGCCAGGTCACGGGTGGAAACCTCGGCGAAACCCTTGCTGCGGAATAATTCCAGGGCCGCCTGGATGATCTGGTCTTTACGGTCATTACGCGACATGTGCAATCGGGCCTCTTGGCGCCAGGATGGACGGCGCTTGCATTTTGAGCGTTCGCTCAAAGACAATTGAGCAGTCGCTCAATATTAACCGTTATCACTCTTGTGGTGCACTCATGTCCGTCGTCACCCCACCTATCGCCGTGGATCCAACCCAGAAAATCGGCCAGCAGACCGCCAGCCAGACCCTCAAGGCCATTGCCCGGGCCTATCCGGGCAAGCTGTTGGTCACCTTGTCCCTGGTGGCCCTGGAAAACGCCCTGCTGCTGGCCTACCCGCTGTTCGCCGGCTTCGCCGTGGATTCGATCCTGCGGGGCGACGCTGCCCATGCGCTGATCTATGCCCTGGTGGTGCTGGGCTTCTGGGTGGTGGGCGCGGCGCGGCGTGCGGTGGACACCCGTACCTTCACCCGCATCTACACAGACCTGGCAGTGCCGGTGATTCTCAACCAGCGCCTGCAACAGCAGGACACCTCCACCGCCGCGGCGCGGGTGGTGCTGGCCCGGGAGTTCGTCGACTTTTTCGAGAAGCACGTACCGACCATCGCCACGGCCCTGGTGTCGATCGTCGGGGCGGCAGTGATGCTGCTGGTGATCGAACCCTGGATCGGCCTCGCCTGCCTCACGGCGCTGTTGCTGTGCATGACCCTGCTGCCACGTTTTGCCCGGCGCAACCAGCAACTGCACGAACGCCTGAACAACCGGCTGGAAAAGGAAATCGGCCTGGTGGCCAGGGTCGGCGCGGTCTCGCTGCAGCGTCACTATCGCCTGCTGTCGCGGCTGCGCATCGGGCTCTCGGATCGGGAAGCCGCGGCCTATCTGTTCCTTGGCGCTGTGGCAGCGGTGCTGTTCGTCATTGCCATCAGCCAGTTGGCGCTCTCGCCCGAGATCAAGGCCGGCCATGTGTATGCGGTGATGACCTACCTGTGGACCTTTGTCAGCAGCGTCGATGAAGCACCGACCATGGTCGATCAGTTGGCGCGCCTGCGGGACATCGGCAAGCGCGTGGACCCGGGGCTCGGTGAACCGACCGAACCCCGGTGAAGCTCAGAACGGCCGGATGCGAAAGCCGCCGGCGTTCTGCTCGGCGAACTTGTAGTAGGCCGAGAGGTTGACCTTCTCGCTGATGTGCTGGGCGAACGACACCCCGTCATCGCCCCAGACCCGGCCGATATGGCTGTAGGCAAAGGCCTGGGCCGCCCACTTCTTGTCGCCCTTGGACATGTTGTTCATGGCCACGTAGCCGGACGACTGGCCGGACATGCCACTGACCTTGCCGCTGACATCGTTCTGGCCATTGGTCACCGGCGAGATGAACACCTTGGCGCTGGAAGCTCGGGCCTCGGCGTACTGCGAGAGCTTCTGGTTTTCCGAGTGGTTGAGCACCAGCAAGACCTTGCCCTGAAGCTGGCTGGCGGTGGGCCAGGACTTGCCCTTGAGGTTGCCCTGCAACGCGCCCGCGCTGCTGCCGATGTGCGTGGCCAGGTCCTGGGGGGTATAGAGCTTGCCCTGGAAGACCCGGCTCACCAGCTCGTCGAAATCCTTGGGCGTGCGCCCCGAGCTTTCCTTCGACCAGCCCTGCTTCTTGTCGAGGATCACCGTGATGGGAAAGTGCCCGGGGTGGTTGTCGCTCCAGTTCTTGACGTCGTTGAGGCAGGCTTCGAGATCGTTCTTGCCGGTGCCATCGCCCGTGCAGTTGTTGTCGTTGCCGGATTGGAACAGGGTGCCGGGGTTGTGCCGCACGAACCAGTGCCGGGGCGAGCCGCCGGTCACCGCGTCGCGCTGGTCCCAGAAGTCCAGTTCCAGGGTGCGCACACTGTCGAGCACGCTGCTGAAGGTGCTTGCGTATTGCTTCTCGTAGCAGTTGTGACAGGCCACCTGGGCGATACCGTTGAACGGGGTATTCCAGGTGGCCGGGGCGATGAACGCCGGGCTTTCCTGACTGAACGCCGCCGGACTGAGCAAGAGTGCCGACAGCGCCAGGGCGCGGGGGACGAAACGGGAAAGATGAGTCATGCCAGCTCCTGCTGAAAGGGAGGTCCTTGGGGCAAACCACTGCTCATCTGTTTTAGTCGAATCAAGCCTCATTGCAACTTTCGCCCCCCAACCCGGATTGAGGGGCGAAACGGCAGCCGTCAGCGGAAGCGATCGACTTCCTGGCGCAGGTCCGCGGCCAGGGTTTCCAGCTCTCGGGCGGTGACCGCCAGGTTGGACACCACTTCACGCTGCTCGCTGTTGGCCTGGGCAATGCTCTGCAGATTGCTGCTGAGTACCGTGGCGGTGCTGCTCTGCTCCTGGGTCGCGGTGGTGATGGCGGCAAACTGCTCGCCGGCGCTGCGGCTCTGCTCGTCGATCAGGGCCAGGGCCGAGGCCACGTCGGCGTTGCGCGACAGGCCTTCCTGCATAAGGCGGTTGCCCTGCTCCATGGTCTGGATGGCGTGGCCGGTTTCCTGCTGGATGCTGTTGATCATCTGGGAGATTTCATCCGTGGCTTCACGGGTACGCGAGGCCAGGTTGCGTACCTCATCCGCCACCACTGCAAAACCGCGGCCCTGCTCACCGGCTCGGGCGGCCTCGATAGCGGCATTCAAGGCCAGCAGGTTGGTCTGGTCGGCAATCGCGGTGATCACTCCGACAATTCCACCGATCTCCTGGGAGCGCTGGCCCAGGGTGTTGATCACCGTGGCCGTGCTGTTGAGGGCTCCGGCGATCTGTTCCAGGGAAGACGAGGCCTCTTGCATGGAGGCGCGGCCAATATGGGTCTGCTGGGCGTTTTCCTGGGCCAGGCGCTGGGTACTGCCCATGTTGTCGGCGATGTTCAGCGAGGTGGCGCTGAACTCCTCCACCGCCCCGGCCATGCTGGTGATCTCGCCGGACTGCTGCTCCATGCCTTCATATGCACCGCTGGACAAGCCGGACAGCACCTGGGCCCGACCGTTGACCTCGGCGGCAGAGCGACGGATGTGCTCGACCATGGTCGACAGGGCTTCGCCCATCTGGTTGAAGCTGCGGGCCAACTGGCCGATTTCGTCATGGCTGGCGACGTTCAGCCGTGCGCTGAGGTCTCCGCCGCCCAGGGCCTGGGCCTGGCGCACCAGGTCGCTCAGCGGCGCCAGCTTGCTGCGCAACAGCCAGACCGTAGCGCCCACCGCCAGCAGCATGGCCAGCAGGCTGCCGATCACCAGCCGAATCCCCACGCTCCAGGTCACCGCACGGATCTCTGCCTTGGGCATGCTGGCCACCACCGACCAGGGGCCGCCCTCGAACGGCACTGCCAGGCTGTAGAAGTCTTCGCCCTGATCACTCCAGAAACGCCCCTTGCCCGGCTCCTTGGCCGCTTGCGCCATGACCTGCGCCGCCTGCTCCGGCGCCTGCACGCCAGCCGGTGGCACCAGCCACTTGTTCTGCTCGTCGAGCAGGGCCAGGGAGCCGCTCTGGCCGATGCGGAAGCGCTTGAGGTTGGCGAACTGGGCATTTTGCGCATCGGTGTAATCGAAGCCGACAAACAGCACCGCGATGACCTTGCCGCTGCGGTCCAGCACCGGGGTGTACTGGGTCATGTAGAAGCGTTCGAAGAGCAAGGCCCGGCCCACATAACCCTGGCCTGCCATGAGTCTCTGATAGGCCGGGTGGGCATGGTCGAGCAAGGTGCCGATGGCCCGGCTGCCATCCTGCTTGCTCAGGGAGGTACTGACCCGCACGAAGTCATCGCCACTGCGCACGAACAAGGTCGCCACACCGGCAGTCATCTGCTTGAACTGGTCGACTTCGGCGAAGTTGTTGTTCAGCACCACATCCCCCAGGTGCAATCCTGGGGTCTGCACCCCGGCCACACTCACTGGTTGTTCCGGGTGCAGGCTCAGGCCGCTGCTGAAGCGGTTTTCGAACAGGCCGCTGAGGCGCTGGGTACTCTCGCGCAGGCTGCCGTGGAACGTGTTGAGCTGATCGGCCAGCAGCCGGGCTTCACTGGCCAGGTGTTCTTCTCGGGTATCGAGGTTCGCCGAATCCAGCGAACGCAAGGCGAACAGCGTGCTGCCGCTGATCACCAGGGCGAGTATCAAGGCAAGGGCGAGCCCTAGCTGAGAGGCTATGCGGGCACGGGGTTGGGACATGATGGCTCCTTGCCGAGAAGGCGGATCATCCTGATCGGTCAGCACACTCGGCAGTCATAATTCTAAGATTTTTAATCAGTTAGGACCTTCCTGAACGCTGGTTCCATAACCCATGGATTCGGCGGCACGGACCAATACTTGAGCGCTTTGCAGGGATATTTGCACGCCCCGCCAGCCGGGCACTGCAACGTTTCAGCCCAGGCGCTCTACGGCGGGCAGTTGCATGGCCTGGACCTCGCTCTGAAGGAAGTCGCTGAGGCGTCGCAAACGCTCGCCTCCGGGCCGGGTCCTGGGCCACACCAGATAGTAGTTCAGGCCACTGGCCACCGCTGTCGGCCAGGGCAGGCTCAAGCGACCCTGGGCCACATCCTCGGCCACCATCAGCAAGTCACCCATGGACACGCCGTAGCCCCGCGCGGCGGCAATCATTCCCAGCTCCAGGGTGTCGAACACCTGCCCGCCCTTGAGGGACACCTGGTCGGTCAGGCCCATGTGCTCCAGCCAACTGCGCCAGTCGCGACGGTCCGGGGTCGGGTGCAACAGCTCGGTGGCGGCCAGCCGTGCCACGTCCCAGGGCTGATCATTGAGCAGGTTCGGCGCCCCCACCGGAATCAGCAGCTCGGGAAACAGGTAGCTGGCCTCCCAGTCCGGGGGGAAGTGGCCGTTGCTCAGCAGCACCGCGCAGTCGAAGGGCTCCTGGTTGAAGTCCACCGAGTCGACGTCCATCCAGGCACTGGTGAGCTGCACCTCGTTGCCCGGCTGCAAATGGCGGAAGCGGCTGAGCCGCGCCAATAGCCAGCGCATGGTCAGGGTCGAGGGGGCCTTCATGCGCAGGATGTCATCTTCGGCGCGCAGGGTATTGCAGGCCCGTTCCAGGGCACCGAAGCCCTCGCGTATCCCCGGCAGCAGCAAGCGCGCCGCCTCGGTCAATTGCAGGTTGCGCCCGCTGCGCTGGAACAGCCGGCAAGCGAAGTGATCCTCTAGGGTGCGGATATGCCGGCTGACCGCGCTCTGGGTGATCGACAGCTCTTCGGCCGCCCGGGTGAACGAGCTGTGCCGGGCCGCCGCCTCGAAGGCGCGCAGGGCATACAACGGAGGAAGACGACGGGACATGTGCGCACTCCATAACAGGACAGGGCCACGCTACCAGAAAGTGCTTCGCATGAGTTTTAATCATGCCAGCAATCGTTTTTATCCCTTTGTGCTATGGGCCAGGAGCGCCGAGAATCAGCGCTCTCCCGGACTTTTCCCTGATCGAGCCTGATGACCATGCAGCATCCAGCACGCACCGAACTCTGGGCCATCCTGCGGCTGGCGGGGCCGCTGATCGCCTCGCAGCTGGCGCACATGCTGATGGTCCTCACCGACACCCTGATGATGGCCCGCCTGAGCCCCGAGGCCCTGGCCGGCGGCGGCCTGGGTGCGGCCAGCTACTCCTTCGTATCAATCTTCTGCATCGGCGTGATTGCCGCGGTGGGCACGCTGGTAGCGATCCGCCAGGGCGCTGGCGACATCGAGGGTGCCGCGCGCCTGACCCAGGCCGGGCTCTGGCTGGCCTGGCTGATGGCCCTGGTGGCCGGCCTGCTGCTGTGGAACCTCAAGCCGCTGCTGTTGCTGTTCGGCCAGACCGAAAGCAACGTCCACGCCGCCGGCCAGTTCCTGCTGATCCTGCCGTTCGCCCTGCCCGGCTACCTGAGTTTCATGGCCCTGCGCGGCTTCACCAGTGCCATCGGCCGGGCCACGCCGGTGATGGTCATCAGCCTGGGTGGCACCGTGGCCAACTTCCTCCTCAACTACGCGCTGATCACCGGCATGTTCGGCCTGCCCAAGCTCGGCCTGGTGGGCATTGGCCTGGTGACCGCCATCGTCGCCAACTGCATGGCCGTGGCCCTGGCCTGGCACATCAAGCGCCACCCGGCCTACGCCGCCTACCCGCTGCGCCAGGGCCTGGCCCGGCTGAACACCCATTACCTGCGGGAACTGTGGCGCCTGGGCCTGCCCATCGGCGGCACCTACGCGGTGGAAGTCGGGCTGTTTGCCTTCGCCGCCCTGTGCATGGGCACCATGGGCAGCACGCAACTGGCAGCGCACCAGATCGCCCTGCAAATCGTCTCGGTGGCGTTCATGGTGCCGGCGGGGATTTCCTACGCCATCACCATGCGCATCGGCCAGCATTACGGCGCCGGGCAATTGCTCGATGCACGATTGGCCGGGCGCGTGGGCATCGCCTTTGGCGCGGTGGCGATGCTGGGGTTCGCCATGATCTTCTGGCTGCTGCCGAACCAACTGATCGGGCTGTTCCTCGACCACAACGACCCGGCCTTCGCCGAAGTGATCCGGCTGGCCGTGAGCCTGCTGGCGGTGGCCGCCTGGTTCGAGCTGTTCGACGGCACCCAGACCATTGCCATGGGCGCGATCCGTGGCCTCAAGGATGCCAAGACCACCTTCCTGGTGGGCCTGGGCTGCTACTGGCTGATTGGCGCACCTTCGGCCTGGCTGATGGCCTTCACCCTGGGCTGGGGGCCGACCGGTGTCTGGTGGGGACTGGCCTTGGGGCTGGCATGTGCGGCCATCAGCCTGACCCTGGCATTCGAGTGGCGGATGCGCCGCATGATCCGGCATGAGCCGCCCGTGCCGGCCATGATTCTCCAGGCCGGCCAGGCGGATTGAGCCCGAACCGGCGCCGGCTTAAACCGCCCCTTCCTGCAGCGCCTGCTGGCTGCTGCCGAAGGTCAGATAGTCCATCAGTTCCGCCAGGGGCAGCGGCTTGCTGATCAGGTAGCCCTGGGCCTGGTCGCAACCAAAGCCCCGCAGCAAGGCCAGCTGTTCCGCCGTCTCCACGCCTTCGGCCACCACATTCAGGTTCAGGTTATGGGCCAGGTTGATCATGGCGTGGACCAGCTTGCGGTTCTCCTCGCGTTGCTCCATGCCGCCGACAAAGCTCTTGTCTACCTTGAGCAGAGTGATGGGCAGGCTGTTGAGGTGGACGAAGGAAGAGAAGCCGGTACCGAAATCGTCCAGGGAGAAACGCACTCCCAGGCGCCCCAGGGCATCCATGGTCTGCTTCACCAGGTCACTGCGGCGCATCACGGCGGTCTCGGTCAATTCGAATTCCAGCCACTGGGCCTCGACTCCGCGCTCGGCAATCAGGCGGCTCAGGGTCGAGAGCAGTTGGCTGTCCTGGAACTGGCGGAACGACAGGTTCACCGCCATGTGCAACGGCGGCAGGCCGCGTTCGCGCAGGGCCTGCATGTCCCGCAGGGCTCGGGAAATCACCCAGTAGCCCAGGGGCACGATCAGCCCGCTCTGCTCGGCCAGGGGCACGAACTCGCTGGGCGGCAGCAGGCCGCGCTCGCCATGGCGCCAGCGCACCAGGGCTTCGAGGCCCACGATCTTGCCGTCATGCAGGTTCAGCCGGGGCTGGTAGTGCAACTCCAGTTCGTCACGGCGCAGGGCACGGCGCAATTCGCTTTCCAGGTCGGCCAGGCTGCGAGCGTTGCGATTGATCCGCTCGTTGAAGATATGAAAGGTACAGCCCTGGGTGCTCTTGGCCTGTTGCATGGCGATGTGTGCATGCCACATCAACGGGTCGGCGCCGGCATTGGCCCGGGCATGGGCAATCCCCAGGCTGCAGCCGATCAGCAGGCTTTCGCCATCGACCCAATAGGGCTCGGCCATGGCTTCGGTGATGCGCTCGGCCATCCACTCGGCCCGCTGTGGGGCGCGGCGGGTGTCGATAAGCAAGGCAAATTCGTCGCTGCCCAGGCGGGCCAGTTGATCGCCGGCCTCAAGCTGGCTTTTGAGGCGCGAGACCACCTGCAGGATCAGCCGGTCGCCGGCCTGGTGGCCCAGGGCGTCGTTGGCGTGACGGAAATTGTCCAGGTCGAGATGGCCCAGGGCCAGGCCACGCCCTTCGTTTTCCGCCAGGCGCGCGGCCAGCAAGGTCTGGAACCCCTGGCGGTTGGCGATGCCAGTCAGGGGGTCCTGTTCGGCCAGGCGCTGCAGGGTGTTTTCCAGCAGGCCGCGCTCACGTACATGGCGCAGGCAACGGCGCAGGGCATCGGTACTCAGGCAGGAACTCACCAGCCAGTCGCTGACGCCTACAGGAGGTACGGGCGGTTCCTGGTCCAGCAGCAACACGGTGGGCAGGCTGCAACGCCCGGGGCCGGGCTGCAAATGAGGAAGGGTCAACAGGACCGCGTTGCGGTCGTCTTCAAACAAACGGCTGACAGACTCCCAGCTGGGAGCACTGATCAATACCACCGAGTCTCCCAACGGAGCGACACACTCGCGCAACAACGCTGTCCACACCGGCTCTTCAGCCAGTAGCAGCAAACGCAAGGGTTCGACAGGCTTAGACAAGCTAGCTCCCTAGACTCTGCAAATTAAGTTGGCGGTGGGCATTATGGCGCGCAAATAAACAATAACAATTGATATTGATTATCATACGCAATTTCTTGTACCGCTCTAACTCGAACATTAGACGCATATTCAGCGCGCATCCTGAGGGAAAGTATCAAAACCGGCAAATTTAGATCGCGTTGTGCGTCACAAGTCGGACAGAGGCAGCAGAATCCGTCCAGCCTGTTAAAATGCCCGCCCTTTTCGTAACCGATCCCTTTTTACCGTCATGTCCCGACTCAATCCCCGGCAGCAAGAAGCCGTGAACTACGTCGGCGGCCCTCTTTTGGTGCTCGCCGGCGCAGGCTCCGGCAAGACCAGCGTGATCACCCGCAAGATCGCGCACCTGATCCAGAATTGCGGCATCCGCGCCCAGTACATTGTCGCCATGACCTTTACCAACAAGGCCGCGCGGGAAATGAAAGAGCGGGTCGGCACCCTGCTGCGCAGTGGCGAAGGCCGTGGCCTGACGGTCTCGACCTTCCACAACCTGGGCCTGAACATCATCCGCAAGGAGCATGTGCGGCTGGGCTACAAGCCGGGCTTCTCGATCTTTGACGAGACCGACGTCAAGGCCCTGATGACCGACATCATGCAGAAGGAGTATTCCGGGGACGACGGCGTCGACGAGATCAAGAACATGATCGGCTCGTGGAAGAACGACCTGATCCTGCCCGCCGAGGCCCTGGAAAACGCCCGCAACCCCAAGGAACAGACCGCCGCCATCGTCTACACCCACTACCAGCGCACGCTCAAGGCGTTCAACGCAGTGGACTTCGACGACCTGATCCTGCTGCCGGTGAAGCTGTTCGAAGAGCACGCCGATATCCTGGAGAAATGGCAGAACAAGGTGCGCTACCTGCTGGTGGACGAATACCAGGACACCAACGCCAGCCAGTACCTGCTGGTGAAGATGCTGATCGGCAAGCGCAACCAGTTCACCGTGGTGGGCGACGATGACCAGTCGATCTACGCCTGGCGCGGCGCGCGCCCGGAAAACCTGATGCTGCTCAAGGACGACTACCCGTCCCTGAAAGTGGTGATGCTGGAGCAGAACTACCGCTCCACCAGCCGTATCCTGCGCTGCGCCAACGTGCTGATCTCCAACAACCCCCACGAATTCGAAAAGCAGCTGTGGAGCGAGATGGGCCACGGTGACGAGATCCGCGTGATCCGCTGCCGCAACGAAGATGCCGAGGCCGAGCGGGTGGCCATGGAAATCCTCAGCCTGCACCTGCGCACCAACCGCCCCTACAGCGACTTCGCCATTCTTTACCGGGGTAACTACCAGGCCAAGCTGATCGAACTGAAGCTGCAGCACCACCAGGTGCCCTATCGCCTGTCCGGCGGTAACAGCTTCTTCGGACGCCAGGAAGTAAAGGACCTGATGGCTTACTTCCGCCTGATCGTGAACCCGGATGACGACAACGCCTTCCTCCGGGTGATCAACGTGCCGCGCCGGGAAATCGGCTCCACGACCCTGGAAAAACTCGGCAACTACGCCACCGAACGCAAGATCTCGATGTACGCCGCCACCGACGAAATCGGCCTGGGCGAACATCTGGACAGCCGCTTCACCGACCGCCTGGCGCGCTTCAAGCGCTTCATGGACCGGGTCCGTGAACAGTGCGCCGGCGAAGACCCGATCTCCGCCCTGCGCAGCATGGTCATGGACATCGACTACGAGAACTGGCTGCGCACCAACAGCTCCAGCGACAAGGCGGCGGACTACCGGATGGGCAACGTCTGGTTCCTGATCGAGGCCTTGAAGAACACCCTGGAAAAAGACGAAGACGGCGAGATGACCGTCGAGGACGCCATCGGCAAGCTGGTCCTGCGCGACATGCTGGAACGTCAGCAGGAAGAGGAAGACGGCGCCGAGGGCGTGCAGATGATGACCTTGCATGCCTCCAAGGGTCTGGAATTTCCCTACGTGTTCATCATGGGCATGGAAGAGGAAATCCTCCCGCACCGCTCCAGTATCGAAGCCGATACCATCGAGGAAGAACGGCGCCTGGCCTACGTGGGCATTACCCGCGCGCGTCAGACCCTGGCCTTTACCTTTGCGGCCAAGCGCAAGCAGTACGGTGAAATCATCGACTGCGCGCCGAGCCGCTTCCTCGACGAGCTGCCCCCGGACGATCTGGCCTGGGAAGGCAACGACGACACCCCGACCGAAGTGAAGGCCGTTCGCGGCAATAGCGCCTTGGCGGATATACGCGCGATGTTAAAGCGTTAAAATCGACTATTTTTTAACAGACCTTTGGCCCAGACGTGGCCAGTAGAGGAAGCTCCGTGGAAGCACTGCACAAGAAAATTCGCGAAGAAGGCATCGTGCTTTCCGATCAAGTACTGAAGGTCGACGCCTTTCTGAACCATCAGATCGACCCGCAGTTGATGAAGTTGATCGGCGACGAATTCGCCACGCTGTTCAAGGATTCGGGCATCACCAAGATCGTCACCATCGAAGCCTCAGGGATAGCCCCGGCGATCATGACCGGTCTGAACCTGGGCGTGCCGGTGATCTTCGCCCGCAAGCACCAGTCCCTGACCCTGACCGAGAACCTGCTGTCGGCCACCGTGTACTCCTTCACCAAGCAGGTGGAAAGCACCGTCGCCATTTCCCCGCGGCACCTGACCAGCAGCGACCGCGTGCTGATCATCGACGACTTCCTGGCCAACGGTAAGGCGTCCCAGGCACTGATCTCGATCATCAAGCAGGCCGGCGCCACCGTGGCCGGCCTGGGCATCGTCATCGAGAAGTCGTTCCAGGGCGGCCGTGCCGAACTGGACTCCCAGGGCTACCGCGTGGAATCCCTGGCCCGGGTCAAATCCCTGGCCGGCGGCGTGGTCACCTTCATCGAGTAACCCCGCCCGCCAGCCCTGCGTAGAAGCTGGCTTGTGTAGGAGCTGGCTTGCCAGCGAAAGCGCCCTTCAGAGCAATGCAAGACTTGATGGCCCATTCGCCGGCAAGCCGGCTCCTACGACAGCGTTGGCGAAGTGGCCTGCAGCCCGGCCAGCAGGAATCGCTGGTACAGCTCCTCGCGCAGGCCATCGGGCTTCTCCAGCCCCATGCGTTCAAGGTGCGCCGCAAATGCCTCAGGCTCCGGCGCATCGAGTGCAGCCTTGCCCAGCTCGAGAATCTCGCTGAGCTTGAACTTGCTCTTGAGCCAGTTCAGCGCCCGCAGCAGGTCGCGCTCCTGGGCGCTGAAATCACTGCCCAGCGGATACTCCGGGAACAGGTGGCGATGACGCGCCTGAATGTTCTGCAAACGCTGTGGGCTGTTGTCGGCAAAACGCGGCTCCAGACGAAAGTCCTTCGCCAGCTTGCCGGCTTTCTGTGCCTGCTCGATCAATCCGGCCTGGAAGCGTGAATCACTGATATTGAGCAACGCCTCGATCACCTTGGCGTCCGTCTTGCCCCGCAGATCGGCGATGCCGTACTCGGTGATCACGATGTCCCGCAGGTGGCGGGGGATGGTGCAGTGGCCGTATTCCCAGACAATGTTGGAGCTCACCTCCCCCGCCGACTCGCGCCAACTGCGCAGGATCAGCACCGAGCGGGCATCCGCCAGGGCATGGCCCTGGGCGACGAAGTTGTATTGCCCGCCCACCCCGCTCAGCACGCGCCCGCCCTGCAACTGGTCGGACACCGCCGCCCCCATCAGGGTCATGGTGAAGGCGCTGTTGATAAAGCGTGCATCCCGGCGTTGCAGACGCTTGAGTTCCTCATGGCCATACAGCTCGTTGATGTAGCTGATGGCGGTCATGTTGAACTGCGCCAGCTTGCTCCTGGGCAGCCCCCGCAGACGCTGATAGAAGCTGCGCGGGCCAAGGAAGAAACCACCATGGATCGAAACCCCGCCCACAGCCGAATCCGGGTCCAGGGTGCCGGCATTGGCTTGCTCTTGCAGCGCCACGCTCGGGTACACCTTGCGCCGCACGATGCCCGCGTCGGCCAGGGCAAGCAGGCCGTTGACGAACATCTCGCTGCAGCCGTAGAGCCCTTGGGCAAAGGGCTCGATCCCCCCTTCGCGATCGATCAGCGGCTGCCAGTAGTCCACCTGCAGGTCTGCCAGCAGTGCGCGGTAGCCGTCGTTGTCCGCCTGCCGTGCGAGCAAGGCCGCGGTGAGCGCATCGCCCATGGAGCCAATGCCGATCTGCAGGGTGCCGCCGTCGCGCACCAAGGTGCTGGCGTGCAGGCCTATGCAATGATCCTGGATGCCCACGGGCATGTTCGGCGTGGAGAACAACGTACTGCGTTCCTCCTCGTCGATCAGCAGGTCGAGGTCCGCGGCATCGATTTCCGAGTCCCCCGGCATATAGGGCAGGTCGCTGTGGACCTGGCCGAGGATCAGGATGGTTTCCCCCTGCGCCCGGCGCTTGGCAATCATCGGCAACATGTCGAGGGTGATGTCCGGGTTGCAGCTCAGGCTCAGGCGTCCCGGGTCTTGCGGATCCCTGGCCAGCAGTTGCGCCACCAGGTTCAGACCGGCAGCGTTGATGTCCCGGGCGGCATGGCTGTAGTTGCTGCTGACGTAGTCCTGCTGCGCCGGGGCACTGTGCAGGAGGCTGCCGGGCTGCATGAAGAACTGCTCGACGCGAATGTTCGCCGGCAGGCTGTCGCGGTGCAGGTCAGCGAGAAAATCCAGTTCCGGGTAGTCGCCGAATACCCGTTCGACGAAGGGTTCGAGGAAGCGCTTCTGCAAACCGTCGCCCAGTGCCGGCCGGCCCAGGCTCAAAGCGGTGTAGATGGTCAGTTGGCGTTCCGGCATCCCGGCGATGCGCCGGTACAAAGCATTGGCGAAACGGTTGGGTTTGCCCAACCCCAGAGGCATGCCCATGTGAATGTGTTGCGGCAAACGCGCAAGCACTTCATCCACCGCATGCTCGATAGAACAGGATTGCAGCATCTGACCCTCCGGGGACCGTCCATGAATTGAGGTTGGACCGAGCTTGCCGGGAGTTTGCTGCATTGACCAGTACACAGGGCAAATTACGCCCACAAAAAAGCCGCTCGTAAGCGGCTTTTTCGCTGAAGATGGCGGCTTATTTCAGGCCGGACATCTTCTGGATTGCACCTTTGAGCTCGTCATCGGAGCAATCGGCGCAGGTGCCTTTAGGCGGCATTGCGTTGATCCCGGTGATGGCCTTGGCCAGGATGCCGTCGAGGCCGCCCTGGTGATCGGCGCGCTCTTTCCAGGCGGCGGTGTCACCGATTTTCGGTGCGCCCAACAGGCCGGTGCCGTGGCAAGCGTTGCAGTGCTTGGCGATCACGTCATCCGGGGATTTCGCGCCACCGCCACCGCCCGCAGAGGCGGCCACTTCCATACCCTTGCATTCCTGCCCCTGGACGCAGACCTGGCCGACAGGCTCAAGGCGCTTGGCAATATCATCATTAGTCGCAGCTTGAGCGCTGACTGCCCAAAGGGCCAATACGGTTGCTGGTGCGGCCAGCATTTTCATAATTAGGTTCACGCGTACACCCTCAATGGTGGCTAGTCACGCCTGCGGCCACGGTTTCGCAGGCGGGCGAAAGTATAACGGTTAGCCCGCCACACTGAAACAACCCCAAAGTCGAAGGGGTCTTATTCGCGGCGAAATGTCGCTGGGGGCCTCCCTGCAAGCCTTGCAGGACGCCTCTTGATCTAGAAGTTCGCCGGGGTGGCTGCGCTGATTAGTCGCGCCGGAACATCGAACGGATTACGGAAACGATGCGGCTTCGTACTCTCAAAGTAGTAGCTGTCGCCGGCTTCGAGGACAAATGTTTCAAGCCCCACCACCAGTTCCAGGCGCCCCTCGAGGAGAATCCCGGTTTCCTCGCCGTCGTGGGTGAGCATCTCTTCACCGGTATCGGCACCCGGCGGGTAGATCTCGTTGAGGAAGGCAATGGCGCGGCTCGGATGAGCCCGGCCCACCAGCTTCATGGTCACCGCACCATCGGAGATGTCGATCAGTTCGTGGGCCTTGTAGACGATCTGAGAAGGCGTTTCCTGGAGAATTTCCTCGGAAAAGAACTCCACCATGGACATGGGAATGCCGCCCAGCACCTTGCGCAGCGAACTGATCGAGGGGCTGACGCTGTTCTTTTCGATCATTGAAATGGTGCTATTGGTGACGCCCGCACGCTTGGCGAGTTCACGCTGGGAAAGACCTTTCAGTTTACGGATGGATTGCAGTCGTTCACCGACGTCCAATGCGGCAGCCTCCTAGGCGGGAATCAGGCGTTGTTGTAATTGAGCGTTATCATGGCGACAGCGTTCAGTATTTACAACACTTGCTCCCGATTCCCCCCGGGAAGGCGACTTTCGGTACAGCCCACGGAATCTCAGCCTTCGCTGTACACCAACGACACCCGGCGCAGGTTGCAGAACAGCTGATAAGGGATGGTATCGGCGGCCTGCGCAACATCGCTGGCGAGAATGTTCTTGCCCCACAACTCAACGGTCGAACCAAGACCGGCCTGGGGCACGTCCGTCAGGTCGACACACAGCATGTCCATGGACACCCGGCCCAGCAGGCGGCTGCGCTGGCCGGCCACCAGTACCGGCGTACCAGTAGGCGCATGGCGCGGATAACCGTCGGCATACCCCATGGCCACCACACCGATGCGCATTGGCCTGTCGGTGATGAACCTGGCGCCGTAGCCCACCGGTTCGCCGGCCGGCAGTTCACGCACGCAGATCACCTTGGACTCCAGGGTCATTACCGGCTGCAAGCGCGCGGCCACCGAGTTGTTTTCTTCGAACGGCGTCGAACCGTAGAGCATGATGCCCGGGCGCACCCAATCGCTGGGTACGCTGGGCCAGCCCATGACCGCCGGCGAATTGCGCAGGCTGATTTCCGCTCCGAGGCCCTGGCGAGCCGCTTCGAATACCGCCACCTGCTCGCTGCTACGCGGGCAGTCCAGTTCATCGGCGCGGGCAAAGTGGCTCATCAGCACGATCTTCTCGACCTTGCCACTGGCCTGCAGGCGCTGATAAGCCGCCTGGTAATCCTTGGGATGCAAGCCGACCCGGTGCATGCCCGAGTCCAGCTTGAGCCAGACCGTCAGTGGCTTGGCCACGGCCGCCTGCTCGATGGCTTCGAGTTGCCACAGCGAATGCACCACGCACCAGAAATCATGCTCGACGATCAGCGCCAGCTCGGATGCTTCGAAAAAACCTTCCAGCAGCAGCACCGGCGCACGAATGCCCGCGGCGCGCAGCTCCAGGGCTTCTTCGATGCAGGCCACGGCAAAACCGTCGGCCTCGCCTTCCAGTGCCTGGGCGCAGCGCACCGCGCCATGGCCGTAGGCATCGGCCTTGATCACCGCGAGAGCACGAACTCCCGAGAGTTCACGGGCCAGTTGGTAGTTGTGACGCAGGGCTTGGAGATCGATCAGGGCACGGGCAGGGCGCATGGCGGCAGACTTCTAGGCGGTCATGGGGAATAAAAAACCGGTGCTGGATAACGGCGAGCCGCCACCGGCACCGGGAGAGGGATCTTGTCGCTTAAGGCAGGGCGGCCACTACGGACAGCTCGACCAGGATTTGCGGTTCGCACAGCTTGGCTTCGACGGTGGCCCGGGCCGGCGCCACGCCTTTTGGCAGCCACTGGTCCCAGACACTGTTCATGCCGGCGAAGTGGGCATCGATGTCCTTCAGATAGATGGTCACCGACAGCAGCTTGGTCTTGTCGGTACCGGCCAGGTCCAGCAGGCGTTCGATGTTGGCCAGGGTCTCGCGGGTCTGCTGTTCGATCCCGGCCTGCATGTCATCGCCGACTTGCCCGGACAGATACACCGTACCGCCGTGGACAACGATCTGGCTCATGCGCTCATTGGTGAGCTGGCGCTGGATTGACATGTTTAGCTGACTCCTGAGGGTTACCGTAACGGGAAATATCGAGGCCTTCGGCGCTGATCTGCGGCTTTTTCTTGGCCATCAGGTCCGCCAGCAGGCGACCGGAGCCGCAAGCCATGGTCCAGCCGAGGGTACCGTGGCCAGTGTTCAAGAACAGGTTGCGGAACGGCGTGGCGCCCACAATCGGCGTGCCATCCGGGGTGGTAGGACGCAGCCCGGTCCAGAAACTGGCCTGGGACAGGTCGCCGCCCTGAGGATAGAGATCGTTGACGATCATCTCCAGCGTTTCACGCCGGCGCGGATTGAGCGAGAGGTCAAAACCGGCTATCTCCGCCATGCCGCCGACCCGGATCCGGTTGTCGAAACGGGTGATCGCGACCTTGTAGGTTTCGTCGAGGATGGTGGAAGTGGGGGCCATGGCCGGGTTGGTGATCGGCACGGTCAGGGAGTAACCCTTGAGCGGGTACACCGGTGCCTTGATGCCCAGCGGCTTGAGCAATTGCGGCGAGTAGCTGCCCAGGGCCAGCACGTAGCGGTCGGCGGTTTCCAGCTTGCCGTCGATCCACACGCCGTTGATCCGGTCACCGGCAAAGTCGATGCGCTGGATGTCCTGACCGAAGCGGAATTCCACACCCAGCTTGCTGGCCATTTCCGCCAGGCGCGTGGTGAAGATCTGGCAGTCGCCAGTCTGGTCGTTGGGCAGGCGCAGGGCACCGGCGAGAATGTCAGTGACGTTGGCCAAGGCCGGCTCTACCCGGGCGATGCCTTCGCGGTCCAGCAGTTCGAACGGCACGCCGGATTCCTTGAGCACGGCGATGTCTTTCGCCGCGCCGTCCAACTGCGCCTGGGTGCGGAACAGCTGGGTTGTGCCCAGGCTGCGGCCTTCGTAGGCAATGCCGGTTTCCGCACGCAGTTCGTCGAGGCAGTCACGGCTGTATTCGGACAGGCGCACCATGCGTTCCTTGTTCACCGCATAGCGGCTGGCGGTGCAGTTGCGCAGCATCTGCGCCATCCACAGGTACTGGTCGATGTCGGCCGTGGCCTTGATCGCCAGTGGCGCGTGGCGCTGCAGCAGCCACTTGATGGCTTTGAGCGGTACACCCGGAGCGGCCCAGGGCGACGCATAGCCAGGCGAGACCTGGCCGGCGTTGGCGAAGCTGGTTTCCATGGCGGCGGCCGGCTGACGGTCCACTACGGTCACTTCAAATCCGGCTCGAGCCAGATAATAGGCACTGGTGGTTCCGATAACGCCACTGCCCAAGACCAGAACGCGCATTTTCATATCCTCATCGCGGCTTGACCGCTGACGTTTGTTATTCAGAGCAAAGATGGGCGCAGTGTAAGAAACATTGAGCAGTGATTTTCACTATATAACCGCCTATATTTGGCGAGAATTCTCGGCAATATTGCTTTTCACGGAGGGGCATCCCCTATGCGCACTAACCATCAGACCCGTCGGGCCCTGGACAAGATAGATCGCAATATCTTGCGGATACTCCAGGCCGACGGACGCATTTCCTTCACCGAGCTGGGGGAACGAGTGGGCCTCTCCACCACCCCCTGCACCGAGCGCGTGCGCCGCCTGGAACGCGAAGGGATCATCATGGGCTACAACGCCCGGCTCAATCCGCAGCACCTCAAGGGCAGCCTGCTGGTGTTCGTCGAGATCAGCCTGGACTACAAGTCCGGCGATACCTTCGAGGAGTTTCGCCGGGCGGTGCTGAAGCTGCCCCACGTGCTGGAGTGCCACCTGGTCTCCGGCGACTTCGACTATCTGGTCAAGGCGCGGATCTCGGAAATGGCGTCCTACCGCAAATTGCTGGGGGACATCCTGCTCAAGCTGCCCCACGTGCGCGAGTCCAAGAGCTACATCGTCATGGAAGAAGTGAAGGAGAGCCTGAGCCTGCCGATTCCGGATTGAAGCGAGAGGGTGAAGCCTTCGCCGGCAAGCCAGGATGCTCGGGGCTAGACCAGGACCTGGCGAGTGCTGGCCATGTAGTCGTGGATCTGTTTTTCAACCCGGGGGTGGATCATCTCCACCGGGCGCCGGCCGTTGGGGCAAGGCAGGCTCGGCGTGGTGCCGAACAGGCGGCAGATCAGCGGACGCTCGTCATACACGGTGCAACCGTCGGGCCCCAGGTGCACGCAGTTGAGCTCGTCCATGGCAGCTTCCTGCTCGGCAGCGGTCTTGCGCGGCAGGCGGGACATTTCCTCCGGCGAGGTGGTCACCGGGCCGCAGCAGTCGTGGCAGCCGGGAACGCACTCGAAAGAGGGAATCTGCTGACGCAGGCTGCGGACGATTTGACGGTTACAGCTCATGAAAAAGACTACCGGGGCATGAATAGCCGTGAATTCTGCCCTAAATGCCTGGCAGCAGACAGGACCGGGCGTCCTGCGGTTGCCCCGGCGCAAAGGCCCGACTTATGCTCCGCGCATTTTTACCGACACCATCATCAGGACGCATCCCATGCCCGCCAGCCTCCAGCACGCCGCTTCCTACTATGCCGCCAGCAGCCTGCCGCAACCTGACTACCCAGCGTTGGCGGGCGATCTGACAGCTGATGTGTGCGTGGTCGGGGGCGGTTTTTCCGGGCTCAACACCGCGCTGGAACTGGCCGAGCGTGGCCTCAGCGTGGTCCTGCTGGAGGCGCACAAGATCGGCTGGGGCGCCAGCGGGCGCAATGGCGGGCAGTTGATTCGCGGCGTCGGCCACGGCCTCGACCAGTTCACCAAGGTGATAGGCGAGGACGGAGTGCGGCAGATGAAGCTCATGGGCCTGGAGGCGGTGGAGATCGTCCGCCAGCGCATCGAGCGTTTCCAGATCCCTTGCGACCTGACCTGGGGCTACTGCGACCTGGCCAACAAGCCGGCCGACCTTGAAGGCTTCGCCGAAGACGCCGAGGAACTGCGCAGCCTCGGCTATCGCCACCCGACCCGGCTGCTGCAGGCCGATGAAATGCACAGCGTGGTGGGTTCCAAGCGCTATGTTGGCGGCTTGATCGACATGGGTTCGGGCCACCTGCACCCGCTGAACCTGGCCCTGGGCGAAGCCCGGGCGGCGCAGCAGCTGGGGGTGCAACTGTTCGAGCACTCTGCCGTGACCCGCATCGACTACGGCCACGAGGTCAAGGTCCACAGCAGTCGCGGCACCGTCCGGGCCAAGACCCTGGTGCTGGGCTGCAACGCCTACCTCAACGACCTCAATCCGGAATTGGGGGGCAAGGTGCTTCCGGCCGGCAGCTATATCATCGCCACCGAACCCTTGAGCCCGGCCCTGGCCCAGGAACTGCTGCCGCAGAACATGGCGGTCTGCGACCAGCGCGTGGCCCTGGACTACTACCGCCTTTCGGCTGACCGGCGCCTGCTGTTCGGGGGTGCCTGTCATTATTCGGGGCGTGACCCCAAGGACATCGCCGCCTACATGCGGCCAAAGATGCTGGAAGTATTCCCGCAACTGGCCGCAGTAAAGATCGACTACCAGTGGGGCGGCATGATCGGCATCGGCGCCAACCGCCTGCCGCAGATCGGCCGGCTCAAGGACCAGCCCAATGTGTATTACGCCCAGGCCTATTCGGGCCACGGCCTGAATGCCACGCACCTGGCGGGCAAGCTGCTGGGCGAGGCCATCAGCGGCCAGCACGGCGGCGGTTTCGACCTGTTCGCCAAGGTGCCGCACATCACCTTCCCGGGCGGCAAGCACCTGCGCTCGCCGCTGCTGGCCCTGGGCATGCTCTGGCATCGCCTGAAGGAGCTGGTCTGACGGCCAGCGCCAGCCAAGCGCTGCCGGTCACAGCCGCCAGAATGGCTTGAGGCCCTCGGCCCGCGCTTGCTCAGGGTTCAATCCGACATCGCGCAACTGCTCGGCGGTCAACTCCAGCAATGCCTTGCGGGTGCGCAGCCGATGCCAGTACAGGCCCCAGGTGCCCAAGCCTGACGGCGCGCTGCGCGGCAGAGCCGCCGCCGACCCTTCATGCTCCGCCTCCAGCTCCTGACCGCGTAACGACAGCCGCACATCGCTCAAGCCGTTCATCTGTATTGCTCCTGTTTGCTCAAAGTTGCCATGAGCCAATAGGATGCTTGGTGCGCAAAAACCATTACAGACTCAATACAGCGGTATTAACTCCATACAGTTTTGCCAAAAATCCTGCTGAATCCTGTATTTTTGCCCCATCTGTACCGGTCCTCGCGTCCCCCACTACGAGCCAATGCCATGACCCTCTACGTCAACCTCGCCGAACTTCTGGGCACCCGCATTGAACAGGGCTTCTACCGCCCCGGAGATCGACTGCCCTCAGTGCGCGCCCTGAGCGTCGAGCACGGGGTCAGCCTCAGTACCGTGCAGCAGGCCTATCGCCTGTTGGAAGACAACGGCCTGGCGATGCCCAAGCCCAAGTCCGGCTACTTCGTGCCGCCCAGCCGCGAACTGCCCGCCCTGCCCGCCGTCGGCCGCCCGGCCCAGCGGCCGGTAGAGATCTCGCAGTGGGACCAGGTGCTGGAGCTGATTCGCGCCGTACCGCGCAAGGACGTGGTGCAACTGGGCCGAGGCATGCCGGACATCACCACGCCCACCCTCAAGCCTCTGCTGCGGGCCCTGGCCCGCCTCAGCCGGCACCAGGACATGCCAGGCCTGCACTACGACAACATCTACGGCGTGCTGGCGCTGCGCGAGCAGGTCGCGCGGCTGATGCTCGATTCCGGCTGCCAGCTGGGGGCCGGCGACCTGGTGATTACCACCGGCTGCCACGAGGCGCTGTCCACCAGCATTCGCGCCATCTGCGAGCCGGGGGATATCGTCGCCGTGGACTCGCCTAGCTTCCACGGCGCCATGCAGACCCTCAAGGGCCTGGGCATGAAGGCCCTGGAGATCCCCACCGACCCCATTACCGGAATCAGCCTGGAAGCCCTGGAGCTGGCTTTGGAACAGTGGCCGATCAAGGCCATACAGTTGACGCCCAACTGCAACAACCCCCTGGGCTACATCATGCCGGAGCCGCGCAAGCGGGCACTGCTGACCCTGGCCCAGCGCTTCGACGTGGCGATCATCGAAGACGATGTGTATGGCGAACTGGCCTACACCTACCCGCGCCCGCGCACCATCAAGTCCTTCGACGATGATGGCCGGGTGCTGCTGTGCAGCTCGTTCTCGAAAACCCTGGCCCCAGGCCTGCGCATCGGCTGGGTGGCGCCCGGTCGCTACCTGGAACGTGTACTGCACATGAAATACATCAGCACCGGCTCCACGGCCCCGCAGCCCCAGGTAGCCATCGCCGAGTTTCTCAAGAGCGGCCACTTCGAACCGCATTTGCGCAAGATGCGCACCCAATACCAGCGCAATCGTGACCTGATGCTTGATTGGGTCAGCCGCTACTTCCCCGCCGGCACTCGCGCCAGCCGACCACAGGGCAGTTTCATGCTGTGGATCGAACTCCCCGAGGGCTTTGATGCTCTGAAGCTCAACCGAATGCTGCTCGAGCAAGGGGTGCAGATTGCCGTGGGCAGCATCTTTTCCGCCTCGGGCAAGTACCGCAATTGCCTGCGGATGAACTACGCTGCCAAGCCAACCGCGCAGATCGAAGACGCGGTACGCAAGGTCGGCGCTGCAGCCATCAAGCTGCTCAGTGAAACCTCGGACTGACCCGATCCGCAGCAGGAAGCCAGCCGTCCCATGCCAACCCGTGCCGTGATGCGAGATGACCTGACTTGAACCCTATACAGGCCTTCACCTGGCTTCTGCTGCTGAGCCTCGGGCTGGGCGGCTGCGCTACCCGCGAGGTGCCGTACCAACCCAGCCAGGCCCTGCCCGCCCGCGATTCGGGCTTTGCCCAGTCGATCCGGGCCCAGGCCGCACCCTACCAGGGGCGTTCCGGCTTTCGCCTGCTGCCCAACAGTACCGAGGCGTTCATGGCCCGCGCCGAGCTGATCCGCAACGCGCAAAGCAGCCTCGACCTGCAGTACTACATCGTCCACGACGGCATCAGCACCCGCATGCTGGTGGATGAGCTGCTCAAGGCCGCCGACCGTGGCGTGCGGGTACGCATCCTGCTGGACGACACCACCAGCGACGGCCTGGACCAGATCATCGCCACCCTGGCCGCCCACCCGCAGATCCAGATCCGCCTGTTCAACCCGCTGCACCTGGGCCGCAGCACCGGCCTGACCCGGGGCATGGGCCGCCTGTTCAACCTGTCGCAGCAGCATCGGCGGATGCACAACAAGCTCTGGCTGGCAGACAACAGCGTGGCCATCGTCGGCGGGCGCAACCTGGGGGATGAATATTTCGATGCCGAGCCTAATCTGAATTTCACCGACATCGACATGTTCAGCGTGGGGCCGGTGGCCGAGCAACTGGGCCACAGCTTCGACCAGTACTGGAACAGCGCCCTGAGCCGCCCCATCGGCGAGTTCCTGTCCAGCACACCTTCCACCAAGGCGCTGGACAACACCCGGCTGCGCCTCGAGGAATCCTTGCAGGACAGCCGCCGGCAGAACCAGGCGCTGTACCGGCAACTGATGACCTACCAGACCCAGCCGCGCATGGACATCTGGCGCAAGGAACTGATCTGGGCCTGGAACCAGGCCCTGTGGGACGCTCCGACCAAGGTCCTGGCCAAGGGCGACCCCGACCCGCACCTGCTGCTCACCACCCAGCTGGCACCGGAGCTGAGCGGGGTCGGCAAGGAGCTGATCATGATCTCGGCCTACTTCGTACCGGGGCAACCCGGGCTGGTGTACCTGACCGGGCGCGCGGACGCCGGGGTTTCGGTGAGCCTGTTGACCAACTCCCTGGAAGCCACCGACGTGCCAGTGGTGCATGGCGGCTATGCGCCCTATCGCAAGGCACTGCTGGAACATGGAGTGAAGCTCTACGAACTGCGCCGGCAACCCGGCGAGCGCGGCGGCAGCGGGCCGCACCTGTTCCACAGCGGCTCCTACAAGGGCTCCGACTCCAGCCTGCACAGCAAGGCGATGATCTTCGACCGACGAAAGAGCTTCATCGGCTCGTTCAACTTCGACCCCCGCTCGGTGCTGTGGAATACCGAGGTCGGGGTGCTGGTGGACAGCCCCGAGCTGGCCGAACATGTCCGCGCCCTGGCGCTGCAGGGGATGGCGCCGGCCCTGAGCTACCAGGTCAAGCTGCTGGACGGCAAGCTGGCCTGGGTGACCGAGGACCAGGGCCAGTTGCACAGCCTGGGCCATGAACCCGGCAACTGGTGGCGCCGCTTCAATGCCTGGCTGAGCACCCGCATCGGCCTGGAACGCATGCTCTGAGTGGCTACAACGCGGCCTGGGCTTCGCCAAAGGCCCCCTGGCGCAGCAGCAGGACAAGCAAGCCAAAAGCCCCGGCCGCCACCAGCAGCAACATGGCGTGGCCGCTGACCCACTGGCTGCCGGCCCCTGCCACCAGCGGCCCGATCAGGCAACCGATGCCCCAGAGCTGCGCTACATGGGCATTGGCCCGTACCAAGGCGTCATCGCGGTAACGCTCGCCGATCAAGATGAGCGACAAGGTGAACAAGCCCCCGGCGCTGGCCCCGAACAGCACCCACAGCGGCCAGATCAGCACGGTGCCCAGCAACAGCGGAATGGCCAGGCTGGAACACAGCAGGATCACCGCGCAGCCGGTGAACAGGCCGCGCCGGGAAATCCGATCCGCCAGGGCGCCAATCGGCAACTGCAAAAGTGCATCCCCCACCACCACGGTGCTGACCATGGCCAGGGCAATGTCTTCGGTGAACCCCTGGCTCAGGCAATACACCGGCAGCAGGGTCAGAATCAGCGCCTCGAAAGTAGCGAACAATGCGACTGCCCAGGCAATCGCCGGCAACTTCTGACAGAAGTGCCACAGGTCAAACAGGGTCACGCTGCACGACTCGGTGCTCGGCGCCCCGCCGCGCCCCAACAGCAGGAGCGGTGATGCCACCAGCAAACCCACCGCGGTCCAGAAGCCGTAATCATGCTCAGTACCCAGCACGCCCAACAGCAGCGGCCCGGCCAACTGGCTCAAGGCATAGCTTGCGCCATACAGCGCCACCAGCCGGCCACGCCACTGCTCCACCACCAGCTGATTGATCCAGCTTTCCCCCAGAATGAAGATGATGGTCAGGACCACTCCCAGTATCAGGCGCAGCACCAACCACAACGGATAGCTGGGCAGCAGCGCCAGCAAGGCAATGGAGATCGCCCCACCCCACAGGCACAGGCGCATCAGGCTGGCGGTGCCGAAGCGCGCCGCCAGGCGGCTGGAGATCTTCGCCCCGAGCAACACGCCAATGGCCGGCATCGCCGCCACCACACCAATTGCAAAAGGCCCGTAGCCCCAGCTTTCGAGACGAAATGACACCAGGGGCATGGTCACGCCCAGGGCCAGGCCGACACTCAGGACTGCGGCCAAAACGGCGAAATAGGTCGCCCAACGCATTTCCACGCTCCTGTGGATCATTGTTTAACATGGCACAGACAAAACAGCCGGACTCCCCTTGCGGAAAGTCCGGCTGCGCTATGGATCGACATCAGGCGGGGCACTGCCCCGCCTCAAGCGGCAAGACTCAGAGCTTGATCCAGGTGGCTTTCAGCTCGGTGTACTTGTCGAACGCATGCAGCGACTTGTCGCGACCGTTGCCCGACTGCTTGAAGCCGCCGAACGGTGCGGTCATGTCGCCGCCGTCGTATTGGTTGACCCAGACGCTGCCGGCACGCAGGGCCTTGGCGGTCTGGTGGGCCTTGGAGATGTTGGCGGTCCACACCGCAGCTGCCAGGCCGTAAGGCGTGTCGTTGGCAATCTGGATCGCCTCTTCCACGCTGTCGAAGGCAATCACCGACAGTACAGGGCCGAAGATCTCTTCCTGGGCAATTTTCATCGCGTTGCTGACACCATCGAAAATGGTCGGCTCGACGTAGGTGCCACCGGTTTCTTCCAGGGTGCGCTTGCCACCGGCCACCAGCTTGGCGCCATCGGCATGCCCGGCTTCGATGTAGGACAGCACGGTGTTCATCTGCTGGGTGTCCACCAGGGCACCGACGTTGGTGGCCGGGTCCAGCGGGTTGCCCGGCTTCCAGCCCTTGAGCGCCTCGATCACCAGCGGCAGGAATTTGTCCTTGATGGAGCGCTCCACCAGCAGGCGCGAGCCGGCGGTGCAGACTTCGCCCTGGTTGAAGGCAATGGCGCTGGCGGCGGATTCGGCGGCGGCCTGCAGGTCCGGAGCATCGGCGAACACGATGTTCGGGCTCTTGCCGCCGGCTTCCAGCCACACGCGCTTCATGTTGGATTCGCCGGAGTAGACCAGCAACTGCTTGGCGATCTTGGTAGAGCCGGTGAACACCAGGGTGTCCACGTCCATGTGCAGGGCCAGGGCCTTGCCGACGGTGTGGCCGTACCCTGGCAGTACGTTGAACACGCCCGCCGGAATCCCGGCTTCCACTGCCAGAGCAGCGATGCGGATGGCGGTCAGCGGGGATTTTTCCGAAGGCTTGAGGATCACCGAGTTACCGGTGGACAGCGCCGGGCCCAGTTTCCAGCAAGCCATCATCAGGGGAAAGTTCCACGGCACGATGGCCGCGACCACGCCTACCGGCTCGCGGGTGACCAGGCCCAACTGGTCGTGAGGGGTGGCAGCGACCTCATCGTAGATCTTGTCGATGGCCTCGCCGCTCCAGCTCAGGGCCTGGGCGGCGCCGGGAACGTCGATATCCAGGGAGTCGCTGATGGGCTTGCCCATGTCCAGGGTTTCCAGGAGCGCGAGTTCTTCAGCGTGCTGCTTCAACAGGCCGGCAAAGCGGATCATCACCGACTTGCGCTTGGCCGGCGCCAGGCGCGACCAGACGCCGGAATTGAACGTGGCGCGGGCGTTTTCCACGGCGCGCTGGGCATCGGCGGCATCGCAGCTGGCGATGGTCGCCAGTACTCGACCGTCTACCGGGCTGATGCATTCGAAGGTGTCATTGGAAGCCGATGCGGTGTATTCGCCGTTGATGTACGCGCGACCTTCGATTTTCAGGTCGCGGGCACGTTGTTCCCAGTCGGCACGAGTCAGGGTGGTCATACGAGTGTCCTCCTCTTATTTGTATACAAGCGCCATGCGAACTACGCCGGCACCGCTGAAGAATTCTGCCCGGCCAGCCTGTTTTCGGCCAAAGGCACCCGCCACCCTAAACCAGCGACACCTGTACTTTCAATATATTTGACAAAGCCCGGGCAAACGCCATTGCTATGTGCATTTTAATAAACATAGACTTTGGCCTTCATAGCCACTCGCGCCGCAATCACGGGGGAATACAACAATGAGCATCCACAACGTCGTCGACTTCAGCCAGGCCACCACCGAGGGCGAACGCTACCGCCCCGCTGCGGAAAAAATCCTCAAGGGCGACCCCGAGCAGGCGGTGTTCAACCATTACGCCAGCCCGTGCGGCCAGCTCAATGCCGGGATCTGGGAAGGCGCCGTAGGCCAGTGGACGGTGAACTTCACCGAACACGAATACTGCGAGATCCTCCAGGGCGTATCGGTACTGCGTGATCACGACGGCAACGCCAAGACTCTGCGGGTCGGCGACCGCTTCGTGATCCCGGCCGGCTTCAAGGGCACCTGGGAAGTGCTGGAACCCTGCCGCAAGGTCTATGTAGCCTTCGAACAGAAAGCCTGAATCCCGGGCACAAAAAAACCCGCTTGAAGGCGGGTTTTTTTGTCAGAAGAAAAATCAATTACTTGATTTTGCCTTCCTTGTAGATCACGTGCTTGCGAACAACCGGATCATATTTCTTGATCTCGATTTTGTCCGGAGTAGTACGCTTGTTCTTGTCGGTAGTGTAGAAGTGACCAGTACCGGCGCTCGAGATCAAACGAATCAATTCACGCATGATTAGCTCCCTTAAACCTTGCCGCCATCGCGACGGATTTCGGCCAGCACGACATCAATGCCGCGCTTGTCGATGATACGCATGCCTTTGGCAGATACGCGCAGACGCACAAAACGTTTCTCGGACTCAACCCAGAAGCGGTGATGCTGCAGGTTCGGCAGGAAACGACGACGGGTTTTGTTGTTTGCGTGGGAAATGTTATTCCCAGTCACCGGACCCTTACCGGTAACTTGACAGACTCTAGACATGCCTCAGCCCTCTAAAACCACATGCCCAACCCGGCATGGGTTGGCCGCTTAATCTCTCAGTCATTTGGCGCCAGGCGCCGCGTTTCTTTAGGGTCTTACCGGCTACACCTACAAGCGAAGGAACCGGGCCCCTAGAAAAGAGCGCTGCTTTATACCAGAAAGACCCCAGAGCAACAACAACCGCTGTGCCCAGGATGACGAAAAGTCCTGATTTTCTTGCGCCGGACGCCTGCGGCAAAGGCTACCGCAGAAATCTACCGCTCGTCGCAGAATATATTTCTCCCGAAAGCCCAGGCACAAAACCGCCATGGAGCGCGGTCATGCCTGCGGAAAATCACGCCAGGAACCCCGGCCTAGTACGAGGTTTCGTCACCCGATACAAAAGGGATAGTCATTTTACAAAGAGGTCACTAGGGTAAGGCATTTCCAGACTGCACTCGCAGATGGGCTTTCGATCTGCACAAGGAACCCGACCATGCGCCTTGCCGCCCTCCCGCTCCTGCTCGCCCCTCTCCTGAGCCCCCTGGCCCAGGCTGCCGCGTTGAGCGTCTGCACCGAAGCCAGCCCGGAGGGCTTCGACGTGGTGCAGTACAACTCACTGACCACCACCAACGCATCCGCCGATGTGCTGATGAACCGCCTGGTGGAGTTCGACGCCGATAGCGGCAAGGTAGTCCCCAGCCTTGCCGACAACTGGGAGGTCTCTGCCGACGGCCTGACCTACGTGTTCAAGCTGCACCCCAAGGTCAAGTTCCACCGCACCGAGTATTTCAACCCCAGCCGCGAGCTGACCGCCGAAGACGTCAAGTTCAGCTTCGAGCGCATGCTCGATCCGGCCCATCCGTGGCACAAGATCGCCCAGAGCGGCTTTCCCCACGCCCAATCCCTGCAGTTGCCCAGCCTGATCAAGAAGATCGATGCCCTGGACCCGCTGACCGTACGCTTTACCCTGGACCACGCCGATTCGACCTTCCTCGCCACCTTGAGCATGGGCTTCGCCTCGATCTATTCGGCGGAGTACGCCGAGCAACTGCTCAAGGCCGGCACCCCGGAGAAGCTCAACAGCCAGCCGATCGGCAGCGGCCCGTTCATCTTCGGGCGCTTCCAGAAAGACGCCTCGATCCGCTACAAGGCCAACCGCGACTACTTTGCCGGCAAGCCGGCGGTCGACTCGCTGATCTTTGCCATCACCCCGGATGCCAACGTGCGCCTGCAGAAGCTGCGCCGCAACGAGTGCCAGATCGCACTGTCGCCCAAGCCCCTGGATGTCCAGGCCGCCAGCGAGGATCCGGCACTGAAGGTCGAGCACACCGCCGCCTTCATGACCGCCTTCGTCGCCATCAACAGTCAGCACCCACCCTTGGACAAACCCGAGGTACGCCAGGCAATCAACCTGGCCTTCGACAAGGGCAGCTACCTCAAGGCGGTCTTTGAAGGCACCGCCGAAGCCGCCAACGGCCCTTACCCACCCAATACCTGGAGCTACGCCAAGGACCTGCCCGGGTACGCCCACGACCCGGAAAAAGCTCGCCAACTGCTGGCCAAGGCTGGCCTGAAGAACGGCTTCCAGACCACCATCTGGACCCGCCCTTCTGGCAGCCTGCTCAACCCCAACCCCAGCCTGGGCGCGCAGTTGCTGCAATCGGACCTGGCCCAAGTGGGAATCCAGGCGGAAATCCGCGTGATCGAATGGGGTGAACTGATCCGCCGCGCCAAGGCTGGCGAGCACGACCTGCTATTCATGGGCTGGGCAGGCGACAACGGCGACCCGGATAACTTCCTCTCACCACAGTTCACCTGCGCCGCCGTCAAGTCCGGCACCAACTTCGCCCGCTACTGCGACCAGAACCTGGACAAGTTGATCACGGCCGGCAAGACCACCAGCGAACAGGGTGTGCGCAGCAAGCTGTACCAACAGGCCCAGACCCAGATCCAGCAGCAGGCGCTGTGGCTGCCCCTGGCACACCCGACCGCTTTCGCCCTGACCCGCAAGCAGGTCGAGGGCTACCAGGTGAGCCCCTTCGGGCGCCAGGACTATTCGAAAGTCAGCATCAAGTGACCCGCCGGCAGGCTTCAAGGCCCACCCTGGCCTTGAAGCCTGCCGCATTCAGATCCAGCCGTACTCGGCCATCGACAGCGGGTCGCCCTCCCCCACGATGAAGTGGTCCAGCACCCGCACATCGATCAACTCCAGTGCCTCCTGCAAACGACGGGTCACCACCCGATCGGCCGGGCTGGGCTCGCAAATGCCTGACGGATGGTTGTGGCAGAGGATCACCGCCGCCGCGTTGTGCGCCAAGGCGCGCTTGATCACCTGCCGCGGGTACACCGTGGTGCTGTCGATGGAGCCCTGAAACAGCACTTCGAAAGTCAATACGCGATGCCGCGTGTCGAGAAACAGGCAACCGAACACTTCATGGGGCTCGTGGCGCAGCATCGACTTCAGGTAATCGCGCACCACCAGCGGGTTCTCCAACGCGGACTGGCGATGCAGTTTCTCCGCCAGATGTCGGCGGGCCATTTCCAGCACCGCCTGCAACAAGGCGTACTTGGCCGGGCCCAGCCCCAACTGGCGGGTGAAGGTCAGTTGATCGGCCTCCAGCAGCCCGCGCAGGCTGCCAAAGCGCCGCAACAGATGCCGCGCCAGGTCCACCGCGCTCTTACCGGCCACCCCGGTGCGCAGGAAAATAGCCAGTAGCTCGGCGTCGGAAAGGCGGATGGCGCCCTGCTCCAGAAGCCGTTCCCGCGGACGCTCCGCCGCGGGCCAGTCACGAATACTCATCACACCTCCCTGTGCATGGCGCCGCTGTTCGACAGCGGGCGCTGTGCTATCTTAGCCCCCTCTTTTTTGCGTGGTATTTCACCTGGGGAGGGGGCATGCCACGCAGCAATCACTGAACGGAAAGACAGGCCTATGCAGCGGCTGTATCGGAAACGCATCGTGCTCGGCGTCGGCGGCGGCATTGCCGCCTACAAGAGCGCGGAGCTGGTTCGCCGACTCCTCGACCAGGGCGCCGAAGTGCGCGTGGTCATGACCCGGGGCGGCAGTGAATTCATTACCCCGCTGACCATGCAAGCGCTCTCCGGGCACCCGGTCCACCTCGACCTGCTGGACCCGGCTGCCGAAGCCGCCATGGGCCATATCGAGCTGGCCAAGTGGGCCGACCTGGTGCTGATCGCGCCAGCCACCGCGGACCTGATTGCCCGCCTGGCCCAGGGCATCGCCGACGACCTGCTGACCACCCTGGTGCTGGCCACCGATGCCATCGTCGCCGTCGCCCCGGCGATGAATCAGGCCATGTGGCGCGACCCTGCCACCCAAGCCAACACCCAACTGCTGCAAAGCCGTGGCCTGAAGGTCTTCGGCCCGGCTTCCGGCAGCCAGGCCTGTGGCGATGTCGGCCTGGGCCGCATGCTGGAGGCCAACGACCTGGCCCAGTGCGCCGCCGATTGCTTCCAGCATCTGGCGCTGACCGGCAAGCACCTGTTGATTACCGCCGGGCCGACCCAGGAAAACATCGACCCGGTACGCTACATCACCAACCATAGCTCAGGAAAAATGGGCTTCGCCCTGGCCGAGGCCGCGGTTGAAGCCGGTGCCCGGGTGACCCTGATCACAGGGCCAGTACACCTGCCAACCCCCGATAGAGTCACGCGGATCGACGTTGTCAGCGCCCGGGACATGCTCGCGGCCTGTGAATCGGCGATCCCATGCGACGTTTTCATCGCCTCTGCGGCGGTCGCGGACTACCGGCCGGAAGTCGTCGCCCCACAGAAATTAAAGAAAGACCCTACGAAAGGTGACGGCCTGTTGCTGCAGATGGTGCGCAACCCGGACATCCTGGCCACCATTGCCAGCCGTCCGGATCGGCCCTTCAGTGTCGGTTTCGCCGCAGAAACCGAAAACTTGCTCGACTACGCTGCACGCAAATTGAAGGACAAGAACCTCGACCTGATCGTCGCCAACGACGTGGCCAACCCGAGCATTGGCTTCAACAGCGAGGAAAACGCCTGCAGCGTGATTGACCGGGAGTTGCACGCAACTCTCTTCGCCCAGACCAGCAAGGGCAAGATTGCCCGCCAGCTGATCTCTTTTATCGCCGAACGGCTGAACCAGGTTTAACTCGCATGCACGCTTTACAAGCCAAGATCCTCGACCCACGCATCGGCAACGAATTCCCCCTGCCGCAGTACGCCACGCCGGGCTCCGCCGGCCTAGACCTGCGGGCCATGCTCAAGGAAGACACCGTCCTGGAACCGGGCCAGACCTTGCTGATTCCTACCGGCCTGTCGGTGTACATCGGTGATCCGGGCCTGGCGGCGCTGATTCTGCCGCGCTCCGGCCTGGGCCATAAACACGGCATCGTGCTGGGCAATCTGGTGGGGCTGATCGACTCGGACTACCAGGGCGAACTGATGGTGTCCTGCTGGAACCGTGGCCAGACCGCCTTCAACATCGCCGTCGGCGAGCGCATCGCCCAGCTGGTGCTGGTGCCTGTGGTCCAGGCGCATTTCGAAGTGGTCGAGGCCTTTGATGAAAGCCAGCGTGGCGCAGGCGGCTTCGGCCACTCCGGCAGCCACTGATCTGCCTCTCGGAGTGGGCAGCCTGCCTGCTCCGCCCCCTTGCGATAGCAATCAAGGACCGAGGACCCGCATTTTTTGCAGGGCCTCTGCCCCCCGCCAGGCCGGGCTGCTGACCGGTTCTGGAGAGGGCGGAGCCCGTCAGATGGCACTTTCGCAGTACGAACTCTATGCTGAAAACGCCGTCATACCCTTCAGTTTGAGCCTGCCGGCCTATCCTCCCACGGCCGTACTGCACCCCTTCAGATGGAGCACCCTCAGTGATGAGCAACGCAGCTAAAGTCGCCCCGAAATTCCCCGACAGCATCTTCCGCGCCTACGACATCCGCGGCGTTGTACCGCAAACCCTGACCGCTGAAACCGCCTACTGGATCGGTCGCGCCATCGGCTCCCAGAGCCTGGCCCAGGGTGAACCGAACGTCTCCGTGGGCCGCGATGGCCGCCTGTCCGGGCCGGAACTGGTGGCGCAACTGATCCAGGGCCTGCACGACAGTGGCTGCCACGTCAGCGACGTCGGCCTGGTGCCGACCCCGGCCCTGTATTACGCGGCCAACGTACTGGCCGGCAAGTCCGGCGTGATGCTCACCGGCAGCCACAACCCCTCGAACTACAACGGTTTCAAGATCGTCATCGCCGGCGACACCCTGGCCAATGAACAGATCCAGGCCCTGCACGAGCGCCTCAAGAGCAACAACCTGAGCAGCGCCCAGGGCAGCGTCACCCAGGTCGACATCCTGCCGCGCTACGCCGAGGAGATCATCCGTGACGTCAAGCTGGCCCGACGCCTGAAAGTCGTGGTGGATTGCGGCAACGGCGCCGCCGGGGTGATTGCCCCGCAATTGATCGAAGCGCTGAACTGCGAAGTCATCCCGCTGTTCTGCGAAGTGGACGGCAACTTCCCCAACCACCACCCGGATCCGGGCAAGCCCGAGAACCTCGAGGACCTGATTGCCAAGGTCAAGGAAACCGGCGCCGACCTGGGCCTGGCCTTCGATGGCGACGGCGACCGCGTCGGCGTGGTGACCAACACCGGCAGCATCGTCTTCCCCGACCGCCTGCTGATGCTGTTCGCCAAGGACGTGGTGGCGCGCAATCCGGATGCGGAGATCATCTTCGACGTCAAATGCACCCGACGCCTGATTCCGCTGATCAAGGAATATGGCGGTCGCCCGCTAATGTGGAAGACCGGTCACTCGTTGATCAAAAAGAAAATGAAGCAGACCGGTGCTCTGCTGGCCGGCGAAATGAGCGGCCATGTGTTCTTCAAGGAACGCTGGTTCGGCTTTGACGACGGCATTTATAGCGCCGCACGGTTGCTGGAGATCCTCAGCAAGGAAAAATCCACCGCGCAAGAGCTGTTCGCGACCTTCCCGAACGATATTTCTACGCCGGAAATCAATATCCATGTGACCGAAGAGAGCAAATTCAGCATCATTGACGCCCTGCACGACGCGCAGTGGGGCGCAGGCGCCGACCTGACCACCATTGACGGGGTGCGGGTCGACTATGCCAAGGGCTGGGGCCTGGTTCGCGCCTCCAACACCACCCCTGTGCTGGTGCTGCGCTTTGAGGCCGATGACGAAGCCGAGCTGCAGCGGATTAAGGACGTGTTCCACGTCCAGCTGAAACGTGTTGCACCCGATCTCCAACTACCGTTTTGACTGTTTGAAGCACCGGAGCCCTGAATGACCATCGAACGCGATGCCGCCGCCAATACCGCCAAGGTCCTATCCGAAGCGCTGCCTTATATTCGCCGCTATGTCGGCAAGACCCTGGTGATCAAGTACGGCGGCAACGCTATGGAAAGCGAGGAGCTGAAAACCGGCTTCGCCCGCGACATCGTGCTGATGAAGGCTGTCGGGATCAACCCGGTGGTGGTGCACGGTGGCGGCCCGCAGATCGGTGACCTGCTCAAGCGCCTTTCCATTGAAAGCCACTTCGTCGATGGCATGCGCGTGACCGATGCGCAAACCATGGACGTGGTGGAGATGGTCCTCGGTGGCCAGGTCAACAAGGACATCGTCAACCTGATCAACCGTCACGGCGGCAGCGCCATCGGCCTGACCGGCAAGGATGCCGAGCTGATCCGGGCGAAAAAACTCACCGTGACCCGCCAGACGCCGGAAATGACCACCCCGGAAATCATCGATATCGGCCATGTGGGCGAAGTGGTCGGGATCAACACCGACCTGCTGAACCTGCTGGTCAAGGGTGATTTCATCCCGGTGATCGCACCGATCGGGGTCGGCGCCAACGGCGAGTCCTACAACATCAACGCCGACCTGGTGGCTGGCAAGGTGGCCGAAGCATTGAAAGCCGAAAAGCTGATGCTGCTGACCAACATCGCCGGCCTGATGGACAAGTCGGGCAAGGTCCTCACCGGCCTGAGCACCCAGCAGGTCGACGAGCTGATCGCCGACGGCACCATCTACGGCGGCATGCTGCCGAAAATCCGCTGCGCACTGGAAGCGGTGCAAGGCGGGGTCGGCAGTTCGCTGATCATCGACGGTCGCGTGCCCAACGCGATCCTGCTGGAGATCTTCACCGATACCGGTGTCGGCACCCTGATCAGCAACCGCAAGCGCCCTTAAGCGCCAGGCACAAAAAAGCCCTCGTCCGGGATCCCGGGCGGGGGCTTTTTTATCGACGCAATCTTTGTGGGAGCTGGCTTGCCAGCGAAGGCGCTTACGCGGGCAACTCAAGACCCAAAGGCCTCTTCGCGCAAGCCGGCTCCTACAGGTCAGATTCCGTATTGCGCGCGGTAGGCTTCCACTGCGGGCAGATGCTGCTTGAGCGCCGGATCATCCGCCAGGAACTGCAGGACCTGGGTCAGGGAAACGATGCTCACTACGGGAATACCGAAGTCACGCTCGACTTCCTGGATCGCCGACAGCTCGCCGTTACCGCGCTCCTGACGGTTCAGGGCGATCAACACCCCGGCCGCCTTGGCGCCATCCTGGGACTCGATGATCTGCATCACCTCGCGAATGGCGGTGCCTGCGGTGATCACGTCATCAATGATCAGCACGTCGCCGGTCAATGGCGCGCCCACCAGGCTACCGCCCTCGCCGTGCGCCTTGGCTTCCTTGCGGTTGAAGCACCAAGGCAGATCGCGCTGATGATGCTCAGCCAGAGCAACGGCCGTAGCCGCTGCCAGAGGAATGCCTTTATAAGCCGGGCCAAACAGCACATCGAAGGGAATGCCGCTTTCGACGATCGCCGCGGCATAGAAACGCCCCAGCTGGGCCAGGGCCGAACCGCTGTTGAACAGGCCGGCATTGAAGAAGTAAGGGCTGGTGCGCCCGGACTTCAGGGTGAACTCACCGAAGCGCAAAACCCCGCGATCGATGGCAAAACGAATGAAATCGCGCTGATACGCCTGCATGAAAAAACCCCAGATACCACGGATTTAGCTAATTAGGTAGAGCTCGGGTATCATACACGCACGTGATTTTTGGGGCCATTTATGCGGATCATCAGTGTGAACGTCAATGGTATTCAGGCTGCAGTGGAGCGTGGTTTGCTCAGTTGGCTGCAGGCACAGAATGCCGACGTCATCTGCCTGCAGGACACCCGCGCCTCTGCCTTTGAACTGGACGACCCAGCCTTCCAACTGGATGGCTACTTCCTTTATGCCTGCGATGCCGAAGTCCCTGCCCAAGGCGGTGTGGCTTTGTATTCGCGGTTGCAGCCGAAGGCGGTCATCAGCGGCCTCGGCTTCGAGACAGCCGATCGTTACGGGCGCTACCTGCAAGCCGATTTCGACAAGGTCAGCATCGCGACCTTGCTGCTTCCATCAGGGCAGAACGGCGATGAAGACTTGAACCAGAAGTTCAAGCTAATGGACGACTTCGCCCGTTATCTGGATAAACAGCGACGCAAACGTCGCGAGTACATTTATTGTGGCTCGCTGTACGTGGCGCAACAGAAGCTGGATATCAAGAACTGGCGCGACAGCCAGCAATCTCCGGGTTTCCTGGCACCTGAGCGTGCCTGGATGGACGAGATCATTGGCAACATGGGTTATGTCGACGCCTTGCGTGAAGTCAGCCGTGAAGGCGACCAGTACAGCTGGTGGCCGGACAACGAACAGGCCGAGATGCTGAACCTGGGCTGGCGTTTCGACTACCAGTTGCTGACTCCCGGCCTGCGTCGCTTTGTCCGCAGCGCTCGCCTGCCGCGCCAGCCACGCTTCTCGCAGCACGCACCGCTGATCGTGGACTATGACTGGACGCTGACCATCTAAGCGTTTTTTCACCGCCACAAAAAAGCCGACATCACTGTCGGCTTTTTTGTACTTGCTCGCGCTACTTGATCAGGCGCCAGGTGAAGGGGTAGCGATAAGGCACCCCTTCACCAGCCTTGACTCCGCCGATGATGGTCAGCACCAGGGCTCCGATCGCCAGCAGGCCGAACATAAAGAACCCGATTACCACGATCATCAACAGGAAGCACACCGCCGACGCGATGGCGACGGTCAGCTGGAAGTTCAGCGCTTCCTTGCCCTGGGCATCGATAAAGGGATCGGTTTCGCGCTTCATCTGCCAGAGAATCAGCGGTCCGATCAGTGTACCGAACGGAACCCAGATCCCCAGCAAGGCGGACAGGTGACAAAACATCGCCCATTGCCGGACTTCGTGGCTCGGCGTAGGCAGCGGCAGTTGCTCATCACTCATGGTGCTCTCCTTGCTGAAGACCTGCGCCCATCAATCGGCGAGCGCGGCTTGCTGCAGTTGGAAAATCTCGTTCATGCCTTGCTGGGCCAGGGCCAGCATCGCATTCAGTTCAGCCGGCTGGAACGGCGCACCTTCGGCAGTGCCCTGCACTTCGATGAAACCACCAGTGCTGGTCATCACCACGTTGAGGTCGGTTTCGGCAGCCGAGTCTTCCAGATAATCCAGGTCCAGGACCGGTTCACCCTGGTACATGCCGACGGATACCGCGGCAATCATCTGCTTCAGCGGATCGCCGCCTTTGAGGCCACCGCGCTTCTTGATCACTTTCAAGGCGTCGACCAGGGCCACCATGGCGCCGGTGATCGATGCGGTACGAGTACCGCCATCGGCCTGGATCACATCGCAATCGACATACAGGGTGACGTCGCCCAGCTTGGACATGTCCAGCGCGGCGCGCAGCGAACGGCCGATCAGACGCTGGATCTCCAGGGTCCGCCCGCCCTGCTTGCCACGGCTGGCTTCGCGTTGGTTACGCTCGCCGGTGGCCCGCGGCAGCATGCCGTATTCGGCAGTCAGCCAACCCTGGCCCTGGCCCTTGAGGAAGCGCGGCACACCGTTCTCGACGCTGACCGTGCAAATCACTTTGGTATCACCGAACTCGACCAGTACAGATCCCTCGGCGTGTTTGGTGTAGTTGCGGGTGATGCGGATCGAGCGGAGCTGATCGGCGGCGCGACCACTTGGACGTTTCATAGGGGAACACCTGTACAGGGACGGAAAACTGCCGAGCATTATAAAGCCCGCAACCGCGCCAGGGCACGCCTAAAAAGGCCAAAGGAGCATTTGCACCGCAGATAAGTCCTGTTGCGACGAGCTGCAATGCATTGGCAGCGCCAGGGTTTGGGGGCTCCGACCGCACTGCGCTACAATCCTGCGCCTTCGCAGCCTGTCGGCTTCAATTCATCTTTATCAGGCCCGCCCAACCTCCTCACGGTTGGTGCCGGCACTGAATCGGAGGTACCTCCATGGTGCACAGCATGACCGCCTTCGCCCGGGTAGAACGGGCTGGCACTCAGGGCACCCTGAGCTGGGAACTGCGCTCGGTCAACAGCCGCTACCTGGAGCCGCACCTGCGTTTGCCGGAAGCCTTTCGCGACCTTGAGGGCGCCGTCCGCGAAGCCCTGCGCCAGGGCCTGTCCCGTGGCAAGGTCGAGTGCACCTTGCGCTTCATCGAGGAAACCACCGGCAAACCGCTGCAGGTGGATCGCGAGCGCGCCGCGCAACTGGTCGCCGCCGCCGAGTCCGTCGCCAGCCTGATCAAGCAGCCGGCCGCGCTCAACCCGCTGGAAGTCCTCGCCTGGCCGGGCGTACTGGTCGCCGCCGCCACTGACCCGCAGGCCTTGAACAGTGACGCCCTGGCCCTGTTCAACCAAGGCTTGAAAGAACTGAAGAACGGCCGCGAGCGGGAAGGCGCCGAACTGGCCAGGCTGATCGACGAACGCCTGTCTTCCATCGAGGAAGACGTGGCGACCCTGCGTGAACTGGTCCCGCAGATGCTCGCGACCCAGCGCCAGAAGATCCTCGACCGCTTCGCCGACATGCAGGCCGAGCTGGATCCGACCCGTCTCGAACAGGAGATGGTGCTGCTGGCACAGAAAAGCGACGTCGCCGAAGAACTGGACCGCCTGAGCACCCACATCATTGAAGTACGTCGCGTGCTCAAGTCCGGCGGCGCAGCCGGGCGGCGCCTGGACTTCCTGATGCAGGAACTCAACCGCGAAGCCAACACACTGGGCTCCAAGGCCTTCGACCCGCGCAGCACCCAAGCTGCGGTCAACCTCAAGGTGTTGATCGAGCAGATGCGCGAACAAGTGCAGAACATTGAGTAAGGCAACTGACATGACCCACAGCACCGGCACCCTATACATCATTTCCGCCCCGTCGGGCGCGGGCAAGAGCAGCCTGGTCAAGGCCCTGACCGACGCCAAACCGGAGATTCGCGTCTCGGTCTCCCACACCACCCGTGCCATGCGCCCAGGCGAGGTGGACGGCGTGAACTATCACTTCGTCTCCCGCGAGACGTTCGTGAAGATGGGTGAGCACGGAGACTTCCTGGAGCGTGCCGAGGTGTTCGGCAATCTCTACGGCACCTCGCAAAGCCACCTGCAGCAAACCCTGGATGCAGGTCACGACCTGATTCTTGAAATCGACTGGCAAGGCGCGGAACAGGTACGCAAGCTGATGCCCCAGGCCCGTTCGATCTTCATCCTGCCGCCGTCCCTGCAAGCCCTGCACCAGCGCCTGACCAACCGTGGGCAGGACAGTGACGAGGTCATCGACGGGCGGATGCGCGAAGCCGTCAGCGAAATGAGCCACTACGTCGACTACGACTATCTGATCATCAACGACGATTTCGCCCACGCGCTGGGCGACCTCAAGGCGATTTTCCGCTCCAATCAGCTGCAACAGAAACGCCAGCAGCAGCGTTTCGGCAAATTGCTGGCTGAACTCCTGGGTTAAAACAGCACTTCCCAAAACCGCTGCAAGCGCTTTACATTGGCACTTGCAGCGCGTTGAAGAGCTTGGTTAAAAAATCAGCGCTTCCCTTAACGCTGGTGATTTTTTAAACTGTTGAGTCCGCTCGCCCATCCGGGCAGCGCGCATATTGCATTTGCTACGAGGAAGACCATGGCCCGCGTAACCGTTGAAGACTGCCTAGAACACGTGGATAACCGCTTTGAGCTGGTCATGCTCTCTACCAAGCGTGCCCGTCAACTGGCCACCGGCGGCAAAGAGCCGAAAGTAGCATGGGAAAACGACAAGCCTACCGTCGTCGCCCTGCGCGAAATCGCTGAAGGCCTGATCGACTACGCAGCCATCGCCGAAGCCGAAATCGTTGAAGATGAGCCGCTTTTCGCTGCTTTCGAGGACGAGTCCAACGAGGCCGTCTGAGCCTATGCCTGGTCGACGTAGCACGGCGCGGGATCACAGCTTACGGCAGGAGACATCATGCCGAGCATAGACGCCCTCGCCGATCGCTTATCGACCTATCTCGGCACGGACCAGGTCAATCTGGTCCGCCGAGCGTATTTCTACGCCGAACAAGCCCATGACGGTCAACGCCGTCGCAGCGGCGAGGCGTACGTCACGCACCCACTCGCGGTAGCGAACATTCTTGCCGACATGCACATGGACCATCAGAGCCTGATGGCCGCGATGCTGCATGACGTCATCGAAGACACCGGCATCGCCAAGGAAGCGCTCAGCGCGCAGTTTGGCGAAACCGTGGCCGAATTGGTGGATGGGGTCAGCAAACTGACCCAGATGAACTTCGAAACCAAGGCCGAAGCCCAAGCGGAAAACTTCCAGAAGATGGCCATGGCCATGGCCCGCGACATTCGCGTGATCCTGGTCAAGCTGGCCGACCGCCTGCACAACATGCGCACCCTGGAAGTCCTTTCCGGCGAGAAACGTCGGCGGATCGCCAAGGAAACCCTGGAGATCTACGCCCCCATCGCCAACCGCCTGGGCATGCATGCCATCCGCATCGAATTCGAAGACCTGGGCTTCAAGGCGATGCACCCGATGCGTTCCGCGCGGATCTACCAGGCGGTCAAGCGCGCCCGGGGCAACCGCAAGGAAATCGTCAACAAGATCGAGGAATCCCTCAGCCACTGCCTGGCCATCGACGGCATCCAGGGCGAGGTCAGCGGTCGCCAGAAGCACCTGTACGGTATCTACAAGAAGATGCGCGGCAAGCGTCGGGCCTTCAACGAGATCATGGACGTCTATGCGTTCCGCATCATCGTCGACAAGGTAGACACCTGCTATCGCGTACTCGGCGCTGTACATAATTTGTACAAGCCACTGCCGGGACGCTTCAAGGACTACATCGCCATTCCCAAGGCCAACGGCTATCAGTCGCTGCATACCACGCTGTTCGGCATGCACGGAGTGCCCATCGAGATCCAGATCCGTACCCGGGAAATGGAAGAAATGGCCAATAACGGCATCGCCGCCCACTGGCTGTACAAATCCAGTGGCGACGAACAGCCCAAAGGCACTCACGCCCGCGCCCGCCAATGGGTCAAGGGCGTGCTGGAAATGCAGCAACGCGCCGGCAACTCCCTGGAATTCATCGAGAGCGTGAAGATCGACCTGTTCCCGGACGAGGTCTACGTGTTCACGCCCAAAGGCCGGATCATGGAGCTGCCCAAAGGCTCCACCGCGGTGGACTTCGCCTACGCGGTTCACACCGACGTCGGCAACAGCTGCATCGCCTGCCGGATCAATCGTCGCCTGGCGCCGCTGTCCGAACCCCTGCAAAGCGGTTCCACAGTGGAAATCGTCAGCGCCCCGGGCGCGCGCCCGAACCCGGCCTGGCTGAATTTCGTGGTCACCGGCAAGGCCCGCACCCATATCCGCCATGCTCTCAAGCTGCAGCGCCGCTCCGAGTCCATCAGCCTCGGCGAACGCTTGCTGAACAAGGTGCTCAACGGCTTCGACAGCTCCCTGGAAAAGGTCCCGGCCGAACGCATCCAGGCGATTCTCCAGGAATACCGCCTGGAACTGATCGAAGACCTGCTGGAAGACATCGGCCTGGGCAACCGCATGGCCTACGTTGTGGCGCGCCGCCTGCTGGGCGAAGGCGAACAGCTGCCAAGCCCGGAAGGCCCGCTGGCAATCCGCGGCACCGAAGGCCTGGTGCTGAGCTACGCCAAGTGCTGCACGCCGATCCCGGGCGACCCGATCGTCGGCCACCTGTCCGCCGGCAAGGGGATGGTGGTGCACCTGGACAACTGCCGCAACATCAGCGAAATCCGCCACAACCCGGAAAAGTGCATCCAGCTCTCCTGGGCCAAGGATGTCACCGGCGAATTCAACGTCGAGCTGCGCGTCGAACTGGAACACCAACGCGGCCTGATCGCGCTGCTGGCCAGCAGTGTCAACGCCGCCGACGGCAACATCGAGAAAATCAGCATGGACGAACGCGATGGTCGCATCAGCGTGGTCCAACTGGTGGTCAGCGTGCACGACCGCGTACACCTGGCCCGCGTGATCAAGAAACTGCGCGCCCTGACCGGGGTCATCCGCATCACCCGCATGCGTGCGTAGCCCGTCCATTACAAGGAGTCATTCATGACCAAGACTGTTATCACCAGCGACAAGGCACCTGCTGCCATCGGCACCTACTCCCAGGCGATCAAGGCTGGCAACACCGTCTACATGTCCGGCCAGATCCCTCTGGATCCCAAGACCATGGAGCTGGTGGAAGGCTTCGAAGCCCAGACCGTCCAGGTGTTCGAGAACCTCAAGTCGGTAGCCGAGGCCGCTGGCGGTTCGTTCAAGGACATCGTCAAGCTGAATATCTTCCTCACCGACCTGAGCCACTTCGCCAAGGTCAACGAGATCATGGGCAAGTATTTCCAACAGCCTTACCCAGCCCGCGCCGCCATCGGCGTGGCCGCCCTGCCAAAGGGTGCACAGGTTGAAATGGATGCCATTCTGGTCATCGAGTAACACCTGCGGCGCAGCCCTCAAGGCTGCGCCGTTTTCGTTCTGAAAGGATTTCGTCATGCGCCAAGCGCTAGCTGTTTCGCTGCTCGCCGTACTGCTCGGCGGTTGTGCCAGCGACCCCGCCAAAAACGATGTGGGCGGCATCTGGATCAATCAGGTAGCGATCGACGCAGCCTCCAAGGGCGGCCCTTTGCGTGAAGCCCTCCAGGCCTACGGCCCGAACCTGGAATGGGAGCTCAATACCAAGGCTGGCCAGGCCCGCTACACCAACGGTTTCGAAACCGTCGAAGGCAAGATCATCGGCGACGGTTCCAGCACTGCAAAAGTCGAGTTCTATGGCAGCGCCGCCACCGACTTGAAGCGCCACGGCAAGCAACTGCTGCAAGAGGCCAACGACAATGAGCCCGAGCAGGTCTTCGACCGTCCCAAAGACCCCGCCCCCGAAGGCGCGCCGCTAGGCGCCAACTTCGAGCGCGCCTTGTATTCGGCGTATCTGGGTGGCAAGTGGAAGATCGTCAACGGACCGGGCCTGGGCAACGAAGTGCAGTTCCAGGCAAACGGCGCCGTCCAGGGCCTGCCGGGCGCCGATCGCTACGCCTTGTGCCTGGCGGGCGACTGCGCCTCGATGAGCGGCGGCAACGATAGCATCTGGCTGCAGCTCAACGGCCAGGGCAACTCCTGGATCTTCGTGCGCAAGGATCAACAGCTGGAGATCTTCCAGGCGGTGAATACCGCCCTGGCGGATGAAGTGCCCTCGCTGACGCCGGGCAGCCAGCAGTGGTTGCTGGAAAAGCAGTAGCCACCCTGTAGCCGCTGTCGCAGGCTGCGACAAGGTCCACAGGACCTTCGGCCTGTCGGCAGCGGCGCCCTCGAGAAGCCGGTCGCAGCCTTCAACCGCCCTCCCCTAAAGCTGCTCGGGCAGCTTAGCCCTGCGTCGTCAGAATCGCTGCATAACCTTCGCGATAACTCGGATAACGCGGCACCCAGCCCAGCGCCCTGGCCCGGGCGTTGCTGCAACGCTTGCTGCCGGTACGACGCACGCTGGCATCGTCCGCCCATTCGGTGACGCCCAGGTAATCGCGCAGCCAGTCGACGACCTCCGCCAGGGGCGCGGGCGCATCGTCCACGCCGATATAGCAATCATCCAGCGCCTTGCCACTGCGGTCCGCCTTGAGCAGGAACGCCAGCAGGCCCGCAGCATCGTCCGCGTGAATACGGTTGCCGTACAGCGGCGGCTCGATCGCCACGCGATAACCCCGGCGCACCTGGGTCAGCAGCCACTCGCGACCCGGGCCATAAATGCCGGTCAAGCGCACCACAGTGGCGGGAATACCGCTGCCCAGAGCCACCTGCTCGGCTTCCAGCATCATGCGTCCGGAGTAGGCCTGGGCCCCGGCCACGGAAGTCTCGTCGACCCACTCACCGCCCTTCTGCTCATAAACGCTGCTGCTGGAGACAAACAGCAAACGCTTGGGCACCTGGCCGCGCTGCTTGAGCCAGCCCAGTACATGCTGCAGGCCATCGACATAAGCCGCGCGGTATCCGGCTTCGTCATGCTCGGTGGCCGCCGCGCAATACACCAGATAGTCCGGCGCCGCCTGCGGCCATTGCCCGGGGCATTGCTCACTGAACAGGTCACCCGCGACGCCCACCACCCCCTGCGGCAAGCGCGATACGTTGCGACGCAGGCCGTAAACCTGCCATTGCTCGGCCAGCAATTGAGTCGCCAGGCGACTCCCGACATCACCGCAACCGGCGATCAATACAGAGGGGGAGGACATCAGAAAACTCCTTTGGGAAAGGTCAAGACTAGCCCTCGCACTGGACGAACGGCTAGCAATCAAGGAAAAAAAGATACTCTATTACTTCTGTTAACAAGAATTACTTGCAATAATAACCGCCCATTTTGTTCTCGGCCCTGCGAGGCCTAGAAGGACATTTCACCCTTTTCTCCTCTCAGGTCCGGCCAGCATGACAAGCACCCAACTCTCCGTCTCGCCAACCAAACGCCCAAGCCCGCTGCGCGCCATGAGCGCGGTTGCAGCGTTGCTGTGCAGCCTGCTGCTGGCACCGACCGCAGCCTTTGCCGATCAGCACGCCCCAGCCAGCGCCGCAGCCCCTGCCGCGACCGCTCCAGCCGCTGAACATACGGCCACCGACCCGACCGCTCCAGCCGCAGCCCCAGTGGCCGGCGAGCCAGTCCAGGCCGAAGGCCAGCCCACTATCGGCGAAGACGCTCCTGAAGTCCTGGAAGCCGACAACACCCTGGGCATGGCCCATGACCTGTCGCCGTGGGGCATGTACCAGAACGCCGACATCATCGTGAAACTGGTGATGATCGGCCTGGCCATCGCCTCGATCATCACCTGGACCATCTGGATCGCCAAAGGCTTCGAGCTGATGGGTGCCAAGCGCCGCCTGCGCAGTGAAATCGCCGCGCTGAAAAAGGCCACCACCCTCAAGGAAGCCAGCGCCACCGCCACCAGGGAAGGCACCCTGGCCAACCTGCTGGTGCACGATGCCCTGGAAGAGATGCGCCTGTCGGCCAACAGCCGCGAGAAGGAAGGCATCAAGGAGCGCGTCAGCTTCCGCCTGGAGCGCCTGGTGGCTGCCTGCGGCCGTAACATGAGCAGCGGCACCGGCGTGCTGGCCACCATCGGTTCCACCGCGCCGTTCGTCGGCCTGTTCGGTACCGTGTGGGGCATCATGAACAGCTTCATCGGCATCGCCAAAACCCAGACCACCAACCTTGCCGTGGTTGCCCCGGGTATCGCCGAAGCCCTGCTGGCCACCGCCCTGGGCCTGGTTGCCGCGATTCCCGCGGTGGTGATCTACAACGTCTTCGCCCGCTCCATCACCGGCTACAAGGCCCAGGTCACCGACGCCTCGGCCGAGGTCCTGCTGCTGGTCAGCCGCGACCTGGATCACCAGCCGAACGAGCGCTCCGCACAACCGCACATGGTGAAAGTGGGGTAATCAGCCATGGGCTTGCATTTGAAAGAAGGCGCAGGCGACGACCTGGCCGAAAACCACGAGATCAACGTCACGCCGTTCATCGACGTGATGCTGGTGCTGCTGATCATCTTCATGGTGGCCGCACCGCTGGCCACCGTGGACATCAAGGTCGACCTGCCCGCCTCCAGCGCCAAACCGGCGCCGCGGCCGGAAAAACCGGTGTTCCTCAGCGTCAAGGCCGACAAGCGCCTGTTCCTCGGCGAAGACGAAGTCAAGGCTGAAACCCTGGGTTCCATCCTCGACGCCCGGACCCAGGGCAAGAAAGACACGACCATCTTCTTCCAGGCCGACAAAGGTGTGGATTACGGCGACCTGATGAGTGTGATGGACACCCTGCGGGCGGCCGGCTACCTGAAAGTCGGCCTGGTCGGACTTGAGACGGCAGCCAAGAAATGATCACGACGCGCCAAAGACTGACGCGTTACAGCGGTAGCCTGGCGGTGGTGTTGGGCGTCCATGGGTTGGCGATCCTGCTCGCCCTCAACTGGTCCAAGCCACAGCCCATGCCCATCCCACCCCAAGCCATGGTGGTGGAATTGGCACCTGCCCCTGTGCCGCCTCCACCGGCGCCGCCGAAAGTGGTGACCCCACCACAACCGCCGGCCCCCGTGGAAGAACTGCCCTTGCCGAAACTGGCCGAAGCGCCGAAGCCGACCATCTCGGTACCCAAGCCGGTGAAACAGAAGCCCAAGCCGCAACCGCCAAAGCCGGTGGTCAAGCCTGAGCCGCCCAAGGAAAAGCCTTCCGAGGAAAAGCCCAGCGACGCCCCGGTCACACCGGCTCCGTCCAAGCAGCCCGCCCCTGCGACCCCTGGCCCGTCACCGGCCCAGGCCGCCGCCAAGGCTAACTGGCAGGGGGAATTGCAGGCGCACCTGGCCAAGTACAAGCGCTATCCGAGCGAGGCCCAGCGTCGAGGCAAGGAAGGCACCAACTCCCTGCGCTTCGTCGTCGATGCCGAAGGCAAGGTGCTGTCCTATGAGCTGGTAGGCAGATCGGGCAATGCCGATCTGGACCGGGCCACCCTGGACATGATCCGTCGTGCCCAGCCGTTGCCCAAGCCACCGGCAGACATGCTCAACAACGGCAGCGTGGAAATCACCGCCTCGTACAACTACGAGATTGACCGCAGCCGCGGCCGCCGCTGACCCACCGCAAGGGCACCTTCAAGGTGCCCTTCGCGTTTGTGCCGCCTGAAGCAGGCATTGGCGGGTGTCGCATTCCACCCTCGGTCTGATAACGTGCGTCTATCGATTGCAGCCGTTATGCTTGGCCGCAACCTCATGGACGCCCGCTATGACTCTTACAGAATTGCGCTACATCGTTACCCTCGCCCAAGAGCAACACTTCGGCCATGCCGCCGAGCGTTGCCATGTCAGCCAGCCCACCTTGTCGGTCGGCGTGAAAAAGCTAGAAGACGAACTCGGCGTGCTGATTTTCGAGCGCAGCAAGAGCGCCGTGCGCCTGACCCCGGTGGGCGAGACCATCGTCGCCCAGGCGCAAAAGGTCCTGGAACAGGCCCAGGGCATCCGTGAACTGGCCCAGGCCGGCAAGAACCAGCTGACCGCGCCGCTCAAGGTCGGGGCGATCTACACCGTCGGCCCCTACCTGTTCCCGCACCTGATTCCCCAGCTGCACCGGGTCGCCCCGCAGATGCCGCTGTATATAGAAGAGAACTTCACCCACGTACTGCGCGACAAACTGCGCAACGGCGAACTGGACGCGATCATCATCGCCCTGCCGTTCAACGAGGCCGACGTCCTGACCCTGCCGCTGTACGACGAACCCTTCTATGTGCTGATGCCCAGCGGCCACCCCTGGACCAAGAAGGAAACCATCGACGCCAACCTGCTCAACGACAAGAGCCTGTTGCTGCTGGGCGAAGGCCACTGCTTCCGCGACCAGGTGCTGGAGGCCTGCCCGACCCTGACCAAGGGCAACGACGGCGCCAAGCACACCACCGTGGAGTCCAGCTCCCTGGAAACCATCCGCCACATGGTCGCCTCCGGCCTGGGCATCTCGATCCTGCCGCTGTCGGCGGTGGACAGCCATCACTATGCCCCCGGGGTGATCGAAGTCCGCCCATTGACCCCGCCGGTGCCGTTCCGCACCGTAGCCATCGCCTGGCGCGCCAGCTTCCCGCGGCCCAAGGCCATCGAGATCCTCGCCGACTCGATCCGCCTGTGCTCGGTGGCCAAGCCGCCCGCCGCGAGCTAAGCAAGCACAATGACTGAGCTGTCGAAGGTGCCGGTCACGGCACTCAAGGGCGTCGGCGAAGCCATGGCCGAGAAGCTGGCCAAGGTCGGCCTGGAAAACCTTCAGGACGTGCTGTTCCACCTGCCCCTGCGCTACCAGGACCGCACCCGCGTGGTACCGATCGGCGCCCTGCGCCCCGGCCAGGATGCGGTGATCGAAGGCACCGTCAGTGGCGCCGATGTGGTCATGGGCAAGCGCCGCAGCCTGCTGGTACGCCTGCAAGACGGCACCGGCGGCCTGAGCCTGCGCTTCTACCATTTCAGCAACGCGCAGAAAGAAGGCCTGAAGCGCGGCACCCGCGTGCGCTGCTATGGCGAAGCCCGGCCCGGCGCCTCGGGCCTGGAGATCTACCACCCGGAATACCGCGCCATCAGTGGCGACGAACCGCCGCCGGTAGACCAGACCCTGACGCCGATCTACCCCCTCACCGAAGGCCTGACCCAGCAACGCCTGCGCCTGCTGTGCCAACAGAGCCTGGCCCTGCTGGGCCCGCGCAGCCTGCCCGACTGGCTGCCGGAAGAACTGGCCCGGGACTATCAGCTGGCCCCCCTGGACGATGCGATCCGCTACCTGCATCACCCGCCGGCGGACGCCGATGTCGACGAGCTGGCCCTGGGTCACCACTGGGCCCAGCACCGCCTGGCGTTCGAGGAATTGCTGACCCACCAGCTGTCCCAGCAGCGCCTGCGCGACAGCCTGCGCTCCCAGCGCGCCCCGGTGCTGCCATTGGCCAGGAAACTACCGGCCAAGTACCTGAAGAACCTGGGCTTCGCTCCCACCGGGGCGCAACAGCGCGTGGGCAACGAGATCGCCTACGACCTGAGCCAGCCCGAGCCCATGCTGCGGCTGATCCAGGGCGACGTGGGCGCCGGCAAGACCGTGGTCGCCGCACTGGCCGCCCTGCAGGCGCTGGAGGCCGGCTACCAGGTGGCACTGATGGCGCCGACGGAAATCCTCGCCGAGCAGCACTTCATCACCTTCAAGCGCTGGCTCGAGCCCCTGGGCCTGGAAGTCGCCTGGCTGGCAGGCAAGCTCAAGGGCAAGGCCCGCAGCGCAGCCCTGGAACAGATTGCCGGTGGCGCGCCGATGGTGGTGGGCACCCACGCGCTGTTCCAGGATGAAGTGCAGTTCAAGAACCTGGCCCTGGTGATCATCGACGAACAGCACCGCTTCGGCGTGCAGCAGCGCCTGGCCCTGCGCCAGAAAGGCGTGGGCGGCCGCCTGTGCCCGCACCAGTTGATCATGACCGCCACGCCGATCCCGCGAACCCTGGCCATGAGCGCCTACGCCGACCTGGACACCTCCATCCTCGACGAACTGCCCCCCGGGCGCACCCCAGTGAACACCGTGCTGGTGACCGACAGCCGGCGCATCGAAGTCATCGAGCGGGTACGCGCCGCCTGCGCGGAAGGGCGCCAGGCCTACTGGGTCTGCACCCTGATCGAAGAGTCCGAGGAACTGACCTGCCAGGCCGCGGAAACCACCTTCGAAGACCTTTCCAGTGCCCTAGGCGAATTGCGCGTGGGGCTGATCCACGGCCGCATGAAGGCCCCCGAGAAAGCCGCGGTGATGGCCGAGTTCAAGGCCGGCCACCTGCAACTGCTGGTGGCCACCACGGTGATCGAGGTCGGGGTCGACGTACCCAATGCCAGCCTGATGATCATCGAAAACCCCGAACGCCTGGGCCTGGCCCAGTTGCACCAGCTGCGCGGCCGGGTCGGGCGCGGCAGCGCCGCCAGTCACTGCGTGCTGCTCTACCACCCACCGCTTTCACAGATCGGTCGCCAGCGCCTGGGCATCATGCGTGAAACCAACGACGGTTTCGTCATCGCCGAAAAGGACCTGGAGCTGCGTGGCCCCGGGGAAATGCTCGGCACCCGGCAGACCGGCCTCCTGCAATTCAAGGTCGCCGATCTGATGCGCGACGCCGACCTGCTACCGGCGGTACGCGATGCCGCCCAGGCCCTGCTGGAGCGCTGGCCGGACCATGTCAGCCCGTTGCTGGAGCGCTGGCTGCGCCACGGACAGCAATACGGCCAAGTGTGAACCAACACTCAGTTAGTGAACCCTCGCCATAACCAAGCTGGTTATACTCGTCAAATTGTAGAAAAACGGATACCAGACCATGACAGAAGTTGCCCTCGACATTGCAACCCCACACGCTCCGTCTGTTATCCGGTTGCTGCTCGGCAAGCTGGCCATCAGCTACAACGAAGTGATCGACCAGCCGGGCCTGCCGGCTGCGCGCAAGGTCCAGGCGGTGCTGCTGGACGACGCCGTCGGCGCGCTGATGGTGCTGTTCCCGCAGAGCCAGTTACTGGACCTCAACCGCCTGGCCGAACTCACCGGCCGCCGCCTGACCGCCGTTTCCACCGAACGCCTGGAGCGCATGCTCGGCAAGCACAGCCTGAGCCTGCTGCCCGGCCTGCCGGCGCTCACCAGCTCACCGTGCCTGTACGAAGAAAGCCTGTTGCGCGAGCCCTGCCTGCTGATCAACTCCGGCGAGCCCGGGGTACTGCTGGAGATCACCAGCGAAGCCTTCAAGAGCATGCTCAGCAAAGCCAGCGCCGGCAATTTCGGCGAGCCCCTGAGCAGCATTCGCCCCAACCTCGACCGCCCGGACGATGACCGCGAGGAAATCTCCCAGGCAATGCAGGCCTTTACCGCGCGGCGCATCCAGCAGCGCCTGGAAGCCACCATCGAGATCCCGCCCCTGGCGGAAACCGCGCAAAAGATCATCAAGCTGCGGGTCGACCCCAACGCCACCATCGACGACATCACCGGCGTGGTGGAAACCGACCCGGCCCTGGCCGCACAGGTGGTCAGCTGGGCCGCCTCGCCCTACTACGCCTCGCCCGGCAAGATCCGCTCGGTGGAAGACGCCATCGTCCGCGTGCTGGGCTTCGACCTGGTGATCAACCTGGCGCTGGGCCTGGCCCTGGGCAAGACCCTGAGCCTGCCCAAGGACCAGCCGCAGCACGCCACGCCTTACTGGCAGCAGTCGATCTACACCGCTGCGGTGATCGAGGGCCTGACCCGCGCCATGCCCCGAGCCCAACGCCCGGAAGCCGGCCTGACCTACCTGGCCGGCCTGCTGCACAACTTCGGCTACCTGCTGCTGGCCCACGTGTTCCCGCCGCACTTCTCGCTGATCTGCCGACACCTGGAGGTCAACCCGCACCTGTGCCACAGCTACGTCGAGCAGCACCTGCTGGGTATCAGCCGCGAACAGATTGGCGCCTGGCTGATGCGCTACTGGGACATGCCGGAAGAGCTGTGCACCGCCCTGCGCTTCCAGCACGACCCGAGCTACGACGGCGCCTATGCCGAGTACCCGAACCTGGTGTGCCTGGCCGTGCGCCTGCTGCGCAGCCGGGGCATCGGCTCCGGGCCCCACGAGGACATCCCCGACGTCCTGCTGGAACGCCTGGGCCTGACCCGGGACAAGGCGGACGACGTGGTGAGCAAGGTGCTGGAAGCCGAAGTACTGCTGCGGGAACTGGCTTCGCAGTTCAGCCAGGCCTGAGCCCATTCGCCGGCCAGCCCGCTCCTGCAGGAGCCGGCTGGCCGGCGAAGTTTCCCGGTCAAGCCTTGGGCTTGGCCTTTTTCGGCTTCAGGTACTTGGTCAGCCCCTGGAACCAGATCACCAGGGCCGGGTTGCCCTTGATCTGGATCGACTTGTCCTGAATACCGGTCATGAATGCCAACTGCTTGTTCTTCGCCTGCAGGGTGGCGAAACCGTAGGCGGCATCCTTGAAGGCGATGGCGAATGCCGGCTCGGGATAGAACCCCGAACGGCTGGTGACGCGCTGGTCTTTGACAAAAAAATGCCGAGCAACCTTGCCGTCGAGCGTCTGCAGCTGGAACACCAGCTCCTTGTCACCCAACTGCTGCTGGAAAGCAGGATTGTTGCGGCTGGCTTTGCCCATCAACAGGCCAAGCACCCAGAGAAGAAAACGGAATTTCATGCACGGCGCCTCAGTGGAATTATTGGATGGCCGGCGCAGTTTAACCTGTAACTCGTAGAGCGCCAGCCGATCTGTTCGATTGCTCGGAGATCGGCTGGCGTTCAACGCTTATCGCGACATCTTGTCAGACAATCGCTGACTCAGACGTTAGGGCAAGGCACCGGTGCCCAGTCACCCAGGTCCGGGTTCTTGCACATGCTGTTGACCTGAGTCTGGCCGGTGGTCGCCACCTTGTTGCTCTCGGCCTGCTTGGTCTTGGCCTCCTGGATCGACTTCTCGGTGCTCACCGCTTCTGCCGGCACGGTCGGCAGCTTGGGCTGTTTGACCTTCGGCGGCTGTTTTTTCTTGCCACCGGTGGTCACCGGGGTGGTATCGGCGGTCGCGACTTTCACCACGTCGGTGCGCTGCACGCCCACTTGCTGCAGATCCTGCTCGTAGGCCTGGTTGTACTTGTTCAGGTCTTCGCTGGCACGGCCGTTCACCGCGGTGATCAGGTCGTTGGACTCTTTCAGGCCGCTGACGATTTCCGCCAGGCGCTTGCGCCCTTCCACGTCATTGATGGTGTTGGCCTTGCGGGAGCTGATCAGGCTGTCGAAAGCACGCTGGTAGCAGGTCTGGGAAGCGCGGGCATAGGCCGTGCTGCGGTCGATGTCGGCCGCGCTCTTGTTGACGTCGGCAGCGTAGGAAGCGATGCGCTGGTTGTCATCGGCGATCTGCTTCTGGCGCTCGGTGTAGTAGCCGGCAGCGCCACCAGCCAGGGCACCGCCTGCGGCGCCGATGGCGGCGTTGCGGCCACGGTGGTCGCCGTCACCGGTCAGGGCTCCGAGCAAGGCGCCGCCAGCAGCGCCCAGGGCAGCACCGGTGACCACCGACTTGGTCATGTCCGAATCCGTGGCGCGCAGGTGCTGCACCGGCTCGTAGCAGCTGGGGTAGTACTCGACCTTGGTGGTCGAGGCGACCTTGGACACCGGAGAGGTCGCGCAACCGGTCAATACGGTGCTGAACCCGGCGGCAACCAACAGCAGGTGACGCTTGGACGTTGAAGCAAATGGGTTGCGGGAAAAAAGCATGTTCGTGATCTCGATTAAGTTTGACCAACTCGGCGCGACGCAATGTCGTCCGAGATCCTCCAGGCTCGACAGACAGCGGCCGGTCATGACTTCTGACCGGTCGATGCGAGCAGTTCCTTCAAAATCGTCGCCGGGTCGGCTCGCCGTTGCTGGCGATAATTCCCGACATGGCGGACGAATAACGTAGCGCGCGTCACCAGGCTCTTGCCGAGCACCGGCTTGCGATTGAGCTCTTCCTTGATTCGTTGAAATTGCGCCTGGATCACCGCGTCGGTATAGCGGGTGCCCGTGGCCAGGTTGTCGATGTAGATCGCCACCGCCCCGTCCAGCGCACTGCGGCCGTTGTCGATGGCTTCGGCGAACAGCTTGGCGCTGGGTTCGTCCTTGGCGTCGATGGCCTGCTGCTGGCTCTTCTTCAGGTTGGTCAGGCGGATGTTGTAGTTGTTGATGGTCTCGGCCACCAGGGCCGACGACTGGATCAGGTTGCCGGCCGCTTCCTCGCGCTGCTGGGCAATCAGCGAGACGTTGCGCTTGAGCTCTTCGTTGACCAGCCCCAGCTCCGCCTGCAGACGCGGGTCGACGCTGGCGGCGATGATGGCATCCAGGCGCTTGGTGGGGTCCTGGGCGTCGTCGATGGCATCGGTCAGGGACGCCAGGCGACCCTCTTTCTGCCACTGGGCGAACAGCTCCTTGTAGCGCGAACGGGGCGCCGACAGGGCGCCGATGGCCACCCGAAAGCCGGTGGTTTCGTTGCTCTGCTCAGTGCCATCGGCGCCAAACAGCGGGTACTCGCGGCGCATCCCGGTAAACAGCGTGCCTTCGCCTTCCAGGTAGTTGCCGCCCTTGACCACGAAGCCGCCGTAGGTGCCCTGGCGGCGCCCGGCGCGCACCAGCTGGAAGGACTCCTGGACCATCTCGGCGGCGTTGCCGATCACGTCGAACATGCCGATGGGGTTGGGCAGCTTGGTGCCGATGGGCATCAAGCGCGCGGCCTGGCCGGTGCCGCCGGCCACCTGGTTGAACACCGCCCAGTCCGCCAGTGGGCCATCCTCTTCGCTGCCCTCCACACGCCGTGGGAACAGCCGGCCCTCCAGCTCCTGGCGGCTGACCGCCTGGCCGCCGCGGGCGGCGTATTCCCACTCCACCTCGGTGGGCAGGCGCACAAAGCCCAGGCCACCGTCTTCCGAGGAACTGCCACGGCCGCTGACCGGCAGCAGGTCGCGGTGGTTCTTCATCAGCCAGGCGCTGTACACTGCGGCAAAGCGCTCGGCCTCGAAGCGCGACAGCTTGACCTTGGGCAGGCGCCCCTGCAGGCCATCCGGTGCCTCACAGGCCGGGGCCGGATCCCCGCTGGCCAGGGACTGGGCCTGGGCCATGACTTGGGCGTACTGGCGGGCAGTGACCTCGTACTTGCCGATGAAATACAGCATTGGCTTGAGGGGTACCCCGGCACCACTTTTCGGCAACGCCGGGCCAATGGTCTTGCTCCAGGCGCCAGGCAGGTCCTTGAGGGTGAACTGGCCGTTGATGTAATCCCGGCGATAGCCAGAAATGAACGACTGCTGGTAACCGCTCTCGCCCTCGCTGAAGGGGTAGCCGAGGTTCACCTCACGGTCGTCCAGGGTGCCCTGGGCCAGCACGTAGACGTAGCGGAATACCATCTCGCCGTCACAGGGCAGCGGCAGGCTGACGTCGTCCGGCAACGGCTTGGGGTTGTCCATCTTGTTCACCGGTTCTTCGGCCCACACGGCTCCGGCCAGGGTCATGGCCAGCACGGTGCTGATCAACTTATACATCGCGAATTCCTTCACAGGCTTCTATGCGCGACACCCGCCAGCCACCCAGCGCAGCGGCCAGAGTGCTGACGCCCAGCGTCGCCAACAGGGCCAGCCCGTAATGGGCCGGCAGCAGGTGGCTGGCGTATTCGCCGGGCGCCTGCATGAACAAATGATTCAGCCCGGCCTGGGCCAGGCCATACAGGGCGCCGCTCAACAGCGCGGCAAAACCGGCGCTGTACAGCGCCTGGGCCACCACGAACAGCAACAGCGCACCGGTGGAAAACCCCAGCAGGCGCAACACCGAAAGCTCCCGGCGCTTGCGCTCCACCGCCGCCAGGGCCCCGGCGAAGATCGCCGCGAAGGCACCCGCCAGGGCCAGCCCGGCGATCACCCAGAAGACGATGGCCAGGTTGCGGCTCAAGGACTGCACCTGGGCTATGGTCTGGGCCTGGGTCGACACCAGCAGGCCGCGCTCGGCGAAATACAGACGCAACGGCTCGACATCCCCCAGGTCGCGGGCATACAGGCGAAACGCCGGGTAAACCCGCTGCCCGGCAGTCGCCTGGGCATCGCCGAGCCAGCCCAGGGCCGCCACAGCGCGTCCGTCGCGGTAATCCTCGGCGGCTTCCAGCAGCGCCAGCGGGGCGAACAGCGCGTCCCGGGCAAAGGCCTCCAGCGGCAGAACGCCCTCCACCTGGACCCGGGTCCGCTGTACCTCGCTGCGCCCTGCTACCTGCCGGCCAAAGGTCGCCTGCAACCAGTCCCCCGGCTGCACCCCAAGCTTCTCGGCGGCGGTGCGGCTGAGCAGCACGCCACTCATGCCCCGGGGCGCCGGCAAGCGCCCGAGCAAGGGGTCGCCGGCCGCGGTGGGGAGCATTTCCACGGTCAGGCCGATATCCCCCGTACCCCGGGACAGGTCCGCGGTGGCGGCGATCTGCCGGGTGCGCGGCAAGGCAAAGGCCACGTCCGGACGCTGCCCCAACTGGGCGATGAAGTCAGCGCTGAAACGCCCGCCGCCCAGGGGAATGATCTCGCGCACCGCCGGGTCCTTTTCCAGGCGTTCGGTGAGGCTGCTGACCAGCCCGAACTTGAGCCCGAACAGCACCAGCAAGGGGGCGATCACCGCCACCAGGGCCAGCACCGAACAGGCCGACAGCCAGCTGTCGGCCCGGTAGTCCTGCCAGGCCAGTGCCGCGGTCAGGGAGGCGCGCATCAGCAGGCCTCCCCAAGCGTGGCAGTGACTCCGCCATCGGCGTCGCGCTGGCAGGCGATGCGGCGCACCTGCAAGCCGTTGGCCCGGGCCAGGGGTTCGTCGTGGGTAGCGATCACACAGCACACCCCCTGGTCCCGAGACTGCTGCACCAGCAGTTGCATCACCCGCTGGGCGTTCAAGGGGTCCAGGGCCGCTGTCGGCTCGTCCGCCAGCAATACCTGAGGGTTATGGGCCAGGGCCCGGGCGCAACTGACCCGCTGGCGCTGGCCCACCGACAACGCGGCGGGCTTCTTGTGCAACTGGTCGGCGATCTCCAGGCGCTCGGCCAGGCGCCGGGGAATGCCCTCGTCCGCCAGCCCCAGCAACTGCCGGGGCAGGCTGATATTCGCGCGCACGTCGAGAAAGCCCAGCAGGCCGCCGGTCTGCAGCACATACCCCAGGTGCCGGCTGCGCAACTGCGCCAGCGCGCTGTGGCCGTCGCCGCGCCAGATCCCGGCAATGTCGATGGCATCCCTGGCCGGGGCGAATTCGAAGCGCGCCGCCGAATCCGGGGCCAGCACCAGCGCCAGCAGGTCCAGCAGCGTGCTCTTGCCGCAACCGCTGGGGCCGACCACCGCCAGTTGATCACCGGCACGCAGTTGCAGCCTGGGGATCACCAGGCTGTAGCGTTGGCGACCCTCGCCGCGGCTCTTGTGCACCTGCGCCAGATCGAGCATCACGGCAGGGTCGACAACGGAACGCGGTACAGGGCATCACCCGGCTCGGCATCACCGAAGCGCACCCAGTTGGCCAGGTCGTTGTGGAAGGTTTCGTAGAGGCGGATCTTCGAATCCAGCTCGTCAATGAAGTCTTCCTGCTCGGCCACGCTCAGGGACAGCCACAGGTCCTGGGTCATGTTCAGCGACTTGCTGCGGTACGGCAGGCCTTCCAGGTATTCCCCCAGCACGCCGCCGTCGGCCAGGTTGCCGCCCTTGCGCAGGGCCGACGGGTCGCGGCTCATGTAGGCACTGGCGCTGGCGATTTCCTGGAAGAAATCCTTGGGCGAGGTCTGGGTCTTGCGCGCCGCGTCGACAATCAGTTTCAGCGACTGCTGCAAGTCGTTGAGTTGCAGCTTGGTGAGCATCACACAGACCTGGAACGCCGGCAGCGCCGGGTTGGTCAGGTCGCGGTCGGCGGTCCAGGCGCTGACCAGCTGGGGCGCCTGGCTGGCGGATTTGCGGCCGAGGAAATCCATGTGCATGGCGTAGCCGATGGCCGCCGACTTCTGCGCGATGCTCGGCGCCGCCGCCAGCACCGGGACTTCCTGGCTCTGGTTGCTGCGCACCTGATGCACCAGGTCGGCGAACACCGTGCCGATCTCGTCGACCCGCTCGCCGAACTTGCGCACGTCGCCACCGGGCACCGGAATGTACAGGTCGCCGATCTTCGGGTTGGCGTCGGCGGTCAGTACCCGGTACTGGGTTTCCGCCTGGGCGTGGTTCTTCTTGCCGGCATCGGTACGCAGGTGCAGGGCGTAGATCTTGATCTGCTTGCCCAGGGCGGCCTGGCGCACTTCTGCCTCGTTCATCTGGGTGCGGCTGTACGGGTCGTTCTTGCGCAGCGCCCCGGCATCGCTGACCAGCAGGATCAGGCGACCGCCGTAGCCCTTCCAGTCCATGCCCTCCACGGCCTGCATCACGCCGGCAAAAGCGTCTTCGTTGAACGAATGGCTGGAGACGTTGGTGGCCTTGACCTGGCTCACCAGCTCCTGGAAGCGCTGCGGGTCGCGACCCTGGTCCAGGGTCACCAGGGTCTTGGTCACGTACTCCAGGCCCGGGGTCTTGCTGGTGTTGTTGCGAAAGCCCACCAGGCCGAAGCTGACGCTGTCCAGCTCGCCGCGCTGGGCGATCTTGCTTTGCAGCTCGTGCACCACATCGCGCACCTGGTCGATGTAGGGCTGCATCGACACCGAGGTGTCCACCACCAGCACCACCGCGGTGCGGAAGGCATCGCCAGCCGCTGGCGGAGTATTGGCCGGCAGGCGCTGGCCGCTGCTGTCACTGATGCTCTGCGAGCTGTTGCCCGGGTCGATGGAGGCCACATTGAGCAACTGCACCGGCTGGCCGTTCTCGTCGAAACTCTCCTTGGAATCGAAGATCGGCAGCAAGTAGAACTGGTCCTGGGGCACCGCGCTGGCATTGGGCTCCAGGGCCAGCACCTGCTGCTCGTCCTGGGGATTCTTCTGTGCCTTGAGCAGCAGGTTCTTGGCCGCCGCAGGGTCCGCCAACAAACGCTCCAGCTCGCTGGCCTGACGCACGAACATCACCGGTGCACGACCGGAACGCTCGGTGAACTTCAGCACCAGGCTCTGCTTCCAGTCGCTGACCTGTTCGGCCGGCAACCAGCCGGCGCTGCGGCCGTCGCTGGCGGCCCCCAGGCGCAGCCAGGAGCGGCCGTCGAGGTTCTTGCGCTGATACACGTAGAGCACCGAGAACGCCGGCACCGGCTTGTCCGGTGTGGCCCCAGGCTCGCTGGAGAAACTCGCCCCCGGCTTGCTCAGCACACGCTGGAACAGGGTCTTCTTGCCCGGCATCAGCAACGGCCGCTGGCCGCCATCGACATCCGCGGCCAACGCCTGCTCAACCGGCGGTGCCACCACGGCAGGCGGGGTGCCAACCGGCGAAGCGGTCTTGGGCACAGGCGCCGGGCTGTCGCCGGACAGCCACCAGTAAGCACCGCCCGCCACGGCCAGAGCGACAGCCACGGCGACCCCGGCCAGGGCCAATACCGGGCCGCGCCGCTGTTCGGAAGCCCCGCTACCGGCTGGTGGCAGATTGGCCGTGCGTGGCGGCGCAGGCGGCTCCTCGGGCGGCTCGCGGCGCGACGCCGGCTGGGGCGCCGGCGCCTGCCGCGGGATCTCGATGGACACCGGGGTCAGCCCGGCCAGGTCGTTGCCCTGAGGTGCAGGCTGGGACACTGACTGGGGTACAGCCTGAGGTGGCAGCGGCAACGGCTGGATCAGCGTCGCCTCCACCTCGGCAGTGGCGGCCGGCAGGTTGTCCAGGGCCGCCAGCAGGGCGGCGGCATCCGGGTAGCGCTCGGCCGGGTCCTTGGCCAACAGCTTGCGCAGGATGTGCTGGTAGCGACCGTGGTGCAGCGGCAACTCCGGCAGTGGCTCGGTCAAGTGGGCCAGGGCCGTGGACAGCGCATCGGTGCCGTTGTAAGGCAGCTCGCCCACCAGGATTTCATACAGCACCACCCCCAGGGCATAGAGGTCGGCGCGGCCATCGATGTCCTGGCCACGGGCCTGCTCGGGGCTCATGTAGCTCGGGGTGCCCACGGCAAAACCGGCCTGGGTGAACTGGGTGCGGTCGTCCAGGGACTTGGCGATGCCGAAGTCCGAGAGCACCGCCGTGCCGTCGGCGCGGAACAGGATGTTGGCTGGCTTCACATCGCGGTGTACCAGGCCCTGGGCATGGGCATAGCCCAGGGCCGAGGCGATCTGGCGGATATAGGTCAGGCCCTGCTCCGGGGTCAGCCCGGCGGCGATGCGCTCTTTCAGCGTGCCGTTGGGCAGGTACTCCATGGCCATGTAGTACAGCTCGCCGACATTGCCGATGTCGTGGATGGTCACGGTGTGCGGGTGCGACAGCCGCGCCAGGGTCTTGCCCTCGCGCAGGAAGCGCTCGCAGAAGCTCGGGTCGGCGGCCAGCGCCGCAGCCATCACCTTGAGTGCCACCTTGCGTTCCAGGGAACGCTGGGTCGCCAGGTACACGGTGGCCATGGCGCCTTCGCCAATTTCGCCCTGGATGTCAAAGCCGGGAATCAGAATGTCCATGGTCAGTGTCCTGCGGCCTTGATCACGATGGCGGTGATGTTGTCCGGGGCGCCCCGGGTCAGGCCCAGGTGGATCAGGCTGCGCACCACGTCATTGGGCTCGCTGTGGCTGAGCACGTCGCGCAGCTCAAAGTCCTCGGCGGTCTTGTTCAGGCCGTCGCTGCACAGCAGGAAGGTGTCGCCGTCCTTTACCTGCAGGTCGACCTGGGACAGCTCCAACTGGGCCTCGACGCCAATCGCCCGGGTCACGATGTTGGCCCGCGGGTGCACCCGCGCCTCGGCCTCGCTGAGCAGGCCGCTGTCCTGCAGGTCCTGGACGTAGCTGTGGTCCCGGGAAATGCCTTCCAACTGTTCGTCCCGCAACCGGTACAGGCGGCTGTCGCCGGCCCACAGGCACACCGCCCGGGCCCCGCGTACCGCCAGCAGCACCACGGTGCTGCCCATCATGGTCACTCCACGGTTGGCGGTTTCCTCGCGCACCGCGGCGTTGACCGCGGCCAGGCCGTTGCGCAGCGCGGCGACATAGTCGTCCAGGCTGTCGGCGGCCGGAACCGCCCGCAGGCTGTCGACGATCAGGCTGCTGACATAATCCCCGGCGGCGTGCCCGCCCATACCGTCGGCCACCAGCCACAGGCCGGTCTCCGGGGCTTCGAGCCAGGCGTCTTCATTGATTTTCCGCACCATGCCGACATGGCTGTAGCTGGCGGACTGGTAGGACAGTTGCGGCGCTGAACGCATTTAGACGGCACCCTCTTGTCCGAGCAAAAATTGCGCAAATTCACTGGCCGGCGGCAGGCCCTGGCAGCGCAACAGCATTGGGCTGATGTACTGCGAACCGCGCCCCCACCAGGCACTCGATCCCGCGCAGGCCTGGGCCGCAAGTACCGCGCCCCGGGCCTGTGGATCGCTGACGTAAAACCGCTGCAGGCCGGCATAGTGGCTGCCTTCGATCCGCCTGGCCGGGCTTGGCGCGCCCAGGGCCTGCAAGCCCTCTTCCAGGGCTTCGAAACTGGCGCCCTCTTCCAGGGTCGCCAGCAACAGCTCTTCCACCTGTTCGAACCACTGCTCCGGGCCGCTGATCAACGAAGCCAGGTCAGCCTCGGGCTCCAGCAGCGCAGCCACGGTCAGGGGGAAATAGCGCCCCACCCGGTCGATGCTCGGCATCACCACCCCGACCACCGCCTGGGGCCCGCAGACCCCGGGGGCCAGGGCGAAGCGCCACAGCGGGCTGATCAGGTAGGCGTTCAGCCACTGCTCGCCCAGGGCGTTCTGGCTGGCCAGCAACCCCGCCGCCAGCCAACTGTCCCAGGGGCCGATGAAGCTCTGCGGCAGGCCACGGCTGACAAAATCGCCGCGGCTGGCCAACTTGCCGTACAGGCCTGGCGCCGTCATAGCCGCTCCGGCAGGCTGAAGCCACTGAGCACCCGGCTCTTGAACGGGTTGAAGGCGCTGCTGGCGCGCAGCTCATAGGAAATGCTCGCACCGTCCACCCGCAGCCGCAGGTTGAAGCGGTCCGGCGAATTGGTGGCGGTCAGGTCCGACTGCTCCAGCAGGCGGAACCAGGCCCAAGGGCCATCCAGGGTGATCCCGGAACGCCCGGTGGCCGAAGGCGGCATGATCGACAGGCGCACCACGCCGATGCTCCCCGGGTTGGGCCATTGCATGGCCACCGGCCGGCTCGGGCCGTGGTCGTAGCTCAGTTGCTGGCCGTCCAGGTCGAGGAGGAACTGGCTGATATTGGCGTCCATCGCCACCGGCTTGAGTTCGAAACGCACGGCCGGCTGGGTACCGCCACTGGAGCGGAAGAAGGCATCGCGAATGTTCGAAGCGCGCTGGAAGGTCTGCAGCACGCCTGGGGAAATCCCCAGCTTCTGCGCCGCGCCTGGCTGCCAGCTCCAGGTGGTGGTCGAGGTGTTGACGTAGGGCTGCAAGTACTTGCGGAAGTAGTTGTCCATCACCCCGCCGGTGCCGAAGAACTGGCCGAAGTCTTCCAGGGTCGCGTCCCGGGAGCTGCCCGGCGACATCGGATAACGGCCGCTCAGGGACTGGCGATAGACGTTCACCACTTCGCTGACCCAGGCCGCGTTCAGCTGGTTGCGCACCCCGCCCATCATGGTGTTGGTGGTGGAACCCACCACCGACTTGACCAGCCCCTGGACCACCGGTGGCTGACGCTCGGCGGTCAGGCTGACCCGCGCCGCAGCGGCGCTGGCCTGGTTCTTGGCCTCGCCCAGCAGCGCGTCGCCGCTGGCCCCGACCATGGCACTGACCTGCACGTACAGGGCGTTCATGTCCGCCAGCAGGCCGTCGATGGCCGCCGGCTCGCCCTCGCCCTTGCTCACCAGGCTGTTGAGTTCGGCGAAGTGCGCGCTCACCGGGTCTTCGCTGCTGGCCACGGCAGCCGGGTTGGCCGACTGTTCCTGGCCCAGCAGAGAACCCAGGCGTTGCTTGAGCTGGTCCACACCGCCCTCGACCTTCTGGCCCTGGGCCGCCAGCAGGCGCTCTTCCTGTTGCAGGTCGGTTTCCTTGGCCACGGCCACCAGCAGCTTCTTCAGCGGCGAAGTGGGCCCGGACAGAATCCGCAGCACGTCGGCGGCCTGGGCCACGCTGGTGATCGGCACAAAGTCGATGTCCGCCAGCAAGGCGTCCCACTGGCGCAGGTAATCCTGGAAGTACAGGCGGCGCACGTCGGCGGCAAGGCTGGCGACGTTCTGCTGGTCGGCCTGATCGCGACCCAGCACCCACTGTTCCTCCGCCAGGGTGCCAGCCTGGTTGAGGCTGGCCAGCAGGAAGCCCTGGCGGTAGCCCTTGGCGGTGAACAACCCACTCAGGGGCTCGCTCAAAGGCTTGCCGCTCTTGCGGGTGAACACCAGCGCGGCGTCACGGCCACCGGCCTCGCTGAGGCGAAAGTCCGGCACGCCGTCCGGCAGCTTGGCGCGCTTGACCCGGTCATACACCCGCTGGGCCACCGGCAGCTGTTGCAGCTGGCGGCGCAGGTCGTCGATCAGGCGCTGGTCCAGGCGCGCGTTGGGCGGGTGCTTCTCGAACAGCGCCTGCAGGTGGCCGGTCAGGGCCTGGCGTTGGTCGGGCGGCAGGTCGCGGGCCAGGGTGTGATCCCAGTCCAGGGTGATCCAGGCCTTGATGAAGTCCGGGTCGTAGTGCTCGCTGTCCGCCAGCATCAGGTAGGCCTTGAGCCCCTCGTAGAGGAAGTCCGAGTTGCCGCCGCTGTGCAGTTGCTCTTCGATGCGGGTCATCAGCCGTGGGGCGAACACCGCCACCAGCAGCTTGCGATAGACGCTGGCGGACTCGGCTTCGAGCATGTCGCCCTGGTACAGGCCCAGGCCTTCGGCCCAGCCTGGTGCGTCGCCGGCCAGGTGGCGGGTGGCGTTGAGCAGCGGCAGCACCGCCAGCACATCGCGCTGGGCCGGGCTGAGGTTCTGCACGTCCTGGCGCACCGGGCCGACGCGCTGGTCGACCTGGGCAATGTAGGCCTGGTTGGCCCGGTAGCTGATGATCCACAAGGTGCTGACCACCAGCACCAGGGCTACGGTGCCAGCCAGGGCGCCACGGGCGATCCATTTGCGCCGGCGCTCGACCTTGGGGTTGACCCCCACCAGCCCGCGCTCGGCAAAGGCCACGGCACTGAACAGCTTCTCGATGAAGTAGCTGCGCCCGGTGCCGGTCTGCCGCGCCAGGTGCTGGCGGTCCAGGTTCATGCTCTGGGCCATGGCGCCGATCAGGCGGTCGATCGGGCTGCCTTCCTGGGTGCCGCTGGTGAAGTACACCCCGCGCAGCAGTACCCGTTCCTCGAAGGCATTGGGCTTGAACACCCCCTCCAGGAAGCTCTGCAAGGACTCCTTGAGCGCGGCGAACTGCTGCGGGAAGCCGTAGATCAGGTCACGCCGCGCCGGGTCGCGTTCCTGCTGCAGGCGTTCCACCAGGCGCTCGTTGAGCCGCTGCTCCAGGGCCGCCAGCTCCTCCGGCAGGTGGGCCAGGGGGCTGTCACTGCTCTTGCCGTCGTCCAGGGCGAAGGTCATGCCCCAGACCTGGGCCCGCTCTTCCTTGCTCAGGGAGTCGAAGAACTCCATGAAACCCGGCACCAGATCGAGCTTGGTGAGCATCAGGTAGATCGGGAAGCGCACGCCCAGCTGGGTGTACAGCTCCTGGATCCGCAGGCGGATCGCTGCGGCGTGGGCAGCGCGCTCCGCTTCGCTGCCGAGCAGCAGGTCGGAAAGGCTGATGGCAACGAAGGCGCCATCGATCGGCCGCCGCGAGCGCTGGGTTTTCAGCAGGTCGAGAAAGCCCAGCCAGGCCGCCTTGTCCACCGTGGCGTGGCTGTCCTGGGTGGTGTAGCGGCCGGCGGTATCGAGCAGCACGGCCTGGTCGGTGAACCACCAGTCGCAGTTGCGGGTGCCGCCCACACCGCGCACGGCACCGGCGCCCAACTGGGCGGCCAGGGGGAAATGCAGGCCGGAATTGACCAGCGCGGTGGTCTTGCCGGAACCCGGCGGACCGATGATTACGTACCACGGCAGCTCGTAGAGATTGCGTCGCTCGTCACCGCCGAGCTTGGCCTTCTTCAGCAGTGCCAGGGCTTCGTCCATGCGCTGGCGCAGGGCGGCCAGTTCCTCGGCAGTGGCCACGCTGTCCGGGTCCGGCGGGGTGTCGGCGGCCAGGCTCTGCAAGACCTTGGCCGCATGCCGGCGGGCCTGGATGATGCGAAACACCCGGTAGCCGATCCACAGCGCGAAGATGAAAATGATCAGCGCCCAACGCCGGCCTTCCGGTACCAGGAACTCCAGCAGCGGGCCAATGAACCAGATGATCAGGCTCAGGGCGATCAGCCCCAGCAGCGGGATCACCCAGCGAATCACAAAACTGAAAAACGCCTTCACTCGACCCCCTCCGCCAATACGCTGATTTCTACCCGACGATTACGTGCCCGCCCTTCGGCGGTGGCATTGGTTGCCAGTGGCTCGGTGTCGCTGCGGCCTTCGGCGCTGAAGCGCTCCGGCTGGCCGGTCTTCGCCGCGAGGATCTGCAGCACCGATTCGGCGCGGGCCTGGGACAGCTTCCAGTTCGACGGGAAGCGCAAGGTGGCGATCGGCCGGTTGTCGCTGTGGCCGGTGATGCGCACCTGGCCCTTGACCTTGCGCACGGCGTCGGCGATGCGCAGCATCAACGGCTGGTAGTCGTCGAGGATGCTGGCGCTGGCCGAGGCGAACAGCTCGTCGCCACGGATGGTCACCACCGAACGGTCGACGGCGTCTTCCACCGCCACCCGCCCGGCCTTGATGTCCTCGGCGAGGAAGCCCGCCAGGCGCGGACGCTCGACGATCTTCGGCTGGATCACCGGGCGGTCCAGGGTCTGCACCGGGATCTCGCCCAGGGCATGGATGTTCTTGAACACCGGCTCGGCGTCCGCCGCCAGTTTCAGGCGCAGGCCGAACAGCAGCGCCAGCAGCAGGGCCACGCCGATGGCGATACCGACCCAGGGCGGCATGAACTGGGCCAGCCGGTCACGGGCCACGCTGACCCCGCGCCAGTGCGGCGACAGCTCGCGCTCGTGCTCGCCACGGGCGCTGCGGATGGTGGCCGCGGTGCGCTCGCGCAGGGCCTCCAGCTGGCTGCGGCCATCGATCATCACCCGGTAGCGGCCTTCGAAACCCAGGCACATGCACAGGTACAACAGCTCCAGCAGGTACAGGCGCTCGCGCGGGCTTTGCAGGCAGTGTTCCAGCAGCTGGAAGACCTTCTCGCCGCCCCAGGCCTCGTTGTGCACGGTGATCAGCAGGCTCTGCTTGCCCCAGTCGCTGGTGCTGCCCCAGGGCGTGCTCAGCACGGCCTCATCCAGGGCAGTACAGAGCGCATAGCGGGCCAGCAGCACGTCGTTGCGCGGCACGCCAGCGGCTTCCGCGCGCTCCTCGAACTGGCGCAGGTAGGCCAGCAGTTGCGCCCGCAGGCTGGCCGGCGCCGGGTGCGCCAGGGTGCTGCGCAGCCTTGTGAGCAAGGCCAGCAGAGGGCCCGCGGCGCTTTCCAGGGGGTTCAGGCCACGGGCCTGGCCGGCCGGCAGCGGCGCCGCCGGCATGGCCAGCGACGGCGCAGGGGCAGCGGCCGGGCGCCCGGGCTCGGGAGCACGGCCCCCGGGGCGCGGCATGAATTGGGTACGGTCGTTGGCCGGGGACGGCTGCCCTGCCGAATCGTCGAAAGGATGCATCGCGACTTATCCTCGAATGGCCCAGAAGGCCAGGTTCAAGCCCGGGAATTCTCCCGCGACGTGGAACGCGAAGCCGCCGGAGTGAACCAGTTGTTTCCAGTGCTCGCTGCCACGGTCCAGCTCGTAGTAGGTCGAGCCTGCGTGGTACGGCAGTTGCCGCGGCGCCACCGGCAGCGGCAGCAGGCCGATGCCCGGCAGTTGCAGGTTGACCAGGTCGCGGATGTGCTCCACCGAACCCACCTTGCTCTGCTGGGCGAAGCGCCCGCGCAGGGTCTCGCCCGGTACGTCGGCACGCACCACCAGGATGAAGCTGGCGTTCTCCAGCAGGGTGCGGTCGGCCAGCATTGCCACGTGTACGCCGTAGGCTTTCTCGACGATGGGGATCGGCGTTGCCTTGCTGTCGATCAGCATCGACAGCGCTTCACGCAGGGCCTGCATCACCGGGGCGAAACTCATGGCCAGCTCATCGTGCTGGTACTGCGGGTATTGCTCTGGGCGCCGGGCGCTGTGGGTGAAGGTCGAGAACTCGCCGGCCAGGCTCACCAGCTCGCTGAACAGGCGCTCGGGGTGCAGCGGGCTGATCTGGTTCAGGTGGCTGACCAGGGGCTGGGCGCGGTTCACCAGTTGCAGGAGCATGAAGTCGGCAATTTCCGAAGCGCCGCCAGCGCCCGACGCCACCACACGCCCGGCCAGGGCCTCGCCGCGCTGGTGCAGCAGGCCCAGCAGCTCGCTGCGAAAGGCGCTCAGCGGCTTGGAGGCGGCCACGTCCAGCACCGGCGGAATGTAGCTATCGTCCAGCACCAGAGCACGGTCGGCACGCTTCTCCTTGACCCGCACCACGCCGATGGCGGCGTAGTCGCTGAGGCCGTCCTGGGCGGTGAGCAGACGCAGCGCCCGAGAGCCCACGGCCACCGGCGCGCGGTTCTCGAACGGCGCATTGTCGTCACGCACTTCGCGTACCTGGCTCAGGTAGCGGGCGCCGCCCAGTTCCTCGCCTTCGTCCACGGTATCCCGGGCACCGGCACGCTTGAGGGGCAGCGCCAGGTACACCAGGCCGTCGCGCAGGTTGTCGTCGATGCACAGGGGGCTGGGCGCCAGGTCGTCATGGGGAATGTTGAACGGCGTACCATCGGGCAGCAGGCCGCGGGCGCTGACGATGGCCAGCTTGCCCTGGGCCAGCAGGCCCTGATCGATATGCAGCTCGGAGAACCCCCAGGCTCCCGTCGACAGCGGGCGGCTGCGGGCGTCGATGAGGTTTTCCAGGTACCGGTCATGCTGCTGGAAGTGCTGGGTTCCAATGAACATGCCTTCCGACCAGACCACGCGATTGTTCCAGGACATGGTTGCTCCGATTACCTATTGGGCAGGGCTGGATGGGGATGCCACGAGCTCGGCGCTGACCGCGCGGACGTCGAGGACGATCTGATATGGGTTGCTCTGGCGCTGTGCGGTGTCGACCCCGACCCGCCACAGGGCCTGGTCCACTTCGCGATAGCCCACCAGCAGGCCGACCTGACGGGTGGCCGGATCCAGGGTGCGCTTGAGGGTGAACTGGTCGCCGGGCTTGACCAGCACTTCATCCTGGTCGATCAGGTCCGGGCCGAGGGTAGCCGGCGCCCGCTCCGCCAGGGCGAAGTAGTCGGCGCGCATGAAAGTGGCCGGATTCTTCAGCTCGAAGATCCGTACCCGCACCGGCGTGCTCTGGCCATCAGGCCCGGGGTTGAGCCCCCTCACCGCCTGGAAATGCAGCTCCACGGTCGTGGCGCCGGGCGTTTCCTTGGCCGGTTCGCCGGGAGGTGGTGCGTCCTTGGCACAGGCCGCCAGTACCAGCATGGCAACCAATGTCAGCAATCGTTGAATCATCCTGCGTCCTCAATGACGTATCAGCTGTCCGTGTATCCGTGTTTTTCGGGTGTTCCAGGCGCGCTCAGGAACGGCGCAGCCGATGGGTGTGTTCTTCGTAGGCGCGGCTGAACTCACGACCGAAGAGGTCCTGGAAATCATCCTGGGCCTCTTGGGAAATCTGTTTGTAGAGTGCCGTGAACTGCTGCCAGTTCTGCGCCTGGCGCGAGCCACTGAACAGGTTGCCCAGGCCGCCGGGGCGGGCCATGCGGGCTTCCAGCTCAGTGGGCTCGAAGCGCCCCAGCAGGTGTTTGATGGCCGCTTCCACACCGGCCATGACCGCCAGCTGGTGGGCCCGCAGGTCATCGAAACTGTCCTGCACGGCCTGATCCGGGGCCATGAATGCCTGGTTGCTGTGGCGCAGCAGCAGGAGCATGGCCTCGTCCACATTGGGTGCGAACTTCAGCGGGTTGTTTTCCACCGGTCGGATCATCGTCTGCTGCATGCGGAACTCGCCCTTGAGGCTGCTGCGGGCACGCAACACATCGATCAGGCCTTCGACCATCAACCGGTAGCTGCGGCCCAGGCTTTCCATCTGGGCCTGGGCCTGCTGCGGGTCGATGCGCAACTGATCGAGCCCGGCCCCACGCAGGAAGGCCTGGAGCAGATCCCCCTGGGGGGCGACCGGGGCCGGCGCGGGCGGAGCCAACTGCGCCTCGGAAACCACGGGGGCCACGGGCGCTTGAGCAATCGGCTGCGGCTGCGGTTGCGGTTGCGGTTGCGGTTGCGGTTGCGGTTGCGGTTGCGGTTGCGGTTGCGGTTGCGCAGGTTCTGCCGCGAACGGGGCCAGGTGGGCAACCGGCGCGGCGGCAACCATCGGCGGTGCCACCACCGGCGGCGCACTGGGCACCGGCGCAGGGCTTGCCGGCGTCGAGCCGAACAGGTCCCAGTCTTCCGGGATCATTGCCCCGCCCTGGGGGACCGATGGCGGCGGTGGCGCCACGGGCTGGGGCACCGCGGTGGGGGTCGGCGGGCGGAAATCGTGCTGCTCGGCCGGCACGTGGTCGGGCTGGGTGGCCGGCGGGGTCGCGCTGGGGGCAAGAAAGTCGAACAGGTCGGGAAAGGTGTCCTGGGCCGAGGCCCCCTGGAAGTGCGCCACCGGGGCCATGGAAATCGGTTCGATGGGGGTCGGCGACGCCTGACGCCCCATCAGCGCCTCGAAACTATTGGAGCTGTCCCCGGAAAAGGGTTCAGCCCCCGGGCGATTCAGGCTGAAATCGATGCGTGCACTGATTTCATAATCGCCAATGCGAATAACCTCGCCATCTTCCAGAGGCTCGCTGCTACCCCGGCGCATACGAATACCGGCACGGACTAACTCCACACCATTAGTACTGTTATCGGTCAAATAATAACGGCCATCCTTGTATTGGATGACGCAGTGCCGCGCGGAAACTAAGCGTTCGGGATCAGGAAGTACCCAGTCATTATCGGAACTGCGGCCAATTGCCATCATTCCCTGGTCCATTAGTTTTTCAGGGCACTGACCAGGGGTAATCTTGTGATAACTAGTGATAGTCAAACACAGCGACATCGCGCCTCCTTGCTGTACTTCCGCGTGCGAACCGGCGAAGGGAAAAAAGTTCCGTAAAAAAAAGAAAAGTCCGCAAAAAACCCTTTAAACAGCGCCGTTCACAGCATGATCGCTCAACTTAAACTACACGCATGACAAAAGCCTTTCGTACCGCCCCGATCTGACTCGCCGGTCAAGGAACTAATAAGGCGACATAACACTGTCATGCGGGGCGAATAGCTTACCTTGACAAGGCACAACTACTACACCAAAAATGCACAACTTCTTGAACACGGATGATGGCTCACTAGTATCAACGAGTCTATATAAACCAAGAAATGTGCGCGAGTTCACAAACAACTAGTGCATTAATTGCCTGACTGTCCTGCAGGCTGATAGGGAGATCAAACCAGGTGGATGTACCGATGTTGCTCGCCGCGATTTCAGCAACTTCGCCTTGTGGCGAAGACCTGGAATATGACGCGGATTTCTTGCACTTGGAGCGGGCCGCACAGGGCCAGCCCGAGCGCAGCATGGGCGACTCGATCCTGCCGGCCGAACCGCCGGACTGGCGCAGCATCCAGCAACAGAGCCTGGATCTGCTGGCGCGCAGCAAAGACCTGCGCATCACCCATTTTCTCCTGCAGAGCACCCTGGCCCTCGAAGGCCTGCCGGGCCTGGCCACCAGCCTCGAACTGATCGACGGCCTGCTTCGGGACTACTGGGCGGACCTGCATCCGCGCCTGGACGCCGACGACGACAATGACCCCACGGTGCGCATCAACGCCCTGGCCGGCCTGGCGTCCAACACCACCATCGGCCTGCTCCGCGAAGCCATCCTGACCCGTTCCCGAGCCTTCGGCCCGGTGAGCCTGCGAGCCGCGCTGAACGCCGCCGGCCTGCAGCACTTTTCCGGCGAGAGCATGGGCTCCGACCACCTGGCCGGCGCCCTGCAGGACAGCGACCCGGAGCACCTGGATGCTATTCGCAGCGCCTTGAGCACAGCCCGCTCGGCGGCCGAAAGCATCGAGAAACAGGTCAGCGAACAGGTAGGCTCGGCCAGCGGTGTGGACCTCACGGCCCTCAAGCAGCCCCTGCGCCTGGCGCTGCAGGTGCTGGGCCAGCACGCCCCGCAAGGCGCCCAGAACGCAGCCGAGGAACACTCCGACGGGCCGTCCACCGAAGTGCCCGACGCGCCCGCAGCGCCAGCCCCGGCACGGATTTCCGGCGAGATCAACAGCCGCGAAGACGTGCTGCGCAGCCTTGACCGGCTGCTGGCCTACTACAGCCGCCACGAGCCTTCGAGCCCGCTGCCGGTGTTGCTCAACCGGGCCAAGAACCTGGTCAACGCCGACTTCGCGGCCATCGTGCGCAATCTGATTCCCGACGGCATGTCCCAATTTGAAAACCTGCGCGGCCCTGAATCCGACTAACCCCGGAACAGCCGAGCAGTATCGTCAGCGGCAACCACCGACCGACGCCAACACCGTCGCAGCAGCGACCAGGAGCACAACGTGGCGAAGCAAAGTTCTCAAAAGTTCATCGCGCGCAACCGCGCGCCCCGGGTGCAGATCGAGTACGACGTCGAACTCTACGGCGCCGAGAAAAAGGTCCAACTGCCCTTCGTCATGGGCGTGATGGCCGATCTCGCCGGCAAGCCCGCGGAGCCCCTGGCGGCCGTGGCCGATCGCAAGTTCCTGGAAATCGACGTCGATAACTTCGACTCGCGCCTCAAGGCCATGCAGCCTCGGGTGGCCTTCCACGTGCCCAACGAGCTGACCGGCGAAGGCAACCTGAGCCTGGACATCACCTTCGAGAGCATGGACGACTTCAGCCCGGCGGCCGTGGCGCGCAAGGTCGACTCCTTGAACCAGTTGCTGGAAGCCCGTACCCAGCTGGCCAACCTGCTGACCTACATGGACGGCAAGACCGGCGCCGAAGAAATCATCATGAAAGCCATCAAGGATCCGGCGTTGCTCCAGGCCCTGGCCAGTGCGCCAAAGCCTGCTGACTCCGAGCCGAACGCATAAATCAGGACCAACGATCATGACCGAATTGATGCGTGACAATCAGGCGCAAACCGGCGCCACCGAGCAGGCCAGCGAATTCGCCTCGCTGCTGCTACAGGAATTCAAGCCCAAGACCGAGCGTGCTCGCGAAGCTGTTGAAACCGCGGTGCGAACCCTGGCCGAGCAGGCCCTGGCGCAGACCGACCTGGTGTCCAACGATGCCATCAAGTCGATCGAGTCGATCATCGCCGCCATCGACGCCAAGCTCACCGCCCAGGTCAACCAGGTGATCCATCACCCGGAATTCCAGAAGCTGGAAAGCGCCTGGCGCGGCCTGCACTACCTGGTGAACAACACCGAGACCGACGAGCAGCTCAAGATCCGCGTGCTCAATATCTCCAAGCCGGAGCTGCACAAGACCCTGAAGAAATTCAAGGGCACGGCCTGGGACCAGAGCCCGCTCTTCAAGAAGATGTACGAAGAGGAATACGGCCAGTTCGGCGGCGAGCCCTACGGCTGCCTGGTGGGCGACTACTACTTCGACCAGTCGCCACCGGATGTGGAGCTGCTGGGCGAGCTGTCCAAGGTCTGCGCCGCCATGCACGCCCCGTTCATCGCCGCGGCTTCGCCGACCGTGATGGGCATGGGCTCGTGGCAGGAACTGTCGAACCCGCGCGACCTGACCAAGATCTTCACCACCCCGGAATACGCCGGCTGGCGCTCGCTGCGTGAATCGGAAGACTCGCGCTACATCGGCCTGACCATGCCGCGTTTCCTGGCGCGCCTGCCATACGGAGCCAAGACCGACCCGGTGGAAGCCTTCGCCTTCGAGGAAAACACCGACGGCGCCGACAGCTCCAAGTACACCTGGGCCAACGCCGCCTACGCCATGGCCGTGAACATCAACCGTTCGTTCAAGCATTTCGGCTGGTGCTCGCGGATCCGCGGCGTGGAGTCCGGTGGCGAGGTGGAAAACCTCCCGGCCCACACCTTCCCCACCGACGACGGTGGCGTGGACATGAAGTGCCCGACCGAGATCGCCATCTCCGACCGCCGTGAAGCGGAACTGGCGAAGAACGGCTTCATGCCACTGCTGCACAAGAAGAACACCGACTTCGCCGCCTTCATCGGCGCCCAGTCGCTGCAGAAGCCGGCCGAATACGACGACCCGGACGCTACCGCCAACGCCAACCTGGCCGCGCGCCTGCCGTACCTGTTCGCCACCTGCCGCTTCGCTCACTACTTGAAGTGCATCGTGCGCGACAAGATCGGCTCCTTCAAAGAGAAGGACGAGATGCAACGCTGGCTGCAGGACTGGATCCTCAACTACGTCGACGGTGACCCCGCGCACTCCACCGAAACCACCAAGGCCCAGCACCCACTGGCCGCGGCAGAGGTGGTGGTCGAGGAAGTCGAAGGTAACCCCGGCTACTACAACTCGAAGTTCTTCCTGCGCCCGCACTATCAGCTTGAAGGGCTGACCGTGTCGCTGCGCCTGGTATCCAAACTGCCGTCCGCCAAGGGCGCCTGACCCATAACCGACTCAAACCTGTCGTCGCGGCCCCAAGGCCTGGTGCAGCGGCGACAGACGCTGAATCAACATCGTGGCAAGTGCCACACAGGGAGAAAACATGGCTGTTGATATTTTCATCAAGATCGGTGACATCAAGGGCGAGTCCATGGACAAAGCCCACAAGGACGAAATCGACGTGCTGAACTGGAGCTGGGGCATGTCCCAGTCCGGCAACATGCACGTGGGCGGTGGCGGCGGTGCGGGCAAGGTGAACATCCAGGACCTGTCGCTGACCAAGTACGTGGACAAGGCATCGCCGAACCTGATGATGCATTGCTCCAGCGGCAAGCACATCGACAAGGTGCGCCTGACCGTGCGCAAGGCCGGCGGCGAAAGCCAGGTCGAGTACATGATCATCGACCTGGAAGAAGTGCTGATCACTTCGCTGAGCACCGGCGGTTCGGGCAGCGATGACCGCCTGACCGAAAACATCACCCTGAACTTCGCTCAGGTGATGGTCGAGTACCAGCCGCAGAAAGCCGACGGCACCAAGGACGGCGGCCCGATCAAGTACGGCTGGAACATCCGCTCCAACACCAAGCGCTGATCCGCTGCGGTCGCCGCCCCGTGGCGGCGACCGACCCGGCCCTCGCGTTGCGCCTGGCGCAACGCGAGGACGGTTGGCCAGGACCGCGTTCTCGTGAGTCTTTGGTTATGCCCCTTTTCGTGACGTCATGCCTGCGCCATCCGATCCTGGAGCGAACCCTTTGGTAACCGACATCGCCGCCCGCGATCGCTTGCAACCCTCCTTGCTGGATCGTCTGACCGACGATGAACCCGGCAACCTGAAAGAAAGCCCGGACAAGCGCGTGCTGTCCCTGAGCCAGCTCAAGGCCTCGGTACTGCGCGACCTGGCCTGGCTGCTCAACACCACTTCCCTGCTGGAAGCCGACGCCACCCTGCACACCCCTGCCGGTACTTCGGTGGTCAACTACGGCCTGCCGGCCCTGGCCGGGTACAGCGCTTCGAGCATCGATATCCCGGCCCTGGAGGCGCTGATCCACCAGGCCATCGCTACTTTTGAGCCGCGCATCCTGCGCAGCACCCTGCGGGTACGCGCACGCACCGCGCCCGGGGAAATGAACCACAACGCCCTGAGCTTCGAGATCGAAGGCGACCTCTGGGCCCAGCCGATGCCCCTGCGCCTGCTGCTGCAAACCGACATGGACCTGGAATCGGGCCATGTACGGGTGGTGCACGCCGACTCTCGGAGGCGCTCATGAACCCGCGCCTCTTGGAGCTGTACAACCAGGAACTGCACCACGTGCGCGAAAGCGCCGCGGAGTTCGCCAAGGAATTCCCGAAGATCGCCAGCCGCCTGACCCTGTCGGGCATGGACTGCGCCGACCCCTATGTCGAGCGCCTGCTGGAAGGCTTCGCCTACCTGACGGCCCGGGTGCAGCTCAAGCTTGATGCCGAGTACCCGACCTTCACCCACAACCTGCTGGAGATCGCCTACCCGCACTACCTGGCACCGACCCCGTCGATGACCGTGGTGCAGTTGCAGGCCGATCCCGACGAAGGCTCCCTGAGCAGCGGCTTCACCCTGGAGCGCGACACCAGCCTGCGCGCCGCCCTGGGCCGCGATACCCAGACCTGCTGCGAATACCGCACCGCGCACCCGGTGACCCTGTGGCCGCTGCAAGTGGCCCAGGCCGAGTACTTCGGCAACCCGTCGGCAGTGCTCGGGCGCCTGGCCGCCAGCGAGCCCAGGGCCAAGGCCGGGCTGCGCCTGACCCTGCGCACCGGCGCCGAGCTGCCGTTCAACAGCCTGGCCCTGGACGAGTTGCCGCTGTACCTGAACGGCAATGACGAACAGCCGTTCCGCCTCTACGAACAGCTGCTGGGCAACGTCTGCGCGGTGTTCGCCCGGGCCCCGGGCGGCGACTGGGTCGAGCGCCTGCCCCCGGACGCCCTGCGCTCGCGCGGTTTCGACGACCGCGACGCGGCGCTGCCGGTGGTGCCCCAGGCCTTCCAGGGCTACCGCCTGTTGCAGGAATACTTCGCCCTGCCCAACCGCTTCCTGTTCGTCGAATTCGCCCAGCTGGGCCGCGCGGTCCAGCGCTGCGCCGGCCAGGAGCTGGAGCTGATCGTGCTCTTCGAGCGCTTCGACCAGAGCCTGGAAGGCAGCGTCGGCACCGCTCAGTTCGTGCCCTTCTGCACCCCGGCGATCAACCTGTTTCCCAAGCGCCTGGACCGTATCCACCTGTCCGACCGGGTCAACGAGCACCATGTGATCGCCGACCGCACCCGGCCGATGGATTTCGAGGTCCACTCGCTGACCGCCATCAGCGGCCACGGCACCGGCCCGGAACAGCCGTTCCTGCCCTTCTACGCCGTGCGTGATCCGTCCCGCTACGGTCGCGACCAGTCCTACTACATCGTCCGGCGCGAGCCACGGGTGCTGTCCAGCGACCAGCGTCGCAACGGCCCGCGCTCCACCTACATCGGCAGTGAATCCTTCGTCAGCCTGGTGGATAGCCGGCAGGCGCCCTACCGCCACGACCTGCGCCAGCTCGGGGTCAGCGCCCTGTGCACCAACCGCGACCTGCCGCTGTTCATGAACGTGGGCAGCGGCAAGACCGACTTCACCCTGGCCGACAGCGCCCCGGTACAGGCCATCCGCTGCCTGGCGGGCCCGAGCCGGCCGCGCCCCAGCCATGCCCACGACGGCAAGGCCTGGCGCCTGATCAGCCAGCTGTCGCTGAACTACCTGTCCCTCGCCGAACAGGGCCAGGGCGCGGCGGCCCTGCGCGAGCTGCTGCGGCTGTACGGCGACAGCAACGACGCAGCCCTGCAGTTGCAGATCGAGGGCCTGCGGGAAGTCAGCAGCAAGGCGGTGACCCGGCGCCTGCCGATGCCCGGGCCGATCGTCTTCGGCCGGGGCCTGGAGATCACCCTGGAGTTCGATGAAAACGCGTTTCGCGGCACCGGGGTGTTTCTGCTCGGCGCGGTATTCGAGCGCTTCCTGGCACGTTATGTGTCGATCAACAGTTTTACCGAGACGGTGATCCGTACCACCGAACGCGGCGAGATCATGCGATGGAAAGCCAAGCCCGGACGTCGTCCGACTCTTTGAATACGCTGACGGCGATGCGCGCCGAGCCCTGGGAGTACGACTTCTTCCAGGCCCTGCGGCGTATCGAATGCCTGTCGCCGCAACTGCCGCGCTTCGGTCACTCCCTGCGCCTGGCGGACGATCCCTTGCGCCTGGGCCAGCAGGCCGACTGCACCTTCGCCCCGGCCACCCTGGCCTCGGTCACCCCCGGCAGCGACGGCGCCGCAACCCGTCTGGAGCAGTTCTTCTTTGGCCTTGGCGGGCCCAACGGGCCGCTGCCGCTGCACATCACCGAGTACGTGCGCGAGCGCCAGCGCAACAACGCCGACAGCACCAGCAAGCGCTTTCTCGATGTGTTCCACCACCGCCTGCTGAGCCTGTTCTACCGGGCCTGGGCCGAAGCCCGGCCGACAGTGAGCCACGACCGCCCGGACGACGACTACTGGTCGGCGCGCCTCGCCGCCCTGAGTGGCCGGGGCATGCCCAGCCTGCTCAAGCAGGGGCTGATCCCCGACACCGCCAAGCTGCACTACAGCGGCCACCTGGCGGCCCAGACCCGCTACCCGGACGGCCTGCGGGCGATCATCGGCGAGTACTTCGGCCTGCCGGTGCAGATCGAGGAATACGTCGGCCAGTGGCTGGAGCTGCCCGATCGCAGCCGGCTCGGGGTGCAGTCCCATCAGCTGGGGGTGGACTTCTGCCTGGGCAGCCACGTCTGGGACCGCCAGCACAAATTCCGCATTCGCCTGGGTCCGCTGAAGCTCGACGAGTACCTGGGGATGCTGCCCGACGGCCAGCAGTTCAAGGAACTGGTGGCCTGGGTCGCCGAATACCTGGGGCATGAACTGGACTGGGACCTGAACCTGGTCCTGCTCAAGGACGAAGTGCCCAAGCTGCAACTCAACGGCCGCCAGCGCCTGGGTTTCAACACCTGGCTCGGCCAACCCGGCAGCGATGCCAAGGATCTAATACTGGCCCGGCACTACGCCGACCTGGCCACTACCTCACATACACCAAGGAGCACAGAGCATGGGTGAAATCAGTCGCGCGGCGCTGTTCGGCAAACTCAACAGCGTTGCCTACAAAGCCATCGAAGCCGCCACGGTCTTCTGCAAACTGCGGGGCAACCCCTATGTGGAACTGGCCCACTGGTTTCACCAGTTGCTGCAACTTACGGACTCGGACCTGCACCGCATCATCCGCCAGTTCAACCTGGAGCCGGCGCGCCTGGCCAAGGACCTGACCGAGGCCCTGGACCGCCTGCCCCGGGGCTCGACCTCGATCACCGACCTGTCGTCCCACGTCGAGGAGGCGGTGGAACGCGGTTGGGTCTACGGCAGCCTGATGTTCGGCGAAAGCCAGGTGCGCACCGGCTACCTGGTGATCGGCATCCTCAAGACCCCGAGCCTGCGCCATGCGTTGCTGGGGCTGTCCCGCGAGTTCGACAAGATCAAGGTCGAGACCCTGTGCGAGCGCTTTGACGAGTACATCGGCGACTCGCCGGAAAACGCCCTGAGCGCCAGCGACGGCTTCAGTGCCGGCGCGGTGCCCGGCGAAGCCAGCGGCGCCATGGCCCCCAGCGCCCTGGGCAAGCAGGAAGCCCTCAAGCGCTTCACCGTCGACCTCACCGAACAGGCCCGCAGCGGCAAGCTGGACCCCATCGTCGGCCGTGACGAAGAGATCCGCCAACTGGTGGACATCCTCATGCGCCGCCGGCAGAACAACCCGATCCTCACCGGTGAAGCCGGGGTCGGCAAGACCGCGGTGGTGGAAGGTTTCGCCCTGCGCATCGTCGCCGGCGACGTGCCGCCGGCGCTCAAGGACGTCGAGCTGCGCAGCCTCGACGTCGGCCTGCTGCAGGCCGGCGCCAGCATGAAGGGCGAGTTCGAACAGCGCCTGCGCCAGGTCATCGAGGACGTCCAGGCCTCGCCCAAGCCAATCATCCTGTTCATCGACGAAGCCCACACCCTGGTAGGGGCCGGTGGCGCCGCCGGTACCGGCGACGCGGCCAACCTGCTCAAGCCGGCCCTGGCCCGTGGCACCCTGCGCACCGTGGCCGCCACCACCTGGGCCGAGTACAAGAAGCACATCGAGAAGGACCCGGCCCTGACCCGGCGCTTCCAGGTGGTGCAAGTGGCCGAGCCTTCGGAAGACAAGGCGCTGCTGATGATGCGCGGCGTGGCCTCGACCATGGAACAGCACCATCAGGTGCAGATTCTCGACGAAGCCCTGGAAGCCTCGGTCAAGCTGTCGCACCGCTACATTCCCGCGCGCCAGTTGCCGGACAAGTCCGTCAGCCTGCTGGATACCGCTTGCGCCCGCGTCGCCATCAGCCTGCACGCCGTGCCGGCCGAGGTGGACGATAGCCGCCGGCGCATCGAGGCCCTGGAAACCGAGCTGCAGATCATCGCCCGGGAACAGGCGATCGGCGTGGCCATCGGCAACCGCCAGGCCAACAGCGAGAGCCTCCTGGCTGCCGAGCGCGAGCGCCTGGCCGAGCTGGAAAGCCGCTGGGCGCAAGAGAAGACCCTGGTGGACGAACTGCTGGCGACCCGCGCCCAACTGCGCGAGAACGTCGGCCTGGTGGACAGCGACGTCGGCGACGACAGCCACGGCCTGCGGGAAAAACTGGTGGACCTGCAACAGCGCCTCAACGCCCTGCAAGGCGAAAGCCCGCTGATCCTGCCGACCGTGGACTACCAGGCCGTGGCCTCGGTGGTGGCCGACTGGACCGGGATTCCCGTGGGGCGCATGGCCCGCAACGAACTGGAAACCGTGCTCAACCTGGACCAGCACCTGAAAAAACGCATCATCGGCCAGGACCACGCCCTGCAGATGATCGCCAAGCGCATCCAGACCTCCCGCGCCGGCCTCGACAACCCGAACAAGCCGATTGGCGTATTCATGCTGGCCGGCACCTCCGGGGTGGGCAAGACCGAAACCGCCCTGGCCCTGGCCGAAGCCATGTATGGCGGCGAGCAGAACGTCATCACCATCAACATGAGCGAGTTCCAGGAAGCCCACACCGTATCCACCCTCAAGGGCGCCCCGCCGGGCTATGTCGGCTACGGCGAAGGCGGCGTGCTCACCGAAGCGGTACGACGCAAGCCCTACAGCGTGGTGCTGCTGGACGAAGTGGAAAAGGCCCACCCGGACGTGCACGAGATCTTCTTCCAGGTGTTCGACAAGGGCGTCATGGAGGACGGCGAAGGCCGCATGATCGACTTCAAGAACACCCTGATCCTGCTCACCACCAACGCCGGCACCGAACTGATCGCCAACGTCTGCAAGAACCCGCAGGCGGTGCCCGAGCCGGAGGAAATCGCCAAGGCCCTGCGCCAGCCACTGCTGGAGATCTTCCCGCCGGCACTGCTGGGGCGCCTGGTGACCATTCCCTACTACCCGCTGAGCGACGAGATGCTCAAGGCCATCACCCGCCTGCAACTGGGGCGGATCAAGAAGCGCGTGGAAAGCACCCACAAGGTGGATTTCGACTTCGACGACGAGGTCATCGACCTGATCGTCTCGCGCTGCACCGAGACCGAAAGCGGCGGGCGGATGATCGACGCCATCCTCACCAACAGCCTGCTGCCGGACATGAGCCGCGAGTTCCTCACCCGCATGCTCGAAGGCCGCTCTCTGGCCGGGGTGCGCATCCGACAGCGCGACAACGAACTGCACTACGACTTCAGCGAGCCGGCCTGACCCCGCGCCCTCTGCAGGAGCTGGCTTGCCAGCGAAGTGCCCGCCACCCTGATGGACCTGGCGCCTTCGCGAGCAAGCTCGCTCCTACAGGGGGCTGGCCTGGCACACCACGCATTCAACGAGACTGACGATGTTATTTCAGCAATCCACACGACTGGCACAGGTCAACAGCCCCCTGGGACCGGACGTCCTGCTGCTCAAGAGCCTGGGCGGCGGCGAAGAGCTGGGGCGGCTGTTCGACTACCAGCTGCAACTGGCCTCCACTGACGCCAACATCGACCTCAACCAGTTGCTAGGCAAGCCCATGGGCCTGAGCGTGAAACTGGACAGCGGCGGCCAGCGACACTTCCACGGCATCGTCGCGCGCTGCAGCCAGAACATCGACACCGGGCAGTTCGCCAGCTACGAGGTGACGCTGCGCCCCTGGCTGTGGCTGCTGAGCCGCACCTCCGACTGCCGGATTTTCCAGAACCTGAGCATCCCGCAGATCATCAAGCAGGTGTTCCGCGACCTGGGCTTTTCCGATTTCGAGGACGCCCTGAGCCGCCCCTACCGGGAGTGGGAGTACTGCGTGCAGTACCGCGAGACCAGCTTCGATTTCGTCAGCCGGCTGATGGAACAGGAAGGCATCTACTACTTCTTCCGCCACGAGAAGGACCGCCACGTACTGGTTCTGGCCGATGCCTATGGCGCCCACAGCAGCGTGCCCGGCTACGCCTCGGTGCCCTACTACCCGCGAGACGAGCAGCAGCGCGAGCGCGACCACATGTTCGACTGGCACCTGGCCCAGGAGGTGCAGCCCGGCTCGCTGGAGCTCAACGACTACGATTTCCAGCGCCCCAGCGCCCGGATCGACGTGCGCTCGGCCATGCCGCGGCCCCACAGCGCCGGCGACTACCCGCTCTACGACTACCCCGGCACCTACGTGCAGAGCAGCGACGGCGAGCACTATGCCCAGACCCGCATCGAGGCCCTGCAAAGCCTGCATGAGCGCATCGAGCTCAGCGGCAACGCGCGAGGCCTGGGCGTGGGCAACCTGTTCAGCCTCACCGGCTTCAGCCGCCAGGACCAGAACCGCGAATACCTGATCGTCAACATCCGCTACTACCTGGTCCAGGAAAGCCTGGAGAGCGGCGCTGGCGGCGGCTCGGCGCAGTTCGAGAGCCACCTGACCTGCATCGACGCCCAGCAGAGCTTCCGCCCCCTGGCCACCACCCACAAGCCCATGGTCCAGGGCCCGCAGACCGCGCGAGTGGTGGGCCCGGCCGGGGAAGAGATCTGGACCGACCAGTACGGCCGGGTCAAGGTGCACTTCCACTGGGACCGCCACGACCAGTCCAACGAAAACAGCTCGTGCTGGATTCGCGTGTCCCAGGCCTGGGCCGGGAAGAACTGGGGCTCGATGCAGATCCCGCGCATCGGCCAGGAAGTCATCGTCAGCTTCCTGGAAGGCGATCCCGACCGCCCGATCATCACCGGCCGGGTGTACAACGCCGAACAGACCGTGCCCTACGACCTGCCCGCCAATGCCACCCAGAGCGGCATGAAGAGCCGCTCCAGCAAGGGCGGCAGCCCGGCCAACTTCAACGAAATCCGCATGGAAGACAAAAAGGGTGCGGAGCAGTTGTACATCCACGCCGAGCGCAACCAGGACATCGTGGTCGAGGTCAACGAAAGCCACTCGGTGGGCAACAACCGCAACAAGAGCATCGGCCACGACGAGTACGTGACCATCGGCAACAAGCGCACGCGCATCGTCCAGCACGTGGATGAGCTGACGGTGGGCGAGAAGAAGCTCGACAGCATCGGCCAGAGCTACGTGATCGAGGTCGGCGAGCGCCTGCGCCTGGTGTGCGGGGCCAGCATCCTGGAGCTCAACGCCAGCGGCCAGATCAACCTGTGCGGGGTCAACATCAGCGTGCATGCCTCGGCCGATGCCCAGATCAATACCGGTGGCGTGCTGCACCTGAACAACGGCGGCGGCCCAGGTACCACCACCGAGGGCCAGGGCGTGCAGGGTGCCATCAGCGCCAAGGCCAAAGCACCCTTTACCGCCCCCAAAGGCTAATGAACGGATGCCCATGCCATGACCTATCGCCTCAATGAATTGCAGTTCCAGCCGCCTGCCGGCGAACTGCAGGACGCCTCGATCAACATCCTCAAGTTCCCGGCCCTGGGCACTTCACTGATCGTCAGCCGCAGCTTGCTGGGCGACGGCGAAACCCTGGAGAGCAACCTGGCCAGCCAGCTGCAGCGGCTGGAGCAGCAAGTGCAGGACCTGCGCTGCCAGGCTCCGCAACCGGTGCTGCTGGGCCCGGCCCAGGACATCCAGGGCCTGGAGCTGCGCAGCCAGTTCAACAAGGGCAAAGAACAGGTGTTCCAGTTCCAGCTGGCCCTGGTGCTGCCCGGCACCCGACAGATGCTCGCCATGAGCTACGTCAAGGCACAGAAGCTCGGCGACGCGGAAGCCGCCCATTGGGCGCAGATCAAGAACACCCTGGTGCTGGGCTGAGGCAGGGCCATGTCTGACGCACTGTGGGCCGCCCGCCTGGGTGACGGGCTGGAACACACCTCGATGATGGCCGACATTCTCGGCGGCGTGCTGGAGGTGGCGGCCACCATCGCCATTGGCACCCTGGCCACCATGGCAGTGGCCGCGGCGGTGGGTATCAGCCTGGCCACCGGTGGCCTCGGCGCCTGTGTGCTGGGACTGGTGGTGAGCATTGCGGTCGGCGTGGCGATGAACAAGACCGGAGCCGACAAGGGCCTGAGCAGTTTATGCGAGGGCCTGGCCAATGCGTTGTTCCCGCCCTCGATCCAGGCCACCATCGCCAGCGGCTCGAACAAGGTGCTGACCAACAACAAGCCCGCGGCCCGCGCTGCCGGCACCGCACCGCCCTCGCACATCAGCGGCGACGGCGCCGAGGAAGGCGAAGCCACCGATACGCCTTCGGCCACCCCCGAGCAAGAATCCGGCTTTATCGACATGGCCAAGGAGTTCTTCGCCCAGATGTGGCGGCCCACCGTGGCCTACCCCGTACCCGGAACCACTCCCAAGGACCTGGACCTGGTGACCTGCACCAAGCACCCGCCGATGCCGCCACAGTACCTGGCCGAGGGTTCGGATAAGGTCAGCATCGAAGGCCAGCCGGCGGTGCGCAGCGGCGATCGCAGCACGTGCGACGCCAAGGTGGTGTCTGCGGGGCCAATCTCCCCTGACGTGACCATCGGCGGCGGTTCGGTGGTGGTGCGCGAGATCCGCAGCGGCAAGACCCCCGGCGTGGGCCTTGCCATGACCGCGCTGCTGATGCTCAAGGGCGGCAAGGGCAAGTTCTGGAGCAACCTGCCATGCATGCTGATGGCCGGGGTCAACTCCTTTGTCGTCGGCCAGGCCACCAATGCGCTGACCCAAGCCATCTCCGGTTCGCCGAACCCGGTGCATGCCGCCACCGGGGCCAAGGTGCTGGGTGACGACCACGACCTGGATTTCATCCTCCCCGGCCTTCTGGAAATAGCCTGGCAACGCTTCTACAACAGCCATGATCTGCGCCGCGACGGGATGTTCGGGGCCGGCTGGAGCGTGCCTTACGAGGTGAGCGTGGAGCTTGTGCCCCACGCCGAAGGCGGTCAGAGCCTGATCTACTGCGACGAGCAGGGCCGGCGCATCGATATGGGTTGGATCGCCCCGGGCGCGGCCGTGTTCAGCCCTGGCGAGGGTCTGAGCGTCAGGCGCCATACCGACGGACGTTTGCTGATCGAGGGCGTGGATGGCCTGTACCGCCTGTTCGAAGCGAGCCCGACCCAGGCTTCCAGGCTACGCCTCTGCCTGCTGGGAGACCGCAACGACAACCGCATCCACATCGACTACGACCCGCTGGGACGCCTCTGTGCCCTGCATGACGCCGACCGGCTGATCCGGGTGGAGCTGACCTACAGCAGCCAGTGGCCACAGCGCGTGGCGCGGATCGACCGCCTGTATCCCGATCAGCAGCGCGAGCAACTGGCCGGCTACGACTACGATGCCCAGGGCGATCTGGCACAGGTTCGCGACGTCGACAACCTGGTGCAGCGGCGCTTCGCCTACGACAGCGGCCGGCGCATGATCGAGCACCAGTTGCCCAGCGGCCTGCGCTGTTTCTATGAATGGGCCTGCATCGACGAGCGCGAATGGCGGGTGAGCCGGCACTGGACCGACGAGGGCGCCGAGTACCGCTTCGCTTACGACCTGCAGGCCGGCACCACCCTGATCATCGACAACCTGCAACGCCAGAGCAGCCGGCGCTGGAATGCCCAGCAGCAGATCACCGAATACACCGACAACCTGGGCCTGACCTGGTGCTTTGAGTGGAACGACGAGCGACAGCTGCTCGGCGCCACCGATCCACAGGGCGGCCAGTACCGCTTCGGCTATGACGAAGCCGGCAACCTGAGCTCGGGCTCCGACCCGCTGGGGCGCTCCGAAACCACCCTGTGGCTGGAACACTGGGCCCTGCCCCGGATTCATACCGACGCGGCGGGCAACAGCTGGAGCTACGACTACGACAAACGCGGCAATTGCATTCGCGAGACCGACCCGTTGGGCCATGCCACCTGTTACCGGCACGATGCCAGGGGCCAGGTGGTGGAGCTGACCGACGCCACCGGCAAGCGCAAGCAACTGTCCTGGAACGCCGTCGGGCAGTTGGTCAAGCATGTGGACTGCTCGGGTTACCCCACCACGTTCGGCTACGACTGGCGGGGCAACCTGCAGGTCGTGACCAATGCCCTGGGTGAGCGCCAGACCTATGAACACGACGCCAACGGCTACCTGCTCAACAGCCAGTTGGCGGACGGGCGCGTGGAACGCTTCCAGCGCGATGCCAGTGGCCAACTGATCGCTTATATCGATCCAGCCGGACACGCCACTGGCTACCAGTACGACCGCCAAGGCCAGGTGCAGCAGCGTATCGACGCCCTGGGTCGCCAGGTGCGCTTCAATTACGACAGCTTTGGGCGCCTGCTGAGCCTGACCAACGAGAACGGCGAGAGCTATGGTTTTTCCTGGGATGCGGGCGATCGCCTGGTCGCCCAGCGAAACCTGGACGGCAGCGTCCGCCACTATGCCTATGACGCCCTGGACAACCCCGTCCGCATAGAGTTCGTGGCCGCGCCCCAGCACCCGGACCAAACGGCGCCGATCGTTCATCAACTGCAACGTGACGCGGCGGGACGGCTGGTCGCCAAGCTCACCAACGACGGCCAGACCCGCTACAGCTACGACCCGCTGGACCAACTGAGCAGCGTTGAATTCATTGCCAACGACGGTCAGCAGCACAGGCTCGGCTTTGTCTATAACGCCCTCGGCCAACTGGTGGAGGAACAGAGTGCATCGGGGCTCCTGCAGCATCAGTACGACGAGTTGGGCAACCTGATCCAGACCCGCCTGCCCGATGGCCGCCCACTCAATCGCCTGTATTACGGCAGCGGTCACCTGCACCAGATCAACCTCGACGGCCAGCTGGTCAGCGATTTCGAGCGCGACCGCCTGCACCGCGAGGTGCTGCGCACCCAGGGCCGGCTCAGCACCACCAGCGAATACGATCGCTGCGGTCGTCTGCGCTCGCGCACGCTCGGTATGGCGTCAACTAGGGCACCAACACTGCCGGCAAAGGCACAGCGGCATTTCGAATTCGACCCTGGCGACAACCTGATCGGGCGCGAGGAACGACACGCCAATGGCCAAGATCGGCAACTGCTGAGTTACGACGCCAGCGGCCGCATCATCGCCAGCCAGGGACGCCTGATCGGCCAAAACGAAACCTTCGCCTATGACGCTGCAGCCAACCTGCTCGATGGCCCGCAAGCCGGCACCGGCAGAGTGCGGCACAATCAACTGCTGACCTACCAGGACAAGCGCTATCGCTACGATGCCTTTGGCCGCCTGAGCGAGAAACGCAGCGCCCGCCGCGGCGTGCAGCATTTCACCTATGACGCTGAACACCGGCTGGTCGAGGTGCACAACCAAAGCGCGGGCAGAGAAACCCGGGTGCGCATGAGCTACGACCCGCTGGGGCGACGCATCGCCAAGCGCGTATACGACAGCCAGGGACTGTTGCTGGGCGAAACCCGCTTTACCTGGGAAGGCATGCGGCTACTGCAGGAGCACAGTGATGCCCGGAGTAGCCTGTACATCTATGCCGAGGATGAATACGAGCCCCTGGCCCGGGTCGATGGAGAGGCTGCGCAGCAGAAGATCCGCTACTACCACAACGACCCCAGCGGGCTGCCGGAACAGTTGACCGAAAGCGACGGCCACGAGGTCTGGCGCGCACGCTATCAGGTCTGGGGCAACACCGTGGAAGAGGTACGCGAGCCCTATTACATCGAAGAGCAGAACTTGCGCTTCCAGGGCCAGTACCTGGACCGGGAAACCGGCCTGCACTACAACATCCTGCGTTATTACGACCCCGACATCGGGCGCTTCACCACCCCGGACCCGATCGGCCTGGGCGGTGGCATCAATGCCTACACCTACGCCGACAACCCTTTCGGCTGGATCGATCCGCTGGGCCTGGCGCCGTGCGGCACCGCGGGCGCCCGCGGCAAAGTCCATGGCAACAGCAACGCGAGCACCAAGCCCAACCACGTGTATGTGATCGTCGATACGCGGACGGGGAAGATGCTGAAACCGGGGATCAGTGGCCAGCCCCTGAACAAGAACGGCACGTCCCCCCGGGCGAACACACAGTTGGCCGAGCTCAACAAACCGACGCCGGGACGTTACAAGGCCGTGATCGTGGAGAAGAACAAGAGCCGGGTCCAGGCCAAGGCCACCGAGCGGAAAATCACCGACAAATACGGTGCCCGCAACAGAGGCAAACCGCCCTCTCCCATCCACAAGAGGCCGGTGACGCAAGTTGACACTCGAGATGGCTACACGAAACTATACGGCACGCCAGACAACCGCTAGAAGGCACAGCGCCCCCCATGAAACTCAACATGCTGACCCTCCAGGAAAGTGACGCCGCCCCCCGCACGGTGGGAATCCGCCTGCGCCAGCTGAGCCACCCGCTCACTGAAATCTTCATGGCCTTGCTGCCGAAAATCGAAGTCGACGGCAGCAGCAAGATAACCGTAGCGCTGGGACCGCAGGGAGACGAAGAGGCGTTCGACAACGTGCTGGGCGCCACCTGTGTGTTCATTGAGGATTTTGACTTCAAACACTTCCTGGCCCAGGACCCCGACACGCAGAACCGCCAATTGCTGGAGTTGCTGCGACAGAACCTGATCGCGATTGCCACCCGCAAAGGCGAAAATGCACAAGCGGTCGACGCAATCAACGCCACCGCCGACGCCGTCGCTCAGACCCAGTTCCAGTTGACCCTGCCCATCAAGAAGCTGAGTAAAAGCAGCAAGGACCGAAAAACCCGCTTCGAGATTTTCCGGCGCCTTGATTCGGCCGTCGGCGAAGCCTGGTACTGCGAGGTCACCCGGCCGGGCGCCGAGGCCGTGGAAAAGATCTGCATGAACGATATTCCAGGGCTGATCGACCGCCGCGATTTCTTCAAGACCGCCGAAGTGACCGACACCGGCTATATCGTCAAGAACCCCTTTGGCACAGTGGTTTTCCAGGCTCCGCTTGCCTGAAGCGATGAACCACCGGGCTTGGGCTCAAATCGCCGTGCCGCGATTCTTGCCCGGCTTGATGATCAGCAACGCGTCCAGCTCGCGCTTTCTGGCGCGGCTGACGAACGCCAGCGCGGCCTGCAGATCCTGTTCGAACAGGTCGAAGGTCGCGCGCTCGATGGCGTAGTACTCCTCGTAGTCGACCACCCCAAGGCTCACCGGAAAGGTCAGGTAGTACTGGCCGGTGGATTCCTCGATGCCCATCGCGAACATCTCTTCGCGGTTGACCAACAGATCGTTGAACTTCATGTCGGTTCCTACCGGGCAATGCGCCTCAGGGCAGGGACCGATCAGGCTTTCGAAGGCTGCGGCTTGAGGCTCTGCATGGCCTGTTTCCAGGCCGGTTCATGATGCACCAGGTCGTTGACCGTGGTGGTCAGGGTGGTGATCAGCACGGCCGGCTTACGCTCGATGAAGACCTGGCGCAGCATCAGCTCGCGCCCTTCGCGTTTCCAGCTGTAGTCCAGCAGCACCGCGGCATGGCCGTGCATGTCGAAGTCCCAGCGCTTGATCAGGTTGAAACCTGGCAGTTGCTGCTCGGCAGCATTCAGCTGCGCGGCGACATAATCGGCAAAGGCGGCGTCGCCCTGGCTCGGGTCGCGGCTGATGACGAAGCTGGCTTCCTGGGCACCGCCGACGGCCGGCAGCTTGAAGATATTGATGCTCTGGTCCTGCCAGGCGTCAGGAATATCGAGATCGGCTTCTTGAATGCGATAGCTGGACAAGAGTTTGGCGTTCCATGCTGAAAGGGTGATTCGGAGAGTGGCAAATATTCAGGCAACCGCCGGCAACAATCAAGGAACCACTCGGCAACTCTGCCCAGCGGCCGCGGCCCCTCAGCGCGCTTCCAGGCAGGACGCATAGGCACGGGCGAAGCCTTGATCGAACTTGAGGGCCTGGGGCTCTTCGGGGTCGATGCTGACGTTCCACAGGGCCTGCTGCGGCACGTCGTAGCGGACCCAGCCGATGATCCCGCTGCCGGAGGTTTCGTAGAACAGCTGCAGGCTCAGCTGGTCGCCATCGTCGCGGTCGATCAGCAGCTTGAGGTGCTCCGGGGTAGTGAAGTCGCGGTAGGGAAAATCGCTGCTGCGTACCAGTTCGGTGAGGTAGCCGTAGCAACCCTTGCCCGGGTTCGATTCCTCCGCCAGGGCGGGCGTGGCCGCACAGGCGATCAGCAGGCCCAGGCCTGTCAGGTTCAGGTACCGCATGATTGCCCCTTGAGGGTGAGGGTTTCGACCTGGTCGTTCATCTCGATGCGCGCCAGCACCTGGCGGTCGTGAGACTCCTGGTACTCGCTGAAATTGTTGCGTTTGAGAATGTTCAGGGTGACCCGGATATGAGCGCCGGTGTTCTGGTACTCGCTGCGTTCCGGGCCCTGGGCGGCGCCGGTGAGTTCCACCAGCTGGCCGGCGGTCTTGAGGTAAAGAAAGCGCTGGTCCACTTCCACCAGCAGGCGCGGAGCCTTGGGCGCCACGCTGTAGTCCTCGCGGGCCAGGGAATAGCCGCAGAGCCAGGCGCCGGAACTGTCGTATTTCTGGCTGTGGAACCAGCTGAGGGCCTCGCGATAGCCGATCTGCTGCAGTCGCGAGTCGTTGCCGGCAGCGGCCGATGACAGGCCAAGGCTGAACAGGCAGCTCACAATCAGGGCAACTGAACCGGGGCTTGCAAGGCCGTGCAGCAGTGCGGCCCATGAAAGGGGGCTGTCAGTGGGGCGGGTCATCCTTGGCCTTAGATCAAAAATCGAACGATCGCGCATCCTAGCCACGCCAACGCGGCTTCGCAAGAACATCTACGGGCAAACGGCAGGCAAAAAAATAGGCACCCGATGCGCTCGGCGTGCCTATTTCCCCTGCGTGCTCCCGCTGCCGGGAGCGCGCTCAATGCTTATGGGTTGACGCTGTCTTTCAGCGACTTGCCCGGTTTGAATGCCACGGTGTTGCTGGCCTTGATCTTTACCGGCTCGCCGGTCTGCGGGTTCTTGCCGGTGCGGGCGCCACGGTGACGTTGCAGGAAGGTGCCAAAACCAACCAGGGTGACGCTGTCTTTGCGGTGCAGAGCCCCGGTGATCTCTTCAAGAATGGCGTTGAGCACGCGATTGGCCTGCTCTTTGGTCAGGTCCGCTTTTTCAGCAATGGCTGCGGCGAGTTCTGGTTTACGCATAGTGTGAAGCCTCTTTGACGGTTTTTTGTTGTTATGTCCGTGCTGTTCACGGGAACAGCGCCCAAGGCGCCGCAGGCTCTACGCTGCGGCAGACGGGTGTGAGGATGGCACGCGCTTGAGAGTGGCGCCAGTCTCCCCGCGACCTTTGTGGGGGCAAGAACCGGGTTATTCCGACAGAACGACCGGCATTTAAGCCAGCAACGCAGGAAGTTCCTTGTTCAGGGCCAGTTTCTCCATCACCGCGGCCCCGGTCAGGGCGTAGCCCAGCAACTGGCCATCGGCGTTGCGGCACAGGACCTTGATGTCGGCCCCCTGCCCTTCGGCGGTCCATACGCCTTCGGCCCCACGGGGCGGCGGCGACACCACCAGGGGGCAGACCGGAGTCTTGACGGTGATCGGCATGGGCCCGTAGCTGACCGCGGTCGGCTTGCCCGCCAGGGTCTGCGCCAGCGCCCGGGCGCAGCTCATCAGCGGCATCACGTACAGCAGGTTGAGCCCGTCGACCTCGGCGCAATCGCCCAGGGCGTAGATATTGGCGTGGGAGGTTTTCAGCTCGCGGTCCACCACCACTCCGCGATTGACCACCAGCCCGGCGGCAGCCGCCAGGTCGATGCGCGGGCGCAGGCCGATGGCCGAGACCACCAGGTCGCAGGCGATCACCTGGCCATCGGACAGGTGGGCTTCCAGACCGTCGGCGCTGCGCTGCAGGCGGTTGAGCACCGGGCCCAGGTGGAAGCGCGCGCCCAGGCTCTCCAGCCCGGCCTGGACCGCCGCCGCAGCGGCCGGGTGCAGCAGGGTCGGCATCACCTGCTCGCAAGGTGCCACCAGGTCCACGCTGTAGCCGCCGAGGATCAGGTCATTGGCGAACTCGCAGCCGATCAGCCCGGCGCCCAGCAGCAGCACCCGACGCTTGCCGGCCGCGGCGGCGCGAAAGCGCGCGTAGTCTTCCAGGTCATTGATAGGGAAAATCAGTTCGGATGCGTCGCCCTGCACCGGCACCCGCACGGTTTCCGCGCCCCAGGCCAGGATCAGGTCGCGATAGGCCACCGCTTCCTCGCCGATCCACAGGCGCTTGTGGCCCGGGTCGATGCCGCTGATGCGGGTGTGGGTGCGGACCTCGGCCTTGAGCTGCTCGGCCATGGCGCCGGGCTCGGCCATGCTCAGGCCGTCGGCGTCCTTGTTCTTGCCGAAGCCGGTGGACAGCATCGGCTTGGAGTAGGAACGGCCATCGTCGGCAGTGATTAACAGCAGCGGCGTCTCGCTGTCGAGCTTGCGAAACTCCCGGGCCAGGTTGTAACCCGCCAGGCCCGTCCCCACGATCACTACCGGTGCGCTCATTCCCTGCTCCTTGTTATTGGTTGTTCAAGCCACAAAAGTCGATCAAGCGATCTCGATCATTTCGAAATCCATCTTGCCCACGCCGCAGTCCGGGCAGAGCCAGTCCGCGGGCACATCTTCCCAACGGGTACCCGGCAAAATACCGTCGTCCGGCCAGCCTTCCGCTTCGTTGTAAATCAGGCCGCAGACCACACATTGCCACTTTTTCATTGATGCATTTCCTCAAGGGTTCAGGCTTCGCCGGTGGGTCGGTCGATGGATCGACTCTAGAAGGCCACGCTGATCAGCGTCCGGCACTGGGGTTTTTTACTGATCACTACCGGCAGATGCAAGCACGTTCGTGCCGCCGGGCGTGCTGGATCAATCAAAACCGGCGATCGCCATGCTAAGCTCGCCGCCTCATTTGCTGCCAATACAGACCCACTGTGCCGCACTCAATGCCCCCCGCCCCGGCCCCCACCTGGCTGGTGCAAAGCCGTTTGTCCCCCTTCCCCGGCGCAGCCGTTGCCAACTGGCTGTTCGATGAAGGGTCGCTGACCCGGCGCCTGACCCGGCTGTCCCACAACGCCTTCAGCGTCACCCCGCTGGTGCAAGAGTGGCAAACCCTGCGCGACGACGAATGCGCCGCCCTGGGCCTGCCCGAACAGAGCGAAGGCTGGGTGCGCGAGGTGTACCTGCGCGGGCACGGCCAGGCCTGGGTGTTCGCCCGTAGCGTCGCCGCCCGCAGCGCCCTGCTCGAAGGCGGCCTGAATATCGACGAACTGGGCAGCCGCTCCCTGGGCGAGTTGCTGTTCTGCGACCAGGCCTTTACCCGCCAGCCCATCGAAGTCTGCCGCTACCCCCGGCACTGGCTGCCCGCCGAAGTTGCCGACAACGGCCTGTGGGGCCGGCGCTCACGCTTTGACCGCGGCCCCCTGAGCCTGCTGGTGGCGGAAATATTCCTGCCCAGCCTGTGGACCGCCATAGATGCCCGACCGGAGGCCTGCTGATGTACCTGAGCCTGCTCAAATCCCTCAATCGCCTGCACCCGCGGGCCTGGGACTTCCTGCAACTGGCGCGCATGGACAAGCCCATCGGCATCTATCTGCTGCTGTGGCCAACCCTGGTGGCGCTGTGGATCGCCGCCGAGGGCCAGCCGTCCCTGAGCCATGTGCTGATCTTCACCTTCGGGGTGGTGCTGACCCGCGCCGGCGGCTGCGCCATCAACGATTTCGCCGACCGCAAGGTGGACGGCCAGGTCAAGCGCACCGACCAGCGGCCCCTGGCCACCGGCAAGGTCAGCGCCAAGGAGGCCCTGGCACTGTTCGCGGTACTGATGGGCGCCGCCTTCCTGCTGGTGCTGTGCACCAACGCCACCACGGTCTGGCTGTCGTTCGGCGCCCTGGCCCTGGCCGCCTGCTACCCCTTCATGAAGCGCTACACCTATTACCCACAGGTGGTGCTGGGGGCGGCGTATTCCTGGGGCATCCTGATGACCTTCACCGCGCAGAACGGCGAACTGCCGGCCACCGCGTGGCTGCTGTACATCGCCAACCTGCTGTGGACCGTGGGCTACGACACTTACTACGCCATGACCGACCGCGATGACGACCTGAAAATCGGGGTCAAGTCCACGGCGATCCTGTTCGGCGATGCCGACCGGGTAATCATTCTGACCCTGCAGGGCCTGTCCCTGGGCTGCCTGCTGCTGGCCGGGGCACGGTTCAACCTGGGGGGCTGGTTCCACCTGGGGCTGGCGGTGGCGGCGGCGTGTTTCGCCTGGGAGTTCTGGTACACCCGGGATCGCGACCGGATGAAGTGCTTCAAGGCCTTCCTGCACAACCACTGGGCGGGCCTGGCGATCTTTGTCGGGGTGGTGCTGGATTACGCATTGCGCTAGACCGTCAAGCAAGGCCCTGCGGGCCTTTTCGCAGCTTCGCCATGGCTCGGCAGCGGCTACAGGGATCGGTGTAGCCGCTGCCGCAAGCTGCGAATGGCCCGGAGGGCGGCGGGAGGTCAGTCGGATTTGGCGACCTTCCAGGCGCCGTCCATCTTGCCTTCGCCGCTCATGTCACCGGCCTTCTTGTCCATCACGAAGCCGTACAGCGGCTTGCCGTCGTAGGCCCACTGCATCTTGCCGTCGTCACGCTTGATCACCGTCCACTTGCCCATGGCCTTGTCACTGCCCTCGGCCATCAGCGGCGGCCAGTTGGCAGCGCATTTGTCATTGCACATGGACTTGCCGTCGGCATCCTTGGCAAAGGTGTAGAGGGTCATGCCCTTGTGGTCCACCAGCACACCGTCCTTGCTCATCGCCGGGTCGGCGGCCAGGGCGAATGTCGGCAGGGCCAGGGCAGCGCCTACCAAAAGGACTTTCAACGATTGCTTGAACAGAGTCATGGAAACCTTCTTTTGTGGTTGTCAGGAATCGGACTCAAAGCTTAGTCGACGAAGCAGCGCCCCGCCCCGCGACCTGAAATACTGTCACACGACTGCAATAATTCCGTTATCTAATGCGGCGCAAGACAGTTAAATGACAAGAGGTTCAAGCATGGTTGGCAGAAGCATTCTGATCGTTGACGACGAAGCGCCTATTCGCGAAATGATCGCCGTTGCGTTGGAAATGGCCGGCTATGACTGCATGGAGGCAGAGAACTCTCAGCAGGCCCATGCCATCATCGTCGACCGCAAGCCGGACCTGATCCTGCTGGACTGGATGCTGCCCGGTACTTCCGGCATCGAGCTGGCGCGGCGCCTCAAGCGCGACGAGCTGACCGGGGACATCCCGATCATCATGCTCACCGCCAAGGGCGAAGAGGACAACAAGATCCAGGGCCTGGAAGTCGGCGCCGACGACTACATCACCAAGCCGTTCTCCCCGCGCGAACTGGTGGCCCGCCTCAAGGCCGTGCTGCGCCGTGCCGGCCCTACCGATGGCGAAGCGCCAATCGAAGTCGGCGGCCTGCTGCTGGACCCCATCAGCCACCGGGTGACCATCGACGGCAAGCCCGCGGAAATGGGCCCTACCGAATACCGCCTGCTGCAGTTCTTCATGACCCACCAGGAGCGTGCCTACACCCGTGGCCAGCTGCTGGACCAGGTCTGGGGCGGCAACGTGTACGTCGAGGAACGCACCGTGGACGTGCATATCCGCCGGCTGCGCAAGGCCCTGGGCGATGCCTACGAGAATCTGGTACAAACCGTGCGCGGCACCGGCTATCGTTTTTCCACCAAGGCCTGACGGCAGCGGCAAGCAAAGAGCGGCACGCCGATGAGTGACCGCTTCAACACTTGCAGCTTGGAGCTGCGCCACCCTCCACGGACGTGTTTCAAGTGAATCAAAACTGGCATGGCACCCTGATTCGCCACATGTTGCTGTTGATCACCGGCTGCCTGCTGGTGGGCCTGATCAGCGGCTACTACGGCTGGAGCCTGGCCGCCGGCCTGGGCATCTACCTGGCCTGGACCCTCAAGCAGTTGCTGCGCCTGCACGAATGGCTGCGCCTGCATCAACCCGACGAAGCGCCCCCCGACGGCTATGGCCTGTGGGGCGAGGTGTTCGACAGCATCTACCACCTGCAACGCCGCGATCAGCGGGTGCGCGGGCGCTTGCAGGCGGTGATCGACCGGGTCCAGGAGTCCACCGCGGCCCTTAAGGACGCGGTGATCATGCTCGACAGCGACGGCAACCTGGAATGGTGGAACCGCGCCGCCGAGACCCTGCTGGGGCTCAAGACCCCCCAGGACAGCGGCCAGCCGGTGACCAACCTGGTGCGCCATCCGCGCTTCAAGGAATACTTCGAGCAGGACAACTACGCCGAGCCGCTGGAAATCCCCTCCCCGGCCAACGACCGGGTACGCATCCAGCTCTATATCACCCGCTACGGCAACAACGAGCACCTGATGCTGGTGCGCGACGTAACCCGCATCCACCAGTTGGAACAGATGCGCAAGGACTTCATCGCCAACGTCTCCCACGAGCTGCGCACACCGCTGACGGTGATCTGCGGCTACCTGGAGACCCTGCTGGACAACGTCGAGGAAGTGAACCCGCGCTGGAGCCGCGCTCTGCAGCAGATGCAGCAGCAAGGCGGACGCATGCAGACCTTGCTCAACGACCTGCTGTTGCTGGCCAAGCTGGAGGCCACGGACTACCCGTCGGACAACCAGCCAGTGCCCATCGACGTGCTGCTGCAATCGATCAAGAGCGACGCCCAGGCGCTGTCCGGGGAACGCAACCAGCGCATCACCCTGGAAGCCGATGCCTCGGTACAACTCAAGGGCAGCGAGGCGGAGCTGCGCAGCGCCTTCTCCAACCTGGTGTTCAACGCAGTGAAATACACCCCGGCCGAAGGCAATATCCGCATTCGCTGGTGGGGCGACGAACAGGGGGCGCACCTGAGCGTGCAGGACTCGGGGATCGGCATCGACAACAAGCACCTGCCGCGCCTCACCGAACGCTTCTATCGGGTGGATTCGAGCCGCAACTCCAACACCGGCGGCACCGGCCTGGGCCTGGCCATCGTCAAGCATGTGCTGCTGCGCCACCGTGCGCGCCTGGAGATCAGCAGCGTGCTGGGCCACGGCAGCACCTTCACCTGCCATTTCGTTCCGGCCCAAGTGAAGAAAAACCGCACCCAGAGCCTGACCGACCAGCGCTGACAGCCACTCGCCCCTAGGCAATTGCCCTGTCAGCCGCTACATTGCGTAACTTGTGCCTGCCTTTCAGGCACCGCATTTCCTTCCTTTTCGAATACACGGAACCCGCAAAACTCCATCATGGACCCTTCCCCTGGTTTTACCCTCGCGTCTCTTTTCGCCGACTTCGGCATGATTCTTTTTGCTCTGATCCTGGTCCTGCTCAACGGCTTTTTCGTTGCGGCGGAGTTCGCCATGGTCAAGCTGCGCTCGACCCGGGTCGAGGCCATTGCCCACAAGAACGGCTGGCGCGGGCAGATCCTGCGCACCGTGCACAGCCAGCTCGACGCCTACCTCTCGGCCTGCCAGCTGGGCATCACCCTGGCCTCCCTGGGCCTGGGCTGGGTCGGTGAGCCGGCCTTCGCCCATCTGCTGGAACCGCTGCTGGGCGCGGTGGGCGTGAGCTCCCCGGAAGTGATCCGCGGCGTGTCGTTCTTTACCGCGTTCTTCATCATTTCCTACCTGCACATCGTGGTCGGCGAGCTGGCGCCCAAATCCTGGGCGATCCGCAAGCCGGAGCTGCTGTCGCTGTGGACGGCGGTGCCGCTGTACCTGTTCTACTGGCTGATGTACCCGGCCATCTACCTGCTCAACGCCAGCGCCAACACCATCTTGCGCATCGCCGGCCAGGGCGAGCCCGGCCCGCACCACGAACACCACTACAGCCGTGAAGAGCTCAAGCTGATCCTGCACTCCAGCCGCGGACAGGACCCCAGTGACCAGGGCATGCGCGTACTGGCCTCGGCAGTGGAAATGGGCGAACTGGAAGTGGTGGACTGGGCCAATTCCCGGGAAGACCTGATCAGCGTCGAGTTCAACGCGCCGCTCAAGGAAATCCTCGCCCTGTTCCGCCGCCACAAGTTCAGCCGCTACCCGGTCTACGACAGCGAGCGCAACGAATTCGTCGGCCTGCTGCACATCAAGGACCTGCTGCTGGAACTGGCGGCCCTGGACCACATTCCCGAGTCGTTCAACCTGGCCGAGCTGACCCGCCCGCTGGAGCGCGTATCCCGGCACATGCCGCTGTCGCAGTTGCTGGAGCAGTTCCGCAAGGGCGGCTCGCACTTCGCCCTGGTGGAAGAAGCCGACGGCAAGGTCATTGGCTACCTGACCATGGAAGACGTGCTTGAAGTGCTGGTGGGCGATATCCAGGACGAACACCGCAAGACCGAGCGCGGCATCCTGGCCTACCAGCCGGGCAAGCTGCTGGTGCGCGGTGACACCCCGCTGTTCAAGGTGGAACGCCTGCTGGGCATCGACCTGGACCATATCGAGGCCGAAACCCTCGCCGGCCTGGTGTACGAAACCCTGAAACGGGTGCCGGAAGAGGAAGAAGTACTGGAGGTCGAAGGCCTGCGCATCATCATCAAGAAGATGAAGGGACCGAAGATCATCCTGGCCAAGGTGCTGATGCTGGATTGACGGCCCTTTCGCCGCCAAGCCGGCTCCTACGGGCAGGTTATTGGTTGCCCAGGGCAAAATTCGGCAAATCCCCCAGGGGCTGGTTGAACTGATAGGGAATCGACACCAGCCCCAAACCGGTATTGCGCTGCACCACGAAATGCAGGTGCGGCCCACTGCTGTTGCCGGTGTTGCCCGACAACCCCAGGGCGCTGCCCACCGCCACCCGCTGGCCCTCGCGCACGCTGACCGAACCCTGCTTGAGGTGCAGGTACACGCCCATGGTGCCGTCGTCGTGCAGCACCCGGACGAAATTGCCCGCCGGGTTATTGCCCCGCCCGTTCTGGGCGTTCTCGGTCTTCACCACCACCCCGCCCCGGGCGGCAATGATCGGCGTACCCACCGGCATGGCGATATCCATCGCATAGCGGCTCTTGGGGCTGAAATGGCTGTATTGGCCGTTGGCGCCCTGGGTCAGGCGAAACGGCCCGCCACGCCAGGGCAGCGGGTAGCGATAGGCCTGGGTGGCGCCTGCCGGATCCCCCAGGGAATAACGGAACCTGGGGGCATAGCTTAGAGGCTGGTCGGCGCGAATCGCCGTGAGCAGCGCCAGGCGCTGCCTGCTGCGGGCCGGCAGCACCTGGCGGATCGGCTGCCCCGGAGCGCCGCTGACATTGTTCAACCCGGCAAAGCTCAATTCCACTTCCACTGGGGCATACAGGTCATTGCGCACATACACCGCATCCACCCCCCTGTGCTTCTGGATATCCAGGCGCACCTGGTGCTCAAGGTGCTCCACCATGCGGTCGCGGAACACGAACGCCTGGGCCCCCGGCGAAGGTCGGTCGCTGTAGGAGACCACGCCATTGGCGTCGATGGACTTGTACACAGTCATCGCCGCCAGCGACGTGGCGGCTAAAGACAATCCACAGAAAAACAGCAGGCGCACAAACATTCGGCAGCTTCTTGGCAGAGGGTGGAATCACGCTAGCAGCCTGATATGGAGCTTGTATGAATCAGGCGGGCGCCAGGGGTTCAATGCCGCCAGCGCCGAAGTGGATGTCCACCCCCAGTTGCGCCGCCTCGCAGAGGTTGACCAGCGCATCGAGGGAGAACTTGTTGATCTTGCCGCTGAGCACATCGTTGAGCCGGGGCTGAGTGATATTGAGGCGCTTGGCCGCCTCCTTCTGCGACCCCCCCCAGGCCTGCACGGTCTTGCCCAGTTCCAGCATCAGCTTGGCCCGCAGGCGCATGTTGGCGGCCTCCTGGGGGGTGGCTTCAAGGGCATCCCAAACACTGGCAAAGCGCTGTTTGATCGGTTGGTCAGTCATGGCGTGAACCTGTTTCCTGGTATCTGGCACGAGCCAGCTCTATATCCCGCGCCTCGGTCTTGCGGGTGGTCTTGCGCACCGCGTGCAGCACATAAATGGCCGCGGCCCGCCGGACCACATAGAACAGCCGAAACGCCCCTGAATCCTCATGGATCCTGATCTCGAAAACGCCCGGGCCAATGGTTTTCACCGACCTGCAATCGTAGGGCTGTTCACCCTGCTGCAGCAGATCCAGCTGGAAACCGGCGGCCCGACGGGCATCTTCAGGGAACGCCCTGAGATCCCGCAGCGCGCTCCCGACAAACACCACATCCTTGTGCCTGGGCATCGAACCTCTCCTGTTAATGACCAGGAACAAGGCTAATCAACACGGCCAGGACCCGCCGCGCCGGGTTGTTTCAAGGCATGGCCGCAAGAGATGAGCAACAAAGAGCGCCCCTTGAAATCTATATCCAAACAGATATAAATCAAGCGCAAAGAAATTAACCTGACGTACGGCAGAGAGTGCCGAGGGGGACGGCGCACGCCTTGTGGCTTGAGGGTTACGGCCTATGTTGCGAGTTGCTCGCTCGATAGCGGGATGACGCGGCAGCCCGCCTCGGCGGCCGGCAAAAGCCCGTAGTGGAAAAGTGTTTTCAGCAGATTTCCGCTGCGTCCCATCACCGTAGGAGCCGGCTTGCTGGCAAAGAGGCCTTCAGGCCTTGTGCTGCCCTTACGGGCGCCTTCGCTGGCAAGCCAGCTCCTACACAGCAAGAGGGTGTTCTCGCGGCTTACGCACCTGCCACCGTAGGAGCCGGCTTGCCGGCGAAGAAGCCTTCAAGTCTTGTGCTGCCCTTGCGGGCGCCATCGCTGGCAAGCCAGCTCCTACACAGCAAGAAGGTGTTCTCGCGGCTTACACACCTGCCACCGTAGGAGCCGGCTTGCCGGCGAAGAGGCCTTCAAGCCTTGTGCTGCCCTTGCGGGCGCCTTCGCTGGCAAGCCAGCTCCTACACAGCAAGAAGGTGTTCTCGCGGCTTACGCACCTGCCACCGTAGGAGCCGGCTTGCCGGCGAAGAGGCCTTCAAGCCTTGTACTGCCCTTGCGGGCGCCTTCGCTGGCAAGCCAGCTCCTACAGCGAGGCGGCTGGCAAGGATCAGGCGCCGGGAACGAAGTGCTTCTGTGCGGTGCCGCGGGCGATCAGGCGGGAGATGTAGTCGAGCTTCTGGGCATCCTGGTCCACGAAACGGAAAGTCAGCTGCAGCCACTCGCTGTCCGGCTTGGGTTCAAAGGCCACCACCGCATGCAGGTAGCCATTGAGCCGCGCCACTTCGGCGTTGTCGCCCTGCTCCAGGTCCAGCACCGCGCTCTCCAGCACCTGGGGCAGGCTGTCGGTGCGCTTCACCACCAGCAAGGCTTCCTTGATGCTCAGGGCCTTGATCACACACTGCTGGTTGCCGCTGGACAGCCGCAGCTGGCCCTGGCCACGACCACCACCGGCCGCTGCCGCAGGCGCCGGGGCCTTGACCGGAGGGCTGTTGAGCAAACCGCGGGCCGGCGCTGCTGCCGCTGGAGCTGGAGCCGGGGCGGCAGCCGCCGGTTTGGCGAACGGATTGACCGGAGCCGAAGCCGCCCCCACCACCGCCGGCTTGCCGCCGGTCAGGGCGCTCAGGGAGTCGTTGCCAAAGGCCGAGTTCATCTTGGTCGGCGCGCTGTTCATCAAGGTGTCGAGCTTGCCGACCTTGTTCAGCGCCTGCTTGACCTTGGTCAGCAGCTGTTCGTTGGTAAAAGGCTTGCTCACATAACCGGAAACCCCGGCCTGGATCGCCTGCACCACGTTTTCCTTGTCGCCCCGGCTGGTGACCATGATGAACGGCATGGCCTTCAGCGCATCTTGCTCACGGCACCAGGTCAGCAGCTCAAGGCCGGACATTTCCGGCATTTCCCAGTCGCACAGGACCAGGTCGAAGGCTTCACGGGCGAGCATCGCCTGGGCCTTCTTGCCATTGATCGCGTCTTCGATCTTGATGCCAGGGAAGTAGTTGCGCAGGCACTTCTTCACCAGGTCACGAATGAACGAAGCGTCATCCACCACCAACACACTTACCTTACTCATCGACCACCCCTTTAAAAATCCCGGCAAGCATAACGCTGGCTGATGGCACTTTGCCAAAACTCTTCAGTCACGCCGGGACTTTTCGTTCGCGGGTGCTGCTTTTCAATTTCCAGGAGCACAAACAAAAACGCCCGGCCAAAAGGCCGGGCGCTCTTCTCGGGCACTCTTACTTATCGTCAGTTTCATCCGGAACATTAGCGGATTCGCCACTGGTACCTTCAACTTCCTGCTTCATGCGCTTGAGCCCAAGGTGACGAACATCGGTGCCGCGCACCAGATAAATCACCAGCTCGGAAATGTTGCGCGCGTGGTCGCCGATCCGCTCCAGCGAACGCAGCACCCAGATAATGCTCAGAACCCGCGAGATAGAGCGTGGGTCTTCCATCATGTAGGTGGCCAGCTCACGCAGCGCGGTCTTGTATTCGCGATCGATGATCTTGTCGTACTGGGCCACCGAAAGCGCCAGGTCGGCATCGAAGCGGGCAAAGGCGTCCAGGGCATCGCGCACCATGTTGCGCACCTGATCGCCGATATGCCGCACTTCCACGTAGCCACGCGGGGCCTCGCCCTCTTCGCAGAGCTGGATGGCCCGGCGGGCGATCTTGGTGGCTTCGTCGCCGATGCGCTCCAGGTCGATCACCGACTTGGAGATGCTGATGATCAAACGCAGGTCCGAGGCCGCCGGCTGGCGACGGGCGAGAATGCGCAGGCATTCCTCGTCGATATTGCGTTCCATCTGGTTGATCTGGTCGTCGATCTCGCGCACCTGCTGGGCCAGGCCGGAGTCGGCCTCGATCAGCGCGGTGACCGCGTCATTGACTTGTTTCTCCACCAGCCCGCCCATGGCCAGCAGGTGGCTGCGCACCTCTTCCAGCTCGGCATTGAACTGCTGGGAGATATGGTGAGTAAGGCCTTCCTTCGAAATCATCGTGTTCGCTCCGCGAAAGTTGCAAGCTTCAAGCCGCAAGCTTCAAGCAGTTAAATATTGATCCGGATACCGCCGCTGTCTTGCCGCTTGAAGCCTGCGGCTTGCAGCTGCTTTCTAGCCGTAACGCCCGGTGATGTAGTCTTCGGTCTGCTTCTTCGCCGGGTTGGTGAACAGCGTGTCGGTGTCGCCGAACTCCACCAGTTTGCCCATGTACATGAAGGCGGTGTAGTCGGAAACCCGCGCCGCCTGCTGCATGTTGTGGGTCACGATGACGATGGTGAACTTGGACTTGAGCTCATAGATCAGCTCCTCGACCTTCAGGGTCGAGATCGGGTCCAGGGCCGAGCAGGGCTCGTCCAGCAGCAGCACTTCCGGTTCCACGGCGATGGTCCGGGCGATCACCAGACGCTGTTGCTGACCGCCGGACAGGCCCAGGGCCGAATCGTGCAGGCGGTCCTTGACCTCGTCCCACAGCGCCGCGCCCTTGAGGGCCCACTCCACGGCTTCGTCGAGCACGCGCTTCTTGTTGATGCCCTGGATGCGCAGGCCGTAGACCACGTTTTCATAGATGGTCTTGGGGAACGGGTTGGGCTTCTGGAACACCATGCCGACCCGGCGACGCAGCTCGGCCACGTCTTCGCCCTTGCGATAGATGTTGTTGCCGTAGAGGTTGATCGCACCCTCTACGCGGCAGCCGTCCACCAGGTCGTTCATGCGGTTGAAAGTGCGCAGCAGGGTCGACTTGCCGCAACCGGACGGGCCGATGAAGGCGGTCACGCGCTGCTTGGGGATGTTCATGCTGACGTCGAACAGCGCCTGTTTCTCGCCGTAGTACAGGCTCAGGCCGGGCACTTCGATGGCCACGGTTTCCTGTTCCAGGCTCAGGCTCTGCTTGTCGCGGCCCAGGGCGGACATGTTGATGCCATGAGTGTGTGCTTCGTGTTGCATGGGATGCTCCCTGTGCTACCAATTCGTTTGTCGTGAACCGCAGGCATCGGGCCTGCGGCGACATCATTCTGTTTGTAGGAGCCGGCTTGCCGGCGAAGAGGCCTGCAGGCCTTGTGTTGCCCTTGCGGACGCCTTCGCTGGCAAGCCAGCTCCTACGCAAGCCAGCGTCCACACAAGCCAGCCGATCAGCTGTCCAGTGCCTTGTATTTCTCGCGCAGGTGGTTACGGATCCACACCGCCGACAGGTTCAGGGTGGCGATCACCAGCACCAGCAGCAGCGCGGTGGCGTACACCAGCGGCCGCGCCGCCTCGACGTTGGGGCTCTGGAAGCCGACGTCGTAGATGTGGAAGCCCAGGTGCATGATCTTCTGGTCCAGGTGCAGGTACGGGTAGTTGCCGTCCAGCGGCAGCGACGGCGCCAGCTTCACCACGCCCACCAGCATCAGCGGCGCTACTTCACCGGCAGCGCGGGCGACCGCGAGGATCATCCCGGTCATCATCGCCGGGCTGGCCATGGGCAGGACGATCTTCCACAGGGTCTCGGCCTTGGTCGCACCCAGGGCCAGGGACCCTTCGCGCACGGTGCGGGGAATCCGCGCCAGGCCTTCTTCGGTGGCCACGATCACCACCGGCACCGCCAGCAGCGCCAGGGTCAGGGAAGCCCAGAGCAGGCCCGGGGTGCCGAAGGTCGGCGCCGGCAAGGCTTCGGGGAAGAACAGGCGGTCCACGGAGCCGCCCAGCACGTAGACGAAGAAGCCCAGGCCGAACACGCCGTAGACGATGGCCGGAACCCCCGCCAGGTTGTTCACCGCAATGCGGATCACCCGGGTCAGGGTGTTCTGCTTGGCATATTCACGCAGGTAGACCGCTGCCAGCACGCCGAACGGGGTGACGATCATGGCCATGATCAGGGTCATCATCACGGTGCCGAAAATGGCCGGGAAAATGCCGCCCTCGGTGTTGGCTTCGCGCGGGTCATCGCTGAGGAACTCCCAGACCTTGCTGAAGTAGAAGCCGATCTTGGTGAAGGTGCCCATGGCGTTCGGCTGGTAGGCGTGCACCACCTTGCCCAGGCCGATCTCCACTTCCTTGCCGTTGGCATCACGGGCGGTCAGGCTGTCGCGGTTGAACTGGGCGTGCAGGTCGCTCAGGCGCGCCTCGATGTCCTGGTAGCGGGCGTTGAGTTCGGCGCGCTCGGCATCCATGTCGGCCTGGGCCGCGGCATCCAGCTTGCCGTCCAGCTCCAGCTTGCGGCCGTGCAGGCGGATGCGTTCCAGGCCGGCGTTGATGGCGCCGATGTCGGATTTCTCCAGGGTCTTGAGCTGGGCGGCCAGCTTGTTCACCCGGTCGATCCGCGCTTGCAGCTCGGGCCAGGCGGCTTCGCCTTCGGCGATCACCTTGCCGCTTTCCTTCACGTTGACCAGGTAGCCGTAGAAGTTGCCCCACTCACGGCGCTCGATGGCCATCAGCTCTTTGGGGTAGCTCTGGTTGGTCAGCCACTCGCCGACGATCCAGGTGAAGTCGTTGCCGTTCAGGTCACGGTTACCGACCTTGATCAGCTCGCGGGTCATGAACTCCGGGCCCTGGTCGGGCACCGGCAGGCCGGCACTCTTCAGGCGCGCCCGGGGCACTTCTTCCTTCTGCACCACTTCACCGATGACCAGGTGGTTGGCCTGGCCCGGAACGTCGTAGTTGGCGTGCACCAGGTCGGCCGGCCAGAAGTGGCCGAGGCCACGCACAGCGATCACCGCCAGCAGGCCAATGGTCATGATGACCGCGATGGACACCGCGCCACCGCTGATCCAGACGCCGGGGGCGCCGCTCTTGAACCAGTCTTTTAGGGAGTTCTGTTTCACAGACTTCTACCTTTCTTAAAGCGACGAGTATTTCTTGCGCAGACGCTGACGGATCAGCTCGGCGAGGGTGTTCATGATGAAGGTGAACAGCAGCAGCACCAGCGCCGAGAGGAACAGCACGCGGTAGTGGCTGCCGCCGACTTCCGATTCGGGCATTTCCACCGCGACGTTGGCGGCCAGGGTGCGCAGGCCTTCGAACAGGTTCATTTCCATGACCGGGGTGTTGCCGGTGGCCATCAGCACGATCATGGTCTCGCCCACGGCGCGGCCCATGCCGATCATCAGCGCCGAGAAGATCCCCGGGCTGGCGGTGAGGATCACCACCCGCGTCATGGTCTGCCACGGCGTGGCGCCCAGGGCCAGGGAGCCCAGGGTCAAGCCCCGCGGCACGCTGAACACGGCGTCTTCGGCGATCGAGTAGATGTTCGGGATCACCGCAAAGCCCATGGCCAGGCCCACTACCAGGGCGTTGCGCTGGTCGTAGGTGATGCCTAAGTCGTGAGAGATCCACATGCGCATGTCACCGCCGAAGAACCAGTTCTCCATGAACGGGCTCATGTACAGCGAGAGGAAACCGACGAAGATGATCACCGGGATCAGGATCGCGCTTTCCCAGCCGTCCGGCACTTTCAGGCGCAGGGATTCGGGCAGACGGCTCCAGGCGAAACCGGCCACCAGGATGCCGATCGGCAGCAGGAGCAGCAGGCTGAAGATGCCCGGCAAGTGGCCTTCGACATAAGGCGCGAGGAACAGGCCGGCGAAGAAACCGAGGATCACCGTCGGCATCGCTTCCATCAGCTCGATCACCGGCTTGACCTTGCGGCGCATGCCCGGGGCCATGAAGTAGGCGGTGTAGATCGCAGCCGCCACCGCCAATGGCGCCGCCAGCAGCATGGCGTAGAACGCCGCCTTCAGGGTGCCGAAGGTCAGGGGCGAGAGGCTCAGCTTGGGTTCGAAATCGGTGTTGGCCGCGGTGGATTGCCAGACGTATTTAGGCTCGTCGTAGTTCTCGTACCAGACCTTGCTCCACAGCGCGCTCCAGGACACTTCCGGGTGCGGGTTGTCGAGCACCAGGGGCTGCAGCTTGCCGCCGGCCTCGACGATCACCCGGTTGGCCCGTGGCGACAGGCCGAACAGGCCCTGGCCGTCTACCACCTGGTCCACCAGCAGGGTGCGGTGGGCGGTGCTGTGGAACACCCCGAGCTTGCCGGCGGCGTCCAGGGCAACGAAGCCCTTGCGACGCTCTTCGGCGGTGATTTCAACAATGGGCGCGGTGCCCATCTGGAAGGTGCGGATCTGCTTCAGGCGCAGCTCGCCGTCCGGGTCGCGGGCCATGAACCACTGGGCCAGGCCGCCCTTGGAGGTACCGATGATCAGCGAGATGCCGCCCACCAGCTGGGTACTGGCGGTGACTTCGGTATCGGCGTCTTCCAGCAGTTTGTAGCGACCGTTGAGGCTCTTGTCCCGCAGGCTGAAAACGTCGGCCTGGGCGCGCCCATTGACCACGTACAGCCACTGCTGGCGCGGGTCGATGTACATGGCCTTGACCGGCTCGGTCATCTGCGGCAGCTCGATGCGGCTCTGCTCGCTGGTGACCTCGCCGGTCATCATGTTTTCTTCGCGAGTCAGTTTCAGCACATGCAGTTGCGCACCGGTGGAACCGGCAACGATCAGCGACGAATCGGTGGCATTGAGGTTAACGTGCTCCAGCACGCCACCCTGCTCGTTGAGGGTGATGGGGGTTTCGCCGTAGGGGTACTCGATGGCCGGCGAGATGGTCTTCTTGCCGTCCGGGTAGCTGACCTTGTAGGTGTGGCGGAACACCAGGGCCTGGCCGTTGGACAGGCCGACCACCACCAGCGGGTTGCCGGGCTGGTCCTTGCCGATGGAGGTGACGCTGGCGCCCGCCGGGATTGGCAGGTCGACCTTGCGCAGCTCGGCGCCACTGTCGATGTCGAAGAACAGCGCCTGGCCCTTGTCGGAGACGCGCATGCCAACCTGGTTCTGCTCTTCGAGGGAGAACAACAGCGGCTTGCCGGCGTCCTGCATCCAGGCGGGCGTCAGAGGGTCCTTGGCGGTCAGCTCGGCGCCCTGGAACAGCGGCGCGACGACGTAGGCGAGGAAGAAGAAGATCAGGGTGATAGCACCCAGTACCGCGAGGCCGCCGACAAGGACGTACCAACGGGTCAGGCGGTCTTTGAGCGCGCGGATGCGGCGCTTGCGTTGCAGTTCAGGCGTATTGAAGTCAATGCGCTTGGGGGGAGAAGTCGTAGTCATGGTGGAGTTGGCCAGATCATTCATGCGCACACCCTAGCGATCCTGTATGACAGAAAGATGACAATGCAGTGACGCAACAAATCCGCCGCATAGCAGGGCTGGCAGCGGACAGAAAAATGAGGTTGCAGGAGCCGGCTGGCCGGCGCACCGGCCTTGAGCCTGGGTCGCCCTTTCGGGCGCTTACGCCGCCCGGCCAACTCCTACGAAAACGAGAAGGTCCGGGGAACCCGGACCTTCGGCGGCGGCTTATGCGCCTTCTTTCAAGCCCAGGTCAGCCAGGGCCTTGGCGGCCACCTTGGCTGGCAGTGGGATGTAGCCGTCTTTGACCACCACTTCCTGGCCTTGCTTGGACAGGACCAGTTTCACGAACTCGGCTTCCAGCGGAGCCAGAGGCTTGTTCGGGGCCTTGTTGACGTAAACGTAGAGGAAGCGCGACAGCGGGTACTTGCCGTTCAGGGCGTTTTCTTCGGTGTCTTCGATGAAGTCGCTGCTGCCTTTCTTGGCCAGGGCCACGGTCTTCACGCTGGCGGTCTTGTAGCCGATGCCCGAGTAGCCGATGCCGTTCAGCGAGGAGCTGATGGATTGCACCACCGACGCCGAACCAGGCTGTTCGTTGACGTTAGGCTTGTAGTCGCCTTTGCACAGGGCTTCTTCCTTGAAGTAGCCGTAGGTGCCGGATACCGAGTTGCGACCGAACAGCTGAACCGGCTTGTTGGCCAGGTCGCCCTTCACGCCCAGGTCGCCCCAGGTCTTCACTTCTTCCTTGGCGCCGCACAGACGAGTCGAGGAGAAGATCGCATCGACCTGTTCCATGGTCAGGTGCTGGATCGGGTTGTCCTTGTGCACGAACACGGCCAGGGCGTCCACGGCCACCGGGATAGCGGTTGGCTTGTAGCCGTACTTCTGCTCGAAGGCCGCCAGTTCGGTGTCCTTCATCTTGCGGCTCATAGGGCCCAGGTTGGAGGTGCCTTCGGTCAGCGCGGGTGGCGCGGTGGCGGAGCCGGCGGCCTGAATCTGAATGTTGACGTTCGGGTATTCCTTTTTGTAGTTCTCGGCCCACAGGGTCATCAGGTTCGCCAAGGTATCGGAACCGACGCTGGACAGGTTGCCCGACACACCAGTGGTCTTGGTGTAGCTCGGGATAGCAGGGTCAACAGCGGCAACCGCGTGGGCAGTCGCAACGCCAGCGGCGACAAAGGTCATTGCCGCCATCAAACGCTTCAGTTTCATGCCTTACTCCTAGCAGATAGGGTGTGTTAAGTCGGGGCCAAGTATCTGTAGGCCGTGTGAACACTCTATGTCCGGAATATGACAATTAGATGAAAGGCCAGCATTCCTGAACGGAAGCTGGCCTTTCTTTGTTCGGCGATAAAAACCTCTGTAGCCGCTGCCGCAGGCTGCAATCGACCCGCAGGGTCGCGGCGCCCTTCAGCGCACAGCAGGGCCTGCGGCAGCGATTACAGGGTGGTGGTCAGCGGCCCTTGGCCCACAGGTACAGCCCCACCAGCAGGCCGATGCCGCAAATAATTGCAACATAATAGGCCGGGCCCATGGGGCTTTCCTTGAGCAGCCAGGTCACCACCATCGGCGTCAGGCCACCGAAGATCGCGTACGCCAGGTTGTAGGAAAACGACAGGCCGCTGAAGCGCACCACCGCCGGGAACGCCTTGACCATCACATAAGGCACCGCGCCGATGGTGCCGACGAACAGGCCGGTCAGGGCATACAGCGGGAACAGCCACTGCGGGTTGTCCAGCAGGCCGTGGTAGAAGGTCCAGGAAGTGGCCAGCAACAAGGCGCTGCCGAACACGAACACCTTGCCCGCACCGAATCGGTCCGCCAGGGCACCCGAGGCCACGCAGCCCAGGCTCAGGAAGATAATGGCCAGGCTGTTGGCTTCCAGGGCGGTAATGGCCGGGAATTTATAGACGGTCTGCAGCACGGTGGGGGTCATCAGGATCACCACGATGATCCCGGCGGACAGCAGCCAGGTCAGCAGCATGGAAATCACGATCGCCCCGCGGTGATCGCGCAGCACCGTGCGCAGCGGCAGTTCCTCGGCCAGGGCCTTGCGCAACTGCAGTTCGGCGAACACCGGGGTTTCGTGGAGCAGGCGGCGCAGGTACACCGAAAACAGGCCGAACACCCCACCCAGCAGGAACGGGATCCGCCAGGCGTAATCCGCCACTTCCACCGGGGTATAGATGCTGTTGATCGCAGTGGCCACCAGCGACCCTAGGAGAATCCCGGCAGTCAGGCCCGAGGTCAGGGTGCCGCAGGCATAGCCGATATGCCGCTGGGGCACGTGTTCGGAAACGAACACCCAGGCCCCGGGCACTTCACCACCGATGGCCGCCCCCTGGATCACCCGCATCAGCAACAGCAGGATCGGCGCCCACAGGCCGATCTGCGCGTAGGTCGGCAACAGGCCCATGATCAGGGTCGGCACCGCCATCATGAAGATGCTCAGGGTGAACATCTTCTTGCGCCCCAGCAGGTCGCCAAAGTGGGCCATGACGATCCCGCCCAGGGGCCGCGCCAGGTAACCGGCCGCGAAGATCCCGAAGGTCTGCATCAGGCGCAGCCACTCGGGCATGTCCGCCGGGAAGAACAGCTTGCCGACCACGGTGGCAAAGAACACGAAGATGATGAAGTCGTAGAACTCCAGCGCCCCGCCCAGGGCAGACAGGGACAAGGTCTTGTAGTCACTACGGGTCAGCGGACGGGCGGGTTGCGCAGGCTGCGCGGCGCTCGAAGGCACAGTGGTCATGGCAAGGGCTTCTCTTATTAGTCGGTTCTGGAAGCCGCAACAGCGCTGGTTGGGGCCTGGCAGGTTCGGCACGATAGCAAATTGTTCGAATGCGTACACAGCGGCGCACAAATGACTCACAAATTTGCGAACTGGACGGGTCGTCGCGGAGTCTATCGACCGATATACTCGCAGACCTCGAAGCGCAAAGCCGCTTCTGGCAAGGGTTGCTGTGCGAAAACGCTGCTGCGCGCCCCTGGCCCTGGCCAGCGCCAGTCGATTTCGCAGAGTTTCCCTTTAGCACGCCTTAGAAAGAACGTGACGAACGTAGTATGTTCGGGCTGAATCGTTTTTCCTGAAGACGGCTATTCACCTGAAGTACCCATGAAGCGTCACGGGTCAGAGGCCCCCCGGCATGATAGAACTCGAACAAGAAGATCCAATCCCGCAAGGCGACCTGGCCTTGCAAATCACCGCACTGCCCCGTGAAACCAACGGCTTTGGCGATATTTTCGGCGGCTGGCTGGTCGCGCAGATGGACCTGGCGGGCACCGCCATGGCCAGCCGCGTTGCCGGCGGCCGGGTGGCCACGGTGGCCATCGACCGCATGGCGTTCCTGGTGCCGGTGGCGGTGGGCGCGCAGCTGTCCTTCTATACCCAGACCCTGGAGATCGGCCGCAGCTCGATCCAGATGATGGTGGAAGTGTGGAGCGACGACCCGCTGTCCAGCGAATGGCGCAAGGTCACCGAGGCGGTGTTCGTGTTCGTCGCCATCGACGGCAGCGGCCGCACCCGCTCGGTTCCACCCCGCGCACGTTAAACATGGAGGCGGTCATGCGCGCCATGACCGCCCACACCTTGCGAACGAGAACAGCAGCATGCCTACGCCCCAGGTCGAAACGCTCAAACTGGATGAATTGAACTGCTGGCGCATTCGCCACGGTGACGCCGAACTGCTGGTGGCCCAGCAGGGCGCGCACATCCTCAGTTATCAAGTGGCCGGGCAACAGCCGCTGATCTGGCTCAACGACGAGGCCGTGTTCAAGCGCGGCAAGAGCATCCGCGCCGGGGTGCCGGTGTGCTGGCCCTGGTTCGGCAACTTTGCCCGCAACCCGCAGGCGGTGCAGGCCATGCGCCAAGGCACTGACCCGGCGCCGGCCCACGGCCTGGTGCGGGCCACCGACTGGGAACTGCTGGGCATCGAAAGCCAGGGCGACAGCCTGCTGGTGGAGCTGCGCCTGCCCTGCCCCGCGGGTGGTTTTCCCGGCTGGCCCCATCCAGTGGAACCGCGCCTGAGCATCCGCCTCGACCAGCAACTGCACATCAGCCTCACCAGCCACAACCTGGGCACTGAAAGCGTGAGCATCAGCCAGGCGCTGCACAGCTACTTCGCGGTCAGCGATGTGCGCAACGTGCAGGTGGAGGGCGTGGACGGGCTGAACTACATCGAGACCCTGGAAGACTGGAAGACCAAGGTCCAAAGCGGCGCCCTGCGCTTTAGCGGCGAGACCGACCGCATCTACCTGAATGCTCCGACGCAGTTGGAGATCGTCGACCCCGAGTGGCAACGGCGGATCCGCCTGAGCAGCGAAGGCTCGCGCACCGCGGTGATCTGGAACCCCTGGGTCGACCGCGCCGCCCAATTCAGCGACATGGCCGACGACGGCTGGCAGCGCATGCTGTGCATCGAGACCGCCAACGTGATGGACGACATCGTCACCCTGGCACCGGGCGCCAGCCACACCCTGAGCGTCAGCATCAGCGCCGCCCCGCTCTGAGCCCACCTACCCCGTAGGAGCTGGCTTGCCAGCGAAGAGGCCCTCAAGACCGCTTTCGCCGGCAAGCCGGCTCCTACCGTTCAGCGGCGTTCAAATGCGCCGCTTCAGAGATCCGACTCCTTGACCACCCGCACCTTCGCCGCATCCAGGGCGTAGGCGGCGTCGGCCAGGTCGTTGCTGACCTTCTCGATCTTCAGGGTGCCGGTCACCCACAGCGGCGTGTAGATGTCATCGAGCTTCAAGCCCTTGGGAAAGCGCACCAGCACCAGCTGGTTGGGCGGCGGCGGCGGCACGTGGATACAAGCGCCCGGGTACGGCACCAGGAAGAACAGCGTGCTACGCCCCTTGGCATCGGCTTCCAGCGGCACCGGATAACCGCCGATGCGAATCTGCTTGTCATTCATGGCCGGCACGGTCTTGGTGGAATACATCACCGCCGGCAACCCCTTGCCCTGCTTCAGGCCGCCCTTTTCGGTGAAGGTGCCATTGGCTTCCGGGGAGTTGTGGTCGATTTCCGGCATCTGCTCCAGGGCTTTCTGGTCCGACTTGGGCATCAGTTCCAGCCAATCGGTTTCCGGCAGTTCGCCAGCCTGGGCCAGGCCGCAGCCCAGCAGAACAAAGGTCAATAGAAGACGGCGCATGTGAGGGTGGCTCGGTCAAAAGGGAAGGACGGGAAAACCCGGGCATTCTAGTGCCCAGACCGTCAGATGCGTTGAAGTTTCAGATGAAGAAAAAGGCTCCCCTCCGCGCGAACGGCAGAGGGGGCTTGCAGCGTGGTTCAGCTCTTCTTGACGAAGCCGTAGATCACCAGCAGAACGATCGCGCCCACCAGCGCACCGATGAAACCGGCGCCCTGGCCCGCATGGTAGATACCCAGGGCCTGACCGCCATAAGTGGCGGCGAAGGAGCCGGCGATACCCAGCAGGATGGTCATGATCCAGCCCATGCTGTCGTCTCCCGGCTTGAGGAAACGCGCCAGCAGACCAACGATCAAGCCGATGAAAATGGTTCCGATAATGCCCATGGCTGTTCCTCTGTAAGGGGGGATCAAGCCAAAGCCTAGCCAGCACTTTGGCATCCTGCTATCAGAGAACGGCGGGAAACGAAGGTTCCCGCCCGCCGGTGGATTTGTTACTCGGCGATCAGTGCTTGCACCTTGAGGATCTGCGCTTGCAGGGTCGCCTGATCGGCGCAGCGCAGGTTGGCGTGGCCGACCTTGCGCCCGACCTTGAAGGCCTTGCCGTAGTGATGCAGGTGGCAGTCGTCGATGGCGATGACGTGGTCCACCGGTGGCACTTCGCCGATGAAGTTGATCATCGCGCTCTCACCGACCTTGCCCGTGGAGCCCAGGGGCAGGCCGGCCACCGCCCGCAGGTGGTTTTCGAACTGGCTGCACTCGGCGCCTTCGGTGGTCCAGTGCCCGGAGTTGTGCACCCGCGGAGCGATCTCGTTGGCCTTGAGGCCGCCGTCCACTTCGAAGAACTCGAAAGCCATTACGCCGACGTAATCCAACTGCTTGAGCACGCGGCTGGAGTAGTCCTCGGCCAGGGCCTGCAACGGGTGGTCGCTGCTGGCCACCGACAGGCGCAGGATGCCGCTGTCGTGGGTGTTGTGCACCAGCGGGTAGAAGCGGGTTTCACCGTCACGGGCACGCACGGCGATCAGCGAGACTTCGCCGGTGAAGGGCACGAAGCCTTCCAGCAGGCAAGGCACGCTGCCCAGTTCGGCGAAGGTGCCTGCGACGTCGGCGGCGCTGCGCAGGACCTTCTGGCCCTTGCCGTCGTAACCCAGGGTGCGGGTCTTGAGCACGGCTGGCAGGCCGATGCGCGCCACGGCGGCGTCGAGATCCACCTGGGACTGGATGTCGGCGAACTCCGGGGTAGGAATCCCCAGGTCCTTGAACATGCTCTTCTCGAACCAGCGATCGCGGGCGATGCGCAGGGCTTCGGCGCTCGGGTAGACCGGCACGAACTGCGAGAGGAAGGCCACGGTTTCCGCTGGCACGCTCTCGAATTCGAAGGTCACCAGGTCCACTTCATCGGCCAGCTGGCGCAGATGGTCCTGGTCGCCGTAGTCGGCCCGCAGGTGTTCGCCCAGAGGGGCGGCACAGGCATCCGGCGCCGGGTCGAGGAAAGCGAAGTTCATTCCCAGCGGAGTCCCCGCCAGGGCCAACATGCGGCCCAGCTGGCCGCCACCGATTACACCGATCTTCATCGTCAACAACCTCAGGCGACGCGCGGGTCTGGATTGTCCAGGACGCTGTCTGTCTGTTCAGCACGGAATTTTTTCAGCACCGCGTGGAACTGCGGGTGCTTGGCGCCCAGGATGCTCGCCGAGAGCAGCGCCGCGTTGATCGCGCCAGCCTTGCCGATGGCCAGGGTGGCCACGGGGATGCCAGCGGGCATCTGCACGATGGACAGCAGCGAATCCACGCCCGAGAGCATCGACGACTGCACCGGCACGCCCAGCACCGGCAGGTGGGTCTTGGCCGCGCACATGCCCGGCAAGTGCGCCGCGCCGCCGGCCCCGGCGATGATCACCTCGATGCCACGCGCCTCAGCCTCTTCGGCGTACTGGAACAGCAGGTCCGGGGTGCGGTGTGCAGACACCACCTTCACCTCGTAAGGGATGCCGAGCTTTTCCAGCATATCGGCGGTGTGGCTAAGGGTGGACCAATCGGACTTGGAGCCCATGATCACGCCAACCAGTGCACTCATCGTCGTGCCTCTTCTCTCTGGGCGCCCGCAGGCGCGTCAAAAACAACAAGCCACGCGAAATGCGTGGCTTAAATTGTACGAATTATGGCCAGGCGAACCGGCCGAAGGCCGCGCAGTATACCGAAAAAGGCGCGTTAAACGCACTTTCGCCGACCATCTGCAAAACAAAGTATTTGCGGCGCAAAACCCCGGTTTTATTGACCCCAAGGTCAATCCCGCCCCCCTCGCAGGCGCTGGCTTGCCAGCGAACAGGCCCACCCTGCGATCACCGCCCTCCCGGCCGACGCCTTCGCTGGCAAGCCGGCTCCTACAAAAAAACCTGCGCCTATCTCCCGTAGGAGCGGGCTTGCCAGCGAAGAGGCCAGCCCTGCGATCACCACCTTCCCGGCCGACGCTTTCGCCGGCAAGCCGGCTCCTACAAAAAAACCTGCGCCTATCTCCCGTAGGAGCGGGCTTGCCAGCGAAGAGGCCAGCCCTGCGATCACCACCTTCCCGGTCGACGCTTTCGCCGGCAAGCCGGCTCCTACGTGGCCGCAGCTTGCGCGGCAGCACCTTCCAGCTTGCGCCACAGCAAGCGCACGTTGGCCTTGCGCACCAGGGCGCAGCGGTACAGGCGAATCTCCAGCGGGACATGCCATTGCGCCCCGCCGCACACCACCAGCTCGCCCCGGGCCAGTTCGGCGCGCACGCTCAACTGCGGCACCCAGGCAATGCCCAGCCCTTCCAGGGCCATGCTCTTGAGGCTGTCGGCCATGGCGGTTTCATAGACGGTGGTGAAACGCAGGTTGCGCTGGCGCAGCAGCAGGTTCACCGAACGCCCGAGGAAAGCCCCGGCGCTGTAGGCCAGCAACGGCACGCTGGCCTCGCCTTCCAGGTCGAACAGCGGCTTGCCCTGGGCATCGGCGGCGCACACCGGGAGCATCTCGGTGTGCCCCAGGTGCAGCGAGGGGAAGATTTCCGAGTCCATCTGCAAGGCCGCGTCCGGGTCATAGAAGGCCAGCATCAGGTCGCAGCCGCCTTCGCGCAGGGCATGCACCGCATCACCGACGTTGGTGGCCACCAGCCGCGTGGCGATGTTCAGCCCTTCGTTGCGCAATTGCGCGATCCAGCGCGGGAAGAAGCCCAGCGCCAGGGAGTGGGCGGCCGCCACCTGCATCACCTCGCCCTGCCCGCCTTCCAGGTGGTGCAGGTGACGCACCACCTCGCCAAGCTGTTCGACCACGGTGCGCGCGGTCACCAGGAACAGCTGCCCCGCCGCCGTCAGCTCCACCGGCGTGCGCGAGCGGTTGACCAGGGTCAGGCCGAGGGCCGCTTCCAGGCTGCGGATCCGCCGGCTGAAGGCCGGCTGGGTCACGAAACGTCGCTCGGCCGCCTGGGAAAAGCTGCGGGTGGCGGCCAGGGCACTGAAGTCCTCGAGCCATTTGCTTTCCAGATTCATCACGTCCTCCCGGACACGCACCATTTTAGGTCACACGTTCGCCGGCAACCCGGCGTCACACCGGCATTATGCCGAATATGCATAGCCCAGTGTTTAACAGCATTGGCCCAAAAATTCCCTTCGGCCTAGGATTCGCAGCGTTCCCGGCACAGACCGGGTCCCTATCGAGATGATCTCCGTCATGTCCTCCGCTGCATCTTTCCGCACAGAAAAAGACCTGCTTGGCGTACTCGAAGTACCGGCTCAAGCGTATTACGGCATCCAGACCCTGCGAGCGGTGAACAACTTCCGCCTCTCCGGTGTTCCGATTTCGCACTACCCAAAACTGGTCGTGGCCCTGGCAATGGTCAAGCAGGCAGCTGCTGACGCCAACCGCGAACTGGGTCATCTGAGCGAAGCCAAGCATGCCGCCATCAGCGAGGCCTGTGCCCGCTTGATCCGCGGCGACTTCCACGAAGAGTTCGTGGTGGACATGATTCAAGGCGGCGCTGGCACTTCGACCAACATGAATGCCAACGAAGTCATCGCCAACATCGCGCTGGAGGCCATGGGCCACAGCAAGGGCGAATACCAGTACCTGCACCCGAACAACGACGTGAACATGGCGCAGTCCACCAACGACGCCTACCCGACCGCGATCCGCCTGGGTCTGCTGCTGGGTCACGACGCGCTGCTGGCCAGCCTCGACAGCCTGATCCAGTCGTTCGCCGCCAAGGGTGAAGAATTCAGCCACGTCCTGAAAATGGGCCGTACCCAGCTGCAAGACGCCGTGCCGATGACCCTCGGCCAGGAATTCCACGCCTTCGCCACCACCCTGGGTGAAGACCTGGCTCGCCTGAAGACCCTGGCGCCGGAAGTGCTGACCGAAGTCAACCTGGGCGGCACCGCCATCGGCACCGGCATCAACGCCGACCCGCGCTACCAGCACCTGGCCGTACAGCGCCTGGCCACCATCAGCGGCCAGCCGCTGGTACCGGCGGCCGACCTGATCGAGGCCACCTCCGACATGGGCGCCTTCGTGCTGTTCTCCGGCATGCTCAAGCGCACCGCGGTCAAGCTGTCGAAGATCTGCAACGACCTGCGCCTGCTGTCCAGCGGCCCACGCACCGGCATCAACGAAATCAACCTGCCAGCGCGTCAGCCCGGCAGCTCGATCATGCCCGGCAAGGTCAACCCGGTCATCCCGGAAGCGGTCAACCAAGTGGCGTTCCAGATCATCGGCAACGACCTGGCCCTGACCATCGCGGCCGAAGGCGGCCAGCTGCAACTGAACGTGATGGAGCCGCTGATCGCCTTCAAGATCTTCGACTCGATCCGCCTGCTGCAACGCGCCATGGACATGCTGCGCGAGCACTGCATCACCGGCATCACCGCCAACGAAGCCCGTTGCCGCGAGCTGGTGGAGCACTCCATCGGCCTGGTCACCGCGCTGAACCCGTACATCGGCTATGAAAACGCCACCCGTATCGCCCGCATCGCCCTCGAAAGCGGCCGCGGCGTACTGGAACTGGTGCGCGAAGAAGGCCTGCTGGACGACGCCATGCTCGACGACATCCTGCGTCCGGAAAACATGATTGCCCCGCGTCTGGTTCCGCTGAAAGCCTAACCGCCGCGACCCCGAAACATGCAACACCGCTCACCAGGTTGAGGGACTAGACACCTCTCACCTTTTGAGGGCTTGGAGATACGTCTCCAGGCCCTTTTTTTTGCCTGGAGAAAAGCAGAGTTTGTAAGGGGATGCCGCCCGGCATCGAAGCGGATTCGCTTTGTTTTGTAGGGCAAATCCGAGAGAATCCCCCACGCCTTTGAGCGCCTTGTACCCCTTCGAACGATCAGGCAGTCTCCCGGTGCCGCTGCCAAATCAGCGGCCCGGATGTGGAAGTCTGGGATAAAGGACGTGCAGTCGTCTCATTCGAACATCCTTGCCGATCCGGCTTGGGTGAACTCGATCTATGGCGGCTGTGCGTAGGGCACCTTCGGGTGCGCCGGTTCCTTTAGCCCGGTCTTCCACACCTGCGCACGGCTGCCACCCTCTCATGTGGAAGTGAGATCTGGCGGTTTCTTAAACGCTAAAGGAACCAGTCTCATTAAAAAGCTCGTCCCCGATCCACCCTTGCCCACCGCTCATCCGCGCCGCGACCCGGAGCTGGACCGCAGCAACGCCAACCTGCTGGCCGCCTTGCATGGCACCCGCCATCGCCCCTTCGGCCTGCGCGACGCCCAGGGCCACCCACTGTTCGCCGTACAGCCCCAGGTGAATGCCGAAGACGCCCTGATGCACGTTTCCTTGCTGCTCAAGTGCGCCGAAGAGGTGTCCGATGAAATCACCGAACGGGCCAGCGGCATCGAGCGCGGGCTGATCTGGTCCATGGTGCATTCCGTGGAAATGGCCCGCGCCGTGGTGGACGCCCTGCTCGACGGCGCCCGCCCCGGCCCCGCCTAAAACACCGCCCCGTAGGAGCTGGCTTGCCAGCGAAGAGGCCCACCCTGCCTTCACCGGCATCCCGGCCGACGCCTTCGCCGGCAAGCCGGCTCCTACGGGTCTTGCGAACGTCATGGGGCCCTTGTTTTAAACCAGCACAATCCATCGCCCAAGGTGGATAATCGCTCCTCCCAAACATCCGCCATCCCCGAGGCACCGCAGTCGATGGACCCGACGCACACCCAAGCCCTGCAACAGCTACGCAAGCTGATCCCCATCGGCCTGCGCCATGCCCAGGCCCTGCTGGAACGCTGCGCAGGCGATCCGCAGCAAGCCGCCGAGCTCTACAAAGGCGAGCTGTTGCAGGTGCTGGTAGACAAATCCGGCCTGCCCCCCGAGCAAGCACGAGAACACTTGCTCAACGCCGGTTACGAGCTGAACCGCGCCCTGCACGCTATAGAAGAAGCGCGTTTCAGCCTGACCCAGCGCATCCTGCGCAAGCACCACCGGGACAAAGGCCAGGCCCTGGACCTGATCGCCCAGGCCATCGAAACCGCCGAGCAACTGCCGCGCCAGTACTGGCTGGATTTCCAGCGTCTGGAACAACTGCCCCCGGTGCTGCGCTGCTTCATGGTGCTCCACGAGTGGCTGGCCTTCGAGGACTGGGAGGGTTTCGACAGCGCCCTGCACTTTCACCTGCCCCAGGCCATCGCTCAGTTCAGGCACCTGCAACTGGACGCCCTGGCGCACACCCTGGAACAGGCCGATCAGCGCCAGCAACAGGTGCGGGCCGCCCATGCTGCAAGCGACAGTGCCACCGAGCTGGCGGCTCGGGTCAATCAGGACCCGCTCTTCAACCGTTGCCAGGACAGTTATCGCCAACATCGAGCCCAGCTCGACGAGCGTCTGTTGGAGTGGGTGGAACAGCATCTGCCAGCATTTCCCGCCTGAGCGGCGCTGTCGCCGCTCACGCCACTCCTCGTCACACCCCAGAAGCCGGTAGACTGCCGCCCTCACCGAACACGGACCTCGGATTCAGCCCCCATGGAATTGCACTACCGCATCACCCCCGCCCACACCGAAGCCTGGATTGCCGAACCGCTGAAGCAGGAACTGCTCAAGGGTGATCAGCAGCATGTCCGGGTCATGACCTCATTTGCCCGTTGGCAAAGCCGCTTGATCGGTCCAGTGATGTTCACCCTGTGCCTGATCGGCGGCTGCCTGTCGATCTACTTCCCCGAGCGGACCTTCACCCCGGAGAAGGTCATCGCCATGGTGGCGTTCGCCTTGATCTTCATCCCCCTGTGGTGGCGTTTTTCCGGACGCTGGATCAAGCACCTGCAAGCCCGGATTGCCGCCACCCCGATCAAACCCCAAGCGCCGTTGCGCGGGTTGAGTCAGCGCCTGATCGAAACCCGGTTGCGGGCCGTCGAAGGCACCTATTACCTGAACTTCGACGACCAGGGCTTCACCCTGCTCAACGCTCGCGGAGGTCAGAGCAGCCTGGCCTGGAAGCAGATCGCAAGCATGCAGGAAATACCCGACTTCTACCTCGTGGCAGACGCCGATATGGAGCGTCAGGGCAAGGCCTATTTCATCGCCAAACACAGTGACCTGATGCCGATCGAGGAGTACCAGCAAAGGCTGCAGGCGTTTCTAAGCAAATGCCCAGTGGCACCGCCAGCCCACTGAGCGCGCCTCGCCTCCCCTCGACGCCCCACCAACGGACTTTGCATGCACACATCAGCGTTCTCCCCCCGCCCGGCCCGCGCGCTGGCCATCCTCGGCACCGGCCACGCCCTGCCGCAGCGGGTGGTCACCAGTGCCGAGCTGGACCGCCAGCTCGGCCTGGAAGCCGGCAGCGTGGCGCGCATCAGCGGAGTGCAGCAGCGCCATGTCGCCGACCCTGCGGACACCGCCGCCAGCCTCGGCGCCAGCGCCGCGCGCCGGGCCCTGCACGCGGCGGGCCTGGCGCTTGGCCAACTGGACCTGATCGTCTGCGCCAGCGGCACTCAGGACCAGGGCATGCCCTGCAACGCCGCGCTGCTGCAACGGGAATTGGGCCTGGGGCAGTCGGGCATCCCGGCCATGGACATCAACGCCAGCTGCCTGGGCTTTATTGCCGCCCTGGATACCTTGTCCTGGCCGATCCAGGCCGGGCATTACCGGCGCGTGCTGCTGGTGTGCGCCGACATCGCCTCCTGCGGCCTGGACTGGCAGCAGGTGGAAGTCTGCGGCATCTTCGGCGACGGCGCGGCAGCGGTGGTGCTGGAGGCGGGCGACGGCGGCCCGAAGATCCTCGCCTCGCGCCTCAAGACCTACGCCGAAGGCGCCGCGCTGTGCCAGATCCCCGCCGGCGGTTCGCGCTTTCATCCGCGGCGCATCCAGGTGCCCTTCGAGCCCCTGACCAGCTTCGCGATGCAGGGCAAAGGCGTGTTCCGCCTCGCCGCCAAACACCTGCCGGACCTGATGGACGATCTGTTACTGCAAGCCGGGGTCTCCCTTGCGCAGATCGACTGGATCATCCCCCATCAAGCCAGCCAACAGGCCATGCAGCATGCGGCCAAACGCCTGAGCCTGGGGCCGGAGAAAGTCATCGATATCTTTGCCCAGCATGGCAATCAGGTAGCGGCGTCCCTGCCCACCGCTCTGGATATCGCGGTGCGCGACGGGCGCATTCAACGCGGGCAGACCCTGATGCTGATCGGCACCGGCGCGGGCCTGTCCCTCGGCGGCCTGATCCTGGAGTTTTGATGAAGATCCTGGTCACCGGCGGCACCGGTTTTATCGGACGGCATCTGGTCTGGAAGCTGGCCGCCGAAGGCTGCGAGGTGCAGTTCAGCGGGCGCAACCCCGAGGCGGCGGCGCAAGTCATTGCCCACAGCCCGGCGCCCGTGCGCTGGCTGCCCCTGGAGCACGGCAGCCGCCATGCCAAGCGCCTGATGGCCGACGCTACTCGGGAGCATGACGCCATCGTCCATTGCGCGGCGCTGTCCTCGCCCTGGGGTTCGCCCCAAGCATTTGCCCAGGCCAACCTCGATTCCACCGCCGAGGTGATCCATGCCTGCCAGGTAAACGGTGTGGCGCGGCTGGTGCATATCTCCACCCCCAGCCTGTATTTCAACTTCAGTGATCGCCTGGGTATCCGCGAAGACCAGCCGCTGCCACCACCGGTGAATGACTACGCCCGCAGCAAGGCCCAGGCCGAAACCCTGCTGGCAGACGCCAAGCTGCCCGAATGCTTGATCCTGCGCCCCCGGGCGGTGTTCGGCCCCTGGGACGCCACCCTGATGCCGCGCCTGCTGCGGGTGATGCAACGGGGGGCGATTCCGCTGATGCGCGGCGGCCAGGCGCAGCTGGACCTGACCTGCGTCGACAATCTGGTGCACGCGGTGTGGCTGGCCCTGACCCGGCCCCTGCCGCGCCCGCTGTGCGTCTACAACCTGAGCAACGGCACACCCCTGGCCTTCAAGGACCTGCTGCAACAGATGGCCGAGCACTTCCGCCTGCCGCTGCGCACCCGTCGCCTGCCCTGGCCCCTGGTGCATGGCGTGGCGCGCCTGCTGGAGCTCAAGGCACGGCTGGGCAACGGCGCCGAACCCTTGATCACTCGCTACGGCGCAGGCGTCCTGGCCTTCAGCCAGACCCTGGACATCAGCGCCATCCAGCGCGAGCTGGGCTACCGCCCGGTCATTACCCAAGAACAAGGCATTGCCCAGCACGCCCAATGGTGGCTGGCCCAACAGAGGCAACGACCATGAGCCGCCGCGTGAGCTTGAAGATCCTGCGGGCCGGCTGGTGCCAGCACCTGGAATGCATGGCCGACCGTGGTGGACGCCTGGCGCCGGTGCAATTTCCGGCGCTGTGCGGGCTGATCCAGCACCCGGAGCACGGCTGGATTTTGTACGACACCGGCTACGCCGAGCACTTCTTCCAGGCCACCCGGGCCCTGCCCGAGCGCCTGTACCGCAGCGCAGTGCCGGTGCAGTTGCCGGTGGTCGAGCAACTGGGGGCGCAGCTGCATGAGCTGGGCATCGGCCCGGGGGATATCCGCCATGTGATCATTTCCCACTTCCACGCCGACCATATCGCCGGGCTGCGGGATTTTGCCAATGCGCGCTTTATCGCTCTGGAAGCCGATTACCGGCATATCGACAGCCTGCGCGGCCAGCGTTGGCGCGCCACCCTTGGCGGCCATCTGCCGGGCTTGCTGCCGGACGACTTCAGCGCCCGCCTGCGCCTGGCCGAAGCCAGCCCCAGCTGCGGCCTGCCGGGCTGGATGGCGCCGTTCGAGCAAGGCCTGGACCTGTTCGGCGATGGCAGCCTGATCGGCGTGCCGCTGCCGGGGCACAGCGAAGGCCAGTTGGGCCTGTTCATCCCCGACGCCCAGGGCCGTCCGGTGTTCCTGGTGGCCGACGCCTGCTGGTCAGTGCCGGCCTGCCGCGCCGAGCGCCTGCCGGCCGCCCCGGCGCTGTGGTTTGCCAGCGCCGACCGTCAGCAGTACGTGCGCACCTACAGCGGCCTGGGCCAGTTGATTCGCCGCGAACCGGCGGTGGCGGTGCTGCCGTCCCATTGCACCCAGGCCTGGGAGGCCTTCGCCAATGAACAGTGAACGCCTGCTGGGTACCCTGCGCAGCATCGGCGCCTTCGTGTTCAGCCGCTACGCCCTGCGCTTTCGCCGCCGCGAGCGGCTGGAAGCCTGGCAGGCCCGGCGCCTTAAGCACTTCATGGGCAAAGTCCTGCCCCGTGGCCAGCGCTTCAACGGGCTGACCCACGACAGCCTGCACAGCTTGCCGCTCATGGACAAAGCCACCCTGATGAGCGACTTCGCCGGCTTCAACACCCGCGCCCTGAGCCTGGAACAGGTGTTGCCGGTGGCCTTGCAGGCCGAGCGTTCCCGGGACTTCAGCCCGACCCTGGGGGACATCACCGTGGGCCTGTCCAGCGGCACCTCGGGGGCCCAGGGGGTGTTCCTGGTCAGCAGCGTGGAGCGCCAACGCTGGGCCGGCATCCTGCTGGCGCGCACCCTGCCCCGGGCCCTGTTGCCCCGGCTGCTGTGCCCCTGGCTGGCGCCGCTGCGCATCGCCTTTTTCCTGCGGGCCAACAGCCGCCTGTACACCACCCTGGCCAGCCGCCGCATCGACTTCGCCTTTCATGACCTGACCCTGGGCCTGGCCGCCTCCCTGCAACGCCTGAACCAGCAGAACCCGGACGTGCTGGTGGCCCCGGCTACGGTGCTGCGCGGGCTGGCCCAGGCGGCCCTGGCCGGGCAGCTGACGATCCGCCCACAGCATATCCTGTCGGTGGCCGAAGTGCTGGAAAGCACCGACGCCGAGCGGGTGCAGCAAGCCTTCGGGCGCCAGCCGCAGCAGATCTATCAGGCCAGCGAAGGCTTCCTCGGCTACACCTGCGAGGCCGGCACCCTGCACCTGAATGAAAGCCACCTGCATATCGAGCCGCAGTGGCTGGACTCTGAGCGCACGCGCTTCCAGCCGATCATCACCGACTTTTCCCGGCGCACGCAGTTGATCGTGCGTTATCGCCTCAACGACATCCTGCGGGTGGCCAGCGCGCCCTGCCCCTGTGGCCGTGCGGAGCGGGCCATCGCCGCCGTGGAAGGCCGCGCCGACGAAATACTCTGGCTGCCGCGGCTCGACGGCCAGCAGCTGGCACCGCTCTATCCCGATGTGTTGCGCCGGGCCCTGCTGATGCTGGGGGCGGAACTGGAGGAATACCAGATCCAGCAGCGCGGGCTGCTCTGGCAGGCCAGCCTGCATACCTCGGGCGACTACCACGGGCTGTGCCAGCGCTTGAGCGAAGCCCTGGCCGAACTCTGCGCGCAACAAGGGCTGCAGGCGCCGCAGTTGAGCTTCGGCCACTGGCAGGCAGCGCCGCCACAAGCGAAAAGACGCCGCCTGCTGATGCTGCAACTACCCGAGGGGCTGCCATGCGTGTATTGATTCTCGGCGCCCGGGCCCCGGCCTGCCTGGAGTGGGCCCGGGCCTTTGGCCAAGCCGGCTGGACGGTGACCGTGGCCGACTCCCTGGCCCAACCCCTGAGCCGCTTCAGCCGCGCCGCCGAGCACTTCGTGCGCCTGCCGGAGCCGCGCCACGACCCGGATGCCTGGATCGAAGCCCTGGCCGGGGTCATCCGCCAACAGGCCATCGACCTGCTGCTGCCCACCTGCGAAGAGGTGTTCTACCTGGCCCACGGTCTGGAGCGCCTGCGGCCTTTGTGCCGGGTGTTCACCAGCGACTTCGAGCTGCTGCACCGCCTGCATCACAAGGGCGATTTTGCGGCCATGACCCAGGGCTGGGATGTGGCCGCGCCGCCGACTCAGGTGCTGCATGACCCGGCCGCGTTGCAAGCACTAGCGGCAGAGCACGATGCCCTGGTGTTCAAGCCGGCCTATTCGCGCTTCGCCTCACAGACCCTGATCCGCCCGAGCACGGCGCAACTGGCCAAGGTCCGGCCCAGCGCCGAGGCCCCCTGGGTGGCCCAGCAGTTCGTCCCCGGCCAGGAATACTGCAGCTTCAGCGTGCTGGTGGGCGGCCAGTTGCGTGCCCACAGCAGCTACCAGCCGCGCTACCGGGTCGGACGCGGCTCGGGGATCTACTTCCACAGCTGCGCCCCGGCGCCGATCCGCGCCTTTCTTGAGCAGTTCGGCCAGGCCACCGGCTACACCGGGCAGGTGGGTTTCGACTTCATCGAAGACCACCAGGGCCGCTTCCATGTCCTGGAGTGCAACCCCAGGGCCACCAGCGGCGTGCACCTGTTCGACGACCAGCGCGCGCAATTGGTAGCGGCGCTGGGCAGCGAAGCCGACGAAACGCTGGAGGCGACCCTGGAACCGCGGATGATCGCCCTGGCCATGCTGCTTCTGGCGGCGCCGCAACGGGCCTTGAGCCGGGCGTTCTGGCACGACTACCAACAAGCCCGGGACGTGATAGTGCAGGACGGCGATCGCGGCCCGCTGACCGCCCAGCTGCTGAGCCTGAGCGAGATCATCGGCCGCGCCCTGACCCGCCGCTGCGGGCTGCTGGCTGCCTCCACCGCCGATATCGAGTGGAACGGCCAGCCCCTGGGGGCACCGCGCCGATGAAGCTGCTGCTGCCCGAACAATTGGCCCTGGAGCCCCCGAGCGCTGGCGACAGCCACGCCCGGCAGTACGTGCGCACCTGCGCCGGCGGCGCGCTGATCGGCAACATCAGCACCGCCCTGGTCCTGCTGGACACCGGCCGCCAGCAGTTCCCGGTGAGCATCAACCACGGCCACGACCCTGTGGATAACTGTTACGTGGTGTCGCCGCAGACCGCCTACAGCGGCTACGCCCGGGAAGAACTGCAGCGTCTGAAACGGCCCTGGCTGGCCTGGCCCTTGAAGCTGCTGACCCAGGGCGTGGACCGGCTGCTGAGCGCGGCCAAGGTCGACCGCCTGGTGCAGGTCAACAACTGGCTGCTGTCGACCAACCTCTACCCCGCCGATTGGGATGGTTCGGATTTGCCGGCGATCACCGAACTGCTGCGCCGGCAGTTCCCCGACCACGGCTTTGGCTTTCGCTCCCTCAACGACTTCAGCAACCGCGCACTGCGCAAGCGCCTGCAAGCCCTGGGCTACCTGGCGATTCCCAGCCGTCAGGTGTACCTGTTCGACGGCCGCGAGGGCGAGAACTCCGCCTTCCTGCGCCACCACAACACCCGCCTGGACGCCACCCTGCTGCGCCGCAGCCCGTATACGGTGGTGCCCGGCAGCGAGCTGAGCGAGGCCGACTTCCAGCGCATCGAGCAGCTATACAACCTGCTGTACCTGGACAAATACAGCCGCCTCAACCCCCACTACAGCGCCCAATGGCTGCAACGCGGGCAGGCCGAGGGCTGGCTGGAGGTGCGCGCCCTGCGCAACGCCGAAGGGCGCATCGACGGTGCCCTGGGCTGGTTCGCCAACAGCGCGCTGATCAGCACCCCCATCGTCGGCTACGACACCGCCCTGCCCCAGCGCGCCGGCCTGTACCGGCAACTGACCAGGCTGTGCCTGCAAGAGGCGGTGAACCGCCGTCAGGTGCTCAACTTCAGCTCCGGCGCCGCCGCCTTCAAGCGCCTGCGCGGCGGTGAGCCAGAGATCGAATACAGCCTGATCCACGTCGCCCACCTGCCCTGGCCACGGCGCCTGGTGTGGCAACTGATGGGCCTGCTGCTGCAACGGATCGGCGTGCCCCTGATGAGGAAGCTCAAATTGTGAACAGTCACGCGGGCTGGTGGCCCGTCGCCCTGAGCCGGCAGCTGCACAAGCAGCCCCTGGCCTGCACCCTGCACGGCGTACCGCTGGTGCTGTTTCGCGATGCCGACGGCGCCGCCGCCGTGCTGCCGGACCGCTGCCCCCACCGCTTTGCGCCACTGAGCGCCGGGCGGGTGCGCGACGGGCAGCTCCAGTGCCCCTACCACGGCTGGCGCTTCGACCCCCAGGGCCGCTGCACCCAGTTGCCCGGCCAGGAGCAGCAGCGGTGCAGCCAGCCCTTGCTGCAACCCGTGCACAGCTGCGAAGCCCAAGGGCTGGTGTGGGCCAGCCTCGCCAGCGAGCGGCCGAATGCCCCGCCGGTGGCCGCCGCCGAGCAAGCGCAGGCGCTGGATGTGTTCTGGATCAGCGACCGAGTGCAGTGCAGCTTGCAGGACGCCGCGGAGAACTTCCTCGACGGTTTCCACACCCATTTCGTGCATGCCGGCTGGATTCGTCACGATCGCCAGCGCCAGCGCATTCGCGCCTGGGTGCATCAGCTCGAAGACGGGGTTGAAGCGCAGTACAGCGAAGAAGGCACCCAGTCCGGGCTGATATCGCGGCTGTTCGAAGGCGAACGCGGCCTCAGCATGGGGCGCTTTCGCCTGCCGGGGCTGGCGGAAATCGAATACCGCGACCGCCAGGGCCGGCTCAACCTGCTGGTCAGCGCCTGGCTCAGCCCGGCCGCCGAGGGCGAACTGCGCCTGTTCGCGCGCATCGCCACGGCCCGCGGGCGCTTGCCGGGCTGGCTCAAGCGCGGCGTGCTGCAACCCTTGTTCAAGGTGATCCTCAAGCAGGACCGGCAGATCCTGGAAACAGTCAGCGCCAACCAACAGCGCTTCGCCCAGGTGCCGCTACGCTGGCAGCGGCCCACCCCTCTGGACAGCTCGCTGGATCTGCTGGGGCCGTGGATTCGCCAGTTGCTGGAGCAGGGTGAACTGAAGGACTTCCAAGAGCGCCGAGAGCAATTCTGGCTGTAATCCCGTAGGAGCCGGCTTGCCGGCGAACAGGCCCTCAAGACCGGCGCCGCTCAAACGGGCCCCTTCGCTGGCAAGCCAGTGCCTACGGCTTGGCAGCGATATCAAAGGGATGCTGCAGGCCTCTGTTCGCGGGGTTTTGCGGGGCCTCGCAAGAACCGATTCAGCCCCCCGTACAGCCTGCCGTTCCTCGGCTCGACGCGCTATATGCAGACGGCGAGCCCGCGCACCGGTATAGTGCGCCCCCTCTTCACGTGGACAGCCGTCGGTAACGAGGCTCAAACCCACGGGAAACCCGAACTAATAACAACCCGCGAATAGAGAACCGGGACGAACAATCGCCCCACCGCTTTGCCGTGCGTGCAATCAGCGGTGTAACAGAATGTTTCCGTCTGCTCTGCTTTTGCCTACACAAAAAACAGCGAGGAATAATCCATGCTCGAAGTCATCAACGACTTCCTCTCAGGGAAAGTGCTGATCGTGCTCATTGTCGGGCTCGGCAGCTACTTCACGATCCGCTCGCGTTTCGTTCAATTGCGCCACTTCCTCCACATGTTCGCGGTGTTCCGCGACAGCCTGAAAAGCAGCGGCGGCCAGCTCAGCTCGTTCCAGGCGCTGATGCTCAGCCTCGCCGGCCGAGTGGGCGCAGGTAACATCGCTGGCGTCGGCATCGCCGTGACCCTGGGTGGCCCGGGCGCAGTGTTCTGGATGTGGGTGACCGCACTGGTCGGCATGTCCAGCAGCTTCTTCGAATGCACCCTGGCCCAGGTCTACAAACGCGCCGACGGCGACGGCCTGTACCGCGGCGGCCCGGCCTACTACATCGAGCACGGCCTGAAGCGCAAAGGCATGGCGGTGGTGTTCTCCATCCTGCTGCTGGTCACCTACGGCTTTGCCTTCATCGGCCTGCAGTCCTACACCGTGACGCACTCGCTGCAGGACGCCTTTGCCTTCGACCCAAGCCACACCGGCATCGTCCTGGCGGTGCTGCTGGCCATCACCTTCATCGGCGGCATCAAGCGCATCGCCGCGGTGTCCGACCTGCTGGTCCCGATCAAGACCCTGGCCTACATCGCCGTGACCCTGTACGTGATCGGCACCCAGATCGAACAAGTGCCGGCCATGCTGGAGACCATCATCAAGAGCGCCTTCGGCCTCGACCCGGCCTTCGGCGGCCTGCTCGGCAGCGCCATCGTCATGGGCGTGAAGCGTGGCGTGTTCGCCAACGAAGCGGGCCTGGGCAGTGCGCCCAACGTCGCCGCCGTGGCCGCCGTGAAGCACCCGGGCGCCCAGGGCGTGGTCCAGGCCTTCAGCGTGTTCCTCGACACCTTCGTGATCTGCACCTGCACCGCACTGCTGATCCTGCTGTCGGGCTTCTACACCCCGGGCTTCGAAGGCGACGGCATCGTCCTGACCCAGAACTCGCTGGCCGCCGTGGTCGGTGACTGGGGTCGCCTGTTCGTCAGCGTCGCGCTGTCGCTGTTCGTCTTCACCTGCATCCTCTACAACTACTACCTGGGCGAGAACAGCCTGCAGTTCCTCACCCGCAACCGCACCGTGCTGATGCTGTTCCGCGGCCTGGTGCTGGCGCTGGTGGTATGGGGTTCGATGCAGGACCTTTCGACCGTGTTCGCCTTCGCCGACATCACCATGACCTGCCTGGCCTTCGTCAACCTGGTGGCCCTGGCCATGCTGTTCAAGGTCGGCCTGCGCGTGATGCGCGACTACGACGAGCAGCGCCGCGCCGGCGTCGCCCAGCCGGTGTTCGACTCGCGCAAGTTCGCCGATCTGGACCTGGACCTGAAGGCCTGGCCCGCCGAACCTTCGGCCACCGCCCAAGCCGAGCCGCAAGGCGTGCCCGCAGCGCAACGCTGACGGGTGAACGACGGGCGCATCCTCTGCACCCGTCGGTTACAGTGCGATAAATGTGCGAGCGGGCTTGCCCGCTCCCACAGGTACTCACCGTTTCGGAGAATCCCATGACCCCTTCGACCTACCCTGGCGCCCAGCACGTCATGGTGCTCTACACCGGCGGCACCATCGGCATGCAGGCCAGCGCCGACGGCCTGGCCCCGGCCTCGGGCTTCGACGTGCGTATGCGCGCCTACCTCGACAGCCAGCCCGGGCTGGTGGTGCCGGCCTGGCGCTTTCGCGAGATGGCGCCGCTGATCGACAGCGCCAATATGACCCCTGACTACTGGCAGCGCCTGCGTGAAGCAGTGGTCGAAGCCGTGGACCAGGGCTGCGACAGCGTGCTGATCCTCCATGGCACCGATACCCTGGCCTACAGCGCCGCCGCCATGTGTTTCCAGTTGCTGGGCCTGCCGGCGCCGGTGCTGTTCACCGGCTCGATGCTGCCAGCGGGTGTGCCCGACAGCGATGCCTGGGAAAACCTCAGCGGCGCCCTGTCGGCCCTGGGCCAGGGCCTGGCCCCGGGGGTGCACCTGTACTTCCACGGCGAGCTGCTGGCACCGACCCGCTGCGCGAAAATCCGCAGCTTCGGCCGGCACCCGTTCGCCGCCCTGAAGCGCAATGGCGGCGGCACCAGGGCCGAGGTGATTCCCGCCGGGCTGGATTACCGCCAAGCCAGGCAACTGGCCAAGGTCGGCGTGCTGCCCCTGTTCCCCGGCATCGGCGCCGAGCTGCTGGACGGTGTGCTCGACAGCGGCATCCAGGCCCTGGTCCTGGAATGCTTCGGCAGTGGCACCGGGCCCAGCGACAACCCGGCATTCCTCGCCAGCCTCAAGCGCGCGCAGGAACAAGGCATCGTCGTGGTGGCGGTGACCCAGTGCCATGAAGGCGGTGTCGAGCTGGATATCTACGAAGCCGGCAGCCGCCTGCGCGGCGTGGGCGTGCTCTCCGGTGGCGGCATGACCCGCGAAGCGGCGTTCGGCAAGCTCAATGCGCTGCTCGGCGCCGGGCTGGAAACCGCCGAAGTGCGGCGCCTGGTGGAACTGGACCTGTGTGGCGAACTGGCCTGATCCATCCGTAGGAGCCGGCTTGCCGGCGAAGGCGGTCTTGAGGGCCCCTTCGCTGGCAAGCCAGCTCCTACACAGGCAGGGCGGCATGCAACTTGCTCCGGTTAAGGGTCTTTCCCAGGCTGGAATCTGCGCATGCTGCACTCGCACCTCACCACCCTCAATGCGGTTTCCCTGATCCTCAACACCTTCAAGGGACAGGGCCAGGACGGCAGCGCGCTGTTGGCCGGCAGCGGTATAAACCCCGCCGACCTGAGCCGCGCCGACACTCGCATCACCACCAACCAGGAAATGCTGGTGTGCGCCAACGCCGTGGCCCTGCAACGGGACATCGGCCTGGAACTGGGCCGGCGCATGCACGTTTCTTCCTACGGCATGCTCGGCTACGCCCTGCTCACCAGTGCCACCTTAGGTGACGCTTTGCGCCTGGCGCTGCGCTATCCGGCGCTGATGGGAACACTTTTCGAACTGAGCCTGGAAACCGACGGTCCGCGCATCTGGTTCACTGCAGCCGGCTACAGCGAAAGCCCGGCCCTGGCCGCGTTCAATACCGAGTTCTGCCTGGTGTCGCTGAAGGTCATCTGCGACGACCTGCTGGGCCACACCCTGCCGCTGCTGGGCGCGCGCTTCGACTACCCCGCCCCGGACTATCAGCAACGCTACCGCGAACCCTTCGACTGCCCGCTGCAATTCAACGCCCGCAGCAACGCCTTCGCCTTCGAGCAGCGCTGGCTGGATCAGCCCCTGCCCCTGGCGGATGCCATCACCCACCAGGCCATGGCCGAACGCTGCCGCAAGCAGAACACCGAGTTCACCGGGCGCCAGGCCTGGCTGGGGCGCATCCGCCAGTTGCTGGCGGCGCAGCTGGATGCCGCACCGGGCCTGGATGGGCTGGCGGAACAGATGAACTGCTCGGCCCGGACCCTGCGCCGCCACTTGCGCGACCTGGGGTGCAGCTATCAGGAACTGCTCGACGAGCTGCGCTTCGAGCGCGCCAAGCAGATGCTCTGCGAAGACCAGATGCCCATCTACCGGATTGCCGAGGCCCTGGGCTTCAGCGAAACCGCGAGCTTTCGCCATGCCTTCGTCCGCTGGAGCGGCGTGGCGCCGAGCCAGTTCCGGCCCTGACAAAAACCCCGGCACAACGCTGGCGATTGCATTACATTGCCGACCTTTCTACCGGCAAGGGACTGCACGCTTGAACCTATTCACAGACGCCATCGGCATTCGCAGGCTTTGCCTGGCACTGGTGCTGCTGGCTGGCGTCCCCGTCGCCCAGGCGTTCGACCTGTCGAAGATCCGCTGGTGGGAGATGCAGAACGGCATCCTCCTGGACGATCCGGAAACCGCCACGCTGCAACTCGAACCCTTCCCCCTGCCCGGGCTGGCCCAAGCGCCAGCCCGAGTGATCCTCAGCCAATACCACGGCCTGTTCTATCTCAACGGCTATGCGGATGGGCAGTACCGGCAGCGGGTCTACAAGTCGCCGCCCCTGCCGCTGTTCAACGCCCAGGAACTACAGGCCTGCGTGCCCGAGCAGCAACCCGTTGGGGCCTCGGACAACTGGCCGTCGAGCAAGCAGCTGGAAGCCGCCCTGAGCCTGACCAAACTGAGTTTCGACTGCCAGAGCCCAGGCTGGGAGTTGAGCAATCGCTATCTGCTGGTGGACAGCCGCGATCCCCAGCGGCCGTTGCTGGCCATCGGTCAGCGCCAGGGCGAGGCACGGATCGACTTCACCCCGCAGCAACCCATCAGCGCCGAGGTCCAGCAGCAATGGCTGCAAGCCCTGCAGAAGTATCCAAAGCTGCTGGAGCCCTTCGACGCCAGCAGCGGCCAGCTGAGCGTCAAGCCCTATGCGCTGCCGCCCAGCGCGGAGCAGGTCTGGACAGAATTTCGCCAACTGCACGCGCAATTGCGCGACGCCAAGGACAAGGCTCCGGGCATATCCCGGGTGCAAGTCTTCTTCACCCGCCATGACTTTCGCGCTATCGCCCCCGAGCGCAGCACCTACCCCGGCCTGCTCAACGACATCGCCTATTGGGCCACCGAGGCCGGCCAGTTGCAGAGCGCCCGGCCCTGGCTGGCCTATGTACTGAGCCGCGACCCCAACCGCATGCCTGCCTACCTCAATCTGGCGGACCTGGACTGGCGCCTGTACGAACAGGAGCCAGCGGACACCCGGCACCTGGGCCGGGCCATGGAAAACTATCGGCTGTACTGCGGGCTGCGTCTGCAACGCCAGCTCGGGGTGCCCGCCAGGGTTAGCCAACGTCTGGGCCTGGAGGTTGCCAGCGAGCAGGCCTGCCAGAGCTCCTGGCCACTGGTGACGGCAGTGGACCAGGGTGACCAGGCCGAAGTCCGGCGCCTGCTGCACAATGGCCTGCGCGGCGACGTCATCGCCGCCGATGGGCGCCCGGCGCTGTTGCACGCGCTGGACAAACCCGACCTCGACATTGCCCGGCTGTTGCTGGCCCATGGCGCCCGCCCCCAGGGCCAATACAACGGCCGCACCCAGGTGGTCCTGGCCATGCGCCGCGACCTCAAGGACAACCCGGACCTGAGCCAGGCCAAGCGCCTTGGGTTCCTGTTGCAGGCCGGTGCCGCGATCGATGAGCAGGATGCCCAGGGCGGCACTGCACTTCAGCAAATGGCCAAGGAACGCGACGACATCGAGCGCTTCAACTGGTTGCTGCAACACCCGCAAGACCTCGACAAGCGCAGCGGGCCAGACGGCGAAACCGCACTGTTTCTGGCGCTCAGGGGCGGCAACTACGCCGCTGCCAGAGAACTGATAGAGGCCGGTGCCAACCTCAACCTGAGCTACGGCCGCGATTTCTGCGCACAGCAGCCGATTCGCCAAAGCCTGCTGATGATCGTCGCCGAACAGGGCTCGCCCGAGGTCATCAATCCCTGGGTCAGCCAGCAAGAGAGCCTGGACATGTTCACCCTGCTGCTACAACGTGGCGCCGACCCCAACGTCGGCCGCTACTGCAAGAACAACGGCTACACCTGGCTGTTGGAGATCATGGCCCGGCGCAAGCGCGACGACATGCTCAAGGTGCTGCAAGGCTTTGCGCCGCCACCGCCGGCGACGGCGTTTCGTCTGTGAGGCGTGGCGCCGAACCCGCTGCGCCCCTGAAACAAAGCCCGGCACAACAGCGCCGATTGCATTACATTGCCGGGCTTTCTATCGGCAAGGGACTGCAACGTTGAAGCTATTCTCAGGCGCCATCGTCCGGCGCAACGGCATTCGCGGGCTTGGCCTGGCGCTGGCACTGCTGGTTGCCGCCCCCGTGGCCCAGGCCTTCGACGTGGACCTGGCCTGGTTCAAATGGTCGGGAATGCGCCGCAACTTCGTCCTCGACTCCCCGGAAACCGCCACCCTGGAGCTCAAGCCTTTCCCCCTGCCGGGCCTGGCGCGAATGCCGCTGCGGATTGTCCTGAGCCAGTACCGCGGGCTGTTCTACTTCAATGCCTATCAGGACCTGCAGTACCGACAGCGGGTCTACAAGTCGCCGCCGATGGTCCTGTTCAGCCCTGAAGAGCTGCGGGCCTGTGTGAGCCCGGGCGATGACATCCATGTCAGCGACATCTGGCCCACGAGCAACAGCCTGGCCCCCGGCATCACCCTGACGCCCCTGAGCTTTCAGTGCAAGGAGCCATCCGAGTGGCAACTTAGCGGACGCTACCTGCTGATCGACCAGCGCGATCCGCAGCACCCGCTGCTGGCCATCAGTCACCGCCAGGACCTTGGCCAAATGGAATTCACCCCCTTGCAACCCATCAGCGAGGAAACCGGGCGGCAGTGGTTGCAGGCCCTGGAGACCTTCCCGCCGTGGTTCCGCCCCTTTACCCAAGGCCGCGGGCCGATCACCGTCAACGCCTTTGTGCCAGCGCCAGCCTCGACCCCGGACAGCCTCTGGAAAGAGTTCCGCGCGCTGCACGAACAACTGCGCACGGCCAAGGACAAACTGCCGGGCATCCGCAAAGTGGAAGACTTTTTCGTCACCCATGACTTTCGCAGCATCGCCACCGAGCGCCGCGAATACGCCGGCCTGCTCAATGACATCGCCTTCTGGGCCAGCCAGGCCGGGCAGCTGCAAACGGCTCGCCCCTGGCTCCAGGAAGTGCTGCGCCGCGACCCTGGGCGCATGCCGACCTACCTCAACCTGGCGGACCTGGACTGGGCGCTATTCGAACAGCGGCCGCTGGACAACGCCTACCAGGGCCGGGCCATCGAGGGCTACCGGGTGTATTGCGGCCTGCGCCTGAAGCGCCAGATGAGCATCCCGCCCCGAGTGCTGCAGCGCTTGGGCCTGAGCGCCGCCAACCCCCAGGCGTGCCAAGCCTTCTGGCCGCTGGTGGCCGCCGCGGATGCCGGCGACCTGGGCGAAGTGCAGCGCCTGCTGGCCAGTGGCATCAGCGGCGAGGTCATGGCCGACGATGGCCGCAGCGCCCTGTTGCACGCCCTGGACGCACCGCACCTGGACATCGCCCGGCTGCTGCTGGAGCACGGCGCCCACACCAGCGGCCTGTACAACTGGACCACCCTGGCGACCCTGGCCATGCGCCGCGACCTGGGCGACAGCCCCGACCTGAGCCAGGGCGGGCGCCTGAAGTTCCTCATCGAGGCTGGCGTGGCCATCGACGAACCCGACAGCCAGGGCGTGACGCCACTGATGCAGATGGCCGAGAACAAGCGCAGCCTGCAAGGCTTCAGCTGGCTGCTGCAGTACCCGCAGAACCTCGACCTGCGCAACAAGAATGACGGCGAAACCGCACTGTACCGGGCCTTCTCGGGCAACAACTACGTGGCCATGAAGCAGTTGATAGCGGCCGGCGCCAACCTCAACCTGAGCTACGGCCGTGCCGTTTGCAATAACCAGCCCGTGGGCGAAAGCCTGCTGACCCTGGTCGCCGACAAGACCTCCGCCGACGCCCAGTCACCCTCCGTCAGCCAGCAGGACACCCTGGAGCTGTTCACCCTGCTGCTGGAGAAAGGCGCCGACCCGAATGTCGGCCAGCGCTGCGAGAAAAAGGGCTACGCACTATTGCTGGAAGCCATTGCCCGGAAAAAACGCGAGGACATGCTCAAGGTCCTGCAGCGCTACGCCCCTACCCCGCCTGCCAGCTGAATCCGGATGGCGCCCCGCAACGGGGCGCCCTGCCTCTTTAAGGGGCGAATTTCGGTCAAACACTTTGGCCACATCAATCCCCTTTTGGCCGCTCCTGCCGTTCTCCCAAACCCCGCACCCCGCAAGACTGTGATCCACCGAATCAGCCTGCGGAGAACAAGAAAATGCTGACGATCTACTCGGACGATCACCACCTGCACCACGGCCGTTGCGAACTCATCGACGGGCAACTGATGCCCTGCTTCGAAATGCCTTCCCGGGCCGACCACGTGCTGGATCGGGTGAAACATCAAAACCTGGGGCCGGTGCAGGCGCCCAAGGACTTCGGCCTGGAGCCTATCGAGCGCATCCACAGCCGGGCCTACCTGGAATTCTTCAAGGGCGCCTGGGCGCGCTGGGCGGCCCAGGGCATCGACGGCGACCTGCTGCCCTACACCTGGCCGGCGCGTACCCTGCGCAGCGTGATGCCCACCAGCCTCCACGGCCAGCTCGGCTACTACAGCTTCGACGGCGGCGCGCCGATCACCGCCGGCACCTGGCAGGCGGCCTATAGCGCGGCGCAGGTGGCGCTGACCGCCCAGGCCCATATCCAGAATGGCGCCCACAGTGCCTTCGCGCTGTGCCGGCCACCGGGACACCACGCCGCCGGCGACCTGATGGGCGGCTACTGCTACCTGAACAACGCCGCCATCGCTGCCCAGGCGTTCCTCGACCAGGGCCACAGGAAAGTCGCGATCCTCGACGTCGACTACCACCACGGCAACGGTACCCAGTCGATCTTCTATGAGCGCAGCGACGTGCTCTTCACCTCGATCCACGGCCACCCGGAAGCCGAGTTCCCGTTCTTCCTGGGCTATGCCGACGAATGCGGCGAAGGCGCCGGGGAAGGCTTCAACTTCAACTACCCACTGGCCGCCGGTAGCGGCTGGGATGCGTGGAGCGCGGCCCTGGAACAGGCCTGCAACGAAATCCAGCGCTATGACGCCGACATCATCGTGGTGTCCCTGGGCGTGGATACCTTCAAGGACGATCCGATCTCGCAATTCAAACTCGACAGCCCGGACTACCTGGCCATGGGCAAGCGCATCGCCGCCCTCGGCAAGCCGACGCTGTTCGTCATGGAAGGCGGTTACGCGGTAGAGGAAATCGGCATCAACGCCGTCAACGTTCTCGAAGGCTTCCAAAGCGCCCAGTGAGGGATTCGCATCATGCAAAGACTCAAACGCTTAATGATTCCCGCCCTGTGCGCCAGCCTGTTGGGGACCGCCGCCCACGCTGAAGAACGCACCCTGCGGGTGTACAACTGGTTCGACTACATCACCCCCAAGGCCCTGGAAGACTTCAAGGCCCAGAACAGCCAGGTGAAGCTGGTCTACGACATCTTCGACACCAACGAAGCCCTGGAGGCCAAGCTGCTCACCGGCAACTCCGGGTATGACGTGGTGGTGCCGTCCAACGTGTTCCTGGCCAAGCAGATCGAGGCCGGGGTGTTCCAGCCCCTGGACCGCAGCAAGCTGCCCAACTGGAACCACCTGGACCCCAAGTTGATGAAGCTGATCGAAGCCAACGACCCGGGCAACAAATTCGCCGTGCCCTACATGTACGGCACCATCCTGATCGGCTTCAACCCGGACAAGATCAAGGCCGCCCTGGGCGACAAGGCGCCGGTGGACAGCTGGGACCTGATCTTCAAGGAAGAGAACATCAGCAAGCTCAAGCAGTGCGGCGTGGCCCTGCTGGATTCGCCTTCGGAAATCCTGCCCCTGGCCCTGCAGCACCTGGGCCTGGACCCCAACAGCAAGAAACCGGCGGACTACGAGAAGGCTGAAGCGCTGCTGATGAAGATCCGGCCGTACATCACCTACTTCCACTCGTCCAAGTACATGGCCGACATCGCCAACGGCGATATCTGCGTGGCGGTGGGCTATTCGGGGAGCTTCTCCCAGGCCGCCAACCGGGCCAAGGAAGCCAAGAACGGCGTGACCGTGGACATGCGCCTGCCCAAGGAAGGCGCGCCGATCTGGTTCGACATGCTGGCAATCCCCAAGGGCGCCAAGAACCCGGAAGATGCCTACACCTTCATCAACTACCTGCTGCAACCCCAGGTGATTGCCCCGGTCAGCGACTTTGTCGGTTACCCGAACCCGAACAAGGACGCCACCGGACTGGTGGACCCTTCGATCCGCAACAACCCCAACCTGTATCCGACAGAAGCGGCCATGAGCACCCTGTACACGCTGCAGCCGTTGCCCCGTGATGCAGAGCGGGCGCGGACCCGGGCCTGGACCAAGATCAAGTCCGGGACCTGATCCGGCGGGCGATGGGCGCGCGGTCAGGGATAGACCGCGTCGCCGCTGTTCGCTGGCAAGCCGGCTCCTACACAGTGGCGTTTAGCAGCCGGTAAGGCCTTGGGCGCTGCCCTCTTCGGCGAAGAACCAGGGCCGCAGGCGCACGCCCACGCCGTTGCCGATGAAGGCCGCCACCAGCCACAGCCAGCCATGCAGGCTGCCGGAGGCGATGCCGCTGAAGTAGGCGCCGATGTTGCAGCCATAGGCCAGGCGCGAACCGTAGCCCAGCAGCAGCCCGCCAATCACCGCCGCCACCAGGGAACGGGTGGGGATTCTCAGGTTGGGGGCAAAACGTCCCGCCAGCCCTGCCGCCAGCAAGGCACCCAGGACGATGCCGATGTCCATGACACTGGTGATGTCCTGCCACACCGGTGCCGCCAGCGCCTTGGCATTCGCCGCGCCCTGCCAGAACACCCAACTGCCCACGTCCACCCCCAGCCCGCTGGCGACCTTGGCGCCCCACAGGGCGAACGCCGAGGTAATGCCCCATGGGCGCCCCGCCAGGGCCAGGGTGGCGAAGTTCAGCAGGGCCAGGGCTACCGCGCCCCAGACCAGCGGCCAGGGGCCGCGCAGCAGCCGGCGCCAGCCCTGGTGCTCGCTGGTGACCGGAGCTTCAAGGCTGCCATGACGGCGCTTTTCCAGGGTCTGGGTGAGCACCGCGATCAGCGCGAACAGGCACAGGCTCAGGCCCAGCGCCGGGCCCACGCCAAAACTCTGGACGATGGAGATGGGCGGCAGCGACGGCAGCGCAAACCACCAGTCCACATGATGGGTGGCGATCAGCGAACCGCAGATGAAGAACGCCAGGGTCACCAGCATCCGCGCATTGCCACCGCCAACGGTGAACAGGGTGCCCGAGGCGCAACCGCCGCCCAACTGCATGCCGATGCCGAAGATAAAGGCACCGACAATCACCGAGACGCCGGCCGGCGCCACCAGCCCCACCACCGGCTGGCCGAACAGGCTGCCCGCCCCCAGCGCGGGGAAGAACAGCAGCACCGCCAGGGCCAGCATGACCATCTGCGCTCGCAGGCCGGCGCCACGCCGGTCGCGGATGAACACCCGCCAGGCCGAGGTGAAGCCGAAAGCCGCGTGGTACAGGGTCAGCCCCAGGGCAGCACCCAGCAGCAACAGCAGCACCTGCCGGGCACCCACCTGGGCTTGCAGGAACAGGGCACCGGCCACCAGCAGCAGCAAGGCGAACAGCGGGGCGCCGAACTTGCGTTCAGGCGCCAGGAAGAGGGTCTGGCTCATGGGAGGGGCTCGCGCGGGAAATGCCCGCGAGTATACCGCCTCAGGCCCGCCAGGCCTGGCGCAAACGGCTTAGCGCAGCCTGGATATCGGCTTCCGGCACCGCCGCGAAGCCCAGCACCAGCCCGGCCCGCTGGTCCTCGGGCAAGGTGGTTTGCGGCAGCCAGTAGCTGCTCAGGCCGGCGACCTCGACCTCCACGCTGGCGGCCTGGGCCAGCAGTTCCTGTTCCCGCGCCAGGCTGTCGACCCGCACCGTCAGGTGCAGCCCCGCCGCCACGCCGGGCAGCGGCCCGACGCCGCCAATCGCCTGCGGCCAGGCCGCCAGCAAGGTGTTGCGCCGGCTCAGGGCCGCCCGGCGCATGCGCCGGATATGCCGCTGGAAGTGCCCGGCGGCCATGAACTCGGCCATCACCGCCTGGGTACTGACCTCGGAATGGCGCACGTCCACCGCCCGGCGCTGGGCGAAGGCCTGGACCAGGGTCGGCGGCAGCACCAGGTAGCCCAGGCGCAGGGCCGGAAAGGCGACCTTGCCGAAGGTACCGACGTAGATCACTCGGCCCTGGCGGTCCAACGCCGCCAGGGGGGCCAGGGGCGCACCGCTGTAGCGGTACTCGCCGTCGTAGTCGTCCTCGATGATCCAGCCCTGGCTGCGTTGGGCCCAGGCCAGCAGCTCCAGACGCCGGGCCAGGCTCATGATCACCCCGGTGGGGTACTGGTGGGACGGCGTGACATAGGCCAGGCGGCAGCTGTCCAGCTGCTCCAGCTGGCGGCAGTCGATGCCCTCCTGGTCCACCGCCACGCCCTGCAACTGCGCACCCGCCAGCGCGAAGGCATGCCCCGCGGCGCGGTAGCCGGGGTTTTCCACAGCCACCTGGTCGCCGGGCTCCACCAGCAGCTGTGCACAAAGGCTGATGCCCTGCTGCGCGCCACTGGTGATCACAATTTGTTCAGCCGTGCAGTTCAGGCCCCGAGCGCTGCGCAGGTAGGCGGCGATCAGGCTGCGCAGCCGCGGATCGCCCGCCGAATCGCCATAGCACAATTGCCCGAGGTCGGGCCTGCGCCAGAAAGCCGCATTCAGCTTGGCCCAGACCTCGAACGGGAACAGATCGAAGGCTGGCACGCCAACCCGAAAAGCCCGTGGCGGCCCCTTGGGCGGGGTACTCAAATGATGGGTTTGCAGGCGCTGCCAGCCACTGCTGTGGATAACTTTACTGGATAAATCACCAGCCATTTCCGCCTGTTTTGTGGATAAACCTGTGGGTAAGCCTGTTGAAAACCCTGTGGATACTTTTGTGGATAGTTTTTTGATCGGCAATCGGGTTTCCGGCAATTGCGCCACATAGGTGCCGTCACCGACCCGCCCTTCGATAAAACCCTCGGCGTACAGCTGGTCATAGGCCCGCACCACGCTGTTGCGGGAAATCCCCAGGGCGGCGGCCAGGTCGCGACTGGCTGGCAGGCGCGTACCACTGGCCAGGCGCCCGTCCAGCACCCGCTGTCGCAAGGCCTGGTACAGCTGGCGGCTGAGGCCCTGGCGGCGGTCCAGCTCAATGCCGGCCGGATTGAAGGACAACGGGGGTACGGCACTGTTCATCGAGGTTCACCCGGGCAATTGGACCCACAAAATAGACCAGAGATGGCTCTTACAACGAACCATTAGCCTGCCTAGGATGCAGCCACTCGCCAAGGATTTTTTTACATGTACCTACCCCGCGCTTTCGTCGATGAAGACCTCGCCCGCCTGCAGCAACTGATTCTGGGCAGCCGCCTGGCGACCCTGGTGACCTGGGGCGCCCTGGGCCTGCAAGCCAGCCACCTGCCCCTGCTGCTGGACCCCGGACAGGGGGCCAATGGCACCCTCTACGGGCACCTGGCCAAGGCCAACCCGCAATGCGCCGAACTGGCCGCTGGCGCCGAGGCACTGGTGATCTTCACGGGCGAGGATGCCTACGTCAGCCCCTCGTTCTATCCAAGCAAGGCCGAGCACGGCAAAGTGGTGCCGACCTGGAACTACGTGGCAGTGCACGCCTATGGCCAGCCTGAGGTGTTCAGCGACCCGCAGCGGCTGCTCAAGGTGGTGGGGGGGCTGACCGAGCGTCACGAAGCCGGCCGCCCCCAACCCTGGCAAGTGACCGATGCCCCCGCCGACTACCTGGAGGGCATGCTCCGGGCGATCGTCGGCTTCGCCCTGCCGATCCAGCGGCTGGAAGGCAAGCGCAAGCTCAGCCAGAACCGCAGCGCCGAGGATATCGCCGGGGTGCGCGAAGGCCTCGCGGCCAGCGCCGACCTGCGCGACCAGCAACTGTCCCGACTGATGGGCTGAGTGCCCGCCCAGAACAATAAAGGAGCTTTCATGCGCCAGATCCAGATCCGCCCCGTTACCGCCGCCGACCACAGCGCCTGGCTACCCCTGTGGCAGACCTACCTGCGCTTCTACGAGACCGAGCTGGCGGATGCCGTGACCCAGAGCACCTGGCAGCGCTTTCTCGACCCCAGCGAACCCACCCACGCGGCCCTGGCCTGGGACGGCGAGCGCGCCGTGGGCCTGGTGCATTTCATCTACCACCGCTCCAACTGGAGCATCGAGAATTCCTGCTACCTGCAGGACCTGCTGGTGACCCCGGACCAACGCGGGACTGGCGTGGGCCGCCAGCTGATCGAGTTCGTCTACGCCCAGGCCAAGCAGGACGGCTGTGCCAAGGTGCATTGGCTGACCCACGAAACCAATGCCACGGCCATCCAGTTGTATGAGCGCATCGCCGAGCGCCCGGGTTTCATCCAGTTCCGCAAACCCCTCTGAGTTGCCAAGGAGCCACTGCATGTCGATTTCACTCGCCGATTGGAAAGGCGTTCCCGCCCCCTCGGCCACCCTGCTTGATGGGCGCTTCATCCGTTTGGAAAGGCTCGACCCGGCGCGCCATGGCGACGATCTGTTCCAGGTGCTGCAAGGCCCGGGCGCCGATCCGGTGCTGTGGAACTACCTGCCCTACGGCCCCTTCCCCGAGCGCGCGGCGTTCGATACCTGGCTCAATGGCCATGCCGCCGCCAGCGACCCGTATTTCTTTACCGTGATCGACCGCGCCAGCGGCCAGGCCCAGGGCATCATCAGCCTGATGTCCATCGTCCCGGCCCAGGGCCGCATCGAGATCGGCCACGTGACCTTCGGCTCCCCCATGCAACGTTCGCCCAAGAGCACGGAAGCGGTGTACCTGCTGGCCAAGGAAGCTTTCGCCCTGGGTTACCGGCGGCTGGAGTGGAAGTGCAACAACGCCAATGAGCGCTCGCGCTATGCCGCGCAGCGCTTGGGTTTCAGCTTCGAAGGGGTGTTTCGCCAGCACATGGTGGCCAAGGGGCAGAACCGCGATACCGCGTGGTTCTCGATCCTGGACGGGGAGTGGCCGGCAATCGCCAGGGGCTTCGAGCAGTGGCTCAGCGATGAGAACCAGAGCGGCTCGGGGCAGCTCAAGTCCCTGGCGGAGTGTCGCGGCTAAGCGGGATTTTCGCCGGCAAGCCGGCTCCTACAGAAATTGCGGTGAACCCTAACCTTGTAGGAGCTGGCTTGCCAGCGAAGGACTCAACCGAGCTTCTGCGCCAGCACCGCAATATGCTCCGGCCCGATGCCGCAGCAGCCGCCCACATGGCTGGCACCACGCTGGTGCCAGTCCGCCACCCATTGCAGATAACCCGGTGGGTCCAGGTCCTCGCGCAGCGGGCACAGGCCGTCGTTGGCGGTGGCATCTTCGGGCTGCGGCGGGAAGGCATTGGCATACACGCCAATGTGAATCTGCACGCCCAAGCGCTCGAAGGTCTCGCGAGCCGCATCCACCGCCGCCCCAATCACTTCCGGCTGGCTGCAGTTGAACAGCAGGGTCTGCACCCCCAACTGCGCCGCCACGGCTGCCGCTTCGGCCACCGTCTCGCCTGAACGCAGGCGCGGCACTTCGTCGACCTCTTCGTCCTTCAGGGTGAAGGACAGCCAGAACGGCTTGCCGTCCTTGGGCAGGCCGGCGTGGATAGCCCGCGCTTCAACGATCGAGCTCTGGGTTTCCGCCAGCCACAGGTCCACATGGGGCGCCAGGCCCTTGACCAGCGGGCTGAGGATTTCCTCGACCCGCGCAGCGTCGAACAGGTCCGGGCGATAGGAGCCGAACAGCGGCGGCAACGACCCCGCCACCCGCACCGGCTTGCCGGAGGCCTCGACCGCGCGGCGCGCCAGCTCGCCCGCCAGGGCAGCCAGGGCCTGGCCTTCAGCAGCGAAGCGCTCTTCGCCGATATGAAAAGGCACCACCGCGTAGCTGTTGCTGGTGATCACATCAGCGCCGCTGTCGATGTAGGCCGCGTGCACCGCCTCCACCGCCCGGGGGTCTTCGCTCAAGGCCAGGGCCGACCACTCGGGTTGCCGGAACGGCGCACCACGGCGCTGCAACTCGCGACCCATACCGCCATCCAGAATTACCGTGCTACCTGCGCCCATATGCTTTTCACTCATAAGCTTATGAAAATAACTCACTATCAGAGTCGTTCTTATAACTATTTAATACGCACCATTCAGTTAATAACAACTCTTTTTCAGTCAGGTCTTCGATGAATTTCAAACCGCTGCTGGCCCTCGGCCTGACCGTTCTCGCCGCCTCCTCCCAAGTCTTCGCCGGCGCCACCCTGGACCGTATCGAGCAGAAAAAGGAGCTGGTCGGGGTGCTGATGGAAAGCTACCCGCCCTTCTCTTTCCTCAACGAGCAGAACCAGCTGGACGGCTTCGACGTCGACGTGGCCAAGGCCGTGGCCGACAAGCTCGGGGTCAGGCTGCGCCTGGAAACCCCGTCCTGGGATGTGATCGCCGCCGGGCGCTGGAGCGGGCGCTACGACATCTGCATCTGCTCCATGACCCCGAGCAAGGCCCGCGCCGAGGTCTTCGACTTCCCGGTGCAGTACTACGCCTCGCCGGCGGTGATCGTGGTCAACGCCAAGGACGAACGGATCCACGGCGCCCAGGACCTGAGCGACAAGAAGGTCGGCCTCACCGCCGCCTCCAGCTACGAGGGCTACCTGAACAAGAACCTGGTGATCGAAGGCGCCGAGGACACCCACCTGCAATACCCCTTCGAGAATGTGCAGATCGCCCCCTATGACACTGACAACGTGGCCTTCCAGGACCTTGGCCTGGGCCCGGGTGTACGCCTGGATGCGATCCTCACCAACCTGGTCACCGCCCAGCCGCGCCTGACCCAGGACTCGCGCTTCAAGCTGGCCGGCGAGCCGCTGTACGCCGAGCCCAACTCGGTGGCCATCGAGAAAGGCGATGCCCAGTGGAATGCCAAGGTGCGTGAAGTCTTCGCCCAGCTGAAGCAGGACGGCACCCTGAGCAAGCTGTCGCAGAAATGGATCGGCGCCGACATCAGCCAATGACCGCCTACACGCCCCCGCCTCAGCCACCGCAACCGGTGGCCGAGCCGCTGCTCAAGCGCCTGCTGGGCTTTCGCACCCGCCTGTACCTGACCTGGGCCGCGTTGCTGGTGCTGTTCGCCAGTTTCTTCCTGAGCTTCGAGCTGAAGTTCTCGATCATCCTCGACAAGCTGCCGAACCTGCTGGGCCTGCACCTATCCCCCAGTGGTTTCCTCCAGGGCGCCGCGCTGACCCTGTTCCTCTGCGCCTGCTCCATCGTCGCCTCATCGCTGCTGGGCTTTGTCACCGCCCTGGCGCGCCTGTCGTCCAGCGCCGTGGCCTTCGGCATCGCCAGCTTCTACGCCTCGTTCTTTCGCGGCACACCGCTGCTGATCCAGATCCTGCTGATCTACCTCGGCCTGCCGCAACTGGGGGTGGTGCCAGGCGCCATCACCGCCGGGATCATCGCCCTGTCGCTGAACTACGGCGCCTACCTCAGCGAGATCTTCCGCGCCGGCATCCTCGGCGTGCCCCACGGCCAACGCCAGGCCGCCCTGGCCCTGGGCATGAGCGACAGCGTGATCTTCTGGCAGGTGACCCTGCCCCAGGCCATGCGCACCATCATCCCGCCGGCCACCAACCAGTTCATCTCGATGCTCAAGGACTCGTCACTGATCTCGGTGATGGGGGTCTGGGAAGTGATGTTCCTGGCCCAGTCCTACGGCCGTTCCAGCTACCGCTACATCGAGATGCTGAGCACCGCGGCGCTGATCTACTGGCTGCTGTCCATCGGCCTGGAACTGATCCAGGCGCGGATGGAAAGGCATTACGGCAAGGGTTACGTTCAGCGCGGGTGAGGCTCAAGGGCGCAGGGAAACCACGCCCATCTGCAGGCCGAAAGGCTTGAACACCGCGTTCAGCGACTTGAGGGTCGGGTTGCCGTCGCCGTGTTCGATATGGATCAGGGTACGCAGGGAAATCCGGCACATCCTGGCGAACTGGCTCTGATGCAACCCGGTGACTTCAGTGCGCAGGCGCTTGACCGCATCGCCAATCGACAAACGCCCAGCGGCCAGTTCCTGGCGGATGTTATCGATCAGCAGGCCGCGCTGTTCCAGGGTCGTAGTCATCGCAAACCCCACTCCTGCAGGCGTCGATCCAGGTCACGCAGGTAAATGCGCGGGTGATTCAGGGTGGCCTCGGGCAAGCCCCCGGCACTGAGCAGGTCCGGCAGGGCCCGTAGCCGTTCGGCATCTTCGCGCAGGCGCGTCAGCGCAGCATCGGGATCGATCAGCGGCTTGAGGCTGGCACACACCTGACGCCAGTCGATATCACCCGCCACTTCCATCCGGCCGGGCCATTTGGTGCTGCGGGTTATGCCCTTGTCATCCATCACTCGCGGCGCCAGATCGTGGATCGGCGCCAACTGCACCTGACCCTCCTGGCGGATGATCCAGGTGTTGCGCCCATGGTTGGCCGAGTTGCCAAGGATCTTGTTGAGCAGGTCCCGACGCAGGTAGTCGGCCACCAGCTCCGGGATCGCCGAGGCCTGCCCGGCGGTGCGCCAGAGTTCGGCCAGCAGCCCCAGGACCTTGGTGTGCCGCATGCCCAGGCTCTGGCCGGGCAACCCCGCCAGGGAATAGATGGACTCCAGCGCCAGCCGTTCCACACCCTGCCCGTGCAGGCGACGATCAAAGCGCCGCATCCACAGGCTTGGCTGCCGCTCCTCTTCCAGGGCCAGGCCCTGGGCGGGAACCGTATCGATGCCCAGCTGCTGCAGCGCCCGGTAGTAGTGGAACTCGCTTCTGAGCATGTCGCAGTCATTTGGCGTCGCCTGCTCTGGAAGGCATTTCACCTGCCAGTGGCACGCCGCCAACCTGTCTTGCAGCAGCGCATCGGGGTACAGCAACCCGTCGCGAGCCTGGGTCAGCAGCAGCTTCGGCGCCTCGCCAGCGGCACCTGTGGCACCGCTCATTGCCGCTCCCTGTTCATAGGCGTATTCAAGAAAGCGGTTGTCGCGGGCGCTCACCTCGGCCCGGGAGAACCCCAGCAGCGGCCGTTCATTCATGCCGGAAAGGGATTCCTTGATCCGCAGATTGCCCATGGGGGCCGCGCTGGATCGGGCCAGCAGGAACAGGTCAGGGGCAATGCCGGCGGGGCGCGCGCCCACCGAGCGCTCGGCCAAAAAACCCTGCATGGTGAGCGTCGGCGCAATGTCATACAGGAACGCCGGGGCGCCCGGACTGCGCAGCAGTTCCCAGGTCAGCGGCAGACGCACACTCACCGATCCCGCCAGCGGCGTGGCAAAGGCTTCCAGATTGCCTGCCAGGTACGACTGCTCATAACCCAGGCGGCAAGGGCTGGTGAAGCCCTGCTCGGGATGCTCGAAAATCAGGGTCATCGCATCGCTCCACGTCCCGGCGCGATGGACCTGTAAAGTCAGCTGTAGCATTCATTACCTGCAATTTAATGCACTTTTTGTGCGTCATTACCTCTGCGAAATGCATTGTAATGCAGATTCAGCCGATTTTTGCAGACAATAAGTGCACTAAAATGCACTCAGGCAAATCGTGGACAAAAAAAGGGAGGCCGTAGCCTCCCCGAGGTAAAGCGTTGCAGATGAAGGCCTGAACTCAGCCTTCGATCTCGATCAGGATCTCGCCCGGGTTGACCCGGTCGCCCTTGGCCACATGGATCGCCACGACCTTGCCGGCAACCGCTGCCTGGACTTCGGTCTCCATCTTCATGGCTTCGGTGATCAATACCGCCTGGCCGGCCTTGACCGTGTCGCCTTCCTTGACCAGCACATCGACGATGTTGCCCGGCATGGTGGTGCTGACATGGCCCGGGGCGCTCGCCTGCTTGCGCTTGCTGCCACCACCGCCGACGAATTCGTTGAGAGGTTCGAACACCACCTCTTCCGGCATGCCGTCGATGGACAGGTAGAAGTGGCGCTTGCCTTCGGCCTTGACCCCGACGCCGGTGATGTCGACGCGGTAGGTTTCGCCGTGGACGTCGATGACGAACTCGGTGGGCACGCCTTCGCCGCCCGGCTTGCTCACGCCGCCCGCCTCGGGAATCGGCAACAGCACTTCCGGAACCAGGGTGCCGGCCTCACGCTCTTCAAGGAACTTGCGCCCGATGTCCGGGAACATGGCGTAGGTCAGCACGTCTTCTTCGGAATGCGCCAGGGCGCCGATTTCGCCACGCAGCTTGGTCATTTCCGGCTTCAGCAGGTCGGCGGGACGTACATCGATCACCTCCTCGCTGCCGATGGCCTGGCGCCGCAGTTTCTCGTCGACTTCACCCGGAGCCTTGCCATAGCCGCCTTGCAGGTAGAGCTTCACTTCGTTGGTGATGGTCTTGTAGCGCTCACCAGCCAGGACGTTGAAGAACGCCTGGGTACCGACGATCTGCGAAGTCGGGGTCACCAGCGGTGGGTAGCCCAGGTCGTGACGGACCCGTGGAATCTCGGCCAGCACTTCGTTCATGCGGTTCAGGGCGCCCTGCTCTTTGAGCTGGTTGGCCAGGTTGGAAATCATCCCGCCCGGCACCTGGTTGACCTGCACCCGGGTGTCCACGGCGGTGAATTCGCTTTCGAACTGGTGGTACTTCTTGCGCACGGCATAGAAGTACAGGCCGATTTCCTGCAGCAGCTCCAGATCCAGGCCGGTGTCGAACTCGCTGCCTTTGAGGGCCGCGACCATGGATTCGGTACCCGGGTGGCTGGTGCCCCAGGCGAAACTGGAAATAGCGGTATCGATATGATCCGCGCCGTTCTCGATGGCCTTGAGCTGGCACATCGCGGCCAGGCCCGCGGTGTCATGGGAGTGGATGAACACCGGCAGCGACAGCTCGGCCTTCAGCGCCTTGACCAGCTCGCCGGTGGCGTAAGGGGTCAACAGGCCGGCCATGTCCTTGATCGCGATGGAGTCGCAGCCCATGGCTTCCATCTGCTTGCCCTGGGCCACGAAGGCCTCGATGGTGTGCACCGGGCTGGTGGTGTAGGCGATGGTGCCCTGGGCGTGCTTGCCGGCGGCTTTCACCGCTTCGATGGCGACCCGCAGGTTACGCACGTCGTTCATGGCGTCGAAGATGCGGAACACGTCGATGCCATTGACCGCCGCCTTGGCCACGAAGGCCTTGACCACGTCATCGCTGTAATGGCGGTAGCCCAGCAGGTTCTGGCCGCGCAGGAGCATCTGCAGGCGGGTGTTGGGCAGCGCGGCGCGCAGTTTGCGCAGGCGCTCCCAGGGGTCTTCCTTGAGGAAGCGCACGCAGGCATCGAAGGTGGCGCCGCCCCAGACTTCCAGGGACCAGTAGCCGACTTTGTCGAGCTTGTCGCAGATCGGCAGCATGTCGTCGGTGCGCATGCGGGTCGCCAGCAGCGATTGGTGGGCGTCGCGCAGGATGGTGTCGGTTACATGAATCTTCTTGGACATTGTTTTATTCCTCACAGGCCTGCGTGGGCGGCAATGGCGGCGGCGATGGCCAGGGCCAGCTCTTCGGGTTTGCGCTTGATCGAGTAGTTGGTCAGTTCCGGGTGGCTCTCAACGAAGCTGGTGTTGAACTGACCGCTGCGGAATTCCGGGTTACGCAGGATTTCCTGGTAATAGGCGGCGGTGGTCTTGACCCCTTGCAGGCGCATGTCGTCCAGGGCGCGCAGGCCACGGTCCATCGCTTCTTCCCAGGTCAGGGCCCAGACCACGAGTTTCAGGCACATGGAGTCGTAGAACGGCGGAATGGTGTAGCCGGTGTAGATCGCCGTGTCGGTGCGCACGCCCGGGCCGCCGGGGGCGTAGTAGCGGGTGATCTTGCCGAAGCTGGGCAGGAAGTTGTTCTTCGGGTCCTCGGCATTGATCCGGAACTGCAGGGCAAAGCCGCGGTGCTGGATGTCTTCCTGTTTCACCGAGAGCGGCAGGCCGGAAGCAATGCGGATCTGCTCGCGGACGATGTCGATGCCGGTGATTTCTTCGGTGATGGTGTGTTCCACCTGCACCCGGGTGTTCATCTCCATGAAGTACACCTCGCCCTCGGCGAGCAGGAACTCCACGGTGCCGGCGTTCTCGTAGCCCACGGCCTTGGCCGCGCGCACCGACAGGTCGCCGATGTAGGCGCGCTGTTCCGGGGTCAGCTGCGGGCTCGGGGCGATCTCGATGAGCTTCTGGTTGCGGCGCTGGATCGAGCAGTCGCGCTCGAACAGGTGCACCACGTTGCCAAAGCTGTCACCGAGGATCTGCGCTTCGATGTGCTTGGGATTGACGATGCACTTTTCCAGGAACACTTCCGCCGAACCGAAGGCCTTGGTGGCTTCGGAAATGACCCGGGGGAAAGCCTGCTCCAGCTCTTCACGGCTGTTGCAACGACGGATGCCGCGCCCGCCACCACCGGAGGTGGCCTTGAGCATCACCGGGTAGCCGATGCGGTCGCCTTCGGACAGGGCTTCGTGGATATCGGCCACGTTGCCTTCGGTGCCCGGAGTCACCGGCACGCCCGCCTTGATCATGCTGCGGCGGGCTTCGGTCTTGTCGCCCATGCGGCGGATCACTTCCGCCGACGGGCCAATGAATTTGATGCCACGTTCGGCGCAGATGTCCGCCAGTTCGGCGTTCTCCGAGAGAAACCCATAGCCGGGATGCAGCGCATCACAGCCGGTTTCCACCGCCAGATTCACCAGTTTGCGTGGGTTCAGGTAGCCGGCCAGCGGCTCGGCGCCAATGCTGTGGGCCTCATCCGCGCGCTTTACATGCAAGGCATGGCGATCGGCGTCGGAGAAGATCGCTACCGAACGGATGCCCATTTCCGCGCAGGCACGCACGATTCGTACGGCAATCTCACCACGGTTGGCGATCAGGATCTTTTTTATCACTTGGAGGTTCCCTTGAGCCGTTGAAACAGACGACCCGCTAGACCGAGTCGGCGCGTGACCAAATGTTTCAAGTCAGTCGCAGCGACACACTAGCTCTGCAGAGGGATTAACAAAAATCAATAATTATTGGGTTGGCCATAAGTAAAGACTTATAGTCATGCCACCAGCCCTTGGCGCGAGTCCTGAAGAAATGCGCAAGTCCTTGATGAGACTGACATTGCGTCAGTTGCAGATTTTCAATGAAGTCTGCGATCTACGCTCCTACAGCCGCGCCGCCGATGAAATGTCCCTCACCCAGCCCGCGGTCAGCCTGCAGATTCGCCAGTTGGAGGAGCTGATCGGCCAGCCTCTGTTCGACTATGTGGGCAAGAAGCTCTACATGACCGAAGCCGCCGAAGCGCTGCAACGGGCCAGCCGGGACATCTTCGGGCGCCTGGAGAACCTGGACATGCAGCTCTCGGACATGCAGGGTTCGCTGCAGGGCCAGCTCAAGCTGGCCATCGAATCCAGCGCCAAGTACTTCGTGCCGCACCTGTTCGCCGCCTTCAAGCGCCAGCACCCGGAAGTGCACCTGCAACTGACGGTGGTCAACCGCTCCCAGGTGATCCGCCGCCTCTCGGACAATCGCGACGACCTGGTGATCATGTCCATGGTGCCCCAGGACATGGAGCTGGAGTTCCTGCCCTTTCTCAACAACCCGATCGTCGCGGTAGCCCCGCCGGAGCACCCCTTGAGCCACATGGGCCCGCTGCGCCTGCAGGACCTGGAGCCCTACACGCTGGTGCTGCGCGAACAAGGCTCAGGCACACGCCTGGCATGCGAGGAGTATTTCAAGGAGAAGCGCGTGCACTTCACCCAGATCCTCGAAGTGTCGTCGGCCGAGGCTCAGCGCGAGTGCGTGCGGGCGGGTCTGGGCGTGGCCTTGTTGACGCGCCACGCCCTGAACCTTGAGTTGGCGACCGGCGGGTTGGTCGAGTTGCCGGTCGAAGAGCTGCCATTGCTGCGCAGCTGGTGCCTGGTGCAGGCCAAAGCCAAGCGCCTGTCACCGGTAGCGCATGCGTTCCTGGGATTCATCCGCAGCGAACGGGTGCAGATCAGCGGCTTGGTTGAACGCTTCGACGGGAAGCTGCGGGCGCCGCCTGCCAGTAATTGACGGCGTCCAGCTCGGGGTAATCGTTGATTTGCTGCTGTAACTGACGCAGCTCGAAGCGGTGTTCGATCGCACGACGAAATTCCATGCGGCGCTGGTCTTCCTGCTGACGACGGGTCTTGACTGCGCTGTTGCTCTCTTCGTAAGGCCGGGCCATTTCGAGTCTCCCAATGCGAGTACGGAAGCTTCACGATGGACGTCGGCGGTTACGGTTTGGCTGCGGGTCGGTTACAGGACGATGAACATTCACAGCGCCTAGCTCTCTGTAGGAGCTGGCTTGCCAGCGAAGGCGTCCTTAAAACCCAGAGGCCACATCACCGGCCAGAGAGACTCAGTCGTCCAGGGCTTTGACCGACTTGGGCGACAGGCGCAGGCTGCGCAAGCTGCGCTTGACGCTCTTGAGGTGGTTGACCAGGCTCGGGCCGCGGGCCATGGCCACGCCCATGGCCAGCACGTCGATCACCACCAGGTGGGCGATACGCGAGGTCAGCGGGGTGTAGATCTCGGTGTCTTCGTGCACGTCGATGGCCAGGTTGACCGTGGACAGCTCGGCCAAGGGCGTCTGGCTCGGGCACAGGGTGATCAGCGAGGCGCCGCTTTCACGCACCAGGTTGGCGGTGATCAGCAGGTCCTTGGAACGCCCGGACTGGGAGATGCAGATGGCCACGTCGGTGGGCTTGAGGGTCACCGCCGACATCGCCTGCATGTGCGGGTCGGAATAGGCCGCTGCGGTCAGCAGCAAGCGGAAGAACTTGTGCTGGGCATCCGCCGCTACCGCGCCCGAGGCACCAAAGCCGTAGAACTCCACGCGCTGGGCCTGGGACATGGCGGTTACCGCCTGCTGCAGGGCCACCGGGTCGAGCTTCTCGCGCACCTCCATCAGGGTATGCAGGGTGGTGTCGAAGATCTTCAGGCTGTAGTCGGCGACCGAATCGTCTTCATGAATCGCGAACTGGCCGAAGCTGGCCCCGGCGGCAAGGCTCTGCGCCAGCTTGAGCTTGAGGTCCTGGAAGCCGGAGCAGCCGATGGCCCGGCAGAAGCGCACGATGGTCGGCTCACTGATGCCCACGCTGTGGGCCAGGTCCGCCATGGAACTGTGCATCACGGCCGCAGGATCAAGGAGCACGTGATCGGCGACCTTGAGTTCCGATTTGCGTAACAAATGACGTGACTGGGCGATGTGCTGCAACAGGTTCAAAGGGCTGGACTCATTGTTATTGGCTGACGCCGGGGATGTAGCAAGCTTGTAGTTATACTACAGGAATCGGCTTTTTGCCCGCCCAATGCATCACGAAGTTGCCTGCCTGCCCCCCATTTTCAGCCGGGTACGACTTATGTAGCCGTTGTGGCAGGCAGCCCTGGCGGCTACTGGCTCTGGGCCCGCAACAGCAGTGCGAGGCCTTCGGCGGCCACCGGGCGGCTGATCAGGTAGCCCTGCACCTCGTCGCAGTGTTCCGCCTTGAGGAAGGCCAGTTGCGCCGGGTCTTCCACACCCTCGGCCACCACTTTCAACGACAGCCCGTGAGCCATGGCGATGATCGCCCGGGTGATGGCCGCGTCCTCGCCGCCCTCGGCCAGGCCGCGAATGAAGGCCTGGTCGATCTTCACGTAATCCACCGGGATCCGTTTCAGGTAACTCAGGGACGAATAGCCAGTGCCGAAGTCGTCGATGGCCAGCTTGACCCCCAGGCCCCGCAGTTGCTGGAAGGTCGCGATGATGTGCTCGACGCTGTCCAGCAATTGGCTTTCGGTCAGTTCCAGTTCGAGAAAATGCGGCTCCAGGCCGGTTTCTTCCAGTACCTGGCGCACCAGGCTCACCAGCTTGCCCTGGCGCAGTTGATACACCGACAGGTTGACCGACACGCGAATCGGCTCCAGGCCCTGGCGTTGCCATTCACAGGCTTGCCGGCACGCCTGGCGCAACACGAACTCACCAATGGGGCCGATGAGCCCGGTCTCTTCCGCCAGGCCGATGAAATCCCCCGGCGGTACCCGACCCATGACGGGGTGATCCCAGCGCACCAGGGCCTCGGCGGCATTCAGGCGGCCGCTGGCCAGGCACAGCTTGGGTTGGTAGAAGACCGTCAACTGGCCCTCCTCTATGGCCTTGCGCAGCTGGTTTTCCAGCTGCAGGCGCTCCAGGGTGCTGGCTTGCAGGCTTTCGGTATAGAACTGGAAATTGTTGCCGCCCAGGTGCTTGGCATGGGCCATGGCCATGTTCGCCTGGCTGATGAGGGCTGCGATCTCCCGGGCGCTGTCGGGCAGCATGCTGATGCCCATGGACGCGCTGACCACCAGTTCATGGCCCTCGACGGTGATCGGCAGGCGCAGCTTGCTCAGCAGCCGGGTAGCGACCCGGGTCAGGCTCGACAGGCTGCCGTATGCGTCGAACAGCACGGCGAACTCGTCCCCGGAAAGCCGGGCGATGGTGTCGGCTTCCGGCAAGGCATTGACCAGCCGCCGGGCCATCTTTTGCAGCAGTTGGTCGGCCACTTCATGGCCAAGGCTGTCGTTGAGCAGTTTGAAACGGTCCAGGTTGATGTGCAGCAAGGCCAGGCTGCGGCCACCCTGGCGCACCCGCTGATGGGCCTCGCGCAGGCGCTCGCGAAACAGCGAACGATTGGCCAACCCGGTGAGCTCGTCGTAATGGGTGAGGTAGCGCATGCGCTCCTCGGATTCACGCCGTGCCGAAAGATCGGCGAAGAAGCCCACGATATGCCGGACTTTTCCTCGCTTATCACGCACTACATTCAATTGCAGCCATTGCGGGTAGAGCTCGCCGTTCTTGCGTGTCTCCACCAACTCGCCCTGCCAGCTGCCGTACTGTTCCAGGGCCTGGTGGATCAACGGGTAGTGCCGGCGCGCATCGCGGCTGCACGACAGCTCCACTACATTGCGCCCGAGCATGTCTTCGATCTGGTAGCCGGTGACCTGGCTGAAGGCATGATTGGCGGCGATCAAGGCGTAATCGGGGTCGAGGATGACGATGCCTTCGCTGGCTGCCTCGAACACCGTGGCCGCCAGGTTGCGCTGGACCTCCAGCTCCTTGTCGGCGCTGATGTCGCGACGGGTGCCGGCCATGCGCAGCACCCGGCCACTGGGGCTGCGCTCCACGGCCCGGCCACGGTCTTCGATCCACACCCAGTGGCCGGCGCCATGGCGTACCCGGTACTCCACCTGGTAATCGTCGCTGCGGCCCTTGAGGTGCTCCACCAGGGCGCGCTTGAGCAGGGGCAGGTCTTCCGGATGCAGGCGTGGCTTGAGATGGCTGAGCATGGCCGTGACATCTTCCGGCTCCAGGCCGAACAGCTCCTTGATCTGGGTGTGATGGACCTCGTCGGTCTGCAGGTTCCAGTCCCACAGCCCCAGCTCGCTGGCGTTCAGGGCCAGGGCCAGGCGCGCCTCGCTCTTGCTCAGGGCCTGGTTGGCGGCGTCCAGCTCCAGGCTGCGCTGGGCCACCCGCTGCTCCAGCCCGGCCTGGGCTTGGCGCAGCTGCTCCTCGGCACGGCGGCGCTGCTCCACTTCCCGGGCCAGCTCGCGGTTGAGCTGATCGCTGCGGCCCTGGGCATTCTGCAGGTGCTCGATCAGGGCCTGGTTCTGAAAGCGCCGCAGCAGGCCGCGCTGGATCAGGCGATTGACCTGCCAGGCCACCACACTCAGGGTCACCAGCAGGATCAGCCCGAGCCAGCCCCAGCCACGCTGCTGGTCGTCGCCGCCCCAGAACAGGTAGGCGATGGCCGGCAACAGACATGGCAAGGTGAATGAAAGGAAGGCCTGCAGGCTCACCGCGTAGGCCACGCTGGCGGAAAGGATGGCCGCACCGATCAGGCCGAAGACCCAGGCCTGCTGCAAAAAACTGTCGGTAGGCATCAGGGCGATGCCGGCGCAGGCCAGGGTCAGGCCACTGACCGCCGAGCCCAGGAGAAACATGCGTTGCCACACCGGCTGTGCCTGGCGGCTGGGAATCGCCGAATCGAAGGCCGCCACCTGGATCACCCGCAAGGCCACCAGGGCCAGCAGCCAGACCATCCACACACTGAGCAATAGATAGCGCGTCGGGTTCCATAACAGCCAGGTGCACACCAGGCCGTTGAGCAACATGAACAAGGTAGGCAGCAACGAACCCTGGTACAGCAGGCGCGTACGCTCCACTGCCATCTCCACGGCATAGTGCTGGCGGATGACCCGGGGCTCCACAAAGGGCCCGGACAGGTCGGGGTTAGGTGTCATAGGCAGTGTTCTTATAATGGTTGAGCCCGAAACGTCGCCGGAGCATACACAAGCAAAGCCCCGAGCCAAACTGCTCCAGGTCATAAAATAGATAAAACCGGATGGCCCGGCTTGCACCCTCAAAGCGCCCGGGCGAGAAGCGCCAATGGCTGGGGCCTGTGACCAACCGGTCGTCATCGGCGGCTGTTTTATCGGCTAATGCAAAGCCGGGTTTGCCCGGGGTGGCGCCGCCCCCTAGAATGCCCCGATGCGCGATGATCTCTCCCTCCTGTTGAACTCCCTCAACGACGCCCAACGCCAGGCCGTAGCCGCCTCCGTGGGTCGTCAGTTGGTCCTGGCCGGTGCTGGCTCCGGCAAAACCCGTGTGCTGGTGCACCGTATCGCCTGGTTGATCCAGGTCGAGAACGCCTCACCCCACTCGATCCTGTCGGTGACCTTCACCAACAAGGCCGCCGCCGAGATGCGCCACCGCATCGAACAACTGCTGGGCATCAACCCGGCAGGCATGTGGGTCGGCACCTTCCACGGCCTGGCCCACCGCCTGCTGCGGGCCCACTGGCAGGAAGCCGGGCTGAGCCAGACCTTCCAGATCCTCGACAGCGACGACCAGCAACGCCTGGTCAAGCGGGTGATCCGCGAGCTGGGCCTGGACGAGCAGCGCTGGCCGGCCCGCCAGGCCCAGTGGTTCATCAACGGGCAGAAGGACGAAGGCCTGCGCCCGCAACATATCCAGGCCAGCGGCGACCTGTTCCTGGCCACCATGCGCGGCATCTATGAGGCCTACGAGGCCGCCTGCCAGCGCGCCGGGGTCATCGACTTCTCCGAACTGCTGCTGCGGGCCCTGGACCTGTGGCGCGACCACCCGGGTTTGCTGGCGCACTACCAGAAGCGTTTCCGCCATGTGCTGGTGGACGAGTTCCAGGACACCAACGCCGTGCAATACGCCTGGCTGCGATTGCTGGCCCAGGGTGGCGACAGCCTGATGGTGGTGGGCGACGACGACCAGTCGATCTACGGCTGGCGCGGGGCGAAAATCGAGAACATCCACCAGTACTCCGCCGACTTCCCGGACACCGAAGTGATCCGCCTGGAGCAGAACTACCGCTCTACTGCCGGCATCCTCAAGGCTGCCAACGCCCTGATCGCCAACAACACCGGGCGCCTGGGCAAGGAGCTGTGGACCGACGGCGGCGACGGCGAAGCCATCAACCTGTATGCCGCCTTCAACGAGCACGATGAAGCCCGCTATGTAGTGGAAACCATCGAGAGCGCGCTGAAGACCGGCCTGGCCCGCAGCGACATCGCCATTCTCTACCGCTCCAACGCCCAGTCCCGGGTGCTGGAAGAAGCCTTGTTGCGCGAACGCATTCCGTACCGTATCTATGGCGGCCAGCGCTTCTTCGAGCGGGCGGAAATCAAGAACGCCATGGCTTACCTGCGCCTCCTGGAAGGCCGTGGCAACGACGCAGCCCTGGAGCGGGTGATCAACGTGCCAGCTCGGGGCATCGGCGAGAAGACCGTCGAAGCCATCCGCGAGCATGCCCGCCACAGCGATGTATCGATGTGGGAAGCCATGCGCCAGCTGGTGGCCAATAAAGGCCTGACCGGGCGCGCTGCAGGTGCGCTGGGGGCCTTTATCGAACTGATCGAAAACCTCGCCGCCAAGACCCTGGAAATGCCCCTGCACCTGATGACCCAGACCGTCATCGAGCAGTCGGGGCTGATTGCCTACCACGAAGCGGAAAAAGGCGAAAAAGGCCAGGCCCGGGTGGAAAACCTCGAGGAACTGGTGAGCGCCGCGCGCAACTTCGAGAACACCGAAGAGGATGAAGACCTGACGCCCCTGGCGGCATTCCTCGGCCACGCTTCCCTGGAAGCCGGCGATACCCAGGCCGACGAGCATGAAGACAGCGTGCAACTGATGACCCTGCACAGCGCCAAGGGTCTGGAGTTCCCCTACGTGTTCCTGGTGGGCATGGAAGAAGGCCTGTTCCCCCACAAGATGAGCCTGGAAGAACCCGGCCGCCTTGAGGAAGAACGCCGGCTGGCGTATGTGGGCATTACCCGGGCCATGCAGAACCTGGTGATGACCTACGCGGAAACCCGACGCCTGTACGGCAGCGAAACCTACAACAAGGTGTCGCGTTTCGTGCGCGAGGTGCCCAAGGGGCTGATTCAGGAAGTGCGGCTGTCCAACAGCGTCAGCCGGCCTTTCGGCGGCGGCCAGTCACAAAGTACCAGCAGCCTGTTCGGCGGCAGCGAAATCCCGGACACCGGCCTGAGCCTCGGCCAGGCGGTACGGCACTCGGTGTTCGGCGACGGGGTGATCCTCAATTTCGAGGGCGCCGGCGCCCAGGCCCGGGTCCAGGTCAACTTCAGCGAAGGCAGCAAGTGGCTGATGCTCGGCTATGCCAAGCTGGAAGCCATCTAACCCCACCCGACCGTAGGAGCCGGCTTGCCGGCGAATCTCACTGGCGAAGCACCGCTTCGCCGGCAAGCCGGCTCCTACAGGTCGGTGCAGAAAGGGAAGCGCGAACATGGGCTCAGGCTTTTTTTCCTCTTGGACATTCTGGGCCTTGTTGTCGGCAACTTTCGCCGCTTTGACGGCGATCTTCGCCAAAGTCGGGATAGAAAACGTCAATTCAGACTTCGCCACCCTACTGCGCACCGTGGTGGTACTGGTCAGCCTGGCCTTGATTTTGTACGCAACGGGCCAATATCAGTCCCTGGGATCGATTTCTCCCAAAAGCTACCTGTTCCTGCTGCTGTCCGGGCTGGCCACGGGCGCCTCCTGGCTATGTTATTTCCGCGCCTTGAAACTCGGCCCCGCTTCATTGGTGGCGCCGGTGGACAAGCTCAGCGTGGTGTTCGTCGCGATCATCGGCGTGTGCCTGCTGGGAGAGAAGCTCGACCTGCGGCAGTGGAGCGGAATCGGCTTGATCACCGCAGGTGTGGTGCTACTGGCACTGCGCCGCTAACGGCTTTCGGGTTGAACCAGAGCCAGGTCTGCGGGGACCAAAAACCTGTCGGCGAGCATGACGCCTGGCGAAGCTGAACCGAGGCTGTCAGGCAAAAGCCCGAAACATTATGCCGCTCGCCACTGACACTTCACCTGTGCAATATGGCGCGCGTGCCATCCACAAATGGGAACCCCCTTTATGAAACGTTTTCTTAGCATCGCCATGGCGCTGTGCATCGGCCTGACGATGAGCCTCGACGCCAACGCCAAGCGCTTTGGTGGCGGCAAAAGCGTCGGCGCTGCCCCGACCCACCAAACCCGCCAGGCGGCGCCAACCGCTCCGGGCGCTCCCGCCGCTGCAGCCACCGCGGGCGCAGCCGGTGCCGCGGGCGCTGCTGCCAAGGCCGGCGGTGCTTCGCGCTGGCTCGGCCCTCTGGCCGGCATCGCTGCCGGTGGCCTGCTGGCCTCCATGTTCATGGGCGGCGGCTTCCAGGGCATGCAGATCTTCGACATCCTGATCATGGCGGTCATCGCCTTCGTGATCTTCCGCTTCATCGCCGCTCGTCGCCGCAAGCAGCAGGAGCAATACGCTCCAGCCGGCCACGCGCCGATGCAGCGCGAAGCCTTCGAGCCTCAGCAGCCTGCCGGCGGTTCGATCTTCGGTGGTTCGCCAGCCCCTGCCGCGCGTCCGGTAATCAACGCACCGGCCTGGTTCAATGAAGAGCGCTTCATTGAAGCGGCGCGCAACCACTTCCAGTCCCTGCAGCAACACTGGGACGCCAACGAAATGGACAAGATCGCCGAGTTCGTGACCCCACAGATGCTGCAGTTCCTCAAGCAGGAACGTGCCGATCTGGGCGACGGCTTCCAGTCGACCTACATCGACAACCTGCAGGTGCAGCTCGAAGGTGTGGATGACCGTGCCGACAAGACCATCGCCACCCTGACCTTCAGCGGTGTGTCGAAGACCTCGCGCTTCGACCAGGGCGAAGTGTTCAGCGAAAGCTGGAACATGGAACGCGCCCAGGGCGACAACCAGCCATGGCTGGTAGCAGGTATCCGCCAGAACGGCTGATTCATTCTGCTGTCACAGCTGTAAGGCAAAACCCCGACTCAGGTCGGGGTTTTGCATTTCACGATTGCACTTATAGCGAGCTACTGTATAAACCGCCGTCAAACAACCGCGCCATAGAGCTAAGAGGACCCAGGCCGTGGAAGAAGTCATCGAACAACTCCGGGAAGCCAACGAACCGGTACCCGTCCCCCTGGAACTGCCGGACGAAGACCAACTGGTGGAAATTGAAGAACAGCTGTTCATCAATATCCCGTTCGTCTTCAAGGAGTTCCTGCTGACGGTCAGCGACGTGGTTTACGGTAGCCTGGAACCTGTGACCGTCACCGATCCGCAATCCCATACCTACCTGCCGGAAGTGGCTGCGACCGCCTGGGACATGGGCGTGCCGCGCGAGCTGATCCCGATCTGCCAGGACGGCGACGATTACTACTGCGTCGAGGAAGACGGCACCGTGGTGCTGTGGTCCGGCGAAGAAGAGCTGATCACCGAAGAATCCTGGGAATCGGTGTGGCACTGGGCGCGGGACGTCTGGCTGGAAAGCTGAGACGCCGCCGCGGCTGCGTGCACCGCGGCGACTGAAACAGCTCGCCGGCGCCCTGCCGGCGAGCGGCAAGGTCAATGCCCACTGTTGTCCTTGCTGTGGTCGAAGGTTTCGATCAGCGCCACCTGCATCCGCGTATGCACACGGATGAACCAGCGCCACAGGACTGCCGCCACCGCCGCCGCCACTACGGCGATCAACACCAGCAGTTCCAGGGTCGGCAGGATGCTCGACGAGAGCGCCGCCAGCAGCAGGAAAATCACCAGCAGCGACAGGATCGGGATCACCTCGGCGATCACCCGACGCACTCGCTGGGTATGGCGCCCGGCCATTTCCGGCTTGACCCCCATCTCCGCCAGCAACATCGACAGTGCCTTGAGCTTGCGATAGGCAGCTATCAGGAACGGCAGCGAAAGCAGCAGTGCCCCGCCCCAGATCAAGGCTTTCTGCCAGCTCGGCTCACTGACCCAATCTTCCAGATAGGTGCCAATACGCTTGGCGAAATAGCCACCGGAAAAGAAGATCGCCACCACCAGCGCCAGGTTCACCCCCACTTGCAGCAGGATCTTGCGGATCATCGTCGCCAGCAGCGCGCCCTGGCCCTGGGGCTGGATGCTGCGCAACCACTCGCCATACATGCCCAGTACCCGGCTCAGGCGCTTGGGCAGGACCCCTGCCAGCTTCAGCGATAGTGGGTCCGCGGCACGGATCAGGTAGGGCGTAAGCAAGGTGGTGATGGCGGACACCGCCACCGCTACCGGGTAAAGGAAGTCGCTGGTGACCTGCAGGGTCATGCCCAGTGCGGCGATGATGAAGGAAAATTCGCCAATCTGTGACAGGCCCATGCCTACCCGCAGTGAGGTGCGTCCATCATTGCCGGCGATAAAGGCCCCCATGCCGCAGGACAGCATCTTGCCCAGCACCACCGCCACCGTGATCACGGCAATCGGCCAGGCGTATTGCAGGAGGATCTGCGGGTCGATCATCAGGCCGATGGCGACGAAGAAGATTGCGCTGAACAGGTCGCGAACCGGTTCGATCAGCCGCTCGATCTTCAGCAACTGGCGGGACTCGGCCATGATCGCACCGATCAGGAAGGCCCCCAGGACCATGCTGTACTCCAGCTTGACCACCAGCAGGCAGAAGCCGAAACACAGCCCCAGCACGGTGATCAGCAGCATCTCGTTGCTGTCGAACCTGGCCACGTAGGCCAGCAGGCGCGGCACCAGCAGGATACCGATCACCAGCGCCACGATCATGAACAGCGAAAGCTTGCCGACCGTGGAGAACACCTCGCCGGAACTCACCGTACCGCTGACCGCGATGCTCGACAGCAAGGCGATGATGCCGATACCGAGGATGTCCTCGACGATCAGTACGCCGAAGATCAGCTGGGCGAAGCGCTCGTTCTTCATCTTCAGGTCATTGAGCGCCTTGACGATGATGGTGGTGGAGGAAATGGCCAGGATCGCCCCGAGGAACAGCGAGTCCATGGTGCTCCAGCCGAACCAGCGGCCGATTTCGTAGCCGATCCAGATCATCAGGACGATTTCCAGGAACGCCGCGATAAAGGCCGTGGCCCCGACCTTGAACAGTTTGCGCAGGCTGAATTCCAGTCCCAGGCAGAACATCAGGAAAATCACCCCCAGCTCGGCCAGGGTCTTGATGGTCTGTTCGTCGTGGATCAGCCCGAAAGGCGGAGTGTGAGGGCCGATGATGAAGCCGGCGACGATGTAGCCCAGCACGACGGGCTGCTTGAGGCGATGGAAGAGGATGGTCACCACGCCTGCGACCAGCATGATCACGGCCAGGTCCTGAATGAAGCTGATGGCATGCATGGCCGGGGCTCTCCTTGGAATGCTGGGCGGGGGCGATCGCCTAAAAAGAATGTTCTGATCAGTAGAAGGAAATATCCAAAATAGAAGCGGAAAATGCCCTGGAACGGGTGTTTTGCAGGTTAACACCGCGACTTCCGGCAGGAAGGCGGTGCAATATTAGGAAACAGATCCACCAGGGCGTGACGACGTGGCCCGGCCCGGCGTCCCGTTATCGATGGTTTGAAAACCCTTGGAGCCAGCACCCGCAGAGGTGCTCCAGCAACCCCTGCCCAGAACCGTGAGCGTGCTATGGAACCCGGAAACGCCCAACTGTCGATGACGGTATTGATGACCCCTGACATGGCCAATTTCTCTGGCAATGTCCACGGCGGCACCTTGCTCAAGTACCTCGATGAAGTCGCCTATGCCTGCGCCAGCCGTTACGCCGGCCGCTACGTGGTGACCCTGTCGGTGGACCAGGTGATCTTCCGCGAGCCGATCCATGTCGGCGAGCTGGTCACCTTCCTGGCCTCGGTCAACTACACCGGCAACACCTCCATGGAGGTGGGTATCAAGGTGGTCACCGAGAATATCCGCGAGCGTTCGGTGCGCCACACCAACAGCTGCTTCTTCACCATGGTGGCGGTGGACGACCAGCGCAAGCCGGCCCAGGTGCCGCCGCTGCAGCCGGAAACCGCCGATGGCAAGCGACGCTTTATCCAGGCCCGGCAGCGTCGTCAGATCCGCCAGGAACTGGAACAGCGCTACCGGGAAATCAAGGCCGACGGCCCTTGAAGCTCAAACTGCACCGCTGATTCAGCAGGACCACGGACGGTCCTCCCCCCTCCAGAGCCGCAAGCGCTCCGCCGCCACACTCCAACACCCGCCAGCAGGCTTCTGCGGTCATCCCCAATGGCCAGATCCATCCCTTTTTGACCACATCGAGAGTTATGTCCCCCAGGGCACCGCTGCCAGAATCGAAGGGCAAGGCACAAACGCACTCCCCGCCCGGGGAGCCTTCGAGCCAACGAACGCGTGAGAACAATAAAAATGCCCAGCACCAATGCTCTATCCTCCAGCCCCCCTGCGTCCTCCAGCCTTGATGGCGGCTTCACCCACAGCGCCCAGGGCACCTCGCTGCGGCGCATCCTCGGCCTGCCGGCCCTGGTGTTCTTCGGCCTGGTGTACATGGTCCCGCTGACCGTCTTCACCACCTACGGCGTGGTCACCCAGCTCACCGGCGGGCGCACCGCCGCAGCCTATGTGATCACCCTGCTGGCGATGATCTTCACCGCCCTGTCCTACAGCGTAATGGTCAAGAAATACCCGATTGCCGGCTCAGCCTATTCCTACGCCAGCCTCAGTTTCGGCCCGGGCATCGGCTTTCTTGCCGGCTGGTCGCTGCTGCTGGATTACCTGTTCCTGCCGATGATCAATTACCTGGTGATCGGCCTGTTCCTCAACCTGGCCTTCCCCGCCGTGCCGGCCTGGGTCTTCGTGGTGGCGACCATCAGCCTGGTGACACTGCTGAACATCCGCGGCATCGGCTCGGTATCGAGCATGAGCAACCTGATCGTCTGCGCGCAGATGGTCTTCGTGGTGGTGTTCGTGGCCCTGGTGGTCCGCCAGTTGGCAGGGGCCGAGAGCCTGGACCTGAGCGCACCCTGGGTCGGCGATGGCAGCCAGGATGGGTTGTTGCCGCTGATGGCCGGGGCCGCGGTACTGTGCCTGTCGTTCCTGGGCTTTGACGCGGTGTCGACCCTGGCCGAGGAAACCCGCGACCCGCGCCGGGACATCCCCCGGGCAATCGTCATCACCACCCTGGGCGCCGGCCTGCTGTTCATCCTGCTGGCCATGACCAGCCAGCTGGCGTTCCCCGGCAGCAGTTTCAAGGACGCCGACGCGGCGGCCAGCGAGGTCATGCTGCACGCCGGCGGACGCTTCCTGGAGATGTTCTTCACCGCCACCTATGTCGCCGGCGCCGCCGGTTCGGCCCTGGCCTCCCAGGCTTCGGTGTCGCGCATTCTGTTCAGCATGGGCCGCGACGGCATCCTGCCACGTCGGGTGTTCGGCACCCTGTCCGAGCGCTACAAGACCCCGGTGGTGGCCATTGCCCTGGTGTCGCTGGTGTCCTTGCTGGCGGTGGTCATCGACCTCACCCCCCTGGCGTCGATGATCAGCTTCGGTGCACTGGTGGCGTTCTCGGTGGTCAACCTGGCGGTGATCAAGAGTCACCTGGGCCAGGGCCAGCCGCGCACCGGGGCACGACTGCTGCAATACGGCCTGCTGCCGTTGATCGGCTTTGGCCTGATTGCCTGGCTGTGGACCAGCCTTTCGGCCCTGACCCTGGGCATCGGCCTGGCCTGGTTCGCCCTGGGCCTGCTGTATCTGGGCATACACACCCGGGGCTTTCGCCAGCCCGCGCCGACCGTGCAGTTCTCCGAGCAGGCCTGAGCCCGCCTCAGAAGCCGATCGGCGTGGCCTCGAAGCGCACCCGTGGGTGGGCGATGCGGTCCTGGGCCCGCACCAGCTCCAGCTCGTAACTGGCGCAGGCCTGGGTTTCCAGCAGTACTTCATGCACCGCCGCGGCGGTGAATTCGAAGGCTGCCACCAGGCTGTCCCCCAACAGTACCCGGGCCAGGAACAGGCCCGAGGTCAGGTCGCCCACCCCCACCGGCTGGCGCGGGAACGCCAGCAACGGACGGCGCAGGTGCCAGCTGCCATCAGCGGTCACCAGCAGCATCTCGAAGCCGTCCGCCAGCTTGCCCGGGTAGTCCAGGTGCTTGACCAGCACCGCCCTGGGGCCCTTGTCCAGCAGCGAACGAGCCATGCCCAGGCAGTCGAACAGCGATTGCGGCTTGCGCCCGCAGAAGCTGTCCAGCTCCAGCTGGTTGGGGCAGAGAAAATCCGCCATGGCCACGGCCTCGTCCAGCAGGAAGTCGCTGACTTCAGCCGGCACGCTGCAGCCCTTCTCCGGGTGGCCCATCACCGGGTCACACAGGTACAGGGCCTTGGGATTGACCGCCTTGATCCGCGCCACACCGCTGAGGATCGCCCGGCCCTGGGCCGCGCTGCCCAGGTAGCCGGACAGCACCGCGTCGCAGTTGCCCAGCTCGCCGATGGCGGCAATGCCTTCCACCAGCTCGGGAATCTGCTGTGGCGCCAGCACTTCCCCGGCCCAATGACCATACTGAGTGTGGTTGGAGAACTGCACCGTATTCAGCGGCCAGACATTCACCCCGACCCGCTGCATGGGGAATACCGCGGCACTGTTGCCGGCGTGGCCGAAAACCACATGGGACTGGATCGCAAGCAGGTGGGGCGTACGTTTCATGCAGGATTTTCCATAAAACCGGTGGAATTCAAGCCGCGCAGTATGCGACTAAACGCAGCCTGTACGACAGACCGGAGTCGCAGTTAAGCTGACGCCACCTCGTTGGAGCAAACCTTCATGCTGACCCTTGGAAACATCTTTGTGCTGATGCTGCTGGCAACCGCTGCTGCCTGGCTGTGGCACAACCACGGCCTGCGCGAACGAGCCCTGGAGCGGGTCAAGCAGCACTGCGCGCGGCTCGACATCGAGCTGCTGGACGGCAACGTGGCGCTCAAGCGCATCGGTCTGGTCAAGGATGGCAATGGCCGGCGGCGCCTGGCGCGGGTCTACAACTTCGAGTTCACCGTGACCGGCGAAACCCGCCATGCCGGGACCATCACCCAGTTCGGCGCCCACAGCGCCCATATCGAGCTGGCGCCCTACCCGTTCGAAGCCAAGGAACCCCTGCCCAGTGCCGAGGTGATCGAGCTGAGCCAGTGGCGCGAGGAACATCGCAAGTTCAAGCCATAGAAATGGCTGGCACGCCGTTTTTCCTACAGGCGACAGGCATCGAGGCTGGCCTGCAGGGCGGCAATATCCTGAGGGCTACTGAAGATCAGTTCCAGGCGCGAATCCCGGCGCCATTCGCTGGGCAGCCAGTTCAGCGGTGAATTATCCAACCCGTTGCCCGACCGCCAGCCTTGATCACTGTGGAGCACCAGCTTGGCCCGGCGCCAGTCGAGGTTCTGCAGCCAGTGCTCGACCCGGACCAGATCGAACTGCTGGCTGGGGTGCCAGCGCCAGCCGATGCTCCAGCCATCCTCCTGGGACTGGCTGAGGCAGATCGGCAGCGCCGGATCGCTCCACACAGCCGGCAACTGGGCCAGGCCCTGGGGAATGTCCGACTGCTCCAGGGCCACTTCGGCGCTGGCTCCCAGGCCCGGCAGCTCGGCCAGGGGCAAGGCGGCATGGCGGGTCCAGAACAAGGGAAGGTCCGGCAATTGCTCCAGCACCCGCAACCTGTCGCTGTCGCTGAGCAACTCGTCCTTGTTCAGTACCAGCAGGCCGGCGCTGGACAGCGCATCCTGCTGCGCCCGGGGCAACGGCTTGCCAGCGGCCAGCGCCTGGGCATCCAGGACCAGCACGCAGGGTTGCACCGCCAGCACGCCCTTCCAGGGCGCCTCATTCAACTGCTTGAGCAATTGGGCCGGGTGGCCGAGGCCCGAGGGCTCGATAAACAGCCGGTCCGGCCGGGCCTTGCGCAACAGGCGGCCCAGGCCCACCTGGAACGGTGCACCGTTGACGCAGCACAGGCAGCCGCCGGCCACTTCGCCCAGGGCGATGCCATCTTCGTCGCGGGTCAGCAGGGCCGCGTCCAGGCCGATCTGGCCAAACTCGTTGATCAGCACCGCCCAGCGCTCGGTAGCCGGGCGCTGGCTCAGCAGATGGCGGATCAGGCTGGTCTTGCCGGCGCCCAGGGGGCCGGCGATCACGTGGGTGGGGATGTTCTGCAGCATGGGAAAGGGTCCGGGAAACCTGTGAGGTGATGCTACGCCCTTCCCGCCCTGGGCGAAAATCCGCTCGATTCGACGCCGCTCTTCAGAGCGCTGAAGGTCCTGCGGACCTTTGCCCAGGCTCGGCAAGCGGCTACACGGGCCTAGGTCAACCCAGCCAATCGAGGGTGAGGATCAGCCGGCGTTCCCCTGGCGCTGGCTGCGGCGAGCGGTGAATCAGGCCGAAGCCTTCGTTGCCGTGCCATTTCTCGCCCTTGAACAGTGCCACGTCGCCGCTGGCGATCTGCTGGATCTGCGCCGGGTCCCGTGGTTCACCCTCGGCCTGCCCCAGTTTCCTGCGGTCCATGGCGCCTTCGCGTAGCCATTGGCTGCCGACTCCGGCGTAGGTGGTAATCAGCCGCACCGGTACATGGTCCACGTGAAACCGCGGGCACATGGCCTTGTCCAGGACCCGCAGGCGCAACCCGACGCGCCTGGCCCCGAGCAGGCAGGCAAAAGCGCTGACCAGCCAGGCAACGTCGGCGATAAAGCCTTCATAACCCTGCAAATCACTGAACCCCGATGCCAGGCCGCGCAGATTGGGTTGCACGTCTTCGTCGGGCAGCTCCAGGGACAGGGATTCGGCCAGCGGCTGGTCCAGGGACAGCAGCAACTCGGCGAAATCGGCGATGTGGGCCGGCAACTGGCGCTGCCAGAGGCCGAGGTTGACCTCATCCTCCAGCACCTGGGCGAGCACCGCCGGGGTGCTGCCGATGGCCTGGCGGCGAGAGACCGGCGCAGTCACGCTCGGCAACAGCAGCCACCTGGGCGGATGGGCCAGTGGTGTCACCGGCAAGTTCAGGGTCAGCATCAGGCCGCTTCCTCGTCATGCCAGGGGCCAAAGGGGTCGTTCAGCAGGCTCCAGCCCTCGACGCCAAGGGCCATTTCATCGTCATCCAGCAGGCACAGGTCGAGCTCCGCGCAAAGCCGGGTGAAGTCGATGTTCTGGCCGATGAACACCAGCTCCTGGCGGCAATCGCCGGTGGCCGCGGTCCAGTTTTGCATGATCGCCGCGGTGCTTTCTTCGTCCTGGGGCCAGTGCTGCTTGGGCACAAAGCGCCACCAGCGCCCAGCAAAGCCATGGCGCATCAGGCCACCGGCCTGGGACCAACTGCCGGCTTCCTGGTACTTGCTGGCCAGCCAGAAGAAGCCCTTGGAGCGCAGCAGCTTGCCGTTGACCCAGGGCTGGTGGATGAAGTCGAAGAAGCGCTGGGGATGGAACGGTCGCCGCGCCCGGTAGGCGGTGGAAGCGATGCCGTACTCCTCGGTTTCCGGCACATGCTCGCCGCGCAACTCCCGCAGCCAGCCCGGTGCCTGGGCCGCGCGCTCGAAATCGAAGCGCCCGGTATTGAGGATCTTCGCCAGCGGCACCTGGCCCATGACCATGGGCACGATCTCGGCCTGGGCATTGAGGCTCTTGAGGATGGCCAGCAGCTCCTGACGCTGGTCGCTGCTGATCAGGTCGATCTTGCTGACCAGGATCACGTCGGCGAACTCCACCTGTTCGATCAGCAGGTCGCTGATGGAGCGTTCATCGTCTTCGCCCAGGGTTTCGCCCCGGGAAGCCAGGCTGTGCGCGGCCTGGTAGTCCAGCAGGAAATTCATGCCGTCGACCACCGTGACCATGGTGTCGAGCCGGGCGATATCCGCCAGGCTCTGGCCGGATTCATCGCGAAAGGTGAAGGTTTCCGCCACCGGCAGCGGCTCGGAAATCCCCGTGGACTCGATCAGCAGGTAGTCGAAGCGCCCGTCGCGGGCCAGCTTGCCCACTTCCTCCAGCAGGTCTTCGCGCAGGGTGCAGCAGATGCAGCCGTTGCTCATTTCCACCAGTTTTTCTTCGGCGCGGTTGAGGCTGACATCGCGCTGCACTTCGCTGCCATCGATGTTGATTTCGCTCATGTCGTTGACGATCACCGCCACCCGCAGGTGGTCGCGGTTGCGCAGGATGTGATTGAGCAAGGTGCTTTTACCGGCGCCGAGAAAGCCGGACAGCACGGTAACGGGGAGACGGTCGGTCATGGGTTGTTCCTCATCAGGATCGCGGCTGGGTCAAAGCGCCCGTTGATGGCGTTCGCGCAGCTCTTGGCGTTCTTTGGCTTCGATACACAAGGTGGCGGTGGGCCGCAGCAGCAGGCGCTTGAGGCCGATGGGCTCGCCGGTGTCGCGGCACCAGCCGTATTCGCCACGGGCCAGGCGCTCCAGGGCTTCGTCGATCTTGTCCAGGAGCTTCTTTTCCCGCTCCAGCAGGCGCAGTTGCCACTGGCGCTGTTCTTCGGCGCTGCCGATGTCGGCGGGGTCGCTGTGGGGTTCCTGTTCGCGCAGTTGGTCGAACTCGCCGGCAATGCGCTCCTGCAGATCACTGCGCTGGGCCAGCAGCAGTTGGCGAAAGAAGCCCTGCTGGGCTTCGTTCATGTAGTGCGTCTCGGGTTGGGCGAGAAGGTCTTGTTCAGTCATGGCGAGTCACGGGTCAGGCTGTGTTTTTATGTTATATTATAACAACACAAATTAGCCAACCTTCCCTTGCTGTCCACGACGAAGGGCGCGATGCTGCGCCCCTGTCGTCACGAGAATCGCCATGCGCCCTGTCCTGCCCACCCTCCTTTCAGGCCTGTTGCTGCTGGCGGGTCACGCCAGCGCGGCGGTGCCCAGTACCCTGGCCACCTGCACCCGCAGCGCCACCCTGCTGGCCTGCGTCGACCCGCTGGGCAACGCCTACAGCGTCGCCACGGCCGGCAGCACCACCTACCTGCGCGGCTTCGAGGTGATCGGCAAGCGCTATTGGGCGCAGACCAACAGCCGCTACGGGCAGCTGACGTTCTTCACCGGCCTGGCCTCCGACGGCGAGGCCTGGGTGGGCTACAGCCAGCGTGTGGGCTGGACCACGCGCAACCGCTTTTCCAGCTCCGGCGGCAGCCGCGGGCAGTTCACCTGCAGCCGCATCAGCGGCTGCTAGCTCCCTTTCCCCTACCGCCTGCGTAGGAACTGGCTTGCCAGCCACCACACTCACCGCCCTCTTCGCCGGCAAGTCGGCGTTCAGGCGGGGCGGTTGTTCTTGGTTTCCTGGAGCCAGGCCATGTAACTGTTAACCGGTGGGTTTTTCTCGAAGTAGCGCTGCAGGCCGTTGAACAGGCCATCGGCAATCGCCTGTTGGTGGCGCGCGTTAACCAGGCGCTGGCTGTCGCGGCTGTTGGAGATAAAGCCGGTTTCCACCAGGATCGACGGCACGTCCGGTGACTTGAGCACTGCAAAACCGGCCTGTTCCACACGCTTCTGATGCAGGGTGGTAATGCCCGACAGGCTCTGCAGCACAGTCCCGCCCAATTGCAGGCTGGCGGCGATGGTGGCGTTCATCGACATGTCGACAATCACCCCCGCCAGCATCGGGTCCTTGTCCTTGAGGTTGAGCAGGGTGGTCGCCCCCAGCAGGTCGGCGCCGTTTTCCCGCTGGGCCATCAAGCGCGCGGTGGCCGAGGTGGCGCCACCTTCGGACAGGGCGTACACCGATGCACCGGATGCCGTCAGCCGCGGCGCGGCATCGGCATGCACCGAAATGAACATGTCGGCCTGGTGCTTGCGGGCAATCTCCACACGTTTGCGCAGCGGCACGAAGAAATCATCGTTGCGCACCAGCTTCACGTCGAAACCCTTCTCGCGCTTGAGCCGCTTGGCCAGCAGGCGGGCGATGGCCAACACCACATCCTTCTCCCGTTCGCCCTTGGCCCCCACGGCGCCCGGGTCCTTGCCACCATGGCCGGGGTCTACTACCACGATGATGTCGCGCTTGGGATGGGGCTTGCCTGTCATGGCCTCGGGCCTGGCCAGCGGCGCGGCGCCCGCAGCGATCGGCGGAGGCAGCTTGGCGGCATTGGACAGATCCAGCACCAGCCGATGGCCCTGGCCATCCTGGGGCGGCAGGAGAAAACTGTGGAGCTGCACCGGCTCGCGCAGGTCGAGGACGATCCGCGTATCGCCCTGGCCGAAGTGCCCGGAGCGAATGGCGCGGATTACCGTGTTGGCCAGGGCCAGCTGGCTGAAATCACCGCTCAGGCGCGCGCCGTTCAAGTCGATGATCAAGCGCTCCGGGGCACTCAAGCTGAAGGTCTTGTATTGCACCGGGCCGCTCAGATCGAGCACCAGCCGCAACTTTTCCGCGTCCTTCCACAATCGTGCGTTGCGGATCTGCGCGGCGCGGACACTCCAGGGAAACATCAGGGCCGTACCGGCCAACAGCAGGTTGAGCAATTGACGTCTGTGCATGGCAAATACCGCGAAAAAAGGAGCGTCCCTACTCACAAGACAAGATGAACAACCGTCGAGGAAAAATTTCCCATCGAACGTATTGTTATAATATAACATGTGAAATCATTTCCCACGACGGACCTGTTCATGAACGCGCTGACTCTGCCGGATATCGCCGCGCAGGCCTCACGCCAAGCCTTGCCCCTGGAATGGGTGGGCATGTGCGGCATTGCCTTACCTGTAGTGATCAACAACCAGCCAAGCGCAGCCAAGGCCGATGCCGGTGTCAGCCTCGACGATGGCGAGGCCCGGGGCATTCACATGTCACGCCTGTATCTGGCCCTGGAAATGCTGGAACAGGAGAACCTCACCCCCGCTCTGCTACGGCGGGTCTTGCAGCGTTTTCTCGATAGCCATGATGGCCTGGCCCACAGCGCCTACCTGCGCATTGAGTTGGATCTGCTGTTGAAACGCCCGGCCTTGGTCAGCCCGTTGGCCGGCTGGAAAAGCTACCCGCTGAGTATCGAAGCGCGGTTGAAAAACGCGATGTTCCACGTGGAACTAAAAATCGACGTGCCTTATTCCTCCACTTGCCCCTGTTCCGCGGCGCTGGCGCGGCAGTTGATCCAGCAGCAATTCATCGAAGATTTTGCCAACCGGCCATTGCAACACGCCGACGTCCTGGCCTGGCTGGGCTCGCCCCAGGGCATCGTCGCCACGCCCCATAGCCAGCGCAGCAACGCAGCATTGCACCTGCGCCTGGATGATTTCATCGACGAACTGCCGTTGATTGCCCTGATCAACGATGCGGAAAACGCCCTGGGCACCGCCGTGCAAACCGCGGTCAAACGTGCCGACGAGCAGGCCTTCGCCCTGGCCAATGGGCAGAACCTGATGTTCTGCGAAGACGCCGCCCGCCGCTTGAACCTGGCCTTGCGCCGCTCCCCCGGAATCAACGCCTTTCAATTGCGGGTGGTGCATGCCGAAAGCCTGCATGCCCATGACGCCGTGGCCGAAAGCCGCTGGAACTGGGAGGCCTGATGATCCGCTGCGAACACCTGCGTTGGGGCGCTCCGGGGCACCCCCTGACTCCAGCCCTGGATCTGCACCTGCCCAGGGCCAGCCTGAGCGCGATCATTGGCGCCAACGGGTCGGGCAAGAGCAGCTTGTTGAAAGTCATCGCCGGGCTGCAGAAACCACTCGCGGGCAAGGTCCACCTCGGTACTGCGCGAGGCGGCTTGTCCTTCTTGCCGCAACAGCAACACCTGGATCGACAGTTCCCCATCAGCCTGGAAGAACTGGTGGCCGGCGGCTTCTGGGGCAAGCGTGAACCGGCCAGGGTCCGGGCAGAAAAGCTGCGCGCGGTCCTCGAAGACTGGTGCCTGGGCGGCCTGGAAAAACGCCCATTGATGGCCCTTTCCGGTGGTGAATTGCAACGCGCCCTGCTCGCCCGATTGAGCCTGACCGACGCCCCCTTGCTGCTCTTGGACGAGCCCCACGCCGCCCTCGACGAAACCGGCCAGGCCCTGCTCTGGCGCCACTTGTACAACTGGCACGCTCAGGGCCGGACCCTGGTGGTGGTCTGCCATGACCTGGCCGCCGTGCGTCAGCACATCCCCCATACCCTGCTGGTAAAAAGCAGTGGCTGCGTGTTCGGCCCCAGCCTCGATCTGATCGCCCCCCAACCTTGCGCGCAGGTGGCTTGATGCACTTCGCCGCACATTTCTGGCAGCCGTTCAGCGAATTCCTGTTCATGCGTCGGGCCCTGCTGGGCGGCCTGCTGCTGGCCTGCAGCACTGCGCCCCTGGGGGTGTTCCTGATCCTGCGGCGCATGAGCCTGATCGGTGACGCCGTGGCCCACGGCATTCTCCCAGGCGCCGCCCTGGGCTTCTGGTTCGCCGGGCTCAGCCTGCCGGCGCTGACCCTGGGCGGCCTCGGGGCCGGATTGGGCATGGCCGGGCTGGCCGCCTGGATCACCCGGCGCACCGGCCTGCGGGAAGACGCCAGCATGGCCGCCATCTACCCCATTTCCCTGGCCAGCGGCGTGCTGCTCCTCGGGCTGGCGGGCAAGCGCCTGGACCTCTTGCACCTGCTGTTCGGCTCGGCCCTGGCGGTGGATGCCCCGACCCTGAACGGCATGCTGCTGGTCTCGCTCTGCAGCCTGCTGGCCATGGCGCTGATCTACAAGGCCCTGCTGCTGGACACCCTCGACCCGCTGTTCCTGCACAGCGTCAGCCGCCTTGGCCCCCTGGCCCACGGCCTGTTCCTGACCCTGGTGGTGCTCAACCTGGTGATAGGTTTCCAGGCCATCGGCGCGTTGATGGTGGTGGGCCTGATGATGCTGCCGGCCGCTGCTTCGCGTTTCTGGAGCCGACGCCTGCCCGCACTGATCGGCATCGCCGCGCTGTTTGGCTGCCTCTCGGTGTGGCTTGGCCTGCTGCTGTCGTTCCACTACTCGCTGCCCAGCGGCCCGGCCATCGTGCTGGTGGCCGGCGGCCTGTACCTGCTGTCCGTGGTGTTCGGTCCGGTGCACGGCTTGCTGCGCCGCCCACCTTTGCTCACATCCCCATGAGGTGTTTCCCGATGCGCGCTCTACTTGTGCTGTTCAGCCTGCTGTTGCCCTTGTCGCTGTCCACCGCCCAAGCGGCGGACAAGCTGGCGGTGGTCACCAGCTTCAGCATCCTCGCCGACATGACCCGCCAGGTCGGCGGTGAGCATGTGCACATCACCAACCTGGTGGGTGCCGACGAGGATGCCCACACCTACGAGCCGAGCCCGGATGACGCCAAGGCCCTGCTCAAGGCCCGGCTGATCATCAAGAACGGCCTGGGTTTCGAACCCTGGCTAGACCGCCTGGTGGCCAGCACCGCCACCCAGGCCCAGGTCGTCACCGCCAGCCGCGGGGTTATTCCACGCACCCTGGAGGAAGACGGCGAAAGCGTTCCCGACCCTCATGCCTGGCACAACCTGGCCAACAGCGAGCTCTATGTGAACAACATCACCAAGGCGCTGATCGCTGCCGACCCGGCCCACCAGGCCGACTACCAGCGCAACAGCCAGGCCTACCTGAAACAGATCTATCGCCTACTGGCCGAGGCCAAGGCCAAGCTCGGTTCCCTGCCCCCCGGCAACCGCAAGATCGTCACCTCCCACGACGCCTTCGGCTACCTGGGCCAGGCCTACGGTATCGACTTCATGGCGCCCCAGGGCCTGTCCACCGAGCGTGAACCTTCCGCCGCCGAAGTGGCTGCGCTGATCACCCAGATCCGTAACGCCAAGGTCAAGGCAGTGTTCATGGAGAACATCAAGGACGCCCGCCTGCTCAAGCAGATCGCCGACGAAAGCGGCGCCCATATCGGCGGCACCCTGTACTCCGATGCGCTCTCGGCCAGCGGCCCGGCCAGTACCTTTACCGGCCTGTTCGAATACAACCTCGACACCCTGTACCAGGCCCTGAGCCGACCATGATCCGCCCCCCGCCACTGTCGCTGCTGGATCTGGAAGCCGCGCCCCAGGGCAGCCGCTGGGCCTTGACTGAGGTGCTCGACGCCCTGCCCTGGAACAGCGCCGCCATTGCCCAGCAGCACGCCAGCGGCGAGGTGCTGATGCTGGCCTGGATGAACCGCCAGGCCCTGGCCGAAACCCTGGCCAGCGGCCAGGTCTGTTACTGGTCGCGCTCGCGCCGGTGCCTGTGGCGCAAGGGCGAAAGCTCCGGGCATCGCCAGCGCCTGATCGAAGCGCGCCTGGACTGCGACGGCGATGCTGTGCTGCTGCTAGTGGATCAGCAAGGACCGGCCTGCCACACCGGGCGACCCAACTGTTTCTACAACGCCATTCGCGATGGCGCGGTGGAAGTCATCAGTTCCCCCTTGAAGGACTCGCGCCATGATTCGTAAAAACCCCTCCGGCGATCTACCCGTGATCGCCGAATCCGCCTACGTCGACAAGACGGCCATCATCTGCGGCAAGGTGGTGATCGGCGACAACGTCTTCGTCGGCCCCTATGCGGTGATCCGCGCCGACGAAGTGGACGCCAGCGGCCAGATGCAAGCCATCACCATCGGCGCCAACTCGAACATCCAGGATGGCGTGGTGATCCACTCCAAATCCGGCGCGGCGGTGACCATCGGCCAGCACACTTCCATCGCCCACCGCTCCATCGTCCATGGCCCCTGCGTGGTCGGCGACCGAGTGTTCATCGGTTTCAACAGCGTGCTGTTCAACTGCGAAGTGGGCGACGGCAGCGTGGTTCGACACAACTCCGTGGTGGATGGCCGCGACCTGCCGCCGGGTTTCTACGTGCCCTCCACCACCCGCATCGGGCCCAAGACCGACCTGGCGCAGTTCCCTCCCGTGAGTGTCAGCGCCTCTGAATTTTCCGAAGACGTGGCGCGCACCAACGTCGACCTGGTGCGTGGCTACAAGGCCCTGCAGAACGAGTTTTGAGCATGAGCCGAATCCTCATCCGCAACGCCCGCCTGGTGAACGAAGGGCGCGAATTCGACGCCGACGTGCTGGTGGCGCACGGGCACATCGACACCATCGGCAGCCTGGACCACCTCAGCGCCGAGATCGAAATCGACGCCCGCGGCCAGTGGCTGCTGCCGGGCATGATCGACGACCAGGTGCACTTTCGCGACCCCGGCGCGCCGGACAAGGGCAGCCTGTACAGCGAGTCGCGGGCGGCGGTGGCCGGTGGCATCACCAGCTTCATGGACATGCCCAACACCTCGCCGGCGACCCTGGACCTTGCCGCCCTGAACGACAAGAAGCGCCGCGCAGCGAGCGTTTCGGTGGCCAACTATGGCTTTCACTTCGGGGTCAGCAACGACAACCTCGACCTCGTCGCCGCCCTGGACCCCACGCAGGTGGCCGGGGTCAAGGTGTTCATGGGGGCCTCCACCGGCAATATGCTGGTGGACGATCCCGAGGTGCTGGACCGGCTGTTCCGCCAGGTGCCGACCCTGCTCCTGGCCCACTGCGAACACACCCCGAGCATCCAGGCCCGACAACAGCGCTGGCTGCAGCTCTATGGCGAGCAGATTCCCGCCGCCGCCCACCCGCACATCCGCGATGCCGAGGCCTGCTTTCGCTCCTCGTCCCTGGCAGTGGAACTGGCGAAGAAACACGGCACCCGCCTGCACGTACTGCACCTGACCAGCGCCCGGGAACTGGCGCTGTTCGACGACCTGCCCCTGGCGCAGAAGCGCATCACCGCCGAGGTCTGCGTGCATCACCTGCTGTTCGATGACCGCGACTACCCACGCCTCGGCCACCTGATCAAGTGCAACCCCGCGATCAAGACCCAGGCCGATCGCGATGCCCTGCGCCAGGCCCTGAACAGCCAGCGCCTGGATGTCATCGGCACCGACCACGCGCCCCATACCTGGGAGCAGAAACAGCTGCCTTACAGCCGCGCGCCCTCCGGCCTGCCGCTGGTGCAGCATGCCTTGCCAGCGCTGCTGGAACTGGTGGCCGACCGGGTGCTGCCCCTGACCACCCTGGTGGAAAAAACCAGCCACCGAGTCGCCGACCTGTTCGCCATTCCCGATCGCGGCTACCTGCGCGAAGGCTACTGGGCCGACCTGGTGCTGGTCCGCGCCGAGCCCACAGGCCTGGCCGTGGACAGCCAGCCGATCCTCGCCCACTGCGGCTGGACGCCCTTTGCCGGCCAGCGCTTTCGCCACAGCGTCAGCAGCACCCTGGTGTCGGGCCAGCTCGCCTGGCACCAGGGCCGCCTGTACGACGACTGTCAGGGCCTGCCCCTGCGTTTCACCCGTTAATAGCCCGACACCAAGGACCACCGAAGATGATCCGCATCACCCTGCCTGATGGCGCGTGCCGTGAGTACGACCAGCCGTTGTCCGTTTTCGAAGTGGCCGCCAGCATCGGCAGCGGCCTGGCCAAGGCCGCCGTAGCCGGGCGAGTGAACGGCCAACTGGTGGACTGTGACTACCTGTTGCACAGCGACGCCCGCTTGAGCATCGTCACCGCCCGCGACCCCGAGGGCCTGGAAGTACTGCGCCACTCCTGTGCACACCTGCTGGCGATGGCGGTGAAACAGCTGTTCCCCTCGGCGCAGGTGGCCATCGGCCCGGTGATCGAAGAGGGCTTCTTCTACGACTTCGCCCATGAGCGCCCCTTCACCCCCGAGGACCTGGAACTGATCGAGGCTCGCATGCATAGCCTGGCCGCCACCAATCATTCGGTGTACCGCCGGGAGTTGTCCCGGGAGCAGGCCCTTCAGCATTTCGCCGACCAGGGCGAGCACTACAAGGTCGAGCTGATCCGCGACTTGCCGGCAGAGGCCGTGCTGTCGCTGTACCGCCAGGGGGATTTCGAAGATTTGTGCCGTGGGCCACACCTGCGTTCCACTGGCCAACTGCGCGCCTTCAAGCTGACCAAGGTGGCCGGTGCCTACTGGCGCGGCGACGCCCGCAACGCACCGCTGCAGCGGATCTATGGCACCTGCTGGGCCACCCGCCCGGAACTGGAGGCTTACCTGTTGCGCCTGGACCAGGCGCAACAGCGCGACCACCGCAAGCTCGGCCAGCACCTGGATCTGTTCCATTTCGACGACTGCGCACCGGGCTCGGTGTTCTGGCACGCCAAGGGCTGGACCCTGTTCCAGGAGCTGATCGGCTACATGCGCAGGCGCCAGGAACAGGCCGGCTACCAGGAAGTGAACACCCCCGACGTGATGGACCGCGGCCTCTGGGAAACCTCCGGGCACTGGCAGAACTACCGCGACCACATGTTCACCACCACCACGCAAGACCAGCGCACCTTCGCGCTCAAGCCGATGAACTGCCCCGGCGCGGTGGCGATCTTCGGTCATGGCCGCAAGAGTTACCGCGACCTGCCGCTGCGCATCGCCGAGTTCGGCAAAGTCCACCGCTACGAACCTTCAGGGGCCCTGCACGGCCTGTTGCGGGTGCGCCATTTCACCCAGGACGACGCCCACATCTTCTGCACCCCGCAACAGATGCAAAGCGAATGCGCCGCCACCATTGCCCTGGTATTCGACATCTACAAGGAGTTCGGTTTCGACCAGGTGGCGGTGAAGCTCTCGACCCGCCCCGACCATCGCATCGGCAGCGATGAGGTCTGGGACCAACTGGAAGAGGCCCTGATCGGCGCCTTGCAAAGCATGCACATCGACTACCGGATCAACCCCGGGGAAGGCGCCTTCTACGGCCCCAAGCTGGAGTTCGTGCTGCGCGACGCCATCGGTCGCGACTGGCAGTGCGGCACCCTGCAGGCAGACCTCAACCTGCCCGAACGCTTCGCCATCAGCTACATCGACGAGCGCGGCGAACGCTGCCAGCCGGTGATGCTGCACCGGGCACTGTTTGGTTCCCTGGAACGCTTCATCGGCATTCTCCTGGAGCACCATGGCGGCGCCCTGCCCCTGTGGCTGGCGCCGCAACAAGCGATGGTGCTGAACATCAGCGAAGCCCAGGCTGACTATGCCCAGGCGATCAGCGACAGCTTGCGCCGTCACGGGCTACGGGCCAGCGCCGACCTGCGCAACGAAAAGATCGGCTACAAGATTCGCGAGCACAGCCTGCAGAAAGTGCCTTACCTGCTGGTGGTCGGGGAAAAGGAAAAGGACGGCGGCTACGTCAGCCTGCGCAGCAGAAATGGCGAAGACCTGGGCCGCCTGAGCCTGGAGCAGGCCCTGGCCCGGATACGCTAGGCGCTGCCCGGGGCACGGGCAGCGCCAGCGTCAGGCAAAAGTCAGGAAGCGCGGGGTTTGACCGTGCCGCAGTCCTGGCCCAGCCACACGGCGCGGGTATCCATGCTGCCCTTCTGCTGCAGACCGGTGGCGTTGAAGGTACCCATCACGTTGGTGGTGAACTCACGATCGCTGATGAACGTGGCCACTCCATTACCCTGGGCCTTGGGGCAACTGAAGCGGAACTTCCATTGATTGCCGCTGCGCTCGGTCACCTGCTGCTGGCAACCCGATTGCGGGTCCTGCAGCGGGATGGTGTCCGACTGCACCTGGGCCGGTGTCAGGCACACGCGAATCCCCTTGCCGCCCATGGTCACACCCTGTTTCTCCAGCATTGCCCGCTGCTGCGGGGTCATCTGCTGCTGCAATTGGCCGAGAATCAGCGACAGGTCCGGCATGTTCTGGTCGTCGATCTTCATGTTGCTGCTGGTCAGCTCCCACAACCCCGGCTGCAGCATCTGCGCCTGCGCCACCACCGGAAGCGCCAACCCCGCCGCCAAGGCCCAACCCAGTAAACGAAGTTTCATCGAATGACTCCTAGACAATAGTGGCCGTTAGACTTCAGCCGAGGCACGGCGTTGCATGCAGAATAAAATAGCGACATTCGCCGTGGAACATGGTCTGTTAGGCATTGAATCTTCAGGAGCAAGGCTGCCCCATGGATTATTTTGGCCCGCACATCTTCGGCTATCTCATCGCACTGCTGCATTTTCTCGGGTTGATCGCCGCGATCCACGCGGTACTCACCGTCAGGACCGCCCAGGGCGCTATCGCCTGGGCCCTGTCGCTGCTGTTCATGCCCTACCTGACCCTGATTCCCTACCTGGTGTTTGGTCGCAGTACCTTCGACGCCTACATCCAGGCCCGGCGCCAGGCCAACGTGGAAATGCACAAGGCCATCAATGAGCTGAACTGGCGTCCCTGGGTGGAAGAAGCCCTCACTGCCCGCGCCTCCAAGGCCTACGCCTCGCTGCGGGCCATGCCCAAGCTGGGGCGCATGCCGTGCCTGGCCAACAATCAGGTGCGCCTGCTGGTCAATGGCGACGCCACCTTCGAAGCGATCTTCAACGCCATCCGCCGTTCCCACAAGGCGGTGCTGATCCAGTTCTTCATCATTCACGACGATGACCTGGGCCGGCGCCTGCAACGCCTGCTACTGGAAAAGGCTGCCGAGGGCGTGTCGATCCACCTGCTCTACGACCGCATCGGCAGCCACTCCCTGCCCGCCAGCTACGTACAGACCCTGCGCGACGCCGGGGTCCAGGTGCACGCCTTCGCCACCCGCAGTGGCTGGCTCAACCGCTTCCAGGTGAACTTCCGCAATCACCGCAAGATCGTGGTGGTGGACGGCATGCTGGGGTTCGTCGGCGGGCATAACGTCGGGGACGAATACCTGGGCAAGAAGCCGCCCCTGGCGCCCTGGCGTGATACCCACGTACAGGTCAGCGGCCCGGTGGTGGCCTGCCTGCAGGAGTCCTTTGCCGAAGACTGGTTCTGGGCGGCCCGGGAACTGCCACCGCTGATCCTCCCGGACACCTACCCGGACGACGGCGTGCTCTGCCAACTGCTGGCCAGCGGCCCGGCCGATGCCTACGAAACCTGCTCGCTGTTCTTTGTCGAGGCCATCCACGCAGCCACCGAGCGGGTATGGATCACCAGCCCGTACTTCATTCCCGATGAGGCGGTGTTCGCCGCCCTGCGCCTGGCGGTGCTGCGGGACGTGGACGTGCGCATCCTGCTGCCGGCGCGCCCGGACCACCGCATCGTCTATGCCGCCTCCAGCCTGTACGCCTTCGAAGCGGTGCGCGCCGGGGTGCGGGTATTCCGCTATCAGCCGGGATTCCTGCACCAGAAGGTGGTGCTGATCGACAACGAAATCAGCGCCATTGGCAGCGCCAACCTGGACAACCGTTCGTTCCGCCTGAATTTCGAAGTGATGCTGCTGACAGTGGACGACGACTTCGCCACCGAAGTGGAATACATGCTGGAAGCCGACTTCGCCAGAGCCCGAGAGATCGCCAAGGAAGAAAGCCGCCAGACCCACCGCCTGCAACAACTGGGCATGCGGGTCGCGCGGCTGATTTCCCCGATCCTTTAAGGGCCGGGCTTATGGCTGGTAGAGGTCATCCCGGGTCCAGGGCAGTTCATGGCTGCCATCGGCATGGGGCTTGACCGCCAGGATCTGGTGCAGGTTGATCCAGCCCTTGGCAAAGGCATAGGCGCAGCCCGCCAGGTACAGCCGCCAGATCCGTAGCGCCTGCTCCGGAACCTGCCTGGCGGCGGCTTCCAGGTTGTCTTCCAGGCGTTCGCTCCAGTGATCCAGCGTCCGCGCGTAATGCATGCGCAGGCTCTCGACATCGACAATTTCCAGCCCCGCCTCGCTGATGAAGGCCGAGATCATTGCCAGGTGCGGCAGCTCGCCATTGGGAAACACATAGCGCTCGATGAAATCCCCGGCCCCACGGCCCACCGGGCGGCCGTCGGTATGCTTGGCGGTGATGCCGTGGTTCATCACCAACCCGCCCTCGCGCACGGCCTTGAACAGGGTCTGGCAGTACTCCGGCAGGTTGGCGTGGCCGACATGCTCGAACATGCCGACACTGACCACCTTGTCGAAGCGGCCGTCCTGGGGCAGGTCGCGGTAGTCCAGCAGTTGCAGTTCCACCAGGTCGTCGAGGCCTTCGGCGGTCACCCGCTCGCGGGCCAGGGCCAGCTGTTCCTTGCTCAAGGTGATGCCGAACACCTTGGCGCCGAACTCACGGGCGGCGTAGCGGGCCAGCCCGCCCCAGCCGCACCCGACATCCAGCAGGTAGTCCCCCGGTTGCAGGCGCAGCTTGCGGCACAGGTGGCGGAATTTGGCTTGCTGGGCCTGTTCCAGAGACTCGCTGCCCGTCTCGAAATAGGCGCAGGAATAGGCCATGTCGCTGTCGAGCCACAGCTGGTAGAAGGCGTTGGAAAGGTCGTAGTGGTAGGAAATCGCGGCAGCGTCGGTCGCCTTGTCGTGCAGCGAACGCACCGGCTGGTTGCCCTCGTCATCGTCGAGCAAGGCCTGGCTCAGTTCGTCGCAGACCCGGATGACTTCGCTGATGGAACCTTCCAGTTCCAGTTTGCCCTCGACAAAGGCGCCCCCCAAGGCGTCCAGGCTAGGGTGAGTCAGCTGCGCCACCAACTGCGGGTCCTTGACCACGATCGTGACGTTGGGCTCCGGCCCCAGATTGAATTCATGGCCGTCCCAGAGCCGCAGGCGTAGAGGCAAATGCAGATTCTGTAAGGCCGGTGGAAGTTGCGCGAGCATGGAAAATCCCCCCTTGTTTCAGACGTCTGAAATGAGGGTAGACCATCCTAGAAAATAGCAGGCTATCGATTTGATAGTGGTTTTCTATGATTCGCTGCGCATCACCAGGCCATCCTCGACCCACTGTTTCAACCAGGTAACCGCCTGCAGCGGGGCCCCCTCGGCATAAGTGACGGCCAGCTCGGCGCAGAGTTCCGCAAAATTCCACCGCTGCTCGATCATGCCCCGCAGTGCTGTGGCCTCATCGGCCAGCAGGCTGCGATAACGGCAGACCCGGTCCGCTCGCCAGACCAGGCACAGCTGTGGCTGATCGAGTAAAGCACTGCGGGGGAAATCCGCCTGCTCCTTGACCGCGCGCCACTGGGCCACGCTGTTGTAGCGACAGTCGAGCCATTGCACACAGGGCGCCAGGCACAGTTGCAGCTGCGGCCATTGTTCGGCATCCAGCCCGGCCATGGCGGCCACCGTGAGCACTTGGGCGTCGGCAGCGTCGAAGGCCAGGGTGAAGGCCCACTCCAGGCGCGCCAGTTCCGCCAGGGGGGCGCCCTGCTCCGGCACCAGATGGCCCAGGATGAATTCGGCAAAGCCCTGCCCCAGCCAGCGCAGGCTGAAATGCCGGGACGGGCACTGGCGAATATAGGCCTGCGTCAGGGCCTGGAATTCTGCGTCCCCCAGCCAGTACCAGATGGCCGGGAAGTCGCTGCCCATGACCTCCTGCAACCGGGCCATGTAGGCGTTGTGATAGATCGCCAGGCCGGTCTCGACATCCAGGGTCGGGCCACCGATCAGGCTGTCTTGCAGGACGGCGCGGGCCTGGGCCTGTTCGCCCAACAGATAGGCTTCAAAAGCCAGTTGCCAGTCGTTCAGGCGCATTGCTGCCTCCCGGCCAGGGTCTGTTGCCCGAGATCTCGGGCCTTGTGCAGTTCGCTGAGCAGCTCTTCCAGGGGCGGAAAATGATCGTCGCGCTCCAGCAAGGTGGCCACCGGCCCCAGGTGCTCAAGGGTGCGTTGATACAGCGCCCAGACGGGATCGCAGACTGGATGATCGTGGGTGTCGATCACGTAGTCGCCATAATCCTGGTGCCCGGCCAGGTGCAGTTGCCGCACGCGCTGCGCCGGCAACGCCTGGATAAAGTGCCAGGGATCGAAACCATGGTTGCGCGAACTGACGTAGACGTTGTTCACATCCAGCAGCAGTTCGCAGCCGCTGAGCTGGCTCAAGGCGGCGAGAAATTCCCATTCGCTGAACTCGTCGGCCGCCGCCCGCACATAACTGGAGACGTTCTCCAGCACCAGGGGGCGCTCCAGAATGTCCTGCACCTGACGCACTCGCCCTGCCACGTAGTACAGGCTCTCCTCGGTGTAGGGCAGCGGCAGCAGGTCGTGCAGTTGATGGGCGTTGCCCCGGCTCCAGCACAGGTGGTCGGAGATCCACGCCGGAGTGACCCGGCTGGCCAGTTGCCTGAGCCGCAGCAGATAATCCTGGTCCAGGGCATGGGGGCCGCCGATGGACAGCGACACCCCGTGCATCACGATGGGGTAGCGCTCGGCGATCGCATCCAGGTAATACAGCGCCTTGCCGCCCTGCACCATGAAGTTCTCGGACACCACTTCAAACCAGTCGACGTCCGGCGCCTCGTCGAGAATCTGCTGGTAGTAGGCACTGCGCAAACCCAGGCCATAGCCCAGGCTGGAAGAAGATTCAGACATCGCCAACTCCTTGCCAAGTGGCCGCAGTGGTTGCCAACCCCACTGCGGCAGCACTCGAACGCCGCTTACTCGCCGACTTTGCCGCCCGCCTTGTCGCACGCGGCCTGGGTCATGGCCTTGAAGCCCTGGCCTTTGCAGGCGCCCATGCCCTTGCAGGCGTGGTCCTTGGTCTTGCAGTCGTTCTGCCCTTTGCAGGCGTTGACGCCGTAGCAGTGCACCTGGGCATCGGCAGCAGACGCTTGAGTCACGACACCGGCAAACATAGTGGCGGCAGCGAAGGCCAGGGCAGCGCCGGCAGCGGTTTTCTTCATGTTCATTTTTGTTTCCTCAATAGTCGCAGGGGATCGGCGGGTGCTTGTGCAATCCCGTCATAGCACTAGAGAGAGGGCACATCCCGGCGTTACAGCCGGGATGAAAAAAATCTGCACAAAGCGTTTCACCGGCAAGCCGGCGCCTACAGCTTGAGCAGCGGCTCCTGGAAACGCAGCAGGCGCCCGGCATTGCCCAGCACCAGCAAGGTGCTCAGGTTGTGCAGCACCGCAGCGATCATCGCCCCCGCCGCCCCCAGCCAGCCGAACGCGGCAAAGGCGACGATGGCCAGGGTCCAGCCCAGGCCGATGATCACGTTGACCTGCAAGGTGCGCCGGCATTCACGGCTCAGGCGTACACAGGTGCCCAGGCGTCGCAGGTCGCTGCCGATCAGCACCACATCCGCCGAAGCCAGGGCGATGTCCGCACCACCGGCGCCCATGGCCACCCCCACCACCCCGGCCTTCAAAGCCAGGGAGTCGTTGATGCCGTCGCCGACTACCATCGGCCGGAAGCCCTTGTCGATCTCCCCCAGTACCCGCTCAAGCTTGTCTTGCGGCAGGGCCTGGGCCTCGACGTCGGCAATTCCCACTTCCAGCGCCAGGCCGTCGGCCACACTCTGGCGGTCGCCGGTGAGCAGCAACTGCCGGCCCAACCCCAGTTCGCGCAACTCGCCCAGGGCCTGCCGGGCCTCGGGTTTGACACTGTCGGCCAGCAACAGCCAACCAAGAAATTCACCATCAAGCGCCAGGCCGGCAATCGGCCCGTCGTGCCCCGGCACCGGGCTGGTGTCGATACCCAGCTGGCGGAACAGCTCCGGGCGGCCGAGCGCCGCTTCGCCTTCAGCGGTACGGGCTACCACGCCCAGGCCCTGGCGTTCATGAATGTCCCCCAATGGCCATTGCTCTTCCTGGGGCACCAGCCCCGCCAGGGCCCGGCTGACCGGGTGGCTGCTGGCCGAGCCGAGGCTGGCGGCCAGAGTGAGCAGGCTTCGCTGGTCTTCCCGGGGGGTGTCGATGGCCTGTAGGCGCAAGGTGCCGTACGTCAGGGTGCCGGTCTTGTCCACTATCAGAGAGGTCAGGTCCGCCAGCTCCTCAAGAAAGGCCGAACTGCGAATCAGGATACCGTGGCGCGCGGCCACAGCGATTCCGGCGATGGCGGTGGCCGGTGCCGACAGCACCAACGCGCAGGGACAGGCCGCCACCAGCACCGCAAGCATGGCTTGGGCATCGTTGGTGATGAACCAGGTCACCGCCGCCAACAGCAGCACCAGCACCATGTAACTGCCGGCATAGCGCTCCAGCAAACGGGTGATGGGCGGCTTGGCGCGCTCGGCGCTTTGCATCAGGGCAATCACCTTGCCCAAGGTCGACTCCTCGCCGGTACGGGTGACCTGTACACGCAACAACCCATCGAGATTGATCGCGCCGCCAAATATCTGCATGCCCTGAACCGCTTCCAGGGGGATCGATTCGCCAGTGATCGGCGCGGTGTCCAGGCTCGCCTGGCCGGACACCACCACCCCGTCGGCGGGCACCCGATCGCCGGCGCGCACTTCCACCAGGTCGCCGGCCTTGAGGCTGGCGTTGTCCACTTCCACGACGCTGCCATCGGCCCGTACCTGTCGCGCCAGGCTGCGGGTCAAGCGGCCCAGGGCGTCGATGGCCTCCTGGGAGCCGATCACGCTGCGCTCTTCCAGTACGTGGCCGAAGATCATGATGATCGGCAACAGGGCCGCGGTCAGCAGGTCACCAGTAGCCCAGGCGCCGAGCATGGCCAGGGCGATCAGTTGGTCGGTAATGCCATGCAGGCTCGGGTAACGCAGGCTGAACCAGGCCGAACGCATCACCGGCACCGCCACCAGCAGCGAGGCAACACCCAACAATAACTGGCTGACGCCTACCTGCTCAGGGGCCAGCCAGCGCCAGATCAGGCCAAGGGCCAGAAGCCCCAGGGCGAGCATGGCCAGGGTCAGTTGGCGGGCAGCGCTGCGCTGCTCGGCCGAGGTCAGCATGCTGGCGGGGGGCGCGGCATGGGGGGTGGCAGTCATTGTTCGGCTCCCTGAATGATCAGGTGTGAATCGTCTTGGGGATTGACCGTGGTCACCGAACCGGCCTGCCCGAGAATCTTCGGCAGGCGTTCACGGTAGATACGCAGCAGCATTTCCGGGTCGGTACCATTGCGCTGCGCCTGGGCCAGGCTCTGCACCGTGGCAGTCTGGGCCCGGGCCAGGGCCAGCCGTTCGCTGGCCTGGGCATGGGCCACTTGCAGGCTGCGGTCCGCCTGCTGGTTGGCGCCCTGGGTCAGTTTTTCCGCTTCGGTGCGGGCGTTGGCGACCGCCTTGTCGGCTTGCTGGCTGGCAGTGAGCACCGCGTTGAAAGCGCTGACCGCCGGGCCGGGCAGGCTCGATTGCACATCCACCCGCGTTACCTCGACGCCAATGCCCTGACCGCTGGCGGTCAACTGCGCCAGGCGCTGGTTGACGCTTTGCAGCAGATCGCCCCGCAGCCGCTCTCGACGCTCGGCGGCCTGGTTGTCGCTGCCGATCAGTTCCGGGCGAGCCACCAGGATGGTGTCCAGGTCGCGGGCGGCGGTCAGCGCCACGGCACTGCGGGTCACCAACCGATCCAGGGCCGGCAGCACATGGTCAGCCTGGAGTACATAGGCGTAGGGATCACTGACTTTGTAGAACACCCGCACGTCCAGCTGTACCACACCGGCATCGCCGGTCAGCAGGTAACCGGACCCGGCCAGGGTATCGTTCAAAGGGGTGGCCAGCGTAGCAACCCGATCCCCTTCCAGAGCCGCCTCGGAACGCAGCAAACCCTCCACCCGCCGCTCCAGCACCCGGTCAGCGGCGGGCAGCAGCACCACCTGCTCAAAAGGCTGGGGCCAGGCCACGAGCAATCCGGCACTCTGCACCCTGTCCAATTTGCCAAAGTGCAAGACCATGGCCCGGTTCTGCGGGTCTATCTGCCGCACATTGGAGAAGGCCCAGGCCAGCGCCGCCAGTACCGTCACCCCGTACAAGGCGATGAATGCCAGACGTCCGGCCTGGATCCACGGGCTGCTCAGCTCATTTGTTCCACGTGGAACCTTATTCATGGTTGCGAACCAGCGGCTTTGCCCGGCAGGTTCGGCGGGCCATCCACCAGCACCCGAAACGGCGCCGCGTCGGTGCGCAGGATCAGCTTGGTGCCCGGAGTCACCACGGTGCCCAGGGTGTCCAGTGAGCGCAGCAGGTTGTACAGCTGTGGGGAACTGGCGTAGGCGCGGCCATAAATCTGCGCCGCCTCAACCCGGGATTGCGCCTCGATATCCGCGGCCTTCACCGTGGCATCGGCCTGGACGATTCGCGCATCGCGTTCGGCGCCAGAGCGGATCTGCGCCGCTTCGCGCTTGCCGATGGCTGTGCGTTCCGTGGCGATGGTTTCACGCTCGGCGCGCATGCGGTCCACCGTGGCGGTCAAGGTCACCGAGGGCAGGGTCAGGCGTTCCACTCCCACCTGCACCACTCGCACTCCATAAGTGGAAAGCAATTGCTGTTCGATCTGCTTGCGCAGTTGCGCTTCGAAGTCGGCGATGCGCACCTGACCGGCATCGGTGTTCACCAGGTTGGCCAGATCGAAGCTGCTGGCGGTGGTTTCCAGGGCCGAGCCGACAAAGGTGCGGATCTGCCGCGCCGCTTCGTCCGGCTGGTTCTGCACCGCGCGCATGAAGCGCTGCACATTGTCCGCGTCGCCCTGGACCCGCCAGGCCACGTAGGCCTGGACGATAATCCGCAAACCGTCGCGGGTGCCCACATCCTGCAAGCCACTGGACGTGGTGCGCAGGCGCAGGTCCACCGGGATCGCCGCTTCAAAGGGTGCCGGCCAGCGCCAGTTCAGGCCCGGCTCCAGCAGCACCCGCGCCGGGTTGCCAAAGCGGGTGATCACCGTGGCCTCGCCGGAACGCACTTGCACCAGGCTCGCCGCGGCCACGGCAAACAGTACCAGTAGCACGGCCCAGCCCATGCGCCGCCAGGGAAAAGGCCCGGCCTCGGCCGGCGCCCCATGATGATGGTGGTGATGCCCGTGGTGGTGATGGCCGTGCCCGTGGTCGTGGCCGGCGTGATCGTGGGAATGGGAGGACTGGCTCAATGGACGGCTCCTGGCTGAGCGGCTTTACGCGGCGCCGAAGGGTCGGCCGGTAAGGTGAACGTACGCAGATCGAGGGTCGGCGCGCTGCCGCCCCCCAGACGATGATCAAGAATCAGCAGCTTGGCCTGGCTCAGGCCCTGGCTCAGCTGGCTCAGGTACTGCTCTAGAACGAAGGCCTGCCCCGCGCTGGCGTAGGCTTTCTGTTCGGCGGCAAAGCGCAGGTCGGCAGCCTGGGCCGCCGCCTGCACCTCGCGCGCATCAGCCTGGGCCTGGTCGCGGGCCACGCTGGCTTGCAACTGCGCCTGGTTGGTCTGCTCGGCAGCCGCTCCACGTTCCCGGGAAATCAGCGCCTGGGCGCCAATCTGCGCCGCTTGCACACCGTGGTAGGCATTGGCCGCGCCTGCCGGTGGATGGATGGCCTCGACTACCGTGGCGAGAATCTCCACCCCGCTGTCGAGCCGGTCCAGATCGCCCTGCACGGCCCTGCCGATGTCATCGGCCAGCCCGGTGCGGTCCTGCCCCAGCAGGCCGTCGAGGGTGCGCGAGGCAAAGTCGTGCACCAGCACCCGGCTGGCGGTGCTGCGGATCAGCGTCGGCACATCGCTGCTGTTATAAGTGGCGGCCAGCGCGGCAGCGTCGCCCAGGCCGATACGGTAGACGAAGCGCACGTCCATGTTGACGATCTGGAAGCTCTGTTGCTGGGCATTGCCGCTGGCGATCACCTGGGATTTGTCATTCACGTGGCTGGCATCCCACAGGCGGTTGGCAATGGCGGGGGCCGGGCCTTCGGCGGGGGCCGGTTGAAGCGGCTGCGCGCTTTCGCCCACGCTGGTGGCCAGCTCATGGACCACGCCGTTTTCCACCGTCAGTACCCGCCCCAGGGGCCAGGGCAGGCTCAGGTGCAGGCCCGGGCCAAAGACCTGTACCGGCTTGCCGAAACGCTCGTAAATGCCGCGATTTTGCATGGAAAGTTCATGAACGCCGGTCAACAGCCAACCTGTCGCCAACACCACCAGCAACACCGGTACAAAGGCCCGGCGCATATAGGCGAAGGCCCAGATCTGCCGCAGATCGATGCCAAAACGGTTGTGCAATTCATGCTGCAGGCTGAGCAGGGGTTGGGGCGGCCAACGCAGCATGTCGGTAACAAAACTGTGGGCCAGAAGCCGTGGTTCCAGCTGTTCGCGCTGTGGGCTGAACAGCGACAGCACCGCGCGCAACAACAACTCGCCGGCCACCAACGCCGGCAACAGCCCCGTCAGCACCGCCAGCCGTACTGGCCACAAGGCCGTGTCGCTGCTGAACAACAGGCACAGGGCGCTCACCAGCAAACAGATAATCGCCACCCGCAGCAGCTGCGCCAGGGCGCCGGCTTCCGGCCATTCCCCTGAGTGCTCCTGGGCCAGTTGGCGTTCCAGCACCAGCAGGGCAAACGCCAGCAGCAGCGCCAGCACCGCCACCACGCTGGCACCCAGGCCCAGGGCGGTGGCGGGCAACGACAGGTTGAACACCTGCACCACGCTGTACAGGATCAGCAGCGACCAGCCACCCAGCCACAGGGTAGGCGCGCCGATCTGCTGCAACAGGCGCCGCCCGCGCAGGGCCAGGGCAGCCGCCAGCCGGCCCTGGGGCTGCCGATCCTCCTCGGCCTCGGGCGCGACAACCGGCGCCGGGGTGATCACCTCTTCGCGCCAGCGGCTCACCCAGCACGCCGATTGCAGCCCGGCCACCACCACCAGCAAGGCACACGAAAGGTTCACCAGCAGTGCCGGCCAGAGGGTCAGCGCCGCAAACAGGTCGACAAACACCGCCGCCACCAGCCCCAGCACCGCCAGGCCCAGCAAAGCGGCGCCCCAGCGCTGCAAACGCGCCGCATGGGACGCCGCCTGCTGAAACCGTGGCAAGGCAGCCACCTCGCCCCCTTGCGTCTCAAGATCGACTTGCATACCACCCCGCCGCTCTGGTCCGGCCCTGTGGATAAACCCGCGGGCCGGAGAAATTCGAAACAATTCGTTACTATATAACGAGCCGAGTGAAATTTTTGTCCCCTTCCATGCCTTTTCATCTATTGCGTACGTCGTAGACACAGAGACAGCTGTTTGCTCATGACAAAAGTTCTGATGTCAGCCCCCTGGCATTTAAGGCAATAATCCAGCCCTGCTCACCGCGTGCGACAAGGAACCGTCCCATCATGCTCTCGATTTACCAGCTCAAACCGCGCTTTCAGAACCTGCTGCGGCCGTTGGTGCAGCGCCTGTACGACAACGGCACCACGGCCAACCAGATCACTGTCCTGGCCGCCGTCATCTCGGTCCTGGTCGGCACCGTCATCGCCCTGTTCCCCAGCCATGCCTGGCTGTTCGCCCTGATTCCCCTGTGGATGATCCTGCGCATGGCGCTCAATGCCATCGACGGCATGCTGGCCCGGGAATTCGGCCAGCAATCGCGCCTGGGGGCCTACCTCAACGAACTCTGCGACGTGGTCGCCGACAGCGCCCTGATCCTGCCTTTCGCCCTGTTGCCCGGGGCCAGCCTGCTGCTGGTGCTGGCCGTGACCCTGCTGGCGCTGTTCAGTGAATACGCCGGGGTACTCGGGCCCATGATCGGGGCCTCGCGGCGCTACGACGGGCCCATGGGCAAGAGCGACCGCGCCTTCATCCTCGGCGTGCTGGCCACCGGCATCGCCCTGGGCTGGCTCAACGCCCTGTGGATAAACGGCGTGCTGGCACTGGTCGCCGCACTGCTGGTCTACACCCTGATCAATCGGGTCCGCCAGGGCCTCAAAGAAGTTCAGCACAATGCTCCCTCTGCATAAGGAAATGGCTATGCGCGACGCTCAACACCAGACGTTCCGAACCCATGACGGTGTCGAACTGTTCTACCGCCACTGGCCAGCCACTGAAGTGGCCCCAGGCGAACCGCGGCAAGCGGTGATGCTGTTCCACCGCGGTCATGAACACTCCGGGCGCATTGCCCACCTGGTGGAAGAGCTGAACCTGCCCCAGTTCGATTTCTTCGCCTGGGACGCCCGTGGCCATGGCCAGTCGCCGGGCGCCCGTGGCGACAGCCCGAGCTTCGCTACCAGCGTGCGCGACGTGCAGACCTTCTGTGATCACCTGGGCAGCGCCCACGGGATCGCCGAGGAAAACATCGCCGTGGTGGCCCAGAGCGTGGGCGCGGTGATCGCGTCCACCTGGGTCCACGACTACGCGCCGCGCATCCGCTCCCTGGTGCTGGCCTCGCCGGCGTTCAAGGTCAAGCTGTACGTGCCCTTCGCCCGGCCCGGCCTGGCCCTGATGCGGCGCTTTCGTGGCAACTTCTTCGTCAACAGCTACGTCAAGGCGCGCTTCCTGAGCCACGACCCGGAACGGGTCCGCAGCTATGACAGCGACCCGCTGATCACCAAGGCGATCTCGGTGAATGTGCTGCTGGGCCTGTATGAAGCGGCAGACCGGGTGGTGGCCGACGCCCAGGCGATCCAGGTGCCGACCCAGTTGCTGATCTCCGGCTCCGACTTCGTGGTGCATCGCAAGCCCCAGGAGCAGTTCTTCGACCGCCTGGGTAGCCTGCACAAGGAAAAGCACATCCTCCCCGGCTTCTTCCACGACACCCTGGGGGAAAAGAACCGGGCGCCGGCCATGGCCAGCATCCGCCGCTTCATCCTGCAGAACTTCGCGCGCCCGCTGAACCGCCCTGCCCTGCTGGACGCCGACCGCCTGGGCGTTACCTGCGCCGAGTCCGAAGCCCTGGCCGCGCCGCTGCCGCACAACTCCCTGCGCGACCTGTACTGGCGCGCCACCCGCGCCAGCATGCGCCTGGGCAGCCAGCTGTCGGCGGGGGTCAAGCTGGGCTTCGACACCGGTTTCGACTCCGGCAGCACCCTGGACTACGTCTACCGCAACCGCCCCACCGGGCATTCCGCCCTGGGCCGGATGATCGACCAGAACTACCTGAACTCCATCGGCTGGCGCGGCATCCGCCAGCGCAAGCTGCATGTGGAAGAACTGCTGCGCCTGGCCATGGAAAAACTCCGTGAGCAAAGCAGCGAAGTGCGCATCGTCGATATCGCCGCCGGCCACGGCCGCTACATCCTCGAAGCCCTGCAAGGGGTCAGCCCGCTGCCCGAATCGATCCTGCTGCGCGACTACAGCGATATCAACGTGCGCGATGGCAGTGCGCTGATCCAGGAGAAAGGCCTGGGGGACATCGCCCGCTTCGTCAAAGGCAACGCCTTCGATCGCGAGGACCTCGCAGCCCTGGACCCGAAACCCACCCTGGCGGTGGTCTCCGGGCTCTATGAGCTGTTCGCCGACAACCAGATGGTCGGCGGCTCCCTGGCGGGCCTGGCCAGTGCCGTGGAGCCCGGCGGCTACCTGGTGTACACCGGCCAGCCATGGCACCCGCAGTTGGAACTGATCGCCCGCGCCCTGACCAGCCACCGCGAAGGCCAGGCCTGGGTCATGCGCCGCCGTACCCAGACGGAGATGGACCAACTGGTGGAGGCCGCCGGCTTTCGCAAGGTCACCATGCGTGTGGATGAATGGGGGATCTTCAGCGTATCCCTGGCGCAACGGGTGCAATGATGGCCGCAGGCGCCTTGCCGGCCCGGGAGCCGGGCCTGCTGAAACCCGCGGTGCTCTGGCTGCTGTTGCTGGCACCGCTGTTCTTCAGCACCTACGGCTTCGCCACCTGGGTCACCGCCCAGCGCGACGACGTCGGCAGCATGGTCTTCGACTGGGAACGGCACATGCCGTTCTGGGCCTGGACCATCGTGCCCTACTGGTCCATCGACCTGCTCTACGGCTTCTCCCTGCTGTTGCCGCGCAGCCGTGACGAGCTCAAGCGCCACGCCCTGCGCCTGCTCACCGCCCAGGTGATCGCGGTCAGTTGCTTCCTGATCTGGCCATTGAGCTTCACCTTCTCCCGGCCGGAACTGGACGGGGTTTTCGGCTGGCTGTTCGCGGTGCTGGCCGGCTTCGACAAGCCCTTCAACCAGGCGCCGTCGCTGCACATCGCCCTGCTGGTGGTCCTGTGGGTCTGCTACGCCCGGCATACCCAGGGCTTCTGGCGCTGGCTGGTGCATGGCTGGTTCGCGCTGATCGGGGTCTCGGTGCTGAGCACTTATCAACACCACTTCATCGATGTACCCACAGGCGCCCTGGCCGGCTGGCTGTGCGTCTGGCTATGGCCGCTGGACCGTCCCAGCCCGCTATTCAGTGCCCGTGCGGCCCAGGACCCGAAGCGCCGCCAGCTGGCCCTGCGCTATGGCCTGGGTGCGGCGCTGTTCGCCGGGGCAGCCCTTGCCTGGGGCGGCGCCGCGCTGTGGCTGTTCTGGCCCGCCGTGGCGCTGTTGCTGGTGGCCTTGAACTACGCCCTGCTGGGTGCCGAGGGTTTCCAGAAGCGCCAGGACGGCAGCCTCAGCCCCGCTGCACGCTGGTTGCTGGCGCCTTACCTGGCGGCGGCCTGGATCAACTCGCGGCTGTGGACAAGAAAACATCCACAGCCGGACCCGGTTGTGGATAACGTCTGGCTCGGGCGCCTGCCGACACCGGCCGAGCTCAAGGACAGCCCGTTCGGCGCCGTGCTCGACCTGTGCGCCGAGCTGTCCCTGGACAGCCGCGGGCTGCGGGCCTACCAGAGCCTGCCGGTGCTGGACCTGTGCGCCCCCAGTGCCGAGCAGTGCCTGGCCGCCGCCCAAGCCATCGAACGCCTGCGCCAGCAAGGGCCGCTGCTGGTGTGCTGCGCCCTGGGTTATTCGCGCAGCGCCACGGCGATTGCCGCCTGGCTGCTGCACAGCGGCCGCGCAGCCACGGTGGATGCAGCAATCGTGCAGATCCAGCGGACCCGCCCGCAGATCGTCCTGCACCCCGCCCACCGCCAGGCGCTGCAAGCCTTGAGCAGCGCCGGGAGAACGGCCCATGTCCACTGAAATGCAGCTCTACAGCGTGGCCAGCCTGCTGCGCCGAGGCCGCGCCCTGGATCAGTTATCCACAGGCCTGACCCTGCTCGGCGCAATGTATGGCCTGGGCCAGTACCTGCTGACCAGCGTCACCCTGGGTGGGCTGCTGGTCAGCCTGGCCCTGGTCCTGCTGGGGCTTGTGGAAAAGTACCTGGCGCTGCGCGTGGCCTTCGACGCCGACCTGTTTCAACGCGTGGCCGACGCCCCCACTACCCTGGAACACAGTACCCAGGCCCTGGACCAGGCCCTGAGCGCCCTTGGCCTGCAACCCGCGCAGCGCGGCGGCCGGCCCTGGGACCAACGCAGCCGTGGGGCCCTGGGCCTGCTGCGCCGCCAGGCATTGCTGCTGGCCGCACAAGTGCTGGTGATACTGAGCGTGATCCTGGTCAGCCCCTGGCTGACCTTTGCCGGATAAGGAATGCCCATGTTCGAACCCCTGGTCGCCAATCTCATCACCTCCGCCGCCCGCAGCATCACCGGCGCTCGCAGCCTGTGGCTGGGCTCGGCACCGCGCGCGGTGCAGCGGATCTACTTCGCCAACCACAGCAGCCACGGCGACTTCGTACTGCTCTGGGCCTCCCTGCCGCCGGCCCTGCGCAAACTGACGCGGCCCGTGGCCGGCGCCGACTACTGGCAGAAAAGCAACCTGCGCCGCTACATCATCAACCGGGTGTTCAACGGCGTGCTGATCGACCGCGAGCGCAAGGAGGCTGTGGATAACAACCCCCTGCAACCCATGATCGATGCCCTGGAGAACGGCGACTCCCTGATCATCTTCCCGGAAGGCACGCGCAACCTCGAAGACGGCCTGCTGCCGTTCAAGAGCGGGATTTACCACCTGGCCAAACGTTATCCACAGGTGGAAGTGATCCCGGTGTGGATCGCCAACCTCAACCGGGTCATGCCCAAGGGCCGCTTCCTGCCCCTGCCGCTGCTGTGCACCACCAGTTTCGGCGCACCCCTGACCCTGGAAGAAGACGAAACCAAGGAACATTTCCTCGAACGCAGCCGCGCCGCGCTGCTGGCCCTGGCCCCGGAGCACGCCTGAGATGGATAAGCAGACCCTGATGTTATTCGGCGGCATCGGCGCCATTCTGGTGCTGGCCTCGCTGATCGGCTTCATCCTCCAGTGGCGCACCCGTGGCACGCCCAACCCGGTGATCGACAACCTCAATGCGCGGATCAATGCCTGGTGGGTGATGGTGCTGGTGATCGGCATCGCCTTCTGGCTCGGCACCGCGGCGGTCATCCTGCTGTTCTATGCGGTGTCGTTCTACGCCCTGCGGGAATTCCTCACCCTGACCCCGACCCGGCGCAGCGACTACCCGGCCCTGGTGGCGGCCTTCTACCTGGCCCTGCCCCTGCAATACCTGCTGATCTACTCCGACTGGTACGGGCTGTTCTCGATCTTCATTCCGGTCTACGTGTTCCTGCTGCTGCCGATCCTCGCGTCGCTCGGTGGCGACAGCACGCACTTCCTGGAGCGTGCCTCCAAGGTGCAGTGGGGGCTGATGATCGCGGTGTTCTGCGTATCCTTCGTGCCCGCCCTGCTGACTTTGGACATCGCCGGCTATGAAGGCCGCAACCTGCTGCTGATCGCCTACCTGGTGATCGTGGTGCAGCTCTCGGACGTGCTGCAGTACGTCTGTGGAAAACTCTTCGGCAAGCGCAAGATCGCCCCCAACCTTTCGCCGTCCAAGACCGTGGAAGGCTTTGTCGGCGGCATCCTGCTGGCCTCGCTGATCGGCGGCGCGCTGTTCTGGATCACCCCGTTCAATGTCTGGCAGTCGTTCCTCATCGCCCTGCTGATCAACCTGCTGGGCTTTGCCGGCGGCATCGTCATGTCGGCGATCAAGCGCGACCGCGGGGTCAAGGACTGGGGGCACATGATCGAGGGCCACGGCGGCATGCTCGATCGCCTGGATTCAGTGTGCTTCGCCGCGCCGATCTTCTTTCACCTGGTGCGCTACTGGTGGACCTGAGCCCTTCAGCCCGGTAGATGCCCCAGGGGCAAGGGCCCCGGGGTTTTCACCGTGTGAATGGCGAAGTTGCTGCGGATGTCGCTGACCCCGGGGATCTTCAGCAAGTGGCCGGTCAGGAACCGGTCATAGCCCCGCAGGTCCGGGACCACCACTTGCAGCAGGAAATCCGATTCACCCGACACCAGGAATGCCGAGATCACCTCCGGCAACTGCAATACCGCCTGGCGGAAGGCTTCGGCCTCGGCATCGTTGTGTCGCTCCACCTTGACCCCGACGAACACGGTCAGCCCCAGGCCCACCTCGTCGCGGTCCAGGGTGGCCTGGTAGCCACGGATCACCCCGGCCTCTTCCAGCATGCGCACCCGACGCAGGCAGGGTGACGGCGACAGGCCGATCTCTTCGGCCAGCTGCACGTTGCTCAGGCGACCATCGCGCTGCAGCGCGGCAAGGATCTTGCGGTCATAGGCATCAAGTTTCATGTTTGGCATATCCAGATGGTGATTCCGTTCATTAGTGGAACATTATGCCAATTTCAGCTTTCCCGTTGGTTGATTACGCAAGCACCTGCCCTGGCCTGTGGCCCTAAACTGGGCGCACCGACTCGACAACGAAGGGGGTGCAAGGTGGCGCAACTGTGGATGTATTTCCTGGCTCTGGCGGTGGTCTACCTGCTGCCCGGCCCCGACATGATCCTGCTGCTGCAAACCGGCGCCCGCCAGGGCAAGGCCCAGGCACTGGCCACGGCCCTGGGGCTGGCCATCTCCCGGGGCTGCCACGTGGTCCTGGCCGCCTTGGGCCTGGCGGCGCTGTTCAAGGCCGCGCCCTGGACCTTCGACCTGGTGCGCCTGGCGGGCGCCGCCTACCTGCTGTGGATTGGTATCCAGTGCCTGCGGGCGAACCTGTTGCCCAACCTTGAGCCCGGCACCGCCGCAGCCACGCCCCTGCGCTGGCGCGAGGCGATCCAGCGTGGCCTGTTGACCAACCTGCTGAACCCCAAGGCATTGCTGTTCTGTTCGGTACTGCTGCCGCAGTTCATCGATCCCCAGGCCGGTGCGGTGGCCCCGCAATTCATGACCCTGGGGGTGCTGCTGGTGGCCGTGGGCGGCCTGTTCGACTGCTGCTACGCCCTGGCCGGTGCCGGGCTGGGCCGCTGGATGCAGCGCAGCCCGTCGGCGCAACGGGTGCAGCAATGGCTGTTCGGCAGCCTGCTGATCGGCTTTGCCCTGCGCCTGACCTTTGTCCAGCAGGCCTGACGGCACCTGTAGCCGCTGCTGAGCCTCGGCCAAGCTGCGCGAAGGTCCGCAGGACCTTGCCTGGCGCTCCCCGACAAAATGCGCACCAAAGAAGATCGCCGCGACCGCTGCGTCGGAGTGCCGCCCAGCTCGTACGCAGCCTGCGGCAGCGGCTACAGGCTGCGAGGCGCCGTCATGAGGTCTGTGTACGGCGACGGCGCCACAGCAAATAGGCGGCCGCCAGCACCACGCCGGCACCCGCCCCCGTCGCCAGCTTGTGCTCGCTCATCGCCGTGCGCGAGGCCGACAGCCACTGGGTCAGGTAGCGCTTGTTGGCGCTGCCGAAGTCCGGTTCCTCACAGTTCATGCCGAAGTTGCCGGCCCATTCCACAAAGGGTCCGTTCTGCACATAGCGCTGGTAGTAGTCGATCTCGGCATCGCTGCCCCGGGTCCAGCGCGCGGCCTTGCACAACACCGCGGCATAGGCCTGGCTGGTGTGGGGCAGGAAATCCGCCGCCCGGTTGCCCAGTTCCCCGGCCACGTAGCGGTAGTGGTAGCGCACGTCGGGCTCGGCGGTGGTGGCCTGCTGGCGCTGCACTTCATCGGCACTGATCAAGGGCCCGGCCTGCACCGGCGGGATCTCCAGGCTATAGCTGCCCCAGAGGCTGTGGTAGTCCGGGCCCATCTCGTAGCCGAGGATCTCCATCCCCGACGCCCGCGCCAGCTTGCCGGCCTGGTAATAGGCCTCGGCCCGGCGGGTCGGCAGCCACGCCGACTCGGCGCGGCGTCGGTACTCGCCGTAGGCCTTGGCGATGGCCTGGCGCTCGGGGCTGTCGAAGTAGCCCCAGCCCTCTTCGTAGCGGCCCTCGCGCAACAGCCGCCGGCCCAGCAGTTCGCGCAACTGGGCGGCAATCGGCAGGCTCTCGTAGTAGGCATCGGGTTGCTTGGGCGTCGGCGGCGGCGCGGGCACCTGGGTGTCAACGAAATGCTTGAGCTCATCCAGGGTCAGCACCCGCTCCGCCACGGTCGCCGCGTCGTGCCAGTAGATGTCGCCACTGCGGTAGAGCAGCTCGAATGCCTGCACGTAGTCACCCCGATCCAGGGCCAGCACGGCGCTTTCGCCGTCTACCCGGCAGCCCGGCTTGAGGTCTTCATAGTTGCCGTCGTAGTCACCGCGAAAGCCCCAGCTCTCGTCCCGGGGGAAGGCCGCGGCGGCCTTGGCGTAAGCGGCTGCGGCCGCCGCCTTGTCGCCATCGCGCACGGCCAGTTTGGCCCGCAGCCACCAGGCCAGGCCGCCGTCGCCGGCATGCTCGAGCAGCATCCGGGTGGTGGCGAAATCGCCGTTCTGGTAATTCAGCGCCGCCAGCCGGTCGGCGTTGTCGAAGCTGCCGGCAGTGCCCTGGCTCAGCAGCTTGATCAGTTTCACCTCGGACTCAGGACGCTCGCCGAAGGACCAGCCCTGGTGCGAGATCAACGAAGCCGTGAGCAAGCGCGCCACCGAAGGTTGCTTGAGCTGCTCCAGCAATTGCGCGTCCGACAGGCCGCCCAACTCGCCCACCACCTGCTTCAGCGAGCTGTAGCCGACCTCCGAACCCGCCAGGTTCTGGCTGGCATACAGGTCGATGGCCTCACTCCAGTGGTTCTGGTTCTTCAGGATGCGCGCCTCTTCACCGAGGCTGGCAACGCCCAGTGCCAGGGGGTCGCTGAAGCCGTCGATGCTCAGTTGACGGGTCTGGACGAAGGCCTGGCGCGCCGCCAGTAGGGTGTCGCTGCGGCCCTGGTCGTCCAGCTCGTTGGCTTCTTCACTGATGGCCTGCAGGGCCCGGCCCAGGGAATAGGCGGCCCAGGTGCTGCGCAGGGCGCGCTGCTCGGCGGGCAGCGCCAGCACCTTGCGGAAGTACTCCGCCGCCAGCTCATGATCCCCGGCGCTGAAGGCCACGGCGCCCGCGGTGTAGAGGTTGATCTCCGGCGGCAGGCTGGCGCCTTGTTGTTCCGCCACGCGCCCGTCACTGAGTTTGCGCAGTTGGCCGACCAGGGTTTGCTGGGCCTGGTCCAGCCCTTGCTGTTCGGCCCAGTTACGCTCTTGCACCTCGTAGCTGTCAGGCAGGTTGTAATCGCGGGTGAAGTCGTTATTGACGACTGGCTTGAGCCCGACAATGGGCTTGCCCAGGCGGCTGATTTCGAACTGGAAGCTGCCTTCGGGCAACTGCGCCAGGGTCTGCGGGCGGTCCCCCAGCAGGCGCATGGGGAAGGTCGGACCGCAGGCCAGGGCCGGGGCCAAGGGCAGGCACAGGCTCAGGCACAGCAGGTAGCGGGATCTAGGGACGAACATGTGCAGCTCCTTGGTCAATTTTTGTACAGCGGGCCCAGCCCACGGCCCGGGTACCGCCCGCCGCCAGCCGGCCGGCCTGCTGGCGGGTCAATAGCAGCTGGCCGTTACGCAGCTCGGCGGAATAACCGCCCAGCCCGTCGAATCCGTCGCATTGGGCAACGGCCAGGGTCAGTTGTTCAGGCAGCGGGCGGTCGAGATTGCCCGGGTTGTCCAAGCGGATGTCGAAGAGACCGTCCTGCTCCTGCAGGCTGATGCCCAAGCGGCTGTCCAGCACGTCTCCACGGGCCACCGCGCGCAGGGTCTCCAGGCTCCAGGCGCGGACATCGCCCTTGAGCGGCAGGCGAAACCAGATCAGCCCGGCCAGGTGGGCCGGCGGATCATTGCGCAGGGTCTTGGCCAGTTGGCTCAGTTGCTCGGGGTCGGCCATCAGCTCCCGGCGCTGGCCCCGGCGCGCAATGGGCGCCTCGCTTTCCACCACTGGAGCCTGGGCGGTGCCGGGCAGCAAGGCCACGCCGTAGGCAGGCAGGGCCAGGTAGAACGGCTTGTCGCTGACCCCAGCCCAGCGCCTGGCCCATTGTTCAGCCTGGTGCGGGTCGAACAGCCCGCGCCGGGGATCGCTGACTGCATGCACCTGGAGCACGCTGCTGTCGACCTGAGCCAGCAGCCCGGGCAACTCGCGACTGTCGAGCCAGGCGGGCAGCGCGGTGATGCTCAGGGCCAACTGCGGTGGCAGCGCCTCGCGCAGCCGCCGCAGGAGCCCGGCATAGGCCGGCAGCCGGGCGCTGCCGGCATCGTGGTCGATCTCCAGGCCGGCCAGGGTCAGGCCCTGCCCTTGCCAGTCGGCCAGCAGTTGCTGCACCTGCTGGAGGATGTCGTCCTGGTTCAGGGATGGCAGTTGACCGTCCAGGCGCACCACCGCAATCAACGGGCGGCCGTCTTGCTTGAGCAAGGCGGCGTCTATCCGCGCCCGGCTCCAGCCGGCCTGTGGAAAAGCCTGCAGGGCCAGCACCCGGACTGTGGAAAAGTCCACCCGCGAGCCCGCCAGGGCGTCGGCGTGGGCCGGGGTCCACTGGCGTTGCCAGATATAGAGCTGCTGATCCAGCGGCGGCCCCTCTTCATGGCGACAGGCATTGAGCAGCAGCCCGCAGACCAGCACGGCGCAAAGACGGAGCAAAACCCGGGGGAGCATGAATCGTTGATTCCCTTTAACGCAAAAGCCCCGGAATACCGGGCGCCATACACCTGATCGACATCGCGTGTAGCCGCTGCCACCGCGACAAAACAGCCGCCAGCCTACGCAGCAGCGCGGTTGGCAGCAATCGCCGCAAGGAGTTTTTTCCCGCGTCTACAGGTCCAGCACCAACGCTGGCACCAGGTTATCCACAGCCGCCGGCACCGCGCAGCAGATCAGCACCTGCCCCGGTTCCGGTAACTGTGCAGGCACCTGTGGATAATTCACCTGACCGCTGATCAACCGGGTCTGGCAAGTGCCGCATGAGCCGCCACGGCAACTGAATGGCGGATGCAGGCCGGCGCTTTCCGCCAATTGCAGCAGGCTGCCGCTGGCCGGCTCCCAGGACAGCTCCCGGCCGGCCTGCTGGAACCGCACCGCCACGGCCCGGATGGCGGCAGGCGGTTGGGCAAAGGGCACGGCCTCGGGGTCCGTCCGGCGGCGCAGGGTCGAAGGGCCGAAGGTTTCGGCATGGATCTGCCGGTCGTCGATATCCAGGTCCCGCAGGCTGTCGTACAGGCCCTGGGTAAAGGCCCCGGGGCCGCAGAGCACGAAGTCTGCGCGGTCAAGATCCAGGTCCGGTTGCGCCAGCAGCAGTTGCACATCGATACGCCCGCAATGATCGAAGCCGGCACCCGGCCGGGCCCCGGCTTCCGGCTGGCTGAGCAGGCGCAGCAGCCGCACTGAATCCCCAGCCTGCGCCAGCAGGGTTTGCAGCTCCTTGGCAAAGGGTTGCTCGGCAAGCGTGCGCGAACCCTGGATCAACCAGGTGGGCCGGGTACGCCGGGTGCGCAGGCCCTGGTACAGCACCTCCCGCAGCATCGACAGCAACGGTGTGATGCCGACCCCGGCCGCCAGCAGCACCAGTGGCTGGGACGACAGCGCATCGGCAGTGAAACGCCCCTGTGGGGCGCGGGCCTGCAACAGGTCGCCGACCTTGAGCGCCTGATGCAGGTGGCGGGAAACCTGGCCCTCGCGCTTGACGCTGATACGCAGAAAATCATCGGAAGGCGCGCTGGACAGGCTGTAGGTGCGAATCAGCGGCTGGCCGTCGAGCACGACCTGCACGGGCAGGTGCTGGCCGGGCACAAAGCTCGGGGCGCCGGCTGCATCCGCCGGCTCCAGGTAGAAGGAGCGAATGCTGCTGCTTTCGTCCTCGATCCGGGTCACCCGCAATGGCCGCCACTGCTGGCCCAGGGCGGTGGCGCGCAGCCGAGCCTCGGCGTGCGGCCAACTGCCGGTCAGCAGGCTGTTGGGGGAAAAACCCTGCAACTGCCAACGCAGGGACAGCGCCGCCGGGCGTCGTACCAGCCGTTCCACGGTAAAGCGCCACAACCGCTCGGCGCCCTGGAAGGCCTTGACCAGCGGCCCGTCGTGGATGATTTCGGTGCGGCCACTGAGCTGCAGCAGCTCACCGCTGTGAAAGTCGATGAACAGCAAGCCGGCCCGGGGGTTGAGCAGCAGGTTGCCCAGGGTGTTGAAGTGCAGGTTGCCGGCAAAATCCGGGATGGTCAGGCAATTGCCCTCGACCCGGACGAACCCGGCCTGGCCGCCACGGTGAGACACATCCACCGAGCGCTGGCCGTCCAGGTCGACATAGCTGGCAACAAAGAAAGTGTCGGCGCCGCCGATCAGGGCCCGAGCCTCAGGATCCAGGCCGTCGCGATACTGTGCCGGCCGGCTGGCGGGGTCGCTCAAGGGCACCTGCTGCAGCTCGCGCTGCTGGATGTATTGCGGGCAATTGCCGAACGCCTGTTGCACCGTCACGCTGAAGCCGTGGCGGTCCACCGCACTGACCCGGCCATTGAGGCGGTTGCGCCGCCGGGTGTGCAGTTCAATGCCCAGCAAGCCCAGGGCCGCACCTTCCAGCAACTGCACGGGGTCGTCGGCGGCAGGCAGGCGGCCCAGGCGCAGCCGGGTCGCCTCGGGGGCCTGGGCGAAACCGGGCGGGCCTTCGAGAAGGCTCGCCCAGGGGTTGCCCTGGGCATCCACCGCGCCCACCAGGATGAACGGCAACTGCCCGTAGAACTGCCGGTGCTGATCCGGCATCGCCTGGCGGATCACCTTGGTGCCAAAGGCCTCCATGCGCTCGGCCACTCCGGCCCGGGCCTGCAACTGCCGCTCGCCGGCATGCCAGGGGGAACTGCTGCTCATGGTGCTGCCTCCGCAGGTGCGCCTCAGGCGCTTTTGAGCCCCGCCGCCGTGGACGGCATGGGCACGAAGCCCGGCAAGGCCTCGATCCGCGCCAGCCAGGCCCGCACGTTGGGATAATCGGCCAGGGACACGTTGCCCTCCGGCGCGTGGGCGATATAGCTGTAGCCGGCGACGTCAGCGATGGTCGCCTGTTCACCCACCAGGAACGGCCGGTTCGCCAGTTCCTGGTCCATGACCTTGAGCAGGCCGTGGGCGCGGGCAATGACCTCTTCGGCATTGAAGGTGGCGCCGAACACCGTGATCAGTCGCGCCGCCGCCGGACCGAAGGCGATCGGCCCCGCCGCCACCGACAACCAGCGCTGTACCTGCGCCGCGCCCACCGGGTCGGTGGGCAACCAGCGGCCACGGCCATAGCGTTGCGCCAGGTACACCAGGATCGCGTTGGAGTCCGCCAGCACCGTGCCCTGGTCATCGATCACTGGTACTTGGCCAAAGGCATTGAGGGCCAGGAACTCGGGCTGCTTGTGGGCACCCTGGGCCAGGTCGACAAAGATGGTTTCGGTGGGCAGGTCCAGCAGCGACAGCATCAGCTCGACGCGGTGAGCGTGGCCGGACCGGGGAAAGTTGTAGAACTTGATGGGAAGCTGGGACATGCTCGACTCCGCTGGCTGGGACGCGGTCGAAGGGCCGCGCTGGCAGGGCCATCTTGGTCCATGACGCAAAACAACAGAATCACCAGAAATCGCAATCCGGCATTTCAGCCAGCGCAATAAAGCTGATCACGTATTGAGCGATGGATGCTCGCGCAGGGCCTGCACAGCGAAATCGACAAAGCTGCGCACCCGCGCCGGCGCCTTGCGACCGCCCTGGTACACCACGTGGATCGGCAAGGGCGGCAGCTCGAAATCCGCCAGCACGATCTGCAACTGGCCGGCAGCGACCTGATCGGCCACCTGATAGGACAGCACCCGGGTCAGGCCCAGCCCCAGGCAGGCGGCACTGATGGCAGCCTGGTTGGCGCTCACCAGCAGCCGCGGTTCCGGGCGCAGGCTCAGAGCGCGCCCGGCGTCGTTGAATTGCCAGTGGCGCGCCTGCCCGGTGGAGGATGGCGCAATCAGCGGAGCCTGGCGCAGGTCATCAGGGTGCTGGGGGCAACCATGGGCCGCCAGGAATCCGGGGGCCGCACAGACCACCCGGCGCACCTGGCCTACGCGGATGCTGTGCTGGCCACTGTCCGGCAATTCGCCGATGCGCACCGCCACATCGATGCCTTCATCCACCATGTTCGCCACTCGGTCCACCAGCAAGGCGTTGATGCTGACCTGTGGATAACGTTGCAGGTAGCGCACCAGCAGCGGGGTGACGAACAGATCGCCGAACAGCACCGGCGCAGTCAGGCTCAGTTGCCCCCGTGGCTGGGCGTGGATGCCGGCGGCCGAGGCCTCGGCATCCTGGACCTCGGCGAGAATGCGTCGGCAGTCCTCCAGATAACGTTGCCCGGCTTCGCTCAGGTGCACCTTGCGGGTGGTGCGCACCAGCAACTGGGTGCCGATGCGCTGTTCGAGGGCTGCCACGGCCCGGGTGACGCTGGCCGCCGACAGGTTAAGGCGCCGCGCAGCCGCGGCGAACCCCTGCTCCTGGGCGACACAGACGAACACCTGCATTTCCTGAAACCTGTCCATGTCTTATCTCACCTGGCAGCGCCCGCCCGACAGGCGCCCCGCACGCGCAGCATAATCCACAGCCACCACGTCAGGGAGCGCACCAGGTCTGCACCTCGTGCCTGTCGAATCCGGGGCAACGGTTGGTTTTGGCAATCAGCCGGTAAGGTTGGTCTTGGGCGTAGGAAAAATAGAAGTAGTACTGCTGATCTTCACCGTATAGCCAATAGGAAGAGGAACCTTGGTTGATCAGGGTCGGTTCAAAGGTCCAGATGGACGATTCAGCAGGAATGAAATTGGCTCGGTCCATCAGCAGCAAGAGGCTGTTGGAGAGCACTGGGGTCAGGACTCCCAGCCCCAGGACAGCCACTATCAGAACGATTATCCATCCATGAATCAGGCGAAGTGTCATTGGTTTTCCATTAGCGCGATAAAAAATTCCGGCCTGTGCACAAGTCGGGATTCCAAAACTGTCGCACAAAAATAACGCTCTGATTTCAATTGTTTTTCGAAGCGCCAACGCGCGCAGGCGAGCAAGGACAACGCTGCACCCCAGCCGCTGGGATCCTTCCCGCCGGCGGCGTGAAGCGCGAGTGGTCCCCCGTGACAACAGACTGCCTTTGAGCTCTTGCCGCGTCCCTGATTACTCTTTGATAATCCGCCGCTCGGGCCACCCACTGGCCCCAGGGAAGATGCGTATCGCATCGCAGGCGGAGTTTCAGCATGGATGTACAGGCCGCAGCGCGGTTGGGCGACGACATCGCCCATGGATTCGGAGTTGCTGCCATGCTCGCCGGCGCGGTCGCGGGCGCTCTCATAGGCGCGGCCATCATCGCGGCTACCGCGGCAACGGGCGGCCTGGCGGCGGTGATCCTGGCGGGTTCGGTCGCCGCCGGCGGCTTGTCGATGTTCCAGCTGGTAAAGGGACTTTCGACCATCTTCGATCTGCCCGAGCCAACCACCGGTGAACTCATAAGGGGCAGCCCCAACGTATTCGTCAACTTGCGCAATGCCATGCGTGCCGGCGAGGACGTGTCCAGTTCCTGTACCGGCTTTCCCGTGGCGCATCCCCCCTGGCCCTTCCCGGTCACCATCGCCGAAGGCAGCGCTACCGTTTACATCAACGGCAAGCCGGCGGCGCGACTGAGCAGCAAGATGACCTGCGGCGCGCATATCAAGTCCGGTAGCCCGAACACCTTCATCGGCGGTCCGACGCTGCAGGTGGAGTTCGTGCTGGATATCGAGGGCTGGCTGCATACCGGCCTGGAGGCGCTGGGCCTGGTCGCCGCCGCTGGCGCGCTGGTGCTGGCCGCCATGGCCGGCCTCGCGGCCCTGCTGACCACCGTGGCGGTGGGGGCCGCGATCTATGGCGGCATGGAGTTGCTGGGCCAGCTCGGCGATCGGCTCGGCCCGGGCTACCGTGACCTGCTGCAAGGTATCGCCGGCCTGGCGCTGCTCGGCGCCGGGCCGAAAATGGCCAAGTTGAGCGCCGAACGCAATGCCGCGCGACTGGCCAACCAGTCGCAGGTGCTCGAGGTGCGCACGGCCGCCCAGGTCAACGAGGCGATGATCGCCGAGGGCAACCTGCCGGCGTGGCTGGAAGGCACCCAGGTCAAGACCGAAATAGTGCCGCCGGGAACGCAATACCAGATGGTCGTCGCCAAGGGCCAGGCCGAAGCCATCATGCAGGGCAAGCCAGCCTTCGGAGGTTTCGCCGCCCCCGAGCCGATTCCCAGCCAGGCCTATGCTCGGGATAAACTGGTGATCCTCGATCGATTCAAGACAGACGTATCCCATGTGATCACCGTCGAAACCACCGCACCGCAAAAGATTCACAGTGGTATCACCGGCCCGCTGGAGAACTACAAGGGCGGCGTGCAGCAGGTGGAGTTCGTCGGTGACAGGAATCTGAAAATTGTCGGCACGCCTGGTGTGCTGCCTGTGGAGTGAAAGTTGTGATTAGTGATTTCGAGCGGATCCGCGAAGACGGCAAGGTCATCGACGAAAACATGACGGTGGACCAGATGATCGCCCTGGGGTGGTCTCCTTGCCGGGTCGTCGAGGCTCGCTGGCGCTGGCAGGAACAGCCCCTGAGCGTGGTCAACAGCCGCGGCCTGCTGGCGATTGTGGTGCCGGATCGGCAACACCTGGCCATCCTGTGGAACGATGACGATACGGGCGTGGCCGCAACCCTCTACGTGGTCTCCGGCGATCGCCAGCAACAGATCAGGATTGCCGACCAGTTGCTGATCAATGGTCAGCTCGAGCCAGGTATCTACAGCTGGTTCGAGCAGTTCCCGCAGGTTTCGCCCAGCATCTTTACCTGCATGTTCAGCCGTCAGCGTGACCAGGCAATGTTCAGGGTGGATATCGACGCGTCCACTGGCGACATTGTTTCGATACAGCACTCACGCTGAGCGCTGTTCAGCACCGCTACACTTGAGCGACGAAGGCTGCAGGCAGGCAAAGGGAAATGGCAAAGAGGGGAGCCTGGCTGGGCTCCCCTCGTGCTGTGTCAGCTTCGATGATCCAGGACCATCACTTGAGTGATGGTGAAGATTAAAGATCTGTCTCGCCGGCCCAATGAAATATCACCCCGAATGCTTTCGCGGAATTGTTTCCTGCTGATGCTGGCAGCGGCATGACGCTGAGATGGGCTTGCCAGTTTGGCAACCCATCACAGTAGAGAGAGGCCTGATATGCCCACTTTGAATCCTGCAATCACGCTGGTCGGCAACCTTAACCAATTCAACCATGATGGTTTCGAGATCGAAGCCATGAATTTCCTCTTCGATCGCCTTGACCGTGGCAACCTGACGGTGGATGGCGACGCCCTGTACATTGGCAATCAAGCCGTCCATCACTACACCTGGCGCGACAAACAACGTAATCGCACCTGCTCAATGTTCTACACGTATGGCAACACCCCGAGCAGTCATCTTTCGGTTTATGGCCTGGGCAAACACGTTGGTGACAACGACAAGGAATACGCGCTCTACACCTGGATCGACAAGAAAGAACAGTTGTACACCCTGGCCCCAACCCGCAGCGATTCACGCTTTCGCTCACTGCTAGCGCCCAACTGAGTCGGCGCCATGTGAACCAGCCCCATGCAACAAGGCGCTCATCTGGAGCGCCTTGTTGCAAGAGCGAGCACCTGGGCGGTCACTGTGGATAACTCACTCCACGGTCACCGACTTGGCGAGGTTGCGCGGCTGGTCGACGTCGGTGCCCTTGAGTACGGCCACGTAGTAGGACAGCAGCTGCAGCGGGATGGTGTAGAGGATCGGCGAGAGGATGTCGTGGATGTGCGGCATCTGGATCACGTGGGTGCCTTCGCCATTGGTCATGCCAGACTGCTCGTCGGCAAACACGATCAGCTCGCCGCCACGGGCGCGCACTTCCTGCAGGTTGGACTTGAGCTTTTCCAGCAGTTCGTTGTTCGGCGCCACGGTAACCACCGGCATGTCGTTATCCACAAGCGCCAGCGGGCCGTGCTTGAGCTCGCCGGCCGGGTAGGCTTCGGCGTGGATGTAGGAAATCTCCTTGAGCTTGAGCGAGCCTTCCATCGCCACCGGATACTGGGCACCACGGCCAAGGAACAGGGTGTGGTGCTTGTCGGCGAACAGTTCGGCGGTCTTTTCCACCACGCTGTCCATGGCCAGGGCCTCGCCCAGGCGGATCGGCAGGCGACGCAACTCTTCCACCAGCTCGGCTTCGACGCCGGCGGCCAGGGTGCCGCGCACCTGACCCAGGGACAGGGTCAGCAACAGCAGGCCCACCAGTTGGGTGGTGAAGGCCTTGGTGGAGGCCACGCCGATCTCGCGCCCGGCCTGGGTCAGCAGGGTCAGGTCCGATTCACGCACCAGCGAGCTGATGCCGACGTTGCAGATCGCCAGGCTGGCCAGGAAACCCAACTCCTTGGCGTTGCGCAGAGCGGCCAAAGTGTCGGCGGTTTCACCGGACTGGGAGATGGTCACGAACAGGGTATCGGGCTGTACCACCACCTTGCGGTAGCGGAACTCGCTGGCCACTTCCACCTGGCAGGGGATGCCGGCCAGTTCTTCCAGCCAGTAACGGGCGACCATGCCAGCGTGGTAGCTGGTGCCGCAAGCGACGATCTGCACATTGCGCACCTTGGCGAACAGCTCGGCGGCTTGCGGACCGAAGGCCTGGACCAGTACCTGGTTGGCGCTCAGGCGGCCTTCCAGGGTGCGCTGCACCACGGATGGCTGCTCGTGGATTTCCTTGAGCATGAAGTGGCGGAACTCGCCCTTCTCTGCCGCTTCGGCGCCATCGCGGTACTGCACGGCTTCGCGTTCCACGGCCTTGCCGTTGATGTCCCAGATCTGCACGCTGTCGCGGCGGATTTCGGCGATATCACCTTCTTCCAGGTACATGAAGCGGTCGGTGACCTGGCGCAGGGCCAACTGGTCGGAGGCGAGGAAGTTTTCCCCGAGGCCCAGGCCGATCACCAGCGGGCTGCCGCTGCGGGCCGCAACCAGGCGGTCCGGCTGGCTGGCGCTGATCACGGCCAGGCCGTAGGCGCCATGCAGCTCCTTGACGGTGGCCTTGAGGGCCTTGGTAAGGTCTCCCAGGTCCTTGAGCTTGTGGTTCAGCAGGTGGGCGATGACTTCGGTGTCGGTGTCCGAAGTGAACTCGTAACCCAGGGCGCCGAGCTGAGCGCGCAAGGCTTCGTGGTTCTCGATGATGCCGTTGTGCACGATCGCCAGGTCGCCGGAGAAATGCGGGTGGGCATTACGTTCGCATGGCGCACCGTGGGTAGCCCAGCGGGTGTGGGCGATGCCCAGGCGGCCCACCAGCGGCTCGCCAGCCAGGGCCTGCTCCAGTTCGCTGACCTTGCCCGGGCGCCGCATGCGCTCCAGCTTGCCGGCATTGGTATAGACCGCCACACCGGCGCTGTCGTAGCCGCGGTATTCGAGGCGCTTGAGGCCTTCCAGCAAAATGGCGGTGATATTGCGTTCAGCAACGGCGCCAACAATTCCACACATGGTTTCTCTCCTAGCTGACAGCCGCGCAAATCAGAGTTATGCCGCGGGCCTGGATCTGGTCGCGGACCTCTAAGGGCAGGCGATCATCGGTAATAAGGGTATGGACGCTGCTCCACGGCAGCTCCAGGTTGGGAATCTTGCGGCCGATCTTGTCGGATTCGACCATCACCACCACTTCCCGGGCCACTTCGGCCATGACCCGGCTCAAACCCAGCAGTTCGTTGAAGGTGGTAGTGCCACGGGCCAGGTCGATGCCATCGGCCCCGATAAACAGCTGGTCGAAGTCGTATGAGCGTAGAACCTGCTCGGCCACCTGGCCCTGGAAGGACTCGGAATGCGGGTCCCAGGTGCCACCGGTCATCAACAGCACCGGCTCATGCTCCAGTTCGCTCAGGGCGTTGGCCACATTCAGCGAGTTGGTCATGACCACCAGGCCAGGCTGCAGGCCCAGCTCGGGGATCATCGCGGCGGTGGTGCTGCCACTGTCGATGATGATCCGGGCATGCTCGCGAATACGCTGCACCGCAGCGCGGGCAATGGCCTGCTTGTAGAGGGATACGGGCTGGCCAATATCGCTGACCAGTTCCTGGGGCATGGTGATCGCTCCACCGTAGCGGCGCAGCAGCAAGCCGTTGCTCTCCAGGGCGGCCAGGTCCTTTCGAATCGTAACTTCAGAGGTTTCGAAACGCTTGGCCAGCTCGTCGACGCTCACTTCGCCCTGTTCATTGAGCAAGGCAAGGATATTGTGGCGACGTTGAGGTGTGTTGCGTTTTGACATGATGGCTTTAAGTTTCGATTCGAAAGATAACGGAAGCAATAAAAACCCAAGATCGAAACTTCGTCAAGCGCGCAGATGAAAAAAATCGCCGGCAAGCCGGCTCCTACAGATGGGTGTAAGAGCCAGCTTGCCGGCGAACAGGGTTCCGCGGTTGTGGATAACCTCAATCCTTCTTGATCTTCTCCGGCCGTTTCCAGCCATCGATGTTCTTCTGCCGGGCGCGGCCGACCGCCAGTTGAGCCGGGGCCACATCCTGGGTGATGGTGGAGCCGGCAGCCGTGGTGGCGCCGGAGGAGATATCCACAGGCGCTACCAGAGAATTGTTGGAGCCGATGAACACGTCTTCGCCCATCACCGTCTTGTGCTTGTTCACCCCATCGTAGTTGCAGGTGATGGTGCCAGCGCCGATGTTGGTGCGCGCGCCGATCACCGCATCGCCCAGGTAGGTCAGGTGGCCGGCCTTGGCACCCTGGCCCAGGTGGGCGTTCTTCAGCTCGACGAAGTTACCCACATGGGCACGAGCCTCCAGCACGGTACCGGGACGCAGGCGGGCGAACGGGCCGGCATCGCTGCCCTCGCCCATCACCGCGCCATCGAGATGGCTGTTGGCCTTGATCACCGCGCCCTTGCGCAGGGTGCTGTCCTTGATCACGCAGTTGGGGCCGATCACCACGTCGTCCTCGATCACCACCCGGCCTTCGAGAATCACGTTGATGTCGATCAGCACGTCGCGGCCCACCGTGACTTCACCGCGCACATCAAAACGTGCCGGGTCGCGCAAGGTCACGCCCTGGGCCATCAACCGGCGGCCGGCACGCAACTGGTAGTGGCGCTCCAGCTCGGCCAGTTGCTTGCGGTCGTTGGCGCCCTGCACTTCCATGGCGTCGTGAGGCTGCTCGGTGGCGACGATCAGGCCGTCGCTGACCGCCATGGCGATCACGTCGGTGAGGTAGTACTCGCCCTGGGCGTTATTGTTGGACAGGCGGCCGGTCCAGTCGCCCAGGCGCTTGCCGGGCACTGCGAGAATGCCGGTGTTGCCTTCGGTGATGGCACGGGTGGCTTCGTCAGCATCCTTCTGCTCGACGATGGCGACGACTTTGCCGTCGGCATCCCGGACGATGCGCCCGTAACCGGTCGGGTCGTCCAGCTCGACGGTGAGCAGGCCCAGTTGCTCCGGCCCCACCTGCTTGAGCAGGCGCTGAAGGGTCTCGACTTCGATCAGCGGCACGTCGCCATAGAGGATCAGTACGGTGTCTGCAGTAATGAAGGGCACCGCCTGGGCCACGGCATGGCCGGTACCCAGTTGCTTGTCCTGCAGCACGAAATTCAGGTCCTCGGCGGCCAGCCGCTCGCGCACCGCATCGGCACCGTGGCCGATCACCACATGGATGCGTTGTGGATCGAGTTGCCGGGCGCTGTGGATAACATGCCCGAGCATGGAGTTGCCGGCGACCGGGTGAAGAACCTTGGGCAGCGCCGAACGCATGCGGGTGCCCTGGCCTGCGGCGAGGATAACGATTTCGAGAGACATGACTGGCTACCAATCCTGGAAGGTCAGACTGCGACCAAGAGGGGGGTGAATGGCGGAAAATAAAAAGGGTAGCCGAGGCTACCCTTTTTAATCAATCACACAGAAAGCCTGCGACTTAGCCGCCGAACTTCTTGCGGATCTGCTGGACGGTACGCAGCTGAGCTGCGGCCTCGGCCAGACGTGCAGCAGCAGAACCGTAGTCGAAATCTGCGCCTTTTTCATTCAGGGCCTTCTCAGCAGCCTTGACGGCTTCCTGAGCGGAGGCTTCGTCCAGGTCGGCAGCACGTTGCACGGTGTCGGCAAGAACCTTGACCATGTTCGGCTGAACCTCGAGGAAACCACCGGAGATGTAGAACACCTCGGCTTCCCCGCCCTGCTTGATCAAGCGGATCGGACCTGGCTTCAGGTTGGTGATCAGCGGTGCGTGACCCAGAGCGATACCAAGATCACCCAGTTCACCGTGCGCAACCACCATCTCCACCAGACCGGAGAAGATTTCCCCTTCCGCGCTGACGATATCGCAATGGACTGTCATAGCCATCTGCTTGCCTCAACCTAAATTAGCGCCCGTTGCCGGGCGCCGGGATTACAGTTTCTTGGCTTTCTCGATCGCTTCGTCGATGCCGCCGACCATGTAGAACGCTTGTTCTGGCAGGTGGTCGTAGTCACCGTTGAGGATGCCTTTGAAGCCAGCGATGGTGTCTTTCAGGGAAACGTATTTGCCTGGAGAACCAGTGAAGACTTCAGCCACGAAGAACGGCTGCGACAAGAAGCGCTGGATCTTACGAGCACGGGATACCAACTGCTTGTCGGCTTCCGACAGCTCGTCCATACCCAGGATCGCAATGATGTCCTTCAGCTCTTTGTAACGCTGCAGTACGTACTGAACGCCGCGAGCGGTCTCGTAGTGCTCGTTGCCGATCACGTTCGGGTCCAACTGACGGGAAGTCGAGTCCAGTGGGTCTACCGCCGGGTAGATACCCAGGGAAGCGATGTCACGGGACAGAACGACGGTGGCGTCCAAGTGGGCGAAGGTGGTCGCTGGCGACGGGTCGGTCAAGTCGTCCGCAGGTACGTATACCGCTTGGATCGAGGTGATCGAGCCTTGCTTGGTCGAAGTGATACGTTCTTGCAGAACGCCCATCTCTTCAGCCAGGGTCGGCTGGTAGCCTACTGCGGAAGGCATACGGCCCAGCAGTGCGGATACTTCGGTACCGGCCAGGGTGTAACGGTAGATGTTGTCGACGAACAGCAGAACGTCGTTACCTTCGTCACGGAACTTCTCGGCCATGGTCAGGCCGGTCAGCGCTACGCGCAGACGGTTTCCTGGTGGCTCGTTCATCTGGCCGTAGACCAGAGCAACCTTGTCCAGAACGTTGGAATCCTTCATCTCGTGGTAGAAGTCGTTACCCTCACGAGTACGCTCACCCACACCGGCGAACACGGAATAACCGCTGTGCTCGATGGCGATGTTACGGATCAGTTCCATCATGTTTACGGTTTTGCCTACACCGGCACCACCGAACAGACCGACTTTACCGCCCTTGGCGAACGGGCAAACCAGGTCGATAACCTTGATGCCGGTTTCCAGCAGGTCGTTGCCGCCAGCTTGTTCAGCGAAGGACGGCGCAGGACGGTGAATGCCCCAGCGTTCTTCGGTGTCAATCGGGCCAGCTTCGTCGATCGGGTTGCCCAGTACGTCCATAATCCGGCCCAGAGTCGCTTTACCGACCGGTACGGAGATGGCTGCGCCAGAGTCAGTGACTTCCAGACCGCGCTTCAAGCCCTCGGTGGAACCCATCGCAATGGTACGAACCACACCGTCGCCCAGCTGCTGCTGAACTTCCAGGGTGGTTTCGGCCGCGCTCACTACTTTCAGCGCGTTGTAGATGCTCGGTACGCTGTCGCGTGGAAATTCCACGTCGATAACGGCGCCGATGATTTGAACGATACGTCCGCTACTCATAGCTGGATCCTCTGAATATTTGAACCGTTAAACCGCGGCAGCGCCGCCGACGATTTCCGAGATCTCTTGGGTGATCGCAGCCTGACGCGCCTTGTTGTAGATCAGCTGCAAATCGCTGATCAAGTCACCGGCGTTGTCGGTAGCGTTCTTCATTGCGATCATCCGCGCCGCTTGTTCAGCTGCGTTGTTCTCGACCACCGCCTGGTAGACCTGCGACTCCACGTAGCGGACCATCAAGCCGTCAAGCAGCTCCTTGGCATCCGGTTCGTAGAGATAGTCCCAGTGGTGCTTGAGTTCTTGATCCGGGGTCGCCACCAGTGGAATCAACTGCTCCACGGTAGGCTGTTGCGTCATGGTGTTGATGAACTTGTTGGACACCACGCACAGGCGGTCAATACGGCCGTCCAGGTAGGCATCCAGCATCACCTTGACGCTGCCGATCAGATCATTGATCGACGGCTCTTCACCCAGGTGGCTGATAGCTGCAACGACGTTACCGCCGAAGTTGCGGAAGAAAGCCGCACCTTTGCTACCAATCACGCACAGATCGATCTCGACGCCTTGTTCGCGGTTTACCGCCATGTCCTTGACCAAAGCCTTGAACAGGTTGGTGTTCAAGCCACCACACAGACCACGGTCACTGCTCACGACGACATAACCAACGCGCTTGATAGCACGCTCGATCATGAACGGGTGGCGATATTCCGGGTTAGCGTTGGCCAGATGACCAATAACCTGGCGGATGCGCTCCGCGTAAGGACGGCTAGCCGACATGCGCATTTGTGCCTTGCGCATTTTGCTGACCGCCACTTTTTCCATGGCGCTGGTAATTTTTTGCGTGCTTTTGATGCTCGCAATCTTACTGCGAATCTCTTTTGCGCCTGCCATGTAACACCTATCAGGTTAGCAAGCGGGAGCCTCTCGGCCCCCGCTGCGGCTTACCAGGTTTGGGTGGCCTTGAACTTCTCGATACCGGCTTTCAGGCCAGCGTCGATTTCGTCATTGAAGTCACCCTTCACGTTGATCTTCGCCATCAATTCGGCGTGATCGCGGTTGAAGTAAGCAATCATGGCCTGCTCGAAGCTACCGATTTTTGGAATCTCGATGTCTACCAGGAAGCCACGTTCAGCGGCATACAGGGACAACGACATGTCGGCAATGGACATCGGCGCATATTGCTTCTGCTTCATCAGCTCGGTAACGCGCTGACCGTGCTCAAGCTGCTTGCGAGTGGCTTCGTCCAGGTCAGAAGCGAACTGGGCGAATGCAGCCAGTTCACGGTACTGAGCCAGAGCGGTACGGATACCACCGGAAAGCTTCTTGATGATCTTGGTCTGAGCGGCACCACCCACACGGGATACCGAAACACCGGCGTTCACTGCAGGACGGATCCCGGAGTTGAACATGGCCGATTCCAGGAAGATCTGACCGTCGGTGATGGAAATCACGTTGGTCGGAACGAACGCGGAAACGTCGCCAGCCTGGGTTTCAATGATTGGCAGAGCGGTCAGGGAACCGGTCTTGCCAGTCACGGCACCGTTGGTGAACTTCTCTACGTATTCTTCCGAAACGCGGGATGCGCGCTCCAGCAGACGGGAGTGGAGATAGAACACGTCGCCCGGGTAGGCTTCACGGCCTGGTGGACGGCGCAGCAGCAGGGAAATCTGGCGGTAAGCCACTGCTTGCTTGGACAGATCGTCATAAACGATCAGCGCGTCTTCACCGCGGTCGCGGAAATATTCGCCCATGGTGCAACCGGAGTACGGTGCCAGGAATTGCAGTGCAGCCGATTCCGAGGCACTGGCAGCTACGACGATGGTGTTAGCCAAGGCGCCGTTTTCTTCCAGCTTGCGAACCACGTTGGCGATGGTCGATTGTTTCTGACCGATAGCTACGTAGACGCAGAAGATGCCGCTGTCTTTCTGGTTGATGATCGCGTCGATCGCCAGAGCGGTTTTACCGATCTGACGGTCACCGATGATCAGCTCACGCTGGCCACGGCCGACAGGGATCATGGCGTCAACAGCCTTGTAGCCAGTCTGTACAGGCTGGTCTACCGACTTACGCCAGATCACGCCTGGAGCAACTTTCTCGACCGCGTCGGTCTCGGTGTTGTTCAGCGGACCTTTGCCGTCAACTGGGTTACCCAGTGCATCGACTACGCGACCCAGCAGTTCCTTACCAACCGGAACTTCGAGGATGCGGCCAGTGCACTTGGCGCTCATGCCTTCGGCCAGAGTCTGGTAAGAGCCCAATACAACGGCGCCTACAGAGTCTTGCTCCAGGTTGAGGGCCATACCGTAGACGCCGCCCGGAAACTCGATCATCTCGCCGTACATTACGTCGGCCAGACCGTGAATCCGCACGATGCCGTCAGATACGCTGACGACAGTGCCTTCGTTACGGGCTTGGGAGGTCACATCGAGCTTTTCGATGCGGCCCTTGATAATTTCACTTATTTCGGAAGGATTGAGTTGCTGCATTGCTCTGCTGCCCCTTCAAACTCAAGATTTCAATGCTTCGGCAAGATTCGCGAGTTTGCCGCGAACCGAGCCATCGATAACCAGGTCGCCGGCGCGGATGACAATGCCCCCGATCAGGGATTTGTCTTCCTCGACTTGCAGGCGCACTTCCCGGTTGAGTCGTGCACTGAGAACCTTGGCGAGTTTGTCTTGCTGTTCTTGGTTCAATGCGAAAGCACTGGTCACTTCAACGTCTACCGACTTCTCTTGTTCGGCCTTGTACAGGTCGAACAGAGCGGCGATCTCCGGCAAAAGCGGGAGACGGTCGTTTTCGGCAACGACGTTGATGAAGTTCTGTGCCTTGGCATCAAACTTGTCGCCGCACACGTCAATAAACGTGGCGGCCTTGTCTGCGCTCGTCAGTCGCGGGGCCTTGAGCACGCGCTGCATGGTGTCGTCTTGCGACACTGCTGCAGCCAGGCCGAGCATGGCTGACCAAGAGGCCAGTTGCTGGTGGGCCTGGGCATGCTCGAAGGCTGCCTTAGCGTAAGGTCGGGCCAACGTGGTCAGTTCTGCCATGATCGCCCTCGCTTAAATTTCAGCAGCCAGTTTGTTTACCAGCTCCGCGTGCGCGTTTTGATCGATTGTGGCACCCAGGATCTTCTCGGCGCCGCCAACGGCCAGGGCACCCAGTTGGGCACGCAGCGCGTCTTTGACACTGTTCAGTTCCTGTTCGATCTCGGCCTGAGCCTGCACCTTCACACGTTCAGCGTCGACACGGGCTTTATCAACAGCCTCTTCGACGATCTGATTACCGCGTTTCTTGGCTTGCTCAATGATTTCGGCTGCCTGAGCTTTTGCTTCGCGCAGTTGTTGACCCACTTTATCTTGGGCCAACTCCAGGTCGCGAGCTGCTCGGGCGGCAGCGTCCAATCCATCCGCGATCTTCTTCTGACGTTCGTGCAAAGCCGCGATGACCGGAGGCCACACGAACTTCATGCAAAACAGTACAAAAATGAAGAACGCAACGGACTGGCCAATCAGGGTTGCATTAATGTTCACGCCAACACCTCGCTCGTTCGTTGTCCATCAGACTTGCTCAACTCGAAAATCCGAGTGATTAGTGAGCGAGTTGACCAACGAAAGGGTTCGCGAAGGTGAAGAACAGAGCGATACCAACGCCGATCATGGTTACGGCGTCGAGCAGACCGGCAACGATGAACATTTTAACTTGCAGCATTGGAACCATTTCTGGCTGACGCGCTGCGCCTTCCAGGAACTTGCCACCCAACAGGCCGAAACCAATTGCGGTACCCAGTGCGCCCAGGCCGATCAACAGTGCAACAGCGATAGCGGTTAGACCAACTACAGTTTCCATCTTTCCTCCCGACTTTTACGTCGTATGGTTTAGGTTTTTTAGATTAAAGCGGTAAAACAAATCGTTTCATTGACCCGAGACGGGCCCCCTCTCGCCGCAACGAGAGGGACATCAGACTAGTCTGGGACTGGTCTTAATGGTTCTCTTCGTGCGCCATCGACAGGTAGACGATGGTCAGCATCATGAAGATAAAGGCCTGCAGGGTGATGATCAGGATGTGGAACACAGCCCACGCCCATTGCAGAACCACACCCATGCCGCTGAGCCACAGCAGGCCGCTGCCGAACATCACAGCGATCAGGATGAACACCAGCTCGCCGGCATACATGTTGCCGAACAGACGCAGTGCCAACGAGATTGGCTTGGCAACCAGGGTCACGAATTCAAGCAGGAAGTTCACCGGAATCAGCAGTGCCTGAACCAGGATGTTCTTGCTGCCGAACGGGTGCAGGGTCAGCTCGCCGATGAAGCCGCCGATGCCCTTGACCTTGATGCTGTAGAAAATGATCAGCGCAAACACCGACAGGGCCATGCCCAGGGTGGCGTTCGGGTCAGTGGTGGATACGGCACGGAACGGAATGTGCTGGTCGCCGGAGATCAACATGGCCAGTTGTGGAATCCAGTCCACCGGTACCAGGTCGATGGCGTTCATCAGGAACACCCAGACGAAAATGGTCAGTGCCAACGGTGCGATCACCGGGCTGCGGCCGTGGAAGCTGTCCTTCACGCTGCCATCGACGAAGCCAACCATGACTTCAACGAAGTTCTGCAAAGCGCCCGGCACGCCGGAAGTCGCCTTCTTGGCCGCCATGCGGAACAGAAGAATGAAGATCACACCCAGTGCGACAGACCAGCCGAGGGTATCGACGTGGAATGCCCAGAAGCCCATTTCCTTGGCTTCTGCTGCGGAGTGGGCAAAGCCCCAGCTCCCATTGGGTAGCTGACCGAAGGTCAGGTTCTGCAAGTGGTGCTGGATATAGCCCGAAGCGGTTGTTTCTGCTGACATGGTTGCCTCAAACGCCCTAAGGTCTCGAAAGTCTTGTTCTCATTAGCAGGGGAGCGAACCAGCTGACCAGTTGGGTCAGCACGAAGACGCCGAATACAGCCAGCGGCGCCAATGGCTTCACACCTGCAAACGTCAGTGCAAACAGCACCGCCGTCAAAATCAGTTTGCCCGCCTCACCGGCATAAAAAGACCGGACGATGGCTTGGGCCGCTCGGGCGCCGGAAAACCGAAATGCCCTGTGAGCGAAATACACATTGGGTAGCAAGGCTATCAGTCCTCCGCAAAGGCCTGAGTATCCGGCTACGACTCCACGCCATTGCCAGAGCGCCAGAGCGGCTATCAGTAAAATGATCAACTGAGCCAGTAAAACCGGAAAAACCGCCAAGCGATGAAACGGCAAGCGGTTTGGCGTGCGGGTTTCCATCGCTCTTGCTCCTCAAGGGTCGGCTGCCAGAATTCAATAACTTGGCATAATTTGTGCCGACAAAATGCGCGCAGAGTATAGGGGCGGTTCAGCCCCTATTCAACTGCCGGGTAGTGATTTCCGACTGCGCGCTACATAAGGAAATGTTTCAGCGGATGTGAGCGAGGACGCCTTGCAGCTCATCCAGGGAGTTGTAGCCGATCACCAGCTGACCTTTACCCTTCTTGCCGTGGCGGATCTGCACCGCAGAGCCCAGGCGCTCGGCCAGGCGCTGCTCGAGACGGGCGATATCCGGGTCTGGCTTGACCGGTTCAGCAGGTTCCTGTTTGCCGCTCAGCCACTGGCGAACCAGGGCCTCGGTCTGGCGCACGGTGAGGCCTCGTGCGACAACGTGTCGCGCCCCTTCAACCTGTTGATTTTCCGGCAATCCGAGCAATGCACGGGCATGACCCATTTCCAGGTCGCCGTGGGAAAGCATGGTCTTGATGACCTCAGGCAGGGCGATCAGGCGCAGCAGGTTGGCCACGCTGACGCGGGACTTGCCCACGGCTTCGGCGACCTGTTGCTGAGTCAGCTGGAATTCCTGCTGCAGGCGCTGCAGGGCCACCGCTTCCTCGATGGGATTGAGATCTTCACGCTGGATGTTTTCGATCAGTGCCATGGCGATGGCGGTTTCATCCGGCACATCGCGAACCATCGCCGGGATGGTTTCCTGGCCAGCCTGCTGGCTGGCGCGCCAGCGGCGTTCACCGGCAATGATCTCGAAACGACCGCCACCGATGGGCCGGACCACGATCGGCTGCATCACGCCCTGGCTCTTGATCGAATTCGCCAGTTCTTCCAGCGCTTGCGGGTCCATGTCCCGACGCGGCTGGTACTTGCCGCGCTGGATCAGGTCCAGGGGCAGGTGTTGCAGCTCACGCTGGTCGGCCTGCACCGCTTGTTCTTCCAGTGCGCTGACAGTCGGACCACTCAACAGTGCATCCAGTCCACGTCCGAGACCTCTTTTCTTGACGGCCATGGGGATTCCTTAAGTTGGCTGGGCGGCTGCGACGCGCGATTGTTTACGTTGCCGGCGAACCATCTCGCCCGCCAGGGCCAGGTAGGCCAGCGCGCCACGGGATTGTTTGTCGTACGCCAACGCCGGCATACCGTAGCTCGGCGCTTCGGCCAAACGGATGTTGCGCGGAATCACGGTGTCATACAGCTGATCGCCGAAGTGTTCCTTGAGCTGCGCGGAAACATCGTTCATCAGGCTCAGGCGCGGGTCGAACATGGTGCGCAGCAAGCCTTCGATCTTCAGCTCCGGGTTGAGCAGTTCGCCGATGCGCTTGATGTTATCCACAAGGTCGCTCAAACCTTCCAGCGCGTAGTACTCGCACTGCATGGGGATAATGACCCCATCGGCGGCGACCAGGGCATTGAGGGTGAGCATCGACAGCGACGGCGGGCAGTCGATCAGGATGTAGTCATAGTTTTCACGGATTGGCGCCAGGGCGCTGCGCAGACGGCTTTCCTTCATCTGCATTTCCAGCAGCACCACCTCCGCGGCCGTCAGGTCGCGGTTGGCCGGCAGCAACTGGTAACCGCCGTGCTCGGAAAAATGCATGGCCTGGGCCAGGTCGCACTCACCGATCAGCAGGTCATAGACCGAGTTTTCCAAACCGTGTTTATCCACACCGCTACCCATGGTGGCGTTGCCCTGTGGATCAAGATCGATCAACAGCACCCGGCGCTTGGTCGCTACCAGGGATGCTGCGAGGTTGATGCAGGTGGTGGTCTTGCCCACGCCACCTTTCTGGTTCGCTATCGCGAATACCTTAGCCATTCTTGCTTGTGTTCCCAATCATGCCGTGCGGCGCAGTATCAGCAGATGGCGTTGGCCTTGGCAACCGGGTACGGCCAAGGCGTGTTCGCTATCGAGGTGGAAGTCTGCCGGCAATGCTAACAGCTCATCCGAGGGATGGACGCCCTTCATTGCCAGCCAGCGTGTATCGCGGTCGCCCAGGTGGCGGGTCCAGTTGGTGAAGTTCTCCATGCTGCTGAATGCCCGGGAAATGATCCCGTTGAAAGGCAGCTCAGGGGTGAAGGCTTCGACCCGACTGTGGATAACTTGCAGGTTGTCGAGCTTGAGTTCGAGTTTGACCTGGGTCAGGAAGCGGGTTTTCTTGCCGTTGCTGTCCAGACAGGTGACTTGCGACTCGGGAAACAGGATCGCCAGCGGGATGCCGGGCATGCCACCACCGCTGCCGACGTCCAGCCAACGGCCGTTTTCGATGAACGACATCACGCTCAGGCTATCGAGCAAATGGCGGGAGACCATTTCATCGGGATCGCGCACGGCAGTCAGGTTGTAGGCCTTGTTCCACTTGATCAACAGGGCCAGGTAACCCAGCAGCAATTCATGCTGGGCCGGGCTCAGCTCGACGCCGAGCTGGCGAGCGCCTGTGGATAACTCATCCGCGTGTTGTGGGGTGACCATAGAACTCAAGCGCTTTGCTCCAACTGACGGCCCGCGCCGCGTTTTTTCAAGTGAATCATCAACAGGGAGATCGCTGCCGGGGTTACACCGGGAATCCGCGAGGCCTGGCCCAGGGTTTCCGGGCGGGTCGCGCCGAGCTTGCTCTGGATTTCCTTCGACAGGCCGGAAATACCGCTGTAATCGATATCCACAGGCAATTTGGTGTCTTCACTGGCGCGCAGGCGAGCAATTTCGTCCTGTTGGCGATCGATGTAGCCGGCGTACTTGGTCTTGATCTCGACCTGTTCCGCGACTTGTGGATCTTCAGCGCCCTGCCCGGTCACTTCGACCAGACCAGCGTAGTCGATTTCCGGACGGCTCAGCAGGTTCAGCAGGTTGTATTCGTGGGTCAGCGGCGTGCCGAATTTTTGTGCAATGGCATCACCCTGCTCGGTACCCGGACGAACCCAGGTGGACTTCAAACGTTGTTCTTCCTGGGCAATACCTTCGCGTTTCTTGCAGAAAGCGGCCCAGCGCACGTCATCCACCAGCCCCAGTTCGCGACCTTTTTCGGTTAGACGCAGGTCGGCGTTGTCTTCACGCAGAATCAGGCGGTATTCGGCCCGGGACGTGAACATCCGGTACGGTTCCTGGGTACCCAGGGTAATCAGGTCATCCACCAGCACACCGATATAGGCCTCATCGCGACGCGGGCACCAGCTGTCTTTGCCCTGGGCGCGCAAGGCGGCGTTGGCTCCGGCCAGCAGACCTTGGGCTCCGGCCTCTTCGTAACCGGTGGTGCCATTGATCTGGCCAGCGAAGAACAGACCGCCAATAACCTTGGTTTCCAGGCTGTACTTGAGGTCGCGGGGATCGAAATAGTCGTACTCGATGGCATAGCCCGGGCGCACGATATGGGCATTTTCCATGCCGCGGATCGATTGCACGATCTGCAGTTGCACATCGAATGGCAGGGAGGTGGATATCCCGTTCGGGTACAGCTCGTGGGTAGTCAGGCCTTCGGGTTCGATGAAGACCTGGTGGCTTTCCTTGTCGGCAAAGCGATGGATCTTGTCTTCGATCGACGGGCAGTAGCGCGGGCCAATGCCTTCGATCACCCCGGAGTACATCGGCGAACGGTCGAGGTTCGAAGCAATGATTTCGTGGGTGCGGGCGTTGGTGTGGGTAATCCAGCAGCTGACTTGCGGTGGATGCTGCTCTTTCGAACCCAGGAACGACATCACGGGAATCGGGGTATCGCCGGGTTGCTCGGTCATTACCGAGAAATCCACAGAACGGCCATCAATACGCGGCGGTGTTCCGGTTTTCAGCCGGCCGACACGCAGAGGCAATTCCCGAAGACGGTGCGCCAGGGCAATCGAGGGTGGATCACCAGCACGGCCGCCGGAATAGTTCTGCATACCGATGTGGATAAGTCCACCAAGGAAGGTCCCGGTGGTCAACACCACGGATTCGGCGAAGAAACGCAGGCCCATTTGGGTCACAACACCACGGACCTGATCCTGTTCAACGATCAGGTCGTCAGCCGCCTGTTGAAATATCCACAGGTTGGGCTGGTTTTCCAGAATCTCGCGAACCGCAGCCTTATACAGAATGCGGTCGGCCTGGGCGCGGGTAGCGCGCACGGCAGGGCCTTTGCGGCTGTTCAACACGCGAAACTGGATGCCGCCCTTATCAGTAGCCATGGCCATCGCGCCGCCCAGGGCATCGATTTCCTTGACCAAATGGCTCTTGCCAATGCCGCCGATCGCGGGATTGCAGCTCATGGCACCGAGGGTTTCCACGTTATGCGTCAGCAACAGGGTTTTTGCCCCCATGCGTGCTGATGCAAGTGCTGCCTCGGTACCGGCATGACCGCCGCCGATGACGATCACTTCAAAACGGGAAGGGAAATCCACCACGCACCTCGTGCCTGCTTCAAGTAGGAGTAATTAGGAGTAGTTGTCGGGTTGGTTTTTGGACCAAGGCGGCAAGTATAGGGACTTCGACCTTTCTAAAGAACCCTTTGCACAAAATTTAACCAGCTGTGGATGACTGGCGGACAATAGAAATTAAAAGAGAGAGATTTATTAAAACCTTGTTTTTATGTTTATTCTTATGCAGCACCCTATCTGTGGATAGATTGCTGCATCCCTTTATTTATAATGTGTACAGAGATTTTAAAGTCTGTGGTTAGGTGGCAATGAGGCCCTTGGATAACCGGTTTAAGCCTGTGGATGAATGGGTTGGTTATCCACAGATGGGGTTTTCCTCAGTTTTGGAGGCCGGTTATCAACCGAGCTGAAGGGCAGTTATTCACAGGGCTTAATCCACAGAAAAACCTGCTTTCCACTGATAGACGGCCACCGCTCCCCCCTTAGCCCAGGGCAAAGAACGAAAAGGGAAGCTGGATAACGTGAAAAGACAGGCAGCGAGCCTGACCTGCCGGTGGATAAATGACCGTTCAGATCAGGTCGCGAGGCCATAGACGTGGAAACAGCTCGTGTTCCAGAGCAGCGCCGGCGGCCAACTGTTGGACCAGGCCAGGGAATTCCGGTGAGGTTCGCCACGCTCTCGGGGCATGACGCATGTCTTCTCCCAGAAAACGCAGGGAAAACGCCCGCCGCCGTCTATTTCCGCCTACACCGCCGGCCCCATGCAGGGTCAGCATGTGGAAAAACACCGCGTCGCCGGGCTGCAGTTCCCAGCCCAGAATGTTCCACGCTGAACGATCGGCCTCGATGTCCGGAAGATCCGCCAGGCTGCCCTCCGGGAACCACTTGGCCTGGTTGTCGAGAAAGGTCCGCGGCATCAGCCAGGGCCCCAGGTGCGAGCCGGCAACGAACTCCAGGGTCGATTCCCTGGCCACCGGGTCTACCGGCATCCACATGCTGCAGTTCTGCCGGCCTTCGACGTTGTAGTACGGCTGGTCCTGATGCCAGGGTGTGCGTTGCCGGGTATTGGGTTCCTTGACCAGCAAGTGGTCGTGATACAGGCGAGCCTGATCGCTGCCCATCAGTTGCGCAGCCACATGGCCAACCCGGCTCTGGAAGATGAACTGCCGATAGGCCGGGTTCTCTTGCCAGTTGCAGAAGTCCTCGAAGAACCAGCCAGGGTCGTCCGGGCGGCTGGCGACCTTGGCCCGTTCGCTGGGAAACGCCAGGTTGTGCTCGATCCCCCGCTCCAGCAGGCCGACTTCATCGCTGCTGAACAGTTGGCGAATGCACACAGCGCCATCGCGCTGAAAGGCTTCAATGGTTGTACGCGGCAACTCGAACGATCCCATGGGTTATCCCTTTTTCTGAGTTCCGATACCGGGCTCGACGGCGGCCGCGCCGGTGGTATCCGGTTTGATCCATATCCAATAGGCCAGAGACAGCAGCGCCAACCAGCCCAGCCCCACATACAGTGCCAGGCGCGTATCGGCAAATGCGCCCAGCACACCGAAGATGAACAACATGAAAACCACGGCACAGGCCTGACCCGCTGCGCCCAGGGGTACCGGAAACTTCAGTTCGTCGATTTCCTGGGCACTCATGCCACGACGCATGGCCATTTGTGACAGCAGGATCATCAGCCAGACCCAGACCACGGAAAAGGTCACCAGCGAGGCAAAGATCAGGAACAGTTCCTGCGGGATCCAGTAGTTGAGCAGCACCCCCAGCAGCAACGCCACCGACATGACCAACACCGTCATCCAGGGCACGCCGAAGCGAGAGGTCTTAGCGAACACTGCCGGCGCCTGCCCGATCGCCGCCATGCCATACATCATTCGCCCGGCACTGAAGATATCGCTGTTGATGGCCGAGACCACGGCGGAAATCACTACGATATTCAGCACCGTGGCCGCCGAACTGATCCCCAGGCTGCTGAAGATCTGCACGAACGGGCTGCCATGGCTACCGATGCTCGACCAGGGCGCCAGGGTCAACAGAATCAGCAAGGTCAATACGTAGAAGATCAGGATCCGCAGTGGTACCGAATTGATGGCCTTGGGGATCATCCGCTGCGGGTCCTTGGCCTCGCCGGCGGTGATGCCGATGACTTCGATTCCACCAAAGGCGAACATGACGATGGTGAAGGAGGCGATCATGCCCTCCACGCCATTGGGGAAAAAACCGCCGTATTCCCAGAGATTGGCCAGCCCTCCCTGGCTTTGTTCCTCCCCCAGCTGGATGCCGAAGAACAGCAGGGTAAAGCCGCCGACGATCATGGCCACAATGGCGCCAACCTTGAGCAGCGACAGCCAGAACTCCAGCTCGCCGAACACCTTTACGCTGCACAGGTTCAAGGCGCCAATGCCCAGGACAATGCTCAACACCCAGATCCAGCGGGGAGTATCGGGAAACCACAGGCCCATGTAGACGCCGAATGCGGTGACATCAGCCAGGCAGACCATGAGCATGGAAAAGGCGTAGCTCCAACCAGTGAGAAACCCCGCAAAACGTCCCAGATAACTGCTGGCGTAATGTCCGAAAGAGCCTGAAACAGGAGTCCTGACTGCCATCTCTCCCAGGGCGCGCATGGTCAGGTAGATGGCTGCGCCGCCAATCAGATAGGCCAGCAGGACCGAAGGCCCTGCCCGTTGAATGGCGGCCGCAGAACCGTAGAACAAGCCTGTGCCGATGGCAGAGCCCAGGGCAATGAAGCGGATGTGCCGGGTGCTCAGGCCACGCTGTAGAACAGTGCCCGCGTCAGCCATTTCAACTCCTTGAATGCAGGTTCATGAAGACCAGGCGGCTTCCAACCGTCGGCCCAGGCGCCACATGCCGGGGGATTACCCGAGATGTATAAACCTGTACAAAAAAAGGATGCAAATAGGGAACCAAGTCGGCGTTTACGCGAACTTCTGCGATATGACGGCTATTGGCGGATTAACTGGGGGATAAAGCGGGGATTTTCAGGTGGGCGCTGTTACTCAATGTCGCAGCGGGCTTGCATGGGGGATAAAGGTAACGCCCGCAGACGGTATCCCGGAGGGAGTTGTCCACAGGCGCTTGTTCGTCAGGATGATTACTTGCCGATGCAGAAGCTGGAGAAGATCCGCCCCAGCAGGTCATCGGAACTGAAGGCCCCGGTGATTTCACCCAGCGATTGCTGGGCCTGGCGCAAGTCCTCGGCCAGCAATTCGCCGGCACCGGCCAGGGTCAACTGGGCCCGGCCATGTTCCAGGGCGGCACTGGCGTAGCGCAATGCTTCGAGGTGCCGGCGGCGGGCACTGAAGCTGCTTTCCGACGTCTGTTCATAACCCATGCAGGCTTTCAGGTGGTCACGCAGCAGTTCCAGCCCGCTACCCGCGGCCATGGCACTGAGGCTGATGGTGACGTGGCCGTCATCACAGGTTTCCAGGGCAATGGGTTCACCGGTCAGATCGGCCTTGTTGCGAATCAGAGTGACTTTGGCCGGGTCTGGCCGCTGTTCAAGAAACTCCGGCCACAGGGCAAAGGGGTCCGCTGCTTCCGCCGCGGTGGCGTCCACCACCAGCAACACCCGATCGGCCTCGCTGATGGCCTTGAGGGCCCGTTCGACACCGATCTTTTCCACCTGGTCCTCGGTGTCCCGCAGCCCTGCGGTGTCCACCACGTGCAACGGCATGCCGTCGATGTGGATATGTTCGCGCAGAATGTCCCGAGTGGTGCCGGCGATATCGGTGACAATGGCAGCCTCGCGCCCAGCCAGGGCGTTGAGCAGGCTGGATTTGCCGGCATTCGGGCGCCCGGCGATCACCACGGTCATGCCATCGCGCAGCAAGGCGCCCTGCCCGGCCTCACGCAGTACTGTGGATAACTCGTCACGCACTGCATCGAGCATGCTCAGCACATGGCCATCGGCAAGGAAGTCGATTTCTTCCTCGGGAAAATCGATCGCCGCTTCGACATAGATCCGAAGGGCGATCAATTGCTCGGTCAAGTTATGCACACGCTGGGAGAACGCCCCCTGCAACGAACGCAGGGCGTTGCGCGCAGCCTGTGCCGAACTGGCTTCGATCAGGTCTGCAATGGCTTCGGCCTGGGCCAGGTCGAGTTTGTCATTGAGGAACGCACGCTCGCTGAATTCCCCCGGCCGAGCCAGGCGGCAGCCCAGCTCCAGGCAGCGCTGCAGGAGCATGTCGAGAACGATCGGGCCGCCGTGACCCTGCAGCTCCAGCACATCTTCACCAGTGAAGGAGTTCGGCCCCGGGAAATACAGGGCAATGCCTTCATCCAGGACTTCTTCTTGCTCACTGAGGAATGGCCCGTAGTGGGCAAACCGCGGCTTCAGCTCACGGCCGCTGATGGCTTTGGCCGCCGCGCCCGCCAGGGGCCCGGAAATCCGTACGATACCCACGCCGCCGCGGCCCTGGGCGGTAGCAATGGCAGCGATGGTTTCACGAGGGACATTCATAACCCGACATCCAGACAAAAGTGACAGATAGCAAAACGCCCCACTAGGGGGCGTCTTGTGTGGTTATCCACAGCGTAGGTCAGGCAGCTGCTTTCTTGGTAGCCGCTTCGATCTTACGAGTGATGTACCACTGTTGAGCGATCGACAGGCAGTTGTTCACTACCCAGTACAGCACCAGACCGGCCGGGAACCACAGGAAGAAGAAGGTGAAGATGATCGGCATCATTTTCATCACCTTGGCCTGCATTGGATCCGGAGGCGTCGGGTTCAGCTGCTGCTGGATAAACATGGTGGCGCCCATGATGATCGGCAGGATGAAGAACGGATCCTTGATCGACAGGTCGGTAATCCACAGCATGAACGGTGCCTGGCGCATTTCCACGCTTTCCAGGAGAACCCAGTACAAGGACAGGAAGACCGGCATCTGCACCAGGATCGGCAAGCAGCCGCCCAGCGGATTGATCTTCTCTTTCTTGTACAGCTCCATCATCGCCTGGGACATTTTCTGACGATCGTCGCCGAATTTTTCCTTCAGCGCGGCCAGTTTCGGAGCCACTGCACGCATGCGTGCCATGGACTTGTAGCTGGCAGCCGACAGTGGGAAGAAGATCCCCTTGATCAGCATGGTCAGGAAGATGATCGACCAGCCCCAGTTACCCACCAGGCTGTGGATATGTTGCAGCAGCCAGAAGATCGGCTGGGCAATGAACCACAGGAAACCGTAGTCCACGGTCAGTTCCAGGCCTGGGGACAACTCTTTCAGCACGGCCTGGCTTTTCGGGCCGGCATACAGAATGGCACTGGTTTCAGCCTTGGCACCCGGAGCAACGGTCATCGAAGGGCCGGTGTAGCCGATGATGTAGTTGCCTTTGCTGTCTTTACGCGCCAGAACCTGGTTGTTCTCGCCTTTTGGCGGAATCCAGGCGGTCACGAAGTAGTGTTGCAGCCAGGCAACCCACCCACCCTGAACACTTTCAGTGATCGGAGCCTTGGTTTTGTCCTCGTTCACCTTGTCCATGTCTTTCATGGACACTTTTTTGTACGGCTCGGAACTTGTCCACAGGGCGGCGCCCAGGTAAGTCGCAGTGCCGGTGGCGGTGCTGGAGGAAGGATCGGAACTGGCGTCGCGCTTGAGCTGGGCGAACATCGCACCGGTCCATGGCTGCGCGCTTTCGTTGTCGATCAGGTAGGAAACGGTGATGTCATACAGGCCACGCTTCAGGGTGAAGCGCTTGATGTAGTTGACGCCGTCCTTGCTGAACTTCAGGTCGACCACCAATTGGTCCTGACCGTCAGCCAGTTGATAACTTTTCTTCTCGGCCGAGTAGATCGGGCGACCGGCCGGGCTTGCGTCCGGGCCGTTGCTGCCAATCAGGCCACTTTGTGCCAGATAAGTCCGTTCGTTGCCGTTATCGAACAGCTGGAACGGGATTTCCGGGTGGTCCTGACGACGTGGATACAGTGGCAAGCGCAGTTGCGCGATATCCCCACCTTGTGGATCGACAGCCAGGTCGAGCACATCCGTTTTGATCTGAATGAGATCTTTGCTTGCCGCTACAGGCGCTTCAGCGGGTGCGGTGGTGTCGCTTGCCGCGCGCGGAATGTCGTCGTTGGCAGCGGAAGTGCCTGTTGGCGCATCCGGCAAGCCCGGGGCGGTCGTGCTGGAAGCAACATTCTGAGTCGGCAGGGCAGCTTGGCCATAATCCTGGTTCCATTTAAGAACCATGACATAGGACACGATTGCCAGGGCGACGATCAGGATCGTGCGTTTGATATCCATGATTACTCGGCCATCGAAGAAGAACGGGAGGTAGGGATAGGTGGAACCGGGTCATAACCACCGGGATTCCACGGATGACAGCGACCTAAACGACGAAAGGTCAGCCAGCCACCGCGCAGAAGGCCATGATTTTCGATGGCTTCCAACGCGTAGCAGGAACAACTGGGGTAGAAACGACAGTGATTGGCCATCAGAGGACTAATGGCATAGCGGTAAAACTGGATCGGAACGAGTGCCAGTTTACGCATCGGGACTGTCTACCCCTACAGTTTCGGAGTTGGCTGCTGGTACCGGCTTGTTGCGTGCCAGGCGTTTCCAGAGTTTGCCGAAATGCTGAATCAATTCGGGGTTTTCTACATCGCCCAAACCTTTGCGCGCGACGATAACGATATCCCATCCGACCAGTGAGTCCTGGTGGAGACGAAACGATTCGCGCATCAGACGCTTGAGGCGATTGCGCTCAACGGAGAGTTTTACGCTCTTTTTCCCGATCACGAGCCCCAGACGGGGATGATCAAGATCGTTATTGCGCGCAAGGAGCAGGAGATTTTTCCCCGGAACCTTGCCGGTAGGGGAGTCAAAGACCGCCTTGAAGTGCCGGGGAGTAAGCAGACGCTTTTCCCGACTGAAGTCCTGACTCACCTCCAGTGCCGGATTATCAAACTGCCAGACGCGCACGACCTTTGGCGCGACGACGCGACAGGACGGCACGACCGTTCTTGGTAGCCATGCGAGCACGGAAACCGTGGGTACGAGCGCGTTTGATAGTGCTTGGTTGGAAAGTACGTTTCATGTCGTGTTACCTGGTTCGTCCACAACGGGCCGGAATGGCCCCCGTTTTAAGAGATCGGCGATTCTAGAGAAAGCAAGCCTCTAGGTCAATTTCCAACCAGCTTTTCCTTTATCTATGTATGTCCGGGTACGGGGTTGTGAGCCAGGGTCGGCTAGATATAAAAATAAAGAAGGAAAGTATTTAAAGCTTTTCTGTAAAGCTTATAAAGGCTAGGGACGGCCTCATCTGTGGATAACTGACTCAAGCCCTTCTAGTCCGTACTGTACAGAGAATGACAACACGGTTGAGAAACGGTGTCCTGCCTGTGCTGCGCCATCGGAAAACCTGTGCGTGGAACGGTAGGTTATCCACAGGCGAGTTACCCACAGAGTTTCGCCCCGAGTTGTGCAATGACCTCAAGTGGGGTTATCCACAGAGCTTATGCACATACCGCTGGTCGTGTTTATTCGGGGTAAGGCGTTGATTCTTAGTGTCCTGAGGACACGCTACATGTGGATAAGTGGGCGGCTGATCGCTACAATGGCCGCTTGTTTTTGCCTCACCGGCTTTCAACTTAGGGGATATCCGTGTCAGTGGAACTTTGGCAGCAGTGCGTGGAGCTTCTGCGTGATGAGCTGCCTGCCCAGCAATTCAACACTTGGATCCGTCCGCTACAGGTCGAAGCCGAAGGCGACGAGTTGCGTGTATACGCACCGAATCGTTTTGTTCTCGATTGGGTCAATGAAAAGTACCTGGGGCGCGTGCTCGAGCTGCTGGATGAACACGGCAACGGCATGGCACCGGTTCTTTCCTTATTAATAGGCAGCAAACGCAGTTCGGCGCCTCGCGCCGCACCTAACGCGCCACTGGCCGCTGCCGCTTCGCAAGCCCTGCAAGCCGCTGCAGCCAATGCTGCCCCGGCTGCTGCTCCCGCGCCCACTCCGGCACCTACTTCTGCCCCGGCCAAAAAAGCCGCCGCGCAGAAGGCTGCCGAAGTCAGCGAAGAACCCTCTCGTGACAGCTTCGACCCGATGGCGGGCGCCAGCTCGCAGCAGGCACCGGTACGCGCCGAGCAGCGTACCGTCCAGGTAGAGGGCGCGCTCAAGCACACCAGCTACCTGAACCGCACTTTCACCTTTGAGAATTTCGTCGAGGGTAAATCCAACCAGCTGGCCCGCGCGGCGGCCTGGCAGGTGGCGGACAACCCCAAGCACGGCTACAACCCGCTGTTCCTTTATGGCGGCGTCGGCCTGGGTAAGACCCACTTGATGCACGCTGTGGGTAACCACCTATTAAAGAAGAACCCGAATGCCAAGGTCGTGTACCTGCATTCCGAGCGCTTCGTGGCGGACATGGTCAAGGCGTTGCAGCTCAACGCCATCAACGAATTCAAGCGTTTCTACCGTTCGGTCGATGCGCTGCTGATCGATGACATTCAATTCTTCGCCCGCAAGGAGCGTTCCCAGGAAGAGTTCTTCCACACCTTCAACGCCCTCCTAGAAGGCGGCCAGCAGGTGATCCTCACCAGCGACCGCTACCCGAAAGAGATCGAAGGCCTGGAAGAGCGCCTCAAGTCGCGCTTCGGCTGGGGCCTGACGGTGGCCGTCGAACCGCCTGAGCTGGAAACCCGGGTGGCGATCCTGATGAAGAAGGCCGACCAGGCCAAGGTCGAACTGCCTCACGATGCGGCGTTCTTCATTGCCCAGCGCATCCGCTCCAACGTCCGTGAACTGGAAGGTGCCCTGAAACGGGTCATCGCCCACTCGCACTTCATGGGGCGCGATATCACCATCGAGCTGATTCGCGAATCCTTGAAGGACCTGCTGGCGCTGCAGGACAAGCTGGTGTCTGTGGATAACATCCAGCGCACCGTCGCCGAGTACTACAAGATCAAGATTTCCGATCTGCTGTCCAAGCGGCGTTCCCGTTCGGTGGCCCGTCCGCGCCAGGTGGCCATGGCCCTGTCCAAGGAACTGACCAACCACAGCCTGCCGGAAATCGGCGATGTGTTCGGCGGTCGCGATCACACCACGGTTCTGCACGCCTGCCGCAAGATCAATGAACTTAAGGAATCCGACGCGGACATCCGCGAGGACTACAAGAACCTGCTGCGTACTCTGACCACTTGATGACTCCAACGCAGCTTATTAAGGCAAGGGACTAGACCATGCATTTCACCATTCAACGCGAAGCCCTGTTGAAACCCCTGCAACTGGTCGCCGGCGTCGTCGAACGCCGCCAGACCTTGCCGGTGCTTTCCAACGTGCTGCTGGTTGTCGAAGGCCAGCAACTGTCGCTGACCGGTACCGACCTGGAAGTCGAGCTGGTCGGTCGTGTGCAACTCGAAGAGCCAGCCGAGCCGGGGGAAATCACCGTTCCCGCGCGCAAGCTGATGGACATCTGCAAGAGCCTGCCCAACGATGCCCTGATCGACATCAAGGTCGACGAGCAGAAGCTGGTGGTGAAGGCCGGGCGTAGCCGCTTCACCCTGTCGACCCTGCCGGCCAATGACTTCCCGACTGTGGAAGAAGGCCCGGGCTCGCTGACCTGCCAGCTTGAGCAGAGCCGCCTGCGCCGCCTGATCGAGCGCACCAGCTTCGCCATGGCCCAGCAGGATGTGCGCTACTACCTCAATGGCATGCTGCTGGAAGTGTCCGCCGGGATCATCCGCGCCGTGGCCACCGACGGTCACCGTCTGGCCATGTGCTCGATGCAGGCGGACATCGGCCAGCCGGATCGCCACCAGGTGATCGTGCCGCGCAAAGGCATCCTGGAACTGGCGCGCCTGCTCACCGAGCCCGATGGCAACGTCAGCATTGTCCTGGGCCAGCACCACATTCGTGCCACCACCGGCGAATTCACCTTCACCTCCAAGCTGGTGGACGGCAAGTTCCCGGACTACGAGCGCGTGCTGCCCAAAGGCGGTGACAAGCTGGTACTGGGTGATCGCCAGGCGCTGCGCGAAGCCTTCAGCCGTACCGCGATCCTGTCCAACGAGAAGTACCGCGGCATCCGTCTGCAACTGGCCAATGGTCAGCTGAAGATCCAGGCCAACAACCCGGAGCAGGAAGAAGCGGAAGAAGAAGTGGGCGTGGAATACAACGGCGGTTCCCTGGAAATCGGCTTCAACGTAAGCTACCTGCTGGACGTGCTGGGCGTGATGACCACCGAACAGGTTCGCCTGATCCTGTCCGATTCCAACAGCAGTGCGCTGGTGCAGGAATCCGACAACGACGACTCGGCTTACGTTGTCATGCCGATGCGCCTGTAATCATGCTCAGCAGAAGCTAGATGTCCCTCAGTCGCGTCTCGGTCACCGCGGTGCGCAATCTGCACCCGGTGACCTTCTCCCCCTCCCCCCGCATCAACCTTCTCTACGGCGCCAACGGCAGTGGCAAGACCAGCGTGCTGGAAGCCATCCACCTGCTGGGGCTTGCCCGCTCGTTCCGCAGTGCCCGCCTGTTGCCGGTGATCCAGTACGAGCAACTGGCCTGCACGGTGTTCGGCCAGGTGGAGTTGGCCCAGGGCGGCCATAGCAGCCTGGGGATATCCCGTGATCGCCAGGGGGAATTCCAGATCCGCATCGACGGTCAGAATGCCCGCAGCGCGGCGCAGTTGGCCGAGATCCTGCCGCTGCAGTTGATCAACCCGGACAGCTTCCGCCTGCTGGAGGGCGCACCGAAGATCCGTCGGCAGTTCCTGGATTGGGGAGTGTTCCATGTGGAACCACGCTTCATGTCCACCTGGCAGCGCTTGCAGAAGGCCCTGCGGCAGCGGAACTCATGGCTGCGGCATGGTACACTTGACGCCGCTTCGCAAGCGGCCTGGGACCGGGAACTGTGTCAGGCCAGCGCTGAAATCGATGAATACCGCCGCGCTTATATCAAAGCCTTGAAACCAGTCTTTGAGCGGACCTTGGGCGAACTGTTGCAGCTCGAGGGCCTGACGCTTAGCTATTACCGTGGTTGGGACAAGGACCGGGAGCTCAGTGAAGTGCTCGCGACCGCCCTCCACCGTGACCAGCAAATGGGTCATACCCAGGCCGGGCCACAACGTGCTGATTTGCGTCTGCGCTTAGGCGGACACAACGCCGCGGACATCTTGTCCCGTGGCCAGCAGAAGTTGGTGGTCTGTGCCTTGCGCATTGCCCAGGGGCATCTGGTGAGCCAGGCCCGCCGCGGTCAGTGTATTTATCTGGTGGATGACTTGCCGTCCGAGCTGGACGAGCAGCACCGCCGCGCACTTTGTCGCTTGTTGGAAGACTTACGCTGCCAGGTGTTTATCACCTGTGTAGACCACGAATTATTGAGGGAAGGCTGGCAGACGGAAACGCCAGTCGCTTTGTTCCACGTGGAACAAGGCCGTATCACCCAGACCCACGACCATCGGGAGTGAAGGCATGAGCGAAGAAAATACGTACGACTCGACCAGCATCAAGGTGCTGAAAGGTTTGGATGCCGTACGCAAACGTCCCGGTATGTACATTGGCGACACCGATGACGGCAGCGGTCTGCACCACATGGTGTTCGAGGTGGTCGATAACTCCATCGACGAAGCGCTGGCCGGCCATTGCGACGACATCAGCATCATCATCCACCCGGATGAATCCATCACCGTGCGCGACAACGGTCGCGGCATCCCGGTAGATGTGCATAAAGAAGAAGGCGTCTCGGCGGCAGAGGTCATCATGACCGTGCTCCACGCCGGCGGTAAGTTCGACGATAACTCCTACAAGGTCTCCGGCGGTCTGCACGGCGTAGGTGTGTCGGTAGTGAACGCCCTGTCCGAAGAGCTGATCCTCACCGTGCGCCGTAGCGGCAAGATCTGGGAACAGACCTATGTCCACGGTGTTCCGCAAGAGCGGATGAAGATCGTGGGTGACAGCGAAACCACCGGTACCCAGATCCACTTCAAGCCTTCGGCTGAAACCTTCAAGAACATCCACTTCAGCTGGGACGTCCTGGCCAAGCGGATCCGTGAACTGTCCTTCCTCAACTCCGGTGTCGGCATCGTCCTCAAGGACGAGCGCAGCGGCAAGGAAGAGCTGTTCAAGTACGAAGGCGGCCTGCGGGCCTTCGTTGAATACCTGAACACCAACAAGACTGCGGTCAACCAGGTGTTCCACTTCAACATCCAGCGTGAAGACGGCATCGGCGTGGAAATCGCCTTGCAGTGGAACGACAGCTTCAACGAGAACCTGTTGTGCTTCACCAACAACATTCCTCAGCGCGACGGCGGTACCCACCTGGTGGGCTTCCGTTCGGCCCTGACCCGTAACCTGAACAACTACATCGAGCAGGAAGGCCTGGCCAAGAAACACAAGGTCGCCACCACTGGTGACGACGCTCGTGAAGGCCTGACCGCGATCATCTCGGTGAAGGTGCCGGATCCGAAGTTCAGCTCCCAGACCAAGGACAAGCTGGTGTCTTCCGAAGTGAAGACCGCGGTCGAACAGGAAATGGGCAAGTACTTCTCCGACTTCCTGCTGGAAAACCCCAACGAAGCCAAGTTGGTGGTGGGCAAGATGATCGACGCTGCCCGCGCTCGTGAAGCGGCGCGTAAAGCCCGTGAAATGACCCGTCGCAAAGGCGCGCTGGATATCGCCGGCCTGCCGGGCAAACTGGCGGACTGCCAGGAAAAGGACCCGGCGCTGTCCGAACTCTACCTGGTGGAAGGTGACTCTGCTGGCGGTTCCGCCAAGCAGGGCCGCAACCGCAAGACCCAGGCGATCCTGCCGCTCAAGGGCAAGATCCTCAACGTCGAGAAGGCGCGCTTCGACAAGATGATCTCCTCGCAAGAGGTGGGCACCCTGATCACCGCGCTGGGCTGCGGCATCGGCCGCGAAGAGTACAACATCGACAAGCTGCGTTATCACAACATCATCATCATGACCGATGCTGACGTCGACGGTTCGCACATCCGTACCCTGCTGCTGACCTTCTTCTTCCGTCAGTTGCCGGAGCTGATCGAGCGCGGCTACATCTACATCGCCCAGCCGCCGCTGTACAAGGTCAAGAAAGGCAAGCAAGAGCAATACATCAAAGACGACGACGCCATGGAAGACTACATGACCCAGTCGGCTCTGGAAGATGCCAGCCTGCACTTGAACGAAGAAGCCCCGGGGATCTCCGGCGAGGCGCTGGAGCGTCTGGTCAACGATTTCCGCATGGTGATGAAGACCCTCAAGCGCCTGTCGCGCCTGTACCCGCAGGAGCTGACCGAGCACTTCATCTACCTGCCGGCCGTGACCATGGAGCAACTGTCCGACCACGCCGCCATGCAGGATTGGCTGGCCAAGTACGACGCCCGCCTGCGCACGTCCGAGAAGTCCGGCCTGGTCTACAAGGCCAGCCTGCGCGAAGACCGTGAACGTAACGTATGGCTGCCAGAGGTCGAGCTGATCTCCCACGGCCTGTCCAACTACGTCACCTTCAACCGCGACTTCTTCGGCAGCAACGACTACAAGACTGTCGTCTCCCTCGGCGCTCAACTGAGCACCCTGCTGGACGAAGGCGCGTATGTTCAGCGCGGCGAACGCAAGAAAGCCGTCACCGAGTTCAAGGAGGCCCTGGACTGGCTGATGGCGGAAAGCACCAAGCGCCACACCATCCAGCGATACAAAGGTCTGGGCGAGATGAACCCTGACCAGCTGTGGGAAACCACCATGGACCCAAGCATGCGCCGCATGCTCAAGGTGACCATTGAAGACGCCATCGGCGCCGACCAGATCTTCAACACCCTGATGGGTGATGCGGTCGAGCCTCGTCGCGACTTCATCGAAAGCAACGCCTTGGCGGTGTCCAACCTGGACTTCTGATCCGGGGGCACAGCTGGAAATAAAAAGGCCGACGCTTAGCGTTGGCCTTTTTATTGGATGGAGTAAATAAGGATGTTGACCTTCGCGGGTACAAACAGCCACCTATTCGATGAAGCACCCTACCCCATCGCCTGGCGTTTCAACGCCGTGGACTGTGGCCTGAGTGCTGACGACAAACAGCAAGTCGTACTGTTTGATCAGGTAGCGTCAAAGGCGCTATGGGACTGGTTCATTCCAGTGCCCAGCCTTATCACAGCGCAGAGGTCATATTTTCCTTCGAGGAAAACTTCTTTTACGGGCAGTTTGTGAGGCCCATGGCGGCGCCTCGGTGAGATGGAATGGATACCTCGACAGCACAGTTTCACAAGATCATTTTCAAGCTCACCGTCGATGCCGACGGTTACCCACCGGTGGAGTATGAATCGATGTGGGGCATTCAACGAGGCGCAGGTGTCTATGAGTTGGATAACACGCCCTGCTATCTCTACGGTGTGAGCAAGGGGGACTGGGTGCTGACTCGCGCCGATGCCCATGAGCTGATCGCGACCGGCGTGGTGCGGCAATCCGGGCACTCGACGCTGCGGGTTTTTGCCGAGCGCGAGTCAGAGCGCTCGGAGATTGTGCAGCACCTGCGCAGCCTCGGTGCCCGGTGCACGGTTACCCGGGGCCTGTCGCTGTTCACCGTGGATATCGCGCCCGAGGTCAGTTTTTGCGCCATCGACCAATACCTGGCCTCCATCTCCGACGACCAACATGTCGCCTATGAAGATGCCTGTTTACAGCACGAGGCCATTGAGCCTGCGCGCCTGAGTGAGTGCTCTTCACTGGCCTCACTTGAGTGCGTCACCTGGCGGGATCACTAGGTGCTGTGCTGGCACCTGAGCTGCGAGACGATCCTGCCATCGAACAGGCGCGTTCGAGATGTGTTTATCGACCAGTTGACTCCGCTACGCGACTGAGCCGTTTCGGCTCATTTCACCTTTAGTAAAAACAGCCATCGCACGGAAATGGGTTATGGATGATGAAAACCAGGAAATATCGATTCGGGTTGTTGCGGGGCAGAACAGCCGTGGCTCGGTCTATGAGCCGCTGCATGTACGGCGGATCGATGAGGACAGTTACGAGATTCTCTATTCACCGGGGCTGACGCTGAACCTGGCCAAGGGCGACATTATCTCGATCAAGGACCCGCAAGCTCCCGCCGTAGTGCTCAAGCGTGGCGGCAACTTCTGCATCCACATGTATTCGGATCACATCCCTGAAGAACACATCGCTGCCCTGGCGGCGGAGGTGGCGAGCGAATTGGGTGGCATGCTCGACGGGCGCTATAAGGGCAATCTGACATTGTCGGTGCCGGCGCGAAACGGCATGGACAACATCGCCCTGTTCTTCAACCGTTTTCGCGAGACCACGGGCATCGAGTGGTACTACGCCAACATCTATAAAAACCTCGATGACACCTCTGACGAGACCCTGCTCGATTGGTGGCTGGAGCAATGAACGAAAGACAGCAGCTTATCTGTGAACGCTACGACCTCGCTCCCCAGGCACCGGAGCCGATGATTGCACTGGCCATCGGTTCCCTGGCGCAGTCGCCCATCTATGGCACCCGGATCGAGTTGCCGGAGAACGGCACGGTCAGTTGGTTTATCCATTGCGGCGAACATTCCGCTGCCGTGGATTTCTACCAGCCGCTGTGCGCCGAGCACCTGGTCGAGCTGTTGCCGGAGGTGATCGATTACCTGTACCTGCCGAGCGGGACACGTTTCATCATCGACCGCGCCGGCTATGAAGATGTCTGGCGGGACCCGGAATGATATCGAGCCGCTTTTGAAGGCAAGCGGTCAGCTGCCCTGTTCTTCAGGCGAGGCGACACTTTCCAGGCGGTAGCCATAGCCGTAGATCGTCAACAGCTGCCAGCCGCGATCCGCGGTCAGCCCCAGCTTGTTGCGCAGGCGGTAGATGTGGGTATCCAAGGGCCGTGAGGAAACGATTTCCTCATGGGTCCAGAACCGTTCGTACAGGTATTCCCGGGACAGCGGCCGGCCCAGGTTGGCGAACAGGCAGCGGGCCAGGCGGTACTCGCGCTCGGTCAGGCTGATGGGCGCGCCGGCGCGGGTGACGGTCAGTTCGGCATCATCGAAGCTCAGGTCGTTGAAGCTCTGCACTTCTTCGCTGTGGTTGCGCTGCAAGCCATGGCGGCGTAGTACCGCGTTGACCCGTGCCTTGAGTTCGTTGGGCCGGAAGGGCTTGCTCAGGTAGTCGTCGGCACCGGTGTTCAGGGCCTGGACGATATCGCTCTCGGCATCGCGGCTGGTGAGCATGATGGCTGCCGGCGGCACATCCATGTGTTCCCGGGTCCAGCGCAACAGGGACAGGCCGCTGAGGTCCGGCACTTGCCAGTCGAGGATCAGCAGGTCGAAGGTTTCCCGGCGCAACTGGCGCAGCAGGTCTTCTCCGCGCTCGAAGCTGTGCAAGGTCCAGGGCTGTTCGCCGGGGCCGGGAATCTCTCGCAGTGTCTGTTCCACCCGCGCCAGTTCCGCAGGTTCGTCATCCAGTATCGCGACACGCATGCGAGGCAGTTCCTTATGGTTCCAAGAGCGCCCGAGGCCGTGGCTGCCGGGCTCGGACTGAGGGGAAGTTTAGGCACCTGACCTGAATCTGAACAATTGTGGCGAATTGCTCTTGAGCCCCGGGTCCCTCGGTACGCTGATATCAAATAGCCGGTAAGGCGCCCGGAGCACGGGCCGTCGGGCTATTGAGCAGCACGATACCGGCTCGTACAAACAAGGAAAAGAACCATGGGGAACCTGCTCAGGAAAGGCCAGGTCGCGCTTGTCAGAATATTCAGCGGCGATGATCCGGTGCGTCTTCTCAGTTTGATGCTGGCGGCTTATCTGGGAATCAGTGCCTGTACCGTGCCAGCGTCCACAGCGGGCTGCTGTCAGCCCTCCGGCATCGGGCAATACCCGGGATCGGCCCTGCCCGCCGGCAGTGACTCCAACCTGACCCTGGACGCCGAGCCCGTGATTGGACGGACAGCGCTACCCACGAACCTGCAGCCACCGGCCCCGCGCTGGGTGTTCTAGAGGCCGCGGCAATGATTCTGAACAAATATTGCAAATTCGTCGCAGCTTTGCGGCCAGCGTTACATTGCTTCTTGCTGAGTGGCACACGGGGGCACCTGGAAGTGCTCCGACACAGGGAGTGTCAACCGCCAGGCTGGCGGGACAACGCGCGCTCGCGTGCGTCGTTGAAGGGGAATACAGGGAGTGCCTCCTCAGGACTTTGGGCCGGACGACCTGTCGCCCCGGTTCCGACACAGGGACGTGTCACTTTCTTCTCGCCCTGCCCTGTTTCCGCCCTCGCCCGACCGGGTTCCTGTCTTTGGGCGACATCCCGCAGCGTTCGGCTTTCTGCCAACGATCTGCCTCAGGTATGGTGCGTAGGATTTCGCCGCGGTTTTTCCAAAGGCTCTAAGCACATCCATGAATGACCTCTGCCTTTTTCCGTCCACCGGCCGGCCTCAGGTCGCGCGTGTCGCCCTGCTGTTGGCCGGGCTGATTCTGCCGCTGTGTGCGGCACAGGCGGCTGCGCCGCGGCTGCCCTATATCGATGACAACCAGCAGTGCCGTGGCCAGCCCCTGCCGGCCACGGTGGAACACCTGACCGGCGAAGCCTGGAAACTGGATGCCAAGGGACGTGAAGTGCTCCTGCAGGAAGGCATGAGCATCGATGAGAAGGAAGGGGTCAGGACCTCGCCGTCGGCCTTTGTCAGCCTGTCCCTGGGCGACGGTTCGCGGGTGGTGCTGCCTTCCAGTTCCCAGGTCACCCTGCAACTCAATAACCAGTACGCCATCCCTCAGGTTGTGCTGGAGCAGGGCCAGATCGAGTCCTACGTGATCAAGCGCACCAGTGATCACGACCGCTTCCAGATCGTTACGCCGGTGGGCGTGCTGGGGGTTCGCGGTACTCACTTTCGGGTACGCAATGACGATCAGCAATCCCTGGTGGAGGTGCTCAATGGCCAGGTGGCGGTGAATCGCGAAGAGGATGTGCCGCAGCCGGCACCGCGGCGTAAACGTCAGCGCCCTGTGGATAAACCGGCAGGCCCGGTGCCGGGTGAAGTCCAGGTCATGGCGCGCCAGGGGCTGCGTATCCAGAAACAGGGCGAGCTCAAGCCGGTGGAACTGCTGGCCGCGCCGAGGCTGCTGGGGCAGGCCGGGCGGACCGGTGCCCTGCCCGTCTGGCAACTGATCCTGCAACCTTTGCCCGGGGCCAGCCGCTACCGGGCCCAGGTCGCCACCGACAAGGACTTCCTGAACATCAAGCAGGAGCAGTTCTCCAGCATCCCGCAGGTCAACTTCACCGGCTTGCAGGCATTTTTTTATCACGTGCGTCTTTCGGCGTTCGATGAGCACGGCCTGGAAGGCGAAACCGGGGTCTATGACATCTTTTATTACCCCAGGACCACCCGTGTTGAATAACGCTCCGGTGGGCCGTTCATGAGCGTGTGGCGCCGTCGGGCCGAAGGCCGTGAACCGACCCAGGCTCAGCGCCTGTTCCGCGGGCTGGTGCGGGAGTGGCTGTGGGTCAGCCTGATTCTTCTGCCGCTGACGGCGGTGTTGTCCCTGAGCCACGGCCTGGCCCTGAACAATCTGTTCTACGACAACCTGCGGCGCTTCACCCCGCTACCGGTGGACCCACGCATCCTGCTGGTGACCATCGACGATTACAGCCTGCAGCAACTGGGGCGCTGGCCCTGGCCGCGGGCCATTCATGGCCAGCTGCTGGACCGGCTGAGCGCCGCCGAGGCCAAAGGGGTGCTGTTCGATGTGATCCTCAGTGAACCCGGCAGCACGGTGGAAAACGACACCCGCCTGGCTGCCGCTCTGTGCCGGGCCGGCAATGTGTTCCTGCCGGTGCTGCGCCAGGGCGTTGCCCGCTATGGCCAGGACATTGAGGAAATCCCGCCGGTGCCGCTGCTGCGCAATTGCGCCCGCGGCCTGGGCCATATCAATGCCGAGGCGGATGCCGATGGCACGGTGCGCAGCGTCTACCTGCGCGAAGGCCCGGTGCTGGCTCCCCGGGCGCAACTGACGTGTCTGCTGTACCAACTGACCGAAGCCGAGCCGGCATTTCCCCATATGCCCGGGCCCGGTGAACCTCGCGTGGCCCAGGGGTGGCTGCGGTCCAACCCGGTGCGCATTCCCTTTATCAGTGCCGACGCCGGCTTTCCCAGCGTCCCCTATGTCAGCGTGCTGCGGGGCGAAGTGCCGCCGGAGCTGCTGCGCGACCGGTTGATCCTGGTGGGCTCCACGGCCCCGGGGCTGGGGGACCGCTACGTGACCCCGCAATCCGGCAGCCAGGGCACCACCCCGGGGGTGGAGATCCAGGCCAACCTGCTCAATGGCCTGCTCCAGCATCGCAGCGTGGTTGCCCTGGGCCAGTGGTCGGGGATGCTGCTGGCGATGGCCCTGACCGCTGTGTTGCTCGGGCTGTTGCTGTGGCGGCCGCGCCACGCGCTGTGGATAACCCTGGGTTGCATGGGGCTGGGCCTGGCGGGCTCGGTACTGATGCTGCGGCTGGGCTACTGGTGGTCGCCGGTGGCCAGCCTGCTGGGCATGCTGCTGGCCTACCTGATCTGGAACTGGCGCCGGCTGAGTGTGATCCTGGCCTACTTCGGCTGGGAACTGGCGCGCCTGGACAGCGAGCCCAAGGTGTTGCCGGAACGCCGGCGCAGCCAGGCCCCGGCCGGGGATGTGCTGCAGGGGCAGATCGTCGCTCTGGAGCAGGCCCTGAGCCGTACCCGGGACACCCGGCGTTTTATCGCCGATGGCCTGGAGTACCTGCCGGTGGCGACCCTGATCAGCGACCCCGACGGCAAGATCCTGCTGGCCAACCGCAACGCACGGGAAGTGTTTGCCCATTCCCTGGTGGGCGAAGGGCTGATTGCCCAGCTGGCCGCCCTGGGTTACCCGGGCTTGACGGAGCCGGCCTTGTACCCCCGGCTGGAACAACTGCCGGCGGTGGAGTTCCGGGATGTTCAGCAGCGCAGCCTGCGCATGGAACTGGCGCCGCTGCTGCCGGTGGACAGCGATACCGCCATCGGCTGGCTGCTGAGCCTCACCGACCTCAGCGTCGAGCGCGACGCCGAACAACAACGCAGCGTGCTGTTGCGCTTTCTGTCCCATGATCTGCGTGCGCCCCATTCGGCGATCCTGGCCTTGCTGGATGTGCAGCGTCGTCAGCCGGAGACGCCCCGGCAGGTGTACGGCCAGATCGAACAGCAGGTACGCCGGGCCCTGGCTCTGACCGAGGCCTTCGTGCAGTTGGCCAAGGCCGAGTCGGAGGCCTACCAGTTCGAACCGAGCATGTTCGCCATGCTGGTGCTGGACGCCTTCGATCAGGCCACGACCCTGGCCCAGTTGAAGGACATCCACCTGGAGCATGACCTGGACGACGAGGCCGAAGGCCTGGTGCTGGCGGACCAGTCGCTACTGACCCGGGCGCTGTTCAACCTGCTGGAAAACGCCATCAAGTACAGCCCGGTGGAGTCCAGGGTGAGTGTGCGGGTCAGTTGTACCCCAGGCTGGCTGCGCTGTGAGATCAGCGATGAGGGCCGGGGCATCGATGCCGCGGATCTGCCCCAGCTGTTCGGCCAGTACCAGCGCTTTGCGTCGGCCAAGGGCATAGATGGCCTGGGCCTGGGCTTGTCCATGGTCAAGGCGGTGGTGGATCGGCATCAGGGTCGTATCAGTTGCCAGAGCGTGGTGGGTCGGGGCTCTTGCTTCATCCTCGAACTGCCTTTGCTGGAGGAATGAAGGGCGGGGAATATTCCAGGTGAAAAAAAACCGGCTTCAAGGCCGGTTTTTTTGTCTGCTTAAAAACTTATGCACGTTTTTCCACATTTTATGAACTTGGGAAATATACATATAAATCAGTGATTTATAAGTCGATTTCAGGCCTTGTAGGAAAACTCGTACACAGGTTATCCACAGAAGCTCATACAGCAAGCTTATCCGTGGAAGTGGCCAATGGTGGCAATGAGCCCATATCCCGTTGGGCCTGTTCATTCCAGGCCGCCACTCGGTCGTTGAGCTCGGCGATGGCCCGCGGGCCGCTGCCTTGGGCATACATCGGCGCGCCAATGGTCACGGTGATGGTGCCGGGGCGCTTGGCCCAGCCGGTCTTCGGCCAGAACTTGCCCGCGTTATGGGCTACCGGCAGCACCGGCAGGTCGGCATTCACCGCCAGGGCGCTGCCGCTGCGGGAAAACTTGCCGATCTGGCCGTGGGGCACACGGGTGCCTTCAGGGAAGATCAATACCCAGACATTGTCCTTGAGCAACTCGTCGCCCTTGCTCGCCACCTGCTTGAGGGCCGCCTTGGGGTTGTCCCGGTCAATGGCGATGGGCCGCAGCATGGCCATGGCCCAGCCGAAGAACGGCACATACAGCAGCTCGCGCTTGAGCACCTGGCTCAGGGGCTCGAAGTAGGCCGAGAGAAAGAAGGTTTCCCAGGTGCTTTGGTGATTGGAGACGATCACGCAAGGCCGCTCGGGGACGTTTTCCGCGCCCTTCACTTCTACGCGGATATTGAGGAATACCTTGGTCAGCCACAGCGCGCAGCGACACCAGTAGACGTTGATAAAGCGATAGCGCGCCTTGAAAGACAGGAACGGCGCGATAAAAAAGCTCAGGGAGCACCACAGCAAGGAACTGGTGCCCAGTAGCAGGTAAAAGAAAAAGGTTCTGATGGCCTGCAGGATCGACATAGCGGCATTTACCATTGCGGGCATTGCCCGCCTGTTAAAAAGCGCTCTCCCGAACAGTCCTTGGTCAGGATGCCAGAAGGGGCCTAATTGTGGATAAGTTCAGCGGCAACGGCCGCCAGGTCGTCAAAAATCAAGGTGCCTACCGGCAGGGTTTTCCCCAGAGTCTTTTCGCCTTTCCCGGTCTTTACCAATACTGGCTGAGAGTCGACGGCTTTTGCGGCTTCCAGGTCACCGAGACTGTCACCGACAAACCATAGACCTGTCAGTTCTGCCTGGTAATGCTCGGCAATGGTTCGCAGCATGCCCGGTTTCGGTTTGCGGCAGGCGCACCCTTCGTCGGGCCCGTGAGGGCAGTAGACGATCAGCCCGACTTCGCCGCCCTGCTCCGCCACCAATTCGCGCAGGCGCGCGTGCATGGCATCGAGGGTGGCCAGGTCGTAGTAGCCGCGAGCGATGCCGGACTGGTTGGTGGCGATCGCCACCGTCCAGCCGGCCTTGCTCAACTGCGCAATGGCTTCGATCGCGCCGGGGAGCGGAATCCACTCCTGCACCGATTTGATGTAGGCATCGGAGTCGTGATTGATCACGCCGTCACGATCGAGTATCAGCAGTTTCACAGCAGTTCCTTACCTGATCAGCTCAGTACCGAAATGTCGGCCACGCCCAGGAACAGGCCCCGCAGCCGCGCCAGCAGCGCGTAGCGGTTGGCCCGTACATTGGCGTCCTCGGCATTGACCATCACCGCCTCGAAGAAGGCGTCCACCGGCTCGCGCAGGGCCGCCAGGCGGGCCAGGGTCTCGCTGTACTGGCGGGCAGCGGCCATGGGCTGTACAGCCTGGTCCGCTTGCTGGATCGCCGAGTACAGGGAGAACTCGTTGGCGTTGTCGAAGTACTTGGCTTCGATGGTGGTCGGCACATTGCCTTCGATCTTGCTCAGCAGGTTCGACACGCGCTTGTTCACCGCGGCCAGGGCGGCGGCTTCCGGCAGCTTGCGGAAGGCCTGCACGGCTTGCACGCGCTGGTCGAAGTCCAGGGCCGAACCCGGCTTCAGGGCACGCACCGAGAGGTAGGTGGCCACATCCACGCCTTCGTCTTCGTAACGGGCACGCAGGCGGTCGAAGATGAACTCCAGCACCTGGTCGGCCAGGCCGGCGGCCTTGACCTTGCTGCCGAAGGCGCTGACGGCGAAGGCCACGGCTTCGTTCAGGTCGAGGTCGAACTTCTTCTCGATCAGGATCCGCAGCACGCCCAGTGCCGCGCGACGCAGGGCGTAGGGGTCCTTGCTGCCGGTGGGCAGCATGCCGATGCCGAAGATCCCCACCAGGGTGTCCAGCTTGTCGGCGATGGCCACGGCGGCACCGGTCACGGTGCTGGGCAGCTCGGCGCCGGCGCCACGTGGCATGTACTGCTCGTTCAGGGCCAGGGCTACATCTTCCGGCTCGCCGTCATTGAGGGCGTAGTAGTAGCCGGCGATGCCTTGCATCTCCGGGAACTCGCCGACCATTTCGGTGGCCAGGTCGCACTTGGACAGCAGGCCGGCACGGGCTGCGCGCTGGGCGTCGCCGCCGATGCGCGGGGCAATGAAGGCGGCCAGCTTGGAAACCCGCTCGGCCTTGTCGTAGACGCTGCCGAGTTTTTCCTGGAAGACCACGTTCTGCAGGCGCAGGTTGAAGTCTTCGAGCTTCTGCTTCTTGTCCTGCTTGAAGAAGAACTCGGCGTCGGTCAGGCGTGGGCGCACGACTTTCTCGTTGCCCTCGATGATCTGGCGCGGGTCCTTGCTCTCGATGTTGGCCACGGTGATGAAGCGCGGCAGCAGCTTGCCGTCCACGTCCAGCAGGCAGAAATACTTCTGGTTGTCCTGCATGGTGGTGATCAGGGCTTCCTGGGGCACTTCAAGGAAACGCTCCTCGAACGAGCACACCAGCGGCACTGGCCATTCCACCAGGGCGGTCACTTCGTCCAGCAGGTCCGCCGGGACGATCGCCGTGCCTTCCTGCAGGGTGGCCAGTTCTGCGGTGCGCTTGCTGATCAGCTCGCGACGCTCGTTGGCGTCGGCCAGCACGTAGGCTGCACGCAGGTCGGCCAGGTAGTTGGCCGGCGAAGTGATGCGCACGCTTTGCGGGTGGTGGAAGCGATGGCCGCGGGAGTCGCGACCGGCCTTCTGGGCCAGGATGGTGCAGTCGATGACGTCGTCGCCCAGCAGCATCACCAGCCATTGGGTCGGACGCACGAACTCTTCCTTGCGCGCGGCCCAGCGCATGCGCTTGGGAATCGGCAGGTCGTTCAGCGAATCTTCGACGATGGTCGGCAGCAGGCTGGCGGTCGGCTTGCCCTTGATGCTCTGGCTGTAGCGCAGTTTCGGGCCGCTCTGGTCGATCTCGCTGAGTTCGACGCCGCACTTCTTGGCAAAGCCCAGGGCCGCCTGGGTCGGGTTGCCTTCAGCGTCGAACGCCGCCTGGCGTGGCGGGCCATCGAGGTTGATGCTGCGATCCGGCTGCTGGGTGGCCAGCTGGGTGATCAGGACCGCCAGGCGCCGTGGTGCGGCGTATACGTGCTTGGCCTGGAAGCTCAGGCCGGCGCTCTGCAGGCCTTTTTCGATGCCGGCCAGAAAGGCTTCGGCCAGGGTGTTCAGGGCTTTGGGTGGCAGTTCTTCAGTGCCCAGTTCAACCAGAAAATCTTGCGCACTCATTGTGCCGCCTCCAACTTAGCCAACACTTCATCACGCAGGTCCGGGGTCGCCATGGGGAAGCCCAGCTTGGCTCGGGCCAGCAGGTAGGCTTGCGCCACGGAACGCGCCAGGGTGCGCACACGCAGGATGTACTGCTGGCGTGCGGTGACCGAGATTGCCCGGCGTGCATCCAGCAGGTTGAAGGTGTGCGAGGCCTTGAGGACCATTTCATAGCTCGGCAGCGGCAGCGGCTGATCCAGCTCGATCAGGCGCTTGGCTTCGCTTTCGTAGAAATCGAACAGTTCGAACAGCTTCTCGACGTTGGCGTGTTCGAAGTTGTAGGTCGACTGCTCCACTTCGTTCTGGTGGAACACATCGCCATAGGTGACCTTGCCGAACGGGCCGTCGGCCCACACCAGGTCGTATACCGAATCCACGCCCTGCAGGTACATGGCCAGGCGTTCCAGGCCATAGGTGATTTCACCGGTTACCGGGTAGCACTCGATGCCACCGGCTTGCTGGAAGTAGGTGAACTGAGTCACTTCCATGCCGTTGAGCCAGACTTCCCAGCCCAGGCCCCAGGCGCCCAGGGTCGGCGATTCCCAGTTGTCCTCGACGAAGCGGATGTCGTGCACCAGCGGGTCCAGGCCCACGTGCTTCAGGGAACCCAGGTACAGCTCCTGGAAGTTCTCCGGGTTGGGCTTCAAGACCACCTGGAACTGATAGTAGTGCTGCAGGCGGTTGGGGTTTTCGCCGTAGCGGCCGTCAGTCGGGCGACGACTGGGCTGCACATAAGCGGCGTTCCAGGTTTCCGGGCCGATGGCCCGCAGGAAGGTAGCGGTGTGGAAAGTGCCGGCGCCTACTTCCATATCGTAGGGCTGAAGTACCACACAACCTTGCTCGGCCCAGTACTGCTGGAGGGCGAGGATCAAGTCTTGGAAGGTACGCACGGCTGGCGTAGGCTGGCTCACGAAATTCACCTGTTACTTGGGCTGCGATTTAAGGAGCGGGAGTATACCCGATTCAGTCCTGCGCACGCCCCCTGGAGCCTTATGCCACGCTGCTTTTGGTGTTCCGAAGATCCGCTGTACATGGCTTATCACGATCAGGAGTGGGGCGTGCCGCTGCGCGATGGGCAGCGCTTGTTCGAGTTGTTATTGCTCGAAGGGTTCCAGGCCGGGCTGTCATGGATCACCGTGCTGAAGAAGCGCGAGCACTATCGCCAGGTGCTGTTCGGCTTCGATGTGCAGCGCGTGGCGCAGATGAGCGATGCCGAGATCGACGACCTGATGCAGGACCCGGGCATCATCCGCAACCGCCTCAAGCTCAACGCCGCGCGGCGCAATGCCCAGGCCTGGCTGGAGCTGGAAGACCCGGTGGCCTTTCTCTGGGCCTTCGTCGGTGGCGTGCCGAAGATCAACCATTTCAAGGACCGCAGCGAAGTGCCGGCGGTGACACCGGAGGCCGAAGCCATGAGCCGCGGCTTGCGCAAGGCCGGCTTCACTTTCGTCGGCCCGACTATCTGTTATGCGCTGATGCAGGCCTCGGGGATGGTCATGGACCACACCCTGGACTGTGATCGCTACGCCATCCTGGCCGATGCGCGGTTAGAATAGCCGGCTGGCGACACGCTTCATGACCAAGATCAGGAGTCATTTGTGGATAAGTTCAAAGGCGCCCTGCTGGTGGGCGCTCTGCGGTTGTTTGCCCTGCTGCCCTGGCGCGCGGTGCAGGCGGTCGGCGCAGCCATCGGCTGGATCATGTGGAAGACGCCCAATCGTTCCCGCGAGGTGGTGCGCATCAACCTGGCCAAGTGTTTTCCACAGATGGACCCGGCGGAACGCGAGCGCCTGGTGGGCCAGAGCCTGAAGGACATCGGCAAGTCCCTGACCGAAAGCGCCTGCGCCTGGATCTGGCCGGCCGAGCGTTCCATTGCCCTGGTGCGTGAAGTCGAGGGCCTGGAGGTGCTCAAGGACGCCCTGGCCTCGGGCAAGGGCGTGGTCGGCATCACCAGCCACCTGGGCAACTGGGAAGTGCTCAATCACTTCTATTGCAGCCAGTGCAAACCGATCATTTTCTACCGTCCGCCCAAGCTCAAGGCGGTGGACGAACTGCTGCGCAAACAGCGGGTGCAGCTGGGCAACCGCGTGGCGGCTTCCACCAAGGAAGGCATCCTCAGCGTCATCAAGGAAGTGCGCAAAGGGGGTGCAGTGGGCATCCCCGCCGACCCGGAACCGGCCGAATCCGCCGGGATCTTCGTGCCCTTCTTCGCCACCCAGGCCCTGACCAGCAAGTTCGTGCCGAACATGCTGGCCGGCGGCAAGGCGGTCGGCGTGTTCCTCCATGCCCTGCGCCTGCCCGACGGCTCGGGCTACAAGGTGATCCTCGAAGCGGCGCCGGAAGACATGTACAGCACCGATACCGAAACCTCCTGCGCGGCCATGAGCAAGGTGGTCGAGCGTTATGTGGGGGCCTATCCGAGCCAGTACATGTGGAGCATGAAACGCTTCAAGAAGCGCCCGCCTGGCGAGGCGCGCTGGTACTGAGGGAGCTGGCACGATCTGTGGATAATCCCCCACCGGGAGTTATCCACAGCACACCGAACAAGGGCGCAGAAGATGTCCGATCACCGCAAGTCGTTCCGCATCAAGATTTCCCACGAAAGCATCGGCGAATGCCTGGGGCAGACCCGCAACCTGTCCGCCAGCGGCGTCTATGTACAGAGCCCGGCCCTGGCAAGACTGCCCAAGGGCGCGGTGGTCTACGGCCAGGTGCAAGGCCTGCCGGTGACGGCGCCGCGGGTGCGCATGGAAGTGGTGCAAGTGGACGCTGAAGGGATCGCCCTGCGCTACCTGTGAAATCGCCCCGTCGCCGCTGCCGAGCTCGCGAGGCTGCGAAAAGGACCGAAGGGCCTTGCTTGGCGCTCTCTTGTCGAGCCTGTGCGGGTCTTCAGAGCTAGCGAGCACTGCATCGCAGTGCCGCCCAGCTCGTTCTCAGCCTGCAGCAGCGGCTACCGAGGACGGGTGGGGTCAGCCTTGAGACTGGCGGTCGAGTTTTTTCAGGAACACCGTCATTTCCTTTTCCGCCTGCTTGTCGCCGTGGCTCCGGGCCGCTTCCAGGCCCTGTTCCCAGGCCTGGCGCGCTGCCGGCAGGTCGCCCTGCCCCTGGCAGGCTTTGCCCAGCAACTTCCACGCCGCGGAATACTTGGGGTCGAAGGCCACGCAACGTTGCAGGTGCTCGGCGGCCTTGGCGAAATCGCCCTGATCCAGGTAACCCTTGCCCAAGCCAAAGCGCAGCAGGGCGTTATCCACACCCTTGGCGAGCATTTTTTCCAGGGATTCAAGCATGGTTGTCACTCCTGTGGGCTCATGTAGCCGCCGCAGGTTGCGATCAGGCCCGCAGGGCCTTCGCAAGGGCAGCGCCTGCTGCGCAGTCGATCGCAGCCTTCGGCAGCGGCTACAGAGTTGTTGATCAGAAGAAGCTCAGGCCGACGTGGAACAGTTTCTCCACGTCGCGGATGTGTTTTTTATCCACAAGGAACAGGATCACGTGGTCGCCGGCTTCGATCACCGTGTCGTCGTGGGCGATCAGCACTTCTTCGTCGCGAATGATCGCGCCGATGGTGGTTCCCGGCGGCAGGCCGATGTTCTCGATGGCGCGGCCGATCACCTTGCTTGACTTGGCGTCGCCGTGGGCAATGGCCTCGATGGCTTCCGCCGCGCCCCGGCGCAGGGAGTGCACGCTGACGATATCGCCGCGGCGCACGTGGGCCAGCAGCGTGCCGATGGTGGCCAGTTGTGGGCTGATGGCGATGTCGATGTCGCCACCCTGGATCAGGTCGACATAGGCCGGGTTGTTGATGATGGTCATCACCTTCTTCGCACCCAGGCGCTTGGCCAGCAGCGAGGACATGATGTTGGCTTCGTCGTCGTTGGTCAGGGCCAGGAAGATATCGGCGTCGGCGATGTTCTCTTCCAGCAGCAGGTCGCGGTCCGAGGCGCTGCCCTGCAGCACCACGGTGCTGTCCAGGGTGTCGGAGAGGTAGCGGCAGCGGGCCGGGTTCATCTCGATGATCTTCACCTGGTAGCGGCTTTCGATGGCCTCGGCCAGGCGCTCGCCGATCTGCCCGCCACCGGCGATGACGATGCGCTTGTAGGATTCCTCCAGGCGGCGCATCTCGCTCATCACCGCGCGGATGTGGGCCTTGGCGGCGATGAAGAACACTTCGTCGTCGGCCTCGATCACCGTATCGCCCTTGGGCATGATCGGCCGGTCGCGACGGAAGATTGCCGCCACCCGGGTATCGACGTTGGGCATGTGCTCGCGCAGCTGGCGCAGTTGCTGGCCCACCAGCGGGCCACCGTAGTAGGCCTTGACCGCCACCAGTTGCGCCTTGCCTTCGGCGAAGTCGATCACCTGCAGCGCACCGGGGTGCTCGATCAGGCGCTTGATGTAGTTGGTCACCACCTGCTCGGGGCTGATCAGCACGTCCACCGGGATCGCATCGTTGTCGAACAGCCCGGCGCGGGTCAGGTAGGCGGCTTCGCGCACCCGGGCGATCTTGGTCGGGGTGTGGAACAGGGTGTGGGCGACCTGGCAGGCGACCATGTTGGTCTCGTCGCTGTTGGTTACCGCCACCAGCATGTCGGCGTCGTCGGCGCCGGCCTGGCGCAGCACCGTCGGGAACGAGGCGCGGCCCTGCACGGTGCGGATGTCCAGGCGGTCGCCGAGGTCGCGCAGGCGTTCGCCATCGGTGTCGACCACGGTGATGTCGTTGGCTTCGCTGGCCAGGTGTTCCGCCAGCGTGCCACCCACTTGCCCGGCGCCGAGGATGATGATCTTCATCCAGTCACTCCCTTAAAACCGTTTAACCGCGTGCGGCGGCGATCTTGATCAACTTGGCGTAGTAGAAGCCGTCGTGGCCGCCTTCTTGCGCCAGCAACTGGCGCCCGTGGGGCTGCTTGAGGCCGGCCGCAGGCTGCCCCAGTTGGCCGCCGATGTCCAATTCACGAGCACCCGGGGTGCGGGCCAGGAAGGCCTCGATGACCTCGGTGTTCTCGGTAGGTAGCGTCGAGCAGGTGGCGTAGAGCAGGATGCCGCCCACTTCCAGGGCCTGCCACATGGCATCCAGCAGTTCGCCTTGCAGTTGCGCCAGGGCGGCGATGTCTTCGGGCTGGCGGGTCAGCTTGATATCCGGATGGCGGCGGATCACCCCGGTGGCCGAGCATGGCGCGTCCAGCAGGATCCGCTGGAACGGCTTGCCGTCCCACCAGGCCTGGGTGTCGCGGCCATCGGCGGCGATCAATTGGGCGTCGAGCCCCAGGCGGTCGAGGTTTTCCCGTACCCGCACCAGGCGCTTGGCTTCCAGGTCCACCGCCACCACGCCGGCCAGGGCCGGTTGCACTTCGAGGATGTGGCAGGTCTTGCCCCCCGGTGCGCAGCAGGCATCCAGCACCCGCTGCCCCGGCGCCAGCTCCAGCAGCTCGGCGGCCAGTTGCGCGGCTTCGTCCTGCACGCTGATCCAGCCTTCGGCAAAGCCCGGCAGGCTGCGAACGTCGCCGGCTGCGTCGAGGACGATGCCGTCCTGGCTGTAGACGCAGGCCTTGGCCGCCACTCCCGCTGCGCTCAGCAGCTTCAGGTAGGCGTCCCGCGCATGATGCCGGCGATTGACCCGCAGGATCATCGGCGGGTGGGCGTTGTTGGCGGCGCAGATGGCTTCCCAGTGCTCGGGCCAGAAGGCCTTGAGGGACTTTTGCAGCCAGCGCGGGTGGGCGGTGCGTACCACCGGGTCGTGTTCCAGCTCGGCCAGCAGGGCCTCGCTTTCACGCTGGGCGCGGCGCAGCACGGCGTTGAGCAGGGCCTTGGCCCAGGGCTTTTTCAGTTTGTCGGCGCAACCCACGGTTTCGCCGATGGCGGCGTGGGCCGGCACCCGGGTGTAGAGCAGTTGATACAGGCCCACCAGCAGCAGCGCCTCGACATCGGCATCGGCGGCCTTGAACGGCTTCTGCAGCAGCTTGGCCGCCAGCGCCGACAGCCGTGGCTGCCAGCGCGCGGTGCCGAACGCCAGGTCCTGGGTGAAGCCGCGATCACGGACCTCGACCTTGTCCAGCTGGATCGGCAGCGAGCTGTTGAGCGAGGCCTTGCCGTTGAGGACCGCGGTCAGGGCCTTGGCGGCGGCCAGGCGCGGGTTCATTGGGCGTCCGCCGCTTGGCCGAGGACGGTGCCGAGGGCGAATTTCTCGCGGCGGCTGTTGAACAGGTCGCTGAAGTTCAGCGCCTTGCCGCCGGGCAGTTGCAGGCGGGTCAGGCACAGCGCCTGTTCAGCGCAGGCGACGATCAGCCCGTCCTTGCTGGCGCCGAGGATCTCGCCCGGGGCGCCACGGCCTTCGGCCAGGGTGGCGGCCAGGACTTTCAGGGCTTCGCCATTGAGCGTGCTGTGGCAGATCGGCCAGGGATTGAAGGCCCGGACCAGGCGCTCCAGCTCCACGGCCGGGCGGCTCCAGTCGATGCGCGCCTCGTCCTTGTTCAGCTTGTGGGCGTAGGTGGCCAGGCTGTCGTCCTGGACTTCGCCTTCCAGGGTGCCGGCGGCCAGGCCTTCGATGGCTTGCAGCACTGCGGGCGGGCCCATCTCGGCCAGACGGTCGTGCAGGCTGCCGCCGGTATCTTCAGCGCTGATCGGGGTGCTGACCTTGAGCAGCATCGGCCCGGTGTCCAGGCCGGCTTCCATGCGCATCACGGTCACCCCGCTTTGCGCGTCACCGGCTTGCACCGCACGCTGGATCGGCGCGGCACCGCGCCAGCGTGGCAACAGCGAAGCGTGGCTGTTGATGCAACCCAGGCGCGGAATATCCAGCACCGCCTGGGGCAGGATCAGGCCGTAGGCCACCACCACCATCAGGTCCGGCTTGAGCGCCGCCAGTTCGGCCTGGGCTTCGGCGTTGCGCAGGGTAGGCGGTTGCAGCACCGGGATCTGGTGTTCCACGGCCAGTTGCTTGACCGGGCTGGGCATCAGCTTCTGCCCACGACCGGCCGGGCGGTCCGGCTGGGTGTAGACCGCGACGATCTGGTAAGGGCTGTCGAGCAGGGCCTTGAGGTGTTCGGCGGCGAATTCGGGGGTGCCGGCAAAGACGATGCGCAATGGCTCAGTCATGGGAATTCTCGATGTTAAACATGCGGAAAAGAAAAAGGCTTGCCGTAGCAAGCCTTTGCAAGACGGTCATCAAGCCTGCTGGCGATGCTGCTTTTCCAGCTTCTTCTTGATCCGGTCACGCTTGAGCGTGGACAGGTAGTCGACGAACAACTTGCCGTTGAGGTGGTCGCATTCGTGCTGGATGCACACCGCCAGCAAGCCCTCGGCGATCAGTTCATAGGGCTGGCCGTCGCGGTCCAGGGCCTTGATCTTGACCCGCTGCGGGCGGTCGACGTTTTCATAGAAACCCGGCACCGACAGGCAGCCTTCCTGATACTGGTCCATCTCGTCGGTCAGGGCTTCGAATTCGGGGTTGATGAACACCCGTGGCTCGCTGCGGTCTTCGGACAGGTCCATGACCACCACGCGTTTGTGCACGTTGACCTGGGTCGCCGCCAGACCGATGCCTGGGGCCTCATACATTGTTTCAAACATGTCGTCGACCAACTGACGCACTTCGTCGTCCACTACGGCCACTGGTTTGGCGATAGTGCGCAGGCGCGGATCAGGGAATTCGAGGATGTTTAAAATGGCCATAAGCGTAATTGCTACACGTGTGAAGTAAGGGCGGAGTCGGCGTCCGCGCAGGTTCTGGACCTGGGCCGCCGGTGCAAAACGTGCTCTGGGATGGAGCGAGCCGTGCAGGCTCTGGCGTTTCACGCGAACGCACATAATAAAGGGATTCAGCCCATGAGGAAATCACTGTTCGCCCTGCTGCTGGCGGGCTGGACCGCCATCGGCCAGGCCCAGGTGCAACTGCGGGACAGTTATCCACAGCACTACCGGGTGCAGCCGGGCGATACCCTGTGGAGCGTCGCCAGCCTGTATCTGCAGCAGCCCTGGCAATGGCGCGAGCTCTGGCCGGCGGGCTTCGCCGGGCAGATCTTCCCCGGCGACCGCCTGCAACTGGTGCGCAATGACGGCCCGCCACGCCTGCAGCTGGAGCGACCAGCGGCGCCGCCGACGGTCAAGCTCGCGCCCCAGGCCCGGCGCCTGCCCCCTGCCCCGATTCCGAGCATTCCCCTGCAAGCGATCAGCAGCTTCTTGCTGGACAACCGCATCGTCGATCAGCCCGGGGCCCTTGAGCAGGCGCCGTATATCGTGGCCGGCGAGGGCGAGCGGGTGCTAGGTGGCATGGGCGACCGGCTTTTCGCCCGTGGCCGGCTGGACCCTGAGCAGCCGGTCTATGAGCTGTTCCGCCAGGGCAAGATCTACCGCGACCCCCTGAGCCAGGAACTGCTGGGGGTCAACGCCGATGCCATTGGCAGCGCCCGGGTGGTGGCGAGCGAGGGTGACCTGGCCACCCTCACGTTGCAGAGCAGCAACCAGGAAGTGCGCCTGGGTGATCGCTTGCTGGCCGCCGATACCTCGGGGTTGCCGGGCTCCTTCAGCCCCAGTGCCCCGCAACGGCCGGTGGAAGGGCTGATCATCGACGTGCCCCGAGGGGTCACCCAGATCGGCGCCCTGGATGTGGTGACCCTCAACCGCGGGCGCCGCGACGGGCTGCTGGAGGGCAACGTGCTGGCGGTGATCAAGACCGGTGAAACCGTGCGCGACCGGCAGACCGGCGAGCCGCTGAAAATCCCCGACGAGGCGGCCGGCTGGCTGATGGTGTTCCGCAGCTACGACAGGCTCAGCTACGGATTGGTACTCAAGGCCACCCGTTCGCTGGCGGTGCTGGACAAGGTTCGCAACCCCTGAGGGAGATCTTTCCTCAACAAGTTACCAACAGAGTTATCCACAGCTTGTTCCGGCGCAGGCTGGAGCCCTGACGATCAAGGATGATCCATGTCGAACTCGATGAGCGGCAGCATTTCCCCGGCAGAACTGGAAGCCCGATTGCGCTTGCACGTTCTGCCCGAACTCGGGCCGATGCGCTTTCAGCGCCTGGTTCAGGCATTCGGTTGTGCTTCTAAAGCGCTCAGTGCCCCGGCCAGTGCCTGGCGTTCCCTGGACCTGCCGCCAGCGTGCAGCGAGGCCCGGCGCAGCCCCCAGGTGCGCGACGGCGCCCGTCGCGCTTTGGCCTGGATAGACAGCCAGGCCCAGCATTTGCTGATGTGGGACCAGCCCGGCTACCCAGCCTTGCTGGCGCAACTCGAGGATGCGCCACCGCTGCTGTTCGTGGCCGGCGACCCCTCGATTCTCGAACGGCCACAGTTGGCGATGGTGGGCAGCCGTCGCGCATCGCGACCGGGTCTGGACACCGCCGGGGCCTTTTCCCGCAGCCTGGCCCGCGCCGGTTTTGTCATCACCAGCGGCCTGGCCCTGGGCATCGATGGCGCTGCCCATCAGGCGGCCCTGGAGGTTGGCGGGCGCACCGTGGGCGTGCTGGGCACTGGCCTGGAAAATTTTTATCCACAGCGGCACCGGGCCCTGGCCAGGGCCATGATCGACCAGGGCAGCGCGGTGGTTTCCGAGTTCCCCTTGGACACCCCGGCGCGTGCGGAACACTTCCCCCGGCGCAATCGAATCATCAGTGGCCTGTCCCTGGGCGTGCTGGTGGTGGAGGCCAGCGTCGCCAGCGGTTCGCTGATTACCGCGCGGCTGGCGGCGGAGCAAGGCCGCGAGGTGTATGCCATCCCCGGTTCCATCCACCACCCCGGTGCCCGCGGCTGCCACCAGTTGATCCGCGACGGCGCGGTGCTGGTGGAAAGCGTGCAGCACATCCTGGAGACCCTGGCCGGCTGGCAGAACCTGCCGCCCAGCGCCGCGTCGCCGACAGGGGCCTGTACCCACCCGTTGCTGGCCTTGCTGCATGCGGCGCCCCACAGCAGCGAAGCCTTGGCCAGTGCCAGCGGCTGGCCCCTGCCCCGGGTGCTGGCGGCCCTGACCGAGCTGGAGATCAAAGGCCGTGCGGTCCATGAAAATGGGCGTTGGTATGCGCGTCTGAGCTAGGTTTTATAAGCAGGATCGGTAAACTGCGCACAGCTTTTATCTGGAGAGTCGGCAATGGTCAGCAGTTGGCGTGTGCAGCAAGCCGCACGAGAGATTCGCGCAGGGGCGGTGATTGCCTATCCAACCGAAGCGGTCTGGGGCCTGGGGTGCGATCCGTGGAATGAAGAGGCGGTGGATCGCCTGCTGGCGATCAAGTCACGGTCGGTGGACAAGGGCCTGATCCTGATCGCAGATAATATCCATCAGTTCGATTTCCTCTTCGAGGACTTCCCGGACACCTGGATCGATCGCATGTCCAGCACCTGGCCGGGGCCCAATACCTGGCTGGTGCCCCATCAGAACCTGTTGCCCGAGTGGGTCACCGGGGTCCATGACACGGTGGCGCTGCGGGTCAGCGACCATCCGCTGGTGCGTGAGCTGTGCTCACTGGTGGGCCCACTGATTTCCACCTCGGCCAACCCCCAGGGGCGCCCGGCGGCGCGCACGCGGCTGCGCATCGAGCAGTATTTCCGTGGGCAACTGGATCTGGTCCTCAGTGGCAGCCTGGGCGGGCGCAAGAACCCGAGCCTGATCCGTGACCTGGCTACCGGCAAGGTAGTTCGGCCTTCCTGAAGCGCATCGCCGGCAAGCCGGCTCCTACGATACTCGGTAGGAACCGGCTTGCCGGCGAAGGTGTTCAAGGCAGCAGCACAGTCGAGCCAGTCGTGCGTCGCGCCGCCAGTTCGATATGGGCCTTGGCCGCATCCGCCAGGGCGAAGCGCTGGCCAATCTCGATCTTCAGCTTGCCGCTGGCAATCATGCCGAACAGGTCGTCGGCCATGCGCTGCAGGTTCTCGGCATTGTTGGCGTAGCTGGCCAGGGTCGGCCGGGTCACGTACAGCGAGCCCTTGGCCGAGAGAATCCCCAGGTTGACCCCGTCCACTGCGCCAGAGGCGTTGCCGAAGCTGACCATCAGCCCGCGTGGGGCCAGGCAGTCCAGGGAGGTCAGCCAGGTGTCCTTGCCCACGCCGTCGTAGACCACCGGGCACTTCTTCCCGCCGGTCAGTTCCAGCACTCGCTGGGCCACGTCTTCATGGCTGTAGTCGATGGTTTCCCAAGCGCCCAGGGCCTTGGCGATGGCGGCCTTTTCCGGCGAGCTGACGGTACCGATCAGCTTTACCCCGAGGGCCTTGGCCCACTGGCAGGCCAGGGAGCCGACACCGCCGGCGGCGGCGTGGAACAGCACGGTTTCGCCGCCCTGGAGTTCATAGGTCTGGCGCAGCAGGTACTGCACGGTCAGGCCCTTGAGCATGACCCCGGCGGCCTGTTCGAAGCTGATGGCGTCCGGCAGGCGTACCAGGTTGGCTTCGGGCAGCACATGCACATCGCTGTAGGCCCCCAGTGGGCCGCTGCCGTAAGCCACGCGGTCGCCGACCTTGAAACGGGTCACGGCACTGCCCACGGCCTCGACCACGCCCGCGCCTTCGGCCCCCAGGCCCGAAGGCAGGGCGGGCGGTGCGTAGAGACCGCTGCGGAAATAGGTGTCGATGAAGTTCAGGCCGATGGCCTTGTTGCTGACGCGAACCTGTTGCGGGCCCGGTTCCGCCGGTTGGTAATCCACATATTCGAGCACTTCGGGGCCGCCATGGGCGCGGAACTGGATACGTTTGGCCATCTGCATTCTCTCCTCGGACGTGTCGTGAAAGTGCTCTATCGGACTCCTCTGCTTGACCTTCGTCAACTGCGGAGCGCCCCGGCGCGGTGTTATGCTACGCGCCCATTTGCGCCGGCCCGTGCTCCATCCCTAGCGCCGCGTAGCTTTGCCCGATTCAAGGTGATGCCATGACTACCCGCACCGAGGCCGTGAAAGCCTACCTGCTCGACCTGCAAGACCGCATTTGCGCTGCACTGGAAACCGAAGACGGTGGCGCGCGCTTCATCGAGGACGCCTGGACCCGGCCTGCCGGTGGTGGCGGGCGTACCCGGGTGATCGGCGACGGTGCAGTGATCGAAAAGGGTGGGGTGAACTTCTCCCATGTATTCGGCAGCGGCCTGCCGCCATCGGCCAGTGCCCACCGGCCCGAGCTGGCCGGCCGTGGCTTCGAGGCCCTGGGCGTGTCCCTGGTGATCCACCCGCACAACCCCCATGTGCCGACCTCCCACGCCAACGTGCGGTTCTTCATCGCCGAGAAGGAAGGCGAAGAGCCGGTCTGGTGGTTCGGCGGCGGTTTCGACCTGACCCCCTACTACGGCAACATCGATGACTGCGTGCACTGGCACCGGGTTGCCGAGCGGGCCTGCGCGCCCTTCGGTGCCGACGTCTACCCGCGCTACAAGGCCTGGTGCGACAGCTATTTCCACATCAAGCACCGCAATGAACCGCGGGGCATTGGCGGCCTGTTCTTCGACGACCTGAACGAATGGGATTTCGACACCAGTTTCGCCTTCATGCGCGCCATCGGCGACGCCTACATCGAGGCCTACCTGCCCATCGTCCAGCGCCGCAAGGCCGCGGCCTACACCGCGCAGCAGCGGGAATTCCAGGAGTTCCGCCGGGGCCGCTACGTGGAGTTCAACCTGGTCTACGACCGTGGCACCCTGTTCGGCCTGCAATCGGGCGGGCGCACCGAGTCGATCCTCATGTCGCTGCCGCCACAAGTGCGCTGGGGCTATGACTGGAAGGCCGAGCCGGGCAGCGAAGAAGCGCGCCTGACCGAATACTTCCTGCAGGATCGCGACTGGCTGGCAGCCAGCAACTAAACCGCACCCACTGTGCAGAAGCCGGCTTGCCGGCGAAAAGGCCTTCAAGGCGGATGCGGTTCCTACCCCTGTGTTGAGCAAATGGGATGAGAGATGGATCAGTACGTTGTCTTTGGTAACCCGATCGGCCACAGCAAGTCGCCGCTGATCCATCGGCTGTTCGCCCAGCAGACTGGCCAGCAGTTGGAGTACAACACCTTGCTGGCGCCCCTGGACGACTTCGCCGGCACCGCTCGCAGTTTCTTCGCCCACGGGCGCGGGGCCAATGTCACGGTGCCGTTCAAGGAAGAGGCCTATCGCCTGTGCGACAGCCTGACCGAGCGGGCCCAGCGCGCCGGCGCGGTGAACACCCTGAGCAAGCAGGCCGACGGCCGCCTGCTGGGGGACAACACCGACGGCGCCGGGCTGGTGCGCGACCTGAAGGTGAACGCCGGGGTCAGCCTCAAGGGCAAGCGCATCCTTGTATTGGGGGCTGGCGGCGCGGTCCGTGGTGCCCTGGAGCCGTTGCTGGCCGAGCAGCCGGAGGCCTTGGTGATCGCCAATCGCACCGTGGAAAAGGCCGAGCTGCTGGCGGAGTTGTTCGCCGACCTGGGGCCGGTATCGGCCAGCGGCTTCGACTGGCTACAGGAATCGGTGGATCTGATCATCAATGCCACCTCCGCCAGCCTTTCGGGCGAGCTGCCGCCGATTGCCGGCAGCCTGATCGAGGCGGACAAGACCGTGTGCTACGACATGATGTACGCCAAGGAGCCGACACCGTTCTGCCGCTGGGCCAGTGAACAGGGCGCGGCCCTGGTGCTGGATGGCCTGGGCATGCTGGCCGAGCAAGCGGCGGAAGCCTTCTACCTGTGGCGCGGCGTGCGCCCTGACAGCGCCCCGGTGCTGGCTGAACTGCGTCGCCAGTTGGCGCAGTAACCCCTCCCCCTCGTAGGAGCTGGCTTGCCAGCGAAGGCGGCCTCAAGACTGGCGCCAGGTCCAAGGGCCTCTTCGCCGGCAAGCCGGCTCCTACGGATGGGGGTCAGTCTTCGAAGTGGATCGGACAGCGTTCCGGGCCTTCGAGCTTGATCAACTCTTCTTTCACCGCCTGCCGTGCCCGGCGCAGGATCAGGCTGCGCCCCTGGCGCCTGAGGCGGCGTGCTTCCTGGTGCAGCATCTCCACCCCTGAATAGTCGATGAAGTTGATCTGCCGTGCGTCGATCACCAGCCTGGGCGCGTGGCAGCGCTGCATGCGCACCTGCAAGTAATGGCTGGCGCCGAAGAAAATCGACCCGCCGACCCGCAGGATGTCTTCATCGCCTTCGCTGGACTGCTGCACCCGCGGTTGCGAAGTGCGCTTGAGGTAGAAGAACAGCGACGCCAGGACCCCGGCATAGATCGCGGTCTGCAACTCCAGGAGCAGGGTGGCGACGCAGGTCAGGCTCATCACCACGAACTCGGCGCGGCTGACCCGGAACAGCGCGCGAATGCCCCGGTGGTCCACCAGCCCCCAGCAGATCAGCAGGATGCTGCCGGCCATGGCCGGGATCGGGATATGGGCGATCAGCCCGGCGCCGGCCACGGCGAACAGCGCCACCCACAGCGCCGAGAACACCCCGGCCAGGGGCGAGCAGGCGCCGGCCTCGTAGCTCAAGCCGGAGCGGGTGAAGGAGCCCGAGGACAGGTAGCCGGAGAAAAACGCCCCGACCATATTCGACAGACCCTGGGCGCGGACTTCCTGGTTGGCGTCCAGCAACTGTTCCGAACGTGCTGACAGCGAGCGGGCAATCGACAGGCTGGTGACCAGCCCGAGCATGCCCACCGCCACTGCACTGGGCAGCAATCGCAGGATCAGTTCCAGGTCCAGGGGCAATGGGCTAAACGGCGGCAGCCGGCCGACGAAGGCGCTGACCAGTTGCACATGGCCAAACACCCCTGGCAGCAGCCATACCACCAGGGCACTGAACACCAGGCTCAGCAGCAGGCCGGGCCAGCGCGGCGCCAGCAGCTTGAAGGCGACCCCCAGCGCCAGGGTGCCCAGCCCCAGCAGCAGCGAAGGCCGGTCCACCTCGCCCAGGTGCTGCAGCAACTGGCTGAGGCTGTTGAGGGCAGTGGCCTGGTTCGGCAGTTCCAGCCCCAGCAGATTGGGCAATTGGCCCAGGGCGATGACCACCGCCGCGCCGAGGGTGAAGCCCAGCACCACCGAGTGCGAGACGAAGTTCACCAGGGCGCCGAAGCGCAGCATTCCCAGCAGCCACTGGAAGACCCCGGCCAACAGCGTCAGGAGCAGGATCAGGGTGATGTAGTCCTCGGAGGCCGGCACCGCCAGGGGGCTGACGCTGGCATAGAGGACGATGGAGATCGCCGCCGTGGGGCCGCAGATCAGGTGCCACGATGAGCCCCACAGGCAGGCGATCAGCACCGGGACTATGGCCGCGTACAGCCCGTACTCCGGGGGCAGGCCGGCGATCAGGGCATAGGCGATGGATTGCGGCAGAGCGAGGATCGCGCCGCTCAGGCCCACCAGCAGGTCACGGCCGACGCTGGCCCGGGTCTGGCGCGGCAGCCAGCTCAGCAAAGGCAGGAGAGATTGGCGGTCGGGCCAGGCCATGGTTCCTCACGGGTGGGTTGATTCAATGGGCCAGGGTAAAGCATTGCCAGGCTTTGGGTGCAGGAGCCGGCTTGCCGGCGAATGGCCGGCGCACCTCGGGCTACAACCTGCTCTTCACCGCTGCCAGGGCCTCTTTGTCATCAATGGTCCGCACTCCCTCCAGCCATTGCTCCAGCACTGCCGGGTGGGCCTTGATCCAGGCCTTGGCGGCCTCGGTGTTGCTGAGTTTGCTGTTGACCACCGCGGCCATGATGCTGTTCTCCATCTCCTGGGTAAACCGCAGGTTGCCCAGCAGTTTGCCGACGTTCGGGCAAGCCTGTGCATAACCCTTGCGGGTCAGGGTGTAGACGCTGCCGCTGGCGCCGAAGTACTTCTCGCCGCCGGTCAGGTAGCGCATCTTCAACTGCACGTTCATCGGGTGTGGGGTCCAGCCGAGGAAGGTGATGAAGCGCTGCTTTTTCGTGGCCCGGGACACCTCGGCGAGCATTGCCTGTTCACTGGACTCGATCAGCTTCCACTGGCCCAGGTTGAACTGGTTGTTCTTGATGATTTCCTGCAGCGACAGGTTGGCCGGCGCGCCGGAGCCGATGCCATAGAGCTTTTTATCGAACTTGTCGGCGAACCTGTCCAGGTCGGCAAAATCATGCACTCCGGCCTCCCACACATAGTCCGGCACCGCCAGGGTGAACTCGGTGCCTTCCAGGTTCTTGGCCAGCTGGGTGACGTCGCCATTGGCCACGAACTTGTCATAGAAGCCTTGCTGCGCCGGCATCCAGTTACCCATGAACACATCCACCCGGCCATCCTTCAGACCACCGAAGGTGATGGGCACGGCCAGGGTGTCGATCTTCGCCTTGTAGCCCATGCCGTCCAGCAGGAAGCCGGTGATGGCATTGGTGGCGGCGATATCGCTCCACCCCGGGTCGGCCATCTTCACGGTCTCGCACGAGTCGGCCCAAGCGGATGCGCTGCCCAGGGCCAGAAGCCCGAGCGTCAGTGCTGTGGATAACCTTTGCATGCTTTTCCCCTTACGTTTTATTGGTTTTGGCAGGGTTGTGGATAACGGGCCTTGCGCTCCAGGTCATCGAGGTCGATGTGGTTGCGCATGTACTGCTGGCTGGCGTCTACCAGCGGCTGGTGGTCCCAGCTCTTGAGTTTGCCCCGGCTCAGGGCCTCGGCCACCAGCCGGCGGCGGCGCTGGCTGGCCAGGACTTGTTGGTGAATGCGCGGAATGTCCCACTTGGCCCGGGCCTCGGCCAGGAATGCGGCGAACAGCGGCCGATGCTCGGGCGACTGGCCAAGGTCGAAGCGCTCTTGCGGGTCGTGGTGCAGGTCGAAGAGTAGGCAGGGGTCGTCTTCGCTGTAGATGAACTTGTAGGCACCGCGGCGAATCATCATCAACGGGCCGATGGTGCCTTCGGCCATGTATTCGCCGAACACCTCGTCGTGCCCGCCATGACCCTGCAAGTGCGGGACCAGGGAGCGGCCATCCAGCGGCAGGTCGGGCTCGACCCGGCCGCCGGCCAGTTCCACCAGGGTCGGCAGCAGGTCGGCGGTGGAGACAGCGGCGCTGACCCGGCCGGCAGAGAACTGCCCCGGTGCACAGATCAGCAGCGGTACCCGGGCGGCCATTTCAAACCAGTGCATTTTGTACCAGAGGCCGCGCTCGCCGAGCATGTCGCCGTGGTCGCCGGAAAACACGATCAGCGTGTCGTCCGCCAGCCCGGTGTCTTCCAGGGTCTGCAGCAGCTTGCCGACGTTGCTGTCGATGTAGCTGCAGGCGCCGAAGTAGGCGCGGCGCGCGTCGCGGATCTTATCCACAGGCAGCGGCTTGTCCCACAGGTCGTAGACCTTGAGCAGGCGCTGGGAATGCGGGTCCAGCTCGCTTTGGGGCGGGGTCTGCGGCAGTGGAATCTGGTCGTCGCGGTACAGGTCCCAGAAGGCCTTGGGAATGGTGTACGGATCGTGGGGGTGGGTCATGGAGACGGTGAGGCAGAACGGCTGGTCGCCGGCCTCGCGCACATGGTCGAACAGGTATTGCTGGGCCTTGAACACCACCTCCTCGTCGAAATCCAGCTGGTTGGTGCGTACACAGGGGCCGGCCTGCAGTACCGAGGACATGTTGTGGTACCAGCTGGGGCGCACATCGGGCTGGTCCCAGTTCACCGCCCAGCCATAGTCGGCGGGGTAGATATCGCTGGTCAGGCGCTCTTCATAACCGTGCAACTGGTCCGGGCCGCAGAAGTGCATCTTGCCCGAGAGCGCAGTGCGGTAGCCCAGGCGCCGCAGGTAGTGGGCGTAGGTGGGCACGTCGGCGGGGAAGTCCGCGGCGTTGTCGTAGGCGCCGATCCGGCTGGGCAACTGGCCGCTGACCAAAGTGAAGCGCGAGGGTGCGCACAAGGGGCTGTTGCAGTAGGCGGCGTCGAAGACCACGCCCTGAGCGGCCAGCCGGCTGAGGTGAGGCAGCTTGATCGGCGAGGGTCCGTAGAACGGCAGCAAGGGGGCGGCCATCTGATCGGCCATGATGAAAAGAATGTTCTTGCGCTTCATGGATTCGCGGCATTCCATAGTCGATGGTTATGCGAAAGTGCTGCAATCGAGCATGGATCCCATACCTTTGGTGGTAAAGCCCATGCACAGCAATGACTAGGATAAGCACAGCTTATGTATGAAGCCCTTGGCGACCTGTCCCTGGACCTGCTCCGGGTGTTCGAAGCAGCCGCGCGCCTGCGCAGCTTCACCGCCGCGGCGGTGGAACTGGGCACCACCCAGCCGGCTATCAGTCAGCAGATCAAGCGCCTGGAGGAACAGCTGGGGGTGCGCCTGTTCGACCGCATCTACCGGGGCATCGAGCTGACCGAGTCTGCCGCCTTGTTGCTGGAGCAGGTCCAGGTCGGCCTGCAGAGCATCGATGCCGGCCTCAGCGCCCTCAGCCAGCAGCATCAGCATGAGGTGTTGCAGGTGGCCACGGATTTCGCTTTCGCCGCCTATTGGCTGATGCCCCGCCTGCATCGCTTTCATGAGGCCAACCCCCAAGTGGATGTGAGCCTGGTCACCAGCGAGCGCAGCCACAGCATGCTGCGCAGCGATATCGACGTGGCGGTGCTGTTCGGCGACGGGCGCTTCAGGCAGGGGGAAAGCCACTGGCTGTTCAGCGAAGAAGTGTTTCCGGTGTGCAGCCCGCTGCTGCTCAAGGACCGTGTTACGCCCTTGCCCGCCCCTTCCCTGCTGGAACTGCCGCTGCTGCACCTGCGGGGCGAAGGCAGCAACCACTGGTTCGACTGGAGCGGGGTATTTCGCGAGCTGGGCCTTGCGGGTGCGCCGGCCCCAGGGCAATTGCGCTTCGACAATTACACCCTGCTGATCCAGGCGGCCATCGGCGGTCAGGGCGTGGCCATCGGCTGGCGTCACCTGGTGGATGACCTGCTGGAGCAGGGCCTGCTGTGCCGGCCCATCGCCGAGCGCGCGCTGTCCGCCTACGGCTATTACGTGGTGCTGCCCCAGCGCAAGCGCCGCGGCCCGCTGATCCAGCGTTTTGTCGACTGGCTGATGAGCGAGCAGGCCGGCAGCGCCCAGAGCCTCAAGGGGCTGGCGCTGCCGTCCATTGCCCGCTAGGTGGCGGCCTGGGGTTGGGTGGCGATGAAACTCACATGCTCGCGCAGGTGCAGATTCAGGCGCAGCTCGTCGCTGATGCCGATTGCCACGCCGTTGAGCCGTCGCAGCGGCTCGGCAAGCCCCGGCTCGAGGCTGTCGCCAACCTGGTTGAAATGCTCGATGCCCAGCCCGGCCACGCCCCGTGGCGCATTGATCAGGGTCCAGTCCAGCGCGCTGCTGTGCAATGCATCGAGGATTTCCTGCGCGGCATGGTGAGGCAGGCTGGTGCTGGAGGGCGGGTTGTCGAGAACGCTGAACTGCCCCACCAGCATCAGCCGGCGGATGCCGGCGCCCTGCATGCCTTCGATCAGGGCATCCACCGCTCGTACCTGGTTCACCGGGTCGGGGGCCTGGCCGGGCGTGGTGCTGCCGGGCAGATCGGGGGCATCCAGCAGGCAGATCACCGCCGAGCTACCGGCTACGCTCTGCTTGACCCGGTCCGGGTCGAACAGGTCGCCGCCCTTGGCACGCAGGCCTGGGCGCGGGGCCAGCGCGGTGAGGTCGTCGAGAATGGCAATCACCTCATGCTGGCGCCTCAGGCTCTCTGCCATCAACGCACTGCCCAGGCTGCTCATGGCACCATAGAGCACCAGTTTGACTACCGGAGTTTCGGCATTTTTCATGGCCTGGCTTCCTTATTTTCCACAGGTACCGGTTGTGACCTGTGGCGAGCCTTGAGGGTTCGTCTTGATTGCGAGGGTTTGCATGCAACGGATCAAGGGCTACCACGCCCATGTCTACTTTGACGCCAGCACCATCGACCAGGCCCGGGCCTTGTGCGAGCGGGCGGCGCAGCTGTTCGAACTGAAAATGGGCCGGGTCCACGAGCGGCCGGTGGGGCCGCATCCGGACTGGAGCTGCCAGTTGGCGTTCGGCCCCGAGGTGTTTGCCCAGGTGGTGCCGTGGCTGGCCCTCCATCGCCAGGGGCTGGTGGTGTTCCTGCATCCGGATACCGGTAACGACCTGCTGGACCACACCGACCATGCGATCTGGATGGGGGCTGTGCGGCCCCTGGACCTGAGGGGGTTCTGAGGGCGGCGGACCCCGGCAAGCCGGCTCCTGCGGGGCCGGCGGGTCGGGGAAGGTCAGTAGAGCACGTCGTCGAGGATCTCGTAGACGATGCCGGTGCCCACGGCGATCAGCACGATGTCGCCCCCCATGCGCCGCCATTCGTACCCTGGGTACACCGGCAGGCGCGACAGGGCCCGGGGCTCCAGGCGTTCGCCGTAGTAGCCGCGCGGCAGTGGCTGGCCACGCACCAGGTGGATGCCCGGAGGCGGCGGTGCGCCCCGGACGAAGTAGCCGTGGTTGTCGCGGATGGTCTGGCGCACCGGGCCGAAATCCCGGGGCGGGCCGCCGCGGCGGTCATCCCCCGGGCCGCGGTGCTCGTCGCCACGGTTGTCCCAATGGCCCTGTTGTGGCCCGCCACGATCATAGCCGCCGCGCTCGTCGGCCATGACCTGCAGCAACGGGCTGGCGCTGAGCATCAGCACCGCGGCACCGGCAATCAGACGTTTGGGCATTTTCATCAGGTATTCCTCGCAACACATACAGCAAAAAGGGGTTCGCCACCTTGGTCGCGAACCCCCGGGTCTTGCTATTTAGTCTGTGTGCGAAAGGGCTAATTCCTCTGTATCAGGAACTTTACCTTCAGCTGACGCGAGCCTTACGCACGCCCTCGGCCAGCGCCGCACACAGGCTCAGCACCCCATCCACCGCCTGCTCGGCAGACTCGGCGCTGGCGATGTGGTCGATCAGCGCCGAGCCCACCACCACGCCGTCGGCGAGGCGAGCGATGGCAGCGGCCTGCTCCGGGGTGCGGATGCCGAAACCGATGCTGATGGGCAGGTCGGTGTGGCGACGCAGGCGGGCCACGGCTTCTTCCACGTGCTCCAGGGTGGCGGCACCGGCACCGGTGACCCCGGCCACGGAAACGTAGTAGACGAAACCGGAGCTGCCGTTGAGCACCTTGGGCAGGCGCGCGTCGTCGGTGGTCGGTGTGGTCAGGCGGATGAAGTCGATGCCGGCGGCCTGGGCCGGGTCGCACAGCTCGCTGTTATGTTCCGGCGGCATGTCCACCACGATCAGGCCATCGACACCGGCGGCCTTGGCGTCGGCGATGAAGCGCGGTACGCCGTAGTGGTGGATCGGGTTGAAGTAGCCCATGAGCACCAGTGGGGTGTCGCTGTTGCCTTCGCGGAACTCGCGAACCATCTGCAGGGTTTTCGCCAGGTTTTGCTTGGCCCCCAGGGCACGGATGTTGGCCAGCTGGATCGCCGGGCCGTCGGCCATCGGGTCGGTGAAGGGCATGCCCAGCTCGATCACGTCGGCGCCCGCTGCGGGCAGCCCCTTGAGGATCGCCAGGGAGGTGTCGTAGTTCGGGTCGCCGGCGGTGACGAAAGTCACCAGGGCGGCGCGGTTTGCTTCCTTCAGCTCGGCAAAACGGGTTTGCAGGCGGCTCATCAGTGTTTCTCCTGCTGGGACTGTTGCATGTGGTGCATCACGGTTTGCATGTCTTTGTCGCCACGGCCCGAGAGGTTGACCACCATCAGGTGATCCTTGGGCAGGTTCGGTGCGCGCTTGAAGACTTCGGCCAGGGCATGGGCGCTTTCCAGGGCCGGGATGATGCCTTCCAGGCGGCAGCACTGGTGGAACGCGGCCAGGGCTTCGTCGTCGGTCACCGAGGTGTATTCGACGCGGCCAATATCGTGCAACCAGGCGTGTTCCGGGCCGATGCCGGGGTAGTCCAGGCCGGCGGAAATCGAGTGGGCGTCGATGATCTGGCCATCGTCGTCCTGCAGCAGGAAGGTGCGGTTACCGTGCAGTACGCCGGGTACGCCGCCGTTGAGGCTGGCGGCGTGCTTGCCGGTCTCGATGCCGTAGCCGGCGGCTTCGACGCCGATGATTTCGACGCTCTTGTCGTCAAGGAAAGGGTGGAACAGGCCCATGGCGTTGGAACCGCCACCGATGCACGCCACCAGGCTGTCCGGCAGGCGGCCTTCCTGGGCTTGCATCTGCTCGCGGGTTTCCTTGCCGATGACCGCCTGGAAGTCGCGGACCATGGCCGGGTACGGGTGCGGGCCGGCGACGGTGCCGATCAGGTAGAAGGTGCTGTCGACGTTGGTCACCCAGTCACGCAGGGCTTCGTTCATCGCGTCCTTCAGGGTGCCGGTGCCGGCCACCACCGGGATCACTTCGGCGCCCAGCAGCTTCATGCGGAACACGTTGGCCTGTTGGCGCTCGATGTCGGTGGTGCCCATGTAGATCACGCAATCCAGGCCAAAACGCGCGGCCACGGTGGCGGTGGCCACGCCATGCATGCCGGCGCCGGTCTCGGCGATGATGCGTTTCTTGCCCATGCGCCGCGCCAGCAGGATCTGGCCGATGCAGTTGTTGATCTTGTGCGCGCCGGTGTGGTTCAGCTCTTCGCGCTTGAGGTAGATCTTGGCGCCGCCGCAGTGCTCGGTCAGGCGTTCTGCGAAGTACAGCGGGCTGGGGCGGCCGACGTAATCGCGTTGGAAGTAGGCCAGTTCCTTGAGGAATTCCGGATCTTCCTTGGCCTTTTCGTATTCGCGGGCCAGGTCGAGGATCAGCGGCATCAGGGTTTCGGCCACGTAACGGCCGCCGAATGCGCCGAACAGGCCGTTGTCGTCAGGGCCATTGCGTAATTGGGACTGGGTCATTGCAGCGCTCCCGGGGGAAGTTTGGAGAAAGAAGGCTTGGTGGAAAGACCGCTTCGTAGAAACACAATGGAGCCCACTCTACCCCTGACATCCGATGCTGAAAACCGATAAGATCGCCGCAACCTGTCAGGAAAACTCACAGATAAAATGAGCCGCGACCTGCCTCCCCTGAATGCCCTGCGGGCCTTCGAAGCCACTGCCCGGCTCAATAGCGTCAGCCAGGCGTCCGAACAGCTGCACGTCACCCACGGCGCGGTCAGCCGGCAGTTGAAGGTGCTTGAAGAACACCTGGGGCTGAGCCTTTTCGTCAAGGACGGCCGTGGCCTTAAACTCACAGATGCCGGCATTCGCCTGCGCGATGCCAGCAGCGAGGCCTTCGAGCGCCTGCGGGATGTCTGCGCCGAACTGACCCAGGGCAGCGCCGATGCGCCCTTTGTCCTGGGCTGTTCCGGAAGCCTGCTGGCGCGCTGGCTGATCCCGCGCCTGGGGCGCCTGAACGCCGACCTGCCGGACCTGCGCCTGCACCTTTCGGCCGGTGAAGGCGACCTCGACCCCCGGCGCCCGGGCCTGGATGCCTTGCTGGTCTTTGCCGAACCGCCCTGGCCGGCGGACATGCAGGTCTATGAACTGGCCAGCGAACGCATCGGCCCCGTGCTCAGCCCGCGTTATGGCGGTTATCCACGCCTGCGGCAGGCGCCGGCTGCCGTCCTGGCCAGCGAGGCCCTGCTGCACACCACTTCCCGCCCCCAGGCCTGGCCCAGTTGGGCACGGCGCAACGGCCTGAACCCCGAAACATTGAAGTACGGGCAGGGTTTCGAGCATCTGTATTACTTGCTGGAGGCGGCCGTGGCGGGCCTGGGGGTGGCAATTGCCCCGCAGCCGCTGGTGGCCGAGGACTTGCTGGCGGGCAGGCTGGTTGCGCCCTGGGGTTTTTCCGACACCCCGGGGCAACTGGCGCTGTGGTTACCCAAGCGCGCCGCGGATGGGCGCGCCCGGCAATTGGCGCAGTGGCTGGAAAACGAACTGCGCCAGCAGCTTTAGTCGCCGCGCTTGCACAGCAGATAGGCGGCCAGCAGGCCAATGGCACCCACGGCGATTCCGGCGGTGGTCCAGGGGTGTTCCTGGGCGTAGTCGCGGGTCGCGATCCCGGTTTCACGGGTTTTCACTTTGACTTCCTCGTAGGCGTCGCTGAGCAGGCTGCGCGAATGCTTCAGCGCGCTTTCGGCATTGCTCTTGAGCGCCTTGAGGGTCTTGCGCGACTCGTCGGAGGCATCGTCCTTCAGGCTTTCCAGCGATTTGAGCAGGCTGGAGATTTCGGCTTCCATACTTTCCAGTGAGGCTTTGCGTAACGAGGTGTTGGCCATGTCGGCTCTCCTGCAGGGTGGTGAATGGACTGTGTAGGTTCCGACTGCGGCGTGTTGGGAAAGTGCAGAAAATCTGAACTTAGCCCTGGGGGCAGGCGCCACAAGTAATAAGAAAAATCACTGCTAGGCTGTAATTCACAGCTAAAAAGGAGAGCGCCATGACTGATCATCACACTTACAAGAAAGTCGAACTGGTGGGTTCGTCGCCGAACAGCATCGAAGATGCGATCAACAACGCGCTAGCGGAGGCGCACAAGAGCATCAAGCACCTGGAATGGTTCGAAGTGACCGAAACCCGGGGCCATATCAAGGACGGCAAAGCGGCGCATTTTCAGGTCACGCTCAAGGTGGGCTTCCGAATTGCCAATAGTTGAAGGCTTGAGCTAGGCTCTGGAACTTGTGCGCTGGCCGAGTGCCATAGGAAATGGCAAAGCGCTACAAGTGTCTTGAGCCTCTGTCAGGCAGGCGTCAATGCCGCCTCTTTTGATCCGACCAGGGAATGTGACCGATGAAAAAACTAGTATTAGCTGCTGCTTTGTTGAGTCTTGCGGGAACAGCCCTTGCCGCTGGCAAGCCGTGCGAAGAACTCAAGAGCGAGATTGCCGCCAAGATCGACGCCAATGGCGCCAAGCACTACTCGCTGGAAGTGGTGGACAAGGGCGCGGCGGCGGATGGCAAGGTAGTCGGCTCCTGCGAAGCCGGTACCAAGGAGATTGTCTACAAGCGTGGTTGAGCCTTGTGGATGGTCAAAAAAAGCCGACGTAGAACGTCGGCTTTTTCATGCCTGTCATTTCAACCTTTCATCACCTGTGACAGCAGTTCGTAGGAGTGCAGCCGGTCCGCGTGTTCGTACAGATCGCAGGTGAAGATCAGCTCATCGGCTCCGGTCTGCTCGATCAGCACCTCCAGCTTGGCGCGGATTTTCGCCGGGCTGCCGATCATTGCCAGGCCGAGGAAGCTGGCGACCGCTTCCTTCTCATGGGGCAGCCACAGGCCGTCCATGCTTTGCACCGGTTTGCGCTGGACCAGGCTCTGGCCACGCATCAGCGCCAGGATGCGCTGATACACCGAAGTCGCCAGGTAATCGGCCTGTTCATCGGTGTCGGCTGCCACCAGCGGCACGCCAAGCATCACATAGGGCTTGTCGAGCACCGCCGAAGGCTTGAAGTGGTTGCGGTAGACGCGAATCGCCTCGTGCATGTAGCGCGGTGCGAAATGCGAGGCGAAGGCGTAAGGCAGGCCCCGTTCCCCGGCCAGTTGCGCACTGAACAGGCTGGAGCCCAGCAGCCATACCGGCACGTTGGTACCGGTGCCCGGCATGGCGATCACCCGTTGTTCTGGGGTACGCGGGCCCAGGTACGCCATCAGTTCGGCCACGTCCTCAGGGAAGTCGTCAGCGCTGCCGGAGCGTTCCCGGCGCAGCGCGCGGGCGGTCATCTGGTCGGAACCCGGGGCGCGCCCCAGTCCCAGGTCGATGCGCCCCGGGTACAGGCTTTCCAGGGTGCCGAACTGTTCGGCGATCACCAGGGGCGCATGGTTGGGCAGCATGACCCCGCCGGAACCGACGCGAATGGTCGAAGTACCGCCCGCCAGGTAGCCGATCAGCACCGAGGTGGCGGAGCTGGCGATACCGTCCATGTTGTGGTGCTCGGCGACCCAGAAGCGCGTGTAACCGAGCTTCTCCACATGCTGCGCCAGGTTCAGGGAGTTGCGCAGGGACTGCCCCGGGCTGCCGTTTTCACGCACGGGCACCAGGTCGAGGGTCGAGTATTTAACAGCGGACAGCGGTTTCATAAGCCTGCTTCTCCTTGAGGTACGCAGGCTTTTGTCATGAGCCAAAACCTGCCGAAGTCTGTAAGTCAGATCTATGCAATGTGGGCATATACCCGAGTTTCAATAGCCTGAGTGAATTTGTCGGGTAAACGGGCATCGGCGACAACGGCTGAACTTTGCCATCGGATCTATCCTCAGAACCCTTAGGCAACAAAAAACATCAGGGTGCGAACTTTCGCACCGGTTCTTGAGGAGAAAGCGATGAGCATCAAAAAGAAAGCCTCGGCGCACTGGGAAGGTGACCTGAAAACCGGCATTGGCTCAATCTCGACCGAAACCGGCGTGTTGCGTGAGGCGCCCTACGGCTTCAAGGCGCGTTTCGAAGGCGGCAAGGGCACCAACCCGGAGGAACTGATCGGCGCGGCCCACGCGGGCTGTTTCTCCATGGCCTTTTCCATGATTCTCGGTGAGGCCGGGCTCAAGGCGGACAGCATCGACACCCAGGCAGAAGTGACCCTGGACCAGGTCGATGGTGGCTTTGCCATTACCGCGGTGCACTTGATCCTCAAGGCGAAGATCCCCGGTGCCAGCCAGCAGCAGTTCGATGAGCTGAGCAAGAAGGCCAAGGAAGGGTGCCCGGTGTCCAAGGTGCTCAACGCCAAGATCAGCCTGGATGCGACGCTGCTGAGTTGAGGCAACGGCTTGGCCGGCAAGCCGGCTCCTGCACCGGTCCGTAGGAGCGGGCTTGCCAGCGAATGCGCCTGTGCGGCGGACAAGCACCTGTGGTCGAATACGCGCCTGCGGCTTCAGCGCACCCCGTGTGCACCGCAGCAAGGGAGCTTTAGATCATGAAACGTTTTGCCTTGGCGGTTGTTAGTTGTGCGCTGGCCACATCGGCCCTGGCCGCGCCCAAGCCCTGCGAGGAACTCAAGGCCGAGATCGAAGCCAAGATCCAGGCCCAGGGCGTACCTTCCTACACCCTGGAAATCGTCACCAACGACGAGGTCCACGACAACAACATGGTGGTCGGCAGCTGTGAAAACGGCACCAAGAAGATCATCTATCAGAAGAACGATCGCTGAGCCGACTCAGGGCACGCAGTTGATCATGCGCTCCTCGGCGACTATTTCGCGCTGGGCGTTGTACAGCCGGGCGCTGGGGGTGAACCCCAGGTTGCGCGCCTCCAGGCGATAGCGCTGGCCGGCCTGGAAATGGTCGTAGCGCAGGCTCAGATAGCACAGGCGCTCCTGGGGATCGTTGTTCATGCCCATGCCGCCGGCGAACACTTCGAAATCGAAGCGCACCATCAATTCGTGGCTGCCGGGGCTGACCTGGAAGAAGCGCCCGTCGTCCAGGCGCTGGTTGTCCAGGCGTTCGGCCATGACCAGCTTGCCCCCGGGCGTCGGGGTGGCCAGGTCGATCCAGGCCTGTTGCGGATCGACGCCGGGCAGGGGCGTGGTGCAGGCGCTGAGGGTGCCAAGGGCGAGAAACAGGAGAAGTGGACGCATGACGGGGGCCGAGTGAGCGAGAGGCCCTCAGCATAGCGCCGTTCAACTGCGCTGGCAGCCTGCTGGTCGGGCTTTGTCGAGCAGGGTGTGCTGCTCGTCGTAGAGCCTGGCCCAGGGGTGCAAACCGATGTTCCCGGCTTGTACCTGGTAGCGCTGGCCGGCACCGAAATCCTTGAACTTCACATGCAGCCGGCAATCGCGCCACAGCGGCTCGGAGTCTGGCCCGATGTTGCTGGGTTGCACGGCGAACTGGTAGCGCAGGGTCAGTTCATGGCTGCCGGGCTGGACCTGGAAATAGCGCGGATCATCGATGTTCTTGGCGTCCACCTCCAATGCTTGCAGGTGGGTGTCCCGGGGTGGAGCCAGGTCGACCCAGGCCTGGGCCGGGTCGGGGTCGGGCAGGCCGGCGCAACCGCCGAGGGTCAGCAGGCCGGTGGTCAACAGCAACACACGCATGGCGAAACTCCAGGCTGGCGAGATAGTCTTGCGGACAGACTCTCTGTGGATGATTCGTTTTGACTAGGCCGTGTTCAAGCCATGGGTTACTTGATTCTCTTTTACGGCTTTTGTTTCCGGCACTGATGCTTTTGCTGCTCAACGGTTGCAGCAGCGTCGGTTATTACAGCCAGCTGGCCAGTGGACAATTGCAGCTGCTGCGAGCCCGTGTGCCGGTGGCACAAGTCGTCGCCGACCCGAGCCGCGATGCGAGCCTGCGCGCCCATCTGGCCCAGTCGCAACAAGCCCGCCGCTTTGCCAGCGAGCACCTGCACCTGCCGGACAACCGCAGCTATCGGCTATACGTCGACATCGGGCGGCCCTATGTGGTGTGGAACGTGTTCGCCACCCCGGAGTTTTCCCTGAACCCGCAAACCCACTGCTTTCCCATTGCCGGTTGCGTGGCTTACCGCGGCTATTACAGCCAGGGCGCGGCCCGGGGTGAGGCGGCGTTGCAGCAGTTGAAAGGCATGGACGTGGCGATCGGCGGGGTCGAGGCCTATTCCACCCTGGGCTGGTTCGACGACCCGATCATCAGTTCGATGATGCACTGGGGCGACGAGCGCCTGGCGACCCTGATCTTCCACGAGCTGGCGCACCAGCGCTTCTATGTGAAGGACGACACCGAGTTCAACGAGTCCTACGCCACCTTCGTCGAGCAGGAAGGCACCCGCCAGTGGCGGGCCTATCGCGGGCTGGCGCCATTGAGCGACGGCGAGTTGCGCCAGCGTGACCAGTTCACCCAGCTGGTGCTCGATACCCGCAAGCGCCTGGAGCAGCTGTATGCCCTGCCCTTGCCCGCCGAGCAGATGCGCCAGCGCAAGGCCGCGGAGTTCGAGCGCATGCGCAGCGAGTATCGGCAGTTGCGCGACAGCCAGTGGGCCGGTTCCAAACGCTATGACGCCTGGATCAACAGCCCGCTGAACAACGCCAGGCTGCTGCCCTTCGGCCTGTATGACCAATGGGTGCCGGCGTTTGCCGCCTTGTTCAGGCAGGTGAAGGGCGACTGGCCGGCATTCTTCGCCGCCGTGGAGACGCTGGGACGTTTGCCGGCCGAGGAGCGCAAGGCGGCCCTGATCCGGTTGCAGGACACCGCCGCCCTGACGCCGGCTCCTGCTGCGGGCCTGTAGCAGCCGGCTGGCCGGCGAAGCCTGTGCTCTAACGCCGCAAAAACGCCTGGTGCAGCTCGCCCAGGGTCTTGAAGTGATAGGCCGGGGCTTCGGCAATCAATTCCTCATGGCTGCCAAAGCCATAACCCACCGCCGCCGCGTCCAGCCCGTTGCGCCTGGCGCCGATCAGGTCGTGCTTGCGGTCGCCGATCATCAATGTGCTGGCAGGGTCGAGTTGCTCCTGCTCCAGCAGGTGGGCGATCAGTTCCACCTTGTCGGTGCGGGTGCCGTCCAGTTCGCTGCCGTAGATCACCTTGAAGTGCTTGGCGAAGTCGAAGTGACGGGCGATCTCCCGGGCGAAGACCCAGGGCTTGGAGGTCGCGATGTACAGTTGCCGCCCCTGCCCGCCGAGGGTTTCCAGCAACGGCGTGACGCCATCGAAGACGCGGTTTTCATACAAGCCGGTGACCTTGAAGCGTTCGCGATAGAAATTCACCGCTTCCCAGGCTCGGGCCTCGTCGAAGCCGTAGAACTGCATGAAGGCCTGCAGCAGCGGCGGGCCGATGAAGTGTTCCAGTTTGCTCAGGTCCGGCTCGTCGATGCCCAGTTTGCCCAGGGCGAACTGGATCGAGCGGGTGATGCCCTCGCGAGGGTCGGTGAGGGTGCCATCGAGGTCGAACAGTACGGTTTGGTAATGCATGGGGATTCCTGGGCTGTGCAAGGGTAGATCAGGGGCGGTCGTAGCCTTCGGCCAGGTGCAGGTCCTTGAGCTTCACGTAGTTGGCGGCGCTGTAAGTGAAGAAGGCGCGCTCCTTGTCGGTCAGCGGGCGCACCTGCTTCACCGGGCTGCCCACATAGAGAAAGCCGCTTTCCAGGCGTTTGCCCGGTGGCACCAGGCTGCCGGCGCCGACGATCACATCGTCCTCCACCACCGCGCCGTCCATGACAATGCTGCCCATGCCGATCAGCACCCGGCTGCCGATGCTGCAACCGTGGAGCATGACCTTGTGGGCGATGGTCACGTCGTCGCCGATCAGCAGCGGGAAGCCGTCGGGGTTGAACGGGCCGGCGTGGGTAATGTGCAGCACGCTGGCGTCCTGCACGCTGGTGCGTGCGCCGATGCGGATGCGGTGCATGTCGCCGCGGATCACGGTCAGCGGCCAGACCGAGCTGTCGGCGCCGATTTCCACGTCGCCGATGACCACCGCCGAGTGGTCGACAAAGGCCCGTTCGCCCAGGTTCGGGGTGTGGTTCTGGTAGCTGCGAATGGCCAAGTGCGAATGCCTCTCTGAGATTTATTAATGGGGGCTATAGCTGCGGTGGGCGTCGATTGTAATTAAGATGGCTCAATGTTTCTTCCAGCCAAGGTGCCCACCGTGAGTGTGAACAACCCTCTTCTGCAGCCCTACGACCTGCCGCCGTTCTCGGCGATCCGCGCCGAGCATGTGCAACCGGCCATCGAACAGATCCTGGCTGACAACCGCGCCGCCATCGCTGACATCCTCAAGACCCAAGCCACCCAGCCCACCTGGGCCGGCCTGGTGCTGGCCATGGACGAGCTCAATGACCGCCTGAGTGCGGCCTGGAGCCCGGTCAGCCACCTCAACGCAGTGTGCAACAGCGCTGAACTGCGTGAAGCCTACGAGGCCTGCCTGCCGGCCCTGAGCGCCTATTCCACGGAAATGGGCCAGAACCGCGAGCTGTTCCAGGCTTTCGATGCCCTGGCCAAGAGCCCGGAGGCCGCGGGTTTCGACGTGGCGCAGAAGACTATCCTCGAACACTCCCTGCGGGACTTCCGCCTGTCGGGCATCGACCTGCCGCCCGAGCAGCAAAAGCGTTATGCCGAGGTGCAGAGCAAGCTTTCCGAGCTGGGCAGCCGGTTCTCCAACCAACTGCTGGACGCCACCCAGGCCTGGACCAAGCACATCACCGACGAGGCCGCCCTGGCCGGCCTGACCGACTCGGCCAAGGCGCAAATGGCCGCCGCCGCCCAGGCCAAAGACCTGGAAGGCTGGCTGATCACCCTGGAATTCCCCAGCTACTACGCAGTGATGACCTACGCCCAGGACCGTGCCCTGCGCGAAGAAGTCTATGCCGCCTACAGCACCCGCGCGTCGGACCAGGGCCCTAACGCCGGTCAGAACGACAACGGTCCGGTGATGGAAGAAATCCTCGACCTGCGTCAGGAGTTGGCCAAGCTCCTGGGTTTCGCCAGCTTCTCCGAGTTGAGCCTGGCCACCAAGATGGCCGAGTCCAGCGACCAGGTGCTGAGCTTCCTGCGCGACCTGGCCAAGCGCAGCAAGCCGTTTGCCGCCCGGGACCTGGAGCAGCTCAAGGCCTACGCCGCCGAACAGGGTTGCCCCGACCTGCAAAGCTGGGACAGCGGTTTCTACGGCGAGAAGCTGCGTGAGCAGCGCTACAGCGTTTCCCAGGAAGCCCTGCGCGCCTATTTCCCCATCGACAAGGTGCTGAGCGGGCTGTTCGCCATTGTCCAGCGCCTGTACGGCATCGAGATCGCCGAGCAGAAAGGTTTCGATACCTGGCACCCGGACGTGCGCCTGTTCGAGATCAAGGAAAACGGCCAGCACGTCGGCCGCTTCTTCTTCGACCTCTATGCCCGTGCCAACAAGCGCGGCGGTGCCTGGATGGACGGTGCCCGCGATCGCCGTCGCACGCTGGACGGGGTACTGCAAAGCCCGGTAGCCAACCTGGTGTGCAACTTCACTCCGGCGGTCAGCGGCAAGCCGGCCTTGCTGACCCACGATGAAGTCACCACCCTGTTCCACGAATTCGGCCACGGCCTGCACCACCTGCTGACCCGGGTCGAGCACGCCGGAGTGTCCGGGATCAACGGCGTGGCCTGGGACGCCGTCGAGCTGCCGAGCCAGTTCATGGAAAACTGGTGCTGGGAGCCGGAAGGCCTGGCACTGATCTCCGGCCACTATGAAAGCGGCGAACCGCTGCCCCAGGACCTGCTGCAGAAGATGCTGGCGGCGAAGAACTTCCAGTCCGGGCTGATGATGGTGCGCCAGCTGGAATTTTCCCTGTTCGACTTCGAACTGCACGCCACCCACGGCGACGGCCGCAGCGTGCTGCAAGTGCTGGAAACCGTGCGCGATGAGGTCTCGGTGATGCGCCCGCCGGCCTACAACCGCTTCCCCAACAGCTTCGCGCACATCTTCGCCGGCGGTTATGCCGCGGGCTACTACAGCTACAAGTGGGCGGAAGTGCTGTCGGCCGACGCCTTCTCCAGGTTCGAGGAAGAGGGTGTGCTCAACGCGGCCACCGGGCGCGCGTTCCGCGAGGCGATCCTGGCCCGTGGCGGCTCCCAGGAGCCCATGGTGCTGTTCGTCGATTTCCGCGGACGAGCGCCGTCGATTGACGCACTCTTGCGCCACAGCGGCCTCAGCGAGGACGCGGCAGCATGAGTGACGCACCCGTGAAGACCAAGAAACGTTTTATCGCCGGGGCGGTATGCCCGGCGTGCAGTGAGCAGGACAAGCTGATGATGTGGAGTGAGGACGATGTGCCTCATCGTGAATGCGTGGCCTGTGGCTACTCCGATACCCTCAACGAACAGGGGCTGTCGGTGCCCAAGGAACTCGGGACCCGGGTCAACAGCGCGACGCCCAAGGTGGCGGACACCAAGGTGCAATCGGTGCAGTTTTTCCCCAACCCAAAGTTGAAGAAAAAGACCGACTGACCCCGCAGTAAAAAACCGGCTCCCCTCCAGGAGCCGGCTTGCCGGCGAATCGCTTCGCCGCCCTTGCTTCGCCCCCTGGGTTTTCGCAAGCAAGCTCGCTCCTACACAGGGGGTGGCGCTCAGTTGCTCAGCGGCTTGGTCGCGCTCACTGTCTCGAACCAGCTCTTCACCGAACAGGTGGCAAAGACGCTGGTGCTGCAATCGCCATTGGCCAGGGCGGTGCGCAGTTTGTCGACATCGGCCTGCATCATGTAGCGAATGCCGTCCTTGAAGTGGGAACTGTCGCCAAATCCGCCCTGAGTCATTTCATTCAGTGCTTCTTCTTTGCTCCAACCCTGGACCACTACCCGATACATGGCCGACATCAGGCCGGTGCGGTCCGAGCCGTGCTTGCAGTGCATCAGCACCGGGCCCTGAGCTTCGGCGCTCTGGATCGCGCGCAGGGCCTTGAGTACGTCGGCGTCATCCACATGGTTGGTGCGATAAGGCAGCTGCACCTGGTTGATGCCCGGGGCCGACAGCCAGCTGGCATCGGACTCCGGCAGGAAGTTGATCACCGTGGCCACTTTGAGCTGCTGCAGCAGCGGCACCGCGCCTTTGTCCGGCAGGGCGCTGCGATACAGGGTCGGGGACATCTGGTACAGGTTGTACTGCTTTTCCACTGGCTGCGCCCATTGGTCCGGGCGGCTGGAGGGGGCCTCGGCGGCTTGTACCTGGGGCCCGGCAAGCAGTGCCAGCAACGACAGGCAAAGGGCCGGGATGAAACGAATGCTCGACATGCGCGGGATCACCGATCAGGGGATTCAATGTCGCGCAGTATCGGTTTGCCCGGGTCAAAGCCCCGTGAGCCCTCTGTCAAAGAATCGTGAAGCTGATCCGCTTTTTCCGGCGATTTCTGATCTTTTTTCCGCCTGAAACGATTTATCTGGATGCTTAGCCTGCTACCATTTGTAACTAAAGTTTGCTGATGTGTTCATAAAACCGGGGCTTTTCGGCCTTTTGCGTTGCCAAAACACAAAGTCGCGCCATGACGCGGCTGACCAATCCATCAATGCCTGATGAGGTGCACCCATGTCTGATCAAGATCGAGACAACCCGCGGCGTGAGTTTTTGCGTAAATCCCTGACCTTGATCCCTGTGGTCACCGTTGCCAGCACCGGCCTGGGCGGCTCCCTGCTGGCGGCTGCACCTGAAACGGCCGCCGCCGCACCGGCCACGCCGGGCAAGCAGCGCGCCGGCAGCAGCCAGGGCTATGAACCGAGTTATTTCACCGCCGAGGAGTGGGCCTTCATCAAGGCCGCGGTAGAACGCCTGATCCCGGCCGACGAAATGGGTCCGGGCGCCCTGGAAGCCGGCGTGCCGGAATACATCGACCGGCAGATGAATACCCCCTACGCCGCTGGCGCCCTGTGGTACATGCAAGGCCCGTTCAAGGCTGACGCCGCACCGGAGATGGGCTGGCAGAGCAAACTGGTGCCCAAGGACATCTATCGCCTGGGCATTGCCGCCACGGATGCGTGGTGCAAAGAGCTCAAGGGGCAAACATTTGCTGCGCAAGACAGCGCTACCCGAGACGACTTGCTCAAGCAGCTGGAGGCCGGAACCCCGCAGTTCGACACGGTCCCGGCCAAGCTTTTCTTCAATCTGCTGTTGCAGAACACCAAGGAAGGCTTCTTCAGCGACCCGATCCACGGGGGCAATAAGGGCCTGGTGGGCTGGACCCTGATCGGTTTTCCCGGCGCCCGCGCCGATTTCATGGATTGGGTGGAGCGCAACGAGCAATACCCCTTCCCGGCAGTTTCGATTCGCGGCGAGAGGGCCTGAGCATGGCAACGGTAATGAAGAAGGTCGACGCAGTGATCGTCGGTTTCGGCTGGACCGGCGCGATCATGGCCAAGGAGCTGACCGAGGCCGGGCTCAATGTGCTGGCGCTGGAGCGCGGGCCGATGCAGGACACCTACCCGGACGGCAACTATCCCCAGGTGATCGACGAACTCACCTACAGCGTGCGCAAGAAACTCTTTCAGGACATCTCCAAGGAGACGGTGACCATCCGCCACAGCGTCAACGACGTGGCCCTGCCCAACCGTCAACTGGGGGCCTTTCTGCCGGGCAATGGCGTGGGCGGTGCCGGCCTGCACTGGTCCGGGGTGCACTTTCGGGTCGACCCCATCGAGCTGCGCATGCGCAGCCACTACGAAGAGCGCTACGGCAAGAACTTCATTCCCAAGGACATGACCATCCAGGACTTCGGCGTCAGCTATGAAGAGCTGGAACCGTTCTTCGACTACGCGGAAAAGGTCTTCGGCACCTCGGGCCAGGCCTGGACCGTGAAGGGCCAACTGGTGGGCGACGGCAAGGGCGGCAACCCTTATGCGCCGGATCGCTCAGACCACTTCCCGCTGGAATCGCAGAAGAACACCTATTCCGCACAGCTGTTTCAGAAAGCGGCCAATGAGGTGGGCTACAAACCCTACAACCTGCCGTCGGCCAATACGTCTGGGCCTTACACCAACCCCTATGGTGCACAGATGGGGCCGTGCAACTTCTGCGGTTTCTGCAGCGGCTACGTCTGCTACATGTACTCCAAGGCTTCGCCCAACGTGAACATCCTGCCGGCCCTCAAGCCGCTGCCGAACTTCGAGCTGCGGCCCAACTCCCACGTGCTCAGGGTCAACCTCGACAGCAGCAAGACCCGCGCCACCGGCGTCACCTACGTCGATGGCCAGGGCCGCGAGATCGAGCAGCCGGCGGACCTGGTGATCCTCGGCGCCTTCCAGTTCCACAACGTGCGCCTGATGCTGCTGTCGGGCATCGGCAAGCCCTACGACCCGATCACCGGCGAAGGCGTGGTGGGCAAGAACTTCGCCTACCAGAACATGGCCACCATCAAGGCCTACTTCGACAAGGACGTGCACACCAACAACTTCATCGGCGCCGGCGGCAACGGCGTGGCGGTGGACGACTTCAACGCCGATAACTTCGACCACGGCCCCCACGGCTTTGTCGGCGGCTCGCCGATGTGGGTCAACCAGGCCGGCAGCCGGCCCATCGCCGGCACCTCGAACCCACCGGGTACCCCGGCCTGGGGCAGTGCCTGGAAGAAAGCCACCGCCGACTACTACACCCACCAGGTGTCGATGGACGCCCACGGCGCGCATCAGTCCTACCGGGGCAACTACCTGGATCTGGACCCGGTGTACCGCGATGCCTACGGCTTGCCCCTGCTGCGGATGACCTTCGACTGGCAGGAAAACGACATCAAGATGAACCGCTTCATGGTGGAGAAAATGGGCAAGATCGCCGAGGCGATGAACCCCAAGGCCATCGCCCTGCTGGGCAAGAAGGTCGGTGAGCACTTCAACACTGCGTCCTACCAGACCACCCACTTGAACGGCGGCGCGATCATGGGCACCGACCCCAAGACCAGCGCGCTGAACCGCTACCTGCAAAGCTGGGACGTGCACAACGTCTTCGTGCCCGGGGCTTCGGCCTTCCCTCAAGGCCTGGGCTACAACCCTACCGGCCTGGTGGCGGCGTTGACCTACTGGTCGGCCCAGGCGATCCGCGAGCAGTACCTGAAAAACCCCGGCCCGCTGGTTCAGGCATAAGGAGCGATGACCATGAAAGCACTCGTTATCGCCACCCTGGCGCTGCTGGGCAGCGCAGCCGTCAATGCTGCCGAAGCGGATCAGCAGGCCCTGGTGAAGCAGGGCGAATACCTGGCCCGCGCCGGTGACTGCGTAGCCTGCCATACCGCCAAGGACGGCAAGCCGTTCGCCGGCGGGCTGCCGATGGAAACCCCTATCGGCGTGATCTATTCCACCAACATCACCCCGGACAAGACCGGCATCGGCGACTACAGCTTCGAGGACTTCGACAAAGCCGTGCGCCATGGCGTGGCCAAGGGCGGCAGTACTCTATACCCGGCCATGCCGTTTCCCTCCTACGCCCGAGTCAGCGACGCCGACATGCAGGCGCTGTATGCCTACTTCATGAAGGGCGTGGCACCGGTGGCCCGGGACAACCAGGACAGTGACATTCCCTGGCCCCTGAGCATGCGTTGGCCGCTGTCCATCTGGCGCTGGATGTTCGCCCCGAGCGTGGAGAGCCCGGTACCTGCGGCTGGCAGCGATCCGGTGATCAGCCGCGGTGCCTACCTGGTGGAAGGCCTGGGCCACTGCGGCGCCTGCCACACGCCACGGGCCCTGACCATGCAGGAGAAGGCCTTGAGCGCCAGCGATGGCAGCGACTTCCTCTCTGGCAGCGCGCCGCTGGAGGGCTGGATCGCCAAGAGCCTGCGCGGCGATCACAAGGATGGCCTGGGCAGCTGGAGCGAAGAGCAACTGGTGCAGTTCCTCAAGACCGGTCGCAGTGATCGCAGCGCGGTGTTCGGCGGCATGAGCGATGTGGTGGTCCACAGCATGCAGTACATGACCGACGCCGACCTGACGGCGATTGCCCGCTATCTCAAGTCCCTGCCGGCCAACGACCCCAAGGACCAGCCGCACCAGTACGACAAGCAAGTGGCCCAGGCCCTGTGGAACGGTGACGACAGCAAGCCGGGCGCGGCGGTGTACATCGACAACTGCGCGGCCTGCCACCGCACCGACGGCCACGGCTACACCCGGGTGTTCCCGGCGCTGGCAGGCAACCCCGTGCTGCAATCGGCGGATACCACCTCGCTGATCCATATCGTGCTCAAGGGCGGCACCTTGCCGGCGACCCAGAGCGCGCCGTCGACCTTCACCATGCCGGCCTTCGCCTGGCGTCTGTCGGACCAGGAGGTGGCCGATGTGGTCAACTTCATCCGCAGCAGCTGGGGCAACCAGGCATCGGCGGTGAAGCCCGGGGATGTGGCGGCGCTGCGCAATGGCGACTTGCAGAGCACCTCCAACGACGACCTGGGGCAGGTCACCAGCCACTAACCCCAAGGCTGGCGCTCGCTGCGGGCGCCGGCCCGGGATGGCCGTTCAGCCCTGAGTGAAGCGCTGGATACCCAGGCGACTTTCCAGCTGATAGCCGGCGATGCAGTCCGCCAGCCCGGCGTTCATCAGGTCTTCCCAGCTTGCGGGCAGCAGGCCCATGCCGTCGTGGCAGGGGCTCCAGCGCACCTCGGCGAACTTCGGGTCCGCTTCATCGAAGGGTTGCTGGCCGCTCAGGGTGGCCTTTTCGATGTCCTGGGTGCACAGCTCGAACTCGCAGGCCACTCCCCACAACTGCCCGTCGGGAGCCCTGACGATGATCAGGTCGGCACCCTGTTCGTAGCTGGGGAGGTAGGCCTCTGCGGCGTAGAAGATCTTTTCCAGCGTGCCGGGTGTCCTGGGCATGCTTGTGCTCCTGTTCTTTGAGCCTGCCTTATACCCTAACGCCACACGCCCGCAGTAGCCGGCTTGTCAGCCAAGGATGCGGTGCACCTTGTGTCGCACCGGGCAGCGCTCGCTGGCAGGGTGGGTTTCGGTCCGACGGTGCTGGTCAGGTAAATCCGGCTCCATTACTGTATGTGCATACAGTTATGGAGTGCTTCCATGTTCAACCCCCTGCCTCCCCGTGGTCGCGGTACCGCCAGCAATCCGCACAACCGTTTTGCGCCCAACCGCTCGGTGGCCGAGGATGATGGCTGGTACCAGGAAGTGCCGTTGACCCAGGGCACCGAGGTGCGCTTTGAAACGGCCAAGTCGATCATCACCCGCAACAGCTCGCCGGACCTGCCCTTCGATCGTTCCATCAACCCCTATCGCGGTTGCGAGCACGGTTGCATCTATTGCTACGCGCGGCCCAGCCACGCCTATTGGGACCTCTCCCCGGGGCTGGATTTCGAAACCAAGCTGATCGCCAAGAGCAACACCGCGGCCTTGCTGGAGCAGCAACTGTCCAAGCCCGGCTATCGCTGCGCTCCGATCAACCTGGGGTCCAATACCGACCCCTACCAGCCCATCGAGCGCGAACAGCAGTTGACCCGGCGCACCCTGGAGGTGCTGCTGCGCTATCGGCACCCGGTGACCATCGTCACCAAGGGCTCGCTGATCCTCCGGGACCTGGACCTGCTGAGCGAGCTGGCGCGCCAGCGCCTGGTGGCGGTAATGATCAGCCTGACCACTTTGGACGATGAGTTGAAGCGCATTCTCGAACCCCGGGCGGCGGCGCCCAAGGCGCGCCTGCGGGCCATCCGGGTCATGCGCGGGGCCGGTATCCCGGTGGGCGTGCTGTGTTCGCCGATGATCCCGATGATCAACGACAGCGAACTGGAAAGCCTGCTCAGCGAGGCCCATGCCGCGGGGGCGCAGAGCGCGGCCTACATGATGCTGCGCCTGCCCCTGGAAGTGGCGCCGCTGTTCGAGGAGTGGCTGGCGGCGCATTACCCGCAAAGGGCGGCCCATGTGCTCAGCCTGATCCGCCAGAGCCGTGGCGGTGAGCTCTACGACAGCCGTTTTGGTGCCCGCATGCGCGGTGAGGGGCCCTTCGCCGACCTGCTGGCCCAGCGCTTTGCCAAGGCACTCAAGCGCTTGGGGCTCAACCGTCGCGAGGGTTTCGATCTCGACTGTTCAGCCTTCTGTCCGCCGGGCGGGCAGATGTCGTTGCTGTGAGCGGCATTGGCCTATCGTTGAGTAGTGGGCGCAGTTTTGCCCAGGTACTTTGGTCGCCCTTTGCCATCGTCCATAGTGGCGTTCTAGAGCCTTCCGTTCAGTTTGAGTTAAGTATTTAGGGCTACCTTGTTCATCGAGTGACCTACGGGTCGCCGCCAGCGGGTCGGTGGTTTCTTAAACGATGGCTGGCGTCGTGCCGGATATTTCTGGAAAATTCACCAAATCCGACAGAGAGGATCAATCATGAGTGACAAGGATAAACAGCCGTTGGCTGCGTCGGCTCCGGCACCCGCAGAAGTCGCCGAGACCGCCGATGCAGCGCTGCAGCACATCGTTGACGGCTTTTTGCATTTTCATCATGAAGTCTTCCCGCAGCAGGAAGAACTGTTCAAGAAACTCGCCACCGCTCAGCGGCCGCGGGCCATGTTCATTGCCTGCGCCGACTCGCGCATCGTTCCCGAACTGATCACCCAAAGCTCCCCGGGCGATCTGTTCGTGACCCGCAACGTGGGCAACGTGGTGCCACCCTACGGGCAGATGAACGGTGGTGTTTCCACGGCGATCGAGTACGCGGTGCTGGCCCTGGGGGTGCATCACATCATTGTCTGCGGGCACTCGGATTGCGGCGCCATGCGCGCGGTACTCAACCCGCAGAGCCTGGAAAAAATGCCCACGGTCAAGGCCTGGCTGCGCCACGCCGAAGTGGCGCGGACCATGGTCCACGAAAACTGCGATTGCGCCGATGAATCCTCCAGCATGCATGTGCTGACCGAAGAGAACGTCATTGCTCAATTGCAGCACCTGCGTACCCATCCTTCCGTGGCCTCGCGCATGGCCAACGGCCAGTTGTTCATCCATGGCTGGGTCTATGACATCGAGACCAGCTCGATCAAGGCCTACGACGCCGACAAGGGGTGTTTCCTGCCTCTGGATGGCAGCCACCCGATCCCGGTAGCGACGCCCAAAGCGCGCTTCTGAATCCGCCTAAATCCCCTTGAGTGGTTGTAGCCAGGGCTGCCGTTTGGCAGCTCGGCTTTGCCACGCCTGAAGAAAAGTCGGGAGAACTGTCATGCGTGCAGCACAGTTGAAAAGTGTCCTGCCACGGGAGCTGCTGGCTTCGGTGGTGGTGTTCCTGGTGGCCCTGCCCCTGTGCATGGGGATCGCCATTGCCTCGGGCCTGCCGCCGGCCAAGGGCCTGATCACCGGGATCATCGGCGGCCTGGTGGTGGGCTGGCTGGCGGGCTCGCCCTTGCAGGTCAGCGGGCCGGCGGCCGGGCTGGCGGTGCTGGTGTTCGAGCTGGTGCGCCAGCATGGGGTGGCCATGCTCGGGCCGATCCTGCTGCTGGCCGGGCTGTTGCAATTGCTGGCCGGGCGCCTGCGCCTGGGTTGCTGGTTCCGGGTCACGGCGCCAGCGGTGGTCTACGGCATGCTGGCGGGCATCGGCGTGCTGATTGTGCTGTCCCAGGTGCATGTGATGCTCGATGCCGCGCCCCAGGCCTCGGGCCTGGATAACCTTGTGGGCTTTCCCCAGGCTCTGGCGCAGGCCTTGCCGAGCCTGGGGTGGCAGGCTGGCTTGCTGGGGTTGGCGACCATCGCAGTGATGTGGGGCTGGGACAAGTGGCGGCCCCGGGCACTGCGGTTCATCCCCGGAGCCCTGCTCGGTGTGGGGCTGGCGACCCTGGCCAGCTTGCTGCTGGCGCTGCCGGTGAAGAAGGTCGAGGTGCCGGCCAACCTGGCCGAGGCCATCGACTGGCTGCGCCCCGCCGACCTGCTCAACCTGGCGGACCCCAACCTGCTGATTGCGGCCTTCGCCGTGGCCTTTATCGCCAGTGCCGAAACCCTGCTGTCCGCCGCCGCAGTGGATCGCATGCACAGCGGCCAGCGCTCGGATTTCGACCGTGAGCTATCGGCCCAGGGCGTGGGCAACATGCTCTGCGGTCTGTTGGGTGCCCTGCCCATGACTGGGGTCATCGTGCGCAGCTCGGCTAATGTCCAGGCCGGGGCCCAGACCCGTTACTCGACGATTTTCCATGGCCTGTGGCTGCTGGGTTTCGTGCTGGTGCTGTCCAGCGTGCTGCAGAGCATTCCAGTGGCGAGCCTGGCGGGGGTGCTGGTCTACACCGGCTTCAAGCTGGTGGACCTCAAGGTCTTTCGCGGCCTGGGGCGCTACGGGCGCATGCCGATGCTGACTTATGCGGTGACGGCCCTGGCGATTGTCTTCAGCGATCTGCTGACCGGGGTGCTGATCGGCTTTGCCCTGACCCTGGCCAAGCTGGCGTTCAAGGCGTCGCGCTTGAAGATCAGCCTGATCGACCTGGCAGAGGAAGGCGAGATGGAGTTGCGTCTGGTGGGCGCTGCGACCTTTCTCAAGGTGCCGGCCCTGACTCGGGTACTGGCGACGATTCCCCCGGCCACCACTGTGCATGTGCCCCTCAGCAACCTCAGTTATATCGACCATGCGTGCCTGGAGTTGCTGGAAGACTGGAATCGGGCCAACAGTGCCAAGGGCTCGCGGCTGGTGATCGAAACGCGGGGCTTGAAGCGGCGCCTGGAGGGCCGATTGACCACTACCAGCGGCGTGGGGGCGGCTGCGGCGAGAGGTTGAATCGCCGGGTGGGCGCGAGGGGCTTGGGCAAGCCAGGCCCTTCGCCACAAGGCTCGCTGCGAGCCTTGCTGGCGAGGAATGGGTCAGGCGGCGGGCTGGTCGAGTTCCAGTTCCACGCCCAGTTGGCGTGACAGGCAAGGCCAGCGTTTCCAGGCGGCCTCGGTGTCCGGGCTGCTGAGTTTCTCGCGGTAGGCTTCCACCGACTCCAGGGCGAAGCTTTCTTCGTCGAGCATGGCGTCGACGGCGTGGTGCACCGCTTCGTCCAGCTGGTTGGCGAAGGTTTCGCCGATCAGTTGGTGGGCGATGAGGTTGGCGACTGTCATGTCCAGGGGGATCAGCGGACGGCCGAAATGCTTGATGTACAGGTCGTTGACCTCTTCCACCAGACGGTGGGCCAGATAGGCTTCATCCAGCAGGCCGTCGAGGCCGACGTGACCGTCCATGATGGCCGGCGGCTGGAGGAAGAATTGCTCGGCGATCTTGAGCACCGGCTTGATCTGTGACTCGATGCCGGCTTCCCGGGCTACAGAGTTGGCGGCGTCCAGAAGGTCTGGAACCTGGTCGATGTAGGCGCTGACAAAACGGGTCATGACGCCCTTGGCGTCGACTTCGGGCAGCTGGATGGCGGGGTGCAGGTGAGGCAATTGGCTCTCCAACTGACGGGTCAGGAGGCCGGTACTGGCTTCGTGCTGCTGGGCCAGTTTGATCTGCTCGCGCAATGCGGCGGTGTTCATGAAAACTCCAGGGAACAAGGGCAATTGAATAGGGAGAACATAAGTTAGCCTGCTTACAAAAGCGCTTAAGACGCATTTGTCATAATTATTTCATGCTTAGTCACCACGGTTATATCGTTTCGCCATCCAAGACACTCGATCCCTTTCCAGCCGTGGCCTGCAAACCTCCTTATTAGTGTTTCAGCTGATTTACGCCCTCGCGTTGCGAGGTGGGAGTCGCTGTCTATACTCGCCCTTGTATGAAGTTAGCTGATGACGCCCGACTGCAAATGCAGCGAAGGCTCGGCCGGTTTAAGTTCGTAGTCTAGGCAGCCGCTCCCTTGCCGCAGGTGTTAAGCCGGCGGGATAACAAGAACGATAAGGGGAACCCGCAATGATGCGACATCCACATGTCTGGATGGGCCTCCTGTTGTGGTCGGTATTCAGCCAGGCGCAAGCCGCCTGGACCGTGAATATGACGCCTGGGGCGACCGAGATAAGCCACGCGGTATTCGACCTGCACATGACCATCTTCTGGATCTGTGTGGTGATCGGCGTCATCGTCTTCGGTGCGATGTTCTGGTCGATGATCGTTCACCGTCGTTCCGTCGGCCAGGTCCCGGCCAAGTTCCACGAAAGCACCACGGTGGAAATCCTCTGGACCATCATTCCCTTCCTGATCCTGGTGGCCATGGCCGTGCCTGCCACGGCAACGCTGATCAAGATGTACGACACCAGCGAGCCGGACGTGGATATCCAGATCACCGGCTATCAGTGGAAGTGGCACTACAAATACCTCGGCCAGGACGTGGAGTTCTTCAGCAACCTGGCCACCCCCGCCGACCAGATCCACAACCAGAGCACCAAGGGCGAGCACTACCTGCTGGAAGTCGACCAGCCGCTGGTGCTGCCGGTGGGCGCCAAGGTGCGCTTTCTGGTGACCGCCGCCGACGTCATCCACTCCTGGTGGGTACCGGCCTTCGCGGTCAAGCGCGATGCCATCCCCGGCTTCGTCAACGAGGCCTGGACCCGGGTCGACAAGCCCGGCATCTACCGTGGCCAGTGCGCCGAGCTGTGTGGCAAGGACCACGGCTTCATGCCGATCGTGGTGGAGGTCAAGAGCCAGGCCGACTACGACACCTGGATGGGCGAGCGCAAGGCCGAGGCGGCCAAGCTCAAGGAGCTGACCAGCAAGGAATGGACCCTCGACGAGCTGGTGGCCCGCGGTGACAAGATCTACCACACCACCTGCGTTGCCTGTCACCAGGCAGAAGGCCAGGGCCTGCCGCCGATGTTCCCGGCCCTCAAGGGCTCGAAGATCGCTACCGGTCCCAAGGAGGCTCACCTGAGCCTGGTGTTCCACGGCAAGCCGGGCACCGCCATGGCGGCCTTCGGCAAGCAGCTGTCGGAAGTCGACATCGCCGCCGTCGTCACCTACGAACGCAACGCCTGGGGCAACAACAAGGGCGACATGGTGACGCCCAAGGAAGTCCTGGCGCTGAAGCAGGCGGAAAGCAAATGAGCCGGCTCATGGGGTATGTGCGCAACCGGTCGCGGCGTCTCGCCGCCGATCATCCAGTCCATTCGCTCGCAGGAGACAGGACATGAGTGCTGTGATCGATGACCACGGCCACGCCGGCCATGATGAACACGCCCATGGCCCAGCCAAGGGCCTGATGCGCTGGGTACTGACCACCAACCACAAGGACATCGGCACCCTGTACCTGTGGTTCAGCTTCTGCATGTTCCTGCTGGGCGGCTCGTTCGCCATGGTGATCCGTGCCGAGCTGTTCCAGCCCGGGCTGCAGATCGTCGAGCCGGCGTTCTTCAACCAGATGACCACCATGCATGGCCTGGTGATGGTCTTCGGCGCGGTGATGCCGGCCTTCGTCGGCCTGGCCAACTGGATGATCCCGCTGATGATCGGCGCGCCGGACATGGCCCTGCCGCGGATGAACAACTTCAGCTTCTGGCTGCTGCCGGCGGCCTTCCTGTTGCTGATCTCGACCCTGTTCATGCCCGGCGGCGGGCCGAACTTCGGCTGGACCTTCTATGCCCCCCTGTCCACCACCTATGCCCCGGAAAGCGTGACTTTCTTCATCTTCGCCATCCACCTGATGGGCGTCAGCTCGATCATGGGCGCGATCAACGTGATCGCCACCATCCTCAACCTGCGAGCCCCGGGCATGACCCTGATGAAGATGCCACTGTTCGTCTGGACCTGGCTGATCACCGCCTTCCTGCTGATTGCGGTGATGCCGGTACTGGCCGGGGTGGTGACCATGATGCTGATGGACATCCATTTCGGCACCAGCTTCTTCAGCGCAGCCGGCGGCGGCGATCCGGTGTTGTTCCAGCACGTGTTCTGGTTCTTCGGCCATCCCGAGGTGTACATCATGATCCTGCCGGCCTTCGGCGCGGTCAGCTCGATCATCCCCACCTTCAGCCGCAAGCCACTGTTCGGCTACACCTCGATGGTCTATGCCACCGGGGCGATTGCCTTCCTGTCGTTCATCGTCTGGGCGCACCACATGTTCGTGGTGGGCATCCCGCTGGTGGGCGAGCTGTTCTTCATGTACGCCACCCTGCTGATCGCCGTGCCCACCGGGGTCAAGGTGTTCAACTGGGTGAGTACCATGTGGCAGGGCTCGCTGACCTTCGAGACGCCGATGCTGTTCGCGGTGGCCTTCGTCATCCTGTTCACCATCGGCGGTTTCTCCGGGCTGATGCTGGCCATTGCCCCGGCGGACTTCCAGTACCAGGACACCTACTTCGTGGTGGCGCACTTCCACTACGTACTGGTGCCGGGGGCGATCTTCGGGATCTTCGCCTCGGCCTACTACTGGCTGCCCAAGTGGACCGGGCACATGTATGACGAGACCCTGGGCAAGCTGCACTTCTGGCTGTCCTTCGTCGGCATGAACATGGCGTTCTTCCCCATGCACTTCGTGGGGCTGGCGGGCATGCCGCGGCGGATCCCGGACTACAACCTGCAGTTCGCCGACTTCAACATGGTGTCCTCCATCGGTGCCTTCACCTTCGGTGCGACGCAGATCTTCTTCCTGTTCATCGTCATCAAGTGCATTCGCGGCGGCAAACCGGCTCCGGCCAAACCCTGGGAAGGCGCCGAAGGCCTGGAGTGGAGCATTCCCTCGCCGGCGCCGTACCACACCTTTGTCACGCCGCCGGAAGTGAAATGAACATCTGTGCTGTAGGAGCGAGCTCGCTCGCGAAGGCGCCAGCGGGTGGTGCCCGGTTCGCCGGCAAGCCGGCTCCTACAGGCTTGGGAGGACATTGAGATGGCCGAGGTAACGCTGAAGAAACTGGTGACCCGCCTGTTGCTGGTGGTAGTGGCGATGTTCGTCTTCGGTTTTGCCCTGGTGCCGATCTACGACGTGATGTGCAAGGCCCTGGGGATCAACGGCAAGACCGGTGGGCAGTACGCGGACCAGGGGCAGCAGGTGGACGTATCGCGCCAGGTGCGGGTGCAGTTCCTGTCCACCAATGCCATCGACATGGTCTGGGATTTCTATCCCAAGTCCGATGACATCGTGGTCCATCCGGGGGCGGTGAACGAGATGATCTTCATCGCCCGCAACCCCAGCGACCACCCGATGAGCGCCCAGGCGATCCCGAGCATCTCTCCCAGCAGCGCGGCCATGTATTTCCACAAGACCGAGTGCTTCTGCTTTACCCAGCAGGTGCTGCAGCCGGGCGAGAAGATCGAGATGCCGGTGCGTTTCATCGTTGACCGTGACATGCCCAAGGATGTGAAGCACCTGACGCTGGCTTACACGCTGTTCGATATCACCGCGCGTCATCCACCGGTGGCGGTTGCCGCCAAGAACGGTGGCTAGACGATCTAGCGTGCCCGATAAGGAGAACAACCCATGGCGACTCATGAGCACTATTACGTTCCCGCCCAGAGCAAGTGGCCGATCATCGCAACGGTGGGCATGTTCGTCACCGTGGTGGGCCTGGGCACCTGGTTCAACGACCTCAAGGCTGCGCGACCGGAATCCCACGGCCCGCTGATCTTTTTCGTCGGCGGCCTGCTGCTGGCCTACATGCTGTTCGGCTGGTTTGGTGCGGTGGTCAAGGAAAGCCGCGCCGGGCTCTACAGCGCCCAGCTCGATCGTTCGTTCCGCTGGGGCATGAGCTGGTTCATCTTTTCCGAAGTGATGTTCTTCATGGCCTTCTTCGGCGCGCTGTTCTATGTGCGGCACATGTCCGGGCCCTGGCTCGGCGGTGAGGGGCACAAGGGCATCGCCCACATGCTGTGGCCGAACTTCGAATTCGTCTGGCCGCTGCTCAACAACCCCGACCCGAAACTCTTTCCGCCGCCCAAGGGCACCATCAGCCCCTGGGGCCTGCCGCTGCTCAATACCATCCTGCTGGTCAGTTCCAGCGTCACCGTGACCATCGCCCACCACGCCTTGAAGAAAGGCCATCGCGGCGCGTTGAAGATCTGGCTGGCGCTGACGGTGCTGCTGGGGTGCGCCTTCCTGGGCTTTCAGGCCGAGGAATACATCCATGCCTACCACGAGCTGGGGCTGACCCTGGGTTCGGGGATCTACGGTGCCACCTTCTTCATGCTCACCGGTTTCCACGGTGCCCACGTGACCATTGGCACCCTGATCCTGTTCGTGATGCTGATGCGCATCCTGCGCGGGCATTTCGACGCCGATCACCAGTTTGGCTTCGAGGCCGCCAGCTGGTACTGGCACTTCGTCGACGTGGTCTGGATCGGCCTGTTCGTTTTCGTCTACGTGCTCTGAGACGCCCTACCAGGGCGCGTGGGAGACCAGCTGGCCGCTGAAGAAACCCCAGGCGATCAAGCCGACGGTGACCACGGCCAGTGCGACCCGAATGCTCAGTGAGGTCACCAGGCGCTTGGATGAACTGTCGTCCTTGACCAGAAAGAACAGGCCGCTGAACAGGCTGACAACCGTGGCAATCAGCATCAGGACGATGGCTGCTTTGAGCATGGTGGGACTCCGGGGGAAACGCGATGTACAGCAGTATAGCGAGTGGATTTCTCAGCCTTGCAGGCCAGCCATGAAGGGCTTCCGGCCGGGCATCGGGCCGACCCTGGTGGTGCTTTTGCTGCTGCCGGTGCTGGTTGCCCTGGGCTTCTGGCAACTGGGCCGGGGCGAACAGAAACGCCAGTTGCTGGCCAGCTACGCCGAGCGCCGTGTGGCGGAGCCGGTGGCCCTGTTCGAGCTGTTGGCCAGTGAAGATCCGGCTTTTCGCCGGGTACGCCTGCACGGTCATTTCGATGCCGACCACAGCCTGTTGCTGGATAACCGCCTGCATGACGGCAAGGTCGGGGTCGAGCTGCTGCAGCCCTTCCTCGATCAGGCCAGCGGTCGCTGGCTGCTGATCAACCGCGGCTGGCTGCCCTGGCCGGACCGGCGCACGCCTCCCGTATTCAGCACCCCGCAGCAGAGCCTGAGCCTGGATGCCTGGGTCTACGTTTCGCCGGGCGCGGCATTCCAGCTGCACGCCGACCCCAGCGGCGCGAGCTGGCCGCGGCTGATTACCGCCGTGGCTCCACAGGCGCTCTGGGCCGAGCTGGGCCGCAGCGGTTTCGACCATGAAGTGCGCCTGGAGCCGGGCCCGGGTGCCTACCTGACCGAATGGCCGGTGGTCGCCATGGGCCCGGAAAAACACCAGGCCTATGCGGTGCAGTGGTTCGCCATGGCCCTGGCGCTGTTCGCTCTCTATCTCTATTTCGGCTGGCACAACACTCGGGAGAAACGCCATGGGAACGGCCATGAATCCACCCAACATCTCTGACGCCCAGGCGCCCAACCGGCGGCGCGGTCGCTGGCAACTGGTGCTGATCCTGCTGATGGTGATCGGCCCGATGATCCTTGCCACCGGCATGTACAAGCTGCAGTTCTGGGTACCGGAAAGCCGCAGCTATCACGGCGAGCTGATCGGCAATGGCCAGACCCGCGCCCAGATCGGCGTGCAGGCCGAGGAGGACCGCTGGCAGGTTCTGGTCACCGCGCCCGGGGAATGCGCGGTGGATTGCCAGCAACTGGTGTACCTGGCGCGGCAGATCCAGATCGCCCTGGGCCGTGATGCCTCGCGGGCCAGCCATGCCCTGGCCAGCGCCCGGCCCCTGAGCGCCGAATACGAAGCCAAGCTGCAGCGTGAATACCCGCAACTGCAACGCTACCCCCTGGACCTGGCGACCTTCACCAAGGGCGCCAACGACAAGGAGGCGCCGCAGCTGTGGATAGTCGACCCCCACAGCAACCTGGTGCTGCGCTACGACGCCCGGGTCAAGGGCAAGGACCTGCTCAACGACCTGCGCCACCTGCTGAAACTGTCGAACATCGGATAAGGGCATCGTCATGGCCAAACCTGGATTTCGCCTCGCGTTGTTTGCCACCTTGCTGGCCTTGATCGTGGTGCTGCTCGGCGCCTACACCCGGCTGACCCATGCCGGTCTCGGCTGCCCGGACTGGCCCGGCTGCTACGGCTTTATCAGCGTGCCGAAAAGCGAAGCCCAGCTGGCCCATGCCGAGCTGCATTTTCCCGATACCCCGGTGGAGGCCCACAAGGGCTGGAACGAGATGATCCACCGTTACTTCGCCGGCACCCTGGGGCTGCTGATCGTGCTGCTGGCGGCCCGGGCCTGGACCCATCGCCGGCATCCGGGGCAGCCCCTGAAGCTGCCGCTGTTCCTCCTGGCAGTGGTGTTCGCCCAGGCGGCCTTCGGCATGTGGACGGTGACCCTCAAGCTCTGGCCGCAAGTGGTCACCGCCCACCTGCTGGGCGGTTTCGCCACCCTGAGCCTGTTGTTCCTGCTGACCTTGCGCCTGTCCGGGGTATTGCCGGCGCTGATCGTGCCGCGGCGCTTGCAGTACTGGGCCACCGCCGGGCTGGTGCTGGTGATCGGGCAGATCGCCCTGGGCGGCTGGGTCAGTTCCAACTACGCGGCGGTGGCCTGTATCGACCTGCCCACCTGCCATGGCCAGTGGTGGCCGAACATGGATTTCGCCAACGGTTTCCACCTGACCCAGCACATCGGCCCTAACTACCTGGGCGGGCAACTGGACAGCGATGCCCGCACCGCCATCCACATGACCCACCGGGTCGGCGCGGTGCTGGTGACCCTGGTGCTGCTGGGCCTGGCCTGGCAACTGCGTCAGACCGGCATGACCCGCCTGGCCGGGCTGGTGCTGGTGGCGCTGGGGGCGCAGGTCAGCCTGGGCCTGAGCAACGTGTTCTTTCATTTGCCCCTGCCGGTGGCCGTGGCCCACAACGCCGGGGGTGCGGCGCTGCTGCTGACCCTGGTGCTGGTCAATTACCACGCCCGTACCAGCCTGGTGCGGGCCCGGGATCGCCTGCCCCTGGGCTGGCGGCTCAGCCCGCGTAAACAGATGGCGGGTCCCATCACCATCAAAGGAGAGATGCCATGGCGACTCTGACCGGCGCCCGCCAGCACCCCCAGGCGATCTGGCGCGATTACCTGGAACTGACCAAACCCAAGGTGGTGGTGCTGATGCTGATCACCTCGCTGGTGGGCATGTTCCTCGCCACCCGCGCCGGAGTGCCGTGGACCGTGCTGGTGTTCGGCAACCTGGGCATTGCCCTGTGCGCGGGCGGGGCGGCGGCGGTCAACCATGTGGTGGACCGGCGCATCGATGCGGTAATGGCCCGGACCCACAAGCGGCCCCTGGCCGAAGGCAGGGTATCGCCACGAGCGGCGCTGGCCTTTGCCCTGCTCCTGGCGCTAGCCGGGCAGGCGCTGCTGCTGACCTTCACCAATCCACTCACGGCCTGGCTGACCCTGGCCTCGCTGCTGGGCTATGCGGTGGTCTACACCGGGTTTCTGAAACGCGCGACGCCGCAGAACATCGTGATCGGTGGGCTGGCCGGCGCGGCTCCGCCGCTGCTGGGCTGGGTCGCCGCCACTGGGCACATGAGCGCAGAACCGCTGCTGCTGGTGTTGATCATCTTCGCCTGGACCCCGCCGCACTTCTGGGCCCTGGCCATACACCGCAAAGAGGAGTACGCCAAGGCCGATATCCCGATGCTGCCGGTCACCCATGGCGAGCACTACACCAAGGTGCACATCCTGCTCTATACCTTTGCCCTGCTGGCGGTGAGCCTGCTGCCCTATGTCATCCACATGAGTGGCGTGCTGTACCTGGTGTGTGCCCTGGCCCTGGGCGGGCGCTTCCTGCAATGGGCCTGGGTGCTGTACCGTGGCACTCGGCCGCACGCGGCGATCAACACCTTCAAGTACTCTATTTATTACTTGTTCCTGCTGTTCATCGCCCTGCTCGTAGACCACTACCTATTGTTGAACCTATGACTCGAACTCAGAAAACCGTCTTTATTCTCGTTGCCCTGGTGGCCCTGGTGCTGGGGCTTACCGTCAACAAAGTACTGTCCGGCAAGGGTCAGGGCGACCCCACTGCACTGATCGACGCGGGCATCATCCTGCTGCCGCAAAGTCGTACCCTGCCTGCGGTGAAGATGGTCGACCAGGACGGCCAGCCAGTGGTGATCGACGAGCTGAAGGGCAAATGGTCGCTGCTGTTCTTCGGCTACACCTTCTGCCCGGACATCTGCCCCACCACCCTGGCCCAGTTGCGGCAGATCAAGAGCGAGCTGCCCAAGGATGCGGTGGACAAGCTGCAGGTGGTCCTGGTCAGCGTCGACCCCAACCGTGATACCCCGCAGCAGCTCAAGCAGTACCTGGGCTACTTCGACAAGGACTTCAAGGGCCTGACCGCCTCCTCGGTGGAAGACCTGCAGAAGCTCGCCAACGCCGTGAGCATTCCCTTCATTCCGGCCGATACCAGCAAGCCCAACTACACCGTGGACCACAGCGGCAACCTGGCGGTGATCGGCCCGGACGGCACCCAGCGCGGTTTCATCCGTGCTCCGCTGAACAACCAGAAGCTGGTGGCCCAACTGCCGGTGATGCTGCAGCGCAAATAACGCTACATGCTCGAACCGCTGAACCGCTGAACCGCTGAACCGCTGAACCGCTGAACCGCTGAACCGCTGAACGCTGTAGCCGCTGCCGCAGGCTGCGATCGGCCTCGAAGAGGACGCGCTCTTGAGGCCCTCGGAAGGCGCTGAGCGCCTTATCCCGGCTACAACGAAACGGGGCGCCCCAAGGCGCCCCGTTTGTATTCCTGCAACCGATCAGAACGCCGGCACGATGGCACCTTTGTACTTCTCGAGAATGAACTGCTTCACTTCAGGGCTGTGCAGGGCCGCGACCAGCTTGTTCATGGCGTCCGAATCCTTGTCGTCAGGACGGGCCACCAGGATGTTCACGTAAGGCGAATCCTTGCCTTCGATCACCAGGGCGTCCTTGGAAGGATCCAGCTTGGCTTCCAGGGCATAGTTGGTGTTGATCAGCGCCAGGTCGACCTGGGTCAGCACGCGCGGGATGGTGGCCGCTTCCAGTTCACGGAACTTCAGGTCCTTGGGGTTCTCGGTGATGTCCTTGATGGTGGCCAGGATGTTGTTGGAATCCTTGAGCTTGATCAGGCCAGCCTTGTCCAGCAGCAACAGCGCGCGGCCGCCGTTGGTGGCGTCGTTGGGGATCACCACGGTGGCGCCGCCCGGCAGTTCGGAGAGCTGCTTGTACTTGCTGGAATAGGCACCCAGGGGCTCGACGTGAACACCGGCAACGTTCACCAGCTTGGTGCCCTTGGCCTTGTTGAACTCATCCAGGTAGGGCTGGTGCTGGAAGAAGTTGGCGTCCAGGCGCTTTTCGGCGACTTGCACGTTCGGCTGCACGTAGTCGGTGAAGACCTTGACCTTCAGGTCCACGCCTTCCTTGGCCAGGGCCGGTTTGACGAATTCCAGGATCTCGGCGTGGGGCACTGGTGTGGCGGCCACGGTCAGGGTTTCGGCGGCGTGCGCGGAGAGCGCGGCAACGGCTGCGAAAGCGACGAGTAGTTTTTTCATCCAACAAGCTCCTTGTAAGTCGCCCGATCCCGGGCGCTTGCCGGCCTGGGCCGGCAATTTTATTTGCGGGAAAAGTGCACCACCAGCTTGTCGCCGACGGTTTGCAGAACCTGGACCAGCACCAGCAGCAACACCACGGTCACCACCATCACATCGGTCTGGAAGCGCTGGTAGCCGAAGCGGATCGCCAGGTCGCCCAGGCCACCGGCCCCCACCACGCCGGCCATGGCGGTGTAGGACACCAGGGTAATGGCAGTCACGGTGATAGCGGCAAAGATGCCCGGGCGGGCTTCCGGGAGCAAGGCATTGGTAATGATCTGCCGGGTGCTGGCACCCATGGACTGGGTGGCCTCGATGATGCCGCGATCCACTTCGCGCAGGGCGGTTTCCACCAGCCGGGCGAAGAATGGCGTGGCGCCGACCACCAGCGGTGGAATGGCCCCGGCAACCCCCAGCGATGTGCCGGTGATCAGTACGGTGAAGGGAATCATCACGATCAGCAGAATGATGAACGGCAGCGAACGCAGGATGTTGACCACCAGCGACAGCAGCGCATACAGCGACTTCTGCTCCAGCAGTTGGCGCGGGCTGCAGAGGAACAGCAGCACGCCCAGTGGCAGGCCCAGCAGTACGGTGAACAGCAGCGAGCCGCCGAGCATCATCAGGGTGTCGCCGGTGGCCAGCCAGATTTCCAGCCAGTCGATGTTGGCGAAGAAGCTATCCATCAGCGCAGCACCTCCATGTGGACATCCGCCGCGGTGAAGCGGGCGAAGGCCGCTTCCATGTCACCGCCGGTGATGGCCAGGGTCAGTTGCCCGTAAGGGGTGTCCTTGATGCGGTCGATGCGTCCGGCGAGGATGCTGTAGTCGACCCCGGTCTCCCGGGCCACGGTGCCCAGCAGCGGCGCGTAGGTGGAATCGCCCTGGAAGGTCAGGCGCACGATGCGCCCCGGTACGTGGGCGAAGTCGTCGCGCTGCTCGTTCTCGTCGATCTGCTCGTCTTCCTGGACGAAGCGCCGGGTGGTCGGGTGCTTGGGGTGCAGGAACACGTCGGCCACCGGGCCCTGTTCGACGATCACGCCGGCGTCCATCACCGCCACCTGGTCACAGACGCGACGGATCACGTCCATCTCGTGGGTGATCAGGACGATGGTCAGGTTCAGCTCGCGGTTGATCTCGGCCAGCAGTTGCAGGACCGAGGCGGTGGTCTGCGGGTCCAGGGCACTGGTGGCCTCGTCGCACAGCAGGATCTTCGGCTTGGTGGCCAGGGCGCGGGCGATGCCGACGCGCTGCTTCTGGCCGCCGGACAGCTGCGCCGGGTATTTCTTCGCGTGGTCGGCCAGGCCGACCCGGTCCAGCAGCTCGGCCACCCGGCGGTCGATGTCGCTGCGCGACAGCTCGCCGGCCAGGGTCAGGGGTAGGGCAACGTTGTCGGCCACGGTCTTGGACGACAGCAGGTTGAAGTGCTGGAAGATCATGCCGACCTGCTGACGGAAGCGGCGCAGGCCACTGGCGTCCAGGGCGGTGACGTCTTCGTCGTCGACGACGATGGTGCCGCCACTGGGGTTTTCCAGGCGGTTGATCAGGCGCAGCAGAGTACTTTTACCCGCACCGGAGTGGCCGATCAGGCCGAACACCTGGCCATTCTCGACCCGAAGGCTGGTCGGGTGCAGGGCGGGAATATCCTTACCGGCGACCCGGTAGGTTTTATGGACGTTTTGAAACTCGATCACGTAGCGAACCTTGTGGGGCGCGATAGAAAAGGATCAGCGGTTAGCCGGGCGCGCATTTTAGCCTGTCCGTATAGAGGTTCTTAGCATTTATTTCGCAATCATCCTGCCATTTGGCAATAACGCGATCAAAGGTCATAAAAAAGGAACGCTCGCAGCTTCTCGTCAGTCACTACTTAAGCCACTCGAAAGCCGCCAGGTGCCGTGCCTGGAGGTCTTTGCCCACGAAGCCCCGGCACGCCGGGGGTTTCGCCAACGAGGAGTTTTGCCTGATGAGCACGAAGAAGCCCGATACCCCAAAAAGCCAGATGGCCGGGACCGACACCCTGGACCGCGGCAACAGCAACAGCAAGCTCAAGAGCCTGGAGACGTTCCGCTCCGACGCCACCGGACAGGCCCTGCGGACCAACCAGGGAGTGAAGATCGCCGACAACCAGAACACCCTCAAAGCCGGTGCTCGTGGGCCTTCGCTGCTGGAAGACTTCATCATGCGGGAGAAGATCACCCACTTCGACCATGAGCGGATTCCCGAGCGCATCGTGCATGCCCGAGGGGTGGGGGCCCATGGTTACTTCCAGAGCTATGACAACCATTCGGCATTGACCAAGGCCGGTTTCCTGCGTGATCCGGGGAAGAAAACACCAGTGTTCGTACGCTTTTCTACGGTCCAGGGGCCAAGGGGCTCTGGCGACACCGTGCGTGACGTGCGCGGCTTTGCGGTGAAGTTCTTCACTGACGAAGGCAACTTCGACCTGGTGGGCAACAACATGCCGGTGTTTTTCATTCAGGACGCGATCAAGTTCCCCGATTTCGTACACGCCGTGAAACCCGAACCCCACAACGAGATACCCACCGGCGGCTCGGCCCATGACACTTTCTGGGACTTTGTCTCGCTGCAGCCGGAATCGGCGCACATGGTGATCTGGGCCATGTCCGACCGGGCCATTCCGAAAAGCCTGCGGGCCATGCAGGGCTTTGGCGTGCATACCTTTCGCCTGATCAACGCCCAGGGCCGGTCGAGCTTCGTCAAGTTCCACTGGCGGCCGACGGTGGGTACCTGTTCGCTGGTCTGGGATGAGGCGCAGAAGCTGGCGGGCAAGGACACCGACTTCCACCGCCGTGACCTGTGGGAGTCGATCGAAGCCGGGGATTACCCGGAGTGGGAGTTCGGCGTGCAGATCATCGCCGAGGAAGACGAGCACAACTTTGATTTCGACATCCTCGACCCGACCAAGCTGATCCCCGAGGAACTGGTGCCGGTCACGCCCCTGGGCAAGATGGTGCTGAACCGCAACCCGGACAACTATTTTGCCGAAACCGAGCAGGTCGCCTTCTGCCCGGGGCACATAGTGCCCGGGATCGACTTCTCCAACGACCCGCTGTTGCAAGGGCGGCTGTTTTCCTACACCGATACCCAGATCAGCCGCCTGGGTGGGCCGAACTTCCACGAGTTGCCGATCAATCGGCCGCTGGCGCCCTTCCACAACAGCCAGCGCGACGCCATGCACCGCATCACCCTGGACAAGGGCCGGGCCTCCTATGAGCCCAACTCCATCGATGGCGGATGGCCCCGGGAAACCCCACCGGCGGCCGAGGATGGCGGCTTCGAGAGTTACAACGAGCGTATCGATGCGCACAAGATCCGCCAGCGCAGCGAATCGTTCAGCGATCATTTCTCCCAGGCGCGGCTGTTCTACAAGAGCATGAGCAAGCACGAGCAGGAGCACATCATCGCCGCCTACAGCTTTGAGCTGGGCAAGGTGGAACGTGAATGGATCCGCGAACGCCAGGTCAACGAGATTCTGGCCAACATCGACCTGCAACTGGCCGCGCGAGTGGCCGAGAACCTCGGGCTGGAGGCGCCGAAGAAAGCCACGGTGGCGGAGCGCAAGACTTCGCTCTCGCGCTCGCCAGCCCTGAGCCAGGCGAACCTGTTGCCGGGCAATATCAAAACCCGGAAGGTGGCGATCCTGGCGGCCAACGGCGTCGATGGTGCAGCGATCGATGCGCTGAAGAAGGCTCTCAAGGCCGAAGGAGCGCACGCCAAGCTACTGGGGCCGACCTCGGCGCCGGTCACCACGGCGGACGGCAAGAGCCTGCCGGTGGATGCGTCCATGGAGGGCTTGCCATCGGTGGCCTTCGATGCGGTGTTCGTGCCCGGAGGCGCGCAGTCGATCAAGGCCTTGAGCGGCAATGGCGTGGCCTTGCATTACGTGCTGGAGGCGTACAAGCACCTCAAGGCGATTGCCCTGCACGGCGATGCCCGGGAGCTGTTGCACAGCCTGCGGCTGGAGGCGGATGAAGGCTTGATCGTGGGGGCCGATGCCAAGGCGCTGAAGGCATTCATTGCCGCCATCGCGCAGCATCGGGTCTGGAGCCGAGAGGAAAAGGCCAAGGCAATCCCGGCCTGAACACACTTTCCCCGACAAGCCTGCTCCGTGTAGGAGCCGGCTTGCCGGCGAAGGCTTTACTGCGCCTTGCGCGGCGTCAGCACCATCTGCGCCGGTACATGGCGCACGATCTGGCGGCTGATCTTCTGCTCGAAGTCGGGATCGAGCTTTTTCACCCGCTTGCCGAGCAGGGTCGACAGCCAGGGGTAATCCTCGGTGCGCGGTACCTGGATGCTCACGTCGCACTGGTAATTCACCACGTCGGCGGCCAGGGCATCGAGTTGATGCCGCAGCTTGCGGATATCAGTGACATTCAAGGCGACGGTGGTGCTCTCGGCGGTCGGATCGATCAGCTTGGCCGCAGGGCGCGCTTCGGCGGCCTTAAGGGCGGCTTCGGCCTTGTCCAGCTCAGCCTTGCGGGCGTGGGCAATGGCACTGTTGACCCCACCGGTCAGCGCCGGAGCCTTGGGCATCAGTGCCCGGGCACGGCTCAGGGCCGTGGCTGCGGCGTTCACATCGCCCTTCTGCAGGACGATCTGGCTGCGCTGCAGATAGGCTTCGGCCAACTGCCGCTGGTACTGCACCAGTTGCGGGTCGTCGGGCGTCTGCGCCTGCAAGGCACTGAGTTGATCTTCCGCGGTGGCCAGTTCGCTGCTGGCGATGTTTTGTTCCAGCTGCGCGATGGCCGTGGCCCGTGCATCAGGGACCTCGGTGGCCGCTGGTGGCGTGCTTTGGCAGGCTCCCAGTAGCAGGGAAAATGCGACAAGGAGCAGATAACGGGAGGCGAACGGCTTCATTCCTGCGACTCTCTAATTGCGCAAAAAGCGAGCAAGTCTACACCCCTCGACGGGGCAGAACAAAACTCAGCAGAAACAGTGCGGCGGCGGTGACCACGATCGACGGCCCGGCCGGTGTGTCCTTGAACCAGGACAGCGCCAGCCCGCCGCACACCGCGAGCATGCCCAGCAGGCTGGCGCCCAGGGCCATCTGCTCCGGCGAGCGGGCGTGACGCTGTGCCGCAGCGGCCGGGATGATCAGCAGCGAAGTGATCAGCAACACCCCGACAATCTTCATGGCCACGGCAATCACCACGGCGATCAGCAGCATCAGCGCCAAGCGCAGCGAGGCCACAGGCAGGCCTTCGACCCTGGCCAGTTCCTCGTGCACGGTGATCGCCAGCAAGGGGCGCCACAGCGCCACCAGCAGCAACAGTACCGCCGCGCTACCGCCGAGAATCCACGCCAGGTCGCCCGGGCTGATTGCCAGCAGATCGCCGAACAGGTAGGCCATCAGGTCGATCCGCACTTCATGCATGAAGCTTAGTACCACCAGGCCCAGAGACAGGGTGCTGGGTGCAAGAATCCCCAGCAGCGTGTCGGAAGCCAGGGGTTGGCGCTGTTGCAGGGTCACCAGCAGCACCGCCAGCAGCAGGCAGCCGACCGTGACCGCTACCGCCGGGCTGACATCCAGCAGAAAGCCCAGGGCCACGCCGAGCAGCGCGGCGTGGGACAGGGTATCGCCGAAATAGGCCATGCGACGCCAGACCACGAAGGACCCCAAGGGGCCGGCAACCACCGCCAGGGCCAGGCCTGCGAGCAGGGCGTAAAGCAGAAAATCAGCCATGCTTGCAGTTTTCTCCGTGGACATGGGGGTGGCCCGAAGCGGGCTGGGTGACGACCGAACCATGCAGGTCGTGGGCATGGTCGTGATGGTGGTGGTAGATCGCCAGGCTCGGTGCGTTCTTGCCGAACAGCTCGACGAAAGCCGGGTCGCCGCTGACCTGCTCGGGGTGGCCGGAGCAGCAGACGTGGCGATTGAGGCAGACCACCTGATCGGTGGTGCTCATCACCAGGTGCAGGTCGTGGGAGACCATCAGCACGCCGCAGCCGTGACGGTCGCGCAGGCGGGTAATCAGGCTGTAGAGCTCGGCCTGGCCGGCCACGTCGACGCCTTGCACCGGTTCATCGAGCACCAGCAGCTCCGGCTCGCGCAGCAGCGCCCGGGCCAGCAGCACGCGCTGCATCTCGCCGCCGGAGATGCTCTGCACCGGGCTGTCGATCACCTGCTCGGCGCCTACTTCCTTGAGCGCTGCCAGCGCCCGGGTGCGGTCCACTCCCGGCACCAGGCGCAGAAAGCGCAGCACCGACAGGGGTAAGGTCGGGTCCACATGAAGCTTCTGCGGCATGTAGCCCACCCGCAGTTTGGGCTTGCGCCAGACACTGCCGGTGTCGGGCGTGAGCAGGCCGAGCACGGCGCGCACCAGCGTGGTCTTGCCGGCGCCGTTGGGGCCGATCAGGGTGACGATCTGCCCGGGTTCGACGCTGAGCTGGATGTTCTCCAGCACGTTCTGCCCGGCAAAGGTCACCCCGACCTGCTCGAGGCGAATCAACGCATTGCTCATCAAGCCCCCTGGCAGCCCGAGCAGAGCCCGACCACTTCGACGGTCTGCCCCTCGACCACGAAGCCGACGTCGCGGGCGCTGCTGATGATGGCGTCGCTGATGGACTTCTGTTCCAGCTCGATGGCGGCGTGGCATTCGCGGCAGATCAGGAACTGGCCCTGGTGCGCGTGCTCGGGGTGGTTGCAGCCGACAAAGGCATTGAGCGAGGCAATGCGGTGCACCAGGCCGTTTTCCAGGAGGAAATCCAGCGCCCGGTATACGGTGGGCGGCGCAGCGCGACGGCCGTCCTGCTCGCTGAGCACGGCCAGGATGTCGTAGGCCCCCAGGGGCTTGTGGCTTTGCCACACCAGCTCCAGCACCCGCCGGCGCAGGGCGGTCAGGCGCAGGCCTTGCCGTGCGCACAGGGCGTCGGCCTCAGACAGTGCGCTGTGTACGCAGTGAGAGTGGTCGTGTGGACGGCTGGCAAGGGGTGTTTTAGGCATGAGCGGCGACGAGGTTTGTGAGAGACGTTATTATGTTACCCGTTCTCGCCTCCTCGAGTGTCCATCGTGCCCAGACTTTTTCGCCTTTTTGTCGCTTTTACCTTCAGCCTGTCCGTGATCGGCTCGGCCCAGGCCGAAGTGCGGGTGCTGACCAGCATCAAGCCGCTGCAATTGATCGCCGCCGCCGTGGAGGATGGGGTGGCGGTTCCCGAGGTGCTGCTGCCGCCAGGAGCTTCCCCGCACAACTACGCGCTGCGCCCTTCGGACGTGCGCAAGGTGCAGAGTGTGGACCTGCTGTACTGGATCGGCCCGGACATGGAAGGCTTCCTGCCGCGGGTGCTGAAGGGTCGTAGCCTGCCTTCGGTGGCGGTACAGGACCTGCCGGGTATGAAGCTCCGGCACTTCGCCGAAGATAGCTACTCCCACGCTGAAGATGCCGACGAACATGACCATGATCATCGCCCCGGCACCCTGGATGCGCACCTCTGGCTGTCGCCGGTCAATGCCCGGGTGATCGCCACCCGCATGGCCGCGGACTTGAGCGCCGCCGACCCGGCCAATGCCGCCCGCTACCAGAGCAACCTGAAGGCGTTCAGCGAGCGTCTGGATGCCCTGGATGCTCGCTTGAAAGCCCGCCTGGCGGGGATCGCCGGCAAGCCTTACTTCGTGTTCCACGAAGCTTTCGACTACTTCGAGGACGCCTACGGCCTCAAGCACGCCGGGGTGTTCAGCGTGGCAGCGGAAGTCCAGCCGGGGGCCCAGCACGTCGCCGCCATGCGCGCGCGCTTGCAGCAGGTGGGCAAGACCTGTGTGTTCAGCGAGCCGCCCCTGCGCCCGCGCCTGGCGGAAACCCTGGTGGCCGGCCTGCCGGTGAAACTGGCGGAGCTGGATGCGTTGGGCGGTTACACGCTGGCGACCGCTCAAGGCTATGAGCAGGTGCTGGAGAAGTTGGGGAATGATCTGGCGGGCTGCCTGGAGCAGCTTTAAGCGGGGATTGTTGCGCGATGGCTTTCGCGGGCAAGCCCGCTCCTACAGGTTGAGCGCATCTCTGCAGGAGCGGGCTTGCCCGCGAAGCGTTTTACAGGGCGAACGGCAGCGCGATGCTGACCTGTTGCCGCTGCGCCAGGCGCTGCTGGAACTCCAGCGGATCGTGAATCAGCACGTCCTGCCCGGCGAAGCTCTCGGCGGCGATCAGCCGCGATAGCCAGAAGCGCACGCAGGCCACCCGCAGCAGGGTCGGCCAGAGTTCGGCCTCAGCCGCAGTGAACGGGCGCAGCGCCGCGTAGGCGCCCAGCAGGGCTCGGGCCCGTTGGCCGTCGAGTACGCCTTCATCGTCGGAGCACCAGTCATTCAGGGCGATCGCCACGTCGTAGAGCATGGGGCCCGAACAGGCGTTGTAGAAGTCGATCAGGCCGGTCAGGTGGGTGCCTTCGAACATGGCGTTGTCGCGAAACAGATCGGCGTGGATGTTGGCCCGGGGCAGGGCGAGGATCTTCACCTTCTGAGCGGCGATTTCATCCAGGGCCCGTTGCAGCAGGTCCTGGGCCGTGGGGGCCAGGTGCGACAGCAGTTGCCTGCCCTCTTCCTGCATCCAGTCCAGGCCGCGATCGGTCTTGCGCTGGATCATGTGGTCCTTGGTGGCCACGTGCAGGTGGCCGAGCAGCTCACCGACCTGGGCGCAGTGCTGGGCGTTGGCCTGCTTGATGTGCTTGCCCGCCAGCCGCGGTTGCAGCAGCGCCGGCTTGCCCGCCAGTTCGCGCAGGGCGACGCCGTCGGTGGTGCGCAGGGCATAGGGCACTGGCAGGTTGGCCTGGTGCAGCACGTCCAGCAGTTCAATGAAGAACGGCATTTCCTGGACCGGGCCACGTTCCACCAGGGTCAGGACGAACTCGCCCTGTTCCAGGCTGATGAAGAAGTTGGTGTTTTCGCTACCAGCGGCGATCCCCTGGAAATCAAGCAGGCGGCCGAGCCCATACGGGGCGAGAAAGGTTTCCAGCTCGGGCCGAGCCAGGGGGGTGAACACAGACATGGTTAAAAACTGCCAGTACGGGCGCTGCTATCCAGCCAGCGCCATAGAGTTGAAGTCGGAGTGGTTTACCACTCAAAGATTTTCCACGAAGGGATCAGCATATCCGGCTGATCCGAACGGATGAAGTTGCCGTCCGAGCCATCGGCACGCACCAGGAAGTAGGGTTTGCCGCCCTTTGGCGTGATCTTGATGGCATACAGGAAGCCATTTTGCCGGTATTCCTGGATGGTCTTGTCGCCTTCCGTGCGAATGGTTACTTCCGGGTCCGCTGATGGCGCATCTTCTGCGGCGATCGCGGCCAATGGAGCGATTGCAATCAAGCCGGTCAGCAGCAAGCGATTTAGTGTGCGCATGATAACCTTGTCCCTTTGTCGTCAACGGTCCCGCTATTCTAGCGCCGGACCCGCCGAAAAGGTTGATCCCGCTCATGAGCCAAGCCCCCCTCGTCCTGGTGGACGGTTCTTCATATCTGTACCGCGCGTTCCACGCGCTGCCACCGCTGACCACCTCCAAAGGCCTGCCCACCGGCGCGGTCAAGGGCGTGTTGAACATGCTCAAGAGCCTGCGCAAGCAGTACCCGGACAGCCCGTTCGCCGTGGTCTTCGATGCCAAGGGCGGGACCTTCCGCGATGACATGTACGCCGAATACAAGGCCAACCGTCCGAGCATGCCCGACGACATGCGGGTGCAGATCGAGCCGTTGCACGCCAGCGTGATCGCCCTGGGTTTCCCCTTGTTGTGCGTGGAAGGGGTCGAGGCCGATGACGTGATTGGCACCCTGGCCCGCAGCAGCGCCGCGGCGGACCGCCCGGTGGTGATTTCCACCGGCGACAAGGACATGGCACAGCTGGTGGACGGGCACATTACCCTGGTCAACACCATGTCCGGTAGCAGCATGGACGTGGAAGGCGTGAAGGAGAAATTCGGCGTCGCTCCCGAGCAGATCATCGATTACCTGGCGCTGATGGGCGACTCTTCCGACAACATTCCCGGGGTGCCGGGCATTGGTCCGAAGACCGCTTCCGGCCTGCTGGTCGGGGTCAATGGCGGGTTGAAGGAGCTGTACGAGCAGCTCGATATCGTACCGACCCTGCCGATCCGCGGGGCCAAGACCTTGCCGGCCAAGCTCGAAGAACACAAGGAAATGGCCTTCCTCTCCTATCAGTTGGCGACCATCAAGGTCGACGTGCCGCTGGATGTCGGGCTCGACGACCTGCACCTGGGCGAGCCGGACCGCGAGAAGTTGGTGGAACTCTACAGCCTGCTGGAGTTCAAGAGCTGGCTCGACGAGTTGCAGCGCGATGCCAAGCGTGTCGAGCTCAGCGGCGCTGAGGCGACACCCGCCGCCGTGCCACCGCCGCAGGCTGTGGAGCAAGCTCCCCTGGAGCTGCAGTACGAAACCATCCTCGACCAGGAGCGTTTCGATGCCTGGCTGGAGAAGCTCAAGGGCGCCAAGCTGATTGCCTTCGATACCGAAACCACCGGGATCGATGCGCAGCAGGCGCAACTGGTGGGCCTGTCCTTCTCGATCAAGGCCGGCGAAGCGGCCTATGTTCCCCTGACCCACTCCTACATGGGCGCGCCGGCACAGCTGGATCGCGACAGCGTACTGCTGGCCCTCAAGCCCTTGCTGGAAGATCCCAAGCTGCTCAAGGTCGGCCAGCACGCCAAGTTCGACATGAACATCCTGGCCAACTGCGCCATCGGCGGCGACCAGGCCAATGGCATCACCATGCGCGGCGTGGCTTTCGACACCATGCTCGAATCCTACGTGCTCAACTCCACCGCCACCCGCCATGACATGGACAGCCTGGCGCAGAAGTACCTGGACCACAGCACGGTGAGTTTCCAGGACATCGCCGGCAAGGGGGCCAAGCAGTTGACCTTCGACCAGATTCCCCTTGAGCAGGCCGGCCCCTACGCCGCGGAAGATGCCGATGTGACCCTGCGCCTGCACCAGGTCCTGTTCGACAAGCTGTCCGCGATACCGAGCCTGGCCAGCGTGCTCACCGATATCGAAATGCCTTTGGTGCCGGTCCTGGCGCGCATCGAGCGCCAGGGAGCACTGGTGGACGACAAGCTCCTGGGAGTACAGAGCATCGAACTGGGGGACAAGATGGTCGCCCTGGAGCGCGAAGCCTTCGAGATCGCCGGCGAGGAGTTCAACCTGGGCTCGCCCAAGCAGCTGGGCAGCATCCTCTACGACAAGCTCGGCCTGCCGGTGCTGAAAAAGACCGCCAAGGGCCAGCCATCCACGGCTGAAGAGGTGCTGGCCAAGCTGGCGGAAGACGACTATCCGCTGCCGCGGGTGCTGATGCAGTACCGTTCCATGAGCAAGCTGAAAAGCACCTATACCGACCGCCTGCCGGAGCAGATCAACCCGCGCACCGGGCGCATCCATACCTCCTATCATCAGGCGGTAGCGTCCACCGGTCGGCTGTCCTCCAGCGATCCGAACCTGCAGAACATTCCGGTACGTACCGCTGAAGGCCGGCGCATTCGCCAGGCCTTCATCGCGCCGCCAGGCTACAAGCTGCTGGCAGCGGACTATTCGCAGATCGAATTGCGGATCATGGCGCACCTGTCCCGCGATGAAGGTTTGCTCAATGCCTTCCGCAATAACCTGGACGTGCACACCGCCACGGCGGCCGAAGTGTTCAAGGTCGAGCTCAAGGACGTCACTTCCGATCAGCGCCGCAGCGCCAAGGCCATCAACTTCGGTCTGATCTACGGTATGGGCGCGCAGAAGCTGGGCAAGGACATCGGTGTCGATACCAAGCAGGCCAAGGCCTATATCGACACCTACTTCGCGCGCTACCCGGGGGTTCGCGAGTACATGGACCGCACCCGTGCCCAGGCCGCGGACCAGGGGTATGTCGAGACCATCTTCGGTCGTCGCCTGTACCTGCCGGAGATCAACTCCAACAAGCCACAGGAACGCGCCGGCGCCGAACGCACCGCGATCAACGCGCCGATGCAGGGCACCGCGGCAGACATCATCAAGAAAGCCATGGTGGCTGTGGACAACTGGTTGGAGTCCTCGGGGCTGGATGCCCGGGTGATTCTCCAGGTGCACGACGAACTGGTGCTGGAAGTGCGCGAGGACCTGGTGGACCAGGTTCGTGAGGACATTCGCGGGCACATGAGCGGTGCCGCGACCCTGGATGTGCCTTTATTGGTAGAAGTCGGGGTGGGAAATAACTGGGATGAGGCCCACTAAAGGCACTTTTCAGGGTTTTTTGCCGCGGCATAGTGTCGCGGCAAAAACTAGCGAAGGGCTATTAGCACCGAAAATTTCATCGATTATTGCCAATAGTTTTTGCAACCGGCCGGAACTAAATAGGTGAACGCCCACTCAGAGTTACTGAATGGCTGGTGAAGCCCTTCGATGCTCCTATGTTGTGTTAAGTGTTGGCAGATATCTGGACCCCGCCCTAGCGGTCTAGAACTTGAACCCCGAACTTCCCCCTCCCCATACGAAGTCCGGGGTTTTTTTTGCCTGAAAACCGCCCGGGAAATGATCATGCTGCGTTAAAAGCCCGGCGCGAAATGCTCATTTACAGCCAGTAAACTCCGCTTTCGCACCGCGCTTTTGCCTTGCCTGATCATCCCCCAGGCAATTTTCCCTACGTCTCTCAGGCCTCGGCTTCGGCGCCTTTGTCGGCCAGTTCCATCCAGCCCGCCAGCACGGTATAGGCCTCTTCCAGGCCCATGCGCTTGGGGGCCGAGAACAGTTGGATGGTGACGGCTTCGCCCCAGCCCTTGCGGATCTGCGACTGCACCTTGAGCAGGGTGTTCTTGGCCGCGCCGTAGGTCAGTTTGTCGGCCTTGGTCAGCAGGATGTGCATCGGCATGCCGCTGGCGACCGCCCAGTCCAGCATCAGCAGGTCGAAGTCGGTCATCGGATGGCGGATATCCATCATCAGGATCAGGCCCTTAAGGCTCTCGCGGCTGCCCAGGTAGGCTTCCAGGTGACGCTGCCAGTGCTGCTTGAGCGGGATGGGCACTTTGGCGTAACCGTAGCCCGGCAGGTCGACCAGACGGCGATCGTCGTCTAGCTTGAAGAAGTTCAACAACTGCGTGCGCCCCGGGGTTTTCGAGGTGCGTGCCAGGCTGGCGTGGGTCAGGGTGTTCAGGGCGCTGGATTTGCCGGCGTTGGAACGCCCGGCAAAGGCCACTTCAAAGCCTTCATCGTCAGGGCATTGGTCGACTTTGGCGGCGCTGAGCATGAACGTAGCCTGTTGGCACAGACCGAGGATGGGGTTCTTGAGTTGCATGGGATTTCCGATTGGGGCGATGCCGAGAGTGGACGCGGCGAGCGGTGTCGTTTCCGTTTCAGTAGCGCCAGTATATAATGCCGCAGATTTTGTGTGCGCTTTGTCCCAGCGTAGGATGAAGTTCACGAGAGCGATAAACCTTGAATGCGCATTAGAACGCAGCACGCTCTCAACCCTGAAAAGGTCGTTTTATGACGAAATGGCTGCTAGCTGCCGGTGTCTTGATGCCGTTTTACGGCGCTCAGGCTACACAGGATCCGGAAGCTGTGTACAACCGTGTTTGTGGGGCTTGTCATTCCGGCCAACTACCCACGGCGCCCCGCAAGGGCGACCAGGAAGCTTGGGCGCCGAGGTTGGCGCAAGGTATGGAGACGCTGGTGCAACACGTGACCCAGGGTTTCAAGGCGATGCCGCCGCGTGGTTTGTGCATGGACTGCAGTGCCGAGGATTACCGAGTCATCATCCATTGGATGAGCGAGTGATCCCGGTCCATAACTCTTAACCCTTAGCCGTAGTTGGATTAGCTGATGAACAAATTACTCGTGAGTCTGCTGTTGACCTTGGGCATCACAGGTGTTGCCCATGCCGCAGGCGACGCTGCTGCCGGTCAGGCGAAAGCCGCAGTCTGTGGTGCTTGCCACGGCCCTGATGGGAACAGCATGGCGCCAAACTTTCCCAAGCTGGCGGGTCAGGGGGAAAAGTACCTGAACAAGCAGTTGCACGATATCAAGTCCGGCAAGCGCCAGGTGCTGGAGATGACAGGCCTGTTGACCAACCTGAGCGATCAGGACATGGCTGACATCGCCGCCTACTTCGCCAGCCAGAAAGGCAGCGTCGGCGCAGCAGATCCTAAAGTCGTGGCCCGTGGTGAGGAACTGTTCCGTGGCGGCAAACTGGACCAGGGCATGCCTGCCTGCACCGGTTGCCACTCGCCAAACGGTGCGGGTAACGCAGCAGCCGGCTTCCCGCATCTGGGTGGCCAGCACGCACAGTACGTGGCCAAGCAGCTGACCGACTTCCGCGAAGGCAACCGTACCAACGACGGCGATACCCTGGTGATGCGCAGCATCGCTGGCAAGCTGAGCAACAAAGACATCGAAGCGGTGTCCAGCTATATTCAGGGCCTGCACTGAGGCTGGCTCGATCAGCGTTGCCCGAGGTGCTCAGCCACGGCAACGTTAATGATCGATTAATCTGACGGTGCAAGCATAAAGGGTGGCTCAGGCCGCCCTTTTTTATGGCGTCTGCCGCTACACTAGCGAACTCAAGCCCGCCAAGACCTGGCCGAATTCAGGTCGAGCGAGGCGCCAAAATTGTCCAGGAGTAAAGCATGCGTAATCTGATTCTCAGCGCCGCACTCGTCACCGCCAGCCTGTTTGGCGTGACCGCTCAAGCGGCCGAACCGCTTGAAGCCGGTAAACAATATGTCGAGTTGAGCAGCGCCGTTCCGGTTGCCGTGCCAGGCAAGATCGAAGTGGTCGAGCTGTTCTGGTATGGCTGCCCGCACTGCTACGCTTTCGAACCGACCATCAATCCGTGGGCTGAAAAACTCCCGGCCGACGTCAACTTTGTCCGTATCCCGGCCATGTTCGGCGGTATCTGGAACGTCCATGGCCAACTGTTCATCACCCTTGAAGCCATGGGTGTCGAGCACAAGGTGCACAAGGCCGTATTCGAAGCCATCCATGGCGGCAAGAAACTCGCCACTCCTGAAGATATGGCCGAGTTCCTGGCTGGCGAAGGCGTCGACAAGGACAAGTTCCTGAGCACCTACAATTCCTTCGCCGTCAAAGGCAAGGTCGAAGACGCCAAGAAAAAGGCCCAGGCCTACCAGATCACCGGCGTACCGACCATGGTGGTCAACGGCAAGTATCGTTTCGACCTGGGCACCGCCGGTGGTCCTGAAGGTGCGCTGAGCGTGGCCGACCAGTTGATCGCCAAAGAGCGAGCAGCCAAGTAAGCGCCCGCCGCCATGCCGCGCTGGAGCTCGGAACGCATCGTTGGCCTGCATGATCCGCAGGTCAACGAGCACCATTTGGCGTCGTCCGGCCTGCCGGCAGACAGTCGCCTGCGCTTGCTCAGTTTCAATATCCAGGTCGGTATCAGCACCGAACGTTATCGCCATTACCTGACTCGTGGTTGGCAGCACCTGCTGCCCCATCATGGGCGTGCCGACAATCTGCAGAAAATCGGCAACCTGCTTGGCGATTTCGACCTGGTGGCCCTGCAGGAGGCCGACGGCGGCAGCCTGCGCTCCGGCTACGTCAATCAGGTGGAACACCTGGCCCAACTGGGCGCCTTCCCCTACTGGTACCAACAGCTCAATCGCAACCTGGGACGCCTGGCTCAGCACAGCAATGGCGTGCTCAGCCGCCTGCGCCCCTGGGCCATCGAAGACCACCCGCTGCCTGGACCCAAGGGGCGCGGCGCGATCCTCGTGCGTTTTGGCGAGGGCCCCGAGGCACTGGTGGTGGTGATGATGCATCTGGCGCTTGGCGCCCGCACCCGAACCCGGCAACTGGCGTATATCCGCGAGTTGATCGGGGGCTACAAGCATCAGGTGCTGATGGGGGACATGAACACCCACGCCAGCGACCTGCTGGAGCATTCCCCTCTAAGGGACCTCAGCCTCTTGGCGCCGCAACTGCAGGCGACCTTCCCCAGCTGGCGTCCGCAACGTTGCCTGGACCATATTCTGCTCAGCCCCAGCCTGACCCTGGAGCGCGTGGAGGTCCTGGCCCAACCCATATCCGATCACCTGCCGGTCGCGGTAGAGATTCGTCTGCCGGGTTCGCTCACGGCTGATGCATTGCCCGCGTTGAGTCCTGCCCCTCGCGGAACCGATGAATGAGCGACGACGCCAATCGCTGGAAAGAGAAATACCTTAAAAGTATCGAACAGCAGGAAAAGCTCGAACGCCGATGGGCGGCCCGTCTCGACTTGCTGCGTCGTGGCCTGGTGCGCAGCACCCTGGCGGCGGAGGGTACCGACCGCGCGGTCGACCAGTGCATGAAGGAAATGCGCGAGGTGGTACGCACCGACGACATGGACGCGGGGCTGGCAGCCCTGCTGCCGCGCCTGGAAAAAGCCGTGCTGGACTCCGAGCAGCGGCGCGAAACCCGGGTCGAGCAGATGAGCAGCGCGCTGACCGCGCTGGTCAGCCAGTTGCAGTCCCTGCCCCTGCCCCGGGAGGTCAGCCGTCCGCTGAAAGCCTTTGCCAAGCAATTGGACGGCCGGGTCGGCCAGGCTCGGGAAATTCCCTTGTTGCTCGGCGAGCTGAGCAACTTGCAGGGCAAGGCCCTGAGCCAGCTGGAAACTCCGGCTGAACCCGGTCGCCCCAGCCTGTTGCAGCGCCTGTTCGGCAGCCGCGAGGCGAGCGAGACGCCGGCCCCGTCGGAGGAAGCCGTTGCGACGCATCCGCAACTGCCGGCAGCCGCGGCGGAGGCTCATCCACAAGCCGATGACGCCCCGGCACCGGAGGATGGCGCGCGCGAGCACTATCAGACGCCGACCCAGGCCTTGCCTGAGGCGGTTTCGGCGCCTGCCGCGCCCGCCCCGGCACAGCCCGAAGTGCAGCTCGAACCTGAGCCGGTTGCCCAGCCGGTTGCCAGCGACGAGCCGGAGGTTGCTGCCGCGCCCGCCCCGGCCCCGGTGGTGGCGTTCGTGCCTCCGGTGCTGGTGCAGGAGACGCCCGCCGAGCCTGCTCCCGCTATCGAGGTCGAGCCTCAAGGAGCCATATCGCCCGTCGCGGAGCCACAAGCGCCTGTCGATCCCGTGGAGGCCGCCGTTCCCGATTCGCCGCCAGCGCCTGTCACCGACGCCCCGCTCGCTCCCGTCGCGCTCAATCCCGACGAGTTGCTGCCCCTGCCGACGGTTTCCCCGGCGGTGCTGCTGGACAGCCTGCCCCTGCCGACAGTCATGGCCGAGGCCCTGGCCGCCATTGATCCGGAGCAGTCGGAGCACGATGTGCTCTACGCTCTGCCGGATTCGCCTGAGCCCTCCTACAGCTCGGTGGCCAAGCACATCGAGCACACCTTGCTGGGGCTGCTTGATGACCTGAGCCTGCCGGAGCGCCACCGGCCACAGGCCGAGGCCATGCGTGATCGTCTCCAGCATGGGTTGAACTGGTACGAATTGCTGCCGATCCTCGACGATCTGGCGGTGTTGATGCTGGCCATCACCGACTCCGGCCAGCATGAGTTCGAGACCTATCTCAAGCAGCTCAACGAGCGCCTGGAGGCCTTCCAGAGCAACCTGCAGGCGGCCAGCGACGGCCATGCCGACAGCAGTTCGGCGGCACGGGCCATGGACAGCCAGATCCGTGAACAGGTCGACGGCCTGCAAAGCAGCGTGCAGGAAGCCGCCGACCTGGATGACCTCAAGCAAGTGCTGGAAAGCCACCTTGAAGGCCTGCTGGGCACCATGGACCACCACCAGAAGCAGCGCGACGAGCGTGAACGGGAAGTGGCCGCCCGCCTGCAAAGCCTGGCGGAGCGGGTTTCGAGCATGGAGCAGGAAGCCCAGGGCTACCGCGAGCACCTGGAAGAGCAACGGCAGAAGGCGCTGATCGATCCGCTCACCGGCCTGCCCAACCGTGCTGCCTGGAGCGAACGCCTGGAACATGAAGTCGGCCAATGGCAACAACATGGCAATAGCCTGCTGCTGGCCATGCTCGATCTCGATCATTTCAAGCGGATCAACGACAACTACGGTCACCTGGCCGGTGACAAGGTGTTGAAGATCATCGCCAACGTATTGCGCAAACGCCTGCGGGGCAGCGATTTCATCGCACGTTTCGGTGGCGAGGAGTTTGTTTTGCTGCTGCCCAACACCCCCTGGCCGGTGGGCGTGCGCATTGTGGAAGCCCTGCGCGCAGCAATCGAGGCGTGCCCGTTCCATTTCAAGGGCGAGCCGGTGACCATCACCGTGTCCGTCGGGCTGAGTGCGTTCAAGGCTGGTGATCGCAGCGATCTGGTGATCAAAAGAGCCGATCAGGCGTTGTACCGGGCCAAGGATGCCGGCCGCAACCGGGTGGAGGCTGGTTGAGGAGCCAGGGCTTTGCTGAATGAAAGCGCTGTTTTGCCCATGATCGCCAGGGCAGTACGTTACACTGTTGCATTATCGTCTTCAGCGTACTGCCTTTTGCCATGAAACTTCTTGCCCTTGCCTTCTCCCTGCTGGTCCTCGCCGGCTGCGCCAGCGGCCCGCGCATCGACACCAGCCACCCGTCGGTCAATTACGATCAGCGCGCCCAGTTCATCATCGTCCACTACACCTCGGCGTCGCTGGAGCGTTCCCTGGCCCTGTTGACCCACGGCCAGGTCAGCAGCCACTACCTGATCGGCGATGACAAGTCCGCCACCATCTACAAGCTGGTGGACGAGCAATACCGTGCCTGGCATGCCGGTGACAGCCAGTGGCAGGGCCGGACCTGGCTCAATTCCAGCTCCATCGGCATCGAGATCGTCAACCCGGGGTTCCGCGATGGCCCCAACGGGCGGCTCTGGTACCCCTATAGCGAAGCGCAGATCCAGAACCTGATCGTGCTGCTCAAGGACATCAGCAAGCGCAACAACATCTCGCCGCGCCACATCATTGGCCACAGCGATATCGCCCCCATGCGCAAGCTGGATCCGGGCCCGCTGTTTCCCTGGAAGCGCCTGGCCGAGGCCGGTCTGGGCCTGTGGCCCAATGCCCAGGCGGTGGCACGCCAGCAGGCGTTCTTTGCCGTGAGCCCGCCGAGCATCGCTTGGTACCAGCAGCAACTGGCCCAGCTGGGTTACGCCACGCCGCAGACCGGCGAGCTGGACAAGGCGACCCGTAACGTCCTGGCCGCGTTCCAGATGCACTACCGGCCAGGGCGTTTCGATGGCACGCCGGATGCGGAAAGCGCGGCCATCCTGATGGTGCTCAACCAGACAAAATAATGACGCCGCCGGACGGTTGGGGCCGATCGTCCAATCAGTTGCTATAACTCATTGGTAATCCTTCGGATCTCCCATGATGCCGGCCGCTCGCGAACCCTTGCGTACCTGGTTCCATCGCCCCTGGACGCTGGCGATGCTGGCGGCTGTGCTGAGTGCGGTGATTCTGCTGCTGGGCAGCGCCGGGCTGGCCATGCATCAGGTCCAGCAACGGGAAAGCGAGCAGATGAATGCCCAGGGGCGGCGTTTTCTGGAGCGGCTGGAGCAGTTGTTCGGGCAACTGCGCGAAGGTCTCGACGTGCTGGAGGCGCAGCCGCTGCGCGAGTGCAACGCCGATCTCATTGCAGCTCTGCAACAGGTCAGCTACAGCTATCGCTTCATTTATGAAGCGGCCTACAGGGACGCCACCCACACCTGTTCCAACTGGCCGCGGCAGAACCTTCTGCCGGCGGCCAGGCCGCCGGATATCCGCGGGCCGACCTACAGCTACTGGCTCAACACCTCGACCCAGCCCAACGAGAACCTTGCTGCCCTGATGCTGGGTCGCGGCAACTTTCGTGTGGCCACTTCCCGCGGGCACCTGACCGATGTGGTCGATCTGCCTGCCGGTGGCAGCCTGATGGTGGTGGTGGATCATGGTGCCCGGGCGATACCGGTGCTCGGCCCGGCCCGCGCCTGGCCTCCCGCGCAGCCCTGGCGAGCGAGCCGTGACGGGCCCTTGCAGGTCACGCCGGACCTGCTGATCTATCGCATGCCCACTCGCAACCCCGAGTACCAACTGGTGCTGATCACCCCCCGCGCCAGCCTGCAGGGCGAAGTGCTCGACGGTTGGTGGTGGTTGCTGCCCGCCAGCCTGGTGCTGGCACTGTTCATCGGTGGGCTGGTGTATCAGCTGGTCCGCCAGCGCCAGTCCTTGGGGGCGGAGCTGCAAGGAGCCCTGCGCCGCGGCGAGTTGCAGGTGCTGTACCAGCCGATCTTCGACCTCAGTAGCCGGCTCTGCGTGGGGGCCGAGGCCCTGCTGCGCTGGCGCCGCCCGGATGGCACCCTGACCAGCCCCGATCTGTTCATCCCGCTGGCGGAGAATACCGGGCAGATTCGCCAGATCACCGACTTCGTCCTGCAGCGCCTGCTGGAGCAACTGGGGCATGTGCTACGGGCCAATCCCCAGCTGTACATCTCAGTCAACCTGGCGGCCTGCGACGTGATGGTTCCGCGGATCGGCCTGGTCATGGCGCGGCTGCTGGCCACGCACCGGGTGGCGGCCCGGCAGATCGCCTTCGAAGTTACCGAGCGCGGGCTGATCGATGTGGTGGTGGCGCGCAACAACCTGCAGGCCCTGCGCGATGTCGGGCATCAGGTGCTGATCGATGACTTCGGCACCGGCTATTGCAGCCTGGCCTACCTGCAGAGCCTGCCGGTGGATTGCCTGAAGATCGACAAGGCGTTCATCGATGCCCTGGGGCACGACGCCGCCAGCAGCGGCGTGGCGCCGCACATCATTCGCATGGCCCACGCCTTGAAACTCAAGGTGATTGCCGAGGGCATCGAGTTCGAGGACCAGGCGCTGCTGCTCAGCAGCGAGGGCGTGAGCTTCGGCCAGGGCTGGCTGTTCGCCCATGCCCTGAGTGCCTTGCAGTTCACTGAGCTGATCACCCGTGGCCGACGGCTGGTGGCCAGGCGCCTGGATGATGAAGCATGAAGCCCTAGAGTGGCAGGGCCAGGTAGAACTGGGTGCCCTGCCCGGGCCTTGAGTACACGCCCATGCGCCCGCCATGCAGCTGGACGATCTCCTTGCACAACGCCAGCCCGAGGCCGGCACCGCCCTTCTTGCGCCCTACCTGGACGAAAGGCTCGAAGATCCGCGCCTGCTGCCCATAGGCGATACCTTCGCCATTGTCTTCGACGCTGACGATCACCCGCTCGCCATGGCGCCGCGCCTGCAGGCGGATCTGGCCGTCGCTGGCGGTATGGCGCAAGGCGTTGTCGATCAGGTTGTCCAGCACTCGTTCCAGTTGTGCGCGATCGGCATGCAGGCGCGGCAGCGGCGCCTGGATCTCCAGTAGCAGGTCGACGCCTTGCCGCTGCGCCTGCTCGCTGAAGCGGTCGCGGGCCTGTTCCAGCAGTTCTTCCAGGAGGCAGGGAGCGAGGGTGAGCTTCTGCAGGCCGTTCTGATAGCGCGAGAAGTTCAGCAGGTCGTTGATCAGTTGCATCAGACGCTGCATTTCCTCGTTGACCGTAGTCAGCAGGTCGGCTTCCCGGGATTCCTCGGGAAAGCGCAGGCGTTCCTGGAGCAGCCCGAAGGCCATGTGCATGCCGGTGACCGGGGTACGCAGTTCGTGGGAAGCGCGCAACACGAACTCACTGCGAACCCGCTCGAATGCCCGCTGCTCGGTGACATCGTGGAGCACCATCACCGCGCCAAGAATATGCCCTTGGGTGTGGCTGACCGGAGTGAGGCTGTAGGTCAGCAGGCGCGACTCGCCGTCGACCTCGATGTCCAGGTCATCCGGGGCCCGTTCCAGGTTGCCGCCGCGTAAAACCAACTGTAACTGCTCATCCAGTTCCGGGCGTTGCAGGGCGCTGCCCAGGCCTTGGCCGAGGCGCTCCTGGTCCCAGCCCAGCTGGCGCTGGGCCACCGGGTTGAGGTGTTCCAGGCGGCCCTGGCGGTCAATCATCAGCAGGCCGTCGTCAATGCTGTCGAGCACCGCCTGCAAGCGCTGCTGGCCGGCCAGCAATTCATCTATGTTGGTGGCCTGATGCTGTCGCAAGGCCTCGGCCATGATGCCGAAGCGACGGGTCAGCAGGTTCATTTCCGCCGCCGCCGAGATGGGCAGGGTAACGTCGAAGTTGCCTTGGCCGATCTTGTCCGCGGCCTTGGCCAGGGCTTCGATCGGCCCGCCGAAGCGCCGGGCGATGGCATGGGCGGTGACGAAACCGATGATCAGCACTGCCAGGGCCACCAGGCCCAACAGGCCGGCCACCAGCAACGCGCGGTTGCGGGCCTGGTGCTCGACCTGGCTGATGTTGTCCAGGGCGCGCTTGTGTTCGCTGATCAGCCCACCGCGCAAGGCGTTGAAGCGCTCGGTCAGCTCGTTGTTGCCATTGAGTCCGGCCTCGGTGCTATTGCGCTCGAAGGCTTGGTAGAAGCTCAGATAGTCGCTGCGGGCCTGCTGGAAACCGCTTTGTACCTGGCCTTGCTGATCATGGGCGATGCCTTGGTCGAGCAAGTCCAGGTAATGCTCGCGGGAGGCTGCCAGGGCTTCACGATCGGGCTTGTTGCTGAGCATGATGATCAGCTGGTCGCCCAGGGTCTGGCGCAGCTTGAGGCCCAGGTCCAGGGTGATGAAGTTGTTGCGGATCAGCGATTCCTGGGTGCTGGCCATCTGCATCACGCTGACCAGCCCGAGCACCAGGCCCAGCAGGGCCACGGTGATCAGGGCGGAGATGCTCAGAAACAGCCGGGTACGCAGTTTCATCGCTAACTTCATAGGGTGTTGCTCACAGGTTGTACTGTTTGCGTTTGCGGTACAGCGTCGACGCGTCGATACCCAGGGTCTTGGCGGCTTGATCCAGGGTGTCGCTGGTGGCCAGGACCGCACCGATGTGGGCCTTTTCCAGCTCGTCCAGGCTCAAGGCGGCGCCGATCCGCGGGGCATTGTTGGTGGGTTGTTCGGCCATGCCCAAGTGGCTGATTTCCACCCGTTCCTGCGGGCAGATGATGCTCGCGCGCTCCACCACGTTACGCAGTTCGCGGATGTTGCCCGGCCAGCGGTAGTTGAGCAGCGCTTCCCGGGCTTCGTCGCTGAACCCCCGGGCCGGGCGCGAATACTCTTTGACGAAGCGGGCGAGGAAGCGGTCGGCCAGGGTCAGGATATCTTCGCTGCGCTCGCGAAGGGGCGGCAGGTGCAGGGTGATGACGTTCAGCCGGTACAGCAAGTCTTCGCGGAAACGTCCGTCGCGCACCATGTCCTCAAGGTTCAGGTTGGTGGCGGCGAGGATGCGCACATCGGCGCGGCGGGTTACCGGGTCGCCGACGCGCTCGTATTCCTTGTCCTGGATAAAACGCAGCAGCTTGGGTTGCAGGGTCAAGGGGAAGTCGCCGATCTCGTCGAGGAACAGGGTGCCGCCATCGGCCTGGTTGACCCGGCCCAGGGTGCTCTCGCTGGCCCCGGTAAAGGCGCCGCGGCTGTGGCCGAAGAGTTCGCTCTCCATCAGTTCGGCCGTCAACGAGGGGCAGTTGATGGTCACGCAGGATTTTTTGGCGCGTTTGCTCCAGCCGTGAATGGCCCGGGCCAGCTCACCCTTGCCGGTGCCGGACTCGCCGAGGATCAGGATGTTGGCGTCGGTGCTGGCCACCTGACGCGCGGTTTCCAGCACCACCTTCATCGCCGGGCTGTGGGAGTCCAGCCCGTCCTTGGGTTTGCGCACCTCACCTTCGAGGGCTTCCAGGCGCGCCGAGAGCTGGCGCACTTCCAGTTGCTTGGCGGTGGCCAGGCGCAACTGGTCGGGGCTGCAGGGCTTGACCAGATAGTCCGCAGCGCCGGCCTGGATCGCATCTACTGCGGTGTCCACGGCGGAGTGAGCGGTGACGATCACCACCCGCATCCAGGGTGCCTGGGTACGCATTTGTGCCAGTACGTCGAGGCCGTTGTCTTCGCCCAGGCGCAGGTCGAGGAAGCACAGGTCGAATACCTGGCGTTGCAGCAGAGCATCGGCCTGCGCCGCGCTGTTGGCGGTGGCCACGGTGTAGCCCTCGTCTTCCAGGCAGTAGCGGAAGGTGCGAAGGATTGCGGATTCGTCATCCACCAGAAGGATGCGGCCTTGATTCTCCGGCGCTGACTCCATTTCCCGAGGCTCCTTAATGAATGATCTTTATTTAGTCCCGGAAAAATCGGGCAAGTTGCAAGGTTGATTCTGATCCATTCCAGCGCCGGTAGGTTAGATATCTCCGGCTGAAACGGCTAACAGGCTGAAATTACGCATGTTTTACCCAGAGTAGCCGCTGGGTGGGTCTGTATCAGGCTATTGGCCATTCACCAAAGTTCCCCCTGTGATCAAAAAACGCTCACTGTTTTCCCGGGGCATCGTGCATTTCGCACGGCCGGCATGGGGGTATCGTGCAGTATGCGTGTGGAAGGCCTTCGCTGTATTGTTATAAGTTATTGATTTTATTGGATTTAATATCATCTAAAAAGCTGGCATGCAGCCTGCAATATCCCTCTCATCGAGAAGCGCCGGCCGTGGCTTCCATAACAACATCACCACCAGTGTGGGAGGAGTTTCAGGATGAATCGCCAACGTCTTGCCCAATTGCGTATCGCGCCACTGCATCTCCAGCAAGGTCTTTTCGCCGTTCTGGCGTTGCTGGTCACCCTGATCGCGGGGCAACAGTTCCAGCGCTGGCAGGACAGCCAGGCACCCGAGCCGCGCGTGCCGGTTCATCACTTCACCCAGACCCATTTCAGTTCGGTGAGCAGCCAGCTCAACGAGCAGGCCCCCATGCAACTGATGGCCGTCGACCAGGCACAGCCGGTCGTGGACGCGCCACGTCAGGAACGCTGGGTGTTCTAGCACCAAGGCCTGGCCCGCAATCGGCGGCGCCGGGCTGGCTCCATAGGCAGCACCACTAATAGAAGAGTAAGGAGAATCATCATGCTGAGCTGGGCAATCACATTCCTGATCATTGCCATTGTCGCTGCGGTCCTGGGCTTCGGTGGTATCGCGGGCACCGCCACGGGTATCGCCAAGATTCTCTTTGTGGTGTTCCTGGTGATGTTCATCGCTTCGTTCTTCTTTGGCCGTCGAGGCCGGGGCTGACCATGAGGCTCTCGTTGAAGACATTGACTGCCACGCTGCTGCTGGGCGCCAGCGCCCTGGCGTCGGCAGCCAATGATGGCCAGGCACGCGCCAATCAGTTGCTGGGGTCGGACCCGCAGTTTCGTGAAACCTGGCAGGGGGTCGTGCACAAGGAGGAGCGCTTGCCCGAGTGGGTGATGAACCTCTCGGGTGATGCGCCGCAACAGATGAATGCCATGACCGAAGACGGCGACCAATACCTGGTGGGCCCTCTGTGTGAAACCGCCCAGAGTTGCCAGAACCAGCGCTTGATCGTGGCCTTCAGTTTCGACAAGAAGCATGCCTACGCGATGCTGGTGGACGTGCCAGCGGGGTTGCCCGCAGACAAGTCACCGACCCGCCACGCCAATTATCGGTTCCTCGGCAAGCCCGATGACGGCATGCAGGCGCTGCTCCAGGAGCAGTTGCGCAAGGACCCGAACTGGTACTGAAGTACAAATTGCCGATATTGCATAACAGATAGACGAAAGGGCCGCCCTGGCGCTTTCGGCTGTTGCACCACCCGAGGAGGGCGAGTGCATGACCAAGGGGCCGGGATGTTCTGATCCACTGGCGATCGGAGTGACCTAGGGGTACAGGGAGTGCCTCCGCAAGGGCCGGGTCAGGAAAGAGCGGCGGCGCAAGCTCCCAGGTCGGCCACCGACCTGATGGGCTTGCGGCGTGCTTGAATGGCAAAGTCCTGTGCTAGAGCCGCCCGTCTGACAATTACCGTGCTCGCGCGGGAAAAAATCTTCCTTTGACTCCGATCAAACGTTTCCTGGTGTTTCTCTGCGACCGTATATCGAGAAACTTTGTGCACATTGCGCAGCGTTTCCAGGCGCCCGAATCAGAGCAATCCTAAACTTTTTTAGCCTTTTTCCTGACCCCTCCGACAAGCCTGCACGCCGCCTGAAATGGCCGTTTCACGGCATTTTTGCCTGCCGAAATGTCGTATTCGAACCGGTTGGGACGCTCGTTTTGTTTGGAAAAACTCATGCCGATTCGGCATAGGGTAGGCGTTTACGGCATTAGACGCGCCTCCCTAGCATCGGAATAGTTGCGCCTTTTTTCGCCCGCAGAGAGCCGTAAATGCTCGTTCGGGATGACCTTATACGGGGGCCGATGCACAAACTTTTCCGCCATTGAGCGTTCCAGTTCGCGCATCAGCCCGAGTCCAACTGAAGTAAGGGTAATGATATGAAGAAGGCAAAATTAAGCCTCGCCTGGCAGATCCTCATTGGTCTGGTCCTGGGGATTGCGATTGGCGCGCTGCTCAATCATTTCAGTGCTGAAAAGGCCTGGTGGATCAGCAACGTCCTGCAGCCTGCGGGCGATATCTTTATCCGCTTGATCAAGATGATCGTGATCCCGATCGTCATTTCCTCGCTGATCGTCGGCATCGCCGGTGTCGGTGACGCGAAGAAGCTGGGGCGCATCGGCCTCAAGACCATCATCTACTTCGAAATCGTGACCACCATCGCCATCGTCGTCGGTCTGCTGCTGGCCAACCTGTTCCATCCGGGCGCAGGCATCGACATGAGCACCCTGGGCACCGTGGACATCTCCAAGTACCAGGCCACCGCGGCCGAGGTGCAGCATGAACACGCGTTCATCGAGACCATCCTCAACCTGATTCCATCGAACATCTTCGCGGCCATGGCCCGCGGCGAGATGCTGCCGATCATCTTCTTCTCGGTGCTGTTCGGCCTGGGCCTGTCGAGCCTGCAGTCCGACTTGCGCGAACCGCTGGTGAAGATGTTCCAGGGCGTTTCGGAAAGCATGTTCAAAGTCACCCACATGATCATGAACTACGCCCCTATCGGCGTATTTGCGCTGATCGCGGTGACTGTCGCCAACTTCGGTTTCGCCTCCCTGCTGCCGCTGGCCAAGCTGGTGATCCTGGTGTACGTGGCCATCGCTTTCTTCGCCTTCGTGATCCTCGGCCTGATTGCCCGCCTGTTCGGCTTCTCGGTGATCAAGCTGATGCGCATCTTCAAGGATGAGCTGGTCCTGGCCTACTCCACCGCCAGTTCGGAAACCGTGCTGCCGCGGGTCATCGAGAAGATGGAAGCCTACGGCGCACCGAAAGCCATCTGCAGCTTCGTGGTGCCGACCGGCTACTCGTTCAACCTCGACGGTTCGACCCTGTACCAGAGCATCGCGGCGATCTTCATCGCCCAGCTGTACGGCATCGACCTGTCCATCAGCCAGCAACTGCTGCTGGTGCTGACCCTGATGGTCACCTCCAAAGGCATCGCCGGGGTTCCGGGCGTGTCCTTCGTGGTCCTGCTGGCCACCCTGGGCAGCGTCGGCATTCCTCTGGAAGGCCTGGCCTTCATCGCCGGTGTCGACCGTGTGATGGACATGGCGCGTACCGCCTTGAACGTGATTGGCAACGCCCTGGCGGTGCTGGTCATCTCCCGCTGGGAAGGCATGTACGACGACGCCAAGGGCCAGCGCTACTGGAACTCCCTGCCGCACTGGCGCAGCAAGGAAAAACTGCCAGCAGGCGAAGCGTCCAAAGGCTAAGCGCCTAGCGTGTAGGCGCTGGCTCGCCAGCGAAGAGGCCCCAAGCCCTTCACCTGCCTGAAGACTGTCTTCGACGGCGATCCAGCCCCTACAGATGACAGACCCCGGTTGATCCGGGGTTTGTCGTTTCTGCCCGCCCCGCTATCATTCGCCGCATCTTTCGAGGGGTATGACCGATGCTCAATGGCCTGTGGCTTGGCTTCTTTATCGTGGCAACCGTGTCGGCCCTGGCGCAGTGGCTGGTGGGTGGCAACGCCGGGATCTTCGCCGCCATGGTGGAAAGCATCTTCGCCATGGCCAAGCTGTCGGTGGAGGTCATGGTCCTGCTGTTCGGCACCCTGACCCTGTGGCTGGGTTTTCTGCGCATCGCCGAGAAGGCAGGAATCGTCGAGTGGCTGGCCAAGGTCCTGGGGCCGCTGTTCAAGCGCCTGATGCCGGAAGTGCCGCCGGGGCACCCGGCTTTGGGCCTGATCACCCTGAACTTCGCCGCCAACGGCCTGGGTCTGGACAACGCCGCCACGCCCATCGGCCTCAAGGCCATGCGGGCCCTGCAGGAACTCAATCCCAGCGCCACCACTGCCAGCAACGCGCAGATCCTGTTCCTGGTGCTCAACGCCTCGTCCCTGACCCTGCTGCCGGTGACCATCTTCATGTACCGCGCCCAGCAAGGCGCGGCGGACCCGACCCTGGTGTTCCTGCCGATTCTCCTGGCCACCAGCGCCTCGACCCTGGTGGGCCTGCTGTCGGTCGCAGTGATGCAGCGCCTGCGCCTGTGGGACCCGGTGGTACTGGCCTACCTGGTTCCCGGGGCCTTGGCCTTGGGCGCCTTCATGGCCTTGCTGGCCACCCTGTCGGCCACGGCCCTGGCGTCCCTGTCATCAATCCTCGGCAACCTCACGCTGTTCGGGCTGATCATGCTATTCCTGGTGGTCGGCGCGCTGCGCAAGGTCAAGGTCTACGAGGCCTTTGTAGAGGGCGCCAAAGAGGGCTTCGACGTCGCCAAGAGCCTATTGCCATACCTGGTAGCGATGCTCTGCGCCATCGGTGTGCTGAGGGCGTCCGGGGCCCTGGATTTCGGCCTCGACGGCATTCGTCATCTGGTGGAGTGGGCCGGTTGGGACACACGTTTCGTCGACGCCCTGCCCACCGCCCTGGTCAAGCCGTTCTCGGGCAGTGCGGCGCGGGCCATGCTCATCGAGACCATGCAGACCCAGGGTGTGGACAGCTTCCCGGCCCTGGTGGCGGCCACCATCCAGGGCAGTACCGAAACCACCTTCTATGTGCTGGCGGTGTACTTCGGCGCGGTAGGCATCCAGCGGGTGCGGCACGCCGTGGGCTGTGCCTTGCTGGCGGAATTCGCCGGCGTGGTGGCGGCGATTTCGGTTTGCTACTGGTTCTTTGGATGAGTTGAGCGAGCCTTCGCCGGCAAGCCGGTTCCTACACCCTCCATAGGAGCCGGCTTGCCGCCGAAAGGGCTCTCAATGTTTCAGCGCCCGATTGCCCTGCCCCACTGCCCAATCCACCACTTGCCGGGTCAGCGCGTCGCCGGCCTGGCCAAACCCTGTGACCACCGCCGGCACCCCGGTTTCAGCCAGCGCTTGGCGCACTTCGAAGCGCCGGCTGGCGAGGATCTTCTGGTCATAGCCACGAATCAGCCGCGCATCCAGGCGGATCACCACCTGGGCGGCGTTGCCCTGGTATTCGGTCTGGAAGGCCTGCAGGTCGCCGCCCAGGGCCAGGTCGGTCTGTAGGTTGCTGTCATCGGTGCTCAACAGCTGGACCCGGCCATCGCGCTGGAAGCCGTCCAGCAGGCGGTTGCGCAGCAGGATCGGTGCTGGGTCGCTCCAGCGCGAGGCCTTGTAGCTGCTGATCAGGTTGCCTTGGGGAATCACCGCGATCCTTGCGCTGTTCAGCGCATCCCCGGCCTGGGGCTTGAGCAACTGCAAGGACCACGGCAGGGCCGGGTTCGGCGCCGTGGCGCCGGCCTGGCTTACCGGCAGCCGATAGATGTCCAGCGGCTCGCCCTTGGGCAGTATCGAGCAGGCTCCGGTCAGGGCCAGGGCGGTACTCAGGCCCAGGGGGGCAAACAGGCGATAGGCACGCTTCATGGCGTGAACTCCTTGTTCTTCTCGTTACCCAGCAAGTAACCGCCGGGGTTGGCTTCCAGGCGCCGGGTGATGGCCCGCAGCGAGCTCAGGGTCTCGCGCAGCTCACGGACCGCTGGCGCCAGGCCGTTAAGGCCCTGCATGCCGTTGTTCAGCGAGTCCTGGTTGTCGCTCAGCAGTTTGTTCAGGGTGGCGCTGCTTTGCTCCAGGGAGCGCATGGCGTGCTCGGCGCTGCCGAACATCTGCTTGCCCTGGTCGTTGAGCAGGCCGTTGGCATTGCGCATCAGCGCGGTGGTCTGTTCCAGCATGGCGCCGGTCTGCTTGCTGATGGAACCCAGTTGCTGCATCAGCTGGCGCAGGTCGTCGCGCTGCTCGGCGATGCTGGCAGAGGTCTTCTGCAGGTTGTCCAGGGTGCTGCTGACCCGGGCCACGTTGTCCGGGGAGAACATGCGGTTGGCGTTGTGCAGCAGCAGGTTGACCCCGGTCATCAGGTCGTTGCTGTTGTTCAGCAGGCGGGCGATGGGCGACGGCGAGGCGATGATGGTGGGCAGTTCGCCGTCCTTGCCCTTGAGGGTCGGGCTTTGCGGCGTGCCGCCGCTGAGCTGGATGATCGAGGTGCCGGTGATGCCGGTCAGGGCCAGCTTGGCCTGGGTGTCTTCCTTGATCGGCGTTTCGCTGCCCAGGCGGATCTGTGCCAGCACCCGGCGCGGGTCCTTGGGGTCCAGGCGCAGGTTGACCACATCACCGACCTTGATCCCGCTGTATTGCACCGAGCTGCCCTTGGACAGGCCACTGACCGCCTCGTTGAAGACGATCTGGTAGTCCTGGAAGGCGCTGTCGACGCTGGACTTGGCCAGCCACAGGCCGAACAGCAAGGCGCCGGCCACCACGATCACGGTGAACAGGCCGATCAGTACATGATGGGCTCGGGTTTCCATGTCATCCCTCGTTGGTCTGTGTAGCGGCCTGGTAGGCCGCGCGGCCGCGAGGGCCATGGAAGTATTGGTGAATCCATTCGTCGTCGGTCTCGGCGACGATATCGATGGCATCCGCCACCAGTACCTTTTTCTGCGCCAGCACCGCCACACGGTCGGTGATGGTGTAGAGGGTGTCCAGGTCGTGGGTGACCAGGAACACACTGAGCCCCAGGGCATCGCGCAGGGTCAGGATCAACTGGTCAAAGGCGGCGGCGCCCACCGGGTCGAGGCCGGCGGTGGGTTCGTCGAGAAACAGGATGTCCGGGTCCAGGGCCAGCGCCCGGGCCAGGGCGGCGCGCTTGATCATGCCGCCGGAGAGCGAGGCCGGGTACTTGTCGGCCGCCGACAGCGGCAGCCCGGCCAGGGCCAGCTTGACCGCCGCCAGGTGTTCGGCATCGGCACGGGACAGACCGGCATGCTCGATCAATGGCAGGGCGACGTTCTCGGTCACGGTCAGCGAGGTGAACAGCGCGCCCTTCTGGAACAGTACGCCGAAGCGTCGTTCGATCAGTGAGCGTTGCTGTTCCGGCAGGCTTGGCAGGTCCTGGCCGAATACCCGCACCGAGCCTTCGCTGGGCTGGCGCAGGCCGACGATGCTGCGCAGCAGTACCGACTTGCCGCTGCCCGAGCCGCCGACCACGCCGAGGATCTCGCCCTGGTACACATCCAGGTCGAGGTTCTCGTGCACGCTCTGCTTGCCGAAGCGGTTGCACAGGCCACGGACCTCGATCACCGCCTTCGCCGGCGCGCGTGGCGGCCGGCTCACCAGCCCATCTCCATGAAGAACAGCGCGGCCACGGCATCGATGACGATCACTACGAAGATCGACTGGACCACGCTGGAGGTGGTGTGGGCGCCCACCGACTCGGCGCTGCCGCTGACCTTGAAGCCTTCCAGGCAGCCGATGGCGGCGATCAGGAAGGCGAAGATCGGCGCTTTCACCAGGCCCAGCAGGAAGTGCTTCACGCCGATATCCGAATGCAGCAGCGAGAGGAACATTGCCGGGGAGATATCCAGGGACAGGGCGCAGACCACCGCGCCACCGACTATCCCCGAAAGCATCGCCAGGAACGTCAACATTGGCAGCGACACCAGCAGGGCCAGGACCCGAGGCAGCACCAGCAGTTCTACCGGGTCCAGGCCCAGGGTGCGGATGGCGTCGATCTCTTCATTGGCCTTCATCGAGCCGATCTGCGCGGTGAAGGCACTGGCCGTGCGCCCGGCCATGAGAATCGCGGTGAGCAGTACACCGAATTCCCGCAGGAAGGAAAATGCCACCAGGTCCACGGTGAAGATGCTGGCGCCGAAGTTGGCCAGCACCGTGGCGCCGAGAAAGGCCACCACCGCACCCACCAGGAAGGTCAGCAGGGCGACGATGGGCGCCGCGTCTAGGCCAGTCTGTTCGATGTGTGCCACCACCGGGGTGATGCGCCAGCGCTTGGGGCGCAGCAGGCCGCGGGCCAGGGTTTCCAGGATCAGGCCGATGAAGCCCAGGACCTTCAGGGTGTCCTGCCAGACGGTGTAGACCGCGCTGCCAATGCGCGAAAGCAATTGCACGCTGACCGAGATCTCCGGTTCCTTGACCGGTACGCAGAAGTCGTTCAACGAGGTGTAGACCGTGTGCAGCAGCGCGCGGTCGGCGGCGGACAAGGTGCAGTCGGGGTGTTCGGCGGACTGCCCCAGGCGTTCGGCCCCCAGCAGTTCCACCAGCAGCGACGCGCCGGCGGTGTCCAGGGCGCCCAGGCCGTTGAGGTCGATATGGGTGCTGCTGTCGTAGCGGCCGTCCAGGGATTGGCTGAGGCGCTTGAGGTCGCTGTAGTGCGCCAGCGTCCAGTCGCCGCCGATGCGCAATTGCGCCGGGGAGTGGGCAAGGTCCAGTTGAGCGGTACCGGGCGTCACGCTGCTAGTCATAAGCTCCGAGCTTGTGTGGCCATTTCGCAGTGCTACGTAATAGCACGATCCCGGTTACTTTGCCTCGCCGGTCTTGGCCGCGTCTTGATCTGGAGCGGTGATCTCGAAACGCAGCACGCCGATCACCTGGCCGTCCTCGGTGATCACCCGCACCTGCCAGTCGCCCGCCGGGTTGGCGGGGAAATTCTGCTTGTGGGACCAGGCACGGTAGCCCTCCTTGCGCCCGCCATGGATGTCCAGGGCGACGCGATCCACCTCGCTGCCGTTGAATTGCCAGACGTGGTAAATGCGTTCGTCCAGGCCCCGGGGGGCATTGATCGCGGTGTAGGCGTACAGGCCGGTGCTGCGTACCTGGGCGGTGCTGATCTGCTCAAGGCTGTCGCCCGGGGTGCGATCCTGGAGCTGGGTGCTGATGGCATCCTCGGTCAGCCACAGGGTGGCCGGCGGCACCCAGGTGCGCAGCAGCCAGCCGGTGCTGCCGATGGCCAGGGTAATGGCCAGCACGGTCAGGGCGCTGCGCAGGCTGCGGATCGGCAGGATCGAGGCCAGGCTCGGAAAGGACAGGAGCATGGCGATGCCCAGGGCCAGCTTGAAGCTCTGGGCGGTGGTCAGGTGCAGGATCAGCGGCAGGGCCGTGAGCAAGGCGGCGAACAGGGTCAGGGTGTGCAGCGCCAGGAACAGCCAGCGGCGTGGCGCCAGCCATTTGTAGTACAGCGGGTCAGTGATGGAAATCAGCGCCGCGGCGCCGAGCAGGCCGGTGAACACCAGTTGGCCACTGTTCCAGCTGGTGGTGATGAAAAAGAACGGCAGGACGAAGAACAGGCTTTCCTGGTGGATCATCTGCGTCGCATAGCGCAGCAGCGGCTGCGGGATCTCGCGCTTGAAGACCTTGGTGAACAGCTGGGTCAGGCTGTTCTCCAGCATCAGCCAGACCCAGCTCACCAGCAGGATCACGGCGATCCACGAGGCCAGGCTCTGTTGCCGGTCCACCAGGATGAAACTGCCGACCCCGGAGATGAAACCGCCGAGCGCAATGATCCCCGGATAGCGCTTCATCAGTTCGAGAATGCGCTGGATAAGGAGGGTCAGGTTCGGCATCGGGGGGATCACAGTCAGGGCAGGAAAAACCGCGACAGGATAACGTCGGCGGCGGTCCGTGGCGAGGGAGCTTGCTCAGGTGCGCACGCGCTGGCGAGGTAATCCGGCCAAGGTGATCGTATTGCCCTGCCCCTGGGGCTGCTGCGCGGCCCGGCGGGAGCAAGCTCCCTGGCCATGGGTCAGCGGGCCCGGCGGCGCAGCAGGTAGACGCCGAAGCTGCCGAGCAGGACCAGGGCCAGCAGGCCGCCGATCAGCCAGAGCAGTTGTTCGTCACTGAGCAGCGGTTGTTCGATGCGCAGGTAGCCCGGCTGCTGCAGCAGCTGGCGCAGGGCCAGGTTGGCCTGTTCCAGGCTCACTGCTTTCAGGCGCTTGGCAGGGTCGCTGAAGCGGCCGTTGTCGAAGTCCCCGAGGGCGCTCCAGTAATAGTCCGCCAGGGCGCTGTTGCCCTGCACGGCCCAGGCCTGGCGATCGATGGCAGCCTGTTTCAGGCGGGCGAAGGTGGCCGGGTCGAGGCCGTCCTTGAGCAGCCGTGCCTTGAGCTGCTCTACCACTTGCCGGGCTTGGGGCAGGTCGTCGCGCTCAAGGTCGGCGTTGAGGCTGAGAAAACCCACGCCACCGAAGACTTCCCGATCACTCCAGGGGCCGTAGGACAATTCGTGCTCAAGACGCAATTGGCGATACAGCGCCCAGTCCAGGTAATCCTTGAGCAGGTCGAAGGTCTCGTCGTGCTGCTGATCCAGCATGGGCTCGGGAAACAGCCAGTGCAGTTGCGCGCTCTGCCCTACCCAGCCATGGACCAGGGTGCGCTCAGGGGCGGCGGTGCCCTGGATCTGCGGCAGGTCGGGGTGTTCGCTGGGTTCCACCGGCTCCAGGGCACCGTAGGTGCGCTCCAGGTAGGCCGGCAGCAGGCGATCGAGCTCGCCCACCACGATCAGGGTCATGTTGTTGGGGGCGTACCAGTCTTTGCGTACCTGCTCCAGCTGGGCCAGGGTCAGGTTCCCGACCTCGGCGCGTTCGGCGCATTTGAGCCCCAGTTCCACCGCCAGTTGGTTGCCTGCCTTGTGTCCCAGGTCCTGGCGGTCGAGCCAGCGTTGCAGGTGCGAATAGTGGCCCCCGCCTTCGCGTTCCACCACTTGCTTGGCCGCGGCCACGGCGTTGTCGTCCAGGCGGGTATGGGTCAGCAGCGACAGCAAGAGGTCCAGGACCTTGCGCTGGTTGCGCGCCGGGGCCTCGATGACGAAGGTGGTGTCGGCATTGCTGGTGTAGGCATTCCATTCGCCGCCCAGGGCCTGCATGCGTTCTTCCAGGCCGCCTTCACCGCTGCCATCCACGCCGCTGAACAGCAGGTGTTCCAGCAGGTGGGGCAGTTCCTTGTCGGCACAGGCGAAGTCGTCCAGGCCCACCCCCACCACCAGGCGGATCGCCACGTGGCCGCGTTCGCTGCCGGGCTTGAGCAGCAGTTGCAGGCCATTGGGCAGGGTGTAGCCTTCGACCTGGAAACGATCCAGGGCCCATCCTTGTGCACTGCCCAGCAACAGGCAGGCGAATAACAGACAACGCATAACAAGCTTCCTTACGGCGTGCGTAAGTTCTAGAGACTTCGTGGGACTGTGGACGTTCAGGGTGAATGAGTGATGTCAGCCATCTCTTCGACCTCCAGCGCGCCGGTGTCCGAGGTTTCCAAAACCACGTAGGCACTGCTGCAGAACAGGGAGTTGAGGCGCTTCATGTCGGCGATCAGCTCCAGGTGCAGGGAGCTGGTCTCGATGCTCTGGACGATCTTGCGTTGCAGGCGGCTGACGTGGGCGTGGGCCAGGCGCCGCTCCTGGGCGCGGAAACGGCGTTTTTCCCGCAGCAGCTGGCGCGCGCTTTCCGGGTCGGCGCTCAGGAATACCGAGAGCCCCAGGCGCAGGTTGGCGATCAACTGCGCGTGCAGACCGGTCAACTCTTCCAGGCCAACCTCGGAGAAGGAGCGGCGCTGGGAGGTCTTCTGCTGCTGGATCTTGCGCAGCATGCGCTCGATCAGATCGCTGGCCAGCTTGAGGTTGAACGCCAGTTCGATGATTTCGGCCCAGCGCCGGCTGTCCTGGTCGCTGAGGTCTTCCCGGGGCATCTGTGCCAGGTACAGCTTGATGGCGCTGTACAGCGCTTCGACGTCGTCGCTGAGGGCGCGCAGCTCCTGGGTGATGGCGGTCTGCTTGCCCTGCAGCGCGTCGCGCATCGCCTCCAGCATGCTGTCGATCAGGTCACCGATGCGCAGGGTCTCGCGGGCGGCGTTGGCCAGGGCCAGGCTCGGCGTGGCCAGGGCGGTAGGGTCCAGGTGCCGCGGGCGAGCGCGGCCGTTTTCCTGGGGGCGCTCCGGCAGCAGCCAGGCGCAGAGCCGGGCCATGGGGCCGACAGTGGGCAGCAGCAACAGGCAGCGGGCGGTGTTGTACAGCAGGTGGAAGCCGATCACCACTTCCTGGGGGCTGAAGTCCAGGCTGTCCATCCAGTGGGCCAGCGGGTCGAGCACCGGGATGATCAGCAGCAGGCCGATGAGCTTGTACAGCAGGCTGCCCAGGGCGACCTGGCGCCCGGCGGCGTTCTGCATGCTGGTGCTGAGGAAGGCCAGTACCCCGCTGCCGATGTTGGCGCCGATCACCAGGCCGATGGCCACCGGCAGGCTGATGACCCCGGCGCCGGCCAGGGTCGCGGTGAGCAGCACCGCCGCCAGGCTGGAATAGGACACCATGGCGAACACCGCACCCATCAGTGCATCCAGGAGAATATCGCCGGTCAGCGAGGCGAACAGCACCTTCACGCCCTGGGCATGGGTGATGGGGGCCGCGGCTTCGACGATCAGTTGCAGGGCCAGGATGATCAGCCCCAGGCCGATGCCGACCCGGCCCAACTGGCCGGCGCGGGTCTGCTTGCGCGAGAGAAAGAAGATCACCCCGAGGAAGATCAGCAGCGGCGACAGCCAGGACAGATCGAAGGTCAGTACCCGGGCCATCAGCGCGGTACCGACGTCGGCACCGAGCATGGTGGCCAGCGCCGGGGTCAGCGCCATCAGGCCCTGGCCGACAAAGGACGTCACCAGCATCGCCGTGGCGTTGCTGCTCTGGACCATGGCCGTGACCAGGATCCCGGCAATGAACGCCAGTGGCCGCCTGGCCATGTTCTGGCCGATCACGTGGCGCAGGTTGGAGCCGTAGACCCGCAGGATGCCGGTACGGACGATGTGCGTACCCCAGATCAACAGGGCCACGGCAGAAAGCAGATTGAGCAGGGTCAGCATAGAGGCCCCCCCTGGGGTGAAGTGCCCCAAGCGGGGCGAGTGGACGTTGTTGCGCGACGTTCTACGTTATGTACTTAAGCTGTAGTTGGCTAACGCACGAGGCGCCAGCATCGCATAGCCAAACCGGCGATTGAAACAAAACCGTCATGAAAACAGCTTCCTGCAGACGCAGAAAAGGGGCCCGAGAGCCCCTTTCCCATTCAGCGCATTCCCGGATTATTGACCAGGAACGTCCTTGCGCAGTTTCACCGGGTCCTGCTGTTTTTTCTTTTTCGCGATGGTGGTGCGCATCTTGATGTTGATGGCTTCGACCGCCAGGGAGAAGGCCATGGCGAAGTAGACGTAGCCTTTGGGTACGTGCACTTCGAAGGCTTCGGCGATCAGTACCGTACCCACCACCAGCAGGAAGGACAGCGCGAGCATCTTCAGCGACGGGTGCTTGTCGATGAACTCGCTGATGGTTCCGGCTGCCAGCATCATCACCAGCACTGCGACGATGATGGCCGCCACCATGACCGGCACATGGGAAACCATGCCCACGGCGGTGATCACCGAATCCAGGGAGAAGACGATGTCGATAATGGCGATCTGGATGATGGTGTAGAGGAAGTTGCCGCCCTTGCCCTTGGGCTCATCAATGGTTTCGTCCTCGCCTTCCAGGGCGTGGTACATCTCCTGGGAGCTTTTCCACAGCAGGAACAGGCCACCGAAGAACAGGATCAGGTCACGCCCGGAAATGCCCTGGCCGAAGACCACGAACAGGTCGGCCGTGAGGCGCATGACCCAGGTGATCGACAGCAGCAACAGAATGCGCGTGACCATGGCCAGCGCCAGACCGAAGATCCGCGTGCGTGCCTGCATGTGCTTGGGCATGCGGCTGACCAGGATCGAGATCATGATGATGTTGTCGATGCCCAGGACGATCTCCAGGGCAGTCAGGGTAAAGAAGGCAACCCAGATTTCCGGGTTGGTCAGCCATTCCATGTGTATTCCTTTGAGCGAGTGTTATAGCCCGGGCCGTGAGGCCGGCCCGGGCGCAGAAGCATTGCTTTTATAGAGTGCTGAACAGCGGAAAAATCCCCATCAGCAAAGCGGCGAACATTATGCACAGGCACACCAGCACTGCCCACTTGAGGGTGAAGCGCTGGTGATCGCCGAACTCGATACCGGCCAGGGCCACCAGCAGGTAGGTCGAAGGTACCAGCGGGCTGAGCAAGTGCACGGGTTGGCCGACGATCGAGGCGCGGGCCATTTCCACCGCGGTGATGCCGTAGTGGCTGGCGGCTTCGGCCAGTACCGGCAGCACGCCGTAGTAGAAGGCATCGTTGGACATGAAGAAGGTGAACGGCATGCTCACCAGCGCGGTAATCACCGCCAGGTACGGCCCCAGGGCTTGCGGGATCACCGCCAGCAGGCTCTTGGACATGGCATCCACCATGCCGGTGCCTGACAGGATGCCGGTGAAGATGCCCGCCGCGAAGATCAGCCCGACCACTGCCAGCACGCTGCCGGCGTGGGCCGCGACCCGATCCTTCTGCTGCTGCAGGCAGGGATAGTTAACGATCATGGCGATACTGAAGGCCACCATGAACAGCACCGGCAGCGGCAGCAGCCCGGCGATCAGCGCGCACATGAGGGCGAATGTGAGGGCACCGTTGAACCAGATCAGCTTTGGCCGACGAGCATCCGGGTACTGCGATACGCTGATCTCGCTGTGGTCGATCTCGTCGCCCGCCAGGTGCAGTTCCCCCAGGCGCGCCCTTTCCCGCTTGCCGTACAGGTAGGCGATCGCCAGGATCGCCACCACGCCTGCGAGCATGGCCGGGATCATGGGCACGAAGATGTCCGACGGGTCCACGTGCAGGGCGCTGGCTGCGCGGGCGGTCGGGCCGCCCCAGGGGGTCATGTTCATCACCCCGCCGGCGAGGATGATCAGGCCGGCCATGATCCGCGGGCTCATGCCGATGCGGCTGTACAGCGGCAGCATGGCGGCCACGCAGATCATGTAGGTGGTGGCGCCGTCACCGTCCAGGGACACCACCAGTGCCAGTACCGCGGTACCCACCGAAACCTTCAGCGGGTCGCCCTTGACCAGTTTGAGGATCTTGCGCACCGCCGGGTCGAACAGGCCGGAGTCGATCATCAGGGCGAAATACAGGATGGCGAACATCAGCATCACGCCCGTGGGCGCAAGCTTGGTGATGCCTTCGAGCATCATCGGGCCGATTTTCGGCGCGAACCCGCCGAACAGGGCGAACAGGATGGGCACGATGATCAGGGCGATCAGCGCCGACAGGCGCTTGGTCATGATCAGGAACATGAAGGTGATGACCATGGCAAAGCCAAGGAAAGTCAGCATGGGAATACTCCAGGCGTAGCGCGGCTAGGGAATGGCGAACCGGGTGGGATCAGCGCAGAACGGCAAGCACGAGGCGTACGGGAGGAGTCGGAGCGAACAGGCGGGTACGAGCGGACATCAGAATCACCATTGTTGTTGTTAATAGGGCCGGGAGCGCGAGAAACGCCCACTGTGGCCAACCGGTCTGTTGCCGGTAGTGGCGGCGATCCTAATGGGGGAAGCTTTCAGCCAGCTTTCGTCGCTGAAAGGAACGAACGGATGTTGCTGCAGGCGACCAGCGGCATAAAGTGATGGCTATCGGCGCCAGGGAGACATGCACATGAGAAAGTTGCACACCGGAGGCTGCCACTGCGGGCGGCTGCGTTACCAGTTCAGCGGCCCGTTGCGGGACATCGCCCACTGCCATTGCTCGATCTGCCGCCGGGTCAGTGGCGGTCTGGTGACCAGCTGGATCACCCTGCCCGCCTCGGCTTTCCAATGGCTGGAAGGCGTTCCCGCCCGGTACGACTCATCTGGAAGTTGCGCGCGCTATTTCTGCGGCAACTGTGGTGCTCATTTGGCGCTGATCACCCACCTGAGCCCAGACAGCATCGATGTCACCATCGCCACCCTGGATCACCCGGAACGGGCGCCGGCGGACCGGCACATCTGGACCGACAGCCGCCTGCCCTGGCTGCACCTGGACGAGCACCTGCCGCAGGAGCCGCAGGAAACCCTGTAGCCGCTGCCGCAGGCTGCGCCCGAGCGCGCAGCGGTCGCGAGGCTCCCAAGGCTGCCCAGCAAGGCCCTTCGGTCCTTTTCGCAGCCTCGCGGGCTCGGCAGCGGCTACGGCAGCTCCAGCCCGCCCGCTGCCTTGTGCAGCGCTCTTAAATGCTCGCCCACCAACTTCAGGTTGGCCTCGTTGGCGGCAATTTCCGCCGCCCGCTCCGGCTCCAGCAGGGCTCGCACTTCCTTGTCCAGGTCACCGGTCAAGGATTGCAACTGCTTCTGCCGCTGGCTGCTTTCGGACTCCAGGCGTTGCCATTCAGCGGGCTGAGGCAGGCCGTAGCCGCCGCTGCCCAGCAATTCTGCCGGGCGGCTGAGGAAGCCGCTGTTGGCGAGGATCTGCTGCAGGGTCTTGTTGGCCTGCTCCATACCACCATTTTTCAGCTCGCGAGCGCCCAGGTAGCGCTGCTTGACCTCGTCCTGAGCCAGCAGCAGTTGCCGGCGATAGCTGGCCTGCTCCAGCAGCAGCAAAGCGGCGCTGGTACGCAGGTCGGCCTGGTCGAACCAGTGCCGGCGCTGCTCGGCGCTCAGCGACAGCCAGTCCTCGACGCTGGTCTGTTTGATCGGCAGGCGCTTTTTGATCACCTCGAACATCGCCTGGTAGCGGTCGCGGAAGGAGTCGAAGCGATAGCCCAGGCGTAGCGCCTCGCGCGGGTCGTCGAGCACGCTGGTGTCCGCCAGCCCCCTGCCCTTGAGCACTTCCAGCAAGCCGTTGGGCATGATGCTGTCGAGGCCGATCAGTTGCTTGTTGTTGCTGCCGCTGCGCAGCAACTTGAGGCTTTCCACTGCGCAGTTGTTGGACAGGAAGTAATAGTTGCCGTCATAGCTCCAGTGCATTTCGGCGGCGTGCTCCACCACTTCCTCGATCTCGCTGCGCGAAAGTTTCAAGGGCACCGAGGCCAGGCTGCGCAGTTCGGTCTTGGTGTATTCGTCGATCACCTGGGACAGCGGCAGGACAAACAGCCGCGAAGGGTACTTGCCCACCAGGCCGTCCCAGCTGGAGAGCTGCACGTCACCGACAAAGGCGCGGTAGGACAGCACCAGGTGCTGGTCCAGGTCCAGGCGGCAATCCGGCCCGCGGGGGCGGCCCGGGGCGCAGATCACCAGGCGCAGCATGCTGTGGCCCCAGCGGCTGACCCAGTTCTGGTTGGCTTCGGCCAGCAGGTAGTCCACCGCGTAGACCCGCTCCGGGTCCACCTGCCCCAGGGGCGTCTTGGCGAAGTCGTTGCCGGCGTTGAGGAAGGCGAAGGACTTGGCGCAGTTGTCCTTGGCGGCCGGCGCCCAGCCGAAATGTTCCTGGTAATAGCGGTACAGCGCCGGGCGGCGGCAGGCGTAGCTCGGATCGAGAAGGAAGTACTCCATGTTCACCGCGACGAATTCCTTCGGGTTGGTGATCTCGTAGATGTCCGGGCTGCGGGCGACCTGACGGTTGTGCTGCTCGCGTTCGCCACGGCGGCCGACGTATTGCGGCCAGCCGGCCAGATCCAGCAGCCGTGGATCATCGCTGAGGGTGAAGCGCCGGTCGTTCTGGCCGCGGCACTCATCCGGCAGGCCGATCAGCCCTGAGGTGCTGTTCCTGCGGGTGCAGCGCTGGATCAGGCTGCGCTCGGCCCGGGGCCATAAACGCGCGCGGTCATAAATGTGGGTCAGTTCATGGAGTACCGTGGCGAGCATTTCCCGGCGCACGGTGCCATGGGGGCGGCTGGTCTTCTGGGTGGCGGCGGAACCGTCGGTCAGGCTGGGCAGCAAGGCGCGGTTGAGGTCCAGTTCCGACACCAGGGATGCTTCGCCATAGGCGTTGTCGGGCATCTGGTCGGTCCAGCCGACATCAATGGTGCGATCCAGTTGCTGGATGAAACGCGGCGGCAACGCTTGCATCGCTTCATCCAGCAGCGCCTGGCTGGCGTGTTGCTGCGCCGGGCTCAAGCCTTCGGTCTTGAGGCGCAGTTGCAGGTCGGCCTGGGCGGTGCCGCTGAGCAGCCCCAGGGTCCCGGCCAGCAGCCAGGCGAGGAATGGTTTCACAGGGCCAGGATGGCTTCGGCGAGAACCTGATCGCTGGCGTCACGGGCTTCCGGCAGTTGCGTGCGCAGGGCAGTGAACGCGGCTTCCAGTTGCGCGCCACGGATATCACCATTGCTGGCAACGAAGCTGGCGGCATCGTCGTGGGCTTCGCGCACGACTTTGGAGTCACGGATCGAAGTGGTGGTGTCCGAGGTGAAATCGATCGTGCGGCCGGAGGCACGGACGATGATGTTACTGGTGGCCACCAGGGTGTGTGCCTGGGCCACGTCGGCCAACAACAGCAGGCCAAGGGTGGCGGCAATCAGCGGGCTACGCATGGAACGACTCCGGAAGAACAGGGATGGTTATTGGACGAGAATTGCCTGCGCCAGTTCAAGGTCGCTGGCATGAAGTTTTGCCGGGTCCTGGCGCAGGTATTTCAGCGCAGACTCCAGGCGGGCGCCGCGCAGTTGGCCGTCGGTTGCCACGAAGGCAGCGGCGTCATCCTGGGCAGCAAGCAGCAGTTTATGGTCGAAGGGCGCCGAGGTCACCTGGCCTGTCGCATAGACGGTGACAACCAGGCTTTGGGTGGTGAGGTCGAATGCCTGCACCGAACCGGCCCAACAGGTGGCGATCAATACGGGAGCGAAAAGCGAAATTCGGAACAAACCCAAGAGTCTCGACAGCTGAAAACCAGCGCCAAGGCTAGCGCAATGCCCCTTGGAGGACCAGTGCAGAGGGTTTCAGGTGCGCCGGGGCACCTGAAACCGAGAGGCTTCAGATTGCCAGGATGGCCTGGGCCAGTTGTGCATCAGATGCCTGCAACTGAGGCACTTGCTGGCGAATATGAGCCAATGCGCTTTCCAGTTTTACCCCGCGAATGGCGCCGTCGGTGGCGACGAAGCTGGCGGCATCATCCCGGGCGGCACGGACAATCTTGTTGTCACGCAGGGAAGAAGTGGCATCGGAGGTGGCATCGGTGGTGGCCTTGAGCGCGCCGACAATGGCGTCGGTGGTCACGATCAGGCTGGTGGCGTGGGCATTGGCAGCCAGGGCCAGCAGGGCGGCGGCGCTGATCAGGCGGAGACGGGACATGGGTAACTCCTGTGAATGTACAGACAATTTAAGGGCGCTGAGTGAGACGCCGGGCAGCCACTGCGAGGTGCTGTGTCTGATTGCTCTGACGCAGTTCGAATGAAAATCGCCACGTCGCCTCAGATATTAGGCTCAGCTGCCCCATTCGCACAGCGTTGCGGCAGGCCTCAGCGCCAAAAGGGTTTGTGCAGTTCCGCTGCTCGATCGCAGTGGCTGATGCCGCTGTCCGAGAGTTGTCGTTCATCCATTTGTGCCAGCAAGTGACGGGTGCGGGCCCGCTCCCGTGTGTTGGCGAACGCCGTGAGCCAGCGCTTGAAGGGCGTGCAGTGAAGGTGGGTGCCAGGGGACGAGTGCATGATGCTTGCCTCCGTGAGCAGCCGAGCGATGAGCTGGGTGCAGCCTCATGGTGCGGCGGTTCGATGCGGCTATACAGACACACTCGAGCTAAATTGTACTGGTTAATTGTTGTATTTTATAAAACTGTACCTGTCGCGATGAGGCGCACTGTATTTCAGGGGTGTAGCGCCTTTTCCGCGGCCAGAACGACAAGACCCGTCGCGGTTTCCCGCGACGGGTCTTGTCGTGTGCAATTCGGGGTGCTGGCGGTGGACCCGGTGGGTCAGGGCCAGCGACGCTGAGTTAGCGCCAGAACGGCTTGCTCAGCTCTTCGTAGCGTTGTGCTTCGCTGATCCCGGCATCGGCCAGCAGACGCGAATCCAGGCGAGCCAGTTGATGGCGGCTGGAGATGCGGCGCTGCCACAGCATCAGGTTGGCGATAACGCGCAGAGGCAGGGAAGCCTGGGTTTTTTCAGCTTTGTCTTCGAAGAACAGTTCGGAACTGAGTGTACGTTCCATGGTTGACATCCTTCCGCTTGTGGCGGGATCAGGTAGTGGTTTAACTGATGCCAATGATCCTCCTCCCGCGCAAGACTCTGTAGATACAGTTCACCTGTATTGTGAGGGACCAGTTAACTGTTTATAGGGGCTGTACTGTTCGGAAATGGCGCAACTGTACCTGCCAGCACCTTTATGGTGCATTTCTGTGCTTTTTGAGGGGAGGCAAGCGGTTTTAGGCGGGGAAAATACCGGTACAGCAGTACAGTTTTTTACGATCGGTGGCGAGCGGTCGGCGAGCTGACGAAACTGTGTTTGCGTCAGCTGCCAACTGTACCAATCACTCGGCGAGCATTTTCCCGGTTTCTTCCAGGTTGATGTGCCAGCTCAGGGCATCACGCAGGATATGTGGCGTGTGACCACCCAAGGCGCAGGCCTTGGTGAAGTAGTCATTCAGTGCGTCGCGGTAGGAAGGGTGCACACAGTTGTCGATGATCACCCGGGCCCGCTCCCGCGGCGCCAGGCCGCGCAGGTCCGCCAGGCCGATCTCGGTCACCAGGATATCGACGTCATGCTCGGTGTGGTCCACGTGGCTGACCATCGGCACCACGCTGGAAATAGCTCCGCCCTTGGCAATCGACTTGGTGACGAAGATCGCCAGGTGGGCGTTGCGGGCGAAGTCGCCGGAGCCGCCGATGCCGTTCATCATCCGCGTGCCGCAGACGTGGGTGGAGTTGACGTTGCCGTAGATATCGAACTCCAGCGCGGTGTTGATGCCGATGATACCCAGGCGGCGCACCACTTCCGGGTGGTTGGAGATCTCCTGCGGACGCAGCACCAGCTTGTCCTTGTAGCGCTCCAGGTTGCCGAACACGTCGGCGTTGCGCCGGCTCGACAGGGTGATGGAGCTGCCCGAGGCGAAGCTGAGCTTACCGGCGTCGATCAGGTCGAAGGTCGAGTCCTGCAGCACTTCGGAGTACATGGTCAGGTTCTCGAATGGCGACTCGATCAGGCCGCACATCACCGCGTTGGCGATGTTGCCGATACCGGCCTGCAGTGGGCCGAGCTTGTTGCTCATGCGCCCGGCATCCACTTCCTGCTTGAGGAAGTCGATCAGGTGGTTGGCGATGCCCTGGGTTTCGCTGTCCGGGGTGGAGACGGTGGATGGCGAGTCGGACTGGTTGGTGATGACAATGGCGACGATCTTTTCCGCCGGGATCGGAATCGCCGTGCTGCCGATGCGATCGTCGACCTTCACCAGGGGAATCGGTGTACGGGTCGGGCGATAGGTCGGGATATAGATGTCGTGCAGGCCTTCCAGGTTCGGGTTGTGCGCCAGGTTGATCTCGACGATCACCTGCTTGGCGAAGATCGCGAAGCTGGCGGAGTTACCCACCGAGGTAGTGGGCACGATATGGCCCTGTTCAGTGATGGCGACCGCCTCGATCACCGCGATGTCCGGCAGCTTGAGCTGCTGGTTGCGCAGTTGCTCTACGGTTTCCGACAAGTGTTGGTCGATGAACATCACTTCGCCGGCGTTGATCGCCTTGCGCAGGGTGCTGTCCACCTGGAACGGCATGCGCCGGGCCAGCACGCCGGCCTCGGTGAGTTGCTTGTCCAGGTCGTTGCCCAGGCTGGCGCCGGTCATCAGGCTGATTTTCAGTGGCGTCACCTTGGCCCGTTCGGCCAGGGCATGGGGCACGGCCTTGGCTTCACCGGCGCGGGTGAAGCCGCTCATGCCGACGGTCATGCCGTCCTCAATCAGAGCGGCAGCGTCAGCGGCGCTCATCACCTTATCCAACAACGAAGGCAAGCGGATACGATCACGGTACATGGATTGTTATCTCGGGCAACGGAAGCAAGAAGCGCAGTCTAGTGATTTCAAAAAAAAACACCGCGCGACAAAGGTCGAATGAAAGGCCCTGATCTAGAGCCTTCTGTCGGCTTTATGGAGTAAATAAAAAACCCCAGCCTACTAAAGGCTGAGGTTTTGGGTATTGCGCTACAGCAGCTTTATTCGACGGCTTTGACCATGTCTTCGATGACCTTCTTGGCGTCGCCGAAGACCATCATGGTCTTGTCCAGGTAGAACAGTTCGTTGTCCAGGCCGGCATAGCCGCTGGCCATGGAGCGCTTGTTGACGATGATGGTCTTGGCCTTGAAGGCTTCGAGAATCGGCATGCCGGCAATCGGCGACTTAGGATCGTTCTTCGCCGCCGGGTTGACCACGTCGTTGGCGCCCAGCACCAGCACCACGTCGGCCTGGCCGAACTCGGAGTTGATGTCTTCCATCTCGAACACCTGGTCGTAAGGCACTTCGGCTTCGGCCAGCAAGACGTTCATGTGGCCGGGCATGCGCCCCGCTACCGGGTGGATCGCGTATTTCACGGTCACGCCGCGGTGCGTCAGCTTCTCGGTCAGCTCTTTCAGCGCGTGCTGGGCGCGTGCCACCGCCAGGCCGTAGCCGGGGACGATGATCACGGTATCGGCGTTGGTCAGCAGGAAGGTCGCATCGTCGGCCGAACCGGATTTCACCGGGCGTGCTTCCTTCGAACCTGCCGGGCCGCCGGCATCGGCTGTGTTGCCGAAACCGCCGAGCAGGACGTTGAAGAACGAACGGTTCATCGCCTTGCACATGATGTAGGAGAGGATCGCACCGCTGGAGCCCACCAGGGAGCCTGCGATGATCAGCATCGAGTTGTTCAGGGAGAAGCCGATCCCCGCTGCCGCCCAGCCCGAGTAGCTGTTGAGCATCGACACCACTACTGGCATGTCGGCGCCACCGATCGGGATGATGATCAGCACACCCATGACGAAGGCCAGGGCCAGCATCAGGGCAAAAGCCCCGAGGTTGCCGGTGGCCATGAAGGTCACGCCCAGGCCGAGGGTGGCCAGGCCCAGTACCAGGTTGAGCTTGTGCTGCCCGGCGAACTGTACCGGTGCGCCTTGGAACAGGCGGAACTTGTACTTGCCCGACAGCTTGCCGAAGGCGATCACCGAACCGGAGAAGGTGATGGCACCGATGGCTGCGCCAAGGAACAGCTCCAGGCGGTTACCGGCGGGAATCGAGTCGCCCAGGTGCTTGACGATGCCCAGGGACTGAGGCTCGACCACGGCGGCAATGGCGATGAACACCGCGGCCAGGCCGATCATGCTGTGCATGAAGGCCACCAGTTCCGGCATCTTGGTCATCTCGACGCGCTTGGCCATGATCGAACCGGCGGTGCCGCCGATCAGCAGGCCGACGATGACGTAGCCGATGCCGGCGGTCGCCAGTTCCGCGCCCAGCTTATAGATGAGGCCGATGGTGGTCAGTACCGCCAGGGCCATGCCCAACATGCCGAACAGGTTGCCGCGTCGGGACGTGGTCGGGTGCGAAAGCCCCTTGAGTGCCTGGATAAAGCACACCGAGGCGATCAGGTAGAGGGTTGTTACCAGGTTCATGCTCATTATTTCTGCACCTCTTCTTTCACGGCTTTGGGCGCTTTCTTCTTGAACATTTCCAGCATGCGACGGGTCACCAGGAAGCCACCGAACACGTTGACCGCGGCCAGGGCCACGGCCAGGGTGCCCATGGTCTTGCCCAGCGGGGTCACGGTCAGGGCGGCAGCCAGCATGGCGCCGACGATGACGATCGCGGAAATGGCGTTGGTCACTGCCATCAACGGCGTGTGCAATGCGGGTGTAACGTTCCAGACCACGTGGTAACCGACATAGATCGCCAGCACGAAGATGATCAGGTTGTAGATACCGGGGGAGATAAGCTCTTCCATCGTCTGAATCCCTGCTTAGGCGTTTTTGCGGATGACTTGGCCGTCGCGGCACATCAGGCACGCGGCGACGATGTCGTCTTCTAGGTTGACTTCGAACTGCCCTTCTTTGGTGAAGACAAGCTTCAGGAAGTCCAGCAGGTTGCGGGCGTACAGCGCCGAGGCGTCGGCAGCCACTGCCCCGGCCAGGTTGGTCGGGCCGACGATGGTCACGCCGTGCTCGACTACGACCTGGTCAGCCACAGTCAGTGGGCAGTTGCCACCCTGAGCGGCTGCCAGGTCGATGACCACCGAACCGGGCTTCATCTGCGCCACAGTGTCGGCGCTCAGCAGGGTTGGCGCCTTGCGGCCCGGAATCAGCGCGGTGGTGATGACGATATCGGCCTGTTTGGCGCGTTCGTGCACGGCCTGAGCCTGGCGCTGCATCCAGCTGGCTGGCATGGGGCGCGCGTAACCGCCGACACCGACGGCGCACTCGCGCTCTTCATCAGTCTCGTAAGGCACGTCGACGAATTTTGCACCCAGGGATTCGATCTGTTCCTTCACCGCCGGACGCACATCCGAAGCTTCGATCACCGCACCCAGGCGCTTGGCTGTGGCGATGGCCTGCAGGCCTGCAACACCGGCGCCGAGAATCAGCACCCGGGCAGCCTTCACCGTACCGGCGGCGGTCATCAGCATCGGCATGAAGCGTGGATAGTAGTGGGCAGCCAGCAGCACGGCCTTGTAGCCGGCGATGTTGGCCTGGGACGACAGCACGTCCAGGCTCTGGGCCCGGGAGGTGCGGGGTGCGGCTTCCAGGGCGAAGGCGGTGATCCCGCGCTCGGCCAGCTTGGCGATGGTTTCATTGCTGAACGGATTGAGCATGCCCACCAGCACGGTGCCGCTCTTGATCAGCGCCAGTTCGCTGTCGCTGGGCGCCACGACCTTGAGAATCAGCTCGGCGCCAAAGGCATCGTTGGCGCTGCCAATGGTGGCTCCTGCCGCTTCATAGGCACTGTCGACCACGCTGGCGTTGATGCCGGCGCCGCTTTGCACAGTGACTTTATGACCCTGGCCGATCAGCTTCTTGATGGTTTCCGGGGTTGCAGCAACCCGTGTTTCACCCGTCTGGGTTTCGAGAGGAACACCAATGTGCACGTCAAATCTCCTGCTTGATCTTATTGCTTTCGATCTTTCTTAGAAGGCCAGCGCACTGCGGAGGGTGCGGCTGGGGCGGCCGATCAGCACGATCCCGCTGAAATCACAGCGGGGCGCGGCATTTTGCAGGCGAACTTTGAGGCCTTCAAGGGATTCTGACTAGTGACGGAAAATTAACTACAAGTCACCCCGTGACCGAATGTCGCAACGTGCCGGGTTAAAGCCTTGTAAGCCGTGCCTTTCAAGGCTTTGCTATGGAAAATAAGATTTTTCTCATCCGTGACATGAATAGTCTTACATTGCCCTTGAATAAACCCTACAAGCCGCGTGGTTAGGCGCTTGTAGAACGATTGTCCAAGGTGTCGGTACAGTCTGTGGAAATGCGACAAATAGTTATATCTGTAGGGTTCTAATTTAGTTGACTACGGGGTCAGTTATTGGCTGTGAGCCTTTATTTCTCGAGGTTGTAGCTGTTTGCCTGGTTCACCAGCCAGTCGCGAAAAGCCCGTAAAGAGGCCGATTCCACTTTCCGTTCGGGAATCATCAGGTAATACGCCTTGATGCTCGAGAGTGCCTGGGGGTTGGCAATGACCAAGCGTTTTTCGGCCAGCTCGCGCTGGATAAGGAAGGGCGGAATCAAGGCGATACCCATGTCGTGCATGGCGGCCTGGGCGAGCATGGAGAATAGCTCGTAGCGCGAGCCTGTCATGTCGCGGGGGATATTCAGCTGCTGTGAGTTGAACCATTGCCGCCAGGCATAAGGCCGCGTGGTCTGCTGCAGCAGGGGCAGTTCGGCGATGGCCTCGGCGCTCAACTCTCGCTGCTTGCCGAGCATTGCCGGGCTGCACACCGGCATCGGGTTTTCGCCCATCAGCCAGTGAGACTGGGTACCCGACCAATCGGCATCGCCAAAGTAGATGGCGGCGTCGAAGGGGGTGTCGGCAAAGAGGAAGGGGCGCGTGCGGTTGGTCAGGTTGACCGTAACTTCGGGGTGCTGCTGCTGGAAGTCCTTCAGGCGTGGCAATAACCACTGCGTCCCGAAGGTCGGAACCACCGCCAGTTCGATGACGTTGGCCCCCTGCTGGCCCATCACTGAAAGTGTGTCGCGCTCCACTGCGTCGAGTTGTGTAGCGACCCGGCGGCTGTAGGACAGCCCGGCCTCAGTGAGTTTGACGCCCCGACGTGAACGCCGGAAGAGTTCAACCCCGAGGAACTCTTCAAGGCTGGCGATCTGTCGGCAGACCGCACCCTGGGTCAGGGAAAGCTCTTGGGCTGCCTTGGTAAAGCTCTCGTGACGTGCGGCGGCTTCGAAGCTGATTAAGGCGGCGGTACTGGGGATCTTTCTGCGCATGTACGGCAATCTCACTAATAGCTGCTGTAAAAGGCGGTTTAGGCCATTACGAAGTGAGAAATTAGCACAACACTATGCGAAATCCTCGTTTGCCTGGGGGCGCACCCTAGGCCTAGGATCTGTTCCACGATAGTTGACCTACTTCACGAGGATTCACTCATGGGCGGTAAAGCAAGCTTCAACTGGATCGATCCCCTTCTGCTGGACCAGCAACTCACCGAAGAAGAGCGCATGGTCCGCGACAGTGCCGAGCAGTTCGCTCAAGGCAAGCTGGCACCACGGGTTCTGGAAGCTTTCCGCCATGAGAAGACCGACCCGGCCATCTTCCGGGAAATGGGTGAAGTCGGCCTGCTGGGCGCTACCATTCCTGAGCAGTACGGCGGCAGCGGCCTTAACTATGTGTGCTATGGCCTGATCGCTCGTGAAGTGGAGCGAGTGGACTCCGGCTACCGCTCGATGATGAGCGTGCAGTCGTCCTTGGTGATGGTGCCGATCAACGAGTTTGGTACCGAGGCACAAAAGCAGAAGTACCTGCCGAAACTGGCGTCCGGCGAATGGATTGGCTGCTTTGGTCTGACCGAGCCGAACCATGGATCTGACCCGGGTGCGATGATTACTCGTGCACGTAAAGTGGACGGTGGCTACAGCCTGACTGGTAGCAAGATGTGGATCACCAACAGCCCGATTGCGGATGTATTCGTGGTTTGGGCCAAGGATGATGCCGGCGACATTCGTGGTTTTGTCCTGGAGAAAGGCTGGAAGGGCCTGAGTGCACCCGCGATTCACGGCAAGGTAGGCCTGCGGGCCTCGATCACCGGCGAAATCGTCATGGACAACGTGTTCGTGCCGGAAGAGAACATCTTCCCGGATGTGCGCGGTCTGAAAGGTCCTTTCACTTGCTTGAACTCGGCGCGTTACGGCATCTCCTGGGGCGCCTTGGGGGCTGCGGAATTCTGCTGGCACACCGCGCGTCAATACACCCTTGATCGCCAGCAGTTCGGTCGTCCTCTGGCGGCAACCCAACTGATCCAGAAGAAGCTGGCGGACATGCAGACCGAAATCACCCTCGCCCTCCAGGGCTGCCTGCGCCTGGGGCGGATGAAGGACGAAGGGACTGCGGCGGTGGAGATCACATCGATCATGAAGCGCAACTCCTGCGGCAAGTCCCTGGATATCGCGCGCATGGCTCGTGACATGCTGGGCGGCAACGGGATTTCCGATGAGTTCGGTATTGCCCGTCACTTGGTGAACCTGGAAGTGGTCAACACCTATGAAGGCACTCACGATGTGCATGCGCTGATTCTTGGGCGTGCGCAGACCGGCATCCAGGCGTTCTATTAATAGGAGAGCGGCCATGGGCGCGTTATCGCATCTGCGGGTACTGGATTTGTCGCGGGTACTGGCCGGGCCGTGGTCCGGGCAGATCCTTGCGGACCTGGGGGCCGAGGTGATCAAGGTCGAGCGCCCGGGCAATGGTGACGATACCCGCGCCTGGGGGCCGCCCTTCCTCAAGGACGCCTATGGCGAGAACACCACGGAGGCTGCCTATTACCTGTCGGCCAACCGTAACAAGCAGTCGGTGACCATCGACTTCACGCGCCCAGAGGGGCAGCAGCTGGTGCGCGAGCTGGCAGCCAAGTCGGATATCGTCATCGAGAACTTCAAGGTGGGTGGGCTGGCGGCTTACGGCTTGGACTATGAGTCGCTCAAGGCCGTCAATCCGCGGCTGATCTATTGCTCTATCACCGGTTTTGGTCAGACCGGGCCCTATGCCAAGCGCGCAGGTTATGACTTCATGATCCAGGGCTTGGGTGGGCTGATGAGCCTGACTGGGCGACCTGAGGGTGATGAGGGGGCTGGGCCGGTAAAAGTGGGTGTGGCCTTGACCGACATTCTTACTGGGCTCTACTCCACTGTGGCGATTCTGGCGGCCCTGGCTCATCGAGATCAGGGCGGCGGTGGTCAGCACATCGATATGGCATTGCTGGATGTGCAGGTCGCTTGCCTGGCCAACCAGGCCATGAACTATCTGACCACGGGGGTCGCACCCAAGCGCTTGGGTAATGCGCACCCTAATATAGTGCCCTATCAGGATTTTCCGACGGCGGATGGCGACTTCATCCTCACCGTGGGTAATGACGGGCAGTTTCGCAAGTTTGCCGAGGTAGCAGGCCAGCCGCAGTGGGCGGACGATCCTCGGTTTGCCACTAACAAGCTGCGGGTGGCCAATCGGGCGGTGCTGATTCCGCTGATTCGCCAGGCCACGGTATTCAAGACTACGGCGGAGTGGGTGAGCCAGCTGGAGCTGGCTGGGGTGCCTTGTGGGCCGATCAATGATCTGGCGCAGGTGTTTGCCGATCCTCAAGTCGTGGCTCGAGGCCTGGCTGTGGAGCTGCCACACGCATTGGCTGGGATGGTGCCTCAGGTGGCTAGCCCGATTCGTCTTTCGCAAACCCCCGTTGAGTACCGTAACGCCCCTCCTCTATTGGGCGAACATACCGCAGAGGTTCTGCAGCGTGTATTGGGGATGCGGGTCGAGGCTGTGGACGCCTTGAGGCATTCGCGAGTGGTGTAGCACTGCCCTTCTATATATAGAGGCGCCTCCTGTGCCTCTATATAGCCTTGCAGAAGCATCCTTGGAGGGGGCTTTTGAACTTATTCATAGAAAATGCAAATTAAGTGTTGACGGCAGATTCTACAGGTCTATAATTCGCCCCACTTCCGGCACAGTCGAAACGGAAAACTCCTTGAGATTCAACGAGTTACGCAGTTTTCGACAGCGGTTACGCTTCAGTTCATCGAAGCCAGAAGCAGTTGGTAAGGCAGTGAGTTTTCGCCTTATTAACGATTCGATCCTCTCGGTCGAAAGCGGTTGAAAAGAGGTGTTGACAGCAGCGTGTAACGC